>SCPO01000016.1_pt1:0-932500 | contig 1581373 bp, 1736 predicted proteins | sample 6106821 | NCBI WGS metagenome assembly SCPO01 (sample SAMN10720448, study PRJNA508395) | human gut metagenome | isolation source: Participant 2 stool, 0 month | host: Homo sapiens | collected 2017 | reverse complement strand
TGCATCGCGGGGTTCGACTGCGTTGTGGCAGACGTAAGATAGGAGAACGGACTGGGAAGTCCGGCCGGGAGAGTGAAAGCCTCGTATCCGAAATCCCAAGTCGCCTAGCAGGATCCAGAGTAGGACGAGACACGAGAAACCTTGTCTGAACGAGCGGGGACCACCCCGTAAGGCTAAATACTTCTTAGTGACCGATAGCGCATAGTACTGTGAAGGAAAGGTGAAAAGTACCCCGGGAGGGGAGTGAAAGAGAACCTGAAACCCTGTGTCTACAAGCTGTGGGACCTCTTTATATGAGGGACTGCGTACTTTTTGTAGAACGGTCCGGCGAGTTGTGCGTACTGGCGAGGTTAAGGACTTAAGGTCTGGAGCCGAAGTGAAAGCAAGCGTTAATAGCGCGTCAAGTCAGTGAGTGCAGACCCGAAACCGGGTGACCTATCCATGTCCAGGTTGAAGCTTCCGTAAGAGGAAGTGGAGGACCGAACCCACATCCGTTGAAAAGGGTGGGGATGAGGTGTGGATAGCGGAGAAATTCCAATCGAACCCGGAGATAGCTGGTTCTCCTCGAAATAGCTTTAGGGCTAGCCTCATGAGAGTCTTATGGAGGTAGAGCACTGAATTGCCTAGGGGGCGTCAAAGCTTACCAAAGCATATCAAACTCCGAATGCCATCAAGATGATTCATGGGAGTCAGACTATAGGAGATAAGTTGGATGGTCAAAAGGGAAAGAGCCCAGACCTACAGCTAAGGTCCCAAAGTGCGTGTTAAGTGGAAAAGGATGTGGGGATTCTAAGACAACTAGGACGTTGGCTTAGAAGCAGCCATTCATTGAAAGAGTGCGTAATAGCTCACTAGTCGAGAGTCCCTGCGCCGAAAATGTCCGGGGCTGAAACACGACACCGAAGCTTAGGAATGTGTAAACATTGGTAGAGGAGCATTGTTAGCGGGATGAAGCCATACCGTAAGGAGTGGTGGACTGCTAAGAGAGAATGCCGGAATGAGTAGCGAGATGAAGGTGAGAATCCTTCAGGCCGAATATCTAAGGTTTCCAGAGTAAAGCTGATCTGCTCTGGGTAAGTCGGGACCTAAGGCGAGGTCGAAAGACGTAGTCGATGGATAACAGGTTGAAATTCCTGTACCGCATATAAACAGAACTGTGGGGACACAGACAGGGAATGGAATCCGGGGTGGAAATCCCGGTGCAAGCGAGGTAGGAGTGCTGTTGGCAAATCCGCAGCACGATCTGAAGACGTGACGCGTACCGAACATAAGTAGGGAAGTCCAGGCCCCTGGCTGTCAAGAAAAGCCGCTATCGTTTTATATGTGCCCGTACCGCAAACCGACACAGGTGGATGAGGAGAGAATCCTAAGGCCGACGGGAGAAGTATTGTTAAGGAACTCGGCAAAATGACTCCGTAACTTCGGGAGAAGGAGTGCCATGAGAGTGGCCGCAGAGAAATGGCCCAAGCAACTGTTTAGCAAAACACAGGTCTATGCAAAACCGCAAGGTGAAGTATATGGGCTGACGCCTGCCCGGTGCTGGAAGGTTAAGGGGAGAGGTTAGCGCAAGCGAAGCTTTGAACTTAAGCCCCAGTAAACGGCGGCCGTAACTATAACGGTCCTAAGGTAGCGAAATTCCTTGTCGGGTAAGTTCCGACCCGCACGAAAGGCGTAATGATTTGGGCACTGTCTCAACGATACACCCGGTGAAATTGAAATACCAGTGAAGATGCTGGTTACCTGCGCCAGGACGGAAAGACCCCATGGAGCTTTACTCCAGTTTGATACTGGGATTCGGCATGGTATGTACAGGATAGGTGGGAGACTGAGAAGGTATGACGTCAGTTGTACCGGAGTCGCTGTTGGGATACCACCCTTACCATGTTGGATTTCTAACCTGTGGCCGTAAGCCGGTCAGGGGACAATGTCAGGCGGGGAGTTTGACTGGGGCGGTCGCCTCCGAAAGGGTATCGGAGGCGCTCAAAGGTTCCCTCAGAATGGTTGGAAACCATTCGAAGAGTGCAAAGGCAGAAGGGAGCTTGACTGTGACACCGACGGGTGGAGCAGGTACGAAAGTAGGACTTAGTGATCCGGTGGTATAAAGTGGGATTGCCATCGCTCAACGGATAAAAGCTACCTAGGGATAACAGGCTTATCACTCCCAAGAGTTCACATCGACGGAGTGGTTTGGCACCTCGATGTCGGCTCATCGCATCCTGGAGCTGTAGCAGGTTCCAAGGGTTGGGCTGTTCGCCCATTAAAGCGGTACGCGAGCTGGGTTCAGAACGTCGTGAGACAGTTCGGTCCCTATCCGGCGCAGGCGGAGGAAATTTGATAGGAGCTGTCCTTAGTACGAGAGGACCGGGATGGACGGACCGCTGGTGTATCTGTTGTACTGCCAAGTGCATAGCAGAGTAGCCAAGTCTGGAAGGGATAAACGCTGAAGGCATCTAAGCGTGAAGCCCCCCTAAAGATAAGATTTCCCATACCGAAAGGTAGTAAGACCCCTTGAAGACGACGAGGTAGATAGGGCAGAAGTGGAAGTACGGCAACGTATGGAGCTGACTGTTACTAATCGGTCGAGGCTTTAACCAAAGAAGGCTGAAGTGTAAGAGATGTAGAAAGATTCTTGTATGTTGTTTTGAAGGTATATCCTTTATATATAGATTTAATATGAAGATTCAAGCATTCTTAGAGATAAGGATGCTTTTTTTATTTCATAGAAAATACCCTCATGATATAATAAAAGCAGGATTAGAATAAGACTTTGATGACATAAGGAGAAAAATCATGATTGCGAATTCAAGATGTATTGCATGTAATCTTTCGAAAAAAGAAGAAAAAATTCGAAAACATTCAGATGAAAAAAAGAAAAAGGAATTTATTCAGAAAGTTACAGGGATTTTATATAAATATGGGGATATAGAATCAACACCAATGTTGGATAAAAGAATTCAGGACATTTATAATGAATATTATGAAGAGGAAACGGATTATGTAGCATTAAAACATAAATATAATCAATATATGTTGGAAAGAGAAGACGAGATCAAAGAGCATTTGAAGGAAGCAAAGAATATAAAAGATTATATTAAATATGTATGTGTTGGAAATTATATAGATTTTGGTGTCACTGGAAATATAGATGATCAGATGTTAGATGATTTATTGAAGAAAGTTGATAGTCTAAATATACCTGAACAAGAAATTAAATATCTGGAAGAAGAATTAAAACAAGCAAAAACGCTTTTGTATATCACAGATAATTGTGGTGAAATCGTTCTTGATAAGATTTTTATTGAGGAATTAAAAAAACGTTATGGAAATCTTGAAATCACAGTTATGGTAAGAGGTGGTCTGGCAATTAATGATGCAACGATAGAAGATGCACAAGAAATAGGTCTTACAAAGATTGTTCCAGTTATCAGTAATGGAGCTGCAATTGCTGGAACGGTTAAAGAACAGTTAAGCAAAGAAGCGAGAAAACAGTTAGACAGTGCAGATGTGATCATAGCCAAAGGCATGGGCAATTTTGAATCTATGTATCAGGAAGGAATCAACCCATATTATTTATTCCTATGCAAATGTGATTTGTTCACACGGAGATTTGGGGTCAAGTTGTTTGATCCGATATTCTGCAAAGAAGAACGATTAGATATAAAGTAACTTGAAATATAAATATTTGAATGTTATAATACAGTTATCGACATATGACGGAAATAAAATACAACAAGGAGAAGATAATATGGCAAGACCAACAAGATGTAGAAGAATATGTATGGAACCAGCTTATGATAGTTTTTTTCCAGATGGATTTTTGACAGGGGAAGAAGTTATCATGACATTAGATGAATACGAAACGATACGTCTGATCGATCTTGAAGAATATACACAGCATGAATGTGCAAAACAGATGAATATTTCCAGGACAACCACAGCAGAGATTTATAAAAGCGCAAGATACAAGATGGCAGACAGCGTTGTGAATGGAAAGAAGCTTCTGATCACAGGAGGAAATTATCAGTTTTGCGATGGCACGACATGTCCTTTTTGTAAAAAACACTGCAATAGAGCAGCAAATTCCGTCAGACAATCAAAGATTTTAAAAAAGGAAGGTAAGAAAATGAGAATTGCAGTAACATACGAAGATGGAAAGATTTATCAGCATTTTGGACATACAAGTCAGTTTAAACTTTATGATATTGAAGACGGTAAGATTACATCTACACAGATCGTTGAAACGAATGGACAAGGACATGGAGCCTTATCAGGTTTCTTATCACAAGGTGAAGTGGATGTATTGATCTGTGGCGGAATCGGTGGTGGAGCACAAATTGCATTAGCAGAAGCTGAAATTAAATTATATGGTGGCGTATCAGGAGATGCCGATGAAGCTGTGAATGCATATTTAGATGGAAAACTAGATTTCAATCCTAATGTACAATGTTCTCATCATGCACATGAACATTCTTGTGGAGGACATCAATGTGGAGAAGATAAGCATGGATGTTCAGGAAATTAGAAAGTATTGCAAAAGAATAATAATTTACAAAAATATGTAGAAAGAGTATAATGACAATAGGATAAGACATCAAGCAAGTTCTCCATCTGAAGATTTAAGCAGATGGAGAACTTTGTATATAAAAAAGAGAGCAATAGGAGAAAAATATATGAATTTATATGAAATTTATTTTAGTCCTACAGGTGGAACAAAAAAAGTAGCAGACATTATGATCAAAGCAATGAAAAAAGATGCACAAGAGATTGATATGATCAAAGATCCAGATAAAATACTACAGACAGAATTTTCGGAAGATGATATCTGCCTGATCGCAGTTCCTTCTTATGGAGGTAGAATTCCATCTGTGACAGTTGATAAATTTCAAAAATTACAAGCGAAAGGGACAAAAGCAATATTGGTTGCTGTATTCGGAAACAGAGCGATTGATGATACATTAGTTGAAATGCAAGATATTTTAGAAAATGCAGGATTTGTTTGTGTAGTAGGAGTTGAGGCAGTAGCAGAACATTCTCTGATGCATCAGTTTGGAACTGGACGGCCAGATCAACAGGATGAGAAAGAATTGATTAGATTTTCAGAACAGATCATGCAAAAAATAGAAACAAAAATGGAGTGTATGAAGGTAGAACTACCAGGAAATCACAATTATAGAGAATATAATGGTGTACCTTTAAAACCTGTTGCAAATGGCAAATGTACTTCCTGTGGAATTTGTGCAAAAGAATGTCCAACAGGAGCGATTTCAAAAGATGATCCAAAAGTAACAGATAAAGAGAAATGTATTTCCTGTATGCATTGTGTAGCAGTTTGTCCTCAAAAAGCAAGACATTGTAATAAAGTAATGGAAGTGATCGCGAGTAAAAAAATGAAAAAAAGCTGTTCAGGGAGAAAAGAAAATAAGTTGTATTTATAAGAATATATTGATCAGGAGGAAGAAAATGGGGAAAAGATTAGCAGTAATATTTCCGGGAATAGGATACCATTGCGATAAACCAATTTTATATTATTCTAGAAAGTTAGCGAAAGAGCAAGAATATAAAGAAATCATCTCATTAGAGTATTCTTACACTGAAAAAAATATTCGAGGAAATGAGAAAAGAATGAAGGAAGTATTTGATGTTTTATATCAACAGGCAGAAAAACTATTAGAAACAATTGACTTTTCAAAATATGAAAACGTATTATTTATTTCAAAAAGTGTAGGTACTGTTATATCATCTGCATATGCACAGAAGCATAAGATTCGGTGCAAGCAGATCTTATATACGCCATTAGAGCAAACATATAAATTTGAACATCCAGATGCAATCGCATTTCTTGGAACTTCCGATCTATGGAGTAATACAGCAAATGTAAAAATGCTTTCAAATGAGCAGAATGTACCAATATACATGTATAAGAAAGCAGATCATTCACTAGAGACAGGAGATATTATAAAGGATATAGAGATTTTAGAAGATGTTATGAAAAGAACAAAGAAATATTTGTGAAAAACAGCTTGACATACAACGTGTGTTCATGATAATATAATCAACGTCGCTGAAATACGACAAAATATAACATATCATAGATGAAATAAGTTCTTGACAAGGAGAAAATAATATGATATTATGTGAAAGTTACTGACGGAGAACGATCAGAACGATACATAATAAATATCATCAAAAAACTTCTTGACAGACAAGGAGATAGATGGTATGATATAAAAGTTGTTGCAGAGCAGAAAAGCTCAGAACAACAAAATAAATTAAAAAAGTTCTTGACAAACAAAAAGAACTGTAGTAAAATAATAAAGCTTCTTACACACAAGAAGCGGATCACAAAAAAGATCTTTGACAACTGAACAATAAGACAACCTTGAAAATTCTAATGAATTTTTCAGATGATTTTAGTAAAAATCAACGAACGTTCTTTATAGAGAACAGTAATTAACAAGGATAAAGAAGCTAGTGCTTCTTGAACTTGGATCAACATTGAACATGAGAGTTTGATCCTGGCTCAGGATGAACGCTGGCGGCGTGCTTAACACATGCAAGTCGAACGAAACACCTTATTTGATTTTCTTCGGAACTGAAGATTTGGTGATTGAGTGGCGGACGGGTGAGTAACGCGTGGGTAACCTGCCCTGTACAGGGGGATAACAGTCAGAAATGACTGCTAATACCGCATAAGACCACAGCACCGCATGGTGCAGGGGTAAAAACTCCGGTGGTACAGGATGGACCCGCGTCTGATTAGCTGGTTGGTGAGGTAACGGCTCACCAAGGCGACGATCAGTAGCCGGCTTGAGAGAGTGAACGGCCACATTGGGACTGAGACACGGCCCAAACTCCTACGGGAGGCAGCAGTGGGGAATATTGCACAATGGGGGAAACCCTGATGCAGCGACGCCGCGTGAGTGAAGAAGTATCTCGGTATGTAAAGCTCTATCAGCAGGGAAGAAAATGACGGTACCTGACTAAGAAGCCCCGGCTAACTACGTGCCAGCAGCCGCGGTAATACGTAGGGGGCAAGCGTTATCCGGAATTACTGGGTGTAAAGGGTGCGTAGGTGGTATGGCAAGTCAGAAGTGAAAACCCAGGGCTTAACTCTGGGACTGCTTTTGAAACTGTCAGACTGGAGTGCAGGAGAGGTAAGCGGAATTCCTAGTGTAGCGGTGAAATGCGTAGATATTAGGAGGAACATCAGTGGCGAAGGCGGCTTACTGGACTGAAACTGACACTGAGGCACGAAAGCGTGGGGAGCAAACAGGATTAGATACCCTGGTAGTCCACGCCGTAAACGATGAATACTAGGTGTCGGGGCCGTAGAGGCTTCGGTGCCGCAGCCAACGCAGTAAGTATTCCACCTAGAGTACGTTCGCAAGAATGAAACTCAAAGGAATTGACGGGGACCCGCACAAGCGGCGGAGCATGTGGTTTAATTCGAAGCAACGCGAAGAACCTTACCTAAGCTTGACATCCTTCTGACCGGTCCTTAACCGGACCTTTCCTTCGGGACAGGAGTGACAGGTGGTGCATGGTTGTCGTCAGCTCGTGTCGTGAGATGTTGGGTTAAGTCCCGCAACGAGCGCAACCCCTATCTTTAGTAGCCAGCATATAAGGTGGGCACTCTAGAGACTGCCAGGATAACCTGGAGGAAGGTGGGGACGACGTCAAATCATCATGCCCCTTATGACCAGGGCTACACGTGCTACAATGGCGTAAACAGAGGGAAGCAGCCTCGTGAGAGTGAGCAAATCCCAAAAATAACGTCTCAGTTCGGATTGTAGTCTGCAACTCGACTACATGAAGCTGGAATCGCTAGTAATCGCGAATCAGAATGTCGCGGTGAATACGTTCCCGGGTCTTGTACACACCGCCCGTCACACCATGGGAGTCAGTAACGCCCGAAGTCAGTGACCCAACCGTAAGGAGGGAGCTGCCGAAGGCGGGACCGATAACTGGGGTGAAGTCGTAACAAGGTAGCCGTATCGGAAGGTGCGGCTGGATCACCTCCTTTCTAAGGAAGAAGAAGTAAAGGTTGTTTTATTGTTGAGCTGTCAAAGGCTTAAAACTGAATATTCCGGTGGCGATGCGCGTCGGGGTCACACCCGTTCCCATCCCGAACACGATGGTTAAGACTGACGCGGCCGACAATACTTGGCTGGAGACGGCCCGGGAAGATAGGTGGCTGCCGGATCTTATAAAAGATCTGATGGATGATCTGATATAAGAACAAAATAAACAGTTCTTATATGATATGGTCTATCAGAGACCAGAAGTGTCGAAGATACAGGATATTGTTTCTGAAACACGGATGTACCTTGAAAACTTCATACAAGAATTAAGATAGAATTCATTTTCAGAAATGGAAATGAGTCAAGACATCAAAGAAATTCAAATTTCATCGTTAATAACGAGATAGGAAAATGAAAAAACACAAAGCCCGCTGATGTAACGCTATACATCAGTGAGGAAACAGAGAATCAAGAGATTCGATCGTTCCTGCTACGGTTAAAGTAGTAAGGGCGCAGGGTGGATGCCTTGGCACTAAGAGCCGATGAAAGACGTGATAAGCTGCGAAAAGCTTCGGGGAGGAGCACATATCCAATGATCCGGAGATATCTGAATGGGGAAACCCGGCAGAGGAAACCTCTGTCAGCGTGCAGTGAATACATAGCTGTACGTGGGGAACCCGGGGAACTGAAACATCTAAGTACCCGGAGGAAGAGAAAGAAAATTTATCGATTTCCAAAGTAGCGGCGAGCGAAATGGAAAGAGCCCAAACCGTGATGCGTGCATCGCGGGGTTCGGACTGCGTTGTGGCAGACGTAAGATAGGAGAACGGACTGGGAAGTCCGGCCGAGAGAGTGAAAGCCTCGTATCCGAAATCCCAAGTCGCCTAGCAGGATCCAGAGTAGGACGAGACACGAGAAACCTTGTCTGAACGAGCGGGGACCACCCCGTAAGGCTAAATACTTCTTAGTGACCGATAGCGCATAGTACTGTGAAGGAAAGGTGAAAAGTACCCCGGGAGTGAAAGAGAACCTGAAACCCTGTGTCTACAAGCTGTGGGACCTCTTTATATGAGGGACTGCGTACTTTTTGTAGAACGGTCCGGCGAGTTGTGCGTACTGGCGAGGTTAAGGACTTAAGGTCTGGAGCCGAAGTGAAAGCAAGCGTTAATAGCGCGTCAAGTCAGTGAGTGCAGACCCGAAACCGGGTGACCTATCCATGTCCAGGTTGAAGCTTCCGTAAGAGGAAGTGGAGGACCGAACCCACATCCGTTGAAAAGGGTGGGGATGAGGTGTGGATAGCGGAGAAATTCCAATCGAACCCGGAGATAGCTGGTTCTCCTCGAAATAGCTTTAGGGCTAGCCTCATGAGAGTCTTATGGAGGTAGAGCACTGAATTGCCTAGGGGGCGTCAAAGCTTACCAAAGCATATCAAACTCCGAATGCCATCAAGATGATTCATGGGAGTCAGACCATACGAGATAAGTTGGATGGTCAAAAGGGAAAGAGACCAGACCTACAGCTAAGGTCCCAAAGTACGTGTTAAGTGGAAAAGGATGTGGGGATTCTAAGACAACTAGGACGTTGGCTTAGAAGCAGCCATTCATTGAAAGAGTGCGTAATAGCTCACTAGTCGAGAGTCCCTGCGCCGAAAATGTCCGGGGCTGAAACACGACACCGAAGCTTAGGAATGTGTAAACATTGGTAGAGGAGCATTGCTGGCGGGATGAAGCCATACCGTAAGGAGTGGTGGACTGCCAGAAGAGAGAATGCCGGAATGAGTAGCGAGATGAAGGTGAGAATCCTTCAGGCCGAATATCTAAGGTTTCCAGAGTAAAGCTGATCTGCTCTGGGTAAGTCGGGACCTAAGGCGAGGTCGAAAGACGTAGTCGATGGATAACAGGTTGAAATTCCTGTACCGCATATAAACAGAACTGTGGGGACACAGACAGGGAATGGAATCCGGGGTGGAAATCCCGGTGCAAGCGAGGTAGGAGTGCTGTTGGCAAATCCGCAGCACGATCTGAAGACGTGACGCGTACCGAACATAAGTAGGGAAGTCCATACCTGGCTGTCAAGAAAAGCCGCTATCGTTTTATATGTGCCCGTACCGCAAACCGACACAGGTGGATGAGGAGAGAATCCTAAGGCCGACGGGAGAAGTATTGTTAAGGAACTCGGCAAAATGACTCCGTAACTTCGGGAGAAGGAGTGCCATGAGAGTGGCCGCAGAGAAATGGCCCAAGCAACTGTTTAGCAAAACACAGGTCTATGCAAAACCGCAAGGTGAAGTATATGGGCTGACGCCTGCCCGGTGCTGGAAGGTTAAGGGGAGAGGTTAGCGCAAGCGAAGCTTTGAACTTAAGCCCCAGTAAACGGCGGCCGTAACTATAACGGTCCTAAGGTAGCGAAATTCCTTGTCGGGTAAGTTCCGACCCGCACGAAAGGCGTAATGATTTGGGCACTGTCTCAACGATACACCCGGTGAAATTGAAATACCAGTGAAGATGCTGGTTACCTGCGCCAGGACGGAAAGACCCCATGGAGCTTTACTCCAGTTTGATACTGGGATTCGGCATGGTATGTACAGGATAGGTGGGAGACTGAGAAGGTATGACGTCAGTTGTACCGGAGTCGCTGTTGGGATACCACCCTTACCATGTTGGATTTCTAACCTGTGGCCGTAAGCCGGTCAGGGGACAATGTCAGGCGGGAGTTTGACTGGGGCGGTCGCCTCCGAAAGGGTATCGGAGGCGCTCAAAGGTTCCCTCAGAATGGTTGGAAACCATTCGAAGAGTGCAAAGGCAGAAGGGAGCTTGACTGTGACACCGACGGGTGGAGCAGGTACGAAAGTAGGACTTAGTGATCCGGTGGTATAAAGTGGGATTGCCATCGCTCAACGGATAAAAGCTACCCTGGGATAACAGGCTTATCACTCCCAAGAGTTCACATCGACGGAGTGGTTTGGCACCTCGATGTCGGCTCATCGCATCCTGGAGCTGTAGCAGGTTCCAAGGGTTGGGCTGTTCGCCCATTAAAGCGGTACGCGAGCTGGGTTCAGAACGTCGTGAGACAGTTCGGTCCCTATCCGGCGCAGGCGGAGGAAATTTGATAGGAGCTGTCCTTAGTACGAGAGGACCGGGATGGACGGACCGCTGGTGTATCTGTTGTACTGCCAAGTGCATAGCAGAGTAGCCAAGTCTGGAAGGGATAAACGCTGAAGGCATCTAAGCGTGAAGCCCCCCTAAAGATAAGATTTCCCATACCGAAAGGTAGTAAGACCCCTTGAAGACGACGAGGTAGATAGGGCAGAGGTGGAAGTACGGTAACGTATGGAGCTGACTGTTACTAATCGGTCGAGGCTTTAACCAAAGAAGGCTGAAGTGTAAGAGATGTAGAAAGATTCTTGTATGTTGTTTTGAAGGTATATCATTTACAATTTAATAAAGGGGCATAGTTTCAATGGTAAAACATCGGTCTCCAAAACCGCAGTTGGGAGTTCGAGTCTCTCTGCCCCTGTTACGAAAACAGATTGAATTTTATTTAGTCTGTTTTTTCTTTTATAGAAAAAGAAAGCGTATGTCAGATTTTACCCTTTGAATTTTAGCAAGATTACTTTGTGAAATGTTACAAAAATATTACAAAATACTGCAAAACCACTTTACAAAAGAAGAATAATGTGTTAAATTTAATAAATGTAATAGAAATGTAACAAAATATCAAAGAGTAGAATTGAGGCAGAATTATGATAAAGACAATAAAGAAAGTAGCTGTTATAATAATGACAGTCGTAATAATGATATCGACAGTTACGATAGCTGATCAAGCATCGTCGACAACCGTTCAGGCAGCATCAGGGTACAGTGGAAAGATTTATAAACACTGGTGCAAATTAAGAACAGCAAAGTCTAAACGTTCTAAAACGATCAAGAAACTAAGTGTAGGAACAAAAGTTACAGTATTATCAACAAGTGGAAGCTGGAGAAAAATTAAAGTTGGTAACAAAACTGGATATGCATTAAAAAAGTATGTTTATATCAGTACAAATGCACCAAAACTTACGGGAAGTACTTATAACAAAGGACAAACCGTTGCAAGTTTTGCACAACGATTTGTTGGGAATCCATATGTATGGGGAGGAACAAACTTGAATACGGGAGCGGATTGTTCAGGATTCGTAAAAAGCGTCTATAAGTCATTTGGATATAATCTTCCAAGAAGTTCATCCTCACAAAGAAGTGCAGGACGTAAGGTTTCTTACAGTAATAAACAGCCAGGAGATCTGATCTGTTATAGTGGGCATATTGCTATTTATATAGGCAATGGAAAGATTGTTCATGCAAGTTCAAGAAAAACAGGAATTAAGATTTCGCCAAAGGCTAATTATCGAAAAGTACTTTCTGTAAGAAGAATTGTAAAATAATTAAGAAAGCAGGATAAGATATGAGATATGAAGGAATGATCTATCGGCCGCCAAGTGAAGCATACAGTCTGATCGTACAGGTAACGATCGGATGTAGTCAGAATCGTTGTATTTTTTGCAGCATGTTTAAAGAAAAACGATTTAGGATCAGAAAAGTAGAAGAAGTCTTAGAAGATTTACAAGATGCAAGAAATAAGTATCGATATGTAGAGAAGATTTTTTTGGCAGATGGAGATGCATTGATTTGTAAGATGACAGATCTTGAAGCAATCCTTCACTTTATCAAAGATCAATTTCCAGAATGTAAACAAGTAACTTTATACGGATCGCCAAGAAGCATTTTGATGAAACAACAAGAAGATTTGGACAAATTAAGAGAACTTGGAATATCTATGATCTATATGGGATTGGAATCAGGAAATGATGAAGTCCTTACATATATGAAAAAAGGTGTAACATCACAAGAGATGATAGAGGCAGCACAGAAAGTAAAACAGGCAAAGATCCGTTTATCTGTGACAGCTATATCAGGGTTAGGTGGAAGACGGCTATGGAAGGAACATGCAAAAGATACAGGACTTGTTTTATCCCAGATGAAGCCAGATTATATAGGATTGCTTACATTAATGATAGAAGAAGATCTTCCGTTAGCAGATAAGATCAGAAGCGGAGAATTTGAACTGTTAAATCCATATGATATTTTGATCGAGACAAAAGAAATGTTAAAATATATGGATTGCCCAGATTGTATTTTGAGATCGAATCATGCATCTAATTATGTGAATTTAAGAGGAACATTAAATCAGGATAAGGAAGCAATGATCAATCTGTTAGACGAGGCAATCAAAGGAAATGTTCATTTGAAATCAGAGTGGATGAGGGGATTCTAATATAGCTAGAATCAAGGAACGAGACAATAGGAATATTATGAGCCTATTGTCTCGTTCCTTTTTATGCAGAGAAACTCATAACTTAATGAATTCAGGTTTCTTATCTCGAAAGACGGTATAATAACGAATTCCAAGATTAGACAGAAAATCAGGTAATTTATAAAAATCATAAGCCATATGTTTTGGACAATGGCCATCAGATCCGATCGTAATAATTTCACCACCAAGTTCCATATATCTTTTTATGATCTCATGATGAGGATTTGGATCACTCATTCCGTATTTAAGTCCAGCAGTATTCACTTCAATACCTTTACCATTTTCAATGATCATCTTTAAAATGGCATCTAAAAGATCAGAATAATCTCTATAATGGAATTCAAAAGAAGGATCCTTGATATAACGTGCAGCATAATCAAGATGTCCATAGACACAATAATGATTAAAAGAAGAAATATTTTTTAAGATATCTTCAAAATAATGAGCAAGTCCCAGACGGGCAGGATATGTTTCAAAATAAATCGCATCATATGGATCCATAAAATCAACAATATGAGTAGAACCAATGATAAAATCAAAAGGCTCATCCTTGACGAATGCAGCACATTGATCTAGGGTTGTTGGCATTAATCCAAGTTCCACTCCATAATTGATTTCAATCTGATCCTGATAGTGTTCTTTCATTTTAAATATTTCTTCTTTATAGGAAGGAAGATCTAGAAGGAAATCAAATCCATCAGGATTAACAGGATAATCAATATCATGATGCTCTGTAAAACAAATAGTTTTAAGACCAAGTGAAATAGCATGTCGGATCATTTCTTCCATAGGAGATTCAGAATCGGAAGAAAAACTGGTATGTAAATGATAATCTGCAAGAATCATAAAAAACTCCTTTGTAAATAGTTAATATAATACTTTTATTATATACATTATGACAGAAAGGTAAAGAAAAAATAAAATCTATGTAAAAAGTTCTTTAAATATAAGAGTAGGTTTGTTAAAATTATTTATGTCGGAATAACGACAAATGAAATATATGTGGGAGATCCAATAAGAGGGTCTGTAAAAACACAGGAGGAATCGTAAAAAATGAATACACTAACACATGTCGGTAATCTGTTTGCGTTTATCGGCGGACTTGGAATGTTCCTGTATGGAATGGATATCATGGCATCAGGACTTCAAAAGACAGCAGGAAATAAGATGAAAGACCTGCTTGGCTATTTAACAAATAATCGTATTTTAGGTGTACTTGTAGGAGCATTGGTTACAGCAATTATTCAGAGTTCATCAGCAACCACTGTTATGGTTGTAGGTTTTGTAAATGCAGGGATTATGAATCTTACACAGGCAGCCGGTGTTATCATGGGAGCCAATGTAGGTACAACGATCACGGCATGGCTGGTATCAGCTAATGAGTGGGCGGGAGCGTTAAAACCAGATTTTTTTGCACCATTTATTTTAGGAATCGGAGCTTTCATCATCACATTCTCTAATAAGCAGAAGATGACACAGAAAGCGGAGATTGCCGTCGGATTTGGTATTTTATTTATTGGATTATCATCTATGTCATCATCCATTGGAGTATATCAGGATAGTCCGGTATTCTACAAAGCATTTCAGGTATTAGGAGGAAATCCGATCCTTGGTATTTTAGTCGGCGCTGTTGTTACAGCGATCATTCAGAGTTCATCTGCATCTGTCGGTATTTTACAGACATTAGCGATGAGAGGAATCGTAAACTGGAGATCAGCGATCTTTATTACGTTAGGGCAGAATATTGGTACTTGTATCACAGCAATCTTATCTAGTGCGGGTGCAAATAAAACAGCAAAAAGAGCAGCTGTGATCCATTTAAGTTTTAATGTATTAGGTGCAGCTATTTATGGGGTGATCATGACGATTTTCTTTGGAATCTTCCCAGATCTTGCAATGCAGCATATATCCAGTACACAGATTTCCATTTTCCACTCGATCTTTAACATATCTGTGACGATACTGTTATTCCCATTCGCGAATGCATTGGTAAAATTATCTGGACTTATCATTCGTGAAGAGCCAGTAGAAGACGAAGAAGAAGAACCAGAAGAGAAAGCATTACGTCACTTAGATCCACGTATTCTTGAAACACCTGCATTTGCAGTTGAGAATGCAGTGAAAGAAGTGGTACGTATGGGTGAGATCGTATTAAAGAATTTAAATCGTGTAACAAAAGAAGCAATGAGTGGAGAACCAAGACAGAGTAAGATCGATAAAGTTCATAATGATGAACAGGTGATCAACCATTTAGAACCAATGATCACAGAATATCTTGTAAAGATCAGTCATTTGGCGATCACAGAAAAAGAGATGAAAGTTGTCAACAATCTGTTTGATTCGATCACAGATATTGAGCGTTCAGGAGATCATGTAGAGAATATGGCAGGATATCTGCAGCATATCAAGGATATGAATGAAAATATTTCAGAAGATGCGATTGAAGAGCTTAGAAATATGAATAATATTGTAAGAGCTGCATTTGAGTCAGCAATCCGTGCGATTGAATTTGACGATACCAAAGAAGCAAAAGAAGCATTATCTTATGCAGAAGATGTATATTGTACAAGAAAGATCATCAGAAAGAGACATATTCAGAGAATGAAAGATGGAGCTTGTTCTCCAGATATTGGTGTATATTTCCTTGATATCATTTCCAGTATGGAAAGAATCGCAGGATATGCATTTACAATTGCAAGATACATTTTAAGTCAGAATGATGAAGAAGAATAAGGAAAAGTTTTTTATTCATTGTGCCGAAGAAACGGGATAAAATTTGGTAGAATTGTACAAAATCGTTTTATTGTATACATGATAAAAATACTAAATTTCACTTGAATTTTTTGTCAGTATTGTTTAAAATAAAAAGGAAGTTTGTCAATAGATTAACAGATTGGCAAATCCATCAAAATTTAATTAATCAAGACTTAGGAGGAATTTGAGATGGCAGTTAAAGTAGCAATTAATGGATTTGGACGTATTGGACGTCTTGCATTCAGACAGATGTTCGGAGCAGAAGGATATGAAGTTGTAGCAATCAACGATTTAACATCTCCAAAGATGCTTGCACACTTATTAAAATACGATTCTTCACAGGGAACATATGCATTAGCTGATAAAGTAGAAGCTGGTGAAAACTCTATCACAGTTGATGGAAAAGAAATCACAATCTACGCTGAAGCTGATGCTAAAAACCTTCCATGGGGAGAACTTGGAGTAGACGTAGTACTTGAGTGTACAGGATTCTACACATCTAAAGAAAAAGCATCTGCTCATATCGAAGCAGGAGCAAGAAAGGTTGTTATTTCTGCACCAGCAGGAAACGATCTTCCAACAATCGTTTACAATGTAAACCACAATGAATTAAAAGCAGAGGATACAGTTATTTCTGCTGCATCTTGTACAACAAACTGCTTAGCACCTATGGCAAAAGCTCTTAATGATCTTGCAGCAATCAAATCTGGAATCATGTGCACAATCCATGCTTACACAGGAGATCAGATGACTCTTGACGGACCACAGAGAAAAGGTGACTTAAGAAGATCTCGTGCAGCAGCAGTTAACATCGTACCTAACTCTACAGGTGCTGCTAAAGCAATCGGACTTGTTATTCCAGAATTAAACGGAAAATTAATCGGATCTGCTCAGCGTGTTCCAACTCCTACAGGATCTACAACAATCTTAACAGCAGTTGTTGAAGGAAATGTAACAGTTGATGAAGTAAACGCAGCTATGAAAGCAGCTCAGACAGAATCTTTCGGATATAACACAGACGAAATCGTATCTAGCGATATCGTAGGAATGAGATATGGTTCTTTATTCGATGCTACACAGACAATGGTTCTTCCATTAGATAATGGAACAACAGAGGTTCAGGTTGTATCTTGGTATGACAACGAAAACTCTTACACAAGCCAGATGGTAAGAACAATCAAATACTTTGCTGAATTAGCTTAATTTGATATTGGAATGAGGACAGGCCTGTAATTATACAGTGTAATAAGACTCAGATAAGGGGTCCGGTCTTTTGGACCGGGCCCCTATTTTTAATCAAGGATTGAGAAACCCTGATCAATTAAGATATGCCTTATGGCATACAATCTTAGGAGGAAAAACGAAACATGTTAAACAAAAAATCTGTAGATGACATTAATGTAGCAGGAAAGAAAGTCTTAGTACGTTGCGATTTCAACGTGCCTTTAAAAGACGGACAGATTACAGATGAAAATCGTCTGGTAGCAGCACTTCCAACAATCAAGAAACTGATTTCTGACGGTGGAAAAGTAATCCTTTGCTCTCACTTAGGAAAACCTAAAGGAGAACCAAAACCAGAATTATCTTTAGCACCAGTAGCAGTACGCTTAAGCGAACTGTTAGGACAGGAAGTTAAATTTGCAGCAGATGACAATGTTGTCGGAGATAATGCAAAAGCAGCAGTAGCTGCTATGAAAGATGGAGAAGTAGTACTTCTTCAGAATACTCGTTACAGAGCAGAAGAAACTAAAAATGGTGAAGCATTCAGCAAAGATCTTGCAAGCCTTTGTGATGTATTTGTAAACGATGCGTTTGGTACAGCTCATAGAGCACACTGCTCAAACGTTGGTGTAACAGAATATGTTGACACAGCCGTTGTAGGATATTTAATGCAGAAAGAGATCGATTTCTTAGGAAATGCGGTTAATAATCCAGAAAGACCTATGGTAGCCATCTTAGGTGGAGCGAAAGTTGCTGACAAATTAAAAGTAATTGATAACTTACTTGAAAAATGTGATACACTGATCATCGGTGGAGGAATGGCTTATACATTCTTAAAAGCACAGGGATTAGAAGTTGGTAAATCTTTAGTAGACGATGAAAAAATCGACTATTGTAAAGAAATGATGGCAAAAGCAGAGAAATTAGGAAAGAATTTATATCTTCCAATCGATACAACAGTAGCAGACGGATTCCCAAATCCTATCGATGCTGAGATCGAAGTATCTGTTGTAGCAGCTGATGCAATTCCAGCTGATAAAGAAGGACTTGATATTGGACCAGCTACATGTGAGAAATTCGCAGAAGCAGTTAAAACTGCTAAAACAGTTGTATGGAATGGACCAATGGGTGTATTTGAAAATCCTATCCTTGCCAAAGGAACAATTGCCGTTGCTCAGGCTTTAGCTGATACAGATGCAACAACAATCATCGGTGGAGGAGACTCTGCAGCAGCTGTTAACCAGTTAGGATTTGCAGACAAGATGACACACATCTCTACAGGTGGTGGAGCTTCTCTTGAATTCTTAGAAGGAAAAGACCTTCCAGGTGTAGTAGCAGCCAACGACAAATAATCATTGCACTTAAATATTTAATATTTAATACACTTTATAAACAAAATGTCAAGAAAGAAGGATATTAGTCTTATGCGTAAAACAATCGTAGCAGGAAACTGGAAAATGAACAAAACTCCTAGCGAGGCAAAAGCATTAATCGAAGAATTAAAACCATTAGTAGCAAGTGAAACTTCTGATGTAGTATTCTGTGTACCAGCAATCGATATTCCAGCAGCAATTGAAGCTGCAGCAGGAAGCAATATTGCAATCGGTGCTGAGAATATGTACTTTGAAGAAAGTGGAGCTTATACAGGAGAAATCGCTCCTAATATGTTAACAGATCTTGGAGTGAAATATGTTATTCTTGGACATTCTGAAAGAAGAGAATACTTTGCTGAAACAGATGAAACTGTTAACAAGAAAGTATTAAAAGCTTTTGAACATGGAATTACACCAATCGTTTGCTGTGGTGAAACTCTTGCTCAGAGAGAACAGGGAGTTACAATCGACTTCGTTCGCCAGCAGATCAAGATCGCATTCCAGGGAGTAAGTGCTGACCAGGCTAAGACTGCAGTTATCGCTTATGAGCCAATCTGGGCTATTGGAACAGGTAAAGTTGCAACTACAGAACAGGCTCAGGAAGTTTGCGCAGCAATCCGTGCATGTATCGCAGAAGTATATGATGAAGCTACAGCAGAAGCAATCCGCATTCAGTATGGTGGATCTGTATCTGCAGCCAGCGCACCAGAATTATTTGCACAGCCAGATATCGACGGTGGATTAGTTGGTGGAGCATCATTAAAACCAGACTTTGGTAAAATCGTAAACTATAAATAAATTTGATTAATTAAATGATGGGTCCCTCGGATATTGAATATCCGGGGGATTTTTTCTTTTTTATATAATGGTAGAATTCGTTAAAAGATTAAAGAAATAAAAGACTAGAAGCAAGCAATAAATCGGTTTATAATAAATAATAAGATCAAGTACAAAAAAGATTCCGAGAGTAGATGAAAAGGGGGCATATGATATGGAGAAATACAAAAGAATTTTTGTCATTGTCTTAGATTCCTTAGGAATCGGAGAAATGCCAGATGCAGCCAGATTTGGAGATCATGATGTAGACACCTTTGGGCATATCTGTGATATCGTGGGAACATTAAATATTCCAAATCTAAAAAAGCTTGGATTGTTAAATTTGCATCCAACAAAAGAAATGGAAGAAGAAAAACATCCAATTGCCTACTATACCAGATTAAAAGAAACTAGTAACGGAAAAGACACTATGACAGGTCACTGGGAGATGATGGGACTTAAGATCGAGAAACCATTTCTTACCTTTACAGACACAGGTTTTCCACCAGAATTGATCCATGAATTAGAAGAAAGATGTGGAAAGAAAGTTATTGGCAATAAATGTGCCAGTGGAACGCAGATTTTGGATGAATTAGGTGAAGAAGAGATTAAAAATGGTTCAATGATCGTATATACATCTGCCGATTCTGTGATGCAGATCTGTGGAAATGAAGAAACTTTTGATCTTAAGAATCTTTATCGCTGTTGTGAGATCGCAAGAGAGCTTACGATGAAAAATGAATGGAAAGTCGGAAGAATCATTGCAAGACCATATGTGGGAAAGAAAAAAGGCGAATTTGTAAGAACAAGCAATCGAAGGGATTATGCTTTAAAACCATTTTCAAGAACTGCCTTAAATGCATTAAAAGATGAAGAATTTGACGTAATTTCAGTAGGAAAGATCAATGATATTTTCTGTGGAGAAGGAATCACAAAAGCATATCATTCTGAAAGCTCTGTACATGGAATGCAGCAGACCGTGGATGTATGCAAAGAAGATTTTCATGGACTTTGTTTTACCAATCTGGTAGACTTTGATACACTCTGGGGACATCGAAGAAATCCAGTCGGCTATGCAAAAGAGATCGAGAAATTTGATGTTGGTTTAGGAAATCTGTTAGAAGTTTTAAAAGAAGATGATTTATTGATCATCACCGCAGATCATGGAAATGATCCAACTTATACAGGAACAGACCATACAAGAGAATACACACCATTTATCGCATATTCAAAGTCTATGAAAGAAAATGGAAGGCTAGAAGATCAAGATACATTTGCAGTGATCGGAGCTACGATCGCAGATAATTTTGGTGTTACGATGCCAGAAGGAACGATCGGAACATCTTTATTAAGTCAATTAAAATAGTACAACTGGAATAAAAACACCACAGAAGAAAATAAAGATCTCCTGTGGTGTTTTGTTTACAATTTGGTATGTATATTATTCATCTAAAATCGAATCCATAAAAGAAATAATACCAGCTTCCACCTCATCTTTGATTTCATCATAATTATGAATTTCATGGCGGTAACCAGAATAAACACGAGTTTTTACTGTATGTCCAGTATCTACAAGCCAGTTGGTAACTTCATAAATACCTTTTCCATATTCACCAACAGGATCCTGATCTCCACCGATATTATAAATCGGAAGATCAGAAGGAATCTTGCCAGCCCATTCGGTACCAGTGATCGCTTTCATCATCTGAACAAAATAAAGCAGAGATTGATTTGTAGTTGGCCGGGTAAATGCATCAAATGGATCTTCTGCATGATCTCGCTGAACATAAGGATCAGAACAGATCCATTCATTGCCTATGGAAATATTACCACAACGTTCACACATCCAGCTCATTAGATCAGCAGTAAAGGAAGGGTCAGATTCTTTCCCTTTTCCTTCAGCTACAGCAGCTAATAAGGCAGATTCAGCTTCTGTAGCACCACGGAAATGACCAGCTGTACCACAGATTGTGATTCCTGCAAGTTCTTCTCCATATTTTGCAGCAAAATCTCTCGTAATAAAAGATCCCATGCTGTGTCCAAACATAAAATAAGGAAGATCAGGATACATTTTGCTGACGATTTCTTTTAACTTATGTTCATCTTCCATCATCGTATGGAAACCAGCATCACCCCAGTCACCCCAGGTATCGTTATACATTGCAGTTTTTCCATGTCCAACATGGTCATCTGCAGCAACGATATACCCTGCATCCATAAATTTTACGATCATATGGAAATAACGACGGGAATGTTCACCAAAGCCATGGATCACCTGTACAATTCCTTTTGGTTTGCAGGCAGGTACATAAACCCAACCTTGCACCTCATCACGGCCATTAAAGGAATGAAAACTAACTTCATGAAGCATACTAAGCACCTCCAAATCTGTAAAAACTAATATGCAAGCAAAGAAAAGACGAATCAACATATTAGTTATATAAAATTGTATCTGAATATATTATACTCCAGATTAAAATGTACGTCCATAAATACAATCATATAATAGTTGAATTTCAAGAAGAAAATCGTTATAATATTAACGGACATAAAATAAGATTAATTTTTGGGAAATGAAGGAGAAAATAATGAGTAAAAAACCAACAGTCCTGATGATTTTAGATGGATATGGATTAAATGAAAACAAAGAAGCCAATGCAGTAGCAGAAGCAAAGACTCCTGTAATGGATAAATTAATGAAAGAATACCCATTCGTAAAAGGAAATGCATCTGGAATGGCAGTAGGACTTCCAGAAGGTCAGATGGGTAACTCTGAAGTAGGGCATATGAATATGGGTGCAGGACGCATCGTATATCAGGAATTAACAAGAATCACAAAAGAGATCCAGGATGGAGATTTCTTTAAGAACGAAGCAATGTTAGAAGCAATTGAAAACTGCAAGAAGAATGGTTCTGCATTACATTGTTTTGGATTATTATCAGATGGTGGAGTACACAGCCACAATACGCATTTATATGGCGTTCTTGAAATGGCTAAGAGAAATGGTCTAGAGAACGTATATGTTCATTTATTCTTAGATGGACGTGACACAGCTCCAACATCAGGAAAAGGATTCATCGAAGAATTATTAGCGAAGATGGATGAGATCGGAGTAGGTAAAGTGGCATCTATCTCTGGACGTTACTATGCAATGGATCGTGACAATCGTTGGGATCGTGTACAGAAAGCATACAATGCGATCGTTATGGGACAGGGAAATACAGCTGACAGTGCGATCGATGCAATTGATGCTTCTTACAAAGAAGATGTTACAGACGAATTCGTAGTACCAACAGTTATTGTTGAAAATGGTGAACCAGTTGCAACATTAAAAGAAAACGATTCCGTTATTTTCTATAACTTCAGACCAGACCGTGCAAGAGAGATCACACGTTCTATTTGTGATGATAAATTCGACAGTTTTGATCGTCCAAACGGATACTTCAAGACAACATTTGTATGCTTCACAGAATATGATGTGACAATCCCTAACAAATTAGTGGCATTCCACAAAGTAGAGATCAAGAATACATTTGGAGAATTCCTTGCACAGCACAGATTAAAACAGTTAAGATTAGCTGAGACAGAGAAATACGCTCATGTAACATTCTTCTTTAACGGTGGAGTCGAAGAACCAAACGAAGGAGAAGACAGAATCTTAGTAAAATCTCCAGCAGTAGCAACGTATGATCTTCAGCCAGAGATGAGTGCTCCAGAAGTTGGTGCAAAACTTGTAGAAGCGATCAAATCTGACAAATATGACGTGATCATCATGAACTTCGCAAACAGCGACATGGTAGGTCATACAGGAATCGAAGAAGCAGCGATCAAAGCGGTAGAAGCAGTTGACAAATGCGTTGGAGATGCAGTAGAAGCAATCAAAGAAGTAAATGGACAGATGTTTATCTGTGCTGACCACGGAAATGCAGAGCAGTTAAAAGACTATGAAACAGGAGCTCCATTTACAGCACATACAACAAATCCAGTACCATTTATCCTTGTAAATGCTGAAGAAGGATTAAAATTAAGAGAAGGTGGATGCTTAGCTGATATCGTACCTACATTAATCGAGTTAATGGGAATGGAACAGCCAGCAGAAATGACAGGAAAATCCCTGATCGTAAAATAAGATCTTAAAAAGACATCTTGAAAGAATCAAGAGAACAAGATATAATAAGAATAACGGCAAAGGCGCTTATGCAGTATAGCATAAGTGCCTTTTTTCTTAAGGAGGTGTCCGATATGGATGTATACGAAAAATTAGAAGAATTACAGGAAAAAGCACTGCATGATGACACAATACGAAAGACATTATTAAAAACAAGGGAAGAAAAAGAACCGATTCTTGCCTTTTGCAAGCAATGTCAGGAACTAGGATATGAGATTTATCCGATGGAACTGATCAATGCTGGAGAAGAATTTTACGCAACAATGAGAAGAAGTACGAATGGTGGAGGAGAGAACTCGCCTAAATTAAGTGGTGAAGATGATATGTACGAATTGTTTATGACAGCGATCAAATAAGTGCATTGATAAAAGTGCTTTGACATTCATGCAAGTAATATTTTCTTAAGAGAGATTCCGCAGGTAAGGATCAATGAACTATGCAAAGATACGTTGCTTCCTTATGCGAAACGATTAAATATTGATTATGTGTGGGTACATGGAGCTGCTACTGTGTTAGAAGCAACTTTTGCACATTCATTAAATATGATCGGAACTCCAGTGCTTGTCGTGGAGATGGGCGTTGGAATGCGCGTGACAAAAGAGTACTGCAAACAATTAGTGGATGGTATTTTTGTAGAGATGAAAGATCTTGGAATGTGGCAAGGAGAAGTTATTACACCGAAAGATCCGTTGATCTTCACGGATGGAGAAGTCCACTATCTGAATGCGGGATATGCAGGAATCTTTCTTCCAACGGTAGAACATTTGACAAATGTTAAAAAGGGAGATAAGATTGGAGAAATTCTAGATCCATTGGAGAGCGTTGTGAAAGAAGAATTATATTCAGAATGTGATGGAATATTATTTACACTAAGAGAATATCCGGTTGTAAGTGAAGGATCACTGATCGGACGTATTCTGGAAATGAAATTCAACAATTATATATGTGTTCCAATCTGATCAAAACGTTAAAATTATTGGAAGAAAGAAGATGCCTTGATGAGAATCTTGGAATTATGATCGTACCTTCTGTTAATCCATATTCACTCAATACAAGTACAAGGTTCTGGGCAACGGATAATACAGATATCAATCGAATGTTTCCAGGATATGATCTGGGTGAGACAACACAAAGGATTGCAGACGGATTTTTCCAAAAAGTAAAAGATTATACTTATGGAATCCATTTTACAAGCTTTTATCTAGAAGGAAATTTCACTCCGCATGTCAGGATCATGAAAACAGGATATGAAAATGTAGAAGTGGCAAAAGAATTTGCAATGCCATATATTATGTTAAGAAATCCAAAACCTTATGATACGACAACTCTGAATTATGAATGGCAGGTATGGGGAACACAGGCATTTTCGATTTATACACCGGGAACAGATCAGGTTGATGTAAAACAGGCACGTTACGGAATTGATGCAGTGATCCGATTTCTTGCATATCATGGACTGATCCATATGAAGGTGAATAGGGGATACCGTTCAAGGATTGTAGAAGAAAATGAACTTGTAACGGTAAGAACAAAGACTTCAGGGATCCTTGTCTTGAAAGTAAAATGTGGAGATCATTTAAGTGTAGGAGATGAGATCGCAGAGATCATAGATACCTATGAAGGAGATGTGATTGAAGTGATCAAGTCGCCATGCGAGGGATGTTTGTTTTATCATGGATCCAATCCATTGATCTATTCGAATACTGCGATCGCAAAGATCATAAAGGATACAGATTTTATTTAAATGAATCTTGACGTATAAAATAAACTCTGTTAAAATGCCACTTAGTGATAAAGTAAAATATGATAGGGCATTGCGTATGCAATGCTACGGTTTGGACATCCATAATCCATTTTAAGTAAGGATTATGGATGTTTTTTGGCCTATAAAATAAGATTTGGAAAGGAGTTTTTATGGAAAACTATTTATTTGAAAAAATGCCAGTTCCAAAGGCATATATGAAACTTGCACTGCCAGTAGTATTAAGTATGATCGTATCATTAGTATACAACATGGTAGACACCTATTTTATCGCCATGACAGGAGTGCAGGAACTGGTCGCCGGAGTGTCACTCGTAGCACCGATGTTTACCTTAATGATCGCATTTGGAGATATCTTCGGACTTGGAGGAAGTTCCGCGATTTCAAGATTGTTAGGAGAGAAGAAAGATAACGAGGCAAAGAAAACATGCGCATTCTGTATCTGGATATCTTTGGTATTTGGACTATGTATCAGTGCAATCCTATTATTATTCCGTACACAGATTCTCGGATTATTAGGAGTTGGCAAAGATACATACCAGTATGCCAATGCCTACTACACATGGATTGCGATTGGTGCAGTATCTATCATTTTCAGCATGGTGCCAAGCAATATCCTAAGAACCGAAGGATTAGCAGTCCAGTCAATGGCAGGATCAATTATTGGTTCCATTGTAAATATCATCTTTGACCCAATCTTTATCTTTGGATTAAACCAGGGGGCAGCAGGAGCCGCCATGGCAACAGTTCTTGGAAATATCATTGCAGATATTTATTATGTATATGCGGTGATGAAGAAATCAAAGAGACTGACATGTTCTCCATCCCATATGAAGGTCACAGGAAGAAGGATCAGAGATATCTTAATGATCGGAATTCCAGCATCGATCACAAATATCATGCAGACCTTTATGATGGTCATGACCAATAATTTTTTACTTCCATATGGAACAGATAAAGTCGCAGCGATGGGAATCGCATTAAAGGTTAATATGATCACAGCCTTAGTACTCGTAGGATTTGCCTTCGGAGGACAGCCGCTGGTCGGATACAACTACGGGGCTAAAAATGAAAAAAGATTAAAAAATATCCTGAAATTTGCATATTTATTTGAAATGGGATTAGGACTATTATTTACGATTCTCATGTGTATTTTCGCACCACAGATCATCAAAGTATTTATGGATAAACCAGATATCATAACAAATGGAGCCATGATGTTAAGATTCCAGCAGATCGGAATGACCTTTATGTCCGTGAGCCTGATCTCAACCTGCGTATGTCAGGCCGTTGGAAATGCAGGAGGAGCTTTTGTTTTATCCATTAGCAGACAGGGTGTGATCTATGTATTAGCACTTTTTATCATGTCAAATGTGTTTGGATATACAGGAGTTTTGGTATCACAGGCGTGTTCAGACGTGGTTACAGCATTGATCGCAGCAGTTATTATGCTTAAGATCATGAAAAACTTACAAATAAAAATGAATAAATATACGTTGCAAGAAGAGATCAAAAAGCTGACAGTTTTACCATGTCAGTTTTTACAATTCTAAGAAACTTTTCAAAGCTTCACTTGGCTCATTTGCATACATTAATCCATAAGGCAGAGTCAGATCTGTATCCAGAGGAATCGTAACAATATGTTGATTATCAAGATCATGCATAGAAATTTGTTTGTGATCACAAAGAGGGTGGTTCTTAGGAATGGCACAACAAATTGGTGTCCTGTCAAGTTCAAGAAACTGACAAAGTCTCTTCCAGTCAGCAGGCCCATAAATACCTTCAAACAGATCATATTTGCTTCCAAGAACGGAAAATGTTTCTCCTCTTTGCTGGTAGTCCGTCATTGGGAGAATTTCTATTTTAAATCTGGATATTGCCCAATTTGGAAGCAACACAAAACGATCATAAAAGATGAAAACAGCATGGTCATGATGATTTCCGATGAAACTGGAGAAGGTAAGATGACAGTTCATCAGATTCTGCCATATCATGATCTGTTTTACCGATATGCATATGGAACAATGTATGTCCGAGTTTGAATTAAACAGCGGACAGAAAGTTCTATGCATCGACCAATGCAGAGAAGGACGCATCGAGATGGAAAACCAGCCGGGAATCTTCAGTATTATGCGGGAAAATGAACTGCGGGTCGATGACCGCAAGCATCATAAAGGCATGGCATATTATCCATTAAGACATTATCATGGCGTAAGCATTTTCCTAGAAGTTCATGCAGCACAAAAATCTTTAGATGAGATGTTTCATGGTTTTTCCATTGATCTCAAGCCATATTACGACAAAACACAGATGGAAAAGATCCGTGCGATCCATGAGCAGATTACATCAAATTTACAAGTGAGAGTCACAATCGAAGAATTGTCAAAACAATACGATATGCCAGCAACAAGCATGAAAAATGTTTTCGTGAAATTTATGGAGATTCCATTTATTCTTACCAGAAGAGATACCGTATGAATGTTGCAGCCAATCTGTTAATGGAAGATTCCAAAGTAGAGATTCAAGAAATTGCATTGAAAATGGGATACGAAAATCCAGAAAATTTTCATCCGCATTTAAAAGCGTGATGGGCGTGACACCAGCCAAATATAGAAAGCATTAAAAGATCAGCAAATCGGTCATTATTTTTCCAGAAGTTTTTAATATAGTATCTGGTTTGATTTTATTTAATTTAGCCATAGCCGCAGCTCACTTTATCGAACGTACGTTTGTTGTGCGAGGTAAGTATAACATAAATAAAGAGAAAATAAAATATATTGACAAAAAATATAAATAAAATATAATAATATAAACTTTATAAAATAAAGGAACTTTAAAAACAAAAGGAGATAGAGAAGATGGACAATAAAACATACGAAGAAGATTTTAAAATGATTCGATCAGCAATCGATGGAGCAAAGAATCCAATGAATCAATTAGGTGGATTTTTTAAAAGCTATGCAATTATTAATATGATAACCGTTGTGTTGTATTTAATCGTCAGTTTATATCAAGGATTCGTGAGGGAAATGTATATTGGGAGAATGATATGTTTTGTTTATTTGGCGTATTATATTTTCCGAATGTACAAAGAGGAAAAAAGCAATACTAATCATTATTATCAGGCGATGCTTTATATTTATGGAAGCGTTGTAGTTGTGATCCCAGTCATTTTATGGATTGCAGGAATTATCGGATCATTTACATTAAATAATGAAGCTTCTCAGGCAGGAAAAATGTTAGAAATGTTGATGAATTTACAGGTGTTTTCAGCAATTATCTTATTAAGTGTATCATTTTTAATCGTCAGTTTTGTACGTGATAACAAAATATATGCTGTATGTGCGATAGGTAATTTAGTCGTTTACCTGATTGCGTTTGCGATAGATCAGGAATTATCAATTGGAAATATCGTGATACACTATCAAGATTTGTATTATTATGTTATGCTTATTATTGGCTATATGATATTAGCAAAATGTATAAGAAAAGAATGATTATAAATGAAAGAGGATATGTTACAGGGTGAAAGAATATCAAATACAGGAAGCATTTTGTTCAAAACTCAGACTACTGATCATCAGTCATCTGATCACAAAAAAATTGCTTTTTACAGAACTAAAGAAATTAACAAATGCATCGGACGGTAATCTTAGTATACAGCTGAAGAAATTAGAAAGCTGGGAATATGTTAAATCTGAAAAGAAACTAATGAATGGGAAAGCGGTAACACAATATGAAATCACAGAGATGGGAATTCAACAGTTTGAAGAATATGTTGATTTTTTGGAATCTGTGATTAAGGGTAAAGGTATCTAATATCAGAAGCATAAAAGTGTATTTGAATTAAAAATAAAAATCCGCTATACTTAAGACAAAGTATAGCGGATTTTGAACATTTCGTGGAGGTTTATATGGTAAATACTTTAAAACTGCCAGTAGGAATCGATAGTTTTGAAAAAATCAGAAAGAATCGGTTTTATTATATTGATAAGACAAAGCTTATAGAACAGTTGGTGGAAACAGGTGGCGAGGTTACTCTTTTTACACGTCCACGTCGTTTTGGTAAGACCTTGAATATGAGTATGTTACGCTCTTTTTTTGAAATAGATGCAGACGAATCATTGTTTGATGGATTATATATTACAAAAAATAAAGAACTTTGTGAAGAGTATATGGGAAAATATCCGGTTATTTTCCTTTCATTAAAAAGTGTGGATGGATTAACTTTTGAGGATGCCAAGTATCGCATGACAGAGTTGATAGGTCTAGAAGCAGAGCGGTTTGGATTTTTGGAAGATAGTGAACATCTGTCAGAAAATGAGAAAAAACGATACAAAGCTATTATTTCATTAAATAATGGTATGAATACAATGAATGAAAAAATGCTGATATCAAGCCTTCAGGTTTTGTCGCAATTATTGTACAAGCATTTTGGAAAAAAGGTGATCATTTTGATTGATGAGTATGATGTCCCTTTGGATAAGGCTTTTCAGAATGGCTTTTACAGAGAGATGGTGTCATTGATCAGAGGTCTTTTCGGAATGGCGTTGAAGACCAATGATAGTTTACAGTTTGCGGTTTTGACAGGTTGTATGCGGATTTCTAAGGAAAGCATCTTTACAGGTCTTAATAATTTTGAGGTTTTATCAATCTTAAATGATCAGTATGATGAGAGTTTTGGATTTACAGATGCTGAGGTCAAAAAAATATTGAATGATTACAATCTTAAAGATCATTATTTAGAAGTCAAAGAGTGGTATGACGGTTATCATTTTGGAAACATTGATATATATTGTCCATGGGATGTAATTCAATATTGTAAAAGCTTATATTTAGATGTTTCTGCTAAGCCACAGGATTTCTGGTCCAACTCAAGTGGTAATGCTATCGTTCGTAGATTTATAGACAAGGCTGATATATCGACTAGAAACGAGATAGAACGTTTAATAGCAGGAGAGAGTATTGAAAAGGATGTTGTATCAGAACTCACTTATGATGAGATTGATAAAAGCATTGAAAATTTATGGAGTGTGCTTTTTACGACAGGATATCTGACACATAAAGGTTGTACAGAAAGTGGAAAATACCGTCTGGTAATTCCGAATAAAGAGGTTAGAAATCTTTTCGTAAAAAAAATCAGAGAGTGGTTTTCTGATGTATCAAGAAATGATGGAAAAACATTGGAAGAGTTTTGCAGTGCATTTGTAGATAAAGATTCCGAAAAGATAGAACAGATTTTTGGAGACTATCTCTGGAATACCATCAGTATACGTGATACAGCAGTTGCAAAAGAAAAGAAGGAAAATTTTTATCATGGTATTTTGCTTGGACTTCTAGGATATAAATCAAACTGGCTGATCAAGTCAAATGCAGAATCAGGAATTGGTTACAGTGATATATTAGTGGAGGTTCCGACCAATAGAACAGGAATTGTGATTGAGATAAAGTATGCAGAGGACGGAGATCTGGATGCAGCATGTGAAAAGGCATTAAAACAGATTGAAGAGAAAGATTATGTGGCAAAACTAAAACAGGATGGTATGAAAAATTTTATCAAATATGGAATTGCTTGTTTTAAGAAAATATGCAAAGTTGTAGTTGAATAGTAAATTGTAGTTTGAAGACAGAAATTATTGGTGGAATATTATAAAAAGAGATCATGTGCCTGCAACCCACTCGCGTTCGGACTCCAACGTAGCTGTACTAAGCTTCTGAATGGTCTAACGACCATCCACTCGCTAAGTGCAGACGTGTCCGTACGGTTGCTGACACATGATCTCTTTTTATAATATTCAAATAATTTACGTGATTCAAATCACTATACAGTGTGTATGTTATATGATATTGATTAACAATTTTTGTATTCGTAAACGGGAATTTAAAGAGATGCATAAGCACCGATTTATCGAGATGTTTGGGAATATAATAAACACTTATCTTCTGTCTTGAAAAAATTAATTTACATCCAATATCATTCTCCATGCACATTCGGTAGTGGTTTCGATTACGTAAATTATTTGAATATTATAAAAAGGGTTATCTGTCTGAGACCGTAGGAACACGCCTGCACTTAGTGAGTGGATGGTCGTTAGACCATTCAGGAGCTTAGTACAGCTGCGTGTGAGTCGAGCGAGAGCACGTCGCAGACAGATAACCCTTTTTATAATATTCCACCAATAATTTCCGTCATCAAACCAGCAAATTAAAATTTCTATGTAGTATCATATAATAATTCCGTATATATAACCAGATGATCATCAAAATAAACAAAGGAAGGGAAAGGATATGGAAGATCAAAAGATCATAGATCTATATACAAACCGTGAAGAAAGAGCAATTCACGAAACAGATAAAAAATACGGACGATTATGTACAAGCATTTCCATGGGAATCTTAAACGATATCAGAGACAGTGAAGAATGTGTCAGTGATACATGGCTTACCTTGTGGAATCAGATACCACCCAAGAAACCGAATCCATTCAAAGCGTATATCTGCAGGATCATAAAAAATCTATCATTAAAACGCTATGAATATCATCATGCAAAAAAGAGAAACAGCCAGTATGATCTTTCGCTGGAAGAATTAGAAGAGTGCATCAGCAAAGAACAAAATATAGAAAATCAGATTGAATTACGGGAATTAAAATGGCTGATAGCAAGATTTATTGAAAATCTTTCAAAAGAAAAAAGGATCTTATTTCTAAGAAGATACTGGTTTTTGCAATCGGTCTCAGAAATGGCGAGAGATTATGAAATAACTCCAAAGAATATGTCAGTCAAACTGTTAAGGATCAGAAAAGAGTTAAAAGAATATCTGAAAGAGGAGGGATTTGAAATATGAAAGACAATAAGGATGAGGAAAAAACATTATTTCAGGCAATCGATGCAGTGGATGATAAATTTTTGATGGAAACATTGAAAGATATGGAAAAGAGAAAGAACCAAAACCACAAACATCAATTAAAATTTAAGCAAATGACACCAATGGTTAAAGCAGCAACGATTGCATTGATCTGTTTTCTGACCTTAGGAATAAGTGTTAGCGTGGCAGCAGCAACATCGAAAACATTTCGGCAGTGGATTCAAAAGACATTTATGTCACAGGCGATATATAAAGTAACAGAAACCAAAGATGTCAGCGATCATAAGAAAAACCAAAAGATTGTGCTAAAAGATAACATGGAAATCAAACAAGGACACAACCAAAGCTTTATCTGTCAGTATCATTACGAAGGAAAATACGATGTCGAAGTGACAGACAAAGTATATACAATTGAAGGGAATCATTTAAAAGAATTAAAACCAGAGAAAAAATGGTTCCATGGAATTTATAATGGAAGGAAATTTTCATTTCAGTATGCAGTGATTCGTGGAGAAATTTATGTATACAATGTGAAAGGAAATATCAGTGATATTTTCTGGAAAGTATGGGATGAAGATACGATTTATGTTTCTTTATATCATATGAATAAAAAAGATGATATCGTACAAAAAGAATGTATTGCAAAATTAAATCTTAAAACAGGAAAAGTAACAAAGATTACAGATGACACCAAAATCTGCAATATGGAGATGTCACCAGATGGGGAATGGATTTTGTTAAATTACAGAAGCAAAGGATATTGGAGTGCATTGAATCTTAAAACAAGAAAAGAAACCAAACAGCCAGGAATCAGTGGATATGCACACAATGAAGAAATTTGTTTTATTGGAAAAGACAGGATTGTAGCAATGGGAAATCCTGTCATGACAAAAAATTCTGAATACAACGTCTGGAATAAAATTAATCTAAAAACAGCCAAAGCGACAAAACAATGGGATGACCGCTCCAAAGAAGAACAATATTCAAATAACGAATGGTATGTATACAAAGAAAAGAAAGGAAAGTTACATTTAAAACATCTGGCATATGAAACATCCATTGATATTCCAAATGTCAAAACAGTACATATTATTGATGATGCTGGAGATTATGTTTTATTTGATGATGATCAAGGCAATGATTATTTGTGTAATCTAAGAAATAAGACATATAAGAAATTTATATTGCCAAAGAAATTTAGAGATGATACGCAAATGTATCTGGCAGGAAAAGAGAAGAAGATGCTGGTGCAACATGGAAAAGAAATATATTTGATCGATATTAGTGATATGTATAAAAACATCCCACCAAGGAAATAATACCACTATTATTTTCATAAAGAAGGATGTGACAAAAATTGAAAAATCGTTTATGCATTGAAAATGTTATCGGAAGGGAAGTTTTAGATTCCAGAGGAAATCCAACGGTAGAAGTCGATGTACTTTTAGAAAATGGAGCCTTGGGAAGAGCAATTGTCCCTTCTGGTGCGTCCACAGGTAAATATGAGGCGTTAGAGTTAAGAGACCGCGAAAAAAGATACCGTGGATTAGGTGTTGAAACAGCTGTTAATCATGTGAATCACAAGATTGCAGACCGCTTGACTGGCAAAAATGCACTCAATCAGATTGAAATCGATCAGATTATGTTAGAAGCAGATGGAACCCCAAACAAAGAAAGATTTGGGGCAAACGCAATCCTTGGAGCATCACTTGCAACTGCTAAGGCAGCCGCTTGTGGACTAGGTTTACCGTTATACCAGTATCTCGGAGGCAGCTTTGCATCCAAACTTCCGATACCAATGATGAACATATTAAATGGAGGAAAACACGCAGATAATACCGTTGATTTTCAGGAATTTATGATTGCACCAGTTGGTGCAGACTCTTTCAAAGATGCTTTGATGATGGGAACTGATGTTTATCATACATTAAAATACATTTTGAGGAGAAATCATTTAAATACAGGTGTTGGAGATGAAGGAGGTTTCGCCCCGAATCTGGAAAGCTCAGAACAGGCATTAGATCTTTTGGTGCAGGCAATTGAACAGGCAGGATATAAAACAAAAGAAGAAATAGCAATCGCTATGGATTGTGCTGCGTCAGAAATCTATAATGAAGATGAGAAAGTTTATCATTTTATGGGAGAAAGCAGGATGGCAGGCAAGGAAGTAAGAAGAAATTCTGAAGAAATGGTGCAGTATTATGAAAAACTTGTCGAAGATTATCCAATCTTTTCCATTGAAGATGGATTAAATGAAGAAGATATGCCAGGTTGGAAAGTATTGACCTACCGTCTTGGAGAGAAGATCCTGCTAGTTGGAGATGATTTATTTGTAACAAATGTTGCACGGCTAAGAGAAGGAATTAAGGAAAATATTGCAAACAGTATTTTGATCAAGCCAAATCAGATTGGAACATTGACAGAGACATTAGATGCCATTGAGACAGCTGCAAAATCAGACTACAAAACAATCATTTCTCATAGATCAGGGGAAAGCGAAGATACGACGATCGCAGATATTGCAGTTGCAACGAATGCAGGACTGATCAAAACAGGAGCACCATGCAGATCTGATCGTACTGCAAAATACAATCGTTTATTACGTATTGAAGAAGAGCTTGGAAGCTTATCAAAATATGGCTGGTAAAAGGATAAAAATGTAAAAACTATGCAAAGTATTGTTGTTTTCCTTGCAAGTTTGATATGTATATGTTAGAATGAACCACAGTGAATGGAAATATATTAGGAGGCATATCGTGAAAACAGCATTAACTGTAATTTTTATTATAGCATCAATTTTATTAATCATATTAGTATTAATGCAAGAAGGAAAAGAGGCGGGATTAGGTTCTTTAACCGGTGCAGCAGATAGCGGAACATACTGGAGCAAGAACAAAGGTCGTTCTAAGGAAGGAACACTGATCAAAGTGACAACATTCTTTACGATCGTATTTTTCGTAACAGCAGCAATCCTTTGCTCAAGATTTATTTAGAGAAAAGATAAGCACTTCTTAAACTTGTTTTAAGAGGTGCTTTTTATGTCGAAGAGAATTTCCATAAAAAGATTAAGAAGATTTAAATATACAGGAGAACGTAATGACAGATAAACGATTTAACAGAAAGAAGAAAATTAAAGCGTTGATCAACGATCCGTATTATCAGCCAATGAAACAAAGAGAGATCGGATACCTGATGCAGGTAGCTCCAGAAGATCGTGACGAGTTTGTTGAGATTTTGAATGAACTGGTAGAAGAAGGATCGATTGAAGTAAGTAAACGTGGAAAATACATGCCGCCAAGTGTGAAGACGGTCAAAGGAACATTCAGTTGTACAAGCAAAGGTTTTGGGTTTGTGACTGTGGAAGGGGAAGATGACGATTATTACATTCATGAGAAGAACATGAATGGAGCTTTCCATGAAGATACGGTCTTAATGCAGGTATTGGACGATCATCCAACTTCTGGAAGAAGAAAAGAAGGAAAGATCATCAAGATTTTAGAGAGAGGAATCAAGACAGTGGTCGGAACTCTTCAGAAAAACCAGAACTTTGGGTTCGTGATTCCAGATAATTTAAGATTTGACAGTGATATTTTTGTATCCAAATCTCAGTGCAAGAATCTTACCAGCGGATTTAAAGTGATGGTAGAGATCACAGATTATGGAGATGCCAGAAGAAGTCCAGAAGGAAAGATCATTGAAGTTTTAGGACATAAAGATGATCCAAGAGTTGATATTTTATCAATTGTCAAAGCTTATGGAATCCCAACCCAGTTTGAAGATGATGTCAAACAGCAGGTTGATACGATTCCATCTGAGATCAAAGCATCTGACTACAAAGACCGTATGGATATCAGAGACTGGCCAATGGTAACGATCGATGGAGAAGATGCGAAGGACTTAGATGATGCGATTACATTATCAAGAAAAGGAAAGAATTATTTACTTGGAGTACATATCGCGGATGTATCCGAATATGTAACAGAGTACTCTCCATTAGATAAAGAAGCGTTAAAACGAGGAACAAGTGTATATCTTGTAGACCGTGTGATTCCGATGCTTCCACATCAATTATCGAATGGAATCTGTTCCTTAAATCAGGGATGCGACAGACTGGCATTAAGTTGTATCATGGAAGTTGATCCAAGTGGAAAGGTTGTCGATCATCATATCGCAGAGACATTGATCAACGTCGATCATCGTATGACATATACATCCGTAGCTAAAATCTTGGATGGGGATATGGAAGAACGTAACAAATACGAAGATTTTGTAGAAATGTTTGAGTTAATGAAGGAATTATCCGACATTTTAAGACATCGTCGTCATGAAAGAGGAAGCATTGACTTTGACTTTCCAGAATCTAAGATCATCTTAGATGAAAAAGGCCGTCCAGTTGATGTTTATCCACAGGTGAGAAATGCAGCAACAAAGATTATAGAAGATTTTATGCTGTGTGCCAATGAAACGATCGCGGAAGAATTTTACTGGAGAGAGATTCCATTTTTGTATCGAATCCATGAGATTCCAGACCATGAGAAGATTGATAAGTTACAGGTATTTTTACAAAACTTTGGAATTTACTTAAAGAGCAGTCATGATGAGATTCATCCAAAGGAAGTACAGAAGTTACTGACAAAGATCGAAGGAACACCAGAAGAACCATTGATCAGCCGTTTGACATTAAGATCTATGAAACAGGCAAAATATTCTGCATACAGCTCTATGCATTTTGGATTGTCCACAAGATATTACTGCCATTTTACATCACCGATCCGAAGATATCCAGATCTTCAGATCCACAGGATCATCAAGGAAACTTTGCATAATAAATTTACAACAAGACGATTCAGTCATTACGATGCAATTTTGCCAAAAGTAGCAGAACAGTCATCTAAGATGGAACGCCGTGCAGAAGAAGTTGAGAGAGAAGTGTGTAAGCTTAAGAAAGCGGAATACATGAGAAGAAGAATCGGAGAAGTACATGAAGGAATCATTTCCGGTGTGACAAACTGGGGAATCTATGTGGAACTTCCAAATACGATCGAAGGAATGGTTCATGTATCCATTCTTCCGGGCGACTATTATTACTATGATGAGAAGACCTATTCCATGGTAGGAGAAAGAACTGGAAGAACATTTAAATTAGGAGAGAAGGCGAAAATCCGTGTCAAAGATGTGGATATGATGCTTAAGAATATTGATTTTGAGTTAGTGGAGGATGATGATTATGAGCAAAGCGAAGACGGATGGAATTAAACTCATAGCAAATAATAAAAAAGCAAGACATGATTATTTTGTAGAAGACAGTTTTGAAGCAGGGATCGTACTTCATGGAACTGAAGTAAAATCTTTAAGACAAGGACACTGCAGCATCAAAGAATCCTTTGTTGACATTGATAATGGGGAAGTGTTTATTCATCAGATGCATATCAGCCCTTATGAAAAAGGAAATATCTTCAACAAAGATCCACTTCGTACAAGAAAACTATTATTGCATAAATCGGAGATTTCCAAGATGATCGGACAGATCAATCAGAAGGGATATACATTGATTCCATTAAAAGTATACTTTAGTGGAAGTTTGGTGAAAGTTCAGATCGGATTATGCAAAGGTAAGAAACTCTACGACAAACGACAAGATATCTCAAAGAGAGATCAGTTAAGAGAAGCACAGAGAGACTTCAAAGTAAGAAACTTTGGATAATTTCAAGGAAGATTAAAGATTGTATAAGAAGTTATACAAAAAGACTTGACATCCTATATAAGAGACTATATAATATAATTTCGAGACTGGGAAGGCTCTCAGTCTCGAACCAAGCTTATTAATTCCGGGCTAGTAAAGGTTTCGACAGGGGTTATGAAGCTTGAGGAGCCATTGGGAGGGACCACCTTACGGTACAAACTTAAATATAAACGCAGATAATAAATTAGCGTACGCTGCCTAGTTTGCAGCAGTCAGCTCTAGATCACCTGTAGTCTGGAATCCTGGCTTCAAACATGCAGGACCCTTGACCGGTCAAGCTTTGTGCCGGTTAAAGTATTGATGAAGCTACTGAAGCTGTGATCCTGTTAGTCGGAGCACGGTAGAGGGAATGAAAGAAGACTGACTGTAATGGGAGAGCCTCATGTGAATTGGCTTTTGGACGCGAGTTCGATTCTCGCCTAGTCCATTCTTAAACCTCACGTTTTTACGTGGGGTTTTTGTTGTATATGGAGAAAATGAAAGGAAAAGGATGATAAGATGAAGTATATTGCACATAAAGATAGAGAAAGGGAACAAACAATTAAGGAACATTTAATTGGAACAGCAATATTAGCAGGACAATTTGCAGAGAAGTTTGGAAGTAAAGATTGGGGATACTGTGGCGGAATGCTTCATGATATTGGAAAATATTCAGAAGAGTTTCAAAAAAAGATTAATGAAGATACAAATAATATGGTAGATCATGCAACAGCAGGGGCACAGCTTTGTAAAAAAATAAATTTGCCAGTGTTAGATTACTGTATCGCAGGACATCATGCAGGACTTCCAGACTATGGGAACACTGCTGAACGTTCAAGTTTATGTGGAAGATATAAAAAGAAAATATATAATTATGAAGCATATCAAGAAGAAATTAAAATACCAGAGATTTATACGGAACCATTCGATATAAAAACACTTTCTGATCCAGATTTTTCATTAAGTACATTTACAAGAATGATTTATTCCTGCCTAGTGGATGCAGATTTTTTGGATACGGAATATTTTATGAAAAATGGGCTGGTGGAACGACAATCAGGTCAAAGTATGAACATTCTATTGAAAAAGTTAGAAAATCGCATTTTAGATTGGTTGAAAAATAATGATATTGATACGGTAAATGGAAGAAGAACAGAAATATTAAGAAATTGTATAGAAGAAGGAAAAAGAAATAGAGGTATTTTTCGGTTAACAGTTCCAACAGGAGGCGGTAAAACAATAGCATCGCTTGCATTTGCACTAAATCATGCTGTGAAACATCATATGGATCGGATTATTTATGTTGTTCCATATATCAGTGTTATAGAGCAAAATGCAGAGGTATTTCGAGAAATTTTAGGGAATGAGAATGTATTAGAAAATCACAGCAATGTAGATTATGAAGATTCAGAAGAACTTAGACCAATGCAGCTTGCAAGTGAAAATTGGGATAAACCAATCGTTGTGACTACGAATGTACAATTTTTTGAATCTCTGTTTTCGAATAAATCATCAAAATGTAGAAAAATACATAATATTGCAAATAGTGTAATTATTCTAGATGAGGCACAAATGCTTCCGATGGATTATCTTATTCCATGTACAGCAATGCTGCAAGAATTAGTACAAAATTATAAGACAAGCATAGTATTGTGTACAGCAACACAACCATCATTAGATAATTTTTTTGGACAAATAGAAAATTTTGTTGAATTATGTCCAAGAATGGAAGAACAATTTGAATTCTTTAGACGGGTGACATATCAAAATATTGGTAATATTTCAAAAGAAAATATGGCAGAAAGATTAAAAAAAGAACAAAGGGCATTATGCATTGTAAATACAAGAAAAAGAGCTCAAGAATTATACCAATTATTAAAGTCGGAAGGAGTATATCATTTATCAACAACGATGTATCCGAAACATCGAAAAAAGGTGTTAGCAAATGTAAAAGAAAGATTGGACAATAAGGATCGATGCATTTTGATAGCCACAAGTCTTGTAGAAGCTGGTGTTGATTTGGATTTTTTGAGTGTTTATAGACAAATAGCAGGTATTGATTCATTGATTCAGGCAGCAGGCCGTTGTAACTGAAATGGAAACGAAAGTACTGAAGAAAGTAAGGTGTATATATATGATTTTGAAGATTCAAAAGTGATACCTAGCCAACAGAAAAAGATTGATGTTACAAAATCTGTTGTACAGGATTATGAAGATATATCTGATTTAGAATGTATTACGGATTATTTTAAGCGACTATATAAATTTCACGGTAGAAATTTGGATAAGAAAGGTATTATGAAAGAATTCTATCGGGGGAAATATAATTTCGCAAAGGTTGCAAAAGAGTTTCAGTTGATTGAGCAGGAGACAAAGACAATTTTTATTTGTAAAGAACCAGAGGCAAAAGAAATTTTAGATGAAATTAAAACAAAAGGAACGTCAAAAGAGAGAATGCGAAAAGCAGGACAATATTGCGTACAAATTTATGGTGATTTCTTTGGCAAACTAAATGGTGCAGATATGTTACAATTAGTTTCAGAGGATATTCAAGATTTTTATGAACTTGTGTCAATGGATCAATATTCGGAAGATTATGGATTGGATTATGCGATGGATAATGGAATTGCAATATTTGTGTAGAAGATTATAATACAGCGGTGTAAAGATTAAACTCTTTACACCGCTGTACATTTTCATTATCAAAAATACTATTATTTCAATCCACTAGTTTCCTAGACGAAGTTAGTATAAAGGATTTTAATAAAAATAGCAATATACAGTAATAAATTAATTCTTCAATAGTATTTTATATATTAATTTTTTTCAATAGAATTTTATATAACAATATTAAAAAGTGGCTTGATAAATATAAAGAAGTGTAGTATAGTCAACTTATAAAGTAATACGTAAATAAAATTATAGGAAGGAAGGAGTATAAGATATGATTTTGTACCATGGAAGCAGAGAAATTGTAAAATATCCAGAAATTCGAAAAGCACAATATCATAAAGATTTTTATTTTGGATTTTATTGTACAAAACTTCCGAATCAGGCAAAGCGTTGGGCAAGCCGTTATGGGATAAAGGGATATTTAAATTCTTATGAATATACACCAAATTATGAATTAAAATATCTTATATTTGAGGAGATGTCGGAAGAATGGTTAGATTTTATTGTAGAGTGTAGAAGTGGGAAACCACATACATACGATATCGTAGAAGGACCAATGGCAGATGATACCATTTACAATTATATTCAGAATTATATTGATGGGAAAATTTCTAGAGCAGCGTTTTGGGAGTTGGCTAAATTTAATCATCCAACACATCAGATTAGCTTTCATACAATATCTGCATTGGATACATTGAAGTATATAGGAAGTGAGGTTGTAGATGGCAGCGAAAAATAATAACGCATTATTTTATACATGTAGTCTGATTGAATATATAGGACGGACAAAGAAAGAAACCAGATGTAAAATAGTGGAAGATCTAGGGAAAGATACAATTCAAAGAATTTATAATTATTCAGATGTATTCCATTGTGAGCCGATTGAGAAGGTAGCAATGGAATTCATTGAAGAATATCGGATACAAGATGGAAATTACGATAATGTTGGAAGTTGCAGATACAAAGTGCCAGATTACTGGGACATTGGAGAAGTGTATGAGCGATTGATTGAGGATTGTTATACAGATAATGAAATAATGAAAGGAATTTGGGAAGTATATCATTCATGGATTGATGCAGTGATTTCGGATTATAATACGGATTTTTATTATCAATCACGAGATTATATAGCAGCATGCTATAAGGAAGGAGAAGTATTATAAGATGGCAAAGGGAGTCAAAGTTCAGGTATGGGGAGATTATGCACTCTTTAGCAGACCAGAGATGAAGGTTGAACGATGCTCATATGATGTTATGACCCCATCTGCTGCAAGAGGGATTTTAGAAGCGATTTACTGGCATCCAGGACTTCGATGGATCATTGATAAGATTTATGTAAGAAATCCAATTCGATTTACCAGTGTACAACGTAACGAAGTAAAAAGTAAAATATCTGCAAGTAACGCCTTACAAGTATACAATGGCGGAAAGAAACAACTCTATTTAAATACAAAGGAAGAAATTGTACAAAGAGCATCTTTGGTTTTATGTGATGTATCATATGTGATTGAGGCACATTTTGAAATGACGGAAAAAGCGAATGCTTCAGATAATCCAGGGAAATTTAAAGATATCATGATGAGACGTTTGAAAAGAGGTCAATGCTATCATATGCCATATTTTGGCTGTAGAGAATTTCCAGCACAATTTTGTTTATGTGAAGAAGATGAAATACATACAATTTATGACGAAGTATCAGAAAAAGATTTAGGATTTATGTTATATGATATGGATTATAGTGACAGCAATCATATAGAACCAATGTTTTTTAGAGCAGTTATGAAGAGAGGAGTTTTGGATCTTAGAGATTGTGAGGTGATTCGGTGATATTGCAATCATTAGTACGCTATTACGAAGATCTTCTTCAACAAAATGACAAAAAACCAATGGATGAAAGAATACCTAAATTAGGTTGGTGTTTGGCCAGAGTATCTTATATGATTGAGTTGAAAGAAGATGGAACGGTAAAGCAGATTATCTCATTAAAGACAGAAGCATTAAAACCACAGATTTTGTGCGTGCCAGAAATGTTTTCAAGAAGTGGAAAATGTCCACCTGCATATTTTTTATGTGATAATGCAAAATATTTAATGGGAATTAATATAGAAGGAACAAATTCTGATATAAAAGACCGCTTTGAAGATTCTAGGAAAAAACATTTAGAGATTTTAAAGGATACAGAAAGTATACTTGCAAAGGCTATCTGCAAATATTTTGAAAAATGGGATCCAGAAAAAGCAAAAGATAATCCAAAAGTGCAGGAGCGTTGGGAAGAATTAAATGATGGCGGAAATATTATTTTTGGAATGCGAGATCATTATGCACAAGATGATGAAGAAATACAAAAAACATGGGAAGATTATCAAGAACGAATAAAAGAAGGACAAATAGGTAAATGTCTTGTTACAGGAAAAGAAACAGAAATTGCACGTATACATAGAGGAATAAAAGGTGTTCCAGGAGCACAATCAAGTGGTGCAGCATTAGTTTCGTTTAACGCTACAGCATTTGAATCTTATGGAAAAGAACAGAGTTATAATGCTCCAGTTGGAAAATATGCGGAGTTTGCGTATACAACAGCATTGAATTATCTTCTGAATCAAAAAGAATATACACTTCGATTGGGAGATTCTATGATTGTTTATTGGGCAGAATCTGCACAAGAAACATATCAAAGAACTTTTTTTACGTTAATCAATCCACAACCAGATAATCAGGATGAGTTAAAGAAGGTATTTGGAAATCTTGAGAAAAATATATGGATAGACACAGAAGATATACAAATAAATCCAGATCAAAAATTTTATATTCTTGGTTTAGCACCAAATGCGGCAAGATTATCTGTCCGATTTTTCTACCAAAATACATTTGGAGAAATTCTTAATAATATTCAAAAACATTATAAGCGAATGGAAGTTATACAACCTGCATGGAAAGATAGAATTTATTTAGGAATTGAGGCAATGTTATTAGAGACGGTAAGTTCAAAAGCCAAAAATGAAAAGCAGTTTTCTAATATGATAACAATGACACTAAAAGCAATATTGGCAAATGATCGTTATCCCATGAGTTTATATACTAGTACAGTGTTGAGAGTTCGTTCAGAACAAGGAAAAGTAACAAGTGGAAGAGCAGCGATTATAAAAGCTGTGTTAATAAAAAATTATAAATGGAAGGAAGGAGAAAAATATATGGCATTAAATCAGGAAAGTGAAGATCAGGCATATGTATTAGGAAGATTATTTGCGGTGTTGGAATCTATTCAGCAGGATGCTAATCCGGGAATTAATACAACAATTAGGGATCGTTATTTTAATTCTGCATGTGCTACGCCTGCATTGGTATTCCCTATTTTAATTAAACTAAAAAATAGTCATACTAAAAAATTAGAAAGAGAACATCCAGAAAAGAAAAAGTGGTATGAAATAAGTTTGACAGAAATTATAGGAAAAATTGAAATGACAAAAGATGGTTTTCCAAAGCAATTACCATTAGAAGAGCAAGGAAAATTTATATTAGGTTATTATCATCAGATGCAAAAAAAGTATGAAAAAAAGGAGGATAAATAAATGGGAGAACCAATTAAAAACAGATATGAATTTGTAGTACTATTTGATGTGGAAAATGGAAATCCAAATGGAGATCCGGATGCGGGGAATATGCCAAGAATTGATCCGGAAAGTGGACTTGGATTAGTTACAGATGTTTGTTTAAAACGCAAGATTCGTAATTATGTTGAAATGGTAAAAGAAGATTCAAAGGGATATGGAATTTATATTAAAGAGGACATCCCATTAAATCGAAGCGATCGAAAAGCACATGAGAGTATTGGAATTGAGGAAACGGACGATAAAAAAATAAAAGAGGCCGTGAAAAAATTAAAGAAAACAGATCCAGATGTTGATATTAAATTAAGAGATTATATGTGTGATAATTTTTATGATATCAGAACATTTGGAGCAGTTATGACGACATTTGTAAAAGCTACACTAAATTGTGGACAGGTACGAGGACCTGTTCAAATTGGATTTGCACGAAGTATTGATCCGATTATCAGTCAGGAAGTAACAATTACAAGAGTTGCAATTACAACAGAAAAAGATGCAGAGAAGAAGAATACAGAAATGGGAAGAAAGTGTATTGTGCCATATGGTTTATATCGTGCAGAAGGATACATTTCAGCGAATCTTGCAAGAAAGGTGACAGGTTTTTCAGAAGATGATCTGGAACTTTTATGGGAAGCTATTATTAATATGTTTGAAAATGATCATTCCGCTGCAAGAGGAAAAATGGCAGTTCGAGAATTAATAGTATTTAAACATAGTAAAGAATTAGGGGATTGTCCTGCATATAAGCTGTTTGATTCTGTAGAAGTAAAGAGAAAGGATGATGTTGAATATCCAAGAAAATATCAAGATTATGAAGTTTACATTAATAGAGAAAATATTCCTGATTCGGTGGAAGTGAAACAGATGATTTGAATAAAAAAGGGATGATTGCATGGAATATATCGAAGAAGAATATTTAATGATATCTGGAATACAACATTTTAAGTTTTGCAGGAGGCAGTGGGCGTTAATTCATATTGAACAACAATGGGAAGAAAATGTACATACAGTTGTAGGTGAACTAATGCATAAGAAAGCACATGATCTATATCTTAAAGAAAAAAGAAAAGACACATTGATCGTCCGGGCACTGCCAGTTTCTTCACGGACATTAGGTATTAGTGGAGAATGTGATATTGTGGAATTCCATAAATGTGAAGATGGCGTTAAACTATTTGGGCATCGAGACTTATATTCTATATATCCAGTAGAATATAAAAAAGGAAAACCCAAGAAGTCAGATGAAGATATACTTCAGTTGACAGCCCAGGCAATGTGTTTGGAGGAGATGTTTTCAACAAGGATTGAAGAAGGAGCTATTTTTTATGGAGAAACCAGACGGAGAGAACAAGTGTATTTTTCATCAGAACTAAGAGAAGAAGTTGAGAATATGTTTTCGGAGATGCATGAATATTATAAGAAAAATTATACTCCTAAAGTAAAAAAGACAAAGGCATGCCAATCTTGCTCATTAAAAAATCTTTGTCTTCCTAAATTAGAGAAAATAGTTTCCGTGAAAAAATACATGTCACAGATATTTGAGGAGGACAGGAAATGAAAAAATTATTAAATACTTTATATGTAATGTCCGAAAATGGATATTTGGGATTAGATGGAGAAACAATTGTTATTTATGATGGAGAAAAAGAAGTTGGTAAGGTGCCATTACACAATTTAGAAGGAATCGTTTCTTTTGGATACAGAGGGACAAGCCCTGCACTTATGGGTGCATGTGCTGATCGGAATATTTCTCTTTGTTATTTAACACCACAGGGAAAATTTTTAGCACGAGTAACTGGAAAAACACGTGGAAATGTCATTTTGAGAGATCGTCAATATACAAGTAGTAAAGACGAAAAACGTAGCTTGGAAATTTCGAAAAATTGCATTTCTGGAAAAGTATATAATGCAAGGTGGGTTTTAGAACGCGCAATCAGAGATCATGCAATGCAAATTGATAAGGAACGGGTAAAAGTGGCATCGCTACAATTAAAAACATTTTTACAATATATACAAAATGCAGAATCTAAGGAACAACTTAGGGGATATGAAGGAGAAGCGGCAAGTATTTATTTTAGTGTTTTTGATGAGCTTATTTTACAGCAGAAAAAAGATTTTTCTTTCCATGGCAGAAGTAAAAGGCCGCCGATGGATAATGTGAATGCAATGTTGTCTTTTGTTTATACACTATTAACAAATCAGATTACGTCTGCATTGGAGTCTGTTGGATTGGATCCTTGCGTTGGATATTTACACACAGAACGTCCTGGAAGAGCATCCTTGGCATTAGATTTGATTGAAGAATTTCGTGCAGTTTATGCAGATCGATTTGTATTATCGTTGATTAATAAAAAAATTGTAAATAAAAAGAATTTTACTAAAAAGGAAAATGGTGCAGTTTTAATGGATGATGATTTAAGAAAAAAGTTGCTGATGGAATGGCAAAATAAGAAAAAAGAAGTAATCACACATCCATTCTTAAAGGAAAAGGTAGAATGGGGAATGGTTCCTTATGTTCAGGCTATGTTATTGGCGAGATATTTAAGAGGAGATTTAGATGGTTACCCAGCATTTTTGTGGAAATGAGGTGATAAAATCAAATGTTAGTATTAATTACCTATGATGTAAATACAGAAACAGCAGCAGGGAAAAAGAGATTGAGAAAAGTGGCAAAGCAATGTGAAAATTATGGAAGGCGAGTACAAAATTCTGTATTTGAATGCATTGTTGATAATGCACAGTGTGTGATGCTAAAAGCACTCTTAAATGATATCATAGATGAAAATGTGGATAGCTTGCGTTTATATTATTTAGGGAATAAATATCAGACTAAAGTAGAACATTTTGGTGTAGACAGAGGAATACAAGTTGATCAACCATTGATTTTATAGTGATGCGAGGATATAGCAAACATAAAAAGAGTGGGAGATTCGCACTTAAAATATGAAGTAAAAAATAAATTTGTATCTAAAAATAAATAGTATTTGAATGATTTGTAGATATAAGATAAAATTTATTAGTGATATTGAACAAAAAATTAGAAAATTATTGGTTAATATTGCTGTCGCTCCCTTCGTGGGAGTGTGGATTGAAATAAGGCTGACATTGCAGGAACAACAGTGAAAGAAGCGTCGCTCCCTTCGTGGGAGTGTGGATTGAAATTTTTGCTTACAAGATATTGGATATGGCATTGGAGTGTCGCTCCCTTCGTGGGAGTGTGGATTGAAATATAGATACATGATTGAGTTTGCACAGGTGTCGGAGTCGCTCCCTTCGTGGGAGTGTGGATTGAAATTGACAGCAGTTCTACATCTACAACAAAGGACACAAGTCGCTCCCTTCGTGGGAGTGTGGATTGAAATCAAAGCCAGAAGTTAGTTTTGCAAACTATCCCCCAGGTCGCTCCCTTCGTGGGAGTGTGGATTGAAATTGAAAGGAGAATGAAGATGGCAACGAAGACAACGGTCGCTCCCTTCGTGGGAGTGTGGATTGAAATTAAATAGAAATCAAACGTGGTAGTATGATATTAGGTCGCTCCCTTCGTGGGAGTGTGGATTGAAATTAAATAGAAATCAAACGTGGTAGTATGATATTAGGTCGCTCCCTTCGTGGGAGTGTGGATTGAAATTGAAAGGAGAATGAAGATGGCAACGAAGACAACGGTCGCCCTTCGTGGGAGTGTGGATTGAAATTAAATAGAAATCAAACGTGGTAGTATGATATTAGGTCGCTCCCTTCGTGGGAGTGTGGATTGAAATATCCAATATATAAAACATTTACAGTAGTCGGTATGTCGCTCCCTTCGTGGGAGTGTGGATTGAAATTTATACACGTCCTCATATAGTTCCTGTTTGTCTCCGGTCGCTCCCTTCGCAAGAATGCAGATTCAATTATATTTTACTTGGTGTGGGTTATATTAATATTTATAAATTGTCATCAATATTGTAGTAACGATAAGCGGATATACATACAATGGAAGCACAAGAAAGGAAGAAATCAATGAAACGATGTAAAATTACCGCAGTACGGAAAACAGAATATAAAGATCTAATGGAAAAGTATGAAAATCCAATCCAGCATGCCTGCGATATAGAAGAAGGACAAGTATTTATCACAGAAGGATGGAAACGACCAGAAGGATTTTGTGAAAGTGCATGGGAGAGTATTTCACCATTTGTTATGACATTAGCATATGGAGGCAGTGATATTTATGAAGGCTGGATGAAAAACAAAAACTCAGCGATGATCAGTTGCAATGACGGGTTTAGACCGGTAAGTTTTTACATTGAAGTGTTAGACGATAAAATATATTGATGAGGAAATATGACAGCACTGGTTTATTCGGAACATCCATATTACGACAGGAAAGAGATCAGCATTGAAGATTTAAAACAACAGAAGCTGATTAGTCTCAATGAAAAATATTTTATTTACCATAGTCTGAATTAAAGATGTCAGGATTTCGGATTTTCACCGGATATTGTGATTCATACAATGGAGAGTTCCCTGATCTATCGTTTCTGTAAAGAAAAAATGGGAATTGGAATTGATGCAGATATCCATCATGATCCGAAGTTATTAGAGTCATTACACAAAGTACCGATCAAAGATGCTATTCCATGGAAGATTTCGCTGGTATATAAAGAAATGATGAAAAAGGAAGAAATCATTAGTCAATTGAAAAACTCTGCAAAGGCATCAACAAAATGTTGATAGGTACTGCCATTCGTTTGATAGATGGCAGTCTTTTTTTCTGTTATTATAAATATAACGAAAGTAAGCAGAAAAGATAAAACAGATGAAACGAAAATTTCCACATTTATGCAGTCCGATCACAGTTGGACGAGTAACATTTAAAAATCGTATGTTTTCCGCACCAATGGGTGGAACAGATATTACAAATGATGGCTGCATCGGACCAAAATCTATAGCATTTTATGAATTAAGAGGAAAGGGTTGAGCAGGAGCAGTTACAGTCAGTGAGTGTATGATACATCCAAAGACAGATGGTTCCCATGCATATCATTTAGACACAACAATCCTAAATTCCTTAGCATCCGCAACTTATACAGCAGATGCAATCCGAAGACATGGAGCAATCGCGAGTCTTGAATTGTCTCATTCTGGAATGTATGCAGGAACTTATATGACAGATAAGAGCAAACAAAAATCCATGCATCAATGGGGACCAGATGATACTGTAAGACAAGATGGAGTAAAAGTAAAAGCATTGACAGAAGATATGATCAAGGAAATCGTAGAAGCTTATGGACAGACAGCAGTCCTTGCAAAAAGAGCAGGATTTGAGATGTTAATGATCCATGGTGGTCATGGATGGTTGGTCAATCAGTTTTTATCTCCATATTTTAATCATAGGCAAGATGTCTATGGAGGAAGTCTTGAAAACCGCTGCCGCCTTGCGATTGAGGGCTTAAAATCTGTAAGAGAAGCAGTTGGAGAAGGATTTCCAATTGAATTTCGTATGAGTGGTTCCGAACTATTTGAAGGAGGTTATGATCTTTCAGAAGGAGTGAAAATCGCACAGATGATTGAGCCATATGTGGCAGTGATCGGAGATGCATCGAAAGTTTCTACGATTATAAATGCTGTGTATGAAGAGTATCATGTGGCGTTAGATATCTAGAGAAATTAAAGACTTAATGGAAAAGTATGAAAATCCTATGGAGCATGCTTGTGATATAGAAGAGGGGCAAGTATTTATTGTAGAAGGAATATGGTACTATTGATTATAAATATGGGGTTTAGATGTTAAATTAATATGGGACAGATTATAATACAACATTGAGAAACAAGGAAAGGCGGAGGCACTTATGGCAGAACAGATTAGAAGGACAAAATGAGATGGTGCGGCAATCCAGATTTGTAATTATGAGAATGTACAATAATTTTCATTTGACTTTTTCAAAAAATCAAAATATAATAAAAAACGAACGAGTAGCAAACGAGCGTAAATCCAGTTTTTGCTACTCGTTTTTCTATTTTTACAATCATAAAATGTCATTAAAAAGTGTGTAGCCAATCAGCGTAAGACCAGCTTATTCTGATGAACTACATTCTTTTTTTATGCAAAAAAGGAGGAAAAATTAAAAATGGCAGAAAGTAACAAGATGAAGGATATGCCAGTCAATAAGCTCATGATCCAGATGGGAATTCCAATGATCTTATCAATGGCATTGCAGGCAGTCTACAATATTGTAGATAGTGCTTTTGTAGGTAACATGAGAGAAGGAAGCGAGGCAGCCCTAAATGCCTTGACGCTTGTATTTCCAGTTCAGATGCTGATGGTTGCGGTAGGGATTGGAACAGGAGTAGGAACCAATGCACTTCTTGCAAGAACACTCGGACAGGGAAATCATAAAAAAGCAGGTAAGGTTGCTGGAAACAGTTTGTTTTTAGGCGGGATCATTTATGTGGTCTGTTTGCTCTTTGGAATCTTTGGAGTTAAAACATACATTTCATCACAGACGGTTGATCCGCAAGTAATCTCTATGGGAACAAGTTATCTTAGGATATGCTGTATCATTTCCATGGGAATCATTTTCTTTTCTCTATTTGAAAAGTTGTTACAGGCAACAGGGCGTTCGCTCTATTCAACAATCGGTCAGGTTGCGGGAGCAGTGGTAAATATCATCCTTGATCCGATCATGATCTATGGGATTGGACCTGTTCCAGAAATGGGGGTTCAAGGTGCAGCTTATGCAACAGTCATCGGACAGGTAGTGTCAACAGTGTTATTGTTTATCTTTCATATAAAATTAAACAAAGAATTTGAACATGGAGCAAAGTATATGAAGCCAGATGCTGGAATTATCAAAGAAATATATGCGATTGGACTTCCAGCGATCATTGCACAGGCATTGATGTCAATTATGGTATATGTAATGAACCTTATTTTGAAATTCAGTCCTTCCGCTCAGACAGCCTACGGATTGTTTTATAAAGTACAGCAGTTTGTTTTATTCTTAGCATTTGGACTAAGGGATGCGATTACACCGATCATAGCATTTGCTTATGGGATGGGAAGTAAAAAGAGGATAAAAGATGGAATCAAATATGGATTGATGTACACGAGCGTATTGATGATCTTTGGAATTTTGATCACAGAAATATTCCCAAGTTCTTTTGCAACATTATTTAATGCAGGAAGTTCCAGAGAATATTTTATCGGAGCAATGAGAATTATTTCAATTAGTTTTATTTTCGCAGGAATCAATGTAGCATATCAGGGAATATATCAAGCATTGGATGGTGGTATGGAATCACTGATTATTTCACTTCTCAGACAACTTGTGATTATATTACCTCTGGCAGGAATCTTTTCAATTTTTGTAAGAAAAGGACGAGCAGGAGTATCTTTGATCTGGTGGGCATTCCCAATTACAGAACTTGCAGCATGTCTGATCGGATTTGCCTTTTTAAAGAAAATCCAAAAAATAAAAGTAGAGCGATTAACACATTAAGGAGGAAGGTATTATGGCAAAAAGAATCATTACAATCAGTAGAGAATTTGGAAGCGGTGGACGATTTATCGGAGAAGAAGTAGCACAACAGCTTGGAATTGCTTATTATAGTGAAAATATTATAGATCAGATTGCGCAACAGTCAGGATTATCACCAGAATATATCGAAGAAAATGCAGAATTATCCCCAAAGAAAGGATTTTTTGCCTATGCATTTTCGGGTCGTGATATCACTGGAAAATCCGTGGATGATATGCTGTATGAGGCACAGAGAAAGGTAATCTTGGAAATCGCAGAAAAAGAACCATGTGTTATGATTGGGAGAAATACTGATTTTATACTGAAGGATAGAGATGATGTGTTAAATGTGTTTATACATGGAGACATGCCAGAGAAGATCAAACGTATTTGCAAGTTATATAATGTTACAGAAGACGGGGCAGTAAAACTTATAAAGGATACAGATAAAAGACGAAGGACAAATTATAATTTTTATACAGAACAAAAATGGGGAATGGCAAGGAATTATACATTGTCATTAAACAGTTCACAGCTAGGATATGAAAGGTGTGAGAAGATGATCATAGATTGTGTGGATATTTGTTAGATTATAGGAATTTTTCTTATTATCTCATATAGGAAATATTTTTTGAATCTGATATACTAAAACTATAAGGGGGAATATAAAAATGGAATTTCAAACGATGGGAATAAAGTTATCAAAGTAAACAAGATGAAATTCATCAGATAGGAGAGTATCTGCAAAAGCAAGGAATAGAAAAAATAACGCTTATTGTCGCTTCATCGATTGGAGCAGATTTAGGACTCACATTTCTTTCTCAGATGAAAATCCCAATTGAGCATACTTTTTTGATGGAGGTCAATTTGCACAGATTTCAAGATTGACAAGGAAGGTTATGGTTCCATTTTTGTATCTGGCGATTAAGAGCCTTTATTGGAGTAAAGGAGCGACTTTAAGTAAATTTATGTGGTGCAGTGAAGAAAGTATAAAGCCATATTTTATAAAAGCAAGAAAAAATCTGCAGTATAAAAATCTATATCGACAGATGATGGACAGTTTGGAAGATAAAGAATTTCCAAAGCTGTCACAAGAGGTTCAAAGAACCATTTTCTTTGAGTTTGGAAGTGTCGAGGAACATTATAAATATCATGATGCTGTAAAGAAGGCGTATCCGTACAGGAAAGTTGATGAGAATAGTTAGCGAACACTAATGAAAGGGAGAAAAGAAGAATGAATGAAAAAGCAAATTATGGAAACTGGGTACCTGAAAAAGCATTGTATATGTTATTTGGAGCAGTAATTGTTTTAGGTGTTATTGCGGTAGCAGTACAAGTAGCTTTAAGTGAAATGGTCATTGCAATCATAGTAGGCGTATTATGCATTTTGACTCTGGTAATGGCAATTTATATGCTGATCTGTCATGAAGCATTCGCATTTGGAAAAGGAAATATGATGGCAGGAGTACATGAACATCTGATTAAACATCTTGATTGGGATGGTGAAGGGAAACTTCTAGACATCGGATGCGGAGCAGCAGCACTTACTGTTCATTGCGCCAAAGCATTTCCAAAGGCACAGATCACAGCGATGGATCACTGGGGTGTGGAATGGAATTATGCAAAAGAGCAGTGCGAGAAAAATGCAAAGATTGAAGGAGTTGCAGACCATATCACTTTTCAAAAAGGAGATGCAGCAAAACTGGATTTCCCTGATGAGACATTTGATGCAGTAGTAAGCAATTTCGTGTTTCATGAAGTGCGAACAGCAAAAGATAAGAGGGATGTTGTAAAAGAAGCATTAAGAGTTTTGAAAAAAGGCGGTGTATTTTCTTTTCAGGATATGTTTTCACAGAAAGCATTGTACGGAGATATGGAAGAGTTTGTAAGAATCTTAAAAGAAGAAGGAATTTCAGAAGTTCACTACATAGGAAATCTGGAAAAGAAGCTAGACTTTATTCCGGGATTTGTAACAACACCATGGATGATCAGCGGGATGGGAATTATTTATGGGAAAAAATAGGACACAGTCAGGAAATTGTGATAAAATATAAGAAATTAATTAAAAGGTTGAAAGAGGATTCGGTATGCTGCAAAAGAGGGGAGGCAAATTCAGTTTAATAAAATTGGAAATTGCGAGAAAGGAGAAAAGTATGCTTACAATATTAAACTCAGAAAGCTTATGGATTGGAACAGACATGATACAATTTAATGCGATCAGGGATATCTTGGATCAGGAAAAGATTAAGTACAAATACAAAACATACAATCACTTAGGAGAATGGGCAGGATCAGGAACACTTCGTGGAAACTTTGGAAGTGTGGGGAATCCTACATCACAGTCCATACAGTATGAAATTTTTGTGGCGAAAAAAGACTTAGAAAAAGCACAGGCTGTAATGTGGAATTTGCTTAGATAAAGTAGATACATGATGATAATGAAGAAAGAAAAGATACTGTATATTACTAAAGTGATATGCAGTGCCATTCTTTTTATGGTATAATAAGAATATCATAAAAATTCATTGCAGACCGCATGATGTATGTTGCAGATTGGAGGCAAATATGAGCAGAAAAACAAGAACAAAAAGTAAGACAAGAAATAATGCAAAAAGCAGGGCAAAAAAAGCAACTGTTTCAACAGTGAAAAGTACAGATACAGAAGAGACTGTTATTCCAACAGCAGAACCTGCAATAATAAAAGAGGAAGTTGCACAACCAGAACCAAAAGAAGAAATCAAAATAGAAACGCCAGTAGAAGAAAATCAGGTTATTGAACAGCATGATCTTGGACCAAGAAGAAGTGTCGTTTTTATTGGCTCAGAATGCTATCCATTTGTGAAAACAGGAGGTCTTGGAGATGTAATGTCTGCACTTCCAAAGAGTCTTGCTAAATTAAATGTAGATGTGAAAGTAATCCTTCCAAGGTATAAATGCATTCCTTGGGAATACCAAGAAAAGATGGAATACAAAGGCTCTTTCTATATGGATCTTTGTTCTGATGGAAGACAATACTATGTAGGTATTATGGAGTATCAGGAAGATGGTGTAATTTATGATTTTATCGACAATGAGGAATTTTTCTCTTGGGGTAATCCGTATACAAATCTGATTGATGATATTCCAAAGTTCTGTTACTTTTCCAAGGCTGCATTGGCGGCACTGAACTATCTGGACTGGGTTCCTGATGTAGTACACTGCCACGACTGGCAGGCAGCGTTGGTACCACTTTATCTAAGAACATGTTTTGCAGATACAAATGTAGGACGTGCAAGTGCAGTACTTACGATACATAACCTAAAATTCCAAGGTATCTACGACAGAAAAATGATCCAATACTGGTCAGGACTTCCGGATTATGTATTCAACAAAGACTGCCTGACTCAGAACTGGCTGGATGCGAATATGTTAAAAGGTGGAATCACTTATTGTAATAGACTTACAACGGTAAGTAACACATACGCTGGAGAGATTCAGACAGAAGAATATGGAGAAGGACTTGCAGAGCACTTAAGATATCACCAGAATAAGATCAGAGGAATTGTAAATGGTATTGATATCAACATCTGGAATCCATCTACAGACAAGTTGTTAAAAGCAAATTATGATGCAAAGACAGCAATCGAAAATAAAAAGAAGAATAAGAAAGCACTACAGGAATCTTTAGGATTAGAGGTCGACGAACACAAGATGGTGATCGGATTGATTTCTCGTCTTACGAACCAAAAAGGACTTGATCTGGTCAATGACGTAATTCCAGGCGTTATGGATGGAAATACACAGGTAGTTGTTCTTGGTACAGGTGATTCCTGGTATGAAGAAGCTTTCCGTTCTTACGAGAATCAATATAAAGGAAGTTTTTGTGCCTATATTGCTTACGATGAAAATGTTGCCCACAATATCTATTCTGGATGTGATGCACTTTTAGTTCCATCAAGATTCGAGCCATGCGGACTAACACAATTGATTGCTATGAGATATGGTGCGATTCCAATTGTCAGAGAGACAGGAGGACTTAGAGATACTGTTTGGCCATATAACATGTTTGATAATACAGGTAACGGCTTTACATTTGATCGATATGAAAGCGGACTTCTGTATGATACGATCAATAGAGCAAAGACATGCTACTTTGAGAATAGAGCAAGCTGGGATGATATGGTGATCCGTGATATGAATAAAGATGTATCATGGGAGACAAGTGCAAGACAGTACAAAGATATGTATGTAGAATTAACACCAAGATAAAATTGTGATTTGTTGATAGTGTTGCATGTATGAGTCAGAAAGAACAAGAGAAGAAATATTTATAAGAATAAAGGGTGACACTCCACATTTTTGAAAGCGTTTTTTACAAATCGCTGATCCGCGCCTGTTCCTTTGATAACTCCCTGGCTGCGAGCCAAAATGCCCGCAACTGCGGTCAGACAATCAACCACAGGGCGCTGCGAATTTGTAAAAAACGCATTCAAAAAGTGCTCATGTTGTCACCCTTTATTCTTATAAATATTTCTTCTTATCATCTTTCTGACTCATACAACGAAACACTATTCAAACCACCACACAGTGTGTATGTTTTACTGTATTGGTATTTATAATAAACACTGTCTACCACTACAAAAATTGAAAAATAATAACATTTAACATACCCCCACTCAAGTTTTCCAATCTTGTAATTCAGTGCTGAAATCGGAATCTTTTGTGGTGATCGTCCATGGCTTTCTCAATAAGGGGATGACGGGCATAGGGATAGCCTGTCGTTATTGGCTATTTTTCTACATCATTGAGGAGCCAACATATTACCCTCATATTCTAGATAAAAAGATTCATACAATGGACTCTTAACAGTTCCGCCAAAGAAGTAACCTCTGTAACCTGCAGTTGGCTTTTTATAATATTTTGGTTTCGCTGTTATATGATAGTTTATACAAATTGTTGTGGCATTTTTTAAAGAAACCTTTCTACCATTTTTTATCTTTTTGGATTTATTTTTATAAAAGATTTCAATACTGTCCACCTTATAATTCTTGACAGTTTTAACAGTAATCTTTACTTTTGATTTTGGAGCAGTTCCTTTATCTCTTACCGTCCAATGGCCTTTTGCAAGAGCAGCATAATTTTTGGAGCCGATCTTTACACTTTTAAATACTCGAGAGTGCTTTTTGAATGTTACGGCACAAGACAGGTTATAGCTCTTTCCATTCTGTTTTACTGTAAAACGGAGTTTTGTTTTTTCGCCATCTTCTACATCATGTATGGAATTGTAATCTGATGTCGTTACATAAACAGCGTTAAGACCAGCTGCTTTTGATGCGGTATAATATTTGTTAGATGATTTTACATTTGTGATTACAGCGGACCTGGATAAATTCTTTATATAAATATATCCATCTCCTTCTGTGGGCATTTCATTTCCACTAATATAAGCATTATAAAACTCCATAGTCTGTTTCTTCGGGCACTGAGGTGCCTTTGCTGCTGCGCTTACTGCTGTAGGTGCTGCCAGGATTACGAAAAGGCATGCCAATAAGCTTACTAAAATGTTTCTTGTCTTTTTCACTTTGATTTTTCTCCTGATTATTTGGTTTTTTCATTTTGTGATGCTGTTAATTTCTCTTTTTCCTTCCACTCCTTTCCCATTATAACGTGTCCAAAAGTTCTGCTTCAGCTATATTGTCAGACTTTCCCTTTGAGTCGTTATATTTTTACATCATTATACTAATCTTATTATAAGCGGTCAATATTTTCCAAGATCATAATTCACGAAAATCTTTTTCGTGGTTACCGTTCACAGTAACACGCTTCGCGCCGCAATTCTCGGGTTTTCTGTGAACTTTGTTCGCAAAAAAAAACACCTCGCGGAATGTTACAGTGAACAATAACTTTTCGTGTTAATTGCAATTCAAACTTCCACTTCAGGAGCGTGTTTTAAAAGAACAGACGGTTGTGGAAGAATTCGGTACGAGACGGCTGAAAACCAAAGAAGATGGAGCTATGGGTTTCCAAATCCTGCAGAATCCCTCTGACCCGGATGCAACTTACCGTGAAAAAGAGGGGAAACAAAACCGTGGTTATACAGCAAACATTGTGGAAACTGTTGAATCCATGGAAAAAACAGAGGAGCCAACAGTGCTTATAACAGATGGGGCCTATAGCGGCAGGGACAATACAAACGCTGCAATTATATCAACCAGACTGGACAATGCAGGATATCATTTCCAAAAAACAAATGTGAAAACTGTCCACACCGTGACCAGTGCAACCCCAAGATGTTTAAAGGACCAGTGTGGTTTTTCTGTCTAAAAAATCCTCTGACAGAGCAAAGACACAAAAGAAAATGAAGACAGAAAAATATAAGGAATTGTCCCGGATCAGAAACGGAGTGGAAACAATCCCATCCATCCTGTGGAGGAAATACCAGATAGACCATATGCCGGTAAGAGGGCTTCTCCCCACTAAACTCCGTTTTGGAATAAAATTGGCAGCCCTGAACTTCAAGAAGCCGTTTGGATATCTGAACAGTGTGGGTCAGTGCGCCTTAATTCCCCAGATCAGTTAACAGAGCAGAAACAGTGGTGTGGGTTATTACCCCAAAACAGAGCTAACAATGGATATTTGTTGTTTTATAAGAAATTTTCAAGGAACATAGATTTCTATGGGCGATAATTATTATGTTTTGACACCCCTATCAAATTTATAATTTATAGTTGGCCAACTTACAAATTAAAATTTCTTCAAAAGCAACGGTATTTCCGCCACAAGTATTCCAATCCATCCGGCAAGATAAGAAAAACGGTAATGCTTCAATTTGCAATGAAAAATGGAACACAAGAATAGCAGCAAAGATCACACGAACAGACATATTCACAAAACTACTGATTAACGTAATTTTAACATAATATAGCAAGAGTTCTCCTCTACAGGTTGGAGATGAATTGCATAAAGACAAAAAGAACACTTGTTCGATAGTACGGTCTATGGTATAATAGAACCATGACATTAATCATGTGCATGTAATGTTCCGTGCGCAGCCGAGAACAGAACTTAGTAAATTTATCAATGCTTATAAAAGTGCCAGTAGCAGGCACTACAGTAGAAGTGATCCGTCAATACATTGAAACCCAGGGAGAGAAAAAGTATTGAACATAGCATATCGTTTCCGGATCTATCCGACAGAAGAACAGAAGATACTTCTTGGCAAAACATTTGGCTGTTGTCGTTTTCTGTACAATCAGATAATAAGAAAACATGCCCGTGTCCGGGTAAAAGAATCGCGGGGCACGCGAGGATAGCTTGTAGATACTTGGCTCAGTAGAGTCATTGAGCAAGAAGCCCCACTTCAAAATCAGGGATTTAAGTGGTGGGAGCATGTCACCATAATATAGAAAAATATGACTATAATAATAGGAATGAAAAATGACGATCAGAAATGGGAGAAATAACAAATGAGCCAAAGAAAAAACAAAAAAGTATACTATCACCTGCCAGGATTATTTGAATTTTATGAATTATATTGTGTCTTTCTGCCATTATATAAGGAACACAGAGAATACTTTTACGACTGGTGTGAGATCAGTTCCATCTATGGCTCTCCTGCAGATTGTCTCTGGGGAGGCGGACGCGCAGGATTTGGATCTGATAATCCAGAAGAAGTCTTAAAACTTACACAGGAATATGGAATTTCAGCCAGACTGACTTTTAGCAACAGTTTACTTAGAAAAGAACATTTAACAGATAAAAAATGTAATATCCTATGCAAAATGTTTGAAGAAGTTGGAGAAAAAAGAAATGGTGTGATCGTCCATTCGGATTTATTGCTTAAGTATTTGGAAATAAATTATCCAAAATTATATTTTGTATCTTCTACGACAAAAGTGTTGACGGATTTTAATGAATTTTTGCAAGAAGTAAAGAAAGAAGATTTTCGGTATGTAGTACCAGATTTTCGGTTAAATAAAGCATTTGATAAATTAAACATGCTTTCGGAGCAGGAGAAAAATAAAGTGGAATTTTTATGCAATGAATGCTGTTGGTTTGGATGTAAAGACAGAAAGCAATGCTACGAAATAGTCAGTCGAAAAAACTTAGGAGAAATGATACCAGATCACAAATGCAACTCGCCAGATGCAAAGGAAGGCTATCGTTTTTCAAAGGCAATGAAGAATCCAGGATTTATCAGTGCTAATGATATAAAGAAAATTTATCTTCCAATGGGGTTTGAGAATTTTAAAATTGAAGGACGTGGATTGGGAAGTGCGTTGGTTTTGGAGTTTCTACTATACTATATGGTAAAACCAGAATACCAAATATGCGTTAGAGAAGAAGTTTATTTGGATAATATGCTTGATTTATTTTAATGTATAATGCATTTTATACAACACATAAAGCAAAACTGTTTATTAAAAAATGCGAGGAATCTAAGTTAAGAAGTTTAAGAAAAAGAAGGGGTTTCTTTTTCTTGTATGATTTAGTATAATAGAGAGATACAGTGAAATATATATTGAAAATAGGAGAGAAAAATGGAAAAGAAAAATGACTTTAAGCCTTTTATTTCCGCAGATAAAGTATTACCAGAGTTTACAGTTACATCAGTAATCCTTGGTATGATATTGGCGGTTATATTTGGTGGTGCAAACGCTTATTTGGGGCTAAGAGTTGGTATGACTGTATCAGCCTCCATTCCAGCGGCAGTTATTTCCATGGGTGTGATCCGTGTGATCTTAAAGAAAGATTCCATCCTTGAAAATAATATGGTACAGACAATTGGTTCAGCAGGTGAATCATTAGCAGCAGGAGCAATCTTTACAATCCCTGCTATTTTTATTTGGGCATCAGAAAAGGGAAGTGGAGTTACTGCTCCATCTTTTGTATCTATCGCATTGATCGCGCTTTGCGGTGGTATTTTAGGAGTACTTTTTATGGTACCTCTTCGTACAGCCCTCATCGTAGAAGAACATGGGGTACTTCCTTATCCTGAAGGAACAGCTTGTGCAGAAGTGCTTTTAGCTGGAGAAGAAGGAGGAAGTAAATCTAAAGTTGTATTTGCAGGACTCGGAATTGCGGCAGTTTATAAATTTATTGCAGATGGTTTAAAACTTTTCCCTAGTGAAGTTGAATTTTCAATGCAGGGACAGTATACAACATCCGTTGGTATGGATGTTCTTCCGGCATTAGCAGGTGTAGGTTATATCTGTGGTGTGCAGGTATCAAGCTATCTTTTTGCAGGTGGTGTGCTATCTTATCTTGTATTAATTCCTGCAATTGCTTATTTTGGCGGAGATTCTTTATCAAAAGTTGTCGATGAGACAGGAAAAGCACTTGCATTTAATCAGTTAGGTGCAAGCCAGATCTGGAGTAACTATGTCAGATATATTGGTGCCGGTGCAGTAGCAGCTGGTGGTCTGATCAGTCTGATCAAGACATTCCCAACAATGATCAAGACATTTGGACATGCTATGAAGGGATTCGGTAAGAAAGGTGACAGCCAGTTAAGAACACAGCAGGATATTTCTATGAAAGTGGTTCTTGGAGGAATCCTGATCATTGCAGTTTTAATCTGGTTATTACCAGAGATTCCAGTAAGCTTCTTGGGAGCAGTGATGATTGTTGTATTTGGTTTCTTCTTTGCAACGGTATCATCTAGAATGGTTGGTATTGTAGGAAGTAGTAATAACCCAGTATCAGGTATGGCGATCGCGACACTGATCGTAACAACATTTATCTTAAAAGCAACTGGGAATACAGGAGCAGCAGGTATGGTATCAGCAATTTCTATTGGTACTGTTATCTGTATCGTAGCAGCTATGGCAGGAGATACTTCACAGGACTTAAAGACAGGTTATATCGTAGGTGCGACACCTAGATTACAGCAGATCGGAGAATTGATCGGTGCGATCGTAGCAGCATTTGCGATCGGAGGAGTTATGTACCTTCTGAACGCAGCATGGGGATTCGGTTCTGATCAGATTCCAGCACCACAGGCAACATTGATGAAGATGGTCGTTGAAGGTGTTATGGGTGGTACATTACCATGGGTATTGATTTTCATGGGTGTGTTTATCGCAATCGTTGTTGAAATCCTTGGAATTCCAGTGTTAGCATTTTCAATCGGTCTTTATTTACCAATTTACTTAAGTACACCGATCATGGTTGGTGGACTGATTCGTTGGTTTATTGACAATAAGAGAAAATATGACAGTGATGCGGCAAGAAAAGACGGATCAGATCGAGGAGTCCTTTATGCTGCAGGTATGATTGCAGGAGAAGGTATCGTTGGTATCCTTCTGGCTGTACTGGCAGTATTTGGTGTTGCAGATAAGATCAATCTGTCATCTGTATATGGAGCTGCCTTCCAGAGTGTAGGTAACTGGGTAGGTTTAGCAGCTTTTGTAGTATTGTTAGCTATATTATTCTACTTCACAAGAAATAAAAAGACGATTGAAGTAGACGCAAAATAATAAAAATAAATATGTATTTCAGTGAGAAGAAAGCACTGCTGCGATTCTGCAGTAGTGCTTTCTAAATAAAAAGGTGCATTATGAAAGAAAAGAAGAATTATATTGACAACATCCCGAAGATCAATGATATGAAATGGGATGTGTCAGAAGATGGAATTGTAGAAATTACAGTAGAAAATACTGGATTTTATAATACGATCGCGCAGAAAATATTTAAAAAGCCACGTTACAGTTTTATCAAATTAGATGAATATGGAAGTTTTGTGTGGCAGAAAATTGATGGAAAGAAAAGTATTTATGAGATAGGAAAAGAACTTCAAGCAGTTCATGAAGGTGCAGCAACACAGTTATATGAAAGATTATCACAGTATTTTGCAATTTTAGAAAGAAATAAATACATTGTTTTTGAAGAATAAATATTATTAAAAGTGAAAAAGGATTTAATATGAAAATATCAACAGTGATCATAGGCATTGCTTTATTTGCCATAGTGACGATGATCCTATATGGATGGGGAATCGTAAAACAAAAGAATCAGACAAGTGACCTGATGAATTTGCTTTTTAGTAAAGGACAGGATAAAATAAAAAAGTATTTAAAACAACATGAATACGTTACAATTTCACAGGTAGAACAGATTTGCGAAGGTCTTGAAGCGAAACAGCCATTTTCAAGAAATAAAGCGGTTGTGAAGGATAAACGAGACTATGCGAAGAAACTTGTAGAATATATGCTGAAAACGAATCAGCTCGAACAAGAGGGCAGTCGTTACAAAATGCACAAAAAATAAGGAGGACATAAAATGTCAGTATTAGGAGAATTACAGCCAAACAAAGTATTTAAATATTTTGAGGAGATTTGTTCAATCCCTCACGGATCAAGAAATCTGCAGCAGATTAGCGATTATCTGGTAGATTTTGCAAAAGCACATGAATTAAAATACAGACAGGATGAAGATCTGAATGTGATCATCTGGAAAGATGGATCCAAAGGATATGAGGCTTCTGAACCAGTCATTCTTCAGGGACATATGGACATGGTTGCAGTCAAAGAAGCAGATTGCGATAAAGATATGGAAAAAGAAGGATTGGATCTGGAAATCAATGGAGATTATATTTCAGCAAAAGGAACTTCTTTAGGTGGAGATGATGGGATTGCGGTTGCATATACACTTGCAGTGTTAGACGATGAAGAAATGGCACACCCACCAATCGAAGCAATCTTTACAGTTAACGAAGAAATCGGTATGCTTGGAGCAGCAACTATTGATGTTTCAGATCTTAAGGGACGTTTATTTATGAACATGGATTCTGAAGACGAAGGAGTGTTTACAGTCAGCTGTGCAGGTGGAGCATCCGTAATCTGTAAGATTCCATATGAGACAGAAACTGTCAATGCATCTGTTATTGAAATCAAGATGACTGGATTTGCAGGTGGGCATTCTGGTGTCGAGATCATCAAAGGGCGTTTGAACGCAAACTGTGCAATGGCAAGAGTATTGTTAAGTCTGTTTAATGAGGTTGAAATGCAGCTTGTTTCCGTAAATGGTGGAGAAAAAGACAATGCGATCGCTAAGTTTAGCGAAGCATCTGTTGCAGTACTTCCAGAAGAATTAGAAGCAGCAAAACAGATCGTTGAAGATACATTTGCACAGATCAAAGAAGAATATAAAGTCACAGATCCAGATGCAAAATTAACAGTGAATGTAAAAGAAGCAGCAAATATAGAAACATTCACAGAAGATACAACATTTGCAGTAGTAACAGCAATGGTTCATATGCCAAATGGTGTTCAGAGAATGAATCCAGAGATTGAAGGATTGGTACAGACATCACTGAATATGGGAATTTTAACAACAGAAGAATCTGAAGTACAGATGACATTTGCAGTTAGAAGTTCCAGTGAGACAGAAAAACAGTATCTGATCGATCAATTAACATCTCTTACAGAAACATTAGGAGGGAATGTAGAGATTGCAGGACCATATCCAGGATGGGAATATAAAGCAGATTCCAGATTACGTGAGGTTATGGTTGAAGCATATAAACATTTATACAACGGAGAAGAACCAGTTGTTGAAGGTATTCATGCAGGACTTGAATGTGGAATCTTTGCTTCTAAATTGCCGGGGCTTGATGCAGTATCCTTTGGACCACAGATGGAACATATTCATACAACAAATGAGGTGTTGAGTATCTCATCTACAGAACGTACATGGGAACTGGTTGTGAAAACGTTGGCTGCTTTGAAATAAATTGTGATTTGTAGTTTGAAGACGGAAATTATTGGTGGAATATTATAAAAAGAGATCATGTGCCTGCAACCCATTTGTGTTCGGACTCCCACGTAGCTGTACTAAGCTCCTGAATGGTCTAACGACCATCCACTCGCTAAGTGCAGACGTGTCCGTACGGTTGCTGACACATGATCTCTTTTTATAATATTCAAATAATTTACGTGATTCAAACCACTACACAGTGTGTATGTTATACGGTACTGGCTAATAATTTTTGTATTTATTAACAGATGACAGATGGTAAAAGGGCTTAAACAACACCGATTTATCGAGGTGTTTGGAAAATATTCAAATTGCTTATCTTCAGTTTGTTGATAATATTATTGGAGTTGAATCTTCTGCCATTTTGTATTGATATATTATAACAAGTACGATTATAATAAAATAGTTGTGTTTTTTTAAACCATTTTATACAATAATAAATAGAAAAATCAAAATGAAAGGAATAAAATGAATCCATGGAAGAATTCTTACAAGTAGGAGCAATCGCCAACACACACGGCATCGCTGGGGAAGTCAAAGTATTTCCGATGACAGATGATATCAAACGATTTAAGAAATTAAAAGAAGTATATTTAGATACAGGAAAAGAAAGAAAACTATTACACGTAGTGTCATGCAAATTCGTAAAGAACCAGCCGGTTTTGAGATTTAAAGAATTTTCAAATATCAACGAAGTAGAGATGTATAAAAGAAAAGGCCTGTTTGTTACAAGAGATCAGGCAGTACCTCTTGAAAAAGACGAATACTTTATCGCAGATCTGATCGGTCTTTCTGTGATCAGAGAGGATAATGGAGAAGTTCTTGGGGAATTAACTGATGTTTTACAGACGGGTGCAAATGATGTCTATGAAGTGAAGATGGAAGATGGAAAAGAAGTTTTACTTCCAGCGATCAGAGAATGCATTAAGAATGTGGATCTTCAAAAAGGTGAGATCACAGTCCATGTCATGAAAGGATTATTAGATGAATAGATTTCATATATTAACATTATTTCCAGAGATGGTGATGGACGGGTTGAATACAAGTATCATCGGAAGAGCGATTGAAGCAGGACTTCTTGAGATCAATGCGGTCAATATTCGTGACTATTCTACCAATAAACATATGAAAGTGGATGATTACCCATATGGAGGCGGAGCCGGACTTGTGATGCAGCCAGAGCCGGTTTACCGTGCGTATAAAGACCTTGAAAAAGATATGAAGAAGAAACCAAGAGTTGTCTATCTGACGCCGCAAGGGACAACATTTCATCAGGAGATGGCAAAGGAACTTGCAAAAGAAGAAGAATTAGTTTTTTTATGTGGGCATTATGAAGGAATCGATGAGAGGGTTTTGGAAGAAATAGTCACAGATTATGTATCAATCGGAGATTATGTATTGACTGGTGGGGAATTGCCTGCAATGGTGATGATCGATTCAATTTCAAGATTGGTTCCAGGTGTTTTACATAATGATGATTCCGCTGGGGATGAATCTTTCGAAAATGGGTTGCTTGAATATCCACAGTATACAAGACCACCAGTGTTTTTAGATAAAGAGGTGCCAGAAGTTCTTTTATCCGGACATCACGAGAATATCCGCAAATGGAGGCATGAACAGTCAGTCAAACGTACCAAAGAGAGAAGACCGGATCTATGGGAGGCATATGAGAAGGAGATGAAAGAAAAAGATGGGGGAAAATAGGATTAAGCTTGTCGCAGCGGATATGGATGGAACACTGTTGAATCGAGAGCGTAAGATTACAAAGTATACACAGAATGTGATCAAAAAAGCAATGGCACAAGGTGTTTATTTCGTTCCGGCTACAGGAAGAGCTGTGAATGCATTACCGCCAGAGTTAAAAGAGATGGAAGGAATTCGCTATGGGATTTTCAGTAATGGTGCAACCATTTATGACTTAAAAGAAGAAAAAGTGATTTATAAAAATCATTTTGAAATGGATCGAGTTTTAGAGTTGATGGATTTTCTTAAGCAATTTGATCTAATGGAAAGTATTAGTTTAAATGGGCAATCCTATGCTAACAAAAAAGAAATGGAAAATATTGATTATTATGAACTTGATTCAAATACAAAAGCAATTGTGCAGGGGTCGAGAGTTCTTGTTGATGATTTAGAGATGTTTGTAAAAGAACAGTCAACAACTGTTGAGAAGACAACTTTATTATTTAAGACGATGGAAGAAAGACGAAGAGCAGCGGATGCATTGAGTAAGATTGAAGACATTCAGTTTTCAAGTTCTCTTCCAAAGAATCTTGAGATTTCTAAGAAAGGCTGTAATAAAGGAGATGGTCTGTTCCATCTTGCAAAGATCTTGAATATTCAAAAAGAAGAGATTATGAGTTGTGGGGATGCAGACAATGACAGAGAACTTTTAGAAAGTGCAGGACTTGCGGTTGTTATGGAAAATGGCCTTGATTCTATGAAAGCGATCGCAGACTATATTACGGTTTCCAATCAGGAAAATGGAGTCGCAAAGGCAATGGAGAAATTTGTATTAAGGTAAAGAATCTTAAAAAATACAAAAAAACACTTGCTTCACATAAAAAAATATGATAATATGTTCAAGTTGTTATAAATATGGATGGTCCTCTGTTACATTTGGTATTAAGAACATCTAAAAACGTTCAAGGAGGAACAACAATGAGCGCACAGGATATTATTAAAAGCATCGAAGATGCACAGTTAAGAGAAGTTGCTGAATTCAAAACAGGAGACACTGTAAGAGTTCACGCGAAAGTAAAAGAAGGAAACCGTGAAAGAATTCAGGTTTTCGAAGGAACAGTCATCAAAAGACAGAATGGTGGAGCACGCGAAACATTTACTGTAAGAAAACAGGCAAGTGGTGTTGGTGTTGAAAAAACATGGCCAGTACATTCTCCAATCATCGAAAAGATTGAAGTAGTAAGACGTGGTAAAGTAAGACGTGCTAAATTATACTACTTACGTGATCGTGTTGGTAAAGCAGCAAAAGTAAAAGAAAGAGTATAATCAGACAAAGATTGTCAAAAGAGAGGGATAGGCTGTATAGCTTATCCCTGTTTTAGTATACAGGAATTTTACGAATCTTTCTATACGAAGAGGAAAGGAGTTCTTCTATGAGGAAAGGATACACAGTAACCTATCAGATGCGCAAGAAACAGCGTCAGCAAAGGGAAATCGTGATTCAGTATGTCTTAAAATTTGTCGGAGTTGTGTTACTGGCATTTTTGTTAGTAAGATTTGTGTGTTTCAGTTTTACGATTCAAGGTGATTCTATGTCACCAACGATTGAAAGAGGTGAAAAACATCTGGTGAATCGCCTGATCTATCAGATCAAGGGACCAAGCAGGTATGATGTGGTCATATTTAAATCAGATGACAAGAATGGAAATTACTATGTAAAACGAGTGATAGGTCTTCCGGGAGAAAAGGTTCAGATCAAAAACGGCAGAATCTATGTAAACGGAAAGAAAACAAAAGCATTTTCAAGTCAGAAGATTTTATCTGCAGGATTAGCAGCAGATGAGATTACATTAAAGAGTAAGCAGTACTTTGTTGTGGGAGATAACTATAATAATAGTGAAGATTCCAGAAGTGCGAGTGTTGGAAATATCAAAAGAACAAATATCATTGGAAAGGTCGGTATCAAATACTGGCCGTGGTAAACAGAGGGAAGGAGAAATAAAGAATGGATTTTCAGTGGTACCCGGGTCATATGACCAAAGCAAAACGTATGATGCAGGAAAACATGAAACTGATCGATATTATGATCGAACTTGTGGATGCAAGAATTCCACTAAGCAGCAGAAATCCGGATATTGACCAGTTGGCAGCGAACAAGTCACGATTGATCTTGTTAAATAAGACAGATATGGCAGATGAACGTGTGACTGCACAGTGGGAAGAATATTTTAAAGAAAAAGGATTCTATGTAGCAAGAACAAATGCAAGATCAGGAAAAGGTGTCAAAGGTACACAGGCGATCGTGATGGATGCCTGCAAGGAAAAACTTGAGAGAGATAGAAAACGTGGGATTAAAAACCGTCCGATCAGAGCAATGATCGCAGGAATCCCAAACGTTGGAAAATCAACATTTATCAACAGTCTGGTTGGAAAAGCCTGTACAAAAACAGGAAATAAACCAGGAGTTACAAAAGGAAAACAGTGGATCAAATTAAATAAGAATATTGAATTATTAGATACCCCTGGAATTTTATGGCCTAAATTTGAAGACCAGCAGGTTGGGCTTCGTCTGGCATTGATCGGATCGATCAGAGATGAAATCCTCAATCAGGATGAAATGGCGATCGAACTGATCGAGTATTTAAAAAATCATTATCAGGGAATTCTTGCTGATCGCTATCAAGTAGATGAAAATGAAGATAAAGTGAAAATCTTAGAACAGATTGCGCTAAATCGTAATTGTAAGATGAAAGGAAATGAATTAGATTACGAAAAAGCATCAAAGATCGTATTAGAGGAATTCCGAAATGGGAAATTAGGAAAAATTTCTCTGGAAACACCAGAAGAAGGGACAAAAGAGGCATAAAAGCCTTTGAGGGGCAGATATAAGAATGTTTAAAAGTATTCTAAGGTTGCTGGGTACCATTTTGATCGCGGTTGCATTTGCATTTGTTCTTATTATGTGTGTTGGTGAACGGACGAAAGTAAGTGGACATTCAATGGAACCGCACTTGCATGATCATGATCAAGTGTTGTTAGATAAGTTAACATATCGTTTTCGGGATCCTAAACGATATGAGATTATTGTATTTCCAGGACCAGAAGGTGGCGATCAGTTTTTTGTAAAGCGAGTGATCGCACTTCCAGGAGAAACGGTAAAGATCACAAAAGGAAAAGTCTATGTAAACGACAAAGAAGTAAAAGATTATTCTAAAGATCATACGACAGATTCATGTGAATTAAAAGGAAAGTTTCATCTTTCATCAGATGAATATTTTGTTTTAGGAGATAACAGAGATAATAGTAATGACAGCAGATACAAAGAGGTTGGTCCAGTAAAGAGGTCAAAGATCACAGGGAGGATCATTTTCCGGTTTTATCCATGGAAGAATGCAGGTGTGATCCGGCCATAGGAAGGGTTTTAAGACTTATGACAAAGAAAGAAGAACGAGAAGCCAGGAAGTTAGAAAAATTAAGGCTTGAGAAAGAAAGAATGTATGAGATGTTTTCTTTTGAAAGAGAATATGGAGATCATCAGGCGATTTGTGGAATTGATGAAGTTGGAAGAGGACCATTTGCAGGACCTGTTGTTGCGGCTGCAGTGATTTTGCCAAAAGACTGTGATATTTTATATCTGAATGATTCCAAAAAGCTTTCAGAGAAGAAAAGGGAGCTTTTATATGATGAGATTTATGAGAAAGCAGTTGCAATCGGTATTGGAATGTCTTCAGAAGAAGTGATCGATGAGATCAATATCCTGCAGGCAACTTATAAGGCAATGCAGCAGGCAATTTCAAAGCTTTCGATAAAACCAGATCTTTTATTGAATGATGCGGTAACAATTCCAGACGTTGAGATCGAACAGGTTCCGATCATCAAAGGAGATGCAAAAAGCGCATCGATCGCAGCGGCAAGTATTGTTGCGAAAGTTACAAGGGACCGTATGATGAAAGAATATGATACAATTTATCCGGGATATGACTTTGCAAAAAATAAAGGATATGGAACCAAAGCACATATTGAAGGAATCAAAAAGCAGGGAATCTGTGATATCCATAGAAGAACATTTGTAAAGAAATACATATAAAAAACAAAAAAGTATATATAATATGAAGAAAAATAACAGGGAGACAGGGGCAAAAGCAGAAGCGATTGCCTGTTGGTTTCTGAAACAGCAAGGATATGACGTCCTTGAACAAAACTTTTATACAAAAGTCGGAGAGATTGATATTATAGCAAAAGAAGATCAGACATTGGTATTTGTGGAAGTAAAATACAGAAAAGATGACAAAAAGGGATATCCGGCACAAGCTGTAGACCAAAGAAAACAGCAGAAGATCCGAAAGAGTGCAATGATTTATTTAAAGAAGAATCATCTATCTTTTGAACAGCCGATCCGTTTTGATGTAGTGGAGATTTTAGGAAAGAAGATCAGGGTGATAAAACATGCATTTTAAAAAATCAAACGATAATCAGTCTACGATATTACATGAGGGGTCTGTTCCATATCTGACATTTAAAAAATTGGATCAGGCAGGAGTCAGACATGGATTTTCAACACGTATGGGTGGAGTCAGCGAAGGAATGTTTTCCACGTTGAATTTAAGCTATAACCGTGGAGATAAAAAAGAAGCTGTGGATGAAAATTTCAGAAGAATCTCAGAAGCGATCGGATTCGATCATACAAAGCTGGTATTTTCAAATCAGATTCATGAGACGAGAATCCATAAGGTAACGAAAGAAGATTGTGGAAAAGTTATGAAAGATATGGATGGTCTTGCTACAAATGAGCAGGGGATTCCGCTTTATACAGGATATGCAGATTGTGTGCCTTTGTTTTTTTATGATCCGGTAGAAAAGGCTGCAGCTTTAGCACATTCAGGATGGAGAGGCACTGTTGGAAGAATCGGTGCCAAGATGGTACAATTTTTAGAAAATGAATATGGAAGTAAAAAGGAAAATATCATCGCAGCCATTGGACCATCAATCTGCCGAAGTTGCTACGAGGTTAGTGAAGATGTTGCAGATGAGTTTAAAAAAGAACTGACAGGACATGATGCAAAAGAATTTTTGGATGATAAAGGGAATGGAAAATACCAGCTTGATCTCTGGAAAGCAAATGAAATTATTTTGACAGAAGCAGGAATCCGTCCAGAAAATCTTGATATTACAGATATCTGCACATGTTGTAATCCTGATCTACTGTTTTCGCATAGAGCAAGTCATGGGAAACGTGGTAATCTGGCAGCATTTATTGTGTTATAAAAAGGTAAATAAAAAGAATATATCTTGTGAAATTCTTCACACTGGACGAATTTCATAAGATAAGGTATACTAAGAAACAGTACAGGTTTTGAAACATTTAGAGAGGTATATAGATTATGAGTAAGCCGATCATTGCCATTGTAGGAAGACCGAATGTAGGAAAGTCTACATTGTTTAATGCACTGGCAGGAGAAAAAATTTCAATTGTTAAAGATACACCAGGAGTTACAAGAGACCGTATCTATGCAGATGTGACATGGTTAAACTATCAGTTTACATTGATTGATACAGGTGGTATTGAACCAGACAGTGGTGATCTATTATTAAGCCACATGAGAGGACAGGCAGAGATCGCAATGGAGACAGCAGATGTGATCATCTTCCTTACAGACGTAAGACAGGGGCTTGTCGATGCAGATTATCAGGTGGCAGATATGTTAAGACGATCAGGGAAACCAATTGTGTTAGCAGTCAATAAAGTAGATAATTACGAAAAATTCGTTTTGGATACTTATGAATTTTACAATCTGGGGCTTGGAACACCATTTCCAGTTTCAGCGAATTCTAAGATTGGATTCGGTGATCTGTTAGATGAAGTTCTTGTTCACTGCAATCCACAGGATGCAGATGAGAAAGAAGATGAAAGACCAAGAGTTGCAATCATCGGAAAGCCAAATGCAGGAAAATCTTCATTGATCAATAAATTATTGGGAGAAGACCGTCTGATCGTTTCTGATATTGCAGGAACAACAAGAGATGCGATTGATACAACGGTCAAACGTAATGGAAAAGAATATGTATTCATCGATACAGCCGGACTTCGAAAGAAAGCCAGAGTCAAAGAAGATATCGAACGTTACAGTGTGATCCGTACGGTTGCAGCAGTAGAACGTTGTGATGTGGCAATCTTAGTCATTGATGCGGAAGAAGGAATCACAGAACAGGATGCCAAGATCGCAGGAATTGCCCACGAACGTGGAAAAGGTATGATCATTGCGGTTAACAAATGGGATCTCATCGAGAAGAACGATAAGACAATCTACAAGTTTACAAACCAGGTTAGAGAAGTCTTATCTTATATGTCATATGCAGAACTTGTTTTCATCTCTGCTAAGACAGGACAGAGACTTCCTAAGATTTTTGATGTTCTTGATATGGTGATCGAGAATCATGCATTACGTGTACAGACAGGAGTCTTAAACGAGATCCTTACAGAGGCGGTAGCGATGAAACAGCCACCATCAGACAAAGGAAAGAGATTAAAACTTTACTATATTACACAGGTTTCTGTAAAACCGCCAACATTTGTTGTGTTTATCAATGATCGTCAGTTAATGCATTTTTCATATACAAGATATCTTGAGAACCAGATCCGTAATACATTTGGATTCAGAGGAACACCAATTCATATTATTGCGAGGGAAAGGAAGGAAAGATAATGGCAGTTTGTATTGTTGTGTGTATGATCGTCGGATACCTGTTTGGGTGTATTCAGACAGGATATATTGTCGGACGAGTAAATAAGATCGATATCAGAGATTACGGAAGTGGAAATTCCGGGACAACGAATACATTAAGAACTTTGGGAAAGACAGCAGCGATCATTACATTTCTTGGAGATGCCGTCAAAGGACTTGTGGCGGTGAATCTTGCGAGATATGTGATCATGCCGGCTTTTCATGTAGAAGGAGAAGCTTATCTTTGGCTTTTGACAGGATTTGCAGTAGTACTGGGACATAATTTCCCGTTTTATCTTGGGTTTAAAGGTGGAAAGGGAATAGCGACAACTGGGGGAGTTATTTTTGCATTTCACTGGCAGCTTGGGTTGGTCTGTGCAGCAGTATTTTTGATCATTACGGCTATTTCTAAGTATGTATCGTTAGGATCGATCTGCATGGTGCTGATCATTCCATTTATTTTGTATTTTAACAATCCACATGATTGGAAATTAGTTATTGTTGGATGTATATTTACAGCTATGGCAATCTGGCGCCATCGTGCGAATATTGGGCGTTTGATGAATGGTACTGAGAATAAATTAGGTCAGAAAGTAAAACGTTAGGAGGAACTTAAACAGATGAAGAAAGTTAGCGTTATCGGTGCAGGAAGCTGGGGAAGTGCCCTTGCGGTATTATTAGCAAATAATGGACATGAAGTGACATTGTGGACACATGATCCGCATGAAATAGAGATGCTTTCCACAAAGAGAGAGCAGGTAGAGAAATTACCTGGAGTAAAATTGCCAGATAATATTATGATCGAGGCAGATCTTAAAACAGCTTTAACAGATGAAGATGTTGTTGTTATGGCAGTTCCTTCACCTGTTGTTCGTATGGTTGCAAAACAGATGTCCCCATTTATAAAAGACGGACAGATCATTGTTAACGTTGCAAAAGGTATCGAAGATGTTACATATAAGACATTATCAGATATCATTGAAGAAGAGATTCCAAATGCAGAAGTTTGCGTATTATCAGGGCCTAGTCATGCAGAAGAAGTAGGAAGAGGAATTCCTACAACGGTTGTAGTTGGTGCAAAGAATAAAGAGACAGCGGAAATGCTTCAGGATGTATTTATGAATAAAGTATTCCGTGTATACACAAGTTCTGACATTGTTGGAATTGAGCTTGGAGGAGCATTAAAGAACGTTATTGCATTAGCAGCAGGAACGGTTGATGGCCTTGGATATGGAGATAATACAAAAGCAGCATTAATGACAAGAGGAATCGCAGAACTGACACGTCTTGGAGAAGCACTTGGTGGAAAACCAGAGACATTTTCAGGCCTTACAGGAGTTGGAGATCTGATCGTTACATGTACAAGCGTACATAGTCGAAATCGTAAAGCAGGATACTTAATGGGAAAAGGTATGACTGCAGAGGAAGCTATGAAAGAAGTAAAAATGGTTGTAGAAGGGGTATATTCAGCAAAAGCAGCCCTTGGACTTGCAAAGAAATGCAATGTAGCTGTACCAATTGTGGAAGCAGTGAACAGAGTGTTATTTGAGAATGCGGATCCAAAAGAAGAAGTTTCAAACTTACTCCTTCGTGAGAGAAAACAAGAACATACAAATCTTGAATGGAATTAATCAGGATATATAAAAACATAAATATATACAAAACATAAAAACATGAAGGAAGGAAGACAACAATGGAATCATTTAGGGAAATGTCAAAAGAAGAGTTACAGGCACAGGAAGTGGAAGTGAACAAAAAGTATCAGGAATTTAAAGATCTTCATCTTTCACTAAACATGGCAAGAGGAAAACCAGCACCAGATCAGATCGATCATGCAAATGGCATGCTTGAGACAATGACAGATTATCATGCAAAAGATGGTCTGGATGTGCGTAATTACGGAGTTCTTGATGGACTTCCAGAGATGAAAGAAATATTCAGCGATTTATTAGATATTCCAGCAAAGAATATCATTGTTGGAGGAAATGCGAGTCTGAATCTGATGTTTGATCAGATGATGAGACTGGTTGTATTTGGAACAGCAGGTGAGAAGCCTTGGGGACAGTTAGAGAAAGTAAAATTCTTATGTCCAGCTCCTGGATATGACAGACATTTTTCAGTTACAGAAACTTTAGGATTTGAACTGATCACAGTCGATATGACATCTGAAGGTCCAGATATGGATCAGGTAGAGAAACTGGTTGCGGAAGATGAAAGTATCAAAGGAATCTGGTGTGTGCCAAAATATTCCAATCCACAGGGAATCTGCTATAGTGATGAAACGGTTGATCGTTTAGCTTCTATGAAGACAGCAGCCAAAGATTTCAGAATCTTCTGGGATAATGCATATGGAGTACATCCAATCTTTGAAGATGTAAAAGTTAAGAATATCTTAGATGCATGTAAAGAAGCAGGAAATGATAACAGAGCATATTATTTCTTCTCAACATCCAAGATCACATTCCCAGGTGCAGGAGTATCTATCATTGCATCAAGCGATGATAATATTGCAGAGATCAAGAAAGTGATGACAGCCCAGACGATCGGATATGACAAGATCAATCAGCTTCGCCATGTGCAGTTCTTTAAGAATGCAGACGGAGTCAGAAAACATATGCAGATCTTAGCAGATTGTTTAAAACCTAAATTCGAGACAGTTCTTAATACGTTAGAGAAAGAGTTAAAAGGAAGCGGATTGATCACATGGGAGAATCCAAAAGGTGGATATTTTGTATCTGTAGATGTTCTTCCAGGATGTGCAAAGAGAGTTGTAGAACTTGCCAAAGAAGCAGGGGTTACATTAACTGGAGCAGGAGCTACATATCCATATAAGAATGATCCAAAAGACAGCAATATCAGACTGGCACCTTCTTACCCAACAGTAGAAGAGTTACAGCAGGCAATGGATCTGTTTTGTGTATGTGTAAAGAAAGCAGGAATTGAAAAACTGTTAGAACAGGCATAAGAGTTCATAAAAAATATTATGAGGAATATTCTTTATCAATGGTGATAAGGCATGTTCCTCATTTGTTTGTTAGGCTTTAAGCCTGTTCAGCACAGTGGAGTTTCTCAGAAGAGAAACGGAACTTTGATGAACAAATAAACCACCGGCTAGGCCGGTGAGTCAGCATTGCTTAAGCTTACAGTAAAAACCTCCAGTGATATAATTATGTTGGTTCGCCAACCACATAAAATCAAAGGAGGTTATCCAAATGGATATAAACAGTTTAGCACATACGAAATGGAATTGTAAGTATCATATTGTTTTTGCACCAAAATATAGAAGAAAAGTAGCGTATGGGAAGATGAAACAGGATATTGCGAATATTTTAAGTATGCTATGCAAAAGAAAAAGTGTAGAAATAGTAGAGGCAGAGATATGCCCAGACCATGTGCATATGCTTGTAAAGATACCACCAAGTTTAAGTGTTTCAAGTTTTGTAGGGTATTTGAAAGGAAAAAGTACACTTATGATCTTCGAACGCCATGCAAATTTAAAATACAAATATGGAAATCGCCATTTCTGGTGCAGAGGATATTACGTAGATACTGTAGGGAAAAATGCAAAGAAGATACAAGAATATATTCAAAATCAATTACAAAATGATTTAGAGTATGATCAGATGACACTAAAAGAATATATTGACCCGTTTACGGGTGAGCCAGTAAACCAAAATAAATAAAATAAGCCCCATAGGGCTTAATAAGTAAATGACGGTACAGTTGGCGAACCAAATTCGATGAGTCTTTAGACTTAGTGTCGGTAATAAGCCCTTATAGGGCTAGTACAAACCACCGGCTAAGCCGGTGGTTTTGATTTTGTAATACTAGTATTTGGTTTTTAAAATATAAATTCAAAGATTGTATCTATACAATTAACACGTTGATGTGGTAAAATAAAACTGTTTATTCGTAAAATAATAAAAAGGAGTTGATTATACATGAAATTTACAAAGATGCACGGTTGTGGCAATGACTACGTATATGTAAACTGTTTAGAAGAAAAGATCAATAACCCAAATAAAGTGGCAAAATTTATCAGTGACCGGCATTTTGGAATTGGTTCTGATGGAATGATCTGTATCTGTCCATCAGATAAAGCTGATTTTAGAATGGCCATGTATAACTCTGATGGTTCAGAAGGAGCCATGTGCGGAAATGGTGTCCGCTGTATTGCAAAATATGTCTATGATTATGGACTGACAGATAAAACAACGATCACGATCGAGACAAAAGGCGGAATTAAAGAATTAGACCTTACAGTTGAAGACGGCAAAGTGACATGGGTGAAAGTTGATATGGAAGCACCAATCACAAAAGCTTCACAGATTCCTGCAATCTATGATGATCTTGATGAAGTGATCGATCAGCCAGTGATCGTTGATGGAAAAGAATATAATATCACATGTATTTCTATGGGAAATCCACATGGAGTTGTATTTGTAGATTCTGTTGCAGATATCGACATTGAGAAGATCGGACCAAAGTTTGAGAATCACCCAATGTTCCCAGATCGTGTGAATACAGAATTTATTGAACTTGTTGATGATAAAACGATCAAGATGCGAGTATGGGAGAGAGGCGCAGGAGAAACTCTTGCATGCGGTACAGGAGCCTGTGCAAGTGCTTATGCATCTTATCTGAATAAGAAAACAGGAAAGAAGGTCTTGGTACATCTTTTAGGTGGAGATCTTCAGATCGAATATGATGATAAGAAGAATACGATCTTTATGACAGGACCAGCAACAACTGTATTTGATGGTGAGATCGATCTTACAGGAATTGACGATTAAGAGCAGAAAGACAGAAGAATTATTGGAGATAGAACATGATTTTAAAAGAATTATTAGAACGTTCAGAATATACCCTCGTGCAGGGAAGTGAAGATGTAGAGATTTCTACATTAGTATATGATTCAAGAAAGATTGAAAAAGGCAGTGTATTTGTATGTATCAGCGGAGCAGCCTTTGATGGTCATAAATTTGTAGCACAGGCTGCTGAACTTGGAGCGGCAGCAGTCGTAGTAGAAAAAGATGTAGAAGTACCAGAAAATCTGACAGTGATCAAGTTTGATAATACAAGACTTGCTTTAGCCGAGATGTCAGCAGCATACTTTGGATATCCATCAGAAGAACTGACAACGATCGGTATCACAGGAACCAAAGGAAAGACAACAACAACGTATATGATCCGTGCAGTCCTAGAACATGCAGGACAGAAAACAGGATTGATCGGAACGATTGAGACAATCATCGGAGATGAGAGAATTCCATCCGTCAATACAACACCAGAATCTTATATCGTACAGGAATCTTTCCGTAAGATGGCGGACGCAGGATTGAAAAATGTTGTTATGGAAGTATCTTCTCAGGCATTGATGCTTCATAGAACAAGTGGATTTGAATTTGATTATGGAATTTTTACAAACCTTGCAGAAGACCATATTGGGGAAAATGAACATAAAGATATGGACGACTATATTCATTGTAAGAGTCTGTTATTTAAGCAGTGTAAACAAGGAATTGTCAATGGAGATGATGACTATGTAGAAAGAATCATCAAAGATCATACATGTGCGATCGAAACATATGGAATGAAGGATACAAACGATGTTTATGCAGAAAATATTACAAGAATTCAGGAACCTGGATACCTTGGAGTTGCTTACGATCTCAAAGGAAAACAGGAATATAACGTACATGTAGATATCCCAGGAGACTTTACAGTTTATAATTCCTTGGCAGCAATCTCTCTTTGCCGCCATATGGGAATTGTCAAAGAAGATGTATTATCAGCATTGAATACAATTCAGGTCAAAGGACGTTTGGAGATCATCAAGACTCCAGGAGATTACACATTAATGATCGACTATGCACATAATGCTATGAGTCTTGAAAGTCTTTTAACAACGATCCGTAAATATAACCCTAAGAAGATCTACTGCTTATTTGGATGCGGTGGAAACCGTGCAAAAGCAAGACGTTATGAGATGGGAGAAGTATCTTCAAAACTTGCAGATCTTACCGTTGTAACATCTGATAATCCAAGAAATGAAGAACCAATGGATATCATCAACGATATTTTGATCGGGGTTCACAAAGCAGATGGAGAATATGTTACGATCCCAGATCGTAAAGAGGCGATCAAATATTGTATGGAACATGCTGGAGCAGGAGATATTGTTATTCTTGCCGGAAAAGGGCATGAAGACTATCAGGAGATCAAAGGTGTGAAACATCATATGGATGAGAGAGATCTGATCCAGGAAATTATCGAAGGAAGATAAAACATCTGTCTTTTGAAATATATAAAGAAACGAAGGAGAATTACAAACGTGGAAGCAAGAATTTCAGGAACAACAAAATTATTCGGATTGATTGGTTCACCGGTTTCACATTCCGCATCACCAGCAATGCAGAATTACGGTTTTCAGGCATGTGGAGTCGATGGAGCGTATCTTGCCTTTGATATTAAAGAAGAGGAAGTGCCAGAATTCGTAAAATCCATGCGTCTGTTAAATATTCAGGGATGTAATGTTACAATGCCAAATAAAACAGCAGCAGCTCAGAATATGGATGAATTATCACCAGCAGCAGAATTGATCGGTGCCGTTAACACAATTGTAAACAGAGACGGAAAATTATACGGACATATCACAGATGGTGAAGGTTTTGTTGCAAACTTAAAAGATCATGGAATCGGCGTTGAAGGAAAAGATATCGTAATCTTTGGAGCAGGTGGAGCAGCAACAGCGATTCAGGTACAGTGTGCATTAGATGGAGCAAAATCTATCACGATCTTTAACCCAAGAGATCCATTTTTCGAGAGAGCTCAGAAGATGGTAGAGAAGATCAAAGCTAAGGTAGCAGAATGTCAGGTAGAATTATATGATCTCGATGCGAAAGATACAATGCGTGAAAAGATTGATGCAGCAGATATTTTAGTTAATGGAACATTACTTGGAATGAAACCAAAAGAAGATACAACAGTGATCTCAGATACAACAATGTTTCATGAAGGATTAGTTGTAGCTGATGTTGTATATAATCCAGAAGAGACAAGATTCTTAAGAGAAGCAAAAGAACATGGATGTATCACAGTTCCAGGAAAAGGAATGCTATTATGGCAGGGAGTTGCATCTTTCAAATTATTTACAGGGAAAGATATGCCGGTTGATGAAGTGAAAGAAAGATTCTTCCAGGGAGTATAAGATACATAGATCATATATGGAAACAAAAAGATCAGAAACTGTAATAAGCAGATTTCTGGTCTTTTTTTCTTATTGTCTTCATATACTTTATCAGTCTATAAAGGAGGAACTTATGGATCAGTTTAATGTATATAAGGATATGAAAGCAAGGACAAACGGAGAGATTTACATTGGTGTTGTTGGTCCGGTGCGAACAGGAAAGAGTACATTTATCAAACGTTTTATGAATCTGATGGTATTGCCAAATATCGAAGATGAAAACGACAGAAATCGTGCAAATGACGAACTTCCACAATCTTCAAGTGGTAAAACGATCATGACAACAGAACCGAAATTTGTTCCAAATGAAGCAGTATCAATAAAGACGGAAGAAGGAATCGAATTAAATGTCCGACTGATCGATTGTGTGGGATATATGGTGGAAGGCGCTACAGGACACATGGAAGGAGAAGAAGAGAGGCTTGTAAAAACACCTTGGTTTGATTATGAAATACCATTTACGAAAGCAGCAGCAATTGGAACAAAGAAAGTGATCACGGAACATTCAACGATCGGTGTAGTTGTAACTTGTGATGGTTCTTTTGGGGAAATTGCAGCAAAACAATATGAGCCAGCGGAAGAAGAAACGATTAAACAACTGAAAGCATTGAAAAAGCCATTTGTTGTTTTATTAAATACGATTCATCCATATTCAGAAAGCACAAAGCAGCTAGCGGCTGAAAAGGAAGAAAAATATCAGACAAAAGTGCTACCAATGAATTTAGAACAGATGAAAAAAGAGGATATTTATGAAATTATAAAGAGTGTGTTGATGGAATTTCCGATTTCATCAATTGGATTTTATGTTCCAAGATGGACAGAGATGTTGAAGAAAGATCATCCATTAAAAATGGAATTACTTCAAATGGCCAGAGATGTGATCACAGAAAAAACAACAATGAGAGACATTTATGAAGAACAAGAAAAAGAATATGAGTACATAACGGGGCAGAAACTAGAATCTGTTGCGATGGACAGTGGGGAAGTGGTCATCACAGTAAAAGTTGGGGATGTATATTATTATGAATTTTTAAGTGAAACAACAGGGATGGAGATTCGCAATGAATATGAATTTATCAAGATCATGGGAGAATTAGCAAAGAAAAAGAAAGAGTACGAAGAAGTTGGAGAAGCATTGGCGGCAGTAAAACAAAGAGGATATGGTGTTGTGACACCGACGAAAGAAGAAATTGTATTAGAAGAACCGCAGATTGTAAAACATGGAAGTAAATACGGAGTAAAAATTAAGGCAAGTGCACCTTCTATTCACATGATCCGTGCAAATATTTCAACGGAGATCGCTCCGATCGTTGGGGAAGAATATCAGGCAAAAGATCTGATGGACTATATTGAGCAGGGATCGAATCAGCCAGGGGAAAGTATGTGGGATGTCAATATTTTTGGAAAGACGTTAGAGCAGCTGGTTGGAGACGGTATGCAGACGAAGGCATTAAAAATGACAGATGAGAGTCAGCAAAAGCTTCAGGATACAATGGAAAAGATCATAAATGAAAGTAATGGCGGTCTTGTCTGTATCATTATCTAAGAACAATTGACAAACGGATGGAAAAAGAATATACTTTGATAGACAAAGTGTTTTTTGATCTGACAGTTATGAGTACAGATCAAGAAGAGAAAAAAAGAAGCGATTAAGATAAGTGGAGTAGTTATGTCTGTAAAAATATTAGGAACAGGAAGTTTTCTTCCAGAAAAATCAGTGAGCAATGATGACCTTTCCAAAGTGATGGATACAAATGATGAATGGATTTCATTCAGGACAGGGATTCGCAGCAGGCACATTTCGATTGAAGATACAACATCAACGATGGCAGTGAAAGCTGCAGAGAAAGCATTAGAAGATGCAGGAATCAGTGCGGAAGAATTAGATCATATTTTCGTTGCAACATTATCAGGAGATTATGCAACACCAAGTACGGCTTGTCAGGTACAGAAAGGAATCGGAGCTGTCAATGCAGTCTGTATGGATATTAATGCAGCATGTTCAGGATTCGTTTTTGGATTAAATACAGCAGTTGCATATGCGAGAGCAGGAATGGGTAAGAAGATGATGATCATTGGGGTTGAGACACTTTCTAAGATTCTTGACTGGAGTGACCGCAGTACTTGTGTATTATTTGGAGATGGTGCAGGATGCGCGATCGTGGAAGCGGATGAAGAAAGAGAAATCTTTATCGATGCAGGATCTGATGGAGCACGAGGAGATGTTTTAACATGTGAAGAAAGACATTTAAACAATCTCTTAGTAAAGGATGATTCTCCAATGCAACAGGTTGCTATGGATGGGCAGGAAGTATTCAAATTTGCAGCACGTATGGTACCAAAGAGTATTAACAAAGTCCTTGATGAAGCAGGCGTTTCCAAAGAAGAAATCAAATATTTTGTATTACATCAGGCTAACAAAAGGATCATTGAAGCAGCAGCGAGAAGATTGAAGCAGCCAATTGAAAAGTTCCCGATGAATATAGACCGTTGTGCGAATACTTCATCAGCAACGATTCCGATTCTTTTAGATGAGATCAATCAAAAAGGAATGCTAAACCGAGGAGATAAGATTGTTTTAAGTGGTTTTGGCGGAGGACTTACTTGGGGTTCTGTTTATCTTACATGGTAAGAAGCAAACAAATACGATACAAATGAAGATAAAAATAGTCAGCTTTCATATAAGATGATAGGAGTTGACTATTTTTTTATTGCATAGGAAATTTCAATGAAATAAAAAATATGAAGTAAGAAGAAAGAATCCTGTAATACAAGATTCTTTTTGAAGTTAAAATATGATATAATGAGTGGATAAGTACAGGAGGGAATTCATGGAATTACAGTTATGGAGAGAAATGCTCACCCCATATGAGCTGGCAGTTGATGAACTTGTGTTAAAGTTTCGACATATTATAAGAGAATACAGAAATGTCGGAAGATATTCACCGATCGAGCAAGTCGATGGACGTGTAAAATCTATCTCAAGTATTTTGGATAAGATGCAGAGAAAGAAGATCAATGTCAATGATGTAGAAAAAGAACTGGAAGATATTGCGGGAATACGTTTGATCTGTCAGTTTGTGGAAGACATTGATCGTGTATTAGAGATCATAGAGAGTCGTTCTGATATGGAGATCAAGAGCCACAAAGACTATATTTCACATTCCAAAGACAGCGGATATCGAAGCTATCATGTGATCATCTATTATGAAGTGAATACGATTTATGGGAAGAAGCGGATACAGGCAGAGATACAGATCCGTACACTTGCGATGAATTTCTGGGCAACCGTGGAACATTCTTTACAGTATAAGTATAAAGGGGATATTCCACAGCATGTGACAGATAAATTATTAGTTGCATCAGATGCGATCGATGTCTTAGATCATGAGATGTCAACAGTTCGTGATGAGATCATGGATGCACAGGATTCATTCCGTAAGAAGTCAAATCTTGTATCTGAGATCCTTCATACGATGCAGAATTTATATAAAGTTGCGAATCGTCATGAAGTATTAAAGATTCAGGATGAATTTTATAAAATATATGAGACAGGAGATATGGAACGCTTAGAGCATTTTAATAAACAGTTGGATATTATTGCAGAAGGATATCGTGCTCAGAGCATTTCTTAAGAAGAATATGAAATTACCAGAATTATTTGAAGAGAAGATGAGACGTCTATTGGGCGAGGATTTTTCGGAATATGAGAAGCATTTAGATGATCCTGCATATTATGGGATCAGAGTCAATACACTAAAGATCTCAGTGGAAGACTTTTTGAAGATCTGTCCGTTTCATGTGACGAAAGTGCCTTGGACAGATAATGGATTTTATGTAGACAGGGAAGAAAAACCATCAAAACATCCATATTATCATGCTGGATTATATTATATACAGGAACCAAGTGCGATGACACCAGCTTCCTACCTGCCCGTAGAACCGGGAGACCGTGTGCTTGATCTGTGTGGGGCACCAGGTGGAAAGTCTACAGAACTTGGAGCAAAGTTAATGGGAGAAGGATTACTGGTATCGAATGATGTCAGTATCTCAAGAACGAAAGCTCTGATCCGTAATATCGAGATGTTTGGCATCCGTAATGATATGATCCTTTGTACGGAAGCCAAATATTTAGTACCATCAATGACAGGATTTTTTAATAAGATTCTAATTGATGCTCCATGTTCTGGAGAAGGAATGTTTCGAAAGGGGAATAATGAGATCAAGAACTGGCAGCAGAAAGGAAGCGAACCTTATGCAAAATTACAGCGAGAGATCGTTGATGATGCGATCAAGCTATTAGCGCCAGGTGGTATGCTACTTTATTCTACCTGCACATTTTCACCCGAAGAAAATGAACAGGTGATCGAATATCTCTTAGAGAAGAATGAAGATCTTTCTCTTGTGCCAATGAAGATGTGTGAAGGATTTGACAACGGACACCCAGAATGGACTTTGACAGGAAGAGAAGACATCAAACAATGCATTCGATTATGGCCGCATAAGATCAAAGGAGAAGGACATTTTCTTGCCTTATTGAAGAAAGCAGACGGAGAACAGCCAACATTCAAATACGAAAAGATTAAGAAAGTAAAACTGACACCAGAGACAGAAGAATTCTTCAAAAACTGTAAGATGGATATTGACTGGAGTCATGTTAGAGAACATCAAGGAAAATTGTTTTACCTAAAAGAAGATATTCCAGAGATGAAGAAGGTAAGAGTTCTAAGGAAAGGTCTTTATCTAGGAGAGATGAAAAAAGGAAGATTCGAACCGAGTCAGTCATTTGCAGTAGCGTTGGCGGCCAATGAGTATGAACCATATCTTTCGTTTGACATCAACGATGAGAATACGGTCAAATATTTAAAATGTGAGACATTAGACGTAGATACAAATACCGAAGGAATTCATCTGGTTGGAACAAATGAATTTCCATTAGGATGGGCGAAGATTAAAAAAGGACGACTGAAGAATAAGTATTCTTCCAGCTGGAGATGGTTATAATGGCAAAGAAAACCAGATTAGACAAATTTTTGTGTGACAGTTTAAATATGACAAGAAAAGAAGCGAAAGAGTCTGTCAAAAAGGGTAAAGTTGTGGTTAATGGAGAAGCAATCAAGAAACCAGAATATAAGGTGGATGCAGAACAAGATCAGGTAGAATTTGACCACAAACTGATTCAGTTTGAACAGTTCCATTATCTGATGTTACATAAACCACAAGGGGTTGTATCTGCAACGAAGGATCATCATGATCAGACTGTACTCGATCTGATCCATGAAGATTATAAAGACAGATTGTTCCCCGTAGGAAGATTGGATAAAGATACAGAAGGATTATTATTATTAACGGATGATGGAATGCTGGCACATGAACTTCTTTCGCCAAGAAAACATGTGGATAAAGTATATTTTGCAAAAGTTTCAGGGCAGTTTGGCGAAAATGAGATCGCCAGATTCAAAGAAGGTCTGGATATTGGCAATGGCGAAAGATCAAAACAAGCAAGACTTCAGATCCTTAAAGCAGATGTACAAGAATCAGAGGTTCTGATCACGATCATGGAAGGGAAATTTCATCAGGTAAAACGGATGGTAAAAGCTGTTGGAAGTGAAGTGTTATATTTAAAAAGGCTGTCAATGGGATCATTAAAATTAGATGAAGAGTTAAAGCTTGGAGAATACCGAAGATTAACGAAGGCAGAGTTACAAGAACTAAAGGAGCATAGGAGATAAATGTTAGAGAATAAAAAAGCAGTAATCTTTGATCTTGATGGGACATTAGTTGATTCCATGTGGATCTGGAGAGAGATTGATATTCGCTTTTTGGGAAAATATGGATTGGAAGTTCCGCAAGGGTTAAATGATAAATTAGAAGGATATAGTTTTCATGAAACAGCAGTTTATTTTAAGGAACATTTTCCGTTGCCACTTACGATCGAAGAGATCATGGGAACATGGAATCGTATGGCTTCCGAAATCTATATCAATGAAATTCGTTTAAAAGAGGGCGTGAAAGAATTTATTGAGTTGTTAAAAAAACGGAATATGAAACTTGGAATCGCAACAAGCAATTCAAGAAAGCTGGCGAAAGATTGTTTAAGATCCAATGGGATTTTGGATGCATTTGATTATATCTGCACGTCCGATGAAGTTCCAAGAAGTAAGCCGGAACCGGATGTTTATTTGCATGCAGCAAAGATGATCGATACCAGACCAAAGGATGCATTGGTCTTTGAAGATATTCCATATGGGATTTTGGCAGGGAAACGTGCAGGAATGGAAGTGTGTGCAGTGAAAGATCCATATTCTCAAGGATCAGTGAAAGAAAAGAAAGAAATTGCAGATTATTATATTAATACATATTATGACATACTAGATGGAACCTATGAGGTATTAAAGAAATAACAGATGCCAGGAGAAAGGATGATCATATGAGAAATATCGCATTGGTAACCGGAGCATCTTCCGGAATGGGAAAAGAATTTGTCCGTGAGATCTCGAAGAAATACAAGGGGCTTGATGAGATCTGGGTCGTTGCCAGACGAAGAGAGCGGCTAAGAGAACTAAAAAAAGAAATCATTGGAACAAGAGTGAGGATTCTTCCATTAGATCTTATGGAGGAAGAAAGCTTTGAACGTCTTAAAATGGTTCTTGCAAAAGAACAGCCAGTGGTAAGAATTTTAGTGAATGCTTCTGGATATGGGATTTCGGGGTCTTTTGAACATCAGACAGAGGAAGATGCGGCAGGAATGATCCATTTAAACTGTGAAGCATTAACAAGAATTACATATCTTGTATTGCCATATTTAAGAAGAGGATCTTTTATTTATCAGATGGCATCTTCTGCGGGATTTGCTCCGCAGCCGAATTTCACAGTTTATGCAGCAACCAAAGCATATGTGAAAAGTTTCTCTATTGCATTGCGGCAGGAGCTGTCCTATCAAGGGATCAGGGTGATCGCAGTATGTCCAGGGCCAGTAAAAACGGAGTTTTTTGACCGTGCATATGAACAGGAAGAGATGAAATTTTATAAGAAATTCGTAATGGCAGATCCAAAGAAAGTTGTAAGAAAAGCAATCCGTGATGCGAGAAAAAATAAAGCAGTATCTGTTTATGGAATGACGATGAAAGTAACTAGGGTTATCTGCAAGCTTCTTCCTGGAAGATGGATCGCAAAAATCATGGGTAAATAAGGATATAAAATGAGAGAATTAAACATAACGACAAGAGAAGAAGGACAGAGATTAGATAAGATTCTTTCGAAATATTTAAATAAAGCTCCAAAGAGTTTTGTATACAAGATGCTTCGAAAGAAAAATATCAAGTTAAACGGCAAAAAAGCAACGGGAAATGAGAAATTATCTCAAGGAGATCAGGTGTGTATTTATCTTGCAGAAGATACGATCAACAAGTTCCGTGAAGAAGTTAAAGCAGGAAAGCAAAAGATCAAACTTGATGTTTTATATGAAGATGAGAATGTCATTATGGTCAATAAACCATGGGGAATTTTATCACAGAAATCAAAACCAGAGGATATTTCCATCAATGACCAGATCATCCCATATGCAGTGAACCAAGGGTTGATCAGTGAAAAGGAATTGCAGGTAGTAAAACCATCGATTTGTAACCGATTGGACCGCAATACAACAGGAATCATCATTTGTGGGATTTCTATAGAAGGATTACAGACGATGGCAGAAATGCTAAAACATCGTGATATGGAAAAATACTATCTTTGCATCGTAAAAGGAAAACTTGAAAGAACACAAAAAGTCAGTGCTTATTTAAAGAAAGATGAAAAAACAAACAAGGTAAAGGTATCAAAACAGGAGATCGCAGGAGCAAGCCATATTGAGACAGCTTATGAGCCAGTGATATCAAATGATGAATTTACACTATTGAAAGTCGAACTGATCACAGGAAAGACCCATCAGATCCGAGCGCATCTTGCAAGTATTGGACATCCGTTGATCGGAGATTTTAAATATGGCGATAAAAAGATCAATCAGGAGATGAAACAGAGATTTGGATTAAAAGATCAGCTGCTTCATTGTACAGAGGTTGTTTTTCCGCGAGATATGAAAACATGCAGAAACCTATCTGGAAAGAAAATTCAAGCACCACTTCCGAAGCGATTTGATATGATCAAAAACGACTTGTTTGGGAGAGCATAGTCATGGCAGAAGATAAATGGAATGTAAAGGGACTTCGAGGATCGGTCCTTGAAGAGTTGATCAACTATACGAATGAAAAATACAGGCAACAGAAACTTGCTCTTGTACAGAAAATACCGACATCAATCAAGCCAGTCAGATTTGATAAGACAAAACGTCATATTACGCTTGCTTATTTTGATCAGAAAAGTACTGTTGATTATATTGGGGTTGTGCAGGGAATTCCTATTTGCTTTGATGCAAAAGAATGTGCAAAAGACATATTCCCACTTCAGAATATTCATGAACATCAGGTAGAGTTTATGAGACAATATGAAGAACAGGGTGGAATCAGTTTTTTGTTGATCTATTTTACATCAAGGCATGTCTGCTATTATATGTCATTTCAGGAGATGATGAAGTACTGGAATCGTGCAAAAGAAGGTGGAGTGAAACATTTCAAATATGAAGAATTAGATATTGGTTTTTTTGTTCCACTAAAGCAGGGAATGATCCTTCATTATCTGGAATGTCTGCAAAAAGTATTAGAGCAAAAAGATCAATAAGATTCGTGTCGAAAATATTGACGAGAAGTGAAATTTTGCGTATAATATAACATTGACGAAAAAGAAAAGCTGTGGATTTTAAACCGCAGTGCAGAAAAGGATAGATTTTATGATCAGAAGCATGACAGGATTTGGACATGGGGAAGTGTCCAATGACAAGAATCAGAAGGTCACAGTGGAGATGAAATCCGTCAACCACAGATATTGTGACATCTCATTAAAACTTCCCAAGAAATTAGCCATGTTTGAGGCAAATATCCGTAATATCATGAAAGAATACGCAAGCCGTGGAAAGATTGATATTTATGTGTCTTATGAAGATTTGTCAGAGACAGCGGTAAGTCTCCATTATAATCAGGCAATGGCAGAAGAATATATGCAGGTATTTAAAAAGATGCAGGAAGATTTTAACATTGAAACCAAGATCACTGCAGAAGCCCTCGCCAAATATCCAGAGGTTGTAACAATTGAGGAAGTACAGCAAGATGAAGAAGTATGGTGGGAGTTGCTAGAAGCTGCATTAAGACAGGCTGCGGAGAAGTTTGTAGAGACAAGAACGATTGAAGGAGCAAACCTTAAGAGAGATCTTTTAGGCAAACTTGATCAGATGGCAGCAGATGTGGCGTTTATTGAGGAACGTTCTCCACAGATCATTGCGGAATACAGAAGCAAATTAGAAGAAAAAGTGAAAGAATTTTTAGAAGATTCAACGATCGAAGAAAACAGGATCGCAGCAGAGGTTACATTGTATGCAGATAAGATCGCTGTTGATGAGGAAATCGTAAGATTGCAAAGTCATATCAGCTCTATGACAGATGTGTTGGAAAGCGATGAAAGCATCGGAAGAAAACTTGATTTCATGGCACAGGAGATGAACAGAGAAGCGAATACGATCTTATCCAAATCAAGTGATGTCGATCTTGCGGATCATGCAATCGAACTGAAGACGAATGTTGAGAAAGTAAGAGAGCAGATTCAGAACATAGAGTAAGATAAGAAGGGAAAGATCATGGAAAAGAGAGGTTCATTACTGGTAATCTCCGGATTTTCTGGAGTTGGAAAAGGAACGGTGGCAAAGAAACTGGTAGAAAAATATGGATATAGTTTATCAATTTCTGCAACAACAAGACAACCAAGAGAAGGTGAAGTTGAGGGCAGAGAGTATTTTTTCAAGACCGTGGATGATTTTAAAAATCTGATCGATTATAATGGATTTATTGAATATGCCAGATATGTGGACAATTATTATGGAACGCCAAGAAAGTTTGTGGAAGATGAACTTGCCGCAGGACATAATGTAATCTTAGAGATTGAGGTGCAGGGTGCATTTAATATTAAGAAGCAATATGAGGATGCATTGTTGATCTTTATTACAGCACCAAGTGCAGCTGCGATCAAAGAACGCTTAGTAGGCAGAGGCACAGAATCTGAGGAAGTGATCAATAAACGTTTAAATCGCGCCAAAGAAGAGTCAGAAGACATGGATAAATATGATTATATCGTGATCAATGATCAGGTAGAAGACTGCGCGGATCGAATTCATGCCATTGTGCAGGCAAAAGAATGCCTGCTTGGAAATAATCTTAAGTTTATAGAAGCAACAAAAAAAGAATTAGAACAGCTATAGGAGGAATTATTATGTTACATCCATCATATACAGAATTAATGAAGGTCATCAATGGTGACAGTGAAGAAGAGAAAGTTATCTCAAGCCGTTATTCTATCGTGCTTGCAAGTGCAAAGAGAGCAAGACAGATCATCGCAGGAGATATGCCATTAGTAGAAGAAAAAGATGGTGCAAAACCATTATCTACAGCTGTTGAAGAACTTTGGGAAGAAAAAGTTAAGATTCTCGGAGATGACGAAGAAGCAGAAGAATAGAAACAGTAAGGAAAACAGGGTGCTTAGGGATTCCTAAACACCCTTATTTGTACAGACAGGGAGTTTTTTATGGACATTATTTTGTTACTTAAAACCATATTACTTGGAATTGTTGAGGGGATTACGGAATGGTTACCGATCAGTAGTACAGGACATTTGATCTTAGCAGATGAATTTATCAAGCTGAACATGACAGCTGACTTTAAGGAGATGTTTGATGTTGTGATCCAGTTAGGTGCGATCATGGCAGTCGTTGTCTTATATTTCCATAAGTTGAATCCATTTTCACTGAAGAAGAATCACGACGAGAAGATGGATACGATCATTTTATGGACAAAGGTAATTCTTGCAGTATTTCCAGCAGCAATTATTGGTATTTTGTTTGATGACTGGTTGAACGATCATTTTTATAATCCACCAGTTGTAGCAGCAATGCTGATTATCTATGGTGTTTTATTTATCATTATTGAAAACCGCAACAAACGAAGCAGAAGAAGACCAATGAATGATCTTTCCAGATTATCCTATGGAATGGCACTTGGAATCGGTGTATTTCAGATATTGGCATTAATTCCGGGTACATCTAGATCTGGTGCGACGATTCTTGGAGGAATCTTGCTTGGATGTTCTAGAACAGTAGCTGCTGAATTTTCATTTTTCTTAGGGATTCCTGTGATGTTTGGAGCAAGCTTATTAAAGATCGTGAAGTTCGGTCTTGCATTTACATCAACACAGTTGATCGTACTGATCGTAGGAATGGTTGTATCATTTCTTGTATCAATCGGAGCGATCAAATTCTTGCTTGGATATATTAAGAAGAATGACTTTAAGGCATTTGGTGTATACCGAATCATACTCGGTCTGTTAGTGATCGTGTATTTTGCATTCATCAAATAAGGAGTTTGTAAAACATGGATAAGAATTTATTTCTAAAGAATATGGAAGAGATGATCCAGATCGCAAAGACGAATGGTAATCAGATCGACCACAAAGAATTATTAGATTATTTTAGCGATTATGAATTAAATGAAGAAGCGAAAAAACTTCTGATCGCAAGTTTTGTAGAAGCTGGGATTCGCGTTCTGGGTGTTGATGAAGCACAGATCGTTGCAGAAGAAGAGGCGAAAGAAAAAGCTGACATTTCGGAAGAAGAACAGGGTGCGATCCGATTCTATGAAGAAGAATTAGAACAGATGGATCTTCCGGGAGAAGAAGAGCAAAAAGAACTGATCCATGCATGGCTTGTAGAGAAAGGAGATGGAGAAGCAGTCATTGAAAGCTTTCTTCCACAGATTCTTGAAATTGCAAGAACACATACGGGGAAAGGTGTTTTATTCGGAGATCTCGTACAGGAAGGTAATATTGGCCTTTTGGAAGCAATGGCAATTTATCAGGGAAAAGACGCAGAAGGATTCCTTGCACATGCGAAGAGTGCAGTAGAAGATTCTATTTTAGATGCGATCGCAATACAAAGAGGTTCTGACAGTGTTGGAGAGGCGATGGCGATCAAGGCAAATCGTCTGGATGATGCTTCTACTTTCTTATCAAAAGAGTTTGGAAGAGAACCAAAGATTGAAGAACTGGCAAAATATCTGTCCATGACAGAAGAGGAAGTCAAAGAGGTTATGAAAATATCCCTAGATGCTCTTTCAGTGATGGAAGCTGATATTAAACAGTCATAGAAGAAACAAATATCATATGGAACGCTTTGTGGAAGCAGATGGGAGGGCTGATCTTATGAATATCCGAGAAAAACAAGAACAGACAGAGATGGAATTATTAAGTCCGTATGCGACACAAAGCATCCGTACAAAAGGAAGAAAAAAGCCTGAGGTGGAATGTGAGATAAGAACCTGTTTCCAAAGGGATCGGGATCGGATCGTCCATTGCAAGGCTTTTCGCCGTTTAAAAGATAAGACACAGGTATTTTTATCTCCAGTGGGCGACCATTATCGAACAAGGTTAATGCACACTTTGGAAGTATCGCAGAATGCCAGAACGATCGCAAGAGCATTAGATCTCAATGAGACATTGACAGAAGCGATCGCGCTTGGACATGACCTTGGGCATACACCGTTTGGACATGCGGGAGAACGAGTGTTAAATGAAATGAATCCAGCAGGATTTAAGCATAATGAACAAAGTGTCAGGGTTGCTCAGTGTCTGGAGAAGAATGGACAGGGATTAAATCTTACATGGGAAGTCTTAGATGGAATGAAAAATCATTCAATGCACAGCATGCCGCATACATTAGAAGGAAAAATTGTGCGGCTGGCAGACAAAATTGCATATATCAACCATGATATTGACGATTCCGTACGGGCTAAGGTTCTACGGGAAGAAGATCTTCCAAAAGAATTTACGGAAGTCCTTGGAACAACATATCGGGAACGGATCAATACGATGGTGCTTGATATTGTAAAACATAGTGAGAATCTGAATGATATTGTGATGTCAAAGGAAGTAAGAGATGCAATGATCGGTCTTCGAAAGTTTATGTTTGAGAGAGTTTATGAAGAACCAAATACGAAGAAAGAAGAAGACAAGATCAAGAATATCATTGGTCCGTTATATGAGTATTATCTGATACATGTTGAGCAATTGCCAGAATATAATAAGAAGATGATCGATAAACCAGGAGATGTACCTGTGGCAGTTTGTGACTATATTGCTGGAATGACAGACCATTTTGCAATTGAGAAATATACTGAGATTTTTATCCCCAAATTTTTTATGCAAAAATAAAGGAAAATAAAAAAAGGTGTAGAATAATAATATATAGAGGGATTTTTTAAGGAGGGACAAGCGTTGATTTATGGTGAAGAAATCATAGAAGAGGTGCGAAGCCGGAACGATATTGTTGATCTGATCTCGACGTATGTACCGTTGAAGAAAAAAGGCAGTTCTTATTTCGGTTTGTGCCCGTTTCATAATGAAAAATCACCCTCTTTTTCTGTGAGCCGAGATAAACAGATGTATTACTGCTTTGGCTGCGGAGCCGGAGGTAATGTTTTTACATTTTTAATGGAATATGAGAATTTTTCTTTCCCGGAGGCATTAAAATATCTGGCAGAGAGAGCTGGGATGGAACTTCCGGAAGAGGAATTGAATGAAGAAGCCAAACGAGCGATGGATGAAAAAGCCAGGCTTCGGGAGATGAATAAACTTTCAGCCAATTATTTCTATTATCTGCTTCACAGCAAGCGGGGACAGAAAGGGCTTGCATATTTAAAAGACCGTGGGATCACAGATGCTACGATCAAACATTTTGGTCTTGGATATGCTGATATTTATAATGATGACCTGTATCGATTTTTAAAGAGTAAGGGATACAGTGATGAAGATCTGAAAGATTCAGCTTTGGTGACGATCGATGAAAGACGTGGTGGAAGTGATAAGTTCTGGAACAGAGTGATGTTTCCGATCATGGATGTGAACAACCGCGTGATCGGCTTTGGAGGCAGAGTCATGGGAGATGGTTCGCCAAAATATTTAAATTCAAAAGAAACCAAATTATTTGATAAAAGCCGTAATCTTTACGGACTGAATTTTGCAAGAAGTTCAAGAAAGAAAGAGATTATCTTGTGTGAAGGATATATGGATGTTATTTCCATGCATCAAGCAGGATTTACAAATGCAGTCGCAGCACTTGGAACTGCATTTACAAGTGGTCATGGGACGCTGCTTAAGAGATATACAGAGAATGTCATTTTGTCATTTGACAGTGATGAGGCGGGACAGCGAGCGATATTGCGAGCGATACCGATCTTGAAAGAAGCAGGACTTACGGTTCGTGTCCTTGATCTGACTCCGTATAAGGATCCCGATGAATTTATCAAAGGATTAGGAGCACAAGCACTGGAAGAACGAATCAGAAAAGCAATGAGCAGTTTTATGTTTCAGGTAAAAGTAGCCGCAGGAAGATATGATCAGGACGATCCAGAGTCGAAGACACAGTTTCAACATGAAGCGGCTAAACTGCTGGCAACGATTGAAGAACCGCTAGAACGCAAGAATTATATTGAAGCTGTTTCAAGAGAATATTATATCGGGGCAAAAGATCTGGAAGATCTTGTGAATTATTATGGGACTTCTGGATACAGTAGTGCTCAGAGACAGCAGACAACACCGCGTCAGCAGGAGAGACGTCTGCAAGTGAATGAGGCAAAAGAAGAGAAGAAGAAACAGCCGCAGAAACTGTTATTGACATGGATGGTCAATGAGCCACAGTTATTTGACAAACTAGAAGGAATCATCGGCCCCGATGATTTTTATGAACAGATTTACCATGGAGTGGCATTGTTACTCTTCAAACAATACGAAGAAGAGAAAGCAGTGATTCCAGGGAAAATATTAAATCAATATACAGATCTTGAAGACCAGAAGAAGATTGCAGAATTATTCAACACAACATTAAAGATCAGTCCATTAGCGGAAGATCGAGACAAGGCGTTGAATGATATCGTGCGAAGGGTCAAGGAAGACAGTATTGAACAACAGATGAACGCAACAAATGATATTTTGAGATGGCAGGATCTGATCAAGGAGAAAGCAAACCTTGCGAAACTGCATATTTCATTATAGGTTGGTTAAAATAGGAAGAGAAGAAAGGGACGAATTATGGAAGGTACAATGGAACAGTTCACCGAGAAACTTGCAGGTCTGGTGGAATTAGGAAAAAAGAATAAAAACTTTTTGGAGTATGCACAGATTGATTCATATTTTAAGGATATGAAACTAAATTCTGATATGATGGAAGCAATCTATGATTATCTGGAACAAAATGGAATCGATGTGCTGACTCTTGCCGCAGTTGCAGACGATGATGAAGATCTTGATGATCCAATCGAAGATGAAACAGAAATTGCTGTTCCTGATGGTGTCAGCATCGAAGATCCAGTCCGTATGTATTTAAAAGAGATTGGTAAAGTACCTCTTCTTAGTGCAGATGAAGAGATCAAACTTGCACAGAGAATGGAAGAAGGGGATGAAGCAGCGAAGAAGAAACTGGCAGAAGCCAACCTTCGTCTGGTAGTCAGCATCGCAAAACGTTATGTTGGACGTGGAATGCTCTTCCTTGACCTGATCCAGGAAGGAAATTTAGGCCTTATTAAAGCCGTAGAGAAATTCGACTATCGCAAAGGATATAAATTCAGTACTTATGCGACATGGTGGATCCGTCAGGCAATCACAAGAGCGATTGCTGATCAGGCAAGAACCATCCGTATTCCAGTGCATATGGTAGAAACGATCAACAAACTGATCCGTGTATCCAGACAGCTTCTTCAGGAACTTGGACGAGAACCTTCTCCAGAAGAAATCGCAGAGGAGATGGATATTCCAGTGGAAAGAGTTCGTGAGATCTTAAAGATCTCTCAGGAACCAGTATCATTAGAGACACCAATCGGTGAAGAAGAAGACAGCCATCTTGGAGACTTCATTCAGGATGAGAATGTACCAGTACCAGCGGATGCAGCAGCATTTACGCTGTTAAAAGAACAGTTAGATGAAGTACTTGGAACACTGACAGAGAGAGAACAGAAAGTCTTAAGATTACGTTTTGGATTGGATGACAGCAGAGCAAGAACTCTGGAAGAAGTTGGAAAAGAATTTAACGTTACAAGAGAACGTATCCGTCAGATCGAAGCAAAAGCATTGCGTAAGTTAAGACATCCAAGCCGCAGCAGAAAGTTAAAAGATTATTTAGATTAAGGTATGATTATGGAATTATCAAACAGATTAGAAACGATCGCATCTTTTGTCACAGAAGGTTATGTAGTGGCAGATATCGGGACAGATCACGGATACATACCAATCTATTTAACAAGTAATGGAAACTGCCCGAGAGCTTATGCGATGGATGTAAATAAAGAACCATTAAGCCGTGCCAAAACACATATTGAAGAAGAGAATGCAGGAGAGGTTGTATCCTGCATTCTTTCCGATGGATTACATGAACTGCCGCAAGATGATGTAGATTCTATTGTAATCGCAGGAATGGGTGGAGATCTGGTTGTCAGAATCTTAGAGCAGGACTTTGATAAATTAGCGAATGTAAAAGAATTGATCTTATCCCCACAGTCTCATTTAGAACGAGTGAGACATTTCTTAAATAATCATGGATTTCGGATTTTAGAAGAAGAATTCTTAAAAGAAGATGGAAAATACTACGTTGTGATCCGTGCAGTTCATGGAAAGCAACAGTATGACAAAGAGTGTTTTTATCGTTTTGGAGAAGAACTGATCCTCGCAAAACATCCAGTACTTCTTGAGTACTTAGATCAGGAATATGTCAAATATTCAAAAATCAAAGAAAGTCTTACAGACGATTCAAAAGAACACATCAGAAGACGAAAAGAAGAAGTGGAAGATTTACTTGGAGATATCATGGAGGCACTTTGTTATTATGAATTGTAGAGAACTGATCACATTTTTAGAAACAGAAGTTCCGTTAGAGACAGCAGAAGGCTGGGATAATCCGGGATTTCTTGTTGGAGATAAAGATAAAGAGATAAAGAAAGTTTTAGTTGTATTAGATATCACAAATGAAGTTGTAGATTATGCGATTGATCAAAAGGCAGATTTTATCCTTGCACATCATCCGATCATTTTTTCAAAGATCAACAAATGCACGAGTGATGATTTCCTTCAGAAGAAATTATTAAAACTGATCCGCCACGATATATGTGCATATGGAATGCATACATGTTACGATGTCTGCAGAATGGGAGATCAAGTAGCAGATCGCTTGAATTTGAAGGAAATACAGGGACCAGTTGAGCTATCTAAAAGCCACAATGAGAAAGCGTTTGGAAAAGGAATAGGGATTGTTGCCAAGATTGAAGATGAGATGAGTGTTGGAGAATACGCAAAGAAAGTAAAAGAAGCATTTTCTTTGGAAAATGTCATGGTATTTGGCAATCCAGATACAAAGATCTCTAAACTTGCAGTTGTTCCAGGATCAGGGAGAAGTATGATCAGTGAAGCGAAAAGTACAGGAGCAGATGTATTTTTAACTGGAGATATCGGGCATCATGAAGGCCTTGATGCAGTCGATATGGGAATGTGTGTGATCGATGCAGGACATTATGGATTAGAACAGGTATTTATTGATGATATGAAAGATCTGATCAGGACTCATTTCAGTGATATGAATGTGATCACATATAAGGCAGGAAGCCCTTATAAAGTTGTTTAAATAGTAGTTATATAAAAAGGAAGTGATGGCGTATGATCAAAGCCACAGTGAATCAAAGCATTTATGAAGTAAAAGAAGGAACAACACTTTCTGATCTTGCGAAGCAGGTACAGCTGCCTCAGGAGCCGATCATTTTGCTTGCCTATATGGATGGAAAGTTAAGAGAATTATTTACTCCTATGACAAAAGACTGCCATGTGCGTTTTGTAACATTAAAAGAACAGGCAGGGTATATGGCATATAAACGAACTGCCACGCTTATGTTTCTGAAAGCATGCGAAGATCTGCTTGGAACTGGTGCAACGACAAAGATCGCATTGGATTATTCAATCGGAAATAGTATTTTTTGTGATTTCCTAGAAGATCGTGTGATAGATGAGGCTTTTGCACGATCTATTCAAAAACGTATGGAAGAGCTAGCCAAAGCGAATCTTCCAATCACAAAAAGATCGCTGGACACAGATCAGGCTGCAAAATATTTTGATAGGATAGGCTTTAAGGGGAAGAAAGAATTATTTCAGTTTCGCAGGGAATCAAAGATGAATATCTACTCGTTGGATGGATATGATAATTATTTTTATGGATATATGGCACCATCGACAGGATATATTTCAGCATTTTTGGTGTCTGCATATCAGCATGGGGTAGTACTTCAGATTCCCAAAAGGAAACAGACAGAGGAAATCGTACCATTTACACCACAGCCAAAACTTTTCCATGTAATGCAGCGTTCCAGAGAATGGACGAAGACGATGGGTGTTGACACAGTAGGTGCCCTAAATGACGAGATCACACATGGAAATATCAATCATCTGATTTTATTACAAGAAGGATTGCAGGAAAAACTTCTTGCAGATATTGCGGATGAGATCGTAAGCAAGAACAAGAGAATCATCCTGATCGCAGGGCCGTCATCCTCAGGGAAGACAACATTTTCCCATAGATTATCCATTCAATTGCAGATTGCTGGATTAACACCACACCCAGTTTCTATGGATGATTATTTCTTAGACAGGGAATTATCTCCAAGAGATGAAAATGGAAATTATAATTTCGAGACGATCGCATCATTGGATGTGGATCTTTTAACAAAACATATCAATCAGTTGCTAGATGGGGAAGAGATTGATGTGCCAAGTTATAACTTTATCACGGGAAAAAGAGAATACCACGGACACAAATTAAAGATTGGAGAAAAAGATGTCCTGGTCATGGAAGGAATCCATGGATTAAATGGTACTCTTACGAATGAAATACCAGAAGATGCAAAATATAGAATCTATGTCAGTGCATTAAACCAGATCAACTTGGATGAACATAATAGAATACCAAGTTCAGATGGAAGATTGTTGCGAAGGATCGTGCGAGATGCCATGACAAGAGGAAATGATGCGAGAGAGACGATCTCCAGATGGGATTCCGTAAGAAAGGGAGAAGAAGACAATATTTTTCCATATCAGGAAGAAGCGGATGTGATGTTTAATTCGGCACAGATCTACGAGATCGCAGTCTTAAAACAATATGCGGAACCTTTGTTATTTGCGGTTCCAAGAGATTGTCCAGAATATCAGGAAGCAAAAAGATTATTAAAATTCTTAGAATATTTCTTAAATATTCCAAGCGAAGCAATTCCAAAAACATCTCTTTTAAGAGAATTTATCGGTGGTAGTTGCTTTGAAGTGTAAAATATGATATAATAATTGGCGCTTAGTCGGACAAATGGTCGCGCCGTTTCAGACGAAAGGGAAACGGTGAGGAAAGTCCGGGCTTCACAGGGCAGGATGCCGGATAACGTCCGGTAGGGGCAACCCTCAAGCTAGTGCAACAGAAATATACCGCCACATTCGTGGTAAGGGTGAAATGGTAAGGTAAGAGCTTACCGCCTGGCTGGTAACAGGCAGGGCATATGTAAACCTCATCCGAAGCAAGACCGAGATGAAAACGATAGATCGGCCCGATCTGTTTTCAGGTGGGTCGCTGGAGCTTGCTGGTAACAGTAAGTCGAGATAGATGACCATTCAACGACATAACCCGGCTTATCGTCTGGCTAAGCATTATGAATAAGAATGATAGAGAAGTTGTAAGAGAAATCATAAGTAGATCTTACAACTTCTTTTTTTGATATGTAAAAAGAAGTTATAACAAATGTATTTCTTTCAGAAACCAGAAAAATCTTGAAAGAAATTGCAGATATATATATAAAAATGACGATAAAATGGACAAATCAAACTATTCGTGAAAGAACTTTCAAAATATCAAAAAAAACTTGAAATTAATTTTAAAACAGATATACTAAAGATAACGAAAGCAGGAAAGGGAGGAATTAAAAATGAATCCGAAAGTTGAGAATTTAAAAGGAAAACTGATCGTATCCTGCCAGGCATTGCCAGATGAACCATTACATTCTTCTTTCATCATGGGAAGAATGGCACTTGCTGCAAAACAGGGTGGAGCATCGGGAATCCGCGCAAATACACCAGAGGATATCAAAGAGATCAAAACACAGGTAGATCTTCCAGTGATCGGAATCATCAAGAAAAATTACGATGACTGTGAGATTTATATTACACCAACGATCAAAGAGATTGATGAATTAATGGAAGCAAAACCAGAGATCATCGCATTAGATGCAACAATTTCAAGCCGACCAAAGGGACAGAAATTAGATGAGTTCTTCCATGAGATCAAAGAAAAATATCCAGATCAACTACTAATGGCAGATTGTTCTACAATCGAAGAAGCACTCCATGCAGATGAATTAGGGTTTGATTTTATCGGAACAACAATGGTTGGCTATACAAAACAAAGCAAGGATCTTAAAATCGATGAAAATGATTTTGAAATCTTAAGAATAATCCTTTCCAAAGTAAAACATCCAGTGATCGCAGAGGGAAATATCAATACACCAGCAAAGTTAAAGAGAGTTTTAGAACTAGGAGCGTTTTGTGCAGTTGTAGGTTCAGCAATTACAAGACCACAGCTTATCACAAAATCATTTGCAAATGCTATCAAATAAAAGCATTTTTAAAAGGATCATGTATGGATTATTATGTAAAATCGGTCATACCGATCATTGAATCAAATTATGAAAATTTTACAGCTCTGGAAAAAAATATTGCGGATTTCTTTATGAAAAATGAAGAAAAAATGGACTTTTCAGCAAAAGAGATCGCAAAACACTTGTTTGTTTCAGAAGCTTCGTTATCAAGATTTGCAAAAAAATGTGGATTTCGAGGCTATCGAGAATTTATTTATCAATATGAGGAATCATTTGAAGAGAAAAATAAAGAACTCACGGGACATACAAGAACCGTGTTAAATATGTACCAGGAGTTGTTAAATAAGACATACAGCCTGATGGACGAAGCACAGATCATAAGGATCTGTGAGAAATTAGGACAGGCAAAGAGAGTGTTCGTATGTGGGAAAGGAAGTTCCGGCCTTGCAGCGAGAGAGATGCGTCTAAGATTTATGAGAATTGGAGTAGATATCAATTCGATTCAAGATCCAGATCTGATGAGAATGCAGGCAGTATTCCAAAAGGAAGGTTGTCTTGTGATCGGGATCAGTATCAGTGGAGAGAGTGAAGATGTTTGTTATCTATTAGAAGAATCAAAAAAACGAGGAGCGGACACCATCTTGATCACAGGAAAAAATAAGGATGACTATGAGGATATCTGTGACGAATTAGTTTTGATCGCATCAAGAAAATATTTAGATCATGGAAATGTTATCTCTCCGCAGTTTCCAATCCTTATTATGTTAGATCTTATATATTCTTACTATTTAGAACACGATAAAAAGAAAAAAGAAACCATGCACGATGACACTGTGCGCGCATTAAAAGGAGAAAGATCATGAGAATCATCAAAACAAAATCATACGAAGAAATGAGTAAAAAAGCAGCAAACATCATTGCATCTGTAGTCACATTAAAGCCAGACTGCATGTTAGGACTTGCAACAGGATCATCACCAATCGGAACATATGATGAATTAGTAAAGAAATACGAAGCAGGAGATCTTGATTTCTCAGAAGTTACAACAGTAAACTTAGACGAGTACAAAGGATTACCAAAAGAAAATGAACAGAGCTATTACTATTTCATGCATGAATACTTATTCGATAAAGTAAATATCAATCCAGAAAAAACATATCTTCCAGATGGAACAAACTTAAACAGTGAAGAGGAAGCAGCACGTTATGAAGCATTGGTACAGTCTTTAGGAACGGTTGATCTTCAGTTATTAGGATTAGGAAGAAACGGACATATTGGATTCAACGAGCCAGGGGATCATTTTGAAGATGGAACACACTGCGTAGACTTAAAAGAAAGCACGATCGAAGCAAACAAACGATTCTTCGAATCAGCAGATGATGTACCAAAACAGGCATACAGCATGGGAATCGGAACGATCATGCGTTCTAAGAAGATCTTATTAGTTGTCAGCGGAGAAGAAAAAGCACAGGCATTAAAAGACAGTATTTATGGACCAGTAACACCAGAAGTACCAGGATCTATCTTAAGATTCCATCCAGATGTAACAATTATTGCAGATGAAGCAGCTATGTCATTGATCAAATAGTTGAATATGTGGAATAAAAATGAAGATTCAATCTATTAAAACAGTGTATTTTAGTGCGACAGGAAATACAAAGAACGTCGTAAAGTTAATAGGACAAACAATTGCAAGGAATATGAATCTTTCATATAAAGAGATTGACTTTACACTTCCACAAGCTCATAAAGATAGCTATGAATTTACAAAAGAAGAACTAGTGATCTTTGGAACTCCTGTGTATGCGGGAAGAGTTCCAAACAAAGTACTTCCGATGATACAAGGATTATTTCAAGGAAATGATGCATTTGCAGTACCAGTTGTTACATTTGGGAACAGAAACTATGACAATGCATTGATTGAATTAAGAAATGAACTAGAAAACAATCATTTTCATACGATTGCAGCAGGAGCGTTCGTAGCACAGCATGCTTTTACAGATCAATTAGCAATGATGCGCCCAGGTAAGTCAGATCAGGAAGAAATCAGAGGGTTTGCTAAGCGTATCGTAACGATCATAGAAATGATACAAACATTGGGAGAAATTCCGAAACCAGTTCATGTAAAAGGAATTGAGCCAATCCCGCCATATTATACCCCACTTGGAATTGATGGCAAACCAGCGAAATTCTTAAAGGCAAAACCAAAGACAAAAAGTAATTGTGATCACTGTGATCTTTGTGTGAAAGTCTGTCCAATGGGATCGATCAATTCAGAAGATCCAAGTAAAATTGATGGAATTTGTATCAAATGTCAGGCATGTGTAAAAAAATGTCCAAAACAAGCAAAATATTTTGATGATCCGGCATTTTTATCACATGTTGAAATGTTAAAGAGAAACTATCAAAGAGCTGCTAAAAATGAAATTTTTGTGAGTGATGGCAGAGAAAATGAAATACAATAATTTTTAATCAAGTGGATGAAAACATCATTTTTCTGATATAATTAATTTATCAGCAAAATGGTGTTTTTGCTATTTTATAAGCGAAGGATCAGCTAGAAAGGAATTTTTATGTTATTTACACGGGACAGAAATTTTTATAGAACTTTATTTCATCTAATGATCATTGTTGTTTTCCAAAATATCATTGCATACAGCATCAATATGGCAGATAATCTGATGCTTGGTATGTATAGTCAGTCCTCTCTTTCTGGGGCAGCAACGGTCAATCAGATTCAGTTTTTACTACAACAAATGACACTTGCGATCGGGGATACACTAGTGATCATTGCTTCCCAATACTGGGGACAGAAAAAGACGAAACCAATTCGAACATTTACAGGGATTGCGTTGGCAACAGGATTAATCCTTGGACTGACTGTATTTATACTGACCACATTGTTTCCAAGAGAAATTTTAATGCTATTTACAAAAAAGGAAAGTTACATTATACAAGGAATGGATTACCTTTCACTGATCCGTTTTACCTATCCTTTATTTGTGCTGTCTACGATCTTAATGGCGGCACTTCGAAGCGTTGAGACTGTTTCTATCGCATTAAAGATTTCAATTTTATCATTGATCGTAGACGTATCGATCAACTATACACTGATCTTTGGAAAATTTGGTTTTCCAGAAATGGGAACTAAAGGTGCGGCAGTTGGAACATTGGTTGCACGTATTTTAGAATTAGTGATTGTTGTAATCTACTTAATCTTTGCGGATCATAAATTGAAATTATTCTGTAAAGATTTCCTCCACTTTACAAAAGAAGCATTTTCACGCTTTTTCAAGATTTTGTGGCCATCCTTTTTATCAAATACGTTATGGGCACTTGCGACACCAATTCAAACAGGAATCTTAGGCCGCTTATCCGCAGATGCGATTGCAGCCAATTCTGTTTCTACGACGATGTTTCAGTACTTGAAAGTTATAACCATCGGAGAAGCCTCAGCATCTGCTGTATTGATCGGAACAACGATCGGGGAAGGCAAAGGAACTACAAAAGTAAAAGAATACAGTAAAACACTGCAAGTTATTTATCTGATCATAGGAAGCGTTCTTGGATTCAGCCTGTTTTTCTTAAGGATTCCATTGTTATCTCTCTATGATCTGACACAAAATGCATATCAAATGGCAGACCAGATTCTGATCATTTTATCCATCGTGATGGTTGGTATGTCATACCAGATGCCAACAGGAATTGGTATTATCAAAGGCGGTGGCGACGTAAAATATATGATGTATCTGAATTTGATCTCAACCTGGGCGATCGTGATGCCGCTTTCATTTTTAGGGGCATTTGTATGGAAATTGCCAGTACCGATGGTTGTGTTATTGCTGAATTCAGATCAGTTGTTTAAGTGTATACCAACGTATTTGTATGTGAAGAAGGATAAGTGGATCAAGGTTTTGGTTTGATGATCAATACCTTGCCATTTGCAGATTCAAATGATAAGATAATTGATAAAACAAAATCAATTGCAACACACTAAGGCAATGAAACTTCTATGAATAATCTAAAAATGACTGCATATACTCTTTCTTAAAGGAGAGTATGTGACATTGAAGAAGAAAATAGAAATCGCAGTCATCCTATGTTCCATCGGCATCTGCAGCTTTGGACAAAATGTCTTCGCAGGAGAATTTCTAAGATTACCAGCCCAAACCAATGCCAAAGTAGAACAAGTGGTGCAGACAAGACTTTTGGAAGAACAAAGAGCGTACCTTATGCAGGCACAGCTTATGACGAAAGTCAATTTAGAACAACAGATTAAAGACAAACCCGTCTATATTCCAAAAACAAAGCATGTAGTCACCCAAAGAGAACGATCGATTCTTGAGAGGATCGTGGAAGCAGAAGCAACCGATAAAGATGAAAAAAGCAAGATACTTGTAGCAAATGTAATTTTAAACCGTGTAAGAAGTAAAGAATTTCCAAACTCGATCGAAGCCGTTGTGTTTCAGAGAGCTTATGGGAAAGTCCAGTTTTCACCGACAGCTGATGGAAGATATGAATCCGTCCATATCACAAAGAGTACAAAAAGAAGCGTAAAAAAAGCATTAGAAGACGGAATCGACTATTCCGAAGGAGCATTATATTTCGTAGAAAAAACGATGGCAAATCCAAAAAATGTTTCATGGTTTGATGAGGCACTTACCAGATTGTTTACCTATCAAGGACATTCTTTTTACAAATAATGCTTGACAAGGAAAGATAAAAGTATTATGATTTTATACAAATAGAAAAGAAACCGTTGAGAAAGAGTAGTAAGCAGGATTAGAATGATTCAAAGAGAGCTGCAGGTGGTGAGATTGCAGTATGATTTCCCTGGTGAATGGACTTTCGAGGGTGATTTTGAAAGTAACAAGTAGGAATCGCCGGGCACCCGACCCGTTACCAGAGTGGGCATATATGATAGTATATGATTTAAGTGGACACACCTAGTGTCAATTTGAGTGGTACCGCGGATAATTCGCCTCAAGCATATTTGCTTGGGGCTTTTCTTTTTTTCTATTTGAAGAAACGTACAACTTAAATAAAAAGGAGAAGAAATTATGAGAACAATGAAAAAAGTATTAGCAGCAGGATTAACAGCAGTTATGGCAATGTCATTAATGGTTGGATGTGGAAGCAAGAAAGATGACAGTTCGTCTAAAACATATAACTTAGGAATCATCCAGTTTGCAGAACATGGTTCTCTTGATAACTGCCGCAAAGGATTTTTAAAAGGTTTAGAATCTGAAGGTATCAAAGAAGGAGAAAACTTAAAGATTACATACAAAAACTCACAGGCAGATACAGCCACAGATAACCAGATCGCATCAAACTTTGCATCAAAGAAATTAGATATGATCTGTGCGATTGCAACACCAAGTGCACAGAGTGCATACAATGCAACAAAAGACAGTGATATCCCAGTTGTTTATACAGCTGTTACATCACCAAAAGCTGCAGGATTTGTAGATAAAGAAGGAAAGAATGTTGGAAATATCACAGGAACTTCCGATCTTGTACTTGCAGATAAACAGTTAAAACTGATTCGTCAGATGATGCCAAAAGCAAAGAATGTCGGAATCTTCTACAGCACAAACGAAGCAAACTCCAAAGCAGGAATCGAAGCTTATGAAAAAGTAGCTGATAAATATGGATTCAAGATCATCACACAGGGAATCACAGCTTCCGCAGATATGCCAATGGCAGCAGACAGTTTACTGAAGAAAGTAGACTGCATCACAAACTTAACAGACAATTTAGTAGTCAGCAACATGCAGACATACCTTCAGAAAGCAAACAAATTAAATATCCCAGTTTTCGGATCTGAAGTAGAACAGGTAAAATTAGGATGTGTAGCTTGTGTCGGAATTGACTTCGTAAAATTAGGAAAACAGACAGGTAAGATGGCAGCTAAAATCTTAAAAGGCGAAGAAAAAGCAAAAGATATGAAATTCGAAACATTTAACAATGGAGATGTCATCATTAATACAGCAGCAGCTAAGAAGATTAACATGACAATCAGCAAAGATGTGCAGAAACAGGCAAAACAGACATTTGACAAGATCAGCGCACCAGAAAAATAATCAGGAGATGTAAATATTATGGAACAATTGATCATAGGCGTATTTGAGCAGGGATTTATCTATGCAATCATGGCGCTTGGCGTATATATCACATACAAAATATTAGACTTTCCGGATCTGTCCGTAGACAGTACTTTCCCATTAGGAGCAGCAGTGACAACCGTCATGCTCTCCTCAGGAAAGAACCCACTGCTTGCATTAATTGCAGCAACAGCAGCCGGAGCAATTGCAGGAATGGTCACAGGAATCATACATGTAAAATTCAAAGTCAGAGACTTATTATCCGGAATTATCGTTATGACAGGTCTTTATACCTTAAACTTAAGAATTGTAGGCGGAAGCGCAAATGTTCCATTATTTAACTACAAATCCGTATTTGATAATGACTTTATCAACGGAATCTTTCCAGAAGCATTAGCACCATATAAGACGGTGATCATTATTTTCATCATCATGATCATTGCCAAAATATTATTAGACTTATATTTAAAAACAAAATCAGGATACTTGTTAAGAGCTGTTGGAGATAACGAGACAATCGTAACATCTCTTGCAAAAGACAGTGGATTTGTGAAGATCGTAGGACTTGCGATCTCAAACGGATTAGTTGCATTAGCCGGAAGTGTTATGTGTCAGCAGCAGAGATTCTTTGAAATATCTATGGGAACTGGAACGATCGTTATCGGACTTGCCAGTGTTATCATTGGAACAAACGTATTTAAAGGAAATCTTATCAAAGCAACAACTGCAGTTGTCATCGGTTCTGTGATCTACAAAGCATGTGTAGCGATCGCGATCGAAGTAGGATTACCAGCAACAGACTTAAAATTGATCACAGCAGTCTTATTCCTGATCATTCTGATCATCAGTATGGACCGTAAGAAGAAGGTGAAAAAGGCATGATTGAATTAAAACATATCGACAAATATTATAATATTGGAACAGTTAATGAAGTCTGCCTGTTTAAAGACTTCAATCTGACGGTAGATGACGGAGATTTCATTTCTGTGATCGGAAGTAATGGTTCAGGAAAGACATCCATGTTAAATCTGATCTGCGGAAGCTTAGAAGCGGAAGCAGGAAATATTATTTTAAATGGAGAAGATATTTCTCATCAAAAAGAGTATATCAGACAGAGAAAGATCGGACGTGTTTATCAAAATCCAGCAATGGGAACCTGCCAATCTATGACAATCCTTGAAAATATGTCTCTTGCAGACAATAAAGGAAAGAAATTTGGACTTGGATTTGGTACAAATAAGAAGAGAGTTGACTATTACAGAGAATTATTAAGCCAATTAGGACTTGGACTGGAAGACATGATGGGAAGCAAAGTAGGTTCCTTATCAGGAGGACAGAGACAGGCAATGGCACTTCTTATGACAACGATGGCACCAATTGAGATCTTAATACTTGATGAACATACTGCTGCACTTGATCCAAAGACAGCAGAACTGATCATGGAGTTGACAGGAAAAGTTGTCAAAGAAAAGAAACTGACAACGATCATGGTTACACATAACCTGCGTTATGCCGTAGAATATGGAAATCGTATTCTTATGATGCATCAGGGACATGCGGTACTTGATAAAGCTGGAGAAGAGAAAGCAAAATTAGTTGTTGATGATCTTCTGGATCAGTTTAATCAGATCAGTATTGAGTGTGGAAATTAAATTTTTAAATTGTATAACGGAAATGTATCGAGTATTCATAAAAACATAAAAAAAGATAGAAGTACGAAAAACGAATTCCATTGACGGATTTTTTGCAAAACGCTGATCCGCCAACACTCCTGCACAACTCACTGCGTTCAAACAGTGCCCGTGTTGGCTGCGATTTTGCAAAAAATTCTATGGAATCCTATCATTTCGTACCTCTATCTTTTTTTATGTTTTTATGAATACCTGAAGACATTCTCGTATAAAATTAAGAATTTTCAAGCGGAAGGGTGTGTATGTTAGACGTTATAATATTCCACCAATAATTTCCGTCATTCAAATCACAATCTTGTGAAGTCTGTAGACTTTTGTTATAATGATGTTAGATGATACTAACTATACGTTAGAGAAGACTAACTTCTAGAAGCGAAAGGAACTATATATGTATTTAGAAATAAAAGATATGAAAAAAAGCTTCGGATCAGGCGAAAGCTATAATCAAGTACTAAAAGGAATCACAACCAACATCGAACAAGGGCAGATGTGTGTTATCCAAGGAAACAGTGGTTCAGGAAAATCTACAATGCTAAACTGCATCGGCGGATTAGATACTATGGATTCTGGTTCAGTCAAAGTCGATGGCAATGAAATATCAGGATTAAATGCAGATGAGCTCTCCGAATACCGCAGAGCTAATCTAGGGTTTATCTTCCAGTTTTATAATCTGGTACCAAATCTTACAGTCAAAGAAAATATAGAGATCTGTCAATTTTTAACGGAAGATCCATTGGATATGGAAGAACTGCTAGATACGCTCGGACTAACAGAACATCAAGATAAATTTCCTGCACAATTATCCGGTGGACAGCAGCAGCGATGTGCAATTGCAAGGGCGTTGATCAAGAATCCAAAGCTGCTTCTTTGCGACGAACCGACAGGAGCTCTTGATTCGAAAACATCCAAAGATATCTTGATCTTATTAGAGAAGATCAATCAGCAATATGGCACAACCATGCTGATCGTAACGCATAATAATGCAATCCGCAATATGGTACATAAGGTTATTATCATCAAAGATGGTCAGATCAGTGAAGATTACGAAAATGAAACAAGATTACCAGCAAAATCACTGGAGGATCTTTAGATGGAAAAAGTATTGAGAAAAAGAGCATGGAGAGATTTAAAAGAAAATAAATTCCGCTATTTTGCACTTGCTTTTTTGATTATTATCAGTATGTATTTGGTCATCAGTCTGGTAGGTGCAGCGGATACGATTGTTGATGGAACTACAAAGCAGGCAAAGAAACATAAGCTGGAAGATGGACAGTTTCAGGTATTTGTGCCACTAACGACAAAACAAAAAGAAAACTTTACAAAGAAAGGGCTTACAGTAGAAGAGACATTTTATCTTGATTTTAGACAAAAAGATGGAAGTAAGTTAAGAATCTTTAAGAATCGTAAAAAAGTCAATAAAATTAATCTGGATGAAGGTCGATTAGCAAAAAACAAAAGTGAAGTTGTTGTAGAAAAACGATATGCACAAGAACACAACTTAAAAACAGGATCAAAGATCACGATTGACGGCAACTTCTATAAAATAACAGGAATCGGATCAGTTCCAGACTACGATGCATGTTATGAAAAGTTATCAGACAGTACTGTAGACAGCAAACAGTTTGGACTTGCATTTGTGACAGAAGATGCTTATGAAAATCTAAAAGACAATGAAAATAGTATTCAGTCTGAGGAATATATCTATGCATACCGATTAAATGGTGCAATGACTCAGAAACAGTTGAAAAATAAATTAAAGAAGATCACATTTAACCCGGATGATGTCGATGATCCATATTTTAAAGATTACTGGGAAGAAACTGCAGGAAAGAAAGATGACATCAAAGACGGAATCAAAAAACTTACAGATGCAAGTACCCAGATGTCAGACGGATTAAACAAACTAAGTGAAAACAACGAAACATTGCAAAAAGGTGCCAATCAGATTTTTCAGGCATACTTAAAAACGGCAGAAAGCCAGTTGACCTCCTTTGGTGTAACATCATTGACAGAAAATAATTATGCGAATATTCTAAAAAGTTTGATCGCAAAGTCAAGTGATGGGTTGACAAGATTATCCTTAGAATCAGCAAAAGAACAGCTGGATGCCTTAAAAACATATAGAGATGGAATCAAGGCTTATACAAATGGTGTTAAAAAAGCATCAGATGGAAGTAGTAAGTTAAAAGAAGGAACTGATCAATTGGAAGAAGGAACAAAAGAACTGATGAAAGCATTTGATATGGAAACATCGAATCTGACTCAGTTTTTAAAGGCAGATGACAACATAAGAATTGGAGCAGCGGCAGGTGATCAGGTCATTAGTAAACTTGCTGGAATGGTAGCAGGTGTCATCATTATGATCTTATTTACCTATGTAATATCTGTTTTTGTCATTCATGAAATTGAGAAAGAAAATAGTATTATTGGAACATTGTATGCGCTTGGAGTGATAAAGAAGCAGCTTCTAAAATATTATTTAACAGTTCCTGTGATCGTAACATTTCTGGCTGGATTAGCAGGAACGATCATTGGATATAGTCCGATAGGAATTCCAACACAGATGCAGGATTGTTATGATTATTTTTCTATACCAGATTTGAGTCCAGAACTTTTAATCTATCTATTGGTGTATGGAATTGTTATGCCGCCACTTGTTGCAGTGATCGTAAACTATTTTGTTATAAGAAAGAAACTGTCAAGGCCAGCACTTTCTATGATAAGAAATGAGCAAAAGAAGAGTCATATTTCAAAAGTCAAATTAGGCAATATGCCATTTCTTACAAAATTCAGGATCAGGCAGTCACTGCGTGAGGCAAGAGCCGGATTTACGGTAGTATTTGGAATGTTTATTGCACTGTTGGTTATGATGATCGGTCTGGACTGTTATGTGATGTGTGATCATATCAGCAAAGAAAATAAGAAAGACACAAAATTTGAATATATGTATACATATAAATATCCGGATAAAAAAGTACCAAAAGGCGGGGATGCATGTTTTGTAAAAGGATTGCATAAAGAAGTATGGGGATATGATCTTGAAATTTCCCTGATCGGTATAGAAAATGATAATCCATATTTCAGCCAGGATAAAGATCTTCCGAAAGCAAAGAACAAAGTTGTTATTTCATCTGCAATGGCACAGAAATATGATCTAAAAAAAGGTGACTCGATCATACTGTCTGATGAGGAAGATGAAATGGATTACGCATTTCAGGTAGCAGATATCAAACAATATTCTTCTGGGTTATATGCATTTATGGATATCGACAGCATGAGAGATCTCTTTCAGACATCATCAGATTATTACAATATGGTTGTATCAAAGAAGAAACTGTCGATTGACTCTGGAAAACTATATGCAACGACAAGTAAAAAAGCAATTGAGGAGAGTTCAGATGTATTTATCAATATGATGATTCCGATGATGGGAATGATCGTTGGACTTTCTGTTATCATCTTTGCAATTGTCATGTATTTAATGATCAAGGTAATGATTGATCGTTCTGCACAAAATATTGCGTTGATGAAAGTATTTGGGTATCGGAAGAAAGAGATTAAGAAGCTTTATCTAGATGAGAATTTCTATATGATCGCAATTGGAGCACTGATCAGTGTTCCGTTATCCAAGAAATTAATGGATGCAATGTATCCAGTTATGGTTTCCAATATAGCTTGTGGTATGAATTTAAGTTTCACATGGCAGATGTATGCATTGATCTATGCAGGAATTATCATTACATACCTGGTAATTAACAAGTTATTAGTACGAAAGATTTACAAAGTCGGACTTTCTGATGCGTTAAAGAATCGTGAGTAAGATTAAAAGAAACAATCAGTCTTTGCCATATAAAATAAACTATTGTATAATGATACAAAAAGACCAAAGAAGGAAGAAACGATGACATTACAACAGCTAAGATATGTCGTAACGATTGCGGAGATCGGAACGATCAGCAAGGCAGCAGAAGAACTCTTTGTATCACAGCCAAGTCTTACCAAAGCTTTAAAAGAACTGGAAAAAGAGATGCAGATCACGATCTTCGACCGCACGAACAAGGGAATTCATGTATCCAGAGAAGGAGAGATCTTCCTTGGATATGCAAGACAGGTATTGGAGCAGGCGGCATTGATCGAAGAGAAATATAAACATAAAAGTGGTGGGAAACAGGAATTTTGCATTTCAACACAGCATTATTCGTTTGCAGTCAATGCGTTTGTAGACTTGATCAAAGAATATGGAAGCGAGAATTATGATTTCAGTTTGCGAGAGACACAGACTTATGAAATCATCGATGATGTAGCCAGAATGAAAAGTGAGATCGGAATTTTATATCTCAATGAATTCAATGCATCGGTCCTTGAGAAGATCATGAAAGCAAATGATCTCAAATTCACGGAACTATTTGTTGCAAGACCACATATTTTTATCTGCGATAAGAATCCGCTGGCACAGAAAGATCAGGTCACGATGGAGGATCTCAAAGATTATCCATATCTGTCTTTTGAACAGGGAGAACATAATTCATTTTATTATTCCGAAGAGATGTTCAGTACCGAAGTGCGTTCAAAGAATATTCGAGTCAGAGACAGGGCAACGCTGTTTAATTTACTGATTGGATTAAATGGATACACGATCAGCAGCGGTGTGATTGATAAGGAATTAAATGGAGAGAATATTATCGCAGTTCCGCTTGCAGAAGAAGGCGAGATGCATATTGGCTATGTGACACATAAGAAGACGAAACCTAGCAGATTAGGGGCGATTTATTTGGAAGCGTTGAAGAGGCATGCACAATAATTTTATATATGTTTAAAGAAAGGTCATAACTGTATCATGGTAGAGATACAGGTTGTGACCTTTTGTGATTTTATGGTATAATTTTCACATAAAAAACGAAAATGAAGAAGAGGAAGTAAGATGATTACGGGTGAATTAAAAAACAAAGTAGATAAGATATGGGAGATTTTCTGGACAGGTGGAATTACAAATCCACTGGAAGTTATCGAACAGTTTAACTACTTACTATTTATCAAGCAGTTAGATGAAGTAGAAACGAGAAAGGAAAGAGATGCAAATATTTTAGGAATTCCATACGAAGGAATTTTTCCAGCAGATTGTCAGCAGTATCGTTGGAGTAAATTTAAGAATTTGGGAGATGCGAATGAGATTTATGATCTGATGATGAATGGAGTATTTCCGTTTATTAAAAATCTACATCCAGATGGAGAATCTGCTTATAGTAAATATATGGGAGATGCGATCTTTAAGATTCCAACGCCAGCATTACTTACCAAAGTAATTGATGGGATTGATGGATTGAATCTGGAAGGAGACAGTAAAGGAGATTTATACGAATATCTGTTATCCAAACTGGAAAGTGCAGGAAAGAACGGACAATTTCGAACCCCAAGACATATCATTCAGATGATGGTAGAATTGGTAAAACCAGTATCATCTGATATCATCTGCGACCCGGCAATGGGATCAGCAGGGTTCTTAATGGCAGCACAGCAGTATTTGCGTAAAAACCACAAAGATTTATTCTTAAATGCGGAACAAAGAGAGCATTTTAATCATGAGATGTTCTATGGGTTCGATATGGACCGAACGATGCTTCGAATCGGAGCAATGAATATGCTGCTTCATGGAGTCGATGATCCGAATATTGAATACAAAGACAGCTTGTCAGAGATGAATACAGATAAAGAAAAGTATTCATTAATTCTTGCCAATCCACCATTTAAAGGAAGTTTAGACTATGATGGAGTATCAGCAGATCTTTTAAAAGTTGCAAAAACAAAGAAAACAGAATTATTATTCCTTGTTTTATTCCTTCGTATCATGAAAATTGGAGGAAGGGCAGCAGTTATTGTACCAGATGGAGTATTGTTCGGAAGCAGTCGTGCACATAAAGCGATTCGAAAAGAATTAATTGAAAATCATAAATTAGACGCAGTGATTTCCATGCCATCAGGAGTGTTCAAACCATATGCAGGAGTATCCACAGCTATCTTACTCTTCACAAAAACAGGAGCAGGTGGTACCGATAAAGTTTGGTTTTATGATATGAAAGCTGATGGAAGAACCTTAGATGATAAACGTCAGGAAATTGAAGAGAATGATATTCCTGATATTATTGAGAGATATCAGAATCTAGAAAAGGAAGAAGAAAGAAAACGAACAGAACAGTCTTTTTTTGTGCCGAAAGAAGAGATTGTCGAGAATGATTATGATCTTTCTATTAATAAATATAAAGAGATCGAGTATATTCCGGTAGAGTATCCACCAACAGAGGAAATATTGAAAGATATTGAGGAATTAGAGGTGGAAATTCATAAGAATCTGGTGGAATTAAGGAAAATGTTGGAAGAAAATGATGATTAGCAGATAGAAAAATTTGAATTTTGCAAGGAACGAAGAATGGAAAAATTGAAATATACACGTGTTGAAGAATGTTGTGAAATTTTGGATTCAATGAGGATTCCCATAACGGCATCAGATAGAAAAGAAGGTAAATATCCATATTATGGTGCAAACGGAATACAAGATTATGTGAATGATTACATTTTTGATGATGAGCTAGTATTATTAGCTGAAGATGGTGGTAATTTTGGATCAAAAGAGAAACCTATAGCATACAGAGTTTCAGGAAAATGTTGGGTAAATAATCATGCACATGTACTAAAGCCTAAAGAGGAAATAGATGTTGATTATTTATGTTATTCGCTTATGTTTTATAAGGTTGATGGGATGATTAATGGTGCAACAAGAAAAAAACTTACTCAAACTGCAATGAAAAAAATGAAAATACCATTAAGAAATATAGTAGAACAGAAAAAAATAGTACAGCAATTGAATAAAATTATCGAAATAAGGGAAAAAGCAAAAAAAGAATTAAATTTATTAGATAATTTAATCCAAGCCCGATTTGTCGAGATGTTTGGTGATCCAATAACAAACAGTAAGCTATTGCCGATTGAAAAAATAGAAGAAAGATATTTTTTAAAGGCAGGAATAACAACTAAAGCAGAAGATATTCATGATTATTTAAAAGATAAATATGAAATACCATGCTATGGTGGAAATGGGATAAGGGGATACGTAGAAAATTTAAGTTATGAAGGATGTTATCCTATTATAGGTAGACAAGGAGCATTATGCGGTAATGTACAATATGCAACAGGAAAATTTCATGCAACAGAACATGCGGTTTTAGTTTCTACATTAAAAAATGATAATACAATGTGGGTTTATTACATGTTAAAATTGATGGATCTATATAGATATCATACAGGAGCTGCACAACCGGGATTAGCAGTAAAAAAACTTAATACAATAGATGTTATTGTTGCAGACATAAACCTTCAAAACCAATTCGCAGCCTTCGTCCACCAAATCAACAAATCGAAGTTTGAAGTTCAGAAATCATTAGAAAAAACACAATTACTATATGATTCATTAATGCAAGAATATTTCGGATAGAAAAGAGGCGATATTAAAATGTCAGAATTTAAACGATGGTTAATTGAACGTTTTAAAATAGAACGAAAACGATTTGACAGAACAGGAGTTTATGCTTATACGCAAAGAGCAATGGCGTACAATTCAAATAAGATTGAAGGAAGTACATTGACACCAGAACAAACAGCATCACTATTTGATAATGGAACATTACCAGTCAACGATGACTATTATCGAGCCAAAGATGTAGAGGAAATGAATGGACATTTCTTAATGTTTAATCATATGTTAGATACATTGGAAGAAGAATTAACAGAGAATCTAATAAAACGCATGCATTATGAGTTGAAATCAGGAGTTTTTGAAGATCGAGCGAATGGATATGCAATCGGAGATTATAAGAAACGTCCCAATATGATCGGAATGTATAAAACAGCATTGCCAAAGGATGTAGAAGCAGAGATGAGGCAACTTTTGGATTGGTATCATAAACAAGAAAAAACTATGAAAACACTTGCTGAATTTCATGCAAGATATGAATCAATTCATCCATTTCAGGATGGAAATGGACGAACAGGAAGAATGATATTGTTTCGGGAAAGCTTGAAATATGATGAGTTAAAACCATTTATTATCTTAGATGATGATCGCAGTAAGTATTTAGAAGGACTAAAAGAATATAGAGAACATCATAAAGTGGATCAATTATTAGAATTAATGCAAAAAGAAGCTGAAACATATTATCAGGAATGTCAATATTTTATTTCATAGATTTAGGAGCGAAAATGGTTGAAGGATGTTGGTATATAGGAGTGTACCAACATGGAAGAGAAAATTGTAACAATACTAAATGAGATGGCAGAGTATTTAACAGTGCCACAGATGAAAAAATTACAGGAAGTAATTCTAAGGACATTTTCAGAAAATGAACTAGAGAAACAACAGATATCGAATGAAGAATTTCTGGAAATGTTCTTGGATGCAAAAAGAGTAGAAGGATGTTCGGAACGTACCATTCAATATTATAAGGTAACAGCAGAACATATGCTTTCACAAACGGAAAAAGAAATCCGCAAGATAACGACAGATGAAATGAGGTCATATCTTGCAGATTATCAAAAAAGGAATAACTGCTCGAATGTTACAATTGATAATATACGACGGAATATATCGAGCTTTTTTACATGGTTGGAGGAAGAAGATTACATTTTAAAAAGTCCAATGAGAAGGATTCATAAGATTAAGACAAAAACAGTGGTAAAAAGTGTGATCACAGATGAAGGAATCGAACAATTAAGGGATCATTGTACACAGATTCGAGACCTTGCAATGATTGATCTGTTATATTCAACAGGTATACGTGTGGGTGAATTGGTAAATTTGAACATAGGAGATATTAATTTTGAAGAACGAGAATGTGTTGTATACGGAAAAGGAGATAAAGAAAGAAGAGTTTATTTTGATGCGAAAGCAAAAGTACATTTAATGGAATATATAGAAAGTAGGAAAGATAAGAACCCAGCATTATTCGTTACTTTAGATGCACCATATGATCGCTTAAAGATCAGTGGGGTAGAGATTCGATTAAGACAATTAGGAAGAGAGCTTGGATTGGAACGAATCCATCCGCATAAATTCCGAAGAACAATGGCAACGAGAGCGATTGACAAAGGAATGCCAATTGAACAAGTGCAAAAGATTCTTGGACATTCACAGATTGATACAACGATGCAATATGCAATGGTAAATCAGAATAATGTAAAGGCATCCCATCAGAAATATATGGCATAACCAGATAAATTGAAGATTCATTCCTTAAAATTTGAATTTGTATTTTGAACTATATTAAACAATATAATAATGCATTGACAAGTGGGCGAGATGATGATATTCTATAAATAGAAAAGATGCTACCGATAGACGGTTAGCCTGATATTATAAGTCGAAATAGTCGCTCATTTACAGGTTGGGGCGGCTATTTTTTTGTCTTGGAATCACGTTGTCCATGTGAATAACCAAGACTATAAAAAGTCGTACAAAGACAAATAATGCCGATGAGGTTATCAATAGTCAACATAAGTCAAATCCTCCTAAGTAAATTTCCAAAATAATTGGATTTCTATGTAAACCGGACTATAACTTCCGGATAGGAGGCTAACCGCCTACCGTTATGGTAACATCTATAGTTATTATACTGGATAAAAATATAGATATCAATAACAAAATTAAATTTAAAAGTGAAATTATAAGCGAATTTGAGGAAATGATAGATGGGAAAAGTAAAATTAGGAGATATAGCTGTATTAATAAATGGTGATAGAGGGAAAAATTATCCATCACAAAAAGAAATTATAACGAGTGGTGGAATCCCGTTTGTTAATGCGGGACATTTAAATGGTCGAGCGATAGAGTTTGAAGCAATGAATTATATAACGCCTGAAAAATATGAGAAATTAAATTCCGGAAAATTTCAACAAAATGATATTTTATATTGTCTAAGGGGTTCTTTGGGAAAGAAAGCACTTATTAATGACAACATATATGGGGCTATTGCTTCATCACTTGTTATTATTAGACCGAATTTAGAAAAAGTACGACCACAATATTTGATGTTAGCTTTGGAAACACCTCTAATTAAAGAGCAGTTATTTAAATTTAATAATGGAAGTTCACAACCTAACTTATCAGCGAAAAGTGTTAAAGAATATAAATTGGAATTACCTGATTTATTTATTCAAGATAGTATAATTAGTAAGTTGGAAAAGGTTAGAAATTTAATAGAAGATGAAAAACAGGAAAAATTGTTATTAGATAATTTAATCCAAGCCCGATTTGTAGAACTCTTTGGTGACGCTGTATACAATGATAAAAAATGGGAAACAGATACAGTAAAAAATTTATGCAAAGAGATATATGGAGGTGGAACACCTTCTAAAGCTCATCCCGAATATTATAAAGATGGCGATATACCATGGGTATCAGCTAAAGACATGAAGACAGATGTATTGAAAGATAGTCAGATTAAAATTAATCAATTAGGTGTAGATAATAGTACTGCACGTTTGGTTCCTGTGAATTCAGTAATTATGGTTATTAGAAGTGGAATTTTAAAACATACATTGCCAGTTGCAGTGAATAAAGTTCCTATAACAGTTAATCAAGATTTAAAAGTATTTATACCAGGAGAAAGAATTTTGACGAGGTTTTTAGCTGTTCAATTTAAGATGCAAGAAAAAGATATTTTGTCTGGTGTTAGGGCTGTAACAGCTGATAACATAGAGTTTAATTCTTTGAAACAAAGAAGAATGATTGTTCCGCCAATAGATCTGCAACAGAAGTATCTAATGTTTCTTGAACGAATAGACAAATCGAAGTTTGTCATCCACAAATTTCTATATTGCACCACCCACAATACAAAGAGTATAATAAAACCAAGACCAAATACCAAAGAATCAGGAAAAATAAGGGGGAGGGAAACCACATGCAGACGAATTTTGACTTTCTAGTACAGACAGATCGTTTCAAAGACTTTGCGATGCAGGCAGCAGAAGCGGAACGAAGCATCGCCATATCTCCGTCAACAGCAGCAATCTTGTCAAGACGAGCCTTAGAACTCGCAGTGCGATGGGTATATGTCCACGATGATGCCCTGACCATGCCATATCGTGATAATATTTCCAGCCTGATTCACGAATATTCTTTCCGCAAGCTGATTCAGCCTAAATTATTTGATATGCTAAAATATACGATTAAGCTTGGAAATGTCGCAGTACATACAAATACTAACGTAAAACACGATGCAGCGGTACTTTCGTTACGCTGTGTTTTCCAGTTCTGTAAATGGATTGATTACTGTTATGGCGAAAACTATATAAATCGCCATTATGATATGAGTCTGCTGCCAGATGCCGGAAAAGAGAAAAAAACACAGGAAGAATTAGAAAATCTTCAAAAAGAACTAAGCGGAAAAGACCAGAAATTAGAAGAAGCGATCAAGGAAAATGAAAAGCTAAGAGAAGAGATGACCAAACTTCGTAAGGAAAATGAAACTGGACGAAGTTATGAAGTGGATAAAGATACAGAAGCAGAGACAAGAAGAAAATACATTGACCTTGATCTTGCGGAAGCTGGATGGACGATTGGCAAGGACTGTCTTACAGAAGTGCCAGTTACAGGTATGCCAAACAGTACAGGAAAAGGTTATGCCGATTATGTTTTATACAGCAATAATGGAAAACCACTGGCAGTCATCGAAGCAAAACGAAGCAGTGTAGATCCGATGAAAGGAAGTCATCAGGCCAAATTATATGCGGATTGTCTGGAAAATCAATACCAGCAAAGACCAATCATTTTTATAACAAATGGTTTTGAAATGCAGATCATTGATGATGCACAGGATGATCCACAGCGAGTTGTTTCAGGTATTTTCACAAAAGAAGATCTGCAGCGAATGGTGGATCAAAGAACAAGCAAAAAGCCTTTGATTCATTTAGAGATTCAAGATAAAATTACAAACCGGCCATATCAGAAAGAGGCCGTGACGGTATTATGTGAATCTATCATGAATCATCATAGAAAGCTGTTGCTAGTACAGGCAACAGGATCAGGAAAGACAAGGGTTAGTATCAGTCTGGTAGACGTACTTCGCAGACATAATTATGTAAAGAATATTTTATTCTTAGCAGATCGTAAAGCTTTAGTTTCTCAGGCAAAGAAGAGTTACAGTAATCTCCTTCCAGACTTGACAGTATGCAATTTACTTGAAAATAAAGAAGATCCAGAAAGCAGCAGAATGATATTTTCAACATATCCAACGATGCTAAATGCAATCGATGAAACAAAGAAAAAGGATGGAAAAAAATTATTTACACCAGCGCATTTTGATCTGATCATTGTAGATGAAAGTCATCGAAGTATTTATAAGAAATATCAGGAAATCTTTCACTATTTCGATGCGGTTTTACTTGGAATGACAGCAACACCGAAAGATGAGATTGATAAAAACACCTATACGATCTTTGATCTGGAGCGAGGGGTTCCAATGTATGCGTATGAGCTTGATGAAGCAGTAAAAGAAGGATATCTGGTTGACTATCGAACAAGAGAATATAAGACAAAGATCATGGAAGAAGGAATCCACTATGATCAGTTATCTGAAGAAGAAAAAGAAGCATTTGACGATGAATTCGATGATGATGAGAATGTAGAGAAAGATATTCCGAATACAGCTGTAAATCGATGGCTGTTTAATAAAGACACGATTGATCTTGTGTTAATCAATCTGATGAGAGAAGGATTAAAGGTAGAAGGCGGAGATAAATTGGGAAAGACAATTATTTTTGCAAGAAATAGTAAACATGCGAAGGCAATTGTCAAGCGTTTTCAGAAGCTTTTTCCAGAGAAAGGCAGTCATTTTATCAAACAGATTGATTGCAGCATCAAAGAGTCCGAACATTTGATTGAACAATTCGAAGAAAAGGACAAGATGCCTCAGATTGCAGTATCTGTAGATATGCTGGACACAGGAATTGACGTTCCAGAGATTTTGAATCTTGTATTTTTTAAGAAAGTCAGAAGTTATGCAAAATTCTGTCAGATGATCGGAAGAGGAACAAGACTTTGCAAAGATTTACTAGGTCCTGGAATGGATAAAGGAAAATTCCTGATTTTTGATTATTGTAATAACTTCGAATATTTCAGAGTCAATCCACATGGAAAAGACAGTGGTTTTATAGAAACATTGTCCGAGAAGATCTTTTTATGTAAAGCAAGGATTGCAAGAGAATTACAAGATACAGACTATCAAAAAGCCGAAGATTTCAGAGAATATCGAAATACATTAGTGAAAGAATTAATACAAGCGATAAGTGATCTGAATAACGAAAGTTTCATTGTAAAACATCATTTGAAATATGTTCTTCGATATCGAGAACAGAAATCATGGGATATTCTTGAGACAGAAGCAATGGCTGACCTGAAGAAACATATCGCACCAATTATAGAGGCTGAGAAGGAAAATGAATTGGCACGAAGATTTGATTATCTGATGTATAGTATTGAACTTGCAATGTTGGAACGAAAGAATCTTTCGAAAAATATTGGAGCAGTTGTTGGTATTGCAGAGAAACTATCTTTAATGCAGGATTCTGTGCCACAGATCAAAGAGCAAAAATATATTTTGGATAAGGTACAGACAAATGAATTCTGGGAAAAAGCATTTATTCTGGAAATGGATGTAGTCAGGGAAGCACTTAGAGATCTGATTCAGTTTTTACCAAAGAAGACACAGAGAATCGTTTATACAGATTTTGCAGATCAAGTAATAGAATATCAGGAAAATACACCAATTGAGATGGGGAATCGATTAGAAAATTATCGCAAAAAGGTAGAATTCTATTTAAAAGAGCATCAAGATAACATGGCAGTGCGTAAATTACGAAATAACCAGCCGCTACAAAAAAGTGATATGCAGGAACTGGAGAAAATTCTTTGGCAGGAACTAGGATCAAAAGAAGATTATACAAAAGAATATGGGGATACACCAGTTGGAATTCTTGTAAGAAAAATCACAGGAATGGATCAACAGGCAGCAAATGAGGCATTTAATGAATTCTTAAATGAGGAGAAACTAAATGCTGATCAGATTCGTTTTGTGCGATTGATCGTTGATTATATCTCTGTAAATGGAATGATCGAAGACCGAAGAGTTATGATGGATGAGCCATTTCGAAGTGTCGGAAGTATTGGACAGATTTTTGAAAATGATATGGATATTGCAATGAAGATCATGACAGTGATTGATCAAATCAAGCAGAATGCGGAAGTTACAGTATAAAGGAGGAATCAGCATGGCAAGAGTTGTCGGAATCGGACATCAGGATTTTGAAACCGTCCGAAGAAAGAACAATTTTTATATTGATAAAACTGAATTTATCAAAGAATGGTGGGAATCTGATGACGCAGTTACGTTGATCACCCGCCCCAGACGTTTTGGAAAAACGCTAAACATGAGTATGCTTGAAAAGTTCTTCTCAATGGAATATGCCCAAAGAGCTGAATTATTCGAAGGACTAAGAATTTGGAAATACAAAGAATATAGAGAAATTCAAGGAACATACCCAGTTATATTTCTAAGCTTTGCAAATGTAAAAGAAAATACTTACGAACAGGCAAGAGAAAGCATTTGCCGCATCATACAAGAGCTTTATAATAAAAATATTTTTCTTCTTCATACGGATTTGCTGACAGATAATGAGAAAGAAGAATATAAACAGATTTCAACCAAAATGAATGACAGCATGATTTCTGATGCTATTCGAAAAATGTCAGATTATCTAAGCCGCTATTATGGAAAGAAAACGATCATTTTATTAGACGAGTATGACACACCGATTCAGGAAGCCTATGTAGGCGGATTCTGGCCAGATTTGATGGGAGTCTTAAGATCTCTGCTGAATTCTACATTTAAAACAAATCCATATCTGGAAAGAGCAATTATGACAGGAATTACAAGAGTCAGCAAAGAATCCATCTTTTCCGATCTTAATAATCTGGAAGTAGTAACAACGACTTCAAAGAAATATGAGGATAAGTTTGGTTTTACGCAGAATGAAGTTATAAAAGCTCTCAAAGAATATGGATTAGAAGATAAAAAAGAAGAAGTAAAACGCTGGTATGATGGATTTTGTTTCGGAGAGATGAAAGATATCTATAATCCATGGTCGATCATAAATTATCTAGACAAGAAAGAAGTAGCTCCATACTGGGCAAATACAAGCAGTAATTCTTTGATTGGAACATTAATCCGTGAAGGAAATACACAGGTAAAAGAATCGTTTGAATTATTATTAAGCGGAAAAGAAATCATTACAGAATTAGATGAACAGATTGTTTATGATCAGCTGGATCTTGAGGAAACAGCAATCTGGAGTCTTTTGCTCGCAAGCGGATATTTGAAAGTAGAGAAAAAGATAAGAAACGATTCGGATTATCTAAATTGGAAGCAGTTATATCGTTTAAAATTAACGAATTTCGAAGTGCAAGTAATGTTTGCGCATATGGTAAAGAATTGGTTTTCAAAAGCAGGTGGAGACTATAATGCATTTATCAAAGCCATGTTAGTTGGTGATATAGAAGCAATGAATGCTTATATGAACCGGATATCAATGCATATTTTCAGTTATTTCGATGTAGGAAAGAAATCGTCACAGATGCTGGAACCAGAGCGGTTTTATCATGGATTTGTCCTTGGACTTCTGGTAGAATTAATAGACCAATATGAGATAAAATCTAATCGTGAGAGTGGCTTTGGAAGATATGATGTTATGTTAAGGCCTAGAAATGTGAAGAAAGATAAAGCGATCATCATGGAATTTAAAGTGCTCAGTCCTAAGAAAGAAAAATCTTTAGAAGAAACCGCGCAAAATGCATTAGAACAGATCAAAGAAAAGAAATACAAAGAAGAGTTGATCGAAGCAGGAATCAACGAAAATAATATCAAAGCCTATGGTTTTGCATTTGAAGGAAAAAATGTCCTAATCTTAGATTAACCTGATTATAACAAAGAAAGGTAGAAAACAATGGAACAGCAGCAGCCAGAAAAGAAACACAAACGAAGAGTCAGATATAAAGGGACTCATCCAAGAAGATTCGAAGAAAAATACAAAGAATTAAACCCAGAAAAATACGGAGATACGATTCAAAAAGTTATTAGTAAAGGAAGTACACCGGCAGGAATGCACATTTCCATCTGTGTAAAAGAAATTCTTGAATTTTTTGACATCCAGCCGGGACAAAAAGGATTGGATGCAACCTTAGGATATGGCGGACATACAAGAAAGATGTTAGAAAAGTTACAGGGCAAAGGTCATATCTACGCATTAGATGTAGATCCGATCGAATCTGTAAAGACAGAGAAACGTCTGCATGATGCAGGGTTTGGAGAAGATATCTTAACGATCAAGCATATTAATTTTGCTAATATTGATCAGGTAGCCGAAGAAGTTGGACCATTCGATTTCATTTTAGCCGACCTTGGCGTATCCTCCATGCAGATTGATAATCCGGAAAGAGGATTTTCTTATAAATTTGAAGGACCATTAGATTTAAGACTGAATCCAGAAAAAGGAATTTCAGCGGCAGAGCGCTTAGAAGATATCACAAAGGCTGAATTTGAAGGGATGCTCATTGAAAATGCAGATGAGCCGTATGCAAAACAGATTGCAAAAGAAACCGTTGCAACGATGAAACGGGGAAAGAAGATCAAGACAACAACGGATCTTAAAGATGTCATTGAAAGAGCATTAAACTTTTTGCCGGAAAAAGAGCGAAAAGAAGCAGTTAAAAAATCCTGCCAGAGAACATTTCAGGCTTTGCGTATTGATGTAAACAGCGAGTTTGAAGTATTAGAAGAATTATTGGAGAAACTTCCAGACGCATTGGCACCAGGTGGAAAGGTTGCGATCCTTACATTCCACTCTGGAGAAGATCGACTTGTAAAACATGCGTTTAAGTATGGGAAGAAAGTAGGAATCTACAGTGATGTAGCCAAAGATGTTATTCGTCCATCAAAAGAGGAATGTGCCCAGAACGGAAGAGCAAAATCAACAAAGATGCGCTGGGCGATCAAAGTGAAATAAAAATTAAAAGGAAGGGAAATATTAAAAAGAGGTATGCTTTTTAATATTTCCTTTTTTCAAAAATATGAAAGAAAATGGTTTAAAATGATTGACTTTGACTGAAACTGTGTTATAATGAAGAAAAAAAAGAAACAAATGATTGATTTTGACGTTTTTAATTTTGAAAAAGGAGGATAACCTGTATGAGAATTACAGAGCTGTTGCAGGATGCAACAATTGACCTTGGTGTGAAGGTTAACAGCAAAGAAGAAGCAATTGATCATCTGGTTGATTTAATGGTCAAGGGCGGAAACATCACAGATCGCGAAGAATACAAGAAGGGCATTTTAGCAAGAGAAGCTAATGGAACAACTGGTATCGGAGGAGGGATTGCAATTCCTCATTCTAAGAACAAAGCAGTAACTAAGGCTGGTTTGGCTTCTATGACAGTACCAGACGGAGTCGATTATGAAGCAATGGATGGAGAACCATCTGACGTATTTTTTATGATCGCAGCACCAGCAGAAGGAAGCGACGTGCATTTAGAGGCATTGTCAAGATTATCTGTGATCTTAATGGATCCAGTATTTAAGGACAGTTTATTAAAGGCAACAAGCAAGGAAGAATATCTTGCATTGATTGACAAGAAAGAAACAGAAAAATTCCCAGAAGAGGCGGCGAAGGAAGAAGAGAAACCTGCTGTACAAGAAGAGAAAGCAGACGATGGAACGATCAGAGTTCTTGCAGTTACAGCATGCCCAACAGGAATCGCTCATACATTCATGGCAGCAGAATCTCTTGAGAATAAAGCAAAAGAGATGGGAATTACATTAAAAGCTGAGACAAATGGTTCAGGTGGAGCAAAGAATGTCTTAACAAAAGAAGAGATTGAAAATTGTGATGGAATCATCGTAGCAGCAGATAAGAACGTTGAGATGGCACGTTTTGATGGAAAACAGGTTCTTCAGACAAAAGTAGCGGACGGAATTAATAAACCAGAAGAACTGATCCAGACAATTTTAGATAAGAAAGCGCCAACATATCATCATTCAGGAGCAGCAGCACAAGAAGATAGTGCAGAAGGTGAAAGCGTTGGACGTCAGATTTATAAACATCTGATGAATGGTGTATCTCATATGCTGCCATTTGTAATCGGTGGAGGTATCTTGATCGCTCTTGCATTCTTAGTAGATAATCAGGCGATCAACCCGGCAAACTTCGGTAAGAATACACCACTTGCAGCTTTACTAAAGACAATCGGTGAACAGGCATTTGGATTTATGCTTCCGATCTTAGCTGGATTTATTGCAATGAGTATTGCAGACCGACCAGGATTAGCGATAGGTTTCGTTGGTGGAGCATTAGCAAATGGTGGTTATACATTTGCAAATATCATGGCATATGATTCTGCCAAAGCCGTTTCCTCTGGATTTATCGGAGCATTATTTGCAGGTTTTGTTGGTGGATATATCATGGTTTTATTAAGAAAACTGTTTGATAAATTACCAAGTGCATTAGAAGGGTTAAAACCAATTTTACTATTCCCAGTTTGTGGTATTTTAATTATGGGTGTTGTGATGATCGCAGTTAATCCGGTTGTTGGAGCGATCAATACAGGACTGAATAACTTCTTATCATCTATGAGTGGAACAAGTTCTATCCTTTTAGGAGCAGTTCTTGGTGGAATGATGTCCATTGATATGGGTGGTCCATTTAATAAAGCAGCTTACGTATTTGGTACTGCACAGTTAACAGTAGCCAATGCAGGACCAGAACAGTATGCGATCATGGCAGCTGTTATGGCTGGAGGAATGGTACCTCCACTTGCAATCGCACTTTGTACAACATTCTTCAAGAATCGTTTTACAGAGAGTGAAAGAAAATCTGGTGTTGTAAATTACATCATGGGATTATCATTCATTACAGAAGGAGCTATCCCGTTTGCAGCAGGAGATCCAATCCATATCCTGCCACCATGTATCGTAGGATCTGCAGTAGCAGGTGCGTTATCCATGGCATTTAAATGTGGACTTCCAGCACCACACGGTGGAATCTTTGTTATTGGAGTCATCACGAATCCAGTACAATACTTAATTTCTGTAGTAGTTGGTGCAGTTATTGGAATGATCGTTATGTCATTTACAAAGAAACCATTAAATAAATAAGATTGTAAATAACCATTTACAATAAATTAATTCCTCATATTTTCATAAGCAATATTTATAATAAGTAAACAGAGATTGTGAAATTTTGCAATCTCTGTTTGCTATTTTGATAAAACAATGATATACTAGATAAGATTTTAGAAATCAAAGACAGTTCATTCGTACCATCCTGTCTATAAACAAAACTAGGACTGAGAAGAAGATTTTCAGGATACAGGTACGCGTGCTTGTATCCTTTTTTAATTGAAAATATATGTAGAAGGGAAAGAAGAAAATGTATCAGTTAACAACACATGCATCCTTTGATTCAGCTCATTTTTTATCGGGTTATGAAGGAAAATGCAGCAATATCCACGGTCACCGCTGGAAATTAGAAGTTACCGTACAAAGTGAAACATTAGAACAGACAGGGCAGATTCGAGGAATGGTTGTCGATTTTGGACAGTTAAAAGATGATATCAAAAAATTAGCAGATGAGTTTGATCATAGTCTGATCATAGAAGATGGAACATTAAAAGAGAAGACAGTAGAAGCATTGAAAGAGGAAAATTTCAAAATGATCTTCGTAGATTTTCGTCCAACTGCAGAGAGTTTTGCAAAATATTTTTATGATAGAGTGAAAGAAATCGGATATGATGTCAAGTTAGCGAAAGTTTATGAGACACCAAATAATATGGCAGCATATGGGGAGTAAATGAGATGGAAACATTTAAAGTAGTCGAAACCTTTGTAAGTATCAACGGAGAAGGAAAGAAAGCTGGTCGTCTTGCTATGTTTATCCGATTGAAAGGATGTAACTTAAACTGCTCTTACTGCGACACAACATGGGCCAATAAAAGAGATGCAAGATGTGAATTATTGACGGCACCGCAGATTGTAGAAAGGATCAAAGAAGCAGGAGTCGAACTTGTTACATTAACAGGTGGAGAGCCTCTTCTTGACGAAAATGTGTCAGAATTGATCGGAAGTATCTTGATGATGCCAAAAGTTGAGATTGAGATTGAGACAAATGGAAGTGTACCGATCAGATATTATAAAGAAAGAGACAACAGACTGACAATGACAATGGATTACAAACTTCCATCCAGTAATATGGAAGAGAATATGTGCCTTGAAAATATGGAATATTTAAAACCATGGGATGTTGTTAAATTTGTTATTGGAAGCAGGGAGGATTTAAACAGGGCGAAAGAAATCATTGAACGATTCAGACTTTGTGAAAAAGCAATTGTATACTTCAGTCCTGTATTTGGTAAGATCGAACCAGAAGAAATCGTTGAATTTATGAAAGAAAACAAACTTAACAAAGTCAGGTTCCAGATTCAGATCCATAAAGTTGTATGGGACCCTGACAAGACAGGTGTATAGGAGGAAATACTATGGCAATCGATAAAGAAGCGATCAAGGAACATATAAGAGGTATTCTTGTTGCACTTGGAGATGATCCAAACCGTGAAGGGTTAAAAGAAACACCAGATCGCGTAGCGAAAATGTATGAAGAAGTCTTTGAAGGAATGAATTACAGCAATCATGAGATCGCACAGATGTTTTCAAAGACATTTGAAGATGATCTAAGTGTCAAAGATCATAAAGATATGGTGATCGTAAAAGATATTGATATCTTTAGTTATTGTGAGCATCATATGGCATTAATGTATGATATGAAAGTCTCTGTGGCATATTTGCCAAAAGACAAGGTATTAGGACTTAGTAAGATTGCAAGAATCTGTGATATGGTTGGAAAACGTTTACAGCTTCAGGAAAGGATCGGAAGTGATATCGCAGAGATCATCATGGAAGTTTCAGGAAGTGAAGATGTAGCTGTTTATATTGAAGGATGTCATAGCTGCATGAGTGCAAGAGGAATCAAAAAACACAATGCCAAGACAGTGACAACAACACTTCGAGGAGCATTTGATACAGATTCCACATTAAAATGGCATTTCATGATGCAGGCAGGAAAATAAGAAAAGGAGAGAAACAAAATGGCAAAACCAAACAAGGCCGTTGTTGTATTCAGCGGTGGACAAGACAGCACAACATGCCTTTTCTGGGCAAAGAAGAAATATGATGAAGTGATTGCGCTTTCATTTAACTATGGACAGAGACATTCAAAGGAACTCGAGTGTGCAAAGAAAATCTGTAAAGAACACGGTGTAGAACATCATATTCTGGATATGGGATTGTTAAATCAGTTAGCACCAAACTCTCTTACCAGAGTAGATATGGAAGTAGATCATGAAGCACCAGAAGAAGGAACACCAAATTCATTTGTCGATGGAAGAAATATGTTATTCTTAACATTTGCAGCTGTTTTTGCAAAACAAAGAGATATTCATGTGTTAGTAACGGGTGTTTCCCAGAGTGATTTCAGTGGATATCCAGATTGCCGCCATGTCTTTATCTCATCTTTAGAAACAACATTAACACTTGCCATGGATTATGAGTTTGAAGTGATCACACCACTGATGTGGATTGACAAGAAACAGACATGGGAGATGGCTGATAAATTAGGCGTCTTTGATATTGTAAGAAATGAAACTCTGACATGTTATAATGGAGTGATGGGTGATGGATGCGGAGAATGTCCAGCATGTAAGTTGAGAAGACATGGATTAGAGGAATATTTAAAAGTCCGAGGACATAAATAAAAATATACGAAAGAGAAAAGCTTGCTTTATAAACATCTCGATAAATCGGTGTTGTTTAAGCCCTTTTACCATCTGTCATCTGTTAATAAATACAAAAATTATTAGCCAGTACCGTATAACATACACACTGTGTAGTGGTTTGAATCACGTAAATTATTTGAATATTATAAAAAGAGATCATGTGTCAGCAACCGTACGGACACGTCTGCACTTAGCGAGTGGATGGTCGTTAGACCATTCAGGAGCTTAGTACAGCTACGTGAGAGTTCGAACGCAAGTGGGTTGCAGGCACATGATCTCTTTTTATAATATTCCGCCAATAATTTCCGTCTTCAAACTACGAATCACAATTTCTGAAACGACTTCAATTCCTTTACTGCAAATGTTATCGCACATACCGCAGCAAATCCATCTGCGATCGGTGCTGAGAACATAACTCCCTCAATTCCAAAGAAGATCGGCAAAATGATCATCAAAGGCAGCAAGAAAATAACTTGTCTGGTCAATGAAAGGAAAATACCACGATTTGCCTTTCCAATTGCTGTAAAGAAGTTTGCAGTAATTGGCTGTAATCCATTAATAAAGGTACAAAACAAGAAGATTCTGAAAAACTTCTCTGCAAAGCGGAAATAAGCTTCACTTTCAGACCCAAAGATTCCAATGATCTGTCGTGGGAACAGCTGGAAGCAGATGAAAGAAACTGTGCTGATGATCGTTGCAGAAATCGCAGCTTTCAAATAAGCCTCACGGACACGATCTAGCTTTCTTGCACCATAGTTATAACTGATAATTGGCTGTAATCCTTGAGAAATACCAATATTAATCGCAAAAAAGATCATATTGATCTTCGTAATGATTCCGGCACATGCCAATGGAATATCGCTTCCGTAAGAAGATTTTGCGCCATAACGGATCAAAACATTGTTCATAACGATCTGTACGACCATCATGGAAACCTGATTAAAGAATGGCGCCATACCAAGAGAAACGATTCTTCCTATATAATGAGAATGTGGTCTTAACTTTTCTTTGTAAGTTTTACTGTTTTAAATTTTCTTAAATATAAAATAACCATGATTCCAGATACGACCTGTCCGATCACGGTTGCCCAAGCAGCACCAGCAATTCCCATGTGGAAACCAAAGATCAAGGTTGGATCAAGAATCGTATTGATGATCGCACCAGTTAAAGTGCAGGTCATGGAAAACTTTGGACTTCCGTCAGCACGGACAAGGTTCGTACCACCTGTTGTTAAGATCAAAATGGAAATCCAAGAGATGTAATACCTGTATAGATTAAAGAATAATATAAAACACTAGATGTTGCGCCAAATAAGATCATCATTGGTTTTAAAAATAATCTTGTTATGATACAAAGGATCACACCAAGTGAAAAGCATTGTGATTGCATTTCCAGCGAAGGAAGCAGCCTCTTCTTTTCTTGTTGGCCCATGCAAAGATTAAAGTTTGCAGCCCCGCCGATTCCACACATCAAGGCGATGGCAGTACAGGTGATAACTAAAGGAAAGGCAACATTTGTTGCTGCATTACCAAGCATCCCAACACTTCGTCCAATGAAAACTGGTCTACCATATTATATAAGGCACTTACGACCATAGCGATAATACTAGGAATAGCGAAACGAAGAAGCAAACTTGATATCTTCTCGGTACCGAGCGGATTTGTCTTTTGTTCGTTCATAATAAATAAAACCTCTTCTTTCTAAAATATATATAAAAGATTGTCGAAACGATCGAAAATGGTCGAAACGGACGTTATCTAGTATAGTACAAATGACAAAATAGTACAACTTTTTAAAAACTTTTAAGAAACAGGATTCAGTAAACGAGAAAATAAGAGATAATTCGATATATTATCAGAAAATAAATATATAAATCATTAAGAAATCTAATTATCAGACAACTTAAGAAAATTCATACTTTACAACTAGGGAAAATTTCGATATGATAAGAAAAACACGAGACAGTACATCGAGAAAGGATGAATGGATATGAAACAGACAAATCAAATTCTGGATTATATGATCCAAGTTTTGAGCACGATAACTGCGGTATCGGTGCCTGTGTAAATATTAAGGAGTCAAGAATCATCAGACAGTAGATAATGCACTGAAGATTGTTGAGACATTAGAGCATCGTGCAGGTAAAGATGCAGCAGGAGAGACAGGAGACGGTGTAGGAATCATGCTTCAGATTTCTCATAAGTTCTTCAGCAAAGCCTGTAAGGCAGCCAATATCAATATTGGAAAAGAAAGAGAATACGGAATCGGAATGTTCTTCTTCCGAATGATGAATTGAGACTTCGTCAGGCGAAGAAGATGTTTGAGATCATTGTTGAGAAGGAAGGAATGACATTCCTTGGATGGAGAGAAGTTCCTACAACACCAGCAGTTCTTGGTAAGAAAGCATTAGAATGCATGCCAAAGATCTTACAGGGATTTGTAGCAAAACCTGCGGATGTTGAAAAAGGACTTGATTTTGATCGTAAATTATATATCGCAAGAAAAGTATTTGAACAGAGTAATGAAGAATCATACGTTGTTTCATTATCCAGCAGAACGATCGTATATAAAGGTATGTTCTTAGTTGGACAGCTTCGTACATTCTTTAACGATCTTCAGGATTCAGATTATGAATCAGCGATCGCACTTGTGCATTCACGATTCAGTACTAATACGACACCAAGCTGGGAGAAAGCTCATCCATATCGTTTTATCGTACATAATGGAGAAATCAATACCATCCGTGGTAACGCCGATAAGATGCTTGCCAGAGAAGAAAATATGGAATCAGAATATCTTAAAATGAGATGCACAAACTGATCCCAGTCGTAAATCCAAATGGATCTGACTCTGCGAGACTTGATAATACATTAGAGTTCTTAGTTATGAGCGGTATGGATCTTCCGCATGCGATCATGATCACAATCCCAGAACCATGGGAAAATAATAAAGTTATTTCTCAGGAAAAACGTGATTTCTATCAATATTATGCAACGATGATGGAACCATGGGATGGACCAGCATCTATCATTTTCACAGATGGTGATCAGGTAGGAGCAGTACTTGACCGTAATGGACTTCGTCCATCAAGATATTACATCACAGATGATGATCAGCTGATCCTGTCTTCTGAGATCGGAGTTCTTGACATCGACCCAACAAAGATCGTAGTGAAAGAAAGACTTCATCCAGGAAAGATGTTGTTAGTTGATACGATCAAAGGAAAAGTGATCGCAGATGATGTAGTGAAAGAAAAATACGCAGAGAAAGAGCCATATGGTGAATGGCTAGACAGTAATCTGTTAGAATTAAAAGATTTAAAGATTCCAAATGAACCAGTTCCAACATATGGAGCAGAAGAACGCGAAAATTGATGAAAGCATTCGGATATACTTATGAAGATATCCGTACAGCAATCCTTCCAATGGCGTTAAATGGATCTGAAGCAATCGCAGCCATGGGAAATGATACACCACTTGCAGTATTATCCAATCGTCATCAGCCATTATTTAATTATTTCAAACAGTTATTTGCACAGGTAACAAACCCTCCAATTGATGCGATCCGTGAGGAACTTGTAACATCAACAACAGTTTATGTTGGAAAAGAAGGTAATATTTTAGATGAGAAACCAGAGAACTGCCGCGTATTAAAAGTACACAATCCAATTCTTACAGATACAGATCTGTTAAAGATCAAATCTATGAATAAAAAGGATTTGAGGTTGTAGAACTTCCTATTACATACTACAAGAATACATCTCTTGAGAAAGCCTTAGATCGCTTGTTTGTAGAGACAGACAGAGCATACAGAGATGGAGCGAATATCATTATCCTATCTGATAGAGGAGTCGATGAAAACCATGTGGCAATCCCTTCTTTATTAGCAGTATCAGCAATGCATCAGTATCTGATCAAGACAAAGAGACGTACATCTGTTGCACTGATCTTAGAGAGCGGGGAACCAAGAGAAGTTCATCATTTTGCAACACTGTTAGGATATGGTGCATGTGCAGTGAACCCATATCTTGCATTACAGGGAATTAAGAAACTGATCGATGAAAATATGCTTCAGAAAGATTATTATGCAGCTGTTGAAGATTATACAAATGCAATCCTTCATGGAATCGTTAAGATCGCATCTAAGATGGGTATTTCAACATTACAGTCTTATCAGGGATCACAGATCTTTGAAGCAATTGGTATCAATTCTGATGTGATCGAAAAATATTTTACAAATACAGTCAGCAGAGTTGAAGGTATTTCCTTAAAAGACTTAGAAGCAGATGTAGATGCAAGACATGGAGCAGCGTTCGATCCATTGGGATTAGAAAATGATCTGACACTGGAAAGTGCAGGAAGTCACAAATATAGAAGTGGAAAAGAACAGCATCTATACAATCCACAGACGATCCATACACTTCAGGTTGCAACAAGAACAGGAAGTTATGATCTGTTTAAACAATATACCGATATGATCGATAAGGAATTAGAACCAGAAACTTAAGAGGTTTAATGGAATTTGATTATCCAGAAAAGGGTATTCCAATTGAGGAAGTAGAAAGCGTTGACTCTATCGTTAAACGTTTCAAGACAGGAGCGATGTCTTACGGATCTATTTCTGGAGAAGCACATGAGACACTGGCAATTGCCATGAATAAATTAGGTGGTAAATCAAACAGTGGTGAAGGTGGAGAAAGACCTGAGAGATTAAAAGTCGGAAGAGATGGATTAAACCGTTGTTCAGCGATCAAACAGGTTGCATCTGGACGATTCGGAGTAACAAGTGAATATTTAGTAAGTGCAAAAGAGATTCAGATCAAGATGGCACAGGGAGCAAAACCAGGAGAAGGTGGACATCTTCCAGGTAAGAAAGTTTATCCATGGATTGCGAAAACTCGTCATTCAACAGCCGGTGTAAGCTTAATTTCCCCACCACCTCATCATGATATTTACTCTATCGAGGACTTGGCACAGTTAATTTATGATTGTAAGAATGCAAACAGAGATGCAAGAATTTCTGTAAAACTTGTATCTGAAGCAGGAGTCGGAACAGTTGCATCTGGTGTAGCGAAAGCCGGAGCACAGGTTATTTTGATTTCTGGTTATGATGGTGGTACAGGAGCTGCTCCTAAAAACTCTATCTACAATGCAGGACTTCCTTGGGAGCTTGGACTTGCAGAAGCACATCAGAATCTGATCATGAATGATCTTCGTAATAAAGTTATCGTTGAGACAGATGGTAAGTTAATGAGTGGACGTGATGTGGCGATTGCAGCAATGCTTGGAGCGGAAGAATTTGGCTTTGCAACAGCACCACTTGTAACACTTGGATGTGTTATGATGAGAGTATGTAACTTAGATACATGCCCAGTCGGAGTTGCAACACAGAATCCAGAACTTCGTAAAAATTCGCAGGAAAACCTGAATATGTTATAAACTTCATGAAGTTTATTGCTCAGGAATTAAGAGAATACATGGCGAAATTAGGAGTAGCTACAGTTGATGAATTAGTCGGACGTACAGACTTATTAAAACCAAATGCAAAAGCGGCTGAAAAACATGTAGATCTTTCAAGGATTCTTGGATATAAATATGATCCAGCACAGAAGATGGATTACAACCACAAGAATGTATATGATTTCAAACTGGAGCAGACAGCAGATATGAAAGTGCTGATGAAAGAATTAATGCCAGCACTCGAAAAGAAACAGAAGAAGAGTATTCAGCTTGATGTTACAAATATTGATCGTACTTTCGAACGATCTTTGGATCAGAGATCACAAAGCACTGGGGTGAACAGGCATTAGAAGATGACACATATGTTGTAAAATGTAACGGAGCTGGTGGACAGAGTTTCGGAGCCTTCATTCCAAAAGGTCTGACATTACAGTTAGTCGGAGACAGCAATGACTACTTCGGAAAGGGACTTTCTGGCGGTAAATTAATCCTTTGCCCTCCAACAGGAATCAAATTCAAAGCAGAAGATAACATCATCGTAGGTAACGTTGCATTATACGGAGCTACAAGTGGTAAAGCATTTATCAATGGTGTTGCTGGAGAACGTTTCTGTGTCAGAAACTCAGGAGCTACAGCGGTCGTTGAGGGTGTTGGAGATCACGGATGTGAATATATGACAGGTGGTCGTGTTCTTGTTCTTGGACCAACAGGAAAGAACTTCGCAGCTGGTATGAGTGGTGGAGTTGCTTATGTATTAGATGAAGACAGTAAGTTATATAAGAACTTAAATAAAGAAATGGTTTCAGTAGAAACTGTAACATCCAAATATGACGTTATTGAATTAAAAGATATGTTAAAAGAACATGTTGCATATACAAATTCTGAAAAGGAAAAGAAATTCTAAAAGACTTTGAACAGTATCTGCCTAAATTTAAGAAGATTATGCCAAATGATTACAAAGCAATGTTAAATCTGATCGTTCAGATGGAAGAACGTGGATTAAGCAGTGAACAGGCAAAGATGGAAGCATTTAATATCAAGGCAAATGCAGGAAAATAGGAGGAAATTATGGGAAAACCAACTGGATTTTTAGATTATGAAAGAGAAGACGCCCGTGCAGAATCTCCGAAAGAACGAATCAAACATTTTAACGAATTTCATATTCCTCTTTCAAGAGAAGAACAGCAGAAACAGGGTGCAAGATGTATGGACTGTGGAGTACCATTCTGTCAGTCAGGAAAAGTATTATTGAATGGAATGGCATCTGGTTGCCCACTTAACAACTTGGTGCCAGAGTGGAATGACTTGATCTATACAGGAAACTGGGAACAGGCATACTTAAGACTTAAGAAAACAAATCCATTTCCAGAGTTTACCGGACGTGTATGTCCGGCACTCTGTGAGAATGCCTGTACATGTGGATTAAATGGGAATCCTGTATGTTCCAAACAAAATGAATTAAGTATCATCGAGTATGGATACAAACATGGATTAGCTAAAGCCAGACCACCAAAATTCCGTACAGGAAAGAAAGTTGCAGTGATCGGTTCTGGACCTTCTGGATTATCTGCAGCCAACTCTTTAAACAAACGTGGACATGAAGTTACAGTGTACGAACGTTCTGACCGTCTTGGTGGATTGTTAATGTATGGAATTCCAAATATGAAATTGGAAAACATATCGTAGAACGTAAGATTGCGATCATGAAAGAAGAAGGAATTCACTTTGTGACTAATGCAAACGTTGGAAAAGATATCAAACCAGAACAGTTAAAGAAAGATTACGATGCAGTAGTTTTAGCTTGTGGATCATCAAATCCAAGAAATATCGAAGTTCTGGACGTGAAGCAAAAGGAATTTATTTTGCGGTTGATTTCTTAAAATCCACAACAAAGAGTCTGTTAGATTCTGGATTAAAAGATAAGAAATATATATCTGCTAAAGGAAAGAATGTTATTGTTATCGGTGGTGGAGATACAGGAAATGACTGCGTTGGTACATCCATTCGTCATGGAGCGAAGAGTGTTACTCAGCTAGAGATGATGCCAAAACTTCCAGATGAACGTGCAGAGAACAATCCATGGCCAGAATGGCCAAGAATCTGTAAAACAGATTATGGACAGGAAGAAGCGATCGCGGTTTTGGACATGATCCACGTATCTACCAGACAACAGTCAAAGAATTCAAAATGAATAAAAAGGCGAAGTCACAAAAGCTGTTTTAGTAAATCTTGAAAGCAAAAAGATGAAAAGACAGGAAGAATGATGATGGTTCCAGTGGAAGGATCTGAAAAGAGATTCCAGCAGATCTTGTACTGATAGCAGCAGGATTCTTAGGAAGTGAAGCTTATGTCACAGAAGCTTTTGGGGTTAAAGTTAACCAGAGAACAAATGTAGAAACAAAACCAGATAGTTTTGCGACAAATGTAGAAAATATCTTTACTGCAGGAGATATGCATAGAGGACAGTCACTTGTTGTATGGGCGATTCGTGAAGGAAGAGATGCAGCTCGTGAAGTTGACAAACAATTAATGGGATATACAAATCTTTAAGTTATAAAATTGAAAAATGATGTCAGAAATACAAATATCGTCTGACATCATTTTTCGTTTGTAAAACAAAACTATTTTTGATAAGTTTTCGAGAAAGTCTTTTCAAAAGAGATTGTTTTGCTATGATAATCCGTGGAGAAAAATCTTAATAAAAGAGAGAAGTATGAGGGAGCAGATTGGATTATGCATTTTATTGGTCACTTTAAAACGATTACAAGACATAAGATTCTGGTGGCAAAAGGCTGTTTTAAACTGGGTCTTTATTATCAGGAATTATGCACGATATGTCCAAATATTCCCCAACGGAATTTCTGGTAGGAGTGAAATATTATCAGGGAACAGAAAGTCCGAATAATGCAGAACGTATGGAGGAAGGGATTTCAATGTCATGGCTGCATCATAAAGGACGGAACAAACATCATTTTGAATATTGGATTGATTACAGCATTGATAAAGACCATCCAGGATTGGTTGGGATGAAGATTCCAAAGAAATATATGGCAGAGATGTTTGTTGATCGTGTCAGTGCAGGAAAGATTTATAATGGAGATGAATTCGATCAGAAGAGCCCGTTGGAATATTTTGAACACGGAATTGGAGCATCGATCATGTGAAGCATCGAGAGATTATCTGTTAAACTTGCTTAGAATGTATGCAGAAAAAGGTGAAAAATATACGTTTGCCTACTTGAAGAATGACTTGAAGAATGACATGAGTGGATATGATAAGATCTCACCATTTCAACAATGTAAAAAATATTAAGATTGGATAGAATTTCATGTATCTGTGACTTGAAATATTACCATACTTACAGTATAATATGTAATGTAAATCAGATAAGAAGCCTGGGTGTACGATAACTTGCTATTTTGAACCTACATTTATTTATCATGGGACTTCGTATAATCGACCGGATGTCAAGCCCTGATACCGGGGACGGCAGAACGTTGATCGAGAAAACCCACCTAGCTCTGCTAGGCGTCAAAATCGCGAGACCGGCATTCTGGGTATATGATATGCAAAAGATAACAAAAGGGACTGTTAGTTTTAACAGTCTCTTTTAACATAACAAACCTATAAAGGAGTTAAAGTTTTGAAATTTTTAAAGAGAATGATAAAACGCCATTTATCTTAGTGGCGTTTGGGATTATCTTATATCTTGTGTTAAGTAATCTTCCAGTTGTATTTTCAGGAATATCTTATGTAAGCTCAGTGGCATTTCCGTTTATTTTAGGAAGTTGTGTTGCCTTTATCATCAATGTTCCAATGAGTTTCTTTGAAAGGAAATTGTTTTATAAGTTAAAAAGGAAAGCGTTCATTGAGCCTTATTATGGCAATCGTTAGTATTGTGGGTGTGATCTTGTTAGTATCACGATTGATCATTCCAGAATTGGTAGATACAATATTTAAGTTATCAAACAATATTCCTGAATATGTAAAAGAGATACAAGCCCTATTAGAGAAAACATCAATGAATAAACCAATGGTACATAAATATGTGAATCAGATCACGTTTGACTGGGATAAGATCAGTGGAGAGTTGATCACATTTTTGCAAGACGGCGCAACAAGTATGCTAAATTCAACGGTAAGTGCGATTACGGATGTTGTGCAATTTATTGTAAGTTTTGCATTGGGATTTGTATTTGCACTCAATGCATTGCTTCAGAAAGAAAAATTATCAATGCAGGTGAAAAAGGTATTGGTCGCTTTTTACCGGAACGGGTTGCGAAGTATATTGTACGAGTTGGAAGACTATCAAATAATGCATTTTCAAGCTTTTATCAGGGCAGTGCTTAGAAGCTGTGATTTTAGGCTGTCTGATTTTGCATCAATGAAACTATTAGGACTTCCATATGCGGTACTGATCGCAGTTTTATCGGTGTGATGTCATTAATTCCGATCATTGGCGGCTTTATTGGATGCTGGGTCGGGGTATTATTGATCTTTATGGTAGATTGGAAACAGGCTATCATTTTTATCATCATGTTCGTTGTTGTACAACAATTTGAAGGAAATGTTATCTATCCACATGTTGTAGGAAACTCTGTAGGACTTCCGGCAATATGGGTGTTAGTAGCTGTAACGATCGGTGGAAATATCGCTGGGATCGTAGGAATGATTTTTAGTATTCCGTTTTGTTCTGTCTTATATCAGCTGTTTTCTGAGATTGTGAACAAACAGATAAAAAAAAGAATGTGGATATACCTTGATGAAAATGCACATAATACTTCTATAAAATAAAAATGGAGGTATTTGTTATGAATCGAGATCAGATCATCTGTCCATGCCTTGATATCACAGCAGGGCAGATTATGGATGCATACAAAGAAGGAGCGAAGAGTGTCGAAGCGATCAAAGAGGTAACGGAGCAGGAACAGCTTGCGGAGCTTGCTTGGATGAAATTGAAGAATTAATACAGAGTTTGTAATTATAAAGAGATGTTGTTCGATGTTTTGAGCAGCATCTTATTTATTGTATAGGGATTTTGTTGAAATTTCCTATGCAATAAAAAGAACCCTTCTCAGAGATTCTCATCAAATGCCGATGGTGGGACTCGAACCCACACGTCCATAAGAACAACAGATTTTGAGTCTGTCTCGTCTGCCAGTTCCGACACATCGGCTGATTCAATTGTTCGACCTAAAATATATTATCACTTTTGAATCATAATGTCAATAATTTTTATAAAAATTATGAAAATTAAATTTTAATCCAATTTTAAAAGGCAAAAGGATCGGAGGGATCACTTTGGATAAAATGTAATAAGAGATAATAAGCTTTCACAGAAAGATTTTCTTCTCTTAAAATACGTTTTGCTTCATTTTATCAACTAACTCTACCGATAAATCTTCATTGGGCTCTAAATGATCAAGATTCGGCATTCCAGTAGAAATTCCATAAACCGTGCAATTGGTCTCATCTGTCATTCCAGCAGAAGAGAAATGAGGACGACTTAAGAAATCATCAAATTCAGCGGGTGTAAACGTAAGACCTGTTTCTTCTTTCATTTCACGGATTGCAGTTTCTTTGATAGATTCTCCGGGATCGATCAATCCGGCAGGTAATTCATATATATAATCATTTAAAGGATAACGAAATTGTCTTACCATGATCAGATGATCAGCTTTTTCTCCAAACAGACTATAAATGACAACGCCATCAGGAATGACTTCTTTCGTGGCAGCCATCATTATATTTTCATTCTTGCGACTGGCAACATAATATGGATGTGTATCTCCAAATTTATTTTCAGCTTCTAATTCATAAAGATTCAGAAATTTTACATTTGTTAGTGGTGTGATTTTATTTATCTTACTCATAGATATTACCTCCCTGTATATTTTTATTGTAAAGCATCACAACAAGATTGACAATAGACATAAAACAAGTATTATATACTAAAACGATATGAAATAAGGGATTACAAGAAAGGAGTTATGATGAGAAAGAAAATTATGGCTACAATACTTGGTACAGCGATACTTTTAACAGCAGTTTCTTTTACAGGTTGTGGAAAATCAGTCAAGGATTCTACAAGTGCGAAGACGGAGAAAACCACAAAAGAAACAAAAGAGATGAGAAGATCGAAATAAAAATACTTTCAAAATATGATCAGATAAAAACTGCTTTCAAAATATCCGAAAGAAATGACGGCAGAAGATACATCATATCAGGGAATTGTGGTAATTGAATATGATTCATTTGGCAAAGGAAGCAAAAGCTTTGGAATCAGTTTTAAAGAATGTAAAAGATCATAAAGATTGTGCTATCGTAATTTGTCAGTATACCGTAGAGGGAGATCCGATTCTTCAGTATGTTTCTAATGTAAATGGGAAGTTTTACTATGTAGAGGATTCTACGAGAGATGCTTATGGCAGTGAAAAATACGTACAGTATACTTATGACTACTACAAGATTTATAAACAGGATGGCCATTACACAGCAATTCTGACAATGGATAACAAACTGACATTTGATGAGGCACAGGATGTCAGAAGCTTAAAGACAGCGATACAGTTACTGGATGTTAAACAATAATTAAGAAAATGGAGCAGAGAATATGAAAATTTCAACAAAGGGAAGATATGCAGTCCGTTTAATGTATGATCTTGCAATGCATCATACAGGCGATTGGATCGCATTAAAAGACATATCAAGAAGACAGGAGATATCTGTAAAATATTTGGAACAGATCGTAAGACAGTTAAGTATCAGGGGATATTTAAAGAGTTTGCGAGGACCTAAAGGAGGTTATCAGCTTTCCAGAGACCCAAAAGATTATACGATCTATGAAATCTTAAAGATAACAGAGGGAAGCTTACAGCCAGTAGCGTGTTTGGATGATAAGGTGAATCAGTGTGAACGCTACCATGAATGTCCAACGATAGAGATCTGGGAAGGATTAGGACAGGTAATTGAAGAATATTTAAGTGGAATTACATTAGAAGATGTCGTAAATAAAGCAAGAATCAAAGGTGGAAACGATTATGTGATCTAAGGATCACATGGTCGTTTTTCTTTATTAAAAATATGATGAGAGTGTCAAAAGGAATGCGAAAGATAAAAGAGTTTGACATTGTTTTAAAATCTGATATACTAATAACATATTAAAAAGATAGGAATTATATGAAAATAAAATCAAAGGAGTAAAAATAATGTCAAATATATATAAAAATGTTATAGAATTAATCGGAAAAACACCGCTTGTAGAAGTTGAAAATGTAGAAAAAGATTTAAACTACAGGCAAGATTATTAGTAAAACTAGATGGATATAATCCAGCAGGAAGCGCAAAAGACCGTATCGCATATCAGATGATCGTTGATGCAGAAGAAACAGGAAAATTAAAAGAAGGGTCTGTTATTATAGAACCAACATCAGGAAATACAGGGATAGGACTTGCAGCGATCGGTGCATCCAAAGGATACAGGGTAATCCTCACAATGCCAGAGACAATGAGTGTTGAACGAAGAAATCTATTAAAAGCTTATGGAGCGGAAATTGTATTAACAGATGGTTCACAAGGTATGAAAGGAGCAATCACAAAAGCTGAAGAACTTGCTGAAGAAATCGAAGATGCATTTATCGCAGGACAGTTTGTTAATCCATCCAATCCGAAAGTTCACAGACTGACAACAGGGCCAGAGATTTGGAAAGACACGGACGGAGAAGTAGATATTTTATTGCAGGAGTTGGAACAGGAGGAACTGTTACAGGAGTTGGAGAATATTTAAAATCCAAGAAAGAAGATGTGAAAGTGATCGCTGTTGAACCAGCAACATCTCCAATGCTTTCAAAAGGTCAGGCAGGACCACATAAGATTCAAGGAATCGGAGCCGGATTTGTGCCTGAAGTGTTAAATACAGAAATTTATGATGAGATCATTCGAGTGGAGAATGAGGACGCTTTTGATTATGGAAAAGTGATCGCAATAGAAGAAGGAATCTTAGTTGGAATTTCATCAGGTGCTGCATTATATGCGGCGATTCAGGTGGCAAAACGTAAGGAAAATAAAGGGAAGACAATTGTAGCATTTTGCCAGATAATGGAGATCGATATTTGTCAACACCATTGTTTTCATAAATGCATGTTAAATGTTATTGGTTTTCAATTTCTGTAGTTTTGTGTTACAATGTCTCAGAACGCATTTATAGAAAAGGAGAACAATCTGGAGTGAAACAGAAATTATTATTGATTGATGGAAACAGCATTTTAAACCGTGCATTTTATGGATTGCCCGACATGACCAATAGTCAAGGACTCCATACGAATGCGATCCTTGGTTTTGAATATTATGTTTAAATTTTTAGAGGAAGAGAATCCGACACATCTGGCAGTTGCATTTGATTTAAAAGCGCCAACATTCCGCCATAAAATGTTTGCGGATTATAAAGGAACGAGAAAAGGAATGCCAGATGAATTACAAGAACAGGTTCCAGTGATCCGTGAAGTGTTAAAGGCAATGAACATTCCTTTGATGATGGAAGAAGGTTATGAAGCAGATGACCTTCTTGGGACAATGTCTGTTCTTGGAGAACAAGCAGGATTTGAAGTGAAAATTGTCTCTGGAGATAGAGATCTTTTACAGCTTGCGACAAAGAAAGTGCAGATTCGTATTCCAAAGACAAACAGGGCTGGAACGGTTGTTGAAGATTATTATGAAGATGATGTGTTAGAAAAATATCAGGTAACGCCAAAGGAATTTATTGACGTGAAAGCTTTGATGGGTGATGCATCGGATAATATCCCAATTCTGGAATAGGGAGAAGACAGCGACAAAACTGATCAAAGAATTTCAATCAATTGAAAATGCATATGCACATATTGATGAAGTAAAACCCAATCGTGCAAAAACAATCTGCAGGAATACTATGATCAGGGTGTTATGAGTAAAGAACTTGCAACGATCAAGGTAGATAGTCCGATCGATATTTCGTTTGATGATGCGAAGCTTGGTGATCTGTATACGAAAGAAGCGTATCATATGTTGAAAGAATTGGAATTTAAAGCAATTCTCAAACGTTTTGATGGAGAAGAACAAGAGGATTTCGAAATTAAGATCAAAGAAATCATCGATCTTGCAGAGGCGGAAGATATTTTGCAAAAGCAGTGAAGAAGAAAGAAGCAGGAATCTCCATTTATAAAGAAAATGATGCAATGTGGGTTGCATTAAATACAGAAGGAGAAGAAGTATATTTATTTAGTTGTGAAGGTTTTGGATTTATAACGCAAGATTTTTATATGAGAAAATTGATGATCTATATGACAACATAGGATATGTGGCAATGATGGAAGTGAAAGAACATTTGTCTCATTTAACGATCCATGAGACGACAAAGAGTATTTTTGATGTTTCACTGGCTGCTTATCTTGTGAATCCATTAAAAGCACTTATGAATATGATGATATTGCAAGAGATTATAAATCTATGATGCTTCCATCCAGAAAAGAATTGATCGATAAGAAACATCCAATGGTTACAGATGGGGTTTTAAGTGATGCAGGAAAGAAGATCATGGGTTATGAAGCTTATATTTCAAGAGAAGCGATCCAACCATTAAGTGATAAATTAACGGAACTTGAGATGATGGATCTTTATCGAGAGATTGAGATTCCAACAATGTTTGCACTTCATGATATGGAAGTACGAGGAATTCACGTAGATTCGAAAGCGTTGAAAGAATATGGAGATCAGCTGGTTGGAAGGATTGAAGAATTACAGGAGTCTATCTACAAAGAAGCAGGGGAAGAGTTCAATATCAATTCTCCAAAACAGTTAGGTGTTGTTTTATTTGAACATATGAAATTAGAAGGTGCAAAAAGACAAAGACTGGATATTCCACCAGTGTGGAAGTGTTAGAAAAGATCGAGCATCTCTATCCGATCATTTCGATGGTCTTAGAATACAGACAGTTGACGAAATTAAAATCAACGTATGCAGATGGATTAGCAAATTTTATTCAGGATGATCAGAGAATTCATGGGAAATTCAATCAGACGATCACAGCAACAGGGAGAATCAGTAGCACGGAACCAAATCTTCAGAATATTCCAATCCGTATGGAACTTGGAAGAGCGATCCGCAAAGTATTTCTGCCAGAAGATGGATATGTATTCTTAGATGCGGATTATTCACAGATCGAACTTCGAGTTCTGGCACATTTGTCACAGGATGAGAAACTGATCCATGCATATGAGAAGAATCAGGACATTCATGCAAGAACAGCTTCTGAGGTATTTGGAATTCCGATGGATGAAGTGACGAGTACACAAAGAAGAGATGCAAAAGCGGTTAACTTTGGGATCATTTATGGATTAAGTGCGTTTGGTTTAAGTCAGGATCTTAAGATTTCAAGAAAACAGGCACAGGAATATATTGATCGTTATTTTGCAATGTATCCACGAGTTAAGGAATTCTTAGATGGGGAAGTGGAAAAAGGAAAAACAGACGGATATGTAAAGACAATGTTCAATCGAATCCGCCCAATCCCAGAATTAAAATCCAGCAATTTCATGCAGAGAAACTTTGGAGAACGTGTAGCAATGAATTCCCCGATTCAGGGAACAGCAGCAGATATCATTAAGATCGCAATGGTAAGAGTGAATATGAAATTAAAAGAAAAACAGATGAAATCCCGTCTGCTTTTACAAATTCACGATGAACTACTGATTGAAACACATTTGGATGAATTTGAGGAAGTCAAAGAAATCTTACAGAATGAAATGATGAATGCAGTAAGCCTTCGTGTGCCATTAAATATTGATATTGAACAGGGAGCAAGCTGGTACGAAGCAAAATAAGGAGAAGATAAATGAAAATCATAGGAATCACCGGGGAGTCGGCTCTGGAAAAGTGAGATTTTAAATATACTAAAAAATGATTATCAGGCAAAAGTCATTCAATCTGATCATGTAGCACATGAGCTGATGGTACCAGGGCAAAAAGTTATGATGCGATCGTTCAGGCATTTGGAAATGAAATTTTAAATGAAGACCAGACGATCAATCGTCCGATACTTGAGAGATCGTGTTTCATGATGAAACAAAACTTTCATTATTAAACAGCATCACTCATAAAAATGTAGATGAAGAGATTTTATCAAGAATTGATCAGTTTGGAAAAGAAGAACCAGAAGGTTTGCTTGTCATAGAGTCAGCTTTGTTAGTTGGAGCAGGATATGAAAAGAGATTTGATCAGTTATGGTATATTTACACGAGAGAAGAAGTAAGATATGAACGCTTAAAAGCTTCCAGAGGATATTCTGATGAAAAGATCAAACAGATGATCGAAAAACAGCAAAAGAAGAAGAGTTTAAATCTATGGCAAGCAATATCATTGATAATTCAGGTGATCTAGAAGATACAAAAGCACAGATCATAAAGATTCTTGGTTGATATTTTGTACATTTAAGAATACAGTGCAATTCTTGAATCTTAAATAACCTTATGATATAATGTTTGCCAATAGGGTCAGCCCAGAAGAGAAGAAAGAGGTATAATCTGTGAAACTATCAAGTTTAGCAAGCAGCAGTGAAGGAAATTGCATATATGTTGGAACGAAGAAGACGAATGTATTAGTTGATTGTGGAGTCAGTGCAAAGCGTATTGAAAATTCACTTTCAGAACTTGATCTTACCGTTCCAGAATTTGATGGAATTTTGATCACACATGAGCATACGGATCATATCAAGGGACTTGGTGTTATCGCAAGACGATATGGACTTCCAATCTTTGCAACAGGAAAGACGATCGATGCGATTTTTGATTATAAGAACCTTGGGAAAGTTGATAAAAGCCTTTTTCATTCGATTGAAGCAGACAAACCATTTGAGATCGGAGATATGAAAGTCAATGCATCTCATATATGGCATGATGCTGCAGATCCTGTTTGTTACTCGTTTTACTCAGAAGAAGGCCAAGGCAAGCATTGCAACAGATCTTGGAGACTACGATGAATATCTGGTAGAGAAGATATATGATTCGGATATTTTATTTGTAGAAGCTAATCATGATGTGAATATGCTTCAGGTTGGACGTTATCCGTATTATTTGAAGAGACGGATCCTTGGAAGAGAGGACATTTATCGAATGAAAGATGTGCTGAACTGATTGAGGAAGTTGCAACACAGAAGACAAAGAAAGTTTATCTTGGACATCTGAGTAAAGAGAATAATTACGAAAAACTGGCATACGAGACGGTAAAGATTTCTTTACATAATTTTACATTACCGATCGAAGTAGCCAGAAGAGACACGGTATCTACCGTAACCAGTGTATCATAAACATTTAGGAGGAATAACAAAAATGGAAAAACAGTAATCACAGTTGTTGGAAAAGACGGTGTAGGAATCATCGCAAAGGTGTGTAACTATTTAGCTAGCAACAATGTTAACATCTTAGACATCTCCCAAACGATCACAGGCGGCTTCTTTAACATGATGATGGTCGTAGATCCAGCTGGTTCATCCAAAGATATCGCATTATTATCCAGTGAGTTAAAACAGATCGGTGAAGAAATCGGTGTTGTAATTCAGGCGCAGAACGAAAGAATCTTTGATATTATGCACAGAATTTAGTGGGGTGGCATCATGATTAATCTGAATGAAGTATTTGAAACGAATAAAATGATCCATGAGATGAATTTAGATGTTCGTACGATCACGATCGGTATCAGTTTATTAGATTGTGTTGGTGCAACACTAGAAGAGGTCAAGGAGAATATTTATAATAAGATCACAACAGTTGCAAAAGATCTTGTGAAGACAGGAAAAGATATCGAGAATGAATTTGGTATTCCAATCGTTAACAAGCGAATTTCTATCACACCAATTTCTTTAGTGGGTGGGAATGTATGTAAGACACCAGATGATTTCGTAGAACTTGCGAAAGTATTAGATGCAGCAGCAAAGAAAGTTGGAGTCAACTTCTTAGGTGGATATTCTGCATTAGTAAGCAAAGGAATGACAAAAGCAGATGAATTATTGATCCGTTCTATTCCAAAAGCATTAGCAGAGACAGACTTTGTATGTTCCTCTGTTAATGTAGGTTCTACAAAGACAGGAATCAACATGGATGCAGTGAAATTGATCGGTGAGATCATCAAAGAAACAGCAGAACTTACAAAAGACAACCAGTGTCTTGGATGTGCGAAGTTCGTAGTATTTTGTAATGCACCAGATGATAACCCATTTATGGCAGGAGCTTTTCATGGAGTTACAGAAGCAGATGCGATCATCAATGTAGGTGTTAGTGGACCAGGTGTTGTAAAACGTGCGATTGAAAATGTTAGAGGAGAGAACTTTGAAGTTCTTTGCGAGACGATCAAGAAAACAGCATTTAAAGTAACTCGTGTCGGACAGTTAGTAGCGAAAGAAGCATCTAAGAGACTTGGAATTCCATTTGGAATCATTGATCTTTCTCTTGCACCAACACCAGCAGCAGGAGACAGTGTTGGAGAGATCTTAGAAGAGATTGGATTAGAGTATGCAGGAGCACAGGAACAACAGCAGCCTTAGCGATGTTAAATGACCAAGTGAAGAAGGGTGGAGTTATGGCTTCCTCTTACGTTGGTGGATTAAGTGGAGCATTTATTCCAGTCAGCGAAGATCAGAGAATGATCGATGCAGTGAATGCTGGAGCTCTGACAATTGAGAAATTAGAAGCAATGACATGTGTATGTTCTGTAGGACTTGATATGATCGCAATTAGGAAAAACAAAAGCAACAACGATCGCAGGACTGATCGCAGATGAGATGGCACTTGGTATGATCAATCAGAAGACAACTGCTGTCCGTGTGATCCCAGCAATCGGAAAAGATGTTGGAGATCAGGTAGAATTTGGTGGATTACTTGGATATGCACCAATTATGCCAGTGAATGAATTTTCATGCGATGCATTTGTGAATCGTGGAGGAAGAATTCCAGCACCGATCCATAGCTTTAAAAACTAGAAATCATGATATTTTGAGGTGACAATTTTGGGGTATTAGATCAGCATGCAGACATTATATCATCAGAATCAGATATGGTGGACATGCATACAGGAAGAGAACGAATGTCCGGATCATCTGTTAAGAGAACTTGGGAGCGGCTGCATAAGATTATAGAGGAATTCCCATAAGTTCAAAGGAACGGCATAGGCCGTGGACTATATTATATAAACACAAATTAAGAAGAGAATTTAAAAGGAGATATATAAAATGAGTCAAAACGTATATGATGTGCTGCAAGAAAGAGGATTTATCGCACAGACAACACACGAGGAATTAAGAGAACTGTTAGGAAAAGAAAAGTAACATTCTATATCGGATTTGATGCAACAGCAGACAGTTTAACAGCAGGACATTTTTAACGATCATGGCAATGATGCATATGCAGAAAGCAGGACATCGTCCAATTGCTCTTTTAGGTGGCGGGACAACTATGATTGGAGATCCATCTGGAAAATCTGATATGAGAAATATGTTAACAAAGGAAACGATCGATCATAATGCGAAACGTTTCAAAGAACAGTTATCAAGATTTATCACATTTGATGATGACAAAGCAATCTTAGCAAATAACGCAGATTGGTTATTAAATTTAAATTACGTTGAATTCTTACGTGAAGTTGGAGTTCATTTCTCAGTCAACAAGATGTTAACAGCAGAATGTTACAAACAGAGAATGGAACGTGGACTTACATTCTTCGAGTTTAACTATATGTTAATGCAGGGATATGATTTCCTTGAGTTAAATAGAAGATATGGATGTAAATTAGAGATGGGTGGAAACGACCAGTGGTCTAATATCCTTGCAGGAGCTGACTTGATCCGCAGAAAAGAAAAGAAAGATGCTTACGGATTAACATTAACACTTCTTACAAGAAGCGACGGAGTGAAGATGGGTAAAACAATGGCAGGTGCTGTATGGCTTGATCCAGAGAAGACATCTCCATACGATTTCTACCAGTACTGGAGAAATATCGAAGATGTGAAAGTAGAAGAATGTTTATCACTTCTTACATTCCTTCCAATGGATGAAGTCCGAAGACTGGGAGCCTTAGAAGGAGCAGAGATCAATAAAGCAAAAGAAGTTCTTGCTTATGAAGTTACAAAGATCGTTCATGGAGAAGAAGAAGCGAAGAAAGCTCAGACAGCTGCAAAAGCAATGTTTGTTAGCGGTGGAGCAAACGAAGATGCCCCTACATTTGAATATGAAGCAGATAAATTAGCAGAAGGAATCGATATTCTTACAATGTTAGTAGATTCTAAACTTTGCACAACTCGTTCAGATGCAAGAAGAATGGTACAGCAGGGTGGAGTTTCTGTAAATGGTAAGAAAGTAGATGCAATTGATGCAACATTTGGTAAGGTGGACTTTGACGATAAAGATCGTATCTTATTAAAGAAAGGTAAGAAGAAATTCTGCCAGATCAAAGAAAAATAATTAAAAATAAACAAGTAGGAATCCCGGAGAGTTGATACTCGGGATTCTTTCAATATTCAAAAGGAAAATAAAAAGAAATATTAGAAAGAGAATCAGAAAAGAAAAGAGGAAGAGAACTTTGAAAACAAAATGCACAAGAGGAATCATATATTTTATCGGTTTGATCGTGCTTGCACTTGGAATTGTATTAAATACAAAAACATTGTTAGAGTATCACCGATTATATCTATTCCATATAATATCTGTCATATCTGGCATTTAAACCTAGGAGCAATAACCTTTGTGTTTTACTGCTTTTGTGTGCTGATAGAGTCAATCTTAAAAGGAAAAGAATTTAAATTATATGAATTATTACAGATTCCAATGAGTCTTGTGACAAGTGTATTTATCAATATTTTGACCAGTATTTAAATATTGTACCAGATACATTGGGACAGAAACTTCTGGTATTATTTTTGCAATCGTTGTTACGGGAATAGGTGCAGCAACGATGGTTAATATGAAGCTTGTACCCAATCCTGCAGATGCACTTGCAGCGACAATCGGAGATAAACTTGGCAAAGGCATGGGGATTGGCAAAAATGTTTTGATGTTACTTGTTTTGTACGTCAGGAATCATTGGACTTGTATTTACAAGACATATCATAGGACTTGGAATTGGAACTGTACTGGCAGTTATTTTACAGGAAGAGTCATTGCAGTTTATAATTATTTCCTAAAACATCCAATGCAGAATCTTGCAGGAATCACTGCAGAATTATAAGCCAGAGATAATGAAAGCCCTTTATGCTACAAAAATATGTAGAAAATTGTCGAAATTTATGATGTCTGGATTGTTTGGAGCGTGCCTGTTTATGTATGGAATGCCGATCAGACGAAAAGGCTTATATGGTTTTGTAATCTTTCTGATCGTTTGTATGGCAGGTGTTTTTGGCTTACGGATGGTAAATTAGAAGCTGTAGAGCAGGCAAGAAAGGATATGGTGCATTGCATTCATGAATTAAGATATGGAAAAGATCAGATTCCAGAAGAATTCAGATGAAATGATGCGTGTAATATCAGAACAGAAAAATCATTATATTTAAAAGCATACGTAGGTTCCGTATATAAAGATGGAATCTGGAGGAAAATGCCAGAGGGACAAGATCCATTGCAATGGTTTTGACAACTTCCCGTACAGGAAATCAGATGTTATATGTATCAGCAGCAGTGGAAGCTTTCCGTGCACATGGAATTCCGGCAAGATACGTGGAAGGATACTATCTTGGAGCATCCAAGATCCAGGACAGCAAAATGGAGAGGTATCTATTACAGGGGAGAATGCTCATGCATGGGTGGAAGTTTATTTTGACGGAGTTGGATGGAAGGCAGTGGACGTAACTCCGGGATATTACTATAATGTGGCAACACTTCAGAAGATGGTAAACACACCAGAACAGATTAAGAAGAATGCAGCATTAAAGAACAATGGATACAAAGGAAAACAGACTGCAAGTTCTGGAAAAGTGATCAGAATCTTACAGAGGCAGATTTTTGGATTGTTAGGAATCTTTGGAATTGAGATAAAACTTGGATGGAAGACCAAAGAGATGGATCAAAAGATCACGGATAATTTTGCAAATATTGAGGTAGGGGAGTATGAACGTGCCTGTGAATTGGTGGAAAAGACGATTTATGGAGAAATTAAACTTGAGTTGTTTGAGGAACGAACTGTAAGAAACTTTCGTGATAAATTGGCAGAAGAAGCAAAAGGACTTGCTTGGAAAGAAAAGTTAAAACTGAGGTATCAATTTCAAAAATATTGTATGTAATCTAAGCTAAATTTTGGAATAGTCCAATGCCAAACAAAAGAACGACGAACTTGTGCAGCCAGTTCATTTTGCTCTAAAATATCTTCAATCAAGAATGCAACGCCATCCTGATCATTAGAAGGCGCAATGACAGAACATACATCTTTTACAGCAGCAGAAGCATTTGCCATAGCAGCAGTGACTCCAAGATAAGAGATAACATAGAAAGATCATTCCCACTATCACCAACCGCAAGGATTTGTGAAGGAGTGATCTTTCTTGTTTGGGCATAACGAAGTAGAGCTGTTCCTTTCTGTGCATTTACATGCGTGATCTCCAGATCATTTTGGAAGTTGATACTGCATGTAACTGATCAATCCTATGAATATCGTCTTTTAAAGCATTGATCTTATCTTGATCAAAAATGTAGTAGAGATTTTATAAATTGGTGTTTCACAGCCAAGCAGACTTTCTTTTCCTTCAAAAAGCGAACTTTAGAAACCATCATTGCAAAGTCGTGCCAAGTACGGAAATATACTTTACCTTCTTGTTCAACGGCAGGAAACACTTCATTTTATAATAAGATAATAACGTATTTTTATCAGTGATTGAGGTTTTCCATATTCCGTTGCAATGTCGGCAAAAGCACCATGCCGTTCAAAACAGTTAAGATCTGTTTTGCAATACTTTTGGAAGCGAAGCGATATGAAATCCATTGCCGTGCACATCATAAGTGCAAGCCCCACTGTGGCAGATCATATCACAGGAAAGAGATGCCGCATCAAGTTCTCCTTTGCAGCGCGATAATCTCTTCCAGTATTTACAATAAAATGAATTCCATGTTTCTGCAATTTTTCACCGCATTGATCGTTCGGTCAGATATATATCCTTCGTCATTTAATAAAGTTCCATCCATATCGGATGCAAATAATCGTATCATATTAAGTACTCCTTTCGTGTGTATAAGATGATGGTAACAGGGAAATACAAAATTTAAATGATATCTATGTTAAATTTCTGCAATGAAAACTATTTAGAAAAAATCTAAATAGTAATTGACTTTTGGAATACATCATGCTATAAAGTAATTAGAAATATTTCTAAATAGTCACAGAAAGGATGAGAGTTATGGGATTTGCAGAGACATTTAAAGCATTATCAGACCCGATACGAAGAGAGATTCTTATGATGTTGCGGGATGGTAGTATGTCCGCTGGAGAGATTGGTTCTCACTTTGATATGACAGGTGCAACCATTTCTTATCATTTGAAGATTCTTAAAAAGCAGAGCTGATCTTCGAGAAGAAAGAGAAAAATTATATTTACTACACGTTAAATACATCAGTTGTTGAGGAAATTATGTTATGGTTGTCAGAATTGAAGGGAGGAAATCATGATGTTAAAGAAGAATAAGAAGTTTTTATTGCAAGTTGTATTGTAATTTTATTACCAATGTTTGCGGGATTCTTATTATGGGATCAGTTGCCAGCACAGGTGGCAACACATTTTGGAAGAAACGGCGAGGCCGATCGATACAGCAGCAAATTATTTGCAGTAGCAGGAATTTATCTGTTTTGCTGGCAGTGCATATTTTATGTAGTGTTATCACAGAATTTGATCCTAAGAAAGGAATGTTGGGTCTAAGATTTATCATCTGATCCTATGTATCTGTCCGGTTGTATCACTTTGGTGTGGGGTAATGATCTATGGAAATGCATTAGGATATAAAGACGTGATCAATTTAAATCTGTGGACGAATGTTTTACTAGGAATAGTTCTGATTGTTGTTGGAAATTATCTTCCAAAGTGCAGACAGAACTATATGATCGGAATCAAACTTCCATGGACATTGGATAATGAAGAAAATTGGGATTATACGCATCGAATGGCGGGAAATGGTGGATCATCGGTGGAGTTTTGACGATTCTGCTTGGATTTCAGAAGTTTGTTGATCCAATTGGAGCAGCAGTAGGGATTATTTTGATCGTTACATTGATTCCTGCGATTGCTTCTTATATTTATTATAAGAAGCATAGAGTTATGTAAAAAGCATTGTGGTAGATAAAAAGAAATCAGATGTTATAATAAAGTTAATTATCGGACAGAAGGGAGTGATCACATGCAACAAGTAATATCTGTAGGGAATCAGGATTTTAAATCAATCAGAGAAAGAGCAGGCAAAGTAATTCGGATATTAAAGTTATCATGGAAAATTTGCTTTATGGAAAGCAGATAGAAGAAAAACATTATGATGCACAATTGCTTGCAAAAGGAATGAAAAAGAAAAGATCAGACATTATGGTTTTGCCTTTTGTGGAAAGAAAGTACTGATCGGAAAATAAGAAAAGATGTTATAATAGAATATGGCATCTTTTCTTTTACATAAAGAAGTTTCAAATGAAAATAAAAATAATTATGAACCAAATCTATTGACATACAAACAAAAAATGCTAACTTATAATTACAAACAAAACAAAAATAAGTTACGAACGAAACATTCTGAAAGGAGATACCATGAACAACACAGAACATTTCGGTAAATTAACAGAACGCATGCAGGCATTTCGTGAGGAAGTGCTCGATGCAAAACCATATATTGACGCACAGAGAGCCGTACTGGCAACAGAAGCTTATAAAGAAAACCAGAATCAGCCAAGAGTTATGGTAAGAGCTTTAATGCTACAGAAGATCTTAGAAGGAATGAGCATTTACATTGATGACAAATCCCTGATCGCAGGAAATCAGGCAACAAAGAACAAGAATGCTCCAATCTTCCCAGAATATACCATGGAATTTGTGATGAACGAATTAGATCTCTTTGAGAAACGCGACGGAGATGTTTTCTATATTACAGAAGAGACAAAAGAACAGTTAAGAGATTGCACCGTTCTGGGAGAATAACAATCTTCGTGCCAGAGGAGAAGCTTTACTTCCAGAAGAGGTAGATGTCTTTATGGAGACAGGTGTCTTTGGAATGGAAGGAAAATTAAATGCTGGAGATGCCCATCTGGCAGTGAATTACCAGAGAATCTTATCTGATGGATTGAAAGGATATGAAAAAGAGTAAAAGAATTAAGAGCAGCATTAGATTTCACAGATCCAGAAAGTATTGATAAGAACGTATTTTATAAAGCAGTCTTAACAGTCATTGAAGCCGTTCGTGATTTTGCACAGCGTTACAGCAAACTTGCAAAAGAATTAGCAGACAAAGAAACTGATGCAAAACGTAAAGAAGAATTATTACAGATGAGCAAGATCTGTGCCAAGGTTCCATATGAACCAGCAAATTCCTTTAGGAAGCTGTACAGTCTGTTTGGTTTATCCAGTTGATCCTTCAGATCGAATCTAACGGACATTCCTTAAGTTATGGACGTTTTGACCAGTATATGTATCCATATTATATGAAAGATATCAATGAAGGAAAGATCACAAAAGAAGATGCATTAGAATTATTAACATGTCTTTGGATCAAGACATTAACGATCAATAAAGTACGTTCCCAGTCACATACATTAAGTTCCGCAGGATCACCAATGTACCAAAACGTAACGATCGGTGGACAGACAACTGATAAGAAAGATGCTGTCAATGAATTAAGTTTTGTAGTATTACAATCCGTTGCACAGACAAGACTGACACAGCCAAACTTGACAGTCCGTTATCATGCTAATATCGACAAACATTTCTTTGATGAATGTATCGAAGTTATGAAACTCGGATTTGGTATGCCAGCATTAAATAATGATGAGATCATCATCCCATCTTTCATCAATTGGGGTGTCAAAGAAGAAGATGCATACAATTATAGTGCGATCGGATGTGTAGAGACAGCTGTTCCAGGTAAATGGGGATATCGTTGTACCGGTATGTCTTATATTAACTTCCCAAGAGTTCTGCTTTGTGCGATGAATGATGGAGTTGACTTAACAAGCGGTAAGAGATTTACCAAAGGATATGGTAAATTTACAGAGATGGAAACATATGAAGATCTCTTAGCAGCATGGGATAAGACCGTCAGAGAAATGACACGTTATAGTGTTATTGTGGAAAATGCAATTGATAAAGCATCTGAGCGAGATGTACCAGACGTTTTATGTTCTGCATTAACAGATGACTGTATTGGAAGAGGAAAAACGATCAAAGAAGGTGGAGCAGTCTATGACTTTATCTCTGGACTTCAGGTTGGTATTGCTAATATGGCAGACTCTCTTGCAGCGATCAAGAAACTTGTATACGAAGAGAAGAAGATCACAAAGAACAGCTTTGGAATGCAATCTTAGACGATTTCCAGTCAGAAGAGAACAAGAAGATTCAGGAAATGCTCATTAATGACGTTCCTAAATACGGAAATGATGATGACTATGTCGATCAGTTAGTCGTAGAAGCATACGATTCTTACTTAGATGAGATTAAGAAATATCCAAACACACGTTACCACAGAGGACCGATCGGCGGTATTCGTTATGGTGGAACATCATCTATCAGTGCGAACGTTGGACAGGGAATGGGAACCATTGCGACTCCAGATGGAAGAAATGCATTTGAACCATTAGCTGAAGGAAGCAGTCCGGCACATAATGCAGATAAGAATGGTCCAACAGCAGTATTTAAGACGGTTGCGAAACTTCCAACAGAGAAAATCACAGGTGGAGTTTTATTAAACCAGAAGATGACACCACAGATGTTATCAACAGAAGAAAACAAACAGAAATTAGAGATGCTGATCCGTACATTCTTCAACCGTTTACATGGATATCATGTACAGTATAATATTGTATCCAGAGAAACTCTGATCGATGCCCAGAAACATCCAGAGAAACATAAAGACCTGATCGTTCGTGTGGCAGGATACAGTGCATTCTTTAATGTATTATCTAAGAAGACACAGGATGATATTATTGGAAGAACAGAGCAGACATTATAATTTACAAAAATAGAGGAATGGCAGTTGGCTTGAGTAGGGTTAACTGCTGTTTTCGTGATAGACTAGAAGAAATAATATTCATGAAAGAAAAAAGTCTTGGTAAGAAGCTGTAAAGCTGTTTTGCCAAGGCTTTTGTGCATACAGAATTTTTAAAAGATTAAAAGAAGCAGTCGATGCCCGCATCCAAAATATCCGCTGATAATCGGTAAGATCCTCAGGATGCAATGCTTTCACATTCTCATAAGAATAAGTCTTTCCGAGTAAATGATACTTGTTTTCTCCGAATTGATGGAAAGGAAGCAGTTGAACCTTCTTCGCTCCAACCTGATTTAATAAAGCAGCGATTCCTTTTGCATCATCCAAAGAATCATTGAAATCAGGAATCACAGGGATTCGAGGAAGAACTTCAATTCCTTGAGAAATCGCCCATGCTAAATTTTCAATGATCAGTTCGTTATGGACATGGGTTCCTTCATAATGCTTATCACTGTCATAGTGCTTTACGTCAAACAAAAGCAAGTCAAACATCGGAGCCAATTCTCTAAAAATCTCTTTATTGATATATCCAGTTGTCTCAATCGCAGTATGAATCTTATGTTCTTTTAATTTTGCAAGTAAAGCCTTTACAAAATCTGGTTGAACCATTCCTTCACCGCCAGAGATTGTTACACCGCCTCCAGATTCCTCATAAAAATCAATATCCTGAAGACAGACTTTGACAACTTCATCTACATCTTTTGCTTCTCCTTCATAACTTAAGGCCTTTGCAGGACAGTTTTTACACATTGAAGACATCCAGCGCATTTTGATGGATCAATACCTACATAACTGTCATCTCCCATAGAAATTGCCTGGTTTGGACAGACATGCGTGCAAGTACCGCAATGAGCACATTTTTCTTTATCATATAAAATTTGGACTTGGCTCAACTGTGATTCCGGATTTGCACACCATTTACAACGCAGTGGACAGCCTTTTAGGAAAACTGTTGTACGGATTCCTGGTCCATCGTGAATGCTGAATTTCTGTATATTAAAACAATACCATTTGTTTGCATGGATAATATTTCTCCTTTCTGATTCTTTTGTATATCTTATCACAAAACTTACGAAAAGTAAATAATATACTTACAAATGAAAGTTAAAAACATTAAACGAAAATAATTGTTGACATATTCGAAAATTATGGTAAGATAGAAGTATCAAAAACGAAACACGTAATAAGACTTAGGAGGAGTTTTAATCATGGAATTTATCTTAGATACAGTAGATCTTGAAGAGATCAAAGACGGTGTAGACCACATGCCAATCGTTGGAGTAACAAGCAACCCATCCATCGTTAAGAAAACATCACCAGAAGATTTCTTTGGACATATGAGAAAGGTTCGTGAGATCATCGGGAAAGAAAGAAGCCTTCATGTACAGGTAATTTCATTAGATGCAGAAACAATCGTTAAGGAAGCCCACAGAATTTTAGAAGAGATTGATGATCAGGTATATATCAAAGTTCCTGTATCCTATGAAGGATTAAAAGCGATCAAGATCTTAAAATCAGAAGGTGTTAACGTAACAGCAACAGCAGTTTATGATCTGATGCAGGCATATTTTGCATTAGCAGCAGGAGCTAACTATATCGCACCATATGTAAATCGTATCGGAAATCTCGGGCAGACCCTATGGAACTGATCAGCAATCTTCAGGACCGTATCGAAGATGATGGATATGATTGTAAGATCGTTGCAGCATCATTTAAAGGCGTTGAACAGGTGAAGAACGCATTTAACTATGGAGCAGAAGCAATCACAGCACCATATGCAGTATTAAAACAGGTATTTGCAAATCCTAATATTGACAAAGCAGTGACAGACTTCAACAATGACTGGTATGCAGTTTATGGAGAAGGTAAAGGAATCTGTGACCTTTAATTAAAAATATGCTATTATATGAATAGTGCAGAGGGATAAAGAGCCGCAAGACGGCTCTTTCCTAATATTATGAAGAAAGGGAAAGTTTCATGACAGACAGACAAACAAAGATTCTTGAAATCGTAAATCAAAAAGAAAGTAGAAGTGGCAACTTTGTCACAGATGCTGGAGGTATCACAGGTCACGATCAGAAAAGATCTTGATGCTTTGGAAGAACTGAATTTTCTGACAAGAGAACACGGGTATGCAACAATGAAGAATATGTCAGACATCAGCAATCGTATGGCTTTTGTTATGAAACAAAGCAGCGCATCGCAGAAAAAGCAAGTGAGATCATATCTGATGGGGAAACGATCATGGTAGAGTCGGGATCAAGTTGTGCATTGCTTGTAAAATACCTTTCAGAGACTAAGAAAGATATTACAGTTATCACGAATTCATCCTATATTGCTCGTTTTATCAGAGAAACAGAGGGTGGTGTTACAAAGGTCATCGTTCTTGGAGGAGAATATCAGAAGGAAGCAGAGGTTATGGTAGGACCATTGGTGAAGACCTGTGCGGAAGCTTTTATGTAGATAAACTATTTATGGGAACGGATGGGTATATCCCTGGCATCGGATTCACAAGCGGAGATATGTTAAGGGCCGAAGCTGCCAAGAGTATGGCGGATTCTGCAAGGAATTCTATCATTTTAACAGATTCCAGCAAGTTTTCAGAACATGGAGTTGTCATGCAGTGTAGACTCAAAGATATTAATATGGTATTTACGGACGATCAAGTGCCATTAGAAGCTAAAGATGCGATGGAACAAAATGGGATTATCGTAGAAACAGTACCTAGATAAGAAAGAAATGATAATAGAAACTGTCATATGAATGGAAGGAAAATTCGTATGGCAGTTTTCGTTTTACAGTAAAAACACTGTCGTTACTATGTACAAAAATAAATACATAAGATATAATAAAGTTGTAATTTAATAATTAAAACAAAAGGAGGCAGTGGATGAGAACAAGAAAGATGATGTTGTATGCAGGCATGATCGCATCTCTGACAATGGGGATTTTATAAGCGGAGCAGGTCAGCAGAAAGTGGAAGCGAAAACTAAAGTAACATACACGCTTAAGAAGGAACATTGACGATCAAAGGAAAAGGTGCAATGCCTGCGAAGATGAAATTTCGAAGGAACAAGAAGATCAAGAAAGTTATCATTAAAAAGGCGTGACATCTGTTTCATATGAAGCGTTTGCATTATGTAAGAATTTGAATTCTGTGACAATTCCATCAACAGTAAAACGATAGGAATTCGAAGCTTCTATGGAACAAAGATTTCTAAAATAACGGTTCCATCAAAGACAAAGACGATCGGGCAGGGGCATTTGGAAGTTGTAAAAGTTTAAAGACGATCGTTATGCCAGGAGACTTTAAATTAAAACTCGAAGAGGATACTGACGATAAGTTATGGTATGTCACAAGTGATCAGTCAGCAGTTGATACCATAACATTTAATACAAAATTAAAATTGGCAAATGTATCATATCTGTCAGCAAATAATCTGGTAGTTGCAAAGAATGATCCATCATATCAGAGTATCGAGGGTGTAATCTATACAAAAGATGGAAAAGGAATTGTAAGAGTACCTCAAAAGAGAACAGAGCTTAAGATCAAAGAAGGATGTACAGAGTTTAATATGCAATCTGTATTATATAATTCCACAGATTCTGAAGGAGATGAGTTCAACAATTGTTCTAAATTAAAGAAGATTGTAATTCCATCATCTGTAAAGAGTATTAATAAAATAAAATATAAAACGGATCGAGCGGATGCGTGTGATATGCACGTTGATACCATTGAAATTGCTCCAAAAGATTTTGATGCGAACAGCCTTTACGCATTAGGAAGTTCTCTTGGGAAGAATATCACGATTGAGTCATTAATGAAATTACTTCCAGATCAGATTACATACAAAGATCATATGTATATTACAAAAGATCACGGTTTATTAAAATATGACGGAAAAGATGCAAATGTTGAAATTCCAGAAGAGATCACATGGATCGCACCAGAAGCATTTTATAGAAATGAAACATTAAAGAATGTCAAACTTCCATCTAAGATCACTACGATCGAAGAAAATACATTTTATGGATGTAGTGAATTGGAAGCCGTGATAATTCCAGATCAGGTAAACATGATCGGCAAGTCAGCATTTGATGAATGTACGGTATTAAAATCCGTAACATTTGGAAAATCCTTAAAAGTGATCAAAGATCATGCGTTTGCTTCAGCAAATATCAGAAACTTTACAATCCCATCAGGAATTCAAAAGATAGAGATAGGTGCTTTTGCTGGAATCAACCAGATTGGGACGGTTACATTTGAGGGAAGTACAAAGTATGTTGCAGCAGATGCATTTATGAATTCCACAGGAATCAAACTTGTATATAAGAAAGGGATCAAGGAAGCGCAAACAGAATTATCTTATGACTATATTATAGCCAGAAAGAATGGAAATAATAAAGTTCGTACAACGTGGCAGCCAGTATCAGGAGCCAATGGTTATCAGTTAAAATTCAGTACTGACAAGAAATTTAAAAAGTATTGAAAACAGTAATGGTCAAGAAAAATGTGTCAAATGCTACAACATATGTAAAGAATAAGAAGAAAACCCTCTATATTAAAGTTCGTCCATATCAGACAATTAATAAGAAGAATGTTTACGGAAGATGGTCTTATCTGCAGTTATAGTAAGAAAAATGAAAAGAAGTATTTAAACAAACAAGCGCTAGATTGGTATTTTGCCAAAACTAGCGTTTCTTTTGTGAAGATTATCTATGCATGATGAGAAATTTAAATCAAATTGATTTAGAATATGCTCACTGTAGGAATCGGTCTGGTTGATGTGGGAAAAAGCAGATTGAACTTTTTGAATTCTTTGGCAGGAGCAGTCTTAAAGCATGCGATTAAAAAGAATAAAAACAAAATAGAAAAGCCAATTCTTAATTTTAAAAAGACCAATATGTTGGTGATTGGTTTTCTTGCTCATTTATATAGGAAGAAAAATCGTTACCAGAATTTAATTTTCGATATGTATCATTAAGTCGAGTTTGTTCTATATGAAAATCCGTATTTTTATGCATGAAAAGTACCTCCTTTGTACATTCTATTCAGAGAAGAAAAAACTGAACAAATTTTCAAAAAATTGAAAGAAAAGGTTGACATTAAAATGCGAAAGTGCTACTTTAAATATAGATGTTAGCACTCGATATAAATGAGTGCTAATAACAGGAGGCGAAGATATGGAGTTAAATGATCGTAAGAAGTTAATATTGAAAGCGATTATCGCCAATTACCTTGAAACTGGTGAGCCGGTAGGATCAAGAACCATTGCCAAACATCCTGAGTTGAATTTAAGCTCAGCAACGATCCGTAATGAGATGGCAGATTTGGAAGATATGGGATATATCTTACAGCCTCATACATCCGCAGGAAGAATTCCTTCCGACACAGGTTATCGTTTTATGTAGATCAGCTGATGACGGAACGTGACAGCGAACACGAAGAGAAGCAGGCATTGATTCAGAGAGTTGATAAGATGGAAGTCTTATTAAAACAGGTTGCCAATGCATTGGCAAACAGCACGAATTATGCAACGATGGTTTCTTCCCCACATTATCAGAATGTAACACTGAAATTTGTGCAGCTGTCTCAGGTGGATCACGAACATCTGCTTGCAGTGATCGTTACACAAGGCAATATCGTAAAGAACAAGATGATCCATAGAAGAACCGCTTTCGAATGAAGATGTTCTGAAATTGAATGTATTGTTGAATACATTTTACAAGGATTATCATTACAAGATATCAACCTTGCACTGATCCAGACGATGAGAGAGCAGGCAGGGATCAGACAGGATGTGTTAGAACGGATTCTTGAAGAGATTGCCAAAGCGATCCATGATGCAGATCATATGGAAATCTACACAGGAGGAGCGACCAATATCTTAAAATATCCGGAGCTTGGGAATCCGGATACGGCAACAGAACTTCTTGATACATTAGTTGAGAAGAAAGCACTGACGAAACTGGTTGATTCAACTTTGGAATCAGATTCTGATAATCATACAGGGATCCAGGTTTATATCGGAGAAGAATCTCCGGTTAAGAATATGAAGGACTGTAGTATCGTAACTGCAACATATGAGCTTGCAGAAGGAGGTACAGGTACCGTTGGTATCATCGGACCGAAGAGAATGGATTACAAGAAAGTTGTTAAGACTTTAAAGAACCTCACTGAAGAATTAGATGATATTTTTAAAGACAAATCTTAAGAAAGGAAGTGATGTGATGAGTAAGAAAAACGAAAACATCAACGAAGAAGTAAAGAACGCAGAAGAGACTGCTGAAGATATAAAAGATATAGAAACAAAAGAGGAAGCTTCCAAAGAAACAGAAGAGACAAAGGAAGCAGCCGCTGATGACAAGATTGCAGAATTAGAAGCGTCCGTAGCTGACTGGAAAGACAAATATCAGAGACTGATGGCTGAATTTGAGAACGCAAGAAAGCGTACAGCAAAGGAAGCTACACAGCGTTATGATATGGGAGCAATGGGAGTTTTAGAAAACTTCTTCCAGTTATTGATAACTTTGAGAGAGGCTTAGAAGCCGTATCCGAAGAAGAGAAAGACTCCGCATTCGTTAAAGGAATCGAACAGATCTATAAACAGTTTGTCGCTGTAATGGAAGATGTGGGAGTAACACCAATGGATGCGCAAGGAAAAGAATTCGATGCAAATCTTCATAACGCAGTGATGCATGTCGAAGATGATGAGTTCGGTGAGAACATCGTTGCAGAAGAATTACAGAAAGGTTACATGTACAAAGAAAATGTACTGCGCCATAGTATGGTAAAAGTAGCTAACTAATATTTATATTATATATAGAATAAGAAGAAATCTTAGGAGGACATAGATCATGGGTAAAATTATTGGTATTGACTTAGGAACAACAAACAGTTGTGTAGCAGTTATGGAAGGTGGAAAACCAACCGTTATTACAAATGCAGAAGGTATGAGAACAACACCATCTGTAGTAGCATTTACAAAGACAGGAGAACGTGTGATCGGTGAACCTGCAAAACGTCAGGCAGTTACAAACGCTGAGAAGACAATCGCTTCTATCAAACGTCATATGGGAACAGATTACAAAGTTCAGATCGATGACAAAGCATACTCTCCACAGGAAATTTCAGCAATGATCTTACAGAAATTAAAATCAGATGCTGAAAACTACTTAGGAGAGAAAGTAACAGAAGCAGTTATCACTGTTCCAGCTTACTTTAATGATGCTCAGCGTCAGGCAACAAAAGATGCTGGTAAGATTGCAGGACTTGATGTAAAACGTATCATCAACGAGCCAACAGCAGCAGCGTTATCTTATGGACTTGATAACGAAGAAGAACAGAAAATCATGGTATATGACTTAGGTGGTGGTACATTCGACGTATCTATCATCGAGATCGGTGATGGTGTCATCGAAGTATTATCAACAGCAGGAGATAACAAATTAGGTGGAGATGACTTTGATAACGTTATCACACAGTATATGTTAGATGAATTCAAGAAACAGGAAGGTGTTGACTTATCAACAGATAAGATGGCAATGCAGAGATTAAAAGAAGCAGCAGAGAAAGCTAAGAAAGAATTATCTTCTGCAACAACAACAAACATCAACCTGCCATTCATCACAGCAACAGCTGAAGGACCAAAACATTTTGATATGAACCTTACAAGAGCGAAATTCGATGAATTAACAGCTCATTTAGTAGAGAGAACAGCAGGACCTGTAAACTCTGCATTAAACGATGCTGGAATGACAGCTTCTGAATTAAGCAAAGTATTATTAGTTGGTGGTTCTACACGTATCCCAGCCGTACAGGACAAAGTACAGCAGTTAACAGGAAAAGAACCATTCAAAGGAATCAACCCAGACGAATGTGTAGCGATCGGAGCTTCTGTTCAGGGTGGTAAATTAGCAGGAGACGCTGGTGCCGGCGATATCCTTCTTCTGGATGTTACACCATTATCACTGTCTATCGAGACAATGGGTGGAGTTGCAACACGTCTGATCGAAAGAAATACAACAATCCCTACAAAGAAGAGCCAGATCTTCTCAACAGCAGAAGATAATCAGAGTGCTGTAGATATCAACGTTGTACAGGGTGAGAGACAGTTCGCAAAAGATAACAAATCTTTAGGAAGATTCAGATTAGATGGTATCGCACCTGCAAGACGTGGAGTACCTCAGATCGAAGTAACATTCGACATTGATGCAAATGGTATCGTAAATGTATCTGCAAAAGACCTTGGAACAGGAAAAGAACAGCACATTACGATCACAGCTGGATCTAACATGTCTGATGAAGATATCGATAAAGCTGTAAAAGAAGCTGCTGAATTCGAAGCTGCAGATAAGAAACGTAAAGAAGCGATCGATGCAAGAAACGAAGCTGATTCTATCGTATTCCAGACAGAGAAAGCCTTAGAAGAAGCAGGAGATAAAGTAGATCCTACAGAAAAAGCAGCTGTAGAAGCTGACTTAAAGATTTAAAAGATCTTGTAGAAGCTACAAAAGATCAGGATATGACAGATGCTCAGGTTGAAGATCTGAAAGCTAAGAAAGACAAACTGATGACAAGTGCTCAGAATTTATTTACAAAGATGTATGAAGCAGCAGCACAGGCTCAGCAGGGAGCTCAGGGAGCAGCAGATGCAGGAGCAAACCAGGAGCAGCAAACGATGATGTTGTAGATGGTGACTACAAAGAAGTATAATTTTAAAGAGAAGGTAGACTAAAATGGCGGAAAAAGAGATTACTATGAAGTACTAGGCATTGATCGTAATGCTTCAGCATCAGAAATAAAGAAAGCCTACCGAAAACTCGCCAAGAAATATCATCCAGATACGAATCCTGGAGATAAAGAGGCAGAAGCCAAATTTAAAGAAGTAACAGAAGCTTATGAGATATTAAGCGACTCTGAAAGAAAGCGCAGTATGACCAGTATGGTCATGCTGCCTTTGAGCAGGGTGCTGGCGGATTTAATGGCGGCGGATTTGGCGGTTTTGATTTCGGTGGTGATATGGGAGATATCTTTGGTGATATTTTCGGAGGTATGTTCGGTGGAGGAAGCCGTGGCGGAGCAAGACAGGCTAATCGTCCGACACAGGGATCACATATTCGTGCAAGAATCCACGTAACATTTGAAGAAGCAGTCTTTGGTACATCAAAGAAAATAGAAATTACATTAAAAGATGAATGTACAACATGTCACGGAACCGGTGCAAAACCAGGTACAAGTCCAGAAACATGTCCAAAATGTCAGGGACGTGGTCAGGTTGTATTTACACAGCAGTCTATGTTTGGAACGGTGCAGAATGTTCAGACATGTCCAGATTGTCATGGAACAGGTAAGATCATTCGTGATAAGTGTCCAGATTGTCATGGAACAGGTTATGTAAGCAATCGTAAGACGATCGAAGTGACAGTACCAGCAGGTATTGACAACGGACAGAGTATCCGTATCCGTGGAAAAGGAGAATCAGGTACAAATGGAGGCCCAAGAGGAGATCTGTTAGTAGAAGTGATCGTAGAAAGACATCCAAAATTCCAGCGTCAGGATACAACGATCTATTCAACAGAGCCAATTTCCTTTAGCACTGGTGGACCAGAACACTCGATGGAGGACACCAGAATCCGCTTAAAAGGAAAAGGTGTGCCAATGGTACGTAATAAGAATGTACGAGGAGACCACTATGTAACACTTGTCGTTCAGGTACCAGAACACTTAAACGGAGAGCAAAGAGCAGCTCTTCAGAAGCTATGGGTGAAGTTCCTAAGAAGGAAGAAGCTCATAAAGAACATAAAGGTTTCTTTGGGAAACATAAAAGTAATTTGAATGATAATCGTTCAAATGTATATGATAAATAATAGGATCTCCCGACCATTAGAATTCGGCATGTCATTTTGACAGAATTCTAATGGTCGGGAGATCCTTATTATTATTTATCATATACATGGACGGCTATTCAAACCACCACAGGTGTGTATGTTAAATGTTATTGGCGTACAATTTATTGATTTATATTATCACTAAAATATAAGTTCAATATTGAAAAATAAACATAATCATGATATTGTATAAATATAAACACAGAGAAGGAGGATCAATGGATGGCAATTGAATATTTAACAGGATTAAATGCGATTGTAATGAAAGCTATTTGGAATATTGAAAAGAGGCAGGGCAGAGTAACAATACAGGATCTGGTGGAAGAAATAAAAGGAATACAGGGAAAGAATATCATAGGAATAGTGTTTCGACTTATTTGAGAAGATTGGAGAAGAAAGATTTCATAGAGACAAAGAAAGAAGGAAGAAGAAGTTTTATTTATTCGAAAGTTGATGAATCAGATTATCATAAAGTGCAGTTTGAGCAGATGAAAAAAGTATGGTTTGATGATTCATGGGATGAATTTTCAGTAGCTCTTTCTGATGTAGTAAAACAAGAGGAGAATGATAAATTACGGAGGTTGATCGATGATCTGGATGATTCAGCAGATTAGCATTTATATATTGTGCTATTTATTTATCTGTCTTCTCATAGGAAGTATATTGTTTCTTATATGGAAGATTCTATGTAAAAAGATAGAGGAAAAAGGATTTGTCAGGCTGAATTATGGATTGTTAAAGATTGTCATCTTGTTTTTTGATTCCTTTTCCAATTGTAATCTTAAGGACGGTTCTTTGGGATGGAATTACCTTTTGGTAAATGACAGGATAGGAAATTTTGCAATATGTATGGTAGGGATATGGGGAATAGGATTTGGAATCAGCATATGGAAAAGCAAACGTAAGGAGAGGGTATTTTTAGATATATGTCAGTCAGGAAAAACATGTAGAGAATGGATTTCAAAGCAAGCGCTAGAATTAATGGAAAAATTTGAGATTCATAATTCTGTAAGTGTTGAATACAACCCATTTGTACAGACACCGATGGTATATGGAATAAGGAATCCAAAAGTTTTACTTCCGACAGAAGAATATACCACAGACCAGCTAAAGATTATTTTATTGCATGAGCTGACACATATAAAACATAAGGATATCTTTTGGAAACTATTATGCAGAATGATTTTACTGATCTACTGGTTTTATCCATTAAAACGTCAAATATTTAAAGCAGTGAATGAATGGAGTGAAGTCTATTGCGATTTCAGTGTGATCAATGAGACGGGAAGCAAGAAGGGATATTTTAAGACAATCTATGATATTATGATTCATCAATTTCAGTTCCAGAATATATCTGTGCAGGAATTGGGGAATGTAACTTGGAACGAAGAATATTAATCGCAAAGAATATTAAGAGAATGAATACGGAGAAATGGATCATAGGTTTTATTTTGAGCATGTGTTTTATATTATTTGGGGAATCAGTGTTGTTACTGCAATGGAGTCAATGCAATTTGGATATAGAATTTTAGATAGAAATACATCAGAGGGTATAGAAGTAGACGGAACACCAGAAATAATGAATTTAAAATTACACGATAGAGATAATAATGAATTTGAAATTTCAAGAATTAAATATTTACAGAGTAGTGATGCTATTTATAACATAGATAAAATAGAGGCTAAGGAATGCCTACAAACAAAATGGATATATTTAAGAAAAGGACAGAAAGTATTTTTCAAAATGTATGCTTATGATACAACAAATGAATCTACAAAAATAGGAAATTGCAGACAGGAATTATTGATTATTCAAAACATATAAAATATGTTGAGAACAACGAAGAAATTGCTTATATATTTAAAATTCCCAAAAACGGAAAGTATCGAAGTTATGTTTATAATTGTAGTGATTTTAAAACGCAATTATTAGGAGAAATTGAAATTTTAAATGATTAGGAGAAAATGAAATGAAAAAATTTTATATAATATTTGTATAATGATTATCATAATTATTTGTCCTATAAATGTATGGGCAAGTGATGATTTAATAGTTATAAATGATCAAGAAAAAATCAATATAGAATATGTAGAAATTTCTAATGATCCAGAATTGTTTTCGAGAGAACATAAGATTTCTATGAGTGTTAATCCGAATACAGAAAAAGGGTAGGAAGTTATAAATTAAAAGCTAATCAATATGTTACGTTAAAATTTCATATTCTTCAACTAATAAAATAAGAGTTGGAATTGTTAGTAAGAGTAGAAAATATGTGGCATTAAAAATATTAAATCCAATGATATACAGAGAATAAAAGTAGGGGAAACAGATACATATTGGATATTTGTGCAAAATAACTCAAATAAAAAAATAACAGTTAATGGGGTATATATATGTTAAATAGATGATAGGTAATATATTTATTTATCAAAAGAAGGTGATGCTTATGATTTAGAAAAATCCATATAACACGAATGGCGACCAACCAAAAATCCTTTTAAAAGGACAAGTATTATATGGATATAAAAGTATATCATAAATTGGGAATTAAAGCAAGATATAATAGTTATTTGCAATATATATTATAGCAATAAAAATTATGAATGTTTTTAAATGAAAGATATTGAACAAAAGATGTGTGAATTAATAAAATATAAAACTTAAGTTCACACAGACAAAAGAAAGGAGTTTAAAATGCTAAAATTAAACAAATTATTTATGAAAGGAATTACATTGATTATTGCATTTGGAATGATTTGTGTTTCCAATAGTACCGAAATATTTGCATCAGAATCCGAACCATGTACTGAAAGTTCAAGAACTGTTTATTATAATGCATATACTCAAGCACTCCAGGAGGCAGAAGAAACAGGTTCTGAAAACGAAATTGAAAAAAAAAAATGAATTTTCAGATTATGTTTATGATTTACAAAAAATGAATCTGATGAAACTTTATCTAATATGGGATATAATCAACAGCAAATAAATTTAATTCGACAGTATGATGGAAGTCAAGATATTATAGCATTATTTAGTGGTTCAGTAACTATCACAAATAAAATTGAAAATTATAAATATAATTCTTCAACGAAACAAACCAGTGCAGATATTGCTTTTACATTTACATGGAATGGAACTTCTGCATATAATCATAAAGATGTTTTGGCAGTAGCTTGGTCAGAAGGTTTATACACTAACTCAAAAATATAAAGATTACTTGTACTTATAAATCAAATAGAAATAACACAAAAATTTCTTTCTCAGCTCCAAGTAGCTCTCCTTATATAGCAAAAATGTAGTTGGAACTGGTAATCAGAGTGCTAAATTTACTTTTGATAAGCATTATGGAAGTAGAATGCGTCTTTATTCTGCCACTGGTAAAGTTCATGTGACAAAAAGCGAAAGTACCTGAATTTTCTTCTTATGTGAGCTATGGAGAAACAAAACTAATATTTCCCCATCTTTTCAGTAAGTATTAAAAATCTAAGTATTTCTATTTCATTTAAAAAATATTAGTGAAATTGCGAGCAAAAGATGTTATAAAAGTTATAATAGTCTATAGTAAATATTATGAATTTTAGCTAAGGAGGAACAAACTATGGAACATATTATAGTTTTATTTATATTAGCATTATGCTTTTTTCATTTTTATTTTTTATATCATGTGCTTGTGAAATTACAAAACAAAGAAAACTTTTCCGATGAATATAAATTAATGGTTGCATCGTGCGTTGTTTTGTTTTCATACTGTTATTTTAGAAGGTGATATTTATGATTTAGAAAAAGTCTATATAATATGAATAACAATTAACCAAAGAATTTCAAAAGGCAGTCAATGCAGCAATTCAATTAGATACTCAAAACCTGTTATAGATGACAATGGCGGGGAATATTCCAATGAATCTAAAAACGTAGATTTATAACACAAATAAAAGTGCAAAAATAACGGTAAGTGGTTATGGATTTTCATGGAAGAAGTCACCTACGATTACAAAACGTGTGATCGATGGTGGCAGCCTTACTTATTTTATTAAAACCTGACACAATGCATCAAAGATTAAAGGCAATTGTTCAAGATCAATCGAAGAATAATTCATAACATAAACATTCTGAAAGTTCACATTGGATGTTTGTCCAACAAAATATTTTGATAATGGCGCAAGTTTGATTCCTTTTGATTTAGAATCAGACATCATATCCATTTCTGTTCTTTCTGTCTTTAATTTCATCATAAAATGAACCCCGGAATCTTCTTCTTTGATCGTAATATATTGATCCAAGGGTGCAGTCTTAAAATTTCTAAAATGGCATCTCGTTTATTCTGATAATAATTACGCAGTCGGTTGATATGTTTCTCAAAACTTCCACTTTCCATAAAACGAGCCAGCGTATACTGTTCAAAATTAGAAACTGTACAGGAATAAAAGACAAATTCTTATAAAAAGTTCTGTCAAAGAAGCCGGAAGTACCATATAACTGATCCTTACGGTAGAAGATAATGTTTTGTAAAAGTGTTCATATAAATGACTTTATCAGAGATATCAATACTTTGCAGTGTAGGAATCGGTTTTCCGCCAAGGCGTAATTCACTGTCATAATCATCTTCAATGATATAACGATTCTCATCCTTAGAAGCCCAACCAAGCAATTCATAACGACGGCTGATCGGTGTGATGATACCAGTTGGAAAATGGTGGGATGGGGAAAGATGCATAATGTCGATCTGATGATTTTCCAAGGAGTCGATGCAGACACCATGCTTGTCAAGATCGATCGCGGAATAAGACACATGCATACTATCATAGATCTTAGCAATCTTTGGGTAACCAGGATTTTCAATTCCATAAATCTTATCATCTCCAAGAAGCTGGATCAAAAGACCATATAAATATTCTGTCCCAGCTCCAACGATGATCTGCTCTGGGTTTACGACCATCCCGCGAAATGCATGAAGATAATCGGCAATCGCCTGTCGAAGTGCCATAATACCGCCACAAGGTGGGTTTTCCATCAATTGCTGCTGGTTTTCATTTAATAATTCACGCATCGTTCTTGCCCAGATCGTAAAGGGAAGATCTCACTGTCTGTCTGATTACTTGTAAAGTCCGCAAGATAAGGAACTTTTCTTTGATAGAAAGTAATGCATTGTCAGGGCCTACAGAATGAGTCTTTGTAAGATTCAACTCACGAAGATCGGCAACATAAAATCCTTTCTTTGGAATGGAATAAATATATCCTTCCGCCATCAACTGCTCATAAGCATTCTCAACAGTGATCACACTGATACCCAGATTTTTGCGAAACTTCGTTTGGAAGGAAGTTTTTCATGAACGTCAAGATTTTCCAGTATTATGTCGTTTTTGATGCATTTGTATAAATATTCATAAAGGGAATCTGACCCTTTATTTGCAAAGTTATAGGTTAACATGATATGTAAATTCTCCAATCTGGCCTTATTGAACATATTCAAATTGATGATTTTAAAAGGCCACAAATTAATTATAATCAGTCCCATAGCATATGTAAAGAAAACATAGCAAATGAATTTAGAAAAATACAGTGGAGGCTTACAACATGGAAACAACAAAGAGATACGAATTAAATAAAGAATTGGCACAGATGTTAAAAGGTGGAGTGATCATGGATGTTACAACACCAGAACAGGCAAAGATCGCACAGGAAGCTGGAGCATGCGCAGTTATGGCATTAGAGAGAATTCCGGCAGATATCAGAGCAGCAGGTGGAGTATCAAGAATGAGTGATCCAAAATGATCGCAGGAATTCAGGAAGCAGTCACAATTCCAGTGATGGCAAAATGCAGAATCGGACATTTTGCAGAAGCACAGGTTTTAGAAGCAATTGAAATTGACTATATCGATGAGAGCGAAGTATTATCACCAGCAGATGATGTATATCATATCAATAAAAGAAACTTCAAAGTTCCATTTGTGTGTGGAGCAAAAGATCTTGGAGAAGCACTTCGAAGAATCAATGAAGGAGCATCCATGATCCGTACCAAAGGAGAACAGGAACAGGAGATATCGTACAGGCAGTGCGCCATATGAGAAAGATGAATAGCCAGATCGCACAGTTAGTCAGCATGAGGGAAGATGAATTATTTGAAGCTGCAAAACAGTTAAGAGTTCCATATGATCTTGTAGTATACGTTCACGAAAATGGAAAACTCCCAGTCGTAAACTTCGCAGCAGGTGGAGTCGCAACACCAGCGGATGCAGCCTTAATGATGCAGTTAGGAGCAGAAGGAGTCTTCGTAGGATCAGGAATCTTCAAATCTGGAAACCCAGCCAAACGAGCAGCAGCGATCGTACAGGCAGTGACAAACTTTACAGATGCCAAACGAATCGCAGAATTATCCAAAGACCTTGGGGAAGCAATGGTAGGAATCAACGAACAGGAAATCGAATTATTAATGGCAGAAAGAGGAAAATAAGATGAAACAAGTCGGTGTTTTAGCATTACAGGGCGCATTTATCGAACATGAAAAATGCTTGAACAACTAGGCGTTTCCTGTATTGAATTACGAAACAAAGAAGATTTAGAAAACCATACGATGGAATCATCCTCCTGGCGGTGAAAGCACCGTTCAGGGAAACTTCTAAAAGAACTTGATATGTTTGATACGATCAAGAAACAGATCGAAGCAGGAATGCCAGTCCTCGCAACCTGTGCAGGACTTATTCTTCTTGCAAAAGATATTAAAGATCAGGAAGAAACATACTTTGGAACAATCCCAATGTGCGTCAAACGAAATGCATATGGAAGACAGCTCGGAAGCTTCTTTACAACAAAAGAAGTAGATGGAGTCGGAGAAGTCCCAATGACATTTATCCGCGCACCATATGTGGAAAGCGTAGAAGATGGGGTAAAAGTATTAGCAGAAGTTGACGGAAATATTGTTGGGGTAGAATATGGGAAACAGATGGGATTTGCATTTCATCCGGAATTGGATGGGGATTTGCGGATACATCAGAGGTTTGTAGATAAAATTTAATTGATTGGCCAATTGTAGGCTATAAGTATATGATAAAACATAAATAAGAAACCAGAATCACAGCGGTGGAATTTTACTCACATTTTGAACGAGTCGCTGATCCACCCAATTTCCTACGAAAACTCGCTTTGAAGTTAGTAGAAACTTGTAGACTTCTAAGCTCAGACAATCGTCCAATTGGGCGGCGAACTCATTCAAAATATGGCAAAATTCCAATGCTGTGATTCTGGTTTCTTATTTATGTTTTATCATATACATCAAGTGTACAAGTGGCAAAAGGAAATAATTTAAAGAAATTAATATAATTTTCCTGATTTATTACAACTAATTGTAACTGTCCTTGTAATTGTTTGAAGATACACATCTTTTTATATTGTTTAAAAGATGCAGTTGCTTTAGCTGATGCTCCAGATATGTATGCTTTTTTCAGAAAGTTTCCAATTACTTGCAGGGCAAGTTGTGGAAATTTCTGATTTAATACATTTGGATGATGAAGTATCTGCTGAATCGTCAATTAAAATAGATTTAACATAAGTAAGGTACTAAAAATAAAATTATAAATTTTTCACACTAAATTCCTCGCTAATTTATTTTGTTTCTTCAACAGGTCCTTCTTTTCATATATTATTTGTTGATCTTTGATCAAATTAAGAGCTTGATATATTGTGTAACTTTCATAAAAAGTAACTCAGAAATAATATTGCAATAAAAGTAAAAATCTTTTTAATTTTTTGATACATCAATTTTTTAACAAGTAATCATCATCAGCATTAGCATAATATTCCATGATAACTTCTTTAGGTGTTTCAAACTGCTTTACTAATTCTTCGTAGCTTAAATCTGGAAATAAGTCTAAGTGTTCATTTATTTGAACTTTTAAACGATTCAAAAAGTTCGTTCTGAGTTCCCGTAAACAGGGAATAATGTACGACATTGTCGAATGTATTTACGTGTTATAGTCATAATAGGTTCCTCACTTTTGATATACTGTTCTAAACTCTAGGCCCCAAAACGGATTGAATAGCATCTATCATTTGATAATAATCATGTGTTAACTGAGAAAGATATTCTTTTCCAGCGGGTTCTAAATGATAGTAAACTCTGGTTTGGCGTTTCCCAACTTTGACTTGTCGATCAGAGATATATCCTTGATCTTGTAATTTATAAAGAATTGGATACATGGTACCTTCTGCAATTTTGATTTGTCCGTTTGTGATATCTTGTATGGATTGTGTTAGTTGGTATCCGTAACAGTCTTCTTTTCTAGAATTTTTAAAACAGCATTTCAATTTTATAAAACTTTTCTTTGCCATATTTTCTCCACTACTTAATAAATTTTCTATGACTAATTGTAATATTATATATATGATAAAACAATACACAAATTATATAAGTAATAGTTGACAATAATACATAGAAAATTGTATAATAAAATAAATAATATATTAAATAATAAAGTATATAGTTAAACGTAAATTAACATAGTATTTATGAAATTAGAAAATAAAAGGGGGTACGAAAAATAAGAATCGGTAAAAATCCATACAATGAAGAAAATCCTGGATTATATTGTATGGAAGAAAAGGGGTAACATAAACATAGAAGGTATTAAAGTAAATAAAGGAGGAATATGATAGGATCAAATCTAAACCAAAATGATTGTAGCGTTTTTATTAATGAGTGCAATATTAATGATGTCTATTCAAACAAGTATGGCAACGGAAAAGATATTATGAGTAACGATGTGATAAAACAAGCATTTGATAATAACGTGAATAAAATAAGTTGTATTCCAGAAACTATAGAAACGATAGAGGTATATGATTCGAGATTAGATGAAAAGAAATTATTAAACCGCAGTCAGCAAAGGCTTCTTATGATTATTATAAAACATATCGAACAGGTGTTTCAGGTGCATATGGAGCGACAGGATATTCAAAACCATCTGTAACGGTATCTTCATGGTCAGCAAATAAAATGAAATTTAAAGGTACATGAAACTTACAGCTGGGGAACATATACTATGACAGGAACTAAGACTATATCGTTACCATGATATATGGCTATGAGGAGGTGTTCATATGTCAACAAAAATAATAAGCTTCGATTTATTGATGAAGAAAAACAAAGGAATTACAAAAGATTGGAAAGGATATGGAAAATCTCAAGTATTATTTGGAATTGTGGTTTTGTGATTTTGTGTTATCAGCATTATATTACTATATTTTATAGATTTTAAGTTTTAAGTAAGTGGTTATGGATTTTCATGGAAGAAGTCATCTACAATTACAAAACGTGTGATTGATGGTGGCAGAACAGGAGAAATTTTATGTTTAGGAGTCATAAAAATTCTTCTGGTTTTACAAAGCAAGTTTCGCTGTCATTTGAATTTTATTGCAATACAGGGGAGGAATTGAAGTTCGTTAAATTCTGTAGAGCTTAAGTTAATCTAATAGCAACTTAATGCTGGAGAGGACTGTCATTATGGCAGTCCTTACTTATTGTGTGCCGAGCATGGCACTAATCTCGTTGGTGCAAGTCCAGTCATGGGTATTTACCGCCAAGTGTAGCGAACTACAAGTCAGTACTAGTAGTTGTAAATCAAGAGGTTGTGGGATGAAAGATTAGTGTCTTACCTCTTATTAATCCTATCAATAAGTGAATTAACACTTTCAGCTAATTCCTTTTCAAATCCCCAAACATTTCTCTAATAGCCACTTTCTTTCGAATCAAAATAAACCAATCACGATCAAAACAACAACAGGCAACATCCATCTTAATGCACCCATCCAAAGCTGGCAGCAGTACTTCCACGATAGCTTAATTCCAAACGATTTCCAGTCAATTCAAAATCACAAAGATCATGAATATTCTCATCCGACTTGATCAGGGCAGAGACTGCTTTGGTAGATGTATTCTGTTTTACCGTATTTGTCACAATCTTCTCAGGCATAACAGCTACAGTAACAGATTCTTTCGAATTCACAGAAGCAAATACATAATGCCCATGAAGTTTCTCACCATTTTGATTCGCAGGTAATGAAATCTTATCAGAAAATGTGACCTTCTTACCACCAGCAAATGAAAAATGCGCTTGTGATTTCATCAAACTATTCGGAAACAAAGCAGAGAAATCCTTATTACAGTCTGAAACACTTCCTTTTTGTACAAAAGATAACGTAACATTCTGATCACCATCTAAATTTACAGAATCAATGGTTTGTCCTTTGAACTGCTTTTGATCACAGATAACTGATGGTCAGTCACAGCCTTTTCAAAAGAAAAAGACACTTTACGACGGATATCTTTGGATGTGTTCCATACCGTAGCAATCTCATAAGTTGAAATTGGCTGTGTAACAGAAGAAGTAAAGCTGATTTCTTTTGTTTGATCGAATCACTAAACATCTGTTTTTCATCAAATGTATAAGTAACAGGAATCTTTTGGTTTTTCTGAATAAAATGAGAGAGATCCAGAGATTCTTCATAGTTGATCTTCAGTGTAAAAGGGTTGTCCTTGCTGCATGTGGAGCTGTAAGTTCCAAAAGAATTCTTTGAATGAAGGACAGTTCTTGTTTTCTGTGCAAGATCAGAGAAATTGTTGGCGTCAAAACTGATACATAAAGTTTTTCCATCGGATGTATTTTCCCAAGTGATATCATTTCCAGCAAAATAAGAACGGATCTTTCCTGCATTTTGATCTAATGTTTGTTGTGGAAGATCAAATTCTATCACTCTTGCAAGTTTTCCAGATTTCTTTGTCTTTGTATCAATATGAATGGAAGATAATGGTACATAAGCCATTTCATCAATATTGATCTTATCTTTCGTTTCATAAGTCGTTCCAAGGAAAGAAATCTCCGTACTTTTAAATCCCATAGGTCAGAAGAGGAGTCTTTGTCAATATATTTTCCCTCATACAAAGCCGTATAAAGCCATGTCATCAGATCTTTAGATGTGAAATTTTCTTTGTAAATAAGACCGGAAACAAATGGGGAATCTCCATATTCATAAGTGATCTCTGGGGAAAATTAAGAAGATCACGAACTTTCTTCTTATAATCATCAAGAGAAGAAAACGAAGATAGAAAGTATACGTATCGTTTCCGTCAGAAGAAGATGAAGTATAAGTAAGAGCATCCGGGCAGGATTCTTTGATGAGTTTATTAAGATCTTCTTTGCTTCCCTTGAAATAACTATGAAAATCGCGGGAAGAAAAGGTACAAGACATCACTCTTGTACCTGAAAAGTCTTTATTTAATTTTACTGTACTGGTAAGATTCACACCGCACCCGCATAAGAGAAGCAGTGAGAACAGTAATCCAAAAGAAAAACTTTTTCTTCATAAGGGTCTCCTTATTATTTGAGATTAGCTAAATAAGTATCATTGATCGCGATAACTTTTTCATAGCATCACGTCCTGGAGCTCCGATCGTATTACGTTTTTCAACGCAAGTTTTCATGCTGATGGCATCATAAATATCTTCTTCGAAAGCAGGGCTGATCTTCTGGTATTCATCTAGAGGAAGTTCATCTAGAGAAATATGTTTATCAAGACAAAGAAGTACAAGCTGCCCAACGATTCCGTGAGCATCGCGGAAAGGAACACCGTGATTTACAAGATAATCCGCAGCATCAGTTGCATTTGTAAATCCGTGTTTTGCACTTTTTCCATCTGTGGTTTGTTAAATGTCATGGTATTCATCATTCCATTAAATAAAGAAATACATCCTTTGACAGTATCAATCGCGTCAAATGTAAGTTCTTTATCTTCCTGCATATCTTTGTTATATGCCAGAGGGATTCCTTTCATTGTTGTAAGGATAGAAGTTAAAGCTCCATAGACACGTCCTGTCTTACCACGAACTAATTCAGCAATATCAGGATTCTTTTTCTGAGGCATGATACTGCTTCCTGTACTGAATCCGTCATCAATGGATACAAATTTGTATTCGTTAGAGTTCCAGATGATAACTTCTTCACTGAAACGGCTTAAATGCATCATGATCGTAGATAGAGCAGATAAAAGCTCGATCACATAATCACGGTCAGATACAGAATCCATACTGTTTAATGTAGGACCATAAAAATTAAGCAAAGAAGCTGTTTGTTCACGGTCTAATGGATAAGTAGTACCTGCAAGAGCACCAGCTCCTAAAGGACAGTAGTTCATTCTGTCATAAATGTCAGTTAAACGGCTGTAATCTCTTTTAAACATTTCCATGTAAGCACCTACATGGTGAGCAAGAGTGACAGGCTGAGCTTTCTGAAGATGTGTAAATCCAGGCATAAATGTATCAATGTGTTCTTTCATGATACGATGAAGTGTTTCCATTAATTCTTTTAATAAATATTTGATATCAACAATTTCATCTCTTGTATAAAGTTTCATATCTAAAGCGACCTGATCATTACGGCTTCTTCCAGTGTGAAGTTTCTTTCCAACATCACCGATGCGATCAATAAGGTTTGCCTCTACAAAGCTATGGATATCTTCATATTCACTTGTGATCTCAACTGCTCCAGTTTGGATATCCTTTGAAATTCCTTTTAAACCATCGATGATCTGATCACGTTCTTCTTCTGTTAATACACCAACACTTGCAAGCATCGTAACATGTGCAATACTTCCGCGGATGTCTTGTTTATAAAATTTCTGGTCAAAGGAAATAGATGCATTAAAGTTGTAAACTAACTGATCTGTTTCTTTTGTGAAGCGACCGCCCCATAATTGTGCCATAAGTGTTTCCTCTTTTCTGTATATATTTTTATTCTTTATCATAAAATCAAATGAATTTACTTTTCTATTCTACATGAAATAACTCGATTTTGCCACAAATTTTTTGCATCAAAGGGAAAAATTTATTTTGATACTCTCATCATATAGATTTTTGAATTTAAGATAGAATAGACAGAGAAAAATTAACGCACAATAAAAGAAAGTTATGAAAATGGGCGGTGACTATGAAAAGAGATATCAGATAGAAAAATATACAATCCTGTTTGCGATTGGAGGAATGGCATATTTTTGCTGGAAGTTTTAGTACGTGGATATTCACATTATTCGATGTTTTTATGTGGTGGGGCATGTTTCCTTTGCTGTGGGCTTCTAAACGAAAATGTAAAGATCAAGATAAGTTTTATTAGTCAGATGGTATTATCTTCTGTGATCATCACGGTATTAGAACTTATTACAGGTTTTATTGTAAATATATGGCTTAAGATGGATATTTGGGATTATTCGCATCTTCCATATAACTTTAAGGGGCAGATCTGTTTATTGTACTCGGTATTTTGGTTTCTTATTTCAAGTGTAGCAATCGTGCTGGATGATTTTCTAAGATACAAATTATTCAATGAAGAAAAGCCACGTTATAAGATTTTTAAGAATGTAGTATAAATAGCAGTTCACAGGGAAAGCTATCGACATTTGAGGGAAATTCTGTTAATCTATTATAGGTACAAATAGTAGATTGGAGGAACAACAAAATGAAATTTACAATGGGAAGGACAATGAAGATCCTTGTAGCAATTTTGATCGTAGCAATCATTGCGATCGTTATGCTCTCACCATATTCTTTTGAAAAATATACAGCATCATCTAAAATGATTCAGGTTACTTCGACTGATACTGTAACAAAAGATGCAAATGGTAAGAAAAACAGCAGGTATATTCATATAAAAAGATGATAAAAATACACAGAGATCGTTAATGTTTTAGATCAGTATTCTTATCATTTTACAACAAAGACATTAACTAACTCATCTCAGATGAGTGATTCTAGTAAGCCACAGATGATCATGTTATTTGGAAATAAAATGCTTGTGATCAGTGATTCAGGAGAAATCCTTCTAGATAATCATGTATACCGCATGGGATATTCTGGTGGAAAAGATGCGAAAAAATGATGAAAAGCATCAACAAGATTTTAAAGAGTGAATAAAATATAATAGGGAAGACATCATGGGATATAAACGTCTTTATAAAAATTTGATCGACATTATCAAGGAAGAACAGGCAAAATTGGGATTTCGAAGAGAAAGTATCCGTCTGTACTATCCACTAAGTTCGTTAAACCATTTTTTGAAACACAGGATACAGAAGAACAGATGAAAAACAGACTTCATGGAATACCAGATTTTATCAAAGAAACTTTAGGAGATATCAAAGTTACTAGCAAAAGAAAGATTTTGCTTCTATATTCCAGAAGAAGGCAGTAACTACGTCCATGAAAATACAAACCCCAATGAATTTATCAAAGAACTGGTAGAAATCGTTGGAAAACACGGATGTAAAATGGAAGATATTATTGCGTTATTTAAACAACATGATAAAAACGTGTTTGTAGAAGAAATTCATAATGGAGAATTTGATTATCTGATCTGTTTTTCAGAAGAAAATGAAGATCCATATTATTACTGTTTTCACGATGAGGGATGTCACATCATCTATCACCGTTTTTACCAGAAGATTATGAAGATTTCGGATTTTGAACAATGTTATTAAGAATATATACAGGAGGAATAAGTTATGAGTGAATTATTAGACATGATTAAAACAAGAAGAAGTATCAGAAAGTACAAATCAGATATGGTACCAAAAGAGATCATTGATAAGATCGTAGAAGCAGGAACTTACGCAGCCACAGGAATGGGACAGCAGTCACCGATCATTCTTGCAGTTACGAACAAAGAAGTGAGAGATAAACTGTCTAAATGGAATGCAGATATCATGGGAACAGACACCGACCCATTTTATGGAGCACCTGTTGTATTGGTTGTCTTAGCAGACAAAACCGTCCAACAGCAGTCTATGACGGAAGTCTTGTTATGGCAAATCTAATGTTAGAAGCTCATGATTTAGGAATCGGAAGCTGTTGGATCCACAGAGCAAAAGAAGAATTTGAAAGTGAAGAAGGAAAAGAATTATTAAAATCTCTGGGAATTGAAGGGGATTATGTTGGAATCGGACATTGCGTACTTGGATATGTCGATGGAGAGTATCCGGAGATTCCTGAACGTAAACCTAATTGGGTATACAATATTGATTAATTGTTGGTTGATAAGCTGAAGTTATTGGTGGAATATTATAAAATGGTTATCTGTCTGCGACCCGCTTTCGCTCGACTCACACGTAGCTGTACTAAGCTCCTGAATGATCTTACGATCATCCACTCGCTAAGTGCAGACGTGTTCCTACGGTCGCAGACAGATAACCATTTTATAATATTCAATAATTTCAGTATAAATATAGAAATCCAATATCGTTTAACATACACATTTGTGGTGATTTGAATAGCCGTCTGTGTATATGAGAAAAACGAAATCATAGTATAAAAGATCCAGAACCATTGAAATTTTGCCGTCGTTTTGAACGGTTCGCAGCAAACTTGGTCGATTGTTTGAGCGTCAAAGATTACTGATTTTAGTACCCTTGAGCACGAGTTATCGAAGGAAAGTTTGCGAATCAGCGACCGTTCAAAACGGCGAGCAAAATTCTGGTCTGGATTTTTATACTATGATTTCGTTTTCTCATACATTCGAACGACTACGTCAAATTACTTGTTGTTATTCTTCTCAGCTTCCTGCATCTTCATAGCACGAACTTTTAAAGGAAGTCCAAATAATGTAATAAATCCATCCGCATCATGATGATCATACATATCACCAGTTGTGAAAGATGCTAAAGATTCGTTGTATAAGCTGTATGGAGAAGTAGTTCCAGCCTTGATGATATTACCTTTGTAAAGTTTGAATTTAACTTCACCTGTTACATACTGCTGAGTAGATGTAACGAATGCCTGGATTGCTTCACGAAGTGGTGTGAACCATTTTCCTTCGTATACAACCTGAGCCATCTGGCTTCCAAGTTTCTTCTTAGCTTCCATTGTTTCACGGTCAAGGATTAATTCTTCTAACTGATCGTGAGCTGCCATTAAGATTGTTCCACCTGGGTTTCATATACACCACGGGATTTCATTCCTACAACACGGTTCTCAACGATATCAACGATACCGATACCATTTTCACCACCAAGACGGTTTAATTCAGTGATGATCTCAGAAACTTTCATTTCTTTTCCGTTTAATGTTTTAGGAACACCAGCTTCAAATGTCATAGTAACTTCTGTATCTTTATCTGGAGCGTTTTCTGGAGCTACTCCTAAAACAAGCATGTTGTCGTAGTTTGGTGCTAAAGAAGGATCTTCTAATTCAAGACCTTCATGACTGATATGCCATAAGTTACGGTCACGGCTGTAGCTGTGGCTTGCATCAAATGGAAGGTGGATTCCGTGTGCTTCACAGAATTCGATCTCATCTTCACGAGACTGCATTGTCCATACATCTGTCATACGCCATGGAGCAATGATCTTGATGTCTGGAGCTAATGCTTTGATACCAAGTTCGAAACGGATCTGGTCATTTCCTTTTCCTGTAGCACCGTGGCAGATCGCAACAGCATTTTCTTTTCTGGCGATTTCAACTAATTTCTTAGCGATTGCTGGACGAGCCATAGATGTTCCAAGAAGATACTGATGTTCGTATACAGCACCAGCCTGTACGCATGGCATGATATAGTTATCGCAGAAATCATCAACGATATCTTCGATATATAATTTAGATGCTCCGGATAATTTTGCTCTTTCATCAAGTCCATCTAATTCGTTACCCTGTCCACAGTTAACACAGCAACAGATAACTTCATAGTCAAATGTTTCCTTAAGCCAAGGAATCAGAGCTGTAGTATCAAGACCTCCAGAATATGCTAAAACAACTTTTTCTTTCATGAAATAAATCCTCCTAAGTGTATATTGACGGGATGTTTTCCTATTATATATAGGATCTGATATTGAAAATCCCGTATGTTCATATAAATATTTGCTTGTTTACTAATATACGTTATATTTACATCTTTTGCAAGGATTATTTTCGAAAATAATGAATATTTATAATATAAAAATGAATAAAATGAAAAATAATTGCATATTTATACAAAACTATTGCATATTTTAAAATTCAGTTGTATACTTATGAACAATGATTAAAAATAACCTACATTATAAAGAGAAGGACAAGGAGATTAACATGATCAAAGCAGGAATCATTGGATCCACAGGTTACGCAGGACAAGAACTTGTAAGAATCCTTACACAGCATAAAGATGCAGAGGTTGTATGGTATGGATCCAGAAGTTATATAGACCAGAAATATTATGAAGTATTTAGAAATATGTTCCAGATCGTTGATGACAAATGTCTGGATGATAACATGGATGAGCTTGCATCTAAAGTGGATGTGATCTTTACAGCAACACCGCAGGGACTTTGTAGTTCTTTAGTATCAGAAGAAATCTTATCTAAAGTTAAGATCATTGATCTAAGTGCGGACTTCCGTATTAAAGATGTAAATCGATATGAAGAATGGTATGGGATCAAACATCAGAGTCCAGAATTTATTGATGAGGCAGTTTATGGACTTTGCGAGATCAATCGTGAAGATATCAAGAAAGCACGACTGATCGCTAACCCAGGATGCTATCCAACATGTTCTACATTATCCATTTATCCAATGGCGAAAGAAGGACTCATTGAGATGAACAGTGTGATCATCGATGCTAAATCAGGAACATCCGGAGCTGGACGTGGTGCGAAAGTCAATAACTTATATTGTGAAGTAAATGAAAATATCAAAGCATATGGAGTTGCAACTCACAGACATACGCCAGAGATCGAAGATCAGTTAAGCTATGCATCTGGAGAAGAAGTATTATTAAACTTCACACCACACTTAATTCCAATGAACCGTGGAATTTTAGTGACAGCATATGCAACACTTAAGAAAGATGTAAGTTACGAAGAAGTGAAAGCAATCTACGACTCTTATTATAAGAATGAAAAATTCGTCAGAGTGTTAGATAAAGATGTCTGCCCTGAGACAAGATGGGTAGAGGGAAGTAACTATGTGGATGTCAACTTTAAGATCGATAAACGTACAAACCGTATTATCATGATGGGTGCCATGGACAACCTTGTAAAAGGTGCAGCTGGACAGGCCGTACAGAACATGAATCTTATGTTTGGATTAAAAGAAACTGAAGGATTAGAATTAGTACCAATGTTCCCATAGGGCTTTGGTAAGGAAGGACTAGAATTATGAAGATCATCAATGCCGGAGTAACAGCTCCAAAAGGTTTTAAATGTGCAGGACTTCGTGCCGGAGTGAAACCAGGGAAGACAAACAAAGACATGGCAATGATCGTAAGTGAAGTGCCAGCAAAGATCGCAGGAACATTTACAAAGAACATTGTAAAAGCCGCTCCAGTTTTATGGGGAAAGAAGATCATAGAAGAACAAGAAGCAGTCAGAGCAGTGGTAATTAATACAGGAATTGCAAATGCATGTACGGGTGCACAAGGATATGAGAATGTTGTAACAGAAGCAAAAGAAGTAGCGAAATTGTTAGATATTAAACCAGAGGAAGTTGTCGTAGGTTCCACAGGAGTTATCGGACAGCAGCTGCCAATGGATGTGATCAAAGAAGGGATCAAGAAGTTAGTTCCAGAATTAAAAGCAGACAGACAAAGTGAAGAAGATGCATCCTGGGCTATCCTTACAACCGATACAAAACCAAAAGAAGCGGCAGTAGAAGTAGAGATCAATGGAAAGACAGTTACAATTGCAGGTATGTGCAAAGGTTCTGGAATGATCCACCCAAACATGGGAACAATGCTTGGATTTATCACTACAGATGCAGCAATCGATAAAGCTTTATTATTAGAACTGCAGAGGGAACTCATTGAAGATACATTCAATATGGTATCAGTTGATGGAGATACATCTACAAATGATACGGTTTTTGTATTTGCAAATGGAATGGCAGAAAATAAAGAAATTACAGAAAAAGATGCAGACTATGAAGCATTCAGAGAAGGATTATTATATGTTAACCAGTCTCTTGCAAAACAGATCGCAGGGGATGGAGAAGGATGTACACGTTTATTTGAAGTTCATGTAGCTGGTGCAGACTCCAAAGAAAATGCGAAGATCTTAAGCAAATCTGTCGTAACATCAAGTCTTACAAAAGCAGCAATTTACGGAAAAGATGCAAACTGGGGAAGAATTCTTTGTGCACTTGGTTATGCTGGAGTTGATTTTGATCCAGTCAAGGTTGATATTAGTTTAAAAGTGCGGATGGTGTGATCGAGATCGTAAAAGACGGAATTGCAACAGATTATTCTGAAGATGAGGCAACGAAAGTATTATCTGCAGATGCAGTGACAGCAGATATTGATGTTCATAATGGAGTGTTTGAAGCAACTGCATGGGGATGTGATCTGACACACGATTATGTAACAATTAATGCAGATTACCGATCATAAGAATAAGATTATTATAGATAGACGACAAAATAAAAGGCATAAAAGCAGACAACTATGAAAGGAAGAATCAATGGAACAGATGAGAAATGAAATTAACGAATTGATCGAGCAGTCAAAACAAAAAGCAAAAGTATTAACAGAGGCATTACCATATATCCGTCGTTTCAATAACTGTTACGTTGTTGTAAAATACGGTGGAAGCGCTATGAAAGACAAGAATCTTCAAAAAGCGTGATCAGAGATGTTGCACTATTAAAACTAGTAGGTATGAAACCGATCATCGTACATGGTGGTGGAAAAGAGATCAGTAAATGGGTTCGTATGTCAGGAAAAGAACCAGAATTTTACCATGGACTTCGTGTGACAGATAAAGAGACAATGGAAGTTGCTGAAATGGTATTATTTAAAGTCAATCAGGAACTGGTGGCCATGATGGCAGAAGTTGGGGTTAAAGCCGTAGGTCTTTCTGGAAAAGATGCTGAAATGATCCGTGTAAAGAAAAAAGAAATGCCTAAAAGATCTTGGATATGTCGGTGAGGTTAAGAGTGTCGATACAACACTTCTTGAAGCATTAATCGAAGATGATTTTGTACCAGTTATTTCCCCAATTGGTTTAGGAGATAACTATGAACCATATAATATTAATGCGGATGACACAGCATGTGCAGTTGCAGAAGCATTGAATGCAGAAAAACTGGTATTCTTAACTGATATCGAAGGGGTATTCGTAGATCCAGAAGATAAATCAACATTGATCTCTGAGATGGATCTTAAACAGGCAAAAGAATTTATCGATAACGGAGTTGTTGGAGGAGGAATGCTTCCAAAACTTAAGAACTGTATTGAAGCGATCGAAGGTGGAGTATCCAGAGTCCATATCTTAGACGGACGTTTAACAAATTGTCTGTTACTGGAATTCTTCACAGAAAAAGGTATTGGAACAGCCATCTTAAAAGAACCATTATTTGATAAACCATTATTCAACGAAGAAGATGAGGAAGGATGTTAAGATGAAAACTCAGCAGGAATATATTGAGCAGGGAGAACAGTATATCTTAAAGACATACAATCGTTTTCCAGTTGTATTAGAAAAAGGGAAGGTGTCTATTTATATGATGCTGACCAGAAGAAATATCTGGATTTTGGTGCAGGAATTGCTGTATTTGCATTAGGATATGGAAATGAAGCATACAATCAGGCATTAAAAGACCAGATTGATAAATTGATCCATACATCAAACTTATATTACAATATTCCAGCAGTAGAAGCTGCAAAGAAGATTGTCGATGCTTCAGGGCTTAAAAAGTGTTCTTTACAAACAGTGGAACAGAAGCGATCGAAGGTGCGTTAAAAGTTGCAAGAAAATATGCATATAATAAAGACGATTCCAAAGATTATGAATTTATCGCAATGAATCATTCATTCCACGGAAGAAGCCAGGAGCTTTATCAGTGACTGGTAACAGTCATTATCAGGATGGATTTGTTCCAAAAGAATTTCGTGCTGTATTTGCAGAATTCAATAACTTAGAAGATGTTGTATCAAAGATCACAGATAAAACTTGTGGAATCATATGTGAAGTTGTTCAGGGTGAAGGTGGAATTTTCCCAGCGGATAAAGAATTCTTAGAGGGACTTCGTAAAGTCTGTGATGAGAAAGATATCTTACTGATCTTTGATGAGATTCAGTGTGGAATGGGGCGCTGTGGATCTTTGTTTGCACATGATCTTTATGGAGTAAAACCGGATGTCTTAACACTTGCAAAAGCGCTTGGATGTGGTGTTCCTGTTGGGGCATTTGTTGTAGGTGAAAAGGCTGATGGGGCCTTGGTACCAGGTGATCATGGAACAACATATGGTGGAAATCCATTTGCAGCAGCGGCGATCAATGCAGTATTTGACCAGTTTGAGAAGTTACAGGTTCCAGAACATGCAAAGAAATTGGTACTTATCTATGGGATAAGTTAGAAGAGTTAAAAGAAAAGCATGATTGTATTACAGGGCATCGCGGAATTGCTTTAATGCAAGGACTTGAATTTAATGCAGATCATCCAGTTGGTGATATCGTTAAGAAAGCACTGGAGAAAGGATTGATCATAATTTCTGCAGGAAATAATGTCATTCGTTTTGTACCGCCGCTTGTGATTGAAAAGAACATGTAGATGAGATGATTTCTATTTTAGAAGATTGTATCGCATAGAATGTATAAAAGACCTCTATGGAAAAACTATCCGTAAAAGATAGTTTTTCATGGAGGTTTTATATGTTTGGATTGATCATTGCATTGATTTCGGGAGCTTTAATGAGTATTCAAGGTGTATTTAACACAGAAGTAACTAAACAAAGCAGTACATGGACAACGAGTACATTTGTACAGGCAACAGGATTTCTCGCATGTTTGTTGATCTGGTTGATCGCTGAGAGGGACCAAAGTTTCACGATGCTTTTAAAGGTCAGTCCCAGATACCTTTTATTAGGAGGAGTGATCGGAGCTGCAATCACATTTACAGTGATCAAAAGTGTGGCAAGTTTAGGACCTGCACAGTCAGCAATGCTGATCGTCGCATCACAAAGTGTTGTTTCCTATCTGATCGAGGTTTTCGGTCTGTTTGGTGTGGAAAAACAGCTTTTGCATGGGTAAAGCTTTTAGGAGTGGTTTTGTTTGTCACAGGATTGATAATATTTAAATGGAAATCATAAATATCTCTTGTAAAGTATTATAATTTTCGTTAAAATAGAAGTTAGATTTACATGTTCCAGACTCTTTGCATAAGACCGGGAGGTTTATGTTGTTTAGGAGAGTTAAAGTGATAACCATTTTGCTGATGGTTTTATGATGTCCATTGGATGCAGCCGCAGGAAGGAAGTATCGATAGAACCAAAGAAGGAGACAAAGACAACGGCTGAGAAGTCTTCTTCTAAGGAAACTATTTATGTCTATGTATGTGGAGAAGTAAAACATCCGGGAGTTTATCGTTTTCGAAGGACGAACGCATCGTTTCTGCTGTGAAAGCAGCTGGTGGACTAACTAAGAAGGCTTCAGCAGAGAGTATTAATCAGGCAGAGAAGATGAAAGACGGGCAGCAGATAACGATTCCGTCAAAGAAACAGACAGCGAAGAATGAAGGATCTGATTCCAAAGCAGTGCAATCTTCCTCTGGAAAGATCAATATCAATACTGCAGGTGTCAAGGAGTTGATGACACTTTCAGGGATAGGGAAGCGAAGGCTTCTGATATTATCTCTTATCGAGAGGAACATGGCCCTTTTCTGATATTTCAGATATTATGAAGATTCAGGGAATTAAAGAGGGATATATCATAAGATCAAAGATAAGATAACAATATAATTTTAGAGGTGGAAAAATGAGGAAGGTCTTAGTTGTTGATGATGAAAAACTAATCGTGAAGGGCATCAAATTCAGTCTGGAACAAGATGAGATGCAGGTAGATTGTGCTTATGATGGAGAAGAAGCATTAGAGAAAGCCAAAGAGAATCAATATGATATTATTCTTCTTGATGTAATGCTTCCAGGACTGACTGGGTTTGAGGTTTGTCAGGCAATTCGTGAATTCTCTAGCGTCCCGATCATTATGTTGACGGCTAAGGGAGAAGATATGGATAAGATCCTTGGCCTTGAATATGGGGCAGATGATTATATCACAAAGCCATTTAATATTCTGGAAGTAAAGGCAAGGATCAAAGCAATCTTACGTCGAAGCGCACATCACGATGTGAAAGAAGAAGAATCAGCAAAGGTTGTAGAATGCAGAGGTTTAAAGATTGACTGTGAAAGCCGCAGAGTGCATATTCATGGCAAAGAAGTGAACCTGACAGCGAAAGAATTTGACTTGTTAGAGTTACTGGTATTTCATCCAAACAAAGTATACAGCAGAGAGGATTTGTTGAATACAGTATGGGGATATGATTATCCGGGGATGCAAGAACGGTTGACGTGCATATCCGAAGATTGAGAGAGAAGATCGAAGTGAATCCGGGAGTACCGGACTATGTACATACAAAGTGGGGGTAGGTTACTATTTTCAGTCCTAAGAAGAACAGATTTGCCTTTTACATAGTATGCAGTTCTTTATTTTCTTGTCAGTTTTCCTTCTGACGACATTAATATCAGTTTTATTTAGTAAGTTGTTAAATGATGGATATCGTCAGAAAACATATGACCAGAAAGTGGATAGTGTGGTCAGTCAGTGTAGCTGGCTTGGTGATCAGGTAGTTGGAGTCGATTTTCATTTAGATGATGGCTCCAACTCTCTTCTAATCAGATTGATGAACTTGCAGCAAGTATGAATGGGCGGATCATCGTAATTAAGAATAATTATAAGATCATCAAGGATACTCATACAGATTTTCAGTCTAGATTCTTTTAAATGATAATATATTGGATGTTATGGATGGAAAGAAGACAAGGATTGTATCAGAGAGTGGAAAGTATATCGAAGTGATGGTTCCGATCGTATCAAAAGCTGGAAAGCAGAATCATATCCTGGAGCTGTGCAGGCGACTGTGCCATCTGAGGATATGATGGGAGCAGTTACGGAGATGGAGCATCGCAGGAATATGCTGCTGGTAGCATGTATCATCTGTGGATTATCAATGGCAATGATCATCAGTTATCTGCTGACGAGAGATTTAAAGAAGATTCAGAGAGATGTTGATTTTATTGCGGCTGGTCATGAAGATGAATCCATTGAAGAGACAGGATTTCTAGAAGTACGCAGTATTGTGCAGCGTTTTAATGAGATTCTTGGAAGAATGCAGACGTTGGAAGATTCAAGACAGGAGTTTGTATCGAATGTATCGCATGAGTTAAAGACACCAATGACATCGATGAAAGTTCTTGCAGATTCCTTAATTCAGCAGGGAGATCAGGTTCCAGCTGAATTATATCGAGAATTCATGCAGGATATCGTTGCTGAGATCGATCGTGAGAACGTGATCATTTCAGATCTGTTATCTCTGGTGAAACTAGACAAGAAAGCAGCGCAGCTTCAGATCACAACAGTAAGTATCAACGAATTGTTAGAGATTATCATGAAGCGTTTAAAACCATTGGCTCTGCAGCGTAATATCGAATTGATCTTTGAAAGTTTCCGTCCGGTAACAGCAGAGATTGATGAAGTGAAGTTGTCTTTAGGGCTTACGAATCTGATCGAGAATGGTATCAAGTATAACAAAGATGATGGGTGGATCCGCGTGACACTGAATGCAGATCATAAGTATTTTTATGTGAAAGTTGCAGATTCTGGTGTTGGAATTCCTGAGGATTGCCAGGATCAGGTATTTGATCGTTTTATCGCGTGGATAAAGCAAGATCAAGAGATACTGGAGGCACAGGACTTGGATTAGCGATCACAAAGAGCGTTGTTTCTCTTCATAATGGAGAGATTAAGTTATACAGTAAGGTTGGTGAAGGAACAACATTTACACTTAGAATTCCATTAAAGTATAAAGGCTAGGAGGAAGAGATGAAGAAAAGAAAATTATGCATGATCTTTTGCTTTGTCTGGCTTTGATGACTTTAGTGGCAGGATGCCGGTCAAAAAGAAACCAATGACCAAGGCAATCAAAAGGAACAGCAATTTACTATACAAATAATGATGTTACGAAATTGATCATGAAGAAAGAAAATGTGAAGCTTGAAGGGAATCAGCAGCAGAAAGTGAAGATTTTATTAAAGAAACTTCAACAGACTCCAAAGAGTGATAAGATACGCTCAGTGATTCCAAAGAGAATTATGATCAATGGTGTATCAGTGAATACAAATATCGTTGAGATTGATTTTTCGACAGGGTATAAACGAATTTCAGAGAATAGAGATTTGATCTGCCGTGCTGGTATTGTATATACATTGACTCAGTTAAAAGATATCAATTATGTATCATTTTCAATTTCTGGAGAGCCAATGCTTGATACAGATGGTACAGCAATTGGTGCTCTTGGAAGAGATAGTTTTGTATTTGGTAAGTTGCCAATGAAATAATTTATGAAACAAAGACCGATGGTTCTTATATTTGCCGGAGTGTTATCCGGAACAGCCGTTGTATGGAATATTATGTCCATGACAGCGGCTTTTATCTATTGACAGGTATTTGTCTGTTGGCGTCCTTGATTTTTAGTGATAGGCGTTATGGATGGGTTGTAGTTGGAATACTTGCAGGAATTTTATTATCGTTAGGTTTTAAGACTTCCATGAAACTTGATCTGATCCAGGTAAAGGAAAAGGCAACAGAATATACAATGGGAAGAGTTTTAGAAGTATCGAAAACAAAGAAGGGAAAATTAGCAGTACTTTTAAAAAAAAAATTTGGAGGGAAGATCCTTTTATATACACCCGAGGATGAAAAGATCATTAGGAGATATTCTTCGGTTTCAAGGAGAATTAGAAGAATGGGAAGATACAGCTAACCCTGCCAATTTTCAAGCAGACATTATTATTTCAGTAAAGGAATTTACTATCATGTATATTCGAAAAATATTGAGATCGAAGGACATCAAAATATATATTTTCAGGAAAAGATCTTGCAATGTAGAGAGTACATGAAACATCAGTTAGAAATTCAATACAAAAATGAAGTAAGTGATTTCTTAAAGGGATGTTAATAGGTGATAAAATGGACTGAGTGATGAGGTTAAAGATGACTTTAAGGAAAGTGGATTAATTCATTTACTTGCGGTATCAGGACTTCATATATCGTTGGCAGGAAGAAGGGTATATAAATTGGTTCGCAAGTGGTGTGGAAATTTTGTAGTTGGTTCACTGGCAGGAATGACAGGCGCAGTGTTTTATTGTATTTTAACAGGTGGATCGGGATCGTCACTTCGTGCAGTGATGATGTTGGGTGTTTACTTCCTGTCAGAGATATTAGGAGAACACTATGATATGATGTCTGCAGGAGCTTTTGCAGGAATTGTCTTACTTATAATGTGTCCGTACAGAATCTATGATACGGGTTTTATATTCATTTACAGCAGTTTTGTGATCGCAATCTATCAACTTGTTAAACCAAAGATGAAAGGTAAATATTATAAGTTGAAGGAATCTTTATCGTTTTGTATTTTTATCCAGATAGGGATGCTGCCATTGATTATATATTTTCAATATGAAGCTCCAGCTTTTTCTTTTCTTGCGAATGTAGCAGCAGTACCACTGGCAACGTGTGCTTTTACTTTAGCTTTCTTTTGATTTTTGCCGTATACCGTATTTCATGAAGCAATCTCATGGATGATCCAAGGGTTTTGTGGATTTCCAGACAGTCTTATGGGATGTTGACGATCGGACATGTACCATTTTATGGGTACTCTTATTTTATTTTATGACCGGATTGTGGATATGGAAGAAAAATGGACAAAATCGACATATCAGGATCAGTCTGGCTTATGTTATCATGATCATTTTGATATGGATTCCAATGGCAAGAAGAAAGAGTCTGGCATTTCTTGATGTTGGGCAGGAGATTGTTTTGTAGCAGATACGAAGTCTGGGGCGATCATATTTGATGGTGGAAGCAGCAGTGAAGATCAGGTTGGAAGATATCGGATTCTTCCGTATATGAAATATCTGGGGTATCAGAAGATTCAGATTGCGGTGATCAGTCACATGGATATCGATCATTATTCTGGGATCAAGGAATTACTTGAGATGGGGAAAATTAAGTATCTTGGGCTTCCAGAGATTCCAAAAGATGAGACAATGAAAAGATCATAGGTATAGCGAAGAAACGAGGAACAACTATTTTTTATCTTTCAAGAGGAAGGCAGATCACTACAAAAGATGGAAGTTTGAAAGTGTTGCATCCTCAAAAGAACAGTCAGATGGAAAAGAATGCGGCATCGTTGGTAATGCAGGGAAAAATACTTGGATATCGGGTGCTGTTAACGGGAGATGTGGAAAAAGAAGGTGAAGAAGAACTATTATCAGAAGAATTGGAAAGAGCAGATATATTAAAAGCAGCACATCATGGATCAAAAATTCCACGAGTAATGAATTTTTACAAAAGGTTCAGCCGAAACAGACGGTCATCTCTTGTGGAAAACAAAATAGATATGGACACCCACATCTAGAAACTATTCACAGACTACAGACATATCGCACAAAGATTTATAGAACAGATCGAAGTGGTGCGATTATTTTTCAAAAGAAGAGATGGTTGAAAATCTTCCAAAAAAAGGTATACTATCAAAAGCTATAGAAAGAGATGCAAAGAATATGAAGAAAATATTAGAAGATATCAAGACAAATACATACGAACGTTTTATCTATTCTACGGGGAAGAAAAATATATGATCTCCCAGATGAAAACCAGTTAAAGAAAGCATTAGTTTCAGAAGATGATACGATGAACTATTCTTATTTTGAAGGAAAAAGGGCTGATGCGATAGAGATTGTTGAACTGGCTAAAACACTGCCGTTTTTAGTGATCATAGGTTTTGATCTTGGATGAAACAGGACTTGGAAAGAAAAGTGATGATACGTTTATTGAAGGATTAAAGGAAGCCTCGGATACAAGTGTTGTGCTTTTATAGAAGATAGTGTAGATAAGCGTTCAAAGATTTATAAATTTCTTTCGAAGGAAGGACATGCGGTATGTTTTGAATCTGCTGGAGATAAAGAATTATCCAGATGGCTGGCTTCATTGCTTAAGAAAGAAGGAAAACAGATGTCATCTGCAACAATGCGAAGTTTTTATATCGCTGTGGATCTGATATGTATACTTTAAAAATGAATTAGAGAAATTGATCTCCTATGTTGAGAGAGAGAAGAAATTACGATCCGTGATCTGGAAGAGTTGACATCTTCTCAGACGACAAATCAGATCTTTGTGATGCTTGAGGCAATTGCGAGAAAGCAAAGAGAAAAGTATTGACACTATATTATGATCTGATCGAGTTAAAGGAATCACCATTTGGAATTCTGGCATTGTTAGTCAGACAGTGTAATCAGCTGCTTCAGGTGAAAGATTTAGATTGTCTTGGAAAGAGCAATGGGATGATCGCAAAGCAGATGAAAGTTCCAGCATTTGTTGCAGGAAAGTTAAAAGATCAAGCGAAAATGTTTTCAATGGATACACTCAGAGATATGATCGAAGCATGTGCAAAACTGATGAATCAATTAAAACAGGAAAGATCAGTGACAGAGTTGGGGTAGAACTATTGTTGATCCAGTTCAGTCAGAAATAAATCAATCAATTTAAGACAGAAGTCTAGTATAATAAAATGATGAAAAAAGAAGCCTGACGGTGGCTTCTTTTTCGGGTTAATTTTATTAAAATTCGTTTCTTGATATCTGATTAAGCAATAGCGTTAACGGCTTTAGATAAACGAGCAATCTTTCTAGAAGCTGTATTCTTGTGGAAGATTCCTTTAGAAGTAGCTTTGCTGATTTCAGAAATGCAAGCTGTTAAAGCTTCAGAAGCTGCTGCTTTATCGTTAGCTGCGATCGCTGCTTCTACTTTTGATATATGTTTTAACTTTAGTTTTGATTGCTTTATTTCTTTCTGTTTTGTGTTGATAACTTTGATTCTTTTTGCTGATTTAATATTTGCCAAAGTGGGCACCTCCAATATGATAACTTAAATTTCTTTCTTTTCTTGAATCTTGTCTATAGCGAGACACGGTTAGCTATACACAAAACATACTGTTATATCTTATAGAAAATGATTGAATTTGTCAATATCTTTGGGGAAAAATGTAATATTTTTTAAAAACAATTACATACTAGAGAAAAAGGAGGCAAAATCAATGCAAAATCGTACAGATCTGGCACTGGAATTAAAAGAAGAGAAGAATATTGGCTCTGCACAGTCAGGAATTATCGTAAAGACAAGAATTGATACAACGAATCATATAAAAGAAACAAAGATCATCATCAAAACAAAAAGGGAGGACTCTTTAGGAAAACCAAAGGGAACCTATATTACGATCGAAGCGAAAGATCTGTCAACAAACGATGGTAGTTTTCATAAAGAAATGAGTGAAGCATTGTTTTAAATTTAAAGGAAATGTTAAACAAAAAGAAAAAATACTGATCGCAGGACTTGGAAATGCTGATGTGACAGCGGATTCGTTAGGGCCTAAAGTTGTGAACAATCTATATATTACAAGACATTTGCAAAAGAGGGATTGGAAATTATCAATTTGAACTAAGTGCGATCGCACCGGGGGTTATGGCACAGACGGGAATTGAGACAAGTGAGATTTTAGAATCATTAGCAGACCGGATAAAACCAGATGTTGTTATCGTGATCGATGCTCTGGCGGCCAGAAGTTATAGCAGGTTAAATAAAACGATTCAGATCAGCGATACGGGAATTGCACCGGGTTCAGGTGTTGGAAACCATAGGAATGAGATTACACAGCATACGATCGGTGTTCCAGTTCTTGCAATTGGTGTTCCAACGGTAATTTCTGTTCCAGCGATCATTCATGATGTTTTGGAGAAAAATCTCTGGAAAATGTTTCTGAAAATATTGATGAAGAATTTATTTCCATGCACGTTACACCAAAAATATTGATGAATCTATGAAACGGATCAGTTATACGATATCTGAAGGAATCAACCATTTACTGCATAATTAAAATATGAATGAATACAATGAAAGTATGGAGAAAAGAAAGAGATGGATATTGAGTATTACGATCGGTTGTTTTCTGATCATTTTTTCAGTCAGAAGATCAATGCGCAGGGAATGGTTTTAGAATTCATGGATCATTATTATCATGGAATCATGACAGGATTTTTCCGGCAGTATCTAAGAAGGAAGTGACATTTTCGGGAAATATTCTATCGGACATGGTCTGTATGTATTATCAGGAAACAGTACCAATCTTACAATATCGCACAGATTATAAGGATAAAAAGAAGAAGATCTAGTACAGCAAGATTATTATTTTCAGGATGATGAAACAACGGATGAGGTGGTAGAGGAGGTAAAAAGAAGAAAAGTTGTTTCATGCAAAAATGGGAAAATTCAAAATATTTAAGAAAATATATTTATCAGATCGACAGTACGACAATGGCGACAGAAAATGAGTTAAATGGAAAAGTTTTATTAAACACGAACTTAAAATTAAGGAAATCTGATGAACCGCAGATTTTAATTTATCATACACATGGGAGTGAGGCATACCGTGGCAGCAGGAAAGGAAGAAAATCAGATACTGTGATCGGTGTTGGAGATGTTTTAACGAAGAGATTGGAGCAAAAAATATCAAGGTTGTACATGATCGTAACATTTACGATGTAAAAACGGAAAAGAGGAGCGATCCAAGGCTTATAATTATGCAGCAACTGCAATTGAAAAGAATCTAAAAATATCCATCCATTCAGGTTGTGATCGATCTGCACAGGGATGGAGTCAATGAATCGACAAAGCTTGTGACGAGACAAAATGGAAAGAGAATGGCGCAGATCATGTTTTTAATGGAATGAGCCGTACAGCAACAAATGGAAATATCAAATATTTAAAGAATCCAAATAAGCAGACAAATCTTGCGTTCAGCCTACAATTGCAAGCACAGGCTGCTTTGAAATACCCTATTTACACGAAAAATTTACGTAAAAGGATATCGTTATAATCTGCACTACAGAGGAAGAAGCTTGTTAGTGGAAGTTGGTGCGCAGAATAATACGTTATCAGAAGCAAAAGCGTCTATGAGTTTACTTGCTGAATTATTAAATAATGTGTTATACTAAAATGGAGTATATGAAAAGACATATGTACTTGAAATATAATTAGGAGGAACTTATGGCAATAGATCAGAGTAAAATACGAAATTTTTGTATTATCGCACATATAGATCACGGAAAATCAACATTAGCAGATCGAATCATTCAGATGACAGGAACATTAACGGATCGAGAGATGCAGGAGCAGGTTCTTGATAACATGGATCTTGAAAGAGAACGTGGGATTACGATCAAATCGCAGGCAGTACGAATTGTTTATAAAGCTGACGATGGGGAAGAATATATTTTTAACTTGATCGATACACCGGGACACGTGGACTTTAATTATGAAGTATCACGAAGTCTTGCAGCATGTGAGGGAGCAATCCTTGTTGTCGATGCTGCACAGGAATAGAGGCACAGACATTGGCAAATGTTTATCTTGCGATTGATCACGACTTAGAAGTTATGCCGGTTATCAACAAGATCGATCTTCCGAGTGCAGATCCAGAGCGTGTTAAAGCAGAAATTGAAGATGTGATCGGAATCGATGCAGAAGATGCACCTCAGATTTCTGCAAAAAGCGGACTAAATGTAGAACAGGTATTAAAGCAGATCGTAGAGAAGATTCCATCACCAGAGGGCGATAAGAATGCACCATTACAAGGATTGATCTTTGACAGTATGTATGATGCATATAAAGGAGTTATCATCTTTACAAGGATCAAAGAAGGAACGATCAAAGTCGGAACAAAGATGAAGATGATGGCAACTGAGAGAGTGCAGAAGTTGTAGAAGTTGGTACATTTGGGGCAGGAAGATTCAATCCATGTGATGAACTGACAGCAGGGATGGTTGGATATGTTACAGCCAGCCTTAAAATGTACAGGGAACCAGAGTTGGTGATACGATCACAGATGCAGATGATCCATGTGCTGAACCACTTAGGATACAAAAAGTAAATCCTATGGTATATTGTGGACTATATCCAACAGATGGAGCAAAATATCCGGATTTAAGAGATGCATTAGAAAAATTACAGTTAAATGATGCAGCACTACAATTTGAAGCAGAGACATCCGTTGCGTTAGGATTTGGATTTAGATGTGGATTTCTTGGATTATTGCATTTAGAGATCATTCAGGAACGTTTAGAGAGAATATAACTTGGATCTTGTAACAACAGCACCAGGCGTTATTTATCGCGTATATAAGACGGATGGAAGTATGATCGAATTAACGAATCCATCCAATCTTCCAGATCCATCCGAGATCGACCATATGGAAGAACCGATCGTAACAGCAGAGATCATGGTAACTTCTGAGTTTGTTGGAGCGATCATGGGATTATCCAGGAAAGACGAGGCGTATATCTTGGAATGGAGTATATGGAAGAGACGAGGGCATTACTTCGTTATGAACTTCCATTAAATGAAATCATTTATGATTTCTTTGATGCATTAAAATCACGTTCCAGAGGTTATGCATCCTTAGATTACGAAATGAAAGGATATCAGACATCAAGACTTGTAAAATTAGACATTTTGATCAACAAAGAAGAAGTTGATGCGCTTTCTTTTATTGTACATGAAGATACCGCGTATGAGCGTGGACGTAAGATGTGTACAAAATTAAAAGAAGAAATTCCAAGACATATGTTTGAAGTACCGATTCAGGCAGCGATTGGAAGTAAGGTCATTGCAAGAGAAACTGTCAAAGCAATGAGAAAAGACGTTCTTGCCAAATGTTACGGTGGAGATATCTCCCGTAAGAGAAAGCTGTTAGAGAAACAGAAGAAAGGAAAGAAACGAATGCGTCAGGTAGGAAATGTTGAAATTCCACAGGAAGCATTCATGAGTGTTCTGAAGTTAGATGAAGACTAATACGATCGAGCTTTATATTCATATTCCATTTTGTAAAAGTAAGTGCAGATATTGTGATTTCTGTTCCTTTCGGGCAGAGGAGGAAACGATCCATGCATACCTGGGAAAACTAAAAGAAGAACTGATTTTCTGGGGAAAGAAATTAGCAGCACGAGACGTTGTAACCGTCTTTATTGGAGGCGGAACGCCATCATATCTTAGAAGAGAAGATATTCAAATGATTTGTGAAACTATATTTGAACATTTTCATATTTGTGAGGATGCTGAGATTACGATTGAAGCGAATCCAGAACAGTAGATTTAAAAACTATGTACATATAGGGAAAATGGGATTAACAGGATTAGTTTTGGCTTGCAGTCAACAGTGAAAGAAGAGTTGGAGTATCTGGGAAGAATTCATACCTATGAAGAATTTTTACAAAGTTTCGACTGGGCAAGACAAGCTGGATTTTTGAACATCAATGTTGACTTGATGAGTGCGGTGCCGAAACAAACATTAACTTCTTATGAAGAGAATTTAAGAAAAATAGCTAAACTTTCTCCAGAACATATTTCTGCGTATAGTCTGATCATTGAAGAGGGAACACCTTTTACGAAGATAACAAGTTAGAGGAACTTCTTCCATCAGAAGAAGATGAAGTTTTAATGTATCGAATGACAGAAAAGATTTTAAATGAATATGGTTACGACAAATATGAGATTTCAAATTATGCAAAGCCAGGTTTTGAAAGCAGACATAATCTTGGGTATTGGTCCCATATTCCGTATTTGGGAGTGGGGCTTAATGCCTCTTCGTATCTGGATGAGAAACGTTTTGAGAATCCCTCCGATATGAAAGACTATTTAGAGATTCAACCGTTCGGAGATGCATATGAAGGAGCCCGTTCGTTATCAGTTTATGAACAGATGGAAGAATTTATGTTTCTTGGACTTCGAAAGACGAAAGGCATTTCGAAGAAAGAGTTTATAGAACGTTTTGGTTGCTCCATGGATTCTGTCTATGGAAAGCCATTGATAGAATCCATGAAACAAGGCATGATGAAAGAAGAAGGAGACCGAGTTTTTCTGACGCAAGATGGTACCTTAGTCAGTAATCAGGTCTTATGTGAATTTTATTTGACGAGGAAGTTTAAGGATACAAGTTTATCAAAGATCCATTAATTTCTTTAGATTGATCTGCCCCAGCCCTGATGGTGTCTTGGGGTTTTAATTTGTCGCAGTTTTTCGCAGTTTCATTTTTATATCCTTATTGGTGTAAAAGGATATTTTTCGAGCAGGAGAGCAAAAGAACCAGAGACGACAGGGGTTGCCATGGAAGTACCACTTTTGATAGTATAGCGGTTATTTAAGGAACACGAAAAATATTTGTTAGGGGCAACAACATCCGGCTTCATAACGCAGGATGTTGTGGGACCGCGTCCGGAATATCCTGAAGAGAAGTGTTTTCTTCCGATCATTTGAAAATTATCGTCGCTGGAACCAACAGTGATGATTTTTGGACTATTTAGGAATTGAAATACTGTATGGTTTTGGACCATGGTTTCCGCCGGCAATACAAACAACAAGGCCATCATCCCATAGGGCGTTGACATGTTTTAATAGTTCTTTGGAGGCTGAACTATCCTCGGAACCAGGACTTCCTATTGAGATGTTAACGATACGGATTTGATAGGAGCGATGATACTCATGAATCCAGTCAAGACCCTGTAAGAAGGCGCTTTGAACACCGTTCCCTGAGGCATCCAGTACTTTTAAAGAAACGATATGGGATTTTGGAGCAATTCCCAAATAATCGGAACCAAATGTTGCAGAGGAAGCAGCGATGCCGGTAATATGAGTCCCATGTCCATTATCGTCATAGCTGAAAGATTTGGAATGAACAAAATCTACAAATTTGGCGATCCGTGTGGAATGCGGAGAGAAATCTTTATGTGGGAAAAGGCCAGTATCAAGATAAGCAATACCGATACCTTCTCCAAGAAAACCATGCTGATGGGCAAGATCAGCATGGATTTGTTTTGAAACAGAAATCTGCATGGAAAGTTGCCTTTCATACTTTATATTATTAGAATACGCAGAATAAAAGATGGGGAACAAGAAAAGGCCCTCTGCAGGACCTTTTAATGTAAAAATATTTAGTTAAATCCGATAAATCTACGAGCTGCTTTATACATAGCAATCGTAGCTTTTCTTCAACATATCCAAGGCAGATTTACTGCACAGCTTGTAATATTATGACGGATCTTACGATACAGACGTTTGTCACTGTCATATAAATATTTCCATAATTCTTTTCGCATCTTTAAATGCTCTTTCTGTCCAGATTTTACAGAGATCACGGAAGAAATACACATGATAATGGAAAGATAATGTCTCATATAACGTTCTAATGGCTTACTTACAAGATTAAACTGAGTCATATAATCAATCATGATATAAGTAACTTTAAACTGCTGGTCGATACGTTTGATCATATTTGTCTCATTGACAGACTGATCATCACGTCCAATGAAATAACGATAGAAGTTAACATCCAGATAATACATTGTTTTACATATGGAAGAGGTTTGAATACATAAATATTATCCACATAGAATGTATGCTCTGGAAGCTCTAGATTGCATTCACGAAGCAGTGCAGTACGATAAATGACAGAGTGCATTAAAATATACTGGCTGACAGGAAAACGTCCAACATCATCCCAGCAAAAGATCTGATCTTTTGGGATTGCATGACGATAATGAATAACAGTTTTTTCTTGACTCCTTGTTTTCGTATACATAGTTAGAAAGCAGCATATCAAGGACAGTTCCCTGTTTGTAGAAATTCGCAAGAGTATCAAGGATTTCTCCATAAGCATATTCATTTACCCAGTCGTCACTATCAACAACTTTCAGGTAAATACCCGTGGCATTTTGATTCCTGTATTCACTGCACCACCATGTCCTTTATTTTTGGTGAATTGCACGGCAGATGTCAGGATATTTTTTCATATTCATCTGCGATCTCAGCAGTGTTATCGGAAGATCCGTCATTAACGATCAGAATCTCTACCTGATCACCACCTGGTAATAAGGTGTCAATGCAGTGTCTCATATATTCCTGAGAGTTGTAGCAAGGTACAACAAAGGATATTAATTTCATAAAACCTCCTGTTTTTCAATACGGTTAACGTTACTATTATATATGTTTTTACAAATTAGCAAAGAGTTTCCCATTCTTCATAAAGTTCTTCCAAAGAAGAAGCGATGGAAGCCTGCTCATTGCTAAGTTCCATTAATTTCGCAGGATCAGAAGCATTTTCAGGTAAAGACATAGCTTCTGAAAGTTCTTCTTGTTTCGTTTCCAACTCTGTGATCTGCTCTTCGACTTTTTAAGACGATTTTCTTTTTCTCTGTTTGGCTTGTTCTTCTTTTGCTGTTTCCAATCGAGTTTGGATTCTGTATCAACAGAAACGGAGGAAGCAGTAGAAGAAGTAAGAGATGCCTTTTCTTTTCCTTCTGAGCAATATAATCCTGATAATTTCGGATAAGAAGTTAATCCATGATCAGAGATTTCCAAGATTCGTGTTGCAGTTTTATTGATAAAATAACGATCATGTGAAACATAAAGGATCGTTCCAGTATAAGCATTCATTGCAGATTCCAGAATCTCCTTAGACTGAATATCTAAATGGTTTGTAGGCTCATCAAGAATCAGAAAATTCGCATGAGACAGCATTAATTTTGCAAGAGAAACACGTCCTTTTTCTCCACCGCTTAAAGAGGAAATCGGGCGGAAAACGTCTTCTCCATAAAATAAAAATGCAGCCAAAGTATTGCGGATCTTTGTGTTATTAAGATCTGGATAAGCATCTGAAATTTCATCAAAAATCGTTTTGGAATCATCTAAGTTATCTTGTGCCTGGTCATAGTATCCAATGGAAACTCCAGCTCCAAGGCTGATCGTACCGCCATTATTGCTGATTTTTTGCAAATGATCTTTAACAGTGTTGTTTTACCAGTTCCGTTTGGTCCGATCAGGGCAACGCGTTCTTCACGAAAAATATCAGCACTTAATCCATGGAATAATGATTTGTTTCCAAAAGATTTGGATACATCTTTTAAAGTCAGAACATCATTCCCACTGATGATCTCTGGTTCAATGCTAAGACGCATATCAGCATTATATTCCGTAGGTTTCTCCAATACATCAATCTTATTTAAAGCTTTTTCACGGCTTTCTGCCCGTTTGATTGATTTTTCACGATTGAACTGTTTTAATTTTTGATAACTTCTTGTTGATGTTTGATCTCTTGTTGCTGATGTTTGTATTCTTTTAAACGGATTGCTTTGATCTGATCACGTTTTCGATAAATGTTGTATAATTTCCATCAAACAGCATGGAGTGTCCTTGGTCGATCTCCATGACCTTATTGACAATCTTATCAAGAAAATAGCGGTCATGAGATACGATGATCACAGCTCCTTTGTAATGAGACAGGTAATTTTCAAGCCACCTTATGGAATCAACATCCAAGTGGTTTGTTGGTTCGTCAAGAAGCAGAATATCAGGATTTTAAGCAGTAACTTACCAAGAGCAACACGAGTTCTTTGACCTCCAGATAAAGTGTTGATCTCTTTGTGAAATCTTCTTCAGAAAAGCCAAGTCCTTTTAAGATTCCTGTGATCTCACTTTTGTATGCAAAACCATTTAATTGCTCAAATCTATGAGTAGCATTTGTATACTGGTTCATTTTTGTTCTAGTGCATCACCGGTCAGATGTTTCATTTCCTGTTCATAGGTACGCATCTGTTCATTTAATTCAATGACTTCTTTTGACGGAAAGAAGTTCATCAAAAATTGTATGGTGGAATGTATGATCTTGATGTTGGGCAAGATAGCCAATGCTTGCGTCTTTCTTTAAAGAAATTTCACCTTCATCATAAGAGATTTCACCAATCAATATTTTTAAAAGTGTCGATTTTCCGGCACCGTTATATCCGATGATCGCCAGCCGGTCGTTTTCATTTAAGTGAAATGAGATATTCTGCAAGACTGGTTTTCGACAAATGTTTTGCAGATATTCTGGCATGATAATATCATTAAGATACCCCTTTCAAATTTTTATTATAGACATTATTTCTCAGAATACCATATTTTTTAAAAATGAAATATTTTCATGACGGAAAGATTGACAGTTATTAGACAATCTTATATAATTATAGGCGAAATAAAGATTTTGGAGGAATAAAATGGCAAACTCAGATAAGAATATTTCCTCAGCAGTTATCAAACGACTTCCTAGGTATTTCAGATATTTAGGAGCGTTAAAAGCGAAGAATATTACAAGAATCTCTTCAAAAGAATTAAGTGAACAGATGATGGTAACAGCATCGCAGATTCGTCAGGACCTTAACAATTTTGGTGGATTTGGGCAGCAGGGATACGGATATAATGTAGATAATCTGTATACAGAGATTGGTAAGATCTTAGGTCTGGATAAGAGAAATGACATGATTATTGTTGGAGCCGGAAATCTTGGACAGGCCCTTGCGAATTATCAGTCTTTTAATGAAGATTATGGATACAAAGTCATGGCACTTTTTGATGTGAATCCAAAGCTGATCGGAATTTCTGTCCGTGGAGTGAAAGTTCTTGATACAGATGAACTAGAGAACTTTATCAAAACACATGGAATTAAGATCGCTGCACTGACAATTCCGAAGGATCAGGCACCTGCGATCGCAAAGAAGATGGCAGAATGGGGAATTAAAGGATTCTGGAATTTTGCACCGATCGATCTTCATTTACCAGATAATGTTACAGTAGAGAATGTACATTTAGCAGAAAGTCTGATGACGTTAACATACAATGTCCACAACCGTGAAGAGAGTGAGAACGAATAGCAGGTAAGAAGATGATTGCTGGAATAGGAACAGATCTCGTAGAGATATACCGGATAGAAGAGATGATTCTTCGAGGAAGACATCTTTCAAGAATTTTTACGACAACTGAATTAGCATATGCAAAAGACAATGCTACGACTTTAGCTGGCAATTTTGCTGTAAAAGAAGCCGTTTCCAAAGTATTTGGAACCGGCTTTTTCGGTGTGGAACCATATGAGATTGAAGTGTTGAGAAATGAATCAGGTGCGCCATATGTCAAATTATATGGAAAGGCGAAAGAGATAGCAAAAGATAAACAAGTTTCAAGAATTCATGTATCGATCACGAATACAAGAGAATTTGCACAAGCTTTTGCGATAGGAGAATGCGTATGAGATATGTATTAAAGAATCAGGAGATGCAAACGGTCGATCATGAGACGATTCATGGAATAGGAATTCCGGGACTTGTATTGATGGAAAGAGCATCTAAAGCAGTTGCAGATAAGGCTGCACAGATAGCAGATCATTCACAGAGGATATTGATCATTTCAGGAATTGGCAATAATGGAGGAGATGCACTTGCTTGTACGAGAATTTTGTTGGAGCAGGATTATTTAGTGGATTATATGATCGTTGGTAATATAGAAAAAGCTTCAGCGGATCTGAAATTACAGCTTCAGATACTTAAGAATCTAGGCTATTTTCCGATAGATTGTGAAGATGTAAATTTTCATGAATATGATCTTTTGATCGAAGGGATTTTTGGAGTTGGACTTTCTAGAGAAGTTGGTGGTGTTTATAAAGAAGTCATTGAACGGATCAATGCATGTGGTAAGCCTGTGATCGCAATTGATATTCCATCTGGAATCAGTGGAGATAGTGGAAAGATTCTTGGATGTGCAGTGCATGCGTCATCAACAGTTACATTTGGTGGATATAAAAGAGGTCATTTATTATATCCAGGACGAGAATATTGTGGAGATATTAAACTGGTATCCATAGGATTTCATAACCAGACGATCAAAAAGTATGCGACAGGATATATATTAGAGGAAAGTGATCATTTAATGCCAGAAAGAAAAGCATATTCCAATAAAGGAAGCTATGGGAAGATTTTGATCATTGCTGGAAATGAAACAATGTCAGGAGCTGCATGTTTTGCAGCAGAAGCAGTACTTCGGATGGGTGCAGGACTTGTGAAAGTGCTTTCTGATGCTGGAAATCGTCAGATTTTACAGACAAGACTTCCAGAAATTTTATTTGGAGAACGAAAAGATTTAGAAGAATCTTTAGAATGGTGTGATTGTATCTTGTTTGGCCCAGGAGTTGGTGTCAGTGAAGAAATGAAAGAAATGTTAGAGATGGTTTTGAAAAAAGGGAAAAAACCATTGGTCATTGATGCAGACGGATTAAATATAATCAGTAGATTTAACATGAAAATTGAATATCCATATGGGACGATCATGACTCCACATTTGATGGAGGCAGCAAGATTGATGTCATGTGATATCACACAGATCAAAGAAGATCTATGTCAGAGTGCACAAGATCTTGCAGAGAAATATCATTGTACAGCTGTTTTAAAAGATGCAACAACTATCGTTGCACGAGAAGATGATTTGGTGTATATTAATCAAAGCGGAAATGATGGAATGGCGACTGGAGGAAGTGGAGATGTTCTTGCGGGAATGATCACAGGCCTTTTGGGGGAAGGATTATCTGTTCATGAGGCAGCAGTTCACGGAGTTTATCTTCACGGTCTTGCAGGAGATCATGCAAAGCATGATCTGGGCGCTTACAGCATGATCGCATCAGATATTATTGCTCATATAAAGGACGTTACAGGAGGAAATTATGAACCAGTACTATAGAGTGCATGCAGTTATTGATCTGGATGCAATCTGTCATAATATAAGAGAAGTAAAACGTGTAGTTGGAGAAGGTGTGAAAGTAATGCCAGTGATCAAAGCTGACGGATACGGACACGGAGCAGTTCCAATTGCAAAAGAATTAAATAAGATCGGAGTTGATGCATTTGCCGTTGCAATCCTAGAAGAAGGGATCACACTTCGAAACAATGGAATCAGACAGCCAATCTTGATTTTAGGATACACATCAGAATATCAGTACAGCTCATTGATTCAGTATGAGATCGAGCCAACCGTATTCTGCTATGAGATGGCAGAGTCCTTATCAAAGATCGCGCAGGCACTAGGCAAAGATGCGAAGATTCATATCAAACTGGATACAGGAATGAACCGTATCGGATTTAAACCAACCAAAGAATCTGTAGATATCATAGAGAAGATCGCCAAATTACCAAATATCAAGATTCAAGGAATCTTTACACATTTCGCATGTGCAGACGAGGCGGATAAAACAGAAACTTATGAGCAGGAACGAAAATATGATCAGTTTATTACGTGGCTTGAGGAAAGAGATATCTATATTCCAATCAAACACGTATCAAACAGTGCATCGATCATTGATCTGGATGGATTTAGAAAAGATATGGTACGTTCAGGAATCATTACTTATGGATTATATCCATCAGAAGAAGTTTCAAAAGATGTATTGGATTTAAGACCAGCGATGGAATTAAAGACACACATTGTATATATCAAAGAAGTGGAAGCAGGAGAAGGAATCAGCTACAATCACACATATGTAACTGATAAGAAGACAAAGATTGCAACCATTCCGGTAGGATATGCAGACGGATACCCAAGAGCACTCTCTTCCAAAGGAAAAGTATTGATCCGTGGACAGTATGCACCGATCATTGGAAGGATCTGTATGGATCAGTTTATGGTTGACGTGACAGATATTGAAGGTGTATCTGTGATGGATGAAGTAACTTTAGTCGGACATGATGGCAATAAAATGTTGACCGTAGAAGAAGTTGCAAATGAAGCAGGATCTTTTAATTATGAATTTGTCTGTGGAATAGGAAAACGTGTTCCACGAGTATATATTCGAAACGGAGAGATGAAAGAAACAGAATATTTTGAAAAATAAGGAATACTTTTGAAAGAATCGTAAATACTCTTCATACAATATTTAAAAAGAAATGGAGAGTGTTTATGCTTATGGTAATTAAGCGAGGCGATATATTCTATGCAGATTTAAGACCAGTTGTCGGTTCAGAACAAGGCGGTATCCGTCCTGTGATCGTATTGCAAAATGATGCGGGAAATAAATATAGTCCAACGATCATCTGTGCAGCGATCACAAGCAAGATGAACAAGGCAAAGTTGCCGACTCATGTACCGATCGACTGCCACAGATGTGAATTAGAAAAAGATTCTGTGATTTTGTTAGAACAGATCCGAACAATCGATAAAAGTCGTTTAAGAGAAAAGGTATGCCATTTAAATTGTACATTCCTAAAACAAGTGGATCATGCACTAAAGATCAGTTTAAGTCTTGATACATAACAGGAATCTTGGATATATTGACCTTTTTTCTTAGAAATGATATATTTAAGTTTGTACAGTCTTAATTTCTAGAAGATAAAAGGAGAAAGAAAAAGAAATGGAAGGATTTACTCCCTCGGTGCTTATGATGATCATTTTAGCAGTTATCATCGGATTTGCAGTTGGGTGTTTTTTCATGAAACAAAGAGAGAAGATCAAAGAAGCAAAGAAAAAACTGCACACATCAGAACAAGAACATGAAGAGGATGAAGACAATGAATATGAAGAAGAGATCATGAACATTGTTAACGAAGGACATGAGCAAGGTGCGATCATGGAAGGGGAAGCCCGCATGATCACGAATATTTTCGAATTTGGAGATAAAGATGTCACAGATGTTATGACATCAAGAAAGAAGATTGATGCGATTGATGTAAACATGTCCGTAGAGAAAGCATTAAATTATATGTTAGATGAGCCATATTCAAGATACCCATTATATGAAGATGACATTGATAACATTGTAGGAGTGCTTTATTTAAAAGATGTGATCGATGCATATCTTAATCAGAAAGAAGCAACACTTTCTGATATTGCAAGAGAGCCGTTTTTTGTTCATCAGACGATGAATTTATCGGTGCTTTTTCAGGAGATGCAGACCAAGAAGATTCATATGGCGATCGTTATTGATGAATACAGCCAGACAGAAGGTATTGTATCTATGGAAGATATGCTAGAGGTCATAGTAGGGAATATTTTAGACGAATATGATGTCGAAGACCGTAATATCACCAAGATTGGATGGGCAGATATTTATCTTGTACGAGGAAGTACGAGACTGGAAGAACTTGAGGATACATTAGGAATCGAATTTGACGTTGAAGATATTGAGACACTCAATGGATTTTTAATTGATCAGCTGGGACATTTACCAGAAGACAATGAAGAAATAGAAATTATCTACCAAGGATATTCCTTTAAATCTGTTGATATTCATGACAACATGATTAGACAGGTAAAGGTAGAAAAAAGGAAAAGGAAGGAAGAAGAAGATGTCAGGACACAGTAAATTTGCGAACATCAAACACAAAAAAGAAAAAAATGATGCGAAAAAAGGAAAGATTTTCACAGTCATTGGAAGAGAAATTGCAGTAGCCGTTAAAGAGGGTGGACCAGATCCAGACAACAATAGCAGATTACGTGATGTCATTGCAAAAGCTAAAGCAAACAATATGCCAAATGACACGATCGAACGTGGTATCAAAAAAGCTGCCGGAGATGCAGATTCTGTTAATTATGAGCAGATTACATATGAAGGATATGGACCAAGCGGAGTTGCGATCATCGTAGATACATTAACAGATAACAAAAACCGTACAGCATCTAATGTAAGAAATGCTTTCACAAAAGGAAATGGTAACGTAGGAACACCAGGATGTGTATCTTATATGTTCGAGAAGAAAGGACAGATCATCATCTCTAAAGAAGAATGTGAAATGGATGCAGACGATCTTATGATGATGGCATTAGATGCCGGAGCAGAAGACTTCAACGAAGAAGACGACAGCTTTGAAGTATTGACAACACCAGAAGACTTCAGTGCAGTCAGAGAAGCTTTAGAGAAGGAAGAAATTCCTATGGCAGATGCCAGTGTCACAATGATCCCTGGTACTATGGTCGAACTTACAAGTGAAGAAGATATTAAGAGTATTCAGAAAACATTAGATCTTCTTGATGAGGATGACGATGTGCAAGAGGTGTATACTAACTGGGATGAATAATCTGTTATAGATTTTATAGAATATAAAATAATAAGAGCCTTAACTCAATGCATATATAATAAATGCTGGGAGTTAAGGTTCTTTTTTGCTATGATATTTGAAATTTATAATATCAATTATTACTGTTACTAAGTAATCTTCGAACACCTATAAAACTATGCATTCTCAAGTGCTTCTTTCAGATCATTGATAATATCTTTTGCACTTTCAATTCCAACAGATAAACGGATCATTCCAGGAGAAACACCAGCTTCTCTTAACTGTTCATCATTCATCTGGCGGTGTGTATGGCTAGCTGGGTGAAGTACCATCGTTTTGGATGCAGCAACATGTGTCGCAATATTTGCTAATTTTAAGCCATCCATAAAGCGTACTGCAGCATCACGTCCACCAGTCAGTTCAAAGGAAATAACACCACAGGTTCTTCCCTTATCCATATATTTTTGTGCTAATTCGTGATATTTATCATTAGGAAGTCCGGCATAAATAACATGAGATACTTTTTCATGAGCATCTAAGAATTCAGCGACTTTCTGAGCATTTTCACAATGACGTTCTACACGCAAAGGTAGTGTTTCTAATCCAAGATTTAATAAGAAACAGTTTTCAGGGGATGGAATGGAACCAAGGTCACGCATCAGCTGTGTTGTAGCTTTTGTGATATAAGCTTTCTTTCCAAATTGTTTTGTATAAACGACACCATGGTAAGATTCATCAGGTTCAGTAAGACCATGATATTTGTGTCCATAAGCGTCCCAGTCAAAGTTTCCGCTGTCAATGATCGCACCGCCAACTTGAACGGCGTGTCCATCCATATATTTTGTTGTTGAATGTGTGACGATGTCAGCACCCCATTCAAAAGGACGACAGTTGATCGGTGTTGCAAAAGTATTATCAACGATCAATGGAACTTCATGTTCATGGGCAACCTTTGCAAATTTCTCAATATCAAGAATGACAAGTGCAGGGTTTGCAATCGTCTCTGCAAATAAAACTTTGGTATTCGGTTTGAATGCAGCGGCGATTTCTTCAGCACTTGCATCAGTATCAACGAATGTACAGTCAATTCCAAGTTTCTTTAATGTAACACCCAGAAGGTTAAATGTTCCACCATAGATCGTAGAAGCTGCAACAACATGATCTCCAGCTTCACAGATATTAAAGATCGCATAGAAATTTGCAGCCTGTCCAGAAGAAGTAAGAAGTCCTGCAACACCTCCTTCAAGATCAGCAATTTTGGCAGCTACAGCATCGTTCGTAGGATTCTGAAGACGCGTATAGAAATATCCTTCTGCTTTTAGATCAAATAATTGTCCCATTTCATCGGTTGTATCATATTTGAAAGTAGTACTCTGATAAATAGGAAGTGCACATGGTTCTCCTTTCTTAGGAGTGTAACCAGAATGAAGACATTTTGTTTCCAAATCATAATGACTCATAATCATAATTCCTTTCTGTTATAAAAAATATGTATTAAATTATACCCGTAATTCCTAAAGAAAACAAGGGGAATAGAATTCAGATAATTTATTGAATTGACTAAAAAAAAAGAAAATTCGAGATTTTTTATATAAAAGAAAAACAACTTGACAAAAAAATTATTTTTATCACACAAACCAACAAAAACATTGAAAAACTTAACGAAGTTCTTAAGATAATTTGTTGTTTTATTTTTAACGATGTGCTAAAATAAAGATGTTATTTTTAATACTGAAAGGAGTTTCAACATGATTTATTCACATGAAGTAGAACAAATGTGTACAGTAGCTCAGGGTGTAAACCATGGAGCTGCCCCAATTCCTGAAGAAGCAAAATGGGTAAAAGCGAAAGATGTAACAGACATCTCAGGATTAACACATGGTATTGGTTGGTGTGCACCTCAGCAGGGAGGATGTAAATTAACTCTTAACGTTAAAGAAGGTATCATCCAGGAAGCATTAGTAGAAACAATCGGATGTTCAGGAATGACACATTCAGCTGCTATGGCATCTGAAATCTTACCAGGAAGAACAATTTTAGAAGCATTGAATACAGACTTAGTTTGTGATGCTATCAATACAGCAATGAGAGAATTATTCTTACAGATCGTATACGGAAGAACTCAGAGTGCATTCTCTGAAGAAGGACTTCCAATCGGTGCTGGTCTTGAAGACTTAGGTAAAGGATTAAGATCTCAGGTTGGTACAATGTACGGAACACTTAAAAAAGGTCCTCGTTACCTTGAAATGGCTGAAGGATACGTTACAGGTATCGCTCTTGATGCTGATGATGAAATCATTGGATACCAGTTTGTTAACTTTGGTAGAATGATGGACTTCATCAAAGCTGGAGACGATGCTCAGACAGCACTTGACAAGGCCAAAGGTCAGTACGGACGCGTTGATGACGCTGTTAAGATTATTGACCCAAGAAAGGAATAGGAGGTAGCGAATAATGGCTTTATTTGAATCATATGAAAGAAGAGAAAAACAGATTCTTGCTGTTTTAAAAGAGTATGGAATCAATTCTATCGAAGAAGCTGCTGAAATCACAAAAGCTGCTGGATTAGATGTTTATGCTCAGGTTGAAGGAATTCAGCCAATCTGTTTCGAAAATGCAAAATGGGCTTACACAGTAGGTGCTGCTATCGCAATCAAAAAAGGTTGCAAGAGAGCTGCAGACGCTGCTGCTGCTATCGGAGAAGGTCTTCAGGCATTCTGTATTCCTGGATCTGTAGCTGATCAGCGTAAAGTAGGTCTTGGACATGGTAACTTAGGAAAGATGCTTCTTGAAGAAGAAACAGAATGTTTCGCATTCTTAGCAGGTCACGAATCTTTCGCAGCTGCTGAAGGAGCTATCGGAATCGCTGAAAAAGCAAACAAAGTTCGTCAGAAACCTTTAAGAGTTATCTTAAACGGATTAGGAAAAGATGCTGCACAGATCATTTCCAGAATTAACGGATTTACATATGTTGAAACTGAAATGGATTATTACACAGGTGAAGTTAAAGAAGTATTCAGAAAATCTTACTCTGAAGGATTAAGAGCTAAGGTTAACTGCTACGGTGCTAACGATGTAACAGAAGGTGTTGCAATCATGCACAAAGAAGGTGTAGACGTATCTATCACAGGTAACTCTACAAACCCAACTCGTTTCCAGCATCCAGTTGCAGGTACATACAAAAAAGAATGTATCGAACAGGGTAAAAAATACTTCTCTGTAGCTTCTGGTGGTGGTACAGGACGTACATTACATCCAGATAACATGGCTGCAGGACCAGCTTCTTACGGAATGACAGATACTATGGGACGTATGCATAGTGATGCTCAGTTCGCAGGATCTTCTTCAGTACCAGCCCATGTAGAAATGATGGGATTAATCGGTATGGGTAACAACCCAATGGTAGGAGCTACAGTAGCAGTAGCTGTATCCATTGAAGAAGCTGCTAAAGCAGGTAAATTCTAGGAAACCACGTATTTAAGCGGTTTTTTGAGGGTGTTAGAAGTGGTAAAAAGTAGTGAAATGTAGACAATCTCTATATTATCTCTACACTATCTCTATACCACATCTCTACACTCAAAAATGTGAATAAGAAGAGAGAGCCAATTAATTTTGACTCTCTTTTTTTCTTCGTTTTATTTTATTTTCATGATCTCGGCCATTAGCCACTCTGGTTTTCGTTTTGTGTAAGTAGCTTCTGTGATATCGTTGATCTTGTGACCCATCATATATTTTAATGCATATTCATCTACTTTATCTCTTTTTGCCATCGTGGAAAACTGAATCCTTGGATCATGAGCTCTGTGATCTGGATTGAGCTCTAATTTCTTAACAATCTTTTCGAATCGATGTCTATATTTATCATACGTCATTTTTAAGCTACTTCGGTGTGTTTTTGTATCAGTGCAGTTGATTAAATAATCACTTCCAAGATTTATTGCTTCCTGGTATCGATGCTTGACTAGATCACGAATCCGTGGATGGATTGGAACCAAGCGATCTTTACCTGCGTCAGTCTTCATACCGCCGATAAAAAACCAATTTTCCAGATCTACATTTTTTAATTCAATTAGACCCAATTCTTGTGGTCGCCATCCAGAGTAGCATTGGATCAGAATCACATCCACATAATCAGTATCATACAAATGATCCCATAATTTTTTTATTTCTTCATCCGTAAAATCAATATGGTCCTTCTTCGCTTCTTTAACATCTTTAATAACATCATCAGACAAATTAAAGGTCCTTGCATAATTCTTGTCTACTAATTCATACTCTAGCGCATAATCCAACATTAAGTTGAATAGAGATTTTATCTTTGTCTTTGTAGTAGGAGATGCGTGTTTTTCTTTACCATCGACTACATACGTTCCATCTTCCATACAACCTTTAATATGTCGGGCACGTAAATCTTTTGCACGCATATCATAAACAGCAGAGCAGTAGTTCCAGGCAGATTTAATTGTACGTTCACTTGAAGGACTTGACAGGGATTCAAAATATTTATCAGTCCACTTTTCGTATAATTGCTCGACTGTCAGATCAGAGTCAAGATCATACGGATTTTTATGATATTCAAGTAATGCAGCGTAAGCATCATTATAGGTTTTGAAATATGTTTCTGGTTTCAATGATTTATAAATAGGTTTTCCATAAAAATTTTTTCCAACACAGACTAATGCACGAAAAGGCTTTCTAAGATTTTGATTTTTTAATTCGGATATAGTGCCAAATCCATTTGGAAGACGTTTTCGTTTATTAGTTTTTCTTTGTTGTTGTTTAATAACTTTTGTATCTAGAGGATAACCGCAGTGAGGACAAATTATTGCCTTATCACTTACCTGCAATTGACATTCTGGACATTTGATCAGTGCCATATATCATCATTCCTTTCTAAAAAAGGGTACAAAAAATACACCCTTATCAATTTGTAATTTTGCAGGATGTATGATATAATTCTGGTGTTCAGGCAGAGATTACATCAATCACCCATGATTGATAATTTCTGAAATTCCGTCCAGTTGGTAGCTGGGCGGTTTTCTTTTATTGTAAATTACTTACATTATCAAATAATTTCCAGATATAGTTAGAATATTTTTGATACGGAAAATAATAATTACTTTTTGGAGTAGGAGTTCCGTTTTTGTCAAGGATATTCTTCAGTCGAACAGTTTCAGCGTCAAGCTTTTCCCAAGTCTTTTTGAATTTAGAATAATGTTTACCTTGTACAGAATAAACAAATTTATTCCAAGAATTTCTTTTTTTATAATTTTTATTTAAGTCGGAAATGGTTTTATCAATATTTAATTTGTTTCCGCAAGAGTCGGTTCCATCTTCTATATAGTGATATATATCACAGTATCCATTGTTCCAAATATCTTCACACTGCCAGTCATAAGCATCCCATAATTTATTAGTTATTGATTTATGACTACGAACAGATACTTCACATTTTAATGTTTGACCATTAACTTTTGCAGTAATATAAGCAGTTCCAGATTTTTTAGCAATAACCTTTCCAGACTTTGTAACTGCTACAACTTTCTTTTTACTAGAACTCCATTTAACTTTCTTTTTCGTTCCTTTAATTTTTAGCGTATAGCTATTTTTCTTTGGTAAAGTTATGAATGTTTTATTTATTGTTGTATTCTGTTTTGCGTGTATCGGTACAGCAGGTAATAGCATCATTGCAGACAATGCAACGCATAAAAACTTTTTTTTCATACGCATTTCTCCTTCTTTATTTTAATAATAAAAACGACAATTCGAGATTATATCCCATTAAGTCATTTAGATAATTATTTCACAGTAGTTTTTGAAACATTTAGATAATCAATAATGTAACCATCTGATGCCCAGATACTAAAAACACCTGCGAAAGAAGTACATTCAGGATTTTTAATTTTAGCTTTTAAAATAAAATTTCTAGTGTCTTTTGAAGCAATATACGGAGAAGTGGTCATTTCATCTGGTTCGTAATCCGTATCGTTCAATTTAAAATATTCACAGTCAAACTTAAATAAGGAATCTGTTTTATTATATACTGAAAACGCAATTTCAGAAGAAGTTGTATATGCCAACTTTATCTGAAGTTTATCGTTATCCAAAATAATTCTATTATATGTATAATTTTTAACAGTAGGAGCTGAAGGGGTTTTAACAACTTTCTTTTTGATAGTCATTTTGCTCCGATAAGTCTTTTTACCGATCTTAGCTTTTATATAAGCTGATCCAACTTTCAGCCCTTTGATAGTTGCATATTTGTTATTTTTGTTCACTATTCTTATTTTATTATTAGATACTGTCCATTTTACTTTAGTTTTATTGTTCTGTAAATTAATTTTACAAGTCTGGTTAATATAAATAGTCTTTTTTAATGGTGTAATACTTACTTTAGATTTTATCCATGATTGAAGTATTTGAAAATGTGATCCCGATGTCTGTAAAAGCTGCTGAGACCAGTGCAGAGGGAAAAAGCATCTACATGCATTGTCCGAAAGGAAAGGTTGCAGAGGCCTATATGAACTTAACACAGGAGGTTTTGAAGAATGAAAAATAGAAGTGGCGAAAAGATTAAACTGGCAAGCATTGATGAACTGCTTGGTGTGGTAAATGAAGAATCTGCAATGGAGATAGAAATTAGTAAGATCCATCCGTTTAAAATTGTGCGCCCAGATAAGGGCGAGTAGTCTAGCAGGTGGAATGCCTGTCTGGTAAGGTCTAACCAACCGCCAGTAGCGAGTCTTGGGTCTTCCATAGTCTGCGTCATACCAGCGTTTATGAAGAAAAAATCAAAGGCTCTTGACTTGGAGTTAACTTCAAGTAGTATACTAATCGAAACAGGAGGTAAAAAGATGAAGAAATTACTGATTATATATTATTCATGGTCAAATGGAAACACGGAAAGAATTGCAAAAATGCTGCAGAGTGAGACTGATAGCGATATTCTAAAAATAGATACCGTAGTTCCATATTCTGGCAGTTATGATGATGTGGTAAATCAGGGACAGAATGAAGTGCAGCGCGGATACGAACCTGAAATTAAACCGCTGGATATCAATATTGCAGATTATGATGTCATCGCAGTTGGGACACCTACATGGTGGTACACAATGGCTCCGGCTGTAAAAACATTTCTGCACCAACAGGATTTTACCGGAAAGACAGTAGTACCTTTTATGACAAATGGTGGCTGGCCAGGGCATGTAATAAAGGATATGAAAGTAGCCTGCAAAGGCGCAAATGTGGTTTGCGATATGCAGATACAGTTTGATTCTACAGGTGGAAGTAATCTGGAGACACCTCAGGAACAAATTAATGAATGGATACAGAGTGTGAAAAATCTTCTTTAAATTGTGGAGGAAGAATATGACAATAAAAGAAGTGTCAGAAAAATATGGTATTTCACAGGATACCCTCCGTTATTATGAGAGGGTTAATGTGATTCCTAAAGTTACAAGAACATCCGGAGGAATTCGGGATTACCAGGAAGAAGATCTTAGATGGGTTGAGCTTGCAGTATGTATGAGAAATGCAGGACTTCCCATAGAAAGTCTGATTGAATATCAAAGGCTATTTAGGGCGGGAGATTCTACAATACCTGCGAGACTTGAGTTGTTGAATGAGCAGATGGATATTCTTCAGAAGCAAAAAGAGCAGATAGAGGAAACTATGGACAGGCTTTCTTATAAGATATCACGGTATGAAGAAGCAGTGAAAACAGGAAAACTGGTATGGACAAAGGAGGAATAGTACAAATGGCAAAGCTGGTAGCATTTTATTCAAGAGCAGATGAAAATTATTTTGGCGGTTCCATGAAATATATTCAGATTGGCAATACTGAGAAAGCTGCAAAAATGATAGCTGATATGACAGGAGCAGACCTTTTCAAAATCGAGCAAAAGATTCCCTATGCCGCTGATTATAATACCTGCATTGCACAGGCAAAAGAGGATAAACAGACAGGAAAACGACCAGAGATACTAAATCTGCCACAGGACATAGATCAATATGACGAGATTTATCTTGGATACCCGAATTACTGGGGAACCATGCCAATGGCTGTATATACTTTTCTGGAAAGTTATGATTTTACAGGAAAGAAAATTCATCCATTCTGTACGCATGAAGGAAGCGGATTGTCAAATACGGAGAGTGATATTAAAAAAAGTGCAAAAGGTGCAGTGATTGAGAAAGGCATTGCGATACATGGAAGCAGCGTAGATCAAGCGAAAGATGTACTTGAAAGATGGATACAGAAATAGAGGTTAGAAAAATGGAATGCAAGGAAATACGTGTTGATGTAAGAACTGCGTCAACAAAAGAAAGTACAGAAGGACAACGTCAGACAAAAATATTATTTCAGATTAATCATACAATGCCTTTTACTGATGAATATAATCATTTATTAAAGGAATTGTTTAGAAATAACCTAGGAGATGGGAGTATGATATCACCACCGCTTAATGGAGCATGTGTTGGAAGCGTAAAGATTGGCAGGAATGTATTTATCAATTCTAATCTTCTTGCAATGGCAAGAGGTGGAATAACGATTGAAGACAATGCTATGATTGCTGCAAATGTACAGCTTATTTCCAATAATCATGATCCATATGATTTGTGTACTCTGACTTGTAAGCCTGTTCTGATAAGAGAATATGCCTGGGTAGGAGCTGGAGCTACGATACTTCCGGGAGTATGTATCGGAAGACACGCAATTGTGGGAGCTGGATCTGTAGTGACAAAGGATGTACCGGATTATGCAGTAGCAGTTGGAAATCCGGCAAAAGTAATAAAAATGCTTGATAAAGAAAAATTTCAGGAGGACTAAAAAGATGGAAAATATGAAGTTGAATAACAATTTGGAATGTCCAATGCTTGGATTAGGAACTTTTATGTTATCACCAGAGGATGCCTACACAAGTACATTAGAGGCATTAAAAATGGGATATTCCCTAATTGATACAGCAAATGCTTATGTAAATGAGCGTGCAGTTGGAAGAGCAATCAAGGATAGTGGAATTGACAGAAAAAATATATTTCTATCAACAAAAATATGGGCTAGTGAATATGAAAATGAGAATACTGTAGAAGAAACTCTAGAAAGACTTGGTGTTGATTATGTGGATTTACTTTATATACACCAGCCTGCAGGCAACTGGCTTGCCGGATACAGAATGCTTGAAAAAGCGTATAGAGAGGGCAAAGCAAAATCCATTGGTATCTCGAATTTTGAAGGAAAATATATGGAAGAGTTGGAAACAAAGTGGGAAATTGTACCTCAGTTTATTCAGGTGGAAGCACATCCATATTTCACACAGAAAGAACTGCGTGTAACTTTAGACAAATATGGAATTAAGCTTATGAGCTGGTATCCGCTGGGACATGGAGATACAGCATTAATGAATGAGTTGGTATTTGCAGGACTTGGCAAAAAATATGGAAAAACACCTGCACAGGTTATTCTCCGTTGGCATACTCAGATGGGATTTGTTGTAATTCCAAGTAAAAATGCAGAACACATTAAGGACAATATGGATATCTTTGATTTTGCATTAACAGATGAAGAAATGGAACAGATTGCAAAGCTGGACAAGAATGAAAGATATTATCACCGCACGGATGAACAGCTTGTACAGTTTGCAAACTGGAAACCAGAGTTTGAAAAATAATATGGAGAAAATAGTATGAGCAAAAATGATGTATGGCTTAATCAGTAAAATGGGGAAGTACGGAGCAACTGCTTCCATCTTTTTATCTAGAAGTAGCAGTAAGTAAATCCGAGTAAAATATGGTCAAAAAATCATCGACATCCGACCTACAGCACGTTATAATATAGTTAATCTAATAAGAAAACCAAGTGATCATTGTTACGAAGCTGAATCGTAATGGTGGCCAACTGAGTGAACTCGATGGAACGGAATGGTTATATCCTCCGGGTGCTCCGAGCACCGGACGAGCACCGAAAGGTGCTTTACAGAGATGAAAACAGGTTTTCTTATTTTGACAGGGAGTAACAGAATAGTTAGGAAAACCAAGGATTTCCTTGACTTAGGTTGACTAATCATTGTATGTATTTACAGTGGTATCTCGAGCTCCTAAGAGAAAGCCGAGGCATTCCCCAAAGGGAAAAAATGAAAAACAACTTTCAGTTCGAATCTATTCTGAAAAATGCCAAAGGTGACAACAAAGCATTTCCCAAAATGGGGAACGTTCTAATGTTACCAAATCGAAAAAATCTGTAGATTGACAACTCGAAAAAAGAGTTGATAATCTTATATATGGCCGAAGGGAAAATCCCAGAAACCCAGTAAAATCAAGGGTTTGCGGCATGTGTCGTCATAGCTCAGCTGGATAGAGCACTCGCCTCCTAAGCGAGGGGTCGGAGGTTCAAATCCTCTTGGCGACGGACTTCAAAGCGTTCGAAAATGTTAGCTGGATTAGCTGACAACGAACGCTTTTGTTATTTTCAAATCACGTTCGTGACACAAAATTCCATTCAAAATGATCAATTTCCAGCTAACGCAATCCGATTTTTGTTAGCTGACAGCTAATCAAAATTACCGGTTTGCAAACATGGGTTTTAAGAAGTCCAGCTAACATTTGGGTTCCGCTCCGTTGTCACCCCTTATTCGGGGATGTAAATCAGAGAAAAGGCGGGAAAAGAAACAATCTCTCCCAAACCTGCAAACATGAATTAGCTGAAACAGTATTCAATTCTATTAGCTACAGCTAATGGTCAAACAGCAATGTCTGTTTGGAACTTTACTATCTATAAAAGTTCCAGGCAGGCATTTTTTACTTTATAGGAAAGTTCGCCTTTGGCTCCTTTCCAAAAGAAAAATAGCCCACATAAAAGTGGGCAGAGCAAACAGATGATCATGGTTTTAGAAAATATAAAAACCTTCTTCACCAAAATCATCACCAAACACATCTTCATTTAGAAAATAATCCATATCCAGCAGGTCATCCTCGCTCATATGGCGAATGTCCTCGGATGTCATACCTTCTGGGGGATTTGAAATATATTTTTCGCGTAGCTCTTTGATATTCTTTTTCATGGTAGGGTTCCTCCTTTATATGAGGATTATAGCATAAAAAGAAGTGGTCATGCAGAAGAACGCTTTCCACGGGAGCGGGACATTGCTTTCTCGTATAATTCTTCAAGAGGTACGCGGCGATGGTTATGATATATTTCTAGGATCACCATCTGTTGTTTACAATGAGGACAGATCAGAGGATCATAGCCAAAAGAAGAAAGGATCGCAGTACGCCACCGGTTAAAACAACGGAAAGTATGCCGTTTTTCTTTCGAAATAGCGAGATGGAGTTTTTTATCAATGGAACGATGTCTGGCATAAAGGCCGCCATAACGGATCATCTTGAAATGTTTTTCAGGGATGTGCCGGATAAGGCGTTTGATAAAATCCATGACAGGAATGGTTTCCTGAACGTATTGATCATCTTCGTGACGATTGTAATGGAAAGAGACAAGATCACCGGTATAAGAATCGACCCTGGAAGTGGCAATGACAGGGCGACCAAGATACCGGCCAATATATTTGGTAACAGTCTTAGGGTCACAACGGTTGGGTTTGGCATAAACATAGAAGCCGTGTTCATGTTCCAGATAACAACGGGCAGAAACTGTTTTTTAAAAGAAGGACCGATGCGGAGCAACATTTCCTTGAGGAGAGCAGTACGGAAAGCATTGCGAAGGAAAGTATAGTTGAAATGAGAGACATTACGCCAGAAAGCATCATCACTGTAACCGCCTTCAGAGATGAGACAATGGATATGAGGATTCCATTTAAGATCCCTGCCGAAAGTATGCAGGACCATGATAAAACCAGGGGTAAAGTTTTTGTGTTTGTTCATTTTAGAGAATAAGCGAAGGACAACACTGGAGACGGAATGAAAGAGACAGTTAAGGAGAGAGCGATCCTGCAGGAAAAAATCACGGAGGGACGCATCAATGGTAAAAACGCAATGACGGTGTCTGACATTAACGAGCTTAAAGGACATAGAGGTAGTGCGATCCATGGAATATTTATTACCGCAGGTAGGGCAGAAACGGCTGTGACAACGGAAAGGAACAAACTTGAGATTTCCGCAGTGGATACAGCCATACATGGCACCACCATAAGAAGGATCACCACAGTTGATCATCTTATCGATATTTTCCATCTCAGCAGGTCTGGGATGAAGAGTATATTTGATTTCTTCATAATGATCTGTAAAGATCTCTTGTAGGATATTCATGATTCTATTATGAAGGAAAAAGACAAAAAAAGAAACCCACCCCTCAAGAATGAGGGGCAGGGGAGTTGAAGTGTCGAAGACACTTTTTTGTTTTCTGAATCCTGGAGGAAAGGAGTCAAGATGACTGAGCCAAACAGACAATCAGGAGAAAAAGAAGAAAGAATCATAGAAATTGAGATTGAGCGTCTTCGTCCGTTCAAAGAGCATCCGTTTCAGGTGAAAGATGATAAGGAAATGTTTCTTCTGCAGGAAAGCATTGAGAAGTATGGAATATTAAATCTGCTGATCGTCAGACCTGTACCGGATGGCTACTATGAGATCATATCCGGCCACAGAAGAAAACATGCTGCGGAGAAACTGGGATACCGTAAAGTACCGGTAATCATCCGGGTATTAAGTGAAGATGATTCCATTTTAAGTATGGTAGATTCCAATCTTCACAGAGAACGGATCAGTTACAGTGAAAAAGCTTTTGCTTACAAACTGAAGAATGACGTATTAAAAAGAAAAAGTGGTCGAAAAAAGAGCCAAGTTGACCACAAAACACCAAGAAAGCGGGCAATAGAAATCATCAGTGAAGATTGTGGTGATAGCCCAAAACAAGTGCAGCGTTATATCTCACTGACAAAACTGATACCGGAAATGTTGCAGAAACTGGATGATGAGATTATTTCTTTTTGTCCGGCTGTAGAGATAGCTGCATTAAGTGAAAAAGAACAAAGAGAACTGCTTGTAGCAATGGAGTATGCACAGGCAATCCCATCACTCTCACAGGCCCAGAGGATCCGGCAACTGAGTAAAGAAAAACAGTTGTCACTGGAAAAGATGGAAGAGATCATGTGTGAAGTGAAAAAGGGTGAGATCACAAGAGTGGCTTTCACAAACGAGCAGTTACACAAGTATTTTCCAAATTCTTATACACCGGCAATGATGAAACGGGAAATACTGGCACTGCTAAAATTATGGAAAAAAGAATCATGGGAAAGTTAAAGGAGGAAGAAATCATGTGTAAAGTTATATCCGTAGTAAACCAGAAAGGTGGCGTTGGAAAGACCACCACAACCGTAAATGTAGGCATTGGACTGGCAAGAGAAGGTAAGAAAGTGTTGCTGATCGACGCGGATCCACAGGGAAGTTTAACCGCAAGTCTTGGATATGAGGAACCGGATGATCTTCGCATCACATTGGCAACGATCATGATGGATGTCATCAACGAAGAAGAAATCTCTCTGGAAGATGGGATTTTACATCACCAGGAAAATGTAGATCTTCTCCCGGCAAATATTGAGCTTTCCGCACTGGAAGTAACGATGGGAAATGTTATGAGCAGAGAAATGATCATGAAAGAATATATCGATGCGATACGATGCCGATACGATTATATCCTGATCGACTGTATGCCGAGCCTTGGTATGATGACAATCAATGCACTGGTCTCTTCCGATTCTGTGCTGATACCTGTGCAAGCCGCATATCTGCCGGTGAAAGGACTTCAGCAGCTGATCAAGACCATTCTTACAGTAAAGAAAAGACTGAATCGGAAACTGGCGATTGAGGGCATTCTCCTGACCATGGTAGATTTCAGAACCAATTACGCAAGGGATATTGCATCGAGAGTACATACAACCTACGGAAGTCAGATCGAGGTATTTGAAAATGTGATCCCGATGTCTGTAAAAGCTGCTGAGACCAGTGCAGAGGGAAAAAGTATCTACATGCACTGTCCGAAAGGAAAGGTTGCCGAAGCATATATGAACTTAACACAGGAGGTTTTGAAGAATGAAAAATAGAAGTGGCGAAAAGATTAAGCTGGCAAGTATTGACGAACTGCTCGGAGTAGTAAATGAAGAATCTGCAATGGAGATAGAGATCAGTAAGATCCATCCGTTTAAGAATCATCCGTTCAAGGTGCTGGATGATGAAAAGATACAGGATCTGGTAGAAAGTGTAAAGATCAATGGAGTGCTGACACCAGTACTGCTTCGCATGGATGAAAATGAAGAATATGAAATGGTGTCCGGTCACAGAAGAATGCATGCAGCACAGCTTGCAGGACTGACGACTATTCCGGCTATCGTAAGAGAATTATCAGATGATGATGCCATTGTAGCTATGGTGGACGCTAACATTCAGCGAGAGGAATTGTTGCCGGGTGAAAAAGCTTTTGCTTACAAAATGAAACAAGAGGCCATGAAACACCAAGGTTCTCGGACAGACTTGACTTTGGGACAAAATGTCCCAAAGTTCAAAAGAACAACGGAAGCAATTGCGGATGGGACAGGTGAAAGTTCTAAACAGATTCAGCGTTACATTCGCCTGACAGAATTGATTCCTGAACTTCTTGATCTGGTAGATAACAAAAAGCTTCAGTTCACGGTTGCTGTTAATATCTCCTATATCGATAAGGAAGTACAGGAATGGATTTACGAATATATTAGCGACACTGGATTTATCAAGCCAAAACAGATTGCAACACTCAGAAATCAACTGAATGATGGGCCAATCAATCAGATTCAGATGTTATCAATTTTCAATAACTGTGTGATGGCAAAGAAAGTATCCCGGTCTCTCACATTCTCGGAAAAGAAACTGACAAAGTACTTTCCGGATGATTACACAGCCAAAGATATGGAACAGGTGATTGAATCATTATTAGAAAAATGGACGCAGGAACAGTCCTGTTAAAGATAGAAAAAGCTAAGAAAACAAAGTCAAAGAAGTTTAAAAAGAGGACTTCTTAGCAGAAAATGAAAGGAGGAAATTATGGAGAAAAAAATGACATTTAATTATTTTTACGGTACCGAAGCTGATCTGTTCAGCTTCTACCGTATACCAAAAGCATTATTTACAGACAGCTATTTTAAAGATTTATCGAGCGATGCTAAAATTTTATATGGACTGATGTTGGATCGAATGTCTCTTTCCATCAAGAATCAGTGGTTTGATGACAAAAACAGAGCATATATCTACTTTTCCATCGAAGATATCATGGAATTACTGAACTGTGGCAGAAATAAAGCCATCAAATCCATGAGAGAACTGGATGACGAAACAGGGATTGGCCTGATTGAGAAACGCAGACAGGGATTTGGAAAGGTGAACGTTATCTACGTGAAAACCTTTATGCCTGAGAAAACAGATGAGAAAAGATTTGATAGCGATAATCGCTCTGAGGATTATCAGGCTTATGAAAACCTTGTCAAAGAGACCATTGATTATGAATCACTGGAAGTAACCCATCATGACGATATGCGACAGGTAGATGAAATTGTGAACCTGATCGTAGAAACTGTGATGTGTAAAAATGACAAGATATTGATTGCCAGCAATTGGTATCCGGCATCACTGGTGAAGAAAAAATTTCTGATGCTGACCTATTCACATATCGAGTATGTCTTACACTGTATGCGTGGTAACACCACCAAAGTGAAGAACATCAAGAAATATTTATTAGCATCCCTGTTTAATGCACCGTCTACGATGAACGGGTATTATCAGGCAGAGGTGAACCATGATATGCCAGGACTGGTAAGATAGGAGGTGCACATGTTTATTTTAAAACTTGCTGGGAAAATATTATTACTGCCGGTATGGCTGATCCTTTTTGTGATCGGACTGGCAGTAAAGATGACAGTACAGACTTATGCGGTTGTCAGAGGGATCCTTGGGTTTATATTCACTTTGTTGATTATAGCGACTGCATACTGTTACCGTGACTGGGTACAGGTTGCATTTCTGTTTTCGCTGAGTGTAATTCTGTATCTGATCCTTTTTGCAGGAGTGTTCGTAGATACTGTACTGGACATGACAAGAGAACGTATTATTGATTTTATTATATCGTGAGGAGGATATGAAAATGAGCGAAAACAATGATTATATTCAGTTACCACCACTTAAAAAAAAGACACACCGTCCGATGTGGTAGCATTTATGTGGGAGTACATGAAAGTACCGGAGGATTCAAGAGAAAAAGTTAAGAATCTGCTTAAAGATGCAAATGAAAATAGAGTAAAATTAAGTCATCAGGCACCAACACTGTATGATGTTGTCCCAAAAGAAGAAATTACTGAATTTGAAGAGCTTATGCGCAAAACCATAGCTGACATTGTATCAGAAGCCAGTAGCGTTGCCTGTTGGGTGTATGTGCAGAAATATGTGAAGCACAAAACCCTAAACGAAATGCTGCAAGAATTGCCAGACGTAGGTCAATTCATCCTAGCTATGGATACCTGGTTTGAAAAACTGATGGAGAAATAATCTAGGAAAATAGTTTAAAGTTTACATGTTATGATCATGTATGAAGTTGGAACAGAATAAAAGATTGTGCTATACTATTGTTCAAGAAAAAAACTCATTGACATATTTCAATCTATTTAGGAGGATAAACGATCATGTGTACAGCAGCAACTTATAAAACAAAAGATTTTTACTTTGGACGAACCCTCGATTATGAATTCTCTTATGGTGATCAGATAGTAATTACACCACGTAATTATGCGTTTAATTTTCGCCATGTTGGCGATATGAAAAATCATTATGCAATTATTGGAATGGCTCATGTTGCAGAGGATTATCCTTTGTATTATGATGCTATGAATGAAAAAGGAGTGGCAATGGCAGGACTGAATTTTGTCGGAAATGCTGTTTATGCCGCGATTAAGCCAGATGTGGAAAATATTGCACAGTTTGAATTTATTCCGTGGATTTTAAGTCAGTGTTCTTCTTTAGTTGAAGTTCGCGAGCTTCTTGAACGAATTAATATTGTTAATACTCCTTTCAGCGAGCAATTACCATTAGCACAATTACACTGGATCATTTCTGATGAGAATGAGTCAATTACGGTAGAATCTATGTCAGATGGTTTGCATATTTATGACAATCCAGTAGGAGTGCTTACGAATAATCCGCCATTTCCACAGCAGATGTTTCAACTAAATAATTATATGTATTTATCTCCTAAACAGCCCAGAAATACTTTCTGCGAAAATTTGGCTCTTGATGCATATAGTAGAGGTATGGGAGGATTAGGTCTTCCGGGAGATCTCTCATCTTCCTCACGCTTTGTACGTGTAGCTTTTACAAAGGTAAATGCAATTTCAGGTGAATCAGAGGAAGAAAGCGTTAGCCAATTCTTCCACATTCTCGGATCTGTGGATCAGCAACGAGGATGTTGCGAAGTAGCGGATGGAAAATATGAAATCACATTGTATACGTCGTGTTGTAATGTTACAAAAGGTATTTATTATTACAATACTTATGAAAACCATCAGATCAGTGCAGTAGATATGCATGTAGAAAATCTGGATAGTGATAAAATGATTTGTTATCCAGTAATTCAAGGAGAACGAATCAACTATCAAAATAAATAATGTTTTGAAATCAGGGATGAAGTAGAAAGGAAAGTACCATGACAAAGGATGAAGTAAAAAAACTCTGGATGGACAGTCCGGAATCACTACAGTTTTTAAATAATGCTACAAAATTTTATAATTTAATGATGATGTATCGTTGTGCTATTCGGGAGATACAAACTAAACTTGAGGTTTTGGATGATGAATTTTCAGTTGAGAACAATCGAAATCCTATTTCTTTTATAAAAACAAGGATTAAGAAGCCCAATAGTATTTACAATAAATTGCAGAAAATGGGACATGATTTTACAACAGAAAATATACAGACATATTTAAATGATGTAGCAGGCGTTCGAATAGTTTGTGCGTTTATTGACGATATTTATATGATATCAGATTTGATTACCCAACAGGATGATATTAAAGTTATTGAAATAAAAGATTATATAAAAAATCCAAAACCAAATGGTTATCGAAGCTATCATATGATTGTTGAAATACCAGTATTTTTTGCTAAGGGTAAAACACCTATGCGTGTAGAATTACAGATCCGAACCAATGGTATGGATTTCTGGGCAACATTGGAACATCAACTTCGCTATAAAAAAGGAATTGAAGAAATGCCTGGTTATGATGAGATAAGTGAAGAATTACTTCATTCTGCAAGAGCTATCATTGAAGCGGATAATGAAATGCAGAGAATAAAAGACAAAATTGGTATGTTTCATGAAATTTAGGCAGAAAACTGAGCAAGTAGGAAGGTGGAATATATATGAAGCAAGATACTTTAGAGGGCAAAGCAAAAACAAAAAATGGGGTAAAACGGCTGTGTTTTTCCATAGTCTGCATTCTTCTGGAAGTAATTTTTATTATTACTATCGTAACACGCTTGAATGAATATGCAGAAATTATAAATTTATTTACAAGGATTTTGAGTGGAATCTTGGTTTTGGGATTGTACGCATCAGATAAGACCTCTTCTATGAAAATGCCTTGGGTCATCTTAATTCTAATCTTCCCAATTATGGGTGTAGGCCTGTATTTGTTGATTGGTTTGAATGGTGGCACACATAAAATGCGTGAGCGATATGCAGAAATTGATAGCAAATTGTTACCAATGCTTCCGGACAGTCAGGAGTGTTTGAGCAGAATAAAAGAAACAATTCCGAAAGCAGGAAATATAGCAAGTTACATACAAAGAAATTCGCAGTATCCAATCTATCAGAATACGGATATTGTGTATTTTGATGAAGCAGTGACAGGATTAGAGGCACAGCTTAAGGATTTGAAGAAAGCACAGAAATTTATCTTCATGGAATATCATGCGATAGAAGACGCTGAAGCATGGCATAAGATTCAAGATGTTCTGGAAGAGCGAGTAAAAGCAGGTGTGGAAGTTAGAGTATTCTACGATGATATGGGTTCTATAGGCTTTATTAACACAGATTTTGTGAAAAAGAATGGAGGCAATAGGAATTCATTGCCGTGTATTCAATCCGTTTATGCCAGGTTTAAATCTGTTTTTGAACAATCGTGATCATAGAAAAATAACAGTTATTGATGGAAAAGTCGGATTTACAGGTGGATATAATCTGGCAAACGAATATTTTAATTACACACACCCGTATGGACAGTGGAAAGATACAGGTATTCGTTTAGAAGGAGATGCTGTTCAGTCGCTTACGGTGACATTTTTGGAAATGTGGAATGCAGTAAGTGCTAAGGATGCTAATGATCCTGATTTTAGTAAATACATTATTCATTACGATTATGCGGCACAGCAAACAGGTTTTGTTCAGCCTTATGCAGACAGTCCTATGGATAATGAGCAGGTCGGAGAAGAAGTTTATATCAGTATGATAAATAAAGCTGAAAAATATTGTTGGTTTATGACTCCATATCTAATCATAACAGATGAAATGACGCATGCGTTATGTCTGGCTGCTAAGCGAGGGGTAGACGTAAGAATTATCACACCTGGTATCCCTGATAAAAAATTCATTTATAATGTAACTCGTTCTTTTATCATGGATTAGTTAAACATGGTGTTCGTGTTTATGAGTGGACTCCTGGTTTCTGTCATGCGAAAAATGAGTGTGGCAGATGACTGTATGGCAACTTGTGGAACAATTAATTTGGATTATCGAAGTTTATATCACCATTTTGAAAACGGCTGTTTTATGGCAGATTGTCAGGCAGTTGTGGAAATAAAAAATGATCTGATAAGAACGATGGGAGAATGTCGTGATGTGACAGACCAATATCAAACCGGACGAAGTGCATATTTGCGACTGGGACAATTATTTATGAGATTATTTGCTGGATTGCTATAAGAATCTGATGAAACGACCTTTCAAAAAACAGTTGATTTAGAAGTTAACTGTTTTTGAAAGGCCGTTTTTGCTATATCTAACAGTCTGTTGTACAAAGAAGATTTTGCATGGATGAAAAAACAAACCTTGTTGAGGTTAAATTGAGTTTTCTATTGTATTGTATTGCTAATGAATAAGAATAAGAAATAAAAAGGAATCAGGTGATGTACAATGAAAAAGCATAAAATATGTAAAATCCTTCTTGTTATACTGGCAGTTTTTTTATGTGTGGCTTTTTATGAATTGCTCGGAATCTGCGTTGCATATAAAAAGCAGCCGGAAGTGTACCAATACAACCAAAAAAGAAACAAAAAATGGGTCATGGAACGAATGCAGTGAAAATACAGAACGGGCAGTAATCATAGAAAAGAATCCAGAAGCGCTTTTACAAAGAGTGCGTTTGATCAAGAATGCAAAAAAGGAAATTATTCTTTCTACTTTTGCATTTCAATCCGATGAAAGTGGAAAATTGATTTTAGGAGCACTGCATGATGCGGCAGACAGAGGTGTACATATTCGTCTGTTAGTAGATGGAATGGAGAGCTGGATTGATATGGAAGGAAATCCGTATTTCTATGGATTATCTTCCCATGAGAATGTTGAAATTAAACTGTATAATAAGGCCAATCCGTTGAAACCGTGGAAAATAATGGGTAGAATGCATGATAAATATTTGATTGCAGATGGAAAGAGATATATTCTTGGGGGAAGAAATACATACAATTATTTCCTGGGTGATTTTCCGGGACATAAGAACTATGACAGAGACGTGTTAGTGGTTTGCGATGAACCTAAGAAAGAAAATTCAGTTAACCAGTTGTTAGAGTATTTTGAAACGATATGGGAACAAGAAGACAGTGGTTATTTTCATGACAATAAAAAACTGGCAAATAGAAAATCTGTAAAGAACGCAGTTTTAGAGCTGCAGAACAGCTATCAGAAATATTTTGAAGAGAATAAGGAAAGAATCTGCGAGACCGATTATACGGACGAAACTTTTGAGACAGAAAAGATTGCATTAGTGTCAAATCCTATTCACACAGGTTCCAAAGAACCAGTAGTGTGGTATCAATTGGGAGAATTGATGAAAATGCAAAAAGGCGTGTGAAGATCCACACGCCATATATTATCTGTAATGATATGATGTATAATACATGGGAGGAGATTGCAGAGAACGTTTCAGATTTTTCTATCATGACAAATTCAGTTGCGAATAATGGGAATCCATTTGGGGTGCCGATTATGCGAAAACAGAAATAGAATCTTAAGTACAGGAATTAATATCTGGGAATATGAAGGCGGTTATTCATACCACGGAAAAAGTATTCTGATTGACGATGATCTGTCTGTAATCGGTTCTTTTAATATGGACATGAGAAGTGCATATCTGGATACGGAACTGATGCTTGTAATTCGCAGTAAAGATATTAATAAACAGTTGGAAGAGGGCATGATGGAATATGAAAGAGTGTCCCGCCAGGTATTGGAAGATGGAACCTATCGTGATCCATATCATGTAGAGCCAATCGAATTAACAAAGAAACGTCAGAGAAAAATATTTTTGGTACAGCATCTGCTTGGATGGGCAAGGTATCTGTTTTAATAAGGAGGAAGGAAAACGTGTTTCAAATATTGATTGTAGAAGATGATAAAGAATTAAGCCAGCTATTCCAAAAAGTGCTTGAGAAGAATGGATATCAAGTCAAAAGTGCATCGGATGGAGCACAGGCATTAGACGTATTGGTTAAGGAATATATTGATCTGATCATTTCTGATATTATGATGCCGGTTATGGATGGTTATGAACTGGTGTCGGAACTCCGTTCAGCAGGATATCAGATACCTGTACTTATGATCACTGCGAAAGGTTCCTTTGATGATATGCGCCAGGGATTTCTTTCGGGAAGTGACGATTATATGGTAAAACCGGTAAATGTGAATGAAATGGTTTTAAGAGTCGGAGCACTGCTTCGCCGTGCACAGATACTGAATGAACACAAAATTGTGATCGGTTCAACAGAGTTTGATTATGATGCAATGACGGTTACAACTGATAAGGAAAGTCTTGTTTTGCCTAAAAAAGAATTCCTGCTTTTATATAAGCTTGCAGCTTCGCCAGGCAGAATATTTACAAAACAACAGTTGATGGATGAAGTATGGGGATACGAGACGGAGGCAGACCCACATACGATAGAGGTACATATAGGAAGAATCAGGGAGCGTTTGAAAGATAACCCTGATTTTGAAATCGTAACAATGCGTGGAATTGGATACAAGGTGGTGAAAAAATAATGGAACAAAAGAAAGAAAAGGATTGCGTATCCGATCCTGTCTGACTGGTGCAATCTGGCTGGCACTTGTATTTTCAACAGTCATATCTGCGTTATTATTTGCTTTTTTGAATCATTTTTTTAATCTGCCGGGCAGCATACCTGTGCTTGGCTGGCTTTTGATTTTCAATACATTGATTGCAGGGCTGATCACTTCCTTTATTAATGCAAAGTTACTGGAACCAATTACAAGACTTAGTAAAGCAATGAAGGAAGTTTCTCGGGGAGATTTTGAACAGCATTTGGAAACGAACAGCCGTATAGCAGAAGTTGGAGAATCTTATCAAAGTTTTAACGTTATGACAAAAGAACTTCGTGCAACAGAGGTGCTGCAGATGGATTTTGTATCTGATGTTTCTCATGAGTTTAAGACCCCGATTAATGCCATTGAAGGATATACAATGCTGCTTCAGGGAGAAGAACTGTCTCCGGATCAAGAGGAATATGTAGAAAAAATCTTATTTAACACCCAAAGACTTTCCGGATTGGTTGGTAATATTTTGCTGTTATCCAAGTTAGAGAATCAGAATATACCAATGAAAAAAACAGAATATCGTCTGGATGAACAGATCCGCCAGGCAGTTCTTTCATTGGAAACAAAATGGACAGAAAAAGAAATTGGTTTTCAGGTAGAATTGGAGGAAGTTAAATATACTGCGAATGAAGGACTTTTTATGCATATCTGGATAAATCTTTTGGATAATGCGATTAAGTTCAGCCCTTCAAAGGGGACAATTACGATGTTTCTGAAACAAGAACAGGATTCTGTTAAGTTCATTCTGGAAGATGAAGGACCAGGAATAGAGGATGATGTAAAATCCAGAATATTTGACAAGTTCTATCAGGTAGATGGATCTCATAAAGCAGAAGGAAATGGCCTAGGTCTTGCACTTGTAAAACGGATTGTAGATAGTGCCGGAGGAACAATCAAAGCAGAAAACCGTGAATATGGTGGATGCAGATTTGTTATAGAGCTGCCAAAGCAGAAAGATGAGATTATCTAGTTTTAAGATAAATTAGAAGATGGGAGAATTTATATGACATTTTATCAGGAGTTGCAGTTAAATCAGGCGGGTTCTAAAAAACTGTTGAAAAAGAGTGAAACACTAAAAGAAAAATTATATCATATGTGGGTATATCTGGTGAAGATAGCTGCTACAATGGCATTTTGTTTTTTCTTTGTTAGTATTTTCAGTATCCTATTTGGAAATGAGAACAGCATTGTAGGTGTAGTAGTCTTATTATGTCTCATGGTGTTTAGAAATGCGGATCTGGGGATCCACACCGGACAATCTACGATGCTTTTGGCTTTGTTCTTTGTAATTATGACTGTATGTCCGCATTTAGCAAATCAGTTTTCACCGGTATTGGGAATGCTGTTAAATATTGCGGCACTGGCTGTGTTGATTCTGTTCGGATGCCATAATCCATCCATGTTTAATCAATCTACATTGGTTCTTGGGTATCTGCTGCTATATGGTTATGATGTTACGGGAAAAAGCTATCAGATGCGATTAGTCGGAATGGCTTTAGGTGCAGCACTTACCTGCTTCGTATTTTATCGAAATCATAAAAACAGAACCTATAAAAGAAATCTGAAAGATCTGATACAAGAATTTGATATCACTTCTTCCAGAACAAAATGGCAGATATGTCAGATTTTATGCGTACCGATTGTCCTTTGCATTGCAGAACTTTGTAATATGCCACGTGCAATGTGGGCTGGTATTGCGGCCATGTCCGTGATTTTGCCGTCTATGGAAGATATGCACTACAGAGTCCGTAAAAGGATTGTCGGAAATATTGCAGGTGTTATATGTTTTACAGTATTATATTTTCTGCTTCCTTCGTCAATCTATGCATATATAGGAATTCTTGGTGGAATCGGTGTAGGATTTTCAGCACAATATGGCTGGCAGGCAGTATTTAACACATTTGGTGCTTTAGCCATTGCTGCAGAGACTTATGGACTACAAGGAGCGGTTAGTCTTAGAGTGAGTCAAAATGTTTTTGGTGTTGTGTTTGCTTTAGCATTTTGTGTTATATTTTATTGGTTTATGCCTAAAAAAAAGGAAAGTGAGGTGACCGTACATGCAGAGTGAAGTGAATCAGGAAGAAAATTTGAATACCACTGATTTTGACGAGCACTTCGCTAAAATTTCGTCCTATATTGTAGACACATTGCACGGCGTTCCACTTGAGATGACCGAGGATGAAAAAGAACAATTTCGCATACAGGTTATTTCAAATCAGTATGCAGAACGGTTGCTAAGTGAAGCCGAAAAGACAGAAACGTATAGAGGTTTATCAAAAATTGATATTCTCCATACAGTTTCTATCCCTCAACTGGCTAGAACAATCCCACTTAAAGGTTTGAATCTCAGTTTAGAAAAATACAGAATGCCGGATGGTGTAATAATAGAGGTTGAGAGTTCGTCACATTATTTGGGGTCATTTAGTGAGAAAAATGATTCTTCCACAAATTGGATAGAAAAGATCATGGAGGGTGTCGGTATTCACTAGATGGATTCTCAAGAAGCATATGCACGAAAGTTCTGCACGCGATAAGTATCTTGCCATTATGAAGCCCTACCTTCTGATGTGGCACAGTAGCAGTTGAAAACAGCTCAGGTTACCTATTGCAATTCTGACTATTTGGAATATACTTGTAAGTATCAAATTATTTCACTGTATGGGAGGAAATTATTATGGCAAGACCCAAGGGAAGCAAGAATAAGACCCGTATTGTAAATGCCAACGTTGATTATGCAGCCGTCGTTGCAGAAAAGACCGCCGAAAAGGAAAAAATCGAATCTGAGGTTGCTACGCTGACTGCAAATCTCGATGATCTGAAGACGCAGCTGAAAGCCAAGAAAGCAGAATTGAAAGCCGCCACCAAGGAACTTACTAAAGCCGAAAGCAAAAAAGCTGCCGCCGAAGCAAAGGCAATGGAAGAAGCAAAGAAAGGCGAAGCAGAAGATGTGCTGAAGAAGCTGCTTGCCAGCGGTATGACGGCTGAAGAAATCCTTGCAAAGCTCCAGTAATGCAATATGATGAACTGGACAAGCTGCTAAAGTAAAGGAAGGGGCTGTTGCACACGGATAAAAGCCGGTGCAACAGCCTCTTTTTCATTCATGCTGCAATTTTTTCAGCGTTTCAAACGTATCTAAATTAAAGTGGCATATCATATTCCTTTTCACACATACTTGCCATTTTCAGACAGGAGGTTGCTTCTATGAAAATATCTGCCGACTATCGTATGCTCGCTCGCGATGCTCTGCGCGGAAAATGGAAAACTGCTGTTCTGACAGGTATTGCCGCCAGTGCGCTCGGTGCTACCATTGTGAGCAGTTCCAACAGTGTCGTTTCCAATTCCAATCAGGCAAAGGACATTCATTTTAACCTGTTCGCCCAGCCAAACGGCGGTCGGCTGCTTGCTGTTTTGCTTGTCGGCATTGGTCTGTGGGCAATCCTCCAACTGATCGTGGGCGGTGCAGTTCAACTGGGATATGCTCATTTTAATCTGAACCTTGTAGATGGAAAGGATGCTGCCATCTCGGACTTGTTCTCTCAGAAAGACCGTCTGTGGGATGGCTTCTGCATGAAATTCCTGCAGGGTCTGTACATCGCCCTCTGGTTGCTGCTGTTGGTGATTCCGGGAATCGTGAAAACATACAGCTATGCGATGACACCTTACATCATGTCCGAGCATCCTTCGTTGACTGCAAATGAAGCGATCACAGAATCCCGGCGGATTATGGACGGCAACAAATGGCGGCTGTTCTGTCTGGATTTCAGCTTCATTGGCTGGGAGCTGCTCTGTTCGTTGCCATTGTATGCCGGGGGTTTTCTGGTTCTCAAATATTTCACCGGTTCAGAGGCTATGGCGATTTCTCTTTTTCTTCTGCTGACAATTCCATTGAGCATTGGCTTCTTTTTTGTATGCCCCTATGAGGAAGCTGCATGGGCCACTTTCTACCGTGATATTACCGCAGCACCTACCGAACCGGATGAAGCATACTGACTTTTATACTATTTCTCAGATGTGACCGGACTTTCTAGGTGATCTGCGTATGGAGAAGAAACCTGACCGTTCCGAAATAATTGCAATGACCCTCTTATTTGCTTTAACGCTGGTGCTTACGGTATTAAAAGTGACGAGAACGTTTTCACTGCCTTGGTTGTGGGTACTGGGTCCACTTTGGCTTGGCACACGTCGGTACCGTGATTAGGGCTGCTTGCGCTGGGAGATTTCTCCCAGCGTTTTTTATTCCTCGGAGATGCCGAGATATTGGTCGATCTCCATGATACCCTCCCCACTGACCTCCACCAGATCTTCAAAGGGCACTACGGTGTCGCCCACCTGCAAGGTGCGGAACACCGGGTCGATGCGGTCTGCCTTGCCAGTCAGGGTGACGTAGTTGCCCACTGCGGGAATCTCCGGGTGGGCGGTATCCTCCTTGAAGTACCGCACCGTGATGGTCATGCCCTTGGTGACCTGCATCAGCCGATCGGACAGAGCCGACATTTCTTCCTCGGTCAAAATGCGCTTGGTCACCCGCTCGGTGCGCTGTTTTTCTGCGGCAAGCTGCTCATCATAATACTGCTTCTATTTATCCTTTGGCAATCTCCAGATAAACGCTAAAATGGAGCATCTACTGCACATCCTAACTTAATATGCACTGAATAAAAGAAAAAGCCTTATATTTCAATCCATAGAGGCCAATCTGTGGTATAATTGGAGCAAGAGAACTGGAAAAAATCCAGCAAAAACCTTGTACCTGGAGGGCAGCTATGTATCGTTACAGCAATGGCCAGATCAGCTTGGCGGATTAATCGAGTATCTAATGCAGCAGGAGACCATCCTCCGGAAATGTAATGCAGTGCTGGATCTATCGTCCGTGTATGAGAAAATGGTGCAGTTGTGCAGCAAAGAAGATAGTCGTCCGCCCCTCGCCCCAGCGTTCATCGTAAAGTACCTGCTGGTGAGTTTCCTGTACAGCAAACCATCGAACTGGCAGATCAGGCAGCGCACCCCTTCACCTCAAAGCTAACGAAGCTGATGAACTGCACGCTGCCACCAGCCTTCAGTACCTCCATCACAACTGCGACGTGGACGTTCAGTGCCGCCTCCCTGTCCTTTCTTCGTCAGGCCAGGCTTTTTTCGCAATAGTGGCGACGAATTCGTTCTTGCTGTTTTTCGTTTGAAAAGAGCCTTATGGCCTTGGCGCTCTCCGGTCGTGGGTGGCGTAGTAGGCTCGCTTATTTTCGTACATGCAATAGTCGGCCTTGTCCAGCAGCGTTTGCATGATGCAGCCTTCATAATCGGCGGAGATCGCCCAACCGTAGGCGTAGCTGAGAGGAAGCTGATTGCCGTCACGGTTTGCAGCGTCGGCTTCCCTGCGCAGACTGTCCAGTATGCCCTCCACCTCCTGCCGGTCCGTATGGTAAATGACCGCCATAAATTCGTCGCCGCCGTATCTGCCCACGAAATGCTTTTCCGGGATCACCCGGCGTAAAAGCCGGGCAAAGCTCAGGATCAGTTGGTCACCCGCCGAATGACCCCTCGTATCGTTGACGGTTTTCAGATTGTTCAGGTCAAATATGACGCAGGCCGTAGGCTCCCGGAGAATTTCCCTGTTGTTGAGAAGCTCCTCGCAGGAGCCTTTGTTGGGCAGGCCGGTATGGATGTCGATGTATGCCTTCTGCTCCAGCAGTTGGTTTTTCCGGGCCATTTTCAGTGCCATGGCGGTCTGGAGCATGATCAGGATCACCAGGCACAGCATATCCAGTGCCGAGAGGATCTCAATAGTGCGGATCTTCATGGCGATCTTTTCTGAATAGTGTTCCGCGGCAGACACCGTTTCGTCCGCCATTTCAAAATAGGTCTCGCTCATGGCAACGATTTGGGTGTTCTCATATCCACGCTGTCTGGCCGCCGCGACCTCCGCCTTGAGCCGCTCCCAGTAGGCACTCTGGATGTCCAGCCTTTCCTGATAGGCCGCGTCCTTGAGCTTTACCAATTCGTAGTGCCCTTCTCCGGATGTCAGATCGCTTAAAATATCGTCTAAATACGCGATCAACTCATCGTTTCGGGTGCCTGTGATCTCCAGCTTTACCGCCCGCTGCGTGTCTCCGCGCACCAGCCCGGCATAATTGATGACGCGGGCCGTGCCCTTCAGGTTGCCGATCTCGACCATCATCAGAGCGACAAGAATCACCAAAATCAGCACAAGGCAGCTTTGCAGGATGCTGATGAGATTTTTGCGATCTATTTTTACATTTCCTTTTATCATAACGACCTCGATCACGGAACGACCATGATATTCTTTATTGCGAATCAGTCTTGATGAATACTTTACTCTGTAACGCACATCATGTCAATAACAATGGAAATTTTTTCTACTGTCTCCCAAGAATGATCGGCATAAATAAAATGAAAAGCACGCACTTTATTGCTTGTTTCGGTTGGATGGCTTAGGCTTGTCAGGGATCGCCTCATCCGCCTTGGATGGGCGACCCTGCGAGCCCCAACCAATCTTCTCCGCTTTCTGGTTTTCAGGCATAGTCTTTTCTGCTTTCGGCGGACTGCCACGGCACAGCTTTTTCGGCTTCTATAATTGTAAGGAACATGGCTTTTCGCTGAATGGAAAGCGAAGCTGACCCGGGCTGGGGCGGTCTGTATGAAAGCAATATTTTTTTTGAAATAATCTTGACAAAATTTATCAAGATTGATATGATAGTATTAACAAGCAAGCGAAAAGAGGATGTGGAGCATGATCATCACCAAAGAGACGGACTACGCGCTGCGCATTTTGCGGGTGCTGCTGGACGGGGAGAAGCATTCGGTGGCCGAGATGTCGGAAACGGAATTGATCCCCAATCAGTTTGCCTACCAGATTCTGCGCAAGCTCTCCGCCGGCAATTTGGTGCGGGTGAGCCGCGGCGCTCTCGGCGGCTGCGAGCTGTCCTGCGATCTGGACGCGACCTGCCCTCTACGATCTCATGGTGGTCATGGTGGGGGAGCGGGGCATCCTGTGCGCCTGCATGGAGCCGGGATATGAATGCCGCTGGCATGACAAGCATGGGCGGTGCGCCATCCACTGTCAGCTGGCGGCCTTGCAGCAAAAGCAGGACGAGGCGTTCCGTGCCGTGAGCCTGCGCAGGCTGCTGACCGGCGGATCCGATCCCCAAGATACAAGCAAGCTGTAAAATTTTAAAAGGAGGTACCCGTATGCTGTTTCAAACCACGTCGGCGCACGAAGAGCTGCGCGCGAAGATCCGGAGTTTTGCGGAGGAGGAGATCAAGCCACTCGCATTTTTAATGGATCAGAACAATGAGTTTCCCGAGGAGGCTGTCAAGAAGCTGGGGAAGCTGGGCTGGATGGGCATTCCCTACCCCAAGGAGTACGGCGGCGCGGGGCTGGATGCCATTAGCTACGCCATCGCCGTGGAGGAGCTGTCCCGGGTAGACGGCGGCGCAGGCGTAATCCTCTCCGCCCACGTCTCCCTCGGCTCATGGCCCATTTTCGCCTATGGCACCGAGGAGCAGAAGAAGAAATATCTGGTTCCGCTGGCCAAGGGCGAGAAGATCGGCGCCTTCGGCCTTACGGAGACCAACGCCGGATCCGACGCCGGCGGCACGGAGACCACGGCGCTGGATAAGGGGGACTACTACCTCCTCAATGGCGGCAAGATCTTCATCACCAACGCCCCCAAAGCGGACACCTATGTGGTCTTTGCCGTCACCACCCCGGACATCGGCACCCGGGGCATCTCCGCCTTCATTGTGGAGAAGGGCTGGAAGGGGTTCGAGTTTGGCGACCACTATGACAAGAGGGGTATTCGCTCCTCCTCCACGGCGGAGCTGATCTTCAACAACGTGAAGGTTCCCAAGGAAAACCTGCTGGGCAAGGAGGGCGAGGGCTTCAAGATTGCCATGTCCACGCTGGACGGCGGACGCATCGGCATCGCCGCGCAGGCGCTGGGCATCGCCCAGGGCGCGTTTGAGCACGCGTTGAGCTATTCCAAGGAGCGTGTCCAGTTCGGCAAGCCCATCGCGGCCCAGCAGAGCATCGCCTTCAAGCTGGCGGATATGGCAACCAAGCTGCGCTGCGCCCGGTTCCTCATCTACTCCGCGGCGGAGCTGAAGGAGCAGCACGCGCCTTACGGCATGGAGTCCGCCATGGCGAAGATGTACGCCTCGGACATCGCGCTGGAGGTCACCAATGATGCCTTGCAGATCCACGGCGGCAGCGGCTACCTCAAGGGCATGGAGGTGGAACGGGCCTACCGCGACGCCAAGATCACCACCTCTACGAGGGCACTAACGAGATCCAGCGGGTGGTCATCGCCTCTCATCTGTTGGGCAGGCTGGGCAAGAGCTCCGGCGGCGAGAGCCGTTCGGCGGCCAAGAAACCCGCGCCTATTACCGGCATTCGCAAAAAGACCATCTTCCGGGAGGGGGATGCTGCCCAGCAGGTGGCCGACCTTGTGGCGGCGCTGAAGAAGGATGGTCACGACTTCTCCGTGGGCATCCCTATGGATACGCCCATCCCGCAGGCGGAACGGGTGGTCTCCGCGGGCAAGGGCATCGGGGAGAAAAAGAACATGAAACTGGTAGAGTCGCTGGCCACGCCGGCGCGGCTATCGGTTCTTCCGCCCTGTGGCGGAGACTCTCAAATATCTGCCGCTGAACCGCTATGTGGGTATGTCCGGTCAGAAGTTCACCGGCAATCTGTACATCGCCTGCGGCATCTCCGGCGCATCCCAGCACCTTAAGGGCATCAAGGACGCCTCCACCATCGTGGCCATCAATAAGAACGGTAACGCGCCTATCTTCAAGAACTGCGACTACGGCATCGTGGGCGATGTGGAGGAGATCCTGCCCTGCTCACTGCCGCGCTGGATAGCGGCGAAAAGCTGCCCGCGCCGCCTATGGTAAAGATGAAGCGGCCCACGCCGCCGAAGCCCGCCCCCAATCGGCGACCGCTACGTCTGCAGCGGCTGCGGCTACGAGTATGTGCCGGAGTTGGGCGACGAGGACGGCGAGATCGCGCCCGGTACGCTCTTTGAGCAGCTTCCCGCCGAGTGGGTGTGCCCGGAGTGCGCGGAGACGAAGGATCAATTTGTAAAGGCTTGAGCCGTGAAGGAGGTAAGATAAGATGTATTGCGTGCGTAAAGTAACGAACGACCTCTACTGGGTGGGCGCCAACGACCATCGCCTGGCCCTGTTTGAAAACTGCTTTCCCATTCCCCGGGGCGTAACCTACAACGCCTACTGCCTGCTGGATGAAAAGACGGTGCTCTTTGACACGGTGGACTGGTCTGCCTGCCGCCAGCTTTTGGAAAATCTGGCGTATGTGCTGGATGGCCGCGAGCTGGACTACCTGCTGGTCAACCATCTGGAGCCGGATCACGCCGCCTGCATCGAGGAGATCCTGCTGCGCCATCCCAAGGTGAAATTGATCTCCAACGAGAAGGCATTCATGCTCATGCGGCAGTTCGGCTTCCATGTGGACGGACATGAGTGCATCGAGGTGAAGGAGGGCGACACCTTCTCCTTCGGCAAACACACCGTCACCTTTGTGGGCGCGCCTATGGTTCACTGGCCGGAGGCCATGGTGACCCTCGACGTCACCGACGGCGTCCTCTTTTCCGCCGACGCCTTCGGCACCTTCGGAGCGCTGGACGGCAAGCTGTTCGCCGACGAGGTGGACTTCGAGCGGGACTGGCTGGACGACGCCCGTCGCTACCTTACCAACATCGTGGGCAAGTACGGCCCCACATCCAGCTCCTGCTGAAAAGGCCGGCGGCGTTTTGGATCAGATCAAGTACATCTGCCCGCTCCACGGCCCCGTGTGGCGCAAGGATCTGGGCTGGTTCATTGAAAAGTACGACACATGGAGCCGCTATGCCCCTGAGACCCAGGGCGTGCTCATCGTCTACGCCTCTATGTACGGCAACACGGAGAACGCGGCGCAGGCGCTGGCGGCCTCGCTCTGCGATAAGGGCATGAGCAAGGTGGCGATGTACGATGTGTCCTCCACTCATGTCTCCCAGCTGATCTCCGAGGCGTTTAAGTACAGTCACATTGTCCTGGCCTCTGTGACCTACAACCTCGGCATCTACCCTGCCATGCATGACTTCCTCATGGATATGAAGGCACTGAATCTGCAAAACCGCACCTTTGCCATCATTGAAAACGGCTCATGGGCGGTGAAGTCCGGTGACCTCATGCAGAAATTCGTCAACGATGAGCTTAAGAACATGACGGTGCTCAACGAGCGGCTCAGCCTCGCCTCGTCCATGGGCACGGACAAGCGCACTGAGCTGGAAGCACTGGCGGACGCCATTCTGGAATCTATGAAGTAACTGGCAGGAAAGCCAAAACCAAGACAACAGACAACAAACAGCCCCGCCGCGTCGGCTGCAGAAAAACCGGCTTTCAAAAAAAGAGCGGGCAAGCGTGATACTGCGCTTGCCCGCTCTTTGCCCAAAAGGACATGAGAAGTGACCGGAGAAGATGAGAGGATCGAAATGGAGATCAGAAAACGAAACGGGGAGTCTGTTCCTTTTCAACAGGAGAAAATTTTCAACGCCAAAAAAAAGGCGTTTGACGGACAGGGCAAGGAGATCGGGGCAGAGAGATGGATGAGATCCTCGCCACCGTTCTCGACAATCTCTCCGTCACAGTACCGCTCACCGTGGAACGTGTGCAGGACGAGGTGGAGCGAACGCTCATGGAGCGCGGACACTATGAGGTAGCCAAGGCGTACATCCTCTACCGCGAAAAGCGGTCTGCGCTGCGCCGTGTCCGGCATACCATCGCGCAGACGGTGGGGGATGACTCGCTTGACGAGGTGCTGCGCCGCATCCAGATGGATTTTACCGAGGAAGTCTACTCCCTCGCGGCGCTTCAAATGAAGTTTGAGAGTTTCTGTCGTCTGGGTATGACGGAGGATGAGCGGGCTGAGGCACTGACCAAGGCGGCGGTAGAGCTGACTACGGCAGAGGCACCCAAGTGGGAGTTCATCGCGGCGCGGCTTCTGAACCACTCCTTTCGCTGTCGCAACGCACAGGAATGGGAGGGCGCGGCGTCTGCGACCTCTATGGCAAGCTTCGCTATCTGACGGATAAGGGACTCTACGGTGACTATATCCTTGCCCACTATACCCACGAGGAGATTGCCATGGCGGAGGACTTTCTCTGCCCGGAACGGGACGAGCTGTTCACCTACTCCGGCCTTGACCTGCTGCTCAAACGCTATGTGATCCAGTCACGCAGCCGCGCGCCGCTGGAAACACCGCAGGAGATGTTTTTGGGTATCGCGCTGCATCTTGCTATGAACGAAGGCTCTGACCGCATGGGGTGGGTAAAACGCTTTTACGATATGCTCAGCCGTATGGAGGTCACAATGGCGACACCTACCATGTCTAACGCGCGAAAGCCCTACCATCAGCTTTCAAGCTGCTTTGTGGACACTGTGCCGGACAGTCTGGACGGCATCTACCGCTCGCTGGACAACTTCGCAAAGGTCTCTAAATTCGGCGGTGGAATGGGGATGTACTTCGGTAAGGTGCGCGCTGCAGGCAGCACCATCCGCGGCTTTCAAGGGGCGGCGGGCGGTGTTATCCGCTGGATCCGGCTGGTCAACGACACCGCCGTGGCGGTGGATCAGTTGGGGATGCGGCAGGGCGCTGTGGCGGTTTACTTAGACGCATGGCACCGGGATCTGCCGGAATTCCTTCAACTGCGCACCAATAACGGCGACGACCGCATGAAGGCACATGATGTGTTTCCCGCCGTGTGCTATCCGGATCTATTCTGGCGACTGGCGGAGGAGAACATAGACGCGCCGTGGCATCTCATGTGTCCGCATGAGATCCTCACGGTCAAGGGCTACGCACTGGAGGATTACTGGGGTACAGAATGGGAGAAGCGGTATCTGGACTGCGTCAATGACCCGCGCATCGAAAGCGCAGCGTCACCGTCAAGGACATCGTGCGGCTGGTGCTTCGCTCGGCAGTGGAGACCGGCACGCCCTTCGCCTTCAACCGCGACAGCGTAAATCGTATGAACCCAAACGGCCACACGGGAATGATCTATTGCTCCAATCTCTGTACGGAGATCGCGCAGAACATGTCGCCCATCGAGCACATCAGCACTGAGGTGCACACGGAGAACGGCGACACAGTGGTGGTGACGGCCACACGCCCAGGTGAGTTTGTGGTCTGCAATCTGGCGAGTCTGTCTCTCGGTAATCTGCCGGTGGAGGACGAGGCCTATATGGAACGCACGGTAGAAACGGCCATCCGCGCACTGGATAATGTGATCGACCTCAACTTCTACCCGTTGGAATACGCGCGGCTTACCAATCAGAAGTACCGCAGCATCGGCCTGGGCGTCAGCGGCTACCACCACATGCTGGCAAAGCGCGGCATCCACTGGGAGAGCGATAAGCACCTTGCCTTCACCGATGCGGTATTCGAGCTCATCAACTACGCCGCCGTCAAGGCGGACACAGCTCTGGCACGGGAAAGAGTCGTTACGCGCTCTTTGAGTGCAGCGACTGGCAGACGGGCGCGTATTTTGAAAAGCGGGGTTATACCTCCGAAAAGTGGCGGGCGCTTGCGAAAACGGTGGCGGTGCAGGGAATGCGCAACGCCTATCTGCTGGCGGTCGCACCGACCTCCAGCACATCTATCCTCTCCGGCACGTCGGCGGGTATAGATCAATTATGAAGAAATTCTTTTAGAGGAAAAAGGGCAGCATACTGCCCCGCGTTGCCCCAGAGCTTTCTATGGATACATGGTGGTACTATAAGGCAGCGCATCTGATCGACCAAAGCTGGTCGGTACGCGCCGCGGGCCTTCGCCAGAGACATATTGACCAGGCGCAGAGCATGAATCTCTATATCACCAACGACTATTCCATGCGTCAGGTGCTCAGACTGTATTTGGAGGCGTGGAGGGCCGGCGTCAAGACCATTTACTATGTCCGCAGCAAGGCCCTTGAGGTCGAGACCTGCGAAAGCTGCTCGTCATAAGGAGGATAGCATGACGGAACTGAAGAAAAAGCCCCTCTTTAACCCGGAGGGCGACCCTGATGTGCCTGCGGCGCATGATCGGCGGCAATACCACCAACCTCAACGACTTCAACAATATGAAGTACGCTTGGGTCAGCGACTGGTACCGGCAGGCCATGAACAACTTTTGGATCCCTGAGGAGATCAATCTCTCGCAGGATGTGAAGGACTATCCCCGCCTGCTGTCAGCCGAGCGCAGCGCCTACGATAAAATTCTGAGTTTTCTTGTCTTTTTGGATTCCATTCAGACAGCGAACCTGCCTAATATCGGCGCCTACATTACCGCCAACGAGGTCAATCTCTGCCTGTCCATTCAGGCGTTTCAGGAGTGTGTCCACTCACAGAGCTACAGCTATATGCTCGACACCATCTGTTCCCCCGTGGAGCGCAATGACATCCTCTACCAATGGAAAACGGACGAGCATCTGCTGCGCCGCAACACCTTCATTGGGGACTGCTACAACGAGTTTCAGGAGCGGAAGGACGCTCCCACGCTGCTGCGCGTGATGATGGCAAACTATATTTTGGAGGGCATCTATTTTTACAGCGGCTTTATGTTCTTCTACAATCTCTCCCGAAACGGGAAGATGCCCGGCTCGGCGCAGGAGATTCGCTACATAAACCGCGATGAGAACACGCACTTGTGGCTGTTCCGCAATATCATCACGGAGCTGCAAAAGGAGCAGCCGGAGTTGTTCACTGCCGAGAGCGTACAAGCGCTGCGCGAGATGATGCGTGAGGGCGTGGAGCAGGAGATCGCATGGGGGCATTATGTAATCGGCGACGACATCCCGGGGCTGAACCGGCAGATGATCAGCGATTACATCCGCTATCTCGGCAACCTCCGCTGGACGAGCCTTGGCTATCCCGCATTGTATCCAGGCTTTGAGAGCGAACCGGAGAGCATGGAATGGGTCAGCCAGTACGCCGACGCCAACATGGTCAAGACCGATTTCTTTGAGGCACGCAGTACCGCCTACGCCAAGAGCACCGCACTGATAGACGATTTATAAGAAAACCAAAGACATCAGAATAGGAGATACTACTATGAATTACAGCGCTATGATCCAATATCGCAGATCTGTTCACGCATTCCGCGAAAAGGAAGTTCCTAGCGAGGCTATCGGCCAGCTCCGATCCTACTATGAAAAGACCTGCCCCGTCTTGTCCCGGAGATTGCAACGGAGTTGATCGTCTTGGACAAGGATGCACAGCCGGCGCTGGAGAGCTCAGCGGGTTATAATCAATTTCTCATCGGAGCACCGCACTACCTGCTCCTTATGTCTGCCCCGCATTCCTACGCAGCCATCAACGCCGGCTACATGATGGAAGATCTCGTCCTCAAGCTGACTGAGTTGGACATTGACACCTGCTGGATGACCTTCACCGACAGCGACAAAATCAAAAGGCACTCTCTCGCCACCCCGTTAGAGGTGGCGGCAATCGTTGCCTTTGGCTACGGGGAAAAGACCGCAAGAAAGCTGCGGCTGAATATCCTAAGTATGTCTCAGATCGATGTGCGGGCCGAGCAGCAGTACTACGCGCCCAAAAAGGGCGTGCACGATTTGGTTCACATGGGGAGCTGGAGCAACAAGTCTGGGCTTGACGAGATGATGGACTTCTACGACGATATGCTCTGGCAGTCCTTCTACGCCGCTTCGCTCTCCCCAGCTATCTCAACCGTCAGCCCTATGGCTTCCTTGTGCAGGATCACAGCATCTATTTGGTGCAGCAGGAGGATGCCTACACCGATAATTTGGATGCCGCATTGGATCTCGGTATTGTCATGCTCCACTTCTCCGCCGTCGCCTCCCAGTGGGTGGGGCAGGTACGCTGGGAACTTTCACCTGCTGCGCCCGACGGCCTGCCGGAAGGACTTCGCTCCGCTGCGGTGTACCACATGTAACGACTCTGGGGGAAGCAAGGCAACGGTAAAATGCGCGACCGTCGATCCGCGGTTGAGCGTATGTTTCATTAGAAAAGAAGAACCTATCAGTCAGAGTCTGAGTAAGGAAAATAGGAGGTATTTTTTATATGGCTATCCAAACGGTAACAGATGCCATCCGCTATGTAGGGGTGGATGATAACACATTGGCACTCTTTGAAAACCAGTACCCGGTCCAGCCTATGGGAGTGAGCTACAACTCCTATGTCATTCTGGACGAGAAAATTGCCGTGATGGACAGCGTGGACGCACGGGCAGCGGAAGAATGGCTTTCCAATGTGGCGCGGGTGTTGGAGGGGCGCAGCCCCGACTATCTTGTGGTCACACACATGGAGCCGGATCATTCCGGCAGCCTCATGCGGCTGGCACAAAAGTACCCGGAGATGAAGATCGTGGGAAACGCGAAAACATTTACCCTGATCAAGCAGTTCTTCGGTACAGGTGCATTGTCGGAAGACCGTATGCTGGAGGTTGGCGAAAGAGATACGCTTTCCTTGGTTTGCACCGGCTGCGCTTTCTGCTGGCGCCGATGGTGCACTGGCCGGAGGTGATGGCAGCGTATGAAGAGGAGGAAAAATCCTGTTCTCGGCGGATGCCTTCGGCCGCTTCGGTTCACTGGAACGGACTGCCCGTGCCCCCTGGGCGCCGCAGGCCCGGCGGTATTATTACAACATTGTCGGAAAGTATGGTGCACAGGTGCAGGCGCTGCTGAAAAAAATCTCCGCGCTGGAGATCAAAACGATCTGCCCGCTCCACGGTCCCGTGCTTACAGAAGGGCTGGAGGAGTGTCTGCGGCTCTATGATCTCTGGTCACAATGGAAACCGGAAGACCCGGAGGGCATCCTGATCGTCCACGCGTCCATCCATGGAAATACTGCCCATGCGGCGAAGACCCTCAAGGGTAAATTAGAGAAAAAAGGCGTACAGGTCAACATATGTGATCTCACTGTGACAGATCTTTCCTACGCTGTTGCCAGTGCGTTCTACTGCGGGAAGTTGGTTTTAGCCAGCGCCACCTATGACGGAGGACTGTTCCCGCCCATGAAGGCCTTTTTGGATCATTTACAGACAAAGGGATTCCGAAACCGCCGGATCGGCCTCATGGAAAACGGCTCATGGGCACCTGCTGCCGCGCGGCTGATGCGCACCAAATTGGAGGAGATGAAGGATATCCACCTTTACGAAACGGTAGTGTCTCTGCGTGGTGCATTGAACCAAACCAGCGAAGCGCAGATGGACGCTCTGGTGGCGGAGCTCTGCGCAGAATAAGCTGCAACAAACCGCAGCTATTTTCGTACAGATGATGGTCTTACTCATCTGCTTTATGTCCCAAGGGCAGAGTACCGTCATCTCAGGTTGAGGTCACAATGTGGTGTAGGGCGAGACCGGAGTCTTGAGAATACCCAAACAAAGGAAAGGAGCTGACAGATATGGCAGCTATGAATATGAATCAGGAGCAGTTTGAGCAGGCGATCCGGGAGAAAAAGCCCGTTTTGGTGGATTTCTGGGCGCCCTGGTGCAGCTACTGCCGGAGGATCGGCCCCGCGTATGAGAAGATCGGAGAGGAATACGCGGACAGCCTCGCCGTCGGCAAGATCAACATTGACGAGGAGCCGCGGCTGGCGGGGCCGAGGGATCGAGGTCATCCCAACTCTGGTGTTGTACCGGAACGGAAAGGCCGTGGATTCCATCACCGCGCCTGGCTCAAAGGCAGAAATCGACCGTTTCATTCAGGAAGCCTTGGCGAAATAACGGAGGGTTCAGATATGAACAACAATCATGTTTATGATATGCTCGTGGTGGGCGGCGGCCCGGGCGGCTACACCGCCGCCCTGTACGCGGCACGGGCGGGGTTGGACACCGTCGTGCTGGAAAAGCTGTCTGCTGGTGGGCAAATGGCCCTGACCGAGCAGATCGACAACTACCCCGGCTTTGAGAACGGGATCGACGGCTTCTCTCTGGCGGAGAATATGCAAAAGCAGGCGGAGCGTTTTGGGGCACGCAGCGAATACGCGGAAGTTCTCCGCATGGATCTGACGGCGGTTCCCAAGCTCGTGGAGACCAGCGAGGGGATCTTCCGGGGGAAAACCGTGGTGCTGGCCACCGGCGCAGACCCCAGAACGCTGGGCGTGGCCAGAGAGTCGGAACTGGTGGGCCGAGGCGTGGCCTACTGCGCCGCCTGCGACGGGATGTTTTACAAGGGCAAAACGGTGGTCGTGGTGGGCGGCGGCAATTCCGCCGCGGCAGATGCCCTCCTTCTCAGCCGCGTGGCGAAAAAGTGATCCTCGTCCACCGCAGAGACACCCTGCGGGCCACCAAGATCTATCACGAGCCGCTGGCACAGGCCGAAAACGTGGAATTCCGTTGGAACAGTGTCGTTTCCGCGCTGCTTTCCGGGGACAGGCTGACCGGCGTCCGCCTGCGGGACACCGTCACCGGTGAGGAAAGCGTGGTGGACTGCGACGGCGTATTTGTCAGCGTGGGCCGACAGCCCGCCACGGCGCTGGCGGTGGGTCAACTGGAGCTGGACGGCGGCGGCTATATCGTGGCCGGAGAGACCACGGAAACCAGTATTCCCGGCGTTTACGCCGTGGGCGACGTGCGGACGAAGCCCTCCGTCAGGTGGTCACCGCCGTGGCGGACGGCGCGGTGGCAGTCCACATGGCGGAGAAATATATCGCGGAAAACCGATAAGGGAGGTAGATTGAAAAGCCATGTTTAAGGTCAGGCCGGATACGACCGCAGTGGGGATGCCGACATATCTGCAAGGCAAACTGCCAAAGTGATGGCAGATAAGATAACCCATGTAAGATCGGGAGATATGTTGTCTCTCCATATCCAGTCCACACAACAGTGAGCAACTGAACACAAAGCACAGCCACAGATGTACTCTGCGGCTGTGCTTTTATGCGTAGTATTACCGCGTGACAAGCGGTTTTACTGTGACGGCGTCACATAATTTGAGAAAATCGGCTTCGAGGCAGCTTTTGGAGCACAAGCCCTTTGTGGTTGTTGACAGAGAAAAAAATATAGGTATAATAAAAGCAAAATAATAAGATTCATTCTTGCATTTGGAGAGTTGGCGGTATGCCAAAATACGCAGAGGAGATATTGGCCGCCGTAACGGAGCTGCAGCAGCATCCCAAGGCGGAGCAGGTGTTCCTGGAGATGAAAAGGGAGCATCCCAGCATCGCTCTGGGTACGGTATATCTGCCCCCATGCCGGGAGCAGGAAAAGACAATCTTATGGAGGAGAAGTATCATGAACGCTAACGTATCTCTTCTGCTCAACGAGCAGATCAATAAGGAGTTCTACTCCGCCTATCTGTATCTGGACTTTGCCAACTACTACGCCGCCGTCGGACTGGACGGCTTTGAGAACTGGTACCGGGTACAGGCGCAGGAGGAACGTGATCACGCCATGCTGTTTTATCAGTATTTGCAGAATAACGGCGAGTACGTCACCTTTGAGGCTGTCGCAAAGCCGGAGTGGGAACGAGGCGACCACATGGCCCCGCTGAAAAAGCACTGGAACACGAGAAGCTGGTCACCGCCAGCATCGATGCCATCTACGCCGCCGCACACGAGGTCAGGGACTTCCGTACCATGCAGACGCTGGACTGGTTCATCAAGGAACAGGGCGAGGAGGAGAAGAACGCCGCTGACCTCATTACCAAGATGGATCTGTTCGGCGGTGACAGCAAGGGACTGTATATGCTAAACAGCGAGCTGAAGGCACGGGTCTACACCGCGCCCTCGCTGGTGCTGTAAGCCCGCGTGTCTGCGGGCTTTCGCATCAGGCAAAAGGCAGACTACATACAGGTGGCCTGCCTTTTCTTCCACCAGACGATTAGATTATGCTAACTGCGTATAATAAATAGCAGCGCCCGCCGGAGATCTCCCGGCGGGCGCTGTGTTCAGAGGAACGTTATTTTTCTTGCCTTACTTTGCGGCATCCACCAGCACACCAACGTAGCCGGCAGTATCCACCAGCGTGGCACCGGAAACGGCATCCACAGCCTTTTCATCTTTGCTCAGAGCCTCGGCGTCGGCAATGCTCATGCCGTTCACGTGATTCTGGATGGCGTCGTAGTTGGCATCCAGCGAAACGGTGGAACCAGCCTTTTCGGCCATCATCTTGCTGTAGTAATCGGCGTTGACCCGCTTGGACATCAGCACCTTGCCCTCGGCGTAGCCTGCGCCGAAGTCAGAATCGGAGTTGGGCACACCGACGACCCCGGCGTCCGAACCGGCAAACTGGAACTCGTCAATGTAGCTCAGCACGATGGTGTCCCCGGCGGTGGCGACAGCGCCGGAGGTGAAGCACTTGGTACCGTGTGCGGCCCCATAGACCACATTCAGCTTCAGGTCCTCGGAGCTGCCGTTGAACTCCACGGCCTGCGTGGTCTGGGCGTTTTTGGCGGCATCCACAATGGCAGAGAGATAACCGGCGGTATCCACCAGCGTTGCGCCGGAGACGGCGTCCACAGCCTCGGCACCCTTGGCGGCTACATCCTCCAGCTCGGAGATGGTCTTGCCGACGGCAAAGTTCTGGATGGCGTCGAAGTTTGCATCCAGAGCGACCGTGGAGCCGCCCCTTTCAGCCTTCATCTTGCTGTAATAATCGGCGTTGGCCCGCTTGGACATCAGCACCTTGCCCTCGGCGTAGCCTGCGGCAAAGTCGGAGTCGGAGTTGGGCACGGCGGTCACGCCTGCATCGGTGCTGGTGAACTGAAAATCGTCGAGGTAGGCGGCGAGGATGACGTCATCCTTCACCACAGCCACCGCTTCGGTGAAGCACTTGGTGCCGTGGGCGGCAGCATAAGCCTGACCGATCTGGATGCCGCCTTCCACCGGGACGACGGCGGCGGGCTCAGCGGGGGCTGCGGCAGCAGAGTCGGCGGGGGCTTCTTCGGCCAGCTCCACACCCAGTGCGGCGGCAACGGCCTTCCGGACGGCCTTGGTGGTCACCGTGGCACCGGCAACGCCGTCGATGGCGGGGCCGTTGGCGGCCACGACCTGCTTGGACAGCTCTTCCAGTGCAGCGCCGCCGATGCTCTCGGTCTCCTGTGCGCCTTCCAGCTTGCAGTCGGTAACGGTGCCGTTGGCATCCACGGTCAGAGTGGCGGTGACAGCACCGCCAAAGCCTTCGGCAGAGCCGGTCTTAGTTACACCAGCGGCGGTGGAGCTGCTGCCGCCGCCGCAGGCGGCCAGAGAGACGCCAACAACGAGGCTCATGGCCACGGCAGCGCTCAGTTTGCGGATGATCTCCTGTTTCATGGGTCTTTCCTCCAGAGAAAAATCGGTTTGTGTTCGGTCCACAGAAAAGTGTCATATCTTTTCAAGGATGTTTACAAAAGATAACATATTTTGTGAGGTGCTGTCAAGAGATTTTAGCACATACTTCGTGAAGAATGATAAATTGGTGTCAATTTGTGACGCTGACGGTATAAAAAGCCGGAAACCAACGTGCAGCGGTCGGTTCCCGGCAGACGGAAGCGCTAAGGCGAAACTCAACGCTTGATGTCGTAGTTCATGTTCATCAGGTTGCGGATGGAGCTTACTTCGTCGGTGATGTTGGCATCGCCGTGGATGGTGTGCTTGATGGCGCTGCTGGCCACGGCAAAGTTGATCATATCCATGGCCTTGTAGTCGTGCAGCATGGCGTAGATGAGGCCGCTGGCGAAGGCATCGCCGCCGCCCACGCGGTCGAGGATATTAATGCCGGTTCCGCCTATGCCCATTACCGATTCAGCTTGCTTTGTGACACGAATGTACGGCAACATTTTTATCTGCCGATAACTCAACCTGCGTCAATCGAACGCTGCAATGGAGATGGCGGAGAACAGTTTGCGCGTACGAGCGTTCAGCTCAAGCAATGCTTCGTTCTCTCAGCACATCTTCATTGTAGCTTAGGTTTGGGCATCTGTATAGCTCACTGGCTGTGAACTTCTCAGAACCAACACCATTGTAGCAAGCAGTGCATTCGTGCGCACAAATGCAAATTTTGCGTTGCAAAATGCTTGTTGGGAAATCCCAAACCCTTTCTGATCTGCACCGTTCCGGTGCAGGCTGCGCATTCTTTCCGAACGCTATTGAATGTGTCAATGCACACTCTCTCCGAAAATCCGGAGCACTTTTTGGTGCAAGCGTCAATGGCATAATTCCTAAGTTCATGATAGAATAGGTGCGTTGTGTGCCTGACACATGAAAACGGAAAGGACGATGCAGAAATGGAGCAGCTTTATCTGATGCCCGGTGAGGAACGCTACACAAAGTTTCGGGATGAGAACGGTGTGCCCAAAATCCGTTACACCTACTGCTCCCTGCACGGCAAGCTGTTCAATTGCGTGTGCCGCTCAACAGATGAAGCCCAACGGCTGTGTGAAGATTGGCTCTTAACGCAGGATCGCTGCTACATAAACAAAAAGTCGCCGAGGATTCCGCCCCATGAAAGGGTTAGAATCCTCGGCGACTTTCGTTTATCGGGTCTGCTGCTTTTCCTGTGCGTCTTTTTCTTCTGTGAAGAACAATTCAATATTTTTCTGTGCCTTTACCAACTCCTGCATTTCTTCTCGTGCCTTGCGATAGTCCGGGTAGGCTGCTTTCTTTTGGGTCAGAAGATCGGAATACTCTGCATTCAGTGCTTTGACCTTCGGCAGCTTTTTTAATCCAGTTTCATCGAAAGCGGCCTTGGCTGCTTTGTGCAGTGTGATTTCTTCCCGGTGAGTATCCAGAAACTTTTTGCTATATCCCGCTTTCCGGTAGGCATCGTAGACTGGGTGGGTCTTGGCGTAATTGACGATGTGCGTTTTCAGCACAGCAATTTCCGCCATCCGTGTTTCGGCGGCTTTGATGGAATCTCCCAGCTGGTGATATTTTTCTGTTGCCGCCGCTGCGCGTTCATTCAGTTCATCTGTGCTGCCAATTTTGTGCTCCTGCAAGAAAATCAGCGTCTTGGACATTTCTTTCAGATTATATTTTTTCGCCCATCGTGCATAGCCTTCGCTTTTGCCCTCGGAGAGCTTTGCCTGAATGTTAACCAGCAATTGGAACGGTTGCTCTTGGGGCGGCTGCTTCTGGTGGGGATGGTGTTCTGCTTTTCCTGCAATCACTGCTTTCAGTTCGTCCTCGCTATAGTCTGCGCCCAGCGTTTTGAATCGGATGAACCGTTTTTGTCGTGCGCCCTTGACGGAAGTGTATTTTCCACGCTTGACCTCATAACCCTGTTGTTCCAGTTTTGCAGAAAATCTTCGTAATCCTTGGGCTTTTCTGCAAGGATACTGTCGATGATGCCACACAGCCTATCACGATTGCTTTCTTTGGGTGGATAGAGGGTACGTTTCTGCCGTTCCCGGTAGGGCTTTATTTCAATAACAGAGAGTTGATGCTCCAGACAAATCAAGTCGCTCAACCGCTGAACGGCCAGTGCCGAAAAGAAAAAATCCCGGAACTTTTTTGAACCGTCCAATGCGGTGGAGTTGAAAATCACATGGTTATGGATGTGGTGACGGTCCGTGTGCGTTGCCACCACAAAGGCGTGTTTGCCCTTGGTAAAGCGCATGGCTAGTTCGTAGCCCACCTTGTTGGCTTCTTCGGCGGTGATCTCGCCGGGTTTGAACGACTGCCGGATCTGATAGGCAATCACGTCACTTTTCTGTCTGCGCCCGGTAGCAAGTTCATACTGCCGCTTGGTAAGCATAAATTCTTCATCGACTGTCAGAGGACTGCACTCGTGGCAACTCACCAATTCACCTTGCTCGGTCTTATCGGGGTTCTGCACATAATCTGTGCGGCTTTTCAAACAGGCCGCAACGGTCTTTCCCTTATTCTTGTGCAATGCGATCAATCGTGTCGCAGCCATCACGAATCACCCCCTATAAAATGAAAATGCCGCCCGAAGGCGGCAAAGGATTAAAACTATTTCTTACAGTTCTGCAAGCCATTCACTAAAACGCCCGATACCCTCGGTGATGGCAGTTGCACCGAAAAGAGGATGAAGCAGATGAACTCGGACACCAGCAGGATAAGAAACTGATCCCAAGTTTGACGGCAGGCGGTGTAGATGCCGCAGCCGAAGATGTAGAGCATCAGCGGAGCGACCACATAACTGGACAAAGTGAGCAGCCACTTTGCCATGAGAGCCAAAAACGCCACAAAGAGAGAAATCGGGAAAAGAACAACTTTCTTCAGCATAGACATCATATCAAGCACTTCCTTTCTGTTCGCCCTTATTATAAAGGTATCGACTACTACGTTGCAAGGATGTCAAGCATTATATGTACACCCGCAGTCCTCCAACTGCGGGAATTTTATAGCTCTGCCAGCTTGGAAAGAATCTGCTTACCGATATCAATCAGTTCATCCAGCCGGGTGCGTAGATCGGCAAGGTCGGCAGAATAGATCTTGCCGCTTTCGTTGACGCGTTTTGCTACCTGATTCAAGTTGTTGCTGCAATTCTGGAGCAAATAAGCCATGCGCCGCAGCTGCGGAAGGTCGAGATTCAGGCAGTAGCCATCCAATGCCATTTTGCGGATATAGGCACTCAGGCTGTGGATGCCCATGCCATACATCTTATCTAAAATGCAGTTCCGTTCTTCATCAGTCACACGAATAAAGAGACGGTGTTCCCGCTTTTTCAAATTATCGGCCCTCCTTATCCAGATAGCTTTTGAACGGCTTAACAGGCTCTGGCTGATTGGCTTTTTCTTCCAGTGCAGACAGCACAGACGGACGAGTTGCGGGTGCTTCGGTTTCCTCTGCTTCTTCGGGAGCATCCTGCGAGGAACTGCGGTCACGGTCGATATTCAATAGAGCATTCAGTTCGGCAAGGCGAGCAGACTTTTCAGCCAGTTCTTCTTCCTGCGCGAAGGGCTTCGCCACTTCAACCTCTGCAGCCTGTTTCTGCTGCTCCAGATTTTGCAGAGCATTTTCGGCGTCTGCAATACGGTCCGTAAAGTTGTCGATGGCATTGTCCAGACGAGTGATATTGCCGCGCGCATCATCGCCCAGCGATACCGGGTAGCTCAACTCTGCCCGAAGAACGGCCTGATGCTCATTCTTAAAGCTGTCGAACCGAATATTCAGTTCAAAGCCACGGTAGGTGCCCAGCAACATCATGTCGGCATTAGGCATCTCCTGCCGAGCCAGCAAAAGCCGTTCGCCCGCAGCCTTTTGTCATCGTACACCATGCCCTTGATAGTCATGCCGCAGAAGTTTTCTTTGTCCTGTGGGTGTGCTGCTGCAATCTGTGAATCCTGCTGCAAAGCAGCAATGCGGGTTTTCTGTTTCTGGATCTCCTCCGGGAAAGTTTTGAGCAGCTTATCCTCCAGACGATATTTCTGATTCTGGAAGTCTCCGCGCAGCACCTTCAATTTTGCTACCTGCACGTCCAAGTCCATCTTTTCCCGGATGCGAGGGTCGCCTGCACACAGAGCCTTGATTTCTGCGTAAGATAAAGCCTGTTCGTCAATATCATCGCAAGATCGCATAGGCGATTTGCTCGTCATGATCTGCGAGATAAACTTCTGTTTATTCTCAAGGGTCTGATAGAGGTAGGCGTCAAATGTCGATTCCGTGACGTAGTTATAGACGTAGACTTGTTTGTTTTGGTTGCCTTGGCGGATGATTCTGCCGTTGCGCTGGGTCATATCAGACGGACGCCAGCCTACATCCAGATGATGCACCGCTACGAGCAGCGTCTGGACGTTGGTCCCTGCTCCCATTTTGGCAGTGCTGCCCAGCAGCACACGCACCTGTCCGCTGCGTACCTTGGAGAAAAGTTCTGCTTTCTTGTTCTCCGTATCTGCGTTGTGGATGAACTCGATCTCCTGTTCGGGCACACCGGCGTTGAGCAGCTTGGTGCGAATATCATCATAGACGTTGAACGAACCGTCCCCTTGGGAGTAGACATATCGCAGAAAATCAACTGGGTCAGCTTCTGCTCCTTGGTGTCGTTCCAGATGCGCAGGACGTTGTTGACGCAGGCATTTAACTTGCTGTTGGGGTCATCGGGCAGAGCGGAATTCATCAACCGCTGGTCAAGACCGATTTTGCGGCCATCCGACGTGATTTTCAACATATTATCCACAGAGGGGTCAACAGAACCGCTGTGGACTTCGGCTGCACGTTCGCTCAACGCCTGCACCATGTCCTGTTGGATTTCCGAAGGTTTGACCACCACCGTCTCAAATTTTGCATCAGGCACTGGGAGATGAAGCTGATCGCTGGTCTTGATATCCGCCGCTTCTTTGAACATCGCCATCAGTTCAGGTAAGTTGAAGAACTTCGCAAAACGAGTGCGTGCACGGTATCCGGTGCCTTCGGGCGCAAGTTCAATGGCCGTGGTCGTCTCACCGAAGGTGGATGCCCACGCATCAAAATGGGTCAGCCCTTTCTGCTGTAAGGTGTTGTACTGAAGATAACGCATCAGGGTATACATCTCGTTCATGCTGTTGCTCAGGGGCGTACCTGTTGCAAAAATCACACCACGGCCACCGGTGATTTCATCCAGATAGCGACACTTGCCGAACATATCGCTGGATTTTTGTGCCTCGCTCGTACTCAAACCTGCGACATTACGCATTTTCGTGTACAAGTAGAATGTGCGCCATCCTCGGAGCCGCACAACGGTCTGCGAGGTAGTGCGCTTTGTTTTGATAGGTAATCCTTTGATATAATCTCTGGATTTTCCCCCACCTCACGCCGGGCGTGCACCTTTCAGCGCACCCGGCGTACCATCAAATCGATTTACTTTCTTCCTTCAGATTTCAACACTGCTGTGTTCTCACGGACACAGAGTGGTTGTAAATTTCACATCTTGAGTTTTTCGCGGTATTTCATGATTTTGCCTACCGTCTTTGCATCAAGCTCAGGCGGTATTGGACTGTTGTGAACCATGCGGTGGCATGGTTCACACAGCCAAGCCAGATTTGGCACTTTATTGATTCTATCAAGTGGAAGCTTGTTTTTAACATGGTGACAATGCTTTTGAAGCATAGGTGAGAAGGCATTTCCACAGCATTTACATTTTCCTTTGTCCCTGCTGTAAGCATACTCCCGGTTCATATAATACTCGAAATTCATCTTTCCCTTTGCGTATGCTGACATTGCAATATCGTTCGGGGAATTAACAGATGGACGGTCACATGGCAGTGGCTTGTGCTTAGCATGATAGCTCACATACCGTCTGCGCCCTTCCGCTGTATACGGCGTCATTTTCTGGTCAAATGGCTTGGGTTCATAGTGGCTATGCGTAATAAACGCAAAGGTTATGCCAAACCATTTTCCTTCGACCCATACAGCAAATGTCTTGCTGTCGTAGCCTTTGTGTCGGTCAGGAAGATTGCAAAGCGCCTTCAGCGGCACCTGCATGGAGTTGTACCGTTTGGGGTACAACCTTTTCCATACGGCCAGTGCTGCATTGTTTACTCTGCGGTCTATCGCATGGTAGGCATGAGAGCAGATGGATGTCTGCAAGTACTGTGCCATACCCATAATGACAGAGTTGACGTACTGAATTTGCGCAGCCTGCACATTGACTTTTTGACAAAGTTCAATGCGGTGCACTTCTTCGAGCAGTTTCTTGATCTTCTTTCCTAACCGTTCCATATCCGGCAGCGGCTTTCCAACCAGATGTTTCGTCCATGTTGCCGGGTCAGGAGTTTTCCGTTTTCGTTCGGCCTTTACCACAAAGCCAAGAAAGTGTATACCGTTTGTCCGCAGGTCTGTTACATAGGTCTTCTCCTGCGACAGTTCAAGTTTCATTCTGTTCCGAAAATATTTTGTCAAGACACGTTTCAAGCGGAGCGCTTCCTTCTCCGTTGACGTCAGAATCACCCAATCATCGGCGTAGCGATAATTGTACTTTGGCGTTACACCAGCCCATTTTAGTCGCCTCGTATCGTTGCATTTGTGCTTGCACTGTCTGTGCGGCTCCATATACATACGACCAACATACCAATCGAAATCGTTGAGATAAACATTGGATAAAAGCGGTGAGAGGATTCCGCCCTGCGGCGTGCCAAGCTCTGTTGCATGAAACAGGTCATTTTCCATATATCCAGCTTTTAGCATCTGACTGATAATTTTCAGCACACGCTTGTCATGGATACCAATTCTCCAGAGCTTTTGGAGCAGCAGTCGGTGATTGATATTGTCGAAGCATCCCTTGATGTCGCCCTCAATGGCCCACACGGGCTGGTCGGGCGATTTACATCCAGCATTTATGACATTGATGATACCCCGGATTGCGTGTTTCTGTGCCCGATAGGGGCGAAAGCCGTAGCTTTGCGGATAAAATCTCGCTTCACAGATCGGCTCGATAATGATACGCACACATTCCTGTATGATCCTGTCCAATACAGTGGGGATACCCAGCGGTCTTTTCTTGCCGTTACTCTTTTCGATATATTCACGGCGGACTGGTTTGGGGCGGTAGTTGCGAAAACTCGATTGAATCAATAAAATAAGCTCATCTTTGGGCATTTGAAGGTATTTGTCCATTTTTATCTTATCTACGCCAGCAGTTCTGCTGCCTTTGTTGGACTTGATATTGTGGACGGCGGTTACAATGGTCACTTCATTTGCCATCGCTTCCACCAGACCGGTGAACGATACTCCTTGACCGGACTTCTCATAGAAAGTCCTGAATCTTTTAAGTTCCATTTCCGTTGAAAATCTGACGTTCAAATGCACAAGGTTTTCACCTCGCAGTTCGTCACCCATCTTTCAGGGAGTTATAGGATTTTCGTTTTGTGAAATTTACAAATCGATTTGACTCGTATCCTTCGCCATGGAATATTTCAATTCCGTTTGACTGGCATTACCCAGCCCAGACTACTATGATACGGCTGACTTCCTGTTGCTTTCACTGCGCTGTAACGCTCCAACAACAGGCTCTCAAACGTTCCTTAATCTCTATCCTTGTTCTGAAACCCTTAGGCCGCTACCTTACACCGGGAAAATCTAACCATGCTTTGAACCACAGTTGCTGCATGATTCCTGATGGGGATTTCATCCCACAGGGCGTGTGCAGAAAAACCAGCCACACACACTTTTTCCAAGGGTCACCCTTTCGGATGTCGTCAACTCTTACGATGCTGCATAGCTTTCCTAACGGATAGCCATAGGTTTCGGAAGCCCGCACCATTATTGTCCATGCCTCTTTGCAGAGGTTTAGGTTTTCAGGTTACGCCTTCACCACGCTCTGTACAATGCACACTTACAGGTGGCAACGCACAGTGGAGTATTAGCTCTCGTACTGTCTTGAATTTTGACCTATTCTCAGGAACTTTGTTCCTCGACATTGGTTCTGTACGGCAGAGGAATTTCACCTCTGATTTTGAGATTAAAGTTCTCTGTGATATTTTCTTATTGCTAAGTGCAATCACATGGTGCTTTTCGTCCTTGCTGTCAACAAGGGCTTATGCACAACATTTCGCACGGTTCTTAAACGCTTGGCTCTCATCCACAAACAACCTGTCTACGCCCAATTGTTCAAACGTAACCACATCATCTTTACGGTCTGCGCCTTGCAGCTTTTCCAGTTTCTGTTTCAGAGACTTGCGCAACTTTTCCAGCTGCTTTACTGTGAAATGCTCGCCAACCTGTGCTTTCGCTTCTTCGATGGCCTCCTCGATTTCATCCATCTGTTCCTGAATCAGACGCTCCTGTCGTTCTGCGGACAAGGGTATCTTTTCAAACTGGCTGTGTCCGATGATAACCGCATCATAATCACCGGTCGCAATTCTCGCACAGAATTTTTTCCGATTACCGGGTTCAAAATCTTTCTTGCTGGTAACCAGCAGCTTTGCATTGGGGTACAGGCGTAAAAACTCGCTGGCCCATTGTTCCGTCAAATGGTTTGGCACGACAAAAAGACTTTTCTGACACAAGCCCAGACGTTTCAGTTCCATAGCGGAAGCCGCCATCTCAAAACTCTTGCCAGCACCGACTTCGTGCGCCAAAAGGGTGTTGTACCCATACAGCACATGGGCAACCGCATTGCGCTGATGCTCTCGCAAATTGATCTCCGGGTTCATGCCCACAAAATGAATGTGACTACCGTCATACTCACGGGGGCGGGTGCTGTTAAAAAGCTCGTTGTACTTTTTTACCAGTAGGGCGCGTCGCTGTGGATCTTTCCAGACCCAGCCAGCAAATGCGTCCTTGATGGCCTGCTGTTTCTGCTGGGCGAGGGTGGTTTCGTTTTGATTCAGCACACGCTTTTCTTTCCCATTCTCCTCGATGGTATCATAAACGCGGCTATCACGCAAATTCAAGGTGTCTTCCAAAATCTTGTAAGCATTGGCCCTGCGGGTACCGTAGGTTTCGGTGGCCATAATGTCACCAAAGCCAGTAGCAGATTTATTGCTGATCCGCCATTCGGAAGTGTAAGGGGAGTAGCGAACGGTGATGGCATTGTTGTAGCGGATACGATAGGGCGGCTGAAAAGTTTCCATCATGAACTGCTGCACAATAGGGGTCAAGCCATGTGGCACCCAGCCGCACATCAATTTCAGAAGCTTCCAAATCTTTGGGCTGCGCCTTAGTCAGTGCGTCCACATTGCCCTTGAACTCCGAGCGGCTTTCTGCAGCAAGTTGTGCCATCCGTAGTTTATCGCGCACATTACCCGAAAGGTATTCGTCCGCTGTTTGCCAGCCGGCTTCCGGGTCGTCAGCATCCGCAGCAGGGTCTTTGAAAATCACGCCGGACAATTCGGTGGTGATGCGCTCATAGTTACCGGGAGTGCCCATCAGTTCTGCCATATAAGGCAGGTCTACTTTGCCATGCTCCCCGATGGACACTGCCAGTGCTTCGCTGGGGGTATCCACGCTGGTGACAATACGTTCTGGGCGAATCGTCCGCTTGGTGAACATATCTGCCTTAGATTTGAGATTTTTATTCTCGTCCAGATTCTCCAGCGAGCAGAGCAGATAATAGGAGCTGTCATCATTGAACAGGCGGGCATTTTTCTTGTCGTTGATCAGACCGTATTTTGCAGTAAACGCATCGTAGGCATAATTCAGCTTTGCCTGCGATGCCTTGATATCCTCGTCCGGGAAGTCATTCAACTGCTGGTCGATCAACTCGTTGACGATCTGCCGCAGTTCCACCATGCCAGCCACACGGCCTTTGGCGTTGTCGGACAGTTCAATCTGTGTCATGATGGAGTTCTCGCGGTAGTAGATTTCACCATCCACCACAGTATAGCTGAAATTCTTCACGGTAGGGTCTGCGGGCAGAGTTTTGCGCTGCACTTCCGCATCGGCAACGTCCGGAGCGGCAATCTCCACCGCAGTGTACTGGCCCTCGATGTGCTGCACCGCTTCGGTAAGCTGGTCTGCAAGGTTTGCATCTTCGATTGGTGCAACGGTCAGGTCATGGCCGTACTGGGTGCTTTCTAGTTCCAAATTTCCCAGCACCATTTCCGGATGGTCTACAAAATACTGATTGATATTGAAGCCATCTTCGGTCTGCCCCAGCTGCACCCATGCAGGTTCGATGTCTGCAGGGCGGTCACGCTTCTGCAAAAAGAGGATATCCGAAACAACCTCGGTGCTTGCATTTGCCTTAAAAGCGTTGTTGGGTAAGCGGATGGCTCCCAGCAAATCAGCACGTTCCGCCATGTACTTGCGGGCACTGCTGTCTTTGCTGTCCATCGTGAAACGGCTGGTCACGAAAGCAATCACGCCGCCCGGTCGGATCTGGTCGATAGTCTTGGCGAAAAAGTAGTTGTGGATAGAAAAACCCAGTTTGTTGTACGCCTTGTCGTTGACTTTGTACTGACCGAAAGGGACATTACCTACGGCAAGGTCGTAAAAATCTCGGCGGTCGGTGGTTTCAAAGCCAGCAACCGTAATGTCGGCCTGTGGATATAGTTTTTGGGCGATGCGTCCGGTGATGGAATCCAGTTCCACACCATACAGACGGCTGTCAGCCATGCCAGAGGGCAGCATACCGAAAAGTTGCCAATACCCAAGGAAGGCTCCAAGATATTTCCAGACTGGAAGCCCATCTTTTCCACAGCATCATAGATGGCGCGAATTACCACCGGAGAGGTATAGTGGGCATTCAGAGTGGAAGCGCGGGCGGCGGCATACTCCTCTTCGGTGAGCAACCCTTTCAGTTGGGTGTACTCGGCAGACCAGTTTTCCTTGTTGGGGTCAAAGACATCTGCAAGACCGCCCCAGCCTACATACTGCGAAAGCACCTGCTGCTCCTCGGCGGTGGCACCGCGATGCTCCTGCTCCAAAGTGCGCAAGGTCTTGATGGCTTCAATATTGCGGGCGAATTTCTGCTTGGGGCCTCCGACACCCAAATTATCATCCGTGATGTGAAAATTTCCTGCGGCTTCCGGCATCGGTTCAGCGTTCAGGGCTTCGTCTGCGGCAGCAGCATCCGGAAAGGTCTGCCACTCGCCATTGACCTCCACAGAGATAGGCAACTTGTCCAGTTCCTCATCAGGTGTAGGTTCATCCCGCCGCAGACCGTCCTCGAATTGCTGCTTGTTGAGTACCTCGTTATCCCACGACTGCCCATGCGCGCTGGTGTCGATGCGCACATCGGTTTCGCCAACATAGCCGATTTTGCCTTCGATGGTTCGGGTGGTAAGGTCAACAACAACTTCGTCACCGACCTTGTAATCAACAGCCTTTTCAGGAGAAACGTCAATAATTTCATCCTGCTGCTGTTCATACAGTTCCCGGATATTGGGCAATCGTTCAACCCGGAAGATGGGCTGTCCGCTGTTGGTCAAGTCCATGTCCTGCAAGCTGACGGATTTGAACATGAAGTTGACGTGATCCACACGGAAATCCCGGCCATCTAGCTTGATGATGATGCCGATCGGCAGATAATCTTCCTCTCGCAGATATTTTGTCTGATGGTGGGTACCATCTCCGCCCTGTCCGGCTAGATAGATGCTGTTGCCCTCGGCCCACAGCTTCTGCGATTTTGCTACCCACTCTCTGCGCAAAAAGCCGGTCACTTTGACTTTTCCCAGCGCATTTTCCTGTGACAGCAAATTAGAACGAAAAACTTCCTTTACAGTGATTGCATCTTTGTCATAGAACAGAAAGTATCCGCCCAGTTCAAAGCCAATCAGGGTATTGGGGTACTGCTCTTTCAGAGCATTGTATTCGGCAGCGGCATCACCATCCAGCATTGGGAGCTGTCGTTCCGCTTCCTGCACGGCGGCACGATGCTCTTTTTCCTTATCGGTCAGGTAGCGGTCAGACTGAATCATCAGGTCGATGTATTTCTCGACCTGTGTCCAGCTTAACGTAACCTTTTGATGATCCGGGTAGTGGTCAAATTCAAGTCCTTTTCCATCATGATTTACAAAACCGCTGCTGCCATCCAGAAAATCCTGCGAATGTCCGCCGATGCCGTACTCTTTCGCCAATGCTTTAGCGCGGAGTTTGCGGTCGGGCTGTGTCTGGTACAGTTCGATGATTCGCTGCTTGCCATCCTGAAAACCGGAACCATGCTTGCGCAGTTCATTCTCAATTTCAGCCTGCGACAAAACAAAAGCGGAGGGCGATTTTTCGCTCTCCGCTCGGTCGATATGTTCAATTTGCTGGGCTTCGGTGGGGATGACGGCATCCAGAAAACTTAGCTGTAGATCAGTTCCGTCCTAATCACTTCCTCGACCTGCTCCTGTAGGCTGTTCATGTGCTGTACCCACGCCATCTGATTCTTCTCCTTGTCCGGGGCCGGGTTCTTCGCCAGCAGATCGGCCATCAGTTGCTTCTTCATCGCTGCTGCGGTCTGCTCCAGTTCGGTCAGGGTCGGGTACAGGCTCCCGTTCAGGAGCATCGTGTGGTACAGAACCGGGTGCTGCTGTTTCAGAAAGTTCAGGCGCATCCTGCCGTACTTGCCCAGCGGGTTCTTCGGCTGATGCAGGGTCAGGTTCGGGAGAAGATAATCCCCGGTCTGCGTATAACTCAGATTGCTGCTCATATTTATGCTGGCTCCTTTCATTGTTTCGGCGGCGAATGGTTGTTTTGACTGCCCGCTCGACGGTGCGCAGGACTTCGCGGCTGATGTCGCTGACTGCGGCACCGAGTGTGTAGACAGTGTCCGGGGTAGAAAAATCGTAGATGGCCTGAAAACTGTCTTTGTCAAAATAGCCATCCGGTTCAAATCCACAGCGTTCCAGCAGCGTGTAGGTGACGCTAATGGCGGCGGCAGACTTGAACTGCATCTCCACCCCGGCTTCATCATAATCCATCAGCAGCGAACCGTCAACGATGGCGCTGATGTCCTCGCTGTTGTTGTCCCAGTAATCCGCCACCAGTTTCCCGGCAACATCCGCAAGCTGCTGGCTGACACGCTCTCCGCTGATGCCGTAGGTGGCGGCGAGCATTTCTGAAACCGGCTGTTTCAGGTCATCGTTGTACTGCCACAGGTCGGGGTCACGGGAATTACGGCGCACCCCGGTGTCCGACACATCGAAAACGTAGTGCAGGCGCTGGAATCCGCTGGATTCATCCAGCAGGGCGATGCCCTTAGAACCGCGCCGGACATAACGGTTCATCCGGTTGTTCCAGATGTCATAGTCGGCGCAGGCGGTGGCATCGGGCCGCTGGGCGTAGATCATCAGCTGGTCTGCAAAGGGGTACTTGTACAGCCGGGATGCGGTGGTCAGATAGTCCGTCCAGCTTTCCCAGTATCGGGTCAAGCCGTTGGCCGTGCGCTGAGCAAGGGCAAGATATTCTTCGGTTTTGCTTGGCATAGCGTTCCTCCTTTTTCGGATTTTAGGGTATAAAAAGAGCGGGCAACCGTTTTGAGGGTCGCCCGCAGAAGGTGTGTAATAATTTGATAGTCCGTCAAACAGGAATTGATTTACTTTGTTTGTAAATCTTCCAGAAAGAAAATTCCCTCTGTTAGGTTGATAAACATTTCCTTGTCCTTGATTACATGAATTTTATTGTTCCACCAGACAGTAGTGTTATTAGCGGAGATGGTTTTGCTTGTTCCATCTTTAAGAAAATAAGTAATTGTAATAGCAGGTTCTTCTTCGCTATTCACTTCCCCAAATAAATCATATTTCAGAAATCCCGTTAGCTTTAAGGCTAACTCAATATCCTCACGGCTCGAAATTTCTTTAACATCATCCGTGACACTCGGATACGTGATATTTACAGACTGAATATCATTTATGCGGGGCAATCCCCAAAGATACATACCATTCATAAATATGTTGATTCCAACAATCAAAACTGTCATAACTATCACTTCTATCAAAAATCGAATAAGACCTTTGAAAATCTTGTTCACCAACTTATCCTCCAATCTCAATTTCTCCTACTCCCTCGATTCCGATTTATTGAGTTGAGCATATCACATAAGCGAACACTCCAACCCTACAGCTCGGTTTCCACTGCAAGCTGCTCCTGCTTCTCTTTTTCGTCAGCGATTTGGACATCAACATCTTCGCGCATCTTTTTCAGAAGTGCGAGGACACGCTTGATCTGGCCCTTGGTGTTCTCTACACGGCTCTGTGCCTGATTGATGTGATCCAGAACTGCCCAGTCTGCAAAGAGGCCGTCAAAGAAGAAATCTGCAAATTTCAGAAAGCTGTCCACCGTAACCTGAAGGTCTGCGGTGATCTCAACATCAGCAAGCTCAGTTTTGAACCGCCGCAGTTCCACTTGAAGCTGTTCGATTTGTTTCTGCGCATCGTCCAGTTCCTCATACTTGGCAAGATCGGCCATCAAACCGCCGCCCATTACGTCCCATGTACTCCAGCCCTCGGCATTGTGGAGGGTTTCGAGAACTTCGTTGACCGTATGCAAGGCAGTCTTTCCTGCGTTGATGGCTTCCAGCAGCTCCCGCTTTTGAACTTTCAGTGCGGCAATGCGGCTTTCGCTTTGCGCAATCTGCTGTGCGGCAGGGTGGGCAGAGACTTTGATGCTTTTGATTTTTCGGAAAGAGCAGCTTGATACTGACTTTCGCAATCGGACAGCCGTGCCAGTCTATTTTGAATCTGCTTCAAGTCGGCATCAACGGAAGAAAGATCATGGAGAGCCGCATCGTACTTGACGCGGGCTGCATAGGCTTCCTGCCGTTCTTTGTCCAGCTTTTCATCCATTTTTCCAATCACTTGATAGAAAAATGCGGCAAGGCTGTGTCCCTCCAGACGGTCCACATCAGCCTGCTCTGCCAGCTTGGATTTTTCCAGCTTTTCAGGCAATCAGCAAGCGTATCTCTCTGGGCGGTCAGTTCTTTCTGTTTTGCTTCGCAGCTTTTCTTTTCAGCGACCTGCTGCCAAAGCTCTTTCAACGTAGAATCACTCATATGGAATGTCCTTTCCCGGCATTACGTTTCTTCGTTCAGAAGCTGGTTCAAAAAATGCTGCCGATTATTTACAAATGTTTTGGTGATAACGTAGCTGTCCGTATCTTCATACTGACAAGGATGAATCGTGCCATTGTCGAAGCTAAAATCTCAGCATCAGGCATTCCGAGGAGAATGGGTGAATGTGATACGATAATGAATTGCGCCCCTTCTTGGGCACACCGATAAATGTTGATCAGTAACGTGAGCTGCCGCTGCGGGGATAAAGCGGCTTCCGGCTCGTCAAAAATATAGACTCCATCTGCACCCATGTAGTCCTGCGCAATGGCGAGGAAACTTTCACCGTGTGATTTTTGGTGATAGCCTTTGGAGGGATGATCGTCATCGGAATAGTCGATTTCCTTGGTGGCTACATTATAGAAACTCTCTGCTCGGAGAAAATACCCGAACTTTGGTCTGCGATACCCTTGGAAATCGTCATAGCCTCACATAGTTCCGAATGGGAGTTGTATGTGGAAAATGAATAGTTCTTCGTTCCACCCTCTGCGTTGAAGCCGTAAGCAACAGCGATTGCTTCCAGAAGCGTAGATTTTCCACTTCCATTTTCGCCAACAAAGAACGTAATGGGCTTATGGAATGTAAAAGTGTCGATTCCACTGATGGCAGGAATCTGACGAACATAATTGTATGGGCGAACTCTGTTCCAGTCGATGGTCAGCCCTTGGATAAACAAATCGTTCATACGGCACTCCATACTATATAATGTAAGAAACACTTAGCTCCGCTCAAACCCAAGATAGCGGGTGCCCTGAAAACTCAGCTTTCCGATGTCGCCCTGCACGAGCAGACCATAATCGCTTCCGTCCACTTCAAATTCCATCCGGTCGCCGCTCTCCACCTGAAAAGTCACATAGTACGATGTAAATGTGCTAGTGTCGTATCCGTGCGCACCGGACATATCTCCGGCATTGGCACTGCTGGAATGCGAAACATCGGTGCGCTTTGCTACCACTGTTGCCGGAACGGTAAGCCGCGGCGAGTGGTTGTTTTTGTTCCATGTGCGGAGATTTGAAATTAGAGCAAAGAAAAACATTCCAATAAAAATCAGGAACAGGATTGGGAAAATGAAGCTGAATATAGCGTCAAACCATCCAAAAAACATTTTACTCCTCCAAAATTTCTTCCAGCAGGTCCTTTACATCGTCCAGAAAAGATTCTTCTCAGGCGGTGTTCACCTTGAAGAACACCGCCTGACTGCCGCCTGCGGTGATGGCAGACAGGCGGATCGGACTGTCTCCATTCTGGAACAGGGTCAGCGTCAGGCTCAGGCGGTTGCCGCCTATCATGCTGTACCGCTCAAACACACGGACACTGCACCGGGCGTCGCCTTCTTTGAAGTCACTGCCTGCTTCCAGATTGGCCGACCAGCTGCTGTCCGGAATCTCCTGTTCCAGCTTCCGGAGCAGCTGGTCAAAATTCTGATTCCGGATGGTCTTTTCAAAGATTGCCATAATGGTTCCTACGTTCTGACAATTAAAAATCGGTCCCTTATTTTTGATACGAGCAGAGCCACAGGAAAATTGCGGAGAAATCGCTTGAAGAGAGGAATTTTGTCTAATTTGATTATAGCATATCTTTTGGAAGAACAAAATACTTTATGTACGCCGCCCGCAGGCGGCAATAATCAGTCCGGGGGAAATTCCAACTCGCCAAACTCCGCATCGGTCAACAGTTTCAGCTTTTCGATAACACCTTCCGACAACTCCCGCGGGGCGGTTTCATCGGGCATCAGATAGCACTGCATCAGCCGCAACTCGTGTACCAGCCCCAGCCGGGTGCCGGTGTTGTAGAGCATCATCAGGGTCAATTCCTCGTGGTCAAAGTTCATGTTCAGCCCTCGCTTTCCGGCATCCAGTTGGGTTGCACTCCGGGGCACATAACGGTTCATCCGGTTGTTCCAGATGTCAAAGTCGGCGCAGGCGGTGGCATCGGGGCGCTGGGCGTAGATCATCAGCTGGTCTGCAAAGGGGTACTTGTACAGCCGGGATGCAGTGGTCAAATAGTCCGTCCAGCTTTCCCAGTACCGGGTCAGACCATTCGCCGTGCGCTGGGCAAGGGCGAGATATTCTTCGGTTTTGCTTGGCATAGCGTTCCTCCCTTCAATCTCGTTGTAAACAAAAAAGCGAGCGGCCTTTTCAGGTCACTCGCTTATGGAATCTATGGTAGTTTATAGCATGAATGGAAGCATTCTATCAAGCCCACTTTTTGCGGGTTATGAAAAAATTTCGGAACAATGCCCTATGACATTATCCCAGTTGACAACCATCGACAAACTGAAAGTCGTCATCGTATTCCTGTTATATAAGGTTGATCGTCGTTTCATCAAAATTCTTAATACTGAACATTGTGCACCACTCTACATCATCCCGAACCGGCTCAAAGTGCAGTGCTGAGCAAGCAGCATAAAGCCTGCCTTGTGATTTTTCTCCAGTCATAATCACTGTTGGTCCGTCAGCTCCACCGATAATGCCTACGCAAGCATTATTTTGGGTTTCCGGCGTGAAGGAGTCTCCCTCCACAGCAATTTCCATAGGCTTATCTCCATCGCAGCAATCACAAATCGAGATATCTTCCTCCGATTCAGGGAAAAGCGTATAACGCATGACGGTAAAATGTGTCGGATAAACCCAGCGGTCAGAACCGAAACACTTTTGAGGAATTGTTTGTTGCTCTATTTCCTGCACGGTCAATGTATAGTTTGTTCCGCTGACCGGATGGAGGAAAGAAAACGAATCACCGGGAGCGTGTGCCTTGAAATGTGGTCCCGGGACACGACACGACTGCTGCTCCATTGTAAGGGAGAGGGATTTTATTTCAGGACGGCGTTTGCTTGTCCACGGAAATGCCGCCCGAAAAATCATCCACCCATAGGATGTATCCAAATCATAGTGTTCCAATGCCCACTTTGCTTCCGCTTCATTGATCACCCCGTCTGGCAAACATGGATTAAAGACCACGGAACAGCCGTGGGAGGTCAGCATTGTTTTCCCGTTCAATTCCAAACGAGGAATAAAGTCAAGGCAAAGTGGATTGTCTAAATCTATCTGCAGTTGCTGCTCCTGCGTGAAGTATTCGCAGGAGTCGTTTTCGGGGTGTAAATCCCATTTAGTCATGAACTTGCGAATGTCTTCCTCCGGGGTACGCATACAAAAGTCCACAACGAACCCCTTGCTGCACGAATACGCCGCAGGAATGATCCAATGATGCCCGGCCCATTCAAATTGCTGATTCAAGGGGACTTCTGTTCCGGCACGTTCTTTTCCCGAATGTCCCCAGAAGTTTCCCTCAAAGTAGACTTTCCACTCCGGGATAGCTGGTTTTGCGTTCTGGTCCACAACATCGTAATATTCTTTGGTGTACTTGATTTTGCTGTAATCAAAAGATGCCTGAAGCTCTTTGATATATGCCCATGGCCGCTCCATTGGCATCAGCTTTAATTTCGTAGCGACAAGCGCAAGGGTTTCCTGCTGCTCCTGCGTGGGAGGGTTGTCCTGTAAGAAGGTTTCAAATTGTGCCTTATCCCACATCCATGCCTGCTCCAATGCTGCCACATCGCCGCAGGCAAGCAGTAGCCGCAGAAAATCAGCGAAATTTTTTGCCAACGGATGAACATAGTTTGGAAATGTGTTCGCCGGGCTGACAGCAAAAACCATACCGCCAAAGCCACGAACAAAACAGAAGTGGATTCCATCCACACCGGTCCAACCAAATACAGACGCACCCTTTGGTGTGCAAAATACGGTTCGTTATCTGTACGGCGTTCTACGCCTAAGGATGAAAGATCAATGTCAGTCTGTAATAATTTCTGAAATGTTTTGTCCATCGGCTGATCCTCTTAAACAGGAAGTTGGCAATTTCCTATACCTATGATTTCTTATCAAAGAGTTTGCATCATTTCAAGGATAATGCCATCCGGGTCTCTGAAATAAAAAGCTCGGCTCTCCCCAAATCCATTTGCTCTAAAGTCGAAATACTGCGGTTCAGATAAGCACTCAACATGGTTTTCAATCAGGATTTTGTAGGCAGAATCAATGTCATCCGTATAGAAACATACTTCCGAGATGGATGTCGTAAACAAATCTGATTGTTCTTTATGGATCTCGCTATCTACGAACTGAATCAGCTCGACCGGTGGCGTTTCAATAGCCTTAGAACCGTTCAAATAAGCGACCCTTGCTTTGCAATTCGACTTGCGAAACATTTTATCGGTTTCTTTGCCTTCCATAAAAATTTCTCCTTGAAATTCAAGTCCAAGGATGTCTCTGTAGAAAGCAATCGAGCGATCCAAGTCAGAAACCGTTAATCCAACATGATAAATTCTTCCAATCATATTTTTATAGCCTCCTGAGAAAATTCCGAGTTGTCGAGTTCAGTATACCACACCAAATGGCATTGTAAAAGAGAATATGTATGCCGCCCGCAGGCGGCAAAAGTCAGTCGAGCGGAAATTCCAACTCGGCAAACTCTGCATCGGTCACCAGTTTCAGCTTTTCGATAACGCCCTCCGACAGTTCTCGCAGGGCGGTTTCATCCGGCATCAGGTAGCACTGCATGAGCCGCAGTTCGTGGATAAGCCCTAGCCGGGTGCCGGAGTTGTAGAGCATCATCAGCATGAGTTCCTCGTGGTTAAAGTTCATGTCCATCCCTCGCTTTCCGGCAGACAGTGGGATTGCACTCCGGGGCATCGCACTTTTCCCTGAGATTCATCAGCACCGAAGGACGTTCCGGCTTTGTATCCAGAAACCCCGGCAGTTCCTTGAAGCCGATGCTGTCCACATAATGCACAGACACCTCGCCATTGCGTTTGAGTGCGATCACATCGCTGACCGACAGGCTGTGCCCCTCAAAATCCTGCGGACGGGAGAGGTTGAACATCTGAAATAGTTCTTCCAGAACCTCGTTGTCCGGCACATCCTGCCACATGGCGGGCAGATCAGCATAGTAGGTGACCTCGTAATGCTCCGGGTCGGGCGTTTTGCCTCGACGATTCAACTCCCGCATAGAAGCAAATCTTTCATCAAGGATTTTTCGTCATGCCGCAGCTGCATCACCATATAAACATCGCACCCTGCGTTCAGAAACTTCTGCGGGATGTCTGTCATGGGTTCACCGTCAAAATTCTGGTTCCACTTTTGCAGCATCGTCCACCTCACAGTTCCGGTGCAGAACGTGCAGAGGATTTTGGCGCAGACGTATCACTTGCCAGTTCTGCCAGCTTTTCCAGTGTGGAAGGGCGATGGTCTGCACTCAGTTCCTCGGCTTCCGCAACTTTATCCATGACTGCATCGTGGTCCTGCAGTAGCCGCCGGCCCTTTTCCATGTGGTGTGCTTCCAGAATCTGCTCACGGGCTTCCTGAATGGTCAGTTCCGGAGCACCCAGCTGCCCGCCGTCCATCACAGAATAATCGCTGTGGTAGAGTGTGTAGTCCCAGCCGTCCTCACAGGACTGGATGGCAAGATAGCCCTTACCGCCCAGTTCCCATGCAGCCTGCTCGTCCTGTGTCTGAATTTCGGGGTAGAAGTCTGCATGGTTTCGTTCCATGACCTCGGCAAACTGGCAGATGTGGAACACATTGCCCAAACCGCCCATGTCAAAGTGGTAATCATCCAGATGTTCCACCCGTGCCGTAAAGCTGCGCCCATCCGGGTAATCCACCTGAATTACGCCGCCATCTGGAATGCGATAGAGGTCATCATAGTGGCTGTTGATGAGACGAATATCCTTCGGCAGCGTTTCTGGCTCCCAGATGCGCCGCCTGCCGATGCCCGCCTGCGGGATGTTTTCGAGGATCTTTACGCTTTCCTGTTGGATGGCCTTACGGTCATCGTCCGAAAGTTCAAACAGATACCAGTTCCGGGCGGCAGAAATGGCGTTCCTGCCATCGGGCGGCAGGTTCTTTTCCGAGATCTGCCCGCTTTCCAGCGGCTCACCAGTTACCTTGTTATAAGTGGCAAAGCCGACCCCTGTACCGTTTTCCCGGAGATGCAGATAGCGTTCATCGTTGATAAGGTAGACCGCTTCTTTTATCTGCTCCATCAGCACCCACCTTCAAATTCCAGCGAAAACTTGCTGCGGCCATCGTTCTCACAGGACAGCAGCACGGTGGCATTGTAGGTCTTGCCCTTGGCGCTCTTGCAGTCCTTCAGGCGGACACGGCCATCCCGCAGCAGCTTGTCCGCCACATGAGCGTCCATGCGTTTACCGAGCCGTTTCAGAAAAGCATTATCCTTCCACAGCACGAAACGGCAAGGGTTGGATTCACAGAACCAGCCTTTTTCACGCTCCACAACATTTGCACCGCAATTCGGGCAGACACCAATGATTTTGTTTTTCATAAGCGCACTCGCTCCTTTCCTAGCCTCGGTGGTCGTTACCAACGAGGCGATCATTCCTTGATTTCAGTCATAAAAGTTTCCGGCTCCATTTCGCCACGCTCGATTCGCAGCAGCTTTGTTTCCCAATCGGCGGTCATTTCCGGGGATTGGATTTCTTCGGGCATCACAGTGATAAGGGCTTTTCCCTTATCCGTGGGCAGCAGCACCTTGGTTTTCTTGTTGCCCTTGCGCTCCAGAAAACCCTTCTGCACCAATTTTTCAATAGTTGCGGCGCGGGTGGCTGGAGTGCCGATGCCCTGACGCTCCACACCCTCCGGCATACTGTCTGCACTTGCGGTTTCCATTGCATGAAGTAGAAGATCCTCTGATTAGAGTTGTCAAGGTGGGAAGTGGATTTTAACCACATTTCTTTTCAGGTCGGTAATGATAAGCCGCTTCACCTTGCTTTCAGCGGTTTCTGTGCTGTCGTGATTAAAAAACACGCTCACCAGATAGGTGGTACGGCCATCCTTCGTCTTAAAAGACCCGTCAGGGGTGAGGTTCTTGTTTTCGGGCACTTTCACATTTTCCATTCAATTCCTCCTTAAATCGTCATTTTTAGAATTTGGCTGGCAGACTGGCAACTGTGGGTGTACCATGATTTTCTTGCCAGCTAAAATTTTCTGCCAGCCAAATGGCTTATTCCATCCCAAAGACCTTTTGCGGCCTTCCACGATCTTGCTTTTCAGGGCATCGCCCAGTTCACGCTTGGCATCCCGGACGGTTCTGCCGGGGATGCCCCTTTCCAGCGCTGCCTTGTCGATGTCCTCGCTGAGCACCTGCTTTCCTCCGGCAAGCAGGGTGCAGATCAGATCTTTGGCTTGCTGGGTCTTGGTTTCACGCTGCGGCTCAATGCCGGACAGCATCTCGTCTGCGGTAATGTCGTACTCACCGACCCATCGGAAGCCGCCCTCGTCCCCCAGAGAGAACGCCAGCGACACGCCCGGCGGGGCAAGGGAACTTTTCTCGTGGGTCAGGATGCGCATGGTCGGGTCGTGCTTCAGCTTGCCGATAAACATGACGCTGCGCACGGCGGCTGCAATGTCGATGGAGCCGAGACCTCGCTGCAGGCTCTGCATTCCAGCGGCTTTGTTCAGATGCCCAATCAGCAAAATAGCGCAGCCTGTTCGCTGCGCTACCTGTCCCAGCCGCATGAAGATGGGCCGGACTTCGTTTGCCCGGTTCATGTCCACGTCGGCACCGAGATACGCCTGAATCGGGTCGATGATGACCAGTCGGGCGTTGTTCTCGATTATGGCTTTTTCAATTCGTTCATCGGAGAGCGTCAGCTGCACATCGCTGTCGTCAATGACCAGCACCCGGTCAAGGTCTGCACCCGCTTCAATCAGGCGGGGCTTTACCGTATCGCCCAGACCGTCCTCGGCGGTCTGGTAGATCACGTTGAAGGGTTCCATGCGTTCCATGTTGGGCAGCAGCTTTCCGTTGGTGCAGGCAGCGGCAAGGTGCATGGCAAAGTAGGTCTTGCCCTCGCCCGGATTGCCTTGCAGCACGCTGAGCTTTCCAAAGGGAAGATATGGCTTCCAAAGCCACTCCACCGGGGTCAGCTCCACGTCGCTCATGCGGATGATCTTCACCGTTTCCGGTTTTGACGGCTCTTTCAGCACAATGCTTTTGAAATAATTGCGGTTCGGGATCTCTGCCCGGTGCACCAGAACATCATTCCAGTCCTTCATGCAGGGCTGGATGCGGGTCACGCTCACGTTGTCCGGCAGCAGAGCAGCCAGACGCTTGCAGGCATCCTCTCCGGCTTTGTCAGCATCCAGACAGAGGAACACCCGCTCCACGTCCGGGCGTTCAGAAAGAAATTGCCGCAGCGCCTTGCCCGACACCCCGCCCAGCGACAGATAATTGTGCTGCTGCCAGTTTTTCGGGAACAGTTCGATGAAGGACAGCAGGTCGATGGGCGCTTCAAAGACCAGCAGCTGCTTGTCAGTGCCACGGTGGGCAAAGCAAAACGCCTTTTCTGCACCGGCCGCATCCTGTCGAAACTTTTCCCGAATCCCACGGCTGCTTGCGTAGCGGGGATGCCCGTCGGCATCCCGCCCCACAAAGACCACGTTGTGGTGGGCGGCATCCTCGTAAATATCTCCGGCAGCGATGAAGAAGTTCACCAGCGAGGGGCTGAGTTTCCGCTCCTGCGTCAGATAGTTCAGGATGTTGGCGTTGGTGACATTTCGCAACGGCAGACTAAACGCCGGAGAGGGGGCGGGGTCAGCCTCCGGCTGGGCTTCGCCCGGCTCTCCGGTCAGCATCTGCACCGCTTCGGGGAAGGACTTGCCGTAAAATTCCATCACGAAATCCACCGGAAACCTCCCTTGCTCCGGCTGTGCCGAAACCATTTGTTTTCACAGACGGTCAGGCTGTCGTGGGCTTTCCAGCGGTACTCTTTTCCGCTGCGCACCAGCGTTTCGCCCTGTGCCCGGAGAAATTTTTCCAGATCCACCGCATTGGCTTTGTCGATCTGGGTTTGGGTGTAGGTCATGTTGCTTCCTCCTTAAAGCTCCTGTGTGTGATTTTTCGTTTCCGTTTTCTTTGTGGTCTGCGTTGCCTTGGCTTCTTCCAGCTTTTTCAGCACCGATTCCTTTTCCGGGGTCTTGCCGCCCGGTACGGAAAGCTGCTGCTTATTCAGCACCATGTCGATATACTTGCGGATATTTTTCAATGCGGAGATGTCCGGCTGCAAGGTTTCCAGTTTGGTACGCAGTTCTGCGCTGCCGGATTGCAGCGCAGAAAATTCGGCATCCAATGCCGAAAAATCTACCGCTGTGCTGCCGTTCAGTTTCATCAGAGTGCGGACAGCTTTATTAAAGGTGTCCAGCTCCTCTTTGTGCTGGGCGGCATAAGCGTCCTTGGTCAGCTTGAAGTTCTTCTTTATAAAGGTATCGTGGATGGGCTTCAGCTTGGCATGGGCGGCGGCAGCGTCCTTGATCTGGGCGATTGCCCGCATACAGTTTTCGTTCTGCTTCAACTGCCTGCGGAGAGGAGCAGCGGTGTGGTTTAAACTGTCAATGGCTTGGTTCAAGTCCTCAACGGTGTTCAGAGAATGGGCTTTCAGGTAGTCCACAGCCCGTTTGACTTCCTCAAAGTCCCGGACAGTGCATTTCAGTTTTGCCTTGCCAGACCAATCGCCACGCTGTTCGGTGCGGAGGTTGAAGTAATCCACCAGCAGGTCGGACAGCGTGGGTTCTTTCGCCTTTTCCAAAGCGTCCAGAAGAAGCTGCTTCTTTTCGTTCAGGTCTGCGATCCAGCGTTGCAGCCCACGGATGGCGCTGCGGATGGACTGCATCAGGCTGTTGGTTGCACGAATATCCCGGTTCAGATTACCGAGAAAAGTTTCCACTCCACGCTTTTCCATCTGGTGTGCGGCGGGGCCAAGATGCACGGTCGGTATCTGCTGGATGCCCTGCCGCTCAAAGGAGCGCAGGTCAACACGTTCTGGTCTGCCAGCCGCTTCCAGATAGCGGTTGGTGACGGTCTCCCAACCATGCCGCCAGACCTCGGCGTACTTCTGGTCGTTCCAGTCCACGGTGTTTTCCTTGTGGCATTTCCAGTTGCCAGAGGGGAGCCGGATGCGCTCGCCGTTTTCATCAAGGTCGTATACCTTTCGGGCTTTTGGAAGCCACTTGCCGTGTTCGTCCATTGCCCGGATGGTCAGCAGAATGTGGGCGTGTGGGTTTCCATCTCCCTTGTCGTGAATGGCAAAGTCGGCTATCATGCCTTTGGAAACAAACTGCTCCTGACAGAATTCCTTTATCATGGAGAGATACTGTTCCTTCGGCACCTCCACCGGAAATGCCAGCACGATGCGCCGTGCAAGCTGGGAGTTCCACTGGTTCTCCACGGCTTCCACGGCGTTCCAAAGAGTGGCCCGGTCTGCAAATCCGGGCGGCGCATGGGACGGCAGCATGATCTCGGCGTGGACAAGTTCTTTCTTCTTGTTGTAGAATTTTGTTTTCTGGTCGTACTCGCTGAACAGCCGTTCGCCGCTTTGGTAAGCGGCCCCGGCAACAACGGACTGCCCTTGGCTGCGCTTGACGATGGTAATTTTGAAATGCGGACACGGAATAGGCATCACCCCAAACAAAAGACCGCCCAGCAAGATTGCTCTTGATGAACGGTCTGGAATTGTATTCGGTTGTGCTCGCCGCCTTAGAACGGAGTGCCGTGCGCTTCGGTCTTAGGCGGGAGCCGCAAAAGGATAGCTGCAAAGCAGCGCAAGGAAAATGCAGTTTTCCTTGGGATGGAATCGGGCTGGCGCACAAACGCCAGCTTTGATTTCATCGAGCCGTCTGCAAGACCGCAATTTCACACAAAGGGGTCCCGGGAAAAGCATCGAAGATGATTTTATGGGGAAGAGGAGGAACTGCGGAGTGAATGAGCATTTGTGCTTTTTGCACAGATGCGAACGATACGCAGCAAGTGACGACGAGGTGTATAATTGCGCCCTATTTCATAGGGGGTTCGGAACGTTCTGCTTTTCGTGAACGTCATGCACCATCTTTGCAAGCGCCAGCACGACTTCAGGTTGACGGAACGAGATCTTCAACAGTTCCATCACCTGATCGTCGGTCAGTTCTCCCGGACAGACCAGAAAACTTTCCAGCATTCCGGCACGGGTGCAAAGACGATGCACACGCTCTCTCCGGTTCAGCTCCGACATCTGGCGTTCAAGGATTTTCTCCCGGTGCTGACAAGCGCGCAGCTTCTGCTCTGCTTTGGCTTTTTCGCTGCGGAGATAGGCAAGGTCGGTTTTGGGTTGGGTCAATGGCATCACGCTCCTTTCAAATAGATAACAAAAGGCAGAGAAGTCTATCTGATAACTTCTCTGCCTATGTAAATTATTCGCTTTGCTTGTTTGAAAGCATTGTAATCAAACCGGTTATGCGTGTATATAATTCGTCAAATGTAACAACTGTAACATTGTTCAAACTGTTTCTAAAACGCTCGAAAGCAGCAACTTCATCAACTTCCATTGCTGAAATTCTCCCAATTATTACCACACATTTGGGATTGAATACTTCAAATCGGGGAGAACTTTTACTTTGGAGGCTGTAAAATTCCTTTGTCAAAGAATCCTTGTAGTTCAAAACTTGATTGATAGCACCGCTCATTTCAGAACTAAAACTATATGTGGCACGATAGCTATTGCCAATAATGGGAGTACAGGGTGTTTTGATTTCTATGAGAGCAATATTTTGTGAAAGTTCATTTTGATAGATAAAATCACATACGTTGCCATCTCTGTTACTCATGGACTTTCCGCCGACATACGCCTTATCTTCATAAATTGTGCAAGGGGTTGAAAAAATCTGAGCTAAAACCCATTGATTCTCCTTGAATACGGTACTTTGCCAAAACTCTTCTGAACAGTTGTCCATGTTGCTCTCCATAAGTTGAGCAACTCTTTTCAACTTTTCAATGTTCAATGTGTCTGACAGACAGTCAAGGCTTGAATTTTCTAGACTTTCAAGACTTTGTTGTAATGATTCACGAGATTCTGATTGTGTTATTAAACGAAGGAGTTGCTTTAGCAGTTCTTGGTTTTCAGAAGCTACAAGCATTCGGGCAGCAGTAGGGTCATTTTGCACAAAGTCAAGAAATTGTTTGAAACCACTATCTAACCGAGCGTATGTAGCAGTTCCATAAGGAATGCCATCCATGCAACCGTATAAATCATATAGCGATTTAAGACCGATATATAACTCGTAGGTTTCCGAAGCACTTAGGCTTATTTCCATCCAATCGCCGACTTTAACTGAACCACGCGAAACTTTTAAACTTTTGTAACTGACATCACTTGGAAAACAAGGGGCATTCTTGGGCTTCTTTTCAAATAGAATTTTTCCACTAACGGATTTACACGGCTCCTTTTGATTATCTGCAAGTGTCGGTAGAAATTGCAGCCTCAATAAGTCGGTTTCATTTAGCAGCAGTGGTGATGTGGTTGCTGATGTCGCCGATGTAGACTGAACATTGATATAACAATCGGCCATACTCTAATAACCTCGTAATGTCTACATTATTTTGGGGGAGGAAATGAAGGTTGTCTTAATTCGATTTGCTGAATTTTTGTTCAAGGATGGCGTCTTCTATTGTCTGAACACATTCTTCTGGATTTTGTATGATGTCCTTTCCCCAGAATCTGATAACTGTCCAGCCGAGGGAGTGCAGTTGTTTAGTGATTTCCGTATCTCGGTCTATATTTCGCTGTATTTTTTAACCAATAGACACTGTTAATACTGCTTTTTAGGTGCTCTTTCAAGTGACCCCAGTCTTTTCCGTGAAAAACTCACTGTCACAAAATATTGCAATTCGATATTTTGAAATCACAATATCAGGCTTTCCCGGAAGTAAAGCATAATTTTTTCGATACCGAATGCCTTTTTTCCAAAGGTGTTTTCTAAGAAGCACTTCGATTTTTGTATCAGTTGCCTTAATGTGCGACATCGCGCGGTGTCGCTGCTCTTTTGTCAAGTCATCCATAACAGTCATTTATGGCAACAGAAATGTTTGATACATTGTGCCAACTGCTCAATCTCTGATGTATCTGAACGGCAGTATAGATTCATCAGGTGTTTAACGTCTACCAAAATACCCAAAATATGTTCGTATGTTTTCTGATTGTGCTTCCAATCGCTTATTGCCTCACCGATGCAAATATAATTGTCTGCATTCTCCCAAAGTGAACTCTTTGAGTTATAGGGCATCAAAAAGGCATTATACACATAAAAATCTGCCCCAAAGTTTTTCTTAAATTTTTCTTGTTCAGCTATAAATTCGCCGTATGTAATCTGCTTATTGATTGAGGTGGATTCTGGCAAATCGGACAATTTTCCAGTTGCACCATACTTATAATATTTAGCGTCCAGCACATATACATTTCCTTGATAGAGCATAATGCTATCAGGCTCAAGGCTTGCATTAGAATATGCCCCATTAAATGTATGCCATCTGGTTTTTGAAAAACGTACTTTTCTCTGCGATTCCGTAGGTTCGGTCAATCATTTTTTCCCAAACATACTCAAAACGATTTGTCCCAAATTTGAAGTCGTTCTGATTGGACGCATTGCCAGCACAGCTGATAATTGCAATCATGCTTTCAAAAAGCTGCTTGTTGAGATCATTAAATGTCTGCTGACATTTGGATTTTAAGATTTGAACGAATAGGTTTTGATTAAATTGAATGGCAGGCTTTTGGGGCGTAAATGAAGTAAAAAGCCAGCCGATTTTGCGGAAACTCTCATAAACGCAATATTTATGTATTTCCGTAATATAGCCTGCATCTTTCAAAGATGTCTGCCGTGTTACATAGTTTAAGTAGACAATATTGTTTCCTTGAATGTAAGGAGATTGGGTTTTGATTGTCCTTTTCCAGTCGATTTTTCCGCGAGGTGAAACGGAATAATAGCTTTCTCTTTCCTGATAATAGCCACGACTGAAGAAGTCTGAAATAATAAATAGATATTCTTGCAGTGGGAAAGATGAATATTCCGCTTTTTCATCGCTGAAATTTACAGTGTTATTCTGCGCAGAAGATGCAAGTGCCAATGTCCGCATCAAAAGCAGAATATCTTTTCGTATACCGGAATCGCTATCTGACAATTGATATCCTAATGGAAAATTCACTGTAAGTTCTTCGTTTCTGCAATCAAGACCAACAAATGTATCAGACTCACGATTGGTGTTTATATGGCAGTGGCTTTTAATTACATATTCAGACACGGCACACCTCACATGTTGAAAATTATGCCAAATTGTTCATTCTGTTCAGCATTTCAGTATATACCGATTGATTTATAATTTGGCTCAATGGGTCCTTGTCGCTTTTAGAACGATACATAGCAGTGACTGCATCAAAAGAATTACATTCGGCAGCAAAAAGGCTATCTCGATTCATCTTGAAAGCATCATCCCACAAGTACTTAAGAACCTTTTCAGGAAAGCGTTCTGTTGAAAGCTCCTGCTTTGTAATAAAATATGCTCCAAGTCTTTTATCTTCTGAACTTAGAACTCCATCACTTACTTTAAGAATTTCTTCGTTTATAACAGTTGCGAACACTCCCCAGCTAATTAAGGAGCCTTCGATTTTATCGTTGGCGTGCTTTGCAGACATTACGTCGTTTTCAATGTGCTTCATCATCCAACGACGCTGAAATGCAGTATCAAGGGTGAATACATTTTGGTCTGCGGTATTCATTGTTGCAATAATCCAGAGATTAGATGGAATAAACACCATTGCATCCGGGTTTCCGGATACTTCATTTGCAACATCTGAATTTGATATGCCATATTCGCTTTCACCATAACAGTCAGGATATGCCTCGGTGTCAGCTTTACGATCTAATAGCTGAAAAATTTCACCGAAGATTGCAGGGGCATTTCCTCGATTTAGTTCTTCGACTACAAGATAATAATAATTTTGTGGGTCTTGCCATGCTTTCTTCAAAATTTTTGTAAAGGGACCCGGCGAATACAAATATCTAAGCACCCCATCTTCAACTTTGGGAAGAATTTGCCCTACAAAATCCGAGTATGAATAATCCGGATGGAATACTACTCGTTCCATTTTTGAGGCATCAGTACAAAATGGGATTTAAGATAGTGGCTTTTTCCTGCACCGGGAACACCGTATAACAGGATGTTTTCTGCACCCGTCTTTCGAGAAATTTGCTGTTGGGCAGCTTCAGGATTTCCGTTAGTACGCTTTGTGCTAAAGTTAAACAAGTGGGCGAAACGGCTGTCAATACTACAAAGGCTTTCTTTAAGATTGGTCTCTGTGATATTTAACGCACAAAGAAAAGCTTCTGTGCTACACCGCTCACTGTCAGGTGTAAACATACGGACGGTTTGGTTGGAGTGATCGTCAATTCCAATGATCGGGAGTGCCGAACACCAGTAATATTCTGCCGGAGCATCTTTGAGAACATCTAACCGACTGACCGCGTTCTGAAAAATATACTTAATGGAGACCAAAATGGTTGATTCATCATTGTATTTTTCGGCTCGAACAACACTCGACACAGCACCTATCGATTTGAAGCCTTGTTTCCATTCGGTTTGAATTCCTTTGCTATTGTCTGAACCCAACCAAATAAACACATAGGTTCCAGAATTGAGATCGGGCGGAACCTGTGTGCATTTTACACTGATGCTAAAATCAGTAGCAACAATTCCCGGTGAACTCTTGTCCATTCGCTTAATTTCGTCTACGCTGGTTTTTCCAAGTCTAAGTGTTGCAAACCGCATATCTTCCATACTGTAAGCCCCTTATCAGTTATCTTTTTGCCTTTTCCTTTTCCAAAGCAATACGCAACGGTGCAAATAATTGACGTCCCTGATTATCCACTCGTCTTAAGATGCCTTCTGCTGCGTTGGGAGTTAGATAGTATTTTCGATTAACATGTTTCTTTTCAACAATATCCAACAGTGATGAAGGAATCTTTTCTGCGGGGGAAGGAGGAACATTGCCTCCAACATAGGAACCTTCCCATGCAATGCCGGCTCGCGGCCATTTATAAGTGGTTTCAGAATTTGAAAAATCTATATCAGCAAGATTTCCACTATACCATTTTGACTTCTTGAATTCAGGAACATACTGGAGAACATCTTTCTGTTCCATGGTATCAGTTTTAGAACTCAACTGTTTGGAAATGCGCTTTGCAATCCATTCGACCACAGGAACGGAAACTGCATTTCCGATTGCAGTATATCGAAGAGTATCGGTATTATCATCATCAACATCGTATTTGCTTGGAAGCGTCCAATAATCCGGGAATCCCTGCAATCTTTCGTATTCCAACGGTGTCATTCGGCGAACGCCATCATCACATACAATATATGTGCGGCTCCAGTCGGTTCCGGTATGTCTACCAGAAGTGGCAGCCAAACAATAAGCAACTTTTGGAACTTTGGGGTATTCATTTGGCTTTGAGGCCTCTGTCACAAAATCTTTTCGGGCATTGCTAGTGGAATGCGCTCCTACTGAATCGAACATAACATGAGTGGCCCTAGCTAAGTCCTTTTGCCAACAGCAAAGGTAAACTCGTGATCTGGATTGGGGAACGCCAAAGTATCGGCTGTTTACCAATCTCCATGCAACAGCATAGCCAAGCTGGGTCATGCGTTGAAGAATAACGCCAAAGTCGCGGCCACCATTAGAATTGAATAAACCTTCGACATTTTCAATCACGACCACTTTTGGACGTTTTTTTTCAATCAGTTCAGCATACCTAAAAAACAAACCGGATCGAGTTCCATCCAAACCAAGACGTTGTGATGCGCCTCGTGCAACAGAAACATCTTGGCAGGGAAAGCCCCCACACCAAACATCAGCAACTGGGATGGATGATTCGTCAATAGCGCAGATGTCCGTTCCTTTTTTTACATTAGGCCAGTGAAAGGAAAGGACTTCATTGCAGAATGGATTTATTTCACAAAGGTACTCGGTTTGAAATCCTTGATTTTCAAATCCCAAATCAAAGCCGCCGATACCGGCGAAAAAAGAGTTTACCTTATATTTTGCTTTTGTCATTTTGGCAGTCTCCTTTAATGTATTTACCGCTTTTGATTCTTGCGTCAATCGGTTTGTCAACATTACAAGGAATTGCCCACTGACGACCAAATTTGACAGCACCGCACAAACGTCCACTCGAACAAAGAACCTGTATTCGCCTTGCTGAAATGTTCCACTTGTCGGATGCTTCCTGAATGGTCATATACTCCATGCTTGCACCCCTTAATAAATCAACATACATATTCATTATATACTGCCGGACGAACAATGTCAATTTATAGAGAGTACTTTGGTAGACATACTAAAGAGCGGAAAGCGTAATGCCTTCCGCTCTTTAGCATGATTACCCGAAATTGTTGTGAATTATTACAAAACTATCAATTCCCGGTAGAACCGTAAAGTTCTTTCCCGCTTTCCAAAGTGTGTGGAATTGTCCATAATCATCTATTTTTGAATCTTTCCTATATCATTGGCTGCGGGTGCACCACAATCTCGTATTTCAAGAGATTGAATATACATCCCAATTAGCATAGTTCGATCACTGGACAGTAAATTAAGAGGAACCATTTTTTCTGAAGAAGTCGAAGTCAATACACATTTGACCTGTACATATTCGCTCTTTTGACATTGCTCGCAAAAGTGTGAATAGCGGCTTCTGGTAGCTGATAGCTTGCAGAGAATGATAAAATGTTGGTTTTGGAATAGCATAATACTCTATACGGATAAACCACAGAGCGCATCTCCCTTCATTTGAATAGCTGCTGCCAAATAATTTCTTCGGCGCGATTGCGGATGTTGTTCATCCGCTGCACCCATTCCATCTGATTGGCAGCTTTCAGGGCTTCGGTCACACCCTCGGCTTCCTGCATCTGCTGGACGATCAAAGCAAGCTGTTCTTCGGCCTGTTCGTCCAGCTTGGCAAGATAGCTGCCCAATTCACCGGACAAAACAAGCTGATTGTACCGGATGGGGTGCTGTTCTTTCAGATAGTTCTTATGTAAGCGGCCCCACCGCCCGATGGGGTGCTGCTTTGCCGGGGTTGCTGCGGTCAGATTCGGCAGATAGTAGTCGTTGACAAGGGTATAGTCAAGTCCATTGGTGGTGTCGCGGATGGATTCTTTCATAACCATTCTCCTTTCATTTCTGCCGAGATATTCTTCGGTTCAAGAAGTCCTGCTTCTTTCATTTCTTTGATGCGTTTTCTGTATTCGGTCATATACTTTCGGCTTGCAGCACGACTCTTTTCACGCTTTTCATCTGCAATCTTTTTTTCGGCAAGTTCTTCTTCCGATAGTATAACCGGTTCTTCCGGAACACTGAATTTTCCGATATAATTCAAATATACTTCGACCTCTACTGTCCGAGTGCCACTCAATTCAATGGGACGATGCACAACGATTTTGGAAATGAACTCGTTGATCATTGAGGGTGTTAATTCTGAAAAGTCAGTATATTTGTGTGCCAGTTTTATAAAATGTTCTGTATTTTGCGATTGGCTTTCTGCTTGCTCTAGTTGCTTGTGGCACTCATCTTCTTCTTTTTCAAGGCTAGCCTTTTCTTTTTCATAGCTTTCCAAAAGACTTTCCAACATTTTATCTGACAGTCTGCCTGCGATATTGTCCTCATATATTTTACGAATTAACGCACTTACTTCTTTTGCTCGACGTTCAGCCTTAGAAATTCTGCTCTTGAGTTCTTCTAAACGGGTGCGACTTTGTGATTCCGAGATTTGATTATAAAGATTCAAAAATTCTTCTTGATTGTTATTAACGTAGGCGCAAGTTCTGCGGATACACTCAAGAGCAATTTTTCTGAGGGCGGAAGTTCGGATAGCGTGGCACGAGCAAACTTTCTGATATTTTTGACGACCGAGAGCATTTTGGGAACAAGAATAACAATCTTCTGGTTTGCTAAAGCTCTCTCTCCGTTCACCTTTGGGCGTGTAGTAAACTCGTATTCTTCCGTTCTTCCGACGATGATTGTACATTACAGAACCGCATTCTCCACAAATGACTTTTCCGGTAAGGGGATTCGCTTCGCCTAGAGAGTCTGCACGCCTAACATTCTTGCGTAGTCCCTGAACGATATTCCACGTCTCTTTGTCGATAATCGGTTCTTGTGTTCCTTCAAAAATCACCCAATCTGCTTTATCAGCCTTTTGGGACTTTTTCTCCTTGTACGATTTTTTGTAGGTGCGAAAATTTACAGTGCAGCCAGTGTACTCAAGACGATCAAGTATCGAGGCAACTGTGTTTCCTCGCCACATATAGGGATTGTTATAATCACAATCTGATTGATGATTCCCTATTCCTTTCTTGGCGAGATAGTACGAGGGACGCTCGACCTTGCTTTCTGCAAGGCATCTTGCAATTTCATAGGGACCTTTGCCGTCTATGCTCATTTGAAAAATCCTTCGGACAATCGCAGCCGCTTCTTCATCCACAACCCAATGATCTGGGTTTTCTGGGTCTTTGACATAACCATAGCAGGGTGAATTGCTGGTGTGTGCCTTTCCGGACATACCTCTTGATTTTAGAACAGCCTTAATTTTCTTGCTGGTATCACGGACATACCACTCGTTCATAATATTCAGGAACGGTGCAAATTCGTTGCTCTGCTGATCGTTACTGTCGATGCTGTTACCAACGGCAATAAAACGAACTTCTTTTCTCGAAAGAGAATATCTGTAAAGAAGCCGACTTGAAGATGGTCACGCCCAACCCGGCTAAGGTCTTTGACAATAACAGTCGTGATCTTTCCGTCCTTTACGCCGGAAACAAGTTCATTCCATGCCGGACGGTCAAATAATGAGGTGTGATAGCGATAGCGGCAAAAAGCTAATAAAATCAATGGTTTTGCGGACAGCGGATAGACAGGGAATGTGTTAAAAACTGAATACGCACACAAGCGGCGTTACCTTAACCCCTTTGGGGGAGAAAGTAACGCCGTTTTTTTATGCCCGCAGGAAAGGAGGTGCAGCCGGAATGTATTTCACAAAGGGCAAGCAGCGGGCGTTTGAATTGCTCATGCAGCAGAAGCCGGGATTTGACCGCTATCAATCCGGTTGTGCCGGAGATGATGAAGATTGCGGTACTTGCCGTTTCTACCGCCCACAATGGAAATATGAGTTTTGCGTTTTCAAAGAGTGTCCCTATTGCCCCGGCAAAAGGACGCGGAAAACGCACGCCAGCATGGACAAATAGACGGGCAAAAGCCCTTGTGCCATGCGGCTTTGCAGACGCGAAAACGGCAAAGGGCATATTGCAATACCAAAACAGCCGAAAACGGCTTTCTAATTGTCCACGCATACCAAGAGAGGAAGTGAGGAAATATGGCAGTTTTCAGAGTGGAGCGAAATACGGGATATACCGTTATGAGCAACCACCACTTGCGAAACAAGGAATTGTCCTTAAAGGCAAAGGGCTTGTTGTCGCAAATGCTTTCGCTGCCCGAAGATTGGGATTATACCCTTGCGGGCTTATCCCATATCAACCGGGAGAAGATCGACGCAATCCGCGAAGCGGTAAAGGAACTCGAAAAGCCGGATATATCGTGCGCAGCCGGGAGCGCGACGAAAAGGGACGCTTGCGGGGCGCAGATTACGTCATATACGAGCAGCCGCAGCCGCGAGAGCCGGAAGCAGCTACCAGCGGCGGACAGCCGCCTATATTGGATTTACCTACATTGGAAAATCCAACATTGGATAATCCAACGTTGGAAAAACCTACGCAGGAAAAACCTACGTTGGAAAATCCAACGCAATTAAATAAAGATATATCAAGTAAAGAACAATCAATTACTGATCTATCAAGTACCGATTCCATTCCTTTCCATTCCCTAAATCCCTTGCCCTTTGCGCATGGCGAAGCGGCTACGCCGCCGGAAAGGAAAAGAACGGAAGCGAAAAGCAATAGCGCAGTAGAGATTTACAGGGAGATTATCAAGGACAATATCGAATACGACCATCTCATTCAAAACTGCAACATCGACAAAGACCGTTTGGACGAGATTGTAGAAATCATGCTGGAAACCGTCTGCACAGCCCGAAAGACAATCCGTATCGCCGGGGACGACTACCCCGCCGAACTTGTCAAATCAAAGTTTATTGAAGCTGAACAGCAGCCACGTTGAGTTTGTTTTGGACTGCATGAGGGAGAACACAACCAAAGTCCGCAACATCAAGCAGTATCTAAAAGCGGTGCTGTTCAACGCGCCGAGTACCATTGACAGCTACTATACCGCCCTTGTCAATCACGACTTTTACGGCAGCAAATGAGCATAGCCGCAGTTTACCGGGAAAGGAGTTGATACCTTGCAGGAGGAAGTAACCCAAAAAACGATTGCCCTATCCGTCAAAGTGGGAAAAGGCGCGGCAAGGCTTACCGAACAGGCGTTACAGAAAGCAATCCAAGAAGTTTTTGGAGCAGAAAAGCAAACCCCCGCATGGGAAACAGACCATGCGGCAGCTTATGAAGCAAAATGCGGGGGTTTCCAACATCGAGATCACCGACAGCAATATCAAAGCCTTTGAGAGTACCGCGAAGAAATACAACATAGATTTTTCGCTAAAAAAGGTTAAGGGCGAACAGACCCGTTACCTTGTGTTTTTCAAAGGCAGGGACGCGGACGTTATGACCGCAGCGTTTCAAGAGTTTTCCGCAAAGAAGCTGAACAGGGATAAAAAGCCCTCTATCCGCAAAGCCCTTGCCGCAGCAAAGGACAAGGCGAAGCAGCTTAACGCCGCCCGCGACAAGGTAAAGAAAATAGACAGGGGGCGCGAGATATGAAGCAGATCAACTACAAAAAGCTGATACTTCCGAATATCCCCTATGTGTTCTTTGTCTATCTCTTTGATAAGGTGGGACAGGCGGTGCGGCTTGCCCCCGGCGCGGATATTTCCGAAAAGATACTCAATATCACACAGGGATTTTCCGAAGCGTTTTCAAATGCCTTGCCGAGCGTTCACCCGTTGGATTTGCTTGTCGGCATTGTCGGTGCGGTGATTATCCGCTTGATAGTCTATGTCAAAGGGAAAAACGCGAAGAAATACCGCAAGGGCGCGGAGTACGGCTCTGCCCGATGGGGAAACGCCGAAGATATAAAGCCCTATATCGACCCGGATTTTCAGAACAACATCATTTTGACGCAGACCGAACGCCTTACCATGAACAGCCGCCCGAAGCAGCCGAAGTACGCGAGAAATAAGAACGTCGTCGTGATCGGCGGCAGCGGCAGCGGAAAAACAAGATTTTTTGTCAAACCTAATCTAATGCAGCTTCATTCCTCTTACGTCTTGACCGACCCGAAAGGCACCGTCCTAATCGAGTGCGGAAAGCTGCTGCAACGGGCAGGCTACCGCATTAAGGTACTGAATACGATTAACTTCAAAAAATCTATGCACTACAACCCCTTTGTGTATATCCGCAGCGAGAAAGATATTTTGAAGCTGGTAAATACGTTGATAGCGAATACCAAAGGCGAGGGAGAAAAGAAGCGCGGAGGATTTTTGGGTAAAGGCAGAACGGCTTTTGTATTGCGCGTTGGTGGGCTACATCTGGTATGAAGCCCCGCCGAGGAAATGAACTTTACAACGCTGCTTGAACTTATCAATGCAAGCGAAGCACGCGAGGACGACGAGGAATACCAAAGCCCCGTTGATCTGCTCTTTGCCGATTTGGAAGAACGCAGCCCCGACCATTTCGCGGTGAAGCAGTACCGAAAATACAAATTGGCGGCGGGTGTTGTATGCTCTAAAAGACTTCTTAATCAAGCGGTTGGGAAGTCTCTTAGAACACACAACCTAAAACCGAAGAAAGGAGCGCAAGTTATGAGAAAAAACGAGAAAATCACAGCTCTGTACGAACGACTGAGCCGTGATGACTTTGGCAAAGATGATGACCAGCAGCGTGAGAGCAACTCCATATCCAATCAATAAAGGCAATGTTGGAGGAGTTCGCCGTACGGCAGGGCTTTACAAACATTGTCCATTTCACGGACGATGGCATTAGCGGCACCTGCTTTGACCGTCCCGGATTTTTGGCAATGATGAAAGAGGTGGAAGCCGGGAATGTGGAGTACCTGTGTATCAAGGACATGAGCCGCATGGGTCGTGACTATCTGAAAGTCGGTCAGATTATGGAAATCCTGCGTCAGCGTGGCGTTCGCCTTATCGCCATCAATGACGGCGTGGACAGTGCCAGAGGTGGACGATGATTTTACCCCTTTCCGCAACATTATGAACGAGTATTACGCCAGAGACACCAGCCGTAAAATCCGTTCCACTTTCCAGTCCAAAGGCAAGTCCGGCAAGCACCTCACAGGCACAGTCATTTACGGCTATCTCTGGAACGAAGCCAGAGACCAATGGTTGGTTGACCCCGAAGCCGCAGAGGTGGTCAAGCGTATCTTTGCCATGACGATTGAGGGCTACGGTCCGTATCAGATCGCCAGCAAGCTGAAAGAAGAAAAAATCCTCATTCCGTCCGCTTACCTTGCCCAGCACGGCGAGGGCGTGAACAAAAACAAGACTTTCAAAGATGTGTACGGCTGGGGTTCTTCCACCATCTGCAACCTTCTTGAAAAGCGTGAATATCTGGGACACACCATCAATTTCAAGACCCGAAAGCACTTCAAGGACAAAAAAAGCCATTATGTCCCGGAGGACGAATGGACGATTTTCGAGAATACCCACGAAGCCATCATTGACCAGCAGACCTTTGACCTTGTGCAGAAAATCCGTGGGAATGTCAGACGCTACCCGGACGGCTGGGGCGAAGCAGCTCCCCTCACGGGTTTGCTCTATTGCGCCGATTGCGGCGGCAAGATGTATGTCCACCGCACCAACAACGGCAAGCGTATCTCTCAATATACCTGCTCACAGTACAGCAAAATCCCGGTCGGAAAGCTCTGCGCCACACAGCACCGTATCAATGAAGATGTGGTGCTGTCCCTTGTCTCTGAAATGCTGAAAGCCATTGCAGAATATGCCAAGCATGACCGAGCCGAGTTTGTCCGTGTGGTGCAGGAAGCACAGTCCAGCCAGCAGACCACAGAGGTCAGGAAACAGCGGACACGCCTTGCCGCCGCAAAGCAGAGAGTTTCCGAGCTGGAAGTCCTGCTCTGTAAAATCTATGAGGACAACATTTTAGGCAAGCTGTCCGACAGCAGATACGCCACTCTGGACGCTCAATACGAAAAGGAACAGTCCGAGCTTACCGCTGAAATCTCTGCTCTGGAAAAGGCTATCAGGAGTTATGAAAAGCACGAAAAGGACGCTGACCGTTTTATCGCTCTGATTGACAAGTACGAGCACTTCGACAAGCTGACCATTGCCATGCTCAACGAGTTTATCGAGAAAATCCTTGTGCATGAGCGTGACCGTAAAGGCAGTATACAGACCACACAGGAGGTCGAGATTTACTTCAATTTTGTCGGGCGTTTCGTTCCCCCAGCGTTTGGAGAAGTGGAGCTGACCCCGGAAGAATTAGAGGAAATCCGCAAGCGTGAGGAACGCAAGGACAGACTTCATCAGAACTACTTGAAGCGTAAAGCCAGCGGAGCGCAGAAACGATACGAGGACAAAATCAAGGAGAGGAAAAAAGGCAGAAATCGAAGCCAAGAAAGCCGCCATTCGTGCAGAGGACATTGCAAAGGGCGTGTTCGTCCCTGTCAGCAGCTTACCGCAGAGAGAGCCGATGAAAGGAGTACAAACAGCATGAATATCACTTACACACGGAACGGAGATTATCTTATCCCGAACATCGTTATCCGCAAGACCAAGCCCATCGGACACTACGGCAGACTTCGCAAGGCGTATCTGGAAATGCACCGCCCGATACTGTTCAATGAACTGGTGCTATCCGACAAGCTCTTTGAACATTGCGCCGAGATTGACGAAGCGGCACGAAACCGCATGGAGCTGATCGTGCGGTCACTGGCAAAGCAGAACGGTGTGACTGAACAGCTGAAAGCCGATAATCAAATGGAATGGGTGCGGCAGATGAACGCTTGCAAGGCACAGGCAGAGGAGATTGTGAAAGCGGAATTGATTTATGATTGAGCGAGGAAGTCCGGGCAGAAAACTGTTCGGACTTTTCTCATATAGTCCAAAGTTGCGGTAGAATTGTTCACGAGTTTTATGGTACAATTTATGCGAATAAAGAAAACGGAAAATTAGAATCTAACAAGAGAATGTGGTTGTATGAAAAAATCCATATTAGTATTTTGGGCAATCGTGTGTCTGTTACCTATTCAAAGGAGGTTTAAGAATTTCAAATGAAACATATAAGAAATATATTGCTGTTGATTACGATTATTTTTGCTTTTGTTATGCAAGCTGAAGTATATCAAAATATGCTCTGGAACTTTAATGGTGCTTATTATTTATCGTCCAGATACACAACTACCAATGACGATATGGATTCATTTTTAGCCAATGCAGAAGATACAGCTGAGAAGCATGGTGTTCATATTTTTTCGACTTTTAATCAGAGAGTTTCTAATTATCAGACAAGACTTTATATTTATGGTGATGATACCGTTGTTCGGGATAGTCTTAAAAGCACAATGGATATTGAGGAAAAAACATATACGGCTTTGATAGGTGGAATCACCGTAATAGAATTTGAAGATTTTAGAGAAGTAAAAAACACAGGCAATGGACAGGAAATAATGGTAAGCTATATCGGTGATGATGATGACATTATTGCCACATATCAAGATTTGGCAAAAGAATATTCTATATCGCAGCCAGAGTTTTGGCAATCAACCGAAACTGATATGATGTTCATTGTTTGGGGACTGGTTGCCATATTGATGATTGTACTTAATGTGATTGAGGTGATACGCAGACAAAAGGAAGTAGTTGTACGAGCTTCTCTGGGCGAAAATGCTGCTGTGATTGCTCTAAAAGCTGTAGTGGCTGATATGATTTCATATGCTGCATTATTCGTCTTAGCAAAGTTGCTTGTTTCTCAATTTATATCGGGAGCGTATGAAGATCATCTCATTTTGGCAGTGTATTGTGCCGGAGCAGTTCTTTCCGTAATTCCTTATGCTGCTTTTGTCCGCTTTGATGTAAAAAAAGCCTTTGCCAATGCTTCAGATAAAAAAGGTATGTTTTATCTTCTGAACGGTCTTAAAGTATTTGCTACTGCTATGACAATTTTTACAATAACTACAAATCTCAGTAGCATTCAAGGTAATTTACTTACAAACACTACTCTTTTAGAAAATCATTATAATGATTATTATTTTGGAGTTATGCAGATTGAACCTCCTTTTGAAGAAAATGAGGAGGAATCTACAGAGAGCAAATTTTGGAATGACCTTTACGAAAATGAATACAACACTATAAATCCGGTGGTCTGCATAGGCAGCCGGATAAGCGATACGGATAATTATATTTTTGTAAATCATAATGCCAGAGATATGCTACAAGGGTTTTCTGATATGCTTACTGAAGATGATGAAAAAGAGGATATCGTGGTCTTCGTGCCAAAGGGAAGAAATGCGGAATCATACAAAGATATCGCAAAAGAGGAAATTGGCTCTCTTACCCAAAATGCAGAAGAACTGCGTGTTGTTTATAAAGAATATTCTGGCAGAGAGCAATTTTATTATCTCAATTCGAACAGAGAAGAGGCTATTGACGGATTGTCAAGAGTAACAAATCCGATTGTTATTTATCAGGCAAATGAGGCTGTTGCTTTGAATGGAAGTTATATCGAAACAGGAACATATAATGGTGAGGTGATCTACGGATGCGATGAAAGCACAATTCGTAATGCTGCGAAAAAATATGCAGAACAGCTTGGTCCACACTATTTTATGCTGACGAATGTCGGGGAGGATTACACTTATAGTCATAGTTTCCTCGTGAAACTGATTGGCTTTATAAGCTCTCTTTGCGTATTAGTATTGCTGTTAGATATCGCTATCATCATATCTGAAGTGAAAATGGAATTTAGACTTAATGCGATGGAAATCTCCCTCAAAAAGGTTTTGGGCTATCGCTTTTATGAAAGGCACAAAAGATTTATTTCCGTTAATCTCTTAGAAAATATAGCCGTTGTGATATTGATTTGCATTGTTTCGCTTTTTATATCTAACGCAAGTGTCGGGATTGCTTTACTGGTTGGAGCATTGCTCACCATTATTGAAATGGCAATCATTTTCACAAATGTTATGTGGGTTGAAAAAACAAATATCTCAAAGTCCTTGAAAGGTGGATGTTTATGATTATAATTCGTGGCTTAAATAAAGCGTTTGGAGAGAAAATAATTTTCTCCAACTTTAATTTGGAAATTCCGGATGGAAGTTTTGTAGTAATCAGCGGGGATAGCGGCAGTGGAAAAAGCACTTTGCTCAATATGATTGGTGGTATCGAAAAGCCGGATAGCGGCAGTATCATAATCGAAGGGCTGAATATTACCCGGCTTAAAAATAAAAACAGTTTTTTTGCGGATACAGTGGGGTTTCTTTTTCAGAATTTTGCACTGCTTGAAAATAAGACAGTTAAAGAAAATTTAAGTTTGATTAAAAAATCAAGCCGAACTAAAGTATCACTTAAAGAAGCTCTTAATCGTGTGGGGTTATCAAAGGAAGTTAACAAAAAAGTTTATCAGCTTTCCGGTGGTGAACAACAGAGAGTTGCTTTAGCTCGTCTTATGATGAAAAAATGTTCTGTTGTTTTGGCAGATGAACCTACTGGCTCACTTGACAAGAAAAATAGAGATATTGTTATGAGGTTATTGCACGAACTCAATGAAGAAGGTAAAACGGTTATCATTGTTACCCACGATCAGGGTATTATTGAAGATGAACCTTATGTTGTGAAAATCTGAGAGTACCTCTTAGAAATGTCTTGATCTACATTTTATGTAATTTGGGTCAGAAGAAAATCCCTTTAGGAACTAAAGGGCGCACTTCTATACTCTCCTATCGGGAGTATGTGCGTCCTGCGGAGCTTCATTCCCGGTCAGCAGAGAAAAACTGCTTGACCGAAAATGTTTCGTCACTTCGTTCCGTCAAGGTGGCTACACTCCCCCTTGCGACGCTTGAGCGTCTATCCCTTGTGGACTTGCCGTCCGCAAACAGCATGAAATGCTGTTCGCCGCCAGCAAGTTTGGAAAAATAAATACCGAAAATCAGACCGTTGACTGGTCGCAATGTGCGAAAAGTTGACGGTCTTTTTTTATCCCAAAAATCAAAAAAGGAGGTCAATTACAATGACAAAACCGAAAACCCTCGATCAGCTTCGAGCCGAAAAGGAACAAGCCGAGACGCAGCTTGCACAGGAACAGCACAAGCTGGAGCGTCTGGAGAACAGAAAGAAGTATCTGGAGAAAGGCGAACGCACCAAGCGCACCCACCGCCTTTGCAATCTGGGCGGCACGATTGAGAGCCTTGCCCCGGAGGTCAAAGATCTCACACGCACCGAAATGACAGAGCTGATGGAACACATCTTTTCTCTGTCCGAAGTCCAGCGAGCCGTCCGTCACATGGCGATTACTCACACCAACCAAGCGAACAGAGAAAAGGAGTTGAAAGCCGATGGCACTATTTCATCTGAGCGTCACGCAGACTAAGCGAAGCGCAGGACAGTCCGCTATTGCTTCTGCCGCCTACCGTGCCGGGGAGCGATTGTATAGCGAGTATTACGGCGAATACAGCGACTACACCCGCAAGGGCGGCGTGATCTGCTCCGACATTCTCCTGCCGTCCCATGCACCGCCAGAATACGCAGACCGCCAGACCCTATGGAACGCCGTGGAAAAAGCCGAGCGTGGAAAGAACGCCCAGCTTGCATACAGCTTTGACATTGCCTTGCAGAATGAATTTTCCCTTGAGGAAAACATCGCTCTTGCAAGGCAATTTTTGTTGGAGAACTTTGTGAGCCGGGGCATGGTGGTTGACTTCGCCGTACACCAGCCAGACCGGGAGGACGGCGGCATACCAAACCCGCATTTTCATGTGCTTTGCCCCATCCGCCCCATCGAGCAGAACGGCAAATGGGGACTAAAGCAACGCCGGGTGTATGAGCTGGACGAGGACGGCAACCGTATCCGGGACCAGAACGGAGAGTTTGTTTTCAACGCCGTTCCCACTACCGACTGGGGCAGTCCCGAAACGCTGGAACATTGGCGTGAAGCATGGGCGGAGCTATGCAATGCCAAGTTTGCGGAAAAAGGTATTGATGTTCGTATCGACCACCGGAGCTATGAGCGTCAGGGCGTGGAGCTTCTTCCCACCGTCCATGAGGGCGCAACCGTCCGGGCAATGGAGAAGAAAGGCATACGCACCGAGAAAGGCGAGTTCAACCGCTGGATCAAAGCCACCAATGCCGTTATCCGGGACATCAAGAAGAAAATCGCTCTCCTGTTTGATTGGATTGCCGAAGCAAAAGCGGAGCTTGCCAAGCCGCAGGCACCCGACCTTGTTTCTCTGCTGAACGCCTATTACACCAGCCGCAGAGCCGGGGCATATTCGCAGAAAGGCAAGGTCAGCAACCTAAAGGAGATGAACGAGACTTTCAATTATCTCCGGGCAAACGGCATTTACTCCCTTGAAGATTTGGAACGCCGTGTCAGCGAACACAGTGCTACCACAGAGAGCTTGAAGAAAACGCTGGACGAACAGACCGCCCGAATGAAAGCAATTAAGCAGCTCTATGACAGCTCTGCTGCTTTCCAGAGCTTGAAGCCTGTCTATGACGGCTTGCAGAAAATCAAGTTTGAGAAGCCCAGAGCCAAGTACAAGGCAGAGCATGAAACGGAACTGAAACAGTTCTACGCCGCCAGACGCAAGCTGACCGGAGAGTTCCCGGACGGCAAGGTGGATATGAAAAAGCTGACCGAAGAGTATGACGAGCTGGAACAGGCGCACAACACCACCTATGGCGAGTTTAAGACCGTCTCGGAAACTCTCTGCTTTGCGGTGGCAAGGCGTGTCCGCTGCTTCCTGACCTCTGTGGTCTGCTGGCTGGACTGCGCTTCCTGCACCACACGGACAAACTCGGCTCGGTCATGCTTGGCATACTCGGCAATAGCTTTGAGCATTTCGGAAACAAGGGACAGTACCACATCTTCATTGATACGGTGCTGTGTCGTGCAGAGCTTTCCAACTGGGACTTTGCTGTATTGGGAACAGGTATATTGAGAAATACGCTTGCCGTTGTTGGTACGGTGGACATACATCTTGCCGCCGCAATCGGCACAATAGAGCAAGCCCGTGAGGGGAGCTGCTTCGCCCCAGCCGTCCGGGTAGCGTCTGACATTCACACGGATTTTCTGCACAAGGTCAAAGGTCTGCTGGTCAATGATAGGCTCATGGGTATTCTCAAAAATTGTCCATTCGTCCTCCGGGACATAATGGCTTTTTTTGTCCTTGAAGTGCTTTCGGGTCTTGAAATTGATGGTGTGTCCCAGATACTCACGCTTTTCAAGAATGTTGCAGATGGTGGAAGAACCCCAGCCGTACACATCTTTGAAAGTCTTGTTTTGTTCACGCCCTCGCCGTGTTGGGCAAGGTAAGCAGACGGAATAAGCACCTTTTCCGATTTTAGTTTGCTGGCGATCTGATACGGACCGTAGCCGTCAATCGTCATGGCAAAGATGCGCTTGACCACATCAGCGGCTTCGGGGTCAACCAACCATTGGTCTCTGGCTTCGTTCCAGAGATAGCCGTAAATGACCGTGCCTGTAAGGTGCTTGCCGGACTTGCCTTTGGACTGGAAAGTGGAACGGATTTTACGGCTGGTGTCTCTGGCGTAATACTCGTTCATAATGTTGCGAAAAGGGGTAAAATCATCGTCTCCTCTGGCACTGTCCACACCGTCATTGATGGCGATAAGGCGAACGCCACGCTGACGCAGAATTTCCATAATCTGACCGACTTTCAGATAGTCACGACCCATGCGGCTCATGTCCTTGATACACAGATACTCCACATTTCCGGCTTCAACCTCTTTCATCATTGCCAGAAAATCCGGGACGGTCAAAGCAAGTGCCGCTAATGCCATCGTCCGTGAAATGGACAATGTTCGTAAAGCCCTGCCGTGCGGCGAACTCCTCCAACATAGCCTTTTGATTGGAAATAGAGTTGCTCTCACGCTGTTGGTCATCATCTTTGCCAAAGTCATCACGGCTCAGTCGTTCGTACAGAGCAGTGATTTTCTCGTTTTTTCTCATAACTTGCGCTCCTTTCTTCGGTTTTAGGTTGTGTGTTCTAAGAGACTTCTAAACCGCTTGATTAAGAAGTCTTTTAGAGCATACAACACCGGCAGCCAGCTTGTAAAGTTTGTACTGCCGCACGGCAAAGGATTTTGGCTTCTTCTTGCCCAGATCCTCAAACAACAGGTCTACCGGATTCTGATAAGTTTCATCGTCCTCAGACACCTGCATAGTGTTTAGCATTTCCAGCAATGTTGCGAAGTTTTGCTCCTCGACAGGGGCTTCGTAGTGGAGGTATGCGATCAGCGAAACGAGCAGAAGCCGTTCCGCTTTGTCCCAGAATGGGTCGCCGCCCTGACCTTCACCTTTGGTGTTGGTCATCAGTGCGGTCACGAGTTTCAGAACATCCTTTTCACTGTGGATGTACGCCATGGGGTTATAGCGCATACTCTTGGAAAAGTTGATGGTGTTGAAGAATTTTAGCTTGTAGCCGTGCTTTAACAGGGCTTCTCCACATTCCACGCCGATACTACCTTTCGGATCTGTAACTACGAATGATACCGGAAAATTCTTGGAATCACATTGCAGCAGATTCGGCTTGATAAAGAACCTTGTCTTACCGCTGCCGGAGCCGCCGACTACCAGCACATTTTGTTTCGGGCATTCTTGGGGTCCGGCGGGCGGTTGGACATCATCAGGCGTTCTGTTTTGGTCAGAATGATATTGTCCTCAAACTTCGGAGCCATAAACGGCTCGATATCTTTGGGTCCGCCCCACCGGGCAGAGCCGTACTCCATACCGTGGCGGTACTTCTTGGCGTTTTTGCCTTTCAGGTACACCGCCAGCCGCATTCCAGCACCGCAGCACAGACCAATGAACAAGTCAAATGGGTGCAGGCTGGGCAGCGGATTTGAAAATACAGCCGGGAGCGTATCCATCAGCGATACGATTTTGTCGCCCAGTTCCTTGCCCACAGCCAGCCGCCATGCCTCGCCCAGATTGGTAGCTACAAGCCCAATCACCACATAGGGCAGATAGAGCGCCAGCAGCTTGGAAAGCTTCTTTTTGCTCATAGGCCACGCTCCTCCTGCTTGTGCCGCACTTTGTCAGGCAGATTTGCAACGGACTGCGCCAGATCATGCAGCTTTGCCAGCACGGAAGGCCGCTTGGTTTTATCCAGTACCGATGCCGAATATTCCTTGAACGCTGCGCTCAAGGCATCCGTGTCCTGTGCCTTGAAGTAGACCAGATATCGGGGCGGCGTGCAGGACAGGTCTTTCTGGATGGAGTAGTCGATGTGATACCGCTTAGCATAGCGGTCAAAATCCTTGATGCCAGTTTTCTGGATCTCCACATTGGTCACGCCACGGTTCTGCCGCACCAGCCGCTTCATGGACTGCTTGCCCTGCGAAGCGTGCTTGTCGTACTGCCGCAGCAGAAACTGCATCCCACGCAGCAGGGTGCGGGCAGACAGTTTTGTGGTCGAGATGGCAAGGTTGACCGTCTTATGCTCGATTTCTTCCTGCATCGTTACCACCTCCTGTGCAGAAAATCGCCTTAACGGTCATGTTCCACCGGGGGCTTACTCACAGCCTTTTCTGCATCACTCTGAACTGATTCATCCGGAACCGGAATGACCATCAGGCGACGCCCCAGAGGGAGAAAAGCTTCGGGTTGATGGAATTCTTCTTCATACTTCTGAGCCAGCTCCGGAGAGAGCGACACAAAATCTTCCTCTCCCAGCCCCACCACCAGAAAGGTTCCGGCAATAACATCGTACATCAGCCCGTCCTCGTCCCACAGGGCACGGTTCAGCGGCAGACCCATGAGCTTGCCATCATCGTTGTAGACGATGGCGACCGGATCTTCAAAGGGTAGCTTGCGCCGATGGAGCCGCCCACCGCCTGCTGCAAGGCTTTCAGGTCGTTATCAATCTCGACCTGCTGCGGATACTGTCCGGTGCAATTTTCAGCACCGACAGAGTGTTCTCGTTCTGCTCCATTATCTTCCTCCTCGAATTTGATGGTGATCTCCTGCCCGGCACGAGCGGCATTCATCAGTGCGGCGATGAAAAAACCACAAAGGGCACCAGCTTCAAAATGATAAACGAATAAATATAATTCATAGCGAACCCCTGCATTGACTGAACTGTGAAGACTCCTCTCAGGGAGGACGGGGAGCGCAAGACGCGACAACGGTATGCTTAGTGAAAACATTGGTATGAGTATGCGGTGCGGCATCGGTAGAAAAATAGTTGTACAGAGCATCCCGCAGATAATGGAAGCAACGAGCATGGTAGTCGTGCAGACGGAGAACCAGAATCTTCAAAACATCAACGGCGGAACAGTAAAAGTCCTCCGTGACTTCTGCGAAACTCTCATAGCAGGCCATTTCAGTATCCATGCTGCATCTCTCAGTCAATGCAGATGCAGACCATCTTCTCGCGTCCAGCCATCAGAGGAACACTGTTCTCGCCCAGATAACACTGGATCAGGTACAGGTCACTGGTGGTAAGGGCAACAAAGCTGCCATTGGTATCGTAGCGAACAAAGACAGCGGCACCGGACAGGTAACGCTTGCCAGCCAGCGTAATGACCTGACGAGGATCGTAGCAGAGTGCCAGCGGCACATCTTCGCTGATGCTGTAGCAGGAATCAGTTTCATCGAAGCAAGGCAGGTAACTGCGAACGTTCGCCAGCGGGGTGATGGTCAGTTCGATCTCCGGGGCAATCACGGCGGCGTAAACTTCATCATCGCCGAGCTGCCGCTCCAGCACATCGCTCATCTTGTTGAAGAAGTCGGTCACAGCATTGTCCATGTGGTTGATCTTCTGGTTCATGGCTTCGATGGTCTTTGCGGTCTTGAGATCAATAGTAGTGTTCATAGTGTTTTTCTCCTTTTGTTTGCAAAAGAAAAAGGCCCCACCGGGTCTTTCGTTACGGTATAAGTCAGCGTTCGTTCTGCCGCTGGAGTTTGCGCTGCCACTGTTCCAGCAGCTTGATGATAGTGTCCTCCATCTGTTTCGGGGTGTAGCTGCGAGGAAAGTATTTCCGCAGGGTGTCGTTTTGATGACCACCTTGTCCAGCTCGTCCTTTTCTCTTCGCCCATGACTGCAAAGGCAACGTCATACGAGAAGTGCCCTTCCTGCGCCAGCTTTTGAGCCGCTGCGCTTGAGAAAGGGACGGCGCATTCTGGGTGTCATTCATCGCTTCTAAAAAATCCCGCTGTTGGCTTTCGTCCAGATAGGACAACTCCACAGCGGGATTAAAAGCGATTTTCTTTTCGTCCACCATGTCCAGCAGTTCCGGGATAAGGCAGGTCAGGCGGATAAAGCGGTGCACTTGATTTCGACTATCGCCAGCTTCCTGACCAACAATATCAGGGCTTGCAACTTCATCCCAACTTGGGATGAAGTTAAATCCGACCTAGCACCTTGATTTTTAAGGCTTCCAGCTTCATTTTGTAGGCGAAAGCCCTTTCACTGGGCAGGATGCTCTCACGCTGGAGATTGCTATCCACCATGAGTAAAACTGCGGCATCATCATCCATATTGCGGACAATGACCGGCAGGGTTTCCAGCCCGGCAAGCTGTGCAGCGTGCTGACGGCGGTGCCCGGAGATGATCTCATAGCCACCTTCCGGGCGTGGGCGTGCAATCAGCGGAGAAAGCACACCGTACTGTTCCACGCTTTCCACCGTGCGCTGCATGGATTCATCATCCAAAACCTTAAATGGATGATTCTTGAAAGGGAACAGCTCCCCGATGGGAATCTGCTGCACCTGCTCTCGCTGCTGCTCCTGCCGGGATTCTTCTGTGGAGAAAATATCATCTGCCCCTTTCAGCGACACGTTTAAGCTGCCTTTCGGCATTCGCCATCACCTCCTCGGTCAGAGATTTATAGGCTTCTGCCACCTTGCCTTTGGGGTCGTGCTGGAAAATGCTCTTACCCACGGCACTGATCTCCGCAGCGCGGACAGACCGGGAATGGTCTGGTCGAACACCTTGATCTTGCTGCCGTAAGCACCCCGAATCAGGTTGTCGATCTGCTGCCCATAGTTGGTGCGGCTATCTGTCATAGTCAGCAGAATGCCCTCAATTTTTAATTTCGGGTTTATCTGCCGCCGGACTTTTTGGACGGTCTGCAAAAGCTGTTCCAGACCTTTTGCGGAAAGGTACTGCGCCTGCACCGGAATCAGGGTGGTGTCTGCCGCCGCCAGTGCATTGACGGTCAGCATCCCAAGGGAAGGGTGCAATCCAGCAGAATGAAATCGTACTCGTGCTTCGCACCTTCCAACACCTGTTTCAGCATCTTTCCCGGTTCATGCAGTTGACAAGGGAAACTTCCAGCCCTGCCAGTTCAATGTTTGCCGGAATCAGGTCAATGCCTTCTGCGTGGTGCAGGATGCCTTCGCCGGGTGGAATGCTCTGGTCGTTCATGGCTTTTGCCATCAAGGTGGAAAGGGTTGTGGGCAGTTCATCGGGCTGCTGCCAGCCCATGCTGATGGTCAAGCTTCCCTGCGGGTCAGCGTCTACCAACAGGACTTTCTTGCCCTCCATCGCCAGCCCAATGCCCAGATTTTCGCAAGTAGTGGTCTTGCCAGTGCCGCCTTTCTGGTTGACGATGGCAATCGTGGTTGCTTTCTTTGAAATTTTCATCACCCCGCATCGCTAAGTCGTGGTTGGTTTGGTTCTGGTAGGAAAGCTGCATCGTGGTGGGTGCGTTGTACAGAGAAGCGAGCAGATATTGTTTCATGTTTCGGATTGGGCTGCTGTTCTCTGCAAGGCACTTCAGCACAAAACGGATATGGTCGGCGTTTAGCTTCATAAACCGGCTGCGTACCACCTCGGCAGGTTTATCGTCCCCGGCAATGCAGTAGCTTACGGTTGGTAGCGCAGGTATCCACCAGCAAATTCACGATTTGATAGATGGTGTCCTCATCATCCGGGCAAAGCCGGAGCAGAAGGTCTACCTCCAAAGCCTGAGAAAAATATTCTTCCAGTTGTTCACGTTCGCTCATCCAGTCGTTTTCATCGGAAGAGATAGGATCAGTATCGCTTATCTCTGTATTATTTCTCTCAGTCTTATTACATCGTAGTTTGGCCGGGTCTTGAAGCGTATTCTGGACGACTCCAGAATCGTCATTATCACGATTCAGAAAGCGTAGTTTTGACGATTCTGACGAAAAATTCTTCACATAGATGAGATCAGGCTTGCCCAGCCCCTTCGTTTGCGTTCAATCAGGCCGTACTCTTCCAGTTCTCGCAGCAGCTTGGTCGCCTTTTTATCGGCACAGCCCAGTGAATCCTGCACTTCCTGCACGGTATAGATGATGAACACCCGCCCAGCCTTGTCCAACCAGCCGTTCCGGGCTGACAGGCTCATGCGATCGAGCAGGATGCCGTACAGCGTTTTGGCATCTGTGGAAAGCGGTTGAAAGCGGCTATCCTGAAACAACAGCTTGGGAATTCGGTAGAAGGAGAACAGCTCGCTGGACTGCCCATAGAAGTAATCAAGGTCTGCGGTTCTTGTCGGCTTTCTTTCGGGCATAGAGAATATCCCATTTTTCAGGTGTGGAACGGAATACATTGACCTGCTTCTTATAAGGGCAGTGGGCATACAGGCAGGTGCGGAACTTGAAATCGGGTCGATAGTACGGACACAGCTTGCAACTGTCCGGGGCACGGTCAGAACCTTCGCCAGCGGCGATCACATGGTGCATGGAGTGCTGGACATGGCGCAGGGCTTCGTTTCGCTTGTGGCTCACTTGGCATCACCTCGTTTCTCCAGCGGTGCCATCAGGTCTTTGTAGCAGGGAACCAGCACACAGGGCTTTGCCCGCTTGTAGGGGCACCCTTCGCACTTGCTGGGGCCTTTGGGCGACTCGATCAGGTAGTAGCAGTTCTCTTTGCCGAGAACGCAGCCCTTCTTTCGATTCTTCCAGAAGAAGCAGTGCCGGCAATCTGCCGGGCGGGAAGCATGGTAGCGGATACCGTCCATCGTGACGGTCAGAACTTTTCATCGGTAAACCCTCCTTTGATGGATTCGGGAAGTTCGGCCCGAAAACAAAAGCGCGTTCCTCTTTCTGTTCCGAGAGAACAGCGAGTGAACGCGCTATGTATGGAGAAAAGTGTTTTGCACGGTTTTGGGCAGGAATGTGGAAAATAGATTTACACAAATTATCTTGTATTTACATGGATTTACAGGAAAGCGGCTACCAATATTAGCAGAGAGCCGGAAAGCAGAGTTCAAAAGGTGCTTTATGGGGCTTCATTAGCTGGAAACCCGATTTTATTAGCTGGAACCGAAAATTCTGCTAATGGCATTAGCTGGCTAATTTTGGTGATAGGTTCAAAATGAAAAATGCGAAGATCGTCTTTCACATGGAAAAATGACCTTCGCATTTTCATAAAGGATACCCCAGACAGGATTCGAACCTGCGGTCTCCTCCTTAGGAGGGAGGCGCTTTATCCAGCTAAGCTACTGAGGCATATTATGTATTATCGTTGATTTTTTGAAATTCAACGCGCTTGGAAACGAATATGCAGAATGATTTTCACAACGAAGTGACCGACTGCGTTGCAACCGGAACGGTGTTAAACTTGTTGCATCAAAAATTGTTGAGAAAACTTCGATTCCCGGTCTTGCTTTTGATTAGAGCAATCACTTCTGCCCCCAAGGTATCAGGTTGACCGAATTCTTAGGAGGCTTGCGCTCTATCCATCTGAGCTACGGAGACGAATGCCCTATTATAATACAGCATTTTGCGGATAAAATCAAGTTGAACCGGAGGGCAAAATGGTGTATGCTATAGAGGAAATGAAAATAGCCGCGGCAGGCTTTGCCGCGTGCGGAGGAACTTATGGAAAAGGCAAAAGGGAAAAAGCTGTTTTACCGCCCGGCGGGCAAGCGCAAGGGAATGTATACGCCTACGCAGATCATCTGTGTGAGCTTTGTCATCGTGATCGCGCTGGGCACCTTTCTGCTCAGCCTGCCTGTTGCCAGCAAGCACGGGCGGCTGGATGTACTGGATGCCATGTTCACCGCTACAAGCGCTACCTGCGTTACTGGTCTGATTGTGCGGGATACCTGGACCCAGTTCACCTACTTTGGGCAGGCGGTGATCCTGCTGCTCATTCAGGTGGGTGGTCTGGGGTTGGTCACCCTCACCAGCTTCTTCGCGCTGGCTATGCGGCGGCGCATGGGCTTCCGCGATCTGCGGCTGCTGGGAGAAAGCGTCTCAGCGGACGGATATGCGCAGGCCAAGGACGTGCTGAAGATCGTGGTGGGACTGGCTGGCCTGTTTGAAGGCATTGGCATTGTGCTGCTACTGTTCGCCTTTGTGCCGCAGTTCGGGCTGGAAGGCATCTGGGTGAGCGTGTTCACGGCCATCTCGGCTTTCTGTAACGCGGGCTTTGATCTGTTTGGCCGGTTCGGCCAGTATTCCTCACTGGCACCCTATGTGAACAATTACTATGTTCAGGCCGTTGTGATGTTCATGATCATTTCCGGCGGTCTGGGCTTCATGGTATGGGTGGAGATCGGTCAATACCGCAAAAGCACCGGCTTTCCCTGCAGGCCAAGGTGGTGCTGAGCTTCTCGGTGATCCTGTGGCTCGGCGGCGCGGCGCTCATCGCGCTGATGGAGTGGAACAATCCTGCCAGCATGGGCGGGCTCTCTGTGCCCGGCAAGCTGATGGCGGCACTGTTCCAGTCGGTGTCCACTCGTACTGCGGGCATGAATACCATCGACCTTGCGGCCTGCGGCCCCATCACCAAACTGCTGATGAGCGCGCTGCAGTTCATTGGTGCGGCACCCGGCTCCACCGGCGGCGGCGTGAAGGTGACTACGTTCGCCGTCATCATCCTGACGATCCGCAGTGTGGCTCAGGGCCGCGACGACTGTGTGATCGCAGAGCACCACATCGAGTCCAAGACGGTTTATCGTGCTTTGACCATTATCGTGCTCGGCGGGCTGGCGGCGGTTGGCTCGGCTGTGGTGGTGTTCTATAACACCTCGGACGCTGTGTCGGTCATTGACGCTATTTTCGAGTCCTGCTCTGCCTTTGGCACAGTTGGCCTTTCGGTGGGCGTTACCAGCCAGCTGAACCGGGGCGCAAAGATCCTGTATATGCTGGTCATGTTCATGGGCCGTGTCGGCCCGGTGTCGCTGGCCATGAGCCTGACAGCAAAGCCGGACGACAACAAACGGAAGATCATGCCGGTGGGGCATATCAACGTTGGTTAAACGATTTTGAATGCCCTCCTAGAGTTGCGGCTCCCAGCATCCACTTCATGCCTTGAGCGGCATTCGTGTCTTGCTGGCCGCGGCCCCAACAACTCCTCCCTGCTTCTGCCGCAGGCAGCGGTCGTCGTTGTTGTACTCTGGGCATGTTCAGTGGAATTTGATTTTTATTTTTCGCATTTGTCGCAGCCCTGACGCTTGTCAGGGCGAATCCCTTCCATCTGCTAACGCAGACCGCTCGCCTGCTTGAAAGCCCCACTGGGGCTTTCATTGCTACGCAACCGCAGGGCTGCTCCAAATGCATTTTCACGAGTGGAGTCGTAGAGATAAGCGTCAGAGTATAACAAAAGTGGATGCTATCCGAAAATAGCACCCACTTTTGTATATTGAAAAATAAAATTTACTCTGCGTACAGCTTTATGATGTTCAGCAAGATCTCAGTGCAGCGGTCCATGCGCTCAGCGGTGATGCACTCGCATACGCCGTGGAAATTGAAGCCGCCGGTGCCCAGATTGGGGCAGGGCAGGCCTTTCCAGCTCAGGGTAGCGCCGTCGGTGCCGCCGCGCACCGGAATTTCCTCCGGTTCCAGCCCGGCCATGCGGGTGGCCTTGCGGGCGGTCTCTACTAAGTGGAAATGCGGCTTGATTTTTTCCAGCATGTTGCGGTAGCTGTCCTTGATCTCCACGGTCACGGTGCCTTCGCCGTACTTTCCGTTCAAAAATTCGGCAATATCCAGCATGTTGTCCTTCTTGAACTGCAGCTTTGCGGCATCGTGGTCGCGCAGGATGTAGCCCAGCTTTGCGGTGGTCACATCGCCGTACATCTGGCACAGGTGGTAGAAGCCCTGCCGGCCCTCGGTAGTCTCCGGCCGGGCTGTGACGGGCAGAGCACCGTGGAACTCCATTGCTACGTTGGAAGCGTTGATCATGGTGTCCTTGGCGGTGCCGGGTGCACCGAGAAGCCGCGGATGGTCACGGTGGCGGAAGCGGCGTTGAAGTTCTCGTACTCAATGGAGCCGGCATCGCCGCCGTCCACCGTATAGGCAAAGTCGGCACCGAAGCCCGGAATATCGAACAGCTCTGCACCCTCGCCGATCTCTTCATCCGGAGTAAAGGCGATACACAGCTTGCCGTGGGGCAGGCCTTTTTCCTGAATGGTTTCAACAGCGGTCAAAATTTCGGCAATACCGGCCTTATCGTCGGCACCCAGCAGGGTGGTACCGTCTGAGGTGATGAGGGTCTCGCCCTTCATGGAAGTAAGGAAGGGGAACACAGAGGGCTTCATCACCATGCCGGTGGCGGGCAGAGTTACGTCGCCGCCGTTGTAGTTTTCCCACACAACGGGCTGCACATTCTCACCGCTGGCATCGTCGGCAGTGTCCATGTGGGCAATCAGGCCCAGAGCGTGTTGATCCTCACAGCCGGGCGTGGCAGGCAGGGTGCCATAGACGTAGCAGTGCTCGTCCACATGGGCATCCTCCATGCCAAGGGCCTTCATCTCATCCACCAGCTGGCGGGCAAGGTCAAACTCCCGTTCAGCGGAAGGGTGCGTACCGGAGTTTTCGTCCGAGGCGGTATGCACCCGGACATAATTCAAAAGCCGTTCATAAGCGCGCATAAGGCACACTCCTTTTATATTTCAGTGATGTATACTTCTCAGTTCCTTTATCATACCCTCTTTTCCGACAATTTACAACTGTTTTGCGCGCATTCATATGGAAAGATGAATCCTCATTTTAAGGTGAACAAAATTCATGCAGTAAAATGCATCCATCTGTGCAGAACGTGCTACAATAGGTACAAAATAAGCCGGGAGGGAAGTTTTATGGCAACAAAAGTCTTTTTACACCCTGCGCCCCTACGATGAGCTGGGCATCGCGCAGCGGCTGGCACCGCAGCTGGACGTTGAGTTTGGCTCTACGCAGGAGTATCCCACGCTGGAAAACGCTGAACTGGCAAAGGGCTATGATGCCGTGTCGGTAACGCCTTGCGATATGAGCGCGCCCATGGTCAAGCGGTTTCACGAGCTGGGCGTAAAGTCCATCTGCTGCCGTTCCATCGGCTATGACCACGTAGACCGCGAGACGGCCCGGGAACTGGGCATGAAGGTGGCAAATGTGGACTACCCGCCAAACGGCGTTGCAAACTTTGCCATTATGCTCATGCTGATGAGCCTGCGCAAGGCAGGGCACATCCTCAAGCGCGGCGAAGCGCAGGACTACTCCTGCAGGGAAAAATCGGCCGCGATATTTCCACCTGCACTGTGGGTGTGATCGGTACGGGCCGCATTGGCCGCACGGTGCTGCAGCATCTGTCCGGCTTTGGTCGCCGCCTGCTGGCCTACGACCTGTACCCCAACGACGAGGTAAAGAAGATCGCCGAGTATGTGCCGCTGGAGACTCTGCTGGCGGAAAGCGATGTCATCACTCTGCACACCAACGCTACGGAGGAGAATCACCATCTCATCGACACCAAAGCAATTGAGAGCATGAAGCCGGGCGTGACCATCATCAACACCGCCCGCGGCAAGCTGATCGACAGCGATGCACTGATCGCCGGGCTGGAAAGCGGCAAGATTGGCGCGGCGGGCCTGGACGTGCTGGAAAATGAGAACGGCCTGTACTATTATAATCGCATGGGCGATGTGATCCCGAACCCGGAGCTGGCGGCTCTGCGCAGCATGCCCAATGTGATCCTGACCGACCACACGGCTTTCTACACCCACGAGGATGTGGAGAGCATGGTGCGCGGTGTGCTGGAAAGCGCGGTTGCCTTTGAAAAGGCCAGCCCACCCGGCATGATGTGACGGACCTTTGATTTGTCCGGCAGACGATTTTGAATGGCCACCGTTGCACTCTGGCCATCTTCAGCGGAAACAGTATTTCTGAATAGAGCAGATCCCGGCAGACTACGGTCTGCCGGGATCTGCATTTTCAGGAGGGTGCAGCGGAAAACGGCATTCCGTTTGTTTGAAGCATCTGCCGGTTGGGACCCTTCCGGTGAAAATTCCTGAAAATCCGCAGATTTTCAGGAATCCCTAATAAATAATTATTCCGCTAAAATGCTCAGAGCAAAGCGGAGAGCATTCAAATGGTAATCAACCCAGACTGATGCCCATGCGGCGGGCGACGGTGAGCAGGTCGCAGTTCTCCGGCACGTTGCGGGTCTTGCCTGCAATGTCGGCCAGACGGTTCTGGGTGACATGGCGGTTCACCATGGCAACGGTCACGCCGTAGCGCTCGATCTCCACCAGCTTTGCCGCATAGCTGCCGAACTGGGTGGCCAGCACACGGTCGTAGGCGCAGGGGCGCCGCCCCGCTGCATATGTCCCGGATGCAGACACGGGTCTCCATGCCGGTTTTCTGCACGGCCTGTGCAATGCGGTTGGTGGCGGTGGTGCCAAAGCCTGCCTCGGCGCGCTTTGCCATCCATTCCTTGCGCTTCATGCCGGCTTCCTCGCAGTTGATGGCACCCTCGGCCACAGCGATGATGGAGAAGTTGGAACCCTTCTTTGCGCGGCGTTCCACGGCAGAGCACACACGGTCGATATCATAGGGCTGTTCCGGCAGCAGAATAATATCTGCACCACCTGCAATGCCGGAATACAGCGTCAGCCAGCCTGCCTTGTTGCCCATGAGCTCAATGCACATGACCCGGCTGTGGGTGGCCGCCGTGGTGTGGATGCGGTGGATCACATCGGTGGCAATGTCCACGGCGGTGTGGAAGCCGAAGGTTACGTCGGTACCATAGATATCGTTATCAATGGTCTTGGGCAGGCCGATGATGTTCAGACCCTCCTGTGAGAGCAGGTTTGCGGTTTTGTGGGTGCCATTGCCGCCCAGGCACAGCAGGCAGTCCAGCTTGGCTTCCTTGTAGGTCTTTTCATGGCGGCAACTTTATCAATGTTGTCGTCCTCCGCCACACGCATCATTTTAAAGGGGTGCGCTTGGTGCCCAGAATGGTGCCGCCCAGCGTCAGGATGCCGCGGAAATCGTCCTCGCACATCTCCTTGTAGTCGCCGTTGATCAGGCCGCTGTATCCGTTCAGGATGCCAATGATCTCCACGTTATCGCCCATGCGGGCATACAGTGCTTTGCTACGCCGCGGATGGTGGCGTTCAGACCCGGACAGTCGCCGCCAGAGGTCAGGATTCCAACACGTTTTTCATTCAAAGCCCTCTTTCATTTGGTATTCAGCGCCGCGCGTTCTGCCTTTCAAAGTCAGTCTGCCCGGAGACCTACCTGTTTATAGTATAAGATTATTCCGGATGGGGGCCGCTGTCAAGAGAAGCGCAGAAAATTTACACGCTTCCACGGTGCATTTCTGCGGGCAGGAGAACAGCGGGAAAACTTTGCAGAAAAAAAAAAAATGGTTGACAAGCGCGGGCCTTTTGAGTATAATATCCCTTGTCAGCAGCGCACGGCGCGGCAGACAAACTGAATAATGGGGATTTGCATAGTGGTAGTGCGGTAGACTCTGACTCTACTTGTGGGAGTTCGATTCTCTCATCCCCAACCAAGAAAACCGCAGTCTCAACTGGCTGCGGTATTTTCGGGGCATAGCGCAGTTGGTAGCGCGCCTCGTTCGGGACGAGGAGGCCGTGGGTTCAAATCCCGCTGCTCCGACCAAAAAGAACCAGTACACATTCGTGTACTGGTTCTTTTTCTCCGCGCGGGATTTGAACAGGGCGGCGGTGCGAAGCACCGCAAACAAAGCCATAGTATGGCTTTGTTTAGCCCGCGGGTCCCAACCGGTAGGAATGTCTAACAAGGTGCATGCTGCTAACACATTCGTGTACTGGTTCTTTTGTCTCCGCACGGGATTTGAACAGGGCGGCGGTGCGAAGCACCGCAAACAAAGCCATAGTATGGCTTTGTTTAGCCCGCGGGTTCCACCGGCTAGGAATGTCTAACAGGGTGCATGCTGCTAACACATTCGTGTACTGGTTCTTTTGTCTCCGCCCGGGATTTGAACAGGGCGGCGGTGCGAAGCACCGCAAACAAAGCCATAGTATGGCTTTGTTTAGCCCGCGGGTCCCACCGGCTAGGAATGTCTAACAGGGTGCATGCTGCTAACACATTCGTGTACTGGTTCTTTTGTCTCCGCGCGGGATTTGAACAGGGCGGCGGTGCGAAGCACCGCAAACAAAGCCATAGTATGGCTTTGTTTAGCCCGCGGGTCCCACCGGCTAGGAATGTCTAACAGGGTGCATGCTGCTAACACATTCGTGTACTGGTTCTTTTGTCTCCGCGCGGGATTTGAACAGGGCGGCGGTGCGAGCACCGCAAACAAAGCCATAGTATGGCTTTGTTTAGCCCGCGGGTTCCACCGGCTAGGAATGTCTAACAGGGTGCATGCTGCTAGGAGCAGGGATCTGCAACCCGAAAAGTTTTGACTTGTGTTCTAAATATGATATACTGGAAAAGCAAAGCTATATTTGGCTGCAGAACGGACAAAAAGCGAGGAAAAACAGAAACTATGCAGAAAATAAAAAAAAAAACGGGCGGTCGCGCTTTTGTGATCGTTCTGATCTGCCTTTGCGGCTGGTGGGCTGTGCGGAAAGAGGGTTTCTTTCTGGATGAGATCTACTCCTACGGCCTTTCAAACAGCAGTTATGTTCCGTTTTAAGCTGGCTCCATGGTGGAGAACAGGTGGCAAACGGCAAGCTGCCGGAAGCAGTGTTCACGCAGAGCGAGTTTCTGAATTATGTTGCCCCGCAGGGAAGCACACGGTTCGACTATGCGTCGGTCTACTATAACCAGACGCAGGACGTTCATCCGCCGCTGTTCTACTTTTGCTGCACACGGTGTGCTCATTATTTCCGGGCAGCTTTACAAAATGGACGGGTCTGGGGATGAATTTTGTGCTGCTGGGCGGCACGCTGGCAGCGCTGTATGCGCTGGGTATGGAGCTGTTTGCAGACTGGAAAAAGCATTGTTCGTCTGTGCATTGTATGCGTTCAACCGTGAAATGATCTCGAATGTGACGATGGTGCGCATGTATATGCTCATGACCTTGCTGACGATCCTGCTTGCGCTGCTGGTGGCAAAGTCTCTTCGCAGGCCGTCTGTGCCCAAATATCTTCTGATCGGTGTAACCATCTATCTTGGCATGATGACCCAGTATTTCTTTGTGGTCTATGCCTTCCTGCTGTGCGCAGCATATGACCTTTACCTGATGTTCCGGCGCGAATGGAAAAATGCTGCTGCATTTTCACTTCCGACACTTGCGGGCGTAGGCGGAATGCTGCTCACCTTTCCGTGCTGGTATGCACAGCTGCACTCGCAGGATACGGTTTCGCTGGAGTCAACAGCAAACAATCTGCTGGATCTGGCGCAGTACCCCAAAGGCCCGCTGGAGCTGATCGGCTGGAGCATCGTCGGCTTTGCTGTAGGCGCAGGCATTATGGCCGTGCTGACCCTGACGAAGCTGGGGCAGCGCTGGCTGCCGGGCAAGTTGCGCGGCACTACGCTGATCCCCGGGGGTGTCAAGCTGATCACGGTCCCGGCGCTTGCTGCATTTCTGGTTATCGCGGTGATCTCGCCGTATAAGTCGCTGCGGTATGTGTACCATCTGCAGCCGCTGGAAGCGCTGTTTTGTGGCTGCGGCCTTTTCTCCATTCTGGATACGCTGCGTGCAGGCACCAGAAAGCGCATTCTGCAGATCGTGTGCCTTGCAATGGTCGTGCTTGCATTTGTGATCGAGCCGGAGCGCATGTACAGCGGTACTTATAAGATAGACAAAGAACTGGAACAATACAGTCAGGCCGCCTGCGTGGATATTACCGGGGACCTTGGCAGTTTCACTTCCGGCGTGCAGGAGCTTCTCAAATTTCAGGAGGTCTGTGTTGTGCCGGACGATTCCAGTGAGCTGCTGGTGCAGTATAACACCGGCGAAAATGATACGCTGGTGCTGTTCATTGGAGGCCGGGGGCTGTGGCAGTTCGTGACGGCAGAACAGGTGGAGCAGATCACGGCCCAGAATATGGAAACTGCGTGGAACGTTGCCCGACAGGGCGGCTATGAGGATGTTTCGCTGCTGGCAACGCAGGAGTTTGAACAGATCTTTGTTTTGAAAAAGTGAACGCTTTGCGGCACAGCAGAAGGGAAAACTGCCTTTTGCGCGTGCTATATCGTTTTAAGGTAAAGTGTGCTAGAATAGTACCATCAACGATTCAGGAGGGTATCCCATGCTCAAACGACTGCGCAAAGCGCACCCGATCTTATTCTGCGTTCTGGCAGAAGTGGTCTTTCTGGCAAGCCTGTTCGTAACAGATCTTGTCTTTACCATTGCATTGGTTCTTTTTCGGGCGGATTTTGCGTCCATTGATACATACCTCTACAGCACTCTGCAGGAGCTGGTGGGGGCCATGGTGGCAGTGCTGTTTCTGGTACGGACAGACCGTGCTGGGCTGCTGCGCCGCCGCGGCAGCGGCTTTTTCAATGGCCTGCTGGTGGGCATGTACCCGCTGGTGTTCATTGGCTACAATGCCTTTGGGTCGCTGGTGCTGGGCCGGCCGGAGAACGGCGTGCTGCAGCCTGCGGCACGCATCTGCACCTTCCTTGTCAGCATGGCCATGGTGGGTGTGGCCGAGGAATTCATCTTCCGCGGTGTCATTGCCCAGACCCTGCTGGAGCACTTTGGCACCAGCCGCGCCGGTGTGTGGAAGGCCTGCCTTTTGTCAGGTGTGCTGTTTGGTGCGGCGCACCTGACCAATATCCTCAGTTCGGCACCCTTCGGTGTGCTGATGCAGTGCGTGTTTGCAGCATCGCTGGGCACTCTTTTTGCGGCGATCTACTTCCGCACCGGCAATTTGTGGGTGACGGTATTCCTGCATGGTGCCATGGATATTTCGTCCATGCTCATCGGTGGGTTGTACGGCACCACTACCGTGGCCGATGCGGTGAGCGGCTACGATGCATCCATGCTGCTTTCGGTGCTGCTGTATCTGATCCCCACCGCAGTTCTGCTGCGCAAAAAGAAGCTGCCGGAGGTACAGCTGTACTGGCACCAGTACGTAAAAAAATAAAGGCAGGATGCAAAAAATATCCTTGCATTTTGCACAGGGTTCTGGTATACTGTATCTGTTACCGTGGTACGGGGTTGGGAGTATGCCCGCTTTTGGGAATGCCGTTTCCCGCCGCTGTTCCATTGGCACATAAAATTTTATAAAGAGGTATGTAACTATGAACAAGCAGGAAGTTATGGCCAAAGTCGCTCTGACCGAGAAGGACACTGGCTCTCCCGAAGTGCAGGTCGCTCTGCTGACCGCTCACATCAATGAGCTGAACGAGCACCTGAAGAAGAACCCGAACGATCACCACAGCCGCCGCGGCCTGATGAAGATGGTTGGCCGCCGCCGCAATCTGCTGGCTTATCTCCAGAAGAAGGACATCGAGCGTTACCGTGCTCTGATCGCAACTCTGGGTCTGCGTAAGTAATTTAAACAGAGGGCAGGTACCGCAAAGGTGCCTGCCTTTTGCTTTTATGTACAAAATGGCGGCGGCAGCGTATTGCAGCAGTAAATCGAACGCCTGTGCCCCGGGTACGGACGCTGGATTTATTGCTATGATGCGCGCGCCACGGCCTTTTGGATAGAAAAAATCCGGAAAAAACAAGGAGGCAAAAACAATGGCAATTGAATTTGGTTCCCGCAGAGAGACCTTTGAAAACTACAAGGTCTACGAGACCATGCTGGCAGGCCGCCCGTTCAAGGTAGAGATGGGCAAGATGTGCGGCCTGTCCAACGCCAGCGCCATGATCCGCTACGGCGAGACCTGCGTTCTGTGCAATGTGGTCATGAGCCCCAAGCCCCGCGAAGGCGTGGATTTCTTCCCCTGAACGTGGAGTATGAGGAAAGCTCTACGCCGCAGGCCGCATCCCCGGCAGCTTTATGCGCCGTGAGGGCCCGGTGAGCGCGCCATCCTGACCAGCCGCGTGGTGGACCGCCCCATGCGCCCGCTGTTCCCCAAGGAAATGCGCAACGACGTGTGCATCACCATGACCGTCATGAGTCTGGACCCCGACTGCAGCCCTGAGATCGCCGGTATGATCGGTGCTTCTCTGGTCACTGCCGTGTCCGACATCCCGTGGAACGGCCCCATCGGCGGCGTGCAGGTGGGTCTGGTGGACGGCGAGATCGTGCTGAACCCCACCCAGGAACAGCGCAAGGTGAGCGACCTTGCCCTGACCGTTGCCGCCACTATGGATAAGATCGTGATGATCGAGGCCGGTGCCAACGAGGTGGACGAGGACACCATGCTGAATGCCATCAAGGCCGCTCACGTGGAGATCAAAAAGACCATTGAGTTCATCAACCGCATCGTGGCCGAGCGCGGTAAGCCGAAGATCGATTTTCAGGTGGTGGGTCTGGATATGGACGTGTTCCACGCCATCCAGAACAAGTATCTGGACGAAGTCAAGGCTGCCATGGACACCGACGACAAGAATGTCCGCGATGCCGCTCTGCTGCCCATCATGGACAAGATCGCCGAGGAGTACCCCGACCTGACCGCTGCAGACCTTGATCTGGTCAGCTATAAGATGCAGAAGTTCGTGGTGCGCCGCTGGCTGCTGGACGAGGGCAAGCGCGTGGACGGCCGCGGCATCAACGAGATCCGCCCGCTGGCTGCCGAAGTGGGCATCCTGCCCCGCGTGCACGGCTCCGGCATGTTCACCCGCGGCCAGACGCAGGTGCTCACCACCTGCACCCTGGGCGGCACCAAGGACAACCAGCTCATGGACGACCTGACCGACGAGCAGACCAAGCGCTATATCCATCACTACAACTTCCCGCCGTACTCTGTGGGCGAGGCCCGCGCACCCCGCAGCCCCGGCCGCCGCGAGATCGGCCATGGCGCTCTGGCAGAGCGTGCTCTGGTGCCGGTGCTGCCCTCTCTGGAAGAGTTCCCCTACACCATCCGTTGCGTGTCTGAGGTGCTCTCCTCCAACGGCTCCACCTCTCAGGCATCTATCTGCGGCTCTACGCTGGCCCTGATGGATGCAGGCGTGCCCATCAAGGCACCCGTTGCCGGCATTTCCTGTGGTCTGATCACCGAGGGCGACCGCTGGATGACCATGCTGGACATTCAGGGCGTGGAGGACTTCCACGGCGATATGGACTTCAAGGTGGGCGGCACCCGCAAGGGCATCACTGCCATCCAGATGGACATCAAGATCGATGGCCTGACCTACGACATCATTGCTGAGGCCTTCGAGAAGTGCCGCAAGGGCCGCCTGTATATTCTGGACGAGATCATCAAGCCGGTGATCGCAGAGCCCCGCCACGAGCTGAGCCGCTGGGCACCCAAGATGTTCAGCATGATGATCCCCACCGATAAGATCAAGGACGTGATCGGTAAGGGCGGCAAGGTCATTCAGGACATCTGCGCTACCTGCAACTGCAAGATCGACGTGCAGGAGGACGGCCATGTGTTCGTCTCTGCTGTGGATCAGGAGGATGCAAAGCGCGCCATCTTTACCATCAAGACCATTGTGGAGGACCCCGAGATCGGTGCCATCTACAAGGGCAAAGTGACCCGCCTGATGAACTTTGGTGCCTTCGTTGAGATCGCACCGGGCAAGGAAGGTTTGGTGCACATCTCCAAGCTGGACACCAAGCGTGTGGAGCGCGTGGAGGATGTGGTGGCTGTGGGCGATGCCATCGTGGTCAAGGTGACCGACATCGACCAGCAGGGCCGCATCAACCTGAGCCGCCGCGATGCCATTCTGGCGCTGGAAGCCAAGCGCGCCGAGCAGCAGGCACAGCAGCAGTAAACCCTGACTGCATAAAAGAAACCGAAAAAGAGGACCCGATGCAGATGCGTCGGGTCCTCTTTGTTGTATCAGAATAAAATTATACTGTGCGGTACTTGCGATCCAGCGCCCAGCCGAATGCAAACAGCACCACACCGCTGACAGCCAGCACCGGCACAGGCCAGTTCAGCTGACCGGTCTGCGGCAGACTGCTCATTACCGGGTTATCCGGGTGGCCCGGCAGAACGGGGCTGTCTGGATTACCGGGTGCTACCGGATGATCCGGGTGGCCCGGAGCCACGGGATTGTCCGGGTGGCCCGGGGCCACGGGATTGTCCGGTTTACCGGGAAAGACCGGGTTATCCGGGTTGTCCGGCGGGGTAGGCGTATCAGGATGATCGGGCGTAGGCGGGGTAGGGGGCGTAGGCGGCGTGTCCGGCTTGGTGGGGGTGTAAGCACCCACCTTGGGGCTGGCATCCACCGCATAATTCCACTTGCCATCCTCCGCCATGGGCAGAGAGACAAGGAACGGATTGATCGGCTCATAGCCCTTGGAAGCCTCGGTCTGCACGATCAGATACAGGCCCAGCTCCAGACCACGGAAGGTCACGTTGCCGTCCGCATCAATGGTCTTTGTGGTGCCCTCGGCGCTTTGGGGCAGATACTCCTGCAGTTGGGCCGCAAGGGTGCTGTCGGTCAAATCACCCAGCGCAATGCCGCAGCCGTAGAAATCGCCGCAGTATTCGTAGCTCAGGTTGCCGTTTTGGCGCTTTACCTCGGCCACACGGTACAAAGTGAGCTTGCCGCCGCTCAGCGCCTTATCGTTGGCGCTGTCGTACAGCGTAACGCGGATGGTGCCGGTAGTGGGATTGCCGCTGCTGTCCACCAGCTTGATGTTTGCGCTGGTGGCAAGGGCAGGCAGCGCACTTGTTACCAGAAGGCACAGCACCAAAAGCAGGGCCGCAGCGTGCTTTTTGAGATCAGTGCGTTTCATGTTTTTCACCTCTTGTAGATTTGCGTTTGCGGTTGGAGAACAGCAGCCAGAGCAGCAGCACCAGCAGCAGGGGCAGTGCCATGATGGGAGCTGTGATGATCGGTTCGATCTTGATGGCATCGGCTGTTACACGGATGTGCTTGAGCTTGTCCGGCGTTTCGATGCGGCGTCCCCGCACCAGAAGGCGGTGGGAGTTGATGCCGTAGGGGGTGCAGGTCATCAGGGTGACGTAATCCTTGCCGTCCACCACCTTCAGGTTGTCCGTCTCGGTGGGCAGTACAATGGAGATCTGGTCCACCTCATAGGTCAGCACCCGGTCCAGCACCGTGATGGTGAAGGTGTCGCCCACTTCCAGCTGGTCCAGATTGGTGAACAGCTTGGCGCTGGGCAGGCCGCGGTGGGCCGAAATGACCGCGTGGGTGCTCTGGCCGCCCACCGGCAGGCTGGTGCCCTCCAAGTGGCCTGCGGCGATCTGCAGCACGCCATCGCTGGTGCCGTGGTAGATGGGCAGCTCCACACCGATCTTTTCAATGGTGATGTAGCCCATAATGCCGGTGCCGGTCACATCCAGCGTGCTTTCGTAGGTGGGAAAGCGCTGCGGGAAATACAAAGCGTCCGGGTCGGCGGCGATCTGCGCATTGAACGCATCTGCCGCCTCGAAATAGGCGCTGTAGTCGGCATCGGTCAGATTGTCCACGTCCTCGGCATAGGTGGCCACAGCACGGGACTGATGCAGCTGGTTGACGTAATCGCTGAGGGTGGGGTATAACATCACGGATAGACCCACGAAAAAGACGAGGATCAGGATGATGGTGCTTTTGTTCTTTTTCATGGGCTACTCCCTAATGTTATAAGGATAGGAGCGGGGGCCTTGCGGCCCCTTTGCTCCGGGTTCCTGGGGGAAATGGAGCTTACTTGTTCTCCATGCGCTTCTTGGTGACCAGCAGAACGATGGCCGCAACCATCAGGCCGCCGCCGACCACATAGAACAGGGTAGTGCCGATGCCGCCGGTGGAGGGCAGGGTAATGCCGCCGGCTTTGTTTGTTGATGATGGTGGTGGACAGGTTACCGGACAGAGAAACATGGTTTACGTCGTGCGTTGCAGAAATGACGATTTCTTTATCGGCACAGGCATTGTAATCGTCAGGAGTTTTGGTCTCTCTCAGGTAGTAGGTGCCAGCGTCCAGACCCTTGACATTGAACTGACCATGTTCGTCAGAGAACATCTCATCGCCAGCATCCGTTCCAAAGTAGGGGGAGTAAGTGCCGTCAGTAATAGTCTTCTTGAGCTTGATCTCCTGTTCCTTAGTGCAATCTTTACCGCTGTACAGACGGAAGCCGGCGCCCGCCAACTCGTTGCCCGGGGTATCATCATCGCGATACTTGGTGTTGTTCAGCTGGTAGGTGTACACACGGACTTCGCTTTCGGGAGTATGATCAAGGGATGTGCTGATTCTGGGATTGTTGGAATACTCGAGATAAACACTATTCTTGTTATCAGTACCACCGCCTACAGTATTGACATAGGCCTTTTCGTTCAGGTGTGCAGTATAGGTGACCGTAATAGTCGCGCCTTTATTCAAATCTGGTACACAGGTCTTGACATCATCAATGCTCAGTTTGAAGGAGGACTGAGGATTGTTCGGGTCAAGTGTATAGTTATTGATCACTTGTGGAGTACTGCCATCGCCATTTGTGATTTCCACCGTATCCAATTTGTCAAAGGTAATGCCGTCAGACAGAGTATCAGTGAAGCAAACAGCGTACTCTTTATAGTAATCGTAAGCACGGCCATTGTTTTCGCTTGCGGGCAACTTAGCGATCAGCCTGAACTGGAACGGTTCGTTGATTGCATGGTCAGCGGAACTACCCCAACCACCAGTAGAGCCAATGTCGTTGTTGTCGTAGACTTCCTTCTCAACAGTGGGCTTTACAACCTTATGATTAACTAGAACGACATAGGGTGTTTGGGGAACATTCAGCAGGAAGAAGGAATTGTAGGCATGATAGAAATCGTCATCGCTAAAGGTGCTAGTATCAACGATCAGATAATAACCTGACTTTGGAATGTTGATGCCACCGGTGTGATCTGTAGCGACGGGTGTCGGGTTTGCGTTTGCATCCGGGTAGAGATAGTGGCATACAACGCGCGCAAAAGCGATGCTGTTATCATCGGAATCATGCCATTTGCTGATAACCGCAAGAACGTCCTGAGCAGTGAAATCAGTTTCAAACTTACCGCCGATGGTAGGATCTTCCTTCAATTTGGCCAGAAAAATATCAGGTTCAGTGATGTTTCGGCCCCAATTAACGTCGGAAAGCGTCGGATTGTCCTTACTAATAACACCCTCGAAGATCTGGAAAGCGCCGTAATCGTGTTTTGTGTTGAGGTCCTCCTTAGTCTCCCCAGGGTTGTATGCAAACGCGGGGATCGCCATGGCGCACACCATGGCAACTGCCAGCAGTGCGGCCAGCAGCTTTTTGATTACTTTCTTCATCATGATTTGCGAAAGTCTCCTTTCAAGTTTTTCTGATTCCTATTTTCAGGGTCTGCTTCCGGCGCAGAATCAATTTTGCCGCCGTGTCAGGAAGGATGCAGGTTTTTTAACGTGCCCTCCTTTCGCGTCTGCGCTTTCTGCAAACCCCGCACACCAGAGCGGCAAGCATCAGCGCACCGCCGCCTGCTGTATACAGTTTGGTACCGGCCCCGCCGGTAGAGGGAAGTTCGTAGTCGGACGGATCGGCCTGACTGGTGATCACAAGGCTGTCGGTTTTTACCGACTTTTCGGCATCATCGCTGATGGGCGTATCCAGAATCCTGATGTTATTGATTACTTCACCGTCAAAAGCCGTTTCGTTCAGCTTGACGGTGTAGCGGATAGAATAGGTGCCTGCGGCAATGGGGGAACCGGCAGAACCCAAGGTGATCTTGCGCTCACCATTATCATTTTCCCAAGTGATTCTGAGCGTTGTATTGCCGTTTTCCATGCTGAGCTGGAGCGAGTCTTCGACATATTCGGCGGTTACGCCGGTGGGCAGGGTCATGCTGTCCGCAAGCGTCAGCGGGCCGGCCTGTTCGTTCTTGACCACAAGCGTAACAGTGTAATCCAGGTAGGCATCGCTGCCATCGTAGTGCGGGTCCTTCACGCTCTGGTTAAGGTCATAGTTCTTATCGTCTTTTTGATCCTCATCGGGGGTTTCATCCGGGTTGATGGTGATATCAAGGGCGTAATCTTTGTTGACCTCGATCAGATTAAAGCCGCTGCTGGTGACCTCGCTCTGGTTCCACTGGAAATTGAAGGCAACGTTGCTGGTGACCTTGGAATCGGAAGGATCCGCGCCTGCGTCTTCCGCCTCTTTCTGCTGGATATAGTTTTGGTCGTACCGCAGCACGGCGTACCAGCAGCCGTCATTCCCCTTGAGCAGCCGGTAGCTGCCGCAGGTGTCATAATTGCCGGTATCTTCCAGTTTGCCGGAGATAAGCTCATCGTTCAGCACATCAAAGCTCTTGGGCAGCTTAACATGGACACAGTAGTCGTTTTCCTGGATCTCTTTGGCCGGGATATCTGTGACGGTCAGGCTGCTGTGCAGAAGCTCCGAAATGGTGGTGACGTTGGTATCCTCGTATTCAGTGCCATTTTTGCGCTGCACCTCCAGAGCAGTGAGGTAATCCAGTGCATCCAGACCTTTGATGGTGGTAATGGCACCTGCGTCATCTTCAACTTTGTAATCCGGCGTAGCAACGCCGTAATCGGCCTGCTGCGCATTTGCCACAGACACCAGCGTTGTCACCTGCGAAGCATTCAGCGTGACTTTAGCCACCTTGCCATCCACATCGCCGGAGATCACGGTCAGGGTGCCGAAATCTTCGTCCACATCGCTCACGATGCCAACGGTGCTGGCATCCACGGTGTATTCCTCAATGTGGGGCGCGGTGTCGGTGGTGGCCGCAGCATCCATGGAGAGCAGGGCAATGTCGGCATCGGCGGAATCATCCTGCACCTGCAACGGCTGGCTTTCCGCGGCCACAGCCTTGGTCACGGTGCCATTGTAAATGACGATATCACCGGGCATTGCGGCATCAGACGGCAGATCACCGTCAAAATCCATGGCATAGCCGCTGCCGGTCTCTTCGTTGTACAGCGCGCTGCGCAGCTGGCTGTGCAAAGACAGCACGCTGGAAACCTGCGGGATAGCGCTCTGGGGATATCGGCATATTTCAGGCAGTAGGAAAGGAACATCACGTCCCATGGGCCGTAGTCGTTGCCGTAGTCGTTGCCGTAGCGGGTGTAGTGGCGCACGGTCTCGCCGTCGGCATCGTCCAGCTGGAAGTTGCGCTCGCTCTGCTCATAGCCCAGCTGGCTCTCGGCTACGGCCAGCAGGTCGTCGGCCCAGTTGCCGCTCAGCGTGGTGCCGGTCTGTGCCAGCCATTCGTCCTCGTCCTGCGTGCCGTCCAGCGGGTCGGACAGGCAGTTCACCGTGTGGTGATGCTCCGGCAGGCCGCAGACCAGCACTTCCTCGTAGCAGGCATCGGTGTGGTGGTGCACCGGGGTCTCGGTCACAGGATCGACCACCACGGGCTTTGCGGCCACTGGCTCCTCAAACAGGGCCACCGGGTCATAATCGGGGTTCACTTCTTCTACAAGCTCGCCCTCTTCCAGACCGCACACCAGCTCATAGGTGGTGGTGTAGCAGCTGTCGTCGTGGGTGTGCTCGAATTTATCGCAGATGAAGGTGACACCATCCTCATCAAAACAGCTGTCGTCGTGGGTGTGCTCTTCTTCCAGGCAGGTCAGCTCCCGCACTTCCTGGTAGCAGTCGTCGGTGTGCTCATGGGGCACAAAGATGTACTCCGGCTCTGCGGAATGGGCTGCAATGCCGGGATCATCCGCATCCACGCCGAACGCATCATCATCCATGTCGAATGTATCATCAAAAGACATGCCGTCGTCCGTCATGGTGGCGTTCCAGTCCTCCGGTTCGCCTTCCTCATAGCCGCACACCAGCTGCTTTTCATAGCAGGCAGCGGTGTGCTCGTGCTCCAACTCGCCGCACAGATAATCGGCCGTTTTGGCAATGCCCACGCCGTGCAGCTGCCAGTTCACGAACAGGCTGGTGGTAAGCGCCAGCGCCAGCAGCAGCGCAGTATAGCGTCTGGCGCGCTGGTGGTTCCGACGGAACTTTTTCTGATATTCTTTCACGATATCCCGCATGATTCCTAAACCTCCTTAGTGGATCAACGAGAAGTTGGACAAGGGCCATACCCGCAAAAAAACCTTGCCTACGATCTGACTTTTTTCCACACAGCCAATCACACTGCTGCGGCTGTCAATGGAGGTGGCCCGATGGTCACCCAGTACGAAATACCGGTTTTCCGGCACCTGATAGGGAAATTTGATGTCGCATTCGCCCAGAGCAAGTTCATCTACATAGGGCTCATCCAGCGTCTGGCCGTTCACAGTGACCACACCGTCCTCGTCCAGTTCGATCACATCACCGGGCAGGCCGATGATGCGCTTGAGCAGAAGCTTGTTCTGCCAGTAAAATCCGCAAAGGTCGCCGGTCTTCATGTCGCTGCCCTTGACCAGCAGAATGATGTCCCGGTCCTGCAGAGTGGGGTTCATGCTGTCGCCGGAGACCTGCAGCACCGGCAGAAACAGGGTGGCCAGCAGCACGGCAACGGCCGCGACCACCAGCAGCGTGTAGACCGTGCTGCGCAGCACCCGCATATAACGGCTGCGGTAGGCCAGACGTTCGCGCTCTGCTTCCACCTCTGCTGTGGATGGAATGGGCGTGAACCTGATCTTTTGCTCTTTCATTTGGCACGCTCCTCCGGCAGGAATTCCGTGCTGTGATAGCCGTCCAGCAGTTCGCTGGCCCGGCGGTCAAAAGCGGCCCGGCGCTGCTGGATCTCCTGCTGCGTCCGGGCAAGCATTGCCTTGCAGTCCGCTTCGGTCTGGGCGCGCTTGCGTGCGGCGGCTTCCGTTTCCGCGTCGCACTGCTGCTGGGTGCGGGCCTTCAGGTTCGCAGCCTCGGTCTGTGCCTGTGCAAGGATCTGCTGGGCTTCGGCTTCCGCCTGAGCGCGCAGAGCGCTGGCAGCGGCATCGGTGTTTTTGTTTGCTGCGAGCACCGATGCAACGTATTCATCAGCCGCAGCCTGCGCCGCTTCAAACACCTTGTTCAGCTCCAGTGCAGCCTGCGCAATGGAACCTGCGTTTTCAATATGGATCTGCCGTTCCTGCAGCTGGGCAGACAGGGCAGCGTTTTCTGCCCGGAGCCGGTCCTCGCTCTGCTTGAGCGCCAGAATGATCTCGACTAATTCGGTGCGGCGCATGTGCCGCAGTTCACGGTCTGGCATAATGATCGATTTCTCCCGCAAAAAGTGGTCGGATTGTGCGAACGAAAACTTTCGACAAATACGAAAATTTTCGCACCACAAAACCACATTTGATATATCAGTTTTCGGCGTGAAAGCGCCAGTTTGATGAATGACCTTCCACCTTATATGTTAGCACAGTATACGTAACAAAAGCGTAACAAAATGCCTTTTCCGTGCATTTTTTTGCCAAAGCCAAAGAAAAATTGTTTCTTTTGATGTAAACGATTAAAATGCGTTAAAAACAAAAAGAACTGTCCCCACAACGGAGACAGTTCTTGAAAAACAGATGAAAATAGAAGCCGGATCAGAAGCTCTTCAGCAGATCGCCCAGAGTCAGGAAGGACTGGTAGATCACGTTGACATTGTTGATGATGGAGCTTGCACCGGAGAAGATGCGGGCAATGGCGTTGAACACCTTACCGACATTCAGGAAGCTGTTGTAAGCGTCGCGGGCACCACCGTCCAGATAGACCATTTCCTCTTCGCTGATGGAGGCATAGTTTGCGGGCAGTTTCATAGTAGACATGGAGATTTTCCTTTCTATTGATAAAATTGATACAGTGTGTGGAAAGACTTAAATAAAGGCAGCCACGGCCAGCGTGGTGATCAGAGCACCGGCTACCGTCAGAACGCTCAGAATCGGGCCGTCATCGTATTCCTGCGCGGTCTGTTCCGGCTGAGCGGGCGTGGATGTGCTGGTGGAAGTGGTGGCATTTTTCACGGTCCAGTGTGCGTACACAGTGGTATCACCGGTAAACACCGTAGAGGTGCTGATTTTTGTGCCGCCCACCGGCTCGGTATACCAGCCGTCAAAGGTGTAGCCTTCCAGCGTAGGCTGCGCGGGCAGGGCACTGAGTTTGCCGCTCAGATTGGTGGTGACTGCCACAGCGGAGCTGCTGCCGCCCATGGCATCCAAACCAATGGTGTAGACCTGCGAATCCTTGTCTTCTGCGGCAAAGGCAGAGGGCAGTGCACAGCAGAGCAGTGCAGCGCTGAGCAGACCGAGGACCAGCATTTTCAAGATCTTTTTCATATGACTCCTCGCTTTCCTGACGAATTGGGATGTGGTGCCTGCCGGGAGCGGAAACACCAGAACAGACCTCGATGTCCCCGCCATGAGGCAGTAGACGAAAAAGCCGGGAAGAGGAGGTTTATTCAATCCTATATTTACCACATATAGTGTAACAAAAGCGCAACAAAATGGGCGTATTCTGTTGTTATGATGAAAAAATTGGTTTTTCACAAATTGCAGGCTGCAAAAGGCGGCACAGAGCCGCCGCAAAAGCGGAAAAGTGGAACCTTCCCCTTGTGGAAAAACAAAGAATATGGTATAATATCTTGCACGATGCGCCATCGCCAAGCGGTAAGGCAGGGGACTTTGACTCCCCCATCGTAGGTTCGACTCCTGCTGGCGCAACCAAAAGCCCCGTCATCCTGAAAAGGCTGACGGGGCTTTTTGCATCACTTTTCCACAAAATGCGGCTGAACGGTGCAAAGCTCAGCGGCGGCGGATCTTTCTGGTGGGCTTGCGACGGTTCCAGTTGTTCAAAAGGACCCACGCAAAGTAGATGATGATGGAAATAATACTCAATGTTATTACAACTTTGAGGTACAGACTGCCTAAGAATTCCTGAAAACGCGCCACCGTGAACAGCAGCGGGTTCAGGCTGACGTCCTGCCCGGCGATCAGGTCCACCACGCCAATGGTCTCACCGGCAAGCTTCAGCTCCACGGTACCTACCACATCGCCCTGCTGGACAGGAGCACACACAGAATCCGGCAGGTGGAAATATTTCTGGGTCACGCTGCCGTCGCCGGTGGAAGGCAGCAGGGTCATCATGCTGTCGGCGGGATACAGCTGCAGGGAACTGGTATCGGAGGAATACTTCACCGGGATCTCGGCCAGCGTAAGGTCGGTGTCCAGCGCGGCCTGAATGGAAAAGCTGTCGAACACCCAGTCCATCAGCTTCACGGTCTCGCACAGGGCCGGGCGACGGTTGGCGTAGCCGAAATCGTCGCAGGTGTCCGGGCTTTGCATCACGCAGAAAATATAGGTGGCACCATCCTTATTGGCCCATGAAACATAGCTCTGATTGCCACTGTCGCTTTTGAATGCGGTCACATCGCACATGCCGCCCTGCATGGCGCTGCGGTAGTATTTGCCGCCGCTGGATTTGCTCAGTGCGGCGTTCTGGCTGACCAGAACAGACGAAGAACGGTGTTTTTCTTTGGCGGGCATGGTAAAGCTGGGCGCACCGGAAACCTCCACAAAGGCATCAAAGCTCATCAGATAGCGCAGGATCAGGTACATATCCACGGCACAGGTCACGTTGCCGCTGTCGATGCCGCAGGCATCCGTCCAGGTGCTGCCGGTGGTGCCGATGCGCTGGGACAGGATGTTCATCTGGCTCACCCAGCCCGCGAGGTCGCCGCCGGAAAGGGCGTAGGCAAGGCCCATGGCGGCTTCGTTGGCGTTGCGGGTCAGCATGGCGTACATGGCTTCGCGGTAGGTAAAGGTCTCGTTGGAGCGCATATCGGCGTTGTTGGTGTTATAAACGTAATCCGAGATGGCAAAGGGCATCTGGAAGGTGTCGTCCAGATGGTCGGCATAGTTGGTCAGCAGCAGGGCAATGGTCATGTACTTTGTCAGACCACCGGCGGATACCTGCTTTGTGCTGTCCTTATCATAGACGATGATATTGGTATCGGTGTTGACGATATAGGCACTCTGTGCCTGCACCTGATAGACCGGGGTGGGGTCGAACATAGCCCCGGCGGGCAGTACGAGGCAGCTGAACAGGACAGCGAACGACAAAACCAGCGCAAAAATACGTTTCATGTGGACAATTCCTTTAAAAAGCGATAATATAAAACAACAGGCAGCACGGCACAGGTGCAGTGCGCCGGGTAAGAACGAGATCACAGCGGAAGGCTGTATTCTTTATAATAACAGGTTTGGCGGGGTGTGACAAGGCTTATTGTGCCGATTTCACATCCGGTCAGGGAGGACAGGAATGGTATATCTGACAGGGGACACCCACGGCGACATCGACCGCTTCAAGCACGGCAAGCTGCGCTGGCTGGGCAAACGGGATACCGTGGTGGTACTGGGCGACTTTGGCTTTGTGTGGGACTGCAGCAAGGAGGAACAGAAAAGCTGGATTGGCTGCGCAAGCGCCCGTATACCCTGCTGTTTCTGGACGGCAGCCACGAAAACTACGACCTTTTGAAGCAGTATCCCACCGAGGAACGCTTTGGCGGGAAGGTGCAGGCACTGGGTGGCAATGTGTACCATGTGTGCCGCGGCAGTGTGCTGGAATTGGAGAATAAAAAATACCTGTGCTTTGGCGGTGCGGAAAGCCAGGATGTGGAGGATCGGGAACCCGGCGTGAACTGGTGGAGGGAAGAAATGCCTTCGGAGGAGGAATACGCCTTTTGTGAGGAGAACCTTGCAGCGTGCGATTACAAAGTGGATTATGTGCTGACCCACGATGCGCCAAGCAGATTTTTGGATTTTACCGCCCTTGCCAGCGGCGAGACCAACCAGCTGCACAGCTTTCTGGATAAAATTTTGTTGAAGCTGACCTACGACAAGTGGTTTTTTGGCTGCTACCATAAGGATACCCAGCTTTCCACCAAAAGCCGCTGCGTGTTCTGCGATGTGATAAGCATGGGCGAACGGCACGCAAAGCGTTCCGTTCGGTAACAGGGGCCGCTGCACCAGCCGTGCAGCGGCTTTTGCATTTGCTGTTGCTTGTGCGCAAAAAACCTCCGGATCAGTTCATGGCTCCGGCTTTCTCGAACATCTGCTGCACCTGCTGTTCCAGCAGTGCGTGCTCCGGCGCTTCCAGCAGCGGGTCGTCGGCCAGCATGGCAACGGCTTCCGCCTGCGCAGCGTGCAGGGTGCGGGTGTCGTTCATCAGGTCGGCGATCTGCAGGGTGGGCAGGCCGTGCTGGCGGCTGCCGAAAAAGTCGCCGGGGCCGCGGGTCTCCAGATCGTACTGCGCCACCGCAAAGCCGTCCGTGGTGCTGCACAAAAATTTCAGCCGCTTTTGTACGTTTTCGCTTTGGTTGTCGCTGACAAGGAAGCACCAGCTCTCCGCAGCACCGCGTCCCACGCGGCCGCGCAGCTGGTGCAGGGCGCTCAGACCGTAGCGCTCTGCGTTTTCGATCACCATTACGCTGGCATTGGGCACATCCACACCCACCTCAATGACGGTGGTGGACACCAGTGCGTCCAGCCGTCCGGCTTTGAAGTCCTCCATCACGGCAGCTTTCTCCTTGGGTTTGAGCTTGCCGTGCATCAGGCCTACCCGGCGCTCCGGCAGCAGGGCTTTGGCAATGTCCTCGTAGTAGCTCTTAACGGCGTTCAGCCCGCCATCCGGTGTGTCCTCGATGGCGGGGCAGACCAGATACACCTGCCGCCCGCGCCCGATCTCCTGATCGAGAAAATGGTAGAGGTCGCGCCGCTTTTTGCCGGTGATGCAGCGGGTCTTGACCGGGGTGCGGCCCGGCGGCAGCTCGTCCAGAATGGAGATGTCCAAATCGCCGTAGATGAGCAGGCCCAGCGTGCGGGGAATGGGCGTTGCGCTCATCACCAGCAGGTGCGGATTCGCGGCCTTTTCGGCCAGCATTCCGCGCTGCCGTACCCCAAAGCGGTGCTGCTCGTCGATCACGGCAAGACCAAGCCGGGCAAATTCTACGCCTTCGCTGAGGATGGCGTGGGTGCCCACCACAAGGTCGGCTTCGTCGTTCCGGATGGCGGAAAGGGTGGTGCGGCGTGCAGCGGCCTTCATGCCGCCGGTCAGCAGGGCCACCCGCATCCCGAAGGGGGCAAGCATCCGGTTCAGGCCTTCGGCGTGCTGGGTGGCCAGAATTTCTGTCGGGGCCAGCAGCGCGGCCTGATACCCCGCCCGGATGCAGGCCCAGATGGCGGCAGCCGCCACCAGCGTTTTTCCGCTGCCCACATCGCCCTGCAAAAGGCGGTTCATGGAAGTCTCGCCCGCCATGTCGGCCAGAATCTCGCTCACGGCCCGGCGCTGGGCTCCGGTGGGGGAAAAGGGCAGGCTGGCCCAGAACAGGGACGGGTCGGCAAGCTGCATGGGCGCACCGGTGGCAGCGGCACCCCGGTTTTTCATCCGGCCAATGCCCAGCTGCAAAACCAGAAGTTCTTCATAGATCAGCCGCCGCCGGGCTGCATAGGCCTGCTCTTCGGTGGCAGGGCAGTGGATGGCCCGCACGGCATCTGCCTTGGAGAGCAGACGGTATTTTGCCAGCATTTCCGGCGGAAGAGGGTCGGGCAGAAGCTCTGCATGGGGCAGCAGCTGCCGCACGCACTTGGCGATGGCATTGCTGGTCAGGCCCTCGGTCTGGGGGTAGACCGCTTCAAAGGGAGAAGCCTTGATCTGCTCGGCGGTGCGCACCTGCGGGTTGACCATCTGGCGGCGCAGCATCCCGCCGGTAACGATGCCCTGAAAATAATATTCCTGCCCAAGCTGCAGCTTCTGGGCGGCATACGGATTATTGAACCATGTGATTTCCAGACTGGACACATCGTCCCCGGCAGTGATGCGCTCCATCCGCCGCCCGCCCGGCAGGATACGCCCGCCGGGTTTGGCGAACACCTCGGCCCTGACGACGCACTCCACATCGGTGGGCGCTTCGGCGATGGAATAGGGTTTGGTGAAGTCGATATATCTGCGCGGGTAGTGGCACAGCAGGTCGGCCAGCGTCACGATGCCCAGCTTCTCGAACCGCTCAGCGGTCTTGGGGCCAACGCCCTTCAGATAGCGCACCGGCGTATCCGGGGTGAGGGTGGTATGGTTTTCGGCGGGCATGGCGTGTCAGCTCCTTTCCTGGATGCAATATAGCCATTGTAACACGGAGCGGCAGCGGATGCAAATGGCCCAAAAAGGAAAAACCGGCAGGACCTTTGCCTTTGGGCAGGAACTGTGGTACACTCGGAAGAAAAAGAGGGGAGAATATTTATGGAGATCCGTAAGGGGACCTTAAAGGACTTGGAGGCCATTGCAGCGGTGGAGGCGGCCTGCTTCCCGGCGGCAGAGGCGGCTACGGCAGAGGAGTTTGCCGGGCGGCTGCAGCAGTACGGCGATCATTTTTGGCTGCTGTGGGAGGGGAAAGGCTGCTGGCCTTTGTGGACGGCTTTTGCACCGACTGGCCGGACCTGACCGATGAGATGTACGCCGACGCCTCCCTCCACCGGGAGAATGGTGCCTGGCAGATGATCTTTGGGGTAAACACCATCCCGGCCTGCCGCAGACAGGGGTACGCCGGGCAGCTGCTGCAGCAGGCCATTGCCGACGCCCGGGCCCAAGGCCGGAAGGGGCTGGTACTGACCTGCAAGGAGGCCCTGGTGCACTACTATGCAAAGTTCGGCTTTGTGAACGAGGGCGTTTCCGGCTCCACCCACGGGGGCGTGGTGTGGTACCAGATGCGGCTGAAGTTCTGAGGGGGGCGATCTGGAATGGCCTACGCCTTGCTCCGGCCGTATTCAGCGGAAGAATAATTTTTAAGAGAGCAATGCCGGAGCGTCCGCGGAAGCTCCGGCATTGCATTTTCACTGGAGGGGGCGTAAAGGTAGACGGCATTTGCAGTGCCGCTTTCTGCGAAAGTGCGGCACTGCGGCAGACTTTTCGGCTTAACTGCAAAGTGACCGGTTTCGCTAGAGGCTCTCCCTTTGAGGAAAGACTTCCCCGTTCCGGGGAAGATGTCACCGCAGGTGACAAAAGGGGGAGTCTGTCACCGTAGGTGACGGAGAGGGCGAGGAGGCTGATAGGGAACAGCGCAAAAACAAAAAATCCCGGGAACCGAAGTTCCCGGGATTCTTTTGGAGGTGACGACCAGATTTGAACTGGTGGATGAGGGTTTTGCAGACCCTTGCCTTACCACTTGGCCACGTCACCATATTTAGGAGTGAATTTCCACTCCTGTTGGAGCGGCCGACGAGGCTCGAACTCGCTACCTCCACCTTGGCAAGGTGGCGCTCTACCAGATGAGCTACGGCCGCATATTCGGTGCATTTTACCTTGCACCCATCATTTCTGATGCCCTGAAAACAAGTTTCAAAGTAGGTGAAAGCTTGCGCTTTCTTGGTGGCGACCCGGATCGGGCTCGAACCGACGACCCCCAGCGTGACAGGCTGGTGCTCTAACCAACTGAGCTACCGGGCCATATTGGAGCAACTGTTGCTGCTCCGTTATGGAGCGGCCGACGAGGCTCGAACTCGCTACCTCCACCTTGGCAAGGTGGCGCTCTACCAGATGAGCTACGGCCGCATATTGGAAACCCTGCTGGGTTTCCTTGACTGGTGCCTCCGATCGGAATCGAACCAATGACACGGGGATTTTCAGTCCCCTGCTCTACCGACTGAGCTACAGAGGCGCACCGGACGATGATTATTATACCTGAAATTTCGATTTTGTAAAGGGGTAAATCCAAATTTTTTTCAGAAAATTGAAACTTTCTTGATTTTGGTCGCTCCAGCGCGTAAAATAAGAATGACTTTTTTCAACCTGCTTTTGGCACATCCGGCGCAGGACGTGCTGTGTGCGGGCGTGCCAAACAGAAATTGACAAATTCAACAACCTATGGTTTAATGAAAATGAAATGATTCAGGCGCTTTTGCCCTTTTTCTCTGTGTATACCTATATTATAGTAAGAAAAGGGCAGAGGCGTTTTATGATTTGACTACAGACGGCCCGCTTTTTGCAAGAAAGGCCGGGCCGGGAGGAGCAGCATGGCAAAAAAACAGGAATATGGCAACGAGAGCATTACTTCTTTGAAGGGTGCTGACCGTGTGCGTAAGCGCCCGGCCGTTATCTTTGGCTCAGACGGCGTGGAGGGCTGCGCCCACTCCATCTTTGAGATCGTCTCCAACTCGATCGACGAAGCCCGCGACGGCCACGGCGATACCATCAACGTGACCCGCTGTAAGGATGGCAGCGTCATCGTTGAGGACTTTGGCCGCGGTATGCCCGTGGACTGGAACAACGGCGAGGGGCGCTACAATTGGGAGCTGTTGTTCTGCGAGATGTATGCAGGCGGCAAGTATGGCGAGGGTGAGGATAACTACGAGTTCAGCCTTGGCTTGAACGGTCTGGGCCTGTGCGCTACCCAGTATGCTTCTGCATGGATGACCGCCGATATCTATCGTGACGGATACCACTATCACCTTGATTTTAAAAGGGCGAGAATGGGGCACAGAAGCCTACAAAGCCGCCGCAGCATCATTCACTGGAAGCCGGACGACGAGGTGTTCACCGACATCGATGTGCCCGGCAGCTACTATAAGGATACCCTGCGCCGTCAAGCAGTGGTCAACGCAGGCCTGACCCTGACCTGAAAGAGCCCGCTGGCAAGCGTGGCGGCTGGTGCTATGAGCACGGCATCGCGGACTATGTGGCCGAGGTGGCAGGAGAGGATACCCTGACCCCGGTCAAGCTGCGAGAGTGAGGCTGTGGGCCGAGACCGCGAGGACCAGCCGGATTACAAGGTGCGCATGAGCGCGGCGTTCTGCTTCTCCAATAAGGTGCAGCTGCTGGAGTACTACCACAACTCGTCCTGGCGCAGGCGGCAGCCCGGAGCACGCGGTGCGCACCGCCTTTGTCTATCAGATCAACAAGTACCTGAAGGAAAAGAACCTCTATAAAAAAGGTGAGAGCGCCATTAGCTTTCAGGATGTGCAGGACTGCTTGGTGTATGTCTCGTCCAGTTTTTCCACCCGCACCAGCTACGAGAACCAGACCAAAAAGGCCATCACCAACAAATTCGTTTCGCAGGCTATGACCGACTTCCTCAAGCATTATCTGGAAGTGTATTTTCTGGAAAAGCCGGACGAGGCCCAGAAGATCTGCCAGCAGGTGCTGGTGAACAAGCAGAGCCGTGAGCATGCGGAAAAAACGCGCCAGAGCATCAAAACGCTGTCCACCCAAATCGACCTTGCCAACCGGGTGCAGAAATTCGTGGACTGCCGCACCAAGGATGCATCCCGCCGCGAGCTGTATATCGTGGAGGGAGATTCCGCTATGGGTGCGGTCAAGTCCAGCCGCGACAGTGAATATCAGGCCATCATGCCCATCCGCGGCAAAATTTTGAACTGCCTGAAGGCCGACTATGCCCGCATCTTTAAATCGGATGTCATCGTGGATCTCATCAAGGTGATGGGCTGCGGCGTGGAACTGGGCGGCAAACACAACAAGGAGCTGGCCACCTTCAATCTCGATAATCTGCGGTTCAATAAAATCGTCATTTGTACCGATGCCGATGTGGACGGCTACCAGATCCGCACGCTGGTGCTCACCATGCTCTACCGCCTGACCCCGACCCTGATCGAGAAGGGCTATGTGTATATCGCAGAGTCGCCGTTGTATGAAATTACAACGAAAGACCGCACTTATTTTGCCTACACCGAACCGGAAAAGGCCGCGTTTCTGGAAGAGATCGGCGAGAAAAATACACCATCCAGCGCTCAAAAGGTCTGGGCGAGAATGACCCCGAGATGATGTGGCTGACCACCATGAACCCGGAGAGCCGCCGTCTTATTAAAGTGATGCCCACTGATGTGGTGCAGACTGCGCAGGTGTTCGATATCCTGCTGGGTGATAACCTTGCAGGCCGCAAGGAACACATTGCGCAGCACGGCGCAGAATATCTGGACGATCTGGATGTGAGCTGATTGCCTCCGCTTGCCTCCAATGACTCTGGCAACGACAGAGGTGCGGGCTGCTAATCACGGTTTTGGAAGCCAACGGGCGGCTTAAGGGAAAATGCTCCGGAACCTCCATCGGGGATGGCCCGCAGGCCATCCTGAGCTGCAAAATCCATATGAAATATGGGCAGGCCCCATTTAAAATCGTCAAGAGGTTAGAAGATGCCTAGAAAATCGACCAAGAAAACACTCAAGCCGGTGCGCCCGCAGCTGGGCGACGGCGTTGAAATTTTAAATGCCGGCAGTGTGCTGGATGACCCCATCACCCGCACGCTGGAAACCCTATATGCCTTACGAAAGCGTCATCGCCAGCGCGCGCCAGAGATCACGGCCACCGGCGCACCGCAAGCTGCTGTACACCATGTACGAGATGGGCTTGCTCAAGGGCGCACGCACCAAGTCTGCCAACATCGTGGGCAGCACCATGCACCTGAACCCCCACGGCGATGCCGCCATCTACGACACCATGGTGCGCATGGGCCGCGGCAACGAGAGCCTGCTGGTGCCCTTTGTGGACAGCAAGGGCAACTTTGGCAAGGCCTACAGCCGGGATATGTCCTGCGCTGCTGCCCGTTACACGGAGGCAAAGCTCGAGGGTGTGTGCGAGGAGCTGTTCCGGGATATCGACAAGGAGACCGTGGACTTTGTGCCCAACTACGACAGCACCACCACCGAGCCTACCTTGCTGCCGGTCACCTTCCCCACCATTCTGGCCAACAACACGCTGGGCATCGCGGTGGGCATGGCCTGCAACATCTGCTCGTTCAATCTGGCAGAGCTGTGCGCCACCACCGTGGCCCTGATGAAGGATGAAAAGCACGACATCTCCACCACCATGCCCGCCCCGGACTTCGTGGGCGGCGGTCAGATTTTGTACGATGAAGCGCAGATGCGTGAAATTTACGAGAACGGCCGCGGCAGCGTGAAGGTACGCGCCCGCTACAATGTGGTGCCGGGCGAGAACATGATCGAGGTCACCCAGATCCCGCCAACCACCACGGTGGAGGCCATCATGGACAAGATCGCAGAGCTGGTCAAGGCCGGCAAGGTCAAGGAGATCAGCGACATGCGTGACGAGACCGACCTGAACGGCCTGAAGCTGACACTGGACCTCAAGCGCGGCGTGGATGCCGACAAGCTGATGGCAAAGCTGTTTAAGGTTACCCCGCTGGAGGACAGTTTCAGCGCAAACTTCAACATTCTGGTGTCCGGCCAGCCCCGCGTGATGGGCGTGCGCGAAATTCTCAAGGAGTGGACGGCCTTCCGCGTGGAGTGCGTGCGCCGCCGCACCTACTACGACCTGCACGGCAAGGAAAAGCGCCTGCACCTGCTCAAGGGTCTTGCTGCTATCCTGCTGGACATTGACAAGGCAATCAAAATTATCCGCACCACCGAGGAAGAGACCGAAGTGGTGCCCAACCTGATGATCGGTTTTGGCATCGATGAAGTGCAGGCCGACTATGTGGCCGAGATCAAGCTGCGTCATTTGAACCGGGAATATATCCTCAAGCGCACCAGCGAGATCGAACAGCTGGAGAAGGACATTGCCGACCTGAACGATATCCTTGCAAAGCCCGTCCGCATCCGCCGCATCATCATCAATGAGCTGAACGATGTTGCCAAGAAGTACGGCCAGCCCCGCCGCAGCGAGATCCTGTACGATCTGCCTGAGGATGAGAACGGCTCCGAGGAGGAAGAAGCGCCGGATTACCCCGTGACGGTGTTCTTTACCCGCGAGGGCTACTTCAAAAAGATCCCGCCGCAGGGTCTGCGCACCGCCGGTGCCCATAAGCTGAAAGAAGGCGACGAGATCGTGCAGCAGATCGAGACCCGCAACAACGTGGAAGCGCTGTTCTTTACCGACAAGCAGCAGGTGTACAAGGTGCGTCTGGCAGAGCTGGAGGACGGCAAGGTGGCCCAGATGGGCATTTTCATCCCGGGCCGTCTGGGCATGGACGAGGGCGAGAACGTGCTCTCCATGGTGATCACCAGCGACTACAGCGGCTTTATGCTGTTCTTCTTTGCCAGCGGCAAGTGCGCGAAAATCCCCCTCAGCTCCTACGCCACCAAGCAGAACCGTCGCAAGCTGCTCAAGGCCTACTGCGACAAGGAACCGCTGGCAAAGCTCTTCTTCCTGCCGGAGGAGACCGAGCTTGCCATCCGCACCAGTGCCAGCCGGATGCTGCTGGTTGGCACGGCGCAGATCGCGGCCAAGGCCACCCGCGACAGTCAGGGCGTGGCAGTGGTCACCCTGAAAAGAACCAGACCATTGCTTCGGTGGTGCCGGCGGACACGCTGGAACTGGCGAACCCCCACCGCTACCGTGTGCGCAGCCTGCCCGCCACCGGTGCGCTGCTCCGCGCCGAGGACGAGGGCGAGCAGATGAGCCTGCTGTGATGTTTCCCGTGCAGAGAGCGGTCGCGTATCTAAGATTTTATGCCTTTTATAAAATTCTTCTCCGCCGGACACGTTCTCTTTTGCGTGCCAAAAGAGAACCAGAAAGGACGGCGGTGCCCGCAGGGCATGAAAGCCCCAGTGGGGCTTTTAAGCCGCAGACCGGTTTGCAAAGCAAATGCCGCGTGTCCAGCGCGGCAAGGTCTCCGCTACTTTCGAGGCGCGGGAGGCGGCGGGTTGCGGCTCCCTGCGTCTGCTTCGTGCCTTGGACGGCACTCGCATCCTGCAGGCCGCTGCCCCAACAGCTCCTTCCTGTTTCGGCCACTGGCCGCGGTCGTCGCCGTTGCAAACTAAGGGCTGCTCGCCCTTAATAATCCCAAAGCAGATGGGCTCCATACAAAAAATCCAAGTCGCTGCGCTAGAGGATTTTTTGTGTTGCGCCGATTTTGAGTCGCTGCGCGACGAGCCGTGCGGGTGAGTTTACGCTTTATCTGCTGCGCGACAGCCGCAGGCTGACAGCAGCAAGATGCGGCTTGCCATTACGACCCCTCCCGTGAAAAAGCAGCTCCGAAACGACCGCAGTCGTTTCGGAGCTGCAAATTATAAAAATAATTTTCCGCTGTTATTGTCAGAGCGAAGCGGAGACAATTTTAAATCGTTTCTATATAAAAGAGGAAACTGCAATGCAAAACATCGACCTGATCTGTGTGGGCAAGCTGAATGCAAAATATTTCGCCGAGGGCGTGGCCGAGTACCAGAAGCGCCTTGCCGCCTTCGCGTCCTTCCGCATCATTGAGCTGCCGGAGGAAAAGATCGAGGAGAAGAACGCCTCGGATGCCGTGGTAAAAAAGGCACTGGACAAGGAGGGCAAGGCCATCCTGTCCAATGTACGCAAGGGTGCTGCCATCGTGGCCATGTGCATTGAAGGCAGGCAGATCTCCTCCGACGAGCTGGCGCAGTTCCTTGCCGACCGCGCAAACAGTGGGGCAGGAGACGTGGCCTTTGTGATCGGCTCGTCCCACGGCCTGTCCGATGAGGTGAAAAAGGCCGCTGCACTCAAGTTCAGCATGGGACGCATCACCATGCCCCACCAGCTGGCCCGCCTTGTGCTCACGGAACAGATCTACCGTGCCTGCACCATCAATGCAGGAATGAAATACCATAAATAAGTGCAAAAACCGGTCTGTTCCCCAAAGCAGGCCGGTTTTCGGCTTTACAAGCGGCGCAAAACATGGTACAGTAAAGATACTGTGCTTTCCCTTTGAAAAGCACGCCCGGCAGTGGGGAAAGCTGCCGGAACGATACAACAACGACACGGCAAACCAGCCGCGGACGGAAAGGATGTACTACAATGGAACAGAGCGAAAAGACCCTTGATATGATCGTCAATCTCTGCAAGAACCGTGGTTATGTGTTCCCCGGTTCCGAGATCTACGGCGGTCTGGCCAACAGCTGGGACTACGGCCCGCTGGGCGTCGAGTTCAAGAACAATGTCAAAAAGGCATGGCTGAAGAAATTCGTGCAGGAGAGCCCCTATAATGTGGGCCTGGATGCAGCCATCATTATGAACCCCCAGACCTGGGTGACCACCGGCCACGTCTCCAGCTTCTCGGACCCCCTGCTGGACTGCCGCGCCTGCAAGGCACGCCACCGCGCCGACAAGCTGATCGGTGAGGAGCACCCCGAGGTGAATGTGGACGCCATGAGCTTTGATGAGATGGATGCCTTTATTGCAGAGCATGAGGACATCGTGTGCCCGGTGTGCGGCAAGCACGATTTTACCCCCATCCGCAAGTTCAACCTGATGTTCAAGACTGCCATCGGCGTTACGGAGGACAGCTCCTCCACCTGCTATCTGCGTCCTGAGACCGCACAGGGCATCTTTGTCAACTTTGCCAACATCCAGCGCACCACCCGCCGCAAGCTGCCCTTCGGCGTGTGCCAGGTAGGCAAGGCTTTCCGCAATGAGATCACCCCGGGCAACTTCACCTTCCGCACCCGTGAGTTCGAGCAGATGGAGTGCGAGTTCTTCTGCAAGCCCGGCACCGATCTGGAATGGTTCGCTTACTGGAAGGATTACTGCGAGAACTGGCTGCTGAGCCTGGGCATCAAGAAGGAGCACCTGCGCCTGCGTGACCACGAGCCTGCAGAGCTGGCCTTCTACAGCCGCGCTACCACCGATATCGAGTACGCCTTCCCGTTCACTGACTGGGGTGAGCTGTGGGGCATCGCGGATCGTACCAACTACGACCTGACCCGCCATCAGGAAGCTTCCGGCAAGAGCCTGGAGTACTTCGACAGCGAGACCAACGAGCACTATATCCCCTACGTCATTGAGCCGTCTCTGGGCTGTGACCGTGTGGCTCTGGCTTTCCTGTGCGAAGCATACGACGAGGAGCACCTGACCGACAGCAAGGGCAAGGAGGATATCCGCACCGTGCTGCATCTGCATCCGGCTCTGGCTCCCTACAAGTGCGCTGTGCTGCCCTTGAGCAAGAAGCTGGGCGAGAAGGCCATGGAGATCCGCAACGAGCTGAGCAAGTACTTCATGGTGGATTACGACGATACCGGTTCCATCGGCAAGCGCTACCGCCGCCAGGACGAGATCGGCACCCCCTTCTGCATCACCCTGGACTTCCAGACCGTGGGCGACGAGGCCAAGGGCATTGCTGCCGACAACTGCGTCACCGTCCGTGACCGCGACACCATGGAGCAGGTGCGTATGCCCATCTCCGAGCTGAAAGCTTATATCGAGAGCAAGATCGAGTTCTGAGAAAAATTCGCTTTCAGGCGATAAAAAACAGCCCCGCCGTTGCAATTTCGGCGGGGCTGTGCTATAATACAAATAAAGAAAGTGCTGTCTGGCAAACGGTCAGTACCTTTCCGGCGCGATAATCAAAAGATGACCGCTCAGGTTTGGACGCTGAGGGCGGTCATTTTTGTTGTTGAAGATCTTCCACGCGATATCGAAAATGCCAAAGCTCACGGTTGCAAGCAATGTGAGCAGAGCCAGAGTTTCTAAAAGCGTCATGAAGCATCACCCCCTTCGCTGCAAAGCGTCTGGGGTACGACAAAAATGTTCGTCTTCCCGACGCAGGGCCGAAAAGGCATAGACCGCCTGCCGTATGTAGACAGCACTTTCAACAAGACAGTATAACAGACGTTTCCTGCTTTTCAACAGCGGGAGGTGTCTGTTTTCTTTTTACTGGACAGAACGGCTTGTACCGGGTATACTGAAAAACAGAAAAACATGATTTTTACACCGCAGGAGGTTCTACCGTGGAAAACTTTGACGAACTGCTGAAAAAATATGCCGATTTCATCGTCCGGGTGGGGGTGAACCCACAGCCCGGACAGACCCTCATCATCAACTGCCCGCTGGAGGGCGCGCCGCTGGCGCGGCTGTGCGTGCGCAGTGCCTACGAAGCCGGTGCCCGGGATGTGCAGGTGAACTGGAGCGATGACGCTGTGGCCCGCGCCCGCATGGAGCTGGGCACCGAGGAAGCCCTGACCGACTTCCAGCCCTGGCAGCTGCGCCGCTACCTTGACTATGCTGAAAGCGAGGGCGGCGTGTGCGTACTGCATCTCATTGCGGACGACCCGGAGCTGTATGCGGGCATTGACGGCAATAAGATCAGCCGGGTGAATGCCGCCCGCCGCGCCTTTATGGAGGAGTGGCAGGAGTACACCATGAACGACCGGGTGCAGTGGTCCATTGCGGCCCTGCCCAGTGTGCCGTGGGCAAAGAAGGTCTTCCCGGAGCTGGACGCGGATGCCGCCATGGAAGCGCTGTGGAAGCTGATCTTTGACGTGTGCCGGGTCACTGGTGGCGACCCGGTGAACGAGTGGCAGGCCCATATGGAGCGGCTCAGCACTCTGCGGGATAAAATGAACGCGCTGGACTTGGAAAGCGTGCATTTTGAGAGCAGCAATGGCACGGACCTGACCGTGGGTCTTGCGGATCAGGCTGTGTGGGAAAGCGCCGCCAGCAAGAGCGAAAAGGGCGTGGTGTTCCTGCCCAACATCCCCACGGAGGAAGTGTTCACTGCGCCCCACAAGGACAGGGTAGAGGGCATCGTCTACGGCACAAAGCCCTATGTGTTCAACGGCCAGCTCATCAAGAACTTCCGTGTCACCTTTGAGAAGGGCCGGGTTGTGGACTACCACGCCGAGCAGGGACAGGTGCTGCTGGGCCGTCTGCTGGACGGCGACGAAGGCTCCCGCAGCATTGGCGAAGTGGCACTGGTGCCGGCAAGCAGCCCCATCAATCGCAGCGGCAAGCTGTTCTACAGCACGTTGTTTGACGAAAATGCCGCCTGCCACATCGCTTTTGGTGCCAGCTACCCCGGCACCACGAAGGGCGGCACGGCGCTGACGAAGGAAGAGCTGCTGGCCCGCGGCATGAACCAGTCCCGCCTGCATGAGGATGTGATGATCGGTGCAGAGGACAGCCATATCACCGGCAAATGCCGCGATGGCCGCACCGTGGAGCTGTTCCGGGACGGCGTGTGGGTGCTGTAAAAGACCCTGCGGCGAAAAAAATCTGCGAAAATGCTTGCATAATCGCGGGATGTATGGTATATTCTAGTAGTACGATATAGTTTAACCTGAAACGTGGGCCGCAAGGTCCGCGTTTCTTGTTTGTTTGGAGGTTTTTTATGGCGAAGCAGTCTGGCGGCAACACCGCCCAGAGAGTCGAAGCGCTTGTCCGCCCCACCGTGGAGGGCATGGGCCTGCGCCTGTGGGATGTGGTTTTTGAAAAGGAAGGTCCAGACTGGTATCTTCGCGTGCTCATCGACAAGGACGGCACCATGGATACCGACACCTGCGCGGATGTTTCCCATGCGCTGGACCCCATCCTTGACGAGGCAGACCCCATCGACCAGAGTTATTATCTGGAAGTGGGCAGCCCCGGCCTTGGCCGTAAGCTGACCCGCCCGGAGCACTATGAAGCCCTCAAGGGCCAGAAGATCCGGGTAAAGCTCATCCGCCCGAATGCAGACGGCGTGCGTGAGTTTTCCGGTATCCTGACAGGCCGCGAGGGCAGCACCGTTACGGTGAACACCGATGCGGGCGCTGTCACCTTTGAGGTGAACGCCGCATCCAGCGTGAACCTGTGCGACGATGAAGACCTGTTTGACTAACATAGATAGAGAGTAAATTACAGGAGGAACCCGAAAAATGGCAGCAGCGAATAATGAATTTTTTGAAGCTCTCTCCATGCTGGAGCACGAGCGCGGCATCACCGCAGAATACCTGATCGAAAAGATCAAGGCTGCGATCATCATTGCCGTCAAGAAGAACTATGAGGTGGAAGAGGACCACGTGAAGGTGGATATCGACCCCGCCGCAGGCCGCTTTGATGTGGCCCTGATCCAGGACGTTGTGGCCGACGAGGACTGGTACGACGAGCACTCTGAGATCGGCATTACCGAGGCACAGAAGATCCGCAAGAGCTACGAAGTGGGCGACCGCATCGTGACCCCCCTCAAGACCAAGGACTTCGGCCGCATTGCAGCCCAGACCGCAAAGCACGTGATCCGTCAGGGCATCCGCGAGGCTGAGCGCAGCCAGCAGCTGAGCGAGATCCAGTCCCGTGCACACGACATCGTGCAGGCCACCGTTACCCGCGTGGACCCGGAGAAGGGCATCGTTGCTCTGGATCTGGGCAAGGGCGGCGAGGCTATCCTGCCCCACAACGAGCAGGTGCCCGGCGAGGTGTACACCGAGGGCCAGACCCTGCAGGTCTACGTTGTGGACGTGGTCAGCACTGAGCGCGGCCCCCGCGTTATGATCAGCCGCACCCACCCCGGCCTTGTCAAGCGCCTGTTTGAGCTGGAAGTGCCCGAAATTTTTGACGGCACTGTGGAGGTCAAGGCCATCAGCCGCGAGGCCGGTGCCCGCACCAAGATGGCTGTTTGGAGCAAGGACCCCAACGTGAACCCTGTTTCCGCCTGCATCGGCGAGCACGGTGCCCGTGTAGCTGCTGTTGTGGAAAAGCTGGGCGGCGAGAAGATCGACATTGTGAAGTGGAGCGAGGATATCTCCGAGTTCATCTCCGCAGCACTCAGCCCGGCCAAGGTGGTCAAGGTGGAACTGCTGCCCGGCGAGACCCGTTCCTGCCGTGTGACCGTGCCCGACCAGCAGCTGAGCCTTGCCATTGGCAACAAGGGCCAGAACGCACGCCTGTGCGCACGCCTGACCGGCTACAACATTGATATCCGCCCCGAGAGCGGCTATTATGGCGAGGAAGAGCCGAAGAAGGAAGCCGAGACCGACACCGAGTAATTCCGGCGCAGATGGCCAAAGGAGGGAAACCGGATGGCACAGAAAAAGATCCCTTCCCGCCAGTGCATCGGCTGCATGACCAGCCGCCCCAAAAAGGAGCTGGTGCGTGTGGTGCGTGCACCCAGCGGAGAGATCAGCATTGATCTGGTCGGCAAAAAGCCGGGCCGCGGCGCGTATCTCTGCCCGAACCCCGACTGCCTGACCAAGGCAAAAAAGAAAAAGGCGCTGGAGCGCTGCTTTGAGCAGCCGGTTCCCGCCGAAGTTTACGAGGCTCTGGCCGCACAGCTGGCCGAAGCCGCAAAGGAGGCAGCAGCAAATGGCAAAGAAGAATAACACCCCCGCAAAGCCCAAGCTGCCGCCGGAGGAAGCGCTGTATCAGGCGCTGAGCCTGTGCCGCAAGGCGGGCGCACTGACCATGGGCTTTGATGCCGTGGAAGATGCCTGCGTCAAGAGCAAGGCATGGCTGGTGATGGTGGCAAGCGATGCCAGCGCCAAGACCGTGCAGCGCCTCGACTATTCTGTGGGCGATCTGGTGGATGTGATCACCATGCCGCTTACGCAGGATAAACTGGCCGATATCAGCCGCAAGCCTGTGGCTGTTTACGCGGTGACTGACCGCAACCTCGCAAAGCTCTGCTTTGACCGCCTGTCGGACTGCGGAGCAATCAAAAATGAGGAGGATATGACCGAATGATCGTAAAATATAAAGTGAGTGATTTTGCAAAGGACCTGAACCTTTCCGCCAAGAAGGTCCTGGATGAGCTGAACGCCATGGGCAGCACCGGCAAGAAGAACAGCTCCAATCTGGAAGAGAACGAGCTGAACTACCTGCTGGAAAAGTTCAGCAAGGATAACAGCGTGGCAAATCTGGACGAATTCCTGAACAGCGCCAAGGCCGCAAAGGAAGAGCCGAAGCCCACTGAGAAGAAGGCCGAGAAGAAGGCCGAGAAAAAGCCCGAAGCTCCCAAGGCGGAAAAGAAGCCGGAGCAGCCTGCCGCCAAAAAGGCAGAGCCTGCCCAGCAGGATAAGAACGGCAATAAGCATAACGAAAAGAAGAACGAGCAGCACAAGAAGCGCGAGGAAAAGACCGTTTCTCTCAGCGAACTGGCTCGTGAGACCGGTGCCAAGGCATCCGCTGCTCCGGCACAGGCTGTGTCCGTGCGCCGCGAGGACAATCAGGTTACCGTGGATACCCGCACTGTGGATATGAACGTGGACCGCTTCGATGCCCGTTACGATGATCTGGCTTCCACCAAGAACACCGAGAACCGCCGCAAGCCCACCCCGCAGGGCAACAAGCAAAAGTTCACCCAGCGCGGTCAGCGCCAGCGCCAGCAGTTCCAGAAGGGCAAGCGCGAGACCGAGTTCGAGCGTCTGCAGCGCATCCAGCTGGAAAAGGCCCGCAGCGCACAGCTGAAGATGATGATCCCCGACGAGATCACCGTGGGCGAGCTGGCTGCCCGCCTGAAGCAGCAGGCCGGCAAGGTCATTGCCAAGTTCATGCAGATGGGCGAGATGCACGCCATCAACGATGTGATCGATTTTGATACCGCTTCTCTGCTGGCAGAGGAGTTCCACGCAAAGGTCGAGCACGAGGTGCATGTGACCATCGAGGAGCGCCTCTTCGCGCAGGAAGAGGATTCGCAGGAGGATCTGGTGGAGCGTCCCCGGTGGTCTGCGTTATGGGCCACGTTGACCACGGCAAGACCAGTATTCTGGATGCCATCCGCAAGACCAACGTTACCGCAGGCGAGGCCGGCGGCATCACGCAGGCCATCGGTGCCTACCAGGTCAAGGTCAACGACAGCCTCATCACCTTCCTGGATACCCCGGGCCACGAGGCATTCACCTCCATGCGTGCCCGCGGTGCCAACATGACCGATATTGCAGTTCTGGTGGTTGCTGCCGACGACGGCATCATGCCCCAGACCATCGAGTCCATCAACCACGCCAAGGCTGCAAATGTCAAGATTATCGTGGCAATGAACAAGATGGATAAGCCCACCGCCAACCCCGAGCGCGTGAAAGAGCAGCTGACCAAGTACGGCATCATCACCGAGGACTGGGGCGGCGATGTGGCCTGCATCCCGGTGTCTGCCCTGACCGGCATGGGCATCAACGACCTGCTGGAGCGCATCGCTCTGGAAGCTGAGGTCATGGAGCTGAAGGCAAACCCCAACCGCCGCGCCAAGGGTGCGGTCGTCGAGGCCCGTCTGGACAAGGGCCAGGGCCCCATTGCCACCATTCTGGTGCAGAACGGCACCCTGCACTCCGGCGACGTCATCATTGCCGGTACCGCTGTGGGCCGCGTGCGCACCATGCGCAGCGACAAGGGCCAGCTGCTGAGCGATGCCGGCCCCTCCACCCCTGTGGAGATCACCGGCCTGACCGCAGTGCCCGGAAGCAGGCGACCTGTTCGAGGCTGTTGAGGACGAGCGTCTGGCCCGTGAGCTGGCCGAACAGCGCGTTGCTGCCGCCAAGGAAAAGCAGTTCTCCTCCTTCCAGAAGGTCACTCTGGATAACCTGTTCAGCCAGATGGCTCAGAACGACATGAAGGAACTGGCCATCGTGGTCAAGGCCGATGTGCAGGGTTCTGCCGAGGCTGTGAAGCAGAGTCTGGAGAAGATCTCCAACGAAGAGGTGCGCGTGCGGGTCATCCATGCCGGTGTCGGTGCCATCAGCAAGTCCGACGTGGATCTGGCCGATGCCTCCAACGCCATCATCATCGGCTTCAACGTCCGCCCGGACAATGTGGCCAAGGAAGAAGCTGCTGCCACCAAGGTGGAAATGCGTATGTACCGCGTCATCTATGATGCCATCAACGATGTCACCGACGCTATGAAGGGCATGCTGGCTCCCAAGTTCCGCGAGGTGTCTCTGGGCGAGCTGCAGGTCCGTCAGGTGTACAAGATCTCCAATGTGGGCACCGTTGCAGGCTGCCGCGTGACCAGCGGCAAGATCACCCGCGACAGCAAGGTGCGCGTGGTGCGTGACGGCATCGTGATCACCGAGGACGAGATCGCATCCCTGAAGCGCTTCAAGGATGATGCCAAGGAAGTGGCCGAGGGCTACGAGTGCGGCGTTACTCTGGCAAAGTTTGCCGACGTTAAGGAAGGCGACGTGTACGAAGCCTTCAAGATGGAAGAGTACCGCGATTAAGATCTGAAATATCCCTCTCCGTCATTGCTGGCGCAATGCCACCTCCCCCGAGGTGGGAGGTTTGCAGAGAAACGGAACGTTTGCCGTATCCACGCAAAAAGCTCGCCTCTCGGGAGAGCTGCCGAGCGAAGCGAGGCTGAGAGGGTTTTCTTTTATAGGGAGAAATACTATGTCTCAGAAGAATATGGGCCGTCTGGCGCAGGATATGAAGCGCGAGATCATTGCCATCATCGGCAGGCTGAAGGACCCGCGTCTGGAGGGCGGCCTGCTCACCGTCACCCGTCTGGATGTGACCCCTGATCTGGATGTGGCCAAGGTGTATGTGAGCGTGATGGGCCGCGAGGACGGCCCAAAGCCCGCCATCGAGGCACTGAACCGCGCGGCAGGCCATGTGCGCACTGAAGTGAGCAAGAAAATGCACATCCGCAAGGCTCCCCGCTTCATCTTCGTAGAGGATGACGGTGCCGCCTATGCAGCCCACATCAACGAGCTGCTCCGCACGCTGAACGTGAACGGCGACGCTGACACCGAAGCCAGCGCACCGGAGGAGACCGAAGAATAATTCCGCCTGCGGAAAGGATGGATCATGGAATGACAGAACAGTTGAATGTGCAGCAGATGGCCCAGCGCCTGATGACGGCGGACAACATTTTGATTCTGTGTCACAAAAACCCGGATGGCGATACCATTGGCTGCGGCAGCGCGCTGTATTGTGCACTGAAAGCACTGGATAAAAATGTGGCAGTGCTTTGCTCCGATGCCATTCCCAACCGGTATGCGTTTACCAACGCACATATGTTCAAAGGTGAGTTTGAGCCGCAGACGGTGGTAGCGGTGGATGTCGCCAGCGTGCAGCTGTTTGGAGAAAACAACGGTATGACGCAGTTCTCACGCCATGTTGACCTGTGCATCGACCATCACGCAGGCAACAGCGGCTATGCCGACTTCACCCTGCTGGATGGCAGCGCTGCAGCGGCGGCAGAGCTGCTGTACGAGGTAATCAACGCCATGGGCGTTGCCATTACGCCGCACATTGCAGACTGCCTTTACACCGGCCTTGCAACCGACACCGGCTGCTTCCGGTTCTCTTCCACCACGGCAAACACCCACATTGTGGCGGCAAAGCTCATTGAGGCGGGCTGTCATGTGGAAGAGCTGAACACCCTGCTGTTCGATACCAAGCCCCGTGAGCGCATGGAGGCCGAGCGCATTGCCCGCAACCATCTGGAATACTATCTGGACGGCCGATGCGCGCTCATCTACCTCACCCGGGACGAGATCGAGCAGAGCGGGGTGGACCCGGCCGATCTGGAAGAACTGACCAGCCTGCCTGTGAGCATTGAGGGCGTAAAGGTGGGCCTGACTCTGCGGCAGCAGCCCGGCGGCAGCTACCGTATCAGCGTGCGCACCGCAAAGGGCGTGGATGCCTGCGCCATCGCCCGGCGTCTGGGCGGAGGCGGTCACAGCCGCGCTGCAGGCTGTGAGCTGCTGGGCAATCTGGAAAACGCAAAAAATGCAATTCTGGCAGAGGTGGAAGCCGAGCTGGACGCACCGCAGGAGGAAGCATAAATGCAGGGCATCCTGATCGTTGACAAGCCCATGGACTGGACCAGCTTTGATGTGGTGGCAAAGCTGCGCGGCGTGCTGGGCACCCGCAAGCTGGGCCACAGCGGCACGCTGGACCCCATGGCCACCGGCGTGCTGCCGGTGTTCTGCGGCGGTGCCAGCAAGGCAGTGGACCTGCAGCTGAACCACGATAAAAGCTACCGTGCGGTTTTAAAACTGGGCGCGCGCACCGACACCGGCGATGTGACCGGCACTGTGCTGGAAACGGCTCCGGTCACGGCGGGCGAAGGGGAATTGCTGACCGTGCTGCCACAATTCATCGGCCCGCAGATGCAGGTGCCGCCCATGTACTCGGCCATCAAGCTGAACGGTCAGCCGCTGTATAAGCTGGCCCGTGAGGGCGTGACCGTGGAGCGCAAGGCGCGCCCCATTGAAATTTACAGCATCACCTACGGCGGCAGCCCGGCAGAGGATGAGTATGTGCTGGATGTAACGTGCTCCAAGGGCACCTATATCCGCACATTGCTGGAAGACATTGCCGCCGCCATGGGCCAGAAGGGCACCATGAGCGCACTGCGCCGCACCTCGGCGGGCGTGTACACCGAAGCCGATGCCCACACGCTGGAGGAAATTCTTGCCGCAAAAGAGCAGGGCATGGACGCACTGGAAGCGCTGATGCTGCCGGTGGAAAGCGTGTTTGAAAGCCTGCCGCTGCTGGTGGTGGAGCCTTGGGTGGAACAGCATTTGTACAACGGCTGCCCCACCAGCCGGTATCCGGCAGCAGATGGCCGCTACCGGGTGCGCAATGCCGCCGGACAGTTTTTGGGCCTTGCCAATATCGTACAGGGTGTGCTGCGGGTGGAAAAACTGTTCGTAGAACGTAATTGAAAAAGGAAACAAAACCCATGCAGATCATTTCACAATTTGCACCGCTGCCGCTGGCGCAGCCGGAAAAAGGCACCGCAGTGGCAATGGGCTTTTGATGGCATCCACATCGGCCACCGTGCGGTGATCGAAAGCGCCGTGCAGTGGGCCAAAGAACACGATGCCGCCCCGGCGGTGTTTACCTTCAAGCTGCCGGTGGTGAATAAGATGAAGGGCAAGCGCCTGCTTTCCACGGCGGATAAGCATGCTCTGATCGCAAGCCTTGGCGTGGAGTATTACCTCACGCCGGATTTTGAGGAGATCAAGGGCCTGACCCCGGAGCAGTTCGTGCTGGGCATCGTGCGGGACTGCAATGCCCGTGCGCTGGTCTGCGGCGAAAACTTTACCTTTGGTGCCAAAGCAGCCGGAGACCCGGAGCTGCTGCGCACCCTCTGCGCTCCGTTGGGCGTGGAGGTGATCGTGGTGCCCATGGCGCAGTTTGAGGAAAAGCCGGTGTCTTCCACCCGCATCCGCACCGCGCTGGAAGGCGGCGACATCCCGGCAGCAAACGCCATGCTGGGGATGCCCTACGCCATCCGGTTCGAGGTGCAGCACGGTGCAGGTCTGGGCCACACGCTGGGGGTGCCCACCATCAACCAGCTGTATCCCGAGGGCTTTCAGCTGCCCCGCAGCGGCATTTATATCACCCGCACCCACATTGGCGGGGTGTGGTATCCTTCGGCCACCGGCCTTGGCAGCCGCCCTACCGTCAATGATGATGCCACCAAGGTGACCTGCGAGACCTTTATCCCGGGCTTTTCCGGCGACCTCTACGGCACCGACCCGGTGGTGGAGTTCCACGCCTACCTCAGCCCCAGCAAAAAGTTTGATACGCTGGACGAGCTGCGGGCCTGCATCAACAACGCTGCAAAGCGTGCGCAGGAATATTTTGCATAAGAAAAAGACCTGTCCTTCCGGAGATCCCGGAAAGGCAGGTCTTTTTTTACTGCTTATTCGTAGTCGATGGGTAAAGTGGGCAGACCGTTTAGTTCAAGGCCCGCTGTGTGGCCTGCAATGTACTGGTAATACCCCTGCGCCGCGATCATAGCGCCGTTGTCACCGCAGAATTTCAGCTCCGGCAGATAAACTTTTGCACCCAGCTTCTGGGCACCGTCGTTCACCAGCTGGCGCAGCCGTCCGTTGGCGGCAACGCCGCCTGCCAGACACACCTGCTTTGCGCCGGTGTCCGCTGCGGCCAGCAGCAGCTTTTCAGCCAGAATGCCCGCAATGCGGTCCTGAAAGCTGGCGGCAAGGTCGGGCACATTCACTTCTTCGCCCTTCATCTGGGCCTTGTTCACCTCATTGAGCACGGCGGTTTTCAGGCCGGAAAAGCTCACGTTGTACTTGCCGTCCACATGGGGCACCGGCAGGCGATAGGCCTTGGGGTTGCCGGTCTTGGCGGCATTGGCCACGCTGGGGCCGCCGGGGTAGGGCAGACCCAGCGTGCGGGCCACCTTGTCAAAGGCTTCACCGGCGGCATCGTCCACCGTGTGGCCGAGGATGTGGTAGTGAGTGTAGTCCTGCACCTCCACAATGTGGCTGTGGCCGCCGGATGCCACAAGGCAGAGGAAGGGCGGCTTCAGCTCCGGGTGGGTGAGGTACAGTGCGGCAATGTGTCCGCGCAGGTGGTGCACCGGCACCAAAGGCTTATTAGCCGAGTAGGCCAGACCCTTGGCAAAATTCACGCCCACCAGCACTGCACCGATCAGGCCCGGCGCAAAGGTGACGGCCACGGCATCCACATCGTCGATGGTCTTGCCTGCATCCAGCAGGGCTTTTTTGACCGTAGCACTGATAAATTCGCAGTGGCGGCGGCTGGCGATCTCCGGCACAACGCCGCCGTAAAGAGCCTGTTCTTTTACGCTGGTGGAAATGACGTTGCTCAGCAGGTGCCGGCCGTCCTCCACCAGAGCTGCGGCGGTCTCGTCGCAGGTGGATTCAATTCCCAAAATAATCATGTTTTAGTGGGCCTCCAGCCAGTTTTTGCCTGCGTGCACATCGGTGCTCAGGGGCACGGCATACTGCACGCAGCCTTCCATTTCCTCCCGCAGGATCTGCGCAGCCTTTTCGGCTTCAGCCTGCGGTGCTTCCACGATCAGTTCATCGTGGACGGTCAGGATCAGGCGGCTTTCCATCTTTTCGTTCCGCAGCCGCTTCCATACCCGCACCATGGCCAGCTTGATCACGTCGGCCGCAGTGCCCTGAATGGGGGTGTTGCGGGCCATGCGTTCGCCGCTGGAACGCACATTGAAGTTGCTGCTTGCCAGCTCCGGCAGAGCACGGCGGCGGCCGAACAGGGTGGATACATAGCCCACGGCCTTGGCATCGGCAATGGTCTTATCCATGTAGCCGCTCACCTTGGGGAACGCGGCCAGATAGTTCTTGAGGAAGGCATCTGCCTCCTTCACACTCACGCCGATGTCCTTGGCAAGGCTGTAAGCGCCCTTGCCGTACATGATGCCAAAGTTGATGGCCTTGGCAGAAGAGCGCAGCCGGGAGGTGACTTCTTCCTGCGGGATGCCGTAAATTTTTGCGGCGGTGCTGCGGTGGATGTCCTCGCCGTTCAAAAACGCCTGCTGCATGTGCTCATCGCCGGTAATGTGGGCCAGAATGCGCAGCTCGATCTGGCTGTAGTCGGCATCCACCAGCACACAGCCCGGCTTTGCAATAAAGTAGGCGCGCAGCTGGCTGCCCAGCTCGGTGCGGATGGGGATGTTCTGCAGGTTGGGGTTATCGGACGAGAGCCGTCCGGTGCGGGCCTCGGTCTGGTTGAAGGTGGAGTGGATGCGGCCATCCTCGCCGATCACCTTCAAAAGGCCCTCCACGTAGGTGGAGTTCAGCTTCTGGTAGGCGCGGTACTGCAGAATGTCCTCCACCAGCGGGTAATCCCGCAGGCTTTCCAGTGTTTCGGCATCCGTGGACCAGCCGCGCTGGGTCTTTTTGCCGTGGGGCAGGCCCATGGTGTCAAACAGCATTTCGCCCAACTGCTTGGGGCTGTTGGGGTTGAAGCTGGCGCTGCCGGTCTCCATGTGGATGCGGGTGAGCACCTGCTCCAGCTCGGTGCGCAGCTTTACGCCGAACTGCTCGATGCCGTCCTTATCCACCAGCACACCGGTGCGGGTCATATCGGCCAGCACCTGTGCCAGCGGGAACTCGATCTCATTGTAAAGGCTGTCCTCACCGCAGGCGGTGATCTCGGCCTTCATCTTGCAGAACAGGTCTGCAAGGCGGCCTGCATCCGGGTAATCGGCACAGGTAAAGGCAGCAGCGGCGCGGTAGCTGGCGGTCAGCTCGCTGATCTGATACTTGGAAGCAGATGCATCCAGCAGGTAGGCGGCAAGCTTGCCATCCCACACGATGCTGCTGCCCCAGCCGCCTGCGGCCATGGCTTTGGCATAGAGGGGTGCTGCATTGAACACTTCCAGCGTTACGTCTGCGTTGTCCAGCAGGCGCACAAGGTCTGCATCCTCCAGCGGGTAAACGGTGCAGTCCTGCACGGCGTACCAGCTCTCCGGCTGCAGCACCACGTTGCGGGTGCCCTGCTTGCCCATCACGGCCGGGCGGGAGGCAACCAGATAGGTGCCGGAAGGGGTCAGCGGCAGAGCATCCAGCTCTGCTTCAGCCAGCTCGATGCCGTCCTCTTCTTCCGGGGCGGCAGGTGCAATGCCGTCCAGCCCAAAGCGAGGGATCAGAGAGTGGATCTCCAATTCCTGCAAAAGGCGCACGGCCTCGGCTTTGTTGCCCTCGCCCACGGCATAGGTACCCTCGGCCGTGTCGATGGGTGCATCGGTGCGGATGGTGCCAAGGGTGTGGCTCAGCTGGGCCATCTCGCGGCATTCCAGCAAATGTTCCCGCTGTTTGGGCTTGATGAGCTTATCGTCGATGTGCTCGTACACGCCTTCCAGCGTGCCAAAGTTCTGCACAAGGGTCAGGGCGGTCTTTTCACCAATGCCCTTCACGCCCGGAATATTATCCGAAGCATCGCCCATCAGGCTCTTCACCTCAATGAGCTGTCTGGGCTGGATGCCGTATTTTTCCTGAATGGCGTCCACGTCCATCGTCACCGTCTTGCTGCGTCCCATGACAGTGGCGGCAAGCAGCACAGTGGTGGTGTCACTGACCAGCTGCAGGCTGTCCCGGTCTCCCGTAGCAAGGAAGCAGTCGTCCTTCCGGGCGGCGCAGGCAGCGGCCAGCGTGCCAAGAATATCATCCGCTTCCCAGCCTTCGGCGGTGACGGTGCGGTAGCCGAGGTCTGCCAGAAGTTCCTTGAGCACCGGCATCTGCTGGGCCAGCTCTTCGGGCATGCCATGGCGGGTGGCCTTGTAGCCATCGTACATTTTGTGGCGGAAGGTGGGAGCCTTCAGGTCAAAGGCAACCGCCACCTCGTCGGGTTCGCACTCCTTAAGCAGGGAGAGCAGGATATTCAGAAAGCCATAGATGGCGTTGGTGTATCGTCCGTCCTTGGTGGTCAGCAGCTTGATGCCAAAAAAAGCACGGTTGGCAATGCTGTTGCCGTCAATGACCAGTAAACGCATAGTCGTGTTCCTCCATTGCATTATTACACATTCTGCATTATACCACAAAACCGTGCCCAGCGGGGGATTTTTGCGTAAAGAGAGAAAGCCGCCAACATGGTTGACGGCCTTCCCTCTTACTCCTCGATGCGGATCGCGCTTACCGGGCAGGCGTTGGCTGCGTCCACAGCCTGCGGCACCTCCTCCGGTGGGATCGGCCCGGGCTGGGCCACGGCCAGCGTGCCTTCCATCTGGAACACGGCGGGGCAAAGCCCGGCGCACTGGGTGCAGCCAATGCACAAATCAGGGTCAACATATGCGTTCATAGAAAACCTCCTTCTGATAATGCCCTGCGGGCAGTATGGCCCATCCGGCTGCGAATTATGCCTATGCAGAGGGCACAGGATGTGGTACAATAAAAATTCAGGAGGGTACAGACCATGAATATTCAGATCTTTGGCACAAGCAAGTGCTTTGATACCAAAAAGGCCCAGCGCTATTTCAAGGAGCGCGGCATCAAGTTCCAGATGATCGACCTCAAGGAAAAAGAGATGAGCCGCGGCGAGTTCGAGAACGTGGCCCGCGCTCTTGGCGGCTGGGAAAAGCTGGTGGACCCCAATGCGAAGGACAAGCAGACCCTTGCACTTCTGGACGCACTGGTGGACTGGCAGAAGGAGGACAAGCTGTTTGAGAACCAGCAGCTGTTTTTAACGCCCATTGTACGCAATGGCCGCAAGGCCACCGTGGGCTACCAGCCCGATGTGTGGAAGACATGGGAATAAGGAATGCGCTTTTCACAAAAAAACCACGGGCATAGTTTTGCACAATGGGCCGGTATGTGGTATACTGGACACTGTAGCATTTGAGAACCCTGGGAGATAAAACAACTATGAAACATTATATTACCCCTGAAGAACATGCCCGGATGCAGCGCCGCCGCGGGCGGCAGGCACTGGGCCTTCTGGTTGCCATTCTGGTGATCGTGGGCTTTGTTACCGTGCTGCGGGCCGGTGTGGGCGCGGTGGCGAACCTGTTCGATGATACCGCCCAAAAGCAGGAATATGAAGATAAGCTGGAAGGGCTTGTGCTGTTTGACCCCATGCCATTTGACGGCATTGAGAACATCGACGACCTGACTCTGCGCGAAGCTGCGGTGTGGGGCTGCATCTATAATATTCAGGAAACGCAGGGCGGCTTTGACAACTACAATACCGACCCCGACACCGAACAGCTGCTGCTGCCCTCGCTGGATGTGGATGCCTACCTTGCAAAGCTGCTTGGCCCCGGCTTCAAGCTGACCCACCGCAGCTTTGAGATGGAGGATATGACCATCGAGTTTGACGATGCCACCCAGTGCTATAAGATTCCGGTCACCGGCACGGTGGGCTACTACCGCGCTGTCGTGACCAAGCTGTTCAAGCGCAGCGGCAAGCTGCATGTGACCGTGGGCTATATCCCCACCACCAGCACAGACGACAGCATCATCAATGTTTCTTCGGATACGCCCACCAAGTACATGGATTATCTGTTCGAGCGCCAGAGCGGCAGCTGGTATCTCACCGGCCTGACCGAGAGCGAGACCAAGGCCGAGAGCACGGAAAGCACACCGGCCGCGAATGTGCCGGAACCCATGGCAGAAAGCGATGTGCAGGATGCCATTCTTGCAGCAGCCGGTTCGGATTCTGCTTCGGCTGAGGCAGACAGCACCGCTGCAGACGAGGGCGTGGATACACAGGCGGAGGAACAGCCCGCCGACAGCACCGAGGCACAGGCGGACGAAAGCGCAGCCAGCCCGGCGGCATAATACAAAACAAAAATACCGGATACAAGGCAGATGCTTCGTATCCGGTATTTTTTATTTGAGGTCAAATTTTACGATCACCAGCCGGTACCACAGGTACGGCACCATGTTCCAGATCATCCACAGCTCCATCAGGATGTAGTTGGGCAGATCCTTCAGGCGGAAAGGCCGCTTGCCCAGCCTGCCGCTTTTCAGCAGGGCAAAGGCTTCGTGCATCCCCTTGTCCCATGCCTCGCCAAAGCCCTGTTTGTGGAACTTGTAGCACTTGAGCAGGTAGCCCACGGCCAGCGGGATGAAGTTTAAAATCAGCATCAGCAGCGGTTCGTTCTTGAGGGGCAGCAGGATGCTGTTGCGGCCGCTCTGCTGGCTTTTGAAGGCGTTGTACTTCACCGCGCCGGTGCTGGCACCGCAGATGTGGTAGCACTTGGCGGTGGGGCAGAGCAGGTTTTTATAGCCTGCATTGTTGGCGCGCCAGCTCAGGTCCACATCCTCAAAGTAGGCAAAGAAGTTCTCGTCAAAATTGCCGATCTCGTCCAGAATGCTCTTGCGGTAGAGCGCCGCACCGCCGCAGGCCGAGAAGATGCGCTTTTGCCGGGTGTAGCGGCTTGCGCGGCGGCCATCGCCGGTCTTGCAGGCAAAGCCCATCCAGGTGACGTAATCGCCGGCATCGTCGGCCAGCTCCCGGTCAAAGTGTCGGATCATCAGGCTCTGCACTGCAAAGATTTTCGGGTCGGTCTCAGCGGTGTGGATCAGCTCTTCCAGCCACTGGGGTTCGGCAAAGGCATCGTTGTTGAACAGCACCACATATTCACTGTCCGCCGGCGCAATGCCCTGATTCACTGCATGGGAAAAGCCGGTATTGGTGCCGTTTTCGATGAGGGTGAAATTTTCGCGGCTGCAATAGCTGCGGGCCTGCTCAAGGCTTTCGTCGGTGGAACCGTTGTCCACCACAATGAGCCGGAAGTTCTGTTCGGTCTGGGCATAGACCGACTCGATAGAATCCTTCAGCCAGCCCTTGCCGTTGATATTCGGGATCACGATAGTCGCTTTATACATAAATACTCCTGTATTTCAGTGCAAGTTCACGGGAACAGTATAGCATATCTGCACACAAAAAGAAACCGCATCCCGGCAGGATGCGGCTTCGGCAGGGCAAAAATTATGCGGCAAGGGCTTTCTCGATGTTGGAAAGAATGGTGTCGTGATCCTCGGCGCACACCAGAACCACCTCACCGGTGGGAGCTACGGTGACGGTGGCCGCCTTGGCGACCAGATACTGATCCTCAAGATAGTGCTCCATGGACTGCTGCTCACTCTGCACATAGGCTTCCAGTGCGGCTTTCACGGCATCGGTCTTGCCCTCGGCTGGCTTTACGATGGCAACGGCGTAGCTGCGCACCATCATGGAGGAAACAGAGGCAGCAAAGCTCTCGTAGCTGCCGTCCTCAAGGCCCAGCAGGGGGAACACGATGTCTTTCAGCTCGTCATTCAGCTGGTCGGCCTCATACTCGGCGCTGTAGCCGTCGATGGCGGTGAATTTGCCGTCCTCACCTTTGGTAAAGATCATATCGTATTCGTTGTCCTCGTCGGTGCGGGCATCGTGGATGATCTGAGAGTAGTCCTTCGGGGCGGAAGAGTCGGCCTTGCTGCCGGCAGAGCAGCCCACCAGAGCAAGCAGGCACAGACCGGCAAGCAGGGAAGCAATGATACGTTTCATAAATGAAGTCCTTTCGTGTGTGAAAATCTTCGTGTGAAAGCGGGCGCAGCGGTTTTGAAGCTATTGTGTGCTGTTTTGCGCCTGCTATCCATAATACGAAAGAACACCCCGGCAGAATTGCACCGCAAACGTAACCATTTTATGAACAGCGTTACAGCATAAGGGCATCCAGCTCGCCGTGGTTCACCGGCGTGGAAAGGATGATCTGGGTGCTGGTGGTGCCCAGCTTCTGGAACTGCAGGATCAGGTGTTCCAGCTGGGGCATGCTGCCGCAGCTCACCTTGACAAGGAAGGTGTATGCACCCGTGACGTGGTAGCACTGCAGCACTTCCTTGCTGCTTTGCAGCAGCTCCAGAAAGGCATCCTGCTTGGAAGGTGCTACCGAAAGGCTGATGAGGGCATCCACATACATCCGGTCAGCGGGGCGGTTCAGGGTGACGGTGTAGCCGCTGATGATGCCATCCGTTTCCAGCTTGTGAATGCGGCTGGAAACAGCAGGACTGGTCAGTGATACCTGCTCGGCGATCTCCTTGACCGGCATCCGTGCGTTCTTTGCCAGCAGGGAGAGAATCTTACGATCCAGATCATCCATGGGGAATACTCCTTTTTGAAAATATGTTGGATTGTATAAAATTTTTTGAAAGTAAAGTTTTATTGTTGGTGCAAACATACAAAAGCCAAAAAATTTTGCTTTTGCTTTGCTTTGCGTTAATTATATAAAGTTTTACCGAAAAAGTAAAGACTTAATTTAAAGCAAAACCGGAAAATTTTGTTTGACAAGAAAACAAAAAGGGGTATAATACATCATGCAAGGCAGCGCAGAACAGAAAGCGCCTGCCGCTTTGAATTTGAGATTCACCACTTTATATACTTTCCCACCCCTCTATACACAAAAGCCCGCTGCCAGGCGGGTTTTGTGTTTGTTGGGGATTTTTTTTTTGAAAAAGCAGTGGCAGACAATGTACTCGACCCATAGAGCAGCTGCTTTCGGCTGCGACCCCGCCCGTGAAAATGCAAGCCCGGAAAGTCCGCAGACTTTCCGGGCTTGTTCTATCTCAAAATATTATTCCGCTGATGATAGCCGGAGCACAGCGGAGGCGATTTAGATCGTGTACGCCTATCAGACCAGATACCCTTCAAAGCAGTGCAGGTCTTCCGTCTTGACGATGCCCTCCAGATACAGCCCGTCCTCCCGGTATTCCTCCACCTGCACGCTGCCGCGCTCCCGCATGGGGGCGGCAAGGCCCAGTTTATCGTAGGGCAGCAGCACCTTTAAGGTGTGCACCCGGTCGCTGAGCACCTCGTCCAGCTTTGCCAGCAGGGTGTCCAGACCGTAGCCGGTCTTGGCACTGGTGAGCAGGATGTCCGGGTCAAAGCTCATGGCACCCGGCTTATCGCACTTGTTGTAGACGGTCAGGCGGGGGATGTCCGCACAGTCCAGCCCGTCCAGAACCTCATCCGTGACGGCCAGCTGCTCTTCCCGCTGTTCATCGCCTGCGTCTGCCACACGGATGATCACGTCCGACCATGCCGCTTCTTCCAGCGTGGACTTGAAGGCTTCCACCAGATTGTGGGGCAGGCGGGACACAAAGCCCACCGTGTCCACCAGCAGCACCGCCAGCCCGCTGGGCAGAACGAGTTTGCGGCTGGTGGGGTCCAGGGTGGCAAACAGCATGTCCGCTTCGGCTACGCTGGGGCCGCACAGAGCATTCATCAGGCTGGATTTGCCCACGTTGGTATAGCCTACAAGGCTGACCACCGGCATCCCGGTCTTGGCACGGGCCTTGCGGCTCTCGCCCCGGCGCTTTTCCATTTCGGCCAGCTTTTCAGCCAGCGCATCGATGCGGGCATGCACATGACGGCGGTCCAGTTCCAGCTTGGTCTCACCGGCACCGCGGCGGGCACCACCGCCGCCGCCGCCACCGCCGCCCTGACGGCTGAGCGCTTCGCCCATGCCCTGCAGACGGGGCAGGCGGTAGCGCAAAAGGGCAAGTTCCGTCTGCAATTTGCCCTCGCCCGTCACCGCACGGCTGCGGAAAATCTCCAGGATCAGCATGGTGCGGTCGATCACTTCCAGTCCGCCCAGCGCATTGGAGATGTTGCGGATCTGGCTGCCGGTCAGTTCACCGTCAAATACGGCGCATTCCGCGCCCAGCGTTTCGGCGGCAAGGGATGCTTCCTCCAGCTTGCCGCTGCCCAGCACGATGCCGGTCTCTGGGGTCTGGCGCTTCTGGGTCACCTGTGCCACGGCTTCCATGTGGTTTGCTTCGCACAGGGCGGAAAGCTCTGCAAGGCTGCGCTCGCAGTCCCACAGGCCCTGATCCAGCGCCAGCAGAATGACCTTCGTCGGGGGTGTTTCTACCAAAATATCGTAAAGTTCGCTCAAGGTAAGTCCTTTCTGTTATATCGTTCTCTTGTCAGCAGATAGCTTCTGCATTCCACTGGTGTGCCGTCAAATTTATGATCAATGGCATCGTGGTGGTAGAGAAAGCCTGCTTTTTCCATCACCCGGCCGCTGGCAGGGTTCTCTTTTGCGTGGCAGCAGGTGAGCCAGCCGCCGTCTGTATTCTCAAACCAGTAGTTTACTGCTGCTTTTAAAGCTTCGGTTGCAAAACCATGGTTCCACCAGTGCTTCCCGATGCAGTAGCCTGCTTCCCAGATGCCGTCTGTGCAGTCCTGTTGCGGCCAGAGCGCTTTCTGTGCCGGGTCACCGAGCAGAGCATTGAAGATGCCGATGCTGCCAAACACCTGCCCAGAAGCCTTTTCCACAATGGCCCACTGGTAGTAGTCCGGGTTCGGGTAAAGGGTGGCCCATGCCGCCAGCAGACCTACGGTCTCCAGCGCGTTTTTGTGCGGCTCCCACCGCAGAAAGCGGGTCACTTCCGGGTCGGATGCCCAGTTCGTATACATCTGCTCGGCATCCTCGGGCAGAAGCTGGCGCAGGAAAAGCCGGTCGGTCTCAAGCGTTTGCGTTCCGGCATGGCGCATGGCACACACCTCCCCACTTTATAAAGTATGCATAGGATAGCACAAATTTTGCGTTACTGCAAGCGCCGCCGTGAAAAAACGCTTGACCGGACGGCTTTTGTGCATTAAACTGAAAGCCAAGCGTTTTTGTAGGAAAAAGGAGAACTCCCTCATGAAGGATGTGCGTGAAATTTTAAAAAAGCGCCCGCTGCTGTTCGATGGCGGCATGGGTACATATTATAAGGCAAAGCCCGGGCAGGAATGTGAGCAGGCAAACCTGCTGGACCCGGACGGCATTTTGACCGTGCACCGCGCGTATCTGGAAGCGGGTGCCGATGCGATCAAGACCAACACCTTCGGCCTGCCGCGCATGGCAGCAGCGCAGAACCCCATGTGGGAGGCCATGGCGGACGAAGGCTGGAAACTGGCTGCACAGGCCGCTGCAAAGACCAGCGCTGCCGTGTTTGCCGATCTTGGCCCGGCCCCGGACACCGAGGCACTCCCGGCGGCACAGATCTATACGGCCCTTGCCGAGCGGTTTGCCGCATTGGGTGCAAAGAACTTTTTGTTTGAGACGCTGAGCAGCGATGCCGGTGTGGCCGAAGCGGCAAAAAAAATCAAGGAGACCGTGCCGGATGCCTTTGTGCTGGTGTCCTTTGCAGTGCTGCCGGACGGCTACACCCGCGAGGGCCGTCACTGCGCAGAGCTTGTGCGCAGCATGACTGCCTGCGGTGCAGTGGATGCTGTGGGCCTGAACTGCGTTTCTGCTCCCGGTGCCATGCGTGCGCTGGTGCAGCAGCTTGGCGAGACAAAGCTGCCGCTTGCAGTGATGCCCAACGCGGGCTACCCGGTGGTCACACGCACCCGGGTGCAGTATCAGGGCAAGCCGGAATATTTTGCACGGGAGCTGGCCCGCCTTGCTGCCGAGGGTGTGCGCATTCTGGGCGGCTGCTGCGGCACTACGCCTGCCCACATTGCGGCCCTGCGTGCGGCACTGGATGCCTTGCCGGAAACACTGCCTGCAGCCCCGGCAGCAGCAGTCTCCACTGCCGCAAAGCCGGAGGTGGAAAAAGACGATGCCTTTCTGCGCAAGCTGAACGCGGGCAAAAAGGTGATCGCCATTGAGCTGGACAGCCCCAAGGATGCCGACCTGACCGGCTATCTGGACGGTGCACGCCGCCTGCAGGCTGCTGGTGCAGACCTTTTGACCATTGCGGACTGTCCCATTGCCCGGGCACGGATGGATTCTTCGCTGGTGGCCTGCCGGGTGCACCGGGAGCTGGGGCTGAACGTGCTGCCCCACATGACCTGCCGCGACCGCAATCTGAACGCCACCAAGGCCCTGCTGCTGGGCCTGTACGCCGAGGGCGTGCGGGAGGTGCTGGCCATCACCGGCGACCCTATCCCCACCGCGGAGCGGGACGAGGTGAAAAATGTGTACCAGTTCAACTCCCGCAAGCTGGCGCAGTACATCGTCTCGCTGGCAGGGGAGGGCCGGGAGATGCCCTCGCCCCTCACCGTGTTCGGTGCGCTGAACCTGAACGCCCGCAACTTTGATGTGGAGCTGCGCCGCGCACAGGAAAAGCTGCAAAATGGCATGAGCGGCTTCCTTACCCAGCCGGTGCTCTCCGCACAGGCGGTGGTGAACCTGAAAAAGACCCGCGAAACACTGGGCGAAAAGGCGAAAATTCTGGCCGGCATCATGCCGGTGGTGAGCCAGCGCAACGCCATCTTTATGGAGAACGAGGTCAACGGCATCCATGTGGATGCTGAGATCATCGAGCGTTTTGCCGGGCTGGACCGTGCGCAGGGCGAAGAGCTGGGGTTGGAAGTCTCGGTGAAGGCCGCGCAGGCTGCAGCGCCCTATGCAGACGGCTTTTACCTGATGACCCCCTTCAACCGCATCGCTCTGATGGAGCGGCTCATTGCAAGGCTGAAGGATGAAGGGATCGCGGATTGAAAATGGCCGATGCGTTTGTTCTGGCCATTGATAGCGGAAAAAATATTTTTTATATTTGCGTTTGTCGTGGCCTGCGGGCCACTCCAAACGCGTTTTCACGAATAAGGCCCAAACCGTAAGATGCATCGTGGGATAAATTCTTTGAAGAAAAAGTAATTGACAAATCGCACAAAAACGCTATATTCTTTTATAAATGCGTTGAAGAAGAGTGTGCACTGCATTTGCCGTTCAGAGAGCCGGAGAATGCTGTGAATCCGGTACGGTCGGGCGGTGTGCTGTCACTTTGGAGCAGGAGCGGTGAGCTGAAGAGCAAGCCGCTCTCGGAGCTGTCCCACGTTACCGGGGCATCAAGGGGCGCAGGATGCTCTGCGCAATTTGGGTGGTACCGCGGTTATTACAGCCGTCCCGTGGAACGTTCCGTGGGACGGCTTTTTTCGTCCCACTTCATCATTTTTTACTGGGAGGACCCTATGAAAGAACTTGCAAAACAGTACGATCCCAGCCAGGTGGAAGACCGCATCTACCAGTTCTGGCTGGACGGCGGCTACTTCCACACGAAGGCAGACCCGGATAAAAAACCGTTCACCATTGTGATGCCGCCCCCGAACGTCACCGGTCAGCTGCACATGGGCCATGCGGTGGATAACACCATGCAGGACATCCTCATCCGCACCAAGCGGATGCAGGGCTATGCCGCCCTGTGGGTGCCCGGTACCGACCATGCATCCATTGCTACCGAAGCCAAGGTGGTGGAGGCCATGCGTGCCGAGGGCCTGACCAAGGAGATGGTGGGCCGCGACGGTTTTCTGAGCGCGCTTGGGCATGGAAGACCAAGTACGGCAACCGCATCGTCAGCCAGCTGAAGAAGCTGGGCAGCAGCTGCGACTGGGATCGTGAGCGCTTTACTATGGACGAGGGCTGCTCCGAGGCTGTCAAGGAAGTGTTCGTGCGCCTGTACGACAAGGGCCTGATCTACCGCGGCAACCGCATGGTCAACTGGTGCCCCCACTGCAACACCTCCATTTCTGATGCCGAGGTGGAGTACGAGGAGAAGGACGGCAGCTTCTGGCACCTGCTGTACCCGGTCAAGGAGACCGGCGAGATGCTGGAGCTGGCTACTACCCGTCCCGAGACCATGCTGGGCGATACCGCTGTTGCCATCAACGGCGATGACCCCCGCTATGCCCATCTGCACGGCTGCCATGTGGTGCTGCCCCTGCTGAACAAGGAGATCCCCATTGTGTGCGACGAGCACGCCGACATGACCAAGGGCACCGGTGTGGTCAAGATCACCCCCGCTCACGACCCTAACGACTTTGAAGTGGGTCTGCGCCACGACCTGCCCATCGTGCGTGTGTTCACCTACGACGGCCATATGACCGGTGCTGCCGACAAGGCTGCTGCCGATGCCCTGTTCGCCGCCGGCAAGAACGCCATCAATGAGCCGGAGGTGCTGGACTGCGGCAAGTACGCCGGTATGACCACCCTCGAGGCCCGCAAGGCCATTCTGGCCGATCTGGAAGCAGGCGGCTTCCTGAAGGAGATCGAGCCCCTCAAGCACGAGGTGGGCACCTGCTACCGCTGCCACTCCACCATCGAGCCCATGGTGTCCAAGCAGTGGTTCGTCAAGATGGAGCCGCTGGCAAAGCCTGCCATTGAGAGCGTCGAGAAAGGGCGAGATCAAGTTCGTGCCCGAGCGCTTCACCAAGAACTATATGAACTGGATGAAGAACACCCGCGACTGGTGCATCAGCCGTCAGCTGTGGTGGGGCCATCAGATCCCGGCATGGTACTGCGACGACTGCGGCGAGACCGTGGTGGCAAAGTCTGCTCCCTGTGCCTGCCCCAAGTGCGGCAGCGCAAAGCTCACGCAGGACCCCGATACGCTGGATACCTGGTTCTCCTCCGCTCTGTGGCCCTTCAGCACGCTGGGCTGGCCCAATGAGGAGAGCGAAGACCTCAAGTATTTCTACCCCACCAACACCCTCGTTACCGGCTACGACATCATCGGCTTCTGGGTCACCCGCATGATCTTCTCCGGTCTGGCCTACACCGGCAAGGCACCCTTTAGCACTGTCTGCATCCACGGTATCGTGCGCGACAGTCAGGGCCGCAAGATGTCCAAGAGTCTGGGCAACGGCATCGACCCGCTGGAAGTCATTGCCCAGTACGGCGCAGATGCCCTGCGCTTTATGCTGGTGGATGGCTCCACCCCGGGCAACGACATGCGTTATATCGAAAAGAAGGTGGAGGCTGCCCGCAACTTTGCCAATAAGCTGTGGAATGCTACCCGCTTTGTGCTGATGAACCTGCCCGAGGACTTTACCCCGGGTCTGCCCAGTGAGGACAAGCTGGACATGAGCGACAAGTGGGTGCTCACCAAGCTGAATCAGGTGGCCGGTGCCATGACCGACAACCTCGACCACTACGAGATGGGTCTGGCCGCCGCCAAGATCAACAGCTTTATCTGGGATGTCTACTGTGACTGGTTCATCGAGATTGCAAAGCCCCGCCTGAACTCCGGCGATGCCGAGCAGGCCGACACCGCCCGCCGTGTGCTGGTGTATGTGCTGGACAAGGCCCTCAAGCTGCTGCATCCCTTCATGCCCTTCATCACCGAGGAGCTGTATCAGGCTCTGCCCGGCTCTGCCGAGACCATCATGACCCAGAGCTGGCCCACCTTTGACGAAGCTCACAACTGGGCCGACGAAGAGGAAGCTTTTGAAAAGGTCATGGACTACATCAAGGCCGTGCGTACCATGCGCACCGAGATGAATGTCCACCCCGCCAAAAAGACCAGCATGATCATCGAGACCGCCGACGCAGCACCCTTCCAGAAGGCACAGGTCTATCTGGCAAAGTTTGCTTTTGCTACCGAGGTCACCTTTACCGACAAGTACGAGGGCAGCACCGACGGCATGGTGCAGGTGTCCACCCACGCCGCCCGCGGCTTCATCCCCATGATGGAGCTGATCGACCGCGACAAGGAACTGGCCCGCCTGAACAAGGAAAAGGCCAAGGCCGAAAAGGAAATGGCCATGTTCGCGAACCAGCTGAACAACCCCAAGTTCGTGGAGCGCGCCCCGGCGGCACTGGTGGAGGATATCCGCAATAAGTACGCCAAGAGCCAGGATAAGCTGGCCAACATCGAGCAGAGCATCAAGGCTCTGGGCTGATTTGAGCGGGGAATATAACAGCAGCGCACAGCGCACTTCGCCGTGGGTGACCGCAGGGCGGGTGATCTTTACCCTTGCTCTCATCGGCTGCATCGCGTTCATCTTTTCCAATTCCATGAAGATCGCCTCGGTGTCTACTGTGTCCAGCGGCCGGGTGCTCACTCTGCTGCAGGCGGCTCTGCGCCGTCTGGGCCATCCGGCCCTTGCCCAGCGCCTGACCGACCACATCGTGCGCAAGCTGGCACACTTCTGCGAGTATATGCTGGAGGGCTTTCTGCTCATGCTGTGTATGCGGGTGTATACCCGGCAGTATATCTGGCACATCAGCGTGCCCATGCTGGGCGGCGTGCTCACTGCGCTGACCGATGAGACCATCCAGATCTTTTCGCCCGGACGCAGCAGTCAGGTCACCGATGTGTGGCTGGATTCAGCCGGTGTTCTGGCGGGCATCCTTACGGCGCTGGTGCTCATGGCGCTGTGCAGATTGTTGTTCAACCATCGTAATAAGGAGTAACCAATGACCATCGAACAGGCAAATCAGTATTTTGCCGCCCTGCCGGACGGTTTTGCCTCCACCGAACAGCTGCGCGCCGCGTTCACCGCGCCGGTGCAGAAGGTGCAGTTCGTGGGCGTGGCAGGCACGGCAGGCAAGACCGTGACGGCCCGTCTGCTGGCGGCCATCCTGCACGCACAGGAATCCATGCCGGCCTGTACCATGCCGGGTGCCGCCCGCTGTCGGAGCGCATCTGCATCGATGATGCCCCGGTGGACGAGGGCCTGCTGGCTCTGACTGCGGATGCCCTTTCCGCAGCCGAAGCCCTGCCGCAGGATGCAGCGGAGCTGGCCGCTGCGGCCAACTGCTTTGGCGCAGCGGGCTGCACGCTGGCCGTGGTGGAACTGCCGGATGCGGGCCTTGCGGAAGCGCTGCCCGGCATGCCGGTGTGCGCCGTCACCTCGGTCGGCCCGGACGGTGTGAGCCGCTCGGTGGAGCGCCTTGCGGCTCTGGCAGCAGGTGTCATGCGCAAGTAAAGCATCTGCGTCACCGCGCCGGAGCAGCCCAAGTCTGTACTCAGCGAGCTGATCGTGGCCGCAGGCAAGTGCGGCTGTGAGCTGGTGGTGCCGGACCCGGAGGATATCACCTTTCTGGAGGCAGAAAAGTTTGCCAGCAAGGTGGACTACGGCGGATATACCGTGCCGCTGGCTTTTCTGGGCCGTCATGCGGCGGGCAGCGCTGCCATGGCTGTGGAGCTTTCGCTGGCGCTGTGCCGCAAGGGCTTTGATATTACCGACGATGCCATTCTGGAAGGTCTGGCTGCGGTGGAAAACCGCAGCAGCATCCGGGTCATCTCGCAGCGCCCACTCATCATTCTGGATGCCTGCCGCACCCCGCAGCAGGCAGCAGCCTTGCTGCGTGTGCTCAACATGGCCAAGGTGCGCCATATGAGCGCCATCATCGGTCTGGCAGAGGAGGAGGGAGCCGAAGCGTTCTTCTCCGCACTGGAGACCGGCCTGACCCCTGAAGAGCAGAAAAAGGATAAGTCCACCATGCCCGGCATGAGTGAGAACCCCTTTGATAAGGTGTATCTTGTCACCCCGGCAGGCGGCGATGACGAGATGACGGCCCGTTTGACCGAAAAGGCAAAATATCATTTTGATGCCGAGATGTGCACCAGCATTGCCGAAGCAGTGGAGTTGGCTCATGCCAACACCCGCCGCGGCCTGCTGGTCTGCGGCGGTGAAGCTGCCGCGCTGGAAGCGGCCGAACTGCTGGTGAACAACTGAGCCGACACGCTTCCCTAAAAAATAAACGAAAGATCCCGTACACTGAAACCATGTGTACGGGATCTTTTTATTTTTGGCAAAGGAGATGGACAAACCATGGCAACGGTAAGCTTCAGCCCGGCGGGCGATGTGCTTTATGCCTACCTTGCGGGCGAGATCGATCACGATGCGGCGCAAAGCCTGCGCATCCAGCTGGATGATGCACTGGTCAGCCGTGCCCCGCAGACCATGATCCTGGATTTTGGCGGGGTCGGATTTATGGATTCATCCGGTGTAGGGCTGATCCTGGGGCGGCAGCGCATTGCCCGCACACTGGGCACGGCACTGCGGGTGCAGCACACACCGTCCCAGCTGGAAAAGGTACTGCAGCTGGCGCGCATCCCCTGCACGGATGCAGGACAGAAGGAGGAATAAACCATGAAAGCGGAAAACACAACAAAGATCCAGTTTGATTCCCTCAGCGTGAACGAAAGCTACGCCCGGGGCGCAGCAGCGGCCTTTCTTGCCCGGTACGACCCCACCGTGCCGCAGCTGGCCGATATCAAAACGGCAGTGTCTGAGGCGGTGACCAACTGCATCGTCCATGCCTACCCGGACCACATCGGGCCGGTGGCCATGAGCATTGCAGTCTATCCCGGGCGGGAGGTGCACATCACGGTGGCAGATAAGGGTATCGGCATCCCGGATATCCCGCAGGCCATGGAACCGCTGTACACCACTGGAAACCCGGAGGAACGCTCCGGCCTGGGCTTTGCGGTGATGCAGAGCTTTATGGATAAGGTCAAGGTCATCTCAAAGCCCGGCAAGGGTACAAAGGTGCTGCTCATCAAGCGTCTGGCCCAGAGAGAATGATACATAACAGGAAAGGCAGGCAGGAGCATGGTATCGGATAAGACCCGGCGGGACGCATTCATTGAGCAGAATCTGGGGCTGGTGCACGCCTGCGCCGGGCGCTTCCGCGGGCGGGGCATAGAGTACGATGACCTGTACAGTGCCGGATGCATGGGACTTGTAAAAGCCTGCGATAATTTTGATGAGAGCCGCGGCGTATGCTTTTCTACCTATGCAGTGCCGGTAATTTTAGGCGAGATCAAAAAGCTGTTCCGGGATGGCGGCACAGTCAAGGTGAGCCGCTCTTTAAAAGAATTAGGAATGCGCGTACAGGCGGCACGGGAGCATCACATGAAAGTGTGCGGTACGGAGCCGACCCTTTCTCAGCTGGCGGAAGAATTGAATGAACCTGCAGAGAACATCACACTTGCCATTCAGGCGGCACAGCCTGCCATGAGCCTGACCCCGGAAAATGAAGAAGAGGACCGGCAGATGGATATTCCAGTAGAATCCCCGGAAGAAGCATTGGCAGAACGTATCAGTCTGGAAGAGGTGCTTCACGCTTTGCCGGAACAGGACAAGCAATTGATCCGCCTGCGGTTTTATGGAAACAAGACCCAGAGTGAAACTGCAAAGGTGCTGCATACCACGCAGGTGCAGATCTCCCGGCGGGAACGCAAGATACTGGTGCAGCTGCGCCGCCGACTTTAGAAGATTAGATGTCATACTTTCCAGATTAAAAGGAAAAAACTGGGCAAAAAGCCAAAAGCCGGATTTTTGCGAAAAATATGAAGAAAATGCTTGCTTTTTGCAAAAGGCTGTGCTAAAATACATTACTGTCAGGCGGACATCCGACAGAATGAAACACTTCAGAAGGAACGTCCTAACGTGAAGAATCGATGAGCTTCGACAAGAAACTCAAAAATAATTCAAAAAAGTGCTTGACAACTTATCACGAAAGTGATAAAATAAATAAGCTTTCAGCCGCAAGGCTGAGGCACACAGGACCTTGAAAATTGAACAATATCGAAAACTTGTAAGGAACCTTTTAAGTGTTTGGAAAACACTAAAACAATTCAAAAGTAATTCACACAGGACGCAAGCGATTGCGTGCTGAGCGAACAAGATTTAACACTTTAAAAGTGATAAATATCATTTATAAAGAGTTTGATCCTGGCTCAGGACGAACGCTGGCGGCGCGCCTAACACATGCAAGTCGAACGAGCGAGAGAGAGCTTGCTTTCTCGAGCGAGTGGCGAACGGGTGAGTAACGCGTGAGGAACCTGCCTCAAAGAGGGGGACAACAGTTGGAAACGACTGCTAATACCGCATAAGCCCACAGCTCCGCATGGAGCAGGGGGAAAAGGAGCAATCCGCTTTGAGATGGCCTCGCGTCCGATTAGCTAGTTGGTGAGGTAACGGCCCACCAAGGCGACGATCGGTAGCCGGGCTGAGAGGCCGATCGGCCACATTGGGACTGAGACACGGCCCAGACTCCTACGGGAGGCAGCAGTGGGGAATATTGCACAATGGGGAAACCCTGATGCAGCGACGCCGCGTGGAGGAAGAAGGTCTTCGGATTGTAAACTCCTGTTGTTGGGGAAGATAATGACGGTACCCAACAAGGAAGTGACGGCTAACTACGTGCCAGCAGCCGCGGTAAAACGTAGGTCACAAGCGTTGTCCGGAATTACTGGGTGTAAAGGAGCGCAGGCGGGAAGACAAGTTGGAAGTGAAATCTATGGGCTCAACCCATAAACTGCTTTCAAAACTGTTTTTCTTGAGTAGTGCAGAGGTAGGCGGAATTCCCGGTGTAGCGGTGGAATGCGTAGATATCGGGAGGAACACCAGTGGCGAAGGCGGCCTACTGGGCACCAACTGACGCTGAGGCTCGAAAGTGTGGGTAGCAAACAGGATTAGATACCCTGGTAGTCCACACCGTAAACGATGATTACTAGGTGTTGGAGGATTGACCCCTTCAGTGCCGCAGTTAACACAATAAGTAATCCACCTGGGGAGTACGACCGCAAGGTTGAAACTCAAAGGAATTGACGGGGGCCCGCACAAGCAGTGGAGTATGTGGTTTAATTCGACGCAACGCGAAGAACCTTACCAAGTCTTGACATCCCTTGACAGGCATAGAAATATGTTTTCTCTTCGGAGCAAGGAGACAGGTGGTGCATGGTTGTCGTCAGCTCGTGTCGTGAGATGTTGGGTTAAGTCCCGCAACGAGCGCAACCCTTATGGTCAGTTACTACGCAAGAGGACTCTGGCCAGACTGCCGTTGACAAAACGGAGGAAGGTGGGGATGACGTCAAATCATCATGCCCTTTATGACTTGGGCTACACACGTACTACAATGGCGTTAAACAAAGAGAAGCAAGACCGCGAGGTGGAGCAAAACTCAGAAACAACGTCCCAGTTCGGACTGCAGGCTGCAACTCGCCTGCACGAAGTCGGAATTGCTAGTAATCGTGGATCAGCATGCCACGGTGAATACGTTCCCGGGCCTTGTACACACCGCCCGTCACACCATGAGAGCCGGGGGGACCCGAAGTCGGTAGTCTAACCGTAAGGAGGACGCCGCCGAAGGTAAAACTGGTGATTGGGGTGAAGTCGTAACAAGGTAGCCGTAGGAGAACCTGCGGCTGGATCACCTCCTTTCTAAGGAGTCAGGCGAAAGAGCGACATCGAAGATGGAGATCTTCGGACAGGTAACAAACAAGCAGAGTAGATATTGTTCGATTTTGAGGGCCCTGAAAAGGGAACTCAATTCCTAATGTGGGGGTTTAGCTCAGCTGGGAGAGCACCTGCTTTGCAAGCAGGGGGTCAAGGGTTCGATTCCCTTAATCTCCACCACATGGGCCAATAGCTCAGCTGGCTAGAGCACACGACTGATAATCGTGAGGTCGATGGTTCGAGTCCATTTTGGCCCACCATGTGATGAAGAGCAAAGTTTCGGGAGACCGGGCTTTGAAGGACATCACCAAGACGTACCTTGAAAACTGAATAATAACTGCGAAACAAAGATTATAGTAAGTTCTTTTTTAAGAAATATTACAATTTCAAAAGGAAGGGTAACAATAATCTTCGTTGGCAAGAGAGAATCAAGAGGATACCAAATGTTCTTGAAAGAACGTTTGAAAGGTCAAGCGAACAAGGGCGCAGGGCGAATGCCTTGGCACTGGGAGCCGATGAAAGACGTGATAAGCTGCGATAAGCTTCGGGGAGCTGCAAATAAGCATTGATCCGGAGATTTCTGAATGAGGAAACTCACCTGGGTTCATACTCAGGTACGTTATACTGAACTTCAAAATAGGTATATCGAGGGAACCGCCTGAACTGAAACATCTAAGTAGGGCGAGGAAGAGACATCAAACGAGATTCCGTAAGTAGTGGCGAGCGAACGCGGAAGAGGGCAAACCGAGAGTAGAAATACTTTCGGGGTACGGAGCGCATTTAGGACTTAAGTTGTTAACCGAACGGCATGGGAAGGCCGGTCAGAGAGTGTGAGAACCACGTAGGTGAAAACGACAAGAGCCGAGCGAATTCCAGAGTACGGCCAGACACGTGAAACCTGGTCGGAATACGGGGGGACCACCCTCCAACCCTAAATACTACCCAGTGACCGATAGCGTATAGTACTGTGAAGGAAAGGTGAAAAGCACCCGGAGGGAGTGAAAAGAACCTGAAACCCTGTGCCTACAAGCACCTAGAGCGCGTCAAAGCGTGATAGGGTACTTTTGTAGAACGGTCCGGCGAGCGATTGTATGCAGCAAGGTTAAGGACTTAAGGTCTGGAGCCGAAGCGAAAGCGAGTTTGAAAAGGGCGTTAAGTTGCATATAATGGGCCCGAAACCGGGTGACCTACCCATGGTCAGGTTGAAGTGGAAGTAAAATTCCATGGAGGACCGAACCGACCTCCGTTGAAAAGGCGGCGGATGAACTGTGGGTAGCGGAGAAATTCCAATCGAACCCGGAGATAGCTGGTTCTCCCCGAAATAGTTTTAGGACTAGCCTCAAGTTAGATACCTGGAGGTAAAGCACTGAATAGCCTAGCGGCCGAGAGGTTAGCGAAGCTTATCAAACTCAGAATGCCAGAATATTGATGGTTGGGAGTCAGACAGTGTCAGATAAATGTCATTGTCAAAAGGAAACAGCCCAGATCTACAGCTAAGGTCCCAAAGTCAGGTTAAGTGGAAAACGATGTGAAGATACGTAGACAACCAGGATGTTGGCTCAGAAGCAGCCACTCATTCAAAGAGTGCGTAATAGCTCACTGGTCGAGCGTCTTTGCGCGGAGAATTTAACGGGGCTAAACCTGACACCGAAGCTTAGGCAGCATGTTTACATGCTGGGTAGGGGAGCGTTGTATACGCGGTGAAACAGTAGCGCAAGCGGCTGTGGAGTGTATAGAAGTGAGAATGCCGGAATGAGTAGCGCGAATGCAGTGAGAATCTGCATGGCCGAAAGCCTCAGGTTTCTGGAGGAAGGTTCGTCCGCTCCAGGTTAGTCGGGAGCTAAGGTGAGGCCTAACGGCGTAGCCGATGCACAGACGGTAGAGATTCCGTCACCACCAAAAGAGTTAAACACAGGGACACATATGAAGTCTCGGAGCCGGGTGTTGGTTCCGGTAGCGATCGAGGGAAGTTAGTACCGAAGTCCGGGATGGAAGATGGCGAGAAAAGCTGTGTGAATTTCTGCGGTGCCCGTACCGCAAACCGACACAGGTAGGTAGGAAGAAGATTCTAAGGCCAACGGGAGAAGGGTTGTTAAGGAACTCGGCAAATTGACCCCGTAACTTCGGGAGAAGGGGTGCTGCAGCAATGCAGCCGCAGAGAATCGGCCCAAGCAACTGTTTACCAAAAACACAGGTTTGTGCTAAATCGAAAGATGACGTATACGAGCTGACGCCTGCCCGGTGCTGGAAGGTTAAGAGGAGATGTGCAAGCATTGAATCGAAGCCCCAGTGAACGGCGGCCGTAACTATAACGGTCCTAAGGTAGCGAAATTCCTTGTCAGGTAAGTTCTGACCCGCATGAAAGGCGTAATGATTTGGGCACTGTCTCAACAGCCCGCCCGGCGAAATTGTAGTACCGGTGAAGATGCCGGTTACCCGCGACAGGACGGAAAGACCCCATGGAGCTTTACTGTAGCCTAATATTGGGTTTCGATGTTGCATGCACAGGATAGATGGGACACTGGGAAGCACGGGCTTTGGCGCGTGTGGAGTGGCCGTTGGGATACCATCCTTGCGATATTGGAATTCTAACCTGCGCCTTTGAATCAAGGCGGGGGACATTGTTAGGTGGGCAGTTTGACTGGGGCGGTCGCCTCCTAAAAAGTAACGGAGGCGTTCAAAGGTTCGCTCAGCTTGAACGGAAATCAAGCAAAGAGTGCAAACGCAGAAGCGAGCCTAACTGCGAGACTGACGGGTCGAGCAGTAACGAAAGTTGGAGTTAGTGATCCGGTGGTATGTGAGTGGAAATGCCATCGCTCAACGGATAAAAGTTACCCTGGGGATAACAGGCTGATCTCCCCCAAGAGTCCACATCGACGGGGAGGTTTGGCACCTCGATGTCGGCTCATCGCATCCTGGGGCTGTAGTCGGTCCCAAGGGTTTGGCTGTTCGCCAATTAAAGCGGTACGCGAGCTGGGTTCAGAACGTCGTGAGACAGTTCGGTCCCTATCTGTCGTGGGCGCAGGATATTTGATGGGAGCTGTTCCTAGTACGAGAGGACCGGAGCGGACGTACCTCTGGCGCACCAGTTGTTCTGCCAAGAGCATAGCTGGGCAACTATGTACGGATCGGATAAACGCTGAAAGCATCTAAGCGTGAAGCCGACCCAAAGATAAGATATCCCACTGATTTGATCAGGTAAGACCCCTTGAAGACTACAAGGTTGATAGGCATGACGTGTAAGTGGAGTGATCCATTCAGCAAGCGTGTACTAATAGGTCGAGGGCTTGACCACAATTCGCTTGAGACTTTTAAGTCAACGAAAGAAATGTAAGCAGTGATTATTCAGTTTTGAAGGCACGTCCTTCTAAGAAACACTGGACAAAGTACAACAGATATGTTATACTGGTTCAGTCAGATCGGTCGGTGTCGATGACGGTGAGGTTCCACCTGTTCCCATTCCGAACACAGAAGTTAAGCTCACTTGTGCCGAAGATAGTTCGCTGGAAACGGCTTGTGAAAATAGGTAGACGCCGACTTTTATATGGCCCGTTGGTCAAGCGGTTAAGACAGAGGCCTCTCACGCCTTTAACATCGGTTCGATTCCGGTACGGGTCATATTTGCACCTCTAGCTCAGTTGGTAGAGCAACTGACTCTTAATCAGTGGGCCCAGGGTTCGAGTCCCTGGAGGTGCACCACAACAACAAAATCCGAACTTTTTTCCAATAGGAGAAGGGTTCGGATTTTTTGTGTTCTATGGGAGAAAAATTTCCATTGACTGTACCGGGGTTGAGGATGCACTGGACGTGACCATGGCGCAGCAGACGGAACTGGACTACATCATCTACAATGACCCACTGGGCTATGCGGATTTGATTCTGAACGGCGAGCCGGAAGAATATTTGAAGAATGTGTCCGGTAGTTGTACACTAAAAGATTAAAAGTAATTGTCTGTCGAACAAAAATATTCGGCAGACAATTTTTTTCATAGATTTAGAAGTACTGTCAGTTCCAACCATACAAAAACGTTGGGTTCAACAGGTGAATCTTTGCACCGGAAAAATCAAGGATCCTCTCATCGCGCATCCGGCACAGCTCACGGAAAGAGCACTGCGGTCCACACAGAGGAAATCTGCCAGTTCTGTCCGGGTGTAGGGCAGACTGTAACAGCCTTTTTCATCGGGTGTCAAGGTTTGAAGATAAATCTTCAGACGATCTCGAAGCCGTTTTTGTGCTAAAATACGCACTTTGGTGTTAAAAAAGAGAAGTTGCTGCGCCATATCCTGCATAAGATTTGCTGTGACTTGCATCCGGCAGGGACAGGTCAGCGTCTTCTGTGACATCAATGCGCTGAAATCCAGCTGCATTACGGTACAGTCCGAACTGGCACGCAGACAGACCGGACTTGCCGTCCAGCCAGTACAGGCCAGTTCTGCACCAAATACTTCTCCGGGACAAAAACGGCAGATGCTGATTTGATTGCCATTTTCATCATAAAAAAATTCTTCCATCGTGCCATCCAGCAGAACACCCGTATTGTGGCTCTGCTCACCCAGCTCGACGATGTGCGCACCACGAGGATATTCACGGACAGTCGCATTCAAGCAACTAAGGACTTCCCTATATTTTCGTGGCTGGATGCCGTTGAACATGCCGCATTGCTGTAAAATTGAATAATATTGCTCCATCTTAAAATTTACTTTGCCGTTGCCATAACAACGGACACTCCGAGGTAGTTGTGTTAAACTCTTGGTTAGAGATGTCTAATTAAAAGGCATCATTATTATACGGTATAAAGTTTGAAATGTCAAACCCTATAACGTTCAGGGTTGATATCGAAGGAGTGAGACAATGCTTTCGTTGGGAATGGATATCGGTACATCAACGGTCAAGTTGGTGCTGTTGAAAAATCAAGAAATTGAAAAGCAGTGGATGGCGGTGCATCATGGCAACCCTTTTGTCTGCCTGAAAAGGGTCTTTCCACGTTGGAACTGGCGATGGATACTCCGTTTTCACTCTGTGTGACCGGAAGCAACACGGAGGCTCTGCTGGAGCAAGATTCAGCCATTCCCTCTTTAGGCGATATCCCAGCTATCGTCGAGGGTGTGCGCTGGATCATTCCGCAGGTGGGTTCGGTCATTGAAATTGGCAGTCAGGGCGCGCGATTCATCACGGACTTGCAGAGCCGCGCACCTCAGTTTTCAGTCAACGAACACTGCGCGGGCGGTACAGGTTCGTTCTTTGAAGACCAGATGTCTCGTGTGGGCTGCAGGCTGGAGGATTACTCTTCTCTGGTAAAGCAGGCACAGAGTGTTCCGCGCCTTTCCGGTCGGTGTGCGGTCTTTGCCAAAACAGATATCATCCACCGCCAGCAGGAAGGAGTTTCCACACCGGATATCCTGTTGGGGTTGTGTTATGCCATAATCCGGAACTATAAGGCGACCATCGTGCGGCGGCTTCCGGTCTGTAAACCTGTGGTATTCTGCGGTGGTGTTACCTGCAATGCAGGCGTGATCCGAGCCATCCGGGATGTATTCGGGTTGAGTGAGAAAGAACTCATCGTTCCGGAGTTTGCCCGATATGAAGCGGCTCTTGGTGCTGCACTCAAAGCATCCGGCTCGTTCACGTTACGTCAACTGAATGATTCTCTGGACCGTACACTAACAACACACCACACGGTCGGAACATTGCCCAAACTGGAACTGCGCTCCGGCACGAGCCTTGCGGAGCCAAACGCTACCAAGATCATTCCAGAAAGCGGCTGCGCATTGGGCATCGACATCGGTTCTACCAGTACCGATCTTGTTCTGGTCGGTGCTGACGGTGAACTGGTAGACTTTCAATATCTGCGCACCGCAGGTGACCGGAAGGAGCTGTCCGCAAAGGACTTGCAAGTATTCGTCAGCGGTTTGGTGATATCCGGTTTACGGCTGTCGGCGTGACCGGCTCCGGACGTGAGCGTGTCGGCAAGCGCATCGGCGCGGATGCTGTCCGGGATGAGATCACTGCGCAGGCCAAGGGTGCAGCTCACTGGGTGCCGGAAGTCGATACTGTGTTTGAGATCGGCGGACAGGATAGCAAATACATCAGCATCCAGAACGGTGAAGTTGTGGATTTTCAGATGAACAAGATCTGTGCTGCCGTTACCGGTTCTTTTGTGGAAGAACAAGCTGCCCGTATGGGCATCCCACTGGCGGAGTTTGGCACATTAGCCTTATCCTCTGAACATCCGGCATCCTTGGGAGAACGGTGCACGGTGTTTATCGAAACGGCCATTGCGTCCGCTTCCGCTGAAGGTATTTCACGGGCGGATATTGCCGCAGGCCTTTGTCATTCCATCGTGCAGAACTATCTGCATAAAGTGGTTGGTTCTAAACCTGTGGGTCAGCACATCGTTTTGCAGGGTGGTGTCGATTACAACCCCGGCATTGTGGCGGCATTCCAATCCGCATACGGCGACCGCGTACAGGTCAGCCCGATCTTTTCCATCAGTGGTGCGTATGGCGCGGCTTTGCTGGCACATGAAGCTGTGGGCGACGCACTCAGTCGATTTGTGGGATTTGACCGCCCGGCAAAGGACGCAGAAGACAGCCGCAGTGCGGAGATTCAGAAGAATATTGACTTCTACAAGCAGGCGGACAAACTGCTTTTGGAGGGTTACACTGGCAAACGTGACCCACGTAAAAAGACCGTAGGTGTGCCTTTTGCGTTGATGATCCACAAATTCTTCCCGATGGCGAATGCCTTCTTTACCTCGTTGGGCTTCAATGTCGTCCTGACCGACCCCACCAGTGAGGAAACGATCCGGCTGGCTCAGCAGACCGCACAAGGGGAGACCTGCTACCCGGTCAAACTTATTTACGGCCATATGCAGCAGCTCATCGACCAAAAGTAGATTATATCTTCCTGCCCACCATCCACACGATGAAGCACGAAAGAGCCGTGTGAAACACAACTACGGCTGCGTCTATATGCAGACGGCAGCCGCATCCATTGCCAAAGCTCTGGACATTGAGAGCAAGGGCATCACTCTGCTCAGTCCGGTATTCAATCTCGATTTTGGGCAGGAAGCTATGGCATCTGCAATGCTGGGACTGAGCAAGATTTTAGGAATCCCGAAACCGTTTTGTGCCAAAGCTCTGCTCAGTGGTGCCATGGCGGTGCGCCGCCATACCGCCGCCGTGGAAAAACAGGGCAAAGCTCTGCTGGCTACCCTGAGACCGGACGATAAAGTGTTAGTACTCATCACCCGAAACTACGGCGTTTCCGACCCCATCCTGAACATGGGCATCCCGGAACTGCTGTTGGAGCGGGGCTACAGGGTCATCACGCTGAGCCACCTGCCCGGTCATGCGCTGGACATCTCCGATGAATACGATAATCTTTATTATCCGTTCGGGCAGCATATCCTGTCCGGAGCAAAGCTGATTGCTCACCACCCGAACCTCTACGCTGTCTACCTGACGAACCACGGCTGCGGCCCGGACACCATGCTCTCACACCTGTTCAAGCAGGAGATGGGCGATAAACCCTACCTGCAAATCGAAGTGGACGAGCACTTTTCCAATGTGGGTGTCATCACTCGCATTGAAGCGTTCCTGAACAGCTTGCAACACCGCCCGGCGGTGGCTCTGCCGATAGATTTCAACATCGAGCAGGTCGATATTCACCCTGTCGTCTGGCACAGACACCATCCCCAATGTGCCACTCTATCTTCCGGCGATGGGTGCTTATACGCCCTATCTGGCCGCATATTTCAAACAGCAAGGGGCAGATCCCTACGAGCTGCAGCACCTGACGGACGATATTCTAAGCCTTGGCCGAGCAGAGACGAGTGCAAAAGAATACCTGCCTTTCCCGGCACTGCTGGGCAGTATCCTTGCCGAGCGAAAAACGACCAGACACATGCGCAGTTCCTGATTCCGCAGACGCAGGGAGCGGAAGCAGACGGTCAATACGCCCGTGTCATCCGTGCTGTGTTGGACCGCAGAAAAGAGCTGAAGGCTCAACTGGTCAGCCCGATGCTGGAAACACTGCCCGAAATGGCGCAGAACCGTGATGCTCTCTTCCGCGCACTGTTGGCGGGAGATATCCTCTATGCTGCTCCGGCAGATAAACGTGCAGACATTTCGGCACAGTGGGATGCTCTGCCCGGCTGGGAGCAGCTGCACGCTGCGGCGAGGGAAATCGGCGCACTTCCCACCACCAAAGGCCGCCGTATCGCTGCTGTTGGTACGCCGCTCTGCCTGACAGAACTGGACAGCGGCGTACTTGCCGCGCTGGAAGCCGAAGGCGAACAGGTACTTCGCGCCCCACTCAGCGAGGCACTCTGGTTTCTGTGGAAAGACAATTTGGATGAAAACAAACCATCGGCTGGTTGGCTTGACCAGATGCAGAGGCAGATGCAGACCCTTGGTAATGAACTTGGAGCGCACAGTGCCTTTGCGGAAGACGCTGAAACACTGTTCCTCATTGCGGACTCTGCCTTGCCGAATTTTTCAGGCGGGAACGGTCGATATCGGTACGCCAAGGCCGTGGAGCTTTCTGGCCGTACCAATGCAGTGCTGACCCTTGCACCCCGGTATGAAAATACCGCTATGATTCTGGATATGCGCGGCCTGCACGATGCCTGCAGTGCCCCACTGTTCCAGCTTTCCCTTGATAACGACTGGGATGAAACTGCATGGAGCCGCCTGCGTTCGTTCCTCTACTACTGCTGAATCTGGCAGACGCAAAGAACCCGTCCGGTACGTCCGGACGGGTTCTTTGCGTCAGTTATGAAACAGAAAATCGCTTATTCGATGACCAGCAGCAGGCTCATTTTGAATTTGCCCTGTGCGGTGACGCTGTGCAGGCCGTTCTTATCGAAGCGGAAGCTCTCGCCTGCGTTCAGCTCGTAATCCTTGCCCTCATAGCCAATAATGGCCTTGCCTTCGAGGGCGGTCAGGATGGCATTGCCGGGAGCACGGTGCGGGGTCAGGCCGGTGCCCTCGTCAAAAGCCATCAGGACAAATTTCATGTTGTCTGCGTGAGCGATGTCCAGATTGGCGATGCTGCCCTCTTCATAAGAAATGAGCTCCTTCAGTTCGGTGGGCTGGCCTGCCTTGATGATGTTGTTCATGGTAAAATTCTCCTTTTCAAAATGATTTCGGTATAGATCATTCCACTGTCGGTTTTGTGCCGCACAGTGTTTTCGGCGGTACATACAGCACTTCTCCGGGTTTGACAGACACCTCCTGCCCATCGACTCCCAGAAGAAACTTGCCGTTTCCCTCACCACCCAGATAAAGAGTGGTGCAGTCATAGTATTCTGGGGTAATAGAAGTGCCTGCGCCCAAGGAAAACCATGTTACCGGCACTCCATAGCCCAGTCCGGAAGGTCGGGAAACGGTCATAGCGTCCCGGATCGGGCGAACCTGGGAAAGTGTAAAAGGGACATTGTTCATACAGCAGTTTCCTCCCGCAGAGCAACCGGAACGATGCTGCGCACCGACCGCCCCTGATAATGCAGTTCATCCACCAGCACCTGAACATCAAAAGAATACGAGATGTTCTCCTCGTTCAAGATCTCCGCAGCTGGACCGTAGAAAAATTCGCCTTTGCGGTTCAGCATCAGGGCTTCGTCCGCTACGCTCATGGCATTGGTGGGATAGTGGGTATTCATGATGGCACTGATGCCGGATTCATGCGCCAGCCGCTCCACCATATTCAGCACTAAGATCTGATTGTGGAAATCCAGACCGGTTTCCGGCTCGTCCAGAATGATGAGCTTCGGCTCATTGATGAGGGCACGGGCAATGAGCACCATTTGTAGTTCACCGCCGCTCATCCGGTTGCAGTCCTTGTTGGCAAGACGGGTGATCCCCACTCGTTCCATCATGGCTTCCGCCATTTCGATTTCCTCTTTGCCGGGTTGCTGAAAGGCTCCGAGATGCGCACTGCGCCCCAGCAGAACCATTTCCAGACCGGTGTAGGAAAAAGCGAAGCCACGGGACTGCGGAATGTAGGAGATAGTGCTCCAGACATCCTTCGGCTTGAGGGTGTGGATATCCTTCCCATAAAATAGGTTTTTTCCGCTGTGCCATGGCAGCAGACCGATCATGCACTTGAGCAGGGTGGTTTTACCAATGCCGTTTGGACCAAGAATCGCAAGGATATGGCCTTCTTCCAGGCTCAAATTGATGTTTTCGAGAATCACAGGCTGCTTTGGGTAGCCAAAACAACCGTTCTGCACTTCCAAGATCATTGCAGGTTGCTCCTTGTTTTATTCAGCAGAGAAATAAACGCCGGTGCACCGATGATAGCGGTGAGAATGGAAAGGGGCAGCTCGATGATGCTGATGCTGCGGGACAGGGTATCGATCAGGATCATAAAGCTGGCACCCAGACTGAGACTGAGGGGCACCACATAACGGTTATTGCTTCCTACCAGCATCCGGGATGCGTGTGGAATCAGCAGACCAATCCAGCCCACCTGACCGCACATGGAAACGGCAGAAGCCGTGACCAGCGTAGATGCAACAATAAACAGCATCTGGGTCTGTTTGATGTTGATGCCGCTGGCACGAGCCTCGTCATCACTCAGTGAAAGGATGTTCAGCCGCCAGCGCAGTAGATAGATGATGATAATTCCGGCAACGATAAGTGGGCAGCCAATCAGGATCTTCTGGTAGCTGGCACTGGTAAAGCTGCCCAAGAGCCAGTAGGTGATCTCCGGCAGCTTGTCCTGCGGATCGGCAGTATATTTCAGCAGCGAACCCAGTGCGTTGAACAGAGAGGATGCAATCGTACCGGCCAGCACCAGATAAACCATAGAACGCCCATCACTCTTGCCTGCGATTTTCAGAGTAAAACAGACGGAGATCAGGCCAAAGACCAAGGCGATGAGCTGCGTTTCCAGAATACTGCAAGACAGGATAATGGCAAGAATTGCACCCACGCAGGTGCCGCTGGTCACACCCAAAATATCCGGTGTGGCAAGCGGATTGGAGAATAAGGATTGATAGGTATTGCCTGCACAAGACAGACCTGCGCCGACGATGATGGCCATCAGAATGCGGGGCACCGCAGATTGATGACGATGGAGTAGTTCTGTACATTTGAGGTGCTCTCACCCGTCAGAGCAGTGCGCAAAGCTGTGAGAACTTCGCCTGCCGGAACATTCATTCGCCCAAAGCACAGGCAGATGAGTGCGGTCACAAGGGGAAAAGCAAACATCAATACCACGGCCAGAGGAGTGAACCGGCCTTTTTTGATCCAGATGGTATCTTTCATCAGTACAGCAGCATTTCCTCCAACTCGTCATCTGTCACATCGTAGCCGTACCATGTCTTGTAATATTCCTTGATGGTATCGCCCAGCGGATAATCGGCAAAAGCATCCGGGTAGGTGTTGCAGGCCAGCCATGCCAGCACCAGCGGAGCATCCGGATTCGGGGTAAACCAGTTCCACATACCGAGGGTCGTATTGTAGACACGGCCATTCTGTACTGCGGTCAGAGTGGAGAAATCGGCACCGTCCACATTGCCGCTCAGCACGTCCTCGGTGCGCAGGGCTGCAGGCCGGGACCATCCAGGAAGAGGATATCCGGATCCCAGCTATAAATCTGCTCCATGCTGGCCTGTGCAAAGCCAGTGGCTTCCAGTGCCTTGTCCGTTACGCCCAGACGCTTCATCCAGTAGGTTCCAAAGGTGCCCTGACCGGATACCTGCGGCACACCGTCTGCATACTTCCACAGGATCAATGCGCTGGGGCGATCTGTTTCAGGAACTTCCGCAATACGGGCTTCCACATCGGTCACGATCTCATCACCGGCAGCAACAAAGGCGTCGGTCTTGCCCGGTTCGTTGAAGATCTGCTCCAGCAGCTTCAGCCACTCTTCGTAACGTTCAATGGGATCAGCTTCCGTAGATGCGCCCACGGTAGCGAAACCGATGGAGGGGATTCCGCTGGCCTTCAGGATTTCGGCATGGGAGGAGTTGCCAGCATTGTACAGGATAACATCAGGGTTCAGCTTCATGATCTCCTCGATGTTCAGGTCGCTCTGAGCATAGACCGTATCGCTGGACTTCAGAAGCTCCGGGGCGATATTCTTCAATACAGTGTCAGAAATGACCGACTTGAAAGAACCGCAGTAACCCACGATGTAGGGAGCACTGCCCTCAAAATAAGCCATGTAGGCGGACAGGATTGGAATCTGGTCGATGACGACACGGGTGACCTTATTAGGCACTTCTACTTCGTTGCCGCCGTGGTCTACGACGGTATGGGTACCGGTCTCATCCATAGATGCGGCAGAGGAAGTTGCTTCGCTGGATACAGCGGAAGAAGCCACAGAAGAAGCCGTGCTGCTGGAAGAAGAACCGCAGGCGGCCAGAACACCGGCTGCACTTACAGCAGCCATGGCAGTGATAAACGAACGACGAGAAATCTTTTTCATGGAAAACTCCTTTGATAAATCAATGGTTCTTTGGTTGTGGCGGTTAGTTAGCAATAACCAACTTCAGGGAATTTTATCAAATTCACTTTCCTTTGTCGGTTGCTATGGCAACGGCAGCGCAAATTTATGTGATGGTAAAATAGCAACAAAAAAGGGTGCGCCCCTGAATAGGACGCACCCTGCCATCGCAATTCACGATTTGATTCGTTGATAACAACCGTGAATTGCATATCGCAAATCGGCCGTTGGGAATTGCGCTGTTTGTAAAACGTGCGATTAAGACCACAGACAACAGCGATATGTACAGCAGGGAGTTCCCCGTCGGAAACGCTCTGTTTTTCTTCATATCTGCTCAGCTTTGCTGCCGGAGCTATGCTGTATGTGGTGGTGGAGGAACTAATCCCGAAAATGTCGCAGGGCAGCACTCCAACGTTGGCACGGTGTTTTGTGGTGGGCTTCAGCGTGATGATGGTGCTGGATGTGGCACTGGGGTGACGGTTTGGGGACGGAAGCGAAATCTCTTTCAAAATCTCCGAAAATTCCTAAATTTCTTGACAGAGGAGACGGAAGGGCGTATTATTTTGGCAGAAGGACCGCTGAGAAGCGGCTTTTTATAAGACTGAAAGTTAGCTTTATCTAACTCGTAACTCTGCCCTATACGAAGAAATATATCTCTTCTATTTACAGGTGGAAAATAAATAGAGAAGGAGCGTATCACGATGAAGATCTACCATTTTGGTGCAGAGGATGCCCCAGTGCTGTTGCTGCTGCCGGGCACCTGTTGCCATTGAAAAGCAATTTCGGTGCGGTGATCCCGCTTCTGGCTGACAGCTTCCGGGTGCTGTGCGTCAGCTACGATGGCTTTGATGAGACTGAACAGACCGAATTTCCCACCATGCTGGAGGAGACCGAAAAGATCGAGGCCTACCTCAAGAACCACTGCGGCGGTCGCATCCGGCGACCTACGGCTGCTCTCTGGGCGGCTCGTTTGTGGGGCTGCTGGCGGCGCGGCAGAACATCCACATGGACTACGGCATTCTGGGTAGCTCCGATTTGGATCAGGCGTCGCCGCTGACGGCAAGCTTGCAAACGGATTTTCTGCTGCCATTGATCTACCCTGTGGTGCGGGATGGAAAGATTAAGGCGAAATTTCTCCAAAAGCGTCTGGATCAGCGTGCCAGAGAGTCGGGGGATTATGTCAAAGCCTTTCTGAAAATGTTCGGTGAGGCCCGCCCTTATGTGACCATGCAGAGCTGTAAAATCAGTTCTATTCCGATCTTATCACTCCGCTGCCGGATAAGATCCATGTGCCCGGTACCGAGATCCATATCTTTTACGCCCTGAAGATGGGCAAAAAATACCGTGCCCGGTATCAGCAGCATTTTGCACATCCTGTTCTCCATGAGCAGAACTTGCAGCACGAGGAATTGCTGGCCTGTCACCCGGAGCAGTGGGCGCATCTGGTAAAAGTATTGCATTGTGAACGGTAAAATGTATCTGGAGCAAGCAGGATTTTGTAAGATCCAGAACCACAAAAATAAAAAGGGCTGGCTGTGCATCACAGCACAGAAATGAGGTGCGATCATGTCGAAAAAGGCAACGGAATTTCAAAGAAAAGCAATGAGCTGGACGTACCGGGGCAAGGAGATCTTCAAGCCATTGAACACCGGCTGGATCGACGAGAATGTTGCCTGCGTGCGCGAATGGGTGGCGAACATCTTCTTCTACCGCAAAGGCGATACGACCATTATGGTCGATGCCGGGTACAACTACGAAAAAATGAGCTGGCTTGTGATTGATCCGAAGTCGATACACCATATCCTTATCACCCATCAGGACACCGACCATGTGGGTGCGGTGGAAGCAGACAGTCCAGAGCTGTTCCGAAATGCGAATCTGTACATCGGTGAGATCGAGAACCGGTATCTCACCGGCGAGGTGCGGCGAAAAGTCATCTATCATCTCTATAAATTGCCGCAGGTCACGATCAACAACGAAAAGGTGCTGCTGCATGACGGCGAGGTTTTCGACATTGACGGCATCAAAATCGAATGCTTCCTTGTTCCCGGTCACACCTGGGGCATATGGTCTACCTCATTGACGATAAGTACCTTTTACCGGCGACACGCTGTGGTTTGGCGCGGACGGCGGCTACAGCTTCATTTCCTCGCTGGCGGAGGACAATAAGCTGGCTGTGCAGTCACTGGCGGAGCTGGAGCGGAAACTGCGCGCACGTGGGCTGCATCCATATTTCATCACCGGTCACACGGGATGGACGGACAATTTTGCCTTTGCGTTTGCCCACAAAGACAAGAGCTGTTCACCATTCAAAAAACGAGTACACGACCCATCGGCACCCTATGATGCCTACGACGAATCGGACGACACCGAAGAAAATGCAAAGAGCGGTTTTCTGAAAGGCGTGGGAAGATGAAGGACAGCGAATTACAAATTGACCGTAGCTGCCATGTGCTATATTCCAAACCCTGCAAAAAGGAAATTCTGGCGAAAATCACTCTGCACTATCCGGAGGTGGAGCGCGAGGCGGTCTGGGAGCAGGTGCAGCTGAGATACGCAGAGCTTCTTTCCAAGTGGCGCACCGACCTCGGCGGTAAAAAGAATTTTCACAACGGCGTAGGCGGCACCTACGACTGCATCGTCATCATGTGCTTTTACGATGTGTGCCGGGATGTGGTCACATTCCGCGAAATGGAAGAGATAGAAGAAAATCTGATCCTGCCGTCCTTCTGGAAGCTGCGATTCGTTGACATCAACAAGCCATTCTGGAAAAAGCTGATGTATCGGGCATTCAGCACCGCCCAAAAGCACTGTGACACATGGCATGATTACGAGATGGATGTTGCGCCTTACGAAAACAGCAAGCCCATCTATTATGAATTTACGGCGTGTCCGGCGGCGGAATTTGCCAAGCGGTTAGGATTTGCGGACATTATGCCCGCCCTGTGCAATGTGGACTATGCGTCCATGGAACTGCTCCATGCCAAGCTCGTGCGGACGACCACCTGCGTGGACGGCTGCCGATGCGACTATACCATCTGCGGCGATAAGGATCCATACGTAAAGGAACATCCCGAATACCGGGATGAAAACGGATACAGGAGGAATAAGTAATGCTTTTACAGGTGATTCTGGAAGGTCTTGGGCTGGGGGCACTGCTGGTTCTGGTCTGCGCTGCGGGCATCCGCAAAGGGGCTGTTGGGATGGTGCATCTTTACAGCCCGGCGGTGCAGCAGCGGTGCGTGAAGCTGGGACTTACAACACACGAGAAAATCAAGCGAAATTCTCTACTTTTCAAAGCCGTCTGCGTTCCAGGCTATATCGGCTATGTGCTGGTCTGTGTCTATGGGATAAACGGTGCAAAGGGCTTTGTTCAGGGTTTCTGGCAGTTACTCGTCATCTTGTCCGTTATGAATCTCATGGACCGCCTGTTGGTCGATGGCTATTGGGTGGGGCACACGAACGCATGGACGATTCCCCGGAACGGAGGATCTGAAGCCCTACATTACTGCAAAAGACAAGCAGGAAAAGTGGCTGTTCGGTACGGTAGGCATGGCAGTCATAGCGGCGGCGCTGGCGGTCCTTATGACGGCTTTTATTCACTGAGGAAAGGAGAGACAATGAAGTTTAAGACATTGGGAAATCGGAATGCTCCCGCTGTTTTGTTTTTTCACGCAATGGGCGTGACGGGGGAGAGCAGCGAACCGGTTGCAAACTATTTACAGGATCGGTATTTCTGTATTTTACCTACCTCCACCGTGTACTGCAAAGGGCAGAAATATGTCAGCAAGGCAGACGAGATTCGTCAGGTGGAAGCATATCTGAAATCGCAGGGAGTGGAACGCCTTGAACTGGTTGTGGCTTCCTCAATCGGTGCCGACCTTGCCATGGCTTTTTTAACAGGCACGAAGCTGCCCATCGGACATGTTTTCTTTGACGGCGGGCAGTTTGCACAAATCGGAAAAGGTACGCGCCGCATGATGACACCGTTTCTGTATCTGGCCATCAAGAGCCTGTATTGGTCAAAGGGCGGCACACTGAAAAAGATTCTGTGGTGTGACGATGACTCCATAAAGCCGTATTTTATAGCCGCTGGGAAAAATCTGACCTACACAAATTTGCGGCGACAGATTCTGGACAGCCTGGAGGATAAACCCTTTCCAGCACTTTCCGAAGAACTGCAAAAGCATCTCTATTTCGAGTTTGGCAGCATAGAAGATCATTTCAAATACCGTCAAGCGGTGATAGAAGCCTATCCCTGCGGCCATTATCCCGTCTTTGAGGGATACGACCACATGCAATATCAGATTCGTGATCCGAAGGGCTTTGCTGAAATGCTGGCATTTATCGCTGCGCATGACGGTATGCCGAAGCTGCCGTTTATCAGAAAGTGAGAGGACCCGATATGAAATACAAAATCGAGAAAAACACCGTGCAGGAGACGTTGATCCTCCCGCTGTATTCACGGAAGCTGTGTACGGAGTTGTATCCGAACCTTTACCAAGACGAAACAGCGGTTCGGTTGCTCGACCAGATCGACTACGATTTTTCGCAGGCAGAGGAAAACTCCCGCAGCCTGATGCAGCGGTTCGGTGCGCTGGAGGTCGCCATGCGGCAGAATGACCTTGCCTTTGAGGTGCAGGCATACCTGAAAACGCACCCCTGTGCGGCGGTAGTCAATCTGGGCTGCGGGCTGGATAACACCGGCAGAGCCTGCGACAACGGCAGATGCAAGATCTACAATCTGGACTTTCCGGATGTGATTGCCTTGCGGCAGCAGCTTCTGACCGCCGGGGAGCGGGAGCAAAACATCCCCTGCGACCTGAAAGACCCCGCATGGCTTGACAAGATCGATGCCTCCGGCGGGGCGGTGTTCTTTGCCTCCGGGGTGTTCTATTACTTCCTGACGGAGCAGGTCAAGGCGCTGGTGCAGGGGATGGCAGATGCTTTTCCCGGCGGGGTGCTGGTGTTCGATGCCGCCAACCGCACGGCGGTAAAGATGATCGCCAAAACGTGGCTCAGGACGGCGAAAATCAAGGATGTGGGAGCATATTTCGCGGTTTCGGATGCGAAAAGCGAGCTTTCCCCATGGGACAGCCGTTTGCAAGTATCCAGCAGGGGCTATATGATGGGCTACAACGATTTGAAAGATCCTTCTGTCAGCGGCTTTTTCCGATTCCTCGCAAAGGTCGGGGACAACGGGATGAAAATGCAGATTGTGAAGATCGGATTTGGAGACAGACAATGAAATATGCCGGAATGCCCTTTGGAATGTGGGTGCTGTTTTCAGGCTCCTTTCAAAAGCAGCTGACCGCAACCCCTACTCGTGGAACATGGGATTTTACGAATACCCGGATGGCAGCGGCTACGAGGGACGCTTTACCAAGTGCGGCAGCTGTGTCCAGACCACCGGAATATGCCAGCACGACCTTTTTGACTTCAGACATAGGAACTGCCTTCGTTCAAACCAACTTATATATTTTTCGATTTCCCTCGTGCAATTTCATGATTGCAGTGTCCATTATCCGGGCACTTGGAAAATGTGTAAAAGTGTTCTGTATATAGCAGCAATATGAAAGCAGTATTTCACAGCGGGGCATTATGAACCTATAATAGCAGTTGGAAATAAACAGAAAGAGGGTCTTTTGATGGCAACGATATTTCCAAGAGAAGAAAAGGCAGAGGCACTGTTCGGGGAGATCCTGAAAAATCCAGAAGCCTGCCGACGCCTGATGGATACCTTCAACGACTCGCTGGACATGGCAGACGTATTGGATGCGCCGGCCGTGAGTGCACAGCAGTTTGCCGCAGCACTGTTCAATGCCTACGAGAACAAGGATCTGTCTGCCTTTCTGATGGCGATCTGCCAGCACAGTATGTTTGACTTGCTACGGAACGCTGCCCTGATCCCGTTCAAATTCAACGCCGATGGTCAGCCGAACCCGGTGATCCTGACGGATGATGCCGGCGTTCTTTTGCCGAACAACAAAGTTGCCGTGAGCAGCAAAGTATACGACCGGTTCATCCGTGTGTTCCAGAAGCAGGAAAAGGTAAAAATGTACCTTGCCAGCGGCTACTGCAAGTATCATGGCTACGACGAAGGCTCGATGGATGTGGTGGAGTACCACTACAACCAGCATTTGGGGCTGCTGCTGATCTACGAACTGCCGGACACCGTGAAGCAGAAGGTAACGGAAGCGGAGGCCTACTCCACCGTCTGGGATATCCAGATGAAGCTGCAGCACGCACTGCCCCGTTCCGTGGTCTACTATGGACAGGATACGCTCAAAGACGGCGGAACCCGCTACGATGAACTTGGCGTTTTTCTGCCGCTGGAACACTTTGCCGACCGGCTGGAACGCCATGTGGAAACTGCTACCAAGATCGTTTACGGCGAGTAAACGCCCTGTAAACGAACTTCCTTTATAAGTGTATTACAGCAAAACAAAACGCAGCGAACCGTTAAAAGATTCGCTGCGTTTTGCCTTATAAGGGAGAATGGAAATGCTGTACATCAGGTGCAATAACGGAAAGTCTTGTCAGTGACAATACGGGCGAAGATCAGCCCTAACGGCAGTGCCACGATGATGAGAATGGCATCTGCAAACCATGTGGCGGAATCCATCAGAGACAGGATGCCCAGATTATAGATGGCACGGTAGAAATACAGTCCCGGTACCATGATAACGATGGACGGCACGGTGACGGAGATGCGGGGATAACCGGCGGCGCTCTTCAGGCAGGAGGCCAGCAATCCGGACAGCAGTGCACCCAGAAACGCTGCAATAGCGGGCGGAAAGCCCGCAAGGCTCACCAGCTCCAGCCGGAACGTGTTCGTTACCGCACCGATAAGGGCGGCGCAGACTGCCAGGTTCCGGGGACTGTTGAACATGAGCGAAAAGCCGAACACACCGCCAAAACTTGCCAGCAGCCGGAACACGATCTCTTCCGGGAGTGTCAGGCTCAGGGCAGGGAACTGCACCGGCTGCAAATGCAGCAGCAGTGCCATGATCCAAGCCGTCATGGTTGCCACCAGAATGATGAGGACGGCGTAGGCCAGACGTTCCAGCCCGGAGCGCATATCCAGCTTGGCAAGGTCGATGCCGCTGGTAATGAACGGAAAGCCCGGAATGATGAAGAGCATGGAACAGATGTACCCCGCCTCGTGCTGCACCGATACGGCAAACAGCACCTCTGCCAGCTTCAGCAGGATGGCATACACGAGGCTTGCTGAACAGACCGACGCCGTAATGCCCAGAAACAGGGTGAAATGGTGCTTTGTCAGCTTGCACCGTACAAAGTTGCCGATGCCTGCACCGCAGAAGGCACACAGCATTTCCACAATGCCGCCGCCAAGCAGAAGGTGAAACAGCCGCAGGCCAGTGCAGCTGCAAAGCCCAGTGCGATGGGCGAATACAAGCCGTGGATGCGCTCGATCTCATCGAGGTGGCTGTGCAGTTCTTCGCCGGTCATAAATTTTCCTTCCCGGTCGAAGTCGTTGAAGAAATGCGCCAGTCGGTTCAGCCGGGAGGTATTCTCGCCCGTATTTGTCAGACAGAGTGACTGGGTATAACACTGGTCACCGTCAAAGCAGGTGAACTCAATGGACAACAGGCCGATATCCGCTGTTGTTGTGACTCCCAGCTCCCGCGAAAGGGTGTTCATGGAGCTTCGGACACGCCATGCGCCGGTGCCGCATTCCAGCAGCATCAGCCCGGTGCGTCCAATGACGGAGGCTTTTCCACAAGCCCCGCCTCGGTAATGGGAACGCCCTTGCTGGCCGACGCATAGTCGTGCCAGTACACTTCCATGTGATTTTGATGATCTCACTTTGCCGTTGTCCCATACCGGAAAGCCTCCTTTGTGATATGGGAATGTTGCAGCTGTTTCAAGACTGCGGTGCTATTATAAGGGAAATTGCAGGGTGGGTAAAACGTATCTTGGATATGCCGGCAATGTTCGTTTGGTATTTCAAAAAGAAAATACGTTGCGTTTTTGGCGGCTCTGCGGTAGGATAGAAAAACACGCCGAAAGGAAACTGCCGTGACCCTTCAACAACTCCGCTATGTCACGGCTGTTGCCGGCGCCGACACAATCAGCCATGCAGTGCAGCAGTTCTATATTTCTCAGCCCAGCCTGACCAATGCTATCCGGGAGCTGGAACAGGAAGTGAGGCTGGCGCTTTCCAAGACGGCAAGCTCTGTGGTGAGCCGGACGCTGCTGGAATATCTGAGATCCACCCGGCAGCAAAAGGATGCACCGCAGATAAAATAAGAGCAAATAGCGGATAACGGTATAAAAGCAGCTCTCCGCTTTGCTGAATGGAGACGTGCAGTTGGAGCAAGATGGTGGTAGCGGCTGCGGAAGCTGCCTCTGTCCTTTCGGCAAGCGAGACCTTGCCGACCTGACCAGCACCATCATGGCAGACTGCGAGGTACTGGAAAAGGACTGCTCCCACTTCATCCCCGGTCTGTTCGGCTCCCTCATGAAGGACGGTGCATTCATCGTCAACACTGCCCGCGGCGACCTTGTGGCCAGCGCCGCCCTTGCCAAAGCCCTGTGCAGCGGCAAGATCGCCGGAGCCGGACTGGACACCATTGCGCCGGAACCGGTCACAACGGAAAATCCGCTGCTCAGCCTACCGCATGATCGCCGCGGCGATCCGGGCGGTGCAAAGCGGACAGCGGCCGGAAAATATCGTGAACGGGTTATAATAAAAAGCAAAACAAAAACACCCTTACAGCTGAAATGGAAAAGCCGTGAGGGTGTTTTGCTTGTACGGCAACCGCACATATGGGAGGTTGTTATTGTCTGTTTTTGGCGGGCGGGTCCGGCTTCATGGCTTCCAGTGCAGTGCCCAGCTCCTTCGGCTGAAGAGGGCCGGCGCAGTCCGCGGAAGAGCTTTGCAGCTTTTCCAGCAGGGAAACGGAAGTGAAGCAGTTCAGGCCGCTGCAGTTGATCAGCTGCACGCCCGGTGTGGTAAAAACGGAAAAGACCTCGACCTGAGATGCATTCAGCTGGGGCAGAAGAGACGCAAGAGCTGCCTGCTGCGCGGTCTGATCCGGCAGGGGAGAGTGGATCGCCTTGGTCGTCTTATCCAGCTTCTGTGTCCAGTCGGCGGCTTTTCCGTTATTGGTAAGGGCACCGCCATAACCATAACATTTCAGGCCGATGACACGATGCTGCGTGATGAGCACGAGCGAAAGATTGGTTTTGGTCTTGCCGTCCGAAAGCTGGCCGGGCATGACGATGTACCAGTGATTTTTGCGCACCAGCTTCATCAGAGAGGAAACGAACTGCAGAATGTCCTTCTGGGAGCCGTTGCGGGCAGAGGAGGACACCGCTGCACAAGCAGCTTCTTCCGAGGGCAGCTGCCCCAGAATGTTGCGTCCCTTACCCCACAGGGTCAGATCACCGCTTTTCTTTTTTCGGTACAAAGCCGGCAGGGAAAAAACAACAAGGACGGCCAGAACGATCAGTGTAATTGTATTTTGTGTCATTTGGATACCTCATAAGGGGGATTGAAATAGAGAGCATGGTCGCCCATGTTGGGGCCTTGCATGACCACGTTCACGTTGTTCAGGTGGGTAAAGATTGCATTTTGCAGGCGCTCACGGTCGTTGGCGCGGATCGCTTCCAGAATATCCGTGTGCTGCTCAATGATCGTTTCTTTTGCCTCATGATGGATGGAGAGTAGACGTGCCCGGCGATAATGTACATTCTGCGGACCGGTATGCTCCAGCACGAACTCACGGTGGGCCAGCGAATAGAAGATATGGTGGAAATCTTCATCCAGACGGAACACGGTTGCAATGTCATCCATTGCGCGGGCGGTCCGCTGCTGTTCCACAATGGAGCACAGATAAGGACAGATCGCAGTAAGTGCGCCAGAATCGAACGCTTCCAGACAGACATGGGTTTCCAGAACTTCGCGCAGGTAGCGGGTCTGCTCCACCTGCTGGCGGTCGATCAGGCTGACAAAGCTTCCCCTTTTGGGGAACACATCCACAGCACCATCGGCAGCCAGGCGATGCAGTGCTTCACGCACGGGAACACGGCTGCATTCAAACTCGGCAGCAAGGCGCACCTCGCTGAGCTTTTCGCCGGGGAGCAGATCCAGACTGCAGATCTGGTTCCACAGGCTCAGATAGATCTGGTCGGTAGCGGTGAGCATATCGGCAGGGAGAGAATTTGACATAAATCAGTGCCCTTTCAAAGAAGGTTAAAGCAGGTTTCGATATCTCTTGAAACTAGTATACTTTAAAATCTAAAAAATAACAATATATAAAATATCAAGATTTCAGGATAAATACTGGTCAAAAAGTGGAAAAAGCTGTAAATGGTAGAAAGAATACAAGATTCCGATGATGTATACTAGATTGTATAGAGAGCTAAAACGCGAGAAGTGGACGGAAAGACTGTAGAATGTGCATAAAATAACCATAAAAATTTGTAGAATCAGTAAAATTGTATGAAAAATATTGTTTTTGAGATGAGGATATGATATGATGATGGCACAGAAAACTAGTATACAATTTGCGAGAATCGCAAAGATTGAACGGATAAACAAGTATAAAATATGGAGGACTTTACAAAATGGATACCTTACAAAAAGATCCTTTGTCCGTCGATCCTCAATCTTTCCACAGACAACATGCGGGAAGAAATCGAAAAGCTGGATGCAACGGACATGGACATCTACCATGTGGACATCATGGATGGCACATTTGTACCGAACTTCGGCATGTCGGTGCGTGAGCTGGAAATGATCCGCCGCATCACCGACGCGGGCCATCACAAGCTGGTTGACTGCCACATGATGGTCATGAACCCGCACCGCTACATCAAGAGGATCGCAGAAGCCGGTGCCGACATCATCTACATTCATCCTGAATCTGAGCTGATCCCCTCCGCTACGCTGGAACTGATTCAGCTGGAAGGCAAAAGACGGGCCTGATCCTGAACCCCTGCACCAGCCTTGAGACGGTGAAGGACATGCTGCCCATCACTGATTACGTCATGATCATGGCTGTGAACCCAGGCTTTGCAGGCCGCGAATTCATGCCTTACACGCGCCAGAAATTCATTGAGCTGGATAACTACCGCAAGGAAAAAGGCCTGAACTACCACCTGATGCTGGATGGCGGTGCTACCCGCGAGGTGATTGCCGACCTGTACCATAACTGCAATGTGGAAGGCTTCGTGCTCGGCAAGCAGGAGCTGTTCTTCCAGCAGGATGATTACGCAACCTGCATCGACCGCATCCGCACTTTCTGATAAGACCGATTTTGTGCCGGGGAAAGGCGCCTAAAATAAAAAGAACGAGAACACACGAATCAAGGAGGAAATTTACCATGAAAAAGATTTCTCGCCGTAGCTTTCTGACCGTTGTTGGCGCAGCAGCTGCTACCGCAGCCTTGACCGCATGCGGCGGTTCCAGCAGCTCCACTGCAGCTTCCACCTCTTCCGCAGCTTCCACTGCTGCTCCCGCAGCAACCGCAAGCAACGCTTCTGTGGTGCTCAAGTTCGACCTGACCGTTTCTCTGGAGCATCCCTGGGGCCTTGCAGCTACCGAGTTCAAGAACCGCATCGAGGAGAAGTCCGGCGGCAGCATGACCGTTGAGATCTACCCCTCCAGCACCTCCGGTTCCGAGGCGGACTCTCTGGCCGGTATGCTGGTCGGCACCACTTCCATGACCATGTCCGGCGGCTCCTTCAACGGCTACGCACCCAGCGCCACCCTGCTGGAGGCTCCCTGGGCTTACAACTCTGAGGAAGACGTTCAGGCCATGTGCGAGAGCGACATCGGCAAGGGCATCATGCAGGACTTCGAGGATGCAGGCTTCAAGGTGCTGTGGTATCAGCTGCGTGGTCCCCGTGAGCTGACCTCCAATGTGCCCATCAACAAGGCTTCTGATCTGCAGGGCCGCAAGATGCGTATGAGCGGCAATGTTCTGCACAACAGCATGTGGACTGCCGCAGGTGCCATCACCTCCGCCATCGCACTGAGCGAGACCTTCAACGCACTGAGCCAGGGCGTTGTGGAAATGCAGGAAAACCCCTACGATATGATCTACGATAACAGCTTCTACTAAGTGCAGAAGTACGTGAACCAGACCAACCACGTGTACTCCACCATCTTCAACCTGCTCAGCGTGGATATCTGGAACGGCCTGTCCGAGGATCAGCAGAACATCATCACTGAGACCTCCAACGAGATGCAGGATTGGACCAACGAGTACTACTTCGCTCACAAGGACGAGTACCTCGAAAAGCTGAAGGAAACCGGTATGCAGGTGAACGAGGACGTTGACCGCGACGACATCAAGAACGCCATGATGCCCGCCATCGAGGAGTTCCTGAAGAGCCAGCCGGGCGATTTGTGGACCACCTATCAGGCAATCTGCGATCTGTCCAACAGCTAAACAGACCCTTTAAAAGTACATTTTCATCTGACCGTTCTCCAATAGTGGCCGCGCCGTTCTTGATGGGCGGCGCGGCTTGATTTGGAAAATACACACCTGAGTACGGAGGAATATCCAGAATGAAGAAAGTTTTGGACGTGCTGGATAGGCTGTTTCACTATCTGGCAGCCATCGGCTTTGGGTGCGTCACAGTCTGCGTGTTGGTGCAGATCCTTGCCCGCTATATTCCGGGAGTTACCGCTCCCTGGACAGACGAGATGACACGCCTGTTTTTCCAGTATACGATCATGATTGCCTGCCCCATGGCCATCAAGTACCATGAGTACGCATCCATCGATGTGATCGCAGCCCAAACACATGGCACCGGCCGTCACATCCTGAACCTTGTTTCGGATGCGGCCATCCTAATCGTGTGCCTCTTTGGAATCCCGCAGGCACGGACCTATTTCCGTGTTGGCACAAAGTCGCTTTCCACCTCTCTGCAGATCAACCTGGGCATCTTCTATGTGGTGCCGCTGGTCATTTTTATCCTGACTGCAATTTACGTAGTGCTGGATGCGATCAATGAAGTAAATCTGATCAGAAAGGGGACAAAGCACAATGATCGGTGGCATGTTTATTCTGTTTCTGGTCCTGCTGCTGCTAAACGTGCCCATTGCGTTCTCTCTGGGTGCTTCTTCGCTGTTCTATCTGCTGACCTCCAATATGAACGCGGCGGTCCTGGCACAGAAATTCTATGCAGGCATCGACTCGTTCACCCTGCTGTGCATCCCCGGCTTCATGCTGGCTGGTGCTTTGATGAACGGCGGCGGCATCACCCGCCGCATCCTGAACTTCTGCAACGCCTTCCTGGGCCACTTTACTGGCAGCCTTGCGCTGGTGAACATCGTAGCATCCATGGTCTTTGCCGGCATTTCCGGTACGGCCATTGCGGACGTGTGCTCTCTAGGCGGTATGCTGATCCCCGCCATGGTGGAGGACGGCTACGACGACGACTTCTCGGTTGCAGTTACGGCTGCTTCCTCTGTGGTCGGCCCCATCATCCCGCCCAGTGTGCCCATGGTCATTGCCGGTTCCTGCGTGAGCATCTCGGTTGGCAAGATGTTCCAGGCAGGCATCATCCCCGGTGTCCTGCTGGGTCTGGCACTGTGTGTACCCACCTACATTATCTCGGTCAAGCGCCACTACCCCAAGCACGAGCGTTCCAGCTGGAAGAAGCGCTTGGAAGTTACCAAAGATGCTATCTGGGCGCTGCTGATGCCCGTTATCCTGCTGGGCGGCATCCTTTCCGGTATCTTTACCCCCACCGAAGCTTCCATCGTGACCTGCGTTTACTCCCTGATTGTGGGCGTGTTCGTCTATAAAGAGATCAAGCTCTCGGATGTGCCCCGCATCGTTTACACCAATATGCGCTCCTGCTCTTCCATCATCATCCTGATTGGTCTGGCAAACGTGTTCGCATTCATCCTGACCAACGAGCGCATCCCGCAGAAGGTTGCTACCGCGATCCTGAGCATGACCACGAACCGCATCCTCGTTATCCTGCTGATCAACCTCGTGCTGATCTTTGTGGGCATGTTCATGGAAAGTCTGGCGGCGATCCTGATCACCTTCCCTGTGCTGCTGCCGGTGGCAACGGCTGTTGGCATGAACCCGGTCCACTTTGCTCTGATGGCCATTCTGAACCTGATGATCGGCCTGACCACGCCTCCCGTTGGCATGTGCATCTGCACCGGTGCCCAGATCGGCGGCGTTTCCAGCTGGAAAGCCTTCAAGGCAAATATGCCGTTCCTGATCACCAGCCTGATTGTGCTGATGCTGGTCTCCTTCTGTGAGCCGATCACCCTGTGGATCCCCAGCCTGTTTGCCTGATAACTGTATGATTGAGATAACTATATGATTGATTGGAGGAACTTACAATGAGCCGTACTGTAGTGATTACCGGTGCCGGCGGCGGCCTCGGCAGCATTTTTGCCAAGGAGTTTGCAAAGACCGGATACCGGGTAGCGATTCTTGATTTTAACATTCAAGCAGGCCAGAAGGTGGCCTGCGAGATCGAACAGGCTGGCGGCGATGCCGCAGCATTCCAGGTGGATGTTACGGACAAAGCTTCGCTGGAAAAGGCCCGCGATGCTGTGGTGCAGCACTTTGGCAGCTATGAAGTGCTGATCAACTGCGCAGGCATTCAGGACCCGCTGGCAAAAACCACCTCGGAAGCTTATGCCGCAGGCGACGAAAAGGCAACAGAGGTCGTCAAGGTAGATCCGCAGGCAGCAGATCTGGCCGCAGAAAAGGCCCGCGTTCTGGCTTCGTCCCGTACCCTGTTCAACATCGACAGCGATAAGCTGCTGCGCGTCATGGATGTGAACTGGCTGGGCACCGTGATGGCATGTCAGGTGTTTGCAGTGAACATGGTGGGCCGCGATGGCTGCTCCATCATCAACATTACCTCCATGGCAGCCTACGATGCACTGAGCATGGTGCCTGCATACGCAAGCAGCAAGGCCGCTGTGGATATGTTTACCAAGTGGCTGTCCAACTATCTGTCCAACACGGCAGGCAAGGTGCGTGTGAATGCGGTCGCACCCGGCTACTTCCTCACGCCGCTGAACCATGACATGTATGTGAACCCGGATGGTTCCTACACCCAGCGCTACTGGAACGTGATCCACCGCACCCCGATGGGCCGCCTTGGCGACCCGAAGGAACTGGTGGGTGCACTGCGGTTCTTTGCTGATCCGGAAATGTCTGGCTACATCACAGGCCAGGTCATTGCCGTGGATGGCGGATTCCTGTCCTGCCCGGGTATCTGAAGCTTTGGAAAGGGGAACATGATTATGAAAGCAATTGTTGTAAATGGCCCTGGTGATATGCAGCTGGTGGAGCGCCCTATGCCTGAGATCAAGGAGCCGAATCAGGTGCTCGTCAAGGTGCACGCTGCCGGCATCTGCGGCTCGGATGTGCATGTCTATCATGGCAGCAACCCGTATGCAAAGTATCCTGTGGTGCTTGGCCACGAGGGTTCCGGTGAGGTGATCGCAGTGGGCGAGGGTGTTACCGACCTGAAGCCCGGCGCAAGTGTTGTGTTTGAGCCGATCACCTACTGCGGCAAGTGCTATGCCTGCCGCTGCGGCCACCACAATGTCTGCCGTGAACTGAAGGTTCTGGGCTGCATCGTGGACGGCATTTTTCAAGAATATGTGGTCATGCCGCGCAGCCAGGTGTATGAGTACGATGCTTCCAAGATGACTTATCAGCAGGCTGCTCTGTGCGAGCCGTTCACGATTGGCCTGCAGGCAAACTGGCGCGGCGATGTGCGCCCCGGCGATGTGGTGCTGGTGCACGGCGGCGGCCCCATCGGCCTGATCGTTGCCAACATTGCAAAATCGCGCGGCGCTACCGTGATCGTGTCTGAGCCGAACGAGAGCCGCCTTGCCATGGCAAAGGACTTTGGCGCAGATTACAGCATCAACCCGCTGAAGGAAGATCTGGATGCGTTCATCAACAAACTGACCGACGGCGAGGGTGTCAACGTGATCTTTGAGGCCGCAGGCGTTCCCGCACTGCTGGCACATGCAACCAGCCAGCTTTCTCCCGCAGGCCGTCTGGTGGCTATGACCTTTGGCAAGGAGCCGATCCCCGTGAACTTCAAGGAGATCAACGCAAAGGAACTGACCATTCTGGGTACCCGTCATCAGTACCAGAAGTTCCCCGAGGTGGTCAAGATCCTGCCTGACCACCTGAAAGAGGTCGATGAGATCACCACGCATGTGTTCAAGGCAGAGGACTTCCAGAAGGCATTCGATACCCTTGCAGACCGTAACAGCGGCGCTGGCAAGGTGGTGCTGACCTTCGCCTGAGAGCAAGTGCCCCTTACATTATAAAAAGATAAACAAAAAGGAGCTGCTGCACAGTGTTTGTGCGGCGGCTCTTTTTTGCCTGCGGAGGACTTGACAAGAATGATATAAAGTGATATTATTTTGATATCATAAAGAAACGCTTCCGCACCCTGTGAAGGAGGGAACTGTTATGGAAGAGAAAATTCTGCAGACCAAAAAGAACGGCATGGTCATGCTGCTGCTCACCCTGCTGGGCTATGCTGTTACCGTCCTGCTGTTTTTCTACAGCATCATTCTGCTGGACGAAAGCCTGTTTCCGGGCATCCTGCTCACGATCCTGTCCATCGCATACTGGGTGGCGGGCATCTTCCTGCTCTGCGGCCTGAAGGTGTTAAAGCCCCAGGAAGCACTGGTGCTCACCCTGTTCGGCGATTACATCGGCACCCTGAAGGGACAGGGTTTTACTGGGTGAACCCTTCTGCACCGCGGTGAACCCGGCAGCTGGCACCAAACTGAGCCAGAGCGGCGATGTGAACAGCGGCGAGACCGGCATGGCGGCCCTGCTTAAGGCAGGCAACAGCAGTCCCCAGACTGCAGAATCGACCAGCAAGAAGATCTCGCTCAAAATGATGACCCTCAATAACTCCCGCCAGAAGATCAACGATTGTCTGGGCAACCCGGTGGAGATCGGCATTGCGGTCATCTGGCGCGTGACCGATACCGCAAAGGCCGTATTCAATGTGGACAACTACAAGGAGTACCTCTCCCTGCAGTGCGACAGCGCTCTGCGCAATGTGGTGCGCATTTACCCCTATGATGTGGCTCCCAATGTGGATACCACCGGCGACGGCGTAGCCGATGAGGGCAGTCTGCGCGGCTCCTCGGAGGTGGTAGCCGCCCGCATCCGGGACGAGATCAAGAAGAATGTAGCCGAGGCCGGCATAGAGGTAGTGGAAGCCCGCATCACCTATCTGGCCTATGCGCCGGAGATCGCAGCCGTGATGCTGCAGCGCCAGCAGGCAAGTGCCATCATCGATGCCCGCAAGATGATCGTGGACGGTGCTGTGGGCATGGTGGAAATGGCCCTTGAACGCCTGAATGAGAACAAGGTAGTGGAGCTGGACGACGAGCGCAAGGCGGCAATGGTCTCCAACCTGCTGGTGGTGCTGTGCGGCAACCGTGATGCCCAGCCCATCGTGAACAGCGGCAGCCTGTACTGATGGCAGAACCAAAAGCAGGTGCCCCTGCGCCTGAACGCGAAGCTCTACGATGCCCTTGCCGCCTGGGCCGAAGATGACTTCCGCTCGGTGAACGGGCAGATCGAATATCTGCTGACGGAGTGCGTGCGGCAGCGCAAAAGAACGGCAAGTATGTCTCGGACCAGATCGATGTGCCGCCTGAACTGGATATCAAATAAAATACCAATTGGCCCCGGCTGTGCGGATGAACTCTGCATGGCCGGGGTTTGTGTTTATCTGTGGCTCCCTAAAGGCTGAAAATGCGAAATTTCCTGTCGGAAAATAACGAAAATACATTGACAGTTGCACACCTGTGACGATATAATAGGCCAAGGAATATCTTTCTGTGGCAATGGAAAGACCTTCCCGCAGAAAACTATATTCCGAAGAAAAGAGGGAAGCTTACCCGCTTGAACAGACAAAACAACATCGTGGTGCCGCTGTTGCGCTGGCTGTGCTGGTGCTGGCAGCTGTACTGTTTTTGTGGGCGGAAGCTGGCTGGAAAAGCGCAGCCAAAAGCCGGAGACCCGGACGGAGCTGCCGCAGGAGACCGCCGAGACCATGGAAGTGGACGGCGTGACCTACCGCAGGCGCACAGACCTGACCACCATCCTTGTTATGGGCATCGACCATGACAGCGAGGTGGAAGCAGAAGGCTCCTATCAGGGCGGTCAGGCGGATTTTCAGCGGCTCATTGTGATAGACAGCAAAGACAAGACGGTCCGTCAGCTCAAGATCGACCGCGACACCATGGCAGAGGTTACGGTGCTTGGCATGCTGGGCAATCCGGTGGGCACCACTCAGATGCAGATCAGCCTTGCCCATGGCTTTGGCGATGGCAAGGAGGAAAGCTGCGGCTATGCCCGTGATGCGGTGTCCCGCCTGCTGCAGGGGAAAACATTGATTTTTACCTTGCTATGAGTCTGGACGGCATCTCGGTGCTGAACGACCTTGCAGGCGGTGTGACCGTGAGGCTGGAGGATGATTTCTCCGCAGCAGACCCGGCCATGACCAGGAGCTACCCTGACGCTGCAGGGCGATCAGGCTGAGATTTTGTGCGCAGGCGCATGGATATTGGCGAAGGCACCAACGAAGCCCGCATGGTGCGGCAGGAGGAGTATCTTGCACAGCTTTCCGCACAGCTGGAAAGCAGGGTGCAGCAGGATCAGCAGTTCACCGCACAGGTGTACGATGCGCTGCAGCCTTATCTGGTCACCGACCTTGCAAAGGGTCAGCTGGTCAATGAGGTGTGGGCCGCAAAGGACGATACTGTGGAACCTGCCATTGCACTGGAGGGCGAGCATAAGGTGGCAGAGGACGGATTCACCGAGTTCTATCCGACCGAAGCTTCCATCCAGAAAGCGGTTCTGACGCTGTTCTGGGAGCCTGTTGAAGAATGATGTAAATGTTGAAAAGCATTTGCGATAGAAAGCAGCATCTTGGGGAGTGCGGCTTGAAGTGAAAGGAGATCTTCATTATGAAGAAAGTTATCAGCGCTGTTCTGACCGCTGCGATGGTCGTGGGCATGGGTGTGTCTGTTCTGGCAGCAACGCCCAGCAAGACTGTGGCAGATGAGGTCAAGGCCAGCGGTTCTGCTACCGTCACCGGTGTTCTGGGCATTGTCAGCGATGTGAAGGTCACTGCCAAGGAGGATACCGCTCAGGTCAAGGAAGTCCTGCAGGACATCACTTCTGATGCAGACCTGCAGAAGGCTGCGGGCGCTTCGAAAGAAAAGAAGACGACTATAGATGTTACTGTAACGCAGGCCTTTGAGATGCAGACCTCTAACCTGCTCGACGCTGCAAATGTTAAGCTGACCATTGAGTCCAAGGTCATTGAGGCTGCTTACGAGGACAACGAGCAAGTTACCGTTCTGGTGGCTGTGCCCAAGACGAAGGCAGACGGCACTGTGACCTATACCTACTATACTGTGCCCGGTAAGGTCGTGGATGGCAAGATCGTGGTGAACCTGAAGGGCCGTCAGGTCAAGCTCTATGGCTCCAACTTCGTTCTGGTGGCCGTGAAGACCATTGAGGGCTAAGAACTAGAAATGTTCTGCGGTGCTCCCTGATGAAAAAGGGAACGCCGCATTTATTGGCGTATAGGATTCAGAAAAATAGAGGAAAGGGCACAATGCCCGGGCCGCATGGGCGGCAATATTATGCAGTATTATAGGTAAGGAGTGAAATCGTGCAGCAAGATACTTTTGTGAAGGAGCGCACAGCTTTGGCGGTACAGCCGGAACAGGGAGAAGATACCATTGATCTGCTGGAACTGTTCATGGGCCTGCTGGCCCACTGGACGCTCATTGCAGCCACGGCTGTGGTGGGTGCCGTACTGATGGCGCTTTATACGTTTTTTCTGGTAAAGCCGATGTACAAGGCAACGGCCACCATTTATGTGGTCAGCCGCAATGATTCGGTGCTGAACTTCTCCGATCTGCAGGTCGGCAGCGAGCTGACCAGCGATTACATCAAGGTCTTTGAAATGTGGGAAGTCCACGAAAAGGTCATCAGCAACCTGGATCTGGATTACACCTACACCGATATGGCCAGTATGCTGTCTGTCACCAACACCAGCGACACCCGTATGCTGGATATCACGGTCACGAACCCGGATCCGGAAGAAGCAGCAGCGATCGCAAACGAGTATGCGGATGTGGGCGCAAAGTACATCTCGGAAAAGATGAAGACGGACGAGCCCACCCTGATGTCTTCTGCGCGTGTGCCGGAGAACCCGTTCAGCCCCAACAAGGCCAAGAACATCCTGCTGGGCTTTGTAGTGGGCTTTGTGCTGGCCTGTGCCGTGGTGGTGCTGCGGACCATGCTGGACGATACCTACAAGTCTGCCGATGATATCCGCAAGTATACCGGCATGGTCGTGCTGGCATCGATCCCGCTGGCCGATGCTGGCGAACAGCCGAAAGAGAAAAGCGAGTTCAAGCGCCGCACCAAGCGGTTTGCCAATGATGTCCGCCGCCGTGTGGGTGGCAGCTCTGGGAGGAAAGCATGAAACAGCTGAAGATCACAAAATTTCCGGCTCTGGATTATGCGGGAAATGAAGCCTTTAATACCCTGAGCACCAACCTCTCCTTTGCAGGTGCGAGTGTCAAAAAGATCATGATCACCAGCTGCCATGCTGCAGAGGGCAAGAGCTATCTGTCCATGAACCTGATGCGCACGCTGGCACAGCGCGGCATCAAGGTGGCGCTGGTGGACGCGGACCTGCGCCGCAGCTTGGTCAACAGTGACTACGGCCTGAAATATGAGGATGGCCGCAGCGACGGTAAGGGCCTCTCCCATTTTCTGGCCGGTATGGTGGGCATGGATGAGGTGATCTACCAGACCGATATCCCCAACGCGATCATGGTGCCGGTGGGCCGCGATGTGCCCAACCCGCTGGCGCTGCTGACCAACAGCCATTTTGCCGAACTGCTGGATATGCTGGCCAGAATGGCAGATTACGTCATTGTGGACGCACCCCCGGTGGGCGTGGTCATCGATGCGGCGGAGATCGCCAAGGCATGTGACGGCACCCTGATCGCAGTGCACTACAACGATGTGAGCCGTCAGGAGCTGCTGGACGTGAAGCAGCAGATCGAGCAGACCGGCTGCCCCATTCTGGGCACCGTGCTCAATCAGGTGGACTACGACAACTATATGGGCCGCAAGTACTACAAATCCTACTCAAAGTATGGAAAGTACGGTTATTACAGAAAGTATTACAAACGGAGCCACGAAGCGGAAAAGAAATGAGCGGCTTTACGGATTATCATGCGCACTTCGTCTACGGCGTGGACGATGGTGCGCAGACCAGAGAAGAAATGTATGCCATGCTGGATGCAGCGGCAGCAGACGGTGTGCGGCACCTGTTTGCTACCTCGCACAGTACGCCGGGCATGGAACGCTTCCCGCAGGAAGTCTATGACCGGCATCTGGCGCTGGCCCGCGCATACTGCACACAAAAGGCTACGACCTGAAGCTGGAGCACGGCTCTGAGTTGCTGTATACCCCTGCGACGGGATATGCGGCAGTCCAGCGCCAGCTGCTGACCTTGGGAGATACCGGCTGGGTGCTGCTGGAATTTGTGCCGAACATAACGGCAAAGGAGCTGGAAACGGCTCTGCAGGAGATCACGGGTGCGGGTTACCGCATTCTGGTGGCCCACATTGAGCGGTATCCCTGCCTTGCGCAGCACGGCCTGCTGGCCCGCCTGCATGAACAGTACCGGCTGCGCTGCCAGATCAACTGTTCGGCTGTGCTGGCCAGCGACTTCTGGCAGTGGATGCGGCTGGAGCACTGGGTCAAGGCGGGGCTTGTGGATGCAATCTCTTCCGATGCACACAACTGCACCTCGCGCCCGACCCGGATGCGGCTGCCGTATGAGCGGCTCTGCACCCGTGTGGGACAAACGACAGCACAAAACTGACCGGACTGGATGGCACAGAGTATCTTGTATAGTTGCTTTGACTGCCGGAAATGAAAATGGGAAAGACGCCTCTTTCAGCCAGCTGCTTCGTGAGGAAACGGATGGGGAAGGAACGTCCTTTTGTAAAGAAGTGTGGAGCTTCTGGCTTTTTGTGCAAAAAAACTTGCGAATCAAAGGACAAAGTGTTAAACTGAAACAGGGAACATGTATGGTAAACTTGCGGGGGTGTACGAATGAAGATACTGGTCGTCGATGATGGACAGCTTGCAATCAACTCGCTGATCCGCATCCTGTGCCGCGTTGCACCCGACTGTGACTATATCAGCGCCATGACGACCGAGGATGCACTGAGCTGGATGCGTCAGGGGCCGATGGACGCGGCTTTCCTCAATCTGGAAATGCCCGGCATGAACGGGCTTGCTTTGACGCGCATGATCCAGAAGCTGCAGCCGCGCTGCAACATCATTGTGGTAACAGAGCACCCGGAGTATGCGCTGGAAGCGCTGCAGATCTTCGTGAGCGGCTTTTTACTCAAGCCTGCAAACGAGGCAGATGTGCGCAATGTGCTGGAGCATCTGCGCTACCCGCCGGAGAATGCCCCTGTCGGCATCAAGATCCAGTGCTTTGGCAATTTTGAGATCTTCGTGGGCGGGCGCGCTTTGGCCTTCAAGCGCAGCAAGAGCAAGGAGCTGCTGGCCTATCTGGTGGATCGCAATGGTGCCACCTGCACCAACGGCGAAATGCTGGCCGTGCTGTGGGAGGATAAGCCCGACACCGCATCGCTGCACAGCCATCTCCGCAATCTGATCTTTGACCTGAGCCATACGCTGGAGGATGCAGGTGTTACCGGCCTGCTCATCCGCGGCCGCAGCACACTGGCGCTGGACACCAGCAGGCAAATGTGCAGAAAACAGCCTCGATCCCCAGTTACTATGTGCCGCCTACCGGCTTTTAAACCAGAAAGAACACCTCAGAAAATCGCTCGATTTTCTGAGGTGTTTTTTCTTGACATGAAAATACCCCAAGAGTACTCAGAGTTTTGTTTTTACTCTGTCTATTCTAGGGGTAGCATATCAAAAGTAAAGGGGCTTTGTGTGCAATTATTTACTGCTGCGCAAAAATTTTGATCTCATCCTTATCCATAAAGGCGGCACCGGAAAAACCGGAAGCTTCCAGCTGGCCCAACTGTTTGCCCAGCTTCTTGGCCTGCTGCAGAACGGTGACATTGTAGCTGCTGCGCAGGTCTGCAGCCTTGGCAAGAACGGCGGTGAAGTCGGCATCCTTGCCGTACAGCAGGGCGATCTTCTGCTTTGCGCCGGGGATCTGGTAGCCCTGCTCCAGCAGGATGCCACACACCCGCTCGAAGCCGATGGAGAAGCCCACGGCGGGCACCTGAGTGCCCAGGAATTTGCCCACCATGTTGTCGTAGCGGCCGCCGCCGGCCACGGCACCGCTGAACTGCGGGCAGGTGATCTCAAACACCATGCCGGTGTAGTAGCCCTGACCGCGCACCAGACTGGGGCAGTAGGCTACCTGATAGCGGCCTGCAGCCATGGCGTTGGCGGTAGCAAGGACATACTTGAGGTCGTCGGCAATGGCGGGGTCTGCGCAGCGGGCAGCCACGGCATCCAGCGTGACTTCGCCTACGGCAATGAAGTCGGCCAGTGCGTTGATGGCATTTTCCGGCAGCTGCTTTTCGGTCAGCTCAGCCTTCACACCATCGGCACCGATCTTGTCCATCTTATCAAAGGTGATGCAGACGGAATCCAGCGTATCAGCGGAAAAACCCATGCTCTCCAGCATCCCGCGCAGGATGCGGCGGTCATTGATGTTGACGGTGAAGCCGGTAAAGCCGATGTTCAGCAGGGCACGGGTGGTCACGTCGATCAGTTCCACCTCGGCATTGGGGGAAGAATCGCCCAGAATGTCGATATCGCACTGTACGAACTCGCGCAGACGGCCCTTCTGCGGGCGCTCGGCGCGGAAGACGCGGTCGGTCTGGATCACCTTGAAGGGGCTGGGCAGCTTATCCTTGTTGGCGGCATAGTAGCGGCTCAGCGGCAGGGTCAGGTCATAGCGCAGGCCCATATCGGAAAGCTGCTTGGGGTCGCCGGTATTCAGGGCAGCGGTGAGCTTATCACCGCGCTTGAGCACCTTGAAGATCAGGTTCAGGTTGTCGCCGCCGTCGGACTTGTCCAGATTTTCCATATCCTCCAGCATGGGGGTGGAAATGCGCTCGAAGCCGGACGCGCGGTAGGTCTCCAGAATTTTGCCCTGAATGTAATCGCGCAGGGTCTGCTCTGCGGGCAGCAGGTCGCGCATGCCCTTCAATGCCTGTGTTTTCATAAGATGGTTCCTCTCTATATAAATCAATGTAAATGCTTTTACCTTATTCATTATAAAGAAATCTGCCGTTTTGTCAATTGAAATGGGCACACTGTAAAGGAAAAACCATTCGGAGGACAGACGATGAAACAGCAATTTACGGCAAAACATCCGTGGACCATCCTTGCGGCGGGCGCAGCCATTCAGGTGCTCACGGGCATCCCGGCGGCGTGGGGCGTATTCCAGCAGCCGGTCATGGACGAGTACGGCCTGAGCGAGCAGGGGGCAGGCTATGCCTTCGGCATCCTCATTGCGGCGTTCGGCGTGGGGTGCGTCCTCGGCGGCTTTCTGCAGGACAGCCGAGGCCCGCGGTGTGCGGCTCTGTGGGGAACAGCGCTGCTGTGCGGCGGATTTTTGCAGCGGCCATGCTGCCGGGCGGCAGTGCGGTCAGCTTTTTTCTGGCATTCAGCATCCCGGCGGGGCTGGGCACGGCGTTTCTGTACCCATCCATCCAGTCCTGCGCACAGAAGTGGTATGCCGGGCGCAAGGGCCTTGCCACCGGCGTGATCGGCGGGGCGGTGGGCCTTTCCGGTGCGTTCCTCACCGTGTTCGTGCGCACGGCGGTCAGCGGCTTTGGGATCGTGCAGGGCATCCGGGGCGCGTTCTGGGCGCTGGGAGCCGTCACGCTGCCCGTCTGCCTTGCGGGCAGCCTGCTTTTGCAGGACCCGCCGGAAAGCAGACAAAACCAGCAGGGGAGCGGCAAAAATGAGATCGACCTTTCCCCGTGGCAGATGCTGAAAACAAAGCAGTACTGGCTGTGCGCAGGTGCGGTGTGTTTTTCCACCCCGGCGGTGCTTCTGTTCAGCCCCATCATCCTGAAGCTGGGCGTGGAGCGGGGGCTGGACGAAAGCGCTGCTCTGTGGAGCGTGGTGCTGGGCAGCGTGGGCAGTGCGGCGGGCCGCCTGCTGATGCCCATGCTCAGCGATAAAATTGGCCGCAGGCCCACCGATCTGCTGCTGTTTGCAGTGTCGCTGGGGCTTTCGGCAGGGTTTGCGTTTGCGCAGGGCTGGTGGGTGATCGCCTGTTATGCGGGGCTTACCTTCTGCTATTCCGGCCTTGCAGCAGTGCTGCCCGCCCTTTCCACCGATCTGTTCGGCCTGCCGCACGCAGGGGTGAACTACGGTTTTCTGGCACTGGGGCAGAGCGTGGGCAGTCTGGCCTTTCCGTTTGCAGCAAATCTCTGGGGGTTGGAAGCCGGGCGGCACTGGCTTGCCGTGGGCGGCGCAGCGGCGGGCTTTGCAGCCATGTGGGTACTGAAGCCTGCCGGGCAGACACCGCGCAGGCAGGACACAGGAGCGTGAAATTTGCCCTCTTGACATAGTTGACAAAAACTTGACGAATGAAATGACAAAAGCATCCGAATTGACAGTTAGCGGCAGACAACTGCAAATAGTTTTGATGTTTTTTACCGGAAATGTATTGCAAAATCCGTCAGCTTTCTCTATAATAAAATCATGCGTGGTAGTACCGGTTAAGGCGCTGAAAGAGAGCGGCGCGCCCGGTCAGATGCAAGCAGCAAAGGGCAGCGGCTGTGCCGGCAGGGCGCGGCGGCGGCTTTGTGCTGCAAAGCAACATTTGTCAAAGGAGAGTATGATTATGACCCATTCGCAGCAAGTACAGAATATGTGCCCGATCACCAAAGGTCCTAAGCATGGTCCGGCTCCCATCCCCGAAGAGGGCGCATGGGTCAAGGCCTATGAGATCAAGGACATCAGCGGCTACACCCACGGTGTGGGCTGGTGCGCACCTCAGCAGGGCACCTGCAAGCTGTCCCTGAACATCAAAAACGGTGTCATCGAGGAGGCTCTGGTGGAGACCATCGGCTGCTCCGGTATGACCCACTCTGCTGCTATGGCAGGCGAGATCCTGCCCGGCAAGACCATTCTGGAAGCTCTGAACACCGACCTGGTGTGCGACGCCATCAACGTGGCTATGCGCGAGCTGTTCCTGCAGATCGTCTACGGCCGCAGCCAGACCGCTTTCTCTGAGGACGGTCTGCCCATCGGCGCAGGTCTGGACGACCTGGGCAAGGGCCTGCGCTCCATGACCGGCACCATCTTCTCCACCAAGGAGAAGGGCGTCCGTTATCTGGAGCTGACCGAGGGCTATATCAACAAGCTGGCTGTGGATGCCAACGATGAGGTCATCGGCTATCAGTTCGTCAAGCTGGGCAAGATGATGGAGGATATCCGTCACGGCAAGACCCCCAACGAGGCTTATGAGAAGAACGTGGGTACTTACGGCCGCTTCAGCAAGGAGCAGGGTGCTGTGAAGTACATTGACCCGCGTGAGGAATAAGAGAGGAGGAACAACTCATGGCAACTTTTGAATCTATGGATCGCCGCATGCCGAAAATCGAGGCATGCCTGAAGGCCAACGGCCTGGAGTCTCTGGACGCCTGCAACGAGATGCTCCTCGCTAAGGGCATCGACTGCGACAAGATCGTGCGCGGCGTTCAGCCCATCTGCTTTGATAACGCTGTCTGGGCATACACCCTGGGCACCGCTATCGCCGTCAAGCGCGGCCTGACCGATGCTGCCGAGTGTGCTGCTGCCATCGGCGAAGGTCTGGAAGCCTTCACCATCCCCGGCTCTGTCGCTGAGCAGCGTCAGGTCGGTCTGGGCCACGGCAATCTGGGCGCTCGTCTGCTGAGCGAGGACACCACCTGCTTCGCTTTCCTGGCAGGCCACGAGTCCTTTGCAGCTGCTGAGGGCGCCATCGGCATCGCCCGCACTGCAAACAAGGTCCGCAAGACCCCCCTGCGTGTCATCCTGAACGGCCTGGGCAAGGATGCAGCTTACATCATTTCCCGTATCAACGGCTTCACCTATGTTCAGACTGAGTACGACATCCCCACTCAGACCCTGACCGTCGTCAAGGAGATCCCCTTCTCTGAGGGCGAGCGCGCAGCTGTCAAGTGCTACGGTGCAAACGACGTTATGGAAGGCGTTGCCATCATGAAGAAGGAGGACGTTCAGTGCTCCATCACCGGCAACTCCACCAACCCCGTCCGCTTCCAGCACCTGGTTGCTGGCACCTACAAGAAGTGGGCCATCGAGAACGGCAAGAAGTACTTCTCCGTCGCTTCCGGCGGCGGCACGGGCCGTACCCTGCATCCCGATAACGTGGCCGCAGGCCCCGCAAGCTACGGCCTGACCGACTCTCTGGGTCGTGTGCACGGCGATGCTCAGTTTGCAGGTTCTTCCTCCGTGCCTGCACACGTTGAGATGATGGGTCTGATCGGCATGGGCAACAACCCCATGGTCGGCGCCACCGTCGCATGTGCTGTGGCTGCAGCCCAGGCTAACGCCTGAGTTTTTCCTAAGTTTCAGCGAGGGGGAAGCTGCTTTCCGAATGAGCAGCTCCTTTTTGCTGATAGATGTCCGAACACAAGCAACCCGAATATGAGAAGGAAGAAACAATGAAAAAGAATCAGATCCGCAAGAGCGTGGCTGCGCTGGCCATGGCGGTTGTTGTGGGTGTCAGTCTGCTGGCCTACGGCTGCGGCAGCAAGTCCGCTTCCACCGCAGGCGGCGTGTCCGGCGATTTCACCGGCACTGCCAAGGGCATGGGCGGCGACGTTACCGTTACCCTGACGCTGGAAGACGGCAAGATCACCGGCTGCACCGCTGAGGGTAAGGACGAGACCCCCGGCATCGGTACGCTGGCACTGGAGCAGCTGCCCGCTCAGATCGCTGAGACCGGCAGCATCGCCGTGGACGGCGTGTCCACCGCGACCATCACCTCCAACGCCATCAAGGAGGCAGCAGCCGCTGCCCTGACTGCCGCCGGCCTGAACGCTGACGACTATAAGATCGAGGTCAAGGCCGACGAGACCAAGGCCGAGGATTCCACCGTTGACGCTGACGTTGTCATCGTGGGTGCAGGCGGCGCAGGCATGACCGCTGCCATCACCGCTGCTGCCGAGGGCAAGAGCGTTGTGATCGTGGAGAGCCAGGCCATGGTGGGCGGCAACTCTGTGCGCGCTACCGGCGGCATGAACGCCGGCAAGACCGTGTATCAGGATGAGAACGAGTTCGGCGAGTCTGCCGGTGTCGAAAAGACCCTGAAGACCGCTGCTGAAAAGTACGCTGACAACGAGACCATCACCGCTCTGGCAAAGACCGTCTCTGAGCAGTGGGCAGAGTACCAGAAGAACCCCACCGGCTACTTCGACTCTGTTGAGCTGATGGAGCTGGACACCATGATCGGCGGCAAGGGCGTCAACGACCCTGCTCTGGTGGAGACCCTGTGCTCCAACTCTGCTGATGCCATCGACTGGCTGGACGAGCACGGCATCACCCTGCACAGCGTTTCCAGCTTTGGCGGTGCATCCGTCAAGCGCATCCATCGCCCTGTGGACGCAGAGGGCAAGACCGTTTCTGTCGGTTCCTACATGATCCCCCTGCTGGAGGAGAACTGTGAGAAGGCTGGCGTTCAGATCCTGCTGAACACCACCGCCAACGAGATCCTGACCGATGCGAGCGGCGCTGCTGTGGGCATCAAGGCCACCGGTTCTACCGGCGAGACCGTCACTGTGAACGCCAAGGCTGTGGTGCTGACCACCGGCGGCTTCGGCGCAAATCTGGACATGGTTGTCGAGTACAAGCCTGAGCTGAAGGGCTTCATGACCACCAACGCTGCCGGCGCTCAGGGTCAGGGCATTGAGATGGCCACCGCCATCGGTGCTGACACCGTGGACATGGACCAGATCCAGATCCACCCCACCGTGGAGGCCAACACCGCTGCCCTGATCACCGAGGGTCTGCGCGGCGACGGCGCTGTGCTGATGAACGCCGAGGGCAAGCGCTTCATCGACGAGGTCGGCACCCGTGACGTGGTGTCTGCTGCTGAGATCGCTCAGACCGGCAGCTACAGCTGGCTGGTGGTGGACCAGGCTATGGTCGATGCTTCCAGCGTCATCCAGGGCTACATCAAGAAGGGCTACACCGTGACCGGCCAGACCTACGAGGAGCTGGGCAAGGCAATGGGCGTTGATGAGGCTGCTTTTGCCGAGACCATGAAGACTTGGAACGGCTATGTTGAGGCCAAGAATGACCCCGACTTTGGCCGCACCAGCTTTGCAAACCCGCTGGATACTGCTCCGTACTATGCAATCAAGGTCACTGCTGGTGTGCACCACACCATGGGCGGCCTGACCATCAACACCAACACCGAAGTCCTCAAGGAGGACGGCACTGTGATCCCCGACCTGTTTGCAGCAGGTGAGGTCACTGGCGGTGTGCACGGTGCAAACCGTCTGGGCGGCAACGCTGTTGCAGACTTCACCGTGTTTGGCCGCATTGCAGGTAAGGCTGCCAGCGACTACGCTGCATGAGTACCCGCAAAGCACCTGAAAACGCTTCCGGCTCCAAAGGCCTGAAGCCATGGATGAAGAACCTGATCTTTGCTGCAGTGATCCTTGTGCTGGCAGCAGCACTGTATTTCGGCGTGCGCGCAGCACACAGCAGCAAGGGCAGCGGCCTGCAGGCCACCGTCGATTTTGGCGATGGCATCACCGAGACTCTGCCGCTGGATACAGACCACGATTACCTGTATGATGTGGGCAATTATGTCGTGCATCTGCAGGTAAAGGATGGTGCCATCGCGTTCTTGGACAGTCAGTGCCCGGACCATGTGTGCGAGCAATTCGGCTGGCTGGACAAGGACGGCGCATGGGCTGCATGCGTCCCTGCCGGGGTGTATGTGGTAGTGGAAACTACAGCTGAATAAAGATCGTGCTTCAAAAAAGAGGCAGTACCCTGCAAGAGCGGGGCACTGTCTCTTTTGTTTTGTCTGGAAGGCAAAAGAGGGCATGGTGTGAAAGTTGGGTAAAACTTTGACACAAATGCGTCAAAACAAAATTTAGACGCTTGTGTAATAGACGAAAATGCGATAAACTAACAATAAACTCTTTATCGCGCGCTTTTGCAAAGCCTGCGCCCGATACCGAAACCAGGGCATGCCCTGAAAGATACAGGAGGAAACAGCAAGCATGATCTTTAAAAAGAAGCAGGATGCTGCGGTACAGCAGACGGCTGCGGGTGAGGCAAAGCCCGCAGCGAAGGGCGGCAAAGCAGCAGCCTTTTTCCGCAAGAACTGGAAATGGATGGTGCCGGTGGTGTGCGTGGCCGTGCTGGGCGGATGGTTCATCCTGCGCCCGGACAAGGCGCAGAACGCCAATAAGGACATCAACTATGTGCAGGTCTCGCCGTCCAAGCGGGATGTGTCCAACACCCTCAGCGGAACCGGCACTCTGAACCCTGCCAATACGTATAATGTTAAGTCGCTGGTAGCGGGCAAGGTGTTGACCAGCAGCTTTGAGGAAGGGGACATCGTGGAGGAAGGCACCGTGCTGTACACGGTGGACTCCTCCGATGCCACCACCAAGGCAGAGCAGGCGTCCATTGCTCTGCAGCAGGCACAGCGCAGCTACGACAAGACGGCAGACCGCCAGTATGTCCGCGCCGAGGTGGCAGGTGTTGTGAGTGCCCTCAAGGTGGCCAAGGGCGACGAAGTGACCAGCGGTCAGGAAGTGGCGGTCATCCGTGACAGCTCCAAAATGGTGCTGCGGCTGGAGTTCCCGGCAGCAGATGCCGCCACCTTCTCGGTGGGCCAGAGCGCAGAGGTGACGCTGGACGGCACCTTTGAAATGCTGACCGGCACCGTGACCGCTGTGACCGGCACCGATGCCCTGAGCACCGGCAACCTGCTCACCCGCACCGTGACCATTGCTGTGCGCAATGCAGGCGGCCTGACCACTGCGCAGGCAGCAACGGCAACCATCAATGGCGTGAACTGCATTGCCGCCAAGTGCTTTGAGTATCAGGCGGAGCGCACCCTGACTGCCCTTGCCGCCGGTACCGTGACGGCCATCAATGTGCCGGAAGGCGGAGCCGTGAACAAGGACGATATCGTGCTGCAGATCAGCGGCGAGGACCTGACCGAGGCTATCCAGTCTGCCGCCGAGAGCCTGCGCAGCGCCGAGCTGAACATGGACAATCTGCAGGAGGCCATGAACAACTACACCATCACCTCGCCCATCAGCGGCACCATTATTGAAAAGAGTGCCAAGGCCGGGGACGCGCTGTCCGCCGGCTCGGACCTGTGCACGATCTTTGACCTGAGCTATCTGGAGATGACCCTGAACGTGGACGAGCTGCAGGTCAGCAGCCTGTCGGTGGGTCAGAGCGTGCAGGTCACGGCGGATGCCGTGCCGGACAAGACCTATACCGGCGTTGTGACCCGTGTTTCCATGAAGGGTACCTCCAACGGCGGCACCACCACCTACCCGGTCAAGGTGCGCATTGATGAGACCGATGGCCTGCGCCCGGGCATGAACGCCAATGCTGAGATCGTGGTGGCACAGGCAAAGAATACCCTTACCGTGCCCAACGCTGCCATCGTGCGCGGCGGCTATGTGCTGGTCACGCAGGACTCCCCAGCGCAGTCAACGCAGACCCGGGCATGATCGCGCCGGACGGCTATGTGTATGTGCCGGTCAAGACCGGCGTCAGCGATGACAACTACACCCAGATCGTCAGCGGGCTGACCGGCAATGACACGGTGGCCTACGACTCTGCCGCAGCAAGTACCGATACGTACTATGACGACGGCGGCTATTACGAGGCGGATGCAGAGGGCACCGAGGGCGAGGAAGGCGCCGATGCTGCGAACAGCATGGTCGATGAAGCAGAACCGGAAAACGGGACCGTACCGGCGGAAGAGCCTGTGGAAGCCGAGGAAAAGCAGGGCTCCGCAGGGGATGACGTGAATCCGTCTCAGGCAGACGGCGTGGTCTATCTGGGCTGACACAGGAGGAATGCATGAGCGCTCTGATCGAGTTTGATGAGGTGTGCAAGTATTACCAGATGGGTGACACCACGGTAAAGGCTGCAGACCACATCACCATGAAAATCGAAAAAGGCGAGTTCGTGGCCATCGTGGGCCAGTCCGGCTCCGGCAAATCCACCTGCATGAACATCATCGGATGTCTGGATGTGCCCACCCACGGCACCTACCGCCTGAACGGAAAAGACGTTGGCCGGATGAGCCGCAACGAGCTGGCATCCGTCCGCAACGGATGCTGGGTTTCATCTTCCAGCAGTACAACCTTTGCCAAGGCTCAACCTGATGGAGAACGTGGAGGTGCCGCTGGTGTATGCGGGCATCGGCCGCGCCGAGCGCCACGCCCGGGCCAAAGAGGTGCTGGAGCAGGTGGGTCTGGGCGATAAGCTCAGGAACCGCCCCAACCAGCTTTCCGGTGGCCAGCAGCAACGTGTTTCCATCGCTCGGGCACTGGTGCGGAACCCGGCGGTCATTCTGGCCGACGAGCCTACCGGCGCACTGGACAGCCACACCGGCCGCGAAGTGCTGGGAATGCTGCAGCAGATGCACGATGAGGGCCACACCGTGGTGCTCATCACCCACGATAATTCCATTGCGGTGCAGGCAGACCGCATCATCCGTCTGGAGGACGGGCGGGTGGTCTACGATGGCGATGCCCATGCACCGGAAGCCGTGGTGCAGCCCACGCTGCTGCCGGAAACGCCGGATGAGGAGGAGAAAGCATGATTATTGAAACCTTCCGTCAGGCCATCCAGAACGTGTGGAGCAACAAACTGCGCACCTTCCTTACCATGCTGGGCATCATCATCGGCGTTATGGCAGTCATCGTCATCGTGGGCTTGGGCAACGGCATGACCAAAAGCATGCGCGACAGCTTTTCGGCACTGGGTACCAACACCCTTTCGGTGCAGGTGTGGGGCAACGGCTCCCGCACCGTTTCGGTGGAGGAAATGTACAAGCTGCCCACGGAGTACCCGGAGCTGATCCAGTCCATTTCGCCGCAGATCGATTTCAGCGGCAGCGGCACGCTGAAGATCGGCACTACCAGCTACCGCTGGTCCAACATCAGCGGCGTGGACGAGAACTATTCCGCCATGAAAAATTACCAGATCGCGCAGGGACGCGGCCTGCAGTACATGGATATGAAGGATAACAAGCATGTGTGTGTCATCGGCGATTACCTCAACCGTGTGGCCTTTGGTGGCAACGGCCTTGGCCAGACGCTCAAGATCGGTGCCAACAAGTTCAGCATCGTGGGCGTGCTGGCGGCCAAAGTCAGCGATCCGGACATGCAGCAGGGCAGCGATGACGACTGCGTTTACCTGCCCTATACCACGGCCATGCGCCTTTCCAGCCAGAGCACGGTGAACAACTATGCCGCGGTCATGGAGGATGAGAGCCGCGCCAACGAAGCAAAGTCTGCGGTGGAAAGCGAACTGCAGCGCCTGCTTGGCTCGGATAACGGCTACTATGTCTACAGCGCCAGCGAGTGGCTGGAGGAAATGAACAACATGATCAACATGGTCATTGTGATCCTGACCGGCATTGCCAGCATTTCGCTGCTGGTGGGCGGCATTGGCATCATGAACATCATGTTGGTGTCGGTGACTGAGCGCACCCGCGAGATCGGCATTCGCAAGGCACTGGGTGCCAAGGAACGCACCATTCTGTCGCAGTTCGTGGTGGAAGCAGCCACCACCTCGGCCCTCGGCGGCGCACTGGGCATTGCACTGGGCTACATCGTATCCATGGGAGCAAACAAGGTGCTGCCCATGTTCACCAGCGGCACAACGGTCACGGTCAGCCCGTCCTTCAATTCCATCGCAGTGGCCTTTGGCATCTCGGTGGGGATTGGCGTGCTGTTCGGCTACCTGCCCGCAAAGCGCGCAGCGCGGCTCAACCCCATTGAAGCATTGCGCTATGACTGAACTCTTCTCTGCCGGCGTTGCGCCGGACTGCAAAACACCAAGGAAGGGGAATATACCTATGAAAAAACGTCTTTTCGCATGTCTGCTTGCAGCATGCCTGGCTGTGTCCGTGCTGGTGCTTCCGGCATCGGCGGCCAGCCTGAACAACTCGGCCATCCAGACGGCCATTACACTGGGCGCTATGGATACCAGCCAGACCGGCAGTCTGGATGCTGCCGTCACCCGCGGTGCATTTGCCAAGATGCTGGTCTCCTTTTCGGCCTACCGCGAAAGCGCCAGCCAGCAGGGCAATCTGGGCACACTGTATAAGGATGTGCCCGGCAGCTCTCAGTGGGCACCCTATGTGCGCATTGCGGTGCAGCAGGGCTGGATGAACGGCTATACTGATGGTACATTCCGCCCGGATAATGTGGTCACGCTGGAAGAAGCCTGCACCGCAGCGCTCAAGCTGCTGGGCTATAAAATGACCGACCTCAACGGCGTGTTCCCGACGGCACAGCTGAACAAGGCGCAGGAACTGGGCCTGCGTAACCAGCTGAACCGCAGCCAGAGCGAGGCCATGAACTATGAGGACTGTGCTTTGCTGCTGTATAACACCCTCACGGCAAACACCGCCTCTGGCAGCGCCTATGGTACCAGCCTGGGCTTTACGGTTTCGAACGGTCAGGTGGACACCTCCACGGTAATGCTCAAGAGCCTGAAGGGACCCTTTGTGGCAGCGGAAGGCACCCAGCTGCCTTTTACGCCGGTGAGCATCTACCGCAACGATAAGGTCTCGGCTTCTGCAGAGCTGAACCGCTACGATGTGTATTATTACAGCGAAAGTCTGCAGACTGTATGGATCTACACCCGCAAAGCAGCAGGCCGCATCACTGCCGTTTCGCCCAGCGCCAGCGCACCCACGGCCGTTACCGTGGCGGGCACCAGCTATCAGCTGGGCAGCACAGCAGTGGCTTCCAAGGTGTCCAGCCTGAACGGCGGCGGCGTGGGCGAAGTGGTCACTCTGCTGCTGGGCATGAACAATGAGGCGGCGGATGTTATTACCGGCGCAGAGGCCGACGAGGTGTTCTACGGCGTGGTGCAGGGCGCAGCCCGCAGCCTTGTGGAAGATAACGGCGCGGATGTGCTGCAGCGTGTGGCTGTCATGTGCACCGATGGTGTTCAGCGCACTGTGAATGTGGACAAAAGCCTGAACTACCCCAAGGGCTGGCTGGTAGAGATCCGTGTAACGCCGGAAGGCGAGTCCGTGAGCGGCATCGAGAACAAGGCCGTTACCGGCAAGGTCAATGCAGATGCAACGGCACTGGGCAGCTATGCCCTTGCCGACGATGTACAGATTCTGGATACAACTGCGGAGGGTGTGGCTGGGACGGTTCGTCCCAGCCGCCTAGCGGGAACAGACCTGAATCTTCTGAACGTCCGCTACTATACGCTGAATGAGAAGGGCGAGATCGACCGCCTGATCCTGAATGATGTCACCGGCGACCTGTGGACCTACGGCGTGCTGGATGATATCAAGAATGTGGCAGTCAACTACTCGGAACTGCAGACGCTGGCCAAGATCATTTCCACCGGAAAGAGCGACAGCACGGATACGCAGGATAAGATCGTGGACGACCTGAAGGATGTTCTGGTGCCCACCACCAGCGAAGTGCTGTGGGTGTGATCAACGGCGACATCCTCTCCACTCTGTGGCAGAAGATCACAGCCAACACGGATAGCCTGCTCAGCCTTGGTCTGCGGCAGGTGGGCGCTTTGTAGGCGAACCGTATGCGTCCATCTTCCGCTATATTGGCGGCGGTGCTACCTATGTGTGCTATGTCAATGGTTCGCAGGTAGCTTTCACCACCAACGTCAAATATCCGGTGCTGGTAGGTGGTGTTGCAGCCCGCAGAGAGACGACCGGCAGCGTGCGGACGATGGTCCAGCTCATGCCCATGAAGATCGATCAGGTGGGTGCAGCGTCGGTCATGAGCAACGGCACCCGCTTTGAGATGGCGGACGACGCACAGGTGTATCTGTGGTACAAGGGTCAGTACTACGCCACCAAGCTGACCGAGGTCAACTCGGAGGGCTACTACCTGACCGGCTGGTACGATAACTTTGGCTGTGCTGCGGGCAAGCGCGTGCGTGTGATCGTGGCCGTCAAAAGGACTGATGGATTATTACAGCGTCCCGCGCCGCATTCTGCGCGGGGCAAGGCAGTTGGTGTACCCACGCCGCTGCCCGTTTTGTGATCGGGTGCTGGGCAGTGTGCCCATCTGCCCGGATTGTGCCGCGGAGCTGGAAGAGCTGCGCAGGAAGCCGGGAATGCGGCTGGACGCTTCTCAGCATTATTTAGGGGAACTGACCGGTGCAGCAGCACCGTTCCGGTATGAGGGCTGTGTGCGGCGCGGCATCCTGCATACAAAATACCATGCTGCACCGTGGGCGGCGGTGGAGCTGGGCCTCTGGCTGGCAAAGCTGGCCTTTGGCAGCGAGATGCATATGGCCGGTGCAGAACCGGTGCCGGAGCTTGTGGAAGGCATGTCCCTTGGGTACGACTGCATCGTTCCCGTACCGGCATCCGGCAGAGCGCGCGGCTACAATGTGCCGCAGCTCATGGCGGTGCCGCTGGCCCGCGCACTGGGGATACCGCTGTACCCGAAAGCACTGGGCCGCACTCGTGCAAAGCGGCATCAGGCGGGCCTGCCCTTTGAGCAGCGCCTTGCCAATGTGGCGGGTGCCTTCCGGGTGACGGACACGGAACTTGTGGAGGGCAGAAAGGTGCTTTTGGTAGACGATGTGATCACTACCGGTGCCACGGCAGCAGCCTGCACACAAGCGCTGCTGGCAGCCGGTGCCGAGAGTGTGTTTGCAATTGCACTTGCCACTGTTGAATTTGAAATGTTTCCCGCAAGGAATCAGCCGCTGCAGGAAAACGAGCCGGATTTTTGAAAATTTATTTGAAAAAACTTGGCAGAAAAAGCTTGACAAAACACCCTGAATCAAGTATACTAATTGAGCTGTGAGCGATAACCGCTTGCAGATATCCGGGTGTAGCGCAGTTTTGGTAGCGCGCTTGAATGGGGTTCAAGAGGCCGTGAGTTCGATTCTCGCCACTCGGACCAAACAAAAATAATCCGAACTTGTTTCCGATAGGAGATGGGTTCGGATTATTTGTTTTCTTCGGAAAACTCAATATGGGTGTCCGTGGAAGATGAAATCCGAAATCATAGATTGACCGATATAAACCACAACATGATTTCAGGAGGATACGAACATGAAGTACGATGCAAGAGCTTGCCATTTCAACATGGACACCGGCTGCGTGGAGCTGCTGCTCCGGGATGGAAGAAAAATTTCCATCAATTGCACCGGGGTCGAGGATGCGCTGAATGTGACCATGGCGCAGAGGTCAGAACTGGATTATCTCATCTACAATGACCCACTGGGCTATGCCGATTTGATCCTGAATGGTGACCCAGAGGAATATTTGAAGAATGTGACCGGGAGCTGTGGGTTGGAGGACTAACTGGTAGCTCAAATTATACAAAAGCGCAGTACTTTTGGGAGGTGCTGCGCTTTTGTATTTGAATGAATAAAACGTCATTCGGTCACTTGACTTTTTATAAAATTTATGTAAAATATGAAGTATAAGAAAATTCCACCGCTTATAATTTCATCTGTGAAGGAGGTTCACATGAAAAAGCATTTTTGAAGATTCCGCAATGGCAATGGCAAAACTGATTGTTGAAAGCATCTACCATGGCATGGAAGAAAATGAAGGTGTCTATGCCGATTTGATGTATTCTAACGGAAAAGGACAGCACGGCTGGGCACATATCTTTCAAAATGAACATGAACATTTAACAAAGGCAGGATATCGTGTGGTTTTGATGGTCTCTGGAAGCTGGAAGTATGCTGTGGCATATGATCCTCACAGCAAAACAGCCATTTTGATTCTTCGCCAAGAAAATTTCCGCAATAGACTTGTCAAATTGCAGAATGGTGAGATGCATTACGTTTTTTCGGGACTTCCGGCTAATCAAGATTTGAATGAAATGGTTCCCCAGTATGAGCAGATGTCACTGTTTGGACAAGATAAAGCTGTGCAGCAAAAGCCGAAAAGCCCTTCGATGAATTGGAGCAAGCAGTAGACGGTGAAGTCTTGAGATTTGGAATTTTAACGTACCGCTTGGATTTAGCTCAATTGATCAGAAGCTGTACATTGGAAATTTTGAATGCAAATGGTTGCATCGTTGATGAAATGAATTTGGATTCTGCAATTCCGATGAATTGGAAAGAAGCTGTTCCGGAAGATGAAATTACTAAGTTTAAGGAAGAAACTGGTAATGAGTATGGCGTTCAAATCGACAGTATTCCGGAATTCAAACCGCGGAAAAAATTTGTACGGAAAGATGGGTAAAAAATGGGTGCCATTGTTACATCCGAGTTTAATGGAATGCGGCTGACATTAGCTCGTGAAATCCAAAATATTTCCAGTCCTAAGCTAGCAGAAAAGATAGGGTGACAAAGCAAACTGTCTCTCAGTATGAAAATGGTTTAATCAAACCAAGTGCCGATAAAGTATTAGCAATTTCGCAAGAATTGAAATTTCCACCGAAATTTTTCTTTGAAGGTAGCAGCGATAATTTTAGTCCCGGAGTTGCATATTGTAGAGCAACTACAACCACGACAAGAGCCGTAAAACTACGGCAAACAAACATTGATGTATTGAAATCATATATTTATGACTTTTTTGCAGAATATATTGAATATCCATCAACCGAACAATTGATTGATTGTATGAAATCTGTAGCAGAGTGTTCTGACATGGAACTAATCGCAAAAAAAATTCGGGAAAAATTGGACTTATCGGATAGGCCCATTCGTAATATGAGTTATCTGTTACAAAATCTTGGAATTGTGGTAACTTCTTTCTCGGAAAACGTAGGGCATTTGGACGCAATCAGTCACATTCCGGTCCTTGCCAATAATGGAGAAAGCAAGAGGTTCTATTTCACAACATATAATACAGATAAAACAACACCTGCAAGATTGAACTTTACGTTGGCTCACGAACTAGGACACTGGATACTCGGTCATATTGTTTCAGATGTGAAATCGCAAGCAGATGCCGAGTATCGGAGCAATGAATCAGACGCAAATCAATTTGCATCTGCATTTTTGCTGCCAAAAGAAGCATTCTTGAAAGATCTTCAATATCCAACGGTTTTAAATGAATATTTAAGATTAAAAGAAAAATGGCATGTCTCAATTGCGATGATGATTCGTAGAGCATATATGTTGGAGGTACTATCTCCAAGTCAATATCAATATTTGTTTAGACAGCTTGGAAGTCGTGGATGGCGAACATTTGAACCGGGAGATATGGTTGAAGTTCCCACGGCATCTCTTTTTCGGTGTCTGTAAAGATTCTGGATGACAATGGAATTATAGAAAAAGGAAATTTGCTGAAATATCTGAACGAAAACTGTTTTACGGCACAACAAAAAACATTTGAGGATTTGATGGGATTGAAACAGCATACGCTTGATCCGGCTATGTCGGGTTCTTTTAGTAGAGTTGAGTTCAAGCCAAACTAACAAATCTTTTTATACAGAAAAACAGGGTGCGCCCACCCGGACGCACCCTGCCAAAAGCCACAGACAACAGCGATATGTACAGCAGGGCGTTCCCCGTCGGGAACGCTCTGTTTTTCTTTGCTGGTGGTGTGATGAGCCTGCTCTGCCTTCCATGCGGCAAACTCCCTCTGGCCTTCCTCACTGTTCCAGCAGGCAAGGATTGCCGGGTAGAATGCCCGTGCCAGACGGTCGATGACTTCATCTGGATAAGGGGAAGTGTTTGTGGACTTTTTCTTTTTGTTCAAACGCACGCTCCTTTGATCGTCCCACCGTGTCAAAGTCGGGCGAGAAAATCAAAGTTCCAATTTCATATCAGGCGCAAGGGCGCGGATAGTTTCCGCCCTGCACTTGCGGCTGGTGGCTCGTTGATGGCTTACAAGTGCCTGTCGTTAGGCCGTTTTAGAGGATTCACAGCTGGATTCTGCAAGAACTTCATCCAGCGTTTTCAAAAATTCAAGATGAGGTTTCAAGGCAAAGCGAAGAACTTTGACCTGTTCCGGATGCGTAAGAAGTTTCGGGTTCAAGTCGAACGTAGCTTCCCAACTCTTTCGCATGAGAGATTCAGCATTGTGGAGCCGGTAGTACAGTTCGAGAAACTTTTGGGGAACATCATAGCTTTCATCAATGGTGTTGCTGGCGGCTTTCTCTGCCTGCTTCACCGTTACCTTGTTAGGCTTGACCTTCTTCGGCTTCGGCACATAATTCTTGATTTCCTCAAAAATTTCAGCCTGTTCTTCGGGCTTGGCCTTGCCGAGATTTTCGAGAAGATAATCGGGAATGTGCAGTTCCTCGCGGAAGAACCGATCACGGAAACCGGGAGACAATTCATCCGCAACGTCAACACCGTGCGCATAGTATTCTGCACGGCGGACAGAACTTGCACTGCTGTGATTTTCCTGTGCGATGCGCTCACAGGTTTTCATAGGCTTCTGGTTGTGTTCAGATTGAACACTGCCAGATTTCTTTGCAGTATGCTGATTGCCGCGAAATGCCTCGGTACGCTTTTCAGAGGAATACTGCTTACCCATAAGGAACTTCTTCTGCTCCGGGGTCAGATTGCGCCGCCCCAACTGGTTTTTGCAGATCCAAGCGAGAACTTCTTCCCGGCTTTCAAAGGGGAGCGGCATGGTGGAAAAATAAATCTCCGGGTGTTTCTGGAGGATGGCATAACGATTGTGTCCGTCAACAAGGGTGTTGTTCCACACGATCAAAGGAGAAATCAGCTTGCCCTCTTTGAGGATGTTTTCTTCAAGCTGCTTAAATTCATCATCGGTCAGAGGGGGAATCTGGGACTGAAACTCCGGGTCGATTTTCAAGTTGATCATTCGCACACTCCTTTATCTCTCCTGCTGCGTCTGTTCTTCCTCCCGGAAAAAGGACGCAACATTCTGCTTTGCGGTTTTCAGTTTGAGCAGTTCTTCTTTCGCTTCTTTGTACTGCTCGTAGAACTTCGCTTTTTCGGATGCCAGCTGCGCATACTCGGCTTCCAGCTTTTTCGGGCTGGGCAGCTTGGTGATGTCGTTTGCCTTGAAATAGTCTGCTGCCGCCCGGTACGCTGTCAGCTCTGCACGATGCTGTTCCTCAAAGGCTACGGGTCGCTTGGCAGTATTGAACTGCTGTACGATACCCTTGGTGCTGGCATAGACTGCGACATGATAGCGCAGCTCTTTGTTGAATTTCATGCGACCTTCGAGGTCTTTCACCACCGCCAGCGAGTCGTGATACTTGGTTTCCAGTTCGGCGATGCGCTGGTTCAAGGCGTCCTCGTCGGTCAAGCCCTTTTCCTGCAGAAGCTTCACGGTCTGTGCTATAACTTTGAGATTGTGTTTCGTGAGCCAACGCTTATAGCCGATGCCCTTGCCCTCGGTCATCCTCGACTGGATGTCAATCAGTTTCCCGATGGTATCCTGCTTGAACTGTGCCTTGGGTTTGCGCTCGGCATTTACCTGCAACGTGGCAAGCACTGCCGCCTTGTCGAACTTGTCACCGAGATGTTTCGCCCGGATAAACTTTGTTCTGCCAGCAGGCAGATAGCTGAGCCGACCACGGCTTCCCTTGACCGTGATGCCGTACTGCTGCAAGAGCCTGTCCGAGAAATCTTCAAAGCTGGTAGCACGGTATAGCACCGAAGAAATCTGTTTCCGCAGGGTTCGCGTTTGCGAAGCAACAAAAGCCCCAGTGGGGCTTTTGAGTGACCGAGCGGTTTGCGCAGCAAATGGAGGGGCCTCGCCCCGACAAGCGACCTTCACGGTTTCAAACTTCTTCTGCTTGGGCTGTTGTCCAGCTGCGGCAAGGGCTGCGTTTGCAAGGTCGAGCTTCTGCTGACCACGCCTGCGCGCCCAATACTCCGCTTCGCTCACGCGCTCTTTCGAGCCGTTGAGCAGATCGATCTGGTACAGTCCGGCACCCTCGCACAGCTCCATGACCTCGACACGCAAGTGCCGCATGGTCTGGGCTGTGCTGGAGTGCTTCATGCCCTCTAGCCAGTCGCGGGGCTTCTGCATATAGGGTTTGCGCTCCACTTCTCGTGTTCGGATGCTGCCGATCACGATGTGGACGTGGATATTTCCCGAATGGTTATGCCCATCCGGGTGAGTGCAGACGATGGCAGGATGACCGGGAAAGTTTTCTTCGCAGAATTTCAGGCCAAGTGCCTGTGCCTTTTCCATGGTCAGCCCATTGTCGGCTGCATCTCTGGGGTCAAAGCTGATGATATACTGGTGGCTTTTGATATCACCATGCTGGGTATTCTTACCATACTTGCGGTTTGCCAGCAGACAAGCTGTTGCAAACGAGAAATCGCCACACTCAAGGGTGTCGAGCAGGTACGAATCCCGCAGCTTCGGCTTGCCCTGTTCATCCAGAAGTTGCTTCCCGGTGAACGCATCGTGCTGGTAAACGAGGTACGCTTCGATGGCGGTGTAGTCCAAGTTTTTAGAGGCGATATGCTTGAGCGTTGCCATACAGTTCACCCAGAACTTTCTCGGCGCTGAGCCGGAATGCGGTCAGGTCTGCAAGTTCGTCAAGGATTTTCGCCCGGATCTGCTCGGTGTCCGCACCGCCGGAATTGAAGTGCCTTGCAAGCTGGTTGAGATTGCTGCCCACCTTGCTGCACTGGGCAAGCAGGGTGGAAACAGCGGTCAGGGTTTCTTCGCCGCCGCCTGCAACGATGGCCGTTTTCTCGATCTTGACGTTGTGGATGGCGCGGCGGATGAAGGTGGAGAGGGAGAGATTTAGGAGTTTGCAAGTGAGTTCCAGTGACGCTTTTTCCTCCGCTGTCACACGGAACTTGATGACGTGCGTTTTGTTGTTCGGCGTGTCGTGGTGCTGGGAATTGCTAGGAATCGGTTGAACATTCGTTTTGGTCATTGTACCTCCTGTCTGTTCGATAACTCCTCGGTGAAGTTATGTAAGCACGACACGCCGTTGCTGTTCGCACCGTCAGGTGCGAACTATGAGCAGGGTTTGGGGCAGGCACGCCCCAACAAGATCACTTCGGAAATGCAGACGCATTGTAGAAGTGAAGTCCCGGATGGATAGAACATTTTCAAGAATTGAAAATTTGTGGCCACGGGACGGTTCTTGCCCTCTACCGCTGCGCTCAAAATCGTTTCCGGGTAATTGTTTCCGAATTGTTAAGGCGCAAAAAATAAGTAGAGGTGGTGCTGCTCATGTAAGGGAGTCACCGTTTGCTCCGAACGAAGTTCCTGCCTCTGTTTGTGCAGCGGCGTTGACGGAAAGTCGGTATCACGTTCGGTCGGCTCATGAAATTTTCAAGGTACAACTCCCGTAAAGAAAAATACCACCCTGCAAGACAGGCGAAAAATTTTGTCGGGTGAATCGGCGGCAAAATGAATCGGGTGTGTTGCGGGGCGGTAAATCTTTCAGGGATAATCCACGGTGAGGCAGTGTTCAAAATGAACACGACCACATTTTGTGGGTGGCTTCAAACCAATCCACAAAGACGGTGGGATTTACAAGAAAAATACCACTGTATGTGAAATTCGTCAAGAGGGTTTTGGAAAATTTATTACGGTAAAGTGGCGATAGTAAGACTTATCCGACAAAAAACAAAAGCATATGCAGAGAAATTTTGCGCACAAATTGGAAAATCGAGCTATCTGTGTTATACTCAAGTCAGAATTTGTTGAGCAAAACGGAGGTACTGAGCTATGGCAGAGAAAAACACCGCCGACATTGGATTTGAAAAACAGATTTGGAATGCGGCCTGTGTACTTCGGGGCAACATGGATGCTTCGGAGTATAAGGGCGTTGTTCTTGGTCTGATTTTCTTGAAATATATTTCGGATCGTTTTGAAGAAAAGTACAATCAGCTGGTTGCAGACGGTGATGGCTTTGAGGAAGATCGTGACGAGTACACATCGGAGGGAATCTTCTTTGTGCCTGCTGGTGCGCGTTGGAGCGATGTTTCTGCAAAGGCACATGACCCGGAAATCGGTCAGGTAATTGACGATGCAATGCGCGCTATCGAAAAGAAAACGCGCGCCTAAAAGATATTCTGCCAAAGAATTTTGCGCGTCCGGAACTGGATAAACGTCGGTTGGGCGAAGTCGTTGACCTGTTTACGAACATCAAAATGATTGAACATGGCAGCGAAAAGGATATTCTGGGACGCACTTATGAATACTGCCTGTCGATGTTTGCAGAACAGGAAGGCAAGCGCGGCGGCGAGTTCTTTACGCCGTCCTGCGTTGTGCGGACGCTGGTAGAAGTGCTGCAACCGTTTAAGGGACGAGTGTATGACCCTTGCTGCGGCAGTGGTGGTATGTTTGTTCAGTCTGCAAAATTTGTAGAGAACCATAGTGGAAATATCAACGATATCTCGATTTATGGACAGGATTCCAACCCGACCACATGGAAACTGGCACAGATGAACCTTGCCATTCGTGGCATTGAACCCGACCTTGGCAAGTATGCAGCAGACACATTCCTTGATGACCAGCACCCGACCATGCGGGCAGACTATATTATGGCGAATCCCCCTTTCAATCTGTCGAACTGGGGTGCAGAGCAGCTCAAAGATGATGTGCGCTGGCAGTATGGTATGCCGCCTGCAAGCAACGCGAACTTTGCATGGCTTCAGCACATGATTTATCATCTTGCACCGGGCGGCCGCATGGGTATGGTGCTTGCAAATGGTTCTCTTTCCTCTCAGTCTAGCGGTGAAGGTGACATCCGCAAAAATATTGTGAATGCTGACCTTGTGGATTGCATCATTGCCATGCCGACACAGCTTTTCTATACGACCCAGATTCCAGTTTCGCTCTGGTTTATCTCTAAACGCAAGAAACAAGCCGGAAAAACGCTGTTTATCGATGCCCGGAAGATGGGCGATATGGTGAGCCGCAAGCTGCGGGAACTAGCCGATGAGGATATTAAAAAGATTGCCGATACCTACAATGCTTATGTTAGTGGTACACTGGAAGATGTAAAAGGTTTCTGTGCAGTTGTTGATACGGAGAAAATTGCAGAGCAGGATTATATTTTAACACCGGGTCGTTATGTTGGTGTTGAGGAACAGGAAGATGATGGTGAGCCGTTTGAAGAGAAAAATGGCTCGGCTGACTTCTGAACTTTCGGATTTGTTCAAGCAGTCACATAAGCTGGAAGCAGAAATTAAGGAGAAGTTGGGGGCGATTGGGTATGAAATCTAAATGGATATATCGCCCACTTGGTGAGCTTGTATCTTTTGCATCAGGAGGAACACCGAGTAAAAAAGAGATGATTATTGGGGTGGAACTATTCCTTGGATTAGTGCAAAGACATTGAAAACGGAGAATATCGACACATCTGATTTGTTTATAACAGAAGAAGGGCTAAAAGCTGGAAGCAAGATTGCGCCGAAGGGAAGCATCTTACTTCTTACACGAGGAAGCGGTCTTTTTAATGGAATACCAATTGCTAGAGTTGAAAAAGATGTGGCTTTCAATCAAGATATAAAGTGTCTGGATTCATATGGAGAAGTGGAAAACGAGTTTATATTTTATTGGTTGTTGTCGCAAAAAGATTATTTGATGGCAAAGGTTGGAGTTACAGGAATTGGAGCGGGAAAATTTGATTTAGATTTTTTACAAAAGCTAATGATTCCGATTCCGAGTGAGCGAGAAAGAAAAAGTATCGTTGGATTCGCAAGTAGCATCAGCGAAAAAATTAGATGTAATGCAAAGGTAAACGATAATTTAGAGCAGCAAGCTCAGGCAATATTCAAAGAATGGTTTATAGAAAATCCCGAAAACAATGAATGGTCAACAGGAACATTCTCTGAACTTATTAAAACAACCTTGAATGGTGATTGGGGAAAAGAAGCACCAACAGGCAATAACACCGAAAAGGTTTACTGCATTAGAGGCGCAGATATTCCTGAAGTCAAAGCAGGCAATAAAGGGAAAATGCCCACAAGGTATATTCTTCCTAAAAACTTCGTCAAAAAACAACTTACAGCCGGTGACATTGTCGTTGAGATTTCAGGTGGTAGTCCTACTCAATCAACCGGAAGATGTACAGCTATAACTCAATCATTACTCGACCGCTATGATAGCGGTATGGTTTGCACAAATTTCTGTAAGGCAATAAAACCTAAAGAAGGATACAGTTTGTTTATCTACTATTATTGGCAATACCTGTATGGTAAAGGGATCTTTTTCTCTTATGAAAACGGTACAACAGGCATTAAGAACCTCGATTTCTCAGGCTTTATTGAAACGGAAACTATTTTAATTCCGCCAGTAGATAAAGTTATAGCATTTGATGATTATTGCAAATCAATTTTCAATCAGATTTTTGCCAATGGCAAGCAAAACGAACATCTTGCTGTACTTCGAGATACTCTTTTACCAAAGCTGATGTCCGGCGAACTGGATGTATCCGACATCGACCTTTAAGCCACTAAATTATCGTTTATAAAAGAAATGAAGGGATAATATGGAAGATTTTGATAATGCTAAGACAAGAAATCCGAAGGAATGCGTTGTTACAAACCTTAATAGCTACCTGACCTACATTTCTGATATAAAGGAAACCATAAAGAAAGAAGAAGGCGCGGAAGTGAGCACAAAGCACTATTTCTTCCGTGGACAGGCCAGCAACGAATGGAATGTTATGCCGGGAGTGTTCCGTGGTGGGATGCTGCCACATGAAGCAGAATTGATAAACGCAGCTTACACACGGAATCCTGATGACTTTCGAAAATTGACAACAGATTTTGAAAAACTCGCAAAATTGCAACACTATGGGTTGCCAACAAGACTACTGGATGTGACGGAGAATCCTCTGGTGGCACTGTATTTTGCCTGCCAAAACAATCAAGAGAAAAAGATAACTGACGGAAAGACTACGTTATTGCCGCCGACCGATGGGAAAATCTATTACAAGCGCGACTACGGAAAAAGTTATAGCGACATAGAGATTAAAGTGCTGGCATATTTAGCGAGTCATGAAATTTCGGGCGATTATACATTAGAAAAGCTGCTCTCGGATTTGAACAAGTATGGAATTTATACAGATAAAGAAGCAGAAGAGTGCAGGGTAAGTGAGTATAAAAGCTTGCTTTCGATTATTCAAAGAAATTATTTTGTGATTTCCAACTTGAATAATGAAAGATTGGTACGGCAAAGCGGCTCTTTTTTGATCTGCGGAAAATATAATGTTCAGCTGAAAGAAAAACTCGGACAGAGCATTGTTAAACGGGCATATAGTGATGTCCAAGATGAATTTGAACTTCAAAGTTTTAGAATACCAGCGGGAAGAAAAGATGCGATTTTAGAGGAACTGAGTTTTTACAACATCAACGAAGGGACGCTGTTCCCGGAACTTGAGCACCAGATGGCATATATTAAAAGCAATTATGCGAACACACAAAAGCCTATGGTTGATCGGTTTGTGAAAACAGAAGTTCCGATAGCAAGTATTAAAGAAGTGCGCGATTTAGATGTTTCAGACGATAAAGTGGACGAGATTATTCGAGAAGCATTGCATAATGCTGTGCATCCAGAAATTTTTGATGATTGTTACGTTGCAATTCAAAAGAATCTGATGCCGGATTGGTATCGTAAGGAAATTGGACTCAGTAAAGTTCGATTGGCACTAACGGATACATTGGATAATGGTACGCCGATGGGACGTGCGGTGGCAAAAAGAGCGGCACAGTCTATCGTTGAAAAGATTGTGAATGGCATTGCGCAAGAATCGAATACAGCAACTTCGGATAATAGTTGAGGAGAAAAATCATGCTTTCATTTACCGAAGATACCTTTGAACAAGCGGTCATAGAGCTATTTGAAAATATGGGTTACACCCACATTTATGCTCCCGATATGAACCGGACGGATTACAGCCGCCCGCTGCTGGACGATGTTTTGCGGGATTGTCTGGTGCGGCTGAATCGCAGCCTTCCGGCTGTGGCAATTGATGAAGCCATTCTGAAACTGAATGATTTTGATGCAGGAAGCCTATTGCAGAAGAATATTATTTTTATGGACTATCTGCAAAACGGTATCACGGTCAAATACGCAGTCAAGGGTGAAGAACGGTCTTCGGTAGTAAAGCTGATTGATTATGCAGATGCAGACAAAAATGATTTCTATGTGGTAAACCAGTATACCTTCGTGGAAAATGGAAACAACCGCCGCCCGGATATCACTCTGTTTATCAATGGAATGCCACTGGTCTTGATGGAACTGAAAAGTCCTTCCAAGGATGAAGTGGGCGCAGAAAACGCCTACAATCAGATTCGGAACTATATGCAGGACATTCCCTCCATGTTCTATTATAACGCCATCTGCGTGATCAGCGACCTGTCCACCAACAAAGCAGGTACGATTACTTCCGGGCTTGACCGTTTTATGGAATGGAAAACAAAAGACGGTGATTATGAAAACACTGCGTATGCGCAGTTTGATACCTTCTATGAGGGGATGTTCCAGAAAGCACGGTTGCTGGATATTCTGAAAAATTTCATCCTGTTTTCCGGTGATGGGCAGAAGCCGATTAAAATTTTGGCTGGGTACCACCAGTATTTCGCTGTACGAAAAGCCATCGAAAAGGCCAAAATTGCCACCAAAACAGACGGCAAGGGTGGTGTGTTCTGGCATACGCAGGGCAGCGGAAAATCTCTGTCGATGGTATTCTATGCCCATTTGCTGCAAGAAGCTCTGGACAGCCCCACCATCGTTGTGATGACGGACCGCATCGACCTCGACGATCAACTTTACACGCAGTTCGCCAAGTGCACACCATTTTTGCGCCAGACACCGATACAGGCAACCAGCAAGGATAATCTAAGCAAGCTGCTGGATGGCCGAGAAGCAAACGGCATCATCTTCACCACGATGTTCAAGTTCGAGCGTGGCGAGAAGCCACTCTCCGAACGGCGGAATATTGTGGTGATGGCCGATGAAGCCCATCGCGGACAATATGGTTTTGATGAGAAAATTGTCATCAAAGAAAATGAACAGGGTGAAAAAGAAGCACATACAGTGATTGGAAATGCCCGAATCATCCATGATGCCCTGCCGAATGCAACCTACATAGGCTTTACGGGAACGCCGATTTCGGCAAAAGATAGAAATACGCGTGAAGTTTTTGGTGATTATATCGATGTTTACGATATGACACAGGCGGTGGAAGATGGTGCAACGCGTCCGGTTTACTACGAGAGCCGTGTTATCAAACTCCACCTCGACCAAAATACGCTGGCCTTGATTGATGCGACCTACGATGCGCTGGAACAGCAATCGGACGCTGCAACGATTGAAAAAAGCAAAAAGATGCTGGGGCAGATGGAGAGTGTGCTAGGGGGCAGATTCTACCATTCAATCCCTGTGCGAAGATATTGTCAACCATTACGAAAAGTACCGCGCTAATCTTTTGACGGGCAAGGCGATGATCGTGGCGTATTCGCGCCCGATTGCGATGAAGATTTATCGAAAACTTCTGGAGCTGCGCCCGACATGGAACGAAAAAATCGGCGTAGTTATGACGGGTGGCAACAATGACCCGGAGGATTGGAAAGAAATCATCGGTACAAAATCTCACAAAGAAGAACTTGCCCGGAAATTCAAAGACAACGATGACCCGATGAAGATTGCCATTGTTGTGGATATGTGGTTGACAGGTTTTGATGTGCCTTCACTGGCTACGATGTATGTTTACAAGCCAATGCACGGATACAATCTGATGCAGGCCATCGCGCGTGTCAACCGCGTGTTTAAGGACAAAGAGGGCGGCTTGATTGTAGATTACGTTGGCATTGCATCTGCCCTCAAAGCCGCTATGAAGGAGTATACCAAGCGTGACCAGTCCCGATATGGCGATATGGACATTGCCAAAGTTGCTTATCCAAAGTTTCAGGAAAAGCTTCAGGTGTGCAAAGATTTGTTGCACGGCTTTGATTTCAGCGGATTTATTGGCGGTTCTCCGTTGATGATGGCAAAGCTGGTCACTGGCGGCGTAAACTTTGTTCTGGACGCAAAAGCACCCAAGCGCAAAGATCTGTTCCTGCGAGAAGCTCTGCTGCTGAAACAGTCGCACTCTCTGTGCTCTAGCATGACCACGGAGCAGGAGCGACATGAAGCGGCCTATATGGAAGTAGTCCGTTCTACGGTGGTGAAGATCACCTATGGTGGGAGTGGCGGCAAGACACTTTCTTTGAAAGAAATCAATGCTCAAATCAATGAGTTGCTAAAGGCGAGTATCCAGAGCCAAGGCGTTATCAGCTTGTTTGACAGCAAGCAGGCGGATGAAAATATCAGCCTGTTTGACCCGGCGGTGTTGGATGAAATTTCAAAAATGAAGGAAAAGAACATTGCCGTAGAAATTTTGAAAAAACTTATGGCAGAGCAAGTTTCACTGTATAAACGGACAAATGTTGTGCAGTCTCAGAAGTTTTCAGAAAAGATTACACAGTTGATGAACTCTTACTACAATGGCTTGATTACAAACGAGGAGGTCATCAAGGAACTTCTGAAAACGGCACAGGAGATTACAGAACTGTATAACAACGGTAAAAAGCTGGGCTTGACGCAGGAAGAACTGGCTTTTTACGATGCTCTGACAAAGCCGGAAAACATAAAGGACTTCTATCAAAATAATGAATTGATTGACTTGACCAGAGAACTTACGGAAATGCTGCGCAAAATCGGACGATAGACTGGCAGAAAAAAGAAACTGCCCGTGCGAGTATGCGTAAGATGGTGAAGCACTTGCTGAAAAAATATAAGTATCCACCGGAAGATTATGATACGGCAATCAGCACGGTCATTAGCCAGTGTGAGATGTGGACTGACAACATGGTAGTATGAATTGTATGAAATGTCGTTGATTTGTGCTTGACAATCAGATTTCCTTCCTGTAAAATAATTTTAGAAAATACTATTATTGAAAATACGAAAGGTTGTTTTATGGGAAAGATGATTTTAGATGACCTCCGCAAGCGTCTGGAACGTCTGGACGAAGACGCAGACCTGATGATCGACAATAACGACCGCTATCAGATGGTGATTGTGGGTGGCAGTGCGTTTATTTTGTTGGGCAAGCTGACCCGCGCTACCCATGATATTGATGCCTTGAGCGTTCCAAAAGAACTGTACAGCTTGCTCGGTAAGTACGACATCAACACCGATGTGGAAGCCTATATCGACAATTTTCCGTACAACTTCCAAGACCGGCTGCAGCCGCTGCCCTTTGGTGGCACAAAGGTGCAGTTCTACACACCCAGTCTGGAAGACTTAGTGATTGCAAAGCTCTGCTCTTTCCGGGACACCGACAAGGTAGACGTAGAGAGCGAAGCTGTGCGGAATTCGTTGGATTGGGCCTTGCTGGAACACCTTGCAACGGATGAAGATGAACTGAAAGCCAGCATCTTGAACGACTGGCGATATCGGGATTTTTATATCCGCTATCAGGAGTATGTGGAGAGGTGGAGACCATGCGAAAGCTGACATTCGAAGGCTTTTTGAAGCAGTATGTGGCAGAGCTTGCCGGGGTGCAGACGGCAAGCGTCCATAAGCTGGCAGATTGTCTGAGCGAGAATCCTCGCCTGAAAGAACCGCTGTTTCTCTATACGCTGACCTTTGATAAAGTGGATTTGTTGCTCCGCTATACCGCAAATAGTGCTGTTGCTGCGGAATATGAGCAACTTTCTAATCTCTATTCGCTGGAGCAAATGCTGCTGCTTTTAGAAAACCAGTCCCATGAACTGCCGGAAGGCTATTTGAAGGTTTGGCGCAGCTATTGTTCGGTGCGGGATGCCGTCCTTGCAGACAATGATACAAAAGAGCTAATCCATCGCCGGGTATTGGAGCTCCAAGAAAAAAAGAAACTGACGAATTATCGCCTTTACACAGACTTGAAGCTGAATCCGGGCAATGTGAATGCATGGCTCAAACACAACGATTCCAGCAAAATGAGCCTTGACTGTGCACGGCAGATCTACAAGTATGCAAAAAGCTACCCGTCTGTTCGATAAGAAAAAGGAAGTGAGCCTATGACCGCCGTAATCTACGCCCGCTATTCCAGCGATAACCAGCGTGAAGAATCCATTGAAGGCCAGATTCGGGAATGCACGGCTTATGCGGAAAAGAACGGTATCACGGTCATCAAGCACTACATTGACCGTGCATTCTCTGCCAAAACGGACAATCACCCGGAGTTCCAGCAGATGATCAAAGACAGCGGCAAGAAGCTGTTTGATGTTGTTCTCGTCTGGAAATTTGACCGCTTTGCCCGGAATCGTTTTGATAGCGCAAACTACAAGATGATCCTGAAAAAGAACGGTGTCCACCTGATTTCCGTTATGGAACCCATTGCCGAGGGCTCACAGGGCATTCTGGTGGAAACACTGTTGGAAGGTATGGCGGAATACTATTCCGCAGAGTTGTCCGAAAAGGTGATCCGTGGTCAAACTGAGAACGCTCTGAAAGGGAAGTGTACCGGCGGAACGGGAACCATCGGCTATAAAATTGACGATGACAAGTTCTATCATCTTGACCCGCTGACCGCTCCGTTGGTACTGGAAGCCTTTCAGCGGTATGACAACGGCGATAAGATGGTGGAGATCGTAAACTTTCTCAACGACAAGGGTGTCCGCAATATGCTGGGCGGCAAAATGACCCACAGTAGTGTGAACACCATGCTGAAGAACCGTCGGTACATTGGCGAATTGTCTTTCCGGGACATCGTTGTGCCGGATGCGATTCCGGCTATTGTTCCGAAAGACCTGTTTGACCGGGTGCAGAAGCGTCTGGATAAGAACAAGCGTGCTGGCAAGGCAGACGAGGAATATCTGCTGACCACCAAGCTGTTCTGCGGCAAATGCGGTGCGCTGATGTTTGGCGAAAGCGGAACTAGTGCCACTGGACGTACCTACTATTATTATAAATGCGCCAACGTCAAGCGGCGCAAGGGCTGCAACAAAAAGACCGTGCAGAAGGACTGGCTGGAAGATCTAGTCGTCCGGGAGACCATGAAGCTGATTCAGGACGAAGCGGTAATCGACAAAATCGTTCAACTGGTCATGGATGTCCAGAATCAGGAAAACACCACGATCCCGCTGCTGGAAAAGCAACTGAGAGAGGTCAACAAAAAGCTGGACAACCTGATGAAGGCGATCGAGGACGGCTTGTACACCCGGACAACGAAAGAGCGGCTGGAAGCGCTGGAAATCCAGAAAGATGAACTGATTGCAAAAATCGCAGAGGAAAAATTGAAGAAGCCCAGCTTCAATGAGGATTTCATCCGATTCTGGCTGATGAAATTTAGAAAGTTCGATATTTCGCAGAAAAAGCAACGAAAAGCGTTGATTGGAATTTTGTCAATGCCATTTTTCTGTACGATGACCGGATGCTGATCACGTTCAACTACAAGGATGGCACCCAAACCGTCCGATTTGAGGACGCTTTGACGGCTGATTGCGGAGAAAAAAGTTTGCGTTTGCGAAGCAACGAAAGCCCCAGTGGGGCTTTTGAGCAACAGAACGGTCTTGCGCAAGCAAGATGGAGGGGCCTTGCCCCGACAAGTTCGGATTTGTCCAGCTCTGCTGGACCAAAAGCTCCACAGACGAATTTGTTCGTCTGTGGAGCTTTGTTTGCCCACAGCGTGGTCAGAAAATGAAAAAAGAATGCAAAATGCGGTGCGCTTGAAAAAATGTCAGGACGGGATTTTTGTAAAAAATGTAGAATATCTTGCCGGAAACTGTGCATTCTCTCCAACAAAACTGCCCAAACGTGTTGATATTGAGAAAAAGCTTCACAAACGTTTACAAAGGGTAACAGGTTGGTATACTTTATGGTGGTAAACGTAACAAGCCATGGAAGCTGAAAGGAGAACCTACCCGTGAATACCGCTGCACCGTCCCGTAAAAAACTGCTGAGCCTTGTGCTGACACTGGTGTTTATGCTCACCTGCCTGCCGGCCCTTGGCGGTTGATCTGAACGTGGACGCAGGCTTCTACTTCAAGCAGAGCCGTGGCGGCACCTGCACACTGGCATCCGCAGCCATGATGCTGCGCCGCCGTGCCTATTTTGACGGCCTGACCGACTGGTCCACTGTGACCGAGAACAGTGTCCGTTCCACAGCATGGTCCAACGGGCTTTCCCACAGCTTTACATATAAGGAGATGCAGGTGGGCTACGGCACACTGCCCTCCCGCAAACAGGAAAAGTACAGACCCTGATCACCCTGCTTTCGCAGCACCCGGAGGGCATCGTGCTGTATGACCGCAGCCAGCCCCATGCAGTGCTGCTCACCGACTACACCAACGGCAACTTCTATTGCTCCGATCCGGCAGGCAACATCTCTTCCGGACGCATCCCGCTGGAAAACTCCAGCGTTTCGGTCAATAGGTCCTCCTGCTACTGGTATGTGGCATCAGATCACAACTTCATTGCTGCAGAGGCTGACGGCCTGCGTCTGGAAGGCATGAGCTACCCAATCAATGTCCGTGCGGGCAAGGGCATGGCACTGACCGGCACTGCAAATGCTGCGCTGGGCACCACCCTGACCAATGTGCAGGTGGCAGTGCTGGACGAGAACGACCAGACGGTGTTCACTGCACAGGCAGCACCCAATACGGCGATCTTCTCCTTCAAGTCGCTGGACAGCTCCATCCGCTTTGGTGAACTGCCCGCAGGCAATTACACCTACATGGTGATCGTGACCGATTCTCAGGGCGATAACCTCTGCTTTACCAGTGACTTCACGGTTTCGGATGGCTCGGCAAGCAGCGGCGTTTACTGGTCGGTGAAGGATACCGAGGGCACCAAGCTGCTGGACAGCATTCAGGAAGTTCAGGATGCCTTTGCAAATGCAACTGAGTCCACTCTGGGCTGGTTTGGCGGTCTATTCCAGTAAAATCATAAACGACAAAAGAAATCCCGGAATACACTTCCGGGATTTCTTTTGCTGTAATTTGTTGTAAAAAGCTTATTTCAGGGTTCCGTCCAGTACCTGACTGTAATACCAGGGCTTTGGTGCGCGGAAGGTCTTGCCGCTGAGGAACTCGAAATCCGGCTGGTTGAAACGGGGCATGGTGAGTTCCCATGCGCACAGGGCCTGATACTTGAGCTTCAGCTCGCGGTTGGCGGTGTTGTTGCCGTATTTGCTGTCGCCCAGAATGGGACAGCCGATGCTGGCCATGTGTGCGCGGATCTGATGGGTGCGGCCGGTGATCAGCTGCACCTTCAGCAGGGCCAGACGGCCGGAGACGGCGATGGTCTCGTACCGGGTCTCCACTTCCTTGGCACCAGGCTGCTTTTCCTCCACGATCTTCACGATGCCGCGGTCCGCGTCCTTGAGCAGATAGCCGCCCAGAGTGGCATCCGGCGGCATCGGACGGCCGAAGGTGACGCAGAGGTAGGTCTTTTTCACGTCGCGGTTCTTGATGGCTGCAAGGAACAGCTCTTCGGCCTCCGGGGTCTTGGCAACGATGACAAGGCCGCTGGTGCCGGTGTCCAGCCGGTGGCACAGCGCCGGGGTGTACAGGTCGTTCTCCTTGTACTCGCCCTGCTGGTTCAGGTAGAGCAGGGTGCGGTTCAGCAGGGTGTCGTCCTCCGGACCATCCACGGCAAGACCGGCGGGCTTGTTCACAATGACGATCTGCGGGCAGTCATACACCACCTGTGCCGGGCCGCGGGCGTTCTTCCACGCCGGGCCGTCCACACGGCGGTCCGCATCCAGAACTTCATCCAGAATGAACAGCTTGATCTCATCACCGGCCATCACGCGGGTGGAAAGCGGCTGTTTTGCCGTTCAGCTTGATCTTGTTCTCCCGCAGCGCCTTGTTCAGGCGGCCCGGGGTCAGGGCGGGGTACTGCTGGGTTAGATAATTGTCCAGCCGGGTAGGGGCAAGACACTTTACTTTTAAAATTTTCACGGGAAATTCCTCTCTATCTTAAAATCAGTTGCAATAGAATGGGTTCTTAATTCGTTTTATTGTAGCGGAACAAAACCGCGCGTCAAGCGCAGAGAAAAGGAAATGTTGACTTTTCCGCGCGGGTGACGTATGATACCGAGACAGGTGCGGAAAACACCGCCCCGACAACAACAGAAGAAGGTATAGAATATGAAACTGAATAAAAGGTGCTGGCCGTTACGGCCATTCTGGCAGTGGGCATTCTGGCAGGCTGCGGCAGCAGCAACAGCACCGCAGGCAGCGCGGCAAGCGCACCGGCTTCCGGCGTGGAAAGCAGTGCGGCTTCGTCCGAAGCAGCCGGTGAGATGGGCGATGTGCTGCCCATCGACGCCGGGGATCTGAACGAGATCAAGACGGGTTCCTACAAGTTTGCAGCCAGCATCACCAAGGTGGCCGACGGCCAGGCGACCCTGAGCGTATACGGCTACGACAGCTACCTGCCCGAGGACATCGACGCCTTGCAGGAGGGCAGCGTGCTTCGGATCCACGACCAGGGCGACACCACCGTGACCAAGCTGACTGTGACCAGCATCGACAGGGATGCCGACAACGGCTATGTGACCATCAACGGCGGCATGGAGCAGCCCAGCGGGCTGGATCTGAAGCTGGAGGATGATGACACCTACCGGACGATGACCTTTGACGATTACCCGCTCTATTACGAGATGGGAGAAAAGACGATGCCGCTGGCAGAGGATGTAGTGCTGAAGGACAGTTCTGCCGACCCGCAGGCTTCCGCCGTGGAGACGAACGGCGCCGATGCCGTGGCCGAGGCCGTCAACGCCGAGCCGGACGGCTGGATGCCCAACAACACCCTGGTCTTTACCGAGGATGGCACCATCAGCAGCATCGTCCGCATCTGGGTGCCGTAAATTTTGCTCAAAACCGTTGACAAACGTTTTGCGTATGCTATAATTTAGCTGTACGCAAAGGGGCACTTCGCCTGCCTTGCGGAATGTAAAATTATGACAGATGGCAATGATGGGGTCAGAAATGTACACCGCCGTTCAGAGAGCGCTTCCAGCTGCAAGGCGTTCCGGTCGGGATCATTTCGCGCCACCCGGAGCTTCCGGCGACACAAGTCGGACGCAGCGCAGCGTTAACGCGCCGAAAGCGGCAGGGGACACTTTTATCCTTTGCAATCTGGGTGGTACCACGGAGTTTGATGCACAAGCAGCCTTCGTCCCTTTGGGATGAGGGCTGTTTTTTTTTTCACCGTGCCGCCCCTCTGCCATAACAGCATAAAAAACGGCGCCTGAGCGCCAAAGACGATTGAGGAGAGAAAACCTATGCAATGGACCGGTTTGAATGAACTGCGTGAAAAGTACCTGAGCTTCTTTGAGAGCAAGGGCCACCTGCGTCTGGACAGCTTCCCCCTGGTACCTAAGAACGACCCCAGCCTGCTGCTGATCAACAGCGGCATGGCCCCATGAAAAGTGGTTTCTGGCTCAGGAAGAGCCGCCCCGTCACCGCGTGACCACCTGCCAGAAGTGCATCCGCACCCCGGATATCGAGCGCGTTGGCATCACTGCCCGCCACGGCACCTTCTTTGAAATGCTGGGCAACTTCTCCTTCCAGGATTACTTCAAGGAGGAGGTCATTCCCTGGGCATGGGAGTTCCTGACTTCCGACGAGTGGATGGCCATTCCGAAGGACCGCCTGCACATCTCTGTGTACGAAGAGGACGACGAGGCTTACGATATCTGGACCAAGAAGGTGGGCATCGCCCCCGACCACATGGTGCGTCTGGGTAAGGAAGACAACTTCTGGGAGCATGGCTCCGGCCCGTGCGGCCCTGCTCCGAGATCTACTTTGACCGCGGCCCCGAGTACGGCTGCGGCAAGCCGGGCTGCACCGTGGGCTGCGACTGCGACCGCTATATGGAGATCTGGAATCTGGTGTTCAGTCAGTTCGATGCCGACGGCAAGGGCCACTACGAGCGCCTGCCCCGCCCCAACATCGACACCGGCATGGGTCTGGAGCGTCTGGCCTGCGTGATGCAGGGCGTGGGCAACCTGTTTGAGGTTGACACCGTGCAGAGCGTGCTGCACCATGTAGAGCACATTGCCAACAAGACCTACGGCGAGGACGACAAGACCGATATCTCCATCCGTGTCATCACCGACCACATCCGCAGCTGCACCTTCATGGTGTCCGATGGCATCCTGCCTTCCAACGAGGGCCGCGGCTATGTGCTGCGCCGCCTGCTGCGCCGTGCTGCCCGCCATGGCCGTATGCTGGGCATCACCCGCCCGTTCCTGGTGGAGCTGGTGGAGACTGTCATCCAGTCCAGCGAGACCGCATACCCGGAGCTGCGCGAGCACGACGCTTATATCAAGAAGGTCATCGGCACCGAGGAGGCAAACTTTGCCCGCACCATTGATGCCGGCATGAACATCCTGAACAACATGATCGACGGTCTGGAAAAGGCACATGAGCATCTGCTGAAGGGCCTGGACGTGTTCAAGCTGAATGATACCTTCGGCTTCCCGCTGGATCTGACCAAGGAGATCGCTGCGGAGCAGGGCATTGAGATCGACGAGGAAGGCTTCCACGCCGAAATGACCAAGCAGAAGGAGCGTGCCCGTGCAGAGCGCCTGAAGAAGAACATCTCCGGCTGGAGCGAGGATCTGTTCGGTGCGCTGGATGCAGAGCCCACCGTCTTTACCGGCTACGAGACCCTGTGCGACAACGGCGTTGTGGTGGCCCTGAGCGACGAAGAAACTCTGACCGATGCCATTGCTACCGACGAGGAAGCGAAGGACGGCGTGCTGGTGGTTCTGGATAAGACCCCTTCTACGCTGAGATGGGCGGTCAGGCTGCGGACCACGGCATGCTGAACAGCGCCGACTGCAGCCTGCGCGTGCTGGATGTGAAGAAGACCCCCAAGGGCTACTACGTCCACACCTGCGTGCTGGAGAGCGGTATCGTGAAGGTGGGCGACCACCTGACCGCTCAGGTGGATAAGGAATACCGCATGGCCATTGCCCGCAACCACACCGCCACCCATCTGCTGCAGGCAGCGCTGCGTGAAGTGCTGGGCGACCATGTCCATCAGGCAGGCTCCTATCAGGATGCAGAGATCACTCACTTCGACTTTACCCACTTCAGCGCGGTCACTCCCGAGGAGCTGGCCCGCGTGCAGAAGATCGTGAACGACAAGATCTACGAGTCCATGAACGTCACCGTCCGGGAAATGCCCATTGAGGAAGCCAAGAAGCTGGGTGCAATGGCTCTGTTCGGCGAAAAGTACGGCAAGGTCGTGCGTGTTGTGGACATCGAGGGTTGGTCTACCGAGTTCTGCGGCGGCACCCACGTGAAGAACACCGCCCAGATCGGCGGCTTCAAGATCGTGAGCGAGTCCTCTGTTGCTGCCGGCATCCGCCGCATCGAAGCCGTCACCGGCAAAAACCTGCTGCTGCGTGCAAACCTGCAGGAGGCTATGCTGCATACCGTGGCAAACACCCTGAAGGCCAACAACGTGACCGCTCTGCCCGTCCGTGCCGAGGCCGTGATGGCTGAGAACAAGGCTCTGGCCAAGGAGCTGGAAGAGGTCAAGGCAAAGGTCGCCGCTTCCAAGGTGACCAGCCTGTTTGACAATGCCGAAGAGATCGGCGGCGTGAAGATCGCTTCTGCATACTTCACCGGCACCACCGGCGACACCCTGCGCGGCATGTGCGATACCGTCCGCGACAAGGCTGTGAAGCCCGCTGTGGCGGTTCTGGTGGGCAAGGCTGAGGATAAGATCACCATGGCTGTCACTGTGACCAAACAGGCACAGGAAAAGGGCCTGAAGGCCGGTGCTCTGGTCAAGGAGATCGCTGCCATTGCCGGCGGCAAGGGCGGCGGCAAGCCGGACTTTGCAATGGCCGGCCTGAAGGATGAGACCAAGATCGACGAAGCTCTGGCTGCTGTCGGCACCATCGTCAAGAAGGCTCTGGGCGAATAAGAAAACGGGTTCGCCCTCTCCGTCAGCGCTGACGCGCTGCCAAAGTTTATGGTTTTGCCAAGGGCTCTCTCTTTGGGAGAGCTGGACGCAAAGCGGCCTGAGAGGGCGGGGACGTTTATAAAATATCAGGAAGGAGTTGTTTCCCATGGAAGATTGTCTGTTCTGTATGATCGCGGAGGGAAAATCCCTCAAGAAGCTGTACGAGGACGAGCAGGTGGTGGCGTTTTACGACATCAACCCGCAGGCCAAGGTGCACTTTCTGGTGGTGCCCAAAAAGCACATTGTCTCTGCCGCTGCGCTGACCGAAGAGGACGGCGCACTGCTGGGCCATATCTTTGCAGTGATCGCAAAGCTGGCTGCGGAGCAGGGCCTGAACAACGGCTACCGCGTCATCTCCAATGTTGGCGAGGACGCAGGCCAGACCGTGAAACATCTGCATTTCCATGTTCTGGGCGGCGAAAAACTGCCTGTCTGATTCCAATAAAAGGGAGCGTTGAATTATGGCTGAGACCTATACTCTGCACGTTGCAGGCCTGACCCGTGAGCTGACCATCTGCAAGGTGAATGACCACATGGACATTGCTGCTTTTATCATGCTGGGTGATGCCGAGCTGACCGTGGCTGCTGCCGCTGAACTGCTGAAGAAGTGCCCGGATTTTGATATCCTGCTCACTGCCGAGGCCAAGGGCATCCCCCTGGCACACGAGATGAGCCGTCAGAGCGGCAAGCCCTACGTCTGCGCACGCAAGGGCGAAAAGCTGTATATGACCGACCCCGTGATCGTGGAGGATCAGTCCATCACCACCGCCGGCAAGCAGAAGCTGGTCATTGACCGCAAGGAGCTGGAGAAGATGAACGGCAAGCGCGTTCTGGTGGTGGACGATGTCATTTCCACTGGCGGTTCGCTCAAGGCTCTGGACGCGCTGGCTGAGCAGACCCAGTGCACCATTGTGGGCCAGGCTGCTGTGCTGGCCGAGGGCGATGCCGCGGAGCGCGAGGACATCCTGTTCCTGGAGCCGCTGCCCCTGTTCTTCCACTAAGCTGCAATGCGCCGCCCGCTCTGCGTTTTCTGCGCTGGAATGCTGGGTGTGGAGTTAGTGTGCGTTTTGCCGCAAACGGAACTTTTGTGCCGTTTGCGGCATTTTGTTGCCGTTTGTCTGGTGCTGTGCATCTTTGATGCTGCCCGCAAAGCAGCGCTCTGCATCCTGCTGGGTGCTGCTGTGGGTATGGCATCGGTGCTGCACACGGCAAACCGGCTGGAGCGCATCCGGGTGCAATATGTAGGCCGTCCGCTGGTGCTGACCGCAGAGGTGGAAAGCACGGCGGATTCCTACGATCCCGGTATCGTGGATGCGGTTTTGCATGTAGAGAAAGTGAACGGCAGCGCGGCATCCTTCCGGGTGGAGTGCAGTGCTTTGCCGGAGTGCAAAGCCGGGGAAAGGATGCAGGGAAGATTTATACTGTCGGCCCCGGCATCCGGAAGCCGGGTCAGCCTGTATGCGGACGGCATCGCTCTGCAGGCGGAAATGGACGAGGATGGGCCGGAGCTTACAGTTCTGGGCGAAAGCGGCAGCTTCCGCGCCCGCACCCACCGCCTGCAGCAAAGGCTCAGTGCGTCGATGCGCCGCCGTATGGACGGCAAGACCGGCGTTGTGCTGGCTGCCATGACTACCGGCGACCGGAGTTATCTGTCTTCGGCCATGCGCAGCGCCTACCGGGGCGCGGGTCTTGCCCATGTGCTGGTGGTAAGCGGAATGCATGTGTCCATTTTGTGCGGTGATATCCTCAGCACACTCCTGCCCTACGAGTGGGAGCAGAGCTACCGCAGGCGCAGACACCGGGCGGTATTCCGAAGTCTGCTGGCCTTTTGCTGATGGGCGTGACCGGCTTCACACCCTCGGTATGCCGCGCCGCAGTGGCGGTCTGGGTCGGTGCACTGGGTGTGTGGCTGTACGGCCCGCCGGATACCCTTACCTCTCTGGCGGTGGCAGGTATCGTTATGACCGCAGGCAACAGCTATGCAGTGTGCGATATCGGCTTTGAACTTTCGTTTGCGGCGGTGGTGGGCACGGTGGCAGGCGGTGTGTGCATCCGCCGCGCCCGGGATGCGTGGTACCGCCAGTTCTGGAAGAACGCAAAGAATCCGGTGAAGCGCCCATGGTATTTCAAACTGCCGGAACGTCTTTGGGGCCTTGCGGAAAGCATTTGCATCTCATTTTGTGCTTCGGTGGCCACATTCCCGGTGCTGGTGCTGCGCGGGCTGAGTGTGAGCATTTATGCGGTGGCATCCAGTGTGGCGGTGCTGTGGCTCATCCAGCCCATGATGCTGCTGGGCCTTGGCACGGCCTTTGCCGGCCTGGTACCCGCTCTTGCTCCGCTGTATGGGGTGCTGTCCGCAGCGTCTGCGGCGTTGACCGGCCTGCTCGACCGCTGGGCCGTCTGGATCTCTGCAAAACCGGGCGCGGGAATCTACTTCGATACGGCCTATGCAGCCATCGTGTGTCTGGTGCTGATCCTGTTGTGCTGGCTGGCGTTCCACTGGCGGGTACGGCTGCGGGTGGCAGGGCCATGCATCCTGCTGGCGGCAGCTGTTTCCATCGGGCTGGGCAATGCTCTCAGCCGGGATGTGGTGCACATCGACCTTGTAGGCAGCGCCAACGCGCCGGCAGTGGTCGTCACCCAGAACGATACCGCCGTGGTGCTGTTCCGGGGCGGAGCTGCCCAGAACGCAGTGGAAAACCAGCTTGCCCGGCGGGGCGTGCAGACTGTGGAGCTTGTGGCAGACCTGCGCACAAACCCTAAAACGGCCTGTACACTGGAAGCAGAGCGGACACTTCCGGCAGCAGAAATGGCGGTGAACACAGCACAAAAGCTGCGGTGCACACCGGCTCTGGTGGAAATGCTGCGCACCCGGAATGGCTGTCTTGTGCGGCTGACTGTGGGCAACCGGCAGTTTGCCGTGGTCAATGGAACTGTAGAACTGGCAAAACAGGTCACAGTGCAGTGGCTGATGGCCCCTGCAAAGCCGGATGCTGTGCAGTATAAAATGTTCTGGCCCTGCGCAGCTATGACTGGATGGACAACAGAAAGAACTGGCGGCATCCATCAGCCTGCGGCGGCACGGCGGGCTGAAAACGGAGTGATGCTTTGCAATCCGGGCAGAGTGTGGTACAATAGAACAACACCATAAGAGAAGGGAGGTGCCTGCATGGCGACCGAGACAAAACTCCGGCAGTTGGCGGACAAGGAGTGCCCGGTCTACTATTTTTATTCCAGTGAACGGTATCTGGTGCGGCAGGCGGTCACGGCCATCACCCGCATCCTGACCGCAGACAGCGACGAGGATGCCACGGTTCTGGATGGAGCTGCGCCGGAGATCGAACAGCTCATCATGGCGGCGGGCACCATCTCATTTTGGTACCCGGCGTGTGGTGGTGCTGCCGGAGATCGACCCTGCAGCTTACAGTGACAAGGATCTGGAAGAGTTGAACAGCACCCTTTCCAGTCTGGAAAATGCTGTGGTGGTGCTGGGCAGCGTGTTTGAACTGGAGCGCAGCAAGCTCAAAACAGGCAAGCGCGCACAGAAGCTGATCGCGCAGTGCAAGGCGCTTGGCTACACCGAAGAATTGGCTAAGCCCAAGCCCTTTGAACTGAAAATGATGATGATCGACCGCGCAAAGGAGCAGAAAACCACCCTGCCGGACGGCGCAGCCCAGGCGCTGCTGGAGCGCTGCGGCGAGGAGCCTTTCCTGTTGGAAAATGAGGTGGACAAGCTCTGTGCATTGTCCGGGTATCAGACGGTCACGGCAGCGATGGTGGCGGAAATGGGCACGGTCAGTCTGGAAGCAGACGTGTTCGAGATGATCCGCATGATCACGGCCAAAAACGCCACAGGTGCCTGCAAAAAGCTGCAGACTTTGCTGCGCCTGCAGCAGGAGCCCATTGCCATTACAGCGGCCATGATCGGCAGCTATGTGGATCTGTACCGGGTCAAGCTGGGGGCAGCAAAACGGAAAAATTACAGCACGGTATTCAAGGACTTTGGGTATAAAGGCAGCGACTTCCGGCTCAAGCGGTCGGCGGAGACAGCCTCGCATTACACGCTGGGCCAGATCGAAAACTGTATGCAGGTGCTGCTGGAACTGGACCAGAGCCTGAAAAGCCAGCCTACCGATGACCAGATCCTGCTGGAAACAGCGCTGTGCCGGTTGGCAATGGCGGGGAGCGGACGATGAAGGAAAACGAAATGATCCATACAGGCCGGGTGCTCATTGTGGAGGGCAAGTACGATGCGGCCCGGCTCTCCCATCTGACCGATGCCATGATCCTGCTGACGGATGGCTTTGGCATTTACAGCGACAAAAGCGCCAGCAGCTGTTCAAAGCGCTGGCGCAGAAAACGGCCTGATCCTGCTCACGGATTCGGACGCGGCAGGCTTCCGCATCCGCACCTACATCACCAATCTGGTGGGAGAAAAGAATGTGGTTCAGGCTTACGTGCCCGCGATCCACGGCAAGGAAAAGCGCAAGGAGCAGCCCGGCAAGGAGGGCCTGCTGGGGGTCGAGGGCGTGGACGATGCCATTGTTCTGCAGGCGCTGCGGGATGCCCTTGGCGCTGAGGCGGGTGCCGCAGCGGCCCGCCCGGAAGGACGGCAGATCACCTATACCGACCTCTACGAGTGGGGGCTTTCCGGCAGGCCGGGCAGCGCCGAGCGCAAGGCAAAGCTTCTGAACGCGCTGGGCCTGCCGCCGCGTCTTTCCAAAAGGAGCTGGTGGAAGCGCTGAATCGACTGTATACTTTTGAACAATTGGACGAATTGCAGTTGAAAATTCTGGATGGCTGACTGCATGGCGCAGGGTGAGCACACCGTTCACCTCTGCGCTGTTTTGTGCTCGGAACATCCCACCGCTGGCGCAGAAGTTCCAGCGCATGAGTTTCCAGACGGGAAACATAGCTGCGGCTGATGTCCAGCAGTTTTGCAGTTTCCAGCTGGGTCAGCGGCGGCTGGCCGGAAAGACCATACCGCAGCAGAATGATCTGTCGCTCCCTGGCGGGCAGGCCGTCCAGCAGCTGCCGCATCCGGCGGATATCGTCCTGCGTTTCGCAGGTGTCCTCCATGCAGAAGCTGTCCTGCAGCACATCGGCCAACGTCAGCGCAGAGTCACCATCTGATTCCAGCGCTTCCTGCAGCGAGACGGTCCCGCCGGTTTTGCGGTTCCGGCGGAACTGCATCCGGATCTCATTTTCAATGCACCGGCTGGCGTAGGTGGAAAAGCGTGCCCGACGGTCAGAGTCGAAAGTATCCACTGCTTTCATCAGGCCGATGGTGCCGATGGAAATAAGGTCGTCCTGATCGCCGGGCAGGGCGTAGTATTTTACGATGTGTGCCACCAGACGCAGATTGTGCCGGATCAGTTTTTCCCGTGCGGCAGGGTCACCGGCACGCAGTGCGGAAAAGGCTTCGGTTTCCTCCCGGGCAGAGAGGCCGCGGAAAGCTGCCGCTTTCCAGATGAAGCGCCAAAACCAGAAACTTTGTGGCAAAAATTGCAGAAGAGATAAAACATGCCGACCCCTCCCCATAGTATCATAAACGGTTACTGTAATTTATGAAGGAGGGCTTGCCTTTTCCGGACTCCGAGGAGAACAACGCTGCTTCGTTGTCCACAAAATACTGATAGGCGTCCTTGTCTGCAATCAGGTAGACAGGATTCTGCAAAATCGACTTGATGGAAAACCGGGTGAACGAACGCCCGGTTTTGTTTTGATGCCCAGCCGTCCCAGTTCTTCAATCAGGCTGGAAAAGTCGCTGATGTTGCGGCTGATGCGGTCCAAACGGTAGACCACGATGGCCTTGAATTTCCGGTCCTTGGCCGCAGTCATCATCTTTTTGAAATCCGGGCGGTTCAGGTTGCCGCCGGAAAAGCCCTCGTCCTCAAAGACAACGGCATGTTCCGCGGCGGCATCGCCGTAGTGAGTGCGGATATATTCGCGGCAGAGGTCGATCTGATTTCCGATACTTTCGCCCTTGCCGGTATAGCGGGACTTGCGGGAATAGATGGCAATGGTGTCAGCAGTTTTGGCCATGAGATACTCTTTTCCTGTTGTCCGGTGGCCGTAGATGCGGCTATTGTAACGCCAACCGCATAGGGCCTTTGGTTCGGCCTACTTTTTGGAGCTGGGCCTCTCGTGCCAGCAGCTCGAACAGAATATCCCGGCCCTCTTCACCGACCCCGCGTGCGGCCATGTGCTGTGGGCGAAAGGCTTCGTACAGGACGAGAACGGCTGGGTGGAGCTGAACGCCACCGCCGACGGCCTGACGGCGAACGCTATCCCCAAGGGGCAGGAAGTGCTCATCGTGATCGGGGAGGGGCTGGAGAAAGAACGGATTGAGGTGAGATTAAAGGGGTAAGGCGGATCCCCGTATATCGTTGTATCTTTCCATAAATAGTTTGTCTCCCGCCCAAAGTAGGCGTATAATAGGGGAAAAGAAACGCTAAAGGAGAATCCCTATGAACGGCACCGCATTGCGCAAACCGACTGCCCGGCGGGTGGTGGGCATGGTGGCGGGCATCGTCATCATCGCCCTTGGCATTGCGCTTTCAAGCAGTCCCACCTCGGCAACGACTCCATCAGCGCCCTGAACATGCGGCTGGCGGAGCTGCTCGGCATCTCGCTGGGCACCCAGAACCTGTGCACGAACATCATGTTTTTCCTGCTGGAATTCTGGTTCGGGCGCAAGTACATCGGCCTTGGCACCTTCGTCAACGGCATCTGCATCGGGTACATCGTCACGGCGTTCTATGACCCCATTCACGCCCACTTCGGCGACGCGCCGTCGCTGGCGGTGCAGTTGGCGTGGGTCATCGCGGCGGTGCTGGTCACGGCGCTGGGCGCTTCGCTCTACCAGACCGCCGACCTCGGCATCGCGCCCTACGATTACCTTTCCCTCGGTCTGCGGGACTACACACCCTGCCCGTACTTCGGGTGTCGCATCTTCACCGATGCGCTCAGCGCCCTGCTGTGCTGGCTGCTGGGTGGCCTTGTGGGCCTTGGCACCTTGATCTGTGCGTTCTGCCTTGGGCCCTTCATCCAGTTCTTCGATCGGACGTTCTCCCAGAAGGTGCTGCAATACAAACCGAACAATTGAGAAACCCCGCGGCGTCAAATCATACGCTGCGGGGGTCTTTTTTATTGCTGCCGTTAAGCAGAAAATGAAAATGAAGGAGATTTATCTTTCAAAACCGCCTGTGGACTGCTGCGGCGATGGGAAGCCATAACAAACCCATCAGACAGGCTTTGGAAGAAGTAAATAGGGAGAAATGCACTGTCATAGGTTGATGCCGATTCCAAGGATCACGAATAGGATCGCCAGACAGATGCAGCTTATGCCCAGTACATGACGGCGTTCAACCGCAACTTCGGCGGTTCGTCCGGCGGCGGTGGTGGCGGCGGAAACCACAACAACAATGGCGGTGGCGGCGGGGACGGCAGCGGATGCGGCTGCCTGATCGCTATTGCAGTGGTTGTGGTGCTGATCCTGATCGTCTTGGATGGCTGAATCAATCCCTGCAGGTGAAACACAGGTTTTCCCTATGGGGATTTTTCGAATCTGCTTGTAGAAAACGGCGATCTATGATAGCATGAAATCAAAGAAAAACAGGAGGGCTTACACATGGTTTTACTGATTGTGGATACACAAAAGGTATCGTGGATGAACGCCTGTACGCGTTTGAAACGTTTGTCAGCAACATCAAGGAGCTGATCCGGACTGCCCGCGAACAGGGAATCGAGGTCGTCTATGTCCAGCATGACGATGGACCCGGCACTGGCTTTTCCATCGGAGACGATGAATTTGAGGTCTATTCCGGGTTTGCACCGCTTCTGACTGAAAAACGGTTCGTCAAAACTGTATGCAGTGCGTTCAAAAAAGAAAGCGGTCTGCTGGAATATCTGACGGAAAAGGGCGAAAAAGATGTGATGGTCTGCGGCATCATGACCGACTTCTGCATCAATGCAACGGTGGAGGCGGGCTTTGAGCATGGCCTGCACATGATCGTTCCTGCCTATGCAAATTCCACGCAGGACAACGAGTACATGACAGGGGAGCGGAGCTACCACTATTACAATGAATTCCTCTGGCCGGACCGCTATGCCGCTTGTGTGCCCATGGACAAGGCGCTGGAGCTGCTCAAAAAGTGAGGTGTTTACAATGATTTCTGAAAAAGTAAAAAATCAGATTCAAGTGGTGCAGGGGGATATTACCAAACTGGACTGTGACGGCATCGTGAATGCGGCCAATCGCAGTCTGCTGGGTGGCGGCGGTGTGGATGGTGCCATCCACCGGGCAGCAGGGCCGGAATTGTTGGCGGAGTGTCGTACGCTGCACGGCTGCCGCACCGGAGAAGCAAAATCACTAAGGGCTACCGGTTGAAAGCAAAGTATATCATTCATACAGTAGGGCCGATTTATTCCGGCACAGCAGAGGATGCCGCGCAGCTGGCGGACTGCTACCGCAATTCGCTGGACCTTGCCAAAGAGCATGACGTCCACAGCATTGCGTTCCCGGCAATTTCGACCGGTGTGTATGGCTACCCGCTGGAGGATGCCACAGCGATTGCAGTTAAAACGGTGGCGCAGTGGCTGGAAGATCATGCGGATTACGCCATGCAGGTGATTTTCTGCTGCTTTGATGCCCGGACGGAGCGGGTGTATCAGGCAAGGCTGTAACCGGAAGAGGTGTGAGAGATGGGCTTTTTCAAAAAGCTGTTTACAGGGATCGGTTTTGCGGCAGGTTTTCTGTTCTTCGGATGCTTGTCAGTGATTGTGTATGCGTCCCGTGGACGGCATAAACCCTACCATCGGCGCAGCAGCTTTTGGAACACATTGGAGCGCTACCTGATTTTTTCGTGGATCTGTGAAGGTGTGCGCAGCAGCCGGAAACGAGCGGAGACGTCCTATTATCAGCGCACCGGCGGCGATTTCTGGCAGATGCAGACACAGGCTCGACCGGCAAGTGTCAAGAATTCTGCTCCTGAAGTGAAAACACCAAGGCCGGAAGCGAAAAACACGGGCACAGGTGCAATGTGGTCGGTAAAACCAAAGAGAACGGAGCGTCCTTCTGCGGCACAGAAAGCATCGGCAGCACAAAGCGGTGCCAAAAGCGTGTCGGTGCCGACTGTACTAGGGCAAAACGTTTCGGAGGCTGACGCAGAAAAGCACAGCGAATGGTCAAAGCCTAAGCCAGAGCCCAAGCAGGAGCATGCTGCGCAACAGTCAGAAGCCAAAGAAGTACATCAAAAGTCCGCACAGCAATTGGAAGCAGAACGGCAGCAGAAACTGGAAACTCTGCGCACTGCGATGCAGAAACAAATTTGCGCCATCCATGCAGATGTAGAACTCTCGGCCAACGGTCAGAATGACAGTGAAGCGGCGGAGCAGAAACTGCATATCCTGCTGTATAAATCCACACTGCCTGAGAATGACCTGAATCAAGCGCTGGATGAGCTTCGGACGGAGCGCAGACGGCAAAAGGCAGAGTATCAGGGGGCACCGTTTGCGGATGTGTTTCTGGTGAACCTGATTTTGTCTGATGAGGATAGTGAGCGGGCCTGCATCGTGGATGTGGGGGATACCGGCATGAGCTATGTCATTCCGTGGAGCAGCATCCCGAAGGAACTGCAGGAACCGCTGCACCGCTATGTATCGGAAGCGGAAGGAAAGCTCTGCGGCTACTGCAAGGAAGAACTCTGCAACAGTGAAAGCGGCAGGATGGTCGTGGAACTGTATCTTGGTAAACAGGATGGGCATGGCTCCCGAATCCTGTACTGAAAATGGAGAAAAACGTTGAAATACAGAGAAATTGTGGACGGCATTTTTGTTGACCGTCCCAACCGCTTTATTGCCCATGTGGAAGTGAATGGAGCAGTGGAAACCGTCCATGTCAAGAACACCGGGCGGTGCAGGGAACTGCTGCTGCCCGGTACTGCGGTGCGGCTGGAAGTGTCGGACAACCCGAAATGCAAAACAAAATACGACCTTGTGGCGGTACACAAGCAGGGCCTCGGCTGGGTCAATATGGACAGTCAGGCACCCAATAAGGTGGTAGGGGAGTGGCTTGCAAAACAGGGCTACGACTATATCAAGCCGGAATTCACCTATGGGAAGTCCCGCATCGACTTTTACATGGAAAAGGGCGAACAGAAGTACCTGATGGAAGTCAAAGGCTGCACACTGGAAGTGGACGGTATAGTCTATTTCCCGGATGCACCTACCGAGCGCGGTGTGAAGCACCTGCACGAGCTGGCACAGGCACAACGGAAGGGATATCAATGCGCAGTGGCTTTCGTGATTCAGATGGAAGGCATCACCGAGGTGCGGCCAAATGTCAGCACACAGCCGGAGTTTGGTACGGCACTGGCCGAAGCAAAGGCCGCAGGTGTGCGGGTGCTGTTTCTGCTCTGCCGTGTGGGGCGTGACAGCTTGGAAATCGTGGAGCAGAGGGAAGGCTGAAAAATTTTTCAGAAAACCTCTTGACCCTGACGCAGCGTCATAGCGTATACTGTGGCTGTCGCAAGGGAGGACAGCAAGATGATGACAGTGAACGAAGTGAGCAAGCAGACCGGAGTGAGCATCCGGACCCTGCAATATTACGATAAAATCGGTCTGCTGCGCGCGGCGGGCCGTACCGAAGCAGGCTATCGGCTGTATGACGATGCCGCGCTGGAACGTTTGCAGCAGATCTTATTGTTCCGGGAACTGGAATTTCCGCTGAAGGACATCCAGAAAATCGTGGAGAATCCTGCTTTTGACCGGCAGAATGCACTGGAACAGCAGATCACACTTCTGACATTGAAAAAGCAGCATCTGGAAGATCTGATCGGCCTTGCGCAGAAAATTTGATCCACAGGAGGAATGGTTATGGACTTTACCGCATTTGATACGCAGAAGATCAAGAAGTATACCGAGCAGGCCAAAGGAATGGGGCGAAACGCCGGAATACAAAGAGTTTGAGGAAAAACTGCCCATAAGACCGAGAAAGAGGTCAAGGACATGAGCAGTCAACTGATGGACATCGTGGCGGCATTCGGCGGGATGCAGAGCAAAGACCCGGCGGACTCTGAAGTGCAGGCACAGGTGAAGAAGCTGCAGGAGTTTATCACAGAGCACTACTATAACTGTTCCAAGGCGATCCTGAATCAGCTGGGGCAGATGTATGGGGCAGGCGGAGCATTTACGGAAAACATCAATGCTGCCGGCGGTGCCGGTGCCGCAGAATTTGCGCAGAAAGCCATTGAGATTTATTGCAAGTGAGCCCCAAAACGCTTTGCGTGATTCAGTTACAGAAATCATAAATAGGAAATGTTATCATATAGATACAAGAAACACACTGATAACATTCCAATGGAGGATTTCGATATGAAGGCAAAGTTTTACATCTGCAATCACTGCGGCAACCTCGTCACTACCATCCATAACGCAGGCGTTCCGCTGGTCTGCTGCGGGGAGAAAATGAAAGAGCTGGTTCCCAATACGGTGGAAGCCAGCGGCGAGAAGCATCTGCCGGTGGCAGAGCTTTCCGGCAGTCGTCTCACGGTCACAGTGGGCGCGGTGGAGCACCCATGGCGGATGTTCACTATATTCAGTGGATTTTGTGGAGACTGAGAACGGCGGGCAGATCCGCTATCTGAATCCGGGGCAGGCTCCCAACGCGGTGTTTGAACTGGGAAGTGAAAAGCCGGTGGCCGTTTACGCATACTGCAATCTGCATGGGCTCTGGATGACGAAACTCTGATACAATCAATGCAAACAGGGAGTGATTTGATGTCACTCCCTGTTTTTGATGAGAACTTTATGCGGTTCTTTTGGTTCGGAACTGTGTATAAATGGGATGGATAAAATGAGTAGGCACACTATATGCGTTTGTTAAACGCTAACAGCGTTCAATTTTTGTGTGGAATCGTGAAAAGAAAACCTGTGAAAAACGTAGAAAATTTGATATGGTTGCGCTGCAAACTAAGACATATTGATGTTTTGAAACGAGTTTATAGTGAAATATATGTAATTCGAGTGCAGATATTCATTCTTGTCAGTTTGTTGTGTGAATTTGTCACGTTCCGCCGCAAAAGGACTTGACGGAAAAATACTCTGTGGTAATTTATGAGCAAATTCGCTTTTGTGAAATAAAGTCGAATTTGAATCCGCGATTTGCGGAAAAGAAGGGATTACACAGGAACAGTTGAGTATAATGCTGAACATTAGTGCGAACCATCTTGCAAAAGTTGAAACGGGAAGCCGCTGCTGCTCGATTGAGTTGCTGCAGGATCTTTCGTCCTGCCTGAATGTCAGAACGGACTATCTGCTGAACGGAGATGCACCGCATAACAACCATCTGAGGGAAAGACTGACGTTTCCTGCACAGGAATTAGAAAAGATTACGGCGGACCTCCCGGTATGGGGATATGAAAAGCAGAATCCTCTTTTTCAATGCCCAAAAGCGTGGTAGAATAGGGAAAAGATTCAGTATCTGAAAAACGGAGCGCGCAACAATGAAGATTCTGGTCAGCGCCTGCCTGCTGGGCGAAAACTGCAAATACAGCGGCGGAAACAATTACAATCAGGCGGTCTGTGATTTTGCGCGGGGCATCAGGTGGTTCCGGTCTGCCCGGAGGTGCTGGGCGGCCTGCCACACCGCGGTGCCCGGCGGAAATCGTGCAGGGTGTTGTCACGAACAAAGAGGGCATCAATGTGGACCGGGAGTTCCGAGCGGGCGCAGCCAAGGCCCTTGCCATCGCAAAAGAAAATGGGGTGGAGCTTGCTATCCTGCAATCCCGCAGTCCCAGCTGCGGCGTGAAGGAAATCTACGACGGAACGTTTTCCGGGACAAAGATTCCCGGACAGGGTGTTTTTGCCAAGATGCTGATGGACGAAGGCATCCGTGTTCTGGATGCCGGGGAATTGCCTAAAATTATCTTGAAAAATGAGGACGGAAAATGTCAATCAAACTGATTTGCAGCGACATTGACGGTACGCTGCTGCAATACGGCAGGAAAAGAACTGGAAGACGAGATCTTTGAGCAGATACGGGAGCTGCATCGGCGCGGCATTCTGTTTTGCCCGGCATCTGGTCGGCAGTATACCAGCCTGCGCAAGCTCTTTGCACCGGTGGCGGACTGCTGTGTGTTTCTCTGCGAAAACGGCGGTGTGATCTATAAAGACGAACAGTGCATCGCCAAGAACCCGATGCCGCGCGCGCTGGCCGAAGAAATCGCCAACGACCTGTGGACCCGCAGCGACGGGCAGGGCGAAGTGATGCTTTCCGGCCAGAATACTGCATACCTGATGGAGCGGGGTCTGGGAATGCTCAAGCGTATTCAGTTCATCGGGAACAATTATCAAATCATCCATGACCCTTCCGAGGTGCCGGAGGAGATCACAAAAGTATCGGTGTATCTGCACGAAGGCGTAGAATCTTACACGGAACGGTTTGTCCCACGATGGAAAGAGGCGAACTGCGCTGTGGCAGGGCCGTACTGGATCGACACCACCTTTGCCAACAAGGGTATTGGTGTGCGCAGCATCTGCAAGACTCTGGACATCGCCCTTGCCGATGTGATGGCTTTTGGCGACAATTATAACGATGTGTCGATGCTGGACATTGTGGGTGTGCCCTACATTATGGATGGTGCCGCCGCACCGCTGCGGGAAAAGTACCCGAACCATACACCCCGCCCAGAGGATGTGCTGCGGGAGTTCTTGAAGCAGAACTGAATTTTGCGCGCATGTGTGCAAAATTCAAAATGATACGATATAAGGAAATATTTTGACATGACGAAAGTGCTTTTCATCTGCCATGGGAACATTTGCCGCAGCCCAATGGCCGAATTTGTAATGAAAGACTTGGTGGCCAAAGCCGGGCTTTCCGACCAGTTTGAAATCGCATCCGCCGCCACCAGCACCGAGGAGATCGGCAACCCGGTCTATCCGCCCGCCCGGCGGAAGCTGGCCGAGCACGGCATCTCCTGCGAGGGTAAAACCGCCCGACAGATGACCCGGAGAGATTACGAAACCTACGATTACCTGATCGCCATGGATCACAACAACCTGCGCAATATGGCGCGCTTTGTGGGCGGCGACCCGGAGCATAAAGTGTCTCTGCTGATGGATCATACCCGTCGCCCCGGCGATGTGGCCGACCCGTGGTATACCGGGGATTTTGAGGCTACCTGGCAGGATGTGCTGGAAGGTTGCACGGCTCTGCTGGAAGAACTGCGCTGACAGGAGAATTTTATGACAGAGCGTTATTGTGAGGGTGAACGGTTTGCTGACCTGTCGTTCACCGAGGAGGCTTTTGAGGACTGCGACTTTACCGATTGCGTATTTGCGGATTGCTCTTTTACCAAGTGCGAACTGGATCATACCACGCTGAACGAGTGCAAATTCGTGCGGTGTGAGATCACAGGTCTGCGCAGTACCCATTCCTCGGTGCAGTCGCTGGATTTTGAGGACTGCCGCCTGAATGAAATCGAGTGGGCACCGCTGATGTCCAATGGTGCCTTCCCGGACCCCATTCACACGCTGAAAGAGTGCGGTCTGAAATATAACACCTTCACCGAAATGAACTTTAACCGCTTCGACTTTTCGGATGGCAACGAAATTGTCGGCTCTATGTTTGCCAAATGCGAGATGCAACTGGCGAATTTCAAGGGTGTAGAACTTCACGAAACGGAGTTCTACCAGTGTGATCTGCGCAAGGCGGATTTCCGGGATGCCGCCGGTTATAAGGTGGACATTTTGGGCAGCCGCCTGAAGGATGCAAAGTTTTCCCTGCCGGAAGCGGTGAATCTGCTGGCAGATTTGAAGATCAAGCTGTCGTAAGAAGGAGAAAAAATGCGTCAACTCATCATTGCACGAAAAGATCTGCAGATGTCGCCTGGCAAGCTGGCGGCGCAGTGCTGCCACGCTTCGCTGGCGTTCCTCACCGACCCCATCGGCATGGGACAGGGCGTGGAACCCATCGAGAAAGACGGAGAAATTACCGGCTATCGGGCAGAAATCATGTTGGATAAGGCAACTTACGAAGAGTGGTTCGATGGCTCTTTTACCAAAACTATCTGCGGGGCAAAGAACCGCAATCAACTGCTGAAAGCAAAAACAATTGCCGAGGAATTGGGACTGGTGGAAAACAAAGACTTCTTCCTTATCCGGGATGCCTGCCACACCGAGCTGGAGCCGGAAGAATTTGATGAAAACGGAGAAGGCATGACCCTGACCTGCATCGGTTTCCGCCCGCTGCCGGATGAAATTGCACACCAGATCAGCCATAAGTTCTATTTGTATTGAGTGCTGGTTCGCGGAATAATAAAAATAGTCCCGGCCATTCTCCTGTGACATACAGGAAAATGGTCGGGATATTTTGCTTTTTATTGAAGATTCATCCATGCCGCCAGCGCGTCCTCGGCGGCGGGGTCTGCGTGGTAGTAGTCGCTGACGTAAATGCCGAATGCGATTCAGACGGCCAGTAAAACAGCCAGCAGGCAGAGGAACACTCTGAGGGGAAACGATTTTTCTTCTGGTTCTTCATAGAACTCCTTTATTTTTTAAGCATTTTCCGCAATCGCTGCAGCCGTTGCAGATCAACTTGCTGCCGCAGGTCTCGCAGTTTGCGCGGAAATGAGGCACATAGAGATCTTCCTGCGGGATGGGGTAGCCCCAGTCGTCCACGAGGTCAAAATGAATGGGCCTGCCCTGAAAATTCATGCCGGATTTACAGGCCATTCGGCTTTGCAGCTGCTTGTTTGGCAGGTGGTAGCGCCTGCCGTCCTTGATGAACACAGTGCCAGTCTCGATAAAGCAGAATGTTATGTTGGCATCCACGCATTCCTGCCGGAGAGACTTGACCCAATCGAAATTGCAGGGGCGGGCACCATCGTAGTTTTCGCCGCCGCAGATGACCTGCTCGATCTGCCCGGCGGAAAAGTACTGCCGGATGCTTACCGGTCCGATGAAGGGCGCGCACATGATGCCCTTGTGCTTGAAGGGCAGGTCAAACAGAATTTTGTCAGGGCTGAAAAGGGCTTTCATGATTTGCTGCAGCGCATCATGTCCTCGACGCTCCCAGCGTCCTCAAAGGACGATTTGATGGGTGTGTAGGGATAAGCTGTAAAAAGAAGCATGGACGCCCCCGAAAAGGAGAGCGTCCATGCTTCTTGCTGTATCCGAATGGAGGAGATTGCGAAATCAGCGATTGTCCGGGCAGACGATTTCCAGCATCTGATCGAAAACCTCTTCCATCTGCCGCACCAGTGTGAACTGGGTGCGGGCGCGGTCGAGGTTGTGATCCGGGCGAGCAATATGGAAATAATGGTCGCCCTCCAGATAGTCAGTCAGAAAACGGATGCCGCATTCCAGCGTCATGAGCCTTGCACCCCATGCAAGGCTCTTTTTTTCTGCCATGCTCATGGATGCCCCGGCAGTGGAGAGATACCCTTTGGCGAACACTTCGTACAGATGCAGGTCAAAATGGACTTTGCTCTGGTCAGGTTCGTCCTCAGCGCAGTCGTTGGCACCGGTGCGGATGGAATCGCCGAAGTCGTAGGCCGAAAGTCCCGGCATCACGGTGTCGAGGTCAATGACACAGATGCCTTTTCCGGTAGCGGCATCGATGAGGACATTGTTGATCTTGGTATCGTTATGGGTGACGCGCAAGGGGATTTCCCCGGCGGCAAGCTGGTCGAGCAGGACATGGCAGTCCTGCTCCCGCGCATGGATAAATTCGATTTCCGGCGCAATGTTCTTTGCGCGGCCCAGTGCATCGGCGGCGAGGGCTTTTTCAAAATTGGCATAGCGGTTGGGCGTGTCGTGGAAGCGGGCGATGGTTTCGTGGAGGGTGGAGGCCGGATAATCCTCCAGCTGGTTCTGGAATTTGCCCAGTGTCTCGGCCACGGTGCGGAAGTCGGTTTCGCTGCCGACCTGCTGCAAACAGATGGTATCTTCTACAAAGTCGTAGGCACGCCATGCGCCGCCGTCTGCATCCAGATAGCAAGTCGACCCCGACAAAGTTGGGATGACGTTCAGCGTTTCCCGTGCTGGGTCGCCGCCCTCGGCAAGAATTTTCGCCCGCAGATGCCGGGTCACGCCGCAGACATTCTCCATCAGGCCCACCGGGTTAGTAAAGGTATCTGTGTTGATGCGCTGCAAAATAAAGCGTTTGGAATGATCTTCCCGCCAGACCACAAAGGTGTCGTTGATATGCCCCTCACCATAGTGGTGAGCATCGCAGAGCACAGGCCCGCCAAAATCAAAGGCATTTGCAGCAGACTGGAGCAAAGAAAGGGTAACGGATTTCATCATAAATTCCTCGTTTTCGTTATACTTCATGCCGTTTTGTCGGGGCGGGGCGTTTTCCCTGCCGCGTCTGACGGCGGTATTCGTTGGGGGTCATGCCCTCCGCCTTGCGGAAGCACTGGGAGAAATAGCTGGGGGAGGAAAAGCCCATCAGCTCGCTGATCTGCGCCAGACTGTAGCTGGTGTTGCCCAGCATATGCTTGCTCTCCTCAATGCGGCGGCGGTTCAGGTAAGTAATGGGGGAAATGCCGTACTCCCGCTGGAAGGTGTGGGCCAGGTAGTATTTGTTCAGGTGGGCAAGCTCTGCCAGCAGGTCCAGCGAGATATCCTCGCGGTAGTTGGTGTCCAGATACCGCTTGATCTCGGCGCACTCCCGGTTCTCGGTCGGGGCAGCCTCCTCCAGCTGCAGCGAAATGGTGGTGCAGCGCACTAGCCAGATCAGCAGTACCTCCAGCAGGTCCTGACAAACGGTCTCGCAGCCGTCTAAGCTGCGGTCGGCCTCGGCCAGCAGCATGTGCAGCAACGTGACCATCCGCTCCCGGTTCTCCCGGCAATTGAAGATGGCGTAGTTCGTATCCGCCTTGCTGAACAAAAACTCCATGCTGGCAACGCCCAGCACGATATACTCCAAGGGCGAGGCGTTCAGGCTAAGCTCGGTATGCTCCACCTGCGGGTTCACAATGACCATATCGTCCGGCTTTACCGGGAACAGCTGCCCGGCAAGGTAGAACTGTCCCTCGCCGCTGAGGCAGTAGAACAGCTCCGTGCAGGAGTGGGTGTGGGTGGTACTGTTCCAATCGCCGCCAAATTTGCTTTTGCTGATGTACAGCAGCCGGAAGGATTCCCGCGGAGCGGGCGCGTGGCGGATATCAAAGCGCTGGGTACTCATAGATGATCGGCTCCTTCGGGAAACGCAAATTTTCTAAAAATAAACGCAACATTCTAAAAACATTATCAAAAAATGGTGCGTTGTTTCGTGCACTTTACCCTCATTATAGAGGGAACATACAAAAAAAGCAAGCCCTGATTTTAGGCTAATTTTTATATTTTTGTTTCTCAAGTCCCTTCGAAATATGTCAAAATAGTTACAGGTTGGGGATTATGCTGAAACTTCTAAAAGATTTTTAGCACTTTTGCTGGAAGAATTTTTTAGAAAGCAACATCTATAAAAATGAAACAACAAACCTCTTGAGCAAGGAAGCGAAAGAATTTATATTGGAGGCAGAAAAACACACAGTCCTTCGGGCAAAGCCTGTTTGCCCGGCTGTGTTTGAACGGAACAAAATGATGGAGGCAACACAGTATGAATCGTATTTCTCGTCGTAATTTCCTGAAGGCGGCCGGCGTTGGCGCCGCTGCACTGGGTCTGGCTGCCTGCGGCGGCTCTTCCAGCTCCACCGCATCCAGCGTGGCATCCTCCACCGCCGCTTCTTCCGCAGCGGCGGCTGCAGACGTTACCATCAAGGTAGCCGCCATCGAGACCGGCTACGGCGCTGATATGTGGAAGAAGGTCGCCGAGGCCTTTACCGCACAGACCGGCATCAAGGTGGACCTGACCACCGACAAAAAGCTGGAGGACGTCATCGGCCCCTCCATGCAGGGCGGCGACTACCCCGACGTGGTCCATCTGGCCACCGGCCGTGAAGCTGCCCTGACCGAGCAGTTCATCAAGGGCAACCTGATCGCCGACATCACCGATGTGCTGAGCATGACCGTGCCCGGCGAGAGCAAGAAGGTGAGCGAGAAGATCGCCGGCGGCTTTACCGACACCTCCCTGACCAACCCCTACGGCGACGGCAAAACCTATCTGGCTCCCATGTTCTACAGCCCCTGCGGCCTGTTCTACAACGCCGGTTTCCTGAAGGAAAAGGGCTGGGACGTGCCCAAGACCTGGGACGAGATGTGGGCACTGGGCGACAAGGCTGCCGCTGAGGGCACCTACCTGTTCACCTACCCCACCACCGGCTACTTCGACGCCTTCTTCTATGCGCTGATGTACGCTGCCGGCGGCCCGGAGTTCTTCAACAAGGCCACCCACTACACCGAGGGCATTTGGGACACCCCCGAGGCAAAGACCTGCTTTGATATCGTGGCAAAGCTGGCTTCCTACACCAACCCCATCACCCCCGCACAGGCCAACGATCAGGACTTTACCCAGAACCAGCAGCTGGTGCTGGACAACAAGGCCCTGTTCATGCCCAACGGCACCTGGATCGTGGGCGAGATGGCCGAGGCTCCCCGTGCAGACGGCTTTGAGTGGGGCATGACCGCCCTGCCCGCTGTCAAGGCCGGCGGCGATGGTTACAGCTACACCTGGTTCGAGCAGGCATGGATCCCCGCCGGTGCCGAGCATCAGGATGCCGCCAAGCAGTTCGTGGCTTACCTGTACAGCGACGAAGCCTGCAAGCTGTTTGCCGAGAGCGGCGCTATCCAGCCTGTGCTGGGCATCGCCGACAGTCTGGAAGGCGACAACAAGATGTTCTACTCCATCTACGACAACGGCGCAAAGGCCGCCATGGGCAACTTTGCAGCCTTCAGTGCCATCCCCGGCGTGGAAGTGCGCACCGTGTTCTTCGACCCTGTTAACTCTCTGGTGTCCGGCAGCATGACCGAGCAGCAGTGGATCGACGGCATCAAGTCCGCCAGCGACCAGATGCGCGCCAACATCATCGAGTAATTAAGCCCTGCCCAGCGGGGCGGTTTTACCGCCTCCGCTTTTTTGGGCTGTACAGTACCATCAAGAAAGGAGCGGTCAATCCCCTATGAGAACGGATAAAGCCGCAAACGGTTCGTATTCCTCTGTGTGGCACCGGCTACCATCCTGTTTTTCCTCTTTATGATCCTGCCCACCCTCAACGTGTTCCGCATGAGTTTGTATGAGCGGGGTGCCTATTCTCCCAACGAGACCTTTGTGGGGCTTAAAAACTTCCAGCATCTGCTGCAGGACGCCCAGTTCATCCGCTCCATGCAGAATATGATCCTGCTGGTGGTAACGGTCACCCTGATCACCTTCGCCTTTGCACTGGTATTTGCCGCCATCCTCACCCGGGAGAAGATCAAAGGCCAGAACTTTTTCCGCATCATCTTCTACATCCCCAACATCCTGTCGGTGGTCGTCATCTCCGGCATCTTCTCTGCCATCTATAAGCCGGAAAACGGCATGCTGAACAGCATCATCGGTCTGTTCCGCAACATGAGCGACCCCATTTTGTGGAAGGGTGAAAAGCTGGTCATTCCCTCCATCATCATTGCCATGGTGTGGCAGGCCATCGGCTACTACATGGTCATGTATATGGCCTCCATGTCTGCCGTGCCCATCAGCCTGTACGAGAGCGCCAATCTGGACGGTGCCGGGCGGCTGACCCAGTTCTTCCAGATCACCATCCCCCTCATCTGGACGAATATCCGCACCACTTTGACCTTCTTCATCATCTCCACCATCAACATGGCCTTCCTCTTCGTCAAGGCCATGACAAGCGGCGCCCAACGGCGCATCGGATGTGGCGCTGAGTTATATGTACAGCCAGAAGGACGCCGGTCTTTACGGCTACAGCATGGCCATCGGCGTGGTAATCTTCCTGTTCTCGTTTGCCCTGTCCGCCTGTGTCAACAAGGTCACCAACCGCGATACGCTGGAATTTTAAGGAGGGAAGAAGATGCAGAATACCACCGAAAAATCTTCCCGCTCTGCGGAAGGTCTGTACAAGTTTTCATCTATTTTGTGCTGGTTCTGCTGGCCGTTACCATCATCGTGCCGGTGGCATGGGTGTTCATGGCCTCCATCAAGCAGAATGCAGAGTTCTACGGCAACCCCTGGGCACTGCCCGCCGGGTTCTACTGGCAGAACTTCGTCAACGCATGGAACGGCGCGAAAATGGGCGAATATATGCTCAACTCGGTCATCGTCACCGCGCTGGCGCTGGCGCTGCTGCTGGTCGTTGCCCTGCCCGCCGCCTACTGCCTGTCCCGCTTTCACTTCAAGGGGTGCAAGGTGCTGAACACCCTGTTCATGGCGGGCTTGTTCATCAACGTGAACTACATCGTGGTGCCCATCTTCCTGATGCTGCGGGACGGCGATGTGTGGCTGAAAAGCCATTTTGGTAGCGGCTTTCTGCTGAACAATCTGGTGGTGCTGGCGGTGGTATACGCCGCCACCGCGCTGCCCTTTACCATCTACCTGCTGTCGGGCTACTTTGCCACCCTGCCCCACGATTTTGAGGAGGCCGCCTATATCGACGGTGCAAGCTATTTTTCCACCATGACCCGCATCATCTTCCCCATGGCAAAGCCCTCCATCATTACCATCATCCTGTTCAACTTCCTCTCGTTCTGGAACGAATACATCATCTCCATGACTCTGATGAGCTCCACCAAGGCACCCCGCACCCTGCCGGTCGGTCTTTTGAACCTGATGCAGGCGCAGCAGAGCGCCGCCCAGTACGGCACCATGTACGCAGGTCTTGTGCTGGTAATGCTGCCCACCCTGATCTTGTACATCTGTGTGCAAAAGCAGCTGACCCAGGGCATGACCGTGGGCGGCCTGAAAGGTTAAGGTGACAAACGATGAAAGCATACTGGAAAACCATCCCGCCCTGCGCATGGTCCTGATGCTGGTGCTGTTCGTGCTGGCACTGGTGCTGGTGGTGTCCGGCTGGAAAATGACCGGACAGCTGGCAGGGCTTGGCATCATGCTGGTGGGCGTAGCGCTGCTGCTGGCAGTGCTGGCGCTGTATAACGCCGCCTACGATTGACCCCCTACGATTCAAAGAGAGGCAAAAGGAGAGTTTCCCATGGATGAAATAAGAAAGACCGGGCGCGTGACCATTCCCACAGACTTGGACGTTGTGCCCGAAACATTGGAGATCTTAAAAAAGTGGGGAGCCGATGCCATCCGCGACTGCGACGGCACCGACTTCCCGCAACAGCTCAAGAATGCGGACGCCAAGATCTACTCCACCTACTATACCACCCGCAAGGACAACGCATGGGCAAAGGCAAACCCGGACGAGGTACAGCAGTGCTACATCATGACCGGCTTTTACACCGCCCCCGGCGACACCGTGACCATCCCGCTGATGAAGGGCATCAGCCCGGAGCTGATGCAGGTGAACACCAACGACGACATCACCCGCTGGTGGGAGGTCATGGATCGAACCACCGGTCAGCCCGTGCCGCCGGAGCAGTGGAGTTACGCCGACGGCAGTGTGACCGTACAGGCCGTACCGTTCCATGAGTATACCGTCAGTTTTCTGGCTTACCTCATCTGGGACCCGGTGCATATGTACAACGCCACCACCAATGGCTGGACCAACTTTGAGCACCAGATCACATTTGATGTGCGTCAGCCAAAGACACACAAATATTCCATGGAGCGCCTGCGCAAGTTCATTGCAGAGCACCCCTATGTAAACGTCATCCGCTACACCACCTTCTTCCACCAGTTCACCCTGATCTTCGACGAGCTGAAGCGGGAGAAGTTCGTGGACTGGTATGGATACTCTGCTTCGGTCAGCCCTTATATCCTCAACCAGTTTGAGCAGGAAGTGGGCTACAAGTTCCGCCCGGAGTACATCATCGATCAGGGCTACTACAACAACCAGTATCGGGTGCCCAGCAAGGAATTTCGGGATTTTCAGGCCTTCCAGCGCCGCGAGGTGGCAAAGCTTGCCAAGGAGATGGTGGACATCACCCACGCGTGCGGGTGCGAAGCCATGATGTTCCTCGGCGATCACTGGATCGGCACCGAACCTTTCATGCCGGAGTTCAAGACCATCGGACTGGATGCCGTAGTGGGCAGTGTGGGCAACGGCTCCACCCTGCGCCTGATCTCTGACATTGAGGGCGTGAAGTACACCGAGGGCCGTTTCCTGCCGTACTTCTTCCCCGACACCTTCCACGAGGGCGGCGACCCGGTGCGGGAAGCCAAGGAGAACTGGGTTACAGCCCGCCGCGCTATCCTGCGCAAGCCCATCGACCGCATCGGCTATGGCGGCTATCTGAAACTGGCCTTGCAGTTCCCGGAGTTCGTGGACTACGTGGAGAGCGTCTGCAACGAGTTCCGCGAACTGTACGAGAACATCAAGGGCACCACCCCCTACTGCGTCAAGCGGGTGGCGGTGCTGAACTGCTGGGGTAAAATGCGGGCATGGGGCTGTCACATGGTGCATCACGCCCTCTATTACAAGCAGAACTATAGCTATGCCGGTGTCATTGAGATGCTGTCCGGTGCGCCCTTTGATGTGAAGTTTATCAGCTTTGAGGATATCAAGAACGACCCGCATCTGCTGGATTCGTTGGATGTCATTATCAATGTCGGCGATGCCGACACCGCACACACCGGCGGCATCTGGTGGGAAGACCGGAGATCTCCTCCGCTATCCGCAAGTTCGTCTGGAACGGCGGCGGCTTTATCCGCGTGGGTGAGCCTTCCGGTCACCCGTATCAGGGCCACATTTTCCAACTTGCCACTGTGTTGGGCGTGGAGGAGGAAAACGGCTTCACCCTGAACTACGACAAATACAACTGGGAGGAGCACCCCGACCACTTTATCTTGCAGGACGCCGACCGGCCCATCGACTTTGGCGAGGGCAAGAGGAATATTTATGCGCTGGAAGGCACCGAAGTGCTGGTGCAGCGAAACAAAGAAGTGCAGATGGCGGCACACGACTTCGGCAAGGGTCGTGCCGTGTACATCAGCGGTGTGCCTTACAGTTTTGCCAACAGCCGCACCCTTTACCGCGCTATCCTGTGGAGTGCCCACAGCGAGGAGGAGCTGCATACATGGTTCAGCTCCAACTACAACGTGGAGGTGCACGCCTACGTCAAAACGGCAAGTACTGCGTGGTGAACAACACCTACGAGCCGCAGGACACCACCGTTTACACCACAGACGGCAGCAGCTTTGCTCTGCATCTGGATGCCAACGAGATCAAGTGGTATGAGATCTAAGTTCTCCTTTTCATAACCGAACACAACGGGCAGCTCTGTTACCAGAGCCGCCCGTTGTGTTTGCTGTATCTGCCGATAACTCAACCTGTGTCAATCGAACGCTGCAATGGAGATGGCTGGAAACGCAGAAATTCAGTAATGCGAGCGTAATAGACCTGCAGAAAAAGAAACTGCCCGCGCAAGTATATACTGAACCCAGAGAGTATATCGAATTTTTGGGAAAAGGAGAGAACGGTATGGAACATCTTTATGAAAAGGCACTGGAAAGTGCGGAATATATCAAGACGCACACGAAAAGCGCCCGAAGATCGCGGTGGTGCTGGGCTCCGGCCTTGGCAAGCTGACCGCGGACTTTACGGACACGGAAGAACTGTCCTACAAGGATATCCCCAACTTCCCAGTATCCACGGTGGCAGGACACAAAGGTGCATTGTTGGCTGGCAAGCTGGGGGACACGGAAGTCTACGCCATGGAAGGCCGCTTCCATTTCTATGAGGGCTACTCCATGAAGGAAGTCTGCTACCCGTTCTATGTGTTCAAGCTGTTGGACGTGGAAAAGGTGGTGTTGACCAACGCCTGCGGCGGCATCAACCGGGAGTTTGCGCCGGGGACCCTGATGCTCACTACCGACTTCATCAACATGATGGGCACGAACCCCTCATTGGCCCCAACGATGAGCGCTTCGGCCCCCGCTTCCCGGACATGACCGAACCTTACAGTCTGGAACTGCGGAACCTTGCCAAGCAGACCGCCGATGAACTGGGCATTGCCTACAAGGAGGGCGTTTACATGGGCTTTATGGGCCCTTGCTATGAAACGGCGGCTGAAATTCGCGCCTTTGCGGGGATGGGAGCCGATGCCGTGGGCATGAGCACCGTGCCGGAAACCATGGTCTGCAACTACATGGGCATGAAGGTACTGGCCGTCAGCTGCATCACTAACATGGCCACCGGCATCCAGACGGTCAAGCATAGCCACGCCCGCGTGCTGGAGATCGCAAATCAAGCAGGCGATACCCTGTGCCGATGGCTGGGTGCGGTGATTCAGAGAATGGAGTAAAAAAGATATTGAAAGCCATCGATCAAAATTTCCGGGCATCGCTACGGACGGCAGAGGAACGCCCCGTAGCTGGTACAGGCAGTCAAGGAAAAACGCGGTGCGACCATCTGCAAAGACCTGAAGGGCATCAAGGCCGATACGGTGCTGTGCCCCTGCCCGGAGTGCGTCCGCAATGCAGTGCTGGCCTTGGGTGCTGGATGAGCAGTCAAAAATATGAAACAGGCGTGCAGAAAACAACCCTTCTGATCACTATTTGCTGAAAAATTGCTGCGAAAAGTAATATACCTATTGACATGGTATGTAAATGGGCATATGATACAGGCAATTCGTCGAACCAAAAAGTGAAAGGAAGGGTTTTGTTATGCCCAGAATCAGCGAAATCAACCCGGAAACTGCACCGGAAGCGATCCAGAAAATCATTGCAGACCATCTGGCGGACGGCCACGCTCTGACCGCAGAAAAGCGCACATTGCTCCACAATGCAGCGGCATTCAATGCTGTGGAGGCCGGTTCTTATGCGCTGGATGATGAACTGCAGCGGCTCATCGGCAAGCGTGCAGCCGATTTTACGAATATGCTATTTCCCAGAAAAACGGCTGCCTTGTGTGCAGCATTTACTTCCAGAATCTGCTCAAGAAAAACGGCATCGACTTTGAGAATTTTGCATTCACTCCCAAAGAGGAGATCCTGATCGAATACGGTCAGGCCATTGCAGAGGACCCCAAGCATGTGCCGGAAGAACTGTTTGCAAAGCTGAAGGCAAACTTTACGGAGGAAGAGATCGTGGTCATCACGGCGATGGGCGTGATGATGATCGCCAACAACTACTTTAACGACATTCTGGATGTGACGCCGGACAAGCTGGTTTGAGCCGAAAATCTGGAGGGAGAGCAATGGCAGGACTGGTGCATTCCATCGAGGAACTGGTGGGGCGCACCCGCTGATGGAGCTGGACCGCTTTGAGCGGCAGCAGCAGTGCGGGGCGCACCTGCTGGCAAAGCTGGAGTTCTTCAACCCAACCGGCAGTGTGAAAGACCGGGCTGCGCTTTCCATGCTCAATGCTGCGGAAGAAGCCGGACTGCTGAAACCCGGCGGTACCATCGTGGAGCGTCCGGAGACGAAGCGCACCCACCCTGGCAGGAGCCAGAGCGGGAGGCGACGCTGGATGAGATCGCAGCCTACTGCCGCCGCACCGGAGCTTACTTTAACAATCAAGCGGCAAACCCGGCGAACCCCGAGGCGCATTACCGCACCACTGGGCCGGAGATCTGGCAGGATACAGAAGGCCATGTGGATATTCTGGTCTGCATGGCGGGCACCGGCGGCACAGGTTTTGGCACAGCAAGTTATCTGCGCAGCCGCAACCCGAATCTGCAAGTGGTTCTGGTGCAGCCCCATCCGGACTCCCGCCTGACCCCGGAGCACCCGGATGCGCAGATCATAGATGGCGTTTTGCCGGCGTATGATGTGCCGGAAAGCGCACTTTCCGACTATCTGCGGCCAGACTGGAGCGATGCGTGCATCAATGCCCGCACCGAGGAAGCCTACGAAACGGCCCATGAGGTGCTGCGGGCGGAAGGACTGTTTCTGGGCACATCGGCAGCAGCGGCTTTGCACGCAGCGGTGCAGGTGGGCCGCAGACCGGAGAATCAGGGAAAGAACATCGTGGTCATCGTCCCGGACAACGGCATGAAATATCTGTCTACGCCGATGTACCGGCAGAAATGATAAAACACGATGATACGACTGAATTTTGAAAAGATTGCATAGGATTTTATAAAAGTGTTATTCTTTCATGAATTTTAGCACTCTTCTATTGACACTGCTAATGAACGGTGCTATAACAGTGGCGTGCTCAGGAGGAAGGGCAAAAGGAGAGCCGCTAGGCTCCCCGGAAAGCCCTTCTGAATGGACGCTTCAGATTTTTTGCCCCGACCCGAACGCCGGGATTGGAGGAATGATTTATGCTTATGCCGACTGTTTTCCATGAAAACCTGTTCGATGATTTCTTCGATCCGTTCTGGAATGACGCTGTACTGGAACGTGCTATGAACCGTGAGGCTCGTGGCGCCTTTGGTAAGCGTGGTGCAAACATGATGAAGACCGATGTCAAACAGACGGACAATGGCTACGAAGTAGCTGTTGACCTGCCGGGCTGCAAGAAGGAAGATGTTCAGATGGATCTGAACGACGGCTACCTGACCATTCAGGCAGTGCGCAGCCACAGCAACGACGAAAAGGATAAGAAGGGCCGCTATCTGCGGCGCGAATCCTTCTCCGGCACCTGCGCGCGCAGTTTCTACGTGGGCGATGTGAAGAAGGAAGACATCCACGCAAAGTTCGAGGATGGCGTCCTGCACATCGAGCTGCCTGCTCCTCAGCAGACGAAGGCTTTGCCTGAGAACCCGAACCTGATCGAGATCGAGTAAAACGCCGGTCGTGTGCGCCAAGGCACAACGCACATAAGATGCCCCCGGAGAGCCGCAACAAGCCCTCCGGGGGCATTTTTGTTTCGCTATCTTTTCCGCAAGGGAAAAACATGGTATACTGAAAACAGTAACTCAGAATTTATAGAGGTACTTCACTATGGAATACAAACGCTTTGGCGGTAAGCTCCTTGTCCGCATCGACAAAGATGAGGAGATCGGTGAAACAAATTTGATTTTAGGGGACAAAGATGAGTGATGTAAAAGGAAAGACCGGCGCAGTCCTGAGGGAGACGGCAGTCCTGACCGGGGCGGTGGCGATCATTGCGGCGGGCGTTTTCTTTTTTCTGGTGCCGAGCCCTACATCTGTCAGCAGCATTTCCGGCCTTGGCATCGTGCTGTCCAATTTTGTGCCGCTGCCCTTGTCGGTCATTACGATGATCCTGAACGTCGTGCTTCTCATCATCGGATTCTTTACCTGCGGCAGAGAATTCGGAGCAAAGACCGTATACACCAGCGTCATGCTGCCGGTGTTTCTGGGGCTGTTTGAAAAGCTGTTCCCGGAGATCGGCTCGCTGACCGACAGCCAGGAACTGGATGTGCTTTGCTATATTCTGGTGGTCAGCATCGGGCTGAGTATTTTGTTCAACCGCAATGCATCCTCCGGCGGGCTGGATATCGTGGCAAAGATCATGAACAAGTACCTGCACATGGAATTGGGAAAAGCCATGTCTCTGTCGGGAATGTGTGTGGCGCTTTCCGCGGCCCTGGTCTACGATAAGAAAGACCGTAGTGCTCAGTATCCTCGGAACTTATTTCAACGGCATCGTGCTGGACCATTTCATCTTTGATAACAGCATCAAACGCCGCGTCTGCATCATCACCGAAAAAGAGGAGGCGCTGCGTCAGTTCATCCTCCATGACCTGCACAGCGGTGCGACCATGTACGAGGCCATCGGTGCATACAATCTGGAAAAACACAACGAGATCATTACCATCGTGGACAAGAGCGAATACCAGAAGTTAATGAACTACATCAGCCGGGAAGACCCCAAGGCTTTTGTTACCGTTTACAATGTGTCCAGCATGCAGTATCAGCCCAAGATCTGATCGGCGGAGAGCTGCCGCAAAGGGCGGGCCTTTTGCGGCTTGCTCTTTGCCATAGCTGCGTGGTATACTCAAGTCCGGAAAGATCAAAGCGCATGGAGGAAAAAGCATGCTGACCTATACCTATGTTTCAGAGGGGACCTTTGCCCTGATGGAAAAACCAAAGCCGGTGCTGCAGCACGAGCGGGACGCCATTGTAAAGGTGACCCTTGCCAGCATCTGCTCCAGCGACCTGCACATCAAGCACGGCAGCGTGCCCGGGCGGTGCCCGGCATCACCGTAGGGCACGAGATGGTGGGCATCGTGGAAGAAGTGGGCAGCGCGGTGACCAACGTAAAGCCCGGCGACCGGGTGACGGTGAACGTGGAGACCTTCTGCGGAGAGTGCTTTTTCTGCAAAAAAGGCTTTGTGAACAACTGCACCGATCAAAACGGCGGCTGGGCGCTGGGCGCCGCATCGACGGCGGACAGGCCGAGTATGTCCGGGTGCCCTTTGCGGATCAGGGACTGAACAAGATCCCGGACGGCGTTACCGATCGGCAGGCGCTGCTGGTGGGCGATGTGCTGGCCACCGGCTTTTGGGCGGCACGCATCTCGGAAATCACCCCCGAGGATACCGTGCTGATCCTCGGTGCAGGGCCGACCGGCATCTGCACGCTGCTGTGCGTCATGCTGCACAGCCCCAAGCGCATCATCGTCTGTGAAAGGACGCAAGCCGCCTGCAGTTCATCCGTCAGCACTACCCGCAGGTGCTCACCGTGCAGCCGGAGGACTGCACCGCCTTTGTGCGCGCCAACAGCGACCACGGCGGGGCAGATGTGGTGCTGGAAGTGGCAGGGGCGGACACTACCTTCCGGCTGGCGTGGGAGTGCGCAAGACCCAACGCCATCGTGACCGTGGTGGCGCTGTACGATAAGGCACAGACCCTGCCGCTGCCGGAAATGTACGGCAAAACCTCACCTTTAAGACCGGCGGCGTGGACGGCTGCGATTGTGAAGAAACGCTGCGTCTCATCGCAGAAGGCAAGATCGATACCGAACCGCTCATCACCCACACCTACCCCCTGCGCCGGATCGCAGAGGGCTACGAGCTGTTTGAAAGAAACGGGACAGCGTGATCAAGGTGGCAGTGGAGTGCTGACGGTCTGCGCCAAGGCACAACGCACATAAAGTGGCCCCGGAGAGCTGTAACAAGCCCTCCGGGGCCACTTTTGCCGACATCTTTTCCGCAGCGGCAAGGCGTGGTAGAATAATGGCAGAACCAATCCACAGGTGAGAAAATCGAACTTCAGAGAGAGGAGATGTTTCTATGCAGTCTGATGAGCTGAAACGCCGGATCTCGGCAGGCAGAGGAGATGCTTTGGCTGATCTGGTTTTGAAAAATGCCAAAATCGTCAATGTGTTTACCGATGACATCGACAACGCTGATATTGCCATCAGCGGAAATTCGATCGTGGGCGTGGGTGCGTATCACGGCCGGAAAGAAGTTGATCTGCACGGCAAATATGTCTGCCCGGGCCTGATCGATGGGCATATCCACATCGAAAGCTCCATGCTCTGTGGTCCGGCTTTCGAGCAGGCAGTGCTGCCCACGGTACCACTGCGGTGGTCACAGACCCACACGAGATCTCGAACGTTGCGGGGCTGGAAGGCTTGGATTTTATGCTGGAAACGACAAAAAATCTGACCCTTTCGGTTTATTTCATGCTGCCATCCTGTGTGCCGGCCACGGATCTGGATGAATCCGGCGCGGTGCTGAACGCAGAACAGCTCCGGCCTTACTACGGCGATCCCCGTGTGCTGGGGCTTGCAGAGCTGATGAATGCCTATGGGACGGTGCGCTGTGACCCGAAGATCCTGCAGAAAATCAGCGACTGTACCGAAGCAGGAAAGATCGTGGATGGACACGCACCGCTCTTGAGCGATAAGGACCTGAATGCTTATATTGCGGCAGGCGTTCAGTCCGATCACGAGTGCTCCAACATTGAGGAAGCCATGGAAAAATTCCGGCTCGGACAATATATCATGATCCGGGAAGGAACGGCGCCCAAAATATGGAGGCCCTGATGCCGCTGTTCCGGGAGCCCTATTGCAGCCGTTGCATGCTGGTGACGGATGATAAGCACCCGGTGACCTGCTGGACAGCGGACACATCGATTCCAACATCCGTAAAGCGATCCGGCTGGGCGCAGACCCAGCAGTGGCCGTCAAAATGGCAACGCTGGTTCCGGCACAGTATTTTGGATTCAAGCAGCACGGTGCCGTAGCACCGGGATATCGGGCAGATCTGGTCGTGGTTTCTGATCTGGAATCCTTTACGGTCGAACAGGTTTACAAGAACGGCACGCTGGTGGCCGAGCACGGAAAAACGCTGAAACCCGCACCGCTTGACATCGACCGTGTGAGATTTTCCCACGTTATGGATTCCTTTGATCTGGATGAGATCACACTGCAGGACCTGGAACTTCGGGAAAGTGGGGAGCAGGAGCGTGTCATCTGCCTGAACCGGGGCGAGCTGCTTACGGAGGAAAAATCATCCCGTTCCAACGGCATCCGGGCAAAGCTCCCGGTGTGGACCCGGAGCACAACATCGTAAAACTGGCCGTTTTGAGCGGCATCATCACTCCGGCCATGTGGGCATTGGCTTTTTAGGAAACTTCAGCCTGAAATGCGGAGCCGTTGCATCGAGCATCGCACATGATTCCCATAACCTGATTGTGGCAGGGGACAACGATACCGATATGATGTTGGCCGGCAACACTGTGCGGAAAAACAAAGGCGGACTTGCGTTTGTGGTAGATGGACAGGTCGTGGCAGAACTTGCGCTTCCGGTGGCCGGATTGATGAGCACCGAAAGCGCAGAGAGTGTTGCGGCGAAAATGCAGGCGCTGAACGATGCCCTCAAGGCACATGGTGTAGCGGAAGATATCGGCATTTTTATGACCCTCGCCTTCGTCAGCCTTCCGGTCATTCCCAAACTCAGACTGAATACATACGGCATCATCGATGTAGCGCAGCAGAAAGTCGTTCCGGCTGTTTTAATACGCGATAACAAAATACTGCCGGAGACCGACCCGAATGGTCCGTCTCCGGCAACAGAACAGTTCGTTCCTACTCTTAGAAGCGAGCCGCATCAAGAGAAAAATTGACGGAAATTCTTGTTTGATAAATCGGAATTTGTGGAGGGTGTGATTATATGAAAAACAATAGCCCACAAAAGCAGGCTGCCATTTCTTGGATCATTTTGATGATAGGAATATTGCTCGCAGTAATAGGAGCAATGACGGCAAAGGAGTACAGAGTAAACCTATGCCTGCTAATCGGTGCAATGGTTGCTGTTGGTGGTATTGTATATCATCTCACCATGATGAAATGTCCTTATTGCGGTTGCTCGCTTGTTGGTTATAGGCCGATCCTAAAGAATGTCCAAAGTGTCATAAAAATTTGAAGAATAAGTTCGCGTTTATCAAGGTGAACATTTAAGTATTAAAAACGGGAGTGAAACAAATGATGACCATTGCACAGATCATGGAAAAGATGATCGCCTTTTCCGAAGGGAATATCCATGACATCACGCACCTGAGCTGCGTGTGGACCTATGCCAAAACCATTGGTGAGCTGGAGGGGCTGGACGCAGACACGCAGTTTATTCTGGAGGTGGCGGCCATCACCCACGATATCGCCTGCCCGCTCTGCCGCAAAAGTACGGCAACACCAATGGTAAATATCAGGAGCAGGAGGGTGCTCCGCTGGTGCGGGAGTTCTTGGCGGATACCGGCATGGCAGCAGAACAGATCGACCGTGTGGCCTATCTGGTAGGGCACCACCATAGTCCGGCGCAGATCAACGGCATTGACTATCAGATTCTGATTGAGGCAGATTATATCGTCAATGCGTCCGAAAGCGGGTACGACCAGCAGGCAATCCGAACCTTTATGGAACATACGATGAAGACGGCAGCAGGTATCCAGCTGACGAAAGCAGTGTTTGGAGTGTAAAAATGATTCAGAAGCATTGCTTTGAATGCGGCACGGCATTGATTGAAAAAGAACTGGAAGAAGAGGGCATTGTGCCTTATTGCCCGAAATGCCAGCAATACCGGTTCCCGATGTACAATGTGGCAGTCAGCATGATTGTTGTGGATGAGGAAACCGGGAAAATTCTGCTCATCCAGCAGTACGGTAAGCTCTCTTATATTCTGGTGGCTGGATATGTGAACCGCGGTGAGGCAGAAGAACATGCCGTGGTGCGGGAGGTCCGGGAAGAAACTGGGCTGGAAGTAGAACACCTCCGGTTCAACCGTACCAAGTTTTTTGAGCCGTCCAACACGCTGATGTGTAACTTTACGGCTTTCGTCAGAACCGCAAAGGCGCTGCATATCAACCACGAAGTGGACCGCTGCAAGTGGTTCACCCGCAGGAAGCTAGAGAAAACATCCGTCCCAACAGCCTTGCAGCGGAATTTTTGAATGCGTATCTGGACGAAGTGGGGAATAAGCCGATGGAGATGTGATCCGTGACGGAACCACGGGAATTTTGACGGAGAGTATGGAAAAAAGTTGGTTCGGCCTGTTTCGGTTGACTTTTTTATAAAGAATCGGTATATTGATACTATATAGTGATACAATATGAGTATCAACTGCGAGGTGGACAGAATGGATGGGGCACAGTTTGCCAAAATGCTTTCAGATAAGCATTTGCTTGAACTCAATCGGATGGAATACAAGTACTCGACTGTCAGCGTCAAAGAATTTGCCGAATTGCTGCGGCAAAACTTTGCGCAGCCTCTGCCGTTGACTGATTTTTCTGGAAATAAGCTGTTTTACCTGCCGAACCTCGCGCAAATTTCAACAAATGGTATGAAGCAGTTGCTCTCTGTCCCTGTCAGTGGACAAAACTTCGGTTTGTCGGCGATGACCGAGGAAATTTATGCTACTTTTCAAATTGAAAGTATCCGCTCGACCCGCAGCAGTATCCGTTATATCCTCGATGGTTATGCCCCTCGTGATGAACAAGAAGCCCGCATCTATGGTATGAAGCGCGGACTGGAGTTTATCGCGAATCGTCAGAATAGGATCACCGAGGAGAATCTGCATTACCTATATCAGATCAGCACAGGGATTATCTCCCGGATGAAGATCGATTACTGCCAAACCACTTTTATCGACATGGCGAGGTTTTTATTGTGGGCAGTGAAGAACCCAGACCGGGACTTCCGGCAGAGCGGCTTCCCGGTGCTATGAAATGTCTTGTCGATTTTGCGAATGCCAATGACGGCATCAATGAGCTGCATAAGGCGCCATTCTGCACTTTGCCTTTGCGTACTACCACCCCTATTTTGACGGGAATGGACGCACTGCACGGCTATTTCACCTCTGGTATCTTGTTCAGCAGGGCTATCCTGCGGCACTGTTCACGCCGTTTTCCCGATACATCGCTGAAAACAAGGACGCATATTACAAAGCCTACGAACGCGTGGAGAGAAGTGCTCTGATTTCCGGCTATACGGATGTGACTCCCTTTCTGTTCTACTTCTGCAATGAGGTCTATAACCGCCTGTAGGTGGATGCAGTCCCGCCTAAAACTGATCTTGAGGTATATCAAACTGCTCTTAAAGAAAAAAAAATCACAGAAAAGAACGGCTGCTCTGGGAGTATGTTCTGTCTGCTTATGGTGCAGAGGAGTTTACCACAAAGCAGCTGGAAAGGATTTCCGAAACGCTGCGTATGCAACCATTCGGACGTTTGTGATGAAATTCCATGAGATGGGGCTGCTTACTGCAAGAAAAGCAGGAAACAGGGTGTTCTATCGTGTCGGTGGGACTTCTGACGGTCGGCCATTATAATGAATCCAAAAGGAGAACGTTATGAAAACGATTCGTGTTGTGGCCGCTGTGATCTGCGACTCCATGCAGGAAAAGCGCAAAATCTACGCCACTGCCCGCGGTTATGGCGACTATAAAGGCCAGTGGGAGTTTCCGGGCGGCAAAATCGAGCCGGGCGAAACCCCGCAGCAGGCTCTGAAGCGGGAAATCGAAGAAGAACTGGACACGGAAATCGCCGTGGGGAATCTAGTTGGGACAATCGAGTATGATTATCCGGCGTTTCATCTTTCCATGGACTGCTTCTGGTGTGAAGTGGTTTCCGGCGAGCTTGTGCTGAAAGAAGCGGAAGCTGCACGGTGGCTGACGAAGGAGGAGTTTGATTCCGTTCCGTGGCTCCCGGCGGATCAGACCATTTTGGAAATTATCAGAAGCTCAATGCAGCCAGTGAAACCACTCCATACCAGCGAATATGACAACGAACCTCTGCAGAGATGCTGAGGATTCCCGGAATGAAAGATGAACTGCGCCGTCCCATGATGCTGCTGGTGAAAGCCGCTATTCCGAAAAATCGTAAAACAGAGGCCTCCGAATCTTTCCTAATAAGAAAGAGATTCGGAGGCCTTTATTATTGATCGATGTGATCAAAATGATCACATCGATTAAGAAAACGCACTTGCGAACGAATAGCCGTAGAACATCGAACGCTTTATGGGCTATGCCAGCAAGGCTGAAATGCTCCGCATTGATATGGCTTTGCTGGTCAGTCTGGCTCTGAACGTTCTGAGCGGAAACCGCAGCGAATAGCGGACAACCAGTAACCCGTAAAATGAGGTGATAGCGATGTAATCGGAGGTGAGTGAGCCATGCGAAAGAGTGCCCCATTGAAGTGGTGGTACATTACCCCAAAACGAAAGAGGGATGGGACGAACTCGGAAAACGGGTCGCAACCGCCCACGCCAACTATGTGATCGAAAAATCGACCGTCTGAACTGCCCCACATGGTAGAAGCTCGAATTGCTGCAGGCTGTGATCGATACTACCAAAGGAACTTACAAACCCAAGGAACACCAAAGCCCGGCTGGCGCCGAGCCGATAAACAAAACCCCACGCTCAACATATGCTTTTCTGCTCTGACCAGAGACGGTCAGATTTAGAGGCAGTGTTGAGCGTGGGGCTTTTTGTGTTACATAAGTTTTTGGAATTTTGCTGACAAAATAAAATCATTTTTGCTGAAAGAGCGTATCGAAACCGTCCTGATGGAGCAGCAGAAAAGCTTTTGAAAAGTAAAAGCTCTTGTGTTCCGTGAAAAAGAAGGTAATATAAATACAGAGCAAGACACAGAACGCAGGGAGGGATGAAAATCATGTTTTACGAGATCATGCACCGGGAAAGCTGTGTGGCACAACTCAGCACGACAGGGGAATGCAGGGTCTGCCTCGAGGATTTCATGCCCTGTGATCTGGTTCTGGTGGAATCGGATGATTTTGACGAGCGCATCAATAATGTGACGAACTTTTACTATTGGTGTGCCTCCCGGATGCTGACGTTGGATCGCACTTACGCCAAGGAAATCCTGAACAGTATCGGTGCATCTCAGAGTGTTACGGACAGGGAACGAGCACAGATTGCATTATCCTACCATTGTCTGTCTTTGCTGGATGTGTTCTGGGTCAAAGAAGAAAACGAGAAGGTTCGATTCGAGGATATCAACCTTTTCGCACACTCCTTAAGCAATGCACTTGTGGATATTGCGCTGCGGGGGCACCAAATGACGGTGACCAACGCCCATCTTTTGGCAAATGACCTGTCTACGGGCGGCTTGTACCCCAAGGCGTGGGTGCGAAAAGAGGATGGCTTCTATCTTTACAAGGATGGTGGCAGGGATGCGGTGGAACGTGAAGTGCTGGCAAGCAAAATCTGCCGGTGCTTTGACTGCCATCAGGTACTGTATGAGCAGGGAATGTTTGAAAATGAGCCGGTTTCTATCAGCAAAATCATGACATCTCAGCGATACAGTCTTGTGACCTATGCAGCCTATGACGTCTACTGCACAAACCGTGATTGGAACACGCTGGATAAGATCTTAGAGCTGGATGCTCCCAGTTACTATATGATGAACATTCTGGATTATCTGGTGGGCAATACCGACCGTCATTGGGAAAACTGGGGTCTGTTGGTAGACAACGAAACCAATCAGCCCATCCGTCTGCATGACCTGATGGACTTCAACCGGGCGTTTCAGCAGTACGACACGCCAGAAGGCGCAAACTGTCTGACCATGGGAAAACGCCATCTGAGCCAAAAAGATGCTGCAGTGGAAGCGGTGCGGAACATCGGACTGAACCAAGTCCGTCAGGTGGAGCACACCGTATTCTCCGAGCATCCGGCATGGAAAGCAACGTTTGAAGAACGACTGCGTGTTTTACGGAACGCCATGTAAGTCAGAGCAAATATCAGAATAATTGAAACAGAATGATTCCATAACGAAAGCCCGTCTGCGCTGCCACATATCGTGGCTTGCAGACGAGCTTTTTCGTTTGACCGGAGAAAAATTACCATACCTCACATGCGAAGCATAGATGGAAAATCGGAACCAAGGTTTTCCACCAGATGGCAAAAGCACTTCTGACTGATGGTCTTTTGCCCGCTTTCCCAGCAGCGGATGCTTGTCCGGCTGACCTTTGCGTGGTCGGCAAGCTGCTGACGGTTCCAGCCTTTTGCCTCCCGGTATCTGCGGAGGAAGGCTCCTCCGCCCCGGTGCAGAAACAGGGTGTAGTCGTCCAGAATATCCTCCACTGGGATGCCGTAAAGGGCGGCGAGCTTGTCCGCAAGCTGCGGTGAAATGCGCCGCTTTCCAGATCCCGGTAGAGCCATTCCTCCATGCCAACCATGGCAGCAACCTCTTTTGCAGCAGGTCAAGACCATAGCGGCACCAACGCAGACGGTCCCATGGGTCCGGGATGTCGGCGTAAGAATGGTACATACGGTAGAACGCCTGCGCCTCTACGGTGGTGCGGGGGCCTGCCAAAGTTACCTGCAAGATGTATAGAGGGGTTAGACAGGATACCTCACATGATACCTTTTGAAGTAGAAAAAGGTGACCGCTTTCCTGAGCCCAGAAAACCCATTTTGACGCATTTGCGCTGCTTTGCAAAATGAGTGGGTTCTCTTTTCCATCTGAAAGTGCGCTGGGGAGAGGATAGCATTTTCAATGCACCGGCTGGCGTAGGTGGAAAAGCGTGCCCGACGGCCAGAGTCGAAAGTATCCACTGCTTTCATCAGGCCGATGGTGCCGATGGAAATAAGGTCGTCCTGATCGCCGGGCAGGGCGTAGTATTTTTACGATGTGTGCCACCAGACGCAGATTGTGCCGGATCAGTTTTCCCGTGCGGCAGGGTCACCGGCACGCAGTGCGGAAAAGGCTTCGGTTTCCTCCCGGGCAGAGGGGCCGCGGAAAGCTGCCGCTTTCCAGATGAAGCGCCAGAACCAGAAACTTTGTGGCAAAAATTGCAGAAGAGATAAAACATGCCGACCCCTCCCCATAGTATCATAAACGGTTACTGTAATTTATGAAGGAGGGCTTGCCTTTTTCCGGACTCCGGGAGAACAACTCTGCTTCGTTGTCCACAAAATACGGATATAGCAGCTTTGCGGAGCAATGCGCCTGTTACCCGTATATTTTCCCCACGATCTTTCCGCGTGCTGCGGCAGGCAGGAGCTTGCACAAAAGGCTCAGGAATTTATACTGTGCACCGGCAACATAAACGACTGCCGGGTCCTTTTCTCCACAATACCGGCGATGTACCGTCCAATGCGTGCCGGGTCCATGCCGTTTTGTTCGTCGTGCTCCATCTGACTGACGCTCCGGGAGATGCGCCCGCCGTATTCTTCATCGCCGAGAATGCTTTTTGACGTGCTTTTGTAAACCCGGTGCAGATGTCACCCAGTTCTACGACGGTAACATGGATGCCGTAGGGCTTGACTTCGTTTGCCAGAGCGTAAGAGTAAGAAGAAACGGCGGCTTTGCTTGCAGAGTAGAAGGTCTGGAACGGAATGTGCGCTACGGCAGCAACAGAGCTGATGTTCACAATATGCCCCTTCCCTTGATGGCGCATGAAGGGGAGAACCGCTTTATTTACAGTGACTGTCCCGAAAAGTTCACATCAAACTGCGCTTTGGCTTGCTCCATGGACGTAAACTCCACAGCACCGGAAATGCCAAAGCCTGCACAGTTGATCACTGCATCAATTTTGGTCTCTTTTTGGATGACCTGCTGCACAGCGGCGTTGACCGCATCTTCATCGGTCACATCGACAGACAGATGGGTAACACCCTCCATAGGGATATTTCTGCGGCTGAACTCATAGACGATGCAGCCATTCTCTTTCAGCGCAGATGCCGTGCACCGTCCGATGCCGGAGCTTCCGCCGGTAACAATAACGACCTTGTTGTTTTCTTCTGCCATGATTTTCCTCCTGAAAATGTTGATCTGGTTCGAGTATACCGCATCGCAAGATGACTGTCTATACGGATAGCCGGATTGTGAAAAAGCACAGGGATCAACTTGCGCAAATTTTACGCAGATTGGCCTCTCTTTTACACAGCCAATGCCAATTAGCGCTTGAAATCGAAATGCTGCGCAAGTATACTATACTAGCTATGCTGTACAAGCTTGATCAAAAATCAGTATGCCAGTTGACCATAAAAGACATACCAGAATTGAAGTGCGCGGCAGAATCAAAACCCTACGAGGATGAAAATGAAATTCGATAGAAGACTTACAGATGAAATCTACACTTCCGATACGGTAAGGCTGGGAAAAATGCGTTTCAGGCCATGCGGGAGACGATCTATCATAATGGTGGTGTTTCGTTTCGCGGTGCATCGGGCGAGATGATTTTGTATCGTTTGGATTTAAAGAAAATTTTTATCTCGACAGGATCAGCATGCGATTCAAAAAACAGAGGAGAGATATTTTACTATGATCTACAAAAGCAATACGGTCAACCGTTTGATACCGAAAGTGTAGTGGGTTCTTTTGCCCATGATGGAAACGATACCCTATCTGACCAAGGAGCCGGATGGTTTCTCCTATGCCATGGAACCGCAGGATGTCCTGTATGGTCTTGGCGAGAATGTCCGTGGTATCAACAAGCGCGGGTGGGTGTACGAAAGCAAATGCTCCGATGACGGCAACCATACCGAGGGCAAATCCTCGCTGTACGGTGCTTATAATTTTATGATCGTGTCCGGCAAGGATACATTTGGCGTTTTTATCGACTACCCGAGCAAGATCACCTTTGACTACAGCTACACCGACCTAAATACCATACGCATCACGGAGGCCGAGGAAAATTACGATCTCTACATCATTGAGGGCGAAAGCCTGACCGATATTGTGCACCAGTTCCGCCAGTTGGTGGGGCGCAGTTATATTCCGCCCAAATGGGCTTTTGGCAACGCCCAGAGCCGCTGGAGCTACATGAACGAGGACGAGGTCCGCGAGGTGGTGGCAAATTACCGTGCCAATCATATGCCGCTGGACGCTGTGGTTCTGGATATCGATTACATGGAGCATTACAAGGACTTTACGGTGGATGCGCAGCGCTTCCCGCGCTTTGCGGACTTTGCCGCCGAGATGAAAGCGCAGGGCATCCATCTTGTCCCCATCATCGATGCAGCAGTCAAGGTCGAAGATGGATATGATGTGTACGAGGAAGGCGTGAAAACGGCTACTTCTGCACGAATCAGGATGGCACCCCTTTGTAGCCGGTGTGTGGCCGGGACGGGTACACTTCCCCGATATGCTCAACCCGGAAGCCCGTGCTTGGTTTGGCAGTCAATATAAAGTTCTGCTGGATCAGGGGATCGAGGGCTTCTGGAATGATATGAACGAGCCTGCTATCTTCTACGCAGAGGAAAGACTGAAAAAGACCTCTGCTCAAATTGAGAAATACAGCAAGCAAAACCTGGATATTTCCAGCTTTGGTGCTTTTACCGGCATGGTGGCAGGGCTTTCCAACAACGAAAACGATTATAAGCTGTTCTACCACAACACCAAACAGGGGCGTATGCGGCACGACAAGGTACATAATCTTTTTGGTTATAACATGACCCGTGCGGCAGGCGAGGCTTTCGAGCGGCTGGAGCCGGACAAGCGCATTTTGATATACTCCCGTTCTGCCTGCATCGGGATGCACCGGTATGGCGGCATCTGGACCGGCGACAACCATTCTTGGTGGAGCCACATTCTGCTTGCGCTGCACATGATGCCCTCCCTGAATATGTGCGGCTTCCTGTACGAAGGCCCCGACATTGGCGGCTTTGGCAGCAATACCACGGAGGATTTGGTGCTGCGCTGGTACGGCATGGGCATCTTCTCTCCGCTGCTGCGGAACCACTCTGCCGACGGCACCCGCCGGCAGGAGCCCTACCGCTTTAAGAACAAGGCCGCCTTTGCCGGTATTTTACAACTGCGCTACCTGCTGCTGCCCTACATTTACAGCGAGTACATGAAAGCTGCCCTGCACGACGGCATGTACTGTATGCCGTTGGCGTTCGCCTTCCCGGAGGATGACTTTGCCCGCCGGGTAGAGGATGAGGTGATGATCGGTGAAAGCCTGTTGATCGCCCCGGTATATGAGCAAAATGCCCGGGGCCGATATGTTTACCTGCCGGAGGAGATGCTGCAGGTGCGGGTAAAGTGCAGCGAAAGCAACCGCATGGAAACCAGCGTGCTGCCGGCAGGCCATCATTACATTCCGGTGGAGCTGGATGAAGTGGTGTTCTATGTGCGCAAGGGACACCTTCTGCCCCTTGCCAAGAACGGCAAAAAGATCCAGAGCGTTGCCGATGTGGATTTTGCGGATCTGCGCCTGCTTGCCTATGCTCCCGATGGTGCATCCTATGAATACTATACCGATGACGGCGAGACAAAGGATTATGATAAGCCGGAACATTTTGTGCAGATCACGCTGGATGCGGATGGAAACGCAAAGAGCGATCGTGCTACGGTCAAAGTAGAAGGATAATCGTCAGTCATTACGCAGTTCCTACAGAGTGACAGCGTTTCAGCTTGAAATGCTGTCACTCTTTTGTTGTCTATATCACAGATAAAATAGCCGTTCCATCTTGAAAACAGCGTAAAGATTTATTATAATAAGATAAATAGTTGTGGTTTTCACAAAGGAGGGCTGAAGTATGGCAGCGCAGCGCACCTATCTGGCAATCGACCTGAAAAGTTTCTATGCCTCGGTGGAGTGCGTAGACCGCCATCTGGACCCCCTGACCACCAATCTCGTGGTGGCAGACGCATCCCGCACCGAAAAGACCATCTGCCTTGCGGTGTCGCCCTCCCTGAAGGCCTACAAGATACCCGGAAGAGCACGGCTGTTTGAAGCCGTTCAGCGGGTGAAAGAGGTCAACGCCCAGCGGCTGCAAACTGCCATCCGGCAGAAAAAGGCGGTCCGGGGAGAGGATGGAAAATACCACTTTGCCAGAACCTCTTTCGATGCCAGTGCCCTGAACGCAGACCCGGCGCTGGGGCTGAGCTACATCGTTGCGCCACCCCGGATGCAGCGGTATCTGGATGTTTCTACTCAAATCTACAAGACCTACCTCAAATATGTGTCCCCGGCGGATATCTACCCCTACTCCATTGATGAGGTTTTTATTGATGTGACGGGATATCTGCCCTACTACCACATGAGCGCCCACGAGCTTGCCATGACCATAGTGCGGGAGGTGCTGTACAACACTGGCATCACCGCAACGGCAGGCATCGGCACCAACCTCTACCTTGCAAAGCTGGCCATGGATATTGTGGCAAAGCATATCCCGGCGGACAAAGATGGTGTTCGCATTGCAGAGCTGGACGAGCAGTCCTACCGGTATCTGCTGTGGAATCACCGCCCGCTGACCGATTTCTGGATGACTGGCCCCGGCACCGTCAAACGGCTGGAAGCCCACGGCATTTATACGATGGGGACTTGGCACGGTTTTCTATCCACGGAGAAGATCGCCTGTACGAGATTTTCGGCGTGGATGCGGAAATCTCATTGACCACGCATGGGGCTATGAGCCCTGCGGCATAGAGCAAATCAAAAGCTACAAGCCCAGCACCAACAGCATCAGCGAGGGACAGGTGCTTTCCACTCCTTATCCGTATGATAAAGCAAAACTCATTGTCCGGGAAATGGCAGAAATCTTGATGTTCCGGCTCACCGAAAGAAGCTGGTGACGGAATCCATCACCTTGGAGATCGGCTACGACCGGGAGAACGTGGACAAGGGCGGCTACCGTGGTCTGACCCAGACCGACCGCTACGGCAGAACCATCCCCAAGGCAGCTCACGGCACTATCCGGTTTGATGCGCCCACCAATCTGGGCAGCACCCTCATCAACGAAAGCGCAAAGCTGTTTGAGCGCATCACCGACCCGGCGCTGACGGTGCGGCGCATTACCATCAACGCCAACAAGGTCACGCCGGACGAGGGCATCTATCAGGTGGACTTTTTCACGGACACCAAGAAGCTGGAAAAGGGAGAAAAAACTCCAGCAAGCCATGCTGGGCATCAAGAACAAGTACGGCAAAAACGCCGTGCTGAAAGCCAGCAGCTATGAGGAAGGTGCCACCATGCGCCAGCGCAACGCACAGATCGGTGGGCACAGCGCAGGAGGTTCGGCGGGAGGTTCAGATGGAAAACTACAAAATAGCAAGATCGGGCTGGAGACCGCCCAAAAGTACGGGGACATCCTGGAGATGGAACGCCCCCAGACCGAAGAATCCCTCCGCAAGCACCCCCGCATGACCTTGCAGAACCGTGCCAAGATCTTCTCGCCCTTCTCTCCGCTGCGGGGCTATGACGAGCAGCTTGCCGCAGAAAAGCAGCGCACCGAGCGGGTGACCAAGCGCATTTTGACCGAGGAAGAAATGTCAGCTCTGTCCGATCGGCTGATGCAGGTCACCAAGGGCATGACCATCACGGTGCGGTACTTCAAGGAGGATACCGCTCACCCGGAGGTTCCGGCAGTGGGCAACTACATCACGCTGACCGGAAAAGCGGACCGCATCGACCCGGTGTTCCGCACCCTGCAGGTGGGAGACACCGTGGTGCCCTTTGAAGATCTGGTGGAGGTCAGCGGGGAGGGTATCATGGACATTTATGCGTATCTGGGCATCGGGGAAGAATGAGATGACAAGAAATGTTGAAAGAGATGTTTATAGGACGGCTCTTTCAGTAAAATGACCTCAGAAGAAGCGAAACACACTTCAGACGGAGGAAAATACAATGGCAAACGGTGATTACGGCTATTTCGGCAAAGGTGACACGGGCTATGCCCAGTACATGACGGCCTTCAACCGCAACTTCGGCGGCTCGTCCGGCGGCGGTGGCGGCGGCCACAACAATGGTAGCGGCGGTGGCGGAGATGGAAGCGGCTGCGGCTGCCTCATCGCCATTGCGGTGGTGGTCGTGCTGGTGCTTATTGCCATGGGAAGCTGAGGGCATTTCCACAACACTAGGCTGCTTGCGTGACCCAGTCACAGAAAATCTAACTAGGAAATGTTATCATATAGCCACAGGGAACACCAACAACATTCCGATGGAGGATTTGAATATGAAGGCAAAGTTTTATATCTGTGAGCACTGTGGCAACCTGGTCACCACCATCCACAACGCAGGCGTTCCGCTGGTCTGCTGCGGCGAAAAGATGAAGGAACTGCTCCCCAACACGGTGGAAGCCAGCGGCGAAAAGCATCTGCCGGTGGCAGAGCTTTCCGGCAGCACCCTCACGGTTACGGTGGGTGCGGTGGAGCACCCCATGGTGGATGTGCACCACATCCAGTGGCTCTTTGTGGAGACCGAAAACGGCGGACAGCTTCGCTACCTCGCCCCCGGTCAGGCACCCAAGGCGGTGTTTGAGCTGGGCGGCGAAAAGCCCGTGGCGGTCTACGCTTACTGCAACCTGCATGGTCTGTGGATGACGGAACTCTAAGAAATGAACAGGCTCCTGCCAGTGGTTAAACGCTTGCAGGAGCCTGTTTTGGCGTACAGCCAGAGGGATGATGCCGGTGCATAGAATCTGTCCCCAGAGAGTGGCAATAAGCCCTCCGGGGGCATTTTTGTTTTTCGGAAGCTTTTCCACAAGGGAAAATCATGGTATACTGGACCCAAAGCCATAAAATGGGAGATACCGTTATGAAGTGGGGAATTTTAGCGACCGGCACCATTGCCAAAAAGTTTGCGTCTACGGTGGAACAGATGGGCGCAGAAGGGGAGCAGCTTGTTGCCGTGGGCTCACGGCATCTGGAAAGCGCACAGGCGTTTGCACAGCAGTACGGCATTCCCTGCTGCTATGACTCCTACGAAGCCCTTGCCGCCGACCCGGAGGTGGAGGCTATCTACGTTGCCACCCCCAACACCCTGCATTACGAAAACTGCAAGCTCTGCTTGGAGCAGGGTAAGCACGTTTTGTGCGAAAAGCCCTTTACCATCAGCCCGGAGCAGGCACGGGAGCTGTACCGTCTGGCAGAGGAAAAGCACCTCTTTCTCATGGAGGCATTCTGGATCTGGCTGCTGCCGCTGTACGACCGCCTGCGCGAGATCCTTGCGGTGGGCACCATCGGGGAGCTGAAGCAGATCACCTGTCAGTACGGCTTTGTTGCCTCCGGTGCCCGGAAGGACCGCAAGTTTGATTCCGGTTTGGGCGGCGGTGCGCTGCTGGATATCGGCATCTACAATCTGGGCTTTCTGCGCATCCTCACCGGACAGGACCCGGAGAAGGTGGAAACCAAAGAGGTGCACATCAACGAGTACGGCACCGACGATTACAGCCGCCTTGTGCTGACCTACCCCGGCGGCTGCAAGGCGGAGTCGGTCCAGACTATCGGGCAGGAGCTGGAGCGCAATGCCCGTATCGTTGGCACCAAGGGCAGTATCTTTCTGCCGGATTTCCAGCACGCCGAGACCATGACGCTGGAAGTGGAGGGCAAAGAGCCGGAGGTCATCCGCTGCCCGGTGGACATCAACGGCTTTGAGTACGAGATCCGGGAAGCAAGCAGCTGCGTCAAACTGGGGCGCACCGACAGCAACCGCTACACCCCGCAGGACAGCCTTGCCCTGACCCGCCTGATGTACGACACCCGCATGAGCTGGGGCATGAAGTTTGCGGGTGAGGTGTAAGCACACACCTTGCCGCAAAGGGCTTTTTGCGTGCGGAGACTATGGCATACGGAGAGCGGCAACTCGGAATTGATATAAAAAAGAAGGACACATAGATGAAAACAGTGGTTCTTTATAATATTATTTCTTTTATCATCCTCGTTGCTTTGATTTTTGTCTTAAGGATTGTTAGTAAGAGTAATTTAAGACAAAATCAACAACTTGTTATTAAAGTCATTGCAACTATTTTAATTGTTTATGTGATAGCGTTCGTGCTTTTTATTGATGCAATAGCATTTGGCATTATAGGACCAGTTCAAGATTAACAATTCCAGTTTGACAAGGAAGTGCTTTGCATGAAAAAGCGTATATCAAGGATTCTCGGTTTAATAATGCTGATTATAGCTATTGCATTTATAGTGTTTGCATTGAACCATCCAGAAATGAGTTTTCCTTGGAACAATACCATTACTTGGTTACTGTATGGTTTATATATTCTTGTGACAGTCATGTTGCTTATTGCGCCTAAGACGAAGAAGTAAACAATTCGCGTTTGTGGAGCGAAGCGGAACAATGAAAGCCCCAGTGGGGCTTTTAAGTGACCGAACGGTCTTGCGGCAGCAAGATGGAGGGGCCTCGCCCCGACAAGTTCCAATTTGTCGGGCAGACAGGTAACTGAAAAACACAAAATGGGGGCACCATGGTACTTTATTTTACGGGAACCGGCAACAGCCGGTATCTGGCGCGGCGCATTGCCGAAGGGTTGGAGATGCCGCTTTACGACCTGAACGCCTGCATCAAGGCAGGGAATACCGCCCCGGTGCAGACCGGGCGTGACGTGGTGCTGGTAACGCCTACCTACGCATGGCGTATCCCCCGGGTGGTGTCGGAGTGGCTGGGCAAGACCGCGCTGACCGGGGCAGAGCGCATCTGGTTTGTGATGGATTGTGGCAGCGAAATTGGCAATGCGGCAGGCTATAACCGGCAGCTTGCAGCGCAAAAGCAGCTGCAGTATATGGGCACAGCCCAGATCATCATGCCGGAAAACTACATTGCCATGTTCAATGCACCCCGGAAGGAGCAGGCACGGAGCATCGTGGAGCAGGCAGAGCCTGCGCTTCAGAAGGTGCTGGCGCAGCTCAAGGCCGGGCAGGAATTTCCTCCGCCGAGAGAGAACCTCTACGACCGCTTTATGAGCGGCCCGGTGAACCCGGTGTTCTATCGCTTTTTTTAAAATCGGATGCCTTCCGGGCAACGGACGCCTGCATCGGCTGCGGTAAGTGCGTGGAGTTGTGCCCCTTGAACAACATCCGTCTGGAAAACGGAAAGCCGGTCTGGGGCAAAAACTGCACCCACTGCATGGCGTGCATCTGCTATTGCCCTAAAGAAGCCATCGAGTACGGCAAAAAGAGCAAAGGCAAGCCCCGGTATCACTTTGAAGAACTGGAAAGGAAGCAGCAGGACGTGTGAAGGAGAGCGGAAATTAGATGAAGTTTTTGTACTTACATGGGTTGGGACAAAAACCAAACAGTTGGGACAGAGTAATAAAAGAAACGAAGGTCTCGGACAGCAGCGTCTGCTTGAGTTTGGTAGAGATGCTGGGGGACAAAGCGGCCACTTATGGGGAACTGTATGCTGCATTCTCAGGAGAGTGTGATAAGGAACATGATGAAATCGTCTTGTGCGGGCTTTCCTTGGGTGCTGTTCTGGCACTTAATTATGCGATAGACCATCCGAATAAAGTAAAGGCACTGGTGCTAATTGCAGCACAATATAAAATGCCTGAAAAGCTATTGAAGTTCCAGAATATGCTGTTTCGCTTTATGCCGAATACAATGTTCAAGCAATTTGGCTTCAAAAAGCAGATGTGATCAGCTTGTGCGGTACGATGACGGAATTGGATTTCAGGGATTCATTATGTAAGGTGTCCTGTCCGGCATTGATCGTTTGTGGGGAAAAGGACAACGCAAACAAAAAAGCCTCAAAGGAACTTGCCAGTTATTTGAGTGATTCCCACTTCCATGAACTTTTGAAAGCGGGTCATGAAGCAAACATAGAATCTCCGGAGGAATTGGCAACAGTGTTACAGGAATTTTATGATAATGTCGAATAAACTACGATTCATCAAAGAAAGAGGACTTTAAAATGAACATCGAAGAACGGGCGGCACAGGCTGCCGCATGGAAAGCTACTGGACAGTGCAACTGTGCACAGGCGGTGCTGAAGGCATTTGAGGACAAGCTGCCGGTGGATGCCGACACCCTGATGAAGCTGGGCGCAGGCTATGCCGCCGGCATGGGCTGCATGGAGAGCACCTGCGGCGCACTGATCGGCGCTGTGATGGTGGCGGGCATCGTCACCGACGGCAAGGGCACACCCCGCATTTCTAAGGAACTGCTGCAAAATTTTCAGGAAAAGTGCGGTGCTACCATCTGCAAGGATCTGAAGGGGATAGAGAACGGCGCACCGCTGTGCCCGTGCCCGGAGTGCGTCTGCAACGCTGTTCTGGCACTGGGCGAGGTGCTGGGAGAGTAAGATGAAGAAGATCTTGTCTGTTTGCCATGGCAGGATGTGCTGGAGGGGTGCACCGCCCTGCTGGAAGAGCTGCGATAAAAGGGAAAGGGGATGACGAAACGTTATTGCAAGGGCGAACGGTTTGCTGACCTGTCGTTTGCCCGGGAAGTCTTTGAAAGAATAAACCTATTGACATGGTGCGAAAATGGGTTTATACTATCCCCAACACAAGGAAGGGAGCGCAGACAGATGAAACATACAGCAGATGCCCGGCACAGACTACCCGGGCGAATGCGCTGCTCCCAGACAAATTCCCGGCAGACAGACTGAGAAAAAACAGGAAGATGCCGTTGTCTGGGAGAAGTGCCCGAACATACATCGTCACAATAAAAGGAGAACCGACAATGGCTGATTATAAACTGTGGAACGCACTGAAGAATGCTAAAAAATATCGCTGGGTGGAACTTTCTCACTCGCTGAACAACGAAAGCCCCTACTGGTCCGGCATCCCGGAAGGCTCTGTGGAGCTGGCAAAGACCGTGTGGGACTGGGGCAAGCCGGAACTGGAATGCCTGATCCAGACATTCAAATTCCCCGGACAGTTCGGTACCCATATCGACTTCCCGGGTCACTTCATCAAGGGCAAAGCGCTGTCCGAAAAGTTTGATGTGAACGACCTGATTTTCCCGCTGGTGGTCATTGATATTTCTGAGCAGGCCAAGAAAGACCCCGCTACGCTGTGACGGTGGAGGACATCAAGGCCTATGAAGCAAAGTACGGTCCCATCCCGGATGGTGCGCTGGTGGCTCTGCGCAGCGACTGGTATAAGAAGTGGCCGGATATGGATGCGCTGTCCGGCATCGACGCAGAGGGCAAAGAAAATGCCCCGGCTGGTCGCTGGAAGCATTGGAGTATATCTACAAGGTGCGCAACGCCGCCGCCAACGGCCACGAAACGCTGGATACCGATTCCTCTGCGGTGGCGGAGGAAAAGGGCGACCTTGCCTGCGAGCGCTATGTTCTGGACAACGACAAGCTGCAGGTGGAGGTGCTTGCAAATCTGGATAAAGTGCAGCCTGCCGGTGCGGTGGTCATCGTTTCTTATCCCCGCATTGAAGGTGCAACTGGTCTGCCTGCACGGGTCTGGGCTATTACCGAATAAGAGCGGAGAAGTGGGAAAATGTCCTTTCCCCCTGCCACCAGCGCCATGCTGCATAATCTTTCCACCCTCGGCATCAGCCTGCGCAGCATGACAGATCTGTTGGAGCAGAAGCCTTCCCTATAAAAATGGTACGCCGGAGCGTCCGCAGATGCTCCGGCGTATCGAAATGATAGATTTCCCAGCCAAAAGGAGGCTGCTGCACAAATACTGCGCAGCAGCCTCCTTTTTTAGTTCAGATGAATCGGCAAAAGCCCAGCCAGCAGCCCAGCAGGAAGAAGAGCAACACTTTACCCAGCACCGGCAGCCATAGACGCTTGCACAAGGTGGTATCCCACCGGTGGATGTTCTGCTTGGGGCAGGTGCCAACGCAGGCTTCACAGGCGATGCATTCCCCGCTGCGCAGGCTGGTTTCCTCCAGCTTCAGGCACACCGGGCACTGCTGTTTACAGGCATTGCAGCCCGGGATGCAGCCGTCGCTCTGCCGGTGCAGCCGCGCAAATGGCAGCACCGGCAGCAGGGCAAACACCGCTCCCATGGGGCAGAGGAACTGACAGAAGAACCGGGGATGCACCGCCATACCCAGCAAAATGAGCACAAGCAGCCCGATGCCCACACCAAAGCCCTCCGGCGGCAGATGCAGAGCCGTCAGGCGGGAAAACACCTCCCACGGGCTTGCGCCGGTCAGCATCTTTTCCTGCCGGGTCACATACAGTGCTACCAGCCATGCCAGCAGCAGATATTTGACCTTCTGCCCCAAAAGCACCGCCCGCTCCGGCAGACGGAGCTGCTTTTTGCGGTGGAACAGCTTTTGAATAAGCCCGGAAAGCGCCCAGATGGCATCGCCCAAGCTGCCGAAGGCGCAGGCGTACCCACAGAAAAAACGGTCGAAAAGCAGGGTGAAGCCGCACAGCCCCAGCAGGCAGAAAGATCTGTTTTACCCCGGAAAACCCGGCCACGAATTGTAGGCTTCAACTTCGGCAATTTCCTGCTTGCGCTGGCTTACCGCTGCCGCCCGGATCAGCGCCACCTGCTGGTATTGCCACAGTACCCCAAAATGAGCAGCAGGTTCACCGCCCGGAGGAGAAAATTTTTGTATTTCATTCTGCTGCTCCTTCCGTTTCAGATTCAATCCCGGTCTCTTCCGGCGGCAGTGCCGGCTCGGATGTCGGCAGCACTTCCTCAGAAGATGCCGGTTCCGGTTCAGAGGATGCCGGTGCATCTGCCGGGAAAAGCTGCTGCCATACTTCCTTGAGCCACACGGGAACGGCGCTCTTTTCCTCCGGCTGCACCACCTCCACGGTGGGCGCGGTGACCGGCGTTTCCCCGGGCTCTGCTGCTTCAGACGGTGCGGTTTCCTCTGCCGTCTCTTCCGATGCGGTCTGCTCCGGAGCGGTTTTCTCTGCCGGGGCAACAGCGGCCTTTGCCAGTGCCAGCTTGACCGCGTTCAGAATTCCGGTGGAGGAGTAGGTGGCACCGGAAACAGTATCCACGTTGGGGCTTTGTCCCTCCAGAATGGCGGGGATGACCTGTTTTGCCCGGGAGAGATATTCCTCCTCGTCCTCGGCGCTCAGGATCGTGATATCGGTAATTTTATCCTCTGCCACCGTGACCTGCACTGTGATCTGCCCCTCAAAGCCCATGGCTTCGGCAGTGTAGATGCCGTCCAAGTAGATGGAGGGAGCCGTAAATTCCTCCACCACAAGCGTTGCAGCGGGCTTTGGTTGGGGCGGCAGGGGATTGTTGACCACCTCGCCGGTCAGGGCGTTCTGCACTGCGCCCAGAATGCCCCGGCTGGTGTAGGTGGCCTCGGAAACGGTATCCACCTCCCAGCTCTGAGTCTCCACCACGGTGGTCAAAAGCCGCTTGGCACGCCGCAGAAACTGCTTGGTCTCGTGGGATGCGTCCAAGATCTCCACCTCCGTAATGCTGCCGTTTTCCATGGTGACCTGTACTCGGACGGCACCGCCGTAGCCCCGGGAAGAGCCGACGTAGACGCCGTCGGCATAGGGCAGCTTGGGCAGGGGTTTCTTCCTCCGCTTCGGAGGAAGCGGCTTCCACAGGCTGCTCCACCACGGTTGTCAGCTTTTCCGGCACGGCGGCCAGCACCGGAACGGTGCGGGGCAGGGCAAAAAGTACAGCTGCCGCTGCCGCCACCGTCGGGAGCAGCTGCACCAGCGGCAGCAGTGTATGGCATCGTTTTTTGGTTCATTCCAACTCCTCCTGACACGGAAAAGCAAGGCCGCCTGATGCCAAGCGACCTTGCCGTTTTGTGTTATATTTTACAATAAATTAGGCAGTTTCCCGTGTATTCACAGCGCCACATTGACCGGCAGGACATACACGCCGTCGGCGGCGTAGAAGGTGATCTGAGTAATCGTTTTGCCGATGATGGATGCAAAGTAAGGATCATCGGCATTGAAGCCCAGCTTGGTACCATGCCAGATGTTGGTCACATGATGCAGGCCGTACTCACTGCCATCGGCGGTGGTCAGAACTACGCCGTAGACCTTGTTGGCCTTGTAGTCCAGATCAAAGCCGGAGATTTTCATCTCGTAGGTGGCATGGTGACCGTTGGTATTCAGCTCCACAGTGGTGCCCTCTACGGTGGTCTCGGTGGCGTGGACCTTGCCAAACTCCCACTTGCCGCTCAGCAGGTTATACCATGCGGTGATGTAGTAGGCAGGGGTCTCACTGAGATTGTAGTAAGCGTAGCTCTCGTTCTCAAACAAGGCATCTGCGCCGGTGTAGGTGGTGGTGGATTCCTTGCCCTTCAGGGTAACGGTAATGTCGTAGCTGTCGGCATCGGTGACCTGCTTTGCATTCTTCAGCGCCCACGGGGTCAGCACCTTGACCGGGAAGGAAACGCCGGTGATGTCGGAGCCGTCCGCGTTGACGTGGTAGGAACCGGCGGCAAGGTTGCCTGCACGGGTCTTGTTCCTGGTGGCGCTGGTCACAGCGTCGATCTCAGATGCGTTGTCCACACCGGCGGCCTTGTAGAAGTCGGCGTAGGGGATGTTCATCTGGACATAGCTGGAGGTCAGGCAGTTTTCCTGTTCCACCTCTTCCGCAGCGAAGGCCGGGACTGCCACAGCGCATACCAGCATAGCGGCCGCAAGTGCACCTGCAAATACTTTTTTCAATCTCATGGTAACACACCTCTATCTCAGTTTTGAAAAAATAGTTAGCTTTGTCTAACAATTGGCGCAAAAAATACAGGGGAAAACCCCTCAGATGGTTAGGTAAAACAAATTCGCGAAGTAAAAATAGCACTCCCACAGGGCGTTGTCAAGTAGAAACCGGAAAGTTTGCAGGGGTGAATTTTTCGATGCAGGAAACGATCTGCATCCTCTATACCGCAAAGCCCTTGACCTTTTTGCCGGAGCGCAGTATACTTTTGCGGAGTTAGTTGCGAATAACCGCAAGGAGGTACTACATGATGCAAGACGCGTTCTGGGGGATCCTGATTCCATTTCTAGGCACAAGCCTTGGAGCGGGCTGTGTGTTCTTTTTGAAAAACTCTTTGCGCGACAGCGTCCAGCGGGCGTTGACCGGCTTTGCCGCCGGGGTCATGGTGGCGGCATCGGTATGGAGCTTGCTGATCCCGGCTATGGAGCAGGCCGCAGATCTGGGCAGGCTGGCGTTTTTCCCGGCGGTGGTGGGTTTCTGGCTGGGCATCCTGTTTTTGCTGCTGCTGGACCATCTCATCCCGCATCTGCACCAGAACAGTTTGCAGGCCGAAGGGCCAAAAAGCCAGCTCCAGCGCACCACCATGATGGTTCTGGCGGTGACGCTGCACAACATCCCGGAGGGTATGGCAGTGGGCGTGGTCTATGCCGGCTACCTTGCTGGAACGGCTCAGATCACCGCAGCCGGGGCGCTGGCACTTTCCCTTGGCATTGCCATCCAGAACTTCCCGGAGGGGGCTATCATCTCCATGCCACTGCGGGCGGAAGGAATGAAAAAAGGCCGGGCGTTCTGGGGCGGCGTACTGTCCGGCATCGTAGAGCCCATCGGGGCAGTGTTGACGATTCTGGCGGCAGGCATCGTGGTGCCCGCGTTGCCCTATCTGCTCAGCTTTGCCGCCGGGGCCATGATGTATGTGGTTGTGGAGGAACTAATCCCGGAAATGTCGCAGAGGCAGAACTCCAACGTTGGCACGGTGTTTTTCGCGGTGGGCTTCAGCGTGATGATGGTGCTGGATGTGGCACTGGGGTGACGGTTGGGGGTCCAAAAGCGAAATCTCTTTCGGAATACCCGAAAATGCCTAAACTCCTTGACAGAGGAGACGGCAGGGCGTATTATTTTGGCAGAAGGACCGCTGAGAAGCGGCTTTTATAGAATGAAAAGTTAGCATTGCCTAACTAACAGCACGAGGAATTGCGGGCCTGTCATCCGGTGCAGTGGGCGCATCTGGTAAAAAGCATTGCATTGTGAACGGTAAACAGAAAGAGGGTGGCGTTATGTCCTTTTTGAAAATACCCGAAAGCCCGTAGGCCTTGGCGGGAAGATCATGGTTGCTATGATGAACTTTGGACACAGCGCAATGGCAGAATGGGGGCTGCGCTTTTTACAGCCTGCCCCGGATGCCATGGTGCTGGACTGCGGCTGCGGCGGTGGAGCGAACATTAAAACGTTGTTGAAACTGTGCCCCAACGGCAAGGTGCAGGGCATCGACTACTCAGCCGTCAGTGTGGAAAAAGCGCGAAAGGTCAATGCAAGAGCCATTGCAGCAGGACGGTGTACCGTGCAACAGGCAAGCGTGGCAGAACTGCCGTTTAAAGCGGAGCAGTTTGATGTGGTGACCGCCTTTGAAACGGTCTACTTCTGGCCGGAGCTTGCACAGAATTTCAGAGAGGTTTATCGAGTGCTGAAGCCCGGCGGGGTCTTTTTCATCTGTAACGAAGCGAACGGCGAAACGACAAAAGACGACAAATGGACGCAGATCATCAATGGCATGACCATCTATACGGATACTGCACTGAAAGCGTATCTGGAACAAGCAGGATTCTGTCAGATCCAAAGCCACAAAAATAAAAAGGGCTGGCTGTGCGTTACGGCGCAAAAGCGGTGAAAGAGTGTAAGGAGGACGGAGCATGGAACGAAAAGAAAGCGATTCGCAGCGCCTACCGGCTGACAGGCGGCAACAATTTTTATGACGGTATGATCACCTGCTCCACCCTGAGCGGGAAAGCGGTGTGCCGTCTGGTGTGGGACATGAACAAGGTGGAAAACGATGCCTATCTGGAAAAGGCACTGTCCGGCATCCCGGAGCATTTTTCCGGCAAGCTGCTGGAGGTGCCGGTGGGCACCGGCATTCTGACCATACGATAAAACCAAAGGGAGTTCTGCCTGGACATTCGTCCGTGACGGAACTCCCCTTTTAGCTTTATAGAAAAACCATAAGTCATCTGCCACGGTCAGCGGAGCAAAACCACACACCCAGCAGGATCGCAAGGAAGATCAGGTTGGACAGGGTGAACAGCCCAAAATACTGCTTCTTCCCCTGTGGCAGCTCCCGTGCAATCTGTCGGTAGGAAATAAGACTGGCCATGGATGCGATCAAAGTGCCAAGACCTCCCAGATTGGTGCCGATGATGAGGGCTTGTGTCTCTGCCGTGAACCCGGACAGCAGCAGGGCGGCGGGAACATTACTGGTGACCTGCGAAGCAAGAACCGCCACAAGAACTTCCCGGCCGGTCAGAAACTCCTGCAGCCAGCCGGAAAAGGCCGGAATGCGCCCCAGATTGCCAATGAAGATGAAAAAAGCCACAAAGGTCAAAAGCAGGGAATAGTCCACTGCCCGTAAGGTGTGCGGGTCTGCAAAAAGGGCGCAGACGAGTACAGCGACAAAGGCAATGCCATAAGGCAACACCCGGATCACGGACAGCAGGCAAACGGCAAACAGAACCAGATACAGCAGGATGATCTTCTGATCTCCCTGAGATGCAGAAGAAGAAACAAGCTCGTCCACGGAGAGGGCGGCAGAGGCTTTCCGGCAGACCAGCGCTGCCCAAGCCAGCAGCAGGAGCAGAGAGACCAGGGTGTAGGGCAGCATAAGAAGAACAAATTCCCCGGTGCTCATACCGCTTTTTCCGTAAAGATAGAGGTTCTGCGGGTTGCCGATGGGGGTCAGCATACTGCCAAGGTTTGCCGCAATGGTCTGCATACAGACCACCGGGATCAGAAGAGCGCGGCGGACATCCGCTCCCAAACGGCTCAGGACCACGAACGTAAAGGGGACGAAGGTCAGCAGGGAAACATCGTTGGTGATGAACATGCTTCCGAAAAAGCACAGCCCGACCAGTACCAGCGTCAGCTGAAAGGTGCTGTGGGTACGGGACAGCAATGCCCGGCCCAGTCCATCAAAAAAGCCCTGCCGCCGCAGCCCGGCCATGACCGTCATCAGGGAAAACAAAATCGCCAGCGTGCGCAGGTCGATGTAGCCGAGATACTGCGCATCCGGCAGAACAAAGAAGGCGGAGACAACGGCCAGCACAGCGGCTGCGGTGAGGACCGTTTCCTGCTGAATGAATTGTTTGAGTAGTTTCATAGAGACACATCCTTGTAATTGTAAAGGCAGCCCTGCTGCGATGCCGGGCGGCCTTTTTCCGTATTTCAGAGCAGCAGCTCAAACGACCCGATCATCAGGGGCATTCTTCAATGTGGAAGATCGCTACTTTCCCGAAGAACGGATTGCAAGTGCGTGCAACTTCCGGCTCAAATCGGCCAGACACCATGCGATTGCCATACCGCCGGCAATTCCAAGAGCGGCCAGAAAGGTCTGCTCTCCGAAATGCTCTGCAGCAGACAAATCATTGGAGACAACTGCGTTCATGCAGTAGTAGAGGGTGCTTCCGGGAATGAGGGGAATGGCAGCGGTGATGAAGAAAGGCGTAGAGGGTGCATTGCAGCATCGGGCAAGAATTTCGGCATACAGAGCGGCACAGAAACCGGCCAACAGATTGGCAAGAAAGACGCTGTGCAGGGTGTTGGCGGCAAGAAGATAAGCCAGCCATGCCAGAAGTCCGCCTACACCGGCGGCGGGTAAGTAGCGCCGGTTCAGATTGAAGATCAGTCCGAAACCGACCGAACCAAGGGCAGCACTGAGCAACTGCGAAAAACCTGTATCATGCGGAAATTCCTCCCATCAACCAGATGGCGGCCATCATGCCGAGTGCAAGGGTGGCGGCCATCAGAATGGCTTCCACCAGTCGAAGAGAGCCGGAAATAATGTCCCCAAGTAAGATGTCCCGGATGGAATTTGTCAGCATGATGCCGGGAATCAGCAGCATGATGATACCAATCAGAACTTTATCGGCATGAAACTGCATCCCAAAGCGGCAGAGCAGCAGAGTGGAGACACCGCTGAGAAATGATGCTATAAACTGAAATTCTACGCCATTCATACAAAAAGGCGAGAGATAGCGCTCCATCCAGCAAATCAGAACGGCAATGCCGCCGGCCAGCAGGCCGTCCCAGAGATTTCCACCAAAGAAGATGGCAAAACTGGAAGCAGCCAACACACTGCCGGCAAGATGCAGTCTTGGGTCCGGATGCTGTGCCAGAATGGCATTCAGCTGGCGCTGAAACTCTTCTATGGAAGGAGGCGCTGTGCAGATACGGCGGCTGAGCGCATTGAGCTTTTCCAATGTCAGCAGGTCATTGCTGGCAGCGTGACGCAGGCGGCGGGTCTCGGTCTGCGGCGGCAGCGAGGGCATGGTAAGCGTGACCACGATGCTGGATGTGATCACGAATACATTCACATCTTCTGCCCCATAGGCGATTGCGATCCGGTTCAAAGTGTCCTCAACGCGGAATACTTCTGCGCCGCTGTTTTGTAAAGCTTCGCCCATTCGGACCAGAATGTGGAGAAAATGACTGATCTCGGTCTCTTCCACAATATCACGCTCTTTTCATCTCGGTTTCTACATTATTATAGCGGGTGGACCGGCAGAACGCAAGACGCTGCAAGGACAGAGAGACTTTTTGACAACTGCATTGTTTACGCGGGCAATGGATCGCCTGGTTCTGAAAAACGGCTTGCATCCGTTCTGTCACAGCGAAAGACTACGATTGGAGAAGAAAAAATTGAATCCAGTGCAAACGATTTTGCCGAGAATTGCATGAAATATTATAAAAGTATTATTCTTTTATGAATTTTAGCACTCTACTATTGACACTGCTAATAAACGGTGTTATAACAGTGGCGTGCTCAGGAGAAAGGGGCATGAGGGAACCGCAAGGCTCCCGGGAAGACTCCGCTTCTGATGCACGATCTTGATTTTATGCCCGACCCGAACGCCGGGATTGGAGGGTTGTTTTATGTTTATGCCTGCTGTTTTCCATGAAAATCTGTTCGATGATTTCTTTGATCCGTTCTGGAACGACGGTGCGCTGGAGCGTGCAATGAATCGTGAAGAGCGTGAGACCTTCGGCAAGCGCGGCGCAAACATGATGAAAACCGATGTGAAGCAGACCGCCGATGGCAACTATGATGTGGCTGTTGACCTGCCCGGCTGCAAGAAGGAAGACGTTCAGATGGAGCTGAGTGACGGCTACCTGACCATTCAGGCCGTCCGCAACCACTCCAATGACGAGAAGGACAACAATGGCCGTTATCTGCGCCGTGAGACCTTCTCCGGTACCTGTGCCCGCAGCTTCTATGTGGGTGATGCCGTGAAGAAGGAGGACATCCACGCAAAGTTCGAGGATGGCATCCTGCACATCGTACTGCCCGCACCGCAGCAGCAGAAGGCTCTGCCTGCGAATCCCAATCTCATTGAAATCGAATAACGTTTGTGCATCGGTGTGAGGAACACCGGCGCATAGAACCAACCCCCGGAGAACCGTAAAAAGCTCTTCGGGGGTTTTTGTATTCTGACATCTTTTCGAAAGTGAAAAAGCGTGGTACCCACAACACCGACACACAAGAGGACGCAGCAGTCAATCTTTTTGAAACCGCCGTCAAACACGCATAAAAGCGAAAAGAACCCGTTTTCAACATCAAATTGAAGTGAAAGCGGGTTCTTTATTGAAGTGACACCAAGTTGTCACAAAATCACATTTTCAGAAGGCCTGTGCATCATATTTATAGCGATATTTCGCCGTAAATTCGTTTCTACTTGATGGGGTGAATTATTTCCGACTTGTCAGCCGGTTGAGCAGCATCACAGCCAGAACAATGATACCAATGACGAGAAGAATGCCGACCATGCCGATGAGCATCATGGGCAGGGTGGTCATCCACGAAGAAAGATGAAGCATAAGTGTACCTCCGTTAAGCCATCAGGGTCAGGATCAGGCCGCCTGCAATGACGGATGCGATCTGCCCCGAAACGTTGACGCTGATGGAGTACATCAGCAGGAAATTCTGGTTATCTTCTTCCAATCCCATCTTGTTGACCACACGGCCGCTCATGGGGAAAGGCGGAGATGCCGGCTGCACCGATCATCGGGTTCAGTTTTTTGCCTTCGGGCAGGAACAGGTTCAGCAGCTTTGCAAACAGCACGCCGCCTGCGGTATCAAAAACGAAGGCTACCAGACCCAGTGCAAGGATGAGCAGGGTATCGGGCCGGACGAACTTGTCAGCGGTCATCTGCCCGGCCACGGTCAGGCCCAGCACGATGGTGATGAGGTTTGCCAGCACATTCTGCGCGGTTTCGCTGAGGGCGTTCAGTACGCCGCACTCCCGCAGCAGGTTGCCGAACATCAGAAAACCAACGAGAGCTACGCTGGCAGGAGCTACCATACCGGCAATGATGGTTACCACAATGGGGAACAGAATCTTCGTCAGCTGGCTGACATTGCCCTTTTCATAGGGCATCCGGATGCGGCGGTCCTTCTGGGTGGTCAGCAGTTTAATGACCGGCGGCTGCACGATGGGCACCAGAGCCATGTAACTGTACGCTGCCACCATGATGGCACCAAGGTACTGGGAGTTGAGGGTGTTAGCTACAAAATGGCGGTGGGACCATCCGCTGCACCAATGACAGCGATGGAAGCAGCATCCTTCAAATCAAAGAAGAAGCCTGCCAGAAACAGGGTGAAGAAAATACCAAACTGCGCTGCGGCACCAAAGAGCATGAGCCACGGTTTTTCCAGCAGGGGGCCAAAGTCGATCATAGCACCAATGCCGATGAAAAGCAGCAGGGGAAACAGCTCGTTGGACATGCCTGCTTCAAACAGGGCAGAAATGGGGCCTACGGTATCGCCCTGCGTGATGGCACCGGACAGCGGAAGATTGACCAGAATGGCACCAAAGCCCATGGGTAAAAGCAGGCTCGGCTCCATTTTTGGCGATGGCAAGGTAGATGAGCAATGCACCAATGCCCCACATCACCACCATCTGCCAAGTCAGGTTTCCAAAATTGGAAAACAGACTTGCGAATGTGTTCAGAAAGTTCATAGTTTTCTTGCCTCCTATTGTGCTCCGGTACGGTGACAAGAAAAAGAGACTCCTGCCACAGCACCTTGTCTGTGACAAAAGTCTCAAGCGAACACATGACATCGGGCATTTCTGCCGTGATGACGCTGCCATGCAGCAGTCTCCCGAAGAATAAGCCGGAACACTGCCCTTTACTCCCTTTTATCAGATGTATTAAAACAGAATATGGGAAAACTGTCAAGAAAAATACAGAAATCTTTTCTATATCTTATGAGGGTCCTTCCGCTGTGGTTCACGCAAGCTGATTACAGCAAAGCATTTCTGGAAGCCCATCGAGAGAAAATCACTCTGCACAAGGCGGCCCCGGAGAGCTGCGATAAGCCCTCCGGGGCCATTTTTGTTTTCCGACATCTTTCCGACAGTGGAAAAGCGTGGTAGAATAGGAGCAAAACTGATATATGATCAACAGGAAAGGGGAAAATCAAGATGGAAACGGTCTATATCGCAGGCGGATGCCTTTGGGGCGTACAGCATTTTTTTGACACAGTGCCTGGTGTACAGATGACTGAAGCCGGCAGAGCCAACGGAACAACGAGTTCTCTGGATGGCCCATACGATGGATATGCAGAATGCGTAAAAGTGGTCTATGATGAGAAAAACACAAGCATTTCAGAACTGATGGCACACCTGTTTGAGATCATCGACCCCTACAGCCTGAACAAACAGGGCGTGGACGTTGGAAAAAAGTACCGGACAGGGCTGTACAGTACAGATCCCAGACATCTGGAAGAAGCAAGAGCTTTTATAAACGGCCGGGAGGACCGGGACAAGATCATGCTGGAAGTGCTGCCGCTGACAAATTATGTCCGGAGCGCTGAGGAGCATCAGCACCATCTGGAACGGCACCCTGAAGACTGCAGTTACTGCCATATCCCGGATGCTGTCCTGAACAGATACAGAAATCAGTAAATATGCGATCCTACCATTGCAGTAACACCAATGGAAAGTATCAGGAGCAGGAGAGTGCCCCGCTGGTGCGGGAATTTCTGGCGGATACCGGCATGACGGCGGCGCAGATCGAACGGGTGGCCTATCTGGTGGGGCACCACTGATGGTTCTGGATGTGGCGCTTGGCTGAGAGAGCAAAGCGGCTTCTCAATGGTAAAATAACGGAAAACACCCCTGTGAGCTTTTTTAAACTCACAGGGGTGTTTTTAGGCGTTGGGGTCGGTCAGCACAAAGGTCAGCTCGGCGGTGGCGGCGCACTTGCCGTCCACCCACGCCGAAGCCTTGCCCACGCCCACCGGGCCGTGCTGCTCTACCAGTTCACAGTGCAGGGTGAGCACATCGCCGGGGGTGACCTGTTTGCGGAAGCGGGCATTCTTGATGCCGCCGAAGAGGGCCAGTTTGCCCTTGTTCTCCGGCAGGCTGAGCGCCGCAACGGCACCGGTCTGGGCCAGTGCTTCCAGAATGAGCACTCCCGGCATCACCGGCTGGCCGGGAAAATGTCCGCAGAAAAATTCCTCATTGCGGCTCACGCACTTGCGGCCGATGGCCCACTGGCCCGGCTCATAGTCCAGAATGCGGTCCACAAGGGCAAAGGGATAGCGGTGCGGCAGAAGCGCCGCGATCTCCTCGCTGTTCAGGGCGTTTGCGTCTGCACGCACGGTGCGGGGTTCTGCCATGGGTCAGCCCTCCCATCTGCGCAGGGCGATGCAGGCGTTGTGCCCGCCAAAGCCCAGACTGTTGCTCAGTGCGTAGGTCATGGCCTGCGCACGGCCAGTGTTCGGCACATAGTCCAGATCACATTCGGGATCGGGCTGCTCATAGTGGATGGTGGGCGGCGCAAACTGGTCATGCAGGGCCAGCGCTGTAAATACGGCTTCAATGCCGCCCGCACCGCCCAGCAGATGGCCGGTCATGCTCTTGGTGCTCACCACAGTCAGCTGCTTTGCGTGTTCGCCGAACACCGCATGGATGGCGGCGGTCTCGCAGGCATCGTTCATGTGGGTGCCGGTGCCGTGGGCGTTGATGTGATCCACCTGCTCCGGTGCGATGCCTGCATCCGCCAGCGTCAGCGCCATGCAGTCGATGGCACCTGCGCCGCCGGGGGCGGGAGCGGTGAAGTGGTAGGCGTCGCAGGTGGCACCGTAGCCCACCACCTCAGCGTAGATGTGCGCACCACGGGCACGGGCATGCTCCAGCTCTTCCAGCACCAGCACGCCGCTGCCTTCGCCCATCACGAAGCCGCCGCGCCGTGCGTCAAAGGGCAGGCTGGCTGCATCCGGATCGGTCGCAGTGGAAAGCGCTTTCATGCTGGTAAAGCCGCCGATGCCCAGAGGGCTGATGCAGCTCTCTGCACCGCCGCAGACCATGGCGGTCTCGTAGCCGTCACGGATGCGGTGGAAGGCATCGCCTACGGCATTGGTGCCGCCGGCGCAGGCCGTCACCGGGCAGGTGCACATGCCCTTCAGACCAAAGCGGATGGCCACCTGTGCCGCTGCCATGTTGGCAATGGACATAGGTACGAAATAGGGGCTTACCTTTTCCATGCCCTTCTCTTCACCACGGGTGTGCTGCTCCTCAATGGTGGGCAGACCGCCGATGCCGCTGGAAAGGATGACACCGATCTGTTTGGCTTCCGCTTCGGTGTCCAGACCGCTGTCTGCAACTGCTTCAGCGGCGGCAGCAAGGGCCAGAACGGTAAAGCGGGCCATCTTGCGGGCTTCCTTTTTGTCCACGATGGTTTCCGGGTCAAAGCCCTTCACCTCGCCTGCCAGCTTACATTTAAAATCGGTGGTATCGAACTGGGTAATGGGGCCGATGCCGCATTTGCCCGCTTTGGCAGCGGCCCAGCTGTCGGTGGTGTTGTTGCCCAGCGGGTTCACGGTGCCAAGGCCGGTGATCACGACTCTGCGTTTTTCCATGAGAGTTTTCTCCTTTTACATTGCCATGCCGCCGTCTGCACAGAGCACCTGCCCGGTGAGATAGCTGCTTTGTTCTGCGGCAAAAAATGCCACTGCATTTGCCACATCCTCCGGCTTTCCTGCGCGGCCTGCGGGGATGCCCTTTGCCATTTCGGCACGGACGGCTTCCGGCAGGGCGGCGGTCATGTCGGTCTCGATAAAGCCCGGCGCGACCGCATTCACGGTCACATTGCGGCTTGCCAGCTCGCGGGCAAGGCTTTTGGTCAGACCGATCAGCCCCGCCTTGCTGGCGGCGTAGTTGGCCTGGCCGGCGTTGCCCCGCAGGGCCACCACACTGGAAAGGTTCACGATGCGGCCCCAGCGCTGGCGCACCATGCGGCGGGCGGCCTCCTTGCAGCAGAGGAACGCACCCTTGAGGTTTGCGTTCAGCACTGCATCGAAGTCCTCTTCGCTCATGCGCAGGATCAGATTATCGCGGGTAATGCCCGCGTTGTTCACAAGGATATCCACCCGGCCAAAGGCGTTCACCGCCTGTTCAAAGAGTGCTTTGCAGCCCTCGGCAGTGGAAACATCGGCCTGCACAGCCACGGCATCTGCGTTTTCGGCCTTGCACAGAGCCACCGTCTCGGCAGCTGCAGCTTCGCCGTGGCAGTAGTTCACCACCACATTGCAGCCCTGCTTTGCCAGCTGGATGCACACAGCCCGGCCAATGCCCCGGCTTCCGCCAGTAACAACGGCGGTGCGGATGATCGTTTCTTCGCTCATAGCTCTTCCTTCCATGCTGTCAGTGCGGCGCTCAGCTGCTCCGGGGTCTCCACCGAAGCGCAGACCACGCCGGGCAGGGTCTTTTTCACAAAGCCAGCCAGAGCACTGCCCGGGCCAACTTCCAGAATATGGTCTACGCCCAGCTCACCGAGGCGGTGGAGCGTATCTTCCATGTAAACGCTGCTCTGCACCTGCTTCACGAGCAGGGCGGGGATGCTGTCCTGCTCAGCTTTTTCACGGCCAAGGCAGTTGAACAGCACCGGCACCTGCATCTCGCCAAAGGGCTCAGACGCAAAACGCTTTGCCAGTGCATCCCCGGCGGGGGCCATGAGGCGGGTGTGGAACGGGCCGCTCACCTTGAGCGGGATGCAGCGGCGGGCACCGGCTTCTTTGGCCAGTGCGGCGGCTTTGTCCACAGCGGCTTTCTCGCCGCCGATGACCAGCTGACCTGGGCAGTTGTAGTTGCAGATCTGCACACAGCCGAGCTCTGCAGCCTACTCACAGCAGGCTGCAAGTGCCTGCCGGTCAAGGTTCAGCACGGCGGTCATGCCGCAGTCGATGCCCTTCGCAGCTTCGGCCATGGCTTTGCCGCGGTAAGCGGCCAGCTCGATGGCCTGCTTTGCGGTGAACACCCCGGCAGCTTCCAGCGCGGAGTATTCGCCCAGCGAAAGCCCGGCCACATAAGCAGGTTTCACGCCCTGCTGGGCCAGCACTGCGGTCACGCCGCAGGCAAAGGCCACCATGCAGGGCTGGGTGTATTCGGTCTGATTCAAAAGGCCGTCCGGGTCCTCAAAGCAGACGCGGTGCAGATCGAAGTCCAGTTCTGCACTGTCAAATGCCGCCCGGAACGCGGGAGAGCCTTCGTAAAATTCTTTGCCCATGCCGGGGTGCTGTGCCCCCTGACCGGCATATAAAACGGCAAGCTTCATTGATTTTGCCTCCATTCGGTCACAAGTTCATCCATCAGCTCCTGTACCGTGCGCATCCGGTCCAGCCTGCCCACGTTGGCCCCGCAGAAGAACAGGCCCTCCTCCACATTGCCCTTTACGGCTTCGATGAGCGCGTGGGTGATGCAGTAGGGCACCTTGGCGGGGTCGCAGGTCTTCAGGCAGCGGGCACAGTGCCGGGGAGGAAAGCGGGTCCCTTCTGCCAGCGCCTGCACGAACGGGTGTTCAGTGCACGGCCCGGCATTCCCACCGGGCTGTGGATGATCCGTACATCCTCGGGCCGGGCGTTCAGCAGAACGTCCTTGTAGCCCTGGGATGCGTCGCACTCGTAGGTGGTGATAAAGCGGGTGGCAAGCTGTACGCCCGCAGCGCCCATTGCGGTAAAGTGGGCCATATCGGCACCGGTATACACGCCGCCTGCCACAAACACGGGGATGCTGTGGCCAAACTGTGCTTCAAAGGGCTTTACCTCGGCCAGCACCTCGGGCAGAATGTCGTCGAGGGTCTGGCATTTGCCTGCCAGCAGGTCATCTTCGGCAAAGCCGAGGTGTCCGCCTGCCTTGCAGCCTTCGATCACCACAAAATCAGCGGTGCGGCCAAACTCTTTGGCCCAGCGGCGCAGGATGAGCTTTGCGGCTCTTCCGCTGGAAACGATGGGAGCGATGGCAACATCCGTTGTGCCCACGATGCCGGGCAGCTCCAACGGCAGGCCCGCGCCGGACACCACCGCGTCCACGCCCGCTTCTACAGCAGTGCGGATCGCGGCCGCATAATCCTGTGTTGCCACCATGGCGTTGATGGCTACCATACCGGCACCCTTTGCGATCTCCTTCGCCTTCCGGATCTCGGCGGTCAGGGCACGGTGGTTGGCGCTTGCCGGGTCACGGGCAAAGTCTGGCTCCCGGTAGCCTGCATCGGCGGTGGAGATGCACCCCATGCCGCCGCAGGCTGCAACGGCACCGGCCAGCCCGCCGAGGGAAACGCCCACACCCATGCCGCCCTGTAAGATGGGCACAGACAGGGTCTTTCTGCCGAGGGTCAGCATTCGGTGCTCAGCGCGGCAATGCGCTGCCTCCCGCCGTTCCACAGGTCTGCAAGAATATCCGCCACCGGGCGCACCTCGTGCAGCATGCCTGCCACCTGACCGGCCATCAGGCTTCCGGTGGTGGTGTCGCCTTCAAACACGGCGCGGCGCAGGCTGCCAAGGGTATACTTTTCCAGCTCCATCTTGTCGGCACCGGCGTTTTCCTGCCGGACATATTCGCGGCTCATTCGGTTTTTCAGCACTCGCACCGGCGCACCCACGCTTCGGCCGGTCACGATGGTATCGCTGTCCTTGGCCTTGAGCAGGGCGGCTTTGTAGTTTTCATGGATGGGGCACTCCTCGCTCACCAGCAGGCAGGTGCCTACCTGCACGCCGCAGGCACCCAGAGCCAGAGCTGCTGCCAGCTGGCGGCCATCGGCGATGCCGCCAGCCGCAATGACGGGTACATTTACGGCATCCACCACCTGCGGCACCAGCGCCATGGTAGCCATTTCGCCCACATGGCCGCCGCTCTCGGTGCCCTCAGCAATGACAGCATCGATGCCCAGCGGCTCCAGATGCTTTGCCAGCACGGCGGCGGCGACAACCGGGATCACCTTGATGCCTGCCGCTTTCCACGCGGGGATATATTTGCCCGGGTTGCCTGCACCGGTGGTCACAACGGGCACGCCCTCTTCCACCACGATCTTGGCAAACTCATCTGCCTGCGGATGCATGAGCATGATGTTCACGCCAAAAGGCTTGTCGGTCAGCTCTTTGCAGCGGCGGATGTTCTGGCGCAGGGTGTCGGCGTTCATGCCGCCCGCACCAATGATGCCCAGTGCACCCGCGTTGGAGCAGGCGGCGGCAAATTCGCCGGTGGCAATGTTGGCCATGCCGCCCTGAATGATGGGGTATTTTGTGCCTAGAATTTCATTTAAAAGTTTCATAGTTTTATCCTATCGGTAAGCGTCCTCGCCCTCTCAGTCTCGCTCTGCTCAACAGATTCCCCCTTTTGTCGCTTCGCGACATCTTCCCCCGGCGCGGGGGAAGTCTTTCCTCAAAGGGAGAGCCCTTGGCAGTACGGTAAACTTTTCGGTTTTGCCAAAGGCTCCCACTTTGGGGGAGCTGTCACCGAAGGTGACTGAGAGGGCGAGCCCGTTTGCCGAACATGATTTTTACTCTTTGTATTGAAAAATTGCGCCGCCCCATGTCAGGCCGCCGCCAAAGCCGATGCAGGCCAGAAGCTGGCCCGGCTGCAGCTGCCCGTTCTCGGCAAGCTCGTTCAGGGCTACCGGGATGCTGGCGGCGCTGGTGTTGCCGTGGCGGTCCATGTTCTTGTAGAACTTTGCCGGGTCGGCCTTCAGCGCCCGCACGCAGTGGTCGATGATGCGGCTGTTGGCCTGATGGCAGACCACCCACTCAAGATCATTGAGGGTCAGCTGTGTTTCATCCAGCACAGTGTGCAGGCACTTGGGCAGGGCATCCACTGCAAAGCGGAATACGGCCTTGCCGTCCATGGTGATGGGCGCAGAACCTGTGCGGTTCGGCCCGCCCGCATGGAGAACATCGCTGCCGCGCGCGCCCAGCGTCAGAGCAAAGGGAGTGTCCGACAGCTGAAAATGGCAGCACCGGCTCCATCCCCAAACAGTACGCAGGTGGAGCGGTCGGCGGGGTCCATCAGGCGGGAAAGGGCTTCGCACCCAATGACGAGGGCATACTGTCCACCCAAAGTTGTCAGCAGTCCCCGCGCCACGGCTATGCCGTAGAGGAAGCCGGAACAGGCCGCGTTGACATCCAGCGCAGGCCGGTCCTCGGGAAGGCCCAGCGCCGCCTGCACCTGACAGGCTACACTGGGGGTCGCGTCTGGGGCGGACAGGGTGGCACAGATGCAGCACCCGATCTGCGCAGGGGCAAGGCCGCTGCGGGCCAAAGCCTGCTTTGCGGCGGAAATGGCCAGCGTGGCGGCAGATTCATCCTCCGTGCACCAGTGCCGGGTGCGGATGCCGGTGCGGCTGGTGATCCACTCGTCACTGGTATCCACCATGCGGCTCAGATCTTCGTTGGTGACCGTTCGGCCGGGGATGGCCCCGCCGGTGGCGATCAGCTGTAAACCACTCATGCGTTCCTCGTTTCTCCGATCTGGCGGTATTTTTTATAGCGCTGGTCGGCCAGCTGGCGGCCGCTCATGCGGCACAGCTCTTTCAGGTGCACCCGCAAAGCAACATCCAACTGTTCAAACAAGGCTGCGTGGCTGCGCTGTGCGCCGCCCAACGGTTCCGGGATCACCTGCTCCACGATGCCATCGCTGTACAGATCCTGCGCGGTCAGCTTCATCATCTCGCAGGCTTCGCCGCTGCGGGAAGCATCCTTCCACAGAATGCTGGCAAAGCCCTCGGGGCTGAGCACCGAGTAAACGGCATTTTCCAGCATGAGGATGTGGTTTGCCACACCCAGTGCCAGCGCACCGCCGGAAGAGCCTTCGCCGGTGACAACGGCAATGACCGGCACGGTCAGGCCGCTCATTTCCATCAGGTTGCGTGCAATGGCTTCGCCCTGACCGCGCTCCTCGGCATCCTTGCCTGGGTAAGCGCCCGGCGTGTCAATGAAGGTGATGATGGGCCGGCCAAACTTTCGGCCTGCTTCATCAGGCGCAGGGCCTTGCGGTAGCCCTCCGGCCCCGGCATACCAAAGTTACAGGCCAGATTTTCTTCCAGTGTGCTGCCCTTGCGGTGGCCGATGACCGTCACCGGCAATCCGTGAAAACGGGCGATGCCGCCCAGAATGGCAGGGTCTTCCTTGCACTGACGGTCGCCGCGCTGCTCAAAGAAGTCGGTGAACAGGGCAGAAACGGTCTCATCAATGTGGGGGCGCTCCGGGTGCCGGGCCAGAAACACCCGATCCTCGGCGGTCAGCGGGCCGCAGGTGCGCAGGATCTCGTCCTCTTCCACAGCCAGCTCTGCCAGCTCGGAGGCATGGGCCGTGATGGCATCCATCTCGTTGCCGCTGCCTTTCAGCGCGGCGATCTGGGCATCCAGCGGAGCCAGCTGCTCTAAAATTTCCTTGATCATTCGTGTTTTCCTCCTGCATGGAGCTGCAAGACCTGGATCAGGGTATCCCGCAGCTGGCTGCGGGGCACCACCTGATCCACAAAGCCGTGCTCCATCTGGAACTCGCTGCGCTGGAATCCGGCAGGCAGCTTTTCGCCAATGGTCTGCTCAATGACCCGCGGACCTGCAAAGCCGATCAGCGCGCCAGGCTCTGCCAGCATGATGTCGCCAAGGCTTGCAAAGCTGGCCGTCACACCGCCGGTGGTGGGGTGGGTGAGCACACTGATGTACAACCCGCCCTTTGCCGAAAAGCGCTGGATGGCGGCACTGGTCTTTGCCATCTGCATCAGGCTGAAAATGCCCTCCTGCATCCGCGCGCCGCCGCTGGCCGAAAAAATAACCAGCGGCAGGTGCTTTGCGGCGGCGTACTCGATGGCGCGGGTGATCTTGTCGCCCACGGCAGTGCTCATGCTGCCCATGAAAAAGCGGCTGTCCAGCACGGCAGCCACACAGGCCACCCCGCCGATGCGGCCGGTGGCCGTTACAGCGGCTTCGCGCAGGCCGGTCTTGTTCTGGGCGGCGGCAAGCTTTTCACGGTAGCCCGGAAAATGCAGCACATCCTGCGGAGCAAGGTCGGCATCCAGTTCCCGGAAGCTGCCGTGGTCCAGCACCAGACTGAGCCGGTAGTACCCGCCAATGGGCATGTGGTAGCCGCAGTTGGGGCAGACGTAAAGGCTTCTTGCCCACAGGGTGCGTGCGGCGGCCGCACTGCTTGCACTCCACAAACTGCTGCTCGTGCCAGACGGCACCGGCATCCCGCTTGGCCTTCAGCTGGAAGGTGCGCTCCCGCATTCGGCCGGGGAAAAGATCTCGGATATCGTTCATTGCTTTTGCCTCAGATATGTGCGGTGATGTAGTTGTAGATATCGCCCACGGTCTTGAGCTTTGCCAGCTCTTCGTCCGGGATGGACACGCCGCAGGCATCTTCCAGAGCCATGTTCAGCTCCACGGCATCCAGACTGTCGGCCTCCAGATCCTCGGTCAGGCTGGCCTCCATGGTCACCTTGTCCTCGTCGCAGTTCAGGGTATCAACAACGATCTTCTTCATTTCTTCAAACGTCATGGTAGTAGTCTCCTTTGATTTGTTTTGAATATCTAAATTTTTTGAAGTTTCTTGCGAACACGACCATTATAGCCGAATCGTTGGATAAGTCAAGAATAATAGTTAAAATATTTTATCTTTTACAATTCTGACACAGTTTCCTTCCTTTTATATATTGTCCTCTTTTACGCCGGTGTGCAGTGTGGTATACTTGACCCAGCAGTCTGAGAACAGTGTTTCCCTGTGAGGGAAAGGAGCCTTCCGATGATTACGATTTCAGAGCGCAGAGAGCATGAATCTGCAAAAGTTTTGTTCTGCGGGTATTGATCGATAATATTATCAATACCCGTCTAGAGCCGGGTGAAAAACTGAACGAGCCGGAATTGTGCGAACAGCTGGGGGTGAGCCGCACCCCTTCCGGGAAGCATAGCTGGAGCTGGCGCAGCGGCGGCTCATTGAGATCCGGCCCAAGATCGGCACCTATGTTTCTCTCATCGATGCAGAGCTGGTGGAAGAAGTGCGCCATCTGCGCGCTGTGCTGGAAGCAGAGATCGCCCGCATGGCGTGCGAAAAGCTGACCCCGGCGGATATCGACCAGCTGTGGGAGAACGTGGCGCTCTGGCGCATGTACATTGAGCGTGCACAGGAAGAAAAGATCTTTGAGCTGGACAAGGGGTTCCACCGGCTGCTTTATGTGCAGTGCGGCTGCCCGTACTGGTACGATCTGGTGGAAAATCTGGCTCCGCATTTTGACCGCACCACCATCCTCAGCTTCCGCTGCAGGCCCGCAAAAACGATCTACGAAGATCACGTCAGCCTGCTGAAAGCCATTGAACAGAAGGATGCGGCGGCAGCACACCGCATTGCCGGGCAGCATATGCAGCGCTACACGGAGAACCTTTCTGCGATCCGGGAAGCATTCCCACACTATTTCAAAGCCTGAAACAACCGTATCACGTTCAGAAATGCCGTATCTATGCCAAAAGATGCGGCATTTTTTTGTGCAGTTTTTTGCCGGAAACGGCTTGACAGAGATTATGAAATGTTATATATTTTAGTCAATGAAATATATAACATAAAAGCCGGATCTCCAAATCAGGAAGAAAGGTGGATACCATGAAAAACAATACGATGTGGTCATCATCGGTGCGGGTGTCGTGGGCAGCGCCATTGCACGCGAACTTTCGCGCTACAAATTGAGCATTGCAGTGCTGGAAAAAAATCTGGATGTCTGCAACGAGACCAGTGGCCGCAACTCTGCGGTGGTGCACGGCGGCTTTGCCAACCCCATTGGCAGCCTGAAAGCGAAGTGCTGCGTAGAAGGCAACCGCATCATGGATCAGCTGGCCGAAGAGCTGAACTTCCCGTTCAAGCGTTGCGGCAAGGTGCTGGTGGGCAACACCCCCGAGGACATGGAGCAGCTGGAGCGCACCATGAAGCAGGGCGCTGTCAACGGCTGCACCGGCCTTGAGATGATCGATGAAGCAAAGCTGCACGAGCTGGTGCCAGCCGTGGTGGGCAAGTTTGCCATGTGGTCCAAAAACAGCGGCATCATGGACCCGTTCCTGTACACGGTGGCTCTGGCCGAGAACGCACACGCCAACAGCGTGGACTTCTTCTTTGACCACAAGGTAGAGGCTATCACCCGGGAAAATGAGCTGTACTACCTGCATACTGCCCATGGCGATTTCTGCACCCGCTGGGTGGTCAACGCCGCTGGTCTGGGCGCAAAGCAGATCTCCGACCTGCTGGGCCTGACCGGCTACCGTGTCATCGGCTCCCGCAGCAACTACATCATCCTGCACAAGCGCATGGGCAAGCTGCTGCCCATGCCGGTGTACCCGGTGCCCAGCAACACCTATATGGGCATCCACATCACCCCCACCGTGGACGGCAACGTGACTGTTGGCCCGGACGCGGAGAACACCGATGTGCTGGACGACTACAGCGTGCCGCAGGCCAACATGGACAGTCTGGCCGTGGAGGGCGCAAAGCTGTGGCCCCACATCTTTAAAAAGGATCAGATCCGCACCTTCGCCGGCATCCAGCCCAAGTGGGTGGATGAAAACGGTGCCATTCAGGACTGGAAGGTGGAGATCCGGGACGACGTGGCACCCAATGCCGTCAACCTCGTGGGCATTGAATCCCCGGGCCTGACCGGCAGCGTGCCGCTGGCCCGCTACGTCATCGGTCTGATGCAGGAGCGCGAAAAGTTTGAGGAAAACCCAGACTTTGACCCGCACCACAAGGGCATCGTCAAGTTTGCCGAGTGCGCGCCGGAACAGCAGGCAGAGCTCATCGCGCAGGACCCCGATTACGGCGAGATGATCTGCAGCTGTGAGGAAGTGACCAAGGCCGAGATCCTGCAGGCTATCCATAACCCGCTGGGCGTTTCCACCATGACCGGCATCAAGTACCGCACCCGCGCCATGATGGGCGGCTGTCAGGGCGGCTTCTGCCAGATGAAGATCGAACACTTCATTGAGCAGGAGCTGGGCACCGAGCCGGAGAATGTGCGTTACAGCCGTCAGGGGTCATGGGTACTCACCGGCAATATGCGGAAGGAGGAGAACTGAGCGATGGAACAGAAAGACGTTGTGATTATCGGCGGCGGCCCTGCAGGTCTTGCCGCAGTGGTGGAGCTGCACAAGCAGGGCATCCGCAACATGATCATTCTGGAGCGCGAGGCGATGCTGGGCGGCATCCTGCGCCAGTGCATCCATGACGGTTTCGGTCTGGGCCGCTTCGGCGAGAGCCTGTCCGGCCCGGAATATGCACAGGCGTTCATTGATGAAGTGAACAAGCGTGAGATCCCTTACGAGACCAGCGCCACGGTGCTGAGCCTGACGGAGGACCGTGTTGTCACCGCCTCCACCCGCAGCGGCCTGCGCCAGTATCAGGCAAAGGCTGTGGTGCTCGCCATGGGCTGCAAGGAGCGCAGCCGCGGCGCACTGGGCATTCCCGGCGAGCGTCCGGCGGGCGTGTTCACCGCAGGCACCGCGCAGGCTTACATGAACCTCTACAACCGGATGCCCGGCAAGGAGGTCATCATCCTCGGCTCCGGCGATATCGGCATGATCATGGCACGCCGCATGACGCTGGAAGGCGCTCATGTGCAGGCAGTGTTCGAGCTGATGCCTTACCCTCCGGCCTGCCGCGCAACATCGTGCAGTGTCTGGATGACTACAATATCCCGCTCTATCTCAGCCACACCGTCACCGAGATCCATGGCCGTGACCGTCTGACCGGCGTGACCATCTCCGAGGTGGACGCGAACCGTCGGCCCATCCCCGGCACCGAGAAGGAGTACAAGTGCGATACGCTGATCCTCTCCGTCGGCCTGATCCCGGAGAACAAGCTGCTGGAGGATGCCGGCATCGCCATTGACCCCCACACCAACGGCGCTGTGGTGGACGAGAACCTGCAGACCAACGTGCCCGGCGTGTTCTCTGCCGGCAATGTGCTGCATGTGCATGATCTGGTGGACTTTGTTTACATGGAGTCCGAGGCACTGGCACGCCACGCTGCCGCCTACGTTGAGGGCAAGGGCATCGACCCCTGCACGCTGGACGTGAAGTGCGGCGAGGGCGTGGGCCACACCATTCCGCAGAAGGTCAGCGGCAAGAACGACTTCAGCCTTTCGCTACGCGTGCGGAACCACTACCGTGACTGCCGCATCGTGGTGCGCCAGAACGGTGTGGAAGTTGCTGCCAAGAAGATGAAGAAAGCCATTCCTGCGGAGATGATCCAGTTCAAGGTCTCTGCTGCCAAGCTGCAGGAAACGGGCGCACTGGAGGTGTCGGTGGAATGAAAAAGCAATTTACCTGTATCGTCTGCCCCAACGGCTGCGAGATCGAAGCCGAAGTTGAAAATGGTCAGGTGATCTCGGTCACCGGTCACACCTGCCCTCCGCGGCGAACAGTATGTCCGTCAGGAGCTGACTGCGCCCCGCCGCACCATCGCCAGCTCAGTGCTGGTCAAGGGCGGCGAGCTGCCCGTTACCAGCGTGCGCCTGACCAAGGCCGTCCCCAAGGATATGATCTTCACGGTGATGGACGAGATCCGCAAGGTGGTGCTGACCGCCCCCGTCAAGGCGGGCACCATCGTGCTGCACAACGTCTGCGGGCTGGACAGTGACGTGATGGTCACCAAGAATGTGGATGCCTGCTGACCGGCTGAAATAAAGAAATACGGAAAAACAGTCCTGATCGTCTGCCTGCTTTTACAGCGGACACGGTCAGGGCTGTTTTGATGCTATAAACCTGTTGACATGATGTGGAAATGGGCTTGTATCGGCCCCGACGTGGAAAGAACTGCGGCAAACGCCAAAAGCGGGCAATGCCGCAGCATATGGCTGGTCTGTACAGGCGCGGCCCATGCACTGGGTGTGGAGCCTGCCAGCATTGCAAAAATACGGGCACAAAAAGAACTGTTTGCATTTTGGAAACGAGATGCTATACTATTGATTGTACATACAACGATGTAGATACAACTTCCTGCAATGAAGCCCGGAGGAGCCTATGGATATTACGGAACGAAAAATCACAAAGATCGCGCGCGAAGCGGAAAAACTGGTCCTGCTCACGATGCGGGAGGAAGGGGTCGGCACAGCAGAGATCGACCTGATCCATGCAGTGCGGCATCACCCCGGCTGCACGCAGGCACAGCTGACGGAACTGCTGCACGCAGATAAGGCTGCCATTGCGCGGCGGACAAAAATCTGGAAGCAAAGGGTCTTCTGATCCGCAGAGATGCCCCAGCGACCGGCGCAGCCAGCTGCTGTACCCCACCAAAAAGGCGGAAAGCCTGAGATCCTCCAAGGCAGAGATCGAAGCGGCCTTTTACGAATACCTGACCAATGTGCTCACCGCCGAGGAAGCCGCTGCCTTTGCCGCTGCGCTGAACAAGCTGTACACAGCATCCAAGACCGAGAGCCGCGCGGGCTTCCCGCATTTCCGGAAAGCTGCAGGAGGGGAGGCTGCTCATGAAAAAGGATAAAACGTTCCGCCCGGACAGGGTGCTCTCCTATTTCAAAGCAGAGTGGCTCCCGCTGGTTTTTGTCACGCTGTCGGGCCTTGTGTATAACATCGGCCTGCTGGCAACGCCTTGGTTCGAGGGCCGGCTGGCCCAGTGCCTTGCCGACATTCTGGGCGGCAGCGAGACGGCGGCAAAAATGGCCATGCTGGTGCTGGCCTATATCGTGGTCACGCTGGCGGTGCAGGCGGCGCGCTTTATCAAGCGCTTTTATGTCCGCCGCTTTGCCAACAACATCAACCGCCGGATGAAGGGCATCCTGTATGCCAATCTGGTGCGGCAGAGCCGGGCGGCGCTGGAAAAAGAAGGCGCCGGTGAACTGATGACCAAGGCCATCTCGGATGTGGACGACTGCGTAGAGGGGATGCGCAAGTTCACCACCGAGATCTTTGATACCGGCGTGGCGCTGGTGGGCTATGCTGTGATGCTGCTGGTGTACGACTGGCGGCTGGCGCTGCTCAGCCTGCTGTTCACGCCGTTTTCCTACATGTGCGCGGCATGGATGAAAAAGCCGGTGCAGCGCGCCGGTGCAGCGTACAAAAAGGCAGCAAGTGCGTTGAGCGCTGCCACCCTCGACCGCGCCCGGAATGCTGTGACCTACCGCATTTACGGCTGTGAGGATGCTCGCGTAGAAAAGTACGAGGAAGCCCTGAACACCTACGAAAAAACAGCCGTGCGCAACAATGTGTGGCAGTCCGCTCTGCCGCCGCTGTATCTGGCAGCGTCTGAGGCAGGCGTGCTGTTCATTTTGTGGTTCGGCGCTAAAAATGTGCTCGGCTCCGGCTGGAGCACATGGGACATTGCGGCGTTCACCACCTTTCTTTCCTGCTTCACGAAACTGGTGGTCAAATCCTCCAAGGTGGCAAAGCTGTTCAACTCGGTGCAGAAAGCCGAGGTCTCGTGGAAGCGCATCAAGCCACTGATGAAGCAGCCGGAACAGCTGGAGGCATTGAATATCCCGGCGGCGCAGGACGTGACGCTGGAAAACCTCTCCTTTGCCTATGGCGAAGGACCCATCTTTTCCGGCCTGAGCCTGACGGCGCACCCCGGCGATATCATTGGCATCACCGGCCCGGTGGCCTGCGGCAAATCCACCTTTGGCAGGGTGTTCCTGTGCGAAGCACCCTACGGCGGCTCGGCAAAATTTGGCAAAACGGAATTTGCTGCCATGACCCCGCGGCAGATCTCTGCCACCGTTGGTTACTTGGGCCATGATCCGGAGCTGAGCGCCGATACAGTGCAGAACAATGTTCTCTGCGGCAGTGAACAGGATGCCATGCCGTGGCTTGCTGCCGCCGCGTTGGACGACGAAGTGCTGGCCATGGAGAACGGTGTGGATACCGTCATCGGCCCCAGCGGCACCCGCCTTTCCGGCGGTCAGGCCCAGCGTTTGGCGCTGGCCCGAACGCTGGCCCACCCGCGCCCGGTGCTGATCCTGGACGACCCATTCTCTGCGCTGGACCGCCATACCGAGGATACCGTGTTTGCCGATTTGCAGAGCGATGCAAAGGATAAGGTGGTCTTCCTCATCTCGCACCGGCTGTACCACTTTCCGCAGATGCAGAAGGTGATCTTTATGGACGGCGGTAAAACCACCGTTGGTACCCATGCCCAGCTGATGGAAACGGTTCCGCTGTACCGCCAGCTGTACGAGAGCCAGACGGTGCAGAAAGAAGGCGATCTGGATGAAGAGTAAAAGGATAACGGCGTATTTGAAGCCATCCGCATGGCCGCCATGTCGCATCATCTGCTCACGGCGGGCACCATCCTGTGCGTGGCGGCATCGGTGGTGGCATCACTGCTGCCGCCGCTGCTGCTGGCCGGTATCATTGACCGGCTCACCGCAGGCATCCCGCTCACCATGGCAGCAGTGCTGCTTTACTTTGGCAGTCTGGCGCTGGAAGGGGGGCTTTCCTCCGCGCAGGAAGGCCTGCTGGTGCTCTTTGGCCAGAAAATGACCCACGCGCTGCGGTCGGAAATGTCCGGAAGCTTACCCGGCTGCCCGCAAGCACGCTGGCAGGCCAGAACCCCGGCGAGGTGGCTGCGCGGTTCTCCGGCGATGTGGACACGGTGGAGGCACTGTTCACGTCGGGCATCATCAGCATGGCGGCAGATGCCTGCCGCATCATTTCCATCATGGCGGTCATCGCGGTAAAAAACACCGGCATTGCGCTGGTGCTGCTGCTGGTGCTGCCGCTGTTTGCGGTGTTCACCCGCCATGTGCAAAAGCGGATGCTGGCCGCCCAGCTGGACAACCGCCGCGCTGTGGCCGCCGTTTCCGGCCAGGTGCCCGAGACGCTGCACAACATCCGCACCATCCGGGCACTGGGGCTGGAAAGCTATAGGGAACGCCGCTATGACCGCTGCATCGGCGAGAGCTACGCCGCTATGGAGCGCACCAATTTTTACGATGCCATCTATTCGCCGGTGGTGCTGGCGCTGAACGCGGTGGTGGCAGGCATCGTGATGCTGCTTTCCGCTTCCGGCAATGCCATGGTGCTTACATTCTTTGGGATGTCGGTGGGTACCTCGGTGGCGATCATCAACTACATTTCCCGCATTTTTGCTCCCATTGAAAGCCTTGGCATGGAGATCCAGACCATCCAGTCGGCCATGGCGGGCGTCAAGCGCATCGATGCCTTTCTCGCTCAGCCGGAGCGCACGATCCCTGCCGAGCGCCGGACCGCTGCGCGCGGGGATGTGGAGCTTGCGCATGTGACCTTCGGCTATGGCGAAAAGCCCGTCCTGAGTGATTTCTCCATGACGGTAAAGAAGGGCGGGCAGGTCACGCTGGTGGGCCGCACCGGTGCGGGCAAGAGCACGGTGTTCAAGCTTCTGCTGGGCCTGTACCAGCCGCAGGCGGGCTCTGTTACCATTGGCGGTGTGGATGTGGCACGCATCACCGACCGCGAGCGCCGCACCTGCATCAGCTGCGTGGAACAGCACTTCTCCCGCGTGCCCGGCACGGTGCTGGATCAAATCACGCTGGGCGATCCGCAGATCACTGCAGAGATGGCACGGAATGCGGCAAAGCTTGCGGGCATTGACGAAGCCATTCAGGCCCTGCCGGAAGGCTGCGACACCGTTTGCAGCGATGGCATGTTCTCGCAGGGCGAGTGGCAGCTTCTGTCCATTGCCCGCGCTGCGGCGGCGGACCCGGCTGTGCTTTTGCTGGACGAGGTCACGGCAAATCTGGACGCTGAAACGGAAGCCCGTGTGCTGGAAGCACTGCGCCGCGCCTCTGCAGGCCGCACGGTGCTCTCAGTCTCCCATCGCATTTACGAAAACCTGGGCGGCAGAACGGTGAAGATCGAGCCGCAGAGCATGTGAACCGAAACATTTTTCGCAATGCACGAAAAACGTTTCATCTCTTGACAGAACAGGCGCTGTGCTGTAAAGCAAGGCGCGAAAGCCGGGCAAAGCTCGTCTCGTTCTTTCAGGAATGGTAAGGAAGATCAAAAATCGGTTTTTTCATGTCAGACATGAAGATACTTCTTGTTCTTTCGCAGAGAAAGGAATATAATGGGAGAGATAAGATCACCAGCATGCACATGATAAAACTTGGAGTGAGCTCAAGGTAAGAGGAAGATGATTTCTTTCCCGGCAGGACTGTGCTATACTGACAAAAAGATCTCCGGGTGCAGCGCAAAAGCTGCTGCAGGGAAGCTGAAACTTACAGAAATGAGGAACACACACGGCAATGGCACAGCACGAACGCGGCACGGCATATTATCATCTTCCGGGACTGTTTGAATTTTATGAACTGTACCGTGTGTTTCTGCCGCTGTTCCGTGAACACAGGGAATATTTTTACGACTGGTGCGAGATCGGTTCGGTCTACGGTGCACCGGCCGACTGCATCTGGGGCGGGGGCCGCACTGGCTTTGGCGATGCACAGCCGCACCGGGTGCTTGCACTGATGCAGGAATATGGCATATCGGCCCGGCTCACCTTCAGCAATTCGCTGCTCCGGGAAGAGCACCTTGCAGACCGGAAATGCAATGCCCTCTGTGCGCTGTTTGAAAAAGAAAACCGTGTGCAGAATGGTGTCATCGTCCATTCGGACCTGCTGCTGAACTACCTGAAAAGGCAGTATCCGGGCCTTTATTTCGTGTCCTCCACAACAAAAGTCCTTACAGATTTTCAGCAGCTCCGCAGAGACGGAACGGGAAGAGTTCCGCTATGTTGTGCCGGATTTCCGCCTGAACAAGTCGTTTGCAGAGCTGGATACCCTGCCGCAGGATCAGAAGGACAAGGTGGAATTTCTGTGCAACGAATGCTGCTGGTACGGCTGCCGGGACAGAAAGCACTGCTACGAGAATGTCAGCCGCAAAAATCTGGGCGAGGACTGCCCGGACCACCGTTGCACAGCGCCGGGCGCACAGCAGGGCTATCGTTTTTCAAAGGCAATGGAAAACCCCGGCTTCATCGGGGCCGGGGATATCCGCAAAATTTATCTGCCCGGCGGCTTTTCCAACTTCAAGATCGAGGGGCGGGGACTGGGCAGCGCGTTGATACTGGAATTTCTGCTTTACTACATGACAAAGCCTGAGTATCAGCTGCGCGTCCGGGAAGAAATTTATCTGGACAACATGCTGGATCTGTTCTGATGGCCCTGAGCCGCGTTCATATTTGCTTCCGTGATGTATCCTGCCGTCTTCGGGCGGCTTTTGTTTTAGGATGTACGGATTGACACCCTCAAAAGCATCCTGCAGGGAGGTGCAGCCTGCATTGTTCTCGGAACGCTATGTGGACCGTATGATCTCTTACCATGCAGGAATTTTCCGTTCCCTGATCGCAGGCGGCGAAATTCGGGATGAGGACCCGGATACATTGGCATGGATGTACGTTTCCCCGGTCATCACCCTGCTCAGCGTCTGCGACCGCCAGCCGGAACGAGAAGCCAAAAGCCTTGAAAAGCTGGACGCTCATGTAAAGCTGTTCTTCCGTACCTTTAACATTGAACGAGGTGAAAAATGAAATCATTCGATGGATCAATACGAAGGGTGGTGTGAAATAATGGCTTCCAGCAAAGAATATCTTCATTTTATTTTGGAACAGCTATCAGATTTGGATGATATCTCGTATCGGTCTATGATGGGAGAATATATCCTTTATTATCGCGGTAAAATCGTCGGCGGAGTCTATGATGACAGATTGCTTGTGAAGAAAACAAAATCTGCTTTGGAATGTATGCCTGCGGCGGTTTGTGATTTTCCGTATGCAGGAGCGAAAGAAATGCTGTTGGTGGAGGAGGTTGACAACAAAGAATTTCTCACAAAACTGGTTGAGGCAATGCACGATGAATTGCCGTCACCAAAACCAAGGCGAAGGAAGGAGGCTCGATAATATCAGTACACGTTAATCGAACCCCCAAGACCGAATTTTACCGTACAAAAATATACGATACTGGAAGATTTTCCGCTGTTCTGCCCCAAGTGCAGGTATACCTGCGTGATCCGCTTCAAAGACAGGAAAATGGAAGAAACTGTGCCGGAAAAGGCATAAGGATATAGGGGGACGCTTCGATGGAGTATATCCGAATCACAAAAGAAAACATCGACAAGGAACACATCTGTTGTGCCATGTCCGGCAAACAGAGCCTTGCCAAGAAGGAATGGCTTAAGCAGCGATTTGAGGAGGGGCTTGTCTTTTACCGCAGTGCGGAGCGCGGCAAATGCTTTATCGAGTACATCCCGGCAGAAAACGCATGGGTGCCCATTGAAGCGGCAGGATGGCTTTATATCAACTGTCTGTGGGTCTCCGGCTCCTTGAAAGGGCACGGCTATTCCAGCGAGCTGCTGGAAGAATGCTTTCGGGATGCCAAGGCGCAGGGCAAAAACGGCGTTTGTATTCTGTGTGCAGAGGGGCGCAAACGAGAATTCCTTGCTGACCCAAAGTTTTTGAACCATAAGGGCTTTAAGGTTTCGGACATCTCCGATTGCGGGATCAACCTCATGTGCCTGCCCCTTGCAGAGAATGCCCAGCCGCCAAAATTCAAGGCCTGCGCCAAGCATCCCAAGGTGGAGGAAAAAGGCTTTGTCCTCTACTATACCGACCAGTGCCCCTACACCTATTATTGGGTGCCAAAGGTGCAGGAGGCTGCAAGGGAACACGGGATTCCGTTCAATGCCATCCACATCACCGAGAAAGAGACGGCACAGAATGTGCCCGCACCCGTCACAACATACGCGTTGTTCCGGGATGGGAAGTTTGTGACCCAGAGCATCCAGTCGGACAAGAAATTTTTGAAATTGGCGGCAGAATAATTCAATCAAGCAAAACGCCAGACGCTCAGACGCAGTGCAGCCCATAGAATTGGGGTGCGCTGCGTTTTTTATTTTGGAAGATAAAGAATAGGAGTCCCTGCAATGAAAAAATAAGGACGGCTTCGCTTCTCCTGCTTATGGTTCTGGGAACCGGGCTGGTGCTGATGGCTCCACGGTGAAGGAAAAGCGGTTCCGTTATAGCTGCCATTATAATGTACGGCATCCGGGTCAATGCGATGGACAGTCCGGCTACGGTGTAACAAAACTGGACGCAATCGTAGAGAGTATCGTATGCACCAAGTTTTCGGAGATTTTAGAGTGTTCCAAAAGCAAGCTGCTTCAGGATATGCTTCGCAAGGACATGGAAGTAGCGCAGAAAGAAGTATCACGTGTAAAGAGTGAACTCGACCTCAAGGACGACGAACGGAATGCATGCACTTTTTATATTTGGCATCAAGTTATAGATTGACAAGAGTACGCATACACGATAAACTTTATATAGTATCATGTGGATTAAAAGGAGACTCAACCATGAGTGTCAAGTATACTACCCCTGCCCAGCACAAGAGCAACCTCCGCAATGTGTATGGAACCTTTGCCATTGAGGGCATGACCATCAGCAAAGATACACGCAGCAACCTTGACCGCATTGGCAGCGGTCAGGCCAGCTATCAGCAGGTCGTGAATGAACTGCGCGCAAAGTACGCGAAGAAGGGCTGATTATGTTCTCAAAGTATGATGTCTACACCACAGTGCAGTCCATGTACTGCTACCCGGATACGGATGTTCTGATCAACAAGTTGAACATTCATGATAAAGCCGAACTCAAACAGGCCGAAGAAGAATTTACGGCTGTAAAACAGATGGCTCTGTTACAGGAGCCAATCAAGGGACGTTTTACCAAAACTCACCTATTTCGGATTCACCGCTTCCTTTTTGAGGATGTGTACCCGTTTGCAGGGCACATCCGCAAGGAGCAAATCAGCAAGGGCGACACGATGTTCTACCCGCCAGACCTGATTGACCGAGAATTAGAGCGGGTGTTCAAAACCATTCACTCCAAGAAGCTGCTTGCCGAACAGGATAAAGAAAAGCAGATTCGAAATCTGTCGCAGACAATGGCCGAATTGAACATTATCCATCCATTCCGTGAGGGAAATGGCCGTAGCACCCGTGAATTGATTCGCTGCATGGCGTTGGAATATGGTCTGCATATTAACTGGGGCAACACTGACCGGGAAACTTTGATCAACGCCGCAATCGCTGCTGTAGATGATGATATGGCGTTCTGTGGTGTTCTAAGACAGTGCGTTGAAACGAAAAACTAGCGAAAAACGCCCTGCCGAGATACGGCAGGACGTTTTGTTTTTTATGGACCTAGAGGGATTCGAACCCTTGACCTCTCGGATGCGAACCGAACGCTCTCCCAGCTGAGCTATAGGCCCATGTGATGACCCTGTAAGTGTAACTCTGTTCGGGAAATTTGTCAAGTATTTTGGGCAGGGCCAAAAAGCATCGCTCAGCGGTTGCCTAGCTGCCAGAAAGCAACAGCGCTGGCAGCGGCAACGTTCAGGGAATCCACGCCGTGGGACATAGGGATTTTTACGGTGTAGTCACAGGCGGCAATGGTGCTGTGGGCAAGGCCGTCACCCTCTGTGCCCAGCACGATGGCGAGCTTTGGCTCGGCGGAAAGAGCGCTGTCGTCAACGCTTACGGAGCGGTCGCTCAGAGCCATGGCAGCAGTCTTGAAGCCAAGACTGTGCAGCTGAGCAATGCCGTTTTCCGGCCAGTCGGCAGGGCAGGTGCCGATCTGCGCCCAGGGCACCTGAAACACGGTGCCCATGCTCACACGCACGGCACGGCGGCACAGCGGGTCGCAGCAGGAAGGAGTAACGAGCACGGCATCCATGTTCAGTGCAGCGGCGCTGCGGAAGATCGCTCCCACATTGGTGGAGTCCACAATGCCCTCCAGAACGGCCACCCGGCGGGCATTGCGGCAGACCTCTTCCACGCTGCGCGGCAGCGGGCGGCGGAAGGCGCACAGCACGCCGCGGGTCAGCTCGAAGCCGGTCAGGCTGGCAAGGGTCTCGCGGTCGGCTGTGTACACCGGGGCATCCCCGCAACGGGTCAGGATATCGGCAGCCGGGCCGGTGATCTGTTTACGCTCCATGAGCAGGGAGAGCGGTGTGTATCCGGCATCCAGCGCGCGGGCGATCACCTTGGGGCTTTCGGCAATAAAGATGCCTTTTTCCGGTTCCAGACGATTGCGCAGCTGCGCCTGCGTCAGGCGGGCATAGACATCCAGCTCCGGTGCGGAAAGGTCTGTGATCTCGACAATATTCGGCATAAGGAAGTTCTCCTTTGGAAAAGCTTTTTTCTTATTCTAACACAACCTGTGAGGGAATGCAAAGTGCGGGCCGGGCACGGGCCGTATTTTCGGCGCTGGCAGAGCGAAGGGATACACATGCCGGATATGTAAAACTGATATGGACCAAGCTGTAAAAATATATTATAATAGGGTACGAAAAGAGGGAAAAGGTAATATGAAAACAAAACATCATGGGCAGATGTCAGAGTCCTTCCTGACGGCGGTGTTCCTTTCGCTTTCGGGCGGGCTGCAGGATGCCTATACGTATCTGTTCCGCGGTAAGGTGTTTGCAAATGCACAGACCGGCAACATCGTGCTGCTGAGTTCCAACATCATGGATGGTCAGTGGGATCGGGTGCTGCACTATCTGGTTCCTCTGTGTGCTTTTGCGCTGGGCGTACTGGTGGCAGAAAAGATGCGGGAGCGCTTTGCAACATGCAGCGGCTTCACTGGCGGCAGCTGGTGGTGCTGGGCGAAGTGCTTCTGCTGTTCATTGTTGGCTTTCTGCCACAGGAGCAAAACCTGCTGGCAAACGCCATCGTTTCCTTCTCCTGCGCAATGCAGGTGCAGGCGTTCCGCAAGGTGAACGGCTATGCATTTGCCAGCACCATGTGCATTGGTGACCTGCGCAGCGGTGTGGAAGCATTCTGCATCTGGAGCAAGACCCATGAACCGAAAGTTAAGGATCGGATGATGCGTTATTTTGGCATCATTCTGTTGTTCGCGGTGGGTGCCGGTATTGGAAGCATGGGCGCAGCGCGGCTGGCAGGAAAGACCATCTGGATCTCCTGCGGGCTGCTGCTGGTAAGCTTTGCGCTCATGTTCATCCGGGAAGAAATCGAAGAAAACCCTGCGATCGAAAAGGATCTGGCTGAGATCCGGCAGGAGACACGGGAGATCGACCGGACTCTCAAGCAGGAACTGAAGGAAGAGCGCGAGGAACTGCATGAGGAATTACACGAGAAATTGAGATAAAGCACCGGACATCAAAAAAGGAGCCGCTGCGTGATGCAGCGACTCCTTTTGCTTGTCGAGAAAGAAAATTACTCAGAACGCAGGGCGGTGACGGGGTTGCACTTGGCTGCGCTGCGGGCGGGAATCAGACCGCCAAGGATCGTGAGCAGGGTAGCCAGAACGATCAGGACCAGTGCAGCCTTGGGCGGCAGCACAGCGGTGACGCTGGTGGTTCCTGCAATGGAGTGGATGAGCATGTTGCCGGGGATCAGCAGCAGCAGGCACAGGCCCACGCCGATCACGCCGGAGCACATTCCGATAATGAAGGTCTCGGCATTGAACACCTCGGAGACATTGTGCTTGGATGCACCGATGGCACGCAGAATACCGATTTCCTTGCGGCGTTCCAGCACGCTGATATAGGTGATGACACCGATCATGATGGAAGAAACCGCCAGCGAGATGGCAACAAAGGCCACCAGCACATTGCTGACCATATCCACGATCTTGGTCACGGCGCTCATCAGAGTGCCGACCGTATCCGAGAATACGATCACCTTGTCCTCTTCGCCCTGCGCACGCATGGCGGCGTTGTAGGCGTTCAGGCTGTCCACGATGCGGTTCTTGGCCTCAAAGCTCTTGGGGTAGATCCAGATGCTGCCGGGTTTGGCATAATCCGAATAGCCCAGTGCACCAAGAACACTGCTGTAGGAGGTGGTGCTGGACTGCAGGTTCATCTTGACCAGATCCACAAGGTCGTCGGTGCTCATGTTCACCTGCACGGCACTCTGGAACACGGTGGGGTCGATCTTCAGGGCATCTTCCACCTGACTGCTGAGCTGAGCGATGTTGTTCTGGATGGCGGACTGGATCTGCTGGCTGAACTGAGTGGTCAGCTGGGTCATCAGCTGCTGCATCACGGTGCTCATCTGGGTCTGAATGGCAGCGGTGAGTTTGGTCTGCAGAGCTTCGCCCAGCTTCTGGCTCAGCTGTTCCGAGTAGCTTTGCAGATAGCTCGTCATGATGCCCTGCAGGTTCTGCTGCAGCGAAGCGGTGAACTGCTCCTGCAGGCCGGTGGTGTCCAGCAGGTCGCCCATGGATTCGGACAGAAGCTGTTTGAACTGGTCGCTCTCCATATAGGAAGAGAAACCGATCTTATCCAGATTCAAGATGCCGTTGCTGATGATATAGCGCTTATAGCCATTCATGATCTTCTTCATCAGGCTCTGCAGCGCATCCTCCGAGACGGACAGGTCCATATCGGCAAACAGCTGGCTCAGATCCAGCGCGTCCATGTCCGGAAGCTCCACATCGCTCATGTCGATGTCGCTCAGGTCCAGATCGCTCAGATCCAGCTGGAATGCGGACGGATCAAGGATGGAGGAAAAGTCAAAGCTGCCATCCTGCAGATCAAATGCACCGCTCAGGTCGAACTGCAGCTTGCTTGCATCGAACTGGAAGGCATCTTTCAGCATATCGGTATCCACCGAGAACAGGGAAGAAATGTCAAGATCGGGTTCGCGCTGGTCGGCATCAAAGCGCTCGCCGGTCAGCACGTTCACTTCCGGGTCGGCAAGCTGCTGCTTTACCACTTCACTTTCGGCTGCATGGTCGATGGCGTAGTAGGTGAGTGCATGGGTATAGGCAACGCCTATGGGCAGAATGGTGGAGCTGGCATCTGCGCGGGGCTGCACCACGCCCACGATGGTCAGATCCGGACTGTTTTCCACAAGCTGCTCCACATACGCTTCATCGTCGGAGCGGTTGCGCCAGATCTGGCGTTCTTCGTCATAAACGTAATAGTCCGAGCTGGTAACGATCTTATATTTCAGGCCCACAAAGGTATCGTAGGGGTAGGTGCCGTAGCCGGTGGGAGCCTGTGTGTTCTTGTTTTTTCGTACTCCTGCAGAAAACGCATCATCACGCTGTCGTCCTCAATGCCCAGAATATAAAGAGCGTAATCGCTGATGCTGCCATCCGAATTCAGCACAAGAACGGCCTCGTTGTAGCTTTCCGGCCAGCGGCCTGCCTTGACATCGTACTGATCTTCGTACAGCGAAGGCTCTTCGGCCATCTCTGTAAACACGCTCTGGTTGGTCATGGAAGAGACGATGCCGGCGGCAGAGGTGGTGTTGTTCAGCGCAGAAAGGCTGCTGTCCGGGAAGATCTGGCGCACGGTGCCGTCCTTGTTCTGGCGGTAGATCAGCGGTGCGATGCCGTAGGAATACTCGATGGAAGCAGCATCCTCCGAGATGGTGCACTCGTCGCTGTCCAGATATTTTTTCAGGGAGGCAAGGTCATTGACGGAGGAATTATCCTCGGTCAGCTGGCTCAGCAGTTCGCGCACTGTGACCATGCCCTCCGGGGTGGAAGAAGCGCTGGTGGCGCCCACATTGGTGTTGTTGGCAACGGCGCTGGTGTAGCTTCCCGGGTCCAGCAGGGCGGCAAGGTCTACGCCGGTGGTCGAGATCTGCAGCGGATATTCCGAAAGGGTGGAGCGTTCCATCTCCTGGATATAATTGCTCACACCGGCCGAGAGCGAAAGGATGAGCGCAATGCCGATGATGCCGATGGAACCCGCAAATGCGGTGAGCAGGGTGCGGGTCTTTTTGGTGAGCAGGTTGTTGAAGCTCAGCGCGAGAGCGGTGAGCGGCGACATGGAAGAACGGCCCAGATTTTTGTGCACCGGCGGCACCTGAGCGGAATCATCCGGCGCAAACGGTGCGGTGTCCGATTGATCACGCCGTCCCGCAGGCGGACGATGCGGGTAGCATACTGCTCTGCAAGCTCCGGGTTATGGGTGACCATGACCACAAGGCGGTCTTTGGCCACCTCCTTCAGCAGCTCCATCACCTGAATGCTGGTGTCGCTGTCCAGTGCGCCGGTCGGCTCGTCGGCCAGCAGGATGTCGGGGTTATTGACCAGTGCGCGGGCAATGGCCACACGCTGCATCTGGCCGCCGGACATTTCGCTGGGGTGCTTGTGCAGCTGGTCGCCCAGACCTACCTGCTCCAGCGCCTTGGTGGCCCGGCTGCGGCGCTCGGCACCGGAAATGCCGGAGATGGTCAGCGCCAGCTCCACATTGGAAAGCACTGTCTGATGCGGGATGAGGTTATAGCTCTGGAACACAAAGCCAATGGTGTGGTTGCGGTAAGAGTCCCAGTCGCGGTCGGTATATTTTTTCGTGGAGATGCCGTTGATGATCAGATCACCGCTGTCGTAGCGGTCCAGACCGCCAATGACGTTCAGCAGGGTGGTCTTACCGGAACCGCTGGGGCCGAGAATGGCGACGAATTCGTTGTCCCGCAGGTTCAGGCTGACATCATCCAGTGCTTTCTGCACCAGATCGCCGGTTTTGTATTCTTTCTTGATGTGGTTGAGTTGGAGCATGTGTGAGCCTTTCCGGCGCATCCTCGCAGGAACGCTGCCGCTGTACATTATAATAAACTGCCCGGATACAGGACCCGCAGCAAGGCGTTATACACTTCTATTTTACCGAAATAATATGAAAAAACTGTGTATATTTCAACGTAAATTTTGACCGGACCGGTATTTTTGGCTTTTGAGGCAGAAAAACAGGAAAATAAAGGAAAAATTGACGTGGAGGTTGAATTTGCGTCGCCGTCGTGCTATTTTAATAGCGGAAGATCCTGATAAAACAGAAAAGCATCGCGAAAGCAGAATTACACTGCCAATACGACGCAAAAAATCTGCGATGAACCGCAAGCACAAAATAAAATGTGTCGCGGAGCAGAAAAACACGACAAAAAAACGCAACGAATGTGATTTTGACATTTTTAGACGCTTTTTCAGGATTGAACCAGCCCTCTCTGCTCTTTAAAATAAGATAAGAAAAACAAGGAATGCCTTGAAAACGTCGCAGGACCTTGTAGCAAGGGAGGAAAAATTATGGAACGTACATTTTCACCTATGATCCGTCAGTTTTCGGCAATCGACGGGTTGCAGAAAGCATATACGCTGGTATACTCAATGGATACAGGCAACGAAAACGGTTGCTGCCTGACGCTTTGCCGTACCGGGAACCGGCAGTACATGCAAAGCTGCTACATTGCAGCTGCACCAGAGTTCTGCTACCGGATCCTGCGCTATCTGTGTGAGAATGGCGTCCAGCCGGAGATCTGGCAGGATGTGGTAGAAGAACTGACCGATACAGAACAGCTCAGGCAGAAAGGCGGCGCGTTGCGTGGAGAGTGAGCACACAGCAAAAACGCTGCAGATCGCCCTTGGAAGCTACGACCGCAAGGAGCTGCGGGTGGAAAAGAACTACCTGCAGGAGCAAAGCCCTGCGTTGGAGTGCACCTGCTTCCAGAACGGCGGCCGTCTGCTGGAACAGCTGCGTCAGGGCCGTCAGTTTGATGTTGTGATCCTCTGCAGCCAGCTGGAAGATATGAGCGGGCTGGAGTTTTTAATGAATATCCGCAGCATGGATCCCAAACCGAATGTTGTTCTGTTTGATGAGGGCAGGCGGCAGAATACGAGTGCCATTTGTCTGGAATCGGGCGATGGATTCTGCTATGTGGGCCATGCCGAACTGAAGAACCTGCTGTGGGAGCTGTACCGCCTGCCGGGACGGCAGAGCCAGCGCATGGAACGCAAGTGTCAGGAACTGTATGAGGGCTGGGGCATCCAGCTGCCGGACGTGAACTGCAACTATCTTTCCTGTGCGGTGGGCGTGGTGTACGGCACCAGCCAGAAGCTGGCCATCCGCAAGGAGATCCTGCAGGCGGTGAGCGAGCAGTACGATGTGTCGGTCTCTGCTGTGGACAGCGGCATCCGGCGTATGATCGACCAGCTGGAAGCAAAGCCCTCGGCCAAGTGGCTGCGCTTCAAGGACGAAAGCGGATTTGCGGACGAGAAACCTACCACTGGTAAACTGATCTACACTGTCAAGAATTATCTTCAGCGTCAGAAGGACGACTGAGCATAAAACACAGGAGGCGCAAGGGTATGGAGCAGATGCGGCAGAACGAGGCGGGTGCACTGACCGCGCAGGCGATCCCGCAGAAGGATGTGGAACAGGCATGCTTCCATGCACTGGGCCTGATCGGACGCAATTGCGAATATCTGGACCAGCACCTTGCGCATGTGGGTGCCGACCAGCAGACCCGGCAGGCGGTGAACGATATCAGCGCTGCGTCGGCAAGGCTGGACCGCACTGTGAACGAAGTGATGTCGCTGCTGGATTTTCTGCGCACCGAGGAAGACCCGCGGCTCTATCCGCTGGACCTGTGCCAGCTGCTGCAGCAGGTCGCCGCACAGGCCGATATGGTGCAGGCGCAGCTTGGGGTGGAACTGACGCTGGACTATGGCGGCTGGACAGCCTGCCGGGTTATGGCGGACCGCAATGATGCAGAACTGCTGTGCCTGCATCTGCTCTCGAATGCCTTGCGGGCCTGCAGTGCGGGCGGCAAAGTGCGGCTGATGCTGCGCCGCAGCGAAAGCTTCTGGCAGTTGACGGTGATGGATAATGGCTGCGGCCTGCCGGAAGCAGGCGAGGATGCATGGCTGGAGAACCGGCGCTGCTTTCTGGGCGGCGCAAAGCTGGGCCTGCTGCTCTGCCGCGAGTGCTGCCGCCGTATGGGCTGGGGCCTGCGGGTGGAGCGCGCACCGGAAAAGGGCACACAGGCAGTGGTGACCATTCCGCTGTGCACCGACCGCATAACGGAGCCGACGGTAGAGCTGCATACGGGCGGCGATACGGCACAGGCACAGCAGCATCAGTACCAGCTGCGCAATATGCTGGTGCGGGAGCTGCGTACCATGCCGGAGCGCGGCGACCCGGACGAGCTGTGATGCATGCTGCATGATTGCATTATAATAATGAATAAGGACTGCTGCGGGGGGAGATGCTCCTGTGCGGCAGTCCTTTTTTGTTGGCAAAGGTTAAAAAACTTTGCCGAGACACCGGTGCAGCCGCATAAAAAGCGACAAGTTCACAAAATGTTTAACTTTTTGAGCGGAAAATACTATTTTTTCTGTGTAAAATAAGGGACGCTGATTGATTGTGCTGCAAAATTGGATTATAATATATTTGTATGCGAATTGACAAAATGATTCGTTAACAAACTAATTTTTGGCAAAGAAATTGATTTTGCCGTCCACCGGGGGCTTTGCCTCCGGCATTTGTCCTTAGGAGGAAAAACAACGTGAGAGTAGGTCTTGACATCGGCAGTACCACCATCAAGTGCGTGGTGCTGGATGAACATGATGCGCTGCTGTATTCTACATACGAACGGCATTACAGCCATATTCTGGAAAAGGCGCAGGAGCTGCTGCGCCGCATCGATGCCGAGCAGCTGCACGGTCAGAAGGCGCTGCTGAGCATTTCCGGTTCGGCGGGCATGGGTCTGGCCGACAGCTGCGGCGTACCCTTTGTGCAGGAGGTTTTCGCCACCCGCGTGGCGGTCAAGCGCTTTGTGCCTGCCACCGACTGCGTGATCGAGCTGGGCGGTGAGGATGCCAAGATTCTGTTTCTGACCAACGGTACCGAGGTGCGCATGAACGGCAGCTGTGCCGGCGGCACCGGTGCCTTCATCGACCAGATGGCCACCCTGCTGAAAATGGGTGCCGACGAGATGAACAAGGCAGCAGAGAACGCACAGCGCACCTACACCATTGCGTCCCGCTGCGGCGTGTTTGCCAAGAGCGACGTGCAGCCCCTCATCAATCAGGGTGCCCGCACCGAGGACATTGCTGCCAGCATTTATAAGGCTGTGGTCAACCAGACCATTGCAGGCCTTGCACAGGGCCGTCCCATCAAGGGCAATATCCTGTATCTGGGCGGCCCGCTCACCTTCAGCAGCGTGCTGCGCAAGAGCTTTGACGAAGCGCTGAACGTGACCGGCACCTGCCCGGAGAACAGCCTGCTGTATGTGGCACTGGGCGCTGCCCTCTATGCCGACAAGGCTTTCGTTCTGTCCGAGGTGGCGGATGCGCTGGATCGGTACGCCGCCACCGCCACCTACGCCAGCGAGCCGCCGCTGTTCGCCAGCAAGGAGGAGTATGAGGCGTTCCACGCCCGCCATATGTCCCACAGTGTGCCGCGTGTGCCGTTCAGCGCGCAGTGCGGCCCGGTGCATATCGGCATCGACTCCGGCTCCACCACCGTCAAGCTGGTGGTGGTGGACGAGAAGAGCCAGATCCTTTACACCAACTATCAACCGAACCTCGGCAACCCGCTGCCCCTCATCCGGGAACAGCTGCTCAAAATTTACAAGGAGCACCCGGGCCTGCAGGTGGCCAGCGTGACCACCACCGGCTACGGCGAAGAGCTGGTGAAGAACGCATTCCGCTGCGATTACGGTCTGGTGGAAACGGTGGCGCACTTTACCGCTGCAAAATACTTTATGCCGGATGTGGATTTCATCATCGACATCGGCGGTCAGGACATGAAGTGCTTCAAGATCGAAGATGGTGCCATCAGCAACATCTTCCTGAATGAAGCATGTTCCTCTGGCTGTGGCAGCTTTTTGCAGACCTTTGCACAGGCACTGGGCTACGACGTGAAGAAATTTGCAAGCCTTGGCCTGTTTGCAGACCGCCCGGTGGATCTGGGCAGCCGCTGCACCGTGTTCATGAACTCCAGCGTCAAGCAGGCCCAGAAGGACGGCGCAAGCATCGAGAACATCTCGGCTGGTCTGTCCATCAGCGTGGTCAAGAACGCACTGTACAAGGTCATCCGCGCTTCCAGCCCGGAAGAGCTGGGCCGCAAGATCGTGGTGCAGGGTGGTACCTTCTATAATGAAGCCGTGCTCCGCGCCTTTGAAAAGGAGATGGGCGTGGAGGTCATCCGCCCGGACATTGCCGGCTTGATGGGCGCTTACGGTGCGGCTCTGTTCGGCCTGCGCCAGAGCCAGAAGGCCCACAAGACTGCTTCTGCCATGATGAACGAGCAGGAGCTGGAAGCCTTTGCACAGAAGGTGGTCAGCGTCAAGTGCGGCGGCTGCGGCAACCACTGCCAGCTTACCGTCAACACCTTTGCGGATGGCCGCAAGTACATCTCCGGCAACCGCTGCGATAAGCCCGTGACCGGCAAGAGCGCCGACGACAGCCTGAACCTCTACGCCTACAAGCAGCAGCTTCTGGCCGAGTACAAGCCGGTGGCCGGCAAGCGCGGCTCCATCGGCATCCCGCTGTGTCTGGGCTTCTACGAGCTGCTGCCCTTCTGGTGGGCCTTCTGGACAAAGCTTGGTTTTGCCGTGCACACCAGCCCGGTGTCCAGCCGCGGCCTGTACCTCGCCGGTCAGGCTACCATCCCCAGCGACACCGCCTGCTTCCCGGCAAAGCTGAGCCACGGCCACATCAAGGCGCTGAGCCAGATGCAGCTGGACGCCATTTTCTATCCCTGCCTGACCTACAATGTGGACGAGGGCCTTGGCGACAACCACTATAACTGCCCGGTGGTGGCCTACTACCCCGAGGTTCTGGCAGGCAACTGCCCGGAGCTGGAGGGCACCAAGTTCATCTATTACTATGTGGGCATCCACCGCCCTAAGGACTTTGTGCACAAGATGGCAAAGAACATCCTGCCCAAGTACTTTGGCGGCATCTCTGAAAAAGAGGTGCAGGCCGCAGCGGATGCCGCCTATGCGGAATACGAGTCCCACATGGCAAAGATCCGCGTGAAGGGCAGCGAGATCATCGATGAAGCCCGCCGTCAGGGCAAGCGCATCATCGTGCTGGCAGGCCGCCCCTACCATGTGGACCCCGAGGTGAACCACGGCATCGACCGCCTCATCACCCGCCACGGTGCTGCCGTTGTTACCGAGGACAGCATTTCCAACCGGGTGCAGAAGTTCCCCACCAGTGTACTGAACCAGTGGACCTACCACAGCCGCCTGTATGCCGCCGCCAAGTACTGCACCACCCAGCAGGATATGGATCTGGTGCAGCTGGTGTCCTTCGGCTGCGGCGTGGATGCCATCACCACCGACGAGACCCGCGAAATTCTGCAGGAGGGCGGCAAGCTCTACACCCAGCTGAAGATCGATGAGATCACGAACCTGGGCGCGGTGAACATCCGCCTGCGCAGTCTGTTCGCCGCTCTGGATGAGCGGGACGAGGTAGCCGCAGAAAAGGCAGAATAAAATAGAGATAGAGCAAAAAGCTTTTTAAGAAAGCAACATAGGAGGAACCTATGGAATACAATTATCCCAAATTTACTCCGGAGATGAAGAAGACCCACACCATCCTCATCCCCAACATGGCCATTACCCAGTTCCGCCTGCTGGAGTACGCTCTGCGTTACGACGGCTACAAGTGCGAAATTCTGGGCAACTGCGGCAGTGCCGTGGCACAGCTGGGCCTGAAATACGTCCACAACGACACCTGCTACCCGGCGCTGCTGGTCATTGGCCAGTTTCTGGATGCGCTGAACAGCGGCAAGTACGATCTGGATCACACCGCGCTGCTCATCACCCAGACCGGCGGTGGCTGCCGTGCCTCCAACTACATTCACCTGCTGCGCAAGGCACTGGTCAAGGCGGGCTATCCGCAGATCCCGGTGGCCAGCCTGAACTTCTCGGGTCTGGAAAAGGACAGCGGCTTCCAGATGACCCTGCCGCTGGCCCGCCGTGCGCTGGCCTGCATCTTCTACGGCGATATGCTGTGCGCTTTGCGCAATCAGGTGGCACCTTACGAGAACGAGAAGGGGGCTGCCGATAAGATGGTAGACCTGTGGGTGGAACGCTTGGGCCGCGTGCTGCTGGCAGGCAAGGGCTTTACCGCCCGGGAGATGAAGCACACCTTCCCCCTCATCGCAAAGGACTTTGCTGCCATCCCCGTTACCCGAGTGCCCAAGGTCAAGGTGGGCGTGGTTGGCGAAATTTACGTCAAGTACAGCCCGCTGGGCAACAACGACCTGCAGAAGTTCCTCGAAAGTCAGGACTGCGAGGTGAACTTCCCGGGCCTGATGGGCTTTGTGCAGTACTGTGCCTTCAACATGGGCGAGGACCATGTGCTTTACGGCGGCAAGCTGGCGGTGAAGATCGGCATTGACCAGTTCCTGAACTGGCTGGACGGCATCGAGCGCGCCATGCTCAAGGCTGAGGCCGACGCAGGCTTCTACGCCCCGGCCCCTTCAAGGAGCTGGTGGAAAGCCCAAGGGCATCATTTCGCTGGGTGCCAAGATGGGCGAGGGCTGGCTGCTGACCGCCGAGATGATCGAGCTGGTCGAGGGCGGCTATGGCAACATCGTCTGTGCCCAGCCCTTCGGCTGCCTGCCCAACCACATCGTGGGCAAGGGCATGGTGAACAAGATCCGCGCCCTGTACCCCAGTGCCAACATCACCCCCATCGATTACGACCCCAGCGCCACCAAGGTCAATCAGGAAAACCGCATCAAGCTGATGCTGGCAGTGGCCAAGGAGCGCCTGAATGCCCCGGTGGAGGCAAAGCCTCTGACGGCAGAGGAGATCGCAGGCGGCGCGCCCAAAGTCGGCGCGGCGGTCTGATGTTCTAAAGCGGAAAATACCGAAATGCAAAAAGCCCGTCCGGGCCTAAAACTCGGACGGGCTTTCATCATGCCTTGAGAAAAATCAATGCAGGAGAGATCACTTCTGATTCTTCATGTAGATGTGGTGGGGCAGACCGGCAATGTACAGCGGGGTCAGCTCGGCCTGGATCAGCGGGCGGGCATAAGCCAGGAACTCATCGGTCATCTGGGTGTGGTTGGCGTTCATCCAGCTCAGCGGCACCTTCTTTTCGAGGTTTGCAACTTCGCTGATGGGGTGCAGCTCGGTGGTGCACTGGTACGGGCTGTTGGAGATGCGCTTCAGGGCCACCATCTGGCCGGTAACGCCCTCAAAGGCCGCCTTGGCAGCAGCACCGCCCACCTGATAGGCTTCGGTGATGTCGGTGCGGCTGGTCAGATGGCCTGCGCAGCGCTGCAGGGTGGAAAGCTCGATGCAGCGGGTCTTTGTGTCCAGATTGCGGGCCACCACATTTGCCAGATACCGTGCGGTGCCGGTCAGGGCCTTATGGCCGAAAGCGTCCACTGCGTGCACATCGTCGGCCAGCTCACAGACGTAGCGGCCATCTTCCAGCTTCACGCCTTCGGAAACGGCGATCACGATACTGGGCTTCTTCTCCTGCATCACGCGCACCTTCTCAATGAAGTGTTCCACATTGAAGGGCACTTCGGGCAGGCAGATCATGTCCACACCCTCGCAGTCGTCACTCTTTGCCAAAGCGGCGGCAGCGGTCAGCCAGCCGGCGTTGCGGCCCATGATCTCCACCACGGTGACGTACTTGGTGCCGTACACGGTGGCGTCGCGGATGATCTCCTTCATCACCACGCCGATGTACTTGGCAGCAGAGCCGTAGCCGGGGGTGTGGTCGGTGACCATCAGGTCGTTGTCGATGGTCTTGGGCACGCCCATAAAGCGAATGTCGCTCTGGATGCGTTCGCCGTACTCGGCCAGCTTGCCGATGGTGTCCATGGAGTCGTTGCCGCCGATGTAGAAGAAGTAGCCGATGTTCAGCTTTTCCAGAATGGCGAACAGCTTTTGTAGACGGTCTCGTCCTCATGCCAGTCCGGCAGCTTGTAGCGGCAGCTGCCCAAGAAGCTGGACGGGGTGCGCTTGAGCAGCTCGATGTCCAGATCGTCCGTCAGCACGGTGGAAAGATCCACCACCCGCTCCTCCAGCAGACCGGCAACGCCATTGCACATACCGTAAACGATCTCTGCGCCGCGGTTCTTGCAGCTTTCAAATACGCCCGCAAGGCTTGCATTGATGACGGAAGTAGGACCGCCAGACTGACCAACGATTGCGTTCTTACCCATGATGATTTCTCCTTTTTTGTTTTTCTGTTTCGGCAATATAATATTACGTGCAGGATGCACGAAAACAGACGCGGGAAAAGGGGTTACAGACGGATGTGGCGCGGGGTGCCGTTGACATAGACAGGGCGGTTACCTCGTCCAGGATCAGCGGGCGGGCATACTCCTCAAAGGCAGCAGTCACCTGCATCCCGTCGGGGCTGATCCAGTCCAGCGGCACCTTCTTTTCAAGGTTTGCCACCTGCTGCACATCCACCGACTCGGTGATGCACTGGTAGGGATAAGCGGAAATGCGCTTGAGCGCGATCATGCGGCCGGTCTCGCCCGCAAAGGCGGCGGCTGCTGCGGCACCGCCCACAGCGTAGGCTTCGTTCACATCCGTGCGGCTGGCCAGATGGCTGGCGCAGCGCTGCAGGGTGGAAAACTCGATGGCGCGGCTCTTGCAGTTCAGCTTGTCGTGGATGAGGTCGGAGAGATAACGACTGGTGCCGCTGAGCACGGCCTTGTGGCCAAAGGCATCCAGCTGGCCTGCGGTGGACACCAGATCGCACAGATAGGTGCCGTCGGCGGTCTTTACGCCCTCGCTGGCCGCAATGATCACATTGGGCTTGCGGCGCTGCAGCTCGTCCACCTTGGCAAGGAACTTGTCCTGATCGAAGGGCACCTCCGGCAGCAGGATCAGATCCGGGCCTTCGCAGTCGTCGCCGCCCGCAAGGCAGGCCGCACCGGCAAGCCAGCCCGCATGTCGGCCCATGATCTCGGCCACGGTCACGCTGCGGATGTCATACACGGAGGAATCCCGGATGACTTCCTTTAAAATAGTGGCAATGTACTTGGCGGCAGAGCCGTAGCCGGGGGTGTGGTCGGTCAGGCACAGGTCGTTGTCGATGGTTTTGGGCACACCGATGAACCGCACGTTGCTGCCCACGCGCTCACCGTAGCGGGAAAGCTTTGCGATGGTGTCCATGGAGTCGTTACCGCCAATGTAGAACACCGCGCAGATGTCGTACTTGTCAAACAGGGTGAACAGTTTGATGAAGGGTGTGGAGTCCACATCCGGGTCCGGCAGCTTGTAACGGCAGCTGCCAAGGTAGCTGGAAGGCGTGCGCTTGAGCAGTTCAATGCTCATGCGGTCGTCCAGCAGGACGTTCAGCTCCAGCATTTCTTCCTTGAGCAGACCTTCGATGCCGTATTTCATACCGTACACCTTGTCTGCACCCAGGCTGCAGGCGGCTTTGTACACGCCTGCCAGACTGGAGTTGATCACGGCGGTAGGGCCGCCGCTCTGACCAATGATCACATTCTTGGCCATGAGTACCTCCTTTTGCAAATTTCATTCTTATCATTTGTACATCGCTGCAGGTTCCGGCTTCCGCGCCGCCAGAGTGGGGTTTGGTCTAAAGGCCCTGCACTGCCCGCAGACCGTGCGGCAAACAAACCGGATGCTGCAAGTGATACAAAAAAGTTTGCGGCATGTGCACACCCTTTTGTAAAATGTGCAAAATTACCACATCCTTATTGTACCTGTTTTGCCTGTTGTATGCAAGACCTAATTGGTTGCACAGGCAAAAAAATTATGATAAAATAAAAAACGCACAGCCCCGGGCGGATAAAACCCCCTTCTGTGCGGGAAAAATGGAGAAAGCTGGAAAAACCATGGGCATTTCACACGAGTATCATTCTGCGCCGCGCCGGGCACGGCGCGGTACAGTCAGCGGCAAGCTGCGCTTTCTGGGCGCAGTGGTCGCCATTTTGCTGGTATCCTACGCCATCACGGCCATTTTGGAAAAGGGCGCAGAGGGCGCGGACGATACCCCGTCTACCAACGCCAGCGGCATTGCCGAGAACATTCTGGCACCGCTGCCCATGCAGGGCGAAGCGGATAGCAGCAGTGCTGCACAGGATGGCAGCACCGGTGGGCAGGCCGTCACACTGGAGAACTTTGGCCCTGCAAAGCAGAGCGCTGGGGCCTACACCGTCAAAGCCTATGATGCCAGCGTCATCCGCCAGCCCAGCTGCGGGCAGGTGGACCTGAGCTACTTTGCGGACGCAGCCTTTCTGGGCGACAGTCTGACGGTGGGCTTCTCGGATTACCAGATCAATCTGGATGGGGCACTCATCTGCGGCTATACCGGCGTTGGCCCGGATGCCATTGTGAACCGCAGCGCAGTCAAAAGCCCCACCCGCGGGCAGGAGGTAGCGCTGGATGTGCTGGCCGCTGCCCGGCCCAAGAAGCTGTATATCCTGCTGGGCACTAACACCCTCACCACGCTGGGCGCTTCGGATCGCTTCCTTGCCTACTATGGCCAGATGCTGGATATGCTGCGCGAGGCTTTGGGCGAGGACTGCGTGATCTACGTGCAGTCTATCCCGCCGGTGCGACCCTCGGCAGCTGCTGAAAAGCCCGGCCTTGCATCGGATGTGCTGCGCGGTGTGAACGAGCAGCTGGCTCAGCTGGCCGCCAGCAAGGGATGCGTTTACCTTGACCTGTGGGAGACCCTTGCCGACGGCGAGGGCAACCTGAAGGAGATGCTTGCAGCGCCGGATGGCGTGCATCTCTCTGCAGGCAACGGCTACGGCGCGTGGGTCACCTACCTGCGCAACCACGCCAAGTACAGCGCGGATAATTCCTGGACGATGGGCAGCATTTACAGTGCACAGTAAAACGGAGTGAAAATAAAGAGCCGTTGCACAAAATGGATGTGCAATGGCTCTTTGTGTATGATGCAGTTTCCCACAGCGACCCTACGGTGAAAAGTGTTTCAGAAAAGCCCGCAGGCTTTTCTGAAACACAAATATAAAATGAATTTTCCGCTGAAAATGCCCAGAGCGAACGCGGAGGGCATTCCGATCATAAAATTACTCCTGCTGTTCCAACTCCAGCAAATATTGCTTCATCTCCACGCCATAGGCGTAGCCGGTGAGCCTGCCGGTGCTGCCCACCACCCGGTGGCAGGGCTGAAGGATGGCGATGGGGTTGCAGTGGCAGGCACCGCCCACGGCACGGCTGGCCTTGGGTTTGCCAACAGCGGCCAGCTGGCCGTAGGTGCGGGTCTCACCGTAGGGGATCTTGTTCATCTCGGCCCAGACCGCTTTCTGGAAGGGGTGCCCTTGGGGCCAGCGGCAGATCGAATTCCCTGCGCGCTCCGGCAAAATATTCGTTCAGCTGCTCCTCGGCTTCCTGTAAAAGCGGTGTCTCGCACACCTTGCGGGGCAGCGGTTCCAGTTCCGGTACGCCGTCCGGGCAGAGGGTCAGCCCGCAGATGGCATCGTTTTCCTCTTCCAGCCGGAAGGTCCCCAGAATGCTGTTCACATACCAGACGTTCAAAGTTGCGCTTCCTTTCCTGTGAGTTTGTGTTATACTTAGAACTATACTAACACAAATATTTCCGCAGCGAAAGGGGCGTTTTTTGTTATGGTACAGGCATTGGAAGAGATCATTGCCAAAAGCAGCAGCATCGTGTTCTTTGGCGGGGCGGGCGTTTCCACCGAGAGCGGCATCCCGGACTTCCGCAGTGTGGACGGACTTTATCATCAGAAGTACGCCTACCCGCCGGAAACCATCCTGAGCCATACTTTCTGGGAGGAGAATCCGGAGGAGTTTTACCGTTTTACCGCGATAAGCTCATCGTGAAGGGGGCAAAGCCCAACGCGGCCCACCTGCGGCTGGCAAAGCTGGAACGGGAGGGCAGGCTGAAAGCGGTCGTCACCCAGAACATCGACGGCCTGCATCAGGCGGCGGGCGCCGCACGGTGTACGAGCTGCACGGCAGCACCCTGCGCAACTACTGCACCCGCTGCGGTAAGTTCTACGATGTGGATTTCATTGCCAACAGCACCGGTGTGCCCCGCTGCACCGAGTGCGGCGGCATCGTCAAGCCGGATGTGGTGCTGTATGAAGAAGGGCTGGACGAGGAGGTGCTGTCCGGCGCGGTGAACGCCATCCGCCATGCGGATACCCTGATCATCGGCGGCACAAGCCTTGTGGTGTACCCGGCGGCAGGACTGATCCGGTACTTCCGGGGCGACCATCTGGTGGTTATCAATATGCAGCCCACCGGGGCAGATGCGGAAGCCGACCTGTGCATTGCAAAGCCCATTGGTCAGGTGCTGAGCGAGGATGTAACGCTGGATCTGTAAAACAAAAAGAACGGCCCTATTTCGCGCCGATTCTCGCCCCCGGTCCGGTATGCTGGATGCATACTGAAAAGAATGGGGGAAACCAAATGATCCAGGTTTGTGACCCGCCGCGCACGCGGCAGGTAAGGCGGCTTTCGGCGGAGGAATTCTGCCAGCTGGCGCAGAGCGAAGTGAGCAGTGTGTACCGTCCGCGCAGCGAGGTGCTGCGGATGCTGACGGTAGGCGAGGTGTGGGGCGTGTACAGTACACGCGGTGTGCCGGGAGCCGGGTGCATCCTGCTGCCCATGGATGCCGATGTGGCAGCGGCAGCTGCGCTGCGCCGATTTCTGGGCTGGAACCGCACGTCAGGCGGATATTTTTGACCCCGGCAGCCGGGCCGGACGGCCATGCCGCCGAGACCCTTGCGCCGCTGCTGGCTGCGGCTGCTGCCCGGCAGGAGTTTCTTGCCCGGCAGCGGGCACGGTGGGCCGTGGTGGAATGTGCGGCAGAAGAGCTGATCCCGCTGTATCTGCGTCAGGGGTTTGCTTTGCGGGCTATCCGCCCGCTGGACAGTCTGGCACCGTGTTTTCTGCTGCAGGCCGGGTGCCTTGCGCAGAATGTGCCGCCGGTATGGCTCCCGCTGGCCGACCGGGTGCACATTGCCATCCTGCTGGCTCGAGGCTATGCCGCGCTGGAAAGCCGCGAAAGCCCGCAGGGCACCGTGCTGGCACTGTATCCCGTATGATGTGAAAGTGAGGAAGTTGAAATGAAAGCAGTTGTTCTGGAAGATTATGCCATACAGCAGGGAGATCTGGACTGGTCGGGTGTGAAGGCGCTTGTGCCGGACATCACCCGCTATGGGCGCACCGCGCAGGAAGAGGTGGTGCCGCGCATCGGGGATGCGGAGATCGTGTTCCTGAATAAGTGCCGCATCGACGAAGCCGTTCTGGCCCAGTGCCCGAAGCTCAGGTGGGTGGGCATCATTGCCACCGGCACGGATAACCTTGATCTGAAGGCCTGCCGCCGCCATGGCGTGCCGGTAGCCAACGTGCCGGGCTATTCTACTTACAGTGTGGCACAGATGACCTTCAGCCTGCTGCTGGCCATCTGCCAGTGCGCCGACCGTTACCATCGCCTTGTGCAGGACGGCCATTGGCGCACCGAGGAGCCTGCGGCCTACGGTCTGCTGCCGCAGGTGGAACTGCTGGGCAAGACCTTTGGCATCTATGGCTACGGCAGCATTGGCCGGCAGACCGCCCGCATTGCCAAGGCCTTTGGCATGGAGGTGTTGGTGTGCACCCGCACCGTTCGGCCGGAGTACGAAGCCGACGGTGTGGAATTCGTGGATCTTGACACCCTGCTTGCCCGCAGCGATGTGCTCAGCCTGCACTGCCCGGCAACACCTGCAACACGGGGGCTGATCAACGCGGCCACCCTTGCCAAGGCAAAGCCCGGCATGATCTTGCTGAATACTGCGCGCGGTGCGCTGGTGGACGAGCAGGCCGTGGCCGATGCGCTGAAAAACGGGAAGCTTGGCTTTTACGGTGCCGATGCCTTTGGCACTGAACCGCTGCCGCAGGCAAGCCCTTTGCGCGGCCTGCCGAATGCCCTGCTGACACCGCACATCGCGTGGGCCACCAACGAAGCCCTGCAGCGGCTGATGGATATTACTGCCAACAACCTGCGCACATGGCTGGATGGCACGGGAGAGAATATTGTGAACGCATAAAAATAACGGGAACGCCGTATGGACGTTCCCGTTATTTTAGTTCAGGATACCGCTCTCTTTGATGGAATTCACCGCCTCGGCAATGCGCTCCGGCGGCAGGGTGAGGGCAAAGCGCACGTAGCCTTCGCCCAAGGGGCCGAAGCTGGAACCCGGCGTGCACAGCACACCGCTCTTTTCCACAAGGTCAAGACAGAAGTCCATGCTCTTTGCGTACTTTGCCGGGATGGGTGCCCACACGAACATGCTGCCGTGACTGTCCGGCACATTCCAGCCAATGGAACGCAGGCCGCCGCACAGAGCGTCGCGGCGCTGCTGGTACAGGCCGCACTGCGTTTTTACCATGTCCAGCGGGCCGGTCAGGGCGGCGATGGCCGCTTTCTGTACCGGCAGGAACATGCCGAAATCGATCTGACCGCGCAGCTTTTTAAAGGCGGCTACCACGTCCCTCCGGCCCACAAGAAAGCTGATGCGGGCACCGGTGACGTTGAAGCTTTTGGACAGGCTGAAGAACTCCACGCCCACATCCATGGCACCCGGCGTATTGAAGAAGCTGTTGCCCACGGCCCCGTCAAAGATAATATCGCTGTAGGCGTTATCATGGATGATGAGAATGTCATACTTTTGGCAAAGGCCACTAGCTCGGCGTACAGCTCCGGGGAGCCGACGCTGCCCACCGGGTTTGCCGGCAGGCTGACCATCATAAACTTTGCCTTGCGGGCCACATCCTCCGGGATGTCCTTCACATAAGGCAGGAAGCCGTGCTCCTTGGTCAGTGGGTAATACCACGGCTTTGCGCCGCCCAGCAGACTGCCCGCGATGAACACCGGGTAGCAGGGAGTGGGCAGCAGCACGGTGTCGCCCTCGTCGCACAGCACCATGCCGATGTGGCCCACGCCCTCCTGACTGCCCGCACAGCTGGCCACCTGATCCGGCGTGATCTCTACGCCGAAGCGGCGCTTGTAGTAGCCGCACACAGCATCCAGCAGCTCAGGCAGGTCGCGCAGGCTGTACTTCCAGTTCTGCGGGTCGGCAGCGGCATCCATCATGGCCTTGCGGATGTGCTCGGCGGGCGCAAAGTCCGGCGTGCCGACGCTCAGATTATAAATGGTGCGGCCCTGTGCTTCCAGAGCTACCTTGCGTTCGTTCAGTGCGGCGAAGATCTCGTCGCCGAACAAGTCCAGTCGTTTGGAAAATTCCATGATACAATACCCCTCAAATCCTCTTGTTTTCAACATGAACCATTTTAATAATAGAGCTATTTTAGCACGTTTTTCCAAACCGCGCAACGAAAAGGGCAGATGGGGGAGAAAGTTTCAACTTTCGGTGATGGGAAGCGAAGGATGTTTCACGGGAAGAAAACCCTCTCAGTCACGGCTGACGCCGTGCCAGCTCTCCCGAAGGGCGAGCTTTATGAGTGCAAACCATCAGATGCAAAAGAGCTCCCCCTTTCGGGGGAGCTGGCGAGCGAAGCGAGACTGAGAGGGTTTATCAATCGATCGTCGTTTTTGTCCGTCCCACGCCGATGACGGCGGTGCTGATCTTTTTCCAGCTGTTGCAGCCGCACACACCGTCCACACGCAGGCTCGTGCGCCGCTGGAAGCCTTTCAGCGCTTCCTCCGTCCGGGCACCAAAGATGCCGTCGATGCGGCTCCCGGTCTGGTAGCCCAGCGTGGAAAGCGCGTCCTGCAGAATCATCACATAGCAGCCGCGGCTTCCCCGCCTCAGGGTAGGATACCCGGCGGTGGTGCCGCTGCAGGCGGGCGTGCCGTAGCGGCGGTCCATGTGCACCCATGTGGGGGTCTGGCTCAGCGGCTCCACATAGCCCCATGCCCCGTGCCCCGGGCTGCGTTGTAGATGGCCGTGCGGGCGGTCTGGGTCAGGCTTTGGCCCACGTCAAAGGATACGCCCGCGTAGTGCTGGCTGCGGGTGCCGTGGCCGCCCTCCCAGATGCGGCGGAAGGCATACCCCACCGGGATGCCCTTGCCGTACTTGCGGCGGGTCAGGTTCCACGCTTCCATGGCCGCAATGGTGGTCCACAGGGTGGGGCTGGCGGATTTGCCACGGAATTCCCGCACCCGCAGGGTGGTGCCGGTGCTGTAGGGCATGGGGTCGTTCTCGTTCAGGTTTGCATAGGTGTATACCTTGTTCTCGTAGGCATCGTAGATCAGAAGTCGTGCCATCGCTCATTCCTCCTTGCTGCAGTGTGGGCAGCTCTGGGCCTGCAGCGCGGCCCATGTTCCACGGTCCACGGTGCCGGTCACCAGCAGCCCAGCCCGCTGTTGTGCCAGCCGGACGGCGGCAGTCTCTTCCGGGCCGAAGCAGCGGTTCTCGGTCACATAGCCCTCGGTGCAGTACAGGCAGGAACGTCCGTTCAGCCATGTCTCCACCTGCGCCACGTCCGGCCCCACGCTGCCCGCGCCGATGGCCCGGCCCGGGTAGACCGGGCCATGCCCGATGCTGCGGTCGGGGTTGGGCATTTCGGCGGCGAGCTGCAGGCTCAGCGCTTCCACAGCTGTCCATGTGTCGGCATCCGCAATGCCGGTCTCGGCAGGCCCAGCAGCTCCTGTGCGCTGCGGGTGGCGGCGGCAGTCTCGTCGGTGTACTGGTCGGAGAGGGGCGGGTTCTCCACACTGGTAAAGTAGTAGGCAATGCGCTTCAAAAGCAGGCTGTAGTAGAGCACTGCACTGCCGGAAGACCCCACTGTGAGCGGGGTACCGGGGTAGGGCAGGCGTTTCAGGGTGACCACCGGCCCGGATGTCCGCAGAGTGGACGCCTTGTCGTACAGGCTGTTCCATGTGGTACGTCCCACGATGCCATCTACAGTCAGCCTCGCAAAGCGCTGGTAGGCCCGTACGGCAGTTTCGGTGGAAGCACCGAACTGTCCGTCGATGCCAATGGCCGGGATGCTGCTCTCGTAGGCGCTCATGAGGTAGAGGTAGAACTGCAGCTCCCGCACCGCTGTGCCGGAAGAGCCTTTGCGCAGCACGCCCGGGTACTCGCCGGGGCGCAGGCTGGACGACAGCAGCTTGTTGGCGATGTCGTTGTACACCTCGTATAGCTTGTTCCATGTCGTGCGGCCCACCACACCGTCGCTGGTCAGGCCAAAGTAGGTCTGGAACCGCTTGACTGCCGCTGTGGTGGCACTGCCGAACTTGCCGTCCACCGTGATGTTGTTCAGGTTCGAGTACACCGTGCGCGCGATCTTGAGCCAGAACTGCACCAGCCGCACATTCTGTCCGCTTGCACCCTCCCGCAGGGCGGTGCCGGGGTAGGCATTGGGAGTGCCGTTGTCGGACTGGATGCTGCGGAACTGGTCGTACAGCGCGGTCCATGTGTCACGGCCCACCACGCCGTCCACGGTCAGGCCGTATTTGCGCTGGAAGGCCCGCACCGTGTTGGCCGTTCCAGTGCCGTAAACGCCGTCCACTGTTAACGATGGGATGGAAGACTCATACTGTGCCAGCGTATTCAGCCAGAACTGCAGCTGGTCCACGGCGCTGCCGGTGGAGCCGGTGCGCAGTACGGTGCCGCCCCATGTGCCGTCCGAGAGAGTGCCGCTGGACACCTCGCCCTCGCTGGTCAGCTCCGCAAGATCCTTGACCGACACATAGATATAGCTGATCTTGTACCATGCCTGTCGTCCGACTACGCCGTCGGCGGTCAGGTTGAACTGCTTCTGGAACGCCCTGACCGTGGCGGCCATCTTGGCCCCGAACACGCCGTCCACAGTCAGCAGGCCGAGGAAGGGATAGTCCTTGGTGATGCGGTTCAGCTGGCGTTGCAGGGTGAACACCGCTGTGCCGCTGTCGCCCTGCCGGATGGGCGAACCGGGGTAGCTCTGGGGGATGGACTGGATGTTCGAGGTGCGGATGATCTCGATGTCGTTGCCGTAGTAATACTTCAGGATCTGCAAGGCGTTACGGCCCTGATTGGCCAGCGTCACGGTGCCCCACTGCTTGAGACCCGGGCAGGTGACCGATTTACCGTCGCAGTATTCAGAGTAGTAGGGGTTTACGGTGCCGGTCTTGCGGATATAGGTGTTGAAGATGTCGTCGGTGATGCGCACCATCACATCGAACACCGTGCGGCCATGCACATAGTACTGGTCGTAGCTGGTGGAGTTGGTGATGTTGAAAGTGTAGCCCTTGCTGGGGTACCACTCGGTGTAGATGCGGTTGAGTGCCAGCGAGATCTGGCAGTGGATGTTGGCCCGCAGGGCCTGCTCCGGCCACGGGGAACAAAATAACCAAACCGAAAAAATAATCGTATAATCGTCTAAAATATGCCAATTTGGAACGTTCGAGAACTGATTTTTGCGCCGAATAAGTCATACTTATAATAGGCGAATTTTTGTTTATGCAGCAGGTTTAAGATGTTGGATTTATTCTGTTAAAACTCAGTCCTACTCTCTGCCGGTCACGGCATCCAAGTCAACGCCCTGCTTTTGCTGCCCGGTATTTTCCGGCAGAGAACGGCAAAGTTTTTTTACTTGAAACGGTGCGCGGATACGATATAATAAGGATGGATAGAAAAATAACATTCGAGCAGCTCTAAGGTTCTGCTGCTCGGAAAGGAGCTTACTGTTATGCGCTATACCATCAGTGAGATGGCATCTCTGCTTGGTGTCACAACCCATACTTTGCGCTACTACGAAAAAATGGGCCTGATCCACCCCGAGGTCAACGAGGATACCGGCTATCGTTACTATACAGTCACTGATACCCGGCGGTTCAACCTGTGCAGGGAACTGCGGGCGGCAGAGCTCTCGCTGGAAGAATGCCGGGAGCTGATCGGCGCACCCACGGTGGAGCAGAGCGATGCCATGTTCAACCATCAGATCGCCCAGCTGCGGCGCAGGCAGGTGCTGGACGAACTGGCCATCCGTTTTGGAACACAAGCGGGAGCAGTACCGCACACTGGAACAGAATGCTGGGCGCATCTGGGTGCAGAATTTCCGGAAATGTGGCGACTGACCTTCTCACAGGAAGAAGCAGCAGACCGGGATAAAGAATTGCAGCAGGAAAAGGCTGAATGGCTGGAATGTATGCCTGCGACCCGCTGGGTGAGCCGCCTGCCCCGGCGGGTGAGGGAGCAGTTTCGGGTGGGACGCAACGAGTACGACTACGGCCTTATGATTGAGGCCGATGCCGCTCGCAGGCTGGGGCTGAAGCGCACAAAGCATGTGGATGTGGTGTGCGGCGGAGACTATCTGACTACCATTTGGAAAAAGGATTATCGCGGGTCCTTTGGGTGGGACTCACTGGACGACCTGCATGCGGAGATCGTGCAGCGCGGGTTCCGTGCGGTGGGCGAGACCTTCAGCAGCATCGCTGCTAGCCGGGAGCAGCCTGATGGGAGCATCGTGAATTACCATCTGACGCGGACAAAATATATACATAAAATTGCAATATCACGAGAATTTGTTAGATCAGACAAATTCTTGTGATATTTTTGTCAAAACAGCCCTTGACCTTCGCGCTGCTCTAACGTGTAAGCTTTGTTTATCCAGTAACAAAGTCTGCGGACTTTGCTGCCAAACACGGATCACACGAAGAAAAGGCAAGGAGAACGATTATGAGCGAAAAGATTTCCCGTCGCAACTTCCTGCGCACTGCTACCTTGGGTGCAGCTGCCGCAGGCCTGCTGGCCGGCTGCGGCAACAGCGCAGCTTCTGGCAGCACCGCTGCCAGCACTGCTGCCGGTACCTATACCGCAGGCACCTACAGCGCCACTGCTACCGGTATCAACACCACAACGCCTGTCACTGTGACCATGACCTTCAATGCAGATACCATTACCGATGTGCAGATCGATGTGGCAAACGAAACCAAGGGTTACGGTGCCGATATCGCCGATGAGATGGTGAAGAAGATCCTGGATGCACAGTCCAGCGAGGTGGATGGCCACTCCGGCGCTACCATCACCTCCGACGCCATCAAAAAGGCTGCCGAGAGCTGCATCAATCAGGCCAAGGGCGTGGCCGTTGCCCCCACCGAGGCCAACAAAGCTGAGACCGTTGTGCCCGAAGGACTGACCACCGAGGAAGTGGAGTCCTCTGTGGTGGAGTTGGGCGACATCACCCCGGACGAGACCAAGGACTTTGACGTGGTCGTTGTGGGTGCCGGTGCAGCCGGTGTGCCCGCAGCAGGCTGGGCAGCCGAGCTGGGCGGCCATGTGGCCCTGCTGCAGAAGCAGAACATCGTGGTGAGCCAGGGCAACTGCGGCTCCGCCATCATCAAGTCCAAGTCCACCGAGGCCGGCAAGAAGATGTGGGTGCACATGACCAACGGCCTGTGCGACTGGCGCGCCGACACCAGCCTGCTGAACGCCTACGTCGAGAACTCCGAAGAGGCCCTGATGTGGTATCTGAACCGCGCCGGTCTGACCGACCAGACCGAGTACGGCGACGGCAACCTTGTGGACAGCGTGAAGGATCCCTCCAGCCTGCTGCACAACGACGAGAAGGAGATCTTTGCCTACATGTGCACCAGCCAGGACCTGACCGGTGTGTGGAAGGACCGCATGGACACCTACGACTTCGGCGATGAGCACTGCTACTTCTTTGCACCGTGGATCGGCCCCAAGCCCAAGAACGTGGGCGACGTGCTGGCCACCGTGCTGGAGAATGTGCAGGCCAAGAACTCCAATCTGGAGACCTTCTTCAACACCCCCGCCGTCAAGCTGGTGCACGCCGACGGCAAGGTGACCGGCGTCATCGCCAAGGATGAGAGCGGCAAGTACATCCAGTTCAACGCCTCCAAGGGCGTTATCCTGGCCACCGGCGACTACATGAACAACGAGGCCATGGTCAAGCGCTGGTGCCCGGACGTGGACGGCTACGACAAGAAGCAGTACCAGAAGACCGGCGACGGTCACATCATGGCCATCGACGCAGGCGCCAAGATGGAGAATCTGGGCCACACCAAGATGATGCATGACTTCGACTCCGGCCTGATGTACGAGGAACCCTTCCTGTACGTCAACATGGAGGGCAAGCGCTTCTGCAACGAGGACACCGGCTTTGTTTACATGGGCAACATCACCAAGTATCTGCCCAAGTTCAACGGTGACAACGTGGATGCCAACCACCCGGACGGCTCTCTGGGCTGGTACTGCCAGATCTACGACAGCGACTACATGAGCTACGCCAACAGCCCGTGCCGGAGCAGGTGATGACCAAGTACATCCCGGTGCCGTGGAGAACCCGCAGGGCGTGTTCACCAACCTGATCGACACCTACAAGGCTGATACCATTGAAGAACTGGCTGGTCTGCTGGGTATCCCCGCCGATGAGCTGCAAAAGACCATCGACCGCTACAACGAGCTGTGCGATCAGGGGACCGATGCGGACTTCGGCAAGAAGAGCGCCTACATGCACAAGATCGAGAAGGCTCCCTTCTGGGGCGTGCGCAAGCACATCCGCGTGTCCTCCATCGACAGCGGCGTGAACACCAACGCCAACGGCCAGGCTCTGGACGCTGACGGTAACGTCATCGACGGCCTGTACTGCGTGGGCAACGTAGGCGGTGTGTTCTACGGCGGTGCAGACTATCCGTTCCACCAGACCGGTCTGTCTCTGGGTCGTTGCTACACCTTTGGTATGCTGGCTGCAAAGCATGCTATGGGCCAGCTGTAATTTAAGAAAAAGCTGATTTTGGGGCTGTTGCAAAATAGCATCCCTTTATCGCCAAGCTGATCAATCTGAATATTTTTGTACCGCCCCTCCGAAAATATCGTTGATGCGGATAGAAAGCTGTACAGAAGGACGTTCTCAGACCGCAGCACACCTGATAAACGAATACCGCCGAGGACTCTTCCCATTGTGGAGGTGTCCTCGGCGGCTTTTTTGTATATAGGGCAGCAATTCTTGACCGTCTTTTGTGAAGGTGATGAGTTACGAGATGGAGCACAGCTTTTTCCGCAATGATCTCGATTGAAAACAACTGCACATATAAAGCAAAAGGAATATTCTTACTTGTCAATTTGCTGTAGAAAATCACCTGAGTTTGGGCAAAATTGATAAAGTGAAAAAGAAACCCGTTCCCATCTTGACACTCCGCAAAGGATATGGTATTGTAATCAAGCATAGAATAAATTTCCATTCAAGTGCTTAATTTGTTCGTGCCTTACAAAAAAGAAAATTGTACGTGAGCAGCGTCGTTGGATTGTTACCGTTTGGCGGGCTAGACCAACTCTGCATAGCACAAGCCGAAAGCGTGTTTCAGCCTTCGGTATATTTGCTGTGTCGAGGATGGTCTTTTTATTTCAACTTGAGGAGGAGAAACAATGCAATATACCGTCAAAACCGATCAACAACAATATTCTGCGCGTGGTGGACCCACGGGCTGTGAGCTGATCGTCACCGGGCGCGGTCTGGGCTTTGGCGTTAAGCCGGGCTATAAAATTGAGGCTGAAACCGTGGAGCGCAGCTACCGCATGACCAGCCCTGCCGTGCAGCAGAAGTTGGTGGAACTTCTGGAACAGATCCCCTATGAGCATCTGCTGCTTACCGACGAGCTGGTGGCAATGATCCGCAGCCGGGTGAACTACCCGCTGAACGAAAGCCTGCTCATCACGCTGGCCGACCACATCAGCTTTGCCATCCAGCGCAGCGAGCAGGGGATTCACTTTTCCAACCCGTTGATGACTTCCATTCGGGAATTCTACCCGGAAGAGTATCGCCTTGGTATGGAGTGCCTTGCCACTATCCGCCAGTACTGCCATGCAGACCTTTCGGACGACGAGGGCGGTTTCATTGCGCTGCACATCGTCAACGCAGAGCTCAACACCACCATGAGCGTGGTGAACGATGTCACCCGCTTTGTGGATGGCTGCGTGCAGGTGGTGGAATACTTTTACAACTGCCATTTTGACCGGGATGCACTGGATTTCAGCCGCTTTACAGTACATTTGCGCTTTTTTGCGCAACGCGTATTTCAAGGAAAACAGGAGCAGGAAAACGATACCCATGACGAAGTGTTCCGCGCCCTGATTGCCCGCAATTGCAGCGAACACTACAAATGCGCCTGCTGCATTGCGGAGTATGTCCGCAACACCTGGCACAAGGAGCTTTCGGACGAGGAACTGGTGTTCCTTACGATCCATCTGAAACGGATTCGGATGGGGAAGTAAGCTTTCTTGCTCCACCTTTGATTCTCCACAGGTCTTTCCTGTGTGGATATATATGCTGGATACGAACTTGAGAAAAGGAGAACTTAAGATGAAAGACAAGATCTTTGGCGTGCTGCAGCGCGTGGGACGTAGCTTTATGCTGCCCATTGCACTGCTGCCTGTAGCGGGCCTGCTGCTGGGTATCGGCAGCTCGTTCACCAACGAAACCATGCTGGCGGCCTATGGCCTGAACAGCGTCATCCATCCGGGCACCCTCATCTATACCATTCTGGACGTGATGAGCCAGACCGGCAGCGCTGTGTTCAACAATCTGGCGCTGCTGTTCGCCATGGGCGTAGCCATCGGCATGGCTCGCAAGGAAAAAGAGGTCGCGCACTGTCCGGTGCAGTGGCCTATATCATTATGAATACAGCCATTCAGGCAATGATCAATGCGGCAGGCGGCGTAGAAGCGATGCCTGCCAACTCCACCACCACCATGCTGGGTATCACAACCCTGCAAATGGGTGTGTTCGGCGGCATCGTGGTCGGTCTGGGCGTGGCGGCACTGCACAACAAATTCTATAAGATCGAGCTGCCGCAAGTGCTGGCCTTCTTTGGCGGCACACGCTTCGTGCCCATCATCAGCTCCATCGTGTATCTGGTGGTCGGCATTGCCATGTTCTATATCTGGCCGGTGGTGCAGAGCGGTATTGCTGCGCTGGGTGCACTGGTGCTGGCTTCCGGCTACGCAGGCACCTTTATTTACGGCCTGCTGGAGCGTGCGCTGATTCCCTTTGGACTGCATCATGTGTTCTATATGCCGTTCTGGCAGACCGCTGTGGGTGGCACCGCCATCATCGACGGCGTGACCGTGACCGGCGCACAGAACATCTTCTTTGCAGAGCTGGCCTCCAAGTCCACTACGGTGTTCTCGGTCAGCGCTACCCGTTTCATGGCCGGTAAGTTCCCTTTATGATGTTCGGTCTGCCCGGCGCGGCGCTGGCGATGTACCAGTGCGCCAAGCCGGAAAAAGGTGGCAGGCGACCTGCTGCTGTCTGCTGCCTTGACGGCTTTCCTCACCGGCATCACCGAGCCGCTGGAATTTACCTTTATCTTTGTGGCACTGCCCATGTACGCGGTGCACTGCGTGCTGGCCGGTCTGTCCTTCATGCTGATGCACATTCTGAATGTGGGCGTGGGCATGACCTTCTCCGGCGGTCTCATCGACCTGGTGCTGTTCGGTGTGATGCAGGGCAACGCCAAGACCCACTGGATGTGGGTGGTCGTGGTCGGTGCGGTGTACTTTGTACTGTACTACATCATTTTCCGCTTCATGATCTCCAAGTTTGACTACAAGACCCCGGGTCGCGATGATGCCGAGGAAGTCAAGCTGTACACCCGTGCGGACGTGAACGCCCGCAGCGCCGCTTCCGGCAGCACCGCCCCCGCAGGGGATGATCCGGTCAGCGCCCTGATCGTAGAAGGTCTGGGAGGTGCCAACAACCTGTCCGACGTGGACTGCTGCGCCACCCGCCTGCGCTGCACCGTCAAGGACGCTGCGCTGGTCCGGCAGGATGTGCTCAAAGCCTCCGGTGCCTCCGGCGTGATCTGCAAGGGCAATGGTGTGCAGGTGGTATACGGCCCCAAGGTGGCCGTCATCAAGGCAAAGCTGGAAGACTATCTGGAAAATGCACCTAAGACCCCGGCGGCGACCGCAGCCCCGCGCCCCGGCGGCCCCCGCAGCAAAGGATACCGTGCTGTCTGCCTGCCTGAACGGCACCGTAGTGCCGCTGGCCGATGTGAAGGATGAAGCCTTTGCCAGCGGTGCACTGGGGGACGGCATTGCCATTGAGCCCACCGATGGTGAACTGGTGGCACCTGCTGACGGTGAGATCTCCTCCACCTTTGAGACCCACCATGCCGTGGGCATGACCACGACTGACGGTGCCGAACTGCTGATGCACATCGGCATCGACACCGTCAAGCTGGGTGGCAAGCACTTTACCTACCTCGTCAACGAGGGTGACAAGGTGAAGAAAGGTCAGCCGTTGATCCGCTTTGAACTCGAAGCCATCAAGGCCGAGGGCTATCCCGTGACCACGCCGCTCATTGTCTGCAATACTGATGACTATGCCGCTGTCGCGGCTAAAGCCAGTGGTGCCGTAAAGCAGGGCGATGCGCTGCTGGAACTGAAGCACTAAGCGTTTCTCCCAAACTGTAAGGCAGGGTTGTTATAAAGGGGGCTGTTGCAAAATAGCCCCAACGAAAAAAAATGAGATAGACTTCCCCCAAAGGGGTTGCCTATCTCATTTTTTGTTGTAAGCTGAAACTGCAATGAACCAACTACAACATGAACAGTATCGCAAAGTTAATCAATCGGAATATCCTTGTTCCGACCATCCGAAAATATCTTTGATGCGGACAGAAAGCTGTGCGGAAGGACGCTCGCAGACAGCAGAACACCCGCTAAACGAATACCGCCGAGGACTCTTCCCATTTGGGAGTCGTCCTCGGCGGCTTTTTTAGTTTATAAGCCATATTGACTGGTTGAAAAGTTCTGAATTTCGCCGACTGGAAATAGACTGAAGTGACACATATCACAATCAAGTGAACCGAAAGGGGATTCGATGGAAAAACTCCTTTTATTCTGCACGAAAAATTTCGTTCGGACAACAACGAACAGCGCAAAGAACATTTTCAAAAGAAATTTGAACGATATATCGTCGATGAGCTGTCCGATACCGCTCCTTCAAAATCCTGCGCCTGATTTGGCATCCTTGAATTTGAGGGGAGAATGCAGTATGTTGCGCATGGACGATTGTGCACAAAAAGAAAGGTGCAAATCATGAAAGCAGCAATTTATTGCCGCCTGAGCAAAGAAGATGAATATAAAATTGGCGAATCGGAAAGTATTCAGAACCAGAAATCGATGCTGAACCAGTACGCCATTGAAAAAGGATTTGATATTTACCAGATTTATTCGGATGAGGATTATTCCGGCATCGACCGGAACCGTCCGGCTTTCAATTCGATGATACAAGCCGCAAGCGAACATAAATTCGATGTGGTGCTGGCCAAGACGCAATCCCGTTTCACCCGCGATATGGAACTCGTGGAAAAATACCTGCACGGAAAATTTATTGAGTGGGGCATTCGGTTCATTGCTGTCGTTGACCATGTGGACACAAACGATACTGCGAATAAAAATCTCGTCAGATCAATGGCCTGATCAACGAGTGGTATCTGGAAGACTTGTCTACCAATGTCCGCTCGGTGCTTGACCACAAGAGGAAAGAGGGTTTGTTCATCGGCTCTTTTGCGCGGTATGGGTATTGCAAAGACCCGAATGCAAAAGGAAAACTTATCATCGATCCGGAAGCTGCCGAAGTGGTAAGGCGGATTTTCTCTATGGCTCTTAGTGGAATCGGTGCGCATAAGATTGCGCGGATTCTGAATGATGAGAAAGTTCCAAGCCCAACTGCTTATAAACAGCAGCATGGCATCCATTACCATATTGCAGCGAAAAATCCCAATGCAGACCTTTGGAGTAGCCCCACGGTATACCAGATGCTGCACAATCAGCTTTATGTCGGAGATATGGTGCAGGGGCGGCATAAAAGGTGAGTTATAAGTCCGAAAAGACGATTTGGCTTCCCCAGTCGCAGTGGATCGTTGTAGAAAACACCCATGAAGCCATCATTGACCGGGGGACGTTTGAAACAGTTCAGATGATGCTGAAAGAACGTACCCGGTGGTGGAAAAGGAACGATTCATCCGCTGGCGAAAAAAGTGGTTTGCGGATGCTGTGGCGGCTACATGGAACAAACTGGCCGTCAGCCAAAGGCGGATGGGACTCAAAGACGCTATGTTCGCTGCCGGATGCACCAGCGCGCACCGGAAGTGTGTGGCAACAAGACCTGTACAGATATGAACGCATTGGAGAATGCTGTGCTGGAACGTATCCGGGCGTATGTGGCAGATTATTTTGACCCTGAAAAGTTACCCTTCCAGAACAGGATGACCCAATCCAGCAGCGAGAACATGCAAAGCGTGACGAGCTGAAACGGTTGAAAAGCGAAGTAGACCGGCGGCGCAAAGCTATGCAGGAACTGTATCTGGATAAGGTGTCTGGTCTGATTGATACCGTCCAGTTTTCTGAAATGAACCAGACTTTTCTGGAAGATGTAAAAAACGCAGAAACGCGAATCAATATTTTGGAAGCGGAATTGGAACAACAGCAGGAAGAAACCAGCGTGGTTCAGACGCAGATGCAGCGTGTGCGGGAACTGGCACAGGTTTCCCATCTGACCCGTGAACTTGCTGTACTGCTGGTTCATCGTGTCGTTGTCGGAATGAAAGACCCACTCACTGGATAGCAAAAAATCACGATTGAATGGAATTTCTAAGTGGTAGAGTAGTTTAATGGCCCCGTTGGGTTATTTTCGTCAGCCCAGGTAGGGTAGACTTCGCTGGATGCAACATTGGCGATATAATCCCGGAAGGAGACAGTCACATTGCGGGCGGATGCCGCAGGCTTGCCCAGATGCACCGTGATGTTTTTGGGAATGATGACTCTGTCCAGCACCCGGGGCACGCAGTTCTCCATGGGGTCCGGGCCGCTGCCGCCATCGCCGGTGAACAGTGAATGCTCCGGGATGACTATGGGCGGGTTTACCACGTCGCGATCCTCTTCGGTCTCGGGGATCATCTCCGGCTGGGCCAGTGTGACCTGCCCGGCAAAGATCTGCACGCCCTGAATGCGCACGGTGCGGAAGCCTGCCTTTGAGGCAGTCAGGTCCACAACGGCATAGGGTCGGATGGTGTTGTCCTCCTGCAGGGACAGCGCACAGGAGGGGGCTTCAATGGAGAGGTCGGCAGCGGTGCCGGTCTCGTCGGTGATACGCTGAGCGGTAAAGCCGTTGCCGGACACGGTGACGAGAACACCCTCGATGGGCGAGGACTGACGGGCACCGAAAGCCTGAATGCGTAGAATGCCGGTGTTTTTCATAGGCGGATGCTCCTTTGCTGTGAGAATGGAATGCTTCTCTCACAGCGTATTCCGTCCGGCACCCGGGCGTGCATGGCAATGCACACCGCAAAAAAAAGCCGCCCGAAGGCGGCAGGGGAGAAAGGTTTATTTGGCGCTGTCCTTGGCAAGGGCGGCGTCGATATTTTTTTGTAAAGCGGCAAGGTTTTCTTCCTTGTCGATGCCGCCAAGCAGGGGGCCCCACAACGTTGCCGTCCCGGTCAAAAACGTAAGTGGTGGGGAAGGCCATGATGTTCAGTGCAAACTTGCCGGCCTCACTGCCGGAGGCAAAGTAGATGTTGCGGTAGCTTGCGCCCGTTGTCTCCAGCAGTTTTGGCGGCATCAATGCCCTGCTGGTTGCCGTCCAGCGTCTCGGTGTTGATGCCGACAACCTCGCCGCCCTGTGCCTTGACCTTCTCGTTCAGGGCGTTCAGGTCGTCCAACTCCTCCACGCAGGGCTTGCAGCCGTTGAACCAGAAATTCACCACCGTAAAGGCGTTGCCCGCAAACAGGCTGTTGTCCACCGGGTTGCCCTCTAAATCGCTGCCCTCAAACTGGGGAAGGCAGTGCCCTGTGCGGCGGCACTGGAAGCGGCATCCTCTGCGGGGCAAGAGCGGCAATCTGCTCCTCGATGGCACGAATCTTTTCGGCATCTGCGGTCAGGGTCTTGTACTCCTCGTCCGAGAACTGATCTTTTGCCTTTTCCACAGCGCTGAGCAGAAAATCGCCGTAGTTCGCGCTGAGGGTGGTCTCAGTCATGTTTTTGTCCATGGAAGCGAACACCTTCTCCCACAGGGCATCGTTTGCGGAAAGGATCTCGTTTTCCTCGGCCAGCAGCTGCTCCTCGGTTTTGCTTTCTGCTGCCGCAGAGGAAGCGGCAGAAGAGGATGCAGAAGATGCAGAAGATGCAGAAGATGCGCCCTGCCCGCAGGCGGCAAGGCTGAAAGCCAGCACAAGGCTGAGAAAAAGTGCGGCGATACGATGGATCTTCATGGTTTTACTCCTTTGTTGTTTCGGTGTTTGATTGGTCTCCCCAGCCCGAACTTGTACTGGATGGCGTCCGTGGGGCAGGCTTTCATACACATCCCACAGCGGATACATTCGGCGTGGTTGGGGTCTTGGTAATGTCTACGTCCATCTTGCAAGCCTTTGCACGCAGGAGACGCATTTGTGGGTGTCTACGCGCATCTGGAACAGCGAGACCTTGTTCAGCAGCGCATAAAACGCGCCCAGCGGGCACAGCCACTTGCAGAAGGGGCGGTAGAACACCACGCTGCCCATAATGACTGCCAGCAGAATGCAGGCTTTCCATGTGAACAGCTTGCCCAGCGCGGCGCGGATGCCCGCATTGGTCAGGGAGAGGGAATGGCCCCCTCCAGCCCGCCCTGCGGGCAGACATATTTGCAGAAGAAGGGGTCGCCCATGCCCAGCTCGTTGACCGCCAGCAATGGCAGCAGCACCACCATGACCAGCAGCACCGCATACTTTAAATAGCGCAGCGGCTTTAGCTTTTTGGTGGAAAGCTTGGGGGAGGGGATCTTGTGCAAAAGCTCCTGAAACCACCCGAACGGGCAGAGGAAACCGCAGATGAACCGTCCCAGCAGCACCCCGAAAAGGATGAGAATGCCGGTAATGTAGTAGGAAAAGCGGAACTTGGAAGAGCCCACTACCGCCTGAAACGCCCCCACCGGGCAGGCACCGGCAGCGCCCGGGCAGGAATAGCAGTTCAGCCCCGGGACGCAGACGTATTTTCCACCGCCCTGATACAGCGCTCCTTTTGCAAAATTGGGTAGGTGGAGATTGGTCAGCAGGGTAGCCCCGGCTTGTATAAAGCCCCGGAAGCGGGCAAGGGAAAGCTTTTTCTTTTCTTACCCAATGCCCACACACTCCATACACAGCCGGATGGCTTTTGAAAATACGGTGTCTGCCTCGCCCCGCCATACGCCGAACAGCAGCATCAGTACCCCGGCAGCAAGCAAAAGCAGCTGCGCCTGTTTTTTTGTCATGAACATCATAGCCTCCTGTTGTTTGATGGCACCAGTATACACCATTCCGGGATAAAATCTCTGCTAAGAAAATCTTAACACGAATCTTAACACCGTCTGCTATAATCTGTTATAATGAAGAAAAACGCAATTTTATGGGAAGGTGGAAAACAAAGATGCGCCTTTTGGTGGTAGAGGACGAGCACTCCCTGCGGGAGGACATTGCCGGAAGCTGCGGCTGTCCGGGTACGAGGTGGACGCCTGTGCAGACGGCGAAGCCGCATTGGAAGCACTGGCAGCAGAGCGGTACGACCTTGTACTGCTGGACCTCAACCTGCCCAAGGTGGACGGAATGCAGGTGCTGCGCACCCTGCGCCGGCACGACCTTGAGACCTGTGTGCTGATCTTATCAGCGCGCAGTGAAATTTCAGATAAGGTGGAGGGGCTGGATGCCGGGGCGAACGATTATCTTTCCAAGCCATTCCATCTTGCAGAATTGGAAGCCCGGGTGCGCAGCCTGACCCGGCGCAAGTTCATTCAGCAAGACGTCTGTCTGTGCTGCGGACGGCTGAGCTTCAACACCCGTAGCCGCGTTGCTGCTGTGGACGGTCAGACCCTTGCTTTGACGCGGAAGGAGAGCGGCGTACTGGAATATCTGCTGCTGCATCAGGGACGCCCGGTCAGTCAGGAAGAACTCATCGAGCACGTCTGGGATGGCAGTGTAGACAGCTTCAGCAACTCCATCCGGGTGCATATCTCTGCCCTGCGCAAAAAGCTGCGGGCGGCGCTGGGCTACGACCCCATCCGCAACCGCATCGGGGAAGGCTACGAGATCGGAGGCGAGGTACAATGAAACATTTGTCCCTGCAATGGCGCATCACCCTGCTGACCGCGCTGCTCATCGCCTGCGCCTGCGTGTGCATGAACCTGCTTTTATACCGCACCGGCGTTACCGGCATGGATGCCCTCAACGGCTTTATGATGCAGTACCAGCCCGGCAGTGCGGATCCGTTGACCATCGAGATCCCGCAGGAGGAAATGTCCAGTCTGCTGGCGCATTTTTCGCAGGAAGTCTACGATGCAAAGGTGGTCTTTGGCCGCAAGGGCTGGTGCATCACCGTCGTGGTCACCATCGTCAGCGCTGCCATTGCTTATTTTGTCAGCGGCAGAGCGCTGAAACCGTTACAGCAGCTTGCGCAGCAGGCGCAGCAGGTCGATCAGGACAGCATCGCCACCACCCGTCTGGACGAAAACACTGTGCAGGAATTCGGGCAGTTGAGCCGGTCGGTGAACCGGATGCTGGATGGTCTGGCGCAGTCCTTTGAGTTGCAGCGGCAGTTTGCGGGCAATGCCGCCCACGAGCTGCGCACCCCGCTGGCTATTTTGCAGACGAAGCTGGAACTGTTTGCAGAGGAGCACCCGGCCATGGACGCCGAAACTGCCGGGCTGATCCGCTCTCTGCGGGAGCAGCTGGACCGCCTGACCGCTCTTGTGCGCACTTTATTAGAGATGAGCAATCTGCAATCAGTCTCCCGCACCGACCAGATCGCCCTTGCGCCGCTGGTGGAGGAGATCCTGACCGACCTGACCCCCCTTGCCCAGAAAAACAATATCTCTTTGCAGCAGGACTGCGAGGAACTTGGCATGGTGGGCAGCGATGCGCTGATCTACCGGCTGGTGTTCAATCTGGTGGAAAACGGCATCAAGTATAACCGCCCCGGCGGTGCGGTGCGCGTCACCCTGCAACAGGAAAAGCAGACCGCTGTACTGCGCGTTGCAGATACCGGCCCGGGTATCCCCGCAGACTGCCGGGAGAGCATCTTCCAGCCCTTTTTCCGGGTGGATAAGTCCCGCAGCCGGGAGATGGGCGGCGTTGGGCTTGGCCTTGCCCTTGTGCGGGAGATCGCCGTGCTGCATGGCGGCAGTGTGACCGTGGAACGCAGCAGCGAAAACGGCACTACCTTTGCAGTCACCCTGCCGCTGGCACAGCCCTGCTGAAACTGGGCGGGACTTTATTTTTGGCACACGGGGGAGTATACTGCAAGCAGAAGACCCCGGAAAATAAGAAGGACAAAGGAGATACTGAAAATGCAGGCAACCATTCACAACGAATTTTTGACCTTGACCGTGGACACCCACGGTGCAGAGGCTGTCAGCCTGAAGAACGCCGCAGGCGAAGAGCTGCTTTGGCAGGCCGACCCGGCTGTGTGGAAGCGACACGCTCCCATTCTGTTCCCGTGGACGGGCAAGCTGCCCGGCGGTACCTTTGAGGTGGACGGCAAAACGTACAAGGGCGGTCAGCACGGTTTTGCCCGCGACATGGAGCACACCCTGCTCAAGGCCGAGGGCGATACCATCCAGTTGGAGCTGCGCTCGGATGATGCCATCAAAGCCGAACGCTTCCCCTTCGATTTTGTGCTCACCAGCACCTTCCGTCTGGACGGCAAGACCGTGCACCATACGCTGACGGTGCGCAACCCCGGCACCGAAGAGCTGCGCTTTGGCATCGGCTATCACCCGGCGTTCAACATCCCCTTTGATGCACAGCACACCACCACGGATTACGAGTTCCGGTTCGACCAGTCGGAAAGCCCGGTCATTCTGGATGCCCGTCCGAACGGCCTGCTGTCTGGCAAGTGCTATTATCAGTGGAAGAACCAGCAGGCCATCCAGCTGACGGATGATTTGTTCGCAAACGACAGCTTCTGCATGGCGGGCCTGCGCACCAAGACCATTGGCATCTATGAGAAGGGCACCGGCCGCAAGATCACCTGCAATGTGGAAGGCTACCCCTACGCGCTCATCTGGTCGGCCCCTGCAAAGCCGGTGCGGTTTGTGTGCATTGAGCCGTGGCACAGTCTGCCCGCCGCCGAGACTGACCCGCAGCAGTGGAGCCAGCGTGCCGCTGCCGCCTGCCTTGCCCCGGGTGAAAGCTGGGAGACCACCCTGAGCACCACGTTTGAACGATAAAAAAGCACGCAGAAACGAAGCTGCGTGCACTTGACAGAACCTTTGAAAATGAGTATACTGTAAACAGAAAAGGCACTGCGACAAGCGGTCAGCCTTTTTGATGAACAGTCTTAAAAACTAAGAACCGTCACCGGCCAGGGTGGCGGTTCTCGCTTTTTACCTTGATAGTAAATACCAATCCGAAGATATGGAATGTCAAAGTAATTGGCATGAGCTTCACCTCCTTTCGGAAGTGGGGCCGAACCGCCTGCCGTTGTATGCAGTGCCTTGCCGCCTGAAAGCGACAAATTCATAATAACACAAAATTGTCAAAATACAAGAAAAACGGAGCACCGAAGTGTTCCGTTTTTTCTTGTATTGTCAGTAAAGGAAAGCTTAGTACGCCACGCCCCAGTAGACCATGGCCTTGGCGGGCTTGCCGCAGCAGGGGCATACATCGCTCAGGTGTTCCTGCTCAAACGGCATGCAGCGGCTGGACAGGCCGACTTCTTCCTTCATCTTCATCTCGCAGGCAAGGTCGCCGCACCACATGGTCTTGATGTAGCCGGTGTTTGCCTTGGCCAGCTCCTTCACCTCGTCCATGGTGGTGGCGCCCAGGTGCGCTTCTCGCGGTTGGCAAGAGCACGCTCGTACAGGTCCTTGCGCAGGGCCTCCAGCTGTGCGGGGATCGCAGTCTCCAGCTCGTCCAGAGAGACGAAGACTTTTTCGCGGGTATCGCGGCGCACCAGCACGCACTGGTTCTTTTCCAGATCCTTGGGGCCGATCTCCAGACGCAGGGGCACGCCCTTCATCTCCCACTGGGAGAACTTCCAGCCCGGTGCGTTGTCGCTGTCGTCCAGCTTCACGCGGGCATACTTGCTGATCTTCTCGGCCAGCTCGGCAGGCCTTCTCGGAAACGCCGGGCTTGTGGGCTGCGATGGGCACTACGACCACCTGAATGGGGGCCACTGCCGGGGGCAGGATCAGGCCGTCGTCGTCGCCGTGGGTCATGATGATAGCGCCCACCAGACGGGTGGAAACGCCCCAGCTGGTCTGGAACGGATGATGCAGCTGGTTGTCGCGGCCGGTAAAGGTCACGTCATAAGCCTTGCTGAACTTATCGCCAAAGTAGTGGCTGGTGCCGCTCTGCAGGGCCTTGCCGTCCTTCATCATGGCCTCGATGGTGTAGGTAGCCTCTGCACCGGCAAACTTTTCCTTGTCGGTCTTGCGGCCTTTCACCACGGGGATGGCCAGATCCTGCTCGCAGACATCTGCGTAGCAGTTCAGCTGCTGCTGGGTCTCAGCCTCAGCCTCGGCGGCAGTCTCGTGGATGGTGTGGCCTTCCTGCCACCAGAACTCGCGGCTGCGCAGGAAGGGGCGGGTGGTCTTTTCCCAGCGGACAACGCTGCACCACTGGTTGTACTGCATGGGAAGGTCACGGTAGGAGTGCAGCACGCGGGACCAGTGGTCGCAGAACATGGTCTCACTGGTGGGACGCACGGCCAGACGCTCTTCCAGCTTGTCGGAACCGCCCATCGTGACCCACGCCACCTCCGGCGCGAAGCCATTGACCAGTTCGCCTTCCTTCTGCAGCAGGCTTTCCGGGATCAGCACGGGCATTGCCACGTTCTCATGGCCGGTGGCCTTGAAGCGGGCATCCATGTCCTTCTGGATCAGCTCCCAGATGGCCTGACCGTAGGGGCGCAGGATGATGAAACCCTTCACGCTGGAGTACTCCACCAGCTCTGCCTTCACGCAGATATCGGTGTACCACTGTGCGAAGTTCTCTTCCTGGCTGGTGATCGCCTGTACGAGCTTCTTTGAATCTTTTGCCATTTTTGCTTTTTCCTCCTAAGGCCGTGCGCCAAACGGCTTGCGTTCCGCACGAACCATATTAAAAGCCCCGTCCATGCAGTGCGGCCGGGTGCCGCACCAGAAGGCAGGGCTTTTTGACTGAATCAGTTCTGCGCGTGGCTGTCCACAAAGTTTACCACATCGCCCACGGTGCGCAGGGACTCGATGGCATCGTCCGGCACCTCAATGCCAAACTCATCCTCCAGCGTCATCACCATATCCACGATATCCAGACTGTCGGCCTCAAAATCGCTCATGATGTCACTGTCCATCGTGATCTTTGCCGGGTCAACATCCAGCTGCTCCGCCAGCAATGCACGGATTTTTTCAAAAGTATCCATTCCTGTGGTCTCCTTTTTGCAGTTGTTTTGCCTGTCCTGTACACCGGTGCCGTGCGTGCGGCTGCCGTGACGGATGCACCCGCAGATGCTGCGCGGCCCCGGACTGTACAAAACTCTCTTTTTATATCCCATGCCATGCGTATTGTCAAGCCCTGTTTTCCATTCTGACAGATTCCTTTGCGAAAAATTGCCGGAAAGGTGCATTTTCGCTTGACAGGAGCGCCCCGGTTTCTTATCATTATAGAGTAGCGAGTTTATAGGGACTGACCACAAGTCCCATGAAGGAGTTTTGAGCATGAAGCTTTCATTTACCAAAATGCAGGGCTGCGCTAACGATTATATCTATCTGGACTGCCGCAAAAGCGGTGTGCCGGAGAACATTGCAGCCCTTTCCGAAAAATTGTCCCGGCGGCATTTTTCCATTGGTGCGGACGGCATCATCTGCATCTGTGCTGCGCAGACGGCGGGTGCGGACGGCATGATGCGCATCTTCAACGCAGACGGCAGCGAGGGCAGAATGTGTGGCAACGGCATCCGCTGCGTGGCTGAATGGCTGTACACCCACGGCATTGCCAAAGCGACCCTTGCCATTGATACCCTCAGCGGCCTGAAGACCGTCACCCACAAGGGTGCGGGCCTGTGGCAGGTGGAGATGGGCGCTTACAGTGCCATGCCTGCCAGCCTGCCTGCTGTGAACATGGGCGAAGAACCGCTTGTGGACAAAGAACTGACTGTGGACGGCAAAACGTGGCATGTGACCTGCATCAGTGTGGGCAACCCCCACTGTGTGACTGTGGTGGAGGATGTGGACAGCCTGAAGCTGGAAGAGATCGGCCCGGCCTTTGAGCACCACGCAAACTTCCCGGAGCGCATCAATACCGAGTTCGTGCAGGTGGTGGATGCCACCCATCTGAAGATGCGGGTGTGGGAGCGCGGCAGCGGCGAGACATGGGCCTGCGGCACCGGCACCTGTGCCACCGTGGCGGCCCTGACCGAGCTTGGCATCTGCCCGGCAGGCGAGGACATCCATGTGCAGCTGCGCGGCGGTGTGCTGACCATCCGGGTATTGCCCGGCAGACAGCTGCTGATGACCGGCGCCGCCGAGACCGTGTGCGAAGGCACGACAGAAGTGTAAGGAAAACGAGAAACCCTCTCAGTCGCCTGACGGCGACAGCTCTCCCGAAGGGCGAGCTTTTCCACATCAAGAGGAAAAGTTTTTCTTCACAACAAAAAAGCTCCCCCACTCGGGGGAGCTGGCATCGAGCAGACGCGAGATGACTGAGAGGGTCATACCAAAACAGAAGCGAGGGAAAGTACTATGAAGATGAACAAGCATTACAACGAGCTGAAGGCAAGCTACCTGTTTGTGGATATTGCCCACAAGGTGGCCGCTTATCAGGAGGCACACCCGGAGAAGGAGATCATTCGTCTGGGCATTGGCGATGTGACCCAGCCGCTGGCAAAGTGCGTGGTCAAGGCCATGCACGATGCAGCCGATGAGATGGGCACCAAGGAAGGCTTCCACGGCTATGGCCCGGAGCAGGGCTATCCCCTTCCTTAAGCAGGCCATTCAGGGCTACTACGCAGGCCGCGGCACCCAGCTGGCAGAGGATGAAATTTTCATCTCTGATGGTGCAAAGAGCGATCTGGCCAACGTACTGGGCCTGTTCGATGTGGACAACACCGTGCTGGTGCCGGACCCCGTTTATCCCACCTACGTGGACGATAACGTGACCGATGGCCGCAAGATCATCTACAGCCGCACCAGTCAGGAGAACGGCTTCCTGGGAATGCCGGATGAGAATGTGAAGGCTGACATCATCTATATCTGCAGCCCCAATAACCCCACCGGTGCCGCCTACACCCGCGACCAGCTCAAGGCATGGGTGGACTACGCCCGTAAGAACGATGCCATCATCCTGTACGATGCTGCATACGAGTGCTTCATCTCCGACGAGAACCTCGCCCGCAGCATCTTCGAGATCGAGGGTGCACGCGGAGTGTGCCATTGAAATCTGCTCCTTCTCCAAGATCGCAGGCTTCACCGGCACCCGCTGCGGCTACACCGTGGTGCCCAAGGAGCTGGAGCGGGAGGGCATGAACATGAATAAGCTGTGGCTGCGCCGCCAGACCACCAAGTTCAACGGTGTGCCTTACGTGGTGCAGCGCGCCGCCGCTGCGGTGTTCACCGAGAGCGGCATGGCCGAAATCCAGCAGAATTTGGACTACTACCGCAAGAATGCCAAGGTCATCGCGGACGCACTGGATGAGTGCGGCGTGTGGTACTGCGGCGGCAAGAACAGCCCCTACATCTGGCTGCGCTGCCCCGGTAACATGAAGAGCTGGGAGTTCTTCGACTGGCTGCTGGAAAACTGCGGCGTGGTCGGTACCCCGGGCGTGGGCTTCGGCGAGTGCGGCGAGGGCTACTTCCGCCTGACCGCTTTCGGTGATGCCGAAAAGACCAAGATGGCCGCCGAGCGCATTAAGACCGCCATCAAGGCACTGTAAAACCTAAAAATGCACCTGCTGTCCGTTTTGGACGGCGGGTGTATTTTTTTGCGCATTCTCTTGACAAATCCGTATTTACTGTATATACTGTGCATATACAGATAAAACACAAAAGCCAAAGGAGCAGCCGATGGAACTGTTTATCAACAACAAAAGCGGCGCGCCTATCTATGACCAGATCTACAACCAGATCAAGCAGCAGATCATCAGCGGGGCTTTGCAGCCGGATGAGGCCATGCCCTCCATCCGGGGGCTGGCACGGGATCTGCGCATCAGCGTCATTACCATAAAGCGTGCCTACGATGAACTGGAAAAAGAGGGCTTCCTTTACGCAGTACCGGCAAAGGGCTTTTTTGTAGCCCCTAAAAACACCGAGCTGCTGCGGGAAGAGAACCTGAAAAAAATTGAAGCGCACCTTACCGAAGCTGTGAAGCTGTCCGCATCCTGCGGGCTGAGCAGGGAAGAGCTGCGGGAGATGCTGGAACTGCTGTGGGAGGGCTGAACATGAACGCACTGGAACTGCGGGGACTTACAAAGCACTATAAGGACTTTACCCTCGGACCGCTGGATCTGACACTGCCCGGCGGCACCATCTGCGGCCTGATCGGCGAGAACGGCGCAGGCAAAAGCACCACCATCAAATTGATTCTGGACATGCTGCAGAGGGACGGCGGTACCGTGACCATTTTGGACAGGGACAACCGCACCGACCTTGTACACACCAAGGAAGAAATCGGTGTGGTGCTGGGCAGCGATGGCATTCCCCTGTGCCTGAACGCTGTGGAGGTGGGCAAGGTGATGGCGGGCATCTACCGCAACTGGGACGCTGGTGACTACACGGCGTTTTGCCGGAAATTTGACCTGCCGCCGGACAAAAAGTATAAGGATTACTCCGCTGGAATGCAGAGGAAGCTGTGCATTGCGGTGGCGCTTTCCCACCACGCAAAGCTGCTGCTGCTGGATGAAGCCACCAATGGGCTGGACCCGGTGGTGCGGGATGAAGTGGTGGATATCCTGCTGGATTTTGCCCGGGACGAAGAACGCTCCATCCTCATTTCCTCCCACATTGTCAGCGACCTGGAAAAGCTGTGCGATACCATCGCCTTCCTGCACAAGGGCAGGCTGCTGCTCTGTGAGGAAAAGGACGCCCTGCGAGGGGAATACGCCTTGTGGCACGGCACGGCGGCGCAGCTGGCGGCACTGGATGTACGGGTGTACGGCAAGCGGGTCACCCCCTACGGGGCAGAGGCGCTTGTGCGCCGGGACGCAATGCCCGCCGGAGCAGAGCTTGCCCCGGTAAGCATTGAGGAATTGTTTGTGTTGATGGTGAAAGGAGTGTGCAGAATGAAAGGCTTGCTGCTAAAGGATGCTTATCAGATATGGCACTATGCCAAAGGTGTCATTGTGGCCACCGTGGTCATGATGGGCGCAGGCGTGGTTACCATCATGAATGGGGTCAATTTCTTTATTGTATATGCGGGCTTTCTGATGGGCATGATGCCCATGACCCTGCTGGCCTATGATCAGGCCAGCAAATTCAGCGAATACAGTGCCGCGCTTCCGGTCACAAAAGAGCAGCTGGTGGGCAGCAAATACATCGTTGGTCTGTGCGGGCTGGTGCTGGCGGAACTCTTCGCCGCCGCAGCCCTTGGCGTGGCAAGCCTGCACTGGACAGCTGTGGACCATGCGCTTGTGGTTTCCACGCTGGTGCAGGTAGGCATGACAACGCTGCTGAACAGTGCCGTTCTGCTGCCGTTGAATTACCGTTTTGGCTACGAAAAGGCAAAATATGCGTTTTATTTTATGGTCGGCCTGGTTGCGGCTCTGATGGGGTTTGGCGTGTCCGCCAATGAGGACGGCCTGGCCCGGAACCTTCTGCCGCAGGGCGTTCCGCCACTGGCTCTGCTGGGCATTGTACTGATCGTTCTGGGGCTGTACTCCCTCTCTTGGCGGCTGTCCGTTGCCTGGTACGGAAAGGCAGAGCAGTAAGATGAAGAAAAGTCAGATCGCGGGTATCCTGTTCGGCGTTGCTATGGGCGTTTTGTTCAGCGTGTCGATGGGGACAGTGGGTTTTGTGCTGGGCGCCAGCTTTGCAATTCTGGGCATGGTGATGTTTAAAGGGCTGGATGACCCACAGGATAAAAAGTAAGTTGTAAAAAATGCGCCGCCCCTGCCGGGAAATCTTCTCCGGCAAGGGCGGCGCTGTATTTATTTTTCGGGCTTTTCGGCGTTTTTCTGTGCGGATTCCAGCTCCTCCACCCGCTTTTGCAGGGCGGTGATCTTGTCGTCCATTTTCAGGAACGTCCACACCAGAACAGCCAGCACCACCGCAGGCGGAACCACCATCCACAGGGACTGCTGGCACCAGAGCAGCAACGAATAGCCGCCGAACACGGTAAAGAGGAACACGGCAAACAGGCTTGCAGCCAGTACAGCAAAAAATCCCATATAAATGCCCTCTTTCGGCTTATTCCTCGGTCTCGTCCTCTTCGTCCGGGTCCAGCTCGATGCTGAACACGGCTTTCTTCAGTTTGCCGCAGCCCTGCGCCTTCAGGCCGGATTTATAGGGTTCTCCGGCCAGATACAGGGCAAAACGCCCCTCGCACAGCATTCCGGCAATGCTGGTGCCTGCGGTACCCACGGTGGTGTCGGTGGCTTCGTCGGTGGGCTTTGTGGGGGTCAGCTCTGCAAGGCTCACCTCAAACAGCTCGCTGCCGTCCAGATCGGTCTCCAGCGTGATGTGGTTGTCGTGGCGCTGGAACAGCGCTTTATCGGAAGTCAGCGGTGTGACGGTGCTCACAGTGACCACAGCCTTTTCGCCGTCGATGCGGGTGCGTCCGGCGGGCAGGGTGGTGATGTCCCGCGCCATGATATACTCAATGACGGTGTCGAGGTTGTCGCTCACGCCCAGATAGTTGGGCAGGTTGTTCAGGGTATCGTAGATCATAGTGGTGTTCCTCCACAAGCGGCCTCACCCTCTCCGTCACGTTCCGTGACACCTCTCCCGAAAGGGAGAGGCTTTGGCAAAACCGGAGACTTTATCATTCTGCCAAGGGCTCCCACTTTGGGGGAGCTGTCGAACGAAGTGAGACTGAGAGGGCGAGGAAGCTGTCCTTTATAAAATTCTTTATTCTGCGTCCTTCGGGTCGGTCATCAGCTCTTTGATGCTGGGCACCACACCGCCCAGATTCTGAAGCTCCGAAGGAATGATGATCTTGGTTGCCTTGCCGTTGGCCACCTTGGCCAGAGCTTCCAGACTGCGGATGGCCAGAACCTTATCGCTGGGCATGGCCTCGTTCAACAGGCGGATGGCGTCGGCGTTGGCCTTCTGCACGGCCAGAATGGCCTGTGCTTCGCCCTCGGCTTCCAGAATGCGCTGCTGCTTCACAGCATCCGCGCGCAGGATGGCGGCTTCCTTTTCGCCCTCAGCGGCGGTAATGGAGGCCTGCTTTTCACCGTCGGCTTTCAGGATGACGGCGCGCTTCTCGCGCTCAGCCTTCATCTGTTTCTCCATGGCTTCCTGAATTTCACGCGGCGGGATGATGTTCTTCACTTCCACGCGGTTCACCTTGATGCCCCACTTGTCGGTGGCTTCGTCCAGGATGGCGGTGATCTTGCCGTTGATGACATCGCGGCTGGTCAGGGTGTGGTCCAGCTCCATTTCGCCGATGATGTTGCGCAGGGTGGTGGCAGACAGGCTTTCGATTGCCGCAATGGGCTGGTTGACACCGTAGGTGTAGAGCTTGGCATCCATCACCTGAAAGAACACCACGGTATCGATCTGCATGGTAACGTTATCGCGGGTGATGACCGGCTGAGGGGGAAAGTCTGCCACCTGCTCTTTCAGGCTCACCTTTTTGGCGATGCGCTCGATGAAGGGAATCTTAATGTGCAGGCCTGCCGACCATGTGTCGGAGTAGCTGCCCAGCCGCTCAACGACATACACCTTGGACTGGGGCACGATGACGATATTGGTGATGATCACCAGCAGGACGACAAAGACCAGCGCGAGGATCAGAAAAAACATGACCATAGTGGTTCTCCTTTTTCAGATGGGTGCAACGTTTCAGCGCAGAACGCAGATCACGCTCTGCGGCTTTCGGTCAATACGGGCTCCACGATGAGCAGGGTGCTGTGCAGTTCGGTCACACGGCAGCGCTGCCCGGGGTGAGAATGTCGCCGGGAGTGGCGCAGCGGGCATTCCAGTCCACGCCGTCCAGTCGCACACGGCCCGGCAGGTCGGCGGTGACGGTGGTCAGCACGGTGGCCTCCCGGCCAAGGTTTCGGTCGCCATTGGTGGGGGTGATTTTCTGGCGCAGCTTTGCAGCCAGCGGCCGGAACGCCAGCAGGCACAGAATGCTTACCACGATGAACACCAGGGCCTGCGCCCGGAACGAATCCGTGAACAGGCAGGTGAGCAGGGCGGCAGCTGCGCCGACGGCGAACCAGACGGAGGTCATGCTGAAGGTGGAAGCCTCCAACAGTAAAAAGCCCACCACGGCAGCCAGCCAAAGAAATGGAACAGGATTCATGGTTCTCCCTCCTTATGGCCCTATTATAGAGTATCACCACCGGGTGGAAGGTCAAGCGTTTTTTACTGGAACGTTGCGTAGAAAACGAAATAAAGAACAAAAACTCCCTCAGTCACGGCTTTGCCGTGCCAGCTCCCTCAGAGAGGGAGCCTTTTGCGTAACCGGGAAGGTGAATTAGCCTCCCTCTTTGAGGGAGGTGGCATCGCGTCAGCGATGACGGAAGGAGTGAAAAAGCCGCTGCACAAAATATGTGCAACGGCTTTTCTCAAATCAGGTGATATCGTAATAGCTGTGGTTCGGATTGTGGCCGTTCTCCTCCACCACGATGGTAAAGCCCATGGGGTTCACCTCCGTGTGCTTGCCGGAAGCCAGCGGCTCCACGATGATGTGCTCCGAGCGGTTCACGATGACCTCGGCAGTTTCCGCTTCGCCTACGCGCTGGTAGTGCAGGATGCCGTCCTGCGCCCGGAGCACCCGCAGCTCACCGGTGCGGAAGGCCTCGCAGGTGTGGCGCAGCTGCGCCAGCTGGGCAAGCACCGGCTTCAGGCGCTTTTCGTGGCTGTCCCAGCAGAAGAAGGCACGGTTGAAGGGGTCGCGGTAGCCCTGCATCCCGATCTCGTCGCCGTAGTACAGGCAGGGCACGCCGGGCAGCGTGTAGATGATGGCATAGGCCATGCGCAGGCGCAGCATCCCTTCCTCGTAGGCTTCGCCGACCACACAGCGGCCGCTCTGCCACTCGCGGCCACGGCCGTTGGCGGGCTCGTCCGCAATCACGGTGAGGGCGCGTTCGGTGTCGTGGGTGGAGAGAAAGTTCAGCGCAGTGTCCATGGCAGGGGCGGGGTAGTGCTCACAGATGGACAGAATTTCGCCCATGGCCTGCTCGGCGGGCTTACCCTTTACAAAGTCCAGCACAGCGTTCTTGAAGGGGTAATTCATCACGCTGTCCAGCCCCTTGCCCAGCAGATAGGTGCGGCGCTGGCCAAAGCCGTATTTGGTGGTGGCGTCCTCCCACACCTCGCCCAGCAGGAACTTCTCCGGGCTGACCCGCTTGACAGCGGCGCGGATCTTTTCAATAAAGTCGTCCGGCAGCTCGTCGGCCACATCCAGACGGAAGCCTGCGGCACCGCGCCGCAGCCATGTGTCAATGACACCGCCCTCGCCGGTGATGAACTCCACAAAGGAGGGGTCTCTTCGTTGACCTCCGGCAGGGTCTTGAACCCCCACCAGCTGCGGTAGCCGCCCTTATACTTGGGGTCAAAATCGTACCAGCTGCGGTAGGGGGAGTTGGGGTCGCGGTAAGCGCCGCCATCCCCATAGCGGCCTTCGCGGTTGAAATAGCGGCTGTCGGAACCGGTGTGGCTGAACACACCGTCCAGCACGATGCCAATGCCGTACTTGGCGGCCTCGCGGCAGAGCACCTCGAACTCCTCGTTGGTGCCCAGCAAAGGGTCCACGTTCAGATAGTCGGCGGTATTGTACCGGTGGTTGGAGTGCGCCTCAAAGATGGGGTTGAGGTAAAGGTAGTCCACCCCCATCTCCCGCAGATAGGGCAGCTTGATGCGGATGCCTTCCAAGTCGCCGCCGAAATAGTCCTCGTTCAGGTGGCCGCCGGTCTCGTTGGGCTGCCAGAAGGGTTCGGCGTGTTTGTCGGCCTGATACAGCCGGTCCGGGAAAGGCATGGGCTTGTTCTCAATGCCTTCGCAGAACCGGTCCGGGAAGATCTGATAGAACACCTTGCCCTTGATGCACTCCGGGGTCTGGAAACCGGCATCGTAGACGGTGATCTGCCACTGTTCGCCGTCCTGCCAGCTCACAACGCCGCAGTTGTCCGGTCCACGGTAGATACGGCGAAAATCGGTGTAGAGGTCGAAGTAGTAGAAGTACAGGCCCGGGTCGTTCAGCGGCAGCTCCACGGAAAAGTGGTTCTGCTGGGGGGTCTGGCCGTCGAACTTCATGCGGTAGTGCACCGGCACGTCGTATTTTCCCTCCTTCTGGAGCACCAGATGAGGATCGACATAGCCCAGCTCTTCCGGGATGCACAGGGTCAAACGTACGGTCTGACCGGCCCGCAGCGCGCCAAAGGGCTGCTTGAAATAGGGGTCGTAGCTATTGAACAGACAAGACAAAGCAGGGTCGTCCTTTCTCAAAAAAGCCCCGGCGGGCCAAACGCCGCCGGGGCAGATGGATTTTTTAAGGGAAAATTACTTGCCCATGGGCACCGGGGAAGCGTACCAGATGTCGTGTGCGTAATCCAGCACAGAGCGGTCGGCGCTGAAGATGCCGCTGTTGGCAATGTTCTTCAGGCTCATGTGTGCCCACTTCTCACGGTCGGCATACAGCTTCTGCAGGTCGGCCTGTGCGCGGCGGTAATCCTTGAAGTCGGCCATGACCATATACGGGTCGCTACTGCGCAGGTTCTCGGTCACTTCGTGGAAGTTCTCGCCGTTCCAGCCGCGCTCCAGGAAGTTCAGAGCGTTGTTGGCAACATCGTCGCCCATGATGAAAGCGTTGGGATGGTAGCCCACCTGCTTGAGGTTGTTCACCTCGGGGGTCAGCATACCGAAGATCAGCTCGTTCTCCTTGCCGGCAGCGTCTGCGATCTCCACGTTTGCGCCGTCCAGAGTGCCCAGAGTGATAGCACCGTTCAGCATGAACTTCATGTTGCCAGTACCGGAAGCCTCGGTGCCGGCCAGGGAGAGATCTGCTCAGAGACCTCGGCGGCGGGCATCAGGTGCTCGCTCAGAGAGACGCAGTACTCCTCCAGGTAGACCACCCGCAGCTTGTCGCGCACAGCGGGGTCGTTGTTGATGAGGTCGCCCAGCTTGCAGATCATGCGGATCATCTGCTTTGCCATGTAGTAACCGGGAGCAGCCTTTGCACCGAAGATATAGGTTTTGGGGATGAAGTCGGCGTTGGGGTTCTCCTTCAGGTACAGGTACTGGGCAGCGATGTTCAGCGCGTTCAGGTGCTGGCGCTTATACTCGTGCATACGCTTGACCTGACAGTCAAAGATGGAGTTCGGGTCGATGACCTGACCGGTGCTCTTGGACAGATAGTTGGCAAAGGCCGTCTTGTTCTCCAGCTTGATCTCGTTCAGGCGCTTGAGAACGGTCTTGTCGTTCTCGAACTTGTTCAGCTTGGACAGATCGGAAGCATCATGCTTGTAGCCGTCGCCGATGGTCTCCTCCAGCAGCTTGCACAGGCCGGGGTTAGAGGCCAGCAGCCAGCGGCGGTAAGCGATGCCGTTGGTCACGTTCTTGAAGGCCTGCGGCTTGTACAGGAAGTAATCATGGAAGACGCTGTCCTTGATGATCTCGCTGTGCAGCTTGGAAACGCCGTTGATGCTGTTGGCGGTGTAGGCGCAGATGTTGGCCATGCGCACCTGGTTGTCGCCGATCAGTGCCATATAGTCAATCTTGCCCTTGTCGCCGGGGAAGACCTTCTCCAGCTCTGCGCGGGCGCGGCGGTCCATCTCCACCACGATCTGGTAGATGCGGGCAGGGTCATGCTGAAGATGTCCACGTTCCACTTTTCCAGAGCCTCAGCCATGACGGTGTGGTTGGTGTAGGAGAAGACCTTCTGGCAGATGTCGAATGCCTTGTCCCAGCCAAAGCCGCACTCATCCAGCAGAATGCGCATCATTTCGGGGATGGCGAGGGTGGGGTGGGTGTCGTTCAGCTGGATGGCCACCTTGTCGGGCAGGTTCTCGAGGGTCGCATAGCTGGACAGGTGGTTCTGGACGATATCGCCGATGGATGCGGCAGACAGGAAGTACTGCTGGCGCAGGCGCAGGATCTTGCCCTCAACATGGTTATCGTTGGGGTACAGCACCTTGGAGATCAGCTCTGCATTGGCGTTCTTGCTCATTGCAGTGTTGTAGTTGCCCAGAGAGAAGCTGGACATATCAAAGTCCGGGGCCTTTGCCTGCCACAGGCGCAGCTTTGCAACGCCCTTGCCGTCGTAGCCCTGCACATACATATCAGAGGGAACAGCCATGACGCTGTTGTAGTTGGTGTGCTGGATATAGTGGAAGCCGTTGTCCCAGTTCTCGTGGATCTCGCCGTCAAAGCGCACTTCCACAGCCTGATCGGGGTGGCTCTTCAGCCAGACCTGACCGCCGGGCAGCCAGTTGTCGGCACGCTCCTGCTGCCAGCCGTCCACGATCTTCTGCTTGAAGATGCCGTACTCGTACAGGATGGAGTAGCCGGTGCCGCAGATGCCGGTGGTGGCCATGCCGTCCAGATAGCAGGCAGCCAGACGGCCCAGACCGCCGTTGCCCAGGCCTGCATCCGGCTCTTCCTCAAAGATGCTGTCAATGCTGATATCAGCGTCGGACAGGGCCTTTTTTGCCACCTCGTCCAGACCCAGGTTCAGCAGGCTGGTCTTCAGGCTGCGGCCCATCAGGAACTCCATGCACAGGTAATACACCTGCTTGGTGCCGGTGCCAATGGCCTTGGACTGGAACTTCTTGTGGTTCTCACTCATCATCTGGCGGCAGATCAGAGCCAGAGAGCGGTAGATCTGCTGGTTGGAAGCAACGCTCAGCTCCACGCCGTACTCGCTGGTGAGCTTGTCCTGAAGAAGTTTACCGAATTCTTTCGATGTCATAAAGGTACTCCTATCCGCATAAGTTTTCAGCTTTGCTAAAATAATTGAAATAATTGGCGCCTGCAGGCACTTTCCCTCACTTGCTCTGCCGCCAACATAACAAAGATATTATAATATGGCAGAATGACAAATGCAAGGAATCAGGGGATTTTTTCCGTAACTGACATTTTTTTATTGAACTTTCTGATAAATATGCCAAAATTTCAAAAAATACACTTTTTCTTGATGCTTATTTATATTATAATAGGGAAAGAAAGCTGTGTTCCGAAACATTTTCGGGGACAAACTCCGGGAGAAATGTGCCGGGTAACTCGCCCGGCGGGTGACAAGACACCAAAACGGTACCGGGAACGGTTCCGTTTCCCGGCAAAAATCAGAAGATCACTGCCCGCTGCGGGCAGAAAAGGATAAAAAGGGGAAACAGATATGGTCAACAAGGTACGGGTGAACATTGCAGGTACGCCGTATGCCATTGCTACGACGGACCCGGAAAAATATATTTTGTCGCTGGCGAAAAAGCTGGATGAAGACATCACCAAGCTTTTGGACGATAATGCGAATCTTTCGGTGACGAAGGCGGCGGTGTTCTGCGCCATGGATTATCTGGACGAATACCGCAAGAGCACCGGCAGTGCTGAGAATATGCGCAGCCAGATCCAGGATTACATTGCGGATGCTACCCGCGCAAAGCTGGCGGAAGATAAGGTCAAAGCAGAGAATGAGGTGCTGCGGCGGGAAGCTGCCGCCCTGCGCGAACAGCTGGAAAAGATGCGCAATAAGGAAGCCCGGCGCGAGGAGCGCGCCCAGCAGGCGGCACAGCAGTCTGCTGCCGAGGGCGAAGCGGACAAGGCGGAATAAGCCGTTTACAGGATAAAGGAGAAGTATGTCAAAGATCGAGATCCTTGCCCCGGTGGGCAACGAAGAAATGCTGCGTGCCGCTGTATTCAGCGGTGCCGACGCAGTGTATCTGGGTTTTTCGGGTTTCAATGCCCGCACCAGTGCCAACAATTTTAACGCGGATACGCTGAAAGATGCGGTCGCCTTCTGCCATGCGCGGGGCGTGGCTGTGCATGTGGCGCTGAACACCACCGTCTATGGCGGCGAGCTGCCCGCGCTGGAACAGGCCATCCGTGCCGTTGCAGCCAGCGGTGCCGATGCGGTCATCTGTCAGGATCTGGCAGTGGCAACGCTGATCGGTAAAATTGCACCGCAGCTGCCGCGCCACGGCTCCACCCAGATGAGCGTGCACAGCCTGCAGGGTGCGCTGGAGCTCAAGGAGCTGGGCTTCACCCGCGTGGTGCTGGCCCGTGAGCTGAGCATGCCCGAGGTGGAGCATATCACGAAGCACTGCGGCATCGAGACCGAGTGCTTCGTGCACGGCGCGCTGTGCATGTGCGTCAGCGGCCAGTGCTACATGTCGGCCTTTCTGGGCGGACGCAGCGGCAACCGCGGTTCCTGTGCCGGCCCGTGCCGCCTGCCGTTTGAGGCAAATACCCTGCCGGAGGGCAAGCCGGGCCGCCTGCACCACCTGTCCTTAAAGGATAATTCGGTCATTGATAAGCTGGACAAGCTGCAGGCGCTTGGCGTGGCATCGGCAAAAATCGAGGGCCGTCTGCGCACGCCGGAGTATGTGGCGGCGGCAGTCAGCGCCTGTCTTGCAGGCCGCGAGGGCCGCGCCTACGACCGCGACCTGTTGAAGAATGCTTTCAGCCGTTCCGGCTTCACCTCCGGCTATCTGGATGGAAAGATCGACGGCACCATGTTCGGCGTGCGCAGTGAAGCAGATGCAGAACAGACCAAAAAGACCCTGCCCATGCTGCGGGAGCTTTACCGCCGTGAGCGCAGCCGCGTGCCGGTAAAGATGAAGCTGGAAATTGAAGAGGGCGGCGAAAAGCTCACTGTCACCGATGCAGACGGCAGCAAGGCCTTTGCCTATGGGGATGCAGAGCCGCAGCCTGCCCGTACTGATCACACCGAAAGCCTGCACCGCAGCCTTGCCAAGACCGGCGGCACGCCTTTGCGGTGGAAGATCAGGATATTACCGTGGAAATGGACGGCGGGCCGTGGTTTATCCCGGGCGGTGCGGTGAACGAGCTGCGCCGGGAAGCGCTGGATGCCCTGCTCAAAAAGCGGGAAGTGCTGCGCCCGTGGCCCACCACCGAGGAGCATGTGCCTGCCCTGCCGCTGCGCACCCTGCCGCCTCACCGTACCCTGCGTGCCCGGTTTGAGAGCTGGGAGCAGGTGCCGGAGCGGGCGCTTGACGGCATCGAGTATCTCATCCTGCCCATTGCGCAGGCCGACCGCGTGCCCCGGGAATGGCGGGCAAAGACCCTTTTGGAACTGCCCCGGGTCATGTTTGGCAAGCTGGAAGAGGATACCGCCCGCCGCATCGCGGCCACGCAGGACGCCGGTTTTGCAGGCTATGAGGTGAGCAATATCGCCCACCTGCGCCTGTGCCGGGGCCTGCCCATGAGCGGCAGCTTTGGCCTGAACATCACGAACCAGCTGGCCGCGCAGTTCTACGCGGACAACGGCCTTGGCTCCATGCTCATCCTGCCCGAGGTGAAGGACAGCGACATCAGCACCATTGCGCCCACCCATAACGGCAGGCCGGTGCCCACCGGCGTGCTGGTGTACGGCCATATGCCGCTGATGGTCACCCGTGCCTGTCCGCTGCAGAACATCCACGACTGCGCCCACTGCGATAAGACCGGCGTGCTGACCGACCGCAAGGCAAAGAAGTTCCCGGTGCGGTGCGGCCTTGGTGTGCGCACCATCTACAATCCCGTACCTATTTATATGGGGATAAGCCCGGTGCTCTGACTGTTGATTACGGTGTGGCATACTTCACGCTGGAAAGCCGGGAGGAAACGGCCAAAATTCTGGAGATGATCCGCACCCATGCACCCTTTGAAGGTGATTTTACCCGTGGGTTGTATTTTAAAGGTACGAACTGAAACTCCTTCCGTCATTGCTGACGCAATGCCGCCTCCCTGAGGGAGCTGTCGAGCGTATGCGAGACTGAAGGAGCTGCTATAAAATCAAAACGAGGTATACTATGGAACCCATCACAGTAAAATATAAGGTATTGGACACCCGTGCCAAGGTGCCCTCTTACGCAACCCCCGGCTCTGCTGCCGCCGACCTGTGCGCCGTACTGGACGCGCCGCTCACCCTTGCCCCCATGGAGCGGGCACTGGTGCCCACCGGCCTTGCCATCGAGCTGCCCGGCCCCCACAGCGTGGCACTGGTGTACGCCCGCAGCGGCCTTTCCATCAAGCACGGCCTGTGCATGGCCAACGGCGTGGGTGTGGTGGACAGCGATTACCGCGGCGAGCTGAAGGTGCCCATGGTCAATCTGGGCAGGGAAGCCTACACCATTCAGCCCGGTGAGCGTGTGGCCCAGCTGTGCATCGCACCGGTGTACACCGCTGCCTTTGTGCCTGCCGAAGAGCTGGGCGATACCCAGCGCGGCGAGGGCGGCTTTGGCTCGACGGGTAAATAATAAAACTGGCTTGCCCGCTCAGGCCACTTCGCGTCCAGCTCTCCCAAAGGAAGGGCCCTTGGCAAAATCGTGAACTTCGCGTGGACTGCCAAAGGCTCCCACTTTGGGGGAGCTGGCAAAACCGCAAGGTTTTGACTGAGAGGGCTAGGATGTTGAAAAGAAAGATGAATCCTATGAATTTGATTTTAGCTTCCGGCAGCCCGCGCAGGCGGGAGCTGCTCTCCTTATATACCACCAATTTCACCGTCTGCGTCAGTGACTTTGACGAAAGTGCGGTGCAGGCCGCTACGCCTGCCCATCTGGTGGAACAGCTGGCCCGGGGCAAGTGCCTTGCTGTTTCGGCCCAGCACCCGGGCGCTGTGGTCATCGGCTGTGATACGGTGGTGGATGTGAATGGCGAGGTGTTCGGCAAGCCCCACAGCGAAGAGGACGCAAAGCGGATGCTGCGCGCCCTTTCCGGTGCCACCCACGAGGTGCACACCGGCGTGTGCATCTCGGACGGTGCGCGCACTGAAAGCTTTGTGGACAGCTGCCGCGTTACCTTCTTCCCGCTGGGTGAAGAGGAGATCGACTTCTACGCTTCCACCGCCGAACCCTACGATAAAGCCGGTGCCTATGCCATTCAGGGACGGGCGGCCCTCTGGCTGGACCGTATTGAGGGCGACTACTACACCATCATGGGTCTGCCGGTGAGCCGCACAGTACAGCTGCTGGCACATTTTGTGTGATAAAACTGGAAAAAACGAAGAAAACTTGCGCAAACGCTTGAGAAATCATTGCCTTGCGGCTATAATAGAACCGTGTTATTCTGCGCAAAGGCGGCACAAAAGGGCTGCCGGATGTTCTGGCGCTATAGATAAAATGGGAAGCATAAGGAGAATTTTTACAATGGGCCTGTTTTCTAAAGATGTAGGTATCGATCTGGGTACCGCAAATACTCTGGTATATATGAAGGGCAAGGGCATCATCATGCGGGAGCCTTCGGTCGTGGCTGTGGATACCAAGACCGACGAGGTGCGCTGTGTGGGTGCCGAGGCAAAGGCTGTCATTGGCCGTACCCCCGGCAGCATCGTGGCTGTGCGTCCGCTGAAGGATGGCGTGATCGCTGACTTTGACATCACCACCAACATGCTGGAAAATTTCCTCAAGAAGGCATGCGGCAACAGCATGTTCTCCCGTCCCCCGCGTGGTCATCTGCATCCCGTCCGGCGTTACCGAGGTGGAGCGCCGCGCTGTGCGCGAAGCTACCCTGAAGGCCGGTGCCCGTCAGGTGTCCGTCATTGAGGAACCCATGGCAGCAGCCATCGGTGCTGGCCTGCCCATCAGCGAGCCTACCGGCAGCATGATCGTGGATATCGGCGGCGGCACGGCTGAGATCGCTGTGATCTCTCTGGGAGGCATCGTGGCCTCCCGCAGCGTGCGCATGGCAGGTGATATGTTCGATCAGGCCATCATCGCCTTCATCAAGCGCAAGTACAACCTGCTGATCGGTGAGCGCACCGCAGAGCAGATCAAGATCGAGATCGGCTCCGCCTATGCGCTGGACCCCGAAATGACCATGGAGATCAAGGGCCGTAACCTCGTGGACGGCCTGCCCAAGAACATCGTCGTCCACTCTGAGGATGTGCGCGAAGCTCTGCTGGAATGCCTGGTCAAGATCACCAGCGCCATCAAGGAAACGCTGGAGCGCACCCCGCCGGAGCTGAGTGCGGATATCATCGACCGCGGCATCACCCTGACCGGCGGCGGCGCACTGCTGCGCGGTCTGGATCAGCTGATCCAAAGCGAGACCGGCATCGACGTACACATTGCGGAAGACCCGCTGGACTGCGTGGCTAAGGGTGCCGGTGCGGTGCTGGATCATGTGGATGTCCTGCATGACGTGCTGGACACCGACGGCGGCCACATGTAACACGGGCAAGGCCCACACTTGCGGAAAAAGGCTCTTTTGCGCAGCGTCTGCGCTGATTTCCGCTGCAAACAATGTCTCTTGCGCGGATGGCAGGGCTGTCCGCGCTTTTCTTATGGCATCCACCCGAAACAGGAGGGTACTCCCTTGAAGGATTTTTGACACATGGAAATTTAAGATACTGGTAGCCGTGGCGGTGTTTCTGGTGGGCATTATGGCCTATGCCGGTGCCAACGGACGGCTGACTGCTGCCCCGCAGGAACTGCTGGGCGTGGTGCTGATGCCGCTCCAGAAGGTCACATCGGCACTGAGCGGCGGCATTGGATCGGTGTGGGAAAAATACACCAGCATCGATGAGGTCATGGAACAGAACGAACAGCTGGAAGCGGAGAATGCTGAGCTGCGCCAGCAGATAGTGGACTACGACCGCATCAAGGCGGAGAACGAAGCCTACAAGGCACTGGCCCGCATTCAGGATTCCAACACCGAAGCAAGCTATATTTCTGCCTTTGTGATCGGCCGCGACCCGCTGGATGAGTTCGGAGGCTTTACGCTGGACTGCGGCACCGTGAACGGCGCAGCCGTGAACGATGCCGTGATCAGCGATAAGGGCTATCTGATCGGCATGGTGGTGGAAGCCGACACCACCAGCTGCAAGGTGATGACCATTCTGCACCCCAGCTTCAGCGCTGCGGGCGTGGTATCCCGCACGCGGGAAAACGGCATTATCAATGGCAGCACCGATTATGCCGGTGACGGCCTGTGCGTGCTGACCAATTTGGAACGCGCCACTGAGACGAAGATGGGCGATCAGGTGATCACCACCGGTCTTGGCGGAGTGTTCCCGCCGGATCTGCTGGTGGGAACCGTGCAGAAGGTGGAGCCGGAAGTCAGCGGCAAATCTTCCATTGCAGTGGTGCGCCCGGGTGCAGACCCGCGCACGGTCAAGCACGTATTCGTTATTACCGACTATTAAGGGGCGCATTTGTATGGAATCACGCCGCATGCGCAGCCGCAGCCAGATCCTGAAATGGGTCTGCTACGCGGTGGCACTGTTTGTGTGCGCGGCACTGCAGACGACCCCGGCCTGCTCCAGCTGGGGCAGGCAAAGCCGCTGTTCATTCTGCCGCTGTGTCTGGCTGTGGCCGTGTATGAAGGCGAGTTTGCAGGTGCGCTGTTTGGTGCCGTGAGCGGCCTTTTGTGGGACTACACCGCCGGGCGCACCGTGGGTATGCTGGCGCTGGAACTGCTGTTGCTCTGCTTTGCGCTTTCGGTGCTGGTTCAGGTGTATCTGCAGGGCAGCACATGGAACTTTGCGCTCATCAGCACCGGCACGGCCCTTGTGGTGCTCTCGCTGGACTGGCTGTTCTTCTACTACATGCCCGGCTACAGCTGGGCGCTGAGCCGCTGGCTGACCTTTGTGCTGCCTTCGGCCATGATGACGCTGGTGCCGTCGCTGGTGCTGTTCAGTCTGGTGCGGCACATTTACAGCGCATTCAAAATCGACAACGGCGTAGTCTGAACCGCCGGAGGAAACGCGGATGAACCAAAACGAACGAAAAACCGTTGCGCGCCGGATGATCATGCTCATTGCAGTGGCATGTGTTATCATGGGCCTGTACGTGATGCGGCTGATCTTTCTGCAGCTGGTCAACGGCGACGACTTCAAGGCCAAGGCCACCAATACCACAGACTATAACTTTACGGTCACGGCGGCCCGCGGCGATATCGTGGACAGCGCCGGGCGGCGCATTGCCACCACAACCACCAGCTACAATGTGGTCCTCAACAAACTGCTGATGGGCGACCGGGATCTGGACACCATGCTGCAGCAGATCGTGGAGCTGCTGCGTGCGAATGGCGAGAGCTGGAATGATACGCTGCTGATCGGTCAGGCGGACGCAGCAGGCAATTATGCCTTTACGGACGATGACACGTCCACCAGCGACCAGAAGCAGCTGGCAGACATGAAGGAAACGCTTGGTCTGCAGCAGTACGCCACCGCCAACGATGTAATGGAAATGCTGGTGGAAAAGAACGATCTGCAGGATTTTTCGCCGGAATGGCAGCGTGTGCTGGCCGGCATCCACTACGAGATGGACCGGCAGGCGTTCTCCAATGTGAACAATTTTGTCATGGCGGAGAACGTGAGCACCCTCGCGGTGGCCACCATCAAGGAGCACAGCCTGCAGCTGCCGGGTGTGGAGATCGTGGAGACCAGCGCCCGCAGCTACGACCAGAGCGATATCATCCCGGCGGTGCTGGGCCGTGTGGGCAAGATCACGGCGGAAAAGTGGAAGGTGACCGATTCCAACGGTCAGGTGACCTATCCGCTGCGGGAAAAAGGCTATAACATGAACGATGTTCTGGGCATTTCTGGTCTGGAATCCGTTTATGAGGACGAGCTGCGCGGCAAGGACGGCGTGGAGACCATCACCCGCAATTCGGACGGCGTGATCGTGGATACAAAGCTCACCACTGTGCCGGAGCCGGGCCATACCGTGCAGCTGACCATTGACAGCAACTTCCAGCGTGCCGTGGACAAGGCACTGGCGGACAACATTGATATGATCAACCGCGTGTACAATACCGGCACCATGAAAGCTGCCGCCGGTGCGGTGGTGGTGCTGGATGTGAAGGACGGCAGTGTGCTGGCTGCTTCCAACTATCCCAGCTATGACCAGAACCTGTATGCCGCTAACTACAGCGAGTACAGCTCCGACCCGAGCCTGCCGCTGTTCAACCGTGCATTGCAGGGCCTATATACACCGGGTTCTACCTTCAAGCCCGCCGTGGCGGTGGCTGCACTGGACAGCGGCCTCATCAACCAGTATTCTACCGTTTACTGCAACGGCGTGTACAACTACTTCAAGGATTACCACCCCCGCTGTACCCGCCATGGCCACAGCGGCAACATCGATGTGGTAACGGCCATCAAGTGGAGCTGCAACATCTTCTTCTATGATGTTGGCCGCCGCCTGACCAGCGATGTGTACGATGCCTATGCCTACAAGCTGGGTCTTGGCCAGCGCACCGGTGTGGAGGTGGGCGAGGCCGTGGGCCGTCTGACCACCAAGAGCGACTCCAACTATACGGCATCGCTGGATGTGCAGGCCGCCATCGGTCAGGGCAACACGGTGGTCTCGCCCATCCAGCTGGCTACCTACGCGGCAACGCTGGCCAACAAAGGCACCCGTTACCGCACCCATTTCGTCAAGGCCATTCTGGACACCAACACCGGCGAGGTGCTCAGCGAGACCAAGCCCGAGGTCATGGATGTGATCGAAGGCACCGGCAACACCTTTGAGCTGGTGCGGCAGGGCATGAAGCAGGTGCCCAGCACCATCAGCGGCAAAATTTCCAGCTATCCGGTGCCGATCGCCTGCAAGACCGGTACACCTCAGCGCAGCGAGACCTATGCACCCGGTAAGCACTATCTGAACGCCATGATGGTGGCTTACCTCCCGGCGGATGATCCGCAGATCGCCATTGGCATTAGCATTGAGTACGGAGGCTATGGTGCCCGTACCGGTGATCTGGTGGTGGACATTGCAAATGCCTATTTTGCCCTGAAGGATGGCGCCTTGCCCAGCAGGCCGAAGCGGAAAAGAAGCCGAGCAGGCCCAGCAGGAAGATCAGGCACAGACCACTGACCCAGCACAGGCCGCTGCAGGCCAGACCACTGGCAATGCCGCAGCCCAGCCTGCACAGATGACACCCGCCGCAGACACCACTGCGCCGGAAACGGCAGCAGAAGGGGAAGCCCAGCCTGCCGTGCAGGACGAGCAGCAGCCCGCCGCAGACACCGAGCAGAACCCCGATGCCATTGCGCCGGAGAACTGAAAACGGGAGACAAAACCGACACGGGAAAGGGCACTGCAGCGGGTTTTGAATGGAAACATCCCTGAAAAGAAAACAAAATTGAATATTCTGTATAAAACCAGTTGTAAAAGATTGGATTTTGTGATATCATTTCAGGCAAAGGACTTTTTTACAAAAGCGTTCCCATCGTTTAGGAAGAGGAGAGGGTAACGGATGACGATTGCACTCATTGCGCATGACTCCAAAAGGAGCTGATGGTTCAGTTTTGTACGGCGTACTGCCGCATCCTGAGCCAGCATAAACTGGTAGCGACCGGCACCACCGGTAAACTGATCGCAGAAGCTACCGGCTTACAGGTGCAACACTTTCTGGCAGGTGTTCAGGGCGGTGATCAGCAGATCGCATCCCGCATCGCCTGCAATGAGATCGACCTGTTGCTGTTCTTCCGTGATCCCATCAACGCAAAGCCCAGCGAACCCAACGAAATGACGCTGCTGCGCCTGTGCGATGTGCACAACATCCCCATGGCCACCAACATTGCCACTGCCGAGGTACTGATCCACGGCTTGGAGCGCGGCGATCTGGATTGGCGCGATATCGTGCATCCCCAGAACTGACAAAACGATTTGAATGGCTCCGCGTGCGCTGCGCCATATTCAGCGGAAATTATATTGATAATGCGAAAATCGGGAACATCTGCGGATGTTCCCAATTTTCATTTTCACGGGAATGGGGTCCGAACCGCAGAATGCATTTCTGCCGCCGTGCGGCTGTTTCCGCAGGAAGCAAAAACAGCAGATGCCGTGTGCCGCAGCGGCCTTGCCTGTGAAAAAAATTCCGGAAAATCCGCAGATTTTCCGGAATTCTAATATAAAAATAATGTTTCCGCTGAATATGGCCAGAGTGCAACGGAGGCCATTTGAAACGTACGGTTAAACTTTAAAATCCTCGGCCATCTCCGCCACATCTTCCGGGGCAAAATCGCCCAGCGGCAAGATCAGCCGTGCCAGCGATTCCTGCGGCAGAGCTGCAAGAATCGTGCTGTCATCACTGCCGGTGCCTGCGGGCGGGCAGACGGTGTGCACGCCGTCTGCACCGGTCTCCACCCGGGCACGGTGAGTGGTTGCCACATATTGCATCCCAAGCTTGTCTGCAGCCGTCAGCAGGGCGGCAAACAGCGGCGTGCCGCCTTCGCCCAGAACGTCTGCGTCCTGCCCGGCCAGTGCTTCGGCGTTCAGCACGATGCACTCGATGCCAAGGGCCTCTGCTGCCTTTTTGGCGCTTTCCGCATCGGCGGTCTGTTCTGCTGCCAGCCGCACGGCAGCGCCCGCCACGGCAAAGCCCTGCTGCTGTAAAATACGCACAGCTACGGCGCATTTTCTGCTGCCGTCCATCTGCACCAGAACCTTATCCTGACTCTCGTAGGTGTCGAACCCACTGCCGGGCAAAAATGTGTCGCTCATGTTCCCTGCCTCCCGCCATGTGCTTTGCTTTGGGCCACGGCCAGCTGGTCGCAGCGTTCGTTCTCCGGGTGGCCTGCGTGGCCCTTGACCCAGACATAGGTGATCTTGTGCCGGGCTTCCTGCTCCAGTGCCTGTGCCCAGAGGTCCGGGTTCAGGGCGGGGAGCCATCTGCTTTTTCCAGCCCCGGCGCTGCCAGTTTTGGCCCAGCCCTTCTGAAGCCCGTTGATGACATACTGGCTGTCGGAGCACAGCCGTACCTCGCACGGCTCCTTGAGCTGGCGCAGTGCTTCGATAAAGGCTGTCAGCTCCATGCGGTTGTTGGTGGTGCTGTCGTCGCCGCCGCTCAGCTCTTTTCGTAAACTTTGCCGTTAAAACGGTAGCGCAGCACGGCACCCCAGCCGCCCGGGCCGGGATTGCCGCTGCATGCGCCGTCGGTGTACACTTCGACCTGCTTCATGCGGTTCTCCTTCTAAAATGAGTTGCTTCTATTTAGCGCTATTTTCCGGCTTCTGTCAAGTGCGAATGTATATTCCGTGCTGGAGCTGCCAAACCTTGGAATTGACAAAAACGCCGGGAAATACTATACTTATCCTAACAAAATGCGTATAGGGCGCACCGCAGGCGTGTGCCCGGGCGTTCCAACAGAAAAGCCACGGTCGCATCGAGCAGATGGACCTATCTGGCACAAAACCTCTTACGGAACAGGCAGCGGTTTGCAAAAAACACGCTGAGAAATAAATTCTATACGGTGCATCCAACGGAAGCCGATGCGATTTTTCAAGGTGCTTCCCATGCACAGCGCGGCTGTTCCCACAAGCGGGGACGGCCTGCGCTGTAATTATTTTGGAGGTCAGAATGGCACAGTCGAAAGAAAATACCAATAATTCCGCACGCAGCAAGGCAGCAGCTGCTGCTCAGAGCACCGGCGCACCCGCCGCGCAGACGGGCGAAAAGCGCCCCCGCACCACCCGCCGCCCTTATTATAACCGTCGGCCCCGCCGCCCGCAGCAGCCCAGAGAGGCCGCTGTGCCCATCCACATCTACCCGCTGGGTGGTCTGGGCGAAGTGGGCAAGAACATGACCGTGTACGAGTGCAACGGCGACATGATCATCGTGGACTGCGGCCTTGTGTTCCCGGACAGCGACATGTACGGCGTGGACATGGTCATCCCGGACTTCACCTTTGTGGTGCAGAACAAGGATAAGATCAAGGGCCTGCTCATCACCCACGGCCACGAAGACCACATCGGCAGCATCCCGTATCTGCTGCAGAAACTTGACCTGCCCATCTATGGCACCCGCCTGACCTGCGGCCTGATCCGCAACAAGCTGGAAGAGTTCGGTCTGGCAGGCAAGACCAAGTTCGTGGAGATCACCCCCAGACAGAAGATCAAGCTGGGCTGCTTTACCATTGAGCCCATCCATGTGAACCACTCCATCCCGGATGCGGTGGCCTTTGCCATCGACAGCCCGGCTGGCACCATCATCCAGACCGGCGACTTCAAGATCGATTACACTCCGCTGGCCTGCGGCGTCACCGACCTGTCCACATTGGCCGAGTACGGTCAGCGCGGCGTGCTGGCCCTGCTGAGCGATTCCACCAACTCCGAGCGTCCGGGCTTTACCGCCACCGAGCAGAAGGTGGCCGCAGGCGTCCGCAATCTGTTCGCCCGTGCCCGCAACAAGCGGATCATCATTGCCACCTTTGCTTCCAACATCTACCGCGTGCAGCAGATTATCGATCTGGCCGTGGAGGATGGCCGCAAGGTGGCATTCAGTGGCCGCAGCATGGTGAACAACACCGCCATGGCGCAGGAACTGGGCTATATGCACATCCCGGAGGGCACCCTCATCAGCGTGGATGAGCTGAACCAGTATCCTCCGGAGCAGGTAGTGCTCATTACCACCGGCAGCCAGGGCGAACCCTTGAGCGCCCTTTCCCGTATGGCATCCTGCAGCCACCGTCAGGTGCGCGTGGGCCCCGGCGACTTCATTATCATTTCGGCAAATCCCATTCCCGGCAACGAGAAGAGCGTGACCAAGATCGTCAACGGTCTGCTGCTGCTGGGGGCAGAGGTCATTTACGAGAGCATGTACGATGTGCATGTTTCCGGCCACGCCTGTCAGGAAGAACAGAAGCTCATGCTCACCCTGACGAAGCCCAAGTATTTCCTGCCGGTGCACGGCGAGTACAAGCAGCTCAAAAAGCATGCCCTCACCGCTGCAAGCCTCGGCATCCCCACCAGCAACATCCTCATTGCGGAGAATGGCTCCAATGTCGTCCTCAGTCAGGATGAGATGAAGCTGGGCGAGCCGGTGACGGCCGGTGCCGTCATGGTGGACGGTCTGGGCGTGGGCGATGTGGGAAATGTGGTCCTGCGCGACCGCAAGCACCTGTCCGAGGACGGTCTGGTGATCATTGTGGCCACCGTGGACAGCAAGACCGGCAAGGTGCTGGCCGGCCCGGACCTTGTGAGCCGCGGCTTTGTGTATGTGCGCGAGAATGAGAGCCTGATGGACGGTGCACAGAGCATCGTGGAAAATGCGCTGGACCGCTGCGTGGATGAACATGTGCGCGACTGGAACAGCGTCAAGACCCGCGTGCGCGAGGCACTGAGCAGCTATATCTATCGGCGCACCAAGCGCAGCCCGATGATCCTTCCCATCCTGATGGAGGTCTGATCCGGGCACGCTGCCGCAAACAATGCGGCGGAAGGCAGGAGATTTGATGAAACAAAAACCAAGATGGACATTGGAGATGCTCACCGCCAGTCTGGCCGTGCTGTGCGGCCTGCTGGTGCTGGTGCTGCTGATCCAGCGGCCCACGGCATGGCCGGCGCTGCTGGCACTGGTGGTGCTGTGGGGCGTTGTGGTGGTGCTGTTCCGCTGCCAGCTGCGCAAGTGGGTGGCCCGGTGGATGTGCGGCGGCAGCTTTGAAGGCTCCAAGCTGCAGTTCAGTCTGGAGCCGCTCTCTCAGCCGGCCGCGCTGCTTTCCGGTGAGACGGTGCTGTGGTACAATGCACAGTTCCGCACCCGCCTGTTGAACGGGCAGGATGCGCTGGTGAACCGCGTGCAGAAGGTGCTGCCCGGCCTTGATCTGCAGCAGTGCCGCAAGCAGGAGGGCCAGCTGCTGACCCTCGCGGACGGCATGTGGAGCGTACACAGCTCCACGGTGCCCGGAGATGCGGAGAGCATGACCCTGCTGGTGCTGAACGAGGAGACCGCCCTGCGCAAGGTGGAGGCGGAATACAAAGCCAGCCGTCCGGGCTATCTGGTGTTTCTGGTGGACGGCTACGATGATGTGTTTGGCGATATGCTGGACAGCGAGCGTGCCCGCCTGCTGGAAGGCATCAACCGCACCCTGGAGGATATGATCGGCCGGGGCAGCGGCTTCTTTGCGCCGTGTGGCCAGCGGCCGCTATATCGCTGTGGTGGAAGAGCGCCAGATGGAGCAGTTCGCAAACCGCGGCTACGATGTGCTGGACAAGATCCGTGCGCTGGATCCCAGCGTGAACCTTTCGCTGTCCATCGGCATCGGCCGTGGGGCCAAGACCCTGCGGGAAGCCCAGGATATGGCGGTGCAGGCTCTGGATATGGCCCAGGGCCGCGGCGGTGATCAGGCCGCTGAAATGACACCGGACGGCTTTACGTTCTACGGTGGCGTCAGCCACGGCGTGGAAAAACGCAGCAAGGTGCGCAGCCGCATCGTGGCCGATCAGCTGGTGAAGCTGATTAAGGAAGCAGATCATGTAGTCATCATGGGCCACCGCATGAGCGATCTGGATGCCATCGGCTCCGCCGAGGGCGTGCTGCGCATCTGCAAAATATGCGATGTCCCGGCGGTGATCGCGGTGCGGCGTGACGCTACCCTTGCGGGCGCCTGATCGATGCATTGTGCCGTGCAGGCCAGAAGGACGACTTTATCGACCCGAAGGACGCACTGCCCATCATCTCCAAGCGTACCCTGTGCGTCGTGGTGGATACATATCAGGTGGGCCTTGTGGAAAGCAAGGATATTCTGGAAAAATGCGGCAAGGTAGCCGTGATCGACCACCACCGCAAGGGTGTGGGCTACATCGAGAACCCGGCGCTGGTCTGCCATGAGCCGTATTCTTCCTCGGCCAGTGAGCTGGTCACGGAGCTTTTGCAGTACGTGGGCGAGCGCGACGACAAGCCCAACCGTGTGGAGGCCGAGGGCCTTTTGTCCGGCATCATGCTGGATACCCGCGATTTTACCCTGCACACCGGTGTGCGTACCTTTGAAGCTGCCGCTGCGCTGCGCCGCTATGGCGCGGAGACGGAGCGGGTGCGCCAGCTGTTCGATGTGACCATGGTGGAGTACAATGCCAAGGCAGATCTGGTGGAAAAAGCACGCATGTACAAAAATTGCGCGATCTCCGTCAGCGGCGAGGTGGCACCGGAGGCCCGCGTGGCCATTGCACAGGCGGCAAACGATCTGCTGACCATTCAGGGCGTGGATGCCAGCTTTGTGGCAGTGCAGGTGGGCACAGGCGTGAACATCTCGGCCCGCAGTCTGGGTGCCGTGAACGTGCAGGTAATCATGGAATCTTTGGGCGGCGGCGGCCACCAGACCATGGCAGCAGCACAGCTCAAGCATATCACGCCGGAAGCAGCCCGTGCCCGCATCGAAGGTGCCATCGACAAATACTATGCATCGCAGAAAAAGGGCGATGTAGAAGGAAAATAAACGGAACAGAGAGGATCACACCCATGAAACAGTACGATTACCTGATCGTTGGTGCCGGCCTTTACGGCGCGGTCTTTGCACAGGAAGCAAAAAAGGCAGGCAAGAAGTGCCTTGTGATCGATAAGCGCAGCCACATTGCAGGCAATATCTACACGGAGCCGGTGGAGGGAATCAACGTCCACCGCTACGGTGCACATATCTTCCACACCAACAACAAGGCTGTGTGGCAGTATGTGAACCAGTTTGCAGAGTTCAACCGCTACACCAACAGCCCGGTGGCAAACTACCACGGCGAGATCTACAACCTGCCCTTCAATATGAACACCTTTAATAAGATGTGGGGCGTTGTTACCCCTGCCGAAGCCAAGGCCAAGATCGAGGAGCAGAAGAAGGAAGCAGGCATCACCGACCCGCAGAATCTGGAAGAGCAGGCCATCAGCCTTGTGGGCACCGATATCTACGAAAAGCTGATCAAGGGCTACACTGGCAAGCAGTGGGGCCGCCCCTGCACCGAACTGCCGGCATTCATCATCAAACGCCTGCCGGTGCGCTTCACCTACGACAACAACTACTTCAACGCACTGTATCAGGGCATTCCCAATGGCGGCTACACTGCCATGGTGGAAAAAATGCTGGACGGCACCGAGGTGCGGCTGAATGTGGACTATCTGGCCGACCGCGAAAATCTGAACGCTCTGGCCGAGAAGGTGGTCTACACCGGCCCGGTGGATGCCTACTTTGGCTACAAGCTGGGTGCTCTGCAGTACCGCAGCGTCCGCTTTGAGACCGAGGTGATGGACACCGACAACTATCAGGGCAACGCAGTGGTCAACTATACCGATGCGGAAACTCCCTACACCCGCATCATCGAGCACAAGCACTTTGAGTTCGGCACCCAGCCCAAAACGGTCATCAGCCGCGAGTACAGCGCTGAGTGGAAGAAGGGCGACGAGCCGTACTACCCCGTCAATGACGAGAAGAACGGTGCCCTGTATGCCGAGTACAAGAAGCTGGCCGATGCGGAGCCGGACGTGATCTTTGGCGGCCGTCTGGGCGAGTATAAGTACTATGACATGGACAAGGTCATTGAGGTAGCTCTGGACGTGGCGGCAAAGGAACTGAAATAAGAAAACTCCTTCAGTCATCACTTGCGTGATGCCAGCTGTTCCCCTTCTGGCACTTTGTGCCACCTCCCCGGCCGGGGGAGTCTGTCTCAAAGAAGGAGCCTCTGGCGAAAAGGACAAGCCTTCGGTTTTGCCAAAGGCCCCATCTCAGAGGGGGCTGTCTGCGAAGCAGACTGGGGGAGAGTTCACTTGAGGATAATGCTGCAATGCGCGCTTCCTCTTGCTCAAAAGCGACAAATGCGCTATACTATAAACACAACAACTGCACCGGTTTTCCGGTGAGAAGTGAGGGATAACATCATGAAAGTGATTCTCAAGCAGGATATCAAGGGCATTGGCAAGAAGGACGAGATCCACGAGGTCTCCGACGGCTACGCCCGCAACTATCTGTTCCCGCGCAAGCTGGCCGCTGTGGCAGATGCCAGCGCTGTGAACGTTGCCCGCAGCAAGGAAGCTGCTGCCGATTTCCACGAGGCTGAGACCGTAGCTGCTGCCAAGGATCTGGCCGCAAAGATCGAGGGCAAGACTGTGACCATCAAGGCCAAGGGCGGTGCATCCGGCCGTCTGCACGGCAAAGTCACCGGCAAGGAAGTTGCCGATGCTTTGGCTCAGCTGGCAGGCGCACCCATCGATAAGAAGAAGATCGAGCTGGAGACCAAGGACATCAAGGATGCCGGTGTGTTCAACGGCAAGGTCCGTCTGCACGTTGGTGTGGTCGCTTCTTTCAAGATCATGGTGGAAGTGGAACAGGCCTGATTTTTCTGCCATCTGCGCCCCCTCACAGCAGGGGGCGCTTTTTGGCTTTTCAGCGAAATGATGCAAAAGGATAAACTACCATGCCGAACGAACGACATTATTCCAATGAACTGAATCTGGAAAGCGTGGGCATCAACCTGCCCTACAACATGCAGGCGGAGCAGAGCGTGCTGGGTGCGGTGCTGCTCAAACCGGAAACACTCACCGACTTGGTGGAGATCATCCGGCCGGAGATGTTCTACACCCGGCAGAACGCGCAGATCTACTCCGAAATGCTGCGCCTGTTCACCGCCGACCAGACCATCGACTTTGTGACGTTGCTGGACGCTGTTATCTCGGACGGCGTGTTCCCCAGTGCCGACGAAGCAAAGGTGTACCTGACCGGCCTTGCCGAGACGGTGCCCAGCATCTCCAATGTGAAGGCCTATGCCCAGATCGTGCAGGAAAAGTATCTGGTGCGCCAGCTGATGGGCGTTGCAAAGGACATCCTGCAGGATGCCGGAGATGAGCCGGATGCCGACCTGCTGCTGGAAAACGCGGAGCAGCGCATTTATGAGATCCGCTCCGGCCGCGATTCCAGCGCACTGACACCGCTTTCCTCCAGCATGGTGGAGACCCTGACCAACCTGCAGAAGATCAGCGGCCCGGATGCGGACAAATACAAGGGCATCCCCACAGGCTTCCGCCTGCTGGATACGGTTCTCACCGGCCTTGGCCGCGGCGACCTCATCATCCTTGCGGCCCGCCCCGGTATGGGCAAGACCAGCTTTGCGCTGAACATCGCCACCCGCGTGGCCATGCAGCAGAAGGTGCCGGTGGCCATTTTCAGCTTGGAAATGACCAAGGAACAGCTCACGAACCGCATCCTTTCTGCCGAGGCCGGCATCGACAGCCAGGCCTTCCGCACCGGTGCCCTGCGCGCCGAGGACTGGGAATATCTGGCCCTTGCCACCGAAAAGCTGCACGATGCACCCATCTATATGGACGATACCTCCGGCATCACCATCACCGAGATGAAGGCGAAGATCCGCCGGGTGAATCAGGACCCCACCCGCCCGAATGTGGGTCTCATCGTCATCGACTATCTGCAGCTGATGACCACCGGCCAGCGCAGCGAAAACCGCGTGCAGGAGATCAGCTCCATCACCCGAAACCTCAAGATCATGGCAAAGGAAATGAATGTGCCCATCATCGCACTTTCTCAGCTGTCCCGTGCGGTGGAAAAGCAGGGCAACAATTCCAGCCACCGGCCCCAGCTTTCCGACCTGCGCGATTCTGGTTCTATCGAGCAGGATGCCGACTGCGTTCTGTTCCTGTACCGCGATTCCTACTATGCCAGCCAGAACCCGGACGGCGCTGAGGTGGATGCCGATACGGCAGAGTGCATCGTGGCGAAGAACCGTCACGGCGAGACCAGCACGGTGCCGCTGGGCTGGGATGGTGCCCACACCCGCTTTATGGATGTGGACTTTAAACGCTGATGAACAATGAAAAAATTCTGGCGCATGTGCGCATGTTTGTTCTGCAAGAAAAGCTGCTTTGTCCGGGCGAGCCGCTGCACTTGGCCGCGGCAGTGTCCGGCGGGGCGGACAGCATGGCACTGCTGCGCATCCTGCTGGCCCTGCAGCCGGAATTCGGGTTTGTGCTTTCGGCCTGCCATGTGAACCACGGCCTGCGCGGTGAGAGCGCCGACCGGGACGAAGCCTTTGTGCGGGCGGAATGCGCCCGGCTGGGTGTGCCGCTGCGGGTGTTCCATGCTGCAGAGATGGCCGACGAAGTGGGCCTGCCGTCGGAACATGCCGGGGAGGACTGGGCGCGCCGCCTGCGCTATGCCTGCTTTGCGCGTTTGTGCGGGGAGGGGATAGATGACGTTGCAACGGCCCATACTGCAAATGATCAGGCTGAGACCCTGCTGCTGCGGCTGGCCCGGGGCACGGGGCTGCACGGTGCGGCAGGCATCCGGCCAAAGCGCGGGTGCTACCTGCGGCCATTGCTGGCCCTTACCCGGCAGGATACCGAAAGCTTCTGCCGTGCAGCCGGGCAGGCATGGGTCACAGATGAGACGAACGCGACCGATGCCTATGCCCGCAACCGGGTGCGCCGTGCGGCACTGCCTGCACTGCAGAGCACCAACGGCGCAGCGGTGGAAAACCTTGCCCGCTTCTGCGAGAAGGCAGCCCGCGCGGATGCCTATTTTGCCCGGAAGGCCGAAGAGCTGCTTTCTGCTGCACGTCTGGATGCGGCACAGGCTGCCATCAAAAGCCCGGAAGCCTGCACGGTGTGGCGGCTGGACCCACTTTCCGCTGCGGATGCGCTTATTTTGGAAGCAGCCATGTATTCGCTGACGGCTCCCGTGCGTGACGCAGAGGAAAAATATGTGCAGCTGCTGTGCGGCCTTGTGCGGCGCGGCAGCGGTGCGGTACAGCTGACTGACCGGGTGCGCTTTTGTGCCGGAGACGGATGCTTCTGGCAGGAGATTGTGCCGGAACGGTCCCGGCAGCAGGAAGACAAACGGCCGGAAAGCCAGCCCTTTCAGCCGGAAAAACAGGCAGAATACTGCCTTGCGGGCGGCTGGAAGGTGACTGCAGGGCTTTTTACGGCTGATTTTGAAGAAAAAATACAAGTCGTTCATAAAAAAGACTTAAAAAATCAGGCGGATTATGCTAGAATAACTACGTTGTATGCTGGTCTTGTCCTGCGCACCCGCCAGCCGGGAGATGTCTACCGCCCGGCGGGACGAAGTGTACACAACCGGCTGCGCAAGTGGATGAACGAAACGGGCATCCCGGCCAGCCAGCGCGATCAGCTGCCGCTGCTGGCGGCGGGCAGCGAAGTACTGTGGGTCTGCGGTGCGGGCTTTGCCGAGGGCCTTGCCCCGGATGCAGACACTGCGCAGGTGCTGCAGATGGAAATGGAACATAGGGAGGAAATAACATGAGTATGCATGATGATATCAAGACTGTTCTGGTCAGTGAAGAAGAGTTAAAGGCAAAGGTTGCTGAGCTGGGTGCCCAGATCAGCAAGGATTACGAGGACAAGAACCTTGTTCTGGTGTCCATCCTCAAGGGCTCGGTGGTGTTTATGGCCGACCTGATGCGTGCGGTGAGCATTCCCTGCAGCATCGATTTTATGGTGGTGTCCAGCTACGGTGGCAGCAACACTGTGACCAGCGGCCTTGTAAAGATCATCAAGGATCTGGACGGTGATCTGTCCGGCAAGGATGTGCTGATCGTGGAGGATATTCTGGATACCGGCGTCACCCTCTCGAATCTGGTGCCCATGCTCAAGATGCGCAACCCCAACTCGGTAAAGATCTGCACCATTCTGGACAAGCCCAGCCGCCGCAAGGCCGATATCCAGCCCGACTACGAGGGCTTCCAGGTGCCGGACGAGTTCGTGGTGGGCTACGGTCTGGACTACGATGAAAAATACCGCAACCTGCCTTATGTGGGTGTGCTCAAGCCTGAAGTCTACGAGAAGTGATTTCTCACACTATAATTCATCCAAGAACTGGAGTTGATTTTTGCAATCCAAAGACCCCGTTTCAATCCGCTGATCCTTGCTCTGGCGCTGGCGGCGGTGCTGATGGTCTGGTCGGTGCTGGGCGGCACCGGCTCTGCCAGCAGCTCTTCCATGGAATATTCCACGGTGGTGCATTATTTTGAAAGCCTGCAGGTCACGCAGTTCTCGCTGGACCTGAACACCGGTGTCATCACCATGAACCTCAAGGAAGGCGGCAAGAACAACCTGCCCCTTGCCCGATACCACGTCCCAGAGCACCACGCAGGCCACCGGCGGACTGCTGAGCGGTATGCTGTCCTCCTCGGATGAGGATACTGCTGCGCAGAAGAACAGCGACGGCACTGTGACTGTGCGCTACAAGCTGCCCTATGCATCCATGTTCGTCAAGTATGTGGGCGACTACATTGCCGCCTATGACGAAGCAAACCCGGATGCTCCCATGGTGTACGATTATACCCCTGTCAAGGAAAACATCCCATGGATGGAGATCTTGTTCTATCTGGCAATGCTGGGCTGCACCGGCTTCCTGCTGTTCTCCATGATGCGCGGCGGTGCTGGCGGCGGCGGGATCATGAACGTTGGCAAAGCCAAGGTGAAGGACGAGCACGAGAACCAAAAGACAGCCACCTTTGCCGATGTTGCCGGTGAGGACGAGGAAAAGGAAGAGCTGAAAGAGGTCGTGGAGTTCCTGAAAAGCCCGGAGAAGTTCAACACTCTGGGCGCACGCATTCCCCATGGCGTGCTGCTGGTAGGCCCGCCGGGCACCGGCAAGACCCTGCTGGCCCGCGCCTGCGCAGGCGAGGCCGGTGTGCCTTTCTATTCCATTTCCGGCTCTGACTTTGTGGAAATGTACGTCGGCGTGGGTGCATCCCGCGTGCGTGACCTGTTCGATAAGGCAAAGAAGTCCATGCCCTGCATCATCTTCATTGATGAGATCGATGCTGTGGGCCGTCAGCGCGGTGCCGGTCTGGGCGGCGGCCACGATGAACGCGAGCAGACCCTGAACCAGCTGCTGGTGGAAATGGACGGCTTTGAGGCCAACGACGGCATCATCGTCATGGCGGCCACCAACCGTGCCGACATTCTGGATAAGGCTCTGCTGCGTCCGGGCCGTTTTGACCGTCAGGTCTATGTGGGCCTGCCGGATGTCAAGGGCCGTGAAGAGATCCTCAAGGTCCACACCAAAAAGAAGCCGCTGGCCCCGGATGTCTCTCTCAGGGTCATTGCACAGCGCACCGCAGGCTTTGCGGGCGCAGACCTTGAGAACCTTGTCAACGAAGCGGCTCTGCTGGCTGCACGCCGCAACCGCAAGGCCATTACCATGGAGGATATCGAGGAAGCTTCCATGAAGGTGATGGCTGGCCCGGAGAAGAAGAGCCGCGTTGTGACCCCGGAGGAAAAGAAGCTGACTGCCTACCACGAGGCAGGCCACGCTGTGGCGGGCTTCTACTGCAAGCACCACCCCGTGTGCACGAGATCACCATTATCCCGCGTGGTCAGGCAGGCGGTTACACCATGTACCTGCCCGAGAAAGACCGCAGCTACGTGACAAAGGGCGAAATGTTCGAGGATATCGTTTCCAGTCTGGGCGGCCGCGTGGCCGAACAGCTGATCCTGGAGGATATCTCCACCGGTGCTTCCAATGATCTGCAGCAGGCCACCAACATTGCCCGCCAGATGATCACCAAGTACGGCTTCTCGGAGCGGCTTGGCCCTGTGGTGTACGGTACCTCGCAGGAGGAGACCTTCCTGGGCCGCGATCTGGGTCAGGGCAAGGGCTACAGCGAGACCACCGCTGCCGAGATCGACGGCGAGATGCGGGATATCATCGATGAAGCCTACGAGACCTGCCGCCGCACCCTGACCGAGCACATCGATCAGCTGCACGCGCTGGCACAGGCCCTGATGGAACGCGAGAAGCTCAACGAGCAGGAGTTCAACACCATTATGGCGGGCGGCACACTGCCCCCGCGTGAAGGCGATGAGCCGAAGCCGGAACAGCCTGCTCAGACCGTGCAGGCTGCCCCTGCAGAGACTGCTCAGCAGGCCGAAACTGCTGAACCTGCAGAGACCGCTGAGCCTGCCGAACAGGCCGAAACGGCCCAGCCGCTGCCGGAGACCGCTGCACCGGAAACGCCGGATGCACAGGACCCGCAGAACTGATTTGATCCCAATGGAAAGGAGCGAGTGTCGTGGAGGAAAATTTTAACCCGGTCGCACGGACCCGCGCAAACTATTACACCCCCGGCAGCCCGGTGCAGTTCGTCTGCGTGGAGCTGCTCAAGGGTGATGTCAGCGGGGAGCACGCGGTCTGCCTGACCTTCAAGAATATTTCCAAGGTGACCCTGACCGCGCTGGAGATCCACTTCAAGTGCAAGGGCGTGGACGGCGTGATCCTGTGCGAGGACCGGTTCGAGTACCGTGACTTGGAAGTAAAGCCCGGCGAACTGTTTGGCATGGACGATGCGGTGTTCGTTACCGCAAAGGCCATCACCAGCGTGGATGTTTCGCTGTGCAACGTGTACAACGGCAAGCGGGTGGTGCATCTGGACGGCATCAAGCGCGTGCGCCTGCCTGCCCCCAAGCGCCTGTCTGCTGAGCTGGAAAAGGCGCTGGAGACCCGCATGAACCGCCCGGAGCTGAAGTATCAGCCGCAGGTATTTGAAAATGGCTGGTACTGCGCCTGCGGTGCCTTCCACCCGAAGGAGGAGGATACCGTGTACTGCTCGGAGTGCGGCTGCGACCGCATCCTGCTGCAGAACGCGCTGAACACCCTGCTGCAGCCGGAACAGCCTGCCCAGACCGAGCCGGAGCTGGAAACGCCTCTTGCCCCGCAGGCCGAAGAGCCTACCCGCATTATGGGCGCAGCGCCCGTGCAGGAGGAGCCGACCCGGATCATGGGTGCACCGTGCCGTGAAGCAGAACCACAGCCGGAAGAACCTGCTGCAGAGCAGACCCGTGTGATGGATGCCGGAATGCGGGCACAGTTCCCGGGCAGGGTATCTCATGCAGCTGCGGACGAAGGCACCCGTGTGATGCCTGCTGCAGCCCGCCGTGCACAGCCGATATCTCAGCAGCCGGAGCCTGCCTATGACGACGAGGAAGAATACGAGGACGAGCGCGACAGCGTGGCCGAAGCGCTGATCCGCTGGGTGCCGCCCATCACTGCCATTGTCTGTGCAGCAGTGGCACTGTGCGGCTTCGTGTATTACCAGTTCGTGCTGTAACACAAACAGCAGCGGAGAGGGCGGTATGCCTTCTCCGCTTTTTTGTATGCCAGAAGAAGGGAGAACCATTATGCCGGAAGAAGCCTTACAGGCTGCCTTTGAGATCAAGACTGCCTGCGATGAGATCAGCCGCCGCCTGCTGCGCTGGCACTGGGAGCACAAACCCGGTGCGCACAGCTTGGGTGCATTGCTGGATCACGTTGCACAGCGCCAGCAGGAAAGCCCGGACTATTACGACCGTATGCCGGATCTTTCCGGCAAAAACAGCTGGCAGCAGCTGGATACCACCATTTGTATGCGGGTTCTGCTGGACCCGGAAAAGGATGCCGCCAAACCGCTGGACCTGCTGGGCAATACCAGCAATCCGGGTGCGGCCCGCCGCGCCTGCAATGCTGTGCGCACCGCCCGCAACGAAGCCGCCCACGCCACCGATCACACCGATGCCGCTCAGGCGGCGATCCTGTTCAACGAGGCGGTGGAGAGCTTGGAAGACGGCTATGTGGGCACGGCTTTCCGCGAGAATGAGCTTGCCCGCTATTACCGCGATGCAGAAAATTATCTGGCACGCTGCGGCGCAAAGGAGCCGATCGTATCCAGCCGTGCGCCGGAAGAAAAACGGCTGCGCACGAGCCAGCCCGCCAGAGCACAAAGCAGGGCCAGAACCGCAGCGCCCAGAGCCGCAAAACGGCCGGCAGCCGTTCCTCCGGCAGCAGAAGCACCACAGCGCGCAGCAGCTCGGCCAAAAGCCGCAGCACGGCAGGCCGCAAAAAGAAACAGAGAAGAACTGGCAATAAAACCGTGTTTATCGTTCTGCTGGTGGTCCTGCTGCTGGGGCTTGCCGTGCGTGCATGGAGCATGGGCGCAGCCTGACCGCCTGTAATGCCCTGCTTCTCAGAAAAAAGCCGTCTTTTGTACACAGTTGCCAGAAAAACAAAAATGCGTTCGGAATAAACCGGGAAAAGCGCATCTTGCGGGATGGGTGAAAGCGGTTTATAATAAGCATGAAAACGTTTACACATAACAATGCATCCCAAAAGAGAGAAGTACTGCAAATGACCATCAGTGATATTGCAAAATGGCGGGTGTATCCAGTGCGGCGGTCAGCCGCTACCTGAACGGAGGCCCCCTGAGCGAACAGAAGAGGGCTGTCATCCACGAGGTAGTGGAAAAGACCGGCTACCGCCCGGATACCGCCGCCCAGACTCTGCGCACCGGAAAAGTGAATCAGGTGGGGGTGATCGCTCCCAGCATCGGTTCCCAGTCGGTGGGGCAGATCACGGCAGGCATTGCCAGTGAGCTGGATGCAAAGAGCTATCTGATGCTGCTGGGAAACACCGAGCTGGACGCCCAGCGGGAATTGGGCTATCTGACTGCCATGCAGCGCAACCACGTGGCGGGCATCATCCTGCTGGGCAGCTATTATACTCCTCAGCTGGCGCAGGCGCTGAAAAACTGCCGTGTGCCGGTGGTGGTAACAGGCCAGCGTTTTCAGGATGTGGCCTGCGTGTACAACGACGACCGCACTGCAGCCCGGGAACTTGCCCAGCGGATGCTGGACCATGGCCGCAAAAGGATCGTTTATATTGGCGGTACAGAGCGGGACGATGCCACCGGCGTGCAGCGCCGTGAGGGCGTGCAGGATGCGTTGAACGCTGCCGGACTGAACGGCGAACAGATGCCCCGCATCTGCTGCAACGCCTTTACCATGGAGGAGGGCCAGCGCTGTATGCAGGAACTGCTGGTGCGCTGCCCGGATCTGGACGGTGTGGTCTGCGTGACTGACACGGTGGCCTTTGGCGCCATGCGTGCCCTGCGGGAAGCAGGACGGCATGTGGGGCAGGATGTGGGCCTTGCAGGCGTTGGCGACAGCTGGGCTGGCAGCATGATGGAACCGGGGCTGGCAACGGTGCGCTTTTACCAGAAGCAGGTGGGGCAGGAGGCTGCCCGGATCCTGCTGCAGATGCTGGAAGAGAATGGGAGCAGCGGGCCTGTGCGTCAGGTGACGCTGGGCTATCAGATCGTGGAGCGAGGCTCCCTTTGATGATAAAGGATAAAAGTATGGGTCGTAAGCTGATTTTTCTGGATATTGACGGCACGCTGCTGCCGCCGGGTGATATGCTCATCCCGGAAAGCACTCTGGCTGCACTGGATCGCGCCAGAGCAAACGGACACAAGCTGTTTTTGTGCACCGGCCGCAACCACCGCATGACCGAACCGCTGCTGCGGCACGACTGCTTTGCGGGCGCAGTGTGCAGCGCCGGCGGCTATGTGCTGTGCGATGGCAAGACTCTGGTGGATATCCCCATGGAGCCGCAGCAGGCTGAAGGCGTGCGCGCGGCGCTGGAACGCAATGGCGTGGAGTGCACGCTGGAAGCCCGGGATGCCACCTTTGGCGGAAGCAAAATGGCTGAGAGGTGGAAATTTATCCACAAAAAGAACGATGCACCGCTGAACAGCGAAGCGGAGCGCTGGCGCAAAGCCATGGAAGAGGGCATGTCCATCCTGCCGCTTTCCGATTACAAAGGGGAACCGCTGTATAAGATCGTGTTCATTGCCGACCACGAGAGCGACCTTGCCGAGGCAAAGCAGCTCTATGCCGACCAGTTCGTGTTCTGCGAAAGCAAGCTGGACCGCCTGACCGATGGCTTTGTGAATGGTGAGCTCATCAACCGCAAATTTGATAAGGGCACCGGAATCAAGGCTATCTGTGATCATCTGGGCTGCACGCTGGCGGATACCATCGGCTTTGGTGACAGCGATAATGACCTGCAGATGACCGATGTTGTCGGCATCAGTGTGTGCATGGCCAATGGCTCCGAAAACCTGAAAAAGCGGTGCGACCGCATTGCGCCCTCGGTATACGAGGACGGCATTGCAAAGGAGTTCAAGGCGCTGGGTCTGATCTGAAAAAACAACAAAGGCTGCGGCAGGGATAAGACCCGGGCCGCAGCTTTTTGCTGCCACAGGTTTTATAAAACGGAAAAACGTGGTAGAATAAACCAGAATGCCGGGTTCAAAGCCCGGCAAAAAGGGAGGAATTGAAATGCGTTCTGTTCTGGAAGTATGTGTGGACAGCACTGCCAGTGCACTGGCAGCAAAGCGCGGCGGTGCCAGCAGGCTGGAACTGTGTGCCGACCTGATCGTGGGTGGTACAACGCCCAGCCTTGCGCTGGTGCGTCAGGTCAAGGCGGAGACCGGCCTGCCGGTGCGCGCTCTGCTGCGGCCCCGGTTCGGAGATTTCTGTTACGACAGCTACGAGCTTGCCCAGATGGAACAGCTGGCCGCAGAGCTGGTGGAGGCCGGGGCGGATGGTATCGTGACCGGTGTGCTGACCCCGGAAGGGCAGCTGAATGCGGAGGCCATGCGGCCCATTTATGCGGCGGCGCGCAGGGCAGCGGAAAAGGCAGGCCGTCCGGTGGCGTGTACCCTGCACCGTGCCTTTGATGTCAGCGCCGACCCCTTTGCGGCACTGGAAACGGTCCGGAGCATGGGCCTTTGTACCATCCTCACCAGCGGGCAGGCGGCGAGTGCCCCAGAGGGAGCGGAGCTTCTCGGCCGACTGGTGGAGCGGGCAGGGGACAGCGTGGAAATTCTGGTAGGTGCCGGTGTCACGGCACAAAACATCCCGGCACTGGCCGCACAGACCGGGGCACATGCGTTCCACCTTTCCGGCAAGCAGGTGCTGCAAAGCCGCATGACCTTCCGCCGCGAGGGTGTGCCCATGGGGCTGCCGGGCTTTTCAGAGTTTGAGGTATGGCAGACGGGTGAAGAAAACATCCGTGCTGCACGGCAGGCACTGGATAGCCTTTAAAAACCGAATAAAACGAAAGCGCTCTCCCAACGGAAACCCGGTGGGAGAGCGCTTTTTTATGATGATGAATTTGAAGGGTGAAGATAGCTTAGTAATGCAGCTCGTCGCCGGTCAGTGCTTCCAGCACCGGCAGCATGGCAGCGGCTTCGGCCTTGGCGGCGGGCAGATCCATATCGCGGTAGTTGCCGCACTCCACTTCGCTGGCCCCGGGCACAGCGCCCTCAAAGCCAGCCATGAAGCGGAAGGATTCCACCGTCAGCTCCAGTGCCTCGGCGGGAGTCAGGCCGCGGGTGAGCAGATAGAAGCCGGTGCGGCAGCCCATGGGGCCAACGTAGATCACGCTGTCCTGAAAGGCGCTGTTGCGTGCATAGGTGGCAAACAGATGCTCCAGCGTGTGGGCGGCACCGGTGGAAAGGTAATCGCCGTGATTGGGCCTTTTCATGCGGATGTCCCATGTGAGAACATCGCCGTCCTGACGGCTCAGATACATGCCGCGGTCCAGTTTGGTATGGTCAACACAGAAGCTTGCAATGCGTTCCACGATCTTCTCCTTTGGCTTATGCCTGCAGGCGCTGCACGCTGCCGTGCGCGCAGTCCACAGCGATCATCAGACCGTCGCGGATGTGGCTGGTAGCACCGGCGGCACCCACAACGGTAGGCTTGAGCAGGGCCTTGCCGGCAATGGCAGCGTGGCTGTTCAGGCCCGGCTCTTCCACCACCAGAGCAGCGGCATCACGCACATAGCTCAGCATTTCATTGCTGGTGGAGGGCACCACCAGCACCATGCCGGGCTTGAACTTTGCACGCACCTCTTCCAGCGTGCGGCAGACGCAGGCCTTGCCGGTGGCGCTGGTCACATCGGCATTCTCGCGGCCAACGCCCACACCGGTAGCCAGACAGTTGCCCACCATGTGGATCTTGATCATGTTGGTGGTGCCGGACACGCCCACAGGCACGCCTGCGGTCACAACGGCCAGCTCACCGTTGTGCAGGTAGCCGTTCTCCTTGGCCAGAGAGGTGGACAGTACGATCAGCTCGTCGGTGCTGTGTGCCAGAGACATCATCAGCGGGGTGATGCCCCAGCTCAGAGCCAGCTGACGCTGCACCTGCTCCTTCATCACGCAGGCGATGATGGGCTGCTCCGGGCGGTACTTGCTCAGCAGACGGGCGGTGTTGCCGGACTCGGACACGGTGACGATGGCGGCAGCGTTCACGTCCTTGGCGGTCAGGCAGGCAGCGTGTGCAGTTGCATCGCTCACACTGATCTTGCCAGTGTTCTCGGCGAGGGGAACAAAGCGGGCGTGGTTCTCCTGCTCGGTGCGCTCAGCAATGGCAGACATGGTCTTGAGAGCATCCACCGGATAAGCACCGGCAGCAGTCTCGCCGGAAAGCATGATGGCAGAGGTGCCGTCGTAGATGGCATTTGCCACGTCGGAGATCTCGGCGCGGGTGGGGCGGGGGTTCACGATCATGCTGTCCAGCATCTGGGTAGCGGTGACGATGGGCTTGCCAAAGGAGAAGGAGCGCTCGATGATATTCTTCTGAATGCCGGGCAGCTCGGTAAAGTCAATCTCAACGCCCAGATCGCCGCGGGCCACCATGACAGCATCGGCTGCAGCCAGAATGCTGTCGATGTTGTTCACGCCCTCACGGTTCTCGATCTTGGCGATGATGCGGATATCGGAATCATACTCGTTGAGCAGGTTGCGGATATCGTACACATCCTGTGCGGTGCGCACGAAGGAAGCAGCGATGAAGTCAAAGCCCTGCTGTGCGCCAAAGATGATATCGTCGCGGTCGCGCTGGCTCATATACGGCATGGACAGATGCACGCCGGGCACATTGACACCCTTCTTGTTCTTGATCTTGCCGTTGTTCAGCACCTTGCACAGGATGTCGGTGTCGTTCACGGTGACGATCTGCAGCTTGATCAGGCCGTCGTCCAGCATGATGGTGCCGCCGGGCTGCACATCCTGCGGCAGGTCCTTATAGGTGATGGAGCAGATCTCCTTGGTGCCTTCCACCTCGCGGGTGGTCAGGGTGAAGGTCTGGCCGGCTTCCAGCATTTCAGTGCCGTTCTTGAAGTCCTTCAGGCGGATCTCGGGGCCCTTGGTGTCCAGCAGGGCAGCGACCGGCTTGCCCAGCTCTTCACGGATGGCCTTCAGCTTTTCAAAGCGGCCCAGATGCTCCTCGTGAGAGCCGTGGGAAAAATTAAAACGGGCAACATTCATGCCGTTGGCGACCAGCTCGCGCAGAACGCCTTCCTGATCGGTGGACGGGCCCAGAGTGCAGATGATCTTTGTTTTTCTCATATACTTTTACTACCTCCAACTACAACTTCACATTCTCTATTTTGCGGCAGGCTGTCCGCTGTCATACAGACAGCTGCACGTGGCCAACGGGAAAAATCCCGTGCTGTGGTACAAAAGCGGAAAAATCCTGTGGTTCAAAACTTTTCCACCTATTATTATATCCGCTGGGATACAATAGGGCAAGGAAAACTTTGCGCTGTGGCTGAATTTTTTAGGCGGTCAAGAAATCTTTGCCACGGAATGACGCATTTACGTTTAAAAATGAAAAAACGCCCGGTCAATTCGTGAACAAAATGACGAACATTTTGGTGAAAATGACGGATATTTGCGGGAAGGCGAAAAAGCTTGCATCCGGCACAGGATTTGCTTATAATGATAAGTAAAGATAGTATCACTTATCCGGGGCAGGTCCCCGGAAGAAATGGAGAAAAAACGATATGGAAAAGCGTGTTTTTCTGATCGTCCTCGACAGCTTTGGAATCGGTGCAGAGCCGGATGCCGCCGCCTTTGGCGACGAGGGCACCAACACCCTGGGTGCCATTGCAAAACATCCCAACTTCAACTGCCCCAACCTGCAAAAGATGGGCATGTTCAACATTGATGGTGTGACCGCAGGCGAAAAGACCGCAGCGCCCATCGGCTCCTTTGCCCGCCTGCAGGAGCAGAGCATGGGCAAGGATACCACCATTGGTCACTGGGAGATCGCCGGTGTGGTAAGCCCCAAGCCGCTGCCCACCTTCCCGAACGGCTTCCCGGATGAGCTGATCCACGAGTTTGAGGAAAAGACCGGCCACAAGGTGCTGTGCAACAAGCCTTACTCCGGCACGCAGGTACTGAAGGATTACGGCGAGCAGGCCATGAAAGAAAACGCCCTTATCGTTTACACCAGTGCCGACAGTGTATTTCAGGTGGCCGCCAACGAAGAGCTGGTGCCGGTGCATGAGCTGTACCGCTACTGCGAGATCGCCCGCGAGATGCTCAAGGGCGAGTACGGCGTGGGCCGCGTGATCGCACGCCCCTTCCTGGGCCACACTGCGGATACCTTCTACCGCACCACCAATCGCCACGACCTGAGCCTCAAGCCGCCCCGCGCTACCATGCTGGATCTGCTGAAAGATGCTGGCAGGGATGTGATCGCTGTGGGTAAGATCTTTGACATCTTCGACGGTGAGGGCGTGACCGAAAAGATCAAGACCACTGGCAACACCAATGGCATCGCCTTCACCAAGGCACTGCAGACCCGCGACTTTGAGGGCCTTGCCTTTGTGAATCTGGTGGACTTCGATATGCTCTACGGCCACCGCCGCGATGTAGCAGGCTATGCCGCCGCTGCCACCGAGTTTGACAAGTTCGTGGCCGACTTCATCCCCGGAATGCGGGAGGGCGATCTCCTCATGATCACCGCTGATCATGGCTGCGACCCGTCCTATACCAAGACCACCGACCACACCCGCGAGTATGTGCCGTACCTGATTTGCGGCAAGGGCGTGAAGCCTGGCGTTGACCTTGGCACCCGTCTGTGCTTTGGCACCATCGCCCAGACCATCTGCGAGTATCTTGATGTGGATGCTTCCTCTCTGGACGGCAAGAGCGTCTGGAACGAGATCAAGGCATAATGATTTTGAATGAGAAAGCCGCCTGCATTGGTTCAAGATGCAGGCGGCATTTTTATGCAGTTTATCGGCACGGACTTTCTGGTGAAAAAGCAAAACAGGAAATGACCGCAGTCGTTTCCTGTTTTGCAAATAAAATAATATTTCCGCTATAGAGTCCGGAGCTTGCGCAGAGGATATTTCAAATCGTCAGGCCGCGTCGTTCTGCTGCGAAGCAGCATCCTGAATGGCACCCCAGATGGAGGAAGCCGCATTGTAGATGGACGATGCAGCCTGTTCCACCTCTTCCTGTGTGGGCAGGGAGATGGACGGTGCTTCTCCGGCCGTATCACCGCTGCCGGTCTCGCCCTCGGCGGGGACCTCCGGCTCCTGCGGCTGGGTGTCGGCAGGCTGCTCTGCAGGCTGGTCAGCCGGGACGGTCTCTTCCGGCAGGCTGTCGGCGGGCACTTCTTCGGGAACGCTCTCGGCAGGCACCTCCGAAACAGCGGCGTTCGGGTCGGTGGTGGGGTGAACACCTCGGTCTTTTCCGGCTTCTGGGTGGTGTCGGCAACGGTGCCCTCACCGCCCAGCACGGACGCGATCATTTCCCTGGCCTTGCTCACAGAAGCATCATCCGGTTTCATGACGTAGAGCTTCTGTCCCTTGGCAGAGTAGCACTTGGTGCTGCTGGAGCTTGTGCCGGTGACGGTATAGCTTTCAATATCCCACTCGGCAAAGTCGCTCAGCTGCATCCGCACCAGCGCACTGATCTGATCCTGTGAAAAGCTGGTCACAAAGCAGTCGGCTGCGGCATCCATGATCTTGGAAAAGCCCATCAGCAGGGCAGGGGACTTGATCTTGTTCAGCATGGCATCGATCACCTTCATCTGGTTGATGCCGCGCTGGATATCGCCGGATGCAAAGGCGTGACGCTCACGGGCAAAGGCCAGAGCGGCCTTGCCGTCCAGATGGTTCCAGCCCTCCACAAAGGTGGTGGGGTCATAGTAGCCGGGGCTGCCCACAGAAGTGAACGCCTGATCGGAGTAGACATCCACGCCGCCCAGCGCATCGATGATGCTGATGAAGCCCGCAAAGTTGATGCGGATGTAATGGTCCACATTGACACCGTACAGATTGCCCAGTGTGGCCATGCTGGTTTCCACGCCGTACAGACCGGCGTGAGTCAGCTTATCCTTGCTGTCAGTGCCGGCAAGGTCTACGTAGTAGTCGCGCGGGGTGTTAATCAGGGCCACCCTCTTGGGGACAGGGTTCACGGCAGCAAGGATATTCACGTCGCTGCGGGCATTTTCCGTCAGCTCGCCGCGGGTGTCCACGCCGCTGAGGTAGATCACAAACGGTTCCTTGGTGATCTTGTTGGCCTCGGCACCGGTGAGCAGGCCAGAGGTCATGCTGCCCAGGGCAGAAAGGCCCTGCTGGGCCCAGAAGCAGCCCAGCGCCATGGCAGCGCACAGGAACACCGAGAATACCCGGGCCACCTTGCCGGGAACATTGTACTCCTGACAGCGCTTTACCAGCAGCCACAAAAGCGCCAGCAGCGCGGCCAGAATGACCAGATACAGCACCGGCAGCATCTGGGTGCGCCACAGCTGCACCAGTGCCAGAATGCTTAAAATACCTTGTAAGATCAGCAAAATTTTCCCCCACTTGGAAGGTACTGCCACGGCTCCATCCACGGGCGGATGGGCCTTGGGCGGTACGGGTGTGTTGTGGGCGCGGCGGCTTCTGGGGAGGCTGGGCCGGAGGCGGTGTGCTGGGCTGTTCCGGCGGCAGCTCGGAAAAAAACGCCGAGCTGTCTACCTCGATGGGCGCAGTATCCTCAGAGCCTTCCTTGCGGCTGATGTGCCGCAGAGAACGGTAATCTTCGTGGGAACGATCGTTTTCATCCATCATTCAAAACCACTCCTTTTTGTCAGGAAACAGGTACAATGGTCAGCACTGCACGGGCCGGAAGGCAGGTGGCGGTCTGATCTTCGTTGGAAAGCCAGCCAAAGCCTTCACAGATGTGATCCGGGCAGGGCGAATCCACGAACCGGGCTGCACCGTCCTTGATCTGAATGTGGACGGTATAGTAACCGGTGTCCACATCATAGGTCTCATCCACGTCCAGCGGCAGGTTCATGGTGGTGTTGTTGTCGCCGTAGATCAGCTCGGCCCGCAGCCCGGAGCCGGAAGCGTGCACGCGGCGCACCACCAGCAGCACAGCGGCAATGGCCAGAATGACCACGGCAAAGAGAAGATTGGTAAGCAGCTTTTTGTTTTTCATGCGTTAATCCTTGATCTGTAATTGTTCCAGCTCGGCCAGCCACAGTGCGGCACAGGCATCGCTGGGCATCCGCCAGTCGCCGCGGGGCGAAAGGGTCACGCTGCCCACCTTGGGGCCGTCGGGCAGGCAGCTGCGCTTGAACTGTTGGGCAAAGAACCGCCAGTAGAAGTTGCGCAGCCACTTGTACAGCACGCTGTCTGGGTACTCCGGGCGGCCTGCGAATGCAGTCTTTGCCAGCCGGAAGATCTTGGCCGGGCCAAAGCCGAAGCGCAGCACCTGATACAGGTAGAAATCGTGCAGCTCGTAGGGCCCCACAAGGTCCTCGGTCTTCTGCGCGATCTCGCCGTCCTTGGCGGGCAGCAGCTCCGGGGAGACGGGCGTATCCAGAATATCCAGCAGCACCGTGCGCAGAGCATCGGTGGCGGCAATGTCGGCTTCGTAGCGCACAAGGTGGCGCACCAGCGTTTTGGGCACACCGGCGTTCACGCCGTACATGCTCATGTGGTCGCCGTTGTAGGTGGCCCAGCCCAGCGCCAGCTCCGAAAGGTCGCCGGTGCCCACTACAAGGCCTCCGGTGCGGTTGGCAGTATCCATCAGCTCCAACGTGCGCACGCGGGCCTGTCCGTTTTCAAAGGTGACATCCAGCACGCTCTCGTCCTGACCGATGTCCGCAAAATGGCTGTGCACGGTGTTGGCGATATCGATCTCCTTAAAGGAGACCTGCAGCTCATCGCACAGGATCTCTGCGTTGCTGCGGGTGCGCTTCGTGGTGCCAAAGCAGGGCATGGTCACAGCCAGCACATCCCGGGCGGGGCGGCCCAGCTGCTTCATGGCACGCACGGCCACCAGCAGTGCAAGACAGCTGTCCAAGCCGCCGGAAATGCCGATAACGGCGGTCTTTGCGTGGGCGTGTTCCAGCCGCTTTGCAAGGCCGTCGGCCTGCATTTTCAGAATCAGCTCACAGCGCTCGGCGCGGCGCTTGGGGTCGCCGGGCACAAAGGGTGCGGGGTCGATCCAGCGGGTCAGCGTGGTCTCTGCCGGTTCCAGATCGAACTCCACGGTCTGGTAGCCCTCGCCGCTCAGCTCAAAACTGGTGTTGCGTGCACGCTCGGCTTCCATGCGCTGGCAGTCGATCTCGGTCTCGGCACAGCCGCCGTCAAAGGGAGCGTTCTCAGAGAGGATGGTGCCGTTCTCGGCGATCAGGTCGTGGCCGGCGAACACCATGTCCTGCGTGCTCTCACCGTGCCCGGCGGAAGCATACAGGTAGCCGCACAGCAGGCGGGCAGACTGGTTGGACACCAGCGCCCGGCGGTACTCGGCCTTGCCGACGGTCTCATCGCTGGCGGAAAGATTTGCGATCACGGTCGCACCGGCCAGCGCGTGGAAGGTGGAGGGCGGCAGGGCGCTCCACAGATCCTCGCAGATCTCCACACCCAGCACAAAGCTGGGCATCTGGCGGCAGCGGAACAGCAGGGAGGTGCCAAAGGGCACCTGCTGACCACACACCTCCACCAGCTCCACCTCGGTGCTGCCCGGGGTGAACTGGCGCTTTTCGTAGAACTCGCCGTAGTTGGGCAAATAGGTCTTGGGCACAAAACCCAGAATGCGGCCATGGCATAGCACGGCGGCGCAGTTGTACAGCTTGCCGTGCACCAGCAGCGGCAGGCCCACCAGCGTGACAACGTCCAGTGCTTTTGTTTCATCAAGCAGGGTGCTCAGGGCATCCAGTGCACCGGTCTGCAGCGTGCGCTGCAGAAACAGGTCGCCGCAGGTATAGCCGGTCAGGCAGAACTCGGGGAACACGGCCAGCTTTACGCCGCGGGCTGCGGCTTTGTGCAAAGCATCCGTGATCTGCCGGACATTATAGGCGCAGTCGGCCACCCGCAGTGCGGGAGAAAGGGCGGCTGCTTTCAAAAAACCATCTTTCATCGGAGGATTTCACATCCTGTCTTTCTTAGTTGACTGCAATTTCCTGCAGTGCACATAGTATACCACAAACAGACCCAAACGGGAAGTAAAAGAACAATGACAAAAACAAAACAGCCGCGCTCTCTCCATCTCGCACTGCCCGACGGAGAAAGTGGGCAAGACAAAAAAAAAAATCCCACACAAAATGTGCGGGAATCAAAGACTGAAAAATGGAAAACGAGATAGACCGTAAGCCGGGTTCTGTATTAAACGACGATCTGTCTAGACCTGCCATTGCTGACAGGTTCGTGCCGCCTTCGGGACACGCGAGCAGCGCTGTACGTCCCATATAGGCGTTGCTTCCGGTAGGGTTTACAAAGCCGCATGGTCACCCATGCGCTGGTGAGCTCTTACCTCGCCGTTTCATCCTTACCGCATTGCTGCGGCGGTTTGTTTTCTGTTGCACTTTCCCTAAGGTCACCCTCGGCTGCCGTTAGCAGTTACCGTGCTCTGTGAGGCCCGGACTTTCCTCAGAGCGGTCAAAGCCGCCCCGCCGCCGTATGTTCCACTCGTTTTCCGCTCCTCATGATACCATAAAAAAGCAGGATTTGCAAGTAGAAGCCTTTTTGATATAATATCTTATATATTTTTATGTTTTTTTGCGCAGGAGGTGGGTGCATATGCGGCTGTTTTTTACGGTGCCCGATACGCCGCAGACCCAAAACGGAGTGCTTCTGCGCAATTTTCTGCGCCAGTGTGCCATTTCTACCGACCTTGCCCGTGCAGTCAAGTTCCGGGGCAGCGGCTTTTTTGCGGATGGAGAGCCTGTCCTTGCCAACCGCAGGGTGTACCCGGGGCAGACGGTCAGCTTTGAGCTGCCGCCGGAAGGGGAAGGCGTGGCCCCGCAGCCGGAGATCCCGGTAAACGTGGTCTATGAGGATGCCTTTGCAGTGGTGCTGGAAAAGCCGCCGCATCTGGCCGTGCACCCCACCCTGAACTACCCCTACGATACCCTTGCCAACGGGTATGCGGCATGGGCTGCGCAGCAGGGCATCAGCCCGGTGTTCCGCCCGGTGAACCGCATCGATAAGGATACCAGCGGCCTTGTTCTGGCTGCAAAGCACGCCTACGCTGCGCCGCTGCTGGCCCGGAATGTGGAAAAGCTCTACTATGCCGTTGTGGAGGGAGAGCTGCCGCTGGGTCCGGGCGTGATCGACGCGCCCATTGGCCGTCAGGCGGAGAGCATCATTGGCCGCTGCGTGACCCCGGACGGCAAGCCCAGCCGCACCGAGTATACCATATTAAAGGCAGAAAACGGCCTGAGCCTTGCAGCCTGTGTGCCGGTAACGGGCCGCACCCATCAGATCCGGGTGCATTTTGCGTCCATCGGCCACCCGCTGGCTGGGGATGACCTTTACGGCGGGAGCCGGGAGCGCATTGGGCGGCAGGCGCTGCACTGTGCAAGGCAGAGCTTCCGGGTGCCGGTGTACACCCCGGTGGAGGGCGGAATCCGGGTGGAATGCCCGGCGAATGGAAATAACTGGAAGACTGCTGCGGCGGAAAGCCCGCTGCCGCAGGATATGAAACAGCTTTTTGGTGAAAAGTAAGTGAAAGAACCGCCCAAATTTTGTGACAATGCTTGTTTCAAAGACGGCAGGGTGTATAATAAAATAAGAATGTTGTGTGCATGAGCCTGCTGGAAAGGGCATGTGCGCCCAAGACCGCCGCCGTCTTATCCCGGCACCGTGTGTGCATTGGCGGCAAGGAAGGAGAAAAACTTTGATCGAAGACAAGACAAAGGAGCAGCAGCCCGCTTCGCCGGTAAAACCGAAACGCGGCCAGAGGCTGCGCTCCCTTTGGGCACAGCTGCAATGCATGGGGCTTTTGCACCGGCACCGGCTGCGCCGTAAAACCCAGAATCATGTGAATGATTTTGGCAGAAAGCTTGCCCAGAATTCTGCCGTGCCAGTCATCGGGGAGACGCTGTATGCACTGGGCTATTCTACAGAGTATGGATTCGTCCGCGTTGGGCGCGGCCTGCGCAGCGGCTGGCTGTGGCTGTGGCAGGCATTTACGACACTGCTGGCAAATGCTGCGGCAATGGCGTTCCCGGGGCAGCGCAGATGTTCCGGGACCTGTTCGGCCCGATCTGGCTGTTCTTCCGGGGCTGCGGTTCGCTGCTGGTGCACGCCCAACGGGTGCGGAAAGAAAAAGGCTTTGCCGCAGCCTGCAAAGCCAGCGTACATTACCTGACCAGCGGCGTGCGCCGCAACCTGAAAACACTGCCGCGCATGGCCATGTATGTGCTGCCGGTGTGCGCACTGGCCGTTATGGTGACCGTGTTCAACCATACCGTCCGCCAGCCTTATGCGCTGGAGGTGCAGGTGAACGGTCAGACCGTCGGCTATGTGGCCAATGAGGATGTGTTCAACTCGGCCCGCGAGGCGGTGCAGGAGCGTATCAACTACGCAGACACCGACCATGCAAAGTGGACCGTGGAGCCTACCTACACCGTTACCGTGGCCCACAAGACCATGGATGAAAACGAGATGGCGGACGCGATCCTGAAGAGCGCCAGCGACGAGATCAGCGAGGGCACGGCCCTGTATCTGGATGGCGAGCTGACCGCAGTGTGCAGCGATGGTGTCAGCCTGCAGAGCTACCTGAGCAGCCTGCTGGAACCCTATGAGGATCCTGAGAACTCCAACGTGACCGTGGGCTTCAACAAGGAAGTCACGCTGGAAAACGGCATCTACTTCAACGACAGCTTTCAGGACGAAGCGGATGTGGAAAAGGAACTTTCCGGTGTGCAGCAGCAGGAAAAGATCTACACAGTGGGCACAGGCGACACGCTATGGAGCATCGCCCAGAAAAACGACCTCACCTTCCGTGAGCTGTGCGAACTGAATACCAATTTCAAGGGCGCGCCCTGAACGAGAAATCTAACATTCAGGCCGGTGATGAGCTGATCGTGACCAAGCAGGAAGCTACGCTGGAAGTGCGCATCACCAAGGTGGAGACTTGGCAGGAGGAGATCCCCTATACCACCGAGACCACCACCTCCAACGAGTACACGGTGGGTACCAAGAAAACGGTGCAGAACGGTGTGAACGGCCTGCGTCAGATCACGGCGCAGCGTGTTTATAACACCGATGGCATCCAGCTTTCTCAGAAGATCCTGAGCACGGAAGTGGTGCAGGAGCCTGTCACGGAAAAGATCGTGAAGGGCACCAAAAAGGTGACCAGCAGCACCAGCTACATCACCGGCAGCGGTCAGTTCATCTGGCCGGTGCCCGGCTATCGCTACTGCTCACGCTGGTACGGCGGCAACCACAAGGGTGTGGATATCTGTGCGGCTGCCGGTACGCCCATCTACGCATCGGCGGGCGGCACCGTGACCAAGGCCGGCTACAACAAGGCCGGTGCCGGTACGGGTTATGGCTACTCCATCATCATCAGCCACGGCAGCGGCTACACCACGGTGTATGCGCACTGTCTGTCGCTGGCGGTGCACTCCGGCCAGACCGTCAAGCAGGGCCAGCTGATCGGCTATGTGGGCAGCACCGGACGCTCCAGCGGCAACCACTGCCACTTTGAGATCCGCCGCAACGGCAGCTACATCGCGCCGCAGAATGTGTTCAACCGCAGAAAGTATAGGTAAGTTTGCAGAGGGCTTTTTCTCCGGAGAAGGCCCATCTGCTGTATTATGTAACAGAAAAGGAGAGATGATCTTATGTCTACCCCTCACATCAGTGCTGAAAAAGGCGATTTTGCAAAGACCGTCCTGATGCCGGGCGATCCTCTGCGTGCAAAATTCATTGCGGACACCTTCCTCAAGGATGTGCGTCAGGTGACCGGCGTGCGCGGCATGCTTGGCTTTACCGGCACTTACGAGGGCCGTCCCATCAGCGTGATGGGCAGCGGCATGGGTATGCCGTCCATCGGCATTTATTCCTATGAGCTGTTCAAGTTCTACGATGTAGAGAACATCGTCCGCATCGGCTCTGCCGGCAGCTATACCGACAAGGCCAAGCTGTTTGACGTGGTGCTGGCCGCCGGTGCTGTGAGCGAGAGCAACTATGCCCGTGTGCAGAGCGGCTTTGAAGGGGACATCACGCTGCCCAGCCAGAGCCTGAACGACAAGCTGCGCGCATCTGCCGCAAAGCAGGGCATCCCCCTCATCGAGGGCAACATCCACTCTTCGGACGTGTTCTACCGTCAGCCCTCCGATGCAAAGCCCACCTACTGGGAAAAGCTGCGCGACGAGCGCGGCTGCCTGTGCGTGGAGATGGAGAGCTTTGCCCTGTTTGCCAATGCACAGGTGCTGGGCAAGAACGCTGCCTGCCTGCTGACCATTTCCGACAGCTTTGTTTCGCCGGAAATCACCACGGCAGAACAGCGCCAGAAGAGCTTTACCGATATGATGAAGGTAGCACTGGGTGCAGAATACTAAGCGTTAAAAACGCATTTCAGCGCGGTTTGCCTGCAAAAGGGCTTGCCGCGCTGTTTTCGACCCCTGAAAACCAAAAAAGGAGTGACGGATATGACAAACCTGACCCTGGAAGAAAAGAAGGAGCTCATCCGCATGGCACTGGCTGCACGGGAAAAAGCCTATGTGCCCTACAGCGATTTTATGGTGGGCGCTGCCCTGCGCGCCAAGGATGGCCGCATTTTTACCGGCTGCAACGTGGAGAACGCTGCCTTTACCCCCACCAGCTGTGCAGAGCGCACGGCTCTGTTCAAGGCGGTGGCTGAGGGCGTGACCGAGTTCACAGACATTGCTGTGGTGGGCAGCCGCCGCGGCGAAGTGAACGAGCAGATCACTTCTCCCTGCGGGGTGTGCCGCCAGGCTCTGTTTGAATTCGGCGGGCCGGAACTGAACGTTATCATGGCAAAGACACCGGAAGACTTTATCGAGCGCAGCATGGACGAACTGCTGCCCTTCGGTTTTGGCCCCTCCAATGTGGCGGGCAACCGTGCCGTGAAGTGACGGGATAAAACGCAGAGGTGCACTGCAGGACAATAAAGTAACGGAAATACGTGCATTGTGTGCCAAAGCACAGAGAACGCACTGAACTACGGCAAATTTGTGCATAAATACTACTTTTGATAAAAACTTACAAAATTATTGTAAAGATTTTGTAATCGGAATTCGCTTGCATCTGACACGGCTTGCCGTTATACTTGAGCCAGTAAATGTGCAGTTCTGCGCATTTTATTTGTTTGACGCAATTTTATTAAAAATAAAAGGAGAGTTTGATTATGATGATTTCTCGTCGTAATTTCCTGGCTGTGGCTGGTGCCGCTGCCGCTGCCGCTGCTCTGACCGCTTGCGGCGGTTCTTCCGCTTCTTCTACCAGCACCGCTTCTTCCGCTGCTGCTTCTACTGCTTCCTCTGCTGCTGAGGGCGGTGAGAAGATCGTCAAGGTCGCTCTGACCTGCGATACCGGCACGATCGATGATGAGAGCTTCAACCAGGCATGCTGGACTGCTGTTTCCGGCTACATGGGCGATGACTGCCAGTACTACATTCCCGAGGCTGACGCTTCCGATGAGGACCGCGAGACCATGATCCGTCAGGCTGTCAACGACGGCGCTGATGTGATCGTCTGTGTCGGCTACCTGTACGGCGCTTCTCTGGCATGGGCTGCTGACCAGTATCCCGATGTCAAGTTCATCGCCATCGATGTGACTCAGGGCGATATCGGCACCGACGCTATCCCTGCTAACTGCTACTGCATCACCTTCAAGGAGGAGCAGGCAGGCTATCTGGCAGGCTACGCCATCGCAAAGGACGGCAAGACCAAGCTGGGCTTCCTGGGCGGCATGGCTGTTCCCGCTGTTATCCGTTACGGCTACGGCTTCGTGCAGGGCGCTGACGCCGCTGCTGCTGAGCTGGGCCAGAACATCGAGATCAACTACTTCTATGGCGGCCAGTTCTACGGCGATGCAAACATCACCTCCCGTATGGAGGGCTGGTACTCCAACGGCACTCAGGTCGTCTTTGCCTGCGGCGGCGGCATCTACACCTCCGCTGTTGAGGCTGCTCTGAAGAACAATGGCTACGTCATCGGCGTTGACGTTGACCAGAACTACATCGGTGCAAACGGCGTTGCAGATGGCACCTACGCTTATAACCCGTTCATCACCTCTGCTATGAAGGGCCTGTACGAGGCTGTCAACACTGCTCTGGCTGATATCGATGCCGGCAGCTGGGACGACATCGCAGGTTCCAATGGCAACTTCGGTCTGGAGGACGGCGATTATATCGGCCTGCCCACCGATGCAGACAGCTGGAACTTCGAGTCCTTCACCACCGACGAGTACGAGGAAGTCAAGGGCAAGATCAAGAGCGGCGAGATCACTGTTGATAACAGCTCCGACGACGCTACCAAGCCCACCGTCAGCGAGTTCACCACCGTCAACTACATCCAGTAAGCTGTTGTCCGGCAGGCCTGCCTGCGGACGATCGATAGTTCTTTTCAAAGCGGGGCATCCTGTAACGGGGTGTCCCGCTTTTTTCTGTCTTCTATTGGCGTAATGCGGGAAAAATGCAGCGTACTCTTCGTGAAAAGAGCACAAAAGTAATACTATTGTCTGTGCTTTCTGCCAAAAAGCAAAAAAGACATGTGCAAATTGCCGCAAATCAGGTATAATGGAACTTAAAGAAGTATCGGTGTCGAAACGACACGAAAGGAGAGTGAGCAGATTGGCAGAGGATTTTGTGATCGAAATGCTCCACATTACCAAGGAGTTCCCTGGAATCAAGGCAAACGACGATATCACCCTGCAGCTGCGCAAAGGCGAGGTACATGCCCTGCTGGGCGAGAACGGTGCCGGCAAAAGTACGCTGATGAGCGTGCTGTTTGGCCTGTACCAACCGGAAGCTGGTCAGATCCGCAAAACGGCAAGGAGGTTGTCATCCGCAACCCCAATGATGCAAACGCACTGGGCATCGGCATGGTGCACCAGCACTTCAAGCTGGTGGAATGCTTCAGCGTGCTGGACAACATCATTCTGGGGGTGGAACCCAACAAGATGGGCTTTTTGCAGAAGGCCGAGGCACGCAAAAAGGTGATGGCCCTGAGCGAAAAGTACGGCCTGCGCGTGGACCCGGATGCACTGATCAGCGATATCTCTGTTGGTATGCAGCAGCGTGTTGAGATCCTGAAGATGCTGTACCGCGACAACGAGATCCTGATCTTCGACGAGCCTACCGCAGTGCTGACCCCGCAGGAGATCGACGAACTGATGGAGATCATGCGCGGGTTCAAGAAGGAAGGCAAGTCCATCCTGTTCATTACCCACAAGCTCAACGAGATCATGGCCGTGGCCGACCGCGGCACAGTGCTGCGCAAGGGCAAGTATATGGGCACCGTGGACATCAAGGACACCACCAAGGAAGAGCTTTCCCGCATGATGGTTGGTCGTGATGTGCAGCTGCAGGTGGATAAAAAGCCTGCCAACCCCGGCGAAGTGGTGCTGGATGTGGAAAACGTTACCATGCACAGCGCCCAACACAAGAAGGATGCAGTCCGGAATGTCTCTCTTCAGGTGCACGCCGGTGAGATCGTCTGTCTTGCCGGTATCGAGGGCAACGGTCAGACCGAGTTCGTCTACGGCCTGACCGGTCTGGAAAAGATCAGCAGCGGCAAGATCACACTGGACGGCAAGGACATCACCAACGAGTGCATCCGTCAGCGTTCCAAGGACGGCATGAGCCATATCCCGGAGGACCGCCACAAGCACGGCCTTGTGCTGGACTACAGTCTGGAAAACAACATGGTGCTGCAGCGCTACTGGCAGCCCGAGTTCCAGAAGGGCGGCTTTATCCGCAGCGATAAGGTGCGCGAATATTCCGATAAGCTGATTGCCCAGTACGATGTGCGCAGCGGTCAGGGCAGCCTGACCACCGTGCGCAGCATGTCCGGCGGCAACCAGCAGAAGGCCATCATTGCCCGTGAGATCGATAAGGACCCGAAGCTCTTGGTGGCAGTCCAGCCAACCCGCGGTCTGGACGTTGGTGCAATTGAATACATCCACCGCCAGATCGTGGCCGAGCGGGATAAGGGCAAGGCGGTGCTGTTGGTCAGCCTGGAGCTGGACGAGGTGATGAACCTGTCCGACCGCATCCTTGTGATGTACGAGGGCGAGGTTGTGGGCGAATTTGACCCCAAGACCACCACCGTGCAGGAGCTGGGCCTGTATATGGCAGGCGCACGCAAGCAGGGAAAGGAGAGCAAATAACACATGGACAAGAAAAACTTTCCCACAGCAGTCTGAACAGCTCCATCACCAGTGTGCTGGCTGCTCTGCTGTGCATCCTGATCGGCCTTGTGGTCGGTTTTCTGGTGCTGCTGGCCATCAACCCGGCTCACGCATGGGGCGACGGCTTTGTGCGCATCCTGAAGGGCGGCTTCCATGACGCGCCCTACGGTGTCGGCAAGGAGCTGGCAAATGCGGCTCCCCTCATTATGACCGGTCTGTCCGTGGCCTTTGCCTTCAAAACCGGCCTGTTCAACATCGGTGCGGCGGGTCAGTATACGCTGGGCGCTTACGGCGCTCTGTACTGCGCCATTATGCTCAAGCTGCCGTGGTTCGTCTGTCTGATCGCAGCCACCATTCTGGGCGGCATCTGGGGTGCGATCCCCGGCTTCTTCAAAGCCTACTTCAACGTCAACGAAGTCATTACCTCCATCATGTTCAACTGGATCGGCCTGTATCTGGTCAATGAGCTCATTTACCAGAACGGCACCGGCCCCATGTACGATGTGCGCAACACCCGTACCATGAACCTGAGCAAGAACGCCGATTACGCCCAGTCCATCATCCCGGATTTCGGCCTGAACAAGCTGTTCCAGACCAACAGCACCACCATTGCCATCTTCCTGGCGGCAGCAGTGGCAGTTCTGATCTGGGTGGTGCTGAACAAGACCACCTTCGGCTACGAGCTCAAGGCAGTCGGCCTGAACAAGAGCGCTGCCCGCTATGCCGGCATCAATGAAAAGAAGAACATCATCCTCTCCATGACCATTGCCGGTGCGCTGGCTGGTTTTGGTGCGGGCCTGTACTATCTGTCCAATGTGTCCCAGTGGAACCCGCTGAACTCCACCAGCCTGCCGACAATGGGCTTCAACGGCATTTCCGTTGCACTGCTGGCGAGCTCCAACCCCATTGGCACCATTTTCTCGGCAATCTTCATTTCCCATATCTCGGTGGGCGGCTCCTTCCTTTCCACCAAGTACTACCCCACTGAGGTGGCGGACCTGATCAGCGGCATCATCATTTACCTGTGTGCATTCTCCATGCTGTTCCGCGGCAAGATCCACGCACTGCTGTTCAAGAATGCCGATAAAACCAATGTGAACGCAGAGCCTGCTGCTCCTGCAAAATCTGCAACCGAAAAGGAGGGCAAGTGATATGCTGCTTCTGATCAAATATACGCTGCTGTATGGCATCGTTCTGATGCTGGTGGCACTGGGCGGTATGTTCAGTGAGCACTCCGGCATCATCAACATTGCACTGGAAGGCATCATGGTCATTGGCGGTGTGGCGGGTGTTCTCACCCTGACCATGCTGCCTGCCGAAATGCCGGTCTTCCTCGTGGTGCTGATCTCTGTTCTGGTGGCGGCACTGGCCGGTATGGTGTACAGTCTGCTGCTGGCCTTTGCCTCCATCAACCTGAAGGCGGATCAGACCATCGGCGGCACAGCCCTGAACCTGCTGGCCACGGCCATCGCGGTGGTCCTTGCCAAGAATTTCAGCGATAGCGGCAGTGCAAAGCTGAACTACACCAACAAGCCCTTCCTGTTCAGCATCGGCGGGCTGGAACTGAGCATTTTTGTGCCGCTGGGCATCATTCTGCTGATCATCAGCTATGTAGTGCTGTACAAGACCCGCTTTGGCCTGCGCCTGCGTGCCTGCGGCGAGCATCCGCAGGCAGCGGACTCTGTGGGCATCAATGTCTACAAGATGCGCTATGCCGGTGTTGTCATTTCCGGTGCACTGGGTGCGATCGGCGGTATGGCCTACATCGTGCCCCCGGTGCAGACCTGGAACTTTGAGGTGGGCGTGGCCGGCGCAGGCTTCCTTGCCATGGCTGTTATGATCTTTGGCCAGTGGAAGCCCTTCAACATCTTTGGCGCAGCCATGTTCTTTGCTGTGTTCAAGAGTCTGGCAAACATTGCAGACTCCACCTTCCTGGCACAGCTGCACTGGTCCAGCAACATCTACAATATGATGCCGTTCGTGGCGTCCATGATCATTCTGGCGTTTACCTCCAAGAACAGCATGGCACCCAAGGCAGAGGGCATCCCCTACGACAAGGGGTCCCGCTAAAACGACGATTTGTGTTCCCAAAACAAGGGCGCAGCTGCTTTTTCGGGCGGCTGCGCCCTTTTTGGTTTGAAATTGGGCAAAGTTTACAGAATGATACTTGCTTTTGTTTGGAATTTTGCTATACTATATCTTACAATGTCGTACTATTGAAAAAACGAGGAGCGTGATACGATGCGCGTTTATGATCTGATCGCAAAAAAGCGTGACGGCGGTACGCACAGCCGTGAGGAGCTGGAGCAGATCGTCAATGGCTATGTCAGCGGAGAAGTGACTGATTACCAGATGGCTGCATGGATGATGGCTGTCTATCTGCGCGGCATGACCGATGAAGAGACCGCAGAGCTGACCGATGTGATGGCTCACAGCGGTGTGATGGTGGATCTTTCGCCCATTCCGGGCATCAAGGTGGACAAGCACTCCACTGGCGGCGTGGGCGACAAGACCACGCTGGTCATTGCACCGATCGTCGCAGCCTGCGGCGTGAAGATCGCCAAGATGAGCGGCCGGGGCCTTGGCCATACCGGAGGCACCATCGATAAGATGGAGAGCGTGCCCGGCACCAGAACCGCCCTCTCGCAGGAGGAGTTCTTTGCACAGGTGAACAGGATCGGTCTGTCGGTCATTGGCCAGAGCGAGGGCATTGCCATTGCCGATAAAAAAATGTACGCCCTGCGGGATGTGACCGCAACCGTCAGCTGCATCCCACTCATCGCATCCAGCATCATGTCCAAGAAACTGGCTTCCGGCTCGGATGCCATCCTGCTGGATGTGACCACCGGCACCGGAGCTTTTATGAAAACGGTAGACCAGAGCATTGAGCTGGCTAAGCTGATGGTATCCATTGGCACCCATCACGGTCGCCGAGTGGCTGCCATGATCACCGATATGGACACCCCGCTGGGCCATAACATTGGCAACAGTCTGGAAGTCATGGAAAGCATGGATGTGCTCAAGGGCCATGGCCCCGCCGACCTGACCGAGGTCTGCCTGCAGCTGGCGGCGAACATGCTGGTGCTGGCCGATAAGGGCACTCCTGCCGAGTGCCGTGCCATGGCCGAGGCGGCGATCGCCGACGGCTCTGCCTTTGCAAAGTGTAAGGAGATGTTTGCGGCACAGGGCGGCGATACCCGCGTGCTGGACGATTACAGCCTGTTTGAGCAGCCCGCGGCAAGCTTTGAGCTGCTGGCAGAGCAGGACGGTTACATTGTGGCGAACGATGCCGAGAAGATCGGCTCTGCCAGCGTACTGCTGGGTGCGGGCCGACAGAAAAAGGGCGACCCGCTGGATTTTGCCGCCGGCATCACCCTGCATAAAAAGCGCGGCGACTACGTAAAGAAGGGCGAGAGCCTTGCCACCTTCTACGGCGCAGCCGACAAGTTTGAAGCTGCCGCCGCCGAGTACCGCAGCGGCCTTGGATACGGCCCTGAGAAGCCGGAGGAAGCCCCGCTGGTGTATGCCCTTGTAACGAAGGACGGCGTGGCGCGCTATTAAATGAAATAAAAGCTTCCGGGACGGTATCTCCCGGGGCTTTTTTGCGTCATTTGGCAGGTTTTTGTTGCATAATGTGGAAAACAGTGGAACTTTGGCAGGAGATATGGTATACTATGATGGATTTGTGCTGTCCCGGCGGAAGGGACGCGGAAAGAGAAAGGACTTGTTATGAAGATCATTCTGGTGGGCGGCGGCAAGGTTGGTACCGCGCTGGCGCGGCAGCTCAGTGAGGAAGACCATAATGTGACCATTGTGGATACCAACAAAGCGCGTGTGGAGCACCTGACTGAAAGCTACGATGTGCTGGGCATCGTGGGCAACGGTTCCTCGATCACCACGCTGGCAGAGGCCGGCATTGAAGACGCGGATGTGTTCATTGCCGTGACCGGTTCGGATGAGCTGAACCTGCTGTGCTGCATGTTTGCCAAAAAGGCGGGCCACTGCCATGCAATTGCCCGTGTGCGCAACCCGTCCTACAGTCATGAGCTGGACTTTATCAAAAGCAGATCGGCATTTCGGCCATCATCAACCCGGAAATGGCGGCAGCCAAGGAGATCTCCCATCTGCTGCGCTTCCCGGGTGCAAGCAAGATCGACACCTTTGCAGACGGCCGTGTGCGGCTGATCAAGTTTGCACTCACTGCAGAGCAGGGGCTGGATGGCGTGGCCATCCGCGAGATCCCCACCCGCCTGAAGAGCGATATTCTGGTGTGTGCTGTGGAGCGCAGCGGCGGCGTCATCATCCCGAACGGTAACTTTGTACTGCAGAACGGCGATCAGGTCACCTTCCTTGCAACACAGGAAAAGGCCCACGAGTTCTTCCAGCGCATCCACCTGCCGGTGCGCCCGGTGCGCAATGCTTTCATCGTGGGCGGCGGTGCCATCGCCTTCTATCTGAGCCAGGAGCTGCTGGAAAACCACGTGCGTGTGCGCATCGTGGAGCGCGACCCTGCCCGCTGCATGCAGCTGGCCGAGCAGCTGCCCGGCGCACAGATCCTGAACGAGGACGGCTCCAACCGCGAATTCCTGCTCTCGGAGGGCATGGAGTCCACCGAGGCTTTTGTGGCCCTGACCAACATCGACGAGGAGAATGTGCTGCTGACCCTGTTTGCCAAAAAGCACTCCAAGGGCAAGCTGGTCACCAAAGTCAACCGTCTGGAATTTGATGATATTCTGGCCGGTCTGGATCTGGGCAGCGTGGTCTACCCCAAGTACATGACCTGCGATTACATCGTGCAGTATGTGCGTGCACTGCAGAACGAAGCGGGCAGCAACATCAAGACGCTGTACCGCATTCTGGACGACCGCGTGGAAGCGCTGGAATTTACCGTCCACGAGAAGAGCGCTGCCACCGGTGTCCCCTGAGCCAGCTGCACCTGAAAAGAATCTGCTGCTGTGCTGCATCACCCGCGGCCATCAGATCCTGATCCCGCCGCGGCGGCGACCAGATCCAGGTGGGCGACAACGTGATCGTGGTCACGCTGGAGCATGGTCTGCATGACCTGCGCGATATTCTGGACAAGGGCGCAGAGGGTTGACGGAGGCAGACTATGAATTATGCGATCGTTTTCCGTCTGCTGGGCTATGTCATGCTGATTGAGGGTGCGCTGCTGCTGCTGCCCGCAGCGGCCAGCTGGATCTACGGCGAATGGTTCGTGCTGGGCGTGTTTCTGATTACGGCGGCAGTCAGCGCCGCCATCGGCTACGCCCTGCGCGGCATCAAGCCTAAAAGCAAGATGTTCTATATGCGGGAGGGCTTTGCTGCTACCTCGCTGAGCTGGATCGTCATTTCCATCGTGGGCGCCGTTCCGTTTGTGGTGGCGGGCTGCATCCCGAACCCGGTGGATGCCCTGTTTGAGACGGTGTCCGGCTTTACCACCACCGGCGCCAGCATCCTGCCCGGGGTGGAGGATCTGCCCAAGGGCATCCTGTTCTGGCGCAGCTTCACCCACTGGATCGGCGGCATGGGCGTTCTGGTGTTCCTGCTCTCGCTGCTGCCCCTGACCGGTGGCTCCCACGTCAACCTGATGAAGGCAGAAAGCCCCGGCCCTCAGGTGGATAAGCTGGTGCCCAAGGTGCAGTCTACCGCAAAGATCCTGTACGGCATCTATTTTGCACTCACCGTGCTGGAGGTGGTATTCCTGCTGCTGGGCGGCATGCCGCCGTTTGAGTCCATGCTCACGGCCTTCGGCACGGCGGGCACCGGCGGCTTCGGCTTCAAGAACGACAGCTTTACCAGCTTTTCTCCCTATATCCAGTGGGTCGTTACCATCTTCATGATCCTGTTTGGTGTCAACTTCAATGCCTACTTCCTGCTGCTGCTGCGCAAATTCAACCGCGCCATCAGCGAGGAGGTGCGCGGCTACTTCGCCATTATTCTGGTGGCAATTGGCATTATCACGGCCAATATCTACAGCCTTTATAACAGCTTTGGCGAAGCGGTGCGTCAGGCAGCCTTTCAGGTGGGCTCCATCATCACGACCACTGGCTTTTCCAGCTGTGATTTTGACCTGTGGCCCACTCTCTCCAAAGAAATTCTGGTGGTGCTCATGTTCATTGGTGCCTGCGCAGGCAGCACCGGCGGCGGCATCAAGGTGAGCCGCCTCCTCATTCTGGGCAAGACCCTTGGCAAGGAGCTTAAGCAGGCACTGCACCCACAGGTGGTGGCCCCCGTCCGCATGGACGGCAAGCTGCTCAACCACGAGACCATTCGCACTACCAATGTGTTTATGGGCGCGTATTTCTTCATCTTCGTGGTATCCTTCCTGCTCATCAGTCTGGATGGCTTTGATATGGTGACGAACTTCACAGCCATTGCAGCTACTTTGAACAACATCGGCCCGGGCCTTGCGCAGGTGGGCCCCATGATGAACTTTGGCAGCTTTACGAACCCCGCAAAGCTGGTGATGATCTTTGACATGCTGGCCGGCCGTCTGGAAATCTTCCCGATGCTGGTGCTGTTCGTGCCGGATACATGGCGCAGATTCTAAAAAGCAATTATAAAAAGCCATCTGTGATCTTCTGCTCGTATTGAGCATTTGGAAAGATACAGATGGCTTTTGCGCGTAACGGTAAGCTACACAAACCCTTCTCCTTTTCGGGGAAGGCGGATCTGCGAAGCAAAGACGAAGAAGCTTTTATACTTCCACTTTTTCCTGTGCCCGGTACTGCAGGGCTTCCAGCACACAGTCCTCATCCAGCAGCTGTTTGCCTGCCAGATCGGCCACCGTGCGGGCCACCCGAAGGATGCGGTCATGGGCGCGGGCGGAAAGGCCCAAAGCGTCGTAGGAGGCGCGCAGCAGCCGCTCGGCGGCGGGGTCATGCGGCAGACGCGCCGCACCTGCCCGGCGGTGAGCTGGGCGTTGCAGAGCACACCCTCAAAACCTGGGGCGGCATAGCGCTTTGCCTGAATGGCCCGGGCGGCAAGCACCTGTTTGCGCAGATCGGCGCTGCTCTCGGAAGGGACGACGGCGTGCAGCTCGTCAAAGGCGATGGGGTCCATCTCTACGCACAGGTCGATGCGGTCCAGCAGTGGACCGGACACCCGGCTGCGGTACTGCCGCACGGCACTGGGCGAGCAGGTGCACTGCCGGGTGGGGTGGCCGTAGTAGCCGCACTTACAGGGGTTCATGGCGGCTACCAGCTGGAAGCGGCTGGGATAGGTGGCACTGCCTGCCGCTCGGCTCACGGTGATCTGGCCGTCCTCCAGCGGCTGGCGCAGCACTTCCAGACTCTCGCGGGAGAACTCCGGCAATTCGTCTAAAAACAGCACACCGCAGTTGGCAAGGCTGCACTCGCCGGGCCGGAACTGTGCGCCGCCGCCAGCCAGAGCTGCGGCACTGGCCGAGTGGTGCGGACTGCGGAAAGGCCGTGCAGAGATCAGGCCCCGGCCCTGCGGCAGCTGCCCTGCGATGGAATAAATTTTAGTGGTCTCCACGGCTTCCTCGCGGGTGAGCGGCGGCAGGATGCCGGGCAGACGCTTTGCCAGCATGGATTTGCCGGTGCCGGGTGCGCCAATGAGCAATACATTGTGTCCGCCTGCGGCAGCAATGACCATAGCACGCCGCGCCAGCGACTGGCCCATCACGTCCGCAAAATCCGGCACCTGTGCCCATGCGTCTGCAGGGTCAAAGGGAACAACAGCCGCCGGGGCAAGCGGGGAGATGCCGCGCAGGGCATCTACAACTTCGCGTGCCGTGTGGGCGGGGTAGACGGCCATGCTGTCGGCACAGGCCTCGGCTGCTTCGGCGGCATTCTCGGCAGGTACATACAGGGCGTGGATGCCATTTTCTGCTGCAGCCAGCGCCATGGGCAGCACGCCGGAAACCGGCCGCAAGGTGCCGTCCAGTGCCAGTTCGCCCAGAAATGCCGCGTCGGCAGGCACATCCTCCAGCTGGCCGCTGGCAGTGAGCACTGCCAGCAGAAGCGGCAGGTCGTACACCGGGCCGGTCTTGCGCACATCCGCCGGGGCAAGATTGATGGTAATGCGCCGGTCCGGGAACTTGAAGCCCAGATTTTTGATGGCGGCGCGCACACGGTCGGCGCTTTCACGCACAGCGGAATCCGGCAGGCCCACGATGGAAAAGGCGGGCAGACCGCCGGAAATGTCGGCCTCCACTGCCACGGCAAAGCCGCTCAGGCCGTTCAGACCAAAGCTTCTGGTAACAGAATACATGTTGTTCTCCCTTATCCCAGCGGATGATATGACGGAAAAGAATTGGCAAAAGTGGAAAATATTGGATGATTATGTCATAATTAGACACAAAAATATTTCTGAATTCATTATAGTAAAGGGCAGGAAAGATGTCAATGCGATAGAGAGGAGAGAGTTTTCCATGATGAGCAAAGAATACTGCCGCTATATCCGTACATATTCAGAACTGGAAGGGCTGCAGCATGCCCACACCCTTGTATATTGCGGCGCTGCCGCTGCGCAGGGCGTTGTAATGGAGCTGCGGCAGGAGCAGGATGGCCGGGTGCGCCGCAGCGCGGTGCTGCTGCAGGACAGTTTTGCCCGGGCAATGCAGCTGCTGCGCTACCTGTGTGAAAACAGCATCGGTTTGGAGCAGTGGCTGGACGTTCTGGACGATGCAGGCCAGAGTTATGAACTGCTGGAAAATGCAGGCGAGGCCGGGATGGTTCCCGACTTTACCGGGAAAAACTTGGAATTTTGTGCCATATGCCGGTTTTGAACTGCAAATCTTGTTGCAGATTACGCAATTGACACATGAACGCGGAGAGTTTATATTATAAGTAGGTTTAACCAAACCTGTTCTTTTTTGCGGAAAAATTTACAAAAGGTAAGGTGTGCAAGATGTATTTGGATGAATATAAGCGCTGGATGGCTGCAGAGCTGGAAGACGCTGATCTGAAGCCGGAGCTGGCCAAGATCGAGGGAAATGATGACGAGATCAAGGACCGCTTTGCTGTGGCTTTGAAGTTTGGCACCGCTGGTCTGCGCGGCGTTCTGGGCGCTGGCACCAACCGTATGAATATCTATGTTGTGCGTCAGGCCACGCAGGGTCTGGCAAACTGGGTAAAAACACAGGGCGGCAGCCAGACTGTGGCGATCAGCTACGACAGCCGCCTGAAGAGCGATATCTTTGCCAAGACCGCCGCAGGCGTTCTGGCGGCAAACGGTATCAAGGTGCGCATTTACGATGCTCTGATGCCTGTGCCTGCACTGAGCTTTGCTACCCGTTACTACCAGTGCAATGCTGGTATCATGGTCACGGCTTCTCACAACCCGGCCAAGTACAACGGCTACAAGGCCTATGGCCCGGATGGCTGCCAGATGACCGATGATGCTGCTGCCATCGTGTACGATGAGATCCAGAAGACGGATGTGCTGACCGGTGCAAAGTACATCTCCTTTGCCGAGGGCGTGGAGCAGGGCCTGATCCGCTTTGTGGGCGACGACTGCAAGAAGGCACTGTATGATGCCATTGAGGCCCGTCAGGTGCGCCCGGGCCTGTGCAAGACTGCCGGCCTGAAGCTGGTGTACAGCCCGCTGAATGGTTCCGGTCTGGTGCCTGTCACTCATGTGCTGAACGATATAGGCATCACCGATATCACCATCGTGCCCGAGCAGGAGTACCCCAACGGCTACTTTACCACCTGCTCCTACCCGAACCCCGAAATTTTCGAGGCTCTGAAGCTGGGTCTGGAGCTGGCAACCAAGACTGGTGCCGATCTGATGCTGGCCACCGACCCCGATGCCGACCGCGTGGGCATTGCCATGAAGTGCCCGGATGGAAGCTATGAGCTGGTAACCGGAAACGAAGTCGGCGTTCTGCTTCTCGACTACATCTGCGCAGGCCGCATCGAGAAAGGCACCATGCCCAAAAACCCGGTGGCCGTCAAGTCCATCGTGTCCACTCCTCTGGCCGATGCCATTGCCGCACACTACGGCGTGGAGATGCGCAGCGTGCTGACCGGCTTCAAGTGGATCGGCGACCAGATCGCAAACCTGGAGGCAGCCGGTGAGGTGGACCGCTTCATCTTTGGATTCGAGGAGAGCTACGGCTACCTGGCCGGCCCCTATGTACGCGATAAGGATGCCGTCATCGGTTCCATGCTGATCTGTGAAATGGCCGCTTACTACCGCAGCATCGGTTCCTCCATCAAGCAGCGTCTGGAAGAGATCTATAAACAGTATGGCCGCTACCTGAACAAGGTGGACAGCTTCGAGTTCCCCGGCCTGACCGGCATGGAGAAGATGGCTTCCATCATGCAGAAGCTGCGTGATAACCCGCCCACCGAGCTGGCTGGCCACAAGGTGGTCAAGGTGACCGACTACAAGAAGCCCGAGGAGACCGGCCTGCCCGCTGCAAACGTGCTGATCTACGCACTGGAAAACGGCGCTACCGTGGTGGTGCGTCCTTCCGGCACCGAGCCGAAGATCAAGACCTACTTCACCACTCTGGGCAAGGACCTGGCTGAAGCACAGGCACAGAAGGATGCTCTGGCTGCTGCCATTGAGCCGATCCTGAAGTAAACTCCATCAAGAACAAGTTTGTGCCCCTCTGCTGTGTGCAGAGGGGCATTTTTGCTGTAGAATATTGGTTGCAGTTTGGGAAGTTATACGCTATAATAAAATATGGCTTACTATAGGAATCGGGCAGGTGAAGAAATTGGAAAAGAGAGTATCCGCGGTACTGGTGGCGGCGGGGTCTTCCACACGCATGGGCTTTGACAAGCTCAGCTTTGATCTGGGCGGCGAGACCGTGCTGCGCCGCAGCATCCGCGCCTTTGAACAGGACCCGCTTGTCACGGAGATCGTGCTGGTGGCCGGTAAGAACCGCGCCTTTGTGGAGCAGCAGGCAGCAGACTGCACAAAGCCTGTGCAGATCGTAACGGGCGGCACCACCCGCGCCGAGAGCGCAAAAAACGGCGTGCTGGCGGCAGCAGGGGAGCTTGTGGCAGTGCACGACGCGGCAAGACCCTTCGTCAGTCAGGCCGTTATCACAGCAGCGCTGGAAGCAGCGGCCCGGTGCGGCGCAGCTGCACCTGCTGTACCGGTAAAGGATACCATCAAGGCTGCAGCGCGCGGCAACGGAAAGACCGTGCCGGATGCCTGCCTTGTGTACACAACGCCCGACCGCAGCACCCTGTATGCGGTGCAGACCCTCAGTGCTTTGACCGCGCAGAGTACCTTGCTGCGCTGGAAGAGCTGGATGCCGAAAAAGCCCGCCTTGTCACCGACGACTGCAGCCTGTTCGAGCTGACCGGCCGCGCCGTGCAGCTGACGCAGGGCGATTACGCCAATTATAAGATCACGACCCGCGAGGACTTGCCCCGCCCGGAACAGAAAGAGGAACACAAAATGCGCATTGGACATGGTTATGACGTGCACCGTCTGGTGGAAGGCCGCAAGTTGATTCTGGGCGGCGTGGAAGTGCCTTTTGAAAAAGGGCTGCTGGGCCACTCGGATGCAGATGTGCTGGCCCATGCGGTGATGGATGCTGTGCTGGGTGCCGCTGCGCTGGGGATATCGGCCAGCATTTCCCGGACAATGACCCGGCCTACTCTGGTGCCGACAGCCTGAAGCTGGCCCGCCGTGTGGCCGAAATTTTAAAGGAGCACGGCTTCCGCATTGAAAATATCGACGCGACGCTGTTGTGTCAGCGGCCCAAGCTTGCGCCGTACATTCCGGCCATGCGCCAGAATCTGGCCGATGCCTTCGGCCTGCCGGTGGATGCCGTGAGCGTAAAGGCCACCACCGAGGAACATCTGGGCTTTACCGGTGAGGGGCTGGGCATTGCCGCCCACGCTGTTGCCCTGATCGAAACACTGTAAACGGGAGCGTGTACCAATGACTCTGAACGCGATCATTGCAAATTTCCAGACCTTCAAACTGGTCGATTTGCTGGATATCATCATCATTTCCTTCCTGATTTACCAGCTGCTGGGCATTGTCAACCGCACCCGCGCCGGCCAGCTGTTCAAGGGTGCGCTGCTGGTGATGGCCGTCTATCTGGTGGCAGAAACGCTGAATATGCGTACCGTCACATGGCTGCTGAACTCACTGCTGCAGGTGGGCCTGCTGACGCTGGTGGTGCTGTTCCAGCCGGAGATCCGCCGTGCGCTGGAGCGCATGGGCCAGACCGACCAGTGGGCCGCCAAGCTGTTCAATGTCAAAGGCCGCTACAACGATCCCAGCCTGAAAGGTGCATGGCGCAGTGCCATCATTGCCATCTGCGATGCGGCAGAGCGCTTTTCTGAGACCAAGACCGGTGCACTGATCGTGCTGGAACGCCACACGAACCTTTCGGAGATCGTGCGCACCGGCACGCCGGTGAACAGTGCGGTCAATCTGGAAGTGCTGGGCACCATTTTCTACGAGGGCACGCCCTGCACGATGGTGCTTCCATCATTGAGAATGGCCGCATCAAAGCCGCGGGCTGTGTGCTGCCGCTTTCCAACAATCTGGATCTTGGCAAGGATATGGGCACCCGTCACCGCGCCTGCCTTGGCATTGCCGAAAATTCCGACGCCATCGCCATTGTGGTCAGTGAGGAGACGGGCATCATCTCCATGGCAAAGAACGGCGTGCTGATCCGCCACTTTGACCGCCAGACCCTGTATACCCGTCTGGTGGATGAGATGATCCCCAAGGAGACCACCACCGAAAGACGACGGTCAGCGGCTGGCGCGGTCAGCTGGACCGTCTGTGGAAATGGGTCAGCCAGAAGGAGGACGATGCGCAATGAACAACGAACCCAACAAGAAAAATGGCGCAAAGCCTGCGGTCGCCCATAAGAAAAACATTCTGGACGACCGCCGCATCCGGCTGGCACTTTCGGTGCTGGGTGCCATCGTTGCATGGATGGTGGTCACCATCATCGTCCAGCCCGGCACCAGCAACACCATCTACAATGTGCCGGTGGATTATACCTACGATTCCGCTGCTTACACCTCCCGGGGCCTGAGCATCGTCAGCGCCGAGGATAAGACCGTGAACCTGAAGATCTCCGGCGACGGCTACACCATCGGCGGGCTGACGGCTTCCGACTTTGTGGTCTACCCGGATTTTTCCAGCGTACGCGACAGCGGCGAAAAGACCCTGCGCCTGCTGGTACGCGGTGCCAACGGCCTGCTGAACGGTGTGACCGTGACCATGGAAGGCAATGACAACACGGTGGATGTGGTGTTTGACGTGGTGGAGGAAAAGACCCTGCCCGTTACCATTACCACCAACTACCTGACCATCGCGGACGGTTATATCCTTTATAGTACGGATGTTTCCAAGGAGGATATCACCCTTTCCGGCCCCAGCAGTGAGCTGGATAAAGTTGCTACCTGCACAGCAGAGGTGACCTACAGCGGCGAACTGACCGAGTCCATCACGCTGAACACGCCGCTGCGCTTCTATACCTCCGGCGGCAAGGAAGTCAAGTTTGAGTACACGGAGCTGGAAGAGAACAGCGTGGATGTGACCTTGCAGGTGTACAAGATGGCAACGCTGCCGGTGGACGTGAATTTCATCAATGCACCGCGTGATTTTGATGATTCGATGCTGGTATATGCACTCAGCCGCAAGCAGCTCAAGGTGGCAGGCCCGGCAGCTAAGATCGATATGCTGTCCACGCTGCCCATCGGCAATATCGACCTTTCCACCTTTGCACTGAACAAGAGCTATGAGCTGCCCATCGACCTGCCCGCAGACATCTATCTGCTGGATAACATTTCCACCATAACGGTCAGCTTTGACTGCTCCAATCTGGGAACCAAGACCATGAACCTGCCCAATACCTGCGTGCAGGTGGTCAACCTGCCCTCTACCTACCAGCTGACGGTGCAGACCGAACGCCTGATGAATGTAACGCTCTGCGGCCCCAAGGGCGCGATCGAAACGCTGACCCCGGAGCAGGTGGTCATTGAGATCGATGCCGAGGATTTCTCGGTGGCGACCGGCGAGCAGAACATCGCCTGCCGCCTGTATGTGCCCTCCAACGGCAAGATCTTTGCACTGGGCAGCTATGTGCTGCAGTGCCGCATCGAAAGCAACTGAAACAAAAAGGAACACACGATAACATGATTCTGGTTCGCAACATCCGTCTGCCGCTCTCTGCCGGAGAGCCGCAGGCATTTGAAAAGCCCTGCACGCCGCCCGCATCCCGCGCGGAAAGGTGCAGCATCTGGGCGTGGCAAAGCTCTCGGTGGATGCCCGCCACGGCCAGCCCAAGCTGGTGTATACCGTGGCTGTCACCCTGAAAGAACCTGCCGAGGAAGCGGCTTTGCAGCCCGCTGTGGTGATGCTTCTCTGCAGCAGAAGGTGGATTTTTCGGTGCAGAATGGCATCCAGCCACTGGCACATCGGCCTGTGGTGTGCGGCCTTGGCCCGGCGGGCCTGTTTGCAGCGCTGCTGCTGGCCCGGCAGGGCTATCAGCCCATTGTGCTGGAGCGCGGCCCGGCGCTGGACGAGCGCGTAAAGGCGGTGGAACATTTTTCTGCTACCGGCGAACTGGATGTGAATGCGAACATTCAATTTGGCGAGGGCGGTGCCGGTACCTTTTCGGACGGCAAGCTGACCACCCGCATCGGCGATGAGCTGTGCGGCTTTGTTACCGAGGTGTTCCTGCAGCACGGTGCGCCGGAGGAGATCGCCTGGAAGCAGAAGCCCCACGTGGGCACCGACCTGCTGCGCGGTGTGATCACCTCTATCCGCAAGGAGATCGAAGCTTTGGGCGGTGAGGTGCATTTCAACACGGCCCTGACCGGCTTTGAACAGAAAAATGGTCAGCTCACCGGCATTTTTACCACAAATGGCACCTTTGCCTGCGAAGCTTTGGTGTTCGCGGTGGGCCACTCGGCCCGCGATACCTTCGGGATGCTGATGGACGGCGGCCTGCAGCTGGAATGCAAGCCGTTCAGTGTGGGCTTCCGCGCCGAGCATCTGCAGAGTGAGATCGAAAAGAGCTTATATCACGAGGCTGCCGGGCATCCGGCTCTGCCGCGGGGCGAGTATCAGCTCTCCCAGCATGTGGGGAGCGGTGCGTTTACACCTTCTGCATGTGCCCCGGCGGGCAGGTGGTGGCATCGGCCAGCGAGGAAGGCCGTGTAGTGACCAACGGCATGAGCTTCCACGCCCGCAATGGCAAAAATGCCAACGCGGCCGTGGTGGTGAGCGTGGGCGGCAAGGACTTTGCGGACGATCCGCGCCGGGCCATCGCGTTCCAGCGGGAGCTGGAAGCCAAAGCCTACGCCGCTGGGCGCAGTGCAGGGGAGTATGCCGCTCCGGCAGAGAACATCCAGAGCTTTCTGGAAGGGCGCGGCCAGCTGAACATTGGACGCGTGCAGCCTACCTATGACCGCGGCGTTGCTGCGGCAGACCTCGGCGCACTGCTGCCGCAGGAGCTGGCCGAAACGCTGCGGGCGGGCCTGCGCGCCTACGAGCGCAAAATTGCGGGTTATACCGCGCCGGAAGCGATCCTTACGGGTCTTGAGACCCGCACCAGCAGCCCGGTGCGGCTGAAGCGGGAAGAAAATTTTGAATGTACCCAGCTGGCAGGTCTGTATCCCTGCGGCGAGGGTGCCGGATATGCGGGCGGCATCATGAGCGCCGCCGTGGATGGCCTGCGGGTGGCCCGCGCCATCATCAGCCGGTATGCACCGGCAGAAGGGTGAGAAGAATTTGATGAACGATCGTGAAAACGATACAATGAGAGAAAATGAGGGCCGTCAGGTGCAGCAGGAGCTGGAAAACCAGCTGCGCGCCTTTGGCGATACCGTGTCGGATGCCTTTGCCCATGGCTTTGAGGGCAAAGGGGAGGATATTGGCGACCGCGCCTATGGTGTGGGCCGTGCGGCGGTGAATGCTGCAAACTTTGGCCTTGGCGAAGCGGCAAAGGCGTTCCGCAGCAGCCGGGAGGAATACTATCGCAGCCGCCAGAATGCGCAGAATACGAAAAAACAGGGCTCGAATGAGGACTGTATCAACGCGCAGGCCGCAGGTGTTTCCGGCTGGTTCCGGCAGATGTTCGGCAAGGCAGAGACGACCCCGGCAGACGAGATCCGCGCCAGTGCCAAAAAGCGCTACAGCGCAGGCTGCGCATTGCTGGCAGTCGGCATCACGTTTACGGTGATCTTTGGCATCACGGCGGTTTCCTGTCTGGGTGCGGCGGGCCTGTTTACGCCCAATGCGGCGGTTCTGCAGGCTCTTCTGCAGGACAGCTTTATGGCTGAAAATGCTGCAGCCATGGGCAGCTTTGCGCTGGGGGCGGTGCGGATCACCGGCTGGTGCTTTGCGGCTGTCACCGCCGTGTTCGTGTGGATGATCACTGCCGGTGCGTCCCGCCTGAAGGCCAGCAAGACGCTGCTCCGTCTGGCCGAGGCAGCAGAAGGCTTTGACTGCAAAAGGGCCTGCCGCTGGAAGCCGTGGACGAGAAAAAGGCCCGTGCCCTCAAGCGGGTGCGCAGATTCATCCGCAATGGCTGGCTGAGTGCATGGGTGGACGAAAAAGCGGAAAAGCTTTACCTGACTGCTGAGGATTACCGTGCCGCGCAGGAAGCTGCCGCAGCCTCCAAGGCACCGCCGCAGCCGGAACCGGCGGCAGAAAAAACGGACGATGTGCCGCTCAATCTTGAGACGGCGCGCCGCTTTGCCGCCGTGCTGCAGCAGGAAAAACAGCTGATGCAGGATGCGCAGGGCCGCGAAGAGCTGGACCATATGCAGACCACCACCACTGCCATCTGTGACTGGCTGGAAGCACACCCGGAAAGCCTGCCCAAGGCCCGCCGCTTTGCGGAATACTATATCCCCACCACCCTCAAGCTGCTGCACACCTACAACGATGTGCAGGGCCAGCAGGGCGAAAACGCCGAGACCATCCGCCGCGATATCGCGGGCATCCTTCACACGCTGAATCAGGCCTACGACACCCTGTATGATACGCTGCTCTCGGATGTAGCGATGGATGTCTCTTCTGAGATCGCCGCCCTGCAGGGAATGCTGGCCAACGACGGCCTGACGGGAGGAAATTTTGAATGACCTACCGTGCATGGAATCTGAAGCCGCTGGACCGTGCCGCGCTGCGGGAGCTGACGCAGGCGATTGCGGAGCAGGCCACCGAAGAACTGGAATATAACGCACAGAACGACGAGCCGTGGAGCGAGCAAAAATATGCGGCCGCCCTTGCCGCCCAGCAGAAGGAAAATGCCCTGTTGGCGGGCGTGCTGACGGCCCGCGGCATTACCGACCCTACCGAAGCACTGACCCTGCTTGCCGGTGAGGAAGAATTGAGCGACCCTTCGCTGCTCACCGATATGGACAAGGCCTGCGAGCGCATCTGGCGGGCCATTGACGAGGGCGAGACCATTGTGGTGTTCGGCGATTATGACGTGGACGGCGTGACGGCCACGGCCCTGCTGTACCAGCATCTCAAGGGCATGGGGGCTACCGTAAAATGCATGCTGCCCAGCCGCGAGGGCGACGGCTACGGCCTTTCGCGCAATGCCATCCGTTCCATCCACGATAAGGGCTGCAAGCTGATCGTGACGGTGGATAACGGCATTTCTGCTGTGGAAGAAGCCGATTATGCCGCTGAACTGGGTATTGACCTGATCATTACCGACCATCATCTGCCGCCGGAAACTCTGCCCAAGGCCATTGCCGTGGTAGACCCCGTCGTGAGGACGACACCAGTCCCTTCAAGGGCCTGTGCGGTGCGGGCGTGGCGTTCAAGCTGTGTGCCGCACTGGATGGCTGCCCGCCGGAAGAAATGCTGGACTACTGCGGCGACCTTGCCGCTGTGGGTACTGTGGCGGACGTGATGCCGCTTACCGGCGAAAACCGCACCCTTGTCAAGGCGGGCCTGCGCCAGCTGCAGAACACGGACCGTCCGGGTCTGGAAGCGTTGCTGGAAGAGGTGGGCCTTGCGGGCAGACCGGTCACCGCAGAAAATGTCAGCTACGCCATTGCGCCCCGCATCAATGCGGCTGGCCGCATGGACAACGCTGTTACGGCTTTGCAGCTGGTGATGTGTGAGGACCCGGACCGCGCCGCAGAGCTGGCCCATAAACTGAACGAGATCAATACAAAGCGTCAGGAGACAGAGCTGCAGATCTTCAAGGCCGCGCAGGAACTGCTGGAACAGGAACCGGAGCGGCTGGAAGACCGCGTGATGCTGCTGTGGGGCCGCGATTGGCACCCCGGTGTCATTGGCATCGTGGCATCCCGGCTGGTGGAACGCACCGGCCGGCCTGTGATCGTGGTGACGATCGACGAGCACGGCGAATGCAAGGGCAGCGGACGCAGCGTGCAGGGCTTCAATTTGCATGCCTGCATTGGTGCCTGCGCAGATCTGCTCATCCGCTACGGCGGCCATGCCATGGCTGCGGGCCTTTCGGTGCGGGAAGAAAATCTGCCCGCTCTGCGCCGCCGCCTGAACGACTGGGCAGCACGGGAATGCCCGGTGCTGCATACCACCCCGCTGGAGTGCGACCTGCCCATCCATCTGGACCGTGTGACCGTGGAAAGTGTGCGGAAGCTCGACCAGCTGGCTCCCTATGGGGCCGAGAACCCGACCCCGGTGTTCCTTTTGCAGAACGCCGTGCTGGATGGGGTATACCCGGTATCGGAGGGCAGGCACAGCCGCCTGCGCCTGCGGCAGGGCAATGCCAGCGTGTATGCCGTGTGGTTCGGTATGCCGCCGGAACAGCTGCCCTATGCCATGGGCGATGTGGTGGATGCTGCGCTGAACCTTTCGGTCTACGATTCGCCCCGGGGCGCACAGCTTTCGGGCCGCATTCTGGACCTGCATCCGGCAGGGCTGGGCACAAAGCTTGCGGAGCAGGCTGCTTTTGTGGTGGCGCTGCGCCGCGGCACACCCCTGACTGAGGAACAGAAAAAGCTTATTACGCCTGAGCGCAGTGATATCGTCACAGTGTACCGTGAGCTGCAGGCGCGCCGCTGGCACGCAGAAGATCTGCAGCCGCTGTGCGCAAAACTGGGTGAGGAAAATACAGGCAAAACGCTGGTGGCAGTGACGGCTCTGGAACAGGTGGGCCTGATCGCCACGGTGGAAAAGGGTGGGGCAAAATATCTGGAGCTTGTGCCTGCGCAGGGCAAAAAGAACCTTGCGGATGCCCCGATCCTGAAATGTTTGGAGGGAATGTAAAATGCCAGAGGGAAAGAAAGCTGCGGTCCCGGCACCCAAGCCGGTGCGGGAAGAAGATCTCTACTCCGCAAAGACCCACCTGCATCAGCCGGTACCGGTGCAGGAAACGGCTACCGTTTCTGCAACAGCACAGCTGGCCGATGCCCCGGAAGGCGCGCTGCCTTCGGAGGTGCGGCCGGAGATCGTTACCTGGGGAAAGCTGTGTGAGGCCATCAAGGCCAGTGGCCGCTCCTACAATATGGAGATGATCGAAAAGGCATATGACCTTGCCAACACTGCCCACAAGGGGGTGTGCCGCCGCAGCGGCGAGCCGTATATCTGCCATCCGCTGGCTGTGGCACGGCTGGTGCTGGACCTTGGCATGGACTCCGAGAGCATTGCTGCGGCCCTGCTGCACGATGTGGTGGAGGACACTCCCACTACGCTGGACGACCTGAAAGCCGCCTTTGGCGAGGAAGTTGCCCTGCTGGTGGACGGCGTGACCAAGCTGACCAAGATCCAGTTCTCTAACATTGAGGAACTGCAGGCTGAAAACCTGCGCAAGATGCTGCTGGCCATGAGCCGCGATGTGCGCGTGATGATCATTAAGCTGTGCGACCGGCTGCACAACATGCGCACCGGTGATGCATGGCCGGAACAGAAGCGCCGCGATAAAGCCCGCGAGACTATGGAAGTGTATGCCCCCATCGCCAACCGTCTGGGCATCCTGAACGTGAAGGAAGAGCTGGAAGACCGCAGCCTGCATTACCTTGACCCTGTGGGCTACGAGGAGATCAGCCGGATGCTCAGTGAGCGTGCAGGCGAGGAGTTCCTTGCAAAGGTGTCCGGTGTGATCGAGCGGCGGCTGGCCGAAAGCGGCATTGAGGGCGCTACCATCAAGCGCCGCGTCAAGAGCATTTACGGCATCTATCGCAAGACCATCATGCAGAACAAGTCCTTTGATGAGATCTACGATATCTATGCGGTGCGTGTCATTCTGGATACGCTGGCCGAGTGCTACAGCACTCTGGGCCTCATCCACGATATGTACCATCCGCTGCCCAACCGCTTCAAGGACTATATCTCCACCCCCAAGCCCAATGGCTACCAGAGCCTGCACACCACCGTCATCGGCCACGAGGGCATCCCCTTTGAGGTGCAGATCCGCACCCGCAAGATGGACGAGCAGGCCGAGTACGGCGTTGCGGCCCACTGGAAGTATAAAGAAGGTCTGGATGGCCACGACAAGCTGGACGAACGTCTGGCATGGGTGAGCCAGCTGTTGGAAAACCAGCGCGTCAGCGAGGATTCCGGCAACCTGCTGCACGACCTCAAGAGCGACCTGCTGCCGGAGGAAGTGTTTGCCTTTACCCCCAAGGGCGATGTCATCAACCTGCCCACCGGCGCTACCTGCATCGATTTTGCCTATGCGATCCATTCGGCGGTGGGCAACCGCATGGTGGGCTGCAAGGTGAACAACCGCATGGTGCCCATCGACCACATCGTTTCCACCGGCGAGATCATCGAAGTGATCCTTGGCCCGGCGGACAAAGGCCCCAGCCGCGACTGGCTCAAGATCGTGCGCACCAGCGAAGCGAAGAGTAAGATCCGAAACTGGTTCAAAAAGATGCGCCGCGAGGAAAATATCACGCAGGGACGTGATGCACTGGCCCGTGAGCTGCGCAGGGAAATGATCATCATTCCGGACGACCAGCTGGACGATTTTATCAACAGCTGTTCCCGCCGCCTGCGCCAGAACAATGCCGAGGAGCTTTATGCCGCCATCGGCTACGGCGGCATGACCATTGCCAACTGCCTGCCCAAGCTCAAGGAGGAGTGGCAGAAGCTGAAAGCTTCGGAGGAAAAGGCCGGGGAAGACCTGCCCAAGGTGGACCTGAGCCGTGTGCACGCTACCGACGGCGTGGTGGTGGAAGGCTTCGATAACACCCCCATCAAGTTTGCCAAGTGCTGCAGCCCGCTGCCGGGCGACCCCATCGTGGGCTTTATCACCCGTGGCTTTGGCGTTTCCATCCACAAGCAGAGCTGCGTGAACGCCATTTCCAGCATGAAGGATCCCACCAACGCCCCCCGCTGGGTCAAGGCGTACTGGGCCGACAGCGTCAGGGACAGCTATAAGGCCGGCATTGAGATCATTGCGCTGAACCGCAACGAGCTGCTGCAGGATGTGCTGGCTGCGCTGGCGGATATCCGGGTGCCCATCTATGCGGTGAACGCCCGTCAGGTGGAAAACAACTGCGCCATGGTCAGCCTGACCATCGGCATCAACAATACCGAGCACCTCAACCGTGTGGTCGCAAGACTTTCCAAGGTGAAGGACGTGCTCAAGGTGACAAGGAGCTAAAACATGCGTGCAGTCATTCAGGCGGTATCTTCCGCCAGTGTGCGGGTAAACGGCGGTGAGCCGCGAGCCATCGGGCCGGGCCTTATGATCCTGCTGGGTGTCAGGGATACCGACAGTCTGGACATCGTGCCCAAGCTTGCCGATAAATGCGCGGGCCTGCGCATCTTTCCGGACGCAGAGGGCAAGCTGAATCTCAGCGCAAAGGACCTTGGCTATTCGGCTCTGGTGGTGAGCCAGTTCACCCTTTACGGCGACACGAAAAAAGGCTACCGGCCCAGCTTTATCAAGGCCGCAAAGCCGCCGCTCTCCGTGGATGCTTACGAGCTGTTCCTTGCAGAGATGAACAAACAGGGCCTGAAGGATGTTCAGCACGGCGAGTTTGGCGCGGACATGCAGGTGGCTCTTGTGAACGAAGGACCCTGCACCATTATCATCGATACCGACGAGTGGAAGAAAAAGGAGTGACCGCCATGCAGGCTTTTCATATTCCGGGCGCTGCGCCGCTGTATACCAATACCTTCCTGCTCATTTCCGACGCAGGCCATGCCGTGGTCATTGATCCGGCGGCAGATGCGCAGACCTACGATAAAATTTTAAAGGAAAACAATGCGCAGCTCACCACCATCCTGTGCACCCACGGCCACTACGACCATGTGGGCAGCGCCGAAGCCCTGCGCACCGAGTGGAACGCAAAGCTCTACTGTGAGGCTGCCGACCTTGCAGGCGACCGCATGTATCCGCTGAGCGCAGCGGACTGCGGCTACGCAGAAGGGGAGACTGTCTCGGTAGACGAGCTGCAGTTCACGGTCTGGCACACGCCCGGCCATACGCCCGGCGGCGTGGTGCTGCTGTGCGGCGAGTATCTCTTCTGCGGCGATACCCTGTTTGCAGGCAGCATCGGCCGTACCGATCTGGAGGGCGGCAGCAGTGCACAGATGGCCGAGAGTCTGCGTAAGCTGGCAAAGCTGCCCATCCCGCGCGGCACGCAGGTGCTGCCCGGCCATGGCGAGTTCTCCACCTTTGGCGATGAACTGGACAACAATTACTTCATCCGCAGCGCTGTGCGCGGCAACAATGATTTATTTTAAAGAGTGAACAACATGAAGATTTATATTACCGGCCTGCCTTCCGGCTACGAAGTGGAGCATCTGGTGCGTTTGTTTTACCCCATGGCACCGCTCACCCTCACCCCGCCGGAGAACGCCGAGGACTGCGTCTGGGCAGAAAAAACGCCGGACGGCCTGCATGCACTGGTGCGTCAGGACGGCAGAAGTGCTGAACGACACGCACCGCTGCCCGCGCCTGTGGAACAGGGCGGCGAGACCCCGGAATTCAGCCTTGCCAGCCTGACCTATGATCTGCTGCGGGATTGGACCGGCATCCGCCCGCCATGGGGCAAAATGACCGGTGTGCGCCCGGTGCGGCTCATCCACGACAAGCGCGCCGCAGGCTGGACGGAAGCGGAGATCGACCGCTTCTTTCCTTGACCGGTTCGACTGCTCCCAGCAGAAATACCAGATGGCCAAGGCCATTGCCGACCTGCAGGAGCCGATTTTGAAAGTGGGCAATGAACCCGGGACCTACAGCCTGTACATCGGCATCCCGTTCTGCCCGTCCCGGTGCAGCTACTGCAGCTTTGTCAGCTGCAATCTGGACCGCGACCGCAAGATGGTGCAGCCTTATGTGGACTGTTTGTGCCGAGAGGTGGAAGAGATCCGCATTCAGGCTGACAAGGCAGGCCTGAAACTGTGCAGCATCTACATCGGCGGCGGCACGCCCACCAGCCTGTCTGCCGACCAGCTGCGGCAGCTGATGGGCACGGTCCGGGCGAATTTTGACCTCTCGAAGGTCGTGGAATATACGGTGGAGGCAGGCCGTCCGGACTGCACGGATGCCGAAAAGCTGGCGGTCATTAAGGAATACGGCGCTACCCGCATCTCCATCAACCCGCAGACCTTCTCGGACGAGGTGCTGGCGGGCATTGGGCGCAAGCACTCGGCGCAGGACATTCTGGACTGCTATGCCGAAGCGCGCAAGGCCGGTCATGATGATATCAACATGGACCTGATCGCCGGCCTGCCCGGCGACACGGTGGAAAGTTTTGAGCGCAGCCTGCGGCAGGCCATCGCGCTGGACCCGGAGAACATCACCGTGCACACCCTCACCCTCAAGCGCGCTTCCCGCATCGTCATTGAGGACCAGAAGGAGAACGACTACGCCGACGTCGCCGCCATGCTGGAAAAGTGCAATCTGCTGGCCGAGGCGGGTTACCGGCCCTACTACCTCTACCGCCAGAAGAATACTCTGCAGAACCTGGAAAACGTGGGCTGGTGCAAGCCGGGCCACGAGGGATATTACAACATCTATATCATGGAGGAAGTCCAGACCATCCTCTCCGCCGGTGCAGGCGGCAGCACCAAGCTGGTGGCCGACGGCGGAAAACGGATGCAGCGCATTTTCAATTTTAAGTATCCGAACGAATATATCCAGCGTTTTGCGGAGGTGCTGGAACGCAAAAAAGGAGTGGCTGATTTTTATGATCACGATTTGGGTTCCGAAACGTCTGGTTGAGATCGACCTTTACAATGTGGCGGCCTGCAGCCCGCAGGCACTTGCCGACCTGAGTGAGCAGAGCTATGCCCAAAGGATAGATTACGCCGCCCAGAAAGTGCAGCTCTCCGGCGCAAAGATCGTCATGCTCACCGGCCCGTCGGCCAGCGGCAAGACCACCAGCGCCCACTGCGTTGCAAAGGCTCTGCAAAAGCACGGGACTCCGGCGCAGGTGGTCAGTCTGGATAATTTCTTCAAAGGCGCAGAGTTCTACCCCCGGCTGCCGGACGGCACGCTGGATTACGAAAACCCCGATACGCTGGATCTGCCTCTCATCAAGCAGTGCCTGCGGGAGCTGAGCGAGACGGGCAAGACCGTGCTGCCCATCTACGATTTCTCTGCCGAAAAGCGCTCGGCAGAGGTGGAGCCCATCGACCTGCAGGGCGGTGTATGCATCGTGGAGGGCATCCATGCGCTGAACCCGGAGCTGACCGGCCTTGTAAAGGGCGACGACATCTACCGCATCTATGCAGGCCTGCGGGAGGAATACTGCATCGATGGCCGCCGCGTCATCAACACGCAGGATATCCGCCTGTGCCGCCGCACCCTGCGGGACGCTGCAGCGCGCGGCCGCAGCCCGGAAAAGACCCTTGCCATGTGGGACCGCGTGCTGGACGGTGAGACGCGGTATATCAAGGGCTTCAAAACCACGGCAGACTTTTTGCTGGATACCTCCTTTACCTACGAGCTGGGCTTGATCTCCAAGCTGCTGGGCGTGGTGCGCCGTCAGTTCACGCTGGAAGGCCACAATGCAGAGCTGTGGGACGAGACAGCCCGCCGCTTTGAGCATGTGGCACCGCTGGAGCTGGAGCTGCTGCCGGAGGACAGCATGCTGCGGGAATTCTATGGCGGCGCAGCCGACCGCAGGGCACAGAATGCCGATGTGTGAAATTATCGTGTGAATTTAGGCCGAATGCGAAAAAATTGTTTCCAAACCGGCACCAAACTGTAAAAAATGCGGTCCGTTCATTGCAAACGAGCGGCCTGTGCGCTATAATGGAGATAACATCCGCACATGGCCCACGATAAACAGGCCGATAGTAAGAGAGGTGTCTTTTATGGATTTCAACAAGATCAAGGAAATGGGTCTGGAATATGCCGAAAAAGGCAAGAACGCTGCGCTGGACCTGGCCGAAAAGGGCAAGACTCAGGCTTTGATCGTAAATGAGCAGGGCAAGCTGCTCAAGGCACAGCGCCAGCTGGGCGCACTGGTATACAGCCTGGCAAAGGGCAATGAGGAAAACCAGCCCCTGGTGGATAAGTATATCGAGATGATCGATAACATCGAGCAGGAGATCGCCCGCCTGAAAGCATCCCTGACCCCGGCGGAAGCTGCCGAGGCGGAATATGTGGTGCACGAGGAAGTTCCTGCTGACCAACCGGAAGAGCACAAAGCCTGCCCGCAGTGCGGTGCTCCCGTCTCGGACGATGCACTGTTCTGCAACAAGTGCGGTGCACAGCTGTAATAAAACGGTTCAGCAACAGGGCGGCGCTCCCCACAGGGCACCGTCCTGTTTTTGCGAGCGGAAAATGCAGGCGAAATGCGGGAAATTTGCGCACTTTGTCTTGCAAAACTGCATGAGATGCGATACAATATACAGTATCTTTTACAAGGCAGGTGAGCGCTGTGCTGGACTGGCAGCCAAAGGCACCCTATACGGCAGAGCAGCTGCTGGAAATTCTGCGTATCCTGCGGGACCCGGAGAACGGCTGTCCGTGGGATAAGGTACAGACCCATGCTTCCATCCGGAAGAACTTTCTGGAAGAGACCTGCGAAGCGCTGGAGGCCATTGATGCTGACGATCCGCAGTTGATGCAGGAAGAGCTGGGCGATGTGCTGATGCAGGTGGCGTTCCACGCGGTGATCGAAGAAGAGCGCGGGCGCTTTACTTTTGAGGATGTCTGCCGTGAGGTGTGCGAGAAGCTGGTGTTCCGGCATCCGAACATCTTTGCGTCCTCGGCGGCACAAAATGCGGGTATAAACGGCTGGGATGCGCTCAAAAATAAGGAAAAGGGCCGCACCACTCTGGCTGATGAGCTGGGCACAGTGCCGGTTACGCTGCCTGCTTTGATGCGTGCCCAGAAGCTGCAGAAGCGTGCCGACCGCTGCGGGCAGAGCAGTCTGCGCCGGAAACGGCACGGCAGGCTTTGCAGGCAGCGCTGGACGGCTGGAACCGGGAACAGGACGCACAGGCGGCGGGAGAACTGCTGTTTGCTGCGGCCAATGCCATGCGGCTGGCTGGTGTGGACGCGGAGGAAGCGCTGACCTTTGCATCCAAGCGCTATTGTGCAGAACTGCTGGCGCAGAAAGAACAAAGCGGTACTCAGGTCGAGTGACCTGCTCCGATAGAGAAAAAAGAACACCAAGTAACAAATCTGGAGGGTATTTTTATGACGAAGACCGATCTGATCGCACAGGTTGCTGCGAACACTGAGATGAGCAAGAAGAGCGCTGAGCAGGCTGTCAATGCTGTGTTTGAAGCACTGAGCAAGGCCATGTCTGAGGGCGAAAAGATCACCATTTCCGGTTTTGGCACCTTTGAGATGCGTGAGCGCGCCGAGCGTCAGGGCATCAACCCCCGCACCCGTGAGCCTATCACCATTGCCGCTTCCCGCAGCATCGTGTTCAAGCCCGGCAAGTCCCTGAAGGACACCCTGTAAGCTGTATCTGCTTTGCCGCCGCTGCCTGCAAGAGGGTGCGGCGGCTTTTTTTGTGACAGGAGGAAGAACCATGCGTCTGGATAAATATTTGAAAGTTTCGCGTCTGATCAAGCGCCGCACCGTGGCAAACGAGGTGGCCGATGCAGGCCGCATCCTCATCAACGGCAAGATCGCCAAGGCCAGTCAGGCCGTCAAGGCGGGCGACATCATCGAGGTGACCTTCGGCAACCGGCCCATCAAGGTAAAGGTGCTCTCGGATGTGGAGCCGCGCACCAAGGATGTGGCCCGCGAGATGTACGAGATCATTGCGGAGGGCGAGCAGGCATAAAAGCCCCGGTCCGGTGCATAGGATGCACCAGAAAAGGGGAGACGAACCATGCCGGAAAAAACACCCAGAGACCCGCAGCCTGCGCCGCACGATCTGATCTTGGAAAGCCGCGCCCGCCTGACGGTGACCGGTGTGCAGAAGGTACTGCACTGCAATGCCGACAGCGCTGCCATGGAAACGGGCAAGGGCACGCTGCACCTGACCGGGGCGCAGCTGAACATGGCGGCGCTGGATCTGGAGACCGGGGAGGCGAAGTTCACCGGCCGCATCGACACGCTGGAATATACGGCCATCGCACCGGCGGGCGGTTTTCCTGCGCCGCCTGCTGCGATGATCCCGGTACTGCCGCCTGCAGCCCTTGGGCAGGAGATCGCTGCCTGCACGGTGCTGGGAGCCAGTATCGGCGCACTGCGGGCTGTATTCCCGGCCAGAGGGCGTGCAGCTTTTGTGCCGGATCTGGTGTGGATGGGTGCTGTGCTGGCCGCTGTGCAGAGCTACGCAGCAGGGCAGAGCAGTGCCGGTGTTCTGCGCTGGTACATGGCTGCGGCAGCCTTTGCCGGTGCTGGTGCAGCAGCCTTTGTGCTGGGTGCACCGCTGCGTGCAGCGGGAGGCGTTTTACAGCGCCGGGTGCTCCGGCCGGCAGAGCGGCGGCGCGCCCGGCGGAGAAAGGCGCGCAAACTACGCCGCAGCGCAAAAAGAACTGCAAAAAAGCGCAAAAAGAACTTGCCAAACCAGCGCCGCATGATGTATAATTCATATGTGTTAAAGTAAGAGTCAAATGCAACGGGGGCAGAAGAGATCATGGCAGCACCGGACCGCAGAAAACGCAAGAAGAAAGTGGTCGTTAAAACGCTTGTACGGGTGTTTTTTGTCCTGCTGCTGCTGAGTATGCTGGCAGCATACATTTCCAATCAGGTCACCATCAGCTCCAAACGTGCGGAGCTGGACACGCTGAACGAGCAGATCGCCCAGCAAAAGACTGAAAACGAGGAGATGCAGCGCATTCTCAGCGGCGATGCAGACCAGATCACCGAGTGGGTCGCGCGGGATTCTTACAATTACGCTGCACCCAACGAGCGCATCTTTGTGGATGTGACCGGCAGCTGAATTGCTGCCCATTCTATGGAAAACAAGGAGTATTGAGTTTTGGCAATTGAGGTAGGGAACGTATTCGAGGGCCGCGTCACCGGTGTAAAGCCGTTTGGCGCTTTTGTCGCACTGCCGGAGGGCCGGGTAGGCATGGTCCATATTTCCGAGGTGTCCAACGAGTTCGTGCAGGACATTGCAGCTGTTCTGCACGACGGTGATATCGTCAAGGTGCAGGTGATCAACATTGCACCGGATGGCAAGATCGCGCTGTCCATCAAGCGCCTGCTGCCGCCGCCTCCGCGCCCGGCGCGTGAGGGCAGAGGCCCTGCAGGCGGTCCGCGCTCTGGTGGTCCCCGTCCGGGCGGCCCCCGCGAGGGTGGTCATTTTGGTGCAGGCCGCGGCGGCGCTGGCCGCCCCCCGCGTGAGGGCGGCAGAGGCCCTGCCCGCGACAGCGCACCCCGTGTATGGCAGCCCAAGGCTCCCGTCCGTTCCGATAACATGAGTTTTGAGGACATGATGAGCCGCTTCAAGAGCCAGAGCGAAGAGAAGATGGCCGATCTTGATCACGAGACCAATAACCGCCGCGGCGGTGGTTATGCGCCTCGCGGCCGCGGTGGCCGCCGCTGAGCGGAAAGGCCTGCGCTTTTCAAGCCGGATCAAAATAACGGAAACAGACCTGTCTCATTTGATCGGGCAGGTCTGTTTTTCCGTAATAAAAGAAAGGAAACACAATGCCTGCAAAATTTGAACTGATCGCGCCCTGCTTTTTTGGGTGTGAATCCACTGCAAAATTTGAGCTGACCCGCATCGGCGCAGAGAATATCCGCGTGGACGATGGCCGTCTGAGCTTTGCCGGCGGCGCAGAGATGATCGCTGCTGCAAACCTCAATCTGCGCACGGTGGAGCGCGTGATGATGCTGCTGGCCCGCTACAGAGCCGCCACCTTTGATGACCTGTTCGACGGCGTGTACGATATCCCGTGGGAGGAGCTGCTGCCCGCAGACGCAGCCTTTCCAGTCACCGGCTCTTCGCTGAACAGCCAGCTGTCCAGTGTGCCTGCCTGCCAGAGCATCATCAAAAAAGCTGTGGTCAAGCGCCTGATGGCAAAGCACCACACCTCTGTGCTGCCGGAGACCGGCGCGGAGTACAAGATCCGCTTCATGCTGCGCAAGGATCAGTGTGAGATCATGCTGGACACCACCGGCGACGGCCTGCACAAGCGCGGCTACCGCCGCAACGCCATGGAGGCACCCATCCGCGAGACTTTGGCGGCTACCATTGCAGACCTTGGCCGTGTGCGCCGCGACAGTCTGGTGGAGGACCCCTTCTGCGGCAGCGGCACGCTGCTGATCGAAGCTGCTCAGAAAGCCATGAACATTGCCCCGGCCTGAAGCGCCGCTTTGCCGCCGAGCGCTATGGCTTTGTGCCGGCAGCTATCTGGGCCGAGCAGCGTCAGAAGGCACTGGCCGAGGCCAAGCTGGATGTGGGCTTTGAAGCCTTTGGCTATGATATCGACCCTGCCGCTGTGGCTTTGGCCAACGCCAACGCAAAGCTGGCCGGTGTGGAAAAGCGCTGCCACTTTGAAGTGGCTGATGTGGCCGACTTTGCCGCAAAGCAGGAGGCCATCGTGCTGACGAATCCCCCGTATGGTGAGCGCATGAGCACCATTGAAGGTGCCGCTAAGCTGGCCCGTACGCTGGGCCGGCAGATGGAAGCACACCCCTGCGCAGGCGTGTATGCGATCACTGCCGATATGGATTTTGAGACCCACTACGGCAAGCGTGCCAACAAGCGCCGCAAGATGTACAACGGCATGATCCCCTGCCAGCTGTATATGTACTACAGCGCGCCCAAGTTTGAGCACACTGCAAAGCCGATGCCGAAGTCCGGCTTTGACGGCAAGCGCACTGCACCGAACCGCTTTAACAAGAAGTAATTGAAAATGTTACCTGCCGCACCGGAGCTGTCCAGTGCGGCTTTTTACATTGCAGCCGGTAATTACCGGAAAAAAACAAAGCGGGGCCTGAATTGGCAGGAGATGGAAATGGACGCAAACACAGGAAGTTTTACGCTGTGTTCCGCGCCATGTGCGGCAAAGATGAGACAAATTCATGCTCTTTTTACAAAGGATGGTTGAACCCGGGCTGAAAATGGATTATACTTACCTTATTATTCTGCGGTTCTTCCGAGGAGGAAAAGGTGCGTATGAAGGGTAGGATGCGGCCATATCTGCCGGAGCTCACCATCCGGGATTACAATATCTACCTGCGCTATCTGCGCGGGGTGCGACGTCAGCTGTACGAGGCGTACGGATTATATTCCTGCCATCTGCTGCGGAGCAACGGCGTGCTGTTTGCCATCCTTTCGGACAGTCTGGCCGGGCGGCAGGCCACTTGCCAGCGCAAGCGGGTCCCGGGCACACTGGCCTGGCGCAGGCTCATGTGCCAGACCCAGGGCATCCGGTTGGCCGCACAGGTGGAGGTGCTGCTGGGCTGGCACAACCTGCAGGACCGCAAATACAGCGAGCTGCGGCCGCTCAAGCGCCTGCGCCGTGCGGTGGACCGTCTGCTGCTGCGCCGCGCCTATGAGCGTGCCGTGCAGGAGAACCCGGCGCTGGAACGGCTGTTCGTGCAGGAGCGGGATCAGGCCGTGGTGCAGATGAACCTGAGCGCCAAGAACTACTCTCTTGCCGCTGAACCCATGAGCAACATTTACGGTGCACTGTATTCCACCCTTGCCACCGACGACCCCAGCCAGCGCAAGAGCATGCGCTACATCGGCAGCAGCATCGGCCGCATTTTTTACCTGCTGGATAAGGCTGAGCGCTTTGAGATGGACAAGAGCAGCGGCCGCTACAACGTGTTCGTAGTCAACGACCTGCGGGGACAGGCTGCGGCGGTGGAGAATGCCCGCCGTCAGGCACTGGCTGCCGCCAACGATCTGATCCGCGTGTACAGTATGCTGGACATCAAATTGAACCGCGGCCTGCTGGATAACATCATGCTGCTTGGCCTGCACCATGCGGTGGAACCGCTGGAAGCCGGTGCTGAGCACGAAAACTGGGAGATCCCATGAAGCAAAACCATCAAAAAAGCTGGGCCATGGCTTACTGCGGCATTGTGGCGGCGCTGTGCGTCGCACTGATGCTGCTGGGAGCTGTGATCCCCATTGCCATGTTCATTGCGCCTGCAGTGGCGGGCTTCCTTGTTGCTACGGTGTGCGTGGAGTGCGGGATGCAGCTGGCTTTGACGGCCTATGCGGCAGTCAGCCTGCTGGCACTGCTGTTCGTGCCGGATAAGGAAGTAGCACTGATCTTTGTGTTCCTGCTGGGGTATTACCCGCTGGCAAAGCCAAAGTTTGAGCGCATCCGCCCTGCGGTTCTGCGCATTGTCTGCAAGCTGCTGCTATGCAACGGCACAGTGCTGGCCATGTACGGGCTGGTATTTCTGCTGGTGCCGGCGGGCAGCATTTCGCAGGAGCTGCGCACCACTGCGCTGGCTGTCTCGCTGGCAACGCTGGTCATGGGCAATGTTGCCTTTGTGCTGTACGACCGGGCATTGCATAACATGCTCATGATGTACCGGCTGGTCTGGCGGCCGAAACTTCATAGAACTTTGGGCTGGCGCTGAGCCAGCCTTTGTGCTATAATGGGGCATCAGAAAGGGGAGAGCGCAGCACACAGGTAACGCAAAGCGCCGGGCCACGCGGGTGACAGCCGCGAGGGTGACGAGGAGAGGAATCATCGAAAGATTCGGCGGATGTTTCTCCGGCTGAGGGCTAGACCAGCCGCAGAGAAGGGCAAAACGGCAGCAATACCGCAACAGATCCCTTCAAAGAAAGCCATACAAGAACATAAACTGTACTAGGAAGCTGACTGGATATCACTGCGCCTTTTGCGCGGGAACGGTCGGTATGGAGGTGTTTTGTATGTGCGGCATTGTTGGTTATGTCGGTAAGCGCAGTGCGCAGGACGTGCTGCTGGATGGTCTGGAAAAGCTGGAGTATCGCGGGTACGACTCCGCCGGTGTGGCGCTTGCGCTGGACGGCGGCATCCGCGTGGTAAAAAGCAAAGGACGGCTCACCGCCCTGCGGGAAAAGCTGGCGGCGCAGCAGCTGGCACAAAGCTTCTGCGGCATCGGCCACACCCGCTGGGCTACCCATGGCGAGCCCAGCGATGTGAACAGCCACCCGCATTCGACCCCGCGTGTGAGCATTGTGCACAATGGCATCATTGAAAATTACGGCCTGCTCAAGGAGCGCTTGGCCGCAAAAGGCTATACCTTCCAGAGTGAGACGGACACCGAAGTGCTGGTAAAGTTGATCGACAGCTGCTATACCGGCGACCCGCTGCGTGCACTGCAGCAGGCACTGGCCAAGGTGCGCGGCAGCTATGCGCTGGCCGTGCTGTTCCGGGATTACCCGGACACCATTTTTGCAGTCAAGCGGGAAAGCCCGCTGATCGTCGGCTGGGGCGAGGGCGAAAACTTTGTGGCTTCGGATATTCCGGCACTGCTCAAGTACACCCGGAAATACAGCGTGCTGGAAGAAGGGGATATGGCCGTCTGCACCACAGAGGGCATCCGCTTCTACAACGAATTTGGTGAGCCGGTGGAGCGCCAGCAGCTGACGGCGGACTGGGATATGGAAGCTGCCGAAAAGGGCGGCTATCCCCACTTTATGCTCAAGGAGATCAACGAGCAGCCTGCGGCCATTATGGCCACGGTCAGCCCCCGTGTAGAGGACGGACTGCCGGTGCTGCGCATCCCGGAGCTGACCGATGAAGTGCTGCGCGGTATTGGCCGGGTGCATCTGGTGGGCTGCGGTACGGCTATGCATGCCGGTATGGTGGGCAAATCTGCCATCGAAACGCTGGCCCGTGTGCCCGCCGAGGTGGACATTGCCAGCGAGTTCCGTTACCGGGACCCCATTCTGGAAAAGAACGATCTGGTCATCATCATCAGCCAGTCCGGCGAGACCAGCGACACGTTGGCAGCGCTCAAGCTGGCCAAGAGCCGCGGCGTGCCGGTGCTGGCCATCGTGAATGTGGTGGGCAGCTCCATTGCACGTGCCGCAGATTATGTAATGTACACCTATGCCGGGCCGGAGATCGCGGTAGCATCCACCAAGGCGTATATGGTGCAGATGTGCGTGCTGTATCTGTTTGCACTGCGGCTGGCCTACGCGCGCGGACGGCTGAACGAGGCAGAGACCCGCCGCTATACGGCCCAGCTGCTGCGCGCACCGGAGGTCATCAAGCCGCGCCTTGCAGATTGTGAGCAGATCAAGTACCTTGCCAGCCGCTATGTGAACACCCAGAGCTGCTTCTTCATTGGGCGCGGCTTTGACTATGCGCTCTCGCTGGAGGGCAGCCTGAAACTCAAGGAGATCAGCTATGTGCACTCGGATGCCTATGCAGCCGGTGAACTGAAACATGGTACCATCAGCCTGATCACCGATGGCGTGCCGGTGATCGCACTGGCCACCCAGAAACAGGTGTACGAAAAGACCATTTCCAATGCCAAGGAGACTCGCAGCCGCGGCGCAAGGGTGCTGCTGTTTACCACAAAGGATGCTGTGGTGCCGGAAGGCGTGGCAGATGCCGTGATCCGGCTGGATGAGTATGAGGACATTCTGATGCCGCTGCAGCTCATTGTGCCGTTACAGCTGTTCGCCTATTATATGGCTGTTCTGCGCGGCTGTGACGTGGATAAGCCGCGTAATCTGGCCAAGAGCGTGACCGTGGAGTGACGGCACAAAACGCAGCCAGAAAGCCCTGCACGAAACAGAAATAACAAAACAGGACCCGCTCTGAATCACTGAAGTGCATTCTGTCAAGTAGACAAAAAAATAATATAAGGTTTTTGTTCGCCGTTTCCACAAGGAGACGGCGAATTTTTTGTGCAAAATCGGTATCAGGCAGCTCGGTTCATGGCACCGACATGAGCCTGCATCGGCATTTGGATGAACAGACGGTGCTGGTAACGGCGGTTGTTGCAGCAGTCAATCGTGAAGAGTGATTGTTCTTTCTTGACATGAAAATACCCCCAGAGTACGCAGAGTTTTTGTCTCTGTCTACTCTAGGGTAGCGTATCACATGGAATGCCAGGGCATTGTGATTTATAGATTATTTGCTTCGGCAGGAGATGTTTCCGATGCAGACGTTTCTACCGGAACATCGTCCTCCGGGTCACCGAAGTTGTCGTGGTAAGTCTGCAGCAGGTCGATCTCCTTGTTGCGCTTCAGGCCGTGGATGACCAGCTTTTTGATCACATCATAGATGACTGCAAACAGCGGCACACCTACGATCATGCCCACAAAACCCCACAGACCGCCGAACAGCAGGATGGCGAACAGTACCCAGAAACTGGAAAGACCGGTGGTGTTGCCCAGGATCTTGGGGCCGATCACGTTTCCGTCCAGCTGCTGCAGCACCAGAACGAACAGGACGAACCATAGCGCCTTGATGGGGTTCTGAATGAGGATCAGCAGGGTGGCGGGCACGGCACCGATGAACGGGCCGAAGAAGGGGATCACATTGGTCACGCCGATGATCACGGAAACCAGAAGGGCACTGGGGAACTTGAAGATTAAGCAGCCGATATAGCACAGCACGCCGATGATGGCGGAATCCATGATCTTGCCGTTGATGAAGCCGCCGAACATCTTATCGGCATACTTCACTTCTTCCTTGATCAGCTCTGCCCAGCGGGGCTTGAAGATGCTGTAGAGCACCAGCTTGGCCTGCTGCACAAAGCGCTTGCGGCTGGCCAGCATATACACGGCCACGATGATGCCGATGATCAGGTTCTTGGCCATGGTCACTACGTTCAGCACACCCACTGCGGCACCGCTGACGATGTTCTGCATGGAGGGCAGGAGCCGGGTCTTGATCAGATCATCGATATTGGTGCTGATGGTGGCATAAGCAGAGTTGAGCATGTCCATGATCTGCTGGTTGTTCTCAATGAACTCCACATGATTCGCCCACTGCACGAACTTTGCAAGGTTGCGCTGCGCAGTGTAGTACAGGGTGGTCACGCTGGTAATGAGCTGCGGAATGATCATCATGCACAAAGCGTAGATGAGGAGCAGGCCGAACAGGATGGTCAGCGTAACGGACAGCACATTGACCAGACCATGCATCTTTTCCGGGATGAACCGGCGCAGAAAACTCTCGATGGTGTTGCACACGGGCTTGAGCAGGTAGGCGATGACGGCACCGTAGATGAACGGCATCAGAATGCCGGTCAGCGTGGAGATGGCATCGCCAAAACCATCGAAGCGGTAGATCAGGAAAAAGAAGATGATGCTCAGGGAAGATCGCTCCAAATCCTGCCAACATCCCGTAGAGATAGGGCTTGATGTGCGGCTTTTTGTCCATCATGATAGACTCCATTTCAGCCGCGGACAGCAGGAATCCCCGCGGCACTTATCAGATTTTGTTGCTCCTGCGCCAGATGTGCATTTTTCGGCTTCCTTGATCAGGTCTTCACGGAAGTCGGGATGTGCTACGCTGATCAGAGCTTCAGCCTTTTCCCAGGTGGTCAGGCCCTTCAGGTTCACGCAGCCGTACTCGGTGCACAGGTAGTGGATGTTGGCACGGGTATCGGTGACGATGCTGCCGTTTTCCAGAGTGGGACGGATGCGGCTTTCCAGCTGGCCGGTCTTCTTATTAAAGAAGGTAGAGGACAGGCAGATAAAGCTCTTGCCGCCCTTGGAAAGGTATGCGCCCAGAACGAAGTCCAGCTGACCGCCGGCACCGGAGATTTGCTTGAGGCCTGCAGTCTCGGCGTTCACCTGACCGAACAGGTCGATGTCCACAGCGTTGTTGATGGAAATAAAGTTATCCAGTGCGGAGATGCTGCGGATATCGTTGGTGTAGTCCACGGGTGCAGACATGCACTCCGGGTTATCGTTCAGGTAATCGTACATTTTCTGGGTGCCGGCACCGAAGGCGTAGACCTGACGGCCCTTGTCCAGCTGCTTGCATGCACCGGTGATCTTGCCGGCCTTGGCTATATCCACAAAGGCATCCACATACATTTCGGTGTGCACGCCCAGATCCTTCAAATCGCTCTGTGCGATCAGGCTGCCGATGGCATTGGGCATACCGCCGATGCCCAGCTGCAGGCAGGCACCGTTGGGGATCTGCGGAACGATCAGGTTGGCAACCTTCAGATCCACTTCGGTAGCAGCACCGGGAGCGGCCATCTGGCCGATGGGCGGGTTCTCGCCTTCCACGATGCCGGTGACCTGAGAAATGTGGATGCAGTTCTCCATGCCGCCAAGGCAGCGGGGCATGTTCTTGTTGACCTCAACGATGATCTTCTTGGCTTTTTCGCACACAGCACCCAGATGAGATGCACTGGGGCCGAAGTTGAAGTAGCCGTGCTCGTCCATGGGGGTCACCTGGAACACCGCCACATCCAGCGGATCCGGGCTTTCGCGGTAGTAGCGGGGCAGCTCGGAATAACGGATGGGGGAGTAGAAGGAGAAGCCCTGTGCAATGGCCTTGCGCTCAATGCCGCCCATATGCCAGCTGTTCCATGTCATGTGTGCAGCGGGATCGTCGATCTGGAAGATCGCGGGCACCCACATCAGGATGCCGCCGCGGAAGTTGACACCTTCCAGCTCGGGCAGACGCTTTGCAATCTCGGCATCCACCGCCACAGGGGTGTTCACAGCCCAGCCGTAATCCACCCAGTCACCGCTTTTGACCAGTGCGGCAGCCTGAGCGGCGGTCATTTTCTTCTGAGCATACAGTTCCGTAAAATCCATTATAAACCATCCTCTCCTATAATAACATAAAGGAATTGTAAATTTATCATTTACTCTTCCTGCACGGACAAATCTTTGCAGGATGTTTACCACCTGTTGGCAATTTGAACACAGCTCTGACACAGGCGGATGATATCCTGATAACCAGCAGAAGGCAGCTGTCGGACAGGGCAGCAGATCTGCACAACTTAGTTATAACATTAACAATGTGCAGAATCAATAGTTTATCGAGAAAATTTTGACCGACTGGCAATATGGACAAAATTCGCGGAGTTTTTGGATGATTGTTTGGTGCTGAAAAACCAAAATCTTTGCAAAAGGACTTGATAAAATTTTGACGATATGGTTTACTTATAGCGTAGCAGGCGGCTGCGATGCAGCACGGCATTGATTGTTTAAATTTTAACGATAAAACGTACAGCTTGCACAAAAATCTTGCACCCAAGACTGGAAAGTGCTATCATGGCAGAACCAAAACGCGCTTTCACAGCGCTCAAGGAGGACACCAGACGATGGCAACAGCAGTTTATCCCGGTTCGTTCGATCCGGTCACAAAAGGGCATCTCGATATCATCAAGCGCGCAGCAAAGATCAACGATCATCTGATCGTGGCGGTGCTCAACAACAGCGCAAAGAATCCGCTGTTCACCGTGGAGGAGCGCGTAGAGCTGCTCAAGGAATGCTGCAAGGGCATCCAGAATGTTTCGGTGGAGAGCTTCGACGGCCTGACCGTGGAGTTCGCCAAGAAACGGCACGCTTCGGTGATGGTGCGGGGCTTGCGGGCTGTGACGGATTTTGAAAACGAGATCCAGCTTGCGCAGACCAATCACGCACTGATGCCCGGCATCGAGACCATGTTTCTGGCAACGAGCATCAAGTGGAGCTACCTTTCTTCCACCATTGTAAAAGAGGCAGCTTACTACGGCAGCGACATCGGTAAGTTCGTCACACCCAATGTGGAAAAGGCGGTCAACGAAAAGTATGCGCTGATCCGGCAGAAAAAAGACCCCGAGACCTAATTTGTAAAAGCGCTTACGGGCGTTTTGATAAAATGGCTTACGAAAAGTAACACATACACAATTCAGGAGGCTATTCACATGAAAAAGATCGTTATCGCATCTGCATGCCGTACCGCTATTGGCAAGTTCGGCGGCACTCTGGCAAACGTTCCCGCAGTTGAGCTGGGCTCCATCGTCATCAAGGAAGCTCTGAACCGTGCAAACGTCGCTCCCGAGCAGGTCGATCATGTCTACATGGGCTGCGTCATTCAGGCCGGTCTGGGCCAGAACGTCGCTCGTCAGGCTGCTCTGAAGGCTGGCCTGCCCATCGAGACCCCGGCTGTCACCGTCAACGTGGTGTGCGGCTCCGGTCTGAACTGCGTCAACATGGCTGCTCAGATGATCGAGGCTGGCGATGCTGACATCGTGGTCGCAGGCGGCATGGAGAACATGGACATGGCTCCCTTCGCACTGCAGAAGGCTCGTTACGGCTACCGCATGGGCGCACCCATGGGCAAGAGCGAGATCGTGGATACCATGGTCAACGATGCTCTGTGGGATGCCTGCGGCTTCAACAAGCACATGGGCATGACCGCTGAGAATGTCTGCACCAACGAGACTTATCAGAAGAAGTACGGCTACAGCCCCATCACCCGTGAGATGCTGGACGAGTTCTCATACAACAGCCAGCTGAAGGCTGACAAGGCTATCAAGGACGGCGCTTTCAAGGACGAGATCGTTCCCGTTGTGATCAAGGGCAAGAAGGGCGACACCGTGTTCGATACTGATGAAGGCCCCCGTCTGAGCGCTCCTGAAGTGCTGGCAAAGCTGAAGCCCGCTTTCACCAAGGACGGCATCGTCACCGCCGCCAACTCCTCCGCCATCAACGACGGCGCTGCTGCTCTGGTCATCATGAGCGAGGAGAAGGCCAAGGAGCTGGGCGTGAAGCCTCTGGCTACCTGGGTTGCCGGTGCTCTGGCCGGTGTTGAGCCTGAGGTCATGGGCCTGGGCCCCATCGCCGCCACCAAGAAGGTCATGGCCAAGACCGGCCTGACCGTTGCTGACATGGATCTGATCGAGGCCAACGAGGCATTTGCTGCTCAGTCTGTGGCTGTCAGCCAGGCTCTGAACTTTGATATGAGCAAGGTGAACGTCAACGGCGGCGCAATTGCTCTGGGCCACCCGGTCGGCGCTTCCGGCGCTCGTATCCTGGTCACCCTGCTGTATGCCATGAAGCATCGCGGTGCTCACAAGGGCCTGGCTACCCTGTGCATCGGCGGCGGCATGGGCTGCGCTACCATCGTTGAGATGGACTAAGCTTCACCTCTTGGAATCCTGACTGAATGACAGACCCGGACAGGGAAGGGAACCGGAGAGCCTTTCCTCCGTCCGGGGGCTGTTTGTGATAATTGATAAGATTTGAATAGGAGGTTTTCACAATGGCATTTGTAAAAACCGAGGTGCAGGGTGCAGTTGAGATCATTACCATCGACCGCCCCAAGGCACTGAATGCCCTGAATCCCGAAGTTCTGGCAGACCTGAAGGCAGCTTTTGAGGCTGTGGATCAGGAGACTGTCCGCTGCATCGTTCTGACCGGCGAAGGCGACAAGAGCTTCGTGGCAGGTGCAGATATCGGTTCCATGAGCACCATGACCAAGGCAGAGGGCGAGGCCTTCGGCAAGCTGGGCAATGATGTGTTCCTGATGATCGAGAGCTTCCCCATCCCCGTTATTGCAGCCGTGAACGGCTTTGCACTGGGCGGCGGCAACGAGCTGGCTATGAGCTGCGACATCCGCATCTGCTCTGACAACGCTGTGTTCGGCCAGCCGGAAGTGGGTCTGGGCATCACCCCGGGCTTCGGCGGCACCCAGCGTCTGGCACGTCTGGTCGGCATGGGTATGGCAAAGCAGCTGGTCTACTCTGCACTGAACATCAAGGCGGACGAGGCTCTGCGCATTGGTCTGGTGAACGCTGTGTATCCTCAGGCTGAACTGATGGAGAACGTGCTGAAGCTGGCCGGCAAGATCGCAAAGAATGCACCCATTGCTGTACGCAACTGCAAGAAGGCAATCAACGGCGGCATCAGCCTGCCCATCGAGAAGGCTGTTGAGGTCGAGGAAAAGCTGTTCGGCGACTGCTTCGAGACCCACGACCAGAAGGAAGGCATGGCCTGCTTCCTGAGCCGTGAGAAGCCGAAGCCCAAGGCAGTGTTCACCAACAACTAATCCATTACTACATAATTTTTGATATTAAAGGAGAGGTTTCCTATGAAGATCGGTGTTATCGGCGCTGGCACCATGGGCCAGGGCATCGCAAAGGCATTTGCACAGGTCGAGGGCAACACCGTTGCTCTGTGCGACATCAAGCAGGAGTGGGCCGAGAATGGTCTGGCAAAGATCAAGAAGGGCTACGAGAAGCTGGTTGCCAAGGGAAAGATGACGCAGGAAAAGGCAGACGCTATCGTTGCTGCCATCACCCCGGGCCTGAAGGAAGACCTGTGCGCTGACTGCGATCTGGTCGTTGAGGCTGCTTTTGAGGATATGAAGGTCAAGCAGACCACCTTTGGCGAGCTGGATAAGATCTGCAAGCCGGAGTGCGTTTTCGCTTCCAACACTTCTTCTCTGTCCATCACCGAGATCGGCAAGGGCGTTAGCCGTCCGCTGGTCGGCATGCACTTCTTCAACCCCGCAGACCGCATGAAGCTGATCGAGGTCATCGCAGGCTGCAACACTCCCGCTGAGACCGTGGAGACCATCAAGGAGATCTCTGTTGCCATCGGCAAGCAGCCGGTTCAGGTCAATGAGGCTGCAGGCTTCGTCGTCAACCGCATCCTGATCCCCATGATCAACGAAGCTGCTTTCATCAAGATGGAAGGCGTTTCCGATATCGCCGGCATCGACACCGCTATGAAGCTGGGTGCCAACCACCCCATGGGTCCCCTGGAGCTGGGCGACTTCGTAGGACTGGATATCTGCCTGGCCATCATGGATGTTCTGTACAACGAGACCGGCGACAGCAAGTATCGTGCCTGCCCGCTGATCCGTAAGATGGTCCGTGGCGGCAACCTGGGCTGCAAGACCGGCAAGGGCTTCTACGTTTACAACGCAGACCGCACCAAGACCCCTGTTGACCAGCTGTAAATTCTGATAAACGTTTCTCCCGACCGTGGAAAAGCGGCCGGGAGGAATTTGTTTGCACCGGGCAATTCCGGTAAATGAAAAAGACCCGTTAGGAGGATATAGCGATGGATTTTACTCTGTCCAAGCAGCAGCAGATGGTACAGAAAATGTACCGCGAGTTTGCTGAGAACGAAGTCAAGCCCCTGGCCAAGAAGGTCGACGCGGAGGAGTACTTCCCCAAAGAGACCGTCGAGAAAGATGGGCAAGCTGGGCATGATGGGCATTTATTTCCCGACTGAGGTCGGCGGTGCAGGCGGCGACGTGCTGTCCTACGTCATGGCAGTGGAAGAGCTGAGCAAGGTCTGCGGCACCACCGGTGTCATCGTCTCTGCTCACACCAGCCTGTGTGCTGCTCCTATTTATGAAAATGGTACTCCCGAGCAGAAGGCAAAGTATCTGCCCAAGCTGTGCAGCGGTGAGTGGCTGGGTGCTTTCGGCCTGACCGAGCCCGGTGCCGGCACCGACGCCCAGGGCCAGCAGACCTTTGCAAAGCAGGACCCCGAGACCGGTGATTGGATCCTGAACGGTTCCAAGATCTTCATCACCAACGCCGGCTACGCAAACGTCTTTATCGTTATTGCTGTCACCGATATCGTGCCCGACAAGAAGGGCCGTCCCACCAAGCAGTGCTCCGCCTTTATCGTGGAGCGCACCGACCCGGGCTTCTCTGTCGGTAAGGCTGAGGACAAGATGGGCATCCGCGGTTCTTCCACCTGCGAGCTGATCTTTGAGGACTGCCGCATCCCTGCTGACCGTATGCTGGGTGTGCGTGGCCGCGGCTTCCAGCTGGCTATGGCTACTCTGGACGGTGGCCGTATCGGTATCGCATCTCAGGCTCTGGGCATTGCCGAGGGCGCTCTGGAAGAGACCGTTGCTTACGTCAAGGAGCGCAAGCAGTTCGGCCGCAGCATTTCCGCATTCCAGAACACCCAGTTCGAGCTGGCTGAGATGAAGGCACGCGTTGAGGCTGCAAAGTATCTGGTCTACGCTGCTGCTCTGAAGAAGCAGGAAGCAATGGACGGCAAGAAGGTTCGTTACAGCGTTGAGGCTGCTCAGGCAAAGCTCATCGCAGCCCGCACCGCAAGCGACGTGACCCGCCGCTGCGTGCAGCTGTTCGGCGGCTATGGCTACACCCGTGAGTACCCCATGGAGCGCATGATGCGCGATGCGAAGATCACCGAGATCTACGAGGGCACCAGCGAAGTGCAGATGATGGTCATTTCCGGCGCGCTGCTGAAGTAAGGGAGGCAAGAGTTACAATGAAAGCAATTGTTTGTGTAAAGCAGGTTCCTGATACCTCCGGCAAGGTGTCCGTCAAGCCCGATGGCACTCTGGACCGTGCTTCGATGGCTACCATCACCAACCCCGATGACCTGAACGCTCTGGAGGCCGCTCTGAAGCTGAAGGACGAGACCGGCTGCGAAGTCGTTGTTGTTACCATGGGTCCCCCGCCGGCAGAAGGTATGCTGCGTGAGCTGCTGGCCCGCGGCGCTGATAAGGCTGTTCTGGTCTCCGGCCGTGAGTTCGGCGGCTCCGATACCTTTGCAACCAGCCAGATCCTGGCTGCTGCCGTCAACAAGATCGGTGTCGGCCCCGAGGACGTTGTGTTCTGCGGCCGTCAGGCAATTGATGGCGATACCGCACAGGTCGGCCCGCAGATCGCTGAAAAGCTGCATCTGCCTCAGGTCACCTACGTGGCAGACATCCAGAAGGATGGCAACACTCTGACCGTGAAGCGTATGCTGGAAGACGGCTACATGATGGTCAAGGTGCAGACTCCCTGCCTGCTGACCTGCATCAAGGAGCTGAACCAGCCCCGCTACATGAGCGTCAACGGCATCTTCACCTGCTACGACAAGCCCATGGAGGTCTTTGACTACAACGCACTGAAGGACGATCCGCTGATCGAGGTCGATACCATCGGTCTGAAGGGTTCTCCGACGAACGTCTTTAAGTCCTTCACTCCTCCGCAGAAGGGCGCAGGCACCATGCTCAAGGGCGACGATACTGCCGCACAGCTGGCTGGTATCCTGGCCAAGAAGCACCTGATCTGATGAAAGGAGCATAGGATTACAATGGCTGATTTTAACGAATACAAGGGCGTATGGGTCTTCTGCGAGCAGCGCCAGGGCGCATTGATGCCCACTGATTTCGAGCTGGTGAGCGAGGCCCGCAAGCTGGCTGATGAGCTGGGCTGCGAGGTCACCGGTCTGCTGCTGGGCGACAATGTGGAAGGCATTGCCAAGGAGCTGGGCGGCTATGGTGCCGATAAGGTCATGGTCTGCGACAGCCCCCTGCTGAAGGACTACACCACCGATGCATATGCTAAGGTCGTGTGCGACATGGTCAACGAGTACAAGCCCGAAGTCCTGCTGATCGGTGCAACCAACATCGGCCGCGATCTGGGCCCCCGCTGCGCAGCTCGTCTGCACACCGGCCTGACCGCTGATGCTACCCATCTGGACATCGACACTGCAAAGTACATCGATTTCCTGAAGGAAAGCTCCACCATCGACCTGTCCAAGCAGAAGTTCGATATGGAAGACCGCAACCTGAAGATGACCCGTCCCGCATTCGGCGGCCACCTGATGGCTACCATCATCTGCCCCCGCTTCCGTCCGCAGATGTCCACCGTGCGTCCCGGCGTTATGAAGAAGGCTCCCTTCGATCAGGCCAAGGCTGATGCCTGCCAGATCGTGAAGCCCGCATTCGCTCTGGCTGCTGAGGACATCAAGACCGAGGTCCTGAGCGTTGAGAAGGCCGCTGAGAAGCTGGTCGATCTGATCGGCGCAGACGTGATGGTCGCAGTGGGCCGCGGCATCAGCAAGGACGTCAACAAGGGCATCGAGCTGGCTGAGCAGCTGGCTGCCGCTTTGGGCGGCGGCGTTGTGGGCGCTTCCCGTGCCGTCACCGATGCAGGCTGGATGACCGCTGACCATCAGGTGGGTCAGACCGGCAAGACCGTGCACCCCAAGATCTATGTTGCTCTGGGCATCTCCGGCGCCATCCAGCACACGGCTGGTATGCAGGACTCCGAGTGCATCATCGCGGTGAACAAGAACGAGGGCGCACCCATCTTCGGCGTGGCTGACTACGGCATCGTGGGCGATCTGTTCAAGGTCGTGCCCGAACTGATCAAGCAGATCGAGGCAGCAAAGGCTGCTCAGTGATCGACTGACGCGAGATCTTTTTATAGCATAGCCTGAATTGTGGGAGGGCGGCTCTTCGGAGCCGCTCTTCTTTTTATGTAAGGAATACGGCACAGCACAGATGGCCCTGAAAAGGCTGCCTGTGCTGTTTTTGTTGCAGAAAGTACAGCCAAAGGCCGGCTGCAGCCCAGAAAAGGGCTGCGGGAGGGGAGGAGAGGAATGGAAAAGCGCACACAAAAGTCTGTTACACTTTGAAATATGCATATAAGCGAATAAACATACAGAAAAATGCATGAAAAACATTGCAGAAAAGGTGTAGAAAAATAAAATGCAACACGTTAAGTGTGACGAAACAATCCTGAAAACGGTGAAGCGCAACACGGACGTAACAAATTCACGGGATCTTGGATGAATCTGTTGCGCTTGTGAAACGTTTTCGGAACGGGAAATTTTGATTTTTTGCATTTTCTCTCAAAAATCGACAGAAACCCCTTGACGATGAGATGCTATTGTGATACTTTTGTTGCACAAAAGCAACACATTTGAAACGGAAGAGTTGCAAATGTGTTGCAGTACGCATTCACATGAATGCAAAAAAGCTTTTATATACAAAAGCTTACGGAGGATGTCTTATGAAAATCGAGATGCGCACCCTGAAAAATATCGCAGCAGCAGCTATGACTCTGGCTGTGGTTTTTGGTGCTGCATCTCTCAAGCCCGTTACTGCAAACGCAGCTGAGGCTTCGGTTTCTGCCTCCATCGAAGAAGAAAATTCCTACATCAGCTTTCAGGACGAAGCTTATCAGAACGAGTTCCTGCGCCGCGTAAACAACGAGCGCGTAAAGGCTGGCCTGAAGCCCGTTCAGCTGGGCGACAGCAACCACAATAGTGCCGCTCAGGAGCGCGCTAAGGAACTGGCCTCTTCTTATTCCTACGTTCGTCCCAATGGCCAGCGCGACTTTACCATCTTCGCCGAGAATGGTATCGACGATGCGTCCGTTGGCGAAAACTACATAGCTGGCGTTTCTACCCCCGATGCAGCGGTGGATCAGTGGATGAACATTGATTTCGCCCGTGAGCGCATGCTGAATGCAGATGTGACCACCATGAGCGTGGGCCACTACGAAGGCGGCGTTTACAACAACTACTGGGTGCTGATCTTCTCTTGCCCCGAAAACTCTTACACCAGCAACTACCGTCAGGAAGTTCTGAATCTGGTCAATGCCGAGCGTGCAAAGTACGGCCTGCAGCCCCTGGTCATGGGCGATGCAAAGCTCACCGCAGCTGCTCAGCAGCGCGCCGAAGAGATCGCAACCGTCAATTCTCACGTTCGTCCCAATGGTACCAAGTGGTACACTGTTCTCAGCGAGTACGGCGTGACGGATGCCGCTGCTGGCGAGAATGCCGCATGGGGCAGCGTTTCTCCTGAAGAAGTCGTGAATGCCTGGATGAACTCCGAAGGCCATCGCGCAAATATTCTGGACCCGGAAGCCCGTGCAATGGGTGTTGGTTACTACTACAACAGCTCCAGCACTTGGGGCCATCAGTGGATCCAGCTCTTTACGAAGTGATCATCTGCTTTCTTCTAACAAAAGATCGGCTGAGCTGCAAGGCTTGGCCGATTTTTTGTTGCGCTTTTTTCTGGCAGAGGACATGCGGGCAGCGGTACCGGGAGCTGGCCTTGACACAAAACGTATGCGGCAGTGGTTGCACAACGGACGATTTATGTTATACTTGTTTTGAATAACATGCAGGAGGAACCACAGTGGAGGATTACCGCACCATCCATGGCACGGCCACAGGAGAATATGAAGAAAAGAAGAGCCGCTTCATTGCGGCGCTGTCATTTGCGGACAGCGAGGAAGCTGCCGTTGCATTTCTGGAACAGGTGCGTGCGGCCAACCGCACCGCCCGTCACAATGTGTATGCCTACCGCCTGCGGGAAGGCAACCGGGAACGCTATTCAGATGATGGTGAACCGGCCAAGACGGCGGGCACACCAGCGCTGGAGGTGCTGCAGCACAGCGGCCTGACGGATCTGATCGTGGTGGTGACCCGTTACTTTGGCGGTGTGCTGCTGGGCACCGGCGGCTTGGTGCGTGCATACACCACGGCTACGGCCCGTGCACTGGAAAATGCCGAGGTGGTCACGGTGCGCAGCGTGGTGGAGCTGCGCGTGACAGTGGATTACTCCCTTTATGAGCGTGCATCGCTGCTGATCGATGCGGCGGGAGCAAAACAGGCCGCGCCGCAGTTCACGGATCGCGTGACCCTGTGCTGGCAGATGCCGGAACACACCGAAGGCCCGCTGCTGGAACAGCTGCGGGAGCTGACACGCGGCAGCGCGCAGGTGACGGTATCCGACCCGTTCTATGCACCGTTCTGAACCCGGCAGCAGCAAAAAAAAAAGCAAGCATTATTTTGCGAACCGACAGGCTTTTCCCCTTCGACAAAGCGGGTGTGCTACAATTGCCGCAGACGCAGCAATTGGGATCGGCTGTGCCGAAACAGAGAGGGGGAATGGCGACAAAAAGGGAGGGCGACTTTGTATGGATGTACGTCAGCGCACAGAAGAGATCGAACATATGACCTTCGCGCCGTGGGCTACCTTCAGCGACCAGAGCCGCGGCCGCATGCTGCCGGAAGAGCAGGACCTGATCCGGCCGGTGTTCCAGCGTGACCGTGACCGGGTGCTGCACTGCAAGGCATTCCGACGGCTCAAACAAAAGACGCAGGTGTTCCTCTCGCCGGAGGGAGACCTGTACCGCACCCGACTGACCCATACGCTGGAGGTCTCGCAGATCGCGCGGACCATTGCCCGCGCTCTGCGGCTGAACGAAGATCTGACTGAAGCGATCAGCCTTGCCCATGATCTGGGCCACACGCCGTTTGGCCATGCCGGGGAGCGCGCGCTGAATGAGCTGTGCCCGGACGGCTTCAAGCACTACATGCAGAGCCTGCGTGTGGTGGACAAGCTGGAAAAGGACGGCCGGGGCCTGAACCTGACGTGGGAGGTGCGCAACGGCATCGTGACCCACACAAAGGGCACCTGGGCGGCAACGCCGGAAGGGCGCATCGTGCGCATGGCGGATCAGATCGCCTATGTGAACCATGACATTGAGGACGCGGTGCGCGCCGGTGTGCTGGACCCAGCCACCCTGCCGAAGGAATGCACCGCCGTGCTGGGCCAGACAAAATCTGCCCGCATCACCACCATGATCAACAGTATCCTTGCCAACAGCGATGGGGATGTGAAGGTGGGCGCAGAGGAAAACGAAGCCTTCCTTGCGCTGCGGGATTTCATGTACGCCACCGTGTACGTGGACAAGACCGCCAAGCGGGAAGAGCAGAAGGTGGACAAGGTGATCGGGGAACTGTACGATTACTACCTGAACCATGTGGACCGGATGTCCAACTTCTACATCCAGCTGGCTTATCAGGAGGGCAGAGAACGTGCAGTGACTGATTACATCAGTGGCATGAGCGATGAATTTGCCATCCGCACTTTTGAGGAATTGTTTGTGCCCCGGAAGTGGCATGTCCTATAAATCCGAAAGGTCGTTTGAAAGATCCATGATCCCACACGAATACATTGAAGAACTGACCCGCCGCACCGACATTGTGGAGCTGGTGGGCAGCTATGTGCAGCTCAAGCGCAAGGGACGTTTGTATGGCGGCCTGTGCCCCTTTCACAGCGAAAAACGCCATCATTCTACGTCTACCCGGACACCCAGAGCTTTTTACTGCTTTGGCTGCGGCGCAGGCGGCGATGCCATTACCTTTACGAAAAAGATCAACAGCATCGATTACCCGGAGGCCGTTAAGCTGCTGGCAGCGCGGGCCGGTATGCCGGAGCCGCAGGAGGACGACAAAACAGGCCGGATGCGCAGCCGCATCCTTTCCATGAACAAGGAGGCGGCACGGTTTTTCCACGCCTGCCTGAACTCCACCGTGGAGGAAGCCCGTCAGGCCCGTGCCTACTGGCGGCGGCGCGGTCTGGACGACAAGACTATCGTCCGGTTCGGGCTGGGCTATGCGCCCAACGACGGACAGGCGCTGTATCAGTTCCTGCGCGATAAGGGCTACAATCAGCAGGAGCTGGATGCCAGCGGCCTGTTCAAGCGCAGTGCGTCCGGCCGCATCTACTGCCTGTTCTGGAAGCGGGTGATGACCCCCATCTTTGACCTGCGCGGCAACATCATTGCGTTTGGTGGGCGCGTGCTGGACGATTCCAAACCGAAATATGTCAACAGCCCGGAAACGCTGGTGTACCACAAATCCGAGACGGTGTTTGCGCTGCAGATCGCAAAGCGCAGCGCGGTGCGCCGGTTCGTGCTGTGCGAGGGCTACATGGACGTGATCAGTATGCATCAGGCAGGCATCGACACAGCAGTGTGCGCCTGCGGCACGGCCCTGACCCCGGAGCAGGTGCGGCTCATCAGCGAGTATGCTGACGAGGTGATCCTGAGCTACGATTCGGACGAAGCAGGCCAGAAGGCCACGCTGCGCTCGCTGGAACTGTTCCGCAACAGCCCGGTAAAGGTGGGTGTGCTGCAGATCCCCGGTGCAAAGGACCCGGACGAGTACATCAAAAAGTATGGCGCAGAGCGATTCAAAGCCCTGCTGGATGGTGTGGGCAATGCACTGGACTTCCGGCTGGGCCGTCTGCGCAGCCAGTATGATCTGGCACAGGATGCCCAGCGGCTGGAATACGTGAAGGAAGCTGTGAATATGCTGGCAGAGCGCTCCAACCCTACCGAGCAGGAAGTGTATGCGGGGCGTCTGGCTGAGGAGACCAACATCTCCAAAACAGCTATCATGACCCAGCTGGAGACCGCCGTGAAGAGGGCGGGCAGCAAGCACCGCTGGGAGAAAAAGCAGCAGGCGCTCAAGTCCGGTGAGATGAATCAGATCAACGTGCCGTACAGTGCGGGCGGCAGTCAGGCGCTGGGCATTGCCAGCGCACAGCAGCGACTGCTGGCGGCCATGCTGCGGGAGCCGCACTATATCGATCTGGTGCAGGGGCAGCTGACCGCAGAACAGTTCGTGCTGCCGCAGCAGAAGGAGCTGTTTGAAGCCATGCTGCGCTGCCGACAGGAGGGCATTGAGATCAGCCTGACCACGCTGCGCGCTTTTGTAAGCGAAGAAGCGCTGAATGAACTGAGCCATCTTGCGGCACAATACAGCGATGTGAATTGTACGCCGGATGATATCCGGCTGTATCTGGACCGCATTGCCCGGGGGATGCCCATGGCAGGCAAAGCGGCGCATATGTCCAATGAGGAACTGAGTGATTACCTCCAGTCGATGCGCGAAAAGAAGCAGGGAAATGTGCCTGTAGAAGAATGATCCCCGCTTTCCTCCGGCTGGAGCAGGAGAGGAAAGGAGCAGGAACCATGCAGAAATTGTCGCAAACGGAGGAATTGGCCAGAACACTGGCTGCGCGGGCACGCCACCATGCCCTGACACCGGAGCAGATCAGCCGTGCCATGGACGAACAGGATTACGATGTGGCGCAGCTGGACGAGCTGTATACGGCACTGGAGGACCGCGGCGTGCACCTGACCGAAGAGGAAGCGGACCTGCCTGCGTTGGATGAAACGCAGATCGGCAGGCTGGAACATGAGCTTTCGGCAGAGGGGGTGGCGCTGGACGACCCGGTAAAGGCCTATTTGAAGGAGATCGGCCGGGTGCCGCTGCTGACGGCAGAACAGGAGGCGGCGCTTGCCCGTGCCGCGCAGGCCGGGGACGAGGATGCCCGGCGGAAGCTCAGCGAAGCGAACCTGCGGCTGGTGGTGTCGGTGGCAAAGCGCTATGCAGGGCGAGGCCTGCCGTTTCTGGATCTCATTCAGGAAGGCAATCTCGGTCTGATGAAGGCGGCGGAAAAGTTTGAGCCGGAGCGCGGCTTCAAATTTTCCACCTATGCCACGTGGTGGATCCGTCAGTCCATCACCCGCGCCATTGCGGATCAGGGGAGGACCATCCGCATCCCGGTGCACCTTGTGGAGAGCATCAACCGGGTCAAAAGATGACGGGTGACCTGCTGCGGAAAAATGGCCGGGAGCCTACCGCGGAAGAGATCGCTGTTCAGCTGGACATGGAGCCGGACCGTGTGCGGGAATTGCTGCAGCTGGCGCAGGACCCCATCAGCTTGGAAACGCCGGTGGGCGAGGAAGAGGATGCCCACCTTGAAGATTTTATTCAGGACGAGGATGCAGGCGTCCCGGTGGATGAAGCCGGGCGGCAGCTGCTGCGGCGGGAACTGTTCAGCGTGCTCAAAAGCCTGACACCGAGGGAAGAGCGGGTGATCGCACTGCGCTTCGGGCTGGAGGATGGCCGGGCGCACACGCTGGAAGAGCTGGGTAAGGAGTTCAATGTGACCCGGGAGCGGGTGCGGCAGATCGAAGCCAAGGCCCTGCGCAAGCTGCGGCATCCCAGCCGTGCAAAACGCCTGCGGGATTATCTGGATGAGTGAACGATTATAATTGCCGCCGCTTGCACTCTGGCAATATTAGAGGAAACATTATTTTTATATTTGCAGCTCAGAAAAGCCTGCGAGCTTTTCTGAGCTGCTTTTTCACAAAAAAGGGCCGCAAGGGAAAACGGGCATATCCGACTGTAAAAGTAATACGCCAAAACACAAGGGCAAAGATAGACAAATTGCACAAGGGGATTATGAACAGGAACGTGCAAAATAAAAAAATCAAGCCCTAAAACAGCAAAACACAACACGCTGCCGGGCGTGCGAAAATGAAAGAAAAATAAATTTGTTTTGGCAAAAATCTGAAAAATGGCTTGACAGCAAGGCTTTTAGGGTGTATACTGCATTAGTATCACATAATGGACTAGTGCGCCAAAAAGGGGAATACGCAGGCGGCGGCTGGACGGGTCAAACCGAAAAGTTTGTGAAAAACGCCGAAAGGTTCCTTCGACGCGGGTCGAATTATGTGTGTCTGCTCAAATTTGACCCGTGTATACGACATCCCGTAGAGTATAAAAGTAAGGAGTGGTTGATTTTATGATGAAAGTCAAGCCCGTAAAGCTCGGCAAAACCGAGCGCATGAGCTTCTCCCACATCGACGAAGTCATCAGTATGCCGAACCTGATCGAGGTCCAGAAGAACTCGTATCAGTGGTTTCTGGACGAGGGCCTGAAAGAGGTCTTCCACGACATCGGCGCCATTGAGGACTACACCGGCAATCTGGCACTGAGCTTTGTGGACTTCCGCCTGGATAAGGAGCCGAAGTACAGCATCAAGGAGTGCAAGGAGCGCGACGTGACCTATGCAGCACCCTGCGCGTCACCGCCCGTCTGCTGAACAAGGAGACCTGCGAAGTGAAGGATCAGGAGATCTTCATGGGCGATTTCCCGCTGATGACCGATGCCGGCACCTTTGTGATCAACGGTGCAGAGCGTGCGATCGTCAGCCAGCTGGTGCGTTCTCCCGGCGTGTTCTACGGCGATGCCAAGGATAAGGTGGGCAACGACCTGTACAGCGCCACCATGAACCCCAACCGCGGTGCATGGCTGGAGTACGAGACCGATGCTTCCGATGTGTTCTATGTTCGTATCGATAAGAACCGCAAGCTGCCTGTCACCGTGCTGTGCCGTGCACTGGGCCTGTCCACCAACGAGGACATCCTGAACTTCTTTGGCGACGATGAGCGCATCCTCGCTACTCTGGAAAAGGATACCACCAAGAATCAGGAAGAGGGCCTGCTGGAAGTCTACCGCAAGCTGCGCCCCGGCGAGCCTCCCACGGTGGAGTCTGCTACCAGCCAGATCAATATGCTGTTCTTTGACCCCCGCCGGTACGATCTGTCCCGGTTCGGCCGTTATAAGATGAACAAGAAGCTGTCTCTGGCACGCCGCATCACCGGTCAGGTGGCTGCTGAGAATGTGGTCGCTCCGCTGACCGGCGAGATCCTGATCGAGGCTGGTGCCAAGATCACCCGCGAGCTGGCCGAGAAGGCTGACAATGCCGGTGTGAATCTGGTCGTGCTGAAGCTCGACGATCCCATGAAGGAAGAGAGCCGGAAGATCAAGGTCATCACCAACGGCTGTGTGGATGCACAGGGCTTCTTCTCCTTCGACGTGAAGGAGTGCGGCATCAACGAGCGCTGCTCCTTCGATGAGATCAAGAAGATCCTCGACACCACCTCTGATGTGGAAGAGCAGAAGGAGATGCTGCGCCGCAACCACGACCAGCTGATCGGCCGCACCGTTACGGTCGCCGATATTCTGGCTTCCATCAACTACCTGAACGGTCTGGGCCACAATATTGGCACCACCGATGATATCGACCATCTGGGCAACCGCCGCATCCGCAGCGTGGGCGAGCTGCTGCAGAACCAGTTCCGCATCGGCTTCTCCCGCATGGAGCGCGTCATCCGTGAGCGCATGACCCTGCAGAGCCAGGATCAGAGCGTCATCACCCCGCAGGCCCTCATCAACATCCGTCCGGTGGTGGCAGCCATCAAGGAGTTCTTCGGTTCTTCTCCGCTGTCCCAGTTCATGGATCAGAACAACCCGCTGGCTGAGCTGACCCACAAGCGCCGCCTGTCTGCTCTGGGCCCCGGCGGTCTGACCCGTGACCGCGCAGGCTTCGAGGTCCGCGACGTTCATTACACCCACTATGGCCGTCTGTGCCCCATCGAGACGCCTGAAGGCCCCAACATCGGCCTGATCTCCTATCTGGCATCTTACGCCAAGATCAACGAGTACGGCTTTGTGGAAGCTCCGTACCGCAAGGTCAAGAAGATCTATGACGAGAACGGCAACCTGAAGGAACAGGTCGTCACCGACGAGGTCGAGTATATGACCGCTGATGTCGAGGACGAGTACGTTGTGGCACAGGCCAACGAGCCGCTGGATGAGGGCAAGCACTTCATCCGTCCCCGCGTTTCTGCCCGCCGCCGCGACGAGATCCTTGAAATTGATGCAGAGAAAGTCGATTACATGGACGTTTCTCCGCGAATGATGGTCTCTGTTGCTACCGCCTGCATCCCCTTCCTGGAGAACGATGACTGTAACCGTGCTCTGATGGGTTCCAACATGCAGCGTCAGGCAGTGCCTCTGATGGTCACCCAGCAGCCCATCGTTGCTACCGGTATGGAGTACAAGGCTGCTACCGACTCCGGCACCGCTGTTCTGGCAAAGAATGACGGTATCGTTGAGAAGATGGATGCCGACCATGTTGTTGTGCGCAACAACAAGGGCGAGCTGGAGGATTATCCTCTGGTCAAGTTCGCACGCTCCAACGCAGGCACCTGCATCAACCAGCGTCCCATCGTGGAGGTCGGCGAGAGCGTCAAGGCCGGTCAGGTGCTGGCCGACGGCCCTGCAATGCGCAACGGCGAAATTTCTCTGGGTAAGAACGCTCTGATCGGCTTCATGACCTGGGAAGGCTACAACTACGAGGATGCCGTTCTGCTGAACGAGAAGATCGTGCGCGAGGACGTGTACACCTCCATTCATATTGAAGAGTACGAGACCGAGAGCCGCGACACCAAGCTGGGACCCGAAGAGATCACCCGTGATATCCCCAACGTTTCTGAGGATGCACTGAAGGATCTGGACGAGCGCGGCATCATCCGCATCGGTGCCGAGGTCAAGAGCGGCGACATTCTGGTCGGCAAGGTCACCCCCAAGGGCGAGACCGAGCTGACCGCTGAAGAGCGCCTGCTGCGCGCCATCTTCGGCGAGAAGGCACGCGAAGTGCGTGATACTTCTCTGCGCGTGCCCCATGGTGCATACGGCATCATCGTGGACGTCAAGGTGTTCACCCCGGAGAACAGCGACGAACTGCAGCCCGGCGTGCGCGAGGTCGTCCGCTGCTACATTGCCCAGAAGCGCAAGATCAGCGTGGGCGATAAGATGGCAGGCCGTCACGGCAACAAGGGTGTCGTTTCCCGCATTCTGCCGCAGGAGGACATGCCCTACCTGCCCGACGGCACCCCGCTGGACATCGTGCTGAACCCTCTGGGCGTGCCTTCCCGTATGAACATCGGTCAGGTGCTGGAAGTCAACCTGGTCTACGCTGCCAAGGCATGCGGCATCAAGGTCATGACCCCGGTCTTCGACTCTGCTCGTGAGAACGACATCGGCGATACCTTTGATACCGCCCGCGAGATGTGGCATGGCGAGAATGCTCCTGCATATCCCACGAAGCTCCCCAAGATCATGGGCGAGAAGGGACACATCATCGACTTCTCCAAGATCGAGCTGGACCGCGATGGCAAGACCACCGTTTATGATGGCCGCACCGGTGAGAAGTTCGATAACCGCGTTACCGTCGGTTATATGTACTACCTGAAGCTGCATCACCTGGTTGACGATAAGATCCATGCACGTTCTACCGGCCCCTACTCTCTGGTCACTCAGCAGCCTCTGGGCGGCAAGGCCCAGTTCGGCGGCCAGCGCTTTGGCGAAATGGAAGTCTGGGCACTGGAAGCTTACGGCGCTGCATACACTCTGCAGGAGATCCTGACCGTCAAGTCCGACGACGTGGAGGGCCGTGTGAAGACCTACGAGGCCATCGTTAAGGGTGAGCCAATCCCGCAGCCCGGCATCCCCGAGTCCTTCCGCGTTATGCTGAAGGAACTGCAGTCTCTGGGTCTGGACGTTGTTGTTCAGGACAAGGACGGCAACGAGATCGATATGCGCCAGAACTTTGACGACGAGGAGACCGGCTTTGATATGCGCGATGTTGCCGGCACTGAGAACGTCGTGCAGGAGAGCGAACTGCTCAACGATTATAATATTAAGGATGCCGATGCCGGTTTCGATGATCCTTCTGTGCTGGAGGACAATAACTCCGGTGCCGAAGCTCCCGCTTCTTCTGACGAAGTAGATTTCTGATCAGACAAAGAACACAAGCCTCAAGCCCCCTGTTCCGCGTGCTGCGGCAGGGGAGAGGGGCCTGTGGTCTGAACAAGAAAGCCGCCTGTATCATCGAGACAACTAGAGATTAAGAAAGGGTTCGTTTCATGGAAAACAACGTTTTCGATTCCATCAAGATCGGCCTTGCCTCCCCGGAGCAGATCCGCAACTGGAGCTACGGCGAGGTCAAAAAGCCTGAGACCATCAACTACCGTACCCTGAAGCCGGAGCGCGACGGCTTGTACTGTGAGCGCATTTTTGGACCTACCAAGGACTGGGAGTGCCACTGCGGTAAGTATAAGCGCATCCGCTACAAGGGCAAGATCTGCGACCGCTGCGGCGTTGAAGTGACCAAGGCTAAGGTCCGCCGTGAGCGCATGGGCCACATTGAGCTGGCCGCCCCGTCAGCCACATCTGGTACTTCAAGGGCATCCCCAGCCGCATCGGCCTGATGCTGGACATCAGCCCCCGCCTGCTGGAGAAGGTGCTGTATTTTGCAAGCTATATCGGCACTGATCCGGGCGCTACCCGTCTGGAAAAGAAGCAGCTGCTCACCGAGAGCGAGTATCGTGAGATGCGCGACCACTACGGTGATGAGTTCGAGACTGCTATGGGCGCTGAGGCCATTCAGGATCTGCTGAAGGAGATCGATCTGGATCAGCTGAGTGAAGAGCTGACTGCCGAGGTGGAAAAGTCCTCCGGCCAGAAGCGCGTGCGCATCCTCAAGCGTCTGGAAGTAGTTGAGGCATTCCGCATTTCCGGCAACCGTCCTGAATGGATGGTCATGGATGTGCTGCCTGTGCTGCCCCCTGATCTGCGCCCCATGGTCCAGCTGGACGGCGGCCGTTTTGCGACCTCCGACCTGAACGACCTGTACCGCCGCGTGATCAACCGCAACAACCGTCTGCGCCGTCTGCTGGAGCTGGGCGCTCCCGACATCATCGTGCGCAATGAGAAGCGGATGCTGCAGGAAGCAGTGGACAGCCTGATCGACAACGGCCGCCGCGGCCGTCCGGTCACCGGCCCCAACAACCGCGCACTGAAGAGCCTTTCCGATATGCTGAAAGGCAAGCAGGGCCGCTTCCGCCAGAACCTGCTGGGCAAGCGTGTTGACTACTCCGGCCGTTCCGTTATCGTCGTCGGCCCTGAGCTGAAGATGGATCAGTGCGGTCTGCCCAAGGAAATGGCTCTGGAGCTGTTCAAGCCCTTTGTCATGAAGGATCTGGTGGAGAAGGGTATTGCCAACAACATCAAGTCCGCCCGCAAGATGGTGGAGCGCGCTAAGCCCGAAGTGTGGGACAGCCTGGAGACCGTGATCAAGGGCCACCCCGTTCTGCTGAACCGTGCACCTACCCTGCACCGTCTGGGCATTCAGGCTTTCAACCCGGTGCTGGTGGAGGGCCGTGCAATCAAGCTGCACCCGCTGGCATGTACCGCATTCAACGCCGACTTCGACGGTGACCAGATGGCAGTGCATCTGCCTCTGGGCGAGGATGCCTGCCGTGAGGCCAAGATGCTGATGCTGGCTTCTGGCAACCTGCTGAAGCCCTCTGACGGCGCACCTGTTACCGTGCCTACGCAGGATATGATCCTGGGCAGCTACTACCTGACCACCGTTCGTGAAAATGACGAGGGCGCAGGCAAGGTGTTCCGCGATGAGAACGAAGCCCTGATGGCTTATGCAGAGCACATCGTTACCCTGCACGCACCCATCAAGGTGCGCCGCACCATGACCATTGACGGCGTGGAGCGCACCGGTCTGGTGGAAACCACCGTGGGCCGCATCATCTTCAATAACCCTGTTCCTCAGAATCTGGGTTATATCGACCGTACTGATCCCGAGCACTGGCTGGAGTACGAGGTCAGCTTCCGCGTGACCAAGAAGACTCTGCCCGACATCATTTCCCGCTGCATGACCCGCAACGGCACCCGCAAGTGTGCAAAGATGCTGGATGCCATCAAGGCGCAGGGCTATAAGTATTCCACTCTGTCTGCAATCTCCGTCGCTGTGTGCGACGCTGTGATCCCGCCGCAGAAGCAGGAACTGATCGCTGAGGCTGACCAGCAGATCGCAAAGGTCGGCAGGCTGTTCAACCGCGGCCTGATCTCCGACAACGAGCGTTACAACCAGACCATCGCCATCTGGCAGGCTACCACCGATAAGGTCTCCAAGGCTCTGGCAGACAACCTGCCCAAGGATAATGAGATCTATATGATGGCAGACTCCGGTGCTCGTGGTTCTATGAACCAGATCAAGCAGCTGGCCGGCATGCGCGGCCTGCTGGCAAACACCGCCGGCCACACCATCGAGATGCCCATTCGTGCGAACTACCGTGAAGGTCTGAATATTCTGGAATATTTCGTTTCTGCCCGTGGTACTCGTAAGGGTCTGGCCGATACCGCTCTGCGTACCGCTGACTCCGGTTACCTGACCCGCCGCATGGTCGATGTCTCTCAGGATGTCATCGTGCGCGAGATCGACTGCGGCACCACCGACGGCCTGTGGGTGTCTGAGATCCACGAGGGCAAGGAGAAGATCGAGAGCTTCCGCGAGCGCTTGATCGGCCGCTTTGCCGTGGGCGATGTGGTCAACCCCGTCACCGGCAAGGTCATCGTGCCGGAAGGCAAGATGATCGACCTGTACGATGCAAACGAGATCGAGGCTGCTGGCATTACCAAGCTGAAGATCCGCAGCCTGCTGACCTGCCGTGCAAAGACCGGTGTCTGCGCACGCTGCTACGGTTCCGATATGGCAAACGGCGAGCCGGTCCGTCTGGGCGAGGCTGTCGGCGTTATCGCCGCAGAGTCCATCGGCGAGCCTGGTACTCAGCTGACCATGCGTACCTTCCATACCGGCGGTATCGCATCTGCTGAAGATATCACGCAGGGTCTTCCCCGTGTTGAAGAGCTGTTCGAGAGCCGCCGTCCCAAGAGCATGGCCATCATGAGCGAGATCTCCGGTGTCGTTTCTCAGGACGATACCAAGAAGAATGTCGTTATCAAGGTGACCGGCAAGGACGAGAACGGTGCCGAGGTCGTAAAGAGCTACTCCATCCCGTTCACTCAGCATTCCCGCGTGATGCCGGGTGACCGTGTGGAGAAGGGCGACATCATCACCCGTGAAGGTGTTCTGTATCCGCAGGATATTCTGGCAATCAAGGGTCTGGAGGATGTCCAGAACTACCTGATCAACGAAGTTCAGAAGGTCTACCGTCTGCAGGGCGTTGAGATCAACGATAAGCATATCGAAGTCATCGTCCGTCAGATGTGCCGCAAGGTGCGCGTGACTGATTCCGGTTCTTCCAACCTGATCGGCGGTGCACTGGCAAGCCGTCTGGAAGTGGAGAGCATCAACGCCGATCTGCAGCAGCGCATCGACGCTGGTGAAGAGGGCCTGAAGCTGGTTGAGTACCAGCAGGTGCTGCTGGGCATCACCAAGGCTGCTCTGGCAAACGACTCCTTCCTGTCCGCTGCATCCTTCCAGGAGACCACCCGCGTGCTGACCGAAGCTGCCATCAAGGGCAAGGTCGACCCGCTGGCCGGCCTGAAGGAGAACGTCATCATTGGTAAGCTGATCCCCGCAGGTACCGGTCTGCCGGAAGTCCGTGAGGATCTGAAGAACCGTGAGGCTGAGCGCGATGCTGAGGTCGCTGCTGAACTGGCAGCTGCTGCACAGTAAGCAAAGCTCCTTCTTCTGAAATAAAACAATGGACCGCTCTGTGGGCATCCGCCTGCAGGGCGGTTTTTATATGCCCGGAAAAGCGGAAACAGGGGAGAAAACCGTGCGTTTTGCGTCGAAAAAATGATGAAAGAAAAAATCTGGAATAAATGCAAAAAACTTTGCAAAAACTGTTGACATCCGCCTGTAAAGCGAGTATTATATAACTGTTGCGCATCCCTCATGGGGATAGTGCGGCAAAAAAGTCGGAAAAAGTCCGATGTGCATTATTAAGAAAGGAGAAACAAAATGCCTACTTTTAACCAGCTTGTACGCAAGGGCCGTCAGGTTCTGGCTACCAAGAGCACCGCTCCCGCACTGCTGAAGAGCTACAATTCTCAGAAGAAACAGTATTCTGATCTGAACAGCCCCCAGAAGCGTGGTGTCTGCACTGCTGTTCGTACCATGACCCCCAAGAAGCCCAACTCTGCTCTGCGTAAGGTTGCTCGTGTCCGCCTCACGAATGGTATCGAGGTCACCTCTTACATTCCCGGTATCGGCCATAACCTGCAGGAGCACTCCGTCGTGCTGATCCGTGGCGGTCGTGTTAAGGACCTGCCCGGTGTGCGTTACCACATCATCCGTGGTACCCTGGATACTCAGGGTGTGGCAGGCCGTAATCAGGCCCGCTCCAAGTACGGCGCAAAGCGTCCTAAGGCCGGTGCTGCAAAGAAGTAATTGAGGACAACCGCCATAAACGGCTTTCCATTATATAAATAACAAGTCCGCTTGCAAAGCGGAGGGCAACAGTTTATGTAAAGGTCAGCTCTTTGTGACACAACGGGAGTTTTATTACTTTCGAGTACCGATGATATCATTCTGTGAAGGAGGGAAGAAAGATGCCTAGAAGAGGTAACATTGCTAAGCGCGATGTCTTAGCTGATCCTATTTACAATTCCAAGATGGTCACTCGTCTGGTCAACAGCGTTATGCTGGATGGCAAGAAGGGCGTCGCTCAGAAGATCGTTTACGAAGCTTTCTCCATGATTCAGGAGAAGACCGGCAACGATCCTCTGGAGACTTTCGAGAAGGCCATGGAGAACATTATGCCCAGCCTCGAGTGCAAGACCCGCCGCGTTGGCGGTGCTAACTACCAGGTTCCTCTGGAAGTCAGCCCGGCTCGCCGCGAGACCCTGGGTCTGCGCTGGCTGACTGCCTACAGCCGCAGCCGTGGTGAGAAGACCATGGCTCAGCGTCTGGCTGCTGAAATCATGGATGCTGCCAACAACACTGGTAACGCCGTGAAGAAGCGTGAGGATACTCACAAGATGGCAGAGGCTAACAAGGCTTTCGCTCATTTCCGTTATTGATCTGTTCTGTAGGAGGTTAATTTCATGGCTACACCCAGAGAAGTTTCTCTTCAGATGACGAGAAATATCGGCATTATGGCCCACATTGATGCTGGTAAGACTACTACTACCGAGCGTATTCTGTACTACACCGGTATCAACCACAAGATCGGCGAAGTTCATGATGGCGGCGCTACCATGGACTGGATGGTTCAGGAGCAGGAGCGTGGTATCACCATCACCTCCGCTGCTACCACCTGCTATTGGAGCCATACCGAGACCCAGCACGATCCGGCTCTCTTCAAGAAGAACCGTCACCGCATCAACATCATCGACACCCCGGGCCACGTGGACTTCACTGTTGAGGTCCAGCGTTCCCTGCGCGTGCTGGACGGTTCTGTGACCGTTCTGGCTGCAAAGGGCGGTGTTGAGCCGCAGTCTGAGACCGTTTGGCGTCAGGCTGACGAGTATAAGGTTCCCCGTATGGTGTACGTCAATAAGATGGACACCATGGGTGCCGACTTCTTCCGCTGCATCAAGATGCTGCACGATCGTCTGCACGCAAACGGCGTGGCGATCCAGCTGCCTATCGGTCAGGAGGATACCTTCCGCGGTATCGTTGACCTGGTCGATATGAACGCTGAGGTCTACTATGACGACATGGGCAACGATATGCGCACCGAGCCTATCCCCGAGGATATGCGTGAGCAGGCCGAGGAGTACCACAACATCCTGGTCGAGGCTGTGGCCGAGAACGACGAAGAGCTCATGGAGAAGTACCTCGAGGGCGAGGAGATCACCCGTGCCGAGCTGAAGGCTGCGATCCGCAAGGAGACCATCGCCAACACTCTGGTTCCCGTTGTCTGCGGTTCTTCCTACAAGAACCGCGGCGTGCAGAAGCTGCTGGACGCTATCGTTGACTATATGCCCGCACCTACCGACGTCCCTGACATCAAGGGCGTGAATCCGAGACTGAGGAAGAGGAGACCCGTCCGTCTTCCGACGACGCCCCTTCGCAGCTCTGGCATTCAAGATCGCTACCGACCCGTTTGTTGGTAAGCTGGCTTACTTCCGTGTCTACTCCGGTAAGGTCGAGGCAGGTACTACTGTCTACAACTCCGTGAAGGACAGCAAGGAGCGTATGGGCCGCATCCTGCAGATGCATTCTAACCACCGCAAGGATATCGACTGCTGCTATGCGGGTGATATTGCTGCTGTCGTGGGTCTGAAGAACACCACCACTGGTGATACTCTGTGTGATGAGAAGCATCCCATCATCCTGGAGTCCATGAAGTTCCCCGAGCCTGTTATCCGCGTTGCCATCGAGCCCAAGACCAAGGCCGGCAACGAGAAGATGGGCATCGCGCTGGCAAAGCTGGCCGAAGAGGATCCGACCTTCAAGACCTACACCGATGAGGAGACCGGTCAGACCATCATCGCCGGTATGGGCGAGCTGCACCTGGAGATCATCGTCGACCGTCTGCTGCGTGAGTTCAAGGTTGAGGCCAATGTCGGCGCACCTCAGGTTGCTTACCGTGAGACCATCCGCAAAGAGGCCAACCAGGAGACCAAGTACGCACGTCAGTCCGGTGGTAAGGGCCAGTACGGTCACGTCAAGATCAAGATCGAGCCCAACGAGCCCGGTAAGGGTTATGAGTTCGTCAACGCCATCGTTGGCGGTGCCATCCCGAAGGAATACATCCCGGCTATCGACAACGGTATCCAGGGTGCTATGAAGTCCGGCGTTCTGGCAGGCTATCCTGTCGTTGACGTCAAGGTCACCCTGTGGGATGGTTCTTATCATGAGGTCGACTCCTCTGAAATGGCCTTCTCCATTGCAGGTTCTATGGCCTTCAAGGATGCTATGCGCAAGGCTGATCCTATCATCACCGAGCCTATCATGAAGGTCGCTGTCATCGTTCCTGATGAGTATCTGGGCGATGTCATCGGCGATCTGAACTCTCGCCGTGGCCAGATCCAGGGCATGGAGGCAATGGCTGGCACCCAGCGTGTCAACGCGTTCGTTCCTCTGGCTCAGATGTTCGGCTACGCCACTGACCTGCGTTCCAAGACCCAGGGCCGTGGCCAGTATGTCATGGAGCCGTCTCACTACGAGCCGGTGCCCAAGAACATTGCTGACCAGATCATCGCTGGCCGCACCAAGGGCTGATTCCTGAAAATGGATAAAGATTTTGCCGGGGTAGTGTAACCTCGGCAAAATTTCCTGTAAAAGCACTTGATTTTACAGGGCAAATTTAGTAGAATAGCCTTGCAATGCAATGTCTGCATCTTGCAGGGTTGTTGTAACCAAATATCAAAACCTAATTTAAGGGAGGATATTCCAATGGCTGAAAAGGCAAAATTTGACCGTTCTAAGCCGCATGTTAACATCGGCACCATCGGTCACGTTGACCACGGCAAGACCACTCTGACCGCCGCTATCACCAAGTACCTGGCTCTGAAGGGCGACGCAGACTTCATGGATTATGCCAACATCGATAAGGCTCCTGAGGAGCGTGCTCGTGGTATCACGATCAACTCCGCTCACGTTGAGTATCAGACTGAGAACCGTCACTACGCTCACGTTGACTGCCCGGGCCATGCTGACTACGTCAAGAACATGATCACTGGTGCTGCTCAGATGGACGGCGCTATTCTGGTCGTCGCTGCTACCGATGGTCCCATGCCCCAGACCCGTGAGCACATCCTGCTCGCCCGTCAGGTCGGCGTGCCCTATATCGTCGTCTTCATGAACAAGGTTGACATGGTCGACGACGAGGAGTTGCTGGATCTGGTCGAGATGGAGATCCGTGAGCTGCTGACCGAGTACGACTTCCCCGGCGACGACACCCCGATCATTCGTGGTTCCGCTCTGAAGGCTCTGGAGTCTACCTCCACTGATCCCAATGCTCCCGAGTATGCTTGCATCAAGGAGCTGATGGACGCTGTTGACAGCTATATCCCCAACCCCGATCGTGAGGAAGACAAGCCCTTCCTGATGCCCATCGAGGATGTCATGACCATTTCTGGCCGTGGTACCGTTGCAACCGGTCGTGTTGAGCGTGGTATTGCTAAGGTTGGCGATGCTATGGAGATCGTCGGCATCAAGCCCGATCGTCTGAGCACCACCATCACCGGCCTGGAGATGTTCCGCAAGACTCTGGACTTCGCTGAGGCTGGCGATAACATCGGCGCTCTGCTGCGTGGTGTTGATCGTACTCAGATCGAGCGTGGTCAGGTTCTGGCTAAGCCCGGTTCCGTGCACCCCCACAAGACCTTCGAGTCTCAGGTGTACGTTCTGACCAAGGACGAAGGCGGCCGTCACACCCCGTTCTTCTCCAACTATCGTCCTCAGTTCTACTTCCGCACCACCGACGTGACCGGCATCATCACCCTGCCCGAGGGCACTGAGATGTGCATGCCCGGCGATAACGTCATGATGCACGTTGAGCTGCTGACCCCTGTCGCTATGGAAGAGGGCCTGCGTTTCGCTATCCGTGAGGGTGGCCGTACCGTTGGTTCTGGCGTTGTTGGCAAGATCATTGAGTGATTTTGACCCTTCGCGCCTTTCCTAAGGCTAAAGGTTAAACTTACGAGAGACCTTCCCATTCCGGAGAGTGGGAAGGTCTCTTTTTGTTTTAGATCCTCTGTCTGTAAGGGCAGGGGATTTTTTTGCGGCATGTCACAACTCTTTATTTACAAAACAAGGTTGTTCTGGTATACTGAAAAAGGAAATGCTGGAAAAGTCCTATCGTCTGGTGCTGAGGGAATTCAGCAAAAGAAGCAGCGAGAACTTCTGGAAGGTGTGAAGAGTAATGCCGTTTGATTATAAGAAAGAGTACAGGGAATTTTATCTCCCGCCGAAAAAACCGCATCTGATTACGATACCGCGTATGAATTTTGTGGCAGTGCACGGCAAGGGCGACCCGAATGCTCCGGGTGGAGCCTATCAGGAGGCTATGGGAGTGCTGTACGGCATTGCTTTCACCATCAAAATGAGCTATAAGGGCGACCACAAGATGGACGGCTATTTTGAATATGTGGTTCCACCGTTGGAGGGCTTGTGGCATCAGAAGGGCGTGGATGGCGTTGACTATGCACATAAAGAAACATTTGAGTGGACATCCATGATCCGACTGCCAGAATTCGTGACGCCGGAAGCGTTTGATTGGGCCGTACAGGAAGCAACGGCAAAAAAGAAAAAGGATTTTTCCAAGGCGGAATTTCTGACCTATGATGAGGGACTTTGCGTTCAGTGCCTGCATATCGGCCCTTATGATGAAGAACCGAAAACGCTGGCGCAGATGGATGCCTTTGCCGTAGAGCAGGGGTATAGGCTTGATTTTTCAGAGACACGCTTCCACCACGAAATTTATCTGAGTGATCCTCGCCGCGCTGCACCGGGAACGCTGAAAACAGTTCTGCGGCATCCCATACGTGAAAAATAAAACAGGAAAATTCACAAATGATGTCGCTTTTATTTGGCAGATGTGCTATACTGGTTTTATCTGTAGAAACACATTGAATGGATAAGGGAGGAGAGAACTTCATGCAGCATGAAACTGTCATCGTGCTGGACTTTGGCCAATACAATCAGCTGATCGCGCGCCGCGTCCGCGAGAGCAATGTCTACTGTGAAATCTATTCCTATAAAACCGATCTGTCGGTTATCAAGGCAAAGAACCCCAAGGGTATCATCTTTACCGGTGGCCCCAACAGCGTTTATCTGGAGGATTCCCCACGATCGACCCTGAGATCTTCAACTGGGGTGTGCCTGTGCTGGGCATCTGTTACGGCAGCCAGCTGATGATGCATCTGCTGGGCGGCCATGTCTGCCGCGCACCGGAGCGCGAGTACGGCAAGACTGAGGTGTTCGTGGACACGAACAGCAAGATGTTCACCGATGTGCAGCCCTCCACCATTTGCTGGATGAGCCACAACGACTATATTGAGCAGGCTGCGCCCGGCTTTAAGATCACTGCTCACACGGTCAACTGCCCGGTAGCTGCGGCAGAGAACGCCGAGAAGGGCCTGTACGCGGTCCAGTTCCATCCGGAAGTGCTGCACACTGCGGAAGGCAAGAAGATGCTGCGCAACTTCGTGTACAACGTCTGCGGCTGCACCGGCGACTGGAAGATGGACTCCTTTGTGGAGAACAACGTCAAGGCCCTGCGTGAGCGCATCGGCGATGGCAAGGTTTTGTGCGCCTTGTCCGGCGGCGTGGATTCCTCCGTTCTGGCAGCTATGCTGGCTAAGGCCATCGGCAAGCAGCTGACCTGCGTGTTCGTGGATCACGGTCTGCTGCGTAAGAACGAGAAGGAAGAGGTCTGCTCTGTATTCGGCCCGGGCAATGCCAACGGCTTTGATATCAACTTTATCTGTGTGGATGCCCGCGAACGCTACTTTGCAAAGCTGGCTGGTGTCACCGAGCCGGAGCGCAAGCGCAAGATCATCGGCGAAGAGTTCATCCGTGTGTTTGAAGAGCAGGCCAAGAAGATCGGCAAGGTGGATTTCCTGGCACAGGGTACCATTTACCCGGATGTCGTTGAGAGCGGTCTGGGCGGTGAGTCCACTGTTATCAAGAGCCACCACAACGTTGGCGGTCTGCCCGACACCGTGGACTTCAAGGAGTTGGTGGAGCCGCTGCGCAACCTGTTCAAAGACGAGGTGCGTCAGGCCGGCCGTGAGCTGGGCCTGCCCGAATATCTGGTCAGCCGTCAGCCGTTCCCCGGCCCGGGCCTTGGCATCCGCATCATCGGCGAAGTGACCCCTGAGAAGGTGGCAATCGTGCAGGATGCCGACGCGATCTGGCGTGAGGAGATCGCAAAGGCGGGTCTGGATAAGGAGATCAGCCAGTACTATGCAGCCTTGACCAACATGCACAGTGTGGGCGTCATGGGCGACGAGCGCACCTATGATTACGCTGTGGCGCTGCGTGCTGTGACCACCACCGACTTTATGACCGCGGAGAGCTATAATATGCCCTGGGATGTTCTGGGCACTGTCACCAGCCGCATCGTCAATGAGGTCAAGCATGTGAACCGCGTGTTCTATGATTGCACCGGTAAGCCGCCGGCAACCATTGAGCTCGAATAATGGAATTACGCGAACTTTCAACGTTGCTATGATCAAAATCGAAAAATCGCGCTGTGGCATTAGTTTGACATTAAGCTGCGAAAAGCACACAGAATTATAATTCAACGAGCCTTCGCGGTTTAACATTTGAGAATAATTTGAAAGCCCCTGAAAGTGACGAGAAATCGAAACTTTCAGGGGGTTTTGACATTATTGACATTAAGAAATGACCGTGACATTATCGAAAATAAGGCGCTGTTGCCTGACAGTGGGGTGATAATGGATCTTGAATCCGGCGGCACGGGCAGAGCATCAATGTGTAGCACGATTGCACAGATGAATGAGGAATTTTCCTTCAACGGAAAGCTGGAAGAGCACCTGCGAATCGGCTTTAATTTGGAATTTTGAGCGAGGTTTTGAAGTCGATGGAAGGAGACGAGGTCAGCGCATGGGTGGTCGGCCATCTGTCCCCGTAGCCAATGCAGAAACCTGTGTTTGGTTTGTAAACTTTCAGCTGATTCATATTTTCCATTCGTGAACATGGCTCAAAGGGATAACCACAAAAATATAAACCTCTTATGAAATCCTCTTGACAAAGTGGGAACGGGCAGTATAATAAAAATGAACATTGTTCATATTGAGGGTGACCACATGAATACAATCGTAACCTCCAAGGAAGATATCTTAAAAAACAGCCGTGAGCTTATCCGGGAAAAGGGCTGGGCGGCGGTCAGTATCCGTTCTGTCGCCTCGGCATGCGGGGTCTCGGTCGGCTCGATCTACAACTATTATGACTCCAAGGCTGAGCTTATCAGCGCCACGGTCGAGAGCGTCTGGTGCGAAATTTTCCACCGCCCGCAGGACGAGGCTGTTTTTCAGGATGTGCAGACCTGTGTCAAATGGATGTACGAGCGCATGGCCTACGGCTGTGAGCAGTATCCTGGATTCTTCACACTGCACTCTCTCGGCTTTATGCAGGAGGACAAGGCCGATGGCAAACGGCACATGCAGCAAATCTGGCACCATATCTTAAATGGTCTGTGTACGGTGCTGCAACAGGATACCAAAATCCGTCCGGACGCTTTTAACGCGCAATTCACCGTTGAAAAATTTGCCGATGTTCTATTTTCGCTGATGCTGTCTGCCTTGCTGCGGCAGGACTACGACCCCGCCGCTGTGCTGGAAATCGTGCGCAGAACCTTATATTGACCGCATTTTCTTCCCACACTGCTGTGGGAATTTTATAATGCCTAAAATGAACAATGTTCACTTAAAAGGACACTCCTAGGAAAGTCCATCGCAGTATCCTATTGCTGCTCGCCTGCCTTGTGTGGAGGAATGCAAGCTTCAACATCCTGCGCTTTGGATGCAACTTTGCCGAGCAAGCCCTTGATGACCGTAAAAACGAAGTCGGCCCTGCAAAAAATGCAGTGTTACAATCAATTTAATCTATCAACAAGGAGCAATCAACTATGCAAGCAATCGTAGAAACTGTTTTGATGCTGTGTATCTGGTATCCGTCATCCCCATCGGTATCCTGATGATTCGTGGCTGCAAGGGCGACCACCAGTTCAACTGTTCGGCCTGATGGCTGTCGTTCTGGGTGCCGGCGACTCGTTCCATCTGATTCCCCGTGCTCTGGCTCTATGCACCACGGGCTTTGAAAACTTTACCGTCCCCCTGGGTCTGGGTAAGTGGATCACCTCTGTGACAATGACTGTCTTTTATGTGCTGCTGTACTATGTATGGCGTGAGCGCTACCGGGTCAAGGGCAACAATGGCCTGACTGCCGCCATCTACGGTCTGGCGCCGTGCGTGTTATCCTGTGCATGATGCCGCAGAACCAGTGGCTGAGCGCCGAATCCCCGCTGTCCTGGGGCATTTACCGTAACATTCCTTTTGCACTGATGGGCCTGCTGATCATCGTGCTGTTCTACCGCAGCGCCAAGGAGCATAACGACGCGGCTTTCCGCTGGATGTGGCTGACCATCGTGCTGAGCTTCGGTTTCTACATTCCCGTTGTTCTTTGGGCCAATACCGTCCCCATGATCGGTATGCTGATGATCCCCAAGACCTGCGCCTATGTGTGGACCGTTCTCATCGGCTATTCTGCTATGAAGAAGGAATGTAAGTGATTTGTTCACAGTACCGATTTATGAAATAAATTGCTTCGTAAAGGTCCAAGCTTACCGAATTGGAATGATCTTTCTTGATAAAACTGGATCAGGTAAACTTGTAAGCCCCTGCCGGTGATGAACTGGCAGGGGGTTTTATGTGTGTACGGGTAGTTTAACAGAATACTTGATGTTTGCCGCGATTACGACGCATCCAGCAATTCGTCCGGGTCCTCGATGGCTTCTTCGATGGTCTCTTCCTCAGGAGTGGGTTCATCGACATCGGACGGAGCGAACAGGTCGCGGATGAAGTCGCGCAGGAGGACGAGGCTGTTGTCAAGGTCGGCATCCTCGCTCAGCAGCTGCTGGATCATATCCGGCTTATCGGTGATCAGGTCGTCCACGCCGATGCTCAGCAGTTCGCTGGCATCCTCTTCGCGGTTGACGGTCCATGCGGAGATCGTCTTGCTGCGCTTATGGATCTGCTGCACCATACCAGAGGTGATAAAGGTGGACTGTACGCTGAAGAAATCTGCGGCAGGCAGATCGTAATAACTGCCCACGCCCAGTGCAAGGATATAGCCGGTCCGGATCTCCGGTGCCAGCTCCTTGACCTTGCAGAGGGTTTCATAACTCTGCGAGGTGATGGTGCAGTCCTGCGCAAAGCCTTTTCGCGGATGATGCGGATGGTTTCCGCTTCCAGCTCCGGGTGGCGGCATTGGGCTTGATCTCAATGTTCAGCTGGATCTTACCTTTGCACAGGTCCAGCACTTCTTCCAGTGTGGGAACTTTGGCACCAGTGTACTTCTGGCCGAACCAGCGCCCGGCATCCAGCTTGCGAACCTCGTGATAGGTCAGGTCGTAGATGTTCTCGTTGCGGCCGGTGCAGCGGCGCAGGCTGGTATCGTGGGTCACCATGACCACGCCGTCCCTGGTCATCTGCACATCCAGCTCGGCCCACTCGCAGCCCTGATCGATGGCCAGCTGGAAAGCGGGCAGGGTGTTTTCCGGTGCGGCAGCGGAGTAGCCGCGGTGCGCGGTGACTACCGGCGCAACGCCGCCCAGCATGGAGAGCAGCTCGTCGTCTCTGGGCAGGGCAAGGTAACAGAATGCCAGCGCAAAGGTGAGCAGAGTAGCACCCGCAACCGATGCACCCAGAAGCAGCCTGCCGGTGGAACGGTGATGCTTTCCGCTCTGGACCGGCTCCGGCTCAGAGGGAGAGACTCCCGCAGGCGGCAGTGTAGCATGGCGAGGATCGTGCACTGCGCCATGGTGATGGCGCAGTCGATCAGGAACTGGAAGAAAGGCATCTCAATGGCCAGCGCCGCGCGGGACAGTGCAAACATGGCCTGTGTGCTCTGCAGCCCGACCGCAATGATGATGCCGTACAGCGGCACGGCAACCGCTGCCGTCAGCAGCAGGGAACGCAGGACGACCGAGAGGTTCCAGCGCAGCAGCAAAAGAAAAGCACGGAAGACGCGCCTGCAGATGCAGCAAAAGCTTTCCTTTACCGACTGCCACAGGCTTTTGCGCTCCAGCACGAACAGCGGCAGCACCAGCACCCAGCTGACACAGAGGAACAGCAGGGCGGCACCGGCGACCAGATAGAGCAGGTAATACCGGCTGTTTGCCCGGATGACACCTATGATGTATTCCGGCACGGCAAGCTGCGTGATATAGTTATAGGCGAGGAAAAAATTGGTAAACGGGATCAGCACGGCACTGTAGACCAGAACGAGCCAGTTCTGCGGCAGGAATGCGTGGCGGATATCTGCAAGAGAGGTGCGCAGCAGGGCAGGCAGGCGGATCGTTTCGCCCTTGCGGGCAAGATCCAGCCCATGCAGCAGGACGGAAAACTCATACAGCGCCCAGAACGCGGTCAGGATGGCAATGAGCGTGATGCACAGGATGATCGCGGGGGAGGAAAAGATATCGGAAGCGTTGTTGTTGCTCAGGTAGTGCATGGGTGCGAACCGCAGCGTGAGCGACCAGAGCTGCTGCATCCGGGGACGAACCGCAGGTTCGTTGCAGCCTTACACAGGACGATGACCGCGAGCAGGGGATCTCGGCGCGGCGGATGATAGCCCGGGCGGAGTGCTTCATGGAGTTGTAGGTTTCGTTGGAGGCGCGGAGTGAAGTGAGCAGATCTTTCAATTTGACATGGCCTTCCTTTTATATTCTGCAAAATGACCCGCCCGAAGCTTCCCGGCGGGCTGTTCTGCGAAAAATTTACATATTAAATATAGTGTAACATAACTTCTTATAAAATAAAATGCAGCAGGGGCAGACAGAATCCACAAAATTAAAGAGAATTTTTGGCAGCTGAGTGTGCGGCGCAAAATGCCCGCAAAAGGCGAGAAAGCGGAGAAACGATGAATCGTTAAAAAATTGTAGAACTCTGCGCGACAGATGTTAATTCGCATGGACTTTTATAGAATCTCTTGCATTTTTATGGAAAATTCAGTATAATAAAACTAATTTTGAAAGCTCACACAGACAACCAGGAGGTCTTACCATGGCTTCAAAGATCAATAAGGGAGAAATCCTCGCCAAGTTTTTGATGACGGGGAATACACTGCACTGTTTGCTGACGGTGCAGTGAGCGCTGCCTGCGGCTATGCGGCAGGTCAGCAGGCTTACGCTGTTTACCAGAACGGCGAAGCTGTTACCGTAAAGGATGTTGAAAAGAACATCAAGGTTCTGGAGATGGCAGCTCAGACTGGCTGCCCAGTCGTCACCTTCTACAACTCCGTCGGTGCAAAGCTGGCTGAGGGTCTGGACGTGCTGACCGCCAATGCCAAGCTGAATGCGCAGATCGCAAAGGTTTCCGGCGTGATCCCGCAGGTGGCTGTTGTTCTGGGTGTCTGCGGCGTCACCAGCGCACTGAGCGCTGCCAATGCAGATGTCTGCATCATGGCTGAGGGCGCAGAGCTGTTCTTCACCGCTCCGTTCACCTCTGCTGCCAAGGGCGACAAGGTGGCCGATGCCGGCACCGCAGCCGCCGCTGCAAAGGCTGGCGTGGCCGCCATTGTGGCACCCACTGCTGAGGAAGCTGCCGAGAAGGCTGCTCACATCGTGGGCCTGCTGCCGGCCAACAACCTGACCGGCCCTGCGATCTTTGAGTTCGAGCAGCCCACTGCTGCTCTGGCTGCCGGTGCAGAGCCTGCAAAGGCTGCTGCTGCCGTGGTCGATAAGGACAGCGCTGTGGAGCTGTATGCAGGCTTTGGCAAGTCTGTTTACACCGCATTTGCCACCGTGGGCGGCAACGCCGTGGGCGTTGTGGCCACCGGCAAGACCCTGTGCCACAACTGCGTGGCCAAGGCTTCCCGCTTTGTGCGCCTGTGCGATGCCTTCAGCGTGCCGGTGATCACCATTGTGGATACCGAGAGCTTTGTGCCCAGCGCGACCGATGACATTGCAGGCGGCATCCGTGAGGCTGCCCGTCTGGCTGCTACCTATGCCGACGCTACCACCGCAAAGGTGGCTGTGCTGGCTGGCAAGGCCGTCGGCCCTGTTTACACCGCTCTGGCTGCTGCCGATCTGCGCATTGCCGTGGCTGGCTGCACCGTCAGCGCACTGGAACCCAGCGCAGCGGTCAGCGTCCTGTACAAGGAAGAGATCGATGCTTCCGACAACATCATTGCAGCCACCAACGCAAAGGCTGCTGCTTACACCGCCGAGGTGTGCAGCGCAGCAAATGCAGTTGCCTGCGGCGCTGCTGACCTGACCTGCGATGCAGCCAATGTGCGTGCAAGCGTTGTTGCCGCACTGGAACTGCTGAGCACCAAGCGTGCTGCCCGCCTGCCCAAGAAGCACGGCAACATGGCTCTGTAATTGTCTGTATAAATCTTTTGATACGATTTTGATTTGGAGGATCCTTCCATGAAGTACTACAATATTACCGTCAATGGCGTTGCTTACAGCGTCTCCGTGGAGGAGACTGCCGCTGGTGCTGCTCCGGTTGCTGCTGCAGCTCCTGCCGCACCCGCTGCTCCTAAGGTTGCTCCGGCTCCCGCTGCTGCTCCCAAGGCTGCTGCAGGCGCTGCTGGTGCCGTTGCCGTCAAGGCTCCCATGCCCGGCAACATTCTGGATGTCAAGGTCAAGGCCGGTGCATCCGTGAAGGCTGGCGACGTGCTGGTGATCCTGGAGGCCATGAAGATGGAGAACGAGATCGTTGCTCCGCAGGATGGCACTGTGGCTTCCATCAACGTCAACAAGGGCGACACCGTCAACTCCGGTGACGTTCTGGTTTCCATGAACTAAGGGAGAGGTGACAATCATGGCCAAAAGCCGATCAAGGTTACTGAGGTCGTCCTGCGCGATGCCCACCAGTCTCTGCTGGCCACCCGCATGACCATGGATGAGATGCGTCCCATCCTGCCCGAGATGGACAAGATCAACTACTTCTCCGTGGAGTGCTGGGGCGGCGCTACGTTCGACAGCTGCATCCGCTTTCTGGACGAAGACCCGTGGAGCGCCTGCGCATCCTGCGCAAGGAGCTGCCCCACCAGAAGCTGCAGATGCTGTTCCGCGGCCAGAACATGCTGGGCTACCGCCCCTACGCAGACGATGCCGTTGAGTACTTTGTGCAGAAGTCTGTTGCAAACGGCATCGACGTGATCCGTATTTTCGATGCACTGAACGATCCGCGCAACCTGCAGACCGCCATCAAGGCGACCAACAAGGAAGGCGCTCATTTGCAGGGCTGCATCAGCTACACCCTCAGCCCCGTGCACAACAACGAGTACTTTGCAGCCTACGCCAAGACCCTGGAGGAGATGGGCGCAAACTCCATCTGCATCAAGGATATGGCCGGTCTGCTGACCCCTATACCTGCTACGATCTGGTGAAGAAGCTGAAGGAGACCGTCAGCATCCCTGTGGATATCCACAGCCACTACACCGCCGGTCTGGCCTCCATGTCCATCCTGAAGGGCATCGAGGCAGGTGCCGACATCATCGATACCGCCATGAGCCCCTGAGCCTGGGCACCAGCCACATGCCCACCGAGTCTGGTCGCTGCTCTGCAGGGCACCGATTACGACACCGGCCTGGATCTGAACCAGCTGAACGTGGTGCGTGCATACTTTGCAAAGCTGCGCGAGAAGTACATTGCCAACGGCCAGATCAGCCCGAAGAGCCTCGGCGTGGATGCAAACACCCTGCTGTACCAGGTGCCCGGCGGCATGTTCTCCAACATGCTCAAGCAGCTTAAGGACGCAGGCAAGGAAGATAAGCTGGACGAAGTGCTGGCAGAGATCCCCGCGTCCGCGAGGATGCAGGCTATCCGCCGCTGGTCACCCCACCAGCCAGATCGTTGGTACGCAGGCTGTGTTCAACGTGATCCTGGGCGAGCGCTACAAGATGGTCACCAAGGAGTTCAAGGGTCTGGTCCACGGTGATTACGGCAAGACTCCCGCTCCCATCAAGCCCGAGTTCACCAAGAAGATCCTGGGCGACGAGCAGCCCATTACCTGCCGCTTTGCTGATACTCTGGCTCCTGAGATGGACAAGCTGAAGGCAGAAGCTGCCAAGTGGGCAACGCAGGAAGAGGATGTGCTGACCTACGCAATGTTCCCGCAGGTGGCGCCCAAGTTCTTTGAAAAGCGCAATGCCAAGAAGCAGGGCGTGGACGGCGACCATGTGGACTACACCAATCAGTCTCATCCCGTCTGATCTTTCATAACGGATTCAGGAGCTTCTCGCTTTTGCGGCGGGAGGCTCCTTTTTGTGTTTTGCACCGGATCTGGCCCCAAAAATGGGCGGCGGCTCATTGACATGAAAATCCATCCATTTTATAATGAATCAAAATGGATGCAGCCGACACCGGGCATCCCCGGAAAAGAAGAGGTGATCTGCATGAGAAGCATCACGGTACAGCGCCTTGCGGAATTTACAGAGCAGGATTATGAATTTACCTTCGGCATCACCCGGAAGGAATTTGCCCAGATGCTGGAAGCACTGAATGCGGCTTATTGCAAGGAGCACCGGCGCAGGCCGCATTTTACCAAGATCACAATGCAGGATAAACTGGTGCTGACTTTGCTCTACCGCCGCGAGTACCGCAGCATGGAGAACATTGCGGCAGAATACGGTGTCTCCCGCGATACCATTGCGGACAATATCCACTGGGTGGAGCGCGCACTGCTGAACGCAAATCTGCTGCAGAACAGCGTGACCTGCGTATATAAAACCAACTGAAACAGGCTCTGATACAGGATCGGAAGATTTTGTATCAGAGCTTTTTGCACCGTGTATTGCGGCCGGTTTTGGCGGCGGCACGCAACAGTGCACCTTGAATTTTGGGCCGAAGAATAGTAAAATGAAACTATATGTATCGTAACATGGGTTTGTGTACCCAAAGGCGGATACGTATACCGAAACTTGTAAGCTGAAACACTGAAAATGTAAGAACAGGAGAGCGTTATGATCTTAAGCATGACCGGCTTTGGCCGGGGACTGCTGTGCGCAATGGCCGTGAGATCACGGTGGAGCTGCGCAGCGTGAATTCCCGCTACTTTGAGTATTCTTCGCGCATCCCGCGCACCTGCAGCTATCTGGACAGCCGCTTGAAAAGCAGCTCAACGAGCGCATTTCCCGCGGCAAGGTGGAGCTGAGCATGACCGTGCAGAATGTGGACGCTGCCGATACGGTGGTGGCCGTCAACATGGAGCTGGCACGCAGCTACCAGCAGGCCATGCGGGATATTTCGGAACAGCTGGGTGTCAAGAACGATATCTCTGCGGGCGTGCTGACCCGCTTCCCGGATGTGCTCACCACCCGCCACGCGGATGTGGACGAGGAACAGCTGTGGGACGATGTTTCTGCCGTTACCGCACAGGCGCTGGACCGCTTTGTGGAGATGCGCGCCGCCGAGGGTGCCAAGATGAAGGCAGACGTGGAAAACCGCCTGAACTTCCTCGAGGAGTGCGTGGGCAGGGTGGAGACTTTGAGCGCAGGCCGCGTGGAAGCCTACACCAACCGCCTGTACGAAGCTCAAGGTCATTCTGGAGGACCGCGATGTCGACGATGCCCGCGTGCTGACCGAGGCCGCTATTTTGGCGATAAGACCGCTGTGGATGAAGAGACGGTGCGCCTGCGCAGCCACATTGCGCAGTACCGCGATATCCTCAAGCTGGACGAGCCGGTGGGCCGCAAGTTGGACTTTTGACGCAGGAGCTGAACCGCGAGACCAATACCATCGGCTCCAAGTGTCAGGATCTGGATATCACCCGCATCGTGGTGGATATGAAGGCGGAGATCGAAAAGATCCGCGAACAGATCCAGAATCTGGAGTGATACAGAAAATTCGGAGGGGTTTATGAAGCTCATCAACATCGGGTTTGGCAATATGGTCAGTGCAGGCCGTGTGGTGGCAGTGGTCAGCCCGGATTCCGCCCCGGTCAAGCGCCTTGTAAAGGAAGCGCGGGAGCGCGGAATGCTGATCGATGCATCCTATGGCCGCAGCACCCGTGCAGTGCTTATCATGGACTCCGATCATGTGGTGCTCTCGGCGCTTCAGCCGGAAACGGTGGCCAACCGTGCGGCAGGGCAGGAGGGCAAAACACCAGCAGAGGAGGAACAGACCCATGGCGAACGATAAATATTTGTTTGTGGTCTCCGGCGCGGCCGGTACCGGCAAGGACAGCGTGGTGAAGGCACTGCGCGAAGCACACCCGGAGATCGAAAGACTGTTTCCGCCACCACCCGCGCACCGCGTCCCGGTGAGCAGGAGGGCGTGGATTATTATTACCGCACCCGGGAGCAGTTCCAGCAGCTGATCGAGAACGATCAGGTGGTGGAGCACAACTTCTACAACGGCAACTACTACGGTACCCTGCGCGAAGAGGTGGACAAGCGCCTTGCAGCCCGGAAGGTGGTCGTTCTGGTCATCGATGTGCACGGCGCAGCGAACATCCGCCGCATGTTCCCGGGCGCGACCACCGTGTTCCTGCTGCCGCCGTCGGTGGAGGAGCTGGAGCGCCGTCTGCGGGGCCGCGGCACCGAGACCGAGGACAGCATTCAGGAGCGTCTTGCCACCGCCCGGCAGGAGCTGGCCCAGCAGGATAAATTCACCCTGAAGCTGGTCAACGACCAGGTCGATACCTGCGCCGATGCACTGTATCAGGCCATCTGCCAGCGCATTGGTGCCGCAGAATAACATTTTGAAGGAGCTGGACGAATGCCCAAAACGGTAGGCGTTGCCGTCAGCAATGCGACCTTCCACTTTGATAAGCTTTATACCTATGCCGTCATGCCGGATCAGCAGAATGCGGTAAAACTTGGCAGCATGGTGCTGGTGCCCTTTGGCCGCGGCGCCGCATGGGCGTGGTGCTGGCCTGCGATGCCGAACCGGAAAGCGCGAAGCTGAAATATCTTTTCGACGTGGCCCCGGCATCCGCCTGCCTGACCCCGGAACTGCTGCGGCTGGTGCATTTTCTGAAGGAACGAACCTTCTGCACCTATTACGAGGCGGTCAAGGCGGTCATCCCCTATGGTGCGCAGTATAAGCCTACGGTGGCGGCAGACGGTGTGACCCCGGTGCTGCAAAAACAGCTCACCCGCCATACCGAGAACTCCTACCGCCTTGTTGGCGGGCGCCGCCAAAGCCGAAGCCGACGGCCAAGCAATTGGCGGCAGTGGCGCTGCTGGGCGGCGGGCCCCGCACCCTGAACGAACTGGAAGACAAGGGCATCAGCCGTGCCGTGCTGGATAACCTGTGCGCCAAAGGCGTGCTGGAATGCAGCAAGGTGAATAAATCCATCGACCTGTATTCGTCCATTCCGCTGAAAAACGAGCCAATCACCCTCACGCAGGAGCAGCAGGCGGCTTACGATGCTCTGCTGCCAAAGCTGGAAGATGATGCACCCCACTCGGCGCTGCTCTACGGCGTGACCGGCAGCGGCAAAACGCTGGTGTTCTTAAAGCTCATTGCCCGCTGTCTGGAGCAGGGCAGGCGTGCGCTGGTGCTGGTGCCGGAGACCAGCCTGACCCCGCAGATGATCCTGCGGCTAAAGAGTCAGTTTGGCCGCCGGGTGGCGGTGCAGCACTCTGCCCTCAACCACACCGAACGCCTTTTGCAGTGGCAGATGATCCAGGACGGCGGCGCAGACATCGTGGTGGGTACCCGCAGTGCCATCTTTTCACCGCTGGAAAACATCGGGCTCATCATCATCGATGAGGAGCAGGAACACCTACCGCTCGGAATCCGCGCCCCGCTACTCCGCCCACGAGGTGGCCCGGCAGCGCGCGGCGGAAAACGGTGCATTGCTTCTGCTGGCAAGCGCCACCCCCAGCACCGAGAGCTTTTACGCGGCCCAGCATGGCCGCACCCAGCTGGTGCGGCTGACCCAGCGCTACGGCGGCAACCCGCTGCCCACGGTGCAGATCGTGGATATGCGCGCAGAGCTGGCGGCAGGCAACCCGCGGGAGATCAGTCTGTCGCTGGAAGATGCCATCCGCCGCAATCTGGATGCAGGCAAGCAGACCATTTTGCTGCTGAACCGCCGGGGCTACCAGACTATGGCCCAGTGCGAGGACTGCCGCGAGGTGCTCAAGTGCACAAAGTGCAGCGTGCCGATGGTGTACCACAAAGCGGCGCACAAGGTATTGTGCCACTACTGCGGCAGCCAGATGGAACCGCCCACTGTCTGCCCCGCCTGCGGCGGCAAGCTGCAGTACCGGGGCTTCGGCACCCAGAAAGCCGAGGAAGAGCTGGCAAAGCTGTTCCCGGATGCGCGGGTGCTGCGCATGGATCAAGATTCCACTGCCGCAAAGGATGCCCACGAAAAGCTGCTGGCAAGGTTTGCGAACCACGAATATGACATCATGGTGGGCACCCAGATGGTGGCCAAGGGACTGGATTTTCAGGATGTGACCCTTGTGGGCGTGCTGGGCATCGACTCGCTGCTGTTTGCGCAAGGCTTCCGCGCGTATGAGAACGTGTTCAGCCTCATCACGCAGGTGGTGGGCCGCAGCGGCCGGGCCAGAGACCCCGGCTTTGCCATCATCCAGACCACCGACCCCGATAACCCGGTGCTGAACCTTGCCGCCGCGCAGGACTACGATGCCTTTTTTGAGCAGGAGATCGCCTACCGGAAGCTGGGCCTGTACCCGCCCTTCTGCGGGCTGTGCGTCATTGGCTTTGCAGGCGCAAAGGAGATCGAGGTGGCACGGGCGGCGGCGCGCTTTGCGGCCCTGCTGGGCCAGCAGGCGGCAAAACAGCCGGACCTGCCGCTGCGGGTGCTTGGCCCCACGCCCGGCAGCATTGAAAAGATCAACGACACCTACCGCTACAAACTTACCATCAAGTGCCGCAACGACCGCCGCTTCCGCGACCTCGTGCGCAGCACACTGGAAAGATACGAACAGGAAAAACTTCCGTCCAAGGCCACCGTTGCGGTGGACCTGCACTCGGACGGTGACATCTGATTTGGAGGTACCATAAATGGCTATCCGCAATATTGTAAAGAGGGCGATCCCATCCTGAACAAGGTCTGCCGCCCCGTCACCACCTTTGATGACCGTCTGGCTACCCTGCTGGACGACATGCACGAGACCATGATCGCCGCCGACGGCGTGGGTCTGGCCGGCCCGCAGGTGGGCATGCTGCGCCGTCTGTTCGTGGTGTGGGACACCACCGACGCGCCGAGGAAATCCCCGAAGATTACGAATATAAGTTCATCGACTTCGTCAACCCGGAAATTCTGGCTGTATCCGAGGAAGAGGAGACCGCCTACGAGGGCTGTCTGTCCTTCCCGGGCCACAACGGCGCTGTGACCCGCCCGCCGCGGTCAAGGTGCGCGCACAGGACCGCCACGGTGAGTGGTTCGAGCTGGAAGCTGAGAATTTGCTGGGCCGCTGCATCCAGCACGAGAACGACCATCTGGACGGCATTACCATCATGCAGTCCAGCGAGTATTTCTATGAGGATACCGAAGAGGGCAAAAGCTGCCGCGAAGCGAAAGGAAACAAGTAATGCGCATTTTGTTCATGGGCACGCCGGATATTGCCGCAGAGTGCCTCAAAGCCCTGTATGCCGCCGGGCATGACATCTGCGCGGTGTACACCCGGCGGGACAAGCCGGTTGGCCGCAAGCAGGTGCTTACCGCACCCCCGGTCAAGGAAGTGGCCCTTGCCCACGGCACGCCGGTGTTCCAGCCCGCACCCTGCGGGACGGCAGCGAGGACGAGAACATCCGCGCACTGGCCCCGGAGCTGATCGTGGTGGTGGCTTACGGCTGCATCCTGCCGAAGTCGGTGCTGGAAGCGCCGAAGTACGGCTGCATCAACCTGCATGTTTCGCTGCTGCCCAAGTACCGCGGCAGCGCCCCGGTGCAGTGGGCCGTGCTGAACGGTGATGCCGAGACCGGCGTTTCCATCATGCAGATGGACGAGGGCCTTGACACCGGCGATGTGCTCTGCTGCGAGAAGATCGCCATTGACCCGGAGGAGACCAGCGGCCAGCTGTTTGACCGCGTGACTGCCGTGGGTGCACGGGTGCTGTGCGAGGTGGTGCCCGCCATCGCCGCCGGAACGCTGAAACCCCAGCCGCAGGATCATGAGAACGCCTGCCTTGCACCTATGCTGAACAAGGAGATGGCAGAGTTCCGCCTGACCGAATCGGCTGCCCACATCCACAACTGGGTGCGCGGCATGAACCCGTGGCCCGGTGCATGGTTCGTCAGCTCCGGCGGCAAAAAGCTCAAGGTGATGGAGTGCCGTGCCGTGGAAGCTCACGGCGAAGCGCCCGGCACCGTGCTGGCCACAAAGCCGCTCACGGTGGCTTGCGGTGAGGGGCCGTCCAGCTGCTGAATGTGGTGCCGGAAGGCAAAAGCCCATGGATGGCACCGCCTTTGCGGCCGGTCAGCGCCTGAAAACGGGGATATCCTCTGATGGCGGCGAATCCCGCGCGGCGGCAGTGGCGGCGCTGGTGCGGCAGGAGCAGGATGGTTTTTCCAACCTTGTTCTGGATGCCGAACTCAAGCGCCAGCAGCTGGAAGGCCGCGATAAAGCTTTGCCAGCGCCATCTTTACACGGTGCTGGAACACCGGGGCACGCTGGACTACATCCTGTGCCAGTTCCTGCCCAAGGGCCTTGCCAAGCTGGATGCGCCGGTGCGCGAAATATTGCGTGCGGCGCTGGCGCAGGCCCGCTATATGCAAGTGCCGGTGTCCGCTGCGGTGAACGAAGCCGTCAAGCTGACCCGTGCCTTCAAAAAATCCAGCGCATCCGGTCTGGTCAACGCCGTGCTGCGCAAGGCGTGCAGCTACGACCTGAGCACCGCAAGCTTCAAAACGAAGTGGAGCGGCTCATGGTGCTTGGCTCTGCCGGGCGGGATGTGGCGGAATTTCTGCACAAAACTACCCGGACGAAGCACTGGATATCCTTACCTACAAGGCCGACGGCGGCATGACCAGCCTGCGGGCGAACCCGCTGAAAGGCAGTGCCGATGAGCTTTGTGCAAAGCTGCTGGCTTCCGGCGCAAAGGAAGCAAAGCGGGGCATTGTGCCCGGCAGTGTGCTGGCCCGCTTCGAGGGCGCCCGGCGGAAAATGAGCTGTTCCGGCAGGGTACTTCCATGTGGAAGGGCAGGCCAGCCAGCTGGCGGCGCTCTGCGTGGACGCACAGCCCGGAGAAACAGTCATCGACCTGTGTGCCGCGCCCGGCGGCAAGACCATCCTGCTGGCCGAGCAGATGCACAGCACCGGCAGGCTTTACAGCTGCGATGCCGCCGAGAACCGCGTGGGCCTGATCCGCACGGCAGTGCAGCGCATGGGCCTTGCCAATGTGGAAGCCCTGTGCAACGATGCCACAAAGGTGAACCCGGCCCTGCCGCAGGCCGACCGCATTTTAGCGGATGTGCCCTGCAGCGGCCTTGGCATTCTGGCAAAAAAGCCGGATCTGCGCTACAAAAAGCTGGAACCGGCCCGCGAAGCTGAATTATTGGCCACGCAGTCGGCCATCCTCGATACGGCGGCACAGCTGCTGAAAGCGGGCGGCAGGCTGGTGTACTCCACCTGCACCATCGACCCGGCAGAAAACCAGCAGCAGATCGCGGCATTTCTGGCCCGCCACCCGGAATTTACAGTGGTGGAGCCTGCCGCAACGCTGCCCGCCGGGATGACGGCAGGGGAGCACGGCGCGCTTTCGGTGCCCACCCGCACCGGCATGGACGGTTTTTTCCTGTGTGCCATGCAGAAAAACGGGGAAAAGCTGCAATGAAACAGGTGGCTTGTTCGTAAAAAACAATAGGAGAACACAATGGAACAAAAACGCTGTATCTCTTCCTTTACGCTGGCAGAGCTGACCGCTGAACTGAAAGCGATGGGTCAGCCGGGCTTCCGGGCCAAGCAGATCTTCCACTGGGTGCACCAGAAGCTGGTCACCGAGTTTTCTGCCATGACCGACCAGCCCAAGACCCTGCTGGCAAAGCTGGAAGAAAGCTTTACATTGCCGCGCCCAAGATCGAGCGCAGGCAGGAAGCAAAGGACGGCACGGTAAAATATCTGCTGCGCATGGCGGACGGCAACTGCATCGAGACCGTCGTGATGCGCTACCACTACGGCAACACGGTGTGTGTGTCCACGCAGGTGGGCTGCCGCATGGGCGCCGCTTCTGCGCGTCCACCCAGGCGGGCCGCGTGCGCGATCTGGAAGCAGGCGAGATCTGCTCTGAGATCTACACCGCCCAGAAGGATATCGGGGAGCGCATTTCCCACATCGTGCTCATGGGCATTGGCGAACCGCTGGATAACTTTGACGAAGTGATGAAGTTTCTGGAGAACATCACCTCGCCCGAGGGCGTGAACATCGGGATGCGCAACATCAGCCTTTCTACCTGCGGTCTGGTGCCCAAGATCGACCAGCTGGCCGAGAAAAAGCTGCAGCTGACCCTCTCGGTGTCGCTGCACGCACCCAACAATGAAATTCGCAGCGGCATGATGCCGGTGAACGATGCCTATCCCGTGGAAGTGCTGATGCAGGCTGTGCGCCGCTATCAGGACACCACCGGCCGCCGCGTGAGCTTTGAATATTCCATGGTGCGCGGTGTCAATGATTCCGATGCCTGCGCCAGACAGCTGGCAAACCTGATCCGGGGCATGGGTGCCCATGTGAACCTGATCCCCATCAACCCGGTGGACGGCAGCCCGTACTCGGCCACCGATGCAGCCAACGTGCACCGCTTCCAGCAGAAGCTGGAGAGCCTTGGCGTGAACGCTACGGTGCGCCGCCGCCTTGGCAGCGAGATCAGCGCCGCATGCGGCCAGCTGCGCCGTGACGAAATGAACGGGAAAGCGTAAATATTAAAGGGAGAAGCCTATGAAACTTGCAGGAAAAACGGATGTCGGCAGGGTCCGGCAGGATAATCAGGACGATTATCGCGCAGGAGAACTGCCCGGCGATGCCGCATGGCTGCTGGTATGCGACGGCATGGGCGGTGCACGCGGCGGCAGGGAAGCCAGCCAGAGCGCGTGCGATGTGATCGAGCGCTGCTTTCAGGAGCAGTATGCTTCCAAGTGCCTGCCCTGCGAAGAGGAGACCTTTTTGAAAAAGAGCCTGCTCAGCGCCAACCGCTTTGTGTTCCAGAAGGCCCTGCGTGAGGAATCGCTGGCGGGCATGGGCACCACGGCTGTGTGCGCACTGGTGCGCGGCGGCAAGGTGTTCCTGTGTCATGCAGGCGACTCGCGGGCGTACCTGTACCGGGACGGCAGGCTTGCCCAGCTCACCCACGACCACTCCTATGTGCAGGAGCTGGTGGACTGTGGCACCATTACTGTGGAGGAAGCCGAGCACCATCCTCAGAAGAACATCATCACCAAGGCGCTGGGCGTGGACTACCGGCTGGACTCGGAGTTCACCACCGCACCGCTGCAGAAAGGGGATATCCTGCTGCTGTGCTCGGACGGCCTGACCAATGCCGTGCCCAGAGAACAGCTGGAACAGCTGCTGCGCACCGGCAGGTTCTACGACCTACCGGACCTTCTGATCCGCACGGCCAACGAGAACGGCGGCCCGGATAACATCACCGCGCTGCTGCTGTGTGTGGAGGAGGTGCGCTGATGGACAACCTGATCGGCAAAAGCTGGACGGCCTGTATGAGGTGCGGGAGCTGATCGGTTCCGGCGGCATGGCAAACGTCTACAAGGCGGTCATGCTGGGGCACAACGGCCCGGTGCCTGCCGGTACCGTGGTGGCGGTAAAGGTGCTGCGGCAGGAGTATATGCACGACCCGGACCTTGTGCGCCGCTTTAAAAATGAATCCAAGGCCATCTCGCTGCTGAACCACCCCAACATCGTAAAAGTGTACGATGTATCGGTGAATGATGATCTGCAGTATATCGTGATGGAATATGTGGACGGCATGACATTGCGCGAGTACCTTAACCAGCGCGGCGGCAGGCTGACCAACCGGGAGACCGTGCATTTCATCTCCCAGATCTTAAAGGCGCTGGAACATGCCCACGCTAACGGTGTGGTGCACCGGGACATCAAGCCCCAGAACATCATGCTTTTGGACAACGGCCAGCTGCGCATGATGGATTTTGGTATTGCCCGCATCTCCCGGGCCGAGAACCAGCTGCTGAGCGGCAAGGCCATGGGCAGCGTGCACTATATCAGCCCGGAGCAGGCCAAGGGCGATGAGACCGACTGCACCAGCGATATCTACTCGGTGGGCGTGATGATGTACGAGATGCTCAGCGGTCATCTGCCCTTTGATGCAGACGACATGGTGGAAGTTGCCATCAAGCAGATCTCCGATCAGCCGAAGTCTTTGCACGAGATCGCGCCGGAGGTGCCGAATGCACTGGTGGAGATCACCGAAAAGGCCATGGCAAAGCTGCCGCAGAACCGCTACGCATCCGCCCGCGAAATGCTGGATGCGCTGGACACCTACGTGCACAACCCCTCCGTGATGTTCGAGTACAAGTATATTACAGAAGATGCTCCCGAAAAGGTGGTGAAACGTACCATGAACCAGAACCGTGCAAACCGTCAGGCCGAAAAGCCTGCGCCCCGCGGCAAAAAGGCCGCACCGCGCAAGAAAAAGCGCACCATCTTCCTGCCGGCACTGTTCGGCATTACCATTGCATTTGCACTGGCGTGCCTTGCGCTGTGCTGGATGATCCTGAACGATTCCTCCAACCTGATGAACAACAAGGCCGATATCACGCTGGGCGATTATATCGGCATGACGCAGGACGAGGCTGCTGCCACCGAGCAGGTGGTCTCCGGCCAGATCAGCGTTACCTGGGAGCAGGAGTACAACAGTAACTATGCGGCGGGCTATATCTATAAGCAGTCGCCGGTGTCCGGCCGCACGGTGCGCGAGGGCCAGAATGTGACCCTGACTGTGAGCCTTGGCACCCAGTACGTTACCGTGCCGGACCTGACCAACTATGTGCAGGCCGATGCAGAGCAGCAGCTCAAGGAGCTGGGTGTCTCGGTGCTGGTAACGCAGGCTGTGGATACCTCTGTGGCATCCGGTGCGGTGATCCGCACCGACCCGGCGGCGGGCAGTCAGGTGGCTGCAGGCAGCACTGTGGTGATGTATATCAGCCGCCCGCAGGTGGCAACCACCACCAAGGTGCCCTCGCTGACCGGCATGAGCACCGCTGATGCCCGCACTCTGCTGGTGCAGAACCATCTGGGCCTTGGCAGCCAGACCGAGCAGTACAGCGACCAGCCGGTGGGCACTGTCATCAGTCAGAACCCGGCGGCAGGCTCTACCACAAAGCTGAACGGCCGCGTGAACATTGTGGTAAGCGCAGGGCCGGAGCCTGCACCGGAACCGGAAGCACCCAGCGACAGCACCACCGGCGGCGACTGGTGGAGCGGCCTGTTTGGCAGCAGCTCCTCTTCTTCCAGCACCGAGACCGGCACCGAACAGGGCACAGCGGGCAGCGGCGACCCTTCGCAGAAACCGCTGACCGACTGGTGGTCCTCGCTGCTGAGCTGACGGAGGCGTGCATGAAGGGATATATCACAAAGGGCATCGGCGGCTTTTACTATGTAAAAACGCCGGAGGGCATTGTGGAATGCAAGCCCCGCGGCATTTTCCGCAAACAGAAGATCACGCCGGTGGCGGGCGATGAGGTGACGCTGGAGACCGAGAACGGTGCAGCCGTCATTGCCGAGATCGCACCGCGCAAAAATGTGTTCGTGCGGCCTCCGGTGGCAAATCTGGATGTGCTGTTCCTTGTGGCCAGCACCACCCAGCCCACGCCCAGCACGCTGGTGCTGGATAAGCTTGCCGCCATTGCGGTGGACAAGGGCGTGCAGCCGGTGATCGTGTGCACCAAGGGCGACTTGGCCGAGGCGGAATTCCTGCGTAAGGCCTACGAAAAATCGACCCTGCCGTTCATCCGCATCGATTACGAGACCGGCGGCGGGCTGGACGAGGTGAAGCAGTGGATCAGCGGCAGGCTGTGTGCGTTCTGCGGCAACTCCGGCGTGGGAAAATCCACCCTTTTGAACCACCTGCTGCCGGAAGCAGAGCGCGAGACCAGTGCCATCAGCCAGAAGCTGGGCCGCGGCCGCCACACCACCCGTGAGGTGACGATCTTTGAAGCCTTTGGCGGGCGCATTGCGGATACGCCGGGCTTTGCCAGTCTGGAAGCGAACCGCGCCGGGTTCATCCCCAAGGAAAATCTGGAGCATGCGTTCCCGGAGTTCGGGCCTTATCTGGGCCAGTGCCAGTTCACCGGCTGCTCCCACCGCAGCGAAAAAGGCTGTGCCGTGCGCGCCGCACTGGCCGAGGGCAGGCTCTCCCAGACCCGGTACGACAGCTACTGCGCCATGTACGAGGAAGTCAAGGACGTGAAGGATTGGCAGCGCCCGAAAGTATAAAGGATAAGGAAGAGATTCATGTCACGCTGTGTGATCATTTCGGCCTGCCCGGTTTCTCCGGAGCTGGCAGAGGCCCTGCGGCCGGACGACTTTATCATTGCCTGTGATGCAGGCTACCGCAACTGCGCACCTCTGGGGCGCAGACCCAACATCATAGTGGGCGACTTTGACACCGCCCCCTGCCCGGAACAGCAGGACGACGATATCATCGTGCTGCCCCATGTGAAGGACGATACCGACACCGAGTATGCCGCAAAGCTGGTCTCGGAAAAGGGCTTTGACGAGGTGCTGCTGCTGGGCGGCCTTGGCGGCAGACGGGTGGAGCACACCCTTGCAAACCTGTGCACCGGCCTTGGGCTGGAACAGCGCGGTGTGCGCACCACCCTGCTGGATGAGCGCAGCCGCATCACCTACGTGATGCCCGGCGAGACCCGCCGCTACCCGAAGGAGAAGTACTTCTTCTTCTCGGCCTTCCCGATGGAGGGCAGGGCGCAGGGCGTGTGCGAGCGCGGCTCCTACTATGAGCTGACCGATGCGGAGCTGACCGCCAGCTACCCGCTGGGCGTCAGCAACGAGTACGCTGCCGGGTCGGACTGCATCACCATCTCCACCCGCAGCGGTGCGCTGGTGGTGGTGGAGACCATCGCAGACTGAGCGCTGCTGCCCTTGCCGGAACGTTCCGGCCCCTGCCTGCATAGGATGGGCCAGAAAACGGAAAGGCGGGGAGCATATGCAGGTAGTTGTGATCCGAAGCCCCAAGGCGCTGCGCGGCATTCTGCGCAGACTGTTCGGCATTCAAAAACAGTAAAAAAGATCCCCTCGCTGCTGGTCGGCGGGGGGATCTTGCTTCATAATACTCCTCTTTATTGCGTCAGGGCGTTGTAACAGGCATCGAACGCCTGCATAAAATCGGTGATCTCCTGTTCCGTGGTCAGGTGGCTCAGGCTGATGCGCCACGAGGACAGCGCGTTGCGCCGGTCATGGCTCACGGCAAACACGGCGCGGGAGGGCAGGCCGTCCGAAGAGCAGGCCGATTTGACCGAGACGCATACGCCCTGGGCATCCAGCTCCCGCTGGAACACGGTGCCCTTCACGTTCTGTACGCTCAGGTTTAAAATCTGCGGCACGGCGGTGTCCGGGCTGTTGATGCGCACCTTGGGGTATTGGGCAAGCCCGGTGCGCAGGCGGGCGTTCAGGGCGCGGATGTGCTCCACCCGGGCGGGCAGCTCGCTCACTGCCTTTTCCAGCGCCAGCGCCAGCGAACAGGCCAGCGCCACGGTGGGGGTGCCGCTGCGGTAGAGGGTGGTGCTCTCGCCGCCATGGATGAGCGGCTCCAGCGCAAGGCAGCGCCGCTTGACCAGCACACCGATGCCGTTCAGCCCGTAGAACTTGTGGGCGGTCAGGCTCATGGTGTCGATGCCCGCAAAGCTGACCGGCAGCTTGCCCACGGCCTGTGTGGCATCCACATGGAAGTGGCAGTGGGGGCAGGCCTTCAACATTTCCGCGATCTCGGCCACCGGCTGCACCACGCCCAGCTCACTGTCCACGGCAGTGACGGCCACCAGAATGGTGTCCGGGCGCAGCAGTTCTTTCAGGTGGGCAAGGTCCACCGTGCCGTCCTGCCGGATGTCCAAGAGATCGATCTCATAGCCCTGCTCCTGCAGGGCGGTCAGACTGCCGCTCACCGAGGAATGCTCCAGCGGGGTGGAAATGATGTGTCTGCCATGGTGGCGCTCCAGCCGGGCGATGCTCTTGATGGCAAAGTTGTTGGCCTCGCTGGCACCGGATGTATAGATGATCTCGGCGGGCTGCACATTCAGACTGCGGGCAATGCTCTGGGTGGCGGCATCGATGGCAGCCTTTGCGGCAGTGCCTGCTGCGTGGCGGGAATTGGCATTGCCCGGGCAATTGCGCTCCACCTCGCAAAAGCGCTGTAAAACCGCTTCGTCTACCGGGGTATTGGCGGAATAATCCAGATAGATCATAAACTCTCCTGATAATTCTCTTATAATACAGATTACAATGGTAGGCTATATTATAGTGCGCTTTGGGCCGGATTGCAAGAGAAGCGACGCAAACTTCCGGGCTGGAAATACAGGAGAATTAAGCAAAATAGTTGCACGGCGGCAAAAAGTCTGCTATAATCTCTGGAAGGACTGCCCGCTGCGGCCTTTTGCGGGGCTTTTGGCGGCGGTTTGGAAAGAGCCTGAATGAAAGGGGGAGCGCACCATGCTGCACAAGAATCATCGACTGCGCTGTATTGCACTTCTCATTTCCGGGCGGGATCATTGTTCCCAAATTTCAGGGGCATTGCCGTTTTGCTGACGGCGGTGCCTCTTTTTTTTGGGGCTGCGAGTTCTGTAGGAGGCAGAAAAACTTCATGAGCGAAAAGATCGATTACTCCAAAGGCATTTACGACGCGCGCCAGCTGGGCGCAGGCCGCATGTTCATTCTGGGCGTGCAGCACATGTTTGCCATGTTCGGCGCAACGGTGCTGGTGCCGCTGCTCACCGGCCTGAGCGTTTCCACCACCCTGCTGTGCGCAGGTCTGGGCACCCTGCTGTTCCACCTCATTACCAAAAAGAAGGTGCCTGCATTCCTCGGCTCCTCCTTTGCGTATCTGGGCGGCTTCTCCATCGTGGCCCCCATGCTGGCTGATGCGGACGGCAACCTGACCGTGGCCAATACCAAGATGCTGCCCTACGCCTGCGCCGCCGTCGCATTTTCCGGTCTGGTGTATCTGGTGGCCAGCCTGCTGATCTCCACCTTCGGCATCCGCCGCATCATGCGGTTCTTCCCGCCGGGGGTCACTGGCCCCATCATCATTTCCATCGGCCTGATCCTGGCTCCCCTCTGCTATCAAAAACTGCCAGTCCAACTGGATCCTGGCCTTTGTGGCACTGGGTGTCGTGATCGTGTGCAACATCTGGGGCAAGGGCATGGTCAAGATCCTGCCCATCCTCATCGGCGTGCTGGTGTCCTATGCAGTGGCACTGGTGACCGGTGCAGTGGACTTCCAGCGCATTTCTGAGGCTGCATGGGTGGGCATCCCTCTGCACAAGGAGGCCATGGGCCTGTTTGCCATCGACGGCCCGGAGTTCATCAGCGCACTGTTCACCATCATCCCCATTGCACTGGCAACCATGATGGAGCATGTGGGCGATATCGCCGCCATCAGCGCAACCGTGGGCCACAACTATATCAACGACCCCGGCCTGAACCGCACCCTGCTGGGTGATGGCCTGGCAACCACCATGGCCGGCCTGCTGGGCGGCCCGCCCCGCCAACACCACCTACGGCGAGAACACCGGTGTGCTGGCTCTGAGCAAGATCTACGATCCGCTGGTCATCCGCATTGCTGCCGTGCTGGCCATCATCCTGAGCTTCAGCCCCAAGTTTGAGGCTGTCATCAACACCATCCCCACCGGCATCATCGGCGGCATCAGCTTCATGCTGTACGGTATGATTTCTGCCATCGGTGTGCGCAACGTGGTAGAGAACCGCGTGGACTTTACCAACAGCCGCAACCTGATCGTGGCCGCTGTCATTCTGGTGTGCGCACTGGGCTTCAACTCGGTGGGCGGTGTCAGCTTTGCCGTTGCAGGTGTCACCATCAACCTGTCCGGTCTGGCTGTGGCCGCGATCGCAGGCATCCTGCTGAACGCTATCCTGCCCGGCAACGACTACGAGTTTGATGCTGCCGACGGCTCCGAAGCCGCTACCAGCAGCAACCTGCAGGTCTGATCTCCCATAGAAGAAGGAAGAACAAGGCAGAAGCCGTCCTGTGTGTGCAGGGCGGCTTTGCTGTTTTTAAGGTGCACAGGGCAAAGCACACAGTTTTTGAGGATGGTTTTTAGTGACCCTGCCGGAATTTATCTGTAAGGCAAAATAAATAGGAATTATTCTTAAAATTATCCTTGACTAACTAGGAATAATTCGCTATAATAGAGCCATGACAAGGGCCGGTGAGTACCAACACCGCCCAGCCTGTTTTCTAACTGATATAAAAAGAATGATGGAGGTCTATTCTTATGAAGAAGTACGTTTGCACCGTTTGTGGTTATATTGCTGAAGGCGAGATCCCGGCACAGTGCCCCGTCTGCAAGGCTCCTGCTTCCGCTTTTGTGGAGAAGACCGGCAACACCTACGTGACCGAGCATGTTGTGGGCATCGGCAAGGCTGAGGGCGTTCCGCAGGAGATCGTGGACGGCCTGCGCGCAAACTTTGAGGGTGAGTGCAGCGAGGTCGGCATGTATCTGGCAATGGCTCGTGTGGCTGAGCGCGAGGGCTACCCCGAGATCGCTGAGGCTTACAAGCGTTATGCCTACGAGGAAGCAGACCACGCATCCCGCTTTGCAGAGCTGCTGGGCGAAGTTGTCACCGACAGCACCAAGAAGAACCTGATGATGCGTGCCGAGGCCGAGTGCGGCGCATGTGCAGGCAAGATGGATCTGGCCAAGAAGGCAAAGGCCCTGAATCTGGATGCCATCCACGACACCGTTCACGAGATGGCAAAGGACGAGGCTCGTCACGGCCGCGGCTTTGAGGGCCTGCTGAAGCGCTACTTCAACACCGAAGTCTGATAAGGTTTCCCCGGTTATCCATTCTGACCGCTGCATGGATTTGCCGCTGTGCAGCGGTTTTTGTTCAACCTACGGAATTGTTCCGTTGACAGGCACAGCGGCGGCGGGTTATAATTTATCTCGTGTTCAATGAACTGAGAAAGGGGAGACGGGGGAATGAAAAACGGACACACCACCCGGCAAAAGGCCCCGGCGGGCCGCTACGCCCTGCTGGACGAGCTGCGCGGGCTGGATCTGGTCAGCATGATGCTGTACCATGCCTGCTGGGACATGATGTTCCTGTTCGGCATCTGGATGGACTGGTACGCGGGAATGCCGGGGCGTCTGTGGCAGCAGGCCATCTGCTGGGTATTCATTCTGCTGTCCGGCTTCTGTGCGCCCTTTGGGCGGCATATGCTGCGGCGCGGTGTTACCGTGTTTGCCGCCGGAGCGCTGGTAACGGCGGTGACGCTGGTGTTCATGCCGGGAGAGCGGGTGGTGTTCGGTGTGCTGACCTTTCTGGGCAGCGCCATGCTGCTCACCGGTGTGCTGGAACCGCTGCTGAAAAAGATCCCGCCCGCCGCAGGGCTGGCGGTTTCGGCGGTGCTGTTTGCACTGACTTATCATCTGGACGAGCGTTGGCTCGGCTTCGGCGGGCTGCGCCTTGCGTTGCCGGATGCATGGTACGCGAATTACTTTACAGCGTTTTTCGGCTTTCTGCCCTTCGATTTTTATTCCACCGATTATTTTGCCCTGCTGCCGTGGCTGTTTCTGTTCTGGGCAGGGTACTTTCTGCACGGCGTGGTGGGCCGGGCGCGGATGGAACCGTTGCGCCGTTCGGTCTGCCCGGCGCTGGGCTGGATGGGCCGGCACTCGCTTTTGCTGTATCTGCTGCACCAGCCGGTGATCTACGGCGTACTTTCAGCCGCGGCAGTTCTTTTGCATAAAGGCTTGACACATCCGGGAAGCTGTGGTATTCTATCGGTGGTTAGAAGATACTAACCAAATGGGGATGCGTCTGCGTGGTTGGACGCATTTTCACGGAACATAAAGTTAGATATATCTAACTAATATTGATTTGAGAGAGGACGATCTTTATGAGCAAAGTAGCAGTCGTATTCTGGAGCGCAACCGGCAATACTGAGACCATGGCAAACTGCGTGGCAGAGGGTGCAAACGGCACCATCGTGCCCTGCAGCGAGATGAACGCCGCAAAGCTGGCTGAGTTTGATGCAGTGGCTTTTGGCGCCCCGCAATGGGTGCTGAGCAGCTGGAGGAGAGCGAGTTCGAGCCGATGTTCTCTGATCTGGAGGGTTCTCTGAACGGCAAGAAGATCGCCCTGTTCGGCTCCTACGGCTGGGGCGACGGCCAGTGGATGCGTGACTGGGTGGAGCGTGCTCAGGGCGACGGCGCACAGGTGCTGAACGGTGAGGGCCTGATCTGCAACGAGGCCCCGGACGATGATGTTCAGGCTGCATGCCGCAAGCTGGGTGCAGATCTGGCTGCATGGTAAACAGGAGAAGCTTCTCTTGACAAACAGAGACAGCTGCGATAAACTATGAGAACACCGAAAAACGGTGTTTTTGCAGAGTTGAAAGTTAGTAAGCGCTAACTTTCACGCAAAAGCAGCAGCCTCTGTACAGAATGCATCAAAACTGCGGCAGGGGACAGCAGACGGAAAGGTCTGCGCTCCTGCCGCTTTGGTTTCAGAAGGCGGTGTATATGGCAGTGGCTGCAGCAATTGGTGTTACGGTAGGCTTTGCATTTTTGCGCCGTGCGGTGCGCCGCGCTGCAATGCGGTCGGACCGTAGAAAAAAATAAGGCAGCAGGAGGCCCCGTCCCATGCAGGATACCCCGAAGAACTTGGATCAGAAGCACGAAGCGAAAAAGGCTGGCTGAATTTTCCAGAATAAACACCCTGCCCGCAGGCCATACTGTGGACAGAGAGGTGATAAATATGGAAAACATCGGCGTTACCTGTGATGTCTGCGAGTGCAGCCACAATGTGAGCGGCTGCAAGTGTGACCTGCCTCAGATCAAAGTGACCGAGCAGTGCACCTGCGATACGCAGCAGGTGGAGACCCCGCACTACTGCCAGAGCTACGAGAAAAGTAATTCCTAAAGCAGCAAAACAGCTCCTGCCAGAGCATTTCCGGCAGGAGCTGTTTTGGGTCACGGAGGTCAGCGCAGGGCCACATTGCAGGTGGCAAGGCTGCGGATCAGGGTGCCCACGCTCTCCTTCATCCGGATGCCCACGAAGCCCAGCGTGAATGCGGCCTGCACATTGGCCAGATTGTCGTCGATGAACACGCACTCGCTGGCCTTCAGGCCGTATTTATCCAGCAGGGCCTGATAGATGCGGGGGTCGGGCTTGTTGATGTGCACCTCGCAGGAGGCTACGCCGCCGTCAAAGCGGTCCAGCACGCCGCGCTCCTTGAGCAGGGCCAGCACGTCCTCCGGGATGTTGCTGAGATAGTACACGCTGTAGCCATGGTTCTTCAGGCGGCGCACCAGCTCCTGCATCCGGCGGCGCGGGCGCAGGATGTGCAGCCAGTCGTCCAGCACGCCCTGCACCTCAAACTCGCGCCCGGCGGCCTTGGCGTTGCGCAGCATGGCCTGATTGCCGTCAAAGCGGGAGACAAGCCCGGCATCCAGCTGCTTCCACTCCTTGCTGCCAAAGGTCAGGTCGTACACCTGCTCTTCGATCTCTTCATTGCAAATGCGGTCTACCAGATAGGCGCGGGGGGCAAAATCCACCATGACACCGCCCAGATCAAACACGATGCTTTTATACATTTAAAATTTCCTCTGTTTCTCATGGAATGCTCTGCCTACAGTATACCACAATCTGCCATGCGGTTTCCACTGCTTTTTGCATGTACTATGTGCCCGGCGGCTGCATAAGCTGTGGCAGAAAGGGGAGAAGGGCATTGACCATCCGGGAACTGTGTGAAAAAGAGGTGGTGCAGCTGGAGCAGGGGGTCTGCCTTGGCCGGGCCGACGACCTGACCTTTGACCCTGCCACCGCCCGGCTGCAGAGCCTGATCCTGCTGGGGCGGCCAAGGCTGTTCGGATTGCTTGGCCGGGACGATAGCCTGACCATTCCATGGCAGGAGATCGAGACCATTGGCACGGATGCGGTGCTGGTGCACACGGCCCTGCCGGAAGCACCGCCGCAGCCGGAACAGCTCAAATGGTGGCAAAGCTGCGCGTGAAGCTGGGTTTGTAATTTTTTTGCAAAAACAGGGTGGACTTTTTTGTGGAAGTGACTATAATAATCGCAGAAGCTTTGTGCAAAAAGCGTAAAGAAATGTGCTTTTGCGTATGATCTGAGGTTTCACGGATGAGGAAAGGAACAGGAATTATGAAAACTCCCAAACCGCTTTTGGCGCTGCGGATGGTATTCCCGCTGGCGGCATCGCTGATCGTGCTGCTGCTGGGCGAGGGGATCGCCCGCGGGAGCCTGAGCGCAGACGTTTTTGCAAGTTTTATCTTCCCGCACATCGGGGCTTATCTGCTGGCGTGGCTGCTGCTGTTTCTGGTGTGGCTGCTGCTGGACTGGGTGTTCCGCTGTCCGCCGCTGTCCACGCTGGGCATGGCGGTGCTGGGCTGTGCGCCCTGCGCGGTGAACTTTTACACCCTGCAGCTGCGCGGCGAGCCGTTCCTGCCATGGGATCTGACACAGGTGTCGGAGGCTGCCGGTGTGGCATCCGCTGCGGGCCTCAAGATCCAGCCCAGCATGGTGGTGACCATCATCGTGGTGCTGGTGCTGATGGCGGGCAGCTTTTCCTGTACCGCGGCCGTCACAAACAGCGCTGGCTGCCCCGGCTGGCGGGCAGTGCCGCCACTATAGCGGCCCTCTGCCTGCTGGTGTTCGGCGTGTACCTGCAGCCCGCTGTCACGCAGGTGCTGGGCATTACGCCGGATGCATGGATGCAGGACCGCTACAACCGCAACTACGGCGTGATCACCGGCTTTATGACCAACCTCACCAATCTGGAGATCTCGAAGCCCGAGGAATACTCGCAGGAAGCGGTGGATGCCCTGCTGGACAATGCGGACGAGAGCCAGAAGTTTGCCACCAGCCCGCTGTACGCCACCAGCTACAGCGCCGTGACCCCAAGGACGAGCAGGTGAAGCAGCCCACCATCATCTATGTGATGGACGAGTCCTACTGGGATGTCTCGGAGCTGGAACAGTACGGCATCACCTTTGATACCGATGTCTCCAAGAACCTGCACGCCTTGCAGCAGACCAGCGCCTATGGCCGGGCCTACAGCCCCAGCTTTGGCGGCGGCACCTGCGATGTGGAGTTTGAAGCCCTTACCGGCTATTCGGTGTCCTTCCTGCCCAGCGGCAGCAAGCCCTACCAGCAGCATGTGACCAAGCCCATGTTCGCCATGCCCAATTACCTCAAGCTCAAGGGCTACCAGACCGCAGCCGTGCACTGCTTCTGGGCAAAATACTGGAGCCGCGACAAGGCTTACCCCAACCTCGACTTTGACGATTTTATCAGCCTTGAGGATATGCATGGCGTGACCAAGGTGCGCAAGCACTACTGGACCAACGGCCTTGTCACCGATGATTCCATGGCCGACCAGATCATCCAGCAGTACGAGAGCATGAAGTCCAGCTCGGACAAGCCCATCTTCCTGCACGCTGTCACCATGCAGAACCATACCAATTATAACAAGGACAACTACCCGGACGACGAGCGGGTGAAGGTGCTGTCCCACCCGGCGGGCCTCAAGCCCAGCACCGTGGGCGCACTGGAAGATTTTGCTACCGGCATCCGGGATGCAGATGCCATGATGGGCAAACTGACCGAATACTTCTCGCAGGTGGACGAGCCGGTCATTCTGGTGTTCTGGGGCGACCACTATAACCCCATCGATTCCAATTACGATGTCTACACCACTACCGGCTATGCCAGCGATTCCAGCGCAGACCCCCGCCTGCACCAGACCACGCTGCTGATGTGGTCCAACTACAGCCAGCAGCAGGTGGACCTTGGCACCATTGCCGCTTACGATATCTCGCCGGTGATGATGGACATTTACGGTCTGGAAGAGCCGCTCTACTTCCAGTTCCTGAACCGTCAGCTGCGTGTGGCCAGCCGCACCAATACCCGCGGAACCACCATGAATCTGGACGGCACCACCACGCAGGAGCCTACCGAGTTCCAGCAGCGGTGGAGCGCAGAGCACTGGCTTTTGCAGTACGACCTGATGTTCGGCAAAGGATATGCGCTGCAGCGCATGGGCCTTGCGGGCCTGAGCGGCGTGGACACAGGCAAATGAGCGAAAAACAGACGATTTCTTTGTAAAAAACAGAGAAAAACTCTTGCAACCGGCGTTTGTTTGTGATATTATAACAAGGCATTACACACGCATCACTATGCCCTTTTGTGCCCAAATGGGTGGAGGGCAGTCCCGAACCGTCCGATACGGCCCGGGATCACGGTGTGCGGAGGCAAAACAATATCTGGAGGTATTTTTACTATGGCAGTCGTTTCTATGAAGCAGCTTCTCGAGGCAGGTGTGCACTTCGGTCACCAGACCCGCCGCTGGAACCCCAAGATGGCAAAGTACATCTTCACCGAGCGCAACGGCATCTATATCATCGACCTGCAGAAGACCGTGAAGAAGCTGGACGAGGCTTACAACTACGTTAAGGAAGTGGCCGCTGAGGGCGGCGAGATCCTGTTCGTCGGCACCAAGAAGCAGGCTCAGGAGTCCATCCGTGACGAGGCTCTGCGCTGCGGCATGCACTATGTCAATGCTCGCTGGCTGGGCGGTATGCTGACCAACTTCCGCACCATCCGCAAGCGCATCGACCGTATGGATCAGCTGGCTAAGATGAAGGAGAACGGCACCTTCGAGCTGCTGCCCAAGAAGGAAGTTGCCAAGCTGGAGCTGGAGATGGAGAAGCTGGACAAGTACCTGGGCGGTGTCAAGAACATGAAGACCCTGCCGAAGGCTATGTTCATCGTTGATCCTCACAAGGAGCGCATCGCTGTTGCTGAGGCCCGCAAGCTGCACATCCCCATCGTGGCTATCGTTGATACCAACTGCAACCCCGACGAGATCGATTACGTGATCCCCGGCAACGACGACGCGATCCGCGCTGTCAAGCTGATCGCTGGCGCTATGGCTGACGCTGTGCTGGAAGGCAAGCAGGGCAACCAGGAGGCCGCTCCCGCTGAGGATGCAGCAAACGCCTGATTTCCCATCCCACAAACAACAAAATAACGTGTAAGGGAGAATACGAAAATGGCTATTTCTGCAAAGGACGTTATGGAACTGCGCAAGCAGACCGACTGCGGCATGATGGAGTGCAAGAAGGCTTTGACCGAGGCTGACGGCAACTTCGAGAAGGCAATCGAGATCCTGCGTGAGCGTGGTCTGGCTACCGCTGCCAAGAAGGCAAGCCGTACCGCTGCCGAGGGCATGGTCTACGCTGACTACTGCCCCAGTGCAAGGTGGGTGTTGTCATCGAGGTCAACGCTGAGACCGACTTCGTTGCCAAGAACGACAAGTTCGTTGCTTTCGTCAAGGAGGCTACTCAGGTCATCATGAAGCAGAACCCTGCTGATGTTGAGGCTCTGATGGCTTGCAAGACCGAGAACGGCGAGACCGTGGACGAGGCTCTGAAGAACCTGATCCTGGTCATCAAGGAGAACATCAAGGTTCGCCGCTTCGTCCGTTACGAGGGCGTTTGCTCTGCATACGTCCACGGTGGCGGCACCCACGGCATTCTGGTCAACTTCGAGACCACCAACGGCATCGAGGCTAAGGACGAGTTCGTTACCTACGGCAAGGACATCGCCATGCAGGTCGCAGCTGCTAACCCCGGCTATGTCGATGAGGCTTCTGTCCCCGCTGAGGTCGTGGCCAAGGAGAAGGAGATCATGCTGGCTCAGATGGCTGGCGATCCCAAGACCGCTAACAAGCCCGAGGCTGTGAAGCAGAAGATGATCGAGGGCAAGATCAAGAAGTTCTTCAAGGAGAACTGCCTGGTCGATCAGGAGTTCGTCAAGGACAGCGACCTGACCGTTGCTCAGTACACCGCTAAGGTCGCTAAGGATCTGGGCGGCGACATCAAGATCGTCAAGTTCACCCGCTTCCAGAAGGGCGAAGGCCTGGAGAAGCGTGCTGACGACTTCGCTGCTGAAGTTGCAAGCATGGTGAAGTAATTTAACTTCCAAAGTTGAATTGGGAGCTGCAGTACCCGTAACAGGGCACTGCGGCTCCTTTTTTGTTTGTGTTTGGCGGGCGGATGTGCTATCATAGAGAAAACGGAAAGAAGGGAGGACGAAAAGCAATGCGCAGTGTAAACAAAACGTCTCTCCGAATGGAGAGCATGATCGGATAAGGAGAATCCCTTATGAAAAAACAAATCATGACTCTTGCGGGCATCCCTGCCATTCTGTACGGCAGCCGGAGCCGGAATGTTTACCTCTATCTCCATGGTAAGAACGGCTGCAAGGAAGAAGCAGAACGTTTTGCCGCTACAGCCTGTGAAGCAGGTTGGCAGGTGCTGGCTATCGACCTGCCCGAGCATGGCGCACGGAAAAACAGCCCTGAGCGGCTTCTGCCGTGGGTGGCTGTGCCGGAGATAGAAGCCGTATATGCCCGCATGAAGCCGGTGTGGGCGCATATCCGGCTGTATGGCGTGAGCATCGGCGCGTGGCTTGCCATGCAGGCGCTGCAGGGAGACGCGCCGGAACAGGCCCTGCTGGTCTCTCCGGTGGTGGATATGGAAGCTCTCATCACGAATATGATGCAATATGCCCATGTGACCGAGGAACAGCTGCACCGGGCAGGGGAGATCCCCACGGATCTTGGGGAGACCCTCTCATGGCCGTATCTGTGCTGGGTGCGGGAACATCCGCTGCACTGGCATGGCCGCACGCAGGTGCTGTATGGTGACAGGGATGCCCTGACCAGCCGCACCATGATCGAGCGCTTCCGTCAGGAAAGCGGGGCGCATCTGACGATCATGGAGGGCGGGGAACACTGGTTCCATACCCCGGTGCAGATGGCGGTCCTCCAAACGTGGGAAGAAACGAACGTTTGATTTTTGATTTAGAATAGCCGCCGCGTGCGCTATGGCTATTTTTAGCGGAAGTATTATTTTTATATTTGCAAACCAGCAAAGCCTGCGGGCTTTGCTGGTTTGCTTTTTCACGGGAAAGGTCGTGACCGTACACTGCATTTTGTGGTGACTATGCATTTTATCTTTGGGACTCTTTCTGTGAAAAAATGGTTTGGAAACGACCGCAGTCGTTTCCAAACCACAATATCAAATAAATTTTCCTCTGCTTATGGCCAGAGCGCACGCGGAGGCCATTTCAAATCATAGAAGCTTACAGCAACAAAACTGCCGCTGACGGTTTTACGCCGTCAGCGGCAGTTTGCATTTACAGATTCAGTTCAGCAGGATCTGAAACTCAGACCTTTGCTTCGCTGTTTTGCTCAGCATTCTTATAGGCCTTGAAGGAGTGGAACACGATGTTCAGGCCCAGAACGATCAGCAGCACGGCCAGGATCAGCTGCAGGCCGTTTGCAATGAACACAGCACCCCAAGTGGTCTCGCCAGCGGGGATGGTGACAGCAGCGGCATTGCTGATGGCCTTGACCATGGCGATCAGGCGCTGCACCAGAGCGGTGAAGGTGACGCACAGCATAATGACCAGCGGAGGGAAGATCATCTTGTTGCTGCGGCCGGTGACCTTCAGGAACACGCACAGGGTGGCCAGAACCAGAGCGCTCAGCAGCTGGTTTGCAGAACCGAACAGGGGCCAGATGTTGGCGTAGCCGATCTTGGTCAGCAGGAAGCCGAAAGCCAGAGTCAGGAAGGTGGAGAAGTACACGTTGCACAGCAGCTTGCGCCAGCCCTCAGCATGCTCCATGTCGTCCACGCTGAACAGCTCCTGGAAGCTCATGCGGCCGATACGGGCCACAGCATCCAGACTGGTCAGAGCCAGTGCGGAAACGCACATGGTCATAAACACAGAGGCAAAGTGCTGGTCCAGACCGAAGCCCACGAAGAAGCTGGCAACGCCGCGGCTGAAGATCTGGAACGGAGTGCCGTCTGCGGGGGTGCCGTCTGCAGCAGCAGAAGCACCGGCCACGCACAGGGCGATGACAGCCAGCAGGCTTTCCAGCACCATGGCACCGTAGCCGACCTTCAGCATATCCTTCTCATTGGTAACGGTCTTGGAGGAGGTGCCGGAAGACACCAGACTGTGGAAACCGGAAACAGCGCCGCAGGCAACGGTAACGAACAGGATGGGGAACATGGTGCCCAGCTTGGCGTTGGTAAAGCCGGTGAACACCGGCAGGTTCATGACGGGATGGTTGACGATCAGGCCCAGAACAGCACCCACGATCATGGCCACGAACATAAAGGTGGTCATGTGGTCACGGGGCTGCTTCAGCAGCCACATGGGCAGGACAGCGGCAAAAAAAATGTACACAAAGGTGATGTAGCTCCATGCAGCCTTGCCCAGAATGATGGGGAAGTTTGCACCCACCACAAAGGACAGCACGATGAATACGATGCTGATCACATTCTCTTTCCAGCCGGTGAAGTGCAGGTTCTTCTGCAGCAGGCCAAAGACCACGGCGAACACCATGAACATGATGGAGACCATGCCGGCAGCACCGTTGGTCTGGGCGCCTCCACCAGAGCACCGTCAGCACCGTAGGCATTGAAGGTGCCGGCCACCATGTCGGCAAAGGCGGCAATGACGATGCCGCAGAACAGCCAGCAGAACAGCAGGAACAGCTTGCGGCCGGTCTTGCCGATGTACTTTTCGATCAGCATGCCCATGCTCTTGCCGTCGTTCTTAACGGAAGCATACAGAGCGCCGAAGTCGGTGACGGCACCGAAGAAGATGCCGCCCAGCAGCACCCACAGCAGCACCGGCAGCCAGCCGAACGCAGCGGCCTGGATCGCACCGGTAACAGGGCCTGCACCGGCAATGGAGCTGAACTGGTGTGCAAACACGGTCCAGCCGTCGGTGGGAACGTAGTCCCGGCCGTCCTCATGGACAACTGCCGGGGTCTTGGCAGAGGGGTCGATGCCCCACTTGTTTGCCAGCCAGCGGCCGTAAAGCATATAAGCGCCAAACAGACACACGGCTGCGATCAATACGATGACCAGCGTATTCATTGTTTTTACCTCTTTCCTTTTTTGGCATCCGGCAAATGTCAGCGGCATGGGGGCGACAGGGTGTAAAAAAGGCCCCGTCTTCCTGCGTTCGTTCCGTTTGGGACGAACCATCGAAGACGAAGGCCTTCACATACACTGCACATCGTGTATGGAATACTCCGCGATACCACTTCGTTTGCTGCACAGGGCAGCCACTCCCAGCGTACATACATACGCAGCCCCGTAACGTGGGCAAAACGGCCATGCATTACTGGAAGGCGGGGTCAGCGCCTTTGTTCACACAGGCTGCTCGCAGGGGAGAACACTTTGCTCCTGACTGCTGCCCTTGCATCAGATGGGCGGCTCTCTGGGAGAGGGTGCTGCAAAGAATCATGTCCTGTTCATCGCATTTGCCGAATGATTGTCCGTATTTTAGTGCGGAATTCACAAATTGTCAATATCCTTGGCACAAGTTCGGAGGATACACTAATTCAGAAAAGCGTTCTGCAATAATTTTTAGGTGATTTTTGTTCATGCGTGAAACGAAGAAAAACTATACACGTCAACGAATGAAAAGAGTTCACACCAAGGGCTTGACTTTCACACTTTGATGTGCTAAAGTGGTGATGCAAGAAAGAACCTGAACATTTCCGAAACATTTAAAAGAGGGAACGCTCCCAAAACCGGACAGTCCGCTGCGGCGGCAAGGAGAACATTCATGTCAGATAAAAATTCCAGAAGAAACCAGACCACCGATGCACTGTTCGATGCCATCCTCAGTCTGGAAACGCGGGAGGAGTGCTACAACTTCTTTGAAGACCTGTGCACTGTAAAGGAGATCTCGGATATGGCGCAGCGGCTGGAAGCGGCAAAGATGCTGCTGGACGGCAGAACCTACGATCAGATCGTGAAGGCAGTGGAGATCAGCACGGCCACCATCAGCCGCATCAACCGCTGCATCCAGTACGGCTCCGGCGGCTACCGCGAGACCATTGAAAAGGTGCGCGGCATCCAGAACCCGAAAAAGCAGGAGTAACACCGACGTACCCGGCAGACATAGAATGGGGCGTACACCGCCCCTGACCGGATGAACGAAAGGAAGGTTTTATCATGTCTGCTGAGAACTGTATCGATACCACCCGCTGCCCCTGCCCCTGCCTGCCCAAGGTGACGCTGGAACAGGCGGTCGTTGACCTTGTGGAGAGCATCGCTCTGCAGGAAAATGCCCTGAGCCACATCCTGTGTGCCGAGAGCCGGAAGATGGACGCCGCCATGAAACTGGACGGTCTGGACCTGTGCAAGCTGCTGGAAGTAAACGATTCGGCCACCAACATGGTGCACGCCGTGGCAAACCTGGAGCTGGTGCTCAAGGATAAGCTGGAGTTCGTCTCCAACAACCTGTACTATCCGCCTGCGGATGCCGCAGCGAAGTAAGAAGATGTGGAAAGGCCTGTCCGGATGCCGGGCGGGCCTTTTCTCTGCTTGAATGCATAATTTTTGTAAAAACCATTTGTTGGAATTGCTGATAACGGGATTCTGTGCTATACTATACAATGTATCACCATGAAAGTGAGGAAATTTACAAATTGCTGAACTACGATGCGATCCTGTTTGATGTGGACGGGACCCTGATCGATTCCGCTCCCGGTATCATAAATACATTAAAAGAAGTCTTTGCCAAGATGGGCGTGGACACCACAAATGTGAACCTGCGCCGCTACCTTGGCCCGCCGCTGCGCAAGAGCTTTGGTGAGCACTTTACCGACCCGGCCCTCATTGAAAAGGCCACCGACCTGTACCGCGACAGCTACGCCGTCAAGGGCAGCCACGAGTGCGCCGCCTACCCCGGTGCAGCAGAGATGCTGCAGCGCCTGAAGGACGCGGGCCTTGTGCTGTGCACCGCTACCTCCAAGCCCACGCAGGTCGTTACGCCCATTCTGGAAGAAAAGGGCCTTGCAGGCTATTTTGATTTTATTGGCGGCGCGTCCATGGACGAGAGCCGCGACACCAAGACCGACGTGGTGCGCCATGTGCTGGCCCAGCCCATGATGCAGGGCAGGCGGGTGCTGATGGTGGGCGACCGCAACGACGACATGCGCGGCGCTGCGGACTGCGGGCTGGATGCCGCCGGTGCGCTGTACGGCTACGGCAGCAGGGAAGAGCTGGAACCCTTCCACCCGGTGCTGCTGGCCGAAAGCTGCGCCAGCCTTGCAGACCAGATCCTGAACGGACAGGCATGACCGGAAGGCCCTGTGCCGGAAACTAAGTGAATGGTGAGAAATATGAGAAATACACGACCGGAAAAGCAATCGCTTACTCCTATGCAGAAGCAGGCTGTGCTGGTGTGCAGTGTGTGCGCGCTGGCAGCCATTCTGACCATTGCCATTACCATGACGCTGCTCAAGCGCGGCAAGACCCCTGCAGCCCCGGGGGAACAGCCCTCCAGCGAGGTGCTGGTGCCGGGCGAAGAGGATATCTCGGATCACTACCAGATCAGCGAGACCTCTGCCGCCCTGCTGCCGGAGACCGCCGACGCGGGCGAGAGCTACCAGAAGGAAACGCTGTTCCTCGGCGATTCCAACACGGTGCGCCTGTACGCCAACGGCCTGATCAGCCTGCAGCAGTTCTGCGCCAAGGAGGGCATTGGCACCCATGCCGCCCTGAACGAGGGCATCGTTACCTTTAAAAAGGACAGCAGCACCTACACCATCGCGCAGGCCGTGGCCAAAATGAAGCCCCGCCGCGTGGTCATCATGCTGGGCACCAACGATACCGGCATGAGCGTGTACGAGTTCATCAAGAACTACACCGCGCTGGTGCAGGCCATTCAGGAAAGCTACCCCTACACCGACATCATCGTGAACACGGTGCCGCCGGTGCCTGCAAACCACGCAAACTACCCCACATGGACCAGACCAAGATCGACGACTTCAACATGGCCCTGCTGTCCATGTGTGAGCAGATGGGCCTGAAGTTCCTCAACAGCGCCGAAGCGCTGAAGGATGCCAACGGCTATGGCCGCGAGGATTACTACCAGACCGGCGATATCCACCTGAAGCCCGTGGGCCTGAAGGCCATGCTGAGCTATCTGCGCACCCACGCTTACCAGACCGACGACCGCCGCCCGGACACCGCCAACATCCCCACCCGCGCCGAGTATACCCCGAACCCCAGCTCTGCGGTGACAGCACCCAGCAGCTCGGAGGCTGCAGGCTCTTCCGAAGAGCAGGGTGTGCTGTATCAGGCCAGCTACCGGGTGGACAAGACCGGCGGCACCCTTTCCAGCGGCAGCGACAGCGGCAAGACATCCCTCTCCTATGAAGTGACCAGCGCCGCCCAGTCCATCAGCGTGACGGCTGTGCCGCAGGACGGCTATGTGTTCGTCAAGTGGAGCGACGGTGTGACCCAGAAGACCCGCACCGATACGAACTTCAAGCAGAACGTGGACGTGACCGCCGTGTTTGCAGCGGCTTCCGTGCATATCAGCAGCACCGGCAAGGCCGTGCTGGGCGATTCCTACACCTTTACCGCAAAGCTGGGCGGCAAGCACCTCACTGCCGACAGCATCCGCTGGTACGCCAACGGTGTGGAAGTGCCGCAGGCGGCGGGCAAGACCACCGTCAAGGTGCAGATCGACCCCTCCATGCTCAATGCGACCTTTAAGGTGTACGCAGTGGCAAGCTACAACGGCTGCACCGTTACCAGCAACGTTCTGAATGTGACGGTCAGCGGCGTAAGCTCCGGCAGCTCGTCTCACAGCTCCGGCAGCTCTGGCAGCACGTCGGGCAGCAGTTCTTCCGGCAGCACCAGTTCTTCCGGTGCATCGTCCGGCACCACCTCCGGGGCATCCTCCGGGGCTACATCCACCTCCGGCAGCTCGTCTCACAGCTCTTCCGACAGCTCGTCTCACAGCTCTTCCAGCAGTGAGAGCACGGCTTCCCCGGCAGGCTCGGCTTCTGCTTCCAACGGAACAGCCAGCTCTTCCCACAGCACCAGCTCGTCCCACGCGGACTCTGGTGAGAGCAGCTCGGCTTCCCATAGCAGCTCCGGCAGCGAGAGCAGCTCTGGCAGCTCCCATGCGGCTTCGGAATCCAATGCCAGCAAGGAAGCCGCCAACGAGCAGTCCGCATCCACGGACTCCGCGTCCTGAGGCTGTCACCCCGGCCTGCTGTGCCGCATAGGCTGGCAGGAAGGGAGGCGGTTGCATGTACTACGAGGAACCCCGCATCCCGGCGCTGCCCGGGGAAGAGAACGTGACCGACGGCAGCGTGGACGATTACGGCACCGACTGGGAGAACGTGGACAATGGCGCGCTGGAAGAGGAAATGGCAAAGTGTGCTGCCACCCCCTGTGATGTCAAAACCACCTGCCCGGACAACGACCCGGAGCAGACGGACGTACCACCGTACGAAATTGTAACAGAATGATGTGAAGCCAGCTCTGTTTACGGCAGGGCTGGCTTCTGCCTGTTGTTGAGCGCATGGCAGCTGAGGCCATGGCAGAAGGAAAAGAGGGAAGGTTTATGGCAAAATATTATTGCGTGCTGTTCGATGCAGACAACACCCTGCTGAACTTTGACGCAGCCGAAAGCAAGGCACTGGCCGAAACGCTGGTGAACTACGGCATTGAGCCGGACGCAGAAACGGTGCAGACCTACCGCACCATCAACTCGGAGCTGTGGCGGCAGCTGGAAAAAGGCCAGATCAAGCGGGAAAAGCTCATGGCGGAGCGGTTCACCCGCTTCCTCAAGGCCATTGATGCCGCCGGTGACGGAGCCGAGATGAACCGCTTCTATCTGGAACAGCTCTCCACCCACCCGGACCTGATGGGGCCGGAAGTGCTGGATGTGCTGCGGGAGCTTTCCGAGGTGGCAACGCTGGCCGTTGTGACCAACGGCTTCCAGAAGGTGCAGACCCGCCGTCTGGCCGAGAGCGGTGTGCTGAACTTTATGGAGGACGTGTTCGTCTCCGAGAAGATGGACAGCGAAAAGCCGAACCGCAGAATTTTTGATGCGGCCCTGCGCGCCCTTGGCGTGGAGAACCGCGAGCATGTGCTGGTGGTGGGCGACGGCCTGAGCAGCGACATTCAGGGCGGCGTGAATGCGGGCCTTGACACCTGCTGGTATAACCCCAGCCACGCCGAGAACCCCGGCAAGGTGGTGCCCACCTACGAGATCGCAGACCTGAAAGAGCTGTACCCGCTGGTGATGGAGCAGGAAGAGCTGGCCAATGTGGGCCTGAAGAACCGCCGCCACCAGTGCTGAGCCAATAAGCGGATGGAGAACGGGATCATAAAACTATGCTGATACATTTGGAAAAACTAGGCAAGAGCTTTGGCGAGAAGATCGTGCTGCACGATGTGACCGCCAGTGTCGAGCGGGAGGACCGCATCGGCATCGTGGGCCAGAACGGCGCGGGCAAGACCACCCTGCTCAAGATTTTGACCGGCGAGTACCAGGACTACGAAGGTGAGTTCAGCGTGACCCACGGCGTGACGCTGGGCTATCTGGAACAGAACGCAAAGCTGGATGCTACGCTGGATCTCTACGGCGAGATGCGCTCCACCTTTGCCCCTGTGCTGGATGCCATGGCCCAGATGCAGGTGCTGGAACGCAAAATGGCCGCGCAGCCGGACGACACGGAGCTGCTGGCCCGGCACGACCAGCTGCAGAACATCGTGGATGCCGCCGACGGCTACAACATGGATGTGAACATCAAAAAGGTGCTGTCCGGCATGGGCTTTGCGCAGGATACATGGCAGAAGAACATTGCGGTGCTCTCCGGCGGCGAGCTGACGAGGCTGCGGCTGGCAAAGCTGCTGCTGGAAAAGCCGGACGTGCTCATTCTGGACGAGCCAACCAACCACCTGGACTTTGCCACCATGGAATGGCTGGAAAACTACCTCAAAAGCTATTCCGGTGCGGTGCTGGTGGTCAGCCACGACCGCTACTTCCTCGATAACGTGTGTACGAAGATCTGGGAGGTCTCCTACCAGACCATGACCACCTACAAGGGCAACTTCTCGGCCTACCTGCCCCAGAAGGAAGCTTCCGATGCCCTGCGCCAGAAGCAGCACGATGCAGATGTGGCACTGGCCGAAAAGCTGCAGGACTATGTGGACCGCAACCTTGTGCGCGCTTCCACCACCAAAATGGCCCAGAGCCGCCGCAGGCAGCTGGAAAAGCTGGAGATCACCGAAGCGCCCAAGGACGAGACCAACCAGCTCAAGTTCCGGTTTGAATATGACGTAGAACCGTGGAACGAGCTGGTGCTGCTCAAGAACCTGACCATCAAAATAGGGGAGCGCACCCTGCTGGAACCCTTTACCTACACGGTGTGCCGCGGCCAGCGGCTGGTGATCGCAGGCCCCAACGGCGCGGGCAAGTCCACCCTGATGCAGGTGCTGGACGGCAAGCGCCGCCCCTCCGGCGGCATGGTGCGGCTGGGCACCGGCGCACGGCCCAGCATCTTTGCCCAGCAGCAGAACCGTCTGGGGCAGGGCCGGGTCATCGATGTGATCTGGAACAAGTACCCCCGCATGACCGAGCTGGAGGTGCGCAGCCATCTGGCAAAGCTGGGCTTCCGGGGCGAGACGGTATTCAAGCCCTGCGAGGCGCTTTCCGGCGGCGAGCTGGCCCGCCTGCGCTTTGCGGAGATCGTGCTGGAACGGCCCAACCTGCTGTTTCTGGACGAGCCCACCAACCATCTTGACATTTACACCCGCGAAAATCTTACCGAAGCCCTCATGGCCTACACCGGCACGCTGCTGCTGGTCACCCATGACCGCCACCTGATGAACAGTCTGGACTGTCCTATCCTCTACCTTGAGGACGGCAAGGCCACCCTCTACCCCAGCTACGACGCCCTGATGGGCCGCAGCGCCCCGGCTCCTGCCGTGCAGAAGCCGAACCGGCCAAGACCGGCTACGGCAGGGAGCAGCGCCGCCGCCGTGCAGAACTGCGCGCTAAGATCAAAGCGTGTGAGGATGAGATGGAAGCCTGCGGCGCACGAGAGGTAGAGCTGGACAACGAGATCAACTCCCCGGAGGTGTACAACGACCCCGACCTGCTGCGCCAGAAGAGCGACGAGCTGAGCGACCTGCGCTTCCATCAGGAAGAGCTGTTTGCCGCGTGGGAAGCTGCCATGGAAGAGCAGGAAAGCTACGAGCAGAGCCAGCAGACCGAAGAGTAAAGGAGGGTGCAGCATGCCCCAAAACAGACGCAGTTACGAAAAACGCGCCGCATCGCCCTTTCCGGCCTGCTGTTTGCGCTGGCCATGGCACTTTCGTTCATTGAGGGCACGCTCACCATCCCGGGCCTTTTGCCGGGCATGAAGCTGGGCCTTGCCAACATCGTGGTGATGTACGCGCTGTTTTTCATGGGGCCAAGGCAGGCGCTGGTACTGGACGTGCTCAAGGCGCTGTTCGTGTTTCTGGTGTCCGGCTTCACGGCGGGCCTTCTCTCGCTGTGCGGCGGCCTTTGTCCCTGCTGGTGATGTGGGTGCTCTACTATCTGCTGCCGGTGCGGCCCACCTGGTTCATCCTGTCCGTATGCGGCGCACTGGCCCACAACATCGGCCAGCTGCTGGGCGCGGGCGTGATCATCTCGTCGTCGCTCTCGTTCTACTATGCGCCGGTCATGCTGGTGCTGGGCCTTGTGATGGGCGCACTGACCTCCATCACCCTCAAGGCCCTGCTGCCGGCTCTTGGCAAAATGGGCTTCAGTACACAGGAAAAACGGAAGGAAGATTAAAAATTTCTTTGTTTTTAACGGCCTCGCCCTCTCCGTCACGGCTTACGCCGTGCCACCTCTCCCAAAGTGAGAGGCCTTGGCAGTACGGTAAACTTTCCGGTTTTGCCAAAGGCTCCCCCTTTGAGGAAAGACTTCCCCGGCCGGGGAAGATGTCGCGCAAGCGACAAAAGGGAATCTGGCGAACGGAGTGAGACTGAGAGGGCAAGGACGCTGACGAAAAAACCAACGACCGGCCCGGCACAGTTGCATTTTGGCCGGAAATCAGTATAATAAGGAAACAACCTGCTATTTTAAAGATAAAATCTCTTGCATACAGCGCTGCCGCCGTGGGAAAGTGCGCGGCAGCCGGGAGGTGTTTGCACTATGAGTGAAAAAGTTACCATCAAGGTGGAGCGCAAAAAGCTGCATCTGCCCACCATCGCCCTGCGGGGGCTGGTGGTGTTCCCCAACAATCTCGTCCACTTTGAGGTGGGCCGCGAAAAGAGCATTGCCGCCGTGGAGTGGGCAATGGCAAATAATTCCAACGTGTTTCTGGTGGCACAGAAGTCCATGGACACCACCGAGCCGCAGCAGGCAGACCTGTTCAGCTACGGCGTGGTGGCCGAGGTCAAGCAGGTGCTGCGCGTCTCCGGGGACCTTGTAAAGGTCCTGGTGGAGGGCAAGTACCGCGCAAAGCTCAGTGTACTGGATGCCAGCGGCGATTTTCTGCTTTCGGAGGTGCGCCCGGCCCCGGTGCGCGCAGGCAAGGCCGACGATGCCGTGGAGACCGAAGCGCTGCTGCGCGCCCTCAAGGCCGGGTTTGACGAGTACCTTGGCATGAACCCGCGCCTTGGCAAGGACGTGGTGTTTGCCATCGTTTCCAGCGACGACCCCGCCTTCCTCAGCGAGTACATGCCTGCAAACCTGCTGTTCCGCTACGAGGACAAGCAGGCCGTGATGGACGAGGGCACCCTGAACGGACGGCTGAAAAAGCTCATCGAGATGCTGCGCCGTGAGTGTCAGGTGATGAAAATTGAAAAGGAGATCGCGGAAAAGGTCAACGAGTCCATGGACAAGAACCAGCGCGATTACTACCTGCACGAACAGCTGCACATCATCAGCGACGAGCTGGGCGAGGGCGACGACACCCACGCCGAGGCCGACGAGTACCGCCGCAGGATCACCGAACTGCACCTTGCGGAGGACAGCGAGAAGAAGCTGCTCAAGGAAGTGGACCGCCTTGCCAAGATGCAGGGCTCCAATCAGGAGGCAACGGTCATCCGCACCTATCTGGACACCTGCCTTGACCTGCCGTGGAACACCTTTACGGTGGATGACCTTGATATCAGCCGCGCACAGCAGATTTTGGACCGCGACCACTACGGCCTGAAAAAGGTGAAGGACCGCATTCTGGAAACGCTGGCCGTGCGCAAGCTGGCACCGGACGTGAAGGCACAGATCATCTGCCTTGTAGGCCCTCCGGGCGTGGGCAAGACCAGTATTGCACGCTCCATCGCCGAAAGTCTGGGCCGCAAGTATGTGCGCATCAGCCTTGGCGGCGTGCGGGATGAAGCCGAGATCCGCGGCCACCGCCGCACCTACATCGGCGCGATGCCCGGCAAGATCATCACTGCCATGATCTCTGCCAAGAGCGCGAACCCCCTCATGCTGCTGGACGAGATCGACAAGCTGGCAGGCGACTTCCGCGGCGACCCGGCCGCAGCTCTGCTGGAAGCGCTGGACCCGGAGCAGAACAGCACCTTCAACGATCATTTCATCGATATTCCGTTCGATTTGAGCCATGTGCTCTTTATCACCACCGCCAACGATCTGGGCAGCATCCCCGGCCCGCCTGCGTGACCGCATGGACGTGATCGAGCTGCCCAGCTACACCCGCGTGGAAAAATACAACATTGCCCGCAAGCACCTGCTGCCCAAGCAGCTCAAGGCCTGCGGCCTGACCGGCAAGGTCACGCTGAGCCAGAGCGCGCTGTACGGCATCATTGACGGCTACACCCGCGAGGCCGGTGTGCGCAATCTGGAACGCACCATCACCAGCGTGCTGCGCAAGTGCGCCCGCAAGATCGCCGCAGGCGAGGTGGAAAGCGTCTCCGTTACCGGCACCATGCTGGAACAGCTGCTTGGCCCCCGCTTTGTCAAGCCCGACTTCCTCAACCGCACCAACGCGGTGGGCATCGCCAACGGTCTGGCATGGACCAGCGTGGGCGGCGAGACCCTGCCCATCGAGGTGCAGGTGATGGACAACGGCAGCGGCAAGATCACCGTCACCGGTTCGCTGGGCGACGTGATGAAGGAGAGCGCTCAGCTGGCCGTTACGTGGGTGCGCGTGCACGCCGCCGAGTACGGCATCGACCCGGAAAAGCTCAAGAAGTGCGACCTGCACATCCACGCCCCGGAGGGCGCAGTGCCCAAGGACGGCCCTTCTGCCGGTGTCACCCTGACCACGGCGCTGGTGTCCTGCCTGTCCGGCATCCCGGTGCGCGGTGATGTGGCCATGACCGGCGAGATCACCCTGCACGGCAACGTGCTGCCCATCGGCGGCCTGCGGGAAAAGAGCATGGCGGCCTACCGCGAGGGCATGAAAACGGTGCTCATCCCCAAGGACAACGAACCCGACCTGTATGAGGTGGACGACGAGGTGAAGAAGAACCTCACCTTCCTGCCCATGCAGAGCCTGACACAGGTGCTGAACGCGGCCCTGCTCAAGCCCCAGAACGCAAAGAAGGCCAAGGCTCCCAGCCGCACCCATGCAAAGAAAAGGCGGCAGACGCCGCCATTGTGCCGCCCACCGCAGAAAAGCCCCAGCCCGGCGCGGTGTGCTGAGAACAATAGAAACCCTCGCAGTCACGGCTTGCGCCGTGCCAGCTCCCCCGAAGGGGGGAGCTTAAGGGATGTTTTCCACCAGATGAAAGAGCTCCCCCTTCGGGGGAGCTGGCGAGGAACGAAGTGACGAGACTGAGAGGGTTTGACGTACCACAAGAAAGGAAAGCTCCATGAATTACAACAAAGCTGATTTCATTGCCAGCTACGGCATTTCCAGCCAGCTGCCCGAGAGCGACCGCCCGGAGCTGAGCTTTTCGGGGCGGTCCAACGTGGGCAAATCCAGCCTCATCAATAAGCTGTGCAGCCGCAAAAACCTTGCCCGCGTGTCCAGTACGCCGGGCAAAACGGCTACCATCAATTTCTATTCAGTGGACGACTGCTACTTTGTGGACCTGCCCGGCTACGGCTACGCCAAGGTGAGCAACGCCGACCGTGAGCGCTGGGACGACCTCATCAACAGCTACTTTGAAGCACCCCGCCACCACACCCTGCTGGTGCAGCTGCTGGACTGCCGCCACGCCCCCAGCGCCGACGATGAGCAGATGCTGCGCTACCTGCACTATCACCAGATCCCCTACGTGGTGGCCCTGACCAAGGCCGACAAGCTCAAAAAGAGCCAGCTGGCCAAGACGCTGGAAGACTTTGAGAACCTCTGCCGCCCCTATGGCTGCCAGAAGGTGGTGCTGACCAGCGGCGAGAACGGCTACGGCATCCCGGAGCTGCAGGCGGTGCTCAATGCCGCTGTGGCCGGGGAACAGGAAGCGGAGTAAACCATGGCCTACAACGAATTTGCCTATTTCTACGATGAATTCAACGGCGAGGCCGATTACGATGCCCTGTATGCCCACATCCATGCAAAGCTCAAGGAGCACGGCATCCACGACGGCATCCTTGCCGACCTTGGCTGCGGCACCGGTGAGCTGACGTTGATGCTCACGCAGGCGGGCTATGATATGATCGGCATTGACCAGTCCGAGGAGATGCTCTGCGTTGTGCGCGATAAGGCCGAACAGCTGGGCCTTTCCGGCAGGCTGCTGCTGCTCCGGCAGGACCTGCTCAAGCTGGATCTGTACGGCACCATCCGGGGCGCGGTGTCCACCTTTGACACCTTCAACCACATCCCGGACCTGGACACCGCCATTGCCAACGCGGGCTTTTTCATGGAGAAGGGCGGGGTGTTCCTGTTCGATATGAACACGCCCTACAAGCACCGGAACGTGCTGGGCGACAACGCGTTCACCTTTGAGGAAGAGGATGCCGCCTGTGTGTGGCGCAACCACTACGATGCCGCCAACCGCCGCGTGGAGATCACCGTGGACATCGACTACCACGAGACCGGTGAGCACTTCCACGAGCAGTTCTGCGAGTACACCTATGACCTTGACACCATCCGCACCGCGCTGGAAAAGCACGGCTTTGCGCTGGAAAGCGTCTGCGACGGCGAGACCTTCGGCCCGCTGACCGAGGACAGCCAGCGCTATTTCTTCTGCGCAGTCAAGCAGTATACACAATTGGAGGGATAACTTTATGGCAAATCTGATCCGCGGCCTGTCGGAGAACGGCGGGGTCGTGTTCTGCGGCGTGGATTCCACCCAGATCGTCCGCAAGGCCGAAAAGCTGCACACCACCAGCGCCACCTGCAGCGCGGCACTGGGCCGTCTGCTCACCGGCGCGGCCCTGATGGGCTCCATGCTCAAGGACGACCGTGACCAGATCACCCTGCGTGTGTCCGGCGGCGGCCCGGCGGGCGTGGTCATTGCCTGCACCGACGGCACCGGCAACGTGAAGGGCTGCATCGACCACCCCTTGGTGGAGCTGCCCGCAAAGCCGAACGGCCACCTGGATGTGGGCGGCGCTGTGGGCAAAGACGGTGTGCTCACCGTCATCCGGGATAACCGCCTGCAGAAGGAGCCTACCGTGGGGCAGGTGCCGCTGGTCTCCGGCGAGATCGCCGAGGACCTGACCGCCTACTACGCCTACAGCGAGCAGGTGCCCACCGTCATGGCGCTGGGCGTACTGGTGGACAAGGACCTGTCCATCCTGTGCGCAGGCGGCTTTATGGTGCAGCTGCTGCCCGGTGCCACCGATGCGGAGATCGATCAGCTGGAAAAGAATATCGCGGCCATGCCGTCCGTCACCACCCTGCTGCACGAGGGCAAGACCCCCGAGGACATGATGCAGCTGGCGCTGGCGGGTTTTGAACCCAACGTGCTGGACGAGCGCGATGTGCACTAACAGTGCGACTGCAGCGCCGAGCGCACCAAGGAGATGCTGTTCAGCCTTGGCCGCAAGGAGCTGGTGAGGATGCGCGACGAGGACCCCGCCTGCGAGGTGGTGTGCCACTTCTGCCACAGCAAGTACCAGTACGACCTCAACGACCTGCTTGCCGAGTACGACGCGCAGGCGGCGGAGCGTGCCGCTGCAGAGCAGGGGACTTGACAAACCGCTAAAAAACAACTATACTACAAACAGAAAAGGCGCTGTCCGCAATGGTCAGCTTCCCTTCGGCTAAGGAGTCAATAAGAATGACCGCTCAGGTTTGAGAGTCTGGGGCGGTCATTTCTTATTGTTATGGATCTCTTTGAAGATTGCCCATGCGATCTGAAATGTAATTCCAACTGTGCCGCCAACAATGACGAACAGCTGCAGAACATCGTTCAACACCATGATGCATCCCCCCTTCCGCGTTTGCGAACGGGGGAACAAACAATAAGCTTTTACGTCCCCCGGACGCTTGCCGGAGGGAAGCATGACCACCTGCGCTTGCAGATAGCACCTTAACGCCACCCTTCGGGGTGGCGTTTTTAGTTTAGCATACTTTTGACGAATTACAACGGGAATCCTTTCACCCGCAGATGTCCGCTGCCACGGTGTAGGTAACGGTATAGTCCAGTACATTGCCGTTCACGGTGCAGTCCTCTTTGCGGGCGATGTGCTCCGCGTCCGGCCATGCGGCGTACAGCGCCTGCAGGCTTTGCAGCCGGGCCAGCGCGGCGGCCTGCGCTTCGGTGCGGTGCAGCGTTTCCGGCTGCTGCACATAGCGGCAGGTCTCCTCCACAGAGCAGGGCAGGGCAAGGCCCAGCAGCGGCACCTCCGGCTGAAAGTGCCGGAGGATCACCGCCGCATGTTCCGGCGCAGGCGCGGCGGGCAGGGGGAAGGTGTGCCCGAACGCTGTCACCCGGTATGCGCGGGTGCACGCGCCGGTGTACTGCTGCACCGTCTCTTCCAAGGGCACGGTGCGGGTGTCGCTCCACTCAAACTGCGCAACCACCGTTCCGGCGGCGGGCGCAAAGATCAGGGTGCCGTCCCGCTCGGCGCGGGCTGTGCCAATGAGGCCCTGCCCGGCTTCCACCTGCTGGCCCGGCTGCACCAGCATGGTGCCGCTGGTAAGGTTCGTGCGCAGAACAGTGCCGCCGCATCTGGCCCGGATGCCGTGCAGCGTTCCGGCGGCAATGTCCGGCTTGGGCCTGGCCGCGGCGGCTTCCACCACCAGCCGCCCTTTGGCAAAATTCAGGCTGGCCCAGGAGAACTCGCCGCTGTGCAAAAGGGCGTACTCCCCGGCGGTGAGCTTTGCCTCGGTCACAGCCGCACCGGGCTGCAGGCCCGCTTCCCGCAGGACGGCGCAGGCCCGCGCAGCCTGTCCGGTGGTGAGGGCAGAGGTGTCCGCATACCAGACGAACTGCTGTGCAAAGAGCAGCAGCGGCACAAACACCGCCAGCCCCGCCCAAAGCCCGGCCCGGCGCAGCAAGGGGCGCAGACGGAAATACAGCCCCAGCTTCCGGCGGATGCGCAGCCGCACCCGGTGCTTGCGGGCCAGCGCGGCAAGGCGCGGGTACTGCCACGCGGCGCACCGCCCGCCAAACCCTCCCGGCAGGGCCGTTACCCCATAGGGATGCAGCCCGGCCCGGGCGGCAGCGGTAAGCAGGGCTTCGGTGCTGCCATTGCATGCGGTGAACTCCACCGCGGCCCAAAGGCTTACCGGTTCCATGGGCACCTCCTAGTCATCCGCAAAGTCCGTGCGCACGAACCGCCCCCGCAGGGTCAGGCGGCTGGCGGTAAGGGTGACGATCTTCAGCCCATCGCCGTAGATGGTCAACCGGCCATGGGGCATCTGCAGGCACAGCCGGTCGGGGCTGTAGGCCAGGATGCGGCAAAAGTGCTCCACCTCCATGCGGCCCCCGCTCAGGTAGACGGCAGGGGCGTGGTAAAAGCCCTGCGGCGGCTGACGGAACAGCAGGGCCAGCCAGCTTTGCGGCAAAAGCCGCTTTTTGCGCTTGGCACACATCCCATTCCCTCCCATCCCGCAGTTCTGCCCGCGGCGCGCTGCTACATATATATGGATGCGGAGGGCTGAGTTATGAATCGAAGCTGGAATTTCCGGCGGGGCGTGCTGCTGGCGCTGGCAGGGTACACGGCGTTTCTGGTGTTTGCCGCGCCGCAGCGCTGTGCCGATGCCCTGCAGGCGGGGCTGCGGCTGTGCGGCGGGCCGCTGCTGGTATCGCTGTTTCCGTTCCTCATCGTATCGGCGCTGGCGGCAGGCTGCGGGGCCGGGCAGTGGCTGGGCTTTGTGTTCCGGCCTGCGGCGCGGCTCATGGGCATCCGGGCAAAGGGTGCGGGCGGCGTGCTGCTCATTGGGGCCTTGGGGGGCTTTGCACCGGCGGCGGTGGCTGCGTCCGAAGCCGTGCGCACCGGTCAGCTCACCTCCCGGCAGGCCTCGGCGCTGCTGCCCGCCTGTGTGTGCAGCGGGCCGTCCTTTGTCATCCTCACGGTAGGGCAGCAGATGCTGGGCAGCCGCGCGGTGGGGGTGCGGCTGTTTGCGGCCCAGCTGCTGGCGGGATACCTCACGGCGGCGCTGCTGTGCCGGATGCAGGGCGGGGCCGGGCAGGCTCCACCCGCGCAGGGGAAAACCATTCCGCTGCCCGCACTGGACGCGGTGATCGCGCAGGCGGCAGTGACCTACCTGAAGCTCTGCGGCTTTGTGCTGTACTTCCGGCTGCTGGCGGCAGGGTGCGGGGCATTGCTGCCACAGCCGTGGGCGGCGCTGCCCGCCATGCTGCTGGAAGTGTGTTCCGGCTGCGATCAGGCTGCCCGCACCGGGCTGTGGGCCAGCACGCTGTGCTGTGCGGCGCTCAGTGTGCAGGGGGTGTCGGTGCTTTTGCAGGTGCGCACCATCTGCCCGGCCGAGATCTCGCTGCGGCCTTTGCTGGCAGCGCGGGCGGTGCATCTGCCGCTTTCGGTGGCGCTGTTCTGGCTGGGCAGCACCGTGCCGGTGCAGGCCGTGCAGACCTTTACCACCCTGACCGAACGGGTGGTGGTGCTGCGCCGCGTGCCGCTGGACTGCGCCCTGCTGGCCTTTGCCGTGTGCTGCATCACGGTGGAGGAGTTGGCACGTTAAGGTGCGGCCTGCGTGCTGGGAGCTTTCTCCGCGAACAGCGACGGGTTGCGGCACCCAGCAGCCGCTTCGCTATCGCTTGCGTCTTGCTGGCCGCGGCCCCAACAGCAACTCCCTGTTTCCGCCGCTGGCGGCGGTCGTTGCCGTTGCAGGACTCCAGTCCCGCCCCAACGCTTGCGCGCCGGGGCCCCACCCCCAGGACATTCGCTGGAGAAACTCCCAGCCCACAGCCCTTGGTTTCAGGGAACTTTATCAGGTGCTACTGTAGGAGCGTTATCTGAGCAAGTGACTGATTTTTGACGAATGAGCGTGAAAAAAGATACTTTGTCAAGCTGATAAACTGACAACAGCGTGGCAAACAGAGTCACTTTGTCAGCAAGGGTCACTTTGTCAAATTGACAAACAGACAATTATAAACATAGATGCGTTATAATTTCGCCACTTTGTCACTTGTTTCTCCACGGTAGGGCATGGCAGTGAACCAACTGCGTACGTTGCCGCCCTGATTGATCTGGTGCTTTGCGATCTCACCGGATTTTACAAGCTCACTGTACACACGGTTGTATGTACTGTCACTGCACCCGACCTCCCGCAGGACGGCGGCGCGCAGCTCGTTGCTGGGCATCGACCCAAGGCGGCTCTCGGACAGAACGTTCAGGATGGCGCTGCGGGTGTCCTGCCGGGTCTCCGCCGTGCGTACCCGCCGCTCCTCAATGAAGTCGGCATCCTTCTTGTCGGTGTAGCCGTCAAACACGGCCCGCGCGGTCTTTACGCCCTCCACCTCCACATCGTCGATGTGCAGCAGCACCGTCTGCTGGGGGCGGGCGTAGCTGTTTTTCTCGTGGCTGAGATAAATTTTGCCGTCGTTCTTGGCGCGGCCCATCATCAGCACGCTGCGGGCCATGTCCCAGATATCCGAGCTGTCGGCCAGACGTGCGCGGCCGGAAACGCCCTGCTTTTTGTTGGAGTGCATCACGATGAGCACCGCGCAGCCCTGCTTTGCGGCAATGGCGCGCAGCGGCAGCAGGGCACTGCGCATCTGGTTGCGGCTTGCCATCTCCACATCGGAGGGCAGAAAGCTCTGCAGCGGGTCCACGATGAGCAGCAGCGGTCCGGCCTTGGCGGCAAAATCCGCCAGTGCCTGATCCTTGAGGGTAAGGGGCTGGCCGGTCTTGCCAAAGTAGTCGTCGGCAGTCAGCACCAGCACCCGGTTCATGTCGGCCCCGGCCGCCAGCAGACGGGCCTTGAGCACCTTGCCGGGGTCGTCCTCGCCCGCAAGCAGCAGCACCTTGCCGGTCTGCTGCGGCGGCAGCGGAAAAAAGCCGGAGGTCTTGCCCGCCGTCACATAGGCAATGAGCTGTGCCTGCCAGATGCCCTTGCCGGTGCCGCCGTCGGCACCCAGCAGCGACACTTCGCCCAGCGGCAGCAGCTGCGGCACCAGCCACGCCACGCTCTGCATGGGCACATCGGCCAGCAGTCCGGGCTGCACCGCGCTGCCCTCCAGCGCAAGCTTGCGCTGCTTTGCGTCCGCGTTCACGGCTGCCATAAAGGCTGCGGGGTCGGCCTGCCACGCCTGCTTGCAGGTGTTGAGCCATTGATCGATCTTGTAATTGACGGCGGGCAGCTGCATGTTGCAGGCTGCGCCGCGCACGTCGTCCAGCAGGTCTTCCCGTGCATCCGGGTCGGTCTGGTGGAACATTACCGCAAAGGTCAGGCGGCTGAACAGCTGCTGCTCGGTCCTGCAGGCATCCAGCATGTTCAGAAAGTCTGTGCGGTCCTGAATGGATACTCCCAAAATACATTTCTCCTTTCGCTGTGGTTTATAACTGGAAGCAAAACCAAATGTTGTTGCTATAAGTATAACTCTGAAAAACAACGTGTCAACAAATAGTTTTGCGCAAAAGCCACAGCTTCCGGGGTGAAAATGCACAGGAAAATGGGGAAATGCGCTGCAGCAATCTTGAAAACACACCAGCTGTATGTTAAAATGACACTGAGAAGGGAAGTGGTGCAATTGCCGGTACTGAGCATTTTTACGGCATCATTGTCAGAATGTACCGCGAACAGGGTGGAAAGCATAATATGCCGCATATCCACGCAGAATATTCCGGTGAAGAGATCGTGGTTGCGCTGGACGGTACGGTTCTGGAAGGCAGCTTTCCGAAGAACAAGCTGAAACTGCTGGAGGCATGGATCGTGATCCATCATGAGGATCTGGAAGCCAACTGGAAGCTGCTGAGCAATGGTGAACAGTTCTTCCGCATCGACCCGCTGAAGTAAGGAGTGATTCTGGATGTTACAGCCGAAGCTGACAAAGGTGGAACCCGTAAAACCGCTGAAGCTCTGCCTTTATTATGAGACGGGCGAGGTAAAGCTGTTTGATGCAGCCCCTTATGCCACCGGCTCGTGGTACGGCAAGCTGCAGGATGAGCGTTACTTTGCTACCGTGCATCTGCTGCCGGGCGGTATTGGCATCGAGTGGGAAGAGGGGCAGGATATCGCACCGCATGAGCTGTACGAAAACAGCGTTCCTGTGAAGAAAACAGCATAACCCAATGCAAAAGGCCGCTGCGTTCACATGCAGCGGCCTTTCCATTTGATGGGGAGTATTCAGCGGCGGTTTACTGGATGCCGGTCACAGGGTAGTCCTGATCCTCAACGGCCTTCTTCAGCACGTCGTCGGCAACCTCGGCGTTCAGGGTGACGATGGCGGTGCCGGCCTCGTGGCTCACCACGGCCTCGTCCACCTCAGGCAGGGCTTCCAGAGCCTTCTTCACGCGGGCTTCGCAGTGGCCGCACATCATGCCTTCCACTTTCAGGGTCTTTTTCATAGCAGTGTCCTCCTTGGTACTCTCTTTATTCGCAACCGCTGCGGGCTGTGCGGAGACAGCGGGCAGGGAAGCAGCATTTTTTGTTTTTTTTTTTTTTGCTTTGTGCTGTGCACGTCGAACAGGTTCAGGCGCAGGGCGTTGCTTACCACGCAGAAGCTGGAAAGGCTCATGGCAGCAGCACCGAACATGGGGTTCAGGGTCAGGCCGAAGGGGATGAACACGCCTGCGGCCAGCGGGATGCCGATGATGTTGTAGATGAACGCCCAGAACAGGTTTTCGTGGATGTTGCGCAGGGCAGCACGGCTCAGGCGGATGGCGGCGGGCACGTCCGACAGCTTGAGTTCATCAGCACCACGTCCGCCGCGTCGATGGCAACGTCGGTGCCTGCGCCGATGGCGATGCCGGTGTCGGCACGGGTCAGGGCCGGGGCATCGTTGATGCCGTCGCCCACCATGGCCACCTTGCCGGATGCCTGCAGCTGGCGAATGACCGCTTCCTTGCCGTCGGGCAGCACACCTGCGATCACCTCGTCCACACCGGCCTGCCTGCCAATGGCGTCGGCAGTGCGCTGGTTGTCACCGGTGAGCATGACCACGCGGATGCCCATGGCCTGCAGCTCCCAGATGGCGCGGGGGCTGTCCTCCTTGATGGTATCGGCCACCGCGATGATGCCCAGCAGATGGCCTGCTCCGCCGAAGAACAGGGGCGTTTTGCCCTGTGCGGAGAGGGCTGCGGCCTTCTCCTGCAGCTGTGCGGGCACGGTGACTTTGGTGCCGATAAAGGACGCATTGCCGCCAAAGATCTCCACGCCCTCCAGCTTTGCGGCCAGACCGTTGCCCGGCAGGGCGGCAAAGCCGGATACCTCGGGGGCGGTGAGGTTCTGCGCGTCGGTGCAGGCCAGCACGGCCTTTGCCAGCGGGTGCTCGCTCTTGCGCTCCAGTGCGGCGGCAAGGGTGAGCAGCTCCGCCTCGGAAACGCCCTCGGCGGGCAGAATGTCGGTCACTTTTGGTTCACCGCTGGTGATGGTGCCGGTCTTGTCCAGCGCCACGATCTGGGTGCGGCCTGCAGCTTCCAGCGAAGCGGCGGTCTTGAACAGGATGCCGTTCTTTGCACCCAGACCGTTGCCCACCATGATGGCCACCGGCGTTGCCAGACCCAGTGCACAGGGGCAGCTGATGACCAGCACGGAGATGCCGCGGGCCAGCGCATAGCCCAGCTCCCGGCCCAGCAGCAGCCACACGATGGTGGTGACCACCGCGATGGTAATGACCGCAGGCACGAAGAAACCGGACACCGTATCGGCGATTTTTGCAATGGGGGCCTTGGTGGCGGCGGCATCGCTGACCATCCGGATGATCTGGGCAAGGGTGGTGTCCTCGCCCACGCGGGTGGCCCGGCACTGCAGGAAACCGGACTGGTTGGTGGTGGCAGCGCTCACCTTGTCGCCCGCAGCCTTGTCCACGGGGATGCTCTCGCCGGTCAGGGCGCTCTCGTTCACGGCGCTGGTGCCTTCCAGCACGATGCCGTCCACGGGGATGTTCTCGCCCGGGCGCACCACAAAGATGTCCCCCTTCTGCACCTGCTCGATGGGCACGGTCACTTCGGCACCGTCCCGCAGCAGGGTGGCGGTCTTGGGGGCAAGCTTCATCAGGCTCTTGAGCGCGTCGGTGGTCTTGCCCTTGAGCGGGCCTCCAGCATCTTGCCCACTGTGATGAGGGTCAGAATCATGGCGGCGGACTCAAAGTAGAACTCCATCATATAGTGCATGACCAGCTCACTGTTGCCGTCCACCTGCGCGCGGGTCATGGCGAACAGGGCGTAGGTGCTCCACACAAAGCTTGCCATGGAACCCATGGCCACCAGCGTGTCCATGTTGGGCGAGCCGTGGAGGAGCCCCTTGAAGCCGTTGATGAAGAACTTCTGGTTGATGACCATGACGATGCCCGCCAGCAGCAGCTGCACAAGGCCCATGGCGATGTGGTTGCCGTCGAACCAGCGGGGCAGGGGCCAGCCCCACATCATGTGGCCCATGGAGAAGTACATCAGCACCAGCAGAAAGCCCAGCGACGCAATGAGCCGCCGCTTGAGCTTGGGGGTCTCGTGGTCGGCCAGCGCGTCAAGGTCGGCGCTGGTGGAGCTGGCAGCCGCCGCGCCCGCACGCTTGGGGCTGGCACCGTAACCGGCATCCTGCACGGCCTTGATGATCTCGGCAGAGCTGGCGGTGCCCTCCACGCCCATGGAGTTGGTCAGCAGGCTTACCGAACAGCTGGCAACGCCGGGCACCTTGCTCACGGCCTTCTCCACCCGGGCGGAGCAGGCTGCGCAGCTCATGCCGGTAACGTTGTATTGTTCCATAAAATATCACTCCTACGTTGAGTATGCACAGGAAAGGGCTTCTTATTTCATGAGCTTGGGCAGCAGATTCACCAGCTCGTCCAGCTTTGCCTCGCTGCCCGCACGCAGGTCGTCCGCCACGCAGGTGGAGATGTGCTGTGCCAGCAGCTCTTTGGAAAAGCTGTTCAGCGCCGAGTTCGCCGCCGCCACCTGCACAAGAATGTCCACGCAGTAGGCATCCTTTTCCAGCATGCCGCGGATGCCGCGCACCTGCCCCTCGATGCGGCTGAGCCGGTTCAGCAGGGCCTTGTGCTCCTCCGGGGTGCGGTCCTTGTGGCGGCAGCAGGAGGGGGTGACGCTTTCGGTGGGCACAGCGGATGCGTCAACGGCCGGAGCCGTGGCAGCTTCGGGCTGGGCGGGCGTGCCGCAACAGCAGCAGGGCTTTTCTCGTTGTCCATAAAATATCTCCTTTACCCATAGGGGGTATACTTCTTACAGCATGAGTATAGCACAGCAAACCCGATAAATCAAGTAGGGAATTGAAAAATACAAACAAAAAGAGGGAAGGCACTGCAAATGCCTTCCCTCTATCAAATCACTTTTACTTCTCCAGAATCCGCGGCACAAACAGGCCCAGCATCTTGCCCCACCAGTACCACTCGTGGGAGACATCGCCGCCCCAGACCTCGAGGTGGGCGGGCAGGCCCTGTGCGGCCAGCACATCGGCCAGCGCCTGCGTGTCGGCTTTGGCATCGTCCTCGTAGGCACCCTGACCGGCGCAGAGCATCAGGCTGTTCTCCTCGGCCTTGGCCAGAGCCAGCTTGTCGGCGATGCCGTTCTCGGCCAGATACTGCAGGGGAGAGCAGCGCAGCACCAGATCGTCGGCTTCACTGCCCCAGAAGCGGGCCAGATCGTAGATGCCGGAAAGGCCGATGGCACCGGCAAAGAGCTTGGGACGGCGCAGGCGGCAGTTGACGGCGTGCACAGCGCCAAGGTCGATGCCCACACACCACAGCTTGGCATCCTTTGCGGCACCGTTCAGGGCCAGCACCCGGGGAGCCAGCTCGGCGGTAAGGTAGACGAAGTACTTTTCCTCCATCTCGGCGCGGCGGCGCACCGGGATGTCGCCGTTCAGTACGGCCTCGCCGTCAATGCTGTCGGCGCAGAACAGCTGCACCTTGCCCTCGTTCAGCAGCGGGGCAATGGCATCGGGCATGCCGTTGTTCTCCCAATCATAAAAGCGGCCGCCGCGGGCAGGCAGGGCCAGCACCGGCACACCGGCGCTGCCGTATACCTTGAACTCCATCTCGCGGTTCAGCACGCTGCTCCACTCTTTGTAATAGGTACCCTGGATCATAAATCAAGCACTCCTTGTTTCTATATTCACCGGCCCGGGCGCAGTCGCTGCACGTTGGTGCCGGTCGTTGGCAATCAAAAGAAAGCTTTCTCTGGAAATATCACACGAACTGGTTGCGCTGGGCATCGTACTCGTAGCCCACAGCTTTGAGCTTTGCGCACAGATCTGCCTTGTCGGCATCCAGATCTTCGCACAGAGCATCGAGGTTTTTGTAGAAATCACGCAGCTTCAGGTTCACCACGCTCAGCAGCATGATGGGATCGTTGGGCAGAGCCATATGTTTTGCCTCCTTACAGCAACAAAAAAAGCCGGCCACTCGACAAAGTGACCGGCCACATACACCAAATTAGACAGCGCGGGTAACTTTGCCAGCGCGCAGGCAACGGAGCATGCGTAGACGTACTTGGGAGAACCCTCAACGACCGCCTTGACACGACGGACATTCGGCTTCCAGGTACGGTTGGAACGACGATGAGAGTGAGAAACCTTGATACCAAAGGCAACACCCTTGCCGCAGCATTCACATTTAGCCATGGTACTTGCACCTCCTGCAGTGAAGTAAGGAATCAAAATAATCAGCTCGACTATTGTAGCAGATTACCGGGCAAAATGCAAGCCTTTTTTCAAAAAATCTTGCGTTTTTTTGGAAAACTGCCCCGATGCACTCAGATGCTGTTTTTGTTACGACCCCTTGTGTGAAAATGTGATTTGGAGCAGCCCGCAGGCTGCAACGGCGACGACCGCCGCCAGTGGCGGAAACAGGGAGAAGCTGTTGGGGCAGCGGCCAGCAAGACGTGAGTGCCGTTCAAGGCACAAAACGAATGCTGGGTGCCGCAACTCGTAGACAAATCACGAATTAAAAATAAAATTCCGATGAAATGATCAGAGCGAAGCGGAGATCATTTTAAATCGTCTGGACACCCCTTGTCTAAAACCTCAAAAAATAGTATTATATATGGTATACTGAAAAAAGGCAGGAATATCGAATGACCTCTCAGGGCATCTATTATCTCATCCGCGCGCTGGTGGCGCTGGTGGCCATCCCCTTCCACGAGTGCGGCCACGCGCTGGCGGCGTGGCTGCTGGGCGACGACACCGCAAAGCGGCAGGGTCGGCTTTCGCTGAACCCCTTTGCCCACTTTGACCTGCTGGGCACGCTGTGCATGGTGTTTGCGGGCGTGGGCTGGGCAAAGCCCGTCTCCACCGACCCCCGCAATTTCAAAAACCCCAAGTGGGGCATGGCCCTCACCGCGCTGGCTGGCCCTGCGGCAAACATGCTGCTGGCCTATGTGGGCATGGTGGTGTGGAAGCTCATGTACTACTGGGCACCGGTGAACGATGCCACCATCTACATTGCCATGTTCCTGCAGTACCTTGTGCTGATGAACGTGAGCCTTGCCGTGTTCAACTTGATCCCGGTGCCGCCGCTGGACGGCAGCCGCATCCTGCTGGTGGTGCTGCCCCGGCGCATCTACTTTGGCCTGATGAAGTACGAGCGCTATATCATGATTGCCCTGCTGGCGGCAGTGTGGTTCGGCGCACTGGATACCCCCTGTACTACCTGAACAACATCGTGTGGAGCTGCTGGGCAAGGGCACCGGCTACATTGATAAGATCGCGTATTCCATCTACTATGCCGGCCTTGGGACGGTGGTGTGAGCGTGGCAGAAGAACTGACCTTCCATCTGGAAGATTTTGACGGCCCGCTGGAATTATTGCTGGCGCTTGTGGCCAAACATAAGATGGACCTGCACAACATCCCCATTCTGGAGCTGATCGACCAGTACACCGCCACGGTGGCGCGGGCCGACCCGGACCCGGAAGCCGCCAGCGCCTTCATCGAGATGGCCGCGCGGCTGGTGGAGATGAAAAGCTACCTGCTTTTGCCCCGCAGCGAAGAGGGCGAGCGCATGAAGCAGGAGTTCACCGGCCAGCTGATCGAGTACGACCAGTGCCGCCGCATGACTGCGCTTTTGCGTCAAAGGCCGAAGCTGCGCCGGTTTTGTGCGTCCGCCCATGGAGATGGAGTTCGATAACACCGACGCCCTGCACCATGCGCCGCAGGTGCTGGCGGATGACTGGGCCGTTCTTTCCGGCCGCACCAAGCTGCGCCGGGAGCCTACCAAGCAGCAGTTCGAGCCGCTGGTCACAGCGCCCATGGTGTCGGTGACGAGCCGGGTGGTGTACATTCTGCGGCACCTGATCAGCGGTACAGCGGCAAAAATGAGCCAGCTGTTCAGCCGCCAGCAGACCCGCAGCACCAACGTGGCCACCTTTCTGGCCTTGCTGGAGCTGGTGCGCGGCGGCCGCGTAAAGCTGGACGACGAGGGCCGGCTGACCATGCAGCGGGGCCGCATCCAACGTGATAAGGAGAAGGAATGAACCAGAAACAGATCCGTGCAGCCGTGGAAGCCATGCTGTTTGCCAGCGGCGACCCCATTGGTGCCGACAAGCTGGCCCAGGCGGTGCAGCTGCCGCAGCTCAGCGTGGAAGCCGCGCTGGAAGCCCTGCGGGAGCGCTACGCCCGGGAGGACAGCGGCCTGTGCCTGCTGCACCTGAACACCCGCTGGCAGCTTGCCACCAAGACCGAGTGGGCCGACTGCATCCGCCGCCTGCTGGACAGCCGCCGCGCAGTGCCCCTTGGCCCCGCCGCCATGGAGACCCTGACCGTGATCGCCTACAACCAGCCGGTGTCCCGCGCCTTCATCGAGCAGGTGCGCGGCGTGGATTCCTCGTCCAGCGTGTCGGGCCTGCTGGAAAAGGGCCTCATTGAGGAAGCCGGCCGCCTTGACCTGCCGGGCAGGCCGGTGAGCTTCCGCACCACCGACACCTTTTTGCGGGTGTTCGGCCTTTCTTCTCTGGCCGACCTGCCGCCGGTGCACGGGCAGGAAACGGAAACGAACGCATCACCGACGGAAAGTGAGGGGTAACGCATGGGAGCATTCCTCGCCGCGCTGGGCGCAGTGCTGCTGTTCATCCTCCGGGTGATCGGCATTCTGCTGCTGGTGGTGCTGATCTTACTGGTGCTGTTGCTGCTGTGTCCCTTCTGCGCAGACCTGTGCTGGGAGCACGGCGTGCTCACCGTAAAGGCCGGTGCGCTGGGCATCACCTTCCCGGTGTTCCAGTACCCGAAGCCGGAGCCGCCGCCTGCACCGGAAAACCCGGAGCCGCCCAGGGGCTTTGGCAAGGTCAAGGCAAAGTTTGCCGCATGGCGGGCCGAGCGCAAGCGGAAAAAGGCAGAGGAGAAGGCCCGCAAAAAGGCCGCCGCCGCTGCCGCCAAGGCAAACAAGCCCGCCCAGCCGCGCAAAAAAGCAAAGATCACGCTGGAGATCCTCTGCACCATGCTCAAAGGTGCGGGCACTTTGACCAAAGCTGTGTTCGGTGCGCTGCGTATCACAAAAATACAGGTGCGCCTTGGTGTGCGCGGGGAGGACCCCGCCGCCGCTGCCCGCAGCTACGGCAAGCTGCAGGCGTGGCTGTACCCGGTGCTGGGCGTGCTGGACCGCTTTCTCTGGCTGCAGTTCGATGAGCTGCGCATCCTGCCGGACTTTGGCAGCGGGCAGCCCACCGTGGAGGACCGGGTGTCCTGCCGGGTGAGCGCACAGGCACTGTTCATCGTCCTTGCGGCGGTGCGGGTGCTGTACGAGTTCTGGCGCAAAAAAGTATTGGACATCTTCCTATAATGTGGTACACTATACGTGTATCCGGATCTGCAGACAACGGGCCTTTGCCCGAATCAAACCGATAAAGGAGAGCTGTTTTATGGCTGAGCATCCCATTCAGGGCCTGATGAACGTTACCATGGAGAAGATCCACCAGATGGTGGACTCCAACACCATCATTGGCAAGCCCATCATCACCGAGGACGGCACCACCATCCTGCCGGTTTCCAAGGTGAGCTTTGGCTTTGCCTCCGGCGGCACCGACTTTGACGGCAAGAACGCCGCCAACAAGGACCTGTTCGGCGGCGGCTCCGGTGCGGGTGTGAACATCCAGCCGGTGGCCTTCCTCGTGGTAAAGGACGGCTCCGTGCGCACCATCCAGCTGTCGGACAACGCCGACACCATCAACCGTGCCCTGACCATGCTGCCGGAGCTGGTGGACAAGGTTGCCGCCCTCATCAAGAAGGACGAAAAGAAGGAAGAGCCTGCTGCTCCTGCTGAGCAGTAAGGGAGGGGGCTTGGCACCGGACACTCCGTCCCGCCTGCGCTCGCCAGACCACCAGCGAAAGAAGCCCTCGCACTTCCCGACGGGCTTTTCTGTCGATTTTAGTCGCAGCCTGCACTTTAGACATGGCTTCGCGCATCTTGCCGGAGTATCCGGTGCCGATCCCGGCAGGACGGCAGGGAGTTTCTCCAGCGAATGTCCTGGGGGTGGGGCCCCGGCGCGCAAGCGTTGGGGCGGGACTGGAGCCCTGCAACGGCAACGACCGCCGCCAGCGGCGGAAACAGGGAGTTGCCGTTGGGGCCGCGGCCAGCAAGACGCAAGCGATAGCGAAGCGGCTGCTGGGTGCCGCAACCCGTCGCTGTTCGCGGAGAAAGCTCCCTGCTGGCCTGCTAACTACTATCGCCGTAACTGTGAGCTTCCAACTCACAGTTTGATACAGGCGCACCCGCACCCCAAAGCAGGGGAGAGGTGCGCATTTTGAGCGCCGGGAGGCGCACAAGGAGTTTAATTATGGCAGAAGAACGTATTCAAAAGATCATGGCTGAACAGGGTCTGTGCTCCCGCCGTGCCGCCGAACAGATCATTGCCGAGGGCCGGGTGAAGGTCAACGGCCACCCGGTAAAAGTGGGGGACAAGATGGACCCCAACCGCGACGTGCTGCACGTGGACGACGAGCGCATCTATATCCGCAAGGATCAGCAGCTGTACTATCTGGCCCTGTACAAGCCCCGCGGCTATGTGACCACCGCCAGCGACGAGCTGGGCCGCAAGACCGTGATGGAGCTGGTGAGCGATATCCCCGCCCGCCTGTACCCGGTGGGCCGTCTGGATAAGGACAGCGAGGGCCTGCTGCTGATGACCAACGACGGCGCGTTTGCGCAGGCCGTCACCCATCCGTCGGGCGGCATCTCCAAGCTGTACCGCGTCACCGTGCAGCCCCGCGCCGATGAAAGCCAGATCCTGAAGCTGAGCAGCGGCGTTGTGCTGGACGACGGCACCAAGACCATGCCCTGCGCCATCAACGTTGTTACCGACGAGCCGGGCCGCACCGTGATGGAAATGACCCTGAAAGAGGGCAAAAACCGCGAGATCCGCCGCATGTGCGAGACCGTGGGCCTTGAGGTGGTGCGCCTGAAGCGCAACGCCGAGGGCGTGGTGAAGCTGGGAATGCTCAAGCCCGGCACCTACCGTGAGCTGACCAAGGCAGAGATCAACGGTCTGCGTGCCGCTGCCGCCAAGGGCCGCGCCCAGACCCGCAGCGCCGCAGTGCAGTCCAAGGCTGCCGAGCGCCGCCCCCGCGGCCCGGTGGGCAAGGGTACTGCTCCCCAAAAAGCGCAAGTAAATACACCTGTAAAGGGGAGAAGTGTCCAAAGATGCTTCTCCCCTTTTTGCTGCTGGGTGGAAAGATGAATAACTGTCAGCTCTTCACCTTTCAGGTGAGAAAAATTGCAGCCTGCCGCAAATACACCGAAAACGGACGCACCTGCAACGAAAATTGCGGTACGGCCCTGCGGCAGGACGGGCTGTGCATGCGGGAAAGACAAAGAATACTTTTGACAACAAAAGTTCATCTCGCTGAAGCGCCCCTGTTCTTCGACCAAATTTGTGCTATAATACAAAAGCAACGCTTCGCCCGGCCCCGCAAAGGGCAGGGCAGAGCAGAACGGAAAACAAGGAGTTTGGAATCATGGAAAGAGAAAAACTGAAGTCCCGGCTGGGCTTCATTCTGCTTTCGGCGGGCTGTGCCATCGGCATTGGCAACGTGTGGAAGTTCCCTTATATTGCCGGTCAGGGCGGCGGCGGCGCGTTCGTGCTGTTCTACCTGATCTTCCTCATCATTCTGGGCCTGCCCATCATGACCATGGAGTTTGCAGTGGGCCGCGCTTCCCGCAAAGCCCGGTGCGGGCCTATCAGGCACTGGAAAAGCCGGGCCAGAAGTGGCACATCCACGGCTACCTCACCCTCATTGGCTGCTATCTGCTCATGATGTTCTACACCACCGTGGCAGGCTGGATGCTGCACTATTTCTACATGACCGCCACCGGTAAGCTGGCGGGCCTGAACGCCGATCAGGTGGCTGGCAAGTTTACCGAAATGCTGGCAGACCCCGGCGTGATGACCTTCTGGATGGTGTTCGTGGTGGCACTGGGCATCTTTGTGTGCGCCAAGGGTCTGCAGAACGGCCTTTAGCGCGTGACCAAGGTCATGATGATCGCCCTGCTGGTGATCATGGTGGTGCTGGCCGTCAACAGCCTGTTCATGCCCGGCGCAAAGGAAGGCCTGAGCTTCTTCCTCGTGCCCGACTTCGGGCGCATGAAAGAGGTGGGCGTGGTCAACACGCTGGTGTCCGCCATGAATCAGGCCTTCTTCACCCTGAGCCTTGGCATTGGCGCAATGTCCATCTTTGGCAGCTACATTGGCAAGGAACACTCCCTGCTGGGCGAGTCCGCCCGCATCGTGGTGCTGGATACCTTCGTGGCCATCACCGCCGGTCTCATCATCTTTCCGGCCTGCTTCACCTACGGTGTAGACCAGACCAGCGGCCCCAGCCTGATCTTCATTACCCTGCCCAACATCTTTGCCAACATGGCCATGGGCCGGTTGTGGGGCTCCCTGTTCTTCCTGTTCATGGCCTTTGCAGCGCTTTCCACCGTGCTGGCCGTGTTCGAGAACATCATCTGCTGCGGCATGGAGCTGACCGGCTGCAGCCGCAAGAAGTCCAGTCTGGTGAACTTCGTGCTCATCACTCTGCTTTCGCTGCCCTGCGTGCTGGGCTACAACGTGTGGGCATGGGACGGCTTTGCCGTGTTCGGCGGCGCTGTGCTGGATTTGGAGGACTTCCTCGTGAGCAACCTGTTCCTGCCGCTGGGCAGCTTGGTGTACCTGCTGTTCTGCGTTACCAAGTACGGCTGGGGCTGGGACAACTATAAAAAGGAAGTCAACACCGGCAAGGGCCTCAAGATGCACGACTGGATGCGCGGCTACCTGACCTGCGTGCTGCCGGTGATCGTGCTGTTCATCTTTGCCTTTGGCCTCTACGATAAATTTTTTGCGTAAATAAAACACTCCTTCCGTCATGGCTGACGCCATGCCACCTCCCTCAATGAGGGAGGCTTTGGCATACCGGAAAGCTTTCCCTCATCGCTAGAGGCTCCCTCTCCGAGACAGACTCCCCCGGTCGGGGGAGGTGGCACGAAGTGCCAGAAGAGGAACAGCTGTCGAGCGAATGCGAGACTGAAGGAGTTCCCGGCTCCTCTTATTCCATCAATAAGAGGGGCCTTTTGCGGCAGAAAGGAACCTTCCATGCATATCCTGATCTGTGACGACGATGCGGCGTTCGGCGCGCGCATGGCAGAATATGTCACCGTCTACTTTACCGCCCGCAGCGTGCAGGTGCACACCGCCGTCTGCACCAGCGCAGCCGAGGTGCTTGCAACGCCGGGGCTGGAGCTGTATCAGCTGGCGTTTCTGGACGTGGACATGCCCGGTGCAAACGGCATGGTGCTGGGCCGTCAGCTCAAGCAGAAGTGCCCCGGCCTGATGCTGGTGTATGTTTCGGCCTATCTGGAATTTGCGCTGGAAGGCTACACGGTGAACGCCTACCGCTACCTGCTCAAGCGGGACATTGCGCGCACCCTGCCCAAGTGTCTGGACGACCTGCTTGCCGCCCTGACCGACCAGCGCAAGACCCTGACGGTGCACCACAACCGCACCGAAACGGAAATTCCGCTGGATCAGATCTATTATCTGGAAAGCGACCTGCGCCAGATCAACGTCTACGGCGACATTGCCCGCCAGCCCATCTGCACCTACTACGGCAAGATCGCCGACCTGCCGCCCATGCTCTACGAGAACGGCTTTTTGCAGGTGAGCCGCAGCGATGTGGTGAACATGAAATATGTGCGCAGTATCCGCAGCTACCGCGCCCTGCTGAAAAACGGGGTGGAGCTGAGCGTGAGCCGCGCAGGCTATGCGGCCATCCAGAACGCATATCTGGAATGGAAGGGGCAGTATGTGGATGAGTGATGCATTTGCGGAAATGATGCTGGGGCATCTGGTGTGTCTGGTCCAGGGGAACGCCTTTATTCTGGTGGAGTGGGCCTATCTGGGCAGGGGAAAACTGCGCTGGCCGGTTCTGTGGGCAGAGCTGCTGTGTATGGGGCAGCTGGGCCTGTCACTCGCAACAGGAATGTCATTTTTCAATGTGCAGAGCGTCCTGCTCAATGTGCTGTATCTTTTTGTTACGGCGCAGCTGTTTGGCGGAACCTTTGCCGATAAGCTCACCGCCTGCCTGATCAACGGCACCATGTGCCTGCTGGTGGAGAACACGGTCAACTATACCTACTCCTGGTTCACAGGAGTGCGCACCGGCGAAGCATGGCAGCACCCCGGCTGCCTGATCGCGCTGTGCGCCGCGAACCTTATCGTGGGTGCAGCAGTTGCGCATTCCCTGTACAGCTGGAACCAGAAGTGTGCTCTGCAGCCGCTGCAGGCGCTGGTGATGTCCTTTTTCCCCGGGGTGGCTGTGGTGCTGAACATCGTGCTGATGGTCACAGGGACCCAGCAGCCCGCTACCCGGATGACCATGCTGCTCACCTTTGGCATGAGCGTGGCGGTGCTGGTGCATATCGCCATCGTGCAGATGTTCAACGATCAGGTGGTGCAGCGGCAGAACTCCCGCTACCGTGCTCAGCTGGAACAGCAGCGTGCCGAAGCCCTGCTGGATTCCTACACGGAACAGCGCCGCCTGACCCACGAGTTCACCAATCACATGACAGCCCTTACCGCCCTGCTGGATCAGGGAGATCTGAAAGGCGCACAGGCCTACATTGCCAGCGTGAGCAAAACGGTGGCGGCGGGCACCACCATCATGGATACCCACAACCCGCTGCTGGATTCCATTCTGAGCAAAAGTACGAAGAAGCGGCAAAAGTTGGCGTGAACATTTACTTTGACCTGTGCGATCTCAAGCGGATGCCCTTCGACAGCATGGATATGGTCATCGTGCTCTCCAACCTTCTGGACAACGCCACTCGCGCCGCAGCGCAGGCCCTGCCGCCGGAGGTGCATGTGCGCATCCGCAAAACGCCGGAAGAATATCTGATCTCGGTGCGCAACCGCGTGCAGGAAGACCTGCTGCTGGAGGAGGGCAAGCTGCCCGGCACCACCAAAAAGGAGAGCGGCCACGGCATGGGCCTTGCCAACGTGCAGGACGTGCTGCGCAAGTACGGTGCCGAGTACACCGTGAGCTGCCGCGACCGGTGGTTCCGGTTTACCTGCGCCATCCCGTGCGCAGTTCATGACATGAGCACCGACAATTTATGACATGTTCTGTGCAACAGGCACGCAACAATGCTATACTAAGGCCAGTAAAGGTGACCTCCTGCCGGGGCAGAGCGGATTTGCGGCCAAAGGAAAACTTGGTGATGCTTTGCCCCCTGTGCAGTGATCCGGGCAGCGGTGCGTGTTAAGCTGCCCTGTTTTCCCTTTGCTCTTCGCTGTGCAGTCCTCATGCGCTGCGCAGCTCATCTGGCGGGGCTTTCAACGGCGAACTTTGGGGTTTGCTGCTGATAAAGTCACTCGGTACGTCGCATTTCTGTCCGGCAGGTGCTGCTTGTGGGAATGGAGCATCTGCCGCACAGGGCATTTGCGTCGGTGAGAGTCCCGTCAGATTTTTTATTGCAAAAAAAGAGCTGCTGTACGGCAAAATTGCCTGATACAGCAGCTTTTTCTGTGTCGTTATTCCGGCTTTACCTGCAGCTCCTGCTCGCAGTAGATGCAGCGGTATTTGCCGTTGGAGCTCAGCTCAAAGATCTGGTCGCACTCTTCCTCAATGGAGGAGATGCAGCGGGGGTTGCGGCATTTTACAATGTTCACAAGGCGCTTGGGGGCATCGGCTTTTCCTTGCGCACGGCCTTGCCGTTTTCAATGATGGTCACGCTGATGCCCGGGTCAAGGTAGGCCAGCACATCCAGGTTCAGCCAGGAAGCATCGCCCTCCACCTTGATGATGTCCTTGCGGCCGCTGGCGGTCTTGCTGCTGCGTGCATTCTGGATCAGCGCCACGCTGGCGGTGCGGTTGCCCGCAATGCCCAGCAGGTCCATCAGGCCAATGGCAGTGCCTGCCTTGATGTGGTCGATCACGATTCCGTTCTGAATTTCATCGATGTTCAGCATATCAGTTCTCCTCCTTAGGTGCCTTGGGGTCGCAAAGGCCCAGCAGGGTCATGATCAGTGCCATACGCACATACACGCCGTTCTGCACCTGCTCAAAGTAGGCGGCGCGGGGATCGTCGTCCACGTCCAGTGCGATCTCGTTGACGCGGGGCAGGGGATGCAGCACTGCCATATCAGGCTTGGCAAGGGCCATCTTTTCGCTGGTCAGAATGTAGCTGTTCTTCAGGCGGACGTAATCTTCTTCGTTGAAGAAGCGCTCTTTCTGCACGCGGGTCATGTACAGGATGTCCAGCTCCGACATGGATTCCTCCAGACTGCGGGTCTCCTGGTAGGGGATGCCGTTGGCCTCCAGCACGTCCTTTACGATGTAGTCCGGCACGCGCAGCTCTTCCGGGCTGATAAGCACGAACCGGATGTTCTTGCAGCGGGCCATGGTCTTGATGAGGGAGTGCACGGTGCGGCCGAATTTCAGGTCGCCGCACAGGCCGATGGTCAGGTCATCCAGCCGGCCCTTGCGGCGGCGGATGGTCATCAGGTCGGTCAGGGTCTGGGTCGGATGCTGGTGGCCGCCGTCGCCCGCGTTGATCACCGGGATGCGGGAGTAGCGGGAAGCGCGCAGCGGTGCGCCCTCTTTGGGGTGGCGCATGGCCACGATGTCCGCATAGCAGGACACCACGCGGATGGTGTCGGCAACGCTTTCGCCCTTGCTTGCGCTGGACACGTTCTCACTGGGAAAGCCCAGCACATGGCCGCCAAGGTTCAGCATGGCTGCCTCAAAGGAGAGGCGGGTGCGGGTGGAAGGCTCGTAGAACAGGGTGGCCAGCTTTTTATGCCGGGCCACCTCCTGATACGCGGCCGGGTCGTCATGGATGCGGTCGGCCAGGTCGAGCAGAGTGGAAATTTCCTGCTGGGTAAAATCCAACGGGTCGATCAGATGTCGCATGGGTGCATACCTCCGTCAGTTTTTTGGTTTAGAGCAGCTTGCGTAAAATGGAAAAATCAAAGAAGTTTGTGTAGTAGCTCAGCGAGCGCATCACCGGGCGGCACAAACGATTGAAACACACTTCGTCCAGCAGCAGCATGGCCTCGCCCGGAGCAAGGCGCATGGCGGAGCGGATGGCATCGTCGCCGCAGCTTGCCTTCAGGTGGGCGACGTTGGAGGAGATCTGCTGGTGGCACTCCCGTTCCAGAATATCGAACACGCCGCCGGTCAGGTCGATGCGGGTGTAGTCTCTGGCACCGAACAGTGCTCTGGGCAGGTAGTCAATGGAGTAGATCACCGGGGTGGTGTCGGCCAGAATGCGCTTTTTGATGCAGATCACGTCGTCGCCCGGCTCAATTTCCAGATCGCGGGCCAGCTCTTCACCGGCACGGATGGGAAATACCTGAATGCCGTCGGCGTGGGGATAGCTGCCAAAGCTGCGGATCAGCGGGTAGTATTCCAGCTTCTGGTCCAGCCGGCTGCGCAGGCTCAGCACAGCGCGGTTCACCACCGTGCCAATGCCGCGCACGCGCTCCACATAGCCTGCGCGCTCCATCTCGCTCAAAGCATCGCGGATGACGGTGCGGCTCACGCCCAGCTCAGCGGCAAGATCTACCTCGGCGGGCAGACGGTCGGCCCGGGCATAGCGCCCGGTGCGCAGCTCTTCCAGCAGACTGGCAACGATGCGGTCGCTGATCACAGCACCGCCCAATCGGTTGGAAGAGGTAAGTGCAGATTCCTTCATGGTTCGGTTCCTCCGTTCACGGGCAGGGGATGCTCCCCGCCGGGACTTGAAGCCTGCGCCGCACGGCACCTTTGTGACCACGCCATACGCCGCAGACCCCTTTATACTTTATTATAACATAAATTGACATTTATAAAAGCGGCATTTATACTGGAAACAGCGAAAAAGTATGATTTTATTTTGGAGGGAAACGCAAGATGGAAGTTTTTCTGCACAAGATCTGCGGCCAGCCGGTGCAGCCGCCGGTGTCCATGCAGCTGCGCCGCTGCACGCCGGAGCAGGCCCCGGCGGTGTACGCCTTGCAAAACGAGGTGCGCGCCGCCATGCCGGACCCGGAGCTGTTCGTGCCGGACACGCTGGAAAACATCACGGCCTATGTCCGCAATGACCTGTGCATCGGCGCATGGCAGGGCAGCCGCCTTGGCGGGTATCTCATCGTGCGCTTCTGCGGGCGCAGCGCACACAACTATGCGGCCTTCATGGATGTGCCGCGCACCGAGTGGGAGCACTGGGCCAATGCGGACAGCGCCATCGTCCACGCAGACTTTCGCGGCAACGGTCTGCAACGGCTCATGCTGGAAGCGGCGCTGCCGCTTTTCCCGAAAAAAATCACCCATATCGGTGCTACCGTCAGCCCGCAGAACCAGTACAGCCTGCACAACGCCCTTGCGTCCGGTTTTGCCATCGTCTCCCGGCGGGAAATGTACGGCGGCCACGACCGCTACCTGCTGGCAAAGGAGCTGTAAAAAGTTGTAATTCGTCAAAAAGTATGTTAAACTAAAAACGCCACCCCGAAGGGTGGCGTTAAGGTGCTATCTGCAAGCGCAGGTGGTCATGCTTCCTGCCCGTTATCGCTGCTCTTTCTACATAGAACGAAGCAGAGGTTCCGGGAGTGGAACTTTTTTGCAAAATGAAACTTCCCGGAGCCTTGAAGGCGAAGGGAGGGATATCCGGTGACTCTGTTGGAAACCCTCGCACTGCTCACCTTCATTCTCACACTGTTGGGTCTGATCGTGGACGTGATCCGTCTGGCCGTTGAGGTCATGACAATGTTTTCCAAGCACAAAGCCGATGATAGCAAAAAAGACTGACCGCCCAGCTACCAACTCGTGCGGTCAATATTTCTTGACTAAACGGGCAAGGAGCTGACCATTGCGGACAGCGCCTTTTCTGTTTGTAGTATAGTGCTTTTTTCAGGGATTGTCAAGGGCGCAGGGCTTCTCTTTACACCGCCTGTAGTGTCTGACCTCTCTGGCGCATCTTGTGCCGCACCACCAGCAGGCAGGCCAGGTGCACGGCAGCCGTCAGCACCCAGCTGATGGGGTAGCTGATGTACAGCATGAACGGTGTGCGGTTCAGCTGGAAGATGGTGGCGATCCACACCAGCCGCAGCAGGCAGCTGCCCACAAGGCTCACCACCATGGGCAGCACGCTGTAGCCAAGGCCGCGCAGGCTGCTGGCCAGCGTATCCATGATGCCGCACAGCAGGTAGGTGCCGCAGATCACCCGCAGGCGCTCGTATCCGGCGGCGATCACCGCCGCATCCGAGGAGTAGAAGTGCAGCAGCTGGGTGCCTGCCAGCACCGCACCGCCGCCCAGCACCACGCCGGTCACGATGGCGCACAGCAGGCAGTTGAGGACAACACGGTTCAGGTTCTGATACTTGCGCGCGCCCATGTTCTGGCTGGTAAAGGTGACGGCAGCCTGCGAAAAGGCGTTCATGGCGGTATAGACGAAGCCCTCCAGATTGGCGGAGGCCGAACTGCCTGCCACCACCGTGGAGCCGAAGGAGTTGATGGCCGACTGGATGACCACGTTGGACAGGCTGAACACGGTGCTCTGCAGACCGGCAGGCAGGCCGATAAGCAAAATCTGCTTCAAGGCACCTATGTGGAAGCCCAGATGATGCAGATCCAGATGCAGCGCGCCCTCCTCCTTCATCAGCATCCGCGTCACCATGCAGGCGGAAACGGTCTGGCTGATGATAGTAGCCAGCGCCACGCCTGCCACGCTCATGGAAAAGCCAATGACGAACACAAGGTTCAGCACCACGTTGATGATGCCGGCTGCTGCCAGACAGTACAGCGGGCGCTTGGTGTCGCCCACAGCGCGCAGCAGCGCACTGCTGAAGTTGTACAGCATGGTCATGGGCATCCCGATGAAATAAATTTTAAGGTACAGCGCAGAAAGGTCGATCACATCCTCCGGGCAGCTCATCAGCTCCAGCAGCCCCGGGCTGCAAAAAACCCACCACAGCCAGCAGCACGCCGCTGACAAGGCCCAGCGTCACCGAGGTCTGCACCGTGTCCTGCACGCCGTGGTCATCTTTTGCGCCAAAGCAGCGGGCCGCCACCACGTTTGCGCCCAGCGAAAGCCCTACGAACAGGTTCACCAGCAGGTTGATGAGGGAGCCGTTGGAGCCGACGGCGGCCAGCGCGGTGCTGCCCGCAAAGCGGCCCACGACCACTACGTCTGCAGCGTTGAACAGCAGCTGCAGAATGCTGGAAGCTGCCAGCGGGATGGAAAACAGGATGATCTTTTGCAGCATCGGGCCGCTGGTAAGGTCAGCGGAGCGGCTTGTCTGAGCCATGAGAAAAGTACCTCCTTTTATCGTTTACGCGGAGAAGCCGTTTTCCGAAGCATTGCACACTGCTTAGGAGGACAGCATCTGAAATGTAAATTTTTCCTAAATAAAGGGAACCGAAGGCATATTATAACGCGCGGCGCAGAAAAATACAAGAGGCACCGCCGAAAAAATGCAAATTCCCGGCGGTGCCGCTTATAAAACGATCAAAAACATTTCTTGAAGCACGGCAGAAGAGTTTATTCTTCCTGCAAAGCGTCCCGGAACAAAACCCGCAGATAATCCCGCCCGCCGTAGAGGACGCGGTCAATATAAATATCGTTCCGAAAAGCATGATAAAAAATCAGATACTTTCCGCTGACAAGAAAGCGCTCATCCAAATAAAGTTCATGATCCAGCGGAGCTACGGAAGAAAGCAATGCACCGCTTTCCGGGAACAGCTTTAATTGTTCAGCAGCATCCATGATGCGGTTCAGAATGCGCTCTGCAGAAGGCAGATTTTGCAAGTCGAACGAGATATAATCCCAGATGTCGTCCAGGTCCTGACGGGAACGAGTTGTATAAATGAGGTTATTTTCCATTGGCTTTTGCGCGGAAATGCGCCCTCATTTCTTCCGGAGTGTAAAGCTTTTCCGTCTCACCAGAGCACCGTCCTTTTGCAATTTCATTCATAAGTCGGATGGTAGCCTGCGTTTTCTCATAATCTTCCATGTCCAGAATGGCATACTTTCCACGGCCGTTTTTGGTAAGAAAAACCGGCGATCCTGCTTCCACATCGCGAAGGACTTCGTTGTAATTCCGCAGGTCAGAAATAGGTTTGATGTTCGGCATAAGATCAACTCCCTTCATCTGTAGTATAACAAATTCTGCTGTGAAATTCAACGTAAAATTTGCAGCTGATAAAAGTGAGATCCTACAAAAAACCGCCGTCCTGTCGGGCAGCGGTCTTCTGATAAAATAAGCTTACGCTTCCACCGTCTTCCAGTGCTCCGGTGCGGCAAAATCGCTTGTTTCGCCGTCATCGGTGTACATCCGGCAGCGGGCGCTGCCATTTTCGTCCGGGCAGGCCCACAGGGTCAGGGCGGTCTCGTCCAGCTGGGCGGTGCAGCTGGCGGGTCTTGCCACCGGCACCGCATGACCCGGGCGGATGAACAGCAGCACTTCGTCCAATGCGCAGCGGACGTAGTGGTGCCCGGCGGGCAGAAGCTCGGTGTCGTAGTCGTCCACACTGCGGATGCGGTAGAGCTTCATTGCTTCCGGCAGGTAGACATGCCGTCCGCTGGCGTTCTGGGTGTAAACAGGCGCTACCATCACACCCTCGCCCAGCAGCAGCTGGTCCTGCACCTCGCGGGCATCCGGGTCAGCAGGAAAATCAAAGCCCAAGGGCCGGAAGTAACTGGTATTTTCCAATGCCGCCTTCATGAAGGTACTATAAAGGTAGGGCAGCAGGGCATACCGCAGCCGGAGCATCTTCCGCAGGGCAGGCAGCATATCCGCAAAGCGGTAGTATTCCTGCATCCGGGAGCCGTCGGTGGCGTGGTTGCGCATCAGCGGCGTGAACAGGCCGAACTCCAGCCAGCGCAGAGCCAGATCAGGCGTAGTATCGTAGGAAAAACCGCACAGATCGGCACCGGTATAAAGAAAGCCGCACAGCTGCACGTTGGGCATCATCTGGATATTGGCCAGAAGCTGTGCCCATGTGGAAGCGTTGTCACCCAGCCAGATGCCGCCGTAGCGGTGGCTGCCGATGAAGCTGGAACGGCTGTAGAGCAGCGTGCGTCTGCCGGGCCGCAGGCGGGCAAAGGCTTCGCCTGCCGCACGGGTCATATTGCCGCCGTAGAGGTTGTGCACCCTGTCATGGCGCACCCGCTGGCCGTTCACATCGTGGTAGAAGCTGGCGTAGTCCTCCGGGGCGTTCATCAGGCCCAGCGCGCCGCCTACCACCTTACCAAAGAATTCATCCTGCACGATGTTGTCCTTCCGGCTCAGTTCGTCCATGCTCTCAAAGAAAGCCTTGAGCCGCTCGGGTGAGTAAAACAGCGCAGGCTCGTTCATATCGTTCCAGAAGCCCTCGATGCCGCAGTCGGTCAGTGCCTTGTACTGCCGGCCGAACCACTCCCGCACCTCCGGGCGCAGGAAGTCCGCAAAGTAAGCCTTGCCGGGCCACACCGCCGCCACAAAGGGGGTGCCGTCGGTTTTGGTGCAGAAGAAACCGTTTGCAAGGCCCTCGGCACAGACGGGGTTTTCCGGGTCGATGCGCACACCCGCATCGATGATGGGCACCAGCCGGATGCCCTGTGCTTTCAGTTCGGCGCTCAGGGCGGCAAGGTCCGGGAAGCGCTGCTTGTTTACGGTAAAATCCGCGTAGTCCTGCATGTAATCGATGTCCATGCAGATCATATCCAGCGGCAGATCGTTCTCTTTGTACTGGCGGGCCACCTCCCGCACGTCCTCAGCGGTCTTGTAGCCAAAGCGGCTCTGTGCCAGACCAAAGGCCCACTTGGGCGGGATATAGCTGCGGCCGATGAGCTGCCGGAACTGGCGGCTGATATCGTTCAGGTCGTCGCCGGTAATGATGTAAAGCTCATGATCCGGCTCTTCGGTGGCAAAGCGCAGGGCATCGTATTCGGTGTAGCCGATATCGTAACGCACTTTGCCCGGGAAATCGATGAACACACCAAAGCATTCACGGCCTGCGCCGCCGTCAATGAGCAGAAAATTGTGCGCACCATAGTAGGAAAGCTTATCCTCGCTGTGGCGGGCTTCATCGGTGTTGTTGGTCACGTAGTGCCAGCCGCGCTTGTTGATGCCGCGGGGCATTTCGCCCAGACCGTACACAATGGCATCCGGAGCCATCCGGTAGGCCCAGCCGTCTTCTTCGGCTGTGAGGAAGGGCACCGGCCCGGCGGAAACTGGGATCTCCTGCACCACACTGTCGGTGGGCAGGGGCAGGCCAAAACGGAAACGCTGGATCATAGGGGGACCTCCTTGTAGCATCCTTGTCCTCTCCGTCACGCCTTTCGGCGTGCCACCTCTCTCAAAGTGAGAGGTTTTGCCAAAGGCCCCATCTCCGAGGGGGCTGTCGAGCGAAAGCGAGACTGGGGGAGTGGACTTCTCATTTTCTTTATCTTACCCCGGGCCGCGCTGCAAAACAAGAGACAAAACCGGCACTTTTTTGCCACAAAACCGGCAGAACGCAGCCAAAGCATAAAAATATCGGCGGCAGGCGGCGGATGCAATTGCAAATTCCGGCCCATACTGTTATACTGGAACCGCTACTTTGAATCGGAAAATGGAGGAAACCCATGTATCGCAATGGAATCAAGCGCCTGCTGGCGGTGGTGCTGTCGCTGTGCGGCATGATCTGCCTGTCCTGGCTTTTTCTCATTCTGGCCGTTGCCATCAAGCTGGACTCGCCCGGCCCGGTGTTCTTCAAACAGAAGCGTGTGGGCATTGGCAAAAAACACTTTTACATTTTAAAGTTCCGCACCATGCGCATCGACACGCCCCACGATATGCCCACCCATCTGCTGCACGACCCGGACCAGTATATCACCCGCATGGGTCATTTCCTGCGCAAGACCAGTCTGGACGAGCTGCCCCAGCTGTGGAATATCTTTGTAGGGGATATGGCGGTCATCGGCCCGCGGCCTGCTTTGTGGAACCAGTATGATCTGCTGGCAGAGCGCGACAAGTACCATGCAAACGATGTGCGCCCGGGCCTGACCGGCTGGGCACAGATCCATGGCCGCGACGAGCTGGAAATTGCCGAGAAGGCCAAGCTGGACGGCTGGTATGTGGAGCATCTGAGCTTTGGGCTGGATGTGAAATGCTTCTTTGGCACCATTGCCGCGGTGCTTAAGCACGACGGCGTGGTGGAGGGCGGCACCGGCACTCTGCACGAAGAAACAGGCAAAGAGAACCATTAAGAATAGCCGCCGCGTTCGCTTTGCAACGGCGATGACCGCGGCCAGTGGCCGAAACAGGGAGGAGCTGTTGGGGCCGCGGCCTGCAAGATGCGAGTGCCGCTCCAAGGCACGAAGCAGATGCAGGGTGCCGCAACCCGAATATTTTCAGCGGAAAAAGATTTTATGTTTGCAGTTCTGGAAAATCTGCGGATTTTCCAGAACTGTTTTTTCACGGAGGGGCTGTGACCAGAAACTGCATTTTTTGCTGATTTGTCCTGATTTGTGAAAGGTGCTTGGAGCGGCCCGCAGGCCGCGACAAACACAAAATAAAAATAATTCTTCCGCAGAAGATGGCCAGAGCGCAGCGGAGGCCATTCTAAATCGCCATATCTCTTGATTTATCCCCGGAAAAGCGTATAATAAAACAGTACACAAGACGTCAAAGGAGGATTCCTGTATTATGGAACGCACCTATATCAACGAGGCTCAAAAGGCCATCGGCGGCACGGTCAAGGTGCAGGGCTTTATCGAGAACCTGCGCAACAGCAAGTATATGGCCTTCATCGTGCTGAAGGATATTACCGGCAAGCTGCAGATCACGGTGGAAAAGGAAGATCACCCCGATCTGGTGGATACCATCGATCAGCTCACCCCGGATTCCGTCATCACCGTCACCGGCAAGGTGGTGGAGAACGACTACGTCAAGATGGGCGGCGTGGAGATGATCCCCGAGAGCATCGAGATCGAGAGCATCGCCAACGCTCTGCCCATCGTCCGCAAGGAGATCGCAGCCACCAAGAAAAAGAAGGCTGTGGAGCGCTCCAGCATCGACCAGCGCATCGATTACCGCTGGATCGACCTGCGCACCGACGAGAACCAGCTCATGTTCAAGGCACAGAGCTGCTTTGTGAACGCCATGCGCAAGTTCCTGCTGGACCGTAACTTCATCGAGATCCACACCCCTAAGCTGATCGCTGCTGCCAGCGAGAGCGGCTCTGAGGTGTTCAAGGTGGACTACTTTGACCGCAACGCCTATCTGGCACAGAGCCCTCAGTTCTACAAGCAGATGGCCATGGCTGCAGGCTTTGAGCGCATCTTCGAGACCGGCCCTGTGTTCCGCGCCGAGAAGAGCTACACCAACAAGCACTCCACCGAGTTCTCCGGCTTCGATCTGGAGTTCAGCTACATCACTTCCTATAAAGACGTGATGAAGATGGAAGAGGAGCTGCTGACTGCCGGTCTGCAGGCCGTCAAGGACAACTACGGCGACCAGATCAAGGAGATGTTCGGGCAGGAAGTGATCGTTCCCACCACTCCGTTCCCGGTGGTCAAGCTGGCAGACCTGTACAAGGGTCTGGAAGAAGAGTTCGGCTACACCGTCGATGAGAGCGAGAAGGGCGACCTGACCACTGAGGCCGAGCGCCTGAGCTATGAGTGGGTGAAGAAGCATTACGGCCACGAGTTCCTCTTTATCACCGATTACTCTGCCGAGAAGCGTGCGTTCTACCACATGCGCGACGAGAACGGCGTGTCCCAGGGCTACGACCTGATCTGGCGTGGTGTTGAGATCACCACCGGTGCCCAGCGCGAGCACCGCTACGAGGTGCTGAAGAAGCAGGCCGAGGAAAAGGGTCTGGCCGATGATGTCAAGTTCTATCTGGAGTTCTTCCAGTACGGCTGCCCGCCCCACGGCGGTTTCGGTCTGGGCATCGACCGCCTGACCATGCTGCTGTGCGGCCTGACCATCAAGGACGCCGAGTTCCTGTTCCGCGGCCCCAACCGTCTGACCCCGTAATTTCATAGAGATCATACCGAGAGCTGCCGTGCATTTTGCACGGCAGCTCTCTTTTTGTTGGACGATTTAAAATGGCTCCGCTTCGCTCTGCCATTCTTAGCGGAAAATAATTTTTAGATTTTGGTCTAGCGGAATGCCTGCGGGCATTCCGCTAGACCATTTTCACAGATGGGGCTGTGACGGAAAACGGCTTTTGCATGGCATCAGTATCGATTGCAATAAGAAGGTGTCCGACTTTGCCAGAGGGAGTTCAGCCGTCCCCTTGGGAGAAGGGAAAGCATCCTCACCCTCTCAGTCAAATCCTTCGATTTGCCAGCTCCCCGAAAGGGAGCTTCTGACGCATCCGCAAGGCTTGCATTTTATCTGGAAACTGCGCCGTTACTGCAAAAGCTCCCCTTCGGGGGAGCTGGCGAACGAATGTGAGCCTGAGAGGGTTCAGCATGCTGAAAGCAAACAGGTAGCCCCTCCACAGCGCCGCGCTTTCGCAGAAAGCGGCGCTGTAAATGCTGTTTTCCTCTACGACCCCATCTGTGAAAAAGCAATTCAGGAAAATCCGCAGATTTTCCTGAATTGCAATTATAAAATAAATTTTCCGCTGAATATGCCCAGAGAAGAGCGGAGGGCATTCAAAATCGTTCCGGCATAATGCCCCGCCCTGTTTCATACGATTACAACAAGCGGACCGGAATCCTGTCCGGTGCACAGCGCAAACGGGAAGGGGAGAGCAATTTGGCAAATCAGGAACAGAAGAGCATCTGCCGCGAGATCGGCGCACGCACCGGCGGAGATATCTACATTGGGGTGGTTGGCCCGGTGCGCAGCGGCAAATCCACCTTTATCAAGCGTTTCATGGAACAGCTGGTGCTGCCCGCCATCGGCCCGGCGGCTGCGCGGGAGCGTGCCCGGGACGAGCTGCCCCAGTCGGCAGCGGGCCGCACCATCATGACCACGGAACCAAAATTCATCCCGGAAGCAGCCGTGCCCCTGCAGTTGGAGGGCGGCGGCGAGTGCCGGGTGCGGCTCATCGACTGCGTGGGTTACATGGTGGAGGGGGCTATGGGCCACGAGGAGAACGACAAGCCCCGCATGGTCAAAAGCCCGTGGTTCGACCACGAGGTGCCCTTCGACCTTGCCGCCGAGACCGGCACCCGCAAGGTGATCTGCGAACATTCCACCATCGGCATTGTGGTCACCACCGACGGCTCTGTGAGCGACATCCCGCGGGAGGGTTATGCCAGAACCGAAAAGCGCATCGTGGAAGAACTGGATGCGCTGGGCAAGCCCTACATCATCCTGCTCAACAGCACCCACCCGGATGCCCCGGAGACGAAGCAGCTGGCCGAGGGCATGGCCCGGGACTACGACCACACCGTGCTGCCGGTGAGCTGCGTGGATCTGGACGCGGAGGCACTCGGCAGCATCCTGCGGCAGGTGCTGTACGAGTTCCCGGTGCAGGAGCTGGATTTTGCCCTGCCGCGCTGGGTCACGATGCTGGAAAATGGCCACTGGTTGCAAACGCAGGTGTACGATGCGGCCATGCAGCTGGCGGCAAAGGTCTCCCGCATGAAGGATGTACCCTCCGGAACAGACGCACCTGCGCTGGAATGTGACGCGGTGCAGCGCTCGGCCATCAGCGGCATCGACCTTGCAAACGGCAGTGTGCGCATCACGGTGGAGCTGAAGCCGGAAATTTTCTATCAGGTGCTGAGCGAGCAGACCGGCCTTGCCATTGGCGACGAAGCGGGCCTGATGCCCTGCATCATGGAGCTGGCAAAGGCCAAACGGGAGTACGAGAAGGTGCGCAGTGCCCTTGAGCAGGTGGAAGCCACCGGCTATGGCATCGTGATGCCCACGGTCAGCGAGCTGAAACTGGAACAGCCCCAGATCGTGCGGCAGGGCACGAACTACGGCGTGCGGCTGGAAGCCTGCGCGCCTTCCATCCAGATGATGAAGGCCACCATCCACACCGAGATCAGCCCCATCGTGGGCACCGAAAAGCAGAGCGAGGACCTTGCCCGCAGCCTGCTGGCCGGCTTTGAGGACGACCCGGAAAAGCTGTGGGAATCCAACATCTTTGGCAAGAGCCTGCACGAGCTGGTGAACGAAGGGCTGCAGAACAAGCTGCTGCACATGCCGCAGGAGGCCCGCACCCGCCTGCAGGAAACCCTGGAAAAGGTCATCAATGACGGCTGTACCGGGCTGATCTGCATTCTGATCTGACCGCTACAAAACAGAAGAGGGAAGCGCCGCGCGGGTGCCTCCCTCTTTATTTGTTCACTTTTCTTCTTCGGTCAGCTTATTGATGAGCATTTGGTAGATCTCGTTGCCCTTGAGGATGAACTGCTTTTTTACCAGCTCGGCGGTCAGCCGGTCCGGTGTGCCGAGGTCCAGACAGAACAGCTCACTGTCCAGCCCTTTCACCGTGCAGCGGATGGTGCAGTGGCCGTCCTCTTTTTCGGTAATGCTGGCACTGTACTTGGCTTCCTTGCGGGCCCATGTCTGGCAGCGCAGCACAGCGGCCACAGCGCGCTCCCGCACACTGCGGGCAGGTCGTAGGCAAGCTCCTGCGCCACCTTGCGGCCCTTCTCGGTGATGGTGTAGCTGCCCTTTGTCAGGGTGACGAGCTGCTGCCTGGTGATATCGTCCAGACACGAGCCGATCTCGAAATAGTTCACCAGCGCTTCTTCCATCAGGGCGTTTTCGATCTCCTGCCGGGTAATGGGTCCGGCATTTTTGACCAGATAGCACAGCAGCAGCCGGATCTCGGTGCTGCTGGTCAACCCGCCGGGACGTACACCGGCAGTAAAAGCATCATTGGCGGCCATCGTTCCATACATCCCCCTTGCATTCCTTTTCTTTTATAGTATAAAGGCTTTCACGCCGGATTGCAAGCCGCAGCGGCAAAATCTGTCTCAATGCGCTTGGGGCTTTCCGGCGTGGAGTACACCCAGTGGTCCAGATGGCCCTCGGTGATGAAATACTTCAGCTCGAACCGGTGGCGCTGGCTCAGGGCGTGGTTCACGATCACCAGCTTGATCTTCATTTTTTCCGGCAAAATGTTCTTGATGTAGACGCTCACCGCCTGCCCGGGCACAAGGTCGGTGCAGCTCTCGGCAAGGCCCGCGAGGTTGGGCGCGATCTCGATAAAGGTGCCGTATTCCTCCACGCTGCGCACGATGCCCACCACGGTCTCACCCACGGTGAACCCGGCCGCATTTTCCTCCCATGTGCCCAGCAGTTCCCGGATGGTCAGCACAAAGCGGCCCTGTACATCCCGGTTCTTGACGGCGCACAAGATCTGCTGGCCCACGCTCACCCGGTCGGCGGGGGAGGAGATGCGGCTCACCGACATGCAGTCGATGGGCAGCAGGGCACTGATGCCGCAGCCCACATCACAGAACGCGCCAAACGGCTCGATATGGGTCACGGTGCAGGGCAGGATATCGCCGGGCTGCAGGGTGTCCAGATAGTCGGCCTTGCACATCTGCTGCGCCAGCGCGCGGGAGAGCCGGTAGAAGGGCTGACCGTTCTCGTCGGTGTCCAGCGCCTCGATCACAAAGCAGGTGGGGCGGCCCACCCTCGTCAGCACCGCAATGTCCCGCACGGTGCCGTTTGCGGCACCATCGGCGCACTGGGCAAAGGGCATCACGGCCCTCACCCCGCCGATCTCGAACCGCAGCTGGCGCTGGGTATCAAAGGCCAGAGCAGTGGCCTGCAGGATCTCGCGGTTTGCCATGGCGGCGCGCAGCTCAGCGGGGGACAGGCGCGCGGCAGAACGGTAGTTGCCTTCGGTACGGTAAGCTTGCATCATCTTTCATTCCTCTTTCTCTGCTTTTTAGGCCGTGCTTGGAACGGCAGCGGCCTTTCTGTTAAAACTTATGCATCCGCATGGGCGGATATTTGCATTTTGTGCGGCTTTGCATTATACTATATCTGTATGCGCAGCAAACCGGCACGCCGGGCTTTGCGCACACACCGCCTGCTGTTTTGGGCAGGCAGAAGGGAGAAGCAGAGCTATGGACATTGCTGTAGGCGATACCATCCTCACCCGCAAAAAGCACCCCTGCGGAGCGTCCAGCTTCGAGGTACTGCGCGTCGGCATGGATTTTAAGATCCGGTGTACCGGCTGTGGGCGCGAGGTGATGCTGCCGCGTGCTAAAATTGAAAAGAACATCAAAAGGTGGTAAAACCCGGGCAGGCCTAGCGCCCGGCGCAGCACGCATCCGGGGCGGAAAGGCCCCGGAGCCGTTCGGCTGCACGAACATGAATCTGAGTTTGTAAGGAGAACTGCCGGAATTATGCCGAACATGTTTACCCAGATGGATGCTGTCTGCCACCGCTTTGAAGAGCTTTCCATCCGCCTGAACCAGCCGGATACCGCCGCAGACCCTGCGCTTTTCCGCAGGCTGATGCGGGAGTACCACGATGCAGAACCTGTGGTGCAGGCCTACCGCGCATGGCAGACCGCACAGGATCATCTGGCACAGGCCAAAGCTCTGCTGGAAGAACCGGGCGCACTTGACCCGGACTTCAAGCAGATGATACAGCAGGAAATCAGCGAAAAAAGTCAAGATGTGGAAAAGCTGGAAAATAATCTCAAAATTTTGCTGCTGCCCAAGGATGTGAACGATGGCAAAAATGTCATTGTGGAGATCCGCGGCGGCGCAGGAGGGGAGGAAGCTGCCCTGTTTGCCCACAGCCTGCTGCGCATGTACACCATGTATGTGCAAAGCAGGGGCTGGCAGCTGGAAATGCTCAACCTCAACGAGACGGAGCTTGGCGGCGTGAAGGAGGCCATCTTTTCGGTGGACGGTGCCGGGGCCTACAACCGCCTCAAGTACGAGAGCGGTGTGCACCGTGTGCAGCGCGTGCCGGAGACTGAGACGCAGGGCCGCATCCACACCTCCACGGCCACGGTAGCTGTGATGCCGCAGGCCGAAGAGGTGGACTTTGCGCTGGACATGAAGGACCTGCGCATTGACACCTTCCGCTCCTCCGGCGCGGGCGGTCAGCACATCAACAAAACCTCCAGCGCCATCCGTGTGACACATCTCCCCACCGGCATGGTGGTAGAATGCCAGAACGAGCGCAGCCAGTTCCAGAACAAGGACAAGGCGCTGGAGATCCTGCGCAGCCGCCTGCTGGCCCAGAAGCAGAAACAGCAGCAGGATGCCATCAACGCCAGCCGTCAGGGGCAGGTGGGCACCGGCGACCGCAGCGAAAAGATCCGCACCTACAACTTCCCGCAGGACCGCTGCACCGACCACCGCATCGGCCTGACCGTGCACAATCTTTCCAAGATCATGGACGGTAATCTGGACGAGGTGATCGACGCACTGGCCACCCGCGAACAGGCCGAAAAGCTGCAAAAGCTCAACGAACAGGGCTGAAATGCGGTTTTGAAAATAAAACGATACCCTGTCGATAAATGCTGAAAAGCATAAATACTTTACAGATAGAAAGAACGATGATCCGTATGGAAATGAAAACTGAAATTTTGCCCGCATCGGACGAAAAGAGCATTGAAAAAGCCGCTGCCCTGCTGCAGAACGGTGAGCTGGTGGCCCTGCCCACCGAGACGGTTTACGGCATTGCTGCCGATGCCCGCAACGGCGAGGCTGTGAAGAAGATCTTTGTGGCCAAGGGCCGCCCGCAGGACAATCCCCTGATCGTCCACGTCACCGGACCGGAAATGCTGCCCGGCCTTGTCAGCGAGGTGCCGGAGCGCGCCCAGCTGCTGATGGCTGCGTTCTGCCCCGGCCCGCTCACCATCATCATGCCCCGCGGCCCGGAGGTGGCAGCGGAGTGCTGTGCCGGTCTGGACACCGTGGGCATCCGGATGCCCAGCCACCCGGTGGCCCGCGCCGTCATTGAAAAGAGCGGCTGCGCCTTTGCTGCCCCCAGCGCCAATCTTTCCGGCAAGCCCAGCCCCACCAACGCGCAGGATGTGTTCACCGATATGGACGGCCGCCTGCCGCTGATTTTGGACGGCGGCGAGTGCGACGTGGGCGTAGAAAGCACTGTGGTGTCGGTGGTGGGCGAAAAGCCCACCCTGTTCCGCCCGGGCCACATCACGCTGGAAGACCTCGAGCGTGCCCTCGGCGAAGAGGTGGAAGTGTCCAAAGCCATCCTCGAAAAGCTGCCGGAGGGTGCTGTGGTGCGCAGCCCCGGCATGAAGTACAAGCACTACGCACCCAAGGCGGATGTGACCTTGCTGGACGGCACCTTTGAACAGTTCAAAGCCTATGTGGATGCCCACGCCGAGCAGAATCCCAGCTGCCTGTGCTTTACCGGCGAGGCGGAAAAGCTGGGTGTGCCCTGCGTGGAGTATGGACGCGAGGGCGACGGTGCCGATCAGGCAAAGCACATCTTCCGCTGCCTGCGCGCGCTGGATGAGCAGGGCGATGCCGTGGTCTACGCCCGCTGCCCGCAGAAGGACGGCCTTTCCATGGCGGTGTACAACCGCCTGATCCGCGCTGCGGCCTTCCGGGTGATCAAGCTATGATCGCGCTTGGCATCACGGGCCGCAGCGGCTGCGGCAAATCCACGGTCACGGCGGTGTTTTCGGCCCACGGTGTGCCGCTGGCCGATGCCGACCAGATCAGCCGCGGGATTTTACTGCCCGGCTCGCCGCTGCTGCCCCGGCTGGCCCAGCGGTTCGGCGCAGACATTTTAAAAGCAGACGGCACATTGGACCGCCGCCTGCTGGCTGACCGCGCCTTTGCCACCCCGGAAGGCAAGGCGGCGCTGGACAGCCTGACCCACCCGGAGATCGTGCGCCGCATCCGTGCGGCAAAGCAGGCAGCACAGGATGCCGGTGCACCGCTGTTCGTGCTGGATGGCGCGGTCATCGTGGGGACTGCGGCGCAGGCCGAGTGTGACCGCCTGTGCGTGGTCACGGCACCGTTTGAGACCAGTGTGGCCCGCATCGTGGCCCGGGACGGCATCTCGGCCGAGATGGCCGCCCGCCGCCTGAACGCCCAGACACCGGAAAGCACTCTCACCGCGCAGGCAGACTATGTGCTGCACAACGATTCCAGCCTTGCACATCTGCAGGCTGCGGCAGAGCAGCTCTGCACAAAGCTTCTGGCAGAAGGAGGTGCGGGAAAAGAGCTTTGAACAAACGATATAACGAACAAGATCCTGCACCGCAGTACGACCCGGAGACGGCCCGCATCCGCCGCGCTCTCCGCGCCCAGAAGGCACGCCGCCGCAAAAAAATGCGCAGCCGCAGACTGTTCCTGCTGGGCATGGCGCTGATCCTGCTGTTTGTGCTGGTGCCCAACTTGTGGGGCAGGGCAGAACGGCTTTTATACCCCGCAAGTACGAAGCGCTGGTGGACCAGTGGGCGGAGACTTACGGCCTTGACCCGCTTCTGGTGGATGCCTTCATCCGCACCGAAAGCGGCTTTGACCCGCAGGCCACCTCCACTGTGGATGCCCGGGGCCTGATGCAGATGACCGAAGAGACCTTTATCTGGCTGCGCAGCAAGATCGCACCGGACGAAGGACTGCTCTTTGCAAATCTCTACGACCGGAGACCAGCATCCGGTTCGGATGCTATTACCTGCACCTGTGCATGGAGCGCTACAACGGCGATGTTGCCACTGCCGCTGCCGCTTATCACAGCGGGTGGGGCACGGTAGATGCTCTTTACAGATGGAAGAGCACTCCGCAGACGGCGAAACGCTGCAGGGCTTTCCCTATAACCAGATGAACCACTACGTAAAAGAGCACTTCCTGCTATGCGCGGTATCAGCGTATCTATGCAGAAAGCTGAGAGGAGATAAGGAACATGAGCGAGAAACTTACCGCAAAGCAGGCTGCCGAACAGCTGCTTTACAAGCCGGAGTACGCCGCCGACAAGAGCGCCGACGTGAAGGAGAAGGCTGCAGCCTTTGCCGAAGGCTACAAAGCCTTCCTGAACGCTGCCAAGACCGAGCGCGAAGCTGCCGCCGCCAGCGAAAAGCTGCTGCTGGAGGCCGGTTACGAAAAGTTTGAGCCGAAAAAACCTATGCCCCCGGCCAGAAGATCTACTTTGTGCAGGAGCACAAGGCGGTGGTGGCCGCTACCATCGGCCGGAAATCTTTTGAGGAGGGCTTCCGTCTGGTGATCGCCCACATCGACAGCCCCCGTCTGGACCTGCGCCCGAACCCGCTGTACGAAGCAGACCACCTCAGCTACTTCAAGACCCACTATTACGGCGGCATCCGCAAGTACCAGTGGGGCACCATGCCGCTGGCCATCCACGGCGTGTTCACCCGTGCCGATGGCTCCAGCGTGTCCTTTGCAGTGGGCGAGGACGAGAATGACCCCGTGTTCTGCATCACCGACCTGCTGCCCCATCTGGGTGCCGAGCAGAACGACCGCAAGCTCAGCGAGGGCATCAAGGCCGAAGAGCTGAACGTGCTCATCGGCTCCGACGCTGTGGAGGATGCCGACATCAAGGAGGCCGTCAAGCTTAACACCCTGATGCTGCTGCACGAAAAGTACGGCATCACCGAGCGGGACTTCACCCGCGCCGAGATCGAGGTGGTGCCCGCCCATAAGGCCCGGGACGTGGGCTTTGACCGCTCCATGGTGGGCGGCTACGGTCACGATGACCGGGTGGACGCATACCCCGCCCTTATGGCCGAGATCGAGACGAAAGATCCTGTGCACACCACCGTCTGCGTGCTGACCGATAAGGAAGAGATCGGCTCCGACGGTGTGACCGGCATGCAGAGCATGTATGTATTCCACTTTATGCAGCTGCTGTGCCGCGCCGCCGGTCAGAACGACATCCTTGCCTTCCAGAACAGCGTGTGTCTCTCCGCCGATGTGACCGCCGCCTACGACCCCTCCTGGGCAAATGCCTTCGAGCCGCAGAACGGTACTTACGCAGGCCGCGGTGTGGCCTTCTTCAAGTACACCGGCAGCCGCGGCAAGAGCTCTGCCAGCGATGCTTCCGCTGAGCTGGTAGGGGACATCACCCGCCTGCTGGATGCCAACGGCGTGGCATGGCAGATCGGTGAGCTGGGCCGTCTGGATCTGGGCGGCGGCGGCACCATTGCCAAGTACGTGGCCAACCGGGGCATCCCGGTGCTGGACATCGGCGTGCCGGTGCTGTCCATGCACTCGCCCTTCGAGGTTATCCATAAGACCGACCTGTACATGGCTTACCGCACCTTCTCGCTGTTCTGCCAGAACGCGGAATAAAGATTTAGCCCCGGATCGCCCGCAGCCGCGCGCATTCCGGGGTTTTTCAAAAAGCTTGACCTTCAAGTGTCTTTAAGGTGTAATGTGAGTGCGGAGGTGAAGCAAATGAACATCAAACAGGCTTCGAAACAGAGCGGGGTGTCTGCCCCCAATATCCGCTTCTATGAAAAAGAAGGACTTCTGAATCCCGCCCGGCTGCCCGGCAACGATTACCGCGACTACACAGAACAGGATATCCGCGCCCTCCGGTTCATCCGGATGCTGCGGATGCTGGATGTGCCGCTTCCGGTCATCCGATCCGTGCTTGCAGGCGATGCACCGCTGGGGAGTGTCCTGCGGGAGCAACAAGACCGCACTGGAACAGCGCGCAAAGCAGCTGGAAGGGGCGGCGCGTTTTTGTGCAGAACTGGCCCGGCAGGACCCGTCTGCGGCATCACTGGATGTGGATGCCTGCCTGTCCCGGATGGAAAAGCCTGCCGTACAGGGTACGTTCTGCTCTGGCTGGCTGCAGGATTACCGCACGCTGGCACAGGTGCAGCACCAGAGGCATTTTTCCTTTATTCCGGAGGGCAGCATCAACACTCCGCAGGAGTTCACAGCGGCCCTGCAGACCTATGCAAAGGCCAACGGGATGCAGTTCAGCCTTGAAAAAGAGGGGATGTACCCGGAGTTTTCGCTGGACGATATCTCGTATAAAGCTTACCGCAACCCGGGCAAGTACCGGGACGAGATCTGCTGCGATGCCGTGCATCCCGAGCAGCTTGACACCGGGCTTCCCTCCCGGCGGGAAAAGCTGCTGCGCATCGCGCGTATCGTGCTGCCGCCGGTGTGCACCTTTGCTGCCATCATGGCGGCAGGGTGGGTAGTCACCGGCGGTGCAGGCTGGCTCTGGCTGGCGGCGCTGGCATCCGGCGGGGTGCTGCTGGGGCGCTGCATGGAAAAGTGGCTGTAAGGCGCATCACCCCAGCGGCAGCGCCTCAGCAACGGTCAAAAAGGTATAGCCGCTGTCTGCGTACCACCGGATGATGTCGGGCAGAGCCTCGGCGGTGGTGTGTGTGGAGGAAGAATCGTGCATCAATACGATGCAGTTCGTCTGCTGCCCGGTCTCGTGCACCACATTGCGGTAAATGGTGCCCGCGCTTGGGTGCCCGCCCACGGCATCCTCGGCGCACACGTTCCAGTCCACCCAATGCCAACCTTTCTGCTCTACTTCGGCTTTCAGCTGCTTCATCAGGCCTTTGCCGCCGTAGCGCCGACTGACGGTGTTGGTGCTGCCGCCCGGAAACCGTAGATACCGGATGCTCTCGGCATCCACATAGGGCGCAATGCGCTCCTTTAAAAGGGCAATGTCCTCCCAATAAGCGTCGCTGCTGCGGTAGATATCGCTGTACTCGTGGGAAGCAGAGTGCAGCGCGATCTGGTGCCCGGCGCTGACCGCTTCGGTGAGCAGGGGCAGATACTTCTCGTTGTAACCGGTAGCCACCACAAAAAATGTGGCGTGCACTCCGGCCGCGTTCAGCGCGCTAAGCACATCCGGTGTGGTCTTGCTGGGGCCGTCGTCAAAGGTCAGGCAGACCCACTTTTCCGGCAGCGGCTGGGCAGCAGGCTCCTGCTGCTCCTGTGCCAGAGCCGAAACGGCGGGGGAGAGCATTGAAGTGTCCGGTGCCGGGGTAAGATCCTGCGCCTGACATCCGGTGACGACCGGCGGCGCAGCAGATACGAACCCCATAATGAGGGCGAACAGCATCACGGCCGCAACTCTGGCCCGCCTGCGCCGTGCGAGATATTCTGCAAGCTTCAAGAGCAAAACCTCCTTTGTCTGTTTGGTTTGCTCTTATCAGAATATGAACGACGGCGGATTCTATGAAAAAATCAGCCCACCCGCTGGCGTTTATCCAGCCGCATCTTATCAGCGATCATCGCAATGAACTCCGAGTTCGTTGGTTTTCCCCGCAGGTTATGGATGGTATAACCAAAATAGCTGTTCAGGGTGTCCACATCTCCCCGGTCCCATGCCACCTCGATGGCGTGGCGGATGGCGCGCTCCACCCGGCTGGCGGTGGTGCCGTTTTTCTTGGCGATTTCCGGGTACAGGCGCTTGGTCACGGCGTTGATATACTCCGGCTCGTTCATGGTGAGCAGGATGGCATCCCGCAGGAACTGGTAGCCCTTGATGTGGGCGGGGACGCCGATCTGATGCAGGATCTCGGTAACGGTCAGCTCATCGCTGTCCACGCTGGTGTGCAGGATGTGCTTTTCCGGGCCAAGTGCCGCCTTGAGCACCCGTGCGGCAAGCACGGTCTCATCAAAGGGCTTTACAAAGTAGTAGGCAAAGCCTTCGTCCAGCAGCTCCTGAACCATCTCTTCGCTCTGGAAGGCACCGGTCACGAAGAAGGAGGTGTGCCGCTCACCGGCGGCATTGTAGCGCTGCTTTACCGCAAGGGCATCCAGACCGGGCATAAAAGCATCCAGCAGGACCACCTGCGGGCGCACGGTGAGCATTTTCTGCAGGACCTTGTTGCCGTCCTTTTCCACAACGGTCACGTCCACGCCCTTCTGCTCCAGCGCTTCGCGGCAGGCGGCAGTGAACGGGGCACCAGTATCCGACATCAAAAATCTAACTTTGTCCATGGTTGTTTCCTCCAATGTGTGCAGTTCCCTTAACACCATGAATTTTACCATAATTTTCCAGAACTTTCAACGGTTTATATTGGTAAATTTTGGCAAAGAAAATCGAAACCCGCAAATTATTTTGCGTTTTGGGCCTGCGTGTGCGCTGTATCGTCTGTTTTTTCAACAGCGCGGGCCTGCTTGAGCATGGTCTGAGCAAAAATGCCGTAGCCCCGCGTGGGGTCGTTTACCAGCACATGGGTCACTGCACCCACCAGTCTGCCGTTCTGCAGGATGGGACTGCCGCTCATGCCCTGCACGATGCCGCCGGTTTTGGCAAGCAGCTGCCGGTCGGTCACGCGCAGGATCATGTTGCGGTGGGGTCTGCGTCGTTTACCTTTTCAATGCGGATGCGGTATGCCTTGGGCACCTCGCCGTCCACAGTCGTCCAGATCTCGGCATCGCCCGGCACAACCTCCTGCGCAAAAGCCATCTCCAGCTCCGGGCCGGAAAATGCAGCCCGTGTTCTGCCATAGACCCCGGTCTTGCTGTTGATGCAGATGCTGCCAAGCGCATGGGTGCTCAGAAAGCGGCCCTTCAGCTCACCGGGGCTGCCCACGGTGCCGCTGGTACACCCCACGATCTGGCAGGGGACGATCTCGCCGCTGCGCAGGGCCACGCTCACCGGTGTCGCTGTCGCTGATGGGGTGGCCAAGCCCGGCAAACACCCCGGCGGCATTGTCCACAAAGGTCATGGTGCCTACCCCGGCGGAAGAATCCCGCACCCACATCCCGGCGCGCCACTGTCCGGCGGTGCTGTCCCACACGGGGGTCAGCCGGGTCTGGAATTGCTCACCATTGCGGATATAGACCACCTGCACCGGCGCGCCTGCGGCCGTTTCCAGAGCATCGTGCACGGCGTCGTTCGTCTCGGTCAGGGTGTCGTCCATGCGCACCACCCGGTCGCCCAGCCGCAGCCCGGCCTTCTTGGCGGGGTTTGCGGTGCCGTCCGGGGTGTTCAGGTCGGAAAAGCCCACAATGAGCGCGCCCTCGGAGAACATCTTAACGCCGAAAGGCGTACCGCACACGGTTACCACCGGACGTGTTTCCACCAGAGCGCGCACAGTCTTGACGGGCAGCCACCCGCCAATGGACAAAGTGGCCTGATAGCTGCCCGCAGCCTGCGTGCTGGCCGCGTTGCGGGAGCCAGCGGTGCGCAGCGGCTGCACATAGGCAAAACGGGGCAGGGTAAGGGTCTGGCCGGGTTCCAGCAAAATTTCAGCAGGCAGACTGTGCCACAGCCAGCCCAGCACCGCCAGCGCGGCCACCAGAAGATAAGCTGCCGCAATGCTGCCAGCGCGGCGTAGTTTTGATCTGCGCATCGGCAAAAAGCCCCTTTCCGCCATGGAAAATGATACGATCGTCCGGCGATAGTATGCGCTGTGAAGGGCGGAAATATCAGTGCAGTGATTGACTTTTTCCGCCGGAACTGATACTATATTAAGGTGGTTTGGCCGCAGCTGCAGAATAGAAGAATACGCGGGTATGGTGGAATTGGCAGACGCGCAGGATTTAGGTTCCTGTGCCGCAAGGCGTGTGGGTTCGACCCCCACTACCCGCATAAGAGAAAAAGCGCGATGGTTCGTACAGAACCAGCGTGTTTTTTCTTATCATGGTAACACTTTTGGTAACACTATTAAGTTTTCAGACTGCTCTCACCAGCGCATTATACAGCATTTCAATGAACTGCACCGCGCTGGGCGCACCGGTCAGCGGATAGCCTGCCAGCTGCTGCACATACTCCGGGTTTGTGAGCCATGCACCTTTAGCTGCCCGGCGGACAGCGCTTTGAATCGCTTTTGGCTCACATCTTCTGCGGTCGGCGATAGGGGTATAGATATCTTTCTCCACGGCCTGCAGGCGGTCTTCCTGCTCACAGACCAGCTCAAGACACTGGCACAGGATACTGTAGGCGCTCAGATTGCGTGTGATGCCCATCGGGCGCAGCAAATCATTGACCTGAGTGGACAATTCGGAAACGATCATAGTTGACACATCCTTTCTATGCGTCAACTCTAACCGAAAAATACTTAAAATTTACCAATTACGTCGATATACGTCGTAAAGCGTCGAAACACGCCAAACAAAAACAGCCCCGAGGAACCGTCAGGCTCCCCGGGGCTGCTGCTATGTATGGCTATTTTGGGCAGGGCGGCTTACTTTCCCTGTGCCTTCAGCTTGTCGTAGGTCTGGTCTGCCTGAAGGGCTGCGACGGTGAAGCTGTTGTTCTTCCACCACGCGACCAGCGCGGCAACGGTGGTGATGCCGGCGGTGACCAGCTGCTCCACGGTCTGGCTCTCGATGGGCAGCACGGGCTTGCCCAGTGCAGACAGCACCTGATTGGTCAGGGCCAGCAGCAGGCAGGCGGTGCGGGCAATGGTGCCTGCGGAGATGGTGGGGGCGTTGTAGGTGTGTGCGTTCATAGTCAGTTCCTTTCTCTTTCGTGTTCGTCTGCTTCTAAATCAGCGATGCGGTGGTTGGCCACCTTCATCTGCTCTTCCAAAATAGGGACGCGGCGGGCAAAATTGTTGTGCTCCCGCACCTCGCGGGTCAGCTCTTCCAGCTTGGTGTCGGTCACGGCCTGACTGCGGCTGTTGGCGATCAGCACGCCGATCAGAGTCACCGCACCGGCAAGGATGGCTGAGATGATGCTTTCCACTGGTCTCACCCCCTCACAGCGTCCACCGGCTCTTGTTCGGGCGGGTGTCTACATGCACCCAGCCCTTTGCCCGGCCTGCCTTGACCGGGTAGCGGCCCACGCCGCCACGATTCGGCAGTAGGGTCTCGGCATAGGCAGCCACAGCTTCAACACCCACGCCCTGCACCCGGATGTCCGCAGCCTTGCCGTAACAATGCTGGCTGTAGGTCGCCCCCTTCACCGCCTTGTTGTGGGCGGCGGTACGGTATGCACTCGTGATCGTCACAGACTTCCCGAAATGATCCCGGATTTTCTGCAGCAGGGTCACAAGCTCATCGTCAATAAAGATCGGGTCACTCCCATCCTTGCAGCGGAACTCCTTCACCGCAAAATTTGCGGAGAGCTTTCTGTTCCCGTCCTTCGCATACGAATAGGCTTTAATCGCCATTGCTACCATCTCCCTTCATGCCCGGATCAGCCCCGCACCCGCGCATGGAACAGTCCACCATGAGCACCCCGAACTCTGCACGCTCGGTGCTCATGTTCTCGCCCTGCGCTTCAAGCCGGGTCAACAGCTTCTCACACAGCTCAGGCCACGTCATAGTCGTCACCGGTGATGCGCTTGTAATCCTCGGCGGTGATCTCGCCCTTGTTTACGCGCTCGGCCAGAACTTTCTTCACGCCTGCACGGCGGGATGCGGGCATCTCTGCCCAAGTCTTAGTGCCTGCAATCAGGCGGTTTGCCCAGATAATGTTCATGGTGATACCTCCTTATTCCTTGTTCAGCGCTGCGTCCAGCTCACACAGCGCAGTTTCGATGTCGGCCAAACGCTTCTCGTTGGCTGCGTCCTGTTCGCACATTGCGTCCTCGACCTCGGCCACGCGGTCAGGCAGGCCGTCTTTCTCGGCCTGCTTCTTGGCTGCAGCTTCTTTTCTGCCCGGGTGGGCAGGCTGCATTTTTTCCAGATAATCATGTGAATCCCTCCTTACTGGAATGCACCGGAAACAGAATCGATATAGCCGCCCTCGCCGCTTGCGCCGCGCTCCACGCTGATGCGGAAATTGAACGCCGCTCCGGCAGAAGCGGTTTGATTTTCAAAGACGATGTTCATGCCCTTGCGGACTTCTGCCGTCACGTCCTGCCAGACCGGCGAATCATCCAGCGCGTTGTTGGTTGCTTCCGCCTTGAACGCGGCATCATTCGGGATGGATCCGGACACCTGCAAGATCGCCACAGTAATGTCACCATCCACGGCCAGCGGGGTGGTCAGGGTCACACTTGCACTGGTAACGCTCTTGGTGAACGTTGCGTTCAGGCTGGTGCTCTCCTTGCCATCGTTCGCGGTGATCTTAATGGTATGGGAGCCATTCAGGATGCGCTGGAAATTTTCGGCGGTACTACCCTGCCCAAAGGTCAGGGCCGTGCCGCTGGCAACGCCGGTGCGGGTGTTGGTGGTCTTACTGTCCAACTTTTCGGTGACAGTCAGCGTGTCGCCGTCGGCATCGGTAACGGTATAGGTGAAGTCGAAGGGTGCGTTCTTCTCTCCCAGATTCGTGGAGCTGGCGTTGATGGCCGGGGCCACATTGTATCTGACCGTGCGTATAGCGGACGTGGTGTAGCCAGACTCCAGGCCCTCGGTGTCGTATGCCTTGACCCGATACATCACGGTGTACCAGCCGTTGGTGATGGTGTCGGTGTAGGTCAGCGCGTCGCCCTTGTACACCTGCATGTAGGCGAAGCCACCATCGGTGCTGCGCTCCAGAATGTAGCCGCTCAGGTTGCCGTCGCTGTCGCTTGCCGCAGTCCACGAGATCACCAGCGTGCTGCCGCCCTTGACATCCTTCGGCACCGCGATGGACGGCGGTGCAGACGGGGCGTTGTTGTTGACCACCGTTACCTGCGAACTGGTGCGCCAGCCAGACTCCAGACCCTCGGTGTCGTATGCCTTGACGCGGTACATCACGGACGTGGTGCCGAAGGCGACGTTGTCCGTGGTGCTGGTGGCCGTACCCTGATAAATCCGACTCCACGACCAGCCGCCGTCGGTCGAACGCTCTACCTTGTAGCCGGCGAGATTGCTCTCAGCATCATAGCTTTTTTCCCACGAGATTGAGATGTTCGTGCCGCCCATGATGGACGAAGGAACGGAAATATTCCACGGAGTCGAGGGCGCGGTGTTAGTCGAGACCGTGCCATCGTCAGACACCAAGAGAGTAGAGGGCAAAATCAGAGCGGGGCGAACACCACAGGAGTGGTAGTTCCAGCGGCCGGCGTCGTAGGAGCCCTCGGTGTTGACGGCCCAGACGCTGCCGTAATTGTCGGTGTGCGGAGAGCGCAGCCACCACATGGCAGTGCTGCTGCCGTTGTAGGCGACACGCTTGCTGTTGCCGCCAGAGCCGCTTCCAAAGTACGCCAGCCGGATACCATCCTTGGGGAAATTGCGATCGTCGCTGGTCGTCCAGCCAACTTCATAGCCGGACAACAGGAATACTTTGGTGGAAAGACCATTTGCGCCGGTGGCAAGGCTGCCGTCCCCGCCGCCTGTGCCGTTCTGGTACGGGATTTTTACCTGCTTAATAGCTGCCCGGATGTCGCTGTCGATGAGGTTGTAGAACGTTCCGTTCAGGTATGTGTGGATGCTGGAATCCTTGTAGGAGTTATTGTTGCCGAACGTGTACGTTGTGTAGATGTCCTTAATCAGCACCCATGTGCCGTTGCAGCTATCGTCATAGACGCTGGACGGCTTGCCCTGATGGACAATGATAAAGTCCTTGACCGTACCGTTCACTTTGATTTTAACAGTGCTGCCAACGGCCTTTGCGCCTAATCTTACATTTGCCATAAAAATTCACCTCCTTGCTCAAAATTCAATCCTTGCCAGATCGGCGTTCCAAACGCCGGCAACGGTCAAGCCGTCCAGCGACCCAAAGGTGACGGAGAACGGATTTGCCGTTACGTCGGTCGCGATCTTCAATTGAAGGATATCGATATCCGCCTGCATCTTTGCAGCGGCGATGCGCAAGTCTTTGTGAGACTCCGGGGACAGGTCGTGCTCCTGAATCCGCTCTTCGACAAACAGCTGCAAGCTCTGCATCTCAGCGCTCAGATTGAGCGAGATCTCCGCATCCCTGGAAATCGCGATCACCACAGTGAAAACGAACTCAAACTCCTGATCGGTGGAAGCCGCCGGGATCTCGACACCGCGGTCATCCTGCACGAGGAGCAGGAGCGTATCTTCTGCCGCCCCGCTCTGCCGCCCGAAGAGGGCAATCTGATGCAGGGTGTAGGTATCCTCCGCGCCGGTAATGCGAATCTTCACGCGGCGGGCAGCGCTGCCGTTTTCTTCAACAGGCTCGATGCCCATCAGCTCAAGCAAATGCCGCTCGCCGGTGATGTCGGTCTGCGCGTGGAGCACAGCGGCATTTGCAAGACCGCTCCCTCCGACAGCCTGCGTAATCGTGAGCTGCTTGCCCGATACGGCATCCATCAGCAGCTCAATGCCGGCATCGGTATAAGCCAGCGTTTCCCAACTCATTGTGTGTCCTCCTTTTTTATTTCAGGCATCCGAACCGATGCAAGGATGCTTGTGCCGCAGGGTGCGGCGGCAGCGTAGGCATATGCTTCTACGGGGTCACAGAACAGATACATTCCGAACACGATATGCGCAGGCTTGATCTGGTTTACCATGTGGATCAGTTCTTCGCGGTGAAGCTTATCTTCAACGTGAGTGCCGATGGTCAGCAGGTAAGCCGGATAATCCACGCGGCATGTCCACCGGCCAACGCCCAGTAACGTGTCGAGCTGTTGGTACAGAAATGCAAGTGTAAAGGGAGGGCGGGTGCACAAACGCGACAGAATGCGCTGCCGTCGAAAACTCAGCGTTTCGGTCAAAGGCTTTGCCCGGATATGCAGGACTTGTTCCCATTTCTGCACAGAATCCGCATCCATGGTCTGGACAAAAAAGTTCTGCCCGATGACCCGTACACTATCAGCTGTCCGGGAAAATTGTGCTTTTTCAGCGTCACAGACCTGCTGGTATTCCGCAATTTCCCGGTAAAAAGGCGGCAAAAGGGAATGCAGGTCATGGTTCAGGTCAAGTTCCATGTAGTTCCACCTTCCCCAGCACCGGAACCTGCTGCAAAGCACCGGTCTGCTGCAGCGCCATGTCCGCAGCAATCCCATTGAGCGTCAGAGCCGAAACATTGACGACCCCATCAAGAGAGATGAGCGCGGCAAGGACACGAGCAAGATACACCTCTGCCGAGTAGGCAATGGCCGTACTGCTGATATTGACATCCCAGTTTTTACGAATCTGCAGCAGGTAGGCACTGACAGCGTCCTGCGCAGGCTGCTGTACGGTTTCAAGTTCGTGTCCGGATGCAAGGGTCAGCGTGGCAGAAATGTCTACAGGCACTGTCTGCGGCGCTGTGACGGTCACCTGCGCACCGATGGGCGCAAGCCCAAGGCCAAGCCCCTGACCGGGCGGGGGATCGATGGCATTCTGTACCATCTGCACAAGATCACTGGACGCAGGAAGAAAGTCGGCTCCCAAGATGGAGCAGCACACCGTTCCGCCACCATCCCACACGGGGTAGACCTGCACAGCGCCCACGCCGTCTATCGCTTCGGTCTCCTCAACGTACTGTGCCACGTTTCCACCAAAGCTGCGGCTGTTCAGACGTTCAATGATTCTCGCGCGGAAAGGCTCATCCTCTTCGGTGTTTTCGCCGGGAATCAGAAGATCCGTCAACTGAGCGCTGTTCAATCCTTCAATGGAATCAATCGGCAGAATGGGGCCGGAGTATCGGTTGCCGATATCACCGGCAGTCTCAGCCTGCAGACGGTAGGCGCTTCCCTCCGTAATGGTGGAGATGACCACAAAATTGATACTCTCAGCGCCATTGATCGTTGAAAATCGCGCACCGATCGGAACCTCACAGTCAAAGATGCCGACCTTTACAGCGGCGGAAGCCTGCTTGCGGGTGATACCGGCCAGCACTGCCAGAAGATCCAGCGAATCGCCGGCAGCTGTCTGGACGAACGCCTGTTTCTGCACAAGGTCGAGGCTCAGATAAAAGCCCTCAAGCACGTAGGCTGCCGGGCCGAGTGAAGTCTGGATAGGGCTGGTATCGCGCTTATCATAGGTATCCGGCACCAGTGAAAGCATGTAGTCGAGGATGTTTTATAGGTTGCATCTGAAAAGTTCTGCATCAGAATTTCACCTCCGTTCCGGTCTCAACATCGCCGTAGACTGTTTCGACGGTAAAACTCACCGTCAAATTCTGCCCGTCGATGCTGTATTCGTAGTTTTTTAACCCCGTGATGCGGTCGTCTGTCAGCAGAGCATCCTGCAGACGGCGCTGCAGTTCTGCGGCAACATAACCGGCATCCTGTCCTACCAGCCCATCCCATTGCATACCGCTTGCAGGCTGGTAGATCTGCCAGCGATAGCGCTCTACGTTCAGGATGATCTCCACTGCCTGCTTTACGGCATCATAGCCGTCGCATGTTCCGGCGATACGTCCAGCTGCACGGTCGATCTTCCATGTCAGGGAAGGCTGAGCGACAAACTCAACGCCGCCCGATAAATCGATGCTGTTTTCCGGCAATACGGCCATTTAATCACCACCTTCATATACACGAGATAACACGACGAACTTCTGGCCACGCTGCACACGCAGAAGAAGCACCTTGTCACCGGCTTTCAGGGCAGGGTTGAGGATGATATATTTCTTATCCTTGCTCAGTGAAAGGACTTTTCCATTCTCCCAGCCTTTGATGTCCTCGCTCTGTACAGAGCTGTCTGCGCCCCCTGAGAGCAGGGAATAACCAGTGTAAGGCTCCGATGGGCTGCCTGTGCTGCCGTGAACACCAGCGTGTATATGGGGCATGGCGTGCCGGTGTTTCAGCAGCGGGATCTTCTTTTCAATGACCGGCTCTGCAAGGTAGAGAATATCCTGCCGCAGTGTAGCCATTTCCGTGTTGATGGAGATTTCCAGCACATCATCATCGGGCGGGGCCTTTACCACGGTGCCGATCTGCAGATCGGTGGGCTGGTCAACGTCTCCGGCAACCCGGTTCAGCTGCAAAAGTGCTTCCACGATGTCCAAAAGATTTCCCTCCCTTACAGAGCTTTTGCTTCCAGTTCCATGGTGTGCAGATCGTTTTCCCACGTATGAGAGACCTTTTCCAGCATGACATACTTGCGGAACGGGTCGCCGTCAAGATCATTGATATTGACCAGAAGAAGCTGTCCCGCCCGCAGGCTATTGACACCCAGCGAGGTGAATTTGAGTTGCTGCAGAACGCGATTGTAATACTCCAGACTGACCTTTGCCTGCTCCTTGACCTGTGCGTCTGTGGCCGCTTCGTCCACCTTTTGATAGAGCTGCAGCAAGCCCCAGCGGGCAATGGTGTCCGAATCCTTTCGGATAAAAACATCGGACTTGCCGGTCTCCTTGTTCGGACGCACCAGCTTGATGCTGTTGTAGGTCTGGGAGTCAATGGACGTGTTGTAGCTGTAGTTGGTCATCAGGCTCTTTTCGCCGATGATGTAGTCGCTCTTCATATCAGCTGCAGAGCGCAGAGCAACACCATCTCCAGAATCGTAAAAAACAAAGAACGTGCCGGTATTCAGCAAGGTCTTCTGGATGGCAGTATTGATGATGTCGATGCAGCTTTTATCCTGCATCACGAGGGAGGAGTTTGTAGCCGGTATCGGCCAGCGTGCCCACATCTACCTGCAGGTCTTCACAGATCTGCTTGATAATGTCGGCGGCGCTCTGGGCATAAAATGTGTAGCTGTTATTTGCTTTCAGGTAGCGCAGCCGGTCATAGCAGACCACATCCACAGGCCCCCAACGGTCCTGCCCGCGGCTGAATACCCATCCATAAAACTGCAGTTCTCCATCTGCGGAAAACCGTACAACGTCGCCCTCTTCGATTTTGGATTGCGGCGTGCGCAGATAGGTGAAGGTAAGCTTGCCGGGATTCCCGGTGCGCTGGGTGATCCAGCTTGCGGTTGTTACGCTGTTAGTGAGGTTTAGCAGGTCTCCGGGCGTTTTGCGGCCCACGATCAGTTCATAGCTCACCGGTTCACCTCCGTGAGGTCAGAAGCGGACATCCAGCCGAATACCACCCCGGAAAGATCCTGCACGCAATACGGATGCGGGTTTGTGCGGGATACGATGCGCCGTACCTGCACCTGCTGGCCGCTGAGCGTGCCGGAAGGTGTTGGTGCAGTGCTGGTGCTGTAATATTTCCCGTTTGCCTTACGCTGGGCACCCACATAGAGTTTGCTGCTTTGGATGCTGCGTGCTGGAGTAAGGATCACTTTTACAGCACTGACAGTAGACGTTGCGACAGCAGCGGCAGAAAGCGCCCGCGTGACAGTGTTCAGCGCAGAGGATGCCGTAGTGGCTGCAGGCGAGAAGTTTCCGCTGCTGCCCTGCAGAACAGCCTTCTGCGGTGAAAAGTCCTTGTATTCAGTAATGGTCAGGTCAAAGTAAAAGTCGCCGGTCTCGCCGCCGCGCTCCTCGGTCTTGAAACTGGTAACAAGGCACTCAAAACCCATGCCGCCACCCAGAAACGGGGTGCCGTTCTCATAATAGCGCACCGGCGTATAGACGATGGGCCTTTTCTGATCCATTGCGCTCTTGAAAAACGTAATGTACACCGATGGCGGTAAAAACACGGCCGCGCTCATCCATGGGAGCCTGCGTCCGGGAAACAGACCGGAGATCGTTACCTTACGCAGCTTTGGTGTGCGCGGCTGCATGACAGGGCCAAGGCCAAGCACATTATACTCGCCATTGTCGGATTCTTTGGTCTCCGGAAGCTTTTCCGGGTTGATGGGCAGGGACAGCACGGTGCTGTCCCGTGAAAAATAAATGCGGTAAAGGCTCGGCATACATTCTCCTTAATTGACCGCAACGACACTGCCACTCTGCACGCGCTCCATAATGAGGTCGCCCAGAAGATCGGCAAGGCTCTGGCGGTCGGCTTCAGTGTTTCCGGTGTTCTGGCCTTGAACAGTAATGACCGGGGCCTGCGAGGTGAGGTTGATGTTGTTCATGAATTTACGTTCCGCAATATCAACCATCATCTTGAGCTGCTCATCTGAAAGATCAACCGTTTTTGCGATCTTACCGGTGTTGTTCTTAATTGCGCCAACATTATTCAGCAGGGAATTGACATCTGCTGCCTGCGGAACGCCCAGATCGCCAAGACCGCCCGGCCCGAACAGGTTTCCAAGGCTGAGGTTGGAACCCCAATCATATCCTCTGGTGTAGGCGCTGCCGAGATCCATGTTCTCCCACGGCTTCACATACTCGGTATAGCCGCTGTTCTGGATCTCATCGCTCCGTTTTTTGGCAAGATCGGTGATCCAGCCGCCCAGGCCGCTGGTCAGATCGACCGTCACGCCGGGGATCATGTTGATAAGCCCCTCAACAGCGGACGCAATATTCTGCATATACTGCAAAACGGTGATTGCCATATCATAGAACAGAACTTTCACAGCTGCGACCGGGTTCGTGAACACATTGCCCACAAAGTTTGCAAACATGGCAAATCCATTCTGCAGGGGAACCAGAACACTGTTGAACACGAATGCACCCATCACAGCAAATGCGCCCGTAATGATACCTGTTGCGGAAACGCTTGTGCCTTCAAAGTGGTTCATCACAGCGACACCCGCATACAGGGCAGCTACCAGCACCAGAACGGCGGCAGCGGCCAGTGCAGCCGGGTTTGCGGCCATAACGGCATTGAGAAATGCCTGTGCGGCAGCGGCTTTCTCAGAAGCAAATGCCAGAATGTTCGTCCAGTTGGCGGCGATCAGCAGCACACCAAAGGCGGTTCCCAGAGAAATTACAATGGGGACGACCGTCTGGATGTTGTTCGCTACCCAGTTGATGGCCGCAAGCAGCGGGTCAAGGGCGCGGATGGCAGCGTTGGAAGCCACCGTCCAAACCTGCGCCCAAGTCATGGGGGTTTTGGCAAATTCAGCGTTGGTCTCTGCTGCGGCTGCAAACATGGCGTTTTTTACAATGGCGGCGGTGATCTGCCCCTGTGCACCCATTTCGCGCAGCTTGCCCATATCCACCTGCAGATAGTCCGCAATGGCTCTTGCAATGGCCGGTGCCTGTTCAATGACGCTGTTCAGTTCATCGCCGCGCAGCACGCCGGACGCAAGGCCCTGTTCCATCTGAAGAATTGCAGCCTGCGCAGCTTGCCCGGATGCGCCGGAGAGCGCAAGCTGTTTGTTCAACTGTTCTGCAAACTGAACGATCTCCTTTGTGTTGCCAAATGCGCTGCCCGCCATAGTACCCAACTGTGAAACCAGCCCCATGGTGTCCATAAAATTGCCGCGGGAACGCTGCGCGGACTGGTAGATCATCGTTTCCAACTGCTGCGTGGTCTGCAGGCCATCGTTCATACGGTCAAGCCGGGCGCGGGTAGAAACCAAGCTGTCTGAAAGGTCTACGGCTCTTTTCAGCCCCTGAATACTGAGGTAAGAAGCAGCAAGCCGTTTCACAGCGCTTGTCAGAGCATCAGCGGAAGACGTGGCCGCTTTCTGATTGTCCGAAAGTTCTTTGGTGCTTTTGGATGCTTTTTCAGCGGCATCGGCCTGATCTTTAAATGCAGCGGCTTCTTTTTCCGCCGCAGCCTGCGTTTCACGGGCTTTTCCGGTAAGGATGCCGGTTTGTGTACCCAGCGCTTCCACCTTCAAACGCAGGCGTTCGTTCTGGGTCTCAAGCTGTTTGTACGCAGCGGTGCCCGCTTCACCGGCAGCGCGCATGGCATCCAGCTGCTGAGCACTGGCTTCAAAGGCTGCATTTGCCTTAGCAGAAGCAAGCTCTGCGCTCCGCAGTGCGGATTCATAGCTTTTCAGCCGGCGCTGCGCAGTGGTGGTGGCAGAAGCCGCATTTTTTGCGACTGTGATATACCCGGCCAGCGGATTGGAAGCCTGATCGTCCAGAATGAACCTTGAATGGATATCAGCCACTGTGTCCAGCCTCCTTCATCTGTCGGGATTCTTTTATGCGCTTTTCCATTGTGCGCAAAGCGAATGCCCGGACCAGAGCCTTTTCACGCTCCGGCAGGGCATCGTATTGACCGGGGACCAGCCGAGATTGTCAAAACAGTAGTAAGCTGTCAGAACATCAATATCCCAGAGGTCCCCGGCGATCAGTTTTTTGCTTCTTCGTCCGGGCCTTCATCCAAGCCGGACAGTTCGTTGATGGCGGTGATGAGTTTGAGGAACTCACCGGCCAGCAGCATCTTGCCGGGGACCTGGACAGGATCTTTGGTGTTATAGTTTTCGCACAGCTCAGCGCTGTGAAAGTCGGGGAATACCGTTGCTGCCACGATCATGCGGCTGGAATATTCGTTGGCATCCATCTCGTCCTGCCACTGCTGGCCTACCTTTTTCTTGCGGGTGGATGCCTTGAGCAGGGAAGAATTTTCTTCCTGGGTCAGGGCGCGGATCTTAAACGGAACAGGTTTGCCATCTGCGCCGAGAAAGCGCTTGGAAATGACAAGCTCCTTTTCTTCCGTAGGAACAGCGGGATGCAGAAATGCGGAAAGTGCGCTCATAAAGAATACCTCCTATCAGTTGCCCAGATTGACCGGGTCGGAAAATGCTTTCAGACGGTTTACCTTGGTGTAGCTGAAATTGAAGTCATAGTTCAGCATTGCTTCGTCGTCGTTCAGGATGGACAGCGGGATCTCACCGGTCAGCATACAGCCATAATAGCCCATGACCTGATCGCCCACGCTGGCCGTGGGGTCGTTGTTTGTGATGGTGATATCAAAGGTTTCCATTACACCAGTGTTGATATACTGCAGCAGCATATCGGTGAACAGGTTGCTGCCGTTGGAACCAAAGTAGACATTGCCGGTGCCGGTCTGCGTGACACCATTGGCCTTTTTCTGCACCGTGCGGGTGCCGATGGTCTTCATGTCCGAGGTCTGAATGCCAGCCACAGTCTTGATGTTTTTCATGCCGCAGATCTCTGTGATGCGGCCATCACGAGTGACGGTGATTTTGCCTTCGGCACCGTTCAGGGTGTCCTGTGCAAGCAAATACATTAAAATCCCTCCTTACGACACATCCAGCGTGATGTAGATCTTGTTGGTGCTGCCCACGGCTTCGATCGCCAGCGTGATAAGCACCGCGTCCTTGGCATCGCCCTTCTCAACGGTGACATCGGTTTCGCCATCAAAGTTCTGGATGCCACCGGATGCCTGCAGCTGGGTCAGGTACTTCACGACGGCGCTCTTGTACTCCATGCGGCCCGCATCGGTGTTGTCCACAATGCCCACATAGTTCTTGGAGAACTGAGAATACAGGTCGTTGGCGATGGTGTTGCACAGCCGCATGGTACGGTTGTAGCGGTACACCTCGCCGATCTCCGAAGTGTAGGTGACCAGAGAATTGATATCATACTCCACGCGGACTGTACCATCATCGGCATTCAGGACGAACTTGCCGGAATTGATGGCATCCACGTACTGGCTGTGGGTCAGCCGGGGAGAGATGTCCACAGCATTGGGATAGACGGCGTTGGTCAGATCCTGTCCGTAGGTGGCGGCAGCCAGTGCGCCGCCTGCCCACCAGCACACCTGCTGCGGGGTCAGGGTTGTGCCATCGTCCAGCACAACGCCGGTGTCCACGTTGACGATATAGCGGGTGTCAGGATTGGTGCTGCCGGATTCCACCAGCTGAGAATAGCGGCCCGTCTCGGTATTGACCCGCTTGATGAAGCTTTCCATCGCGGTACGCGCCGTGTTGTCCGCGCCATCGTAGATCAGCACATCGAACTTGTAGGGCTCAATGGCGGTCAGGAATGCGCTGTAAGCCGAAGCTGCTACCACGCCGTCCTCTCCGCCGGTCAGGGCAGTTCCGACATTGGCAGTCAGAGCGCCGGTGCCGCTCCAGTCCACCCAGCTGTTTGCAGCCAGTTCTTCCACCGTCTTGGCGGTCTGCTGGTCTTTGATCTCACCATCCACTACAGTTGAGACCTCAAAGCTGCCTTCCGGCGAGGAAAGCGCCGTCACAACGACGGAGATATCGTTCCCGCGTACGCCCACATACTTTGCGGTAGCGGTCAGCGGCGCGATCTCCATGGTGGCTTTTACGGCACCACTGGCCGTGGGACGGTACAGCAGTACCTTGCGGGGCGCTGCCGTGCGGTTGGTGCCCTTGAAGATCTCGGTCAGAAACCGGTTTTCCGGCGCAGTAATATCATAACCGGTGTACACGGTCATGTCGGCACCGGCATCGATCTCAATCACTTTGGCCGTCGGACCCCAATGCAGAGGTTCACAGAGCGCAGCAATGCCGCGGTCGCCGACGGTCAGATCCTGTTTGTTCTTCGACCGGAAGCGAAAGTAAACGCCCGGCCGGACTTTGTTTTGTACGGTAAAGGTTCCACCTGCTGCCATAGCGGGTCACTCCTTCCAAAAATCTTTCACAGCGGCCTGCGCCTCTGCGAGGGTGTAATACGGTTTGTTCAGTACCGCAGCCAGAAAGTCCGGCTGATATCTCGCAAAACGCGGGTCCTTCAGCAGAACTTCACGGCGATACTGGGTTTCTTTTTCTTTCATTTATCCACCTTCTGATCGATGCTCAGGGTCTGCATCTTTACAGCATCTTCGGGCTTTTCCACAAAAATACGCAGCTCGAATTTGTAATGCAAACCGTCGGAATCAATGTCTGTCTTGCGGTCATAGGCCCGCAGCAGGGCGGTGTCTGTACCATCGGTATAGGGAAACACCTCCATGCAGAGGTCTAAGGTTTCTGCGGCGGCACTGTACTGCTGCTGCAGGTCGGGCAGGTTGTAATCCAGCAGATAGGTCAGGTCTACGCCGATGGTGCGCAGCCAGCGCCCACCCGGGTGCGGTTTGATGTTGTAATACCGCTGCTGCAGGAACATGCAGGGCGGTTCCACACCCTGCTGGGCAGGGTCTTCCAGCATCTGTACGCCGGGCAGGACAGGCGCGAGATGTGCCGCCAGCGAACGTGCAATGGTGGTAACGGTAAAGTTCATCTCAGAATCCTTTCCAGCTCTCTGCCGGTTCTTTCCAGTTCCGCCTGCAGCGTTTCTTCGTAAGCCTGCTGGGCAGCATCGGTCATGTGCAAGCCTTCCACGTACTGCGTTTGGGTGCCCACCATGATGCCCACCTCATCTTTCCGGCTGGGGTCATATTCCAGCAGGCCGGAAGCAGGGTTCACATACAGGCCGGGCACAAAATGTTTGTCCATCCGGTGGCCGTCATTCACAAAGAAGCATATTCTTTGTTATTATTCAGCTCGGTGACATACTGCCCGGCCTGCTGCTCCGGGATGATCTTGCTGTCCGTGGCCCAATGCTGCTTCAGTTCACCGGTGCGGGTGTTGATGCCGCTCAGGCTGTCTGCTGTGGGCGGGGTCTTTTCCTGTGCGGCTTCCACTGCGCGGATGGTGGCGTTCTTCGCGGCAACAGAAATCATATCCGGCAGAACTTTTTGAGCTGCTTCCAGTTTTTGAATGTATTCATCCAGCGTCATTTCACACGCTCCTGCTTCAACAGTGTGATCTCCTGATGGGCCAGCCCCGGCATGACCGCACCGAAGGGTTCATAATAGCGCTCCGGTGTGTCTGCAAAATAGCGCTCGTCCGGCGCAGTATAACCCAGCTTTGCACCTCTGTGGATCACCAGCTCATCTCCGGGCTTGATATCCACTTCGATGCCGCAGGCCAGCTTATCGGTCTGGGTGATGCTGGCAGCAGTCTGGTTCATCTGCAGCCCGCTGGTCTTTGTCTGATAGACCCGGCAGGCAACACCGGAAAGCACCTTCCTGCGTTCCATGTGGGTCAGGCTGTTCTCGGTCACTTTCTCATTGCGGAACACATCTGCCGTGTCGGTGTACCAGTCCGTCCAGTCCATCCTTCATCACCTCAGATCACATAACTGCCCGCAAGCCCGATGAACCGGGCGCGGTTGGCCAGCATCTGGCCGTAAGTGGTAGCATTCAGGTCGCCCCAGTCCTCAGTGCCTGCGGTCAGGGCGGAGGTGTCGTAGGTCACAGAACTGTCGCCCAGTGTGGCGGATTTCACCACGCCCACCAGTGCACCGGAAGCTGCAGCCTGCGCAGGCGTTGCGCTGCTTTCAGCAAAGGTGCGCAGCTGCAGGGTCACGTAATGTGCCACATACAGCCCCACGGCGTAGTGCCAGCTGTACAGCCATTTGTCCGGCTGTACGCTGACATTGGCCATGCGCACGATCTCATTCAGCAGAGCATCCGGCAGGTGACACTTGCCGTCGGCATTGCAGAACTGCGGATATTCTTCCTTGAACTGCTCAGCGGTGTAATTTCCGACGCTGCCGCCGAGGTTCGCCGCCTGCTGGCGGACTCCACCAAACTGTGCACCGTAGATCATGCCGTTCTCCTTACTCTGCCGCAGCAGGCTCTGCGGGCTTCTCCTCAGCCTTGGCCCTGCGGGTCTTTACCGGCTTTTCAGCTGCAGCCTGAATGTCCTTATCGCGGTGTTCGGTGGCAACGATCTTACCATCGGCCACCAGTGCCTTAAAATAGGCCGTCTCCGCGGCCCAGTCGGGGACGGTGGCAAAACCATCCTTTTTCAGCACGACCGGTGCAACACCGGGTGCAGGGCTGGGAATGATGATGTTGCGCTTTGCGAGGATGAACATGATGCTTCTCCTTTCTCAGATGCCGTCCACGTACAGAATGGAGGTGGGGTAGAACAGCTGCACCTCGGAAATGTTTGCCATGTATGCAGTATCATAGCAGACATTGGTCACGTTAGGAGCAGTCATGATGCGGCTCATAGGCACCAGTTCGTCCATCTTGATGTAACGGGGCTTGTTCACGTAACCCACCATGCGGTCGGTCTTGCCGGTACCTGCGCCCTTACACCAGCGGCAGCCGCCGATGAACAACTCACCACCATTCTTGACAGCGGCGTTGTTCTTCATCAGGAAGTCGTAGATGGTCTCGGATGCCAGATCGGACACCATGGTGGTCAGGATGTAGTTGTACTGCTCATAAGGCAGCAGGATGTGGTTGGGGATGGCATCGGTGTCATACTCGCAGGAAGCCCACACAGCGCTCAGCAGGTCGTTCACGTCCTTCAGGATCTGCTGCGGGGTCTTATCCTTCCACTTGGTAGAGGAGGAGTCCGCACCATTGCTGGCAGCAGTGGTCTCGGTGACATTGGGGTTGTTCATCAGGCCGGTGGTGCCGTAGTCCTCGAAGCCGGTGTAGACGTTGGCATCCATGTGCTTGTCGTAGGTCAGGCGGATGCCGTCCTGCAGCAGCTGATCAAGGCTGCGGCCGATGAGGTTGGAGCGCTGCATGTCCACGAAGTTCACGCGCAGAGCCGCGCTGAACAGGTGCGCCTTGTATGCGCCCTTGGCAACGTTGGCCTGAATGATGGGCGTGCCGTTGGCACCGCCTGCACCCACAGCACCGGAGCCGGAGCCGCCGGTGATGCCGTAGGCCACGTTCATGGCGGTGACGTAGTCCACCCAGCCGCCGCCGGTCTGGATGGGGATATCGCGGGCATAGGTGACGCTGGTGAGGGGCTTGCGGATCAGCGGGTCACGCTTTTCCAGCTCACTGGTCAGGAATGCGCCACCAGACGCAATGCCTGCTGCGTCCATGGTAAAGAAGAGCCGGACGGCGCAACACCGCCCAGCTTCGGGGTAAACACACCGGCATCGAAATTGCCGACATTCTGGAAATCTGCCATATTCTGTTCCTCCTGTTACACGTTCTGACGGGTGAGAATGACCAGCTCGGCCACGCCGTTTGCGTCTGCAGAGCCGCCCCACTGGCAACCGGTCAGCTTTACGGTGTTGGCGCTGGTGCTGTCTGCCTCGGCCTCAAAGCCGCCCACGACAGCATTGGGGAGCGAAGTGTTCTTGATGATGCGCACGTACACTGCGCCGCCGCGCTTCGGGGTGCCCTTCTGGCACAGCACGTTGATGCTGCCGCGCTGGAACACGCTGCCAGCATCGCCGGTGGTGTATGCGCCGGTGTTCTGGTCAGTGTAAGACAGGGCAGAGCGCATCTCGCGGCCTGCAACGCCCGCAAACCTGTCTGCGGTAACGCCGGAGCCCTGCATCAGGACAACGGCACCATTTGCATCATACATCAGAGCCATGCCGAAGGGCAGGGCTCTTTTCGCCCACAGGGCGAGTTACAACGATCATGTCGGGCTGGCGTGCGTAGGAACCGGCAAAGCCGTGCTCCATCTCCGCGCCGATGATCTGCGGATTGAGCTGAGAAAGTGCCATACGATCAAGCCTCCTTATGCTTGTGCGGGTTGAATGCGTCATACGCGGCCTGCGATTCTTCACAGACTGCTTCGTAGCTGGTGCGGCCGGAACGGTGGGCAGCCTGTGCTGCGCTGTCCTGTGCGGCCTTGGTGATGCCTGCCAGCAGGCCGTCCACGCCGTCATCCTTGCCGGGGTCAGCGTCGGCGGGCGGCTGTACAGGCTCCTGTGCCTTCTGCGACAGCGCCTTTACCAGCGTGGTCACGGCGTTCAGGATAGCATCCAGCTTGGCATCAATACTGTTGCCTGCGGGCTTTTCTGCCGGTGCAGGCGGGACACTGTCCTCTGCGGGGGCAGTTTCGGCCACAGGGGGCTGTGCGTCTTTTGCGGGTTCAGCTTCCGGCGCAGATGCGGGTGCGGCTTCCGGCGCGGCAGTCACAACAGCGGCGGCGGGTTCTTTTCGGATTCGTTCATTGCAGTTCCTTTCTCCGCCGGTGCGGCGGCACTGTCCTGAATGGCAACCAGATGCCCTGCGCGCCCTCTGGGCACGATCGCAACATGGTTTCCTCGGATATTAGTCTGGCGGTATCCCGTGCCATCCGGCGTGTAGCAGCACCGGTAGCCGCAGGACACCTCCCGCGTCACGCCGTTTTCCACATCAGAGATCAGGCCGGGATCCTTCAGGTGAAGGTCAGCGACAAGATAATCGCCCTCCCGGTGAACATTCTCTGCGTGGCCCTTGGCGTAAAGGGCGTGATTTTCCGGCATCAGGCGTTCAGGAGGATGATTCTGGGTTACATCCTTACCCTCGAAACTGGCAACTGCTGCCGGGTCGAACACATCTTCAGGGCGGCGCTGCACCTGCACAAGGCGGTCAGGATCGCCGTCAAGGCCCAGTTCCCCGGCAAAGTATTCCTGCTGGCCGATGCGCGCAATGGGCACGTCATGGCAGATGAGGAAGCCCTCCGGGGTCTTGGTCATGTGTTCGCTGATTTTACTGCCGTAATAGGCAATCAAGGGGCATCACCTCCGAAAAATGGGTATAAAAAAACACGGTGCTGTCTGCATCGTGTTCGTTTCAGGTTTGGCGGTCACGGTAAGCGCTCACCCAGCCCTGATATTTTTCATCCCCGGCCAGCTTGTGCCGCTGGAAGGTGGCAAAGGTCTTGGGTACCTCGTCGCCCAGGGCGGTGCGGTAGCGTTCCCACTGCCGGTACTGAGCAAGCCACTTGGCACGGCCCTGTTCTTTGTCGCGGTAGGCTTTGATCTGTGCTTCGGTGCGCGGGTCGCGGCTGTAGGGGTTCGTCTTGGGGCTGGAAAAGCGCCTGATACGCTCAAGCTCTTCCGGCGTTCGTCCTGCCGGTGTTCACGGGCGGAGACTGTGCAGGCAGTTGGGGTGGATGTTCAGCCAGCTGTTGGAAAGATCATCCGGCCCAGCGGGGTCCATCTTGCCGAAGGCGTCTGAAAGCGGCGGGAAGTCCGGGTCTTTTCCGCTGCGGCTGTACACCCGGCCCTCGTAGGGAGCGCACAGGGCACAGGTGGTGCCGTGGGCGCTGATCTGGTATAGATCCTGTTCCGGGTCAGCGGTTATCACAGACAAGATCTCTGCCTGCCGCGAGGTGGAGCGGGAGACCATTGTTGCATAGGTGTGCAGGCTCCAGTTCCGGCCTGCTTTGTCAGTGAAGGCTGTCACGCCTTCCCGGCGCAGAGCGTCCACAAAGGCGGGCACGCTCTGGTTGATGCCACGCCCTGCAGCCTGCTGTGCGGCTACCTGTTCCAGCCCAACGCGCCGGTAAATGTCCGGTTCCGTGCGGCCCAGCAGGGCACTCTGCAGGCCTGCCAGCACAGTGCTGTGGGCATCGGTCAGCTGGCCCATGAGGTTCATGGTCAGCCGCTGCACAATGTCCGTCTGGGTGCTGGTGAGGGTCTTAGCATTGAGATACCCGGCCCGATGCTTTTCTACCGTCTCGCCGGGCACAGCTCTGGCATCCGGGCGGCGCACATAGAACTGCGCTTCCACAAGGCGCGGTACATACTCCCAGTCCTGCGTTTCAAGCTGTCGGAGAATGGCCTGCACCCGTTCAAGAGCAGCCACAGCGTGATAATCCACAAGGCCTTGACTGCGCAGACGGCCGATCTCGTTGATGATATCTGTTTCGGCACGCAGGTACAGCCGGATGAGCCGTTCCAGTTCCCGGTCAGGGGATGCACGGGCAAGGGTGGGCATAGGCTTCCTCCTGAAAATGGGCAAAAGAAAAGCGCCGGACTTTCGTCTGACGCTTGTACTGTTAAATTAAATGCAGGGCACTGTTTCCTTGATCGTTTTGAGGAAAGCAGCGGCCTTTTCATCATGCTGTTTTCCTGCAAAACTCAATGCCTTTCTGCGTAATGCGAAGGTCAATGACTTTGACGCTGACAGCGGAGCCGATCGACGCAGGGAAAACAAGCCCTACAATATAGCCTTCTTCTGTCAGGCTGCGCATGATGTTGAACCAGTACCCCACGGGGATATGAAGAACATCCGCTGAAATGCAGTCCATATCAGGCCGTTCGCCAGCTTTGAAGCAGGCGTAGAGATATGAAAGAATGCGATATGCAAGAACAAAGTAATCATCCTTGGCCATAGGTCAATTCTCCTCAAGGTCTAGCCCATCGTCGCCCGGAGTAAGCCCGTCCGGGGCAACTTCATCGAAGTATTCGATAAGTTCTTTCATGCTTGCATCCGGGTGCTTTTGTGCATACTCAAGCATCTCGTCCTCAACCTGATATCCTGCCGGTGCATTCAAAAGCCAAAGCAAATTATTTTCGTCCTCATAGGACATCTCGACATCAGAGGCAGGTTCATAGTGCTCACGAACATACTGCACCCATACAGATTCCTGCTTGCTCATTTTTTCCTCCTGTTCGTGATTGGAATGCGCCGTTCAACGCTCAGTCCACCAAAGCCATCTGCAGTAACGTGGTACTGATAATTGGCATCCCGAATAATGACCTTTTCACCAGCCAGAAGCCCCGGGTACTGCGTGTTCAACACACCGGTGAGCCTTGCATAGGTCTTGGGCTTGAGCTGAATTTTGCTCTCGCTCCTCTGCGGAGACGGTGCGTACTTGGTTTTCTCTATTTTACCGCTCCCGCCGCCGCTTGTAAAGCGTCCGTCGGAGGGGTCGTGGCGGGAGTTGAAATCGAATACCGAGGTGTCCGCAGTAGGAACCTCCATTCCGGTCAGATTTTCTGTCAGCCCCGCCAGCGGGTCGCGCATGGCGGTCACGTCCTGATAAGTCTTGCCCGCATTAGCGGCAATGGCTTCATCGGTGATACTGCCGAACATGCCGGTCTCATCGCTCAGGCGGCGCAGCTCCTGCTGTGCAGCGGGCACATCCAGCAAGCCGGACTGAAACGCACTAACGATGCTGTCAGCCTTGATTTTGGCAATGTCGGCGGTCTCTTTTGCGGTTGGTGTCCACAGCGGCGGGAAGCTGAGGTCTGCATCTTCCAGCTGGATGCCTGCGGAACGGGCCAGAACAGGCAGCAGCTTTTCCAGAACCGGGCGCAGTCTGCTTTCCCGCAGGGTATCCACATAGTCGTAGTAGTTCTTCAAATCGCTTTCGCCGGTGGCGTTCATGCCGGCAGGAGAGCGTCCGAACAGCTTCGTCATAGGGTAGTGGGATGCGCCGCACAGGTTCAGGCACATGCTCTCGTACACTTCCTGCAGGCCGGTGAAGGTGTACTGTGTATTGTTGATCTTGTTGCCCTGTTCCACCAGCTGTACACCAAAGTTGGAGCGCAGCACACTCTGGGCCTGCATGGTGTTCCAGAAGCGCCGCTGCACATCCGGGCTGGAAAGGGAAAGCAGCTGTTCCAGACCCTTGACCTCCATGGTGTTGATGTTGGCCTGAAAGGTTAGCGCTGCCATGTTGGCCGAAACATTATCGTGGGCCACAACATCCTTGTACAGGGCTTCCACCTCGGATTCGCCCCAGTAAAGCTCCGCCTGCCGTTCCAGTTCCGGCAGTTCTCTGCCAATGAACCGGACGACGCGGGAGTGATGCACCCGGGTGACGATATGCCCGGCGGCATCGTTGATGGAATAGAACGCAGGCACCACCTCGCCACCCTCAAAGGTCAGGCCCGGTTCTGGTGAGATACCCTGCCAGCGGTCAAGGATGTACAGGCCCCGGAAACTGCCGGGCTGGATGCTGTCGGGGTCCAGCGGTTGGGAAAGGTCGGTCTGCCCGGCGATCAGGATCAGCCCGGCGGCACCGCCATACAGGCGACCCCATTTCAGGCCGGTGGAAATACATCTGCGCAGACCGGCGCGCTGCTCAGCACGATGCAGAGCTTTCAGCTGATCGGGCGCAGCGTCCTTGAGTTCGTACCATTCCCGCAGCATATCGTCCACCATCAGGCCAACAACATTCTGCACGACCCAGTTTTCACGGTAGAGGCTGTTGAGCAGCGCATAGTTGCCGGTCATTCGGGTGAGCGGATAGCTGGTGGCTTCCAGCGGGCTCTGGCTGCCATAGCCCAGCCGGAACAGCGGGTTGGAGAAAGCATCCAGTGTCAGGGTATTCGGTTGTGTGCCCCCGGCGGGGCGGTTCTTGTTACGCCTGGACATGCTCAAACCTCCAATCAAATGAAAATCGCACCCTATCATTCGATAAGATGCGATTGTATGGTTATTTGTATTTGGGACTATTCCGCCTGTTAGAGCACTGTTCTTTCATCGTTGCCCATCGGCAGTTCGTGGGTTCATAATTCCCGTCGTTATCGATTCGGTCAATGCTCAGTTCATCAGAATAGCCGTTTGCTAAAGCCCAGTCTCTGAAAGCCGCAAAGTCGTTGAGCCATACTTCACACATATGGATTCCACGAGCGCCGTACCACTTGAACTCTTTGCAAGATGGAGAGTAGCAACGCTCTTTCATATGGTGCCAGATGCGGTAGAGACGCGGGGTGTCTCTTCGGCCATAATGTTTGACGTGTCTTTTGCTGTTGTTTCTGAACGGAGACAGCCGCATGACTTTGTGGTGCCACTCAATAGTTCTTGACGTCCAATAATTTTTGTTTGCCCACAGTCGCATTTGCACAGCCAGCGGGCTTTGTTATGGCTATCGTTGGCGGCTCTTTCAATAACGACGAGTCGCCCGAATCGATAACCGGATAAATCAGCAGGATACTTGAACTTTGCGCACCCACAGGAACGCGAAAGCCCTCTTCTGAGGGAATTACCATCGACAACTGTAGTATTGCCACAATCACATTGGCAAATCCAACGTGCTGCACCAAAACGATTATTGGGACCACGCTCTTTAACAGTAAGCTTTCCGAAGCGCTGTCCAGTCAAATCAATCAACCGTGAACAACCACACGATTGTGTGATTCCCGTTTTAAGAGAGTTGCCAAACACAACGATTTCGGTGCCACAGTCACAATGACAGACCCATCGAACATTTCCACCTGCTCCATTGGGTGCTCGCTCAGTAACAACAAGTTTTCCAAAGCGCTGTCCTGTTAAGTCAATAAATTTTCCCATTAACGAACACCGCCTTTCCGGCGGGCGCGTTCTTCGCGCACTCCGCTGATGCGGCCAGCCATGAAAATGTCGGCCAAGAAAGTGTAAAACTGGGTGGCATCACTCTTCAACGGGCGCGCACAGTACATATCGGCCATATCCTTGGCCCAAGCCAGTTCTTGAGGGGCGTGAGTTACTCGATACTTCACAGCTTCGTTTGGTGTGCAGAGAATCGTATTCATGATTTTTACCTCTTATTCTCTTGTAAGAGGTAACGCCAAATGGTATAATAGATTTACCAGATGGCAATACCTCTGGTGTCTTATAACGCTTTGCCCAAGATTTCCAGTCGCCGGGCAAGGCGTTATTCTTTTTTCAGACCTTCATAGACTAGCTTTATGCCCTGACGGATTACGTCCGCTTTTGTCATTCCGGTTTCTTTACAGCAGAATTCTAACAGCTGTACGTCAGTATCAGACATTCGGATTCGCGTGTCATGGGTCTTTGGCTCGGCCGTAGGTCGTCCAGTTCTTGGCGACATTCTATCACCTCACTTTTGTGTCACCGTAAATATTATAACTTTTGGTTACACAAAAGTCAAGAACTTTTTATTCTCCATATCGCCAGTGGGGAATAGCGGTGTTACATAGATAACGAACGACATCGCAACCGTGGTCATCTTCCTTTATGGGCTTTTCAATGCCAACGAGTGCGGCTTTATCATCCCAGTGATACGATTCGAGTTCATCAATCGTTCCTTTGCAGTCTGAGCAAATTTTAAGCAGGCATCGGCTCATCAAAGTGGATACCCGGCGGATACCGTTCAAAACGTCATTGTCAGCTTCCATGACATAGACCCCTCGGCGACGCAATGCTTCGATAAAAGATGCGGCAGAAGGGTCTATGATGGTGGCACAATAACTCTCGCCCATAAAAGCCATAAAATCATCAGCATATTCTTCGTCGGTTTTCTGCTTTCGCTCTCTGCGACTTGTCCAGCGGTATTCTCTGGTAATCCACAATATATTTCCGTCGTCATACGCTTCGAGCAGAACAGTATCGTTACGGGTGCCATAATCTACGCCAATCCACCGGACTGCAACAGAACGCAAGCCAATCGGCTCTTCACCAAGCTTGAACACATTTCGCCCACGGTCAAACATATCGTAGATCAGGCCCTCGGCGGCTCTGCGCTGGCCCAGAATGTCACGGGCGTACCAGATGCTTTTGCGGTCATAGGTGGCAAGCACGGCCCGGAGCTGCTCGTCCGAGATGCTCATGTTGTCCGCAATGGTGAAGTGTCCATAGTTCAGGCCGTAGGCGGGATTTTCGCGCTGCTTTGCTTCGTGGAAGTCCAGCACGGTCTTGTAGTACCAGTGCCCCTCCGCCTTGGGGTTCAGATCGTGAAAGACCTTTCTGTCCGGGCTGGACAGGGTACGGTCGAATACTTCTTTGATGAAGGTTTCGCTGCATTCATTGGCTTCGGTGATGTACGCGGTGCCGTAGGTGTTGCCCTTGATAAGCTTTTCGTCACCGGATTTGCCACCACCAGACACCAGCACCACCTTTTCGCCGGTGGCAGTCTGGATGTACAGACAGTCGCGGTTCTGGTAGGTGCCCTCACGGCAGCGGCCCTCAAAATAGTTTTTCAGGCCGAAGCCGTCGCAGTCCAGAATGTTCAGCCGGGCGGTCGCAGTAGACACGCCCGCGATCAAGTGGATGCGGCTCGGATGCTTTTCCAGAATGGTGCAATACGCCATCGTGATAAGCACGTTCTTGCCGCCACGTTTGCCGCCCTCTGCAACGTTGAACCAATGGTCGAAGCAGTTCCAGAAGAACCGCATCTGGTTTTGGGAAAAGGTGCAGGGATGTTCATGTCTCAAAATCCTTGATATCGCGGTCAGGCACAGGGTGCTGCAGCAGTTCGGCAAGGGTCTGAATCTCTTCTTTCTGGGCCGCTGCAGTTCCTTTTTCGGCTGCGCTATTATACATGCCCAAATGCTTGCCCAACAGGTCAAGTGCTCGGAGCTTATCTGCAAGTTTGACCTCGTGTTCCAAACCGTCCTCGCCAAAGCTCTTGACCTTGATGGACTGGATTGCGGCCAGATCATCCCGGGAGGCATCCAGTTTGACAGAAGCAGTCTCCGGGTCGATCAGGTCGCTGGCGTTGGCAAATGCAATCTTGGCAAGCTCTCGAACGACACGATCAGCAGATACACCGGTCCGGCGGCTCTGCTCAGCCTGCAGCTGGGCAATGCGATTTTGAATGCTAACATTTGCTAACAGCCGGGGTGCCTGTTCTCTTGCGGTTTTGGGGCTGTATCCGGCGCGGATGGCCGCTTGAGTGGCGTTCAGGTCGATCATATATTCTTCACAGAAACGATCCTGCTTGTCGGTCATCCTCACCACCTCTCTTGCCGTAAAATCAAAAAGCCGCCCGGAAGATCCGAACGGCGGGATATAACAAAGAAACCCGGCTGGTGCATTCAGGCTGTTGGTCGGGAAAGGTGATCCTCTGTGTCAGCCGGGCAGAACAAAGCCCGCAGGGATGAAGGGAGTAAGTCTTTCCTGCGGGCTCTGGCATTTTAAATTTTAGCAGGGGTTGACAGTATTATCAAGTCCGGTTCGCTCCGGTTCAGTCCGGACTTTTGATATCCAGTCTTTTTATGGCCGCGCTGTGGCGCTGGAACATCTGGCTGCGGGAACTGCGGATGTTGATCGCGATGTCCGGCCAGTCCTCCAGCAGGATGTACCGCCGGAACAGGATCATGAAATCCACCTCATCGTCCAGCTGGCTGAACACCTCCATGATCTCGGCCCGGATGGTGTCGCACACGGCAGACTGCGCCTCAGCGGCCCGGCGGGCCTCGTCGATGCGTTCCACACTGCGGGGCAGAGCCTGTCCGTCGCCGCTGCCGCCCGGCACGGGGGAAAAGCGCTGGGTGGTGTGGGTGGCATCGGTCTGCAGCGTGGCCAGCTCGTCCAGTTTGAGCAGCTCGAACCGCTTGGCCGTCCGGAACCGCCAGAGCCATGCCTTTTCTCTTCGTAGGTCATTTACAGTTCCTCCACCCGGACGAACACGCCGCAGGGGTCCGACCAGAATTTCTCCACGATCTCGCTGCACACCTGCGCGTCATCGGCCCAGAAGTGCAGGCGGGTCATTTCGTCCTTGAGGGCCTTTTCCAGATTATCGGTGTCCGGCTTTGAGGTGCGCCACGCGCCGTTTTGCGGCCCTCGGCAGGAAGCACCACTTGACCAGCAGACGCACCGGACGGCCTGCGGGGATGGGCTTTTCCGGCGCGTGGGGTGCCAGATGGGCGTGGAGCTTGGCACGGGTCTGTTTCAGTTCTGGGCTGTCGTGGAGTACCGCGTGCGGCTGCCCGCCCTTCATGTAAGCGTGCAGCTGCTTTGCGTTGTGGGTGGTGGTGGGCGGCTGCATGGGGAGAAAGAATTGCATGTACATGGGGTTCACCTCGTTTTTTTTCTGATTTTAGCGCCAACGTGATGGGGAGGGTTCCCCGAATGGATGGGGGCTGTGGTCGCCCCATCCTTCGGGAGACCCCATCACAATTGCAGTTGCAGTTTTAGCTATTATATATAGGCTATTTTGCACTGCAAAATCTGCAGTCATAGCGGCTATAACTGCAAAATTGCAGTTTTTCGTGTCGTGCAAAATAGCGGCTATTTCTGCATTTTTACAACAAGCTGTAATTGAAACTATTACAGCTTGTTTAACCTGCGCTGCCGGGTTCCTTGCGTCCCACTTTCTCGCCATCGATCCAGAAACGTCCGTCATCTTTCAGCCGCGTCTTGATGGTGCGGGGCTTCAGGTCCATGTATTCAGCCAGCGCATAGACGGTAACTTCGCCATCCATCATGCAGGCTTCAAAGGCGGTGTCCAGTTCGGCCTTTTTGTCCTTGGTCACCTTGCCTTTATCGCCCCAGCGCTTGGATGCACCGCGGCTGCCCAGCGTTTTGAAATCGTTGTCCGGCTGCAGGTCTTCCAGAAGGCCGCTGTCCTGCTTGTGCACGGGGTAGTCGAACCAGAGGTTCACCGGGTCGAAGCGGGCAAACTCGCGCAGGGTGCCTTCGATGCGCCATGCGGTCATGCCGTCGGCCTTTTTCTCAGCAGCCGCGACCTCAGCATCGATGGCCCGCAGATCTGCAAGGCCCAGTTTTTCCTTTGCGATGGTCAGCATCCGGTGGCGGCTGAGGGTATCATCCAAGCCGTAGGCATCCGCATGACCGCGTTTATCCAACATGGCCTTGATCACGCGGCAGGCGGCTTTGTTATGCAGCTGTTCCCGGATGGCATCGGTGGGCACCAGCTCGGTCATGTCCAGCATGGCATCCGGGTCGCGGGCGAACACGCCGGAGCCGGATGCGCGGTCCATGCTGCGCTTGCCGCCCTGGGCACCTTTTGAGTGGTGGTGGCAGTAGATCACGGCGCAGTCCAGCGCGCGGCACACAAGGTCGAACTGGTTGCAGAACTTTGCCATCTGGTCGGCAGAGTTCTCGTCGCCGGTGATGACCTTATAAATGGGGTCGAGGATCACGGCGGTGTAGCCTTTTCTCTGGGCCCGGCGGATGAGCTTTGGGGCCAGCTTGTCCATGGGCACGGACGCGCCGCGCAGGTTCCAGATGTCGATGTTTCGCAGGTTCTGCGGGGGCAGGCCGAGGGCGGTGTACACGTCCTTGAAGCGGTGCAGGCAGGAGGCCCGGTCCAGCTCCAGATTGATGTACAGTACCTTGCCCTGTGCGCAGGAGAACCGGCCCAGCCACGGCCTGCCTTCGGCGATGGCGATGCACAGTTCGATGAGGGCAAAGCTCTTGCCCGCCTTGCTGGGGCCTGCCAGCAGCATCTTGTGGCCCTTGCGCAGCACCCCGGTGATGAGGGCATCGGCCAGCGGGGGCAGGCTCTCCCAGTCGTCGGCCAGACTCTCGGTCTCGGGCAGCTCGTCGGTTTCCGCTTCCAGCCAGTCCCGCCACTCATCCCAGCAGGATTTCCCGATGTTCGTTTCCAGCAGCACCTGCCGTTTGTCACCGCGCAGGATGCCGGGCATCCGGGAAAGGCGGGAAGGATTGCGGTTCTGCTGGTCGATGGTCAGGCCGTTTTTCTGGCAGGCGGAATAGAGATAATCCACACGCCTGCGGTACTCGGCGTAGTCCGGGGCATCCACCTTCACGATGGCGTGGACGCTCTTGCCGCCAGAGTAGACCAGCGCCGCACAGGGCAGTTCCAGCTGCTTGATGATAGCCTGCTGCTTGCCCAGCTCCATGTTGTCGCACTCTACGAGGGCATAGCGATAGGCAGTAATATTGGCATCCTTGCGTCCGGTGCCGTCCACAGGGTTGAAGCAGATCCATGCACCTACTTCAGGATCACAGTCGCCCACCACCTTGCCGAGGTCACCGCCGCAGGCATCCAGCTCGGTGATGAGCTGCCCTGCGGTGCGGGTCCAGCTGCCTTTTGCAGGTCGGCGGCGGTCGGCGGCCATAAAACTTTCGGTCACATAGGCCACATATTCGTCCGGCTCAAACAGGGCTTGCAGGTAGCGCTTTAGCTGGTCGGCGGGGTGCCACTCTTCGGGCAGGGCCAGCTCGTGGGCTTCCACCCAGCGTGGATCTACCAGACGGCCCTCGGTTTGTGCGCCGGTGCCGGCAGAAATATCATCGTTCCAGTCCAGAGCGTGGCCTGCGGGGCCGCTCCATCCGTGGGAGTAGGCCAGCTGGAAGATGCTGCTTGCGGTGACGGGGCTGGCCCCGCCGCCGTGAAAGCTTTCCCATTTCCTGACGCACTCGCCCTTATGATAGCGGCCCGCATCGCGGGTGCTCCACTGTTCCCAGAGGGTAACGGGCAGACCAGCATCCTTCAGTGCCATGCCCACCATGAGCCATTCGTTATAGGTCAGGGCGGACGGGGATACGAAGTCCAATGCTTCCTTGAGTTCATTTTCATGTTCCATTCGCGTTACCATCCAAAGATGCTATCCGGAAAGGCCGGTTCTGCGGGCGGCGTGTAGGTGCTGGGAGTAACGCCCTTGGGCACACCCCGCCAGCCGCTCGCCGCAATGCGGTCGATCATGTGTTTAGCCTGCTCAAAGCTCCACCTGCCCACGTGCTGAAAGCCGTATTTTTCCAGACAGCGGATCTGCTTTGGGGTGGTGAGCCCTTCGTCCCGGCGCTTGTGCAGCCGGTCCAGCAAAGGCTGGCCTTGCCTGCCGACTCCACCGCGTCCGGCAGGATGCCCAGCTTTTCCAGCGCGGCGGCCTGCTGTTCGGTGGGCGGGCCTGCTTCCCAGCCAAAGGCCGGCACATACCCGGCAAGGTCCTCGGCCTGAATGCTCATCTCGTACTGCAGCGGGTCCACCAGCTTGGCCTTTTTGCGGCGCTGTTCTTCCAGCTGTTTTGCAAGGGCTTCCTCCCGCTGGGCCACCACGTCCTCGCTGGCCTGCACGGCGGCTTCCTCGATGTCCTGCGGGCAGCCGCTCTCGGCCAGATTTTCGGTCATCTGGCGGGCCACGGTGCGGTCCTCACAGACCAGATCAGCCGGGCGGCACAGCTCGTGCTTGTCGGTCATCCACAAAAAGTCGAGGAGCAGCAGGTCGGTCTTGCCCGGGGAAAGCCGGGTGCCGCGCCCTACCATCTGGCTGTACAGGCTGCGTACCTTGGTGGGCCGCAGCACCACCACGCAGTCCACAGACGGGCAGTCCCAGCCCTCGGTGAGCAGCATGGAGTTGCACAGAACGTTGTATTTGCCTGCATCAAAGTCCGCCAGCACTTCCTTGCGGTCGGTGCTCTGGCCGTTGACCTCGGCGGCACGGAATCCATGGGAGTTCAGCAGGCCGCGGAACTTCTGGCTGGTCGTGATGAGGGGCAGGAACACCACCGTTTTGCGGCCTTTGCAGCGCTGGGCCATCTCGGCGGCGATCTGTTCCAGATAGGGGTCAAGCGCAGTGCCGAGGTCTCCCACGGCGTAGTCCCCGCCGCTCATGGTGACAGAAGAAATGTCCAGCTTCAGCGGAATGGTCTGGGCCATGATCCTGCACAGATAACCCTCTTTGATGGCATCGGTCAGCTTATACTCAAAGGCAAGGCTGTCGAACACCTCGCCCAGATTGCGCATGTCGCCGCGATCCGGCGTGGCGGTCACGCCCAGCACCTTGGCGCTGCCGAAGTAGTCGAGGATGCGGCGGTATCCGTCGGTGATGGCGTGGTGGGCCTCGTCGATGATGATAGTGCCAAAGTAATCATGAGAAAAGCGTTCCAGCCGGGCGGTGCGCTGCAGGGTCTGCACGCTGCCCACCACCACACGGAACCATGTATTCAGACAGGTGGCATCTGCCTTTTCCACCGCGCTGACAAGGCCGGTGGAGCGCTGCAGCTTGTCCGCTGCCTGTTCCAGCAGCTCACCGCGATGCGCCAGAATGAGCACCCGGTCACCGGCGCGCACCTGATCGGCAGCTACCGATGCAAACACAATGGTCTTGCCGGTGCCGGTAGGCAGCACCAACAGGGTGCGGGTGTGGCCGTTCTCCCACTCGGCGTGGATGCGTTCACGGGCCTGCTGCTGGTAGGGGCGCAGGGTTTGTGTCTCGGCCATTTAGAACGCCCCCTGTGTCCAGCCCTGAGTGGGTGCGGCCTTGGGTTCCGGCGGCGGCAGGAAGCGCTGCACCTCATTGCTCTGGCCGGTCTCACCTGCATGAGGGCCGCTCTGCTTGGTGTACTCCCGGATGCCCAGCTTGCAGATGCCTTTGGCACCCACGATCTCGTTCCAGCGGGGGCGGAAGGTCTCGCCCCGCTTGCACTGACCGATGCTCTCGAAGAAAGCGCCCAGCAGGCCCTGCGTTTTAGTGTGCAGGTACAGGCGGTGGGTGACGGTGGTGTCGCCCTTGGCCCCGCCGAAGATCTTCAGGGTCAGCTTTGCCATGGAGCAGGGCGGCAGCTTGGCGCTGCCCTCAAAGCGGGCACGCTCCATGCCGGTGACCTCAAAGGCATACTCGCCCTCGGGCAGGAGCACGAACTCCTGCTGCTCGTTTGTAAATTCGTCGTCCCAGCTCAGGGCGCGGTCGGTGGTGTTCATTTCGTTCATAAGTAATTACTCCTTTATTATAAAACTTCTTCAGTCACGCTTACACGTGCCAGCTCCCTCCGTGAGGGAGCCTGTTAAAACGGGATATCACGGTTATCCAGCACCATCTGGAACACCTGCGGCCATGCGGCGATCAGACAGCCCTCCACAAAGTCAGCGGGGTAGTCCTTGATGGGCATATCCTCCGGGAAATAGCCCCGTTTGCCCACAACGCCCTGCAGCTCTTCACAGCTGACCTTGTTGGCGCTCATCAGAGCGGCCAGCTTTTCCGGCACGCCCAGACTGAGCAGAACATTTTTCTCAGAGCTTTCCTGCAGCGGTGCGGGCTGCGGCTGAGCCACCGGCTTTGCTTCCTGCTGCGGGCTGGGCAGGATGTCGGCTTCCGGCTGGGAACGCGGCTGCGGTTCCGGTTTTGGTGCCTGTGCAGACATTGCGCCGGGGATGCAGGCGGCAATGCTGGCATAGTCAAAGGGTACTTCCTCCGGCAGGTCAAAGCGGTTTTTTGCATCCCAGCAGGGGTGATGCGCGGTGTACAGTACACGCCTGCCGCCGCTGGCCTTGCTCTTGGCGTTCTTGCCGTCGCCCACCTTTTCCACAACGGTCTTGTAGTTGGCAAACAGCAGCATATCGCACCACTCGCGCAGCAGCGGGGCCACCTGTTTGGAGGTTTTCATGGACCAGCGGTCGTAGTTGCCCACGGCATCCGGCTGCTCAAATTTGGTAATAGCGGCATGGGCCAGCACCACCACGTTGTGCCCGGCCTGCAGCACCTCTTCCAGCGCATCCAGCAGCTTGCCGAACTCTTCTTTTGCGTAGGTGTAGCCCTTGCCGTAGCCGAAATCTTCGATGCCGTTCACCTTGGCTTTGGCACACACGGCCTGAATGCACAGGCGTTCAGCCCAGTCGGCGGTGTCAATGACCAGCGTGCCGCAGGGAACGCTGCCCTTACGCACCTCGGCCACCTCATCCAGCAGCATGGCCCAGCTGGTGGGCTGGGGCAGGCGCTTGACGTTCAGCCGCTTGGTGCCGCCCTCGGTGTCGATGAACACAGGGTCCGGAAAATGGGATGCGAAGGTGCTTTTGCCGATGCCCTCCGGGCCGTACAGCACGGTCTTGACCGGCGCATTCTGGATGCCGGTGGTAACTGCATATTTGCTCATTTAGAACGCTCCTTTCGTCCAGCTCTTCTGCTGGGGCTTTTCGGTGACGGGCGGCAGTGTGGTTTCGGCATCCTTCACCATGCCGTCCTCAATGATGATCTGGCACTCGCTGCCGGTGGAAACGCGGGTGGCGATGGCTTGCAGGCCCTCAACTTCCAGCCATGCGGAGAATTCCTGCAAGGTGCTCATGTCCATCTGTTCCAGCTTGTCCAGCAGCACGAAGCCGCAGTCCGGGTTCAGGCGGCGGACGATGGCGGCAGCCACCCGCAGCTGGTCGCTGCCGGACATATCCCGCCAGTGCTTTCCTTTATAAGTAAGGGCACCGTCCTCCACGCCAAGGCCCGGCAAGGGAAGGTCTGCGCCGTTCAGCAGGGCCATGCGGTCGGCACGCTTCTGGCTGATGGCTTCGGTCAGGCGGCTGTACTCGTCGGCATACTGGGCGGCTTCATCCTCGGCGCGGGATTTTTCCAGATTGGCGCGGACCTTGCGGTTGGTCTCCTCGATGTCCCGAATGGATGCTTCCAGCTCGGCGGTGGATTCGTCCTGAAGCTGGGCAACGGTCTTTCTTGCCGTTTCCCGCTGGTTGAACAGCTTGGTGTGCTTGGCGTCAAGCTCCTGATACAGCTGCTCCAACTCAGCAATGCGTTCGCGGGTGCGTTTCAGCTCATCCACGCACTGCTGTTCCTGACGCTCAAGCTCTGCATACTGTGCCCGCAGGCGCTGGTTTTCGCCGTTCCGGGCCAGAATATCCTGCTGCTGGCGGATGAGGTCGGACGCGCTCACAGGCTCGTCAGGCGCTTCCGGGTAGGAGATCAGCTCCTCGGCAAAGTGCTTTTTCTTGTTTTTTTGCGCGGCCAGCTGGCCGGTGAAGGTGCGCTTGTCGTACAGGGCCTTGATCTCCATATCGCGGGTGTGCAGCTCGGTGCCAATGCCGATGATCCGCAGCAGGATGTCCGCCTTTTCCTTGTCGGTGGCTTCCATGAAGCGGGGCAGGTCCAGCGCCAGCGGCTCCACAAAGGCGTTGAGAAGCTGCTGGCCGCTGCGGCGTCCGGTGGGGTCGGTGACGGTCAGGCTGGCATTCTTGCCCTTGCGCTCCACCACCACGCCGTTGGAAAGCTTTACTTTCAGATGCGCCGGAGCCACAGCGCCGTCCCGCGGGGCTGCGTCCGGGCGGAAGCGGTCGCCGCCGAGGGCCCACGCCAGCGCGTCCAGCACGCTGGTCTTGCCCTGATTGTTGTTGCCGCCCACAATGGTGAGCCCGGTGGGCGACGGCGTGAGCGCAACAGCTTTGATGCGTTTGACATTTTCGGCTTCCAGAGCCGTGATCTTTACAGACATTTGGATACCTCCCCTTGAATTTGTGCAAGTGTGTGTACGAGCTGGTTTGCGGCGGTCTCCCGCTGCTCGTCCGGCAGTTTTGCAAACAGCGGCTTTGCGGTCTGCCAGATGCTGGTAATGGAGCGCCCCGTCAGGATGATGCTGTCGTAGGCGGTGCGGGCGTCCTGCTCCTGCTGTGCCTTGTAGTCGGCGGTCATGCCGGCCGCGATCTCGTAAGCTTTTTCGCCTGCCCGCCGGTCTACCTCTTCCTCATCCACCACAGCGGCGATGGGCTGCTTTTCAGGGCCGCATTTTCTTCTTGCAGCTTATCCGCCCGGAGCTTGGCCGCTTCGGCCACCTGCCGGGAGCCGGAAAGCTGGCCCTCAGCGTTCTTGGCCCGGGCCTCGGCCTTGTCGGCACGGTCTTTTTCCTGTGAGGCCTTCAGCCCCAGCCGGTTGCAGTCCTTGGCGGTGCTCAGCTGGTCAGCACGGGCCTTGTCCCGTTCGGATTCGGCCCGGTCGGCACGGGCTCGTTCCCGGTCTGCCTGGTTCATGGCCTCCACCCGGTCGGTGCGGAGCTGCTGGTTTTCCTTGAGCAGATCCTGATAGGCTTTGTTCGTGGTGACCTCACCGTTCTTGACCTTCTCCACCAGCTCCGGCGGGGCGCTGGGTTTTGCCACGGCGTACAGCAGGGTGGGCGGCAAGCTTTCCAGAATGGCCTGCTGCCGGGGGCTGCTGTCAGCCAGCAGTGCGGAGACTTGCAGCAGCCGGTAGGCGCTGTCTTTGGTGATGCCAATGTGCAGGCACCATGCACGGAAACTGTCCTCTCCACGGTTGCCGTGCTTCGAGTTGTCGCATTGTGCGACAACTCCGCACAGCTCATCGTGTGCCAGTGCAATGTTGTCACCCATGTAAACAAGACCCTTTTCGGCCAGTTTCTTGCCGTGAAGATATCCGTTTTCTGCAAGATGCAGGGTCGCCACGGTCTGTTCAGGCAGGCCGGAATAATCAAACTCCGGGCACTTGTCCTTCCGAATGAAAGTCAGGGGCTTCTCCTGCGGGGCACCACCAGTCATTGAGAGAAGTGGTGCAGAAGAACCGCCCGCCGATGCGGCAGGGACCGATTCGCAGTTCTGCAGGGATGTCGCGGGGTCGATGCGCTTGCATCCGCCCCGCTCTCCGAGGTGGTCGGCGTTGCCGCTGTGGCAGTCGGGACAGCATTCTCTGCCGTAGTCACAGCAGTATCCGCATTCTGGGCAGGTGCACATGCGAAAACCTCCTTTGCTTTTTTAATGTCGGCAAGAATCTTTTCCATTTCCTGCTGCGGTGTCATGTCCTTGCGGCTGCCATTCGGAGTAAAAAACTGACCAAGCAGCTCTCTTTTGCGGCAACACCTTTCAGATTCTGAGCGCAGGTGATAGTCAGGCAGTAACGGCCATCAGATCCATAGTCCGATGCACGAATATCTTTGGAAAACGAGCCAAAAATCTCTCTGTCTGGATAAGTATCTTTGATCCATGCGGAGACCTGAGACAAAAAGTCGAAGTCCAAACTGTGCACTCGACAGGTGCATTTATCCTTGATAGAGCCAGCGAACTCTGACGCATAAGTGAGGGTCTTGCTCATCCGGCACTCGTAGCCCCGAGTCTCCCGGCTGACAGTTCTAGCACTTTCATCCCATTGAAAGTCTCCGTATGGCATGGCGTAGGGGCATCCCCAGCACTCATGGCCGGGTGCATAGCCAGACAGACGGTTGCCAGTGGTACTGGTATCGGTGGATTTCTTCACTCGCCGTCCGCATTTGCAGATATAGGTAGTCATACCCTTACCTCCGTGTCCTTGAGGCGGTCCAGCATCTCGGCCTGCACATCCTTGCTCATGGGCTGGATGTCGTTGCCCTTCCAGCCATAGCAGAGGATAGGGCCGTAGATATGCTGGCCGCGATAGATACGGTTCAGGTCTCTGCCCATGATGCCGTACACCAGCACTGCCGGGGTGCGTGGCAGGACTTTCTGCTCACAGGGGCACCGCAGCAGTGCTTCGATGCCCTGCAGCGTGTCCGGCAGGGTGGTGACTACCGGCTCTTTGCCCGGTTCGATCAAAATTCCTTTCATTGTAAAACCTCCGATTTTGTGATATCATCGGGGTGATGAAGTCGTTCAAACTCATCATCCCTTGCAGCTCGTCGGTGTTGGCGCACCGGCGGGCTTTTTTCGTATAGTGCGTACCGGCGGCAGGCTGTCCACCTCGCTGCGGTCGATACGTTCCCGCGCAAATGTGTACTTGTAAGTTCGATGGCTGCCGCTGAGTCCATGGCTGACGGCAGACGCAAAGCTGTTCGCGCTCTTGTAGCCCAGCCGCCGGGCACACATCTCGGACGTGCCGGATGCCAGCAGATCGCCGGTCTTTGCGTCCCAGACGGTGTACCACATGACGCGGGCAGGTTTTTCATTATGCGCCCTGTAATCCCTGCAATATTGGTTGTGGCGCTCTCTGCGGCAGGAAGCGCAAAAGCGCAGGTTGCCAGCAACATTTTCCATCACCTTGCCGCAGTCCAAACAAACGCGGGTAAAGTGCTTTCCTTTATTCATGGGTGGTGTCAGCCCGCCTTCCTTCCGCTCTTCACGGTGTTGCGGGGCTGCTGATGCACCTTGCGGCGGCGTTTCTCACGTGCTTCGGCGGCAAAGCCCAGCCGCATAAAGAAGATCGCCAGCAGGATCAGCACCATGGCTGTGACGAACGCACCGTCCGAGACGGTGCCAAGGGTCTGAAAGCTGCCCTCCAGCCCCAGGCCGTACAGCAGGCCCACCACAAAGCAGGCCATTGCCAGCCAGTACCAAACGCCGGATTTGATCTTCATTGGTGGGTTTCCTCCATTCTGTCCATAAGATCGGCGGCAGTTGTCATGATGTTGATGATTGTCTCTGCTGGGTTTTTGCTGTCCATACAGATTCCCGCGACCAATGCGGTGCAAAGAGCCGCTTGTTCCATCTGTGCCGCAGGCGTAAATTTTGGGGTTGCCATCCGATCCCAGCTGGATTTTCAACTGAGCGTTTGGGTTGATTTTCATGCTCCTACCTCCTGATAGTCAGTTGCGGGGCCGCAGCTGTCCAATGTCCATCCAATGACCGGGTGCCATTCGCCATCTGCAAAAACCTGCAGGCCGGTGTGGTTTTCGTCCTTGACCTGCCCGCCCAGCTGGTAGCAGCCGGATGCCCGGCTTCCATCCCAGCGGAACCACTTGTTCCAGAACGTCGGTGCCACGTACGCGCATCCGGTGGGCGCGTCGGCCCGCTCGGATGCAAGGGTGTACTGTTTGCTCATGTGGATTCTCCTTCCTCGACACGCGGGAAGAAATACTCCCCGATTTCATTCTGCCGGATACCCAGCAGCTCGCACATTGCAGTGATCTCCGTGCTTGTCCACGGGTTGTGCCCCTGCATCCTGCCGCTCATGGTGTCCCGGCCAATGCCGATGTACTCGGCCACTTCCTGATCGCGGTAGCCACAGCTGTGGAACCGTCCCCGCAGCTTCCAGTATGGGATCTGCTTGAAAGTGCCGCGAATGGTTGATGTGTTCAACATTTTATTCCTCCTTCTTCTCGGCCGGCAGCCCATCCAGCAGGCTGTCCATCAGGGCGGCGTAGAACGGGTAGCCTTTGGCAACGATGGTCAGGCTGTCAATGGCGTTGGTAAGGAAGCTCTGGGAGCCGCGCACCACGTTCTCCATGGTGCGCACCGTGTCGCAATGCTGGCCGTAAATGGCCTTGAACTCGCCGCACAGGGCCTTGACCTGCATATACTTGGCCTTGCTGTCCTCGCGGTTCTTGCGGCACTCATCCAGAAAAGCGGTGTTCTCGTCCAGTTTCTTCCGGGCTTCGATCACCCGGTCGATGGCGCTCTGGATGTTGGCGTCCTGCACGGCCTGCTGCTCTTTGTGCTGCGCGGCCAGCTGCTTCTCCATCTGGTTGAAGGCCTCGATGTACTTGAGCTTCCACTGCACGGCCTCCTTGCCGGTAAAGCCCATCGCCAGCAGGGAAAAGCCGTCCCGGTTCATCAGGTACATGGGGTACTTCTGGTGGTTCTGAGGGTGGGTGTACTCGGATTTGAAGAACATCTGGGTCACAGCTGAATTTTCAGCGCTCTGGGTCACAGCGCAATTTTGCGCTGTGATATCCTTTGGGGGTCTGCGCAATTTTGCGCACCCCCTCCAGAATGTCCTCGATTGCGCGAAGACCATCTCGGTGGTTCTTCCCGAAGCGCTTAGCGACTTCCCGGCTGGATGCCACCGGTTCGCCGTTCTGGGTGGATAAGATGATGTCGTTCATGGTGAAGATGTACCTCCTTGTGGGTGGCTCCTTCTGCGGTAGAATAGAGGGGCAGAAGGGAGGTGATAAAATGCAAAATTTTTACGAGTTGAGCTCTGCAGCTCAGACGGCAGCATACCAGCTGTCAGAACTCAGCAATTATGTGTCCGAAGCAGCGAAAATGGCGGATTCTGTTCGCATGGTGAGCAACCAGATGAAATCGATTTACCAAACCGCAGAATGGAACAACATGGCGTACCGCTTGGCGAAAGATGCCAGATTATGTGTGCCAGAGTATCAACTATCCAATCTCGCCAAGAATCTGGCTGGTCAGGCCAGAGCAAATCTCAATTTCACCAATCAGATTTCGGCGCTCTACGGATCGGCAATGGAAAGTCCCGCTTTCCGGTTATCGACAGAAATGCTGAATTCCAATGTGCTAAATCTCACCACCGCACTCCGAACAAGCAACATTACAAATCTTTACTCAAATGCTGCGGCTTTTGCGGATCAGTTAGACTCGATATGGAGCGAAAGTACTTACAGCGAAAAAGAATCCGAAACCGTGCCGCTGGCAAGTACTCAAGCTGTTCTGGATGAAGTCGAACCACTTCTACCTACAGAGGCGGTTGAAACTATCAACGCCAAAATCGCCGAAGTAAAAACTCCGGATAATGCAATCCCCCAAAAAGACTGGGTTGGAATTATCAGCATCATCGTTACAATTCTTCTGTTTTTGGCAGGTCAGGCATTGTCCAGCGAACATGACAAAAAGGAAGAATCTTCATGGTCTGCAACGGCAGAATATCAACAGGAAATGCTCGAAATACAGCGAGAGGAAGCAGAAAGGTCAGAAAACTTCAGACAGCGCACGGAGGAGCATTTCAAAATCGTTGAGGATACGAATGAGCGAATCGCCGAGGCTTTGGAGATGCTCGCCAACCAGAGCGTTGAATTGGATGATCGAGGTCAAAGTGTCCTCGATTCGGATGATTCTCAAGATGATGCAGAGGATCAAGATTCCATACAGGCCGCTCAGCAGGAACAAGCCGATGCTGAGGATTGACCTGCTCCGTTTAAGCTCCTGAACTTCCTTTTCTATCTTCGCCCAGCGTTCCTCTTCCACAGGTCCGCTGGGCTTTTTGTTGTTGTCCATGTGGTTCACCTCCTTGTGGTTGGCTCCCTCCTGCGGTATACTTGGGCAGAAGGGAGGTGGAAATCATGAGTGATGGAAATAAAATTCGGCACAATCTGGCACTTGCTTATGCAAACAACAAATTGCAGATTGCGTTGCAGCGCGGTGAGCGTCCGCAGGGTCTTGACTTGAATGACCCTGCACAGGCAGCCTGCGTACTGGCTTCTTGGTACAGCGACTGTCTGGAGCAACTAATCAATCTTGAGGATAGTAAGATTTATAGTCCCTCCAGCATGGATTAAATAATCCGGTCATCGCGCTCAGTTTTTACGGATGCAGAAAGCAGACTAATGATTCGCTCTGCGTCCGAAAAACTGACATTTTCGCTCTTGAGCTGCTCGAACAGCTTGAGGGCGATTTTCTTTAAGCGCTCGGCGTGTTCGCGGCGCTCTTGGATTTCTTTCTGGATGTTGTTCTTCATCTTCTTCACCTCCTTTGGATGAACTTGCAAAAGTGTAATTAAATTCCACTTTTCTTGCAAAAAAATATGGAATCACGCTGCTGCATGTCCATGCCGAGAGTATTGGCCAGAGTGTCAATTTCACTGGCCTTAAACTCGGTCTCGTTATCAATTTTCATCTGCAAAGCATACGGTGTCAGGCCCATAATTTCGGCAATGGCCTTATATTTAAGCCCGGAATCTGCAATGATGGAACGCAGCGCATTGGTGTCGGTCATGGTTGTCACCTCCTTTCAAAGTGGAATTGAATTCCACTAACCACATAATAGCACCGAGTGGAAATAAAGTCAACCTTTTTTGAGGAAAAAATAAAAAATACTTGAATATTATTCCACTCTATGATAAGATAAGAGCGAAGGTTGGTGATTTTATGGCAACTCTATACGACAGAATCAAAAGCCGCCGCACGGAGCTTGGCTTAACAGTCGAAGAACTGGCTCACAAGATGGGCTATAAAGATAAATCTTCTATAAGTAAGATTGAAAATGGTAAAGCCGATATCCCACAATCAAAAATTGCAGCATTTGCTGATGCGCTGCAGACCACCCCCGCCTACCTGATGGGCTGGGAAGAACAGCCGGAGCCCAAGAAGCCTACCATCCCCCCGGGCTTTGAGCCGATGCCAAAGATGAAGAAGATCCCGCTGATCGGCAGCATTGCCTGCGGGGAACCCATCACGGCAGAGCAGAACATTGAAAAAATGGTGGACGTTCCGGAGAACATCCGGTGCGATTTTTCCCTGACCTGCCACGGTGACAGCATGGTAGATGCCGGCATCCATGATAAAGATGTGGTGTATATCCGCATCCAGCCGGAGGTGGAGAACGGAGAGATCGCCGCAGTGCGCATTGACGGCGAAGCCACCCTCAAGCGGGTATATTACAACCCCGGCACGCTGACCCTGATGCCCGCAAACCCGGCTTATGCGCCCATGATCTACACCGGCCCCCAGCTGGAAGAGGTGCACATTGAGGGCAAGGCCGTAGGCTGGACGCACTGGGTAGGGTGAAAAGCGATATTTCACTAAAATTTGCGAAAAATAACCAATAATTGATTATTTTGCAAAATGAGTTGACAAAATCAACAAAAACGCATATAATAGGGGTGCATCTTTACAGGATGCCGTCAGAAACATGATGTTTCAAAATGCTTAACAGACCCCTGGTAGTAAGCCCCCCGCCGATATGGGGAAGGCTGAATCCTGGGGTCTTATTTTTTACCAAAGGAAGTGTAACACAAATGGCAAAGACAGCAATTCTGGTTGATGGCGGCTTTTACCGCAAACGTGCAGCCCACTTGTGGGGCAAAAAGACCGCCGAGGAACGTGCGAAGGAACTGAATGCTTACTGTATGGCTCACCTTCACGATAAGGACGGCAACGAGGAGCGTCAGCTGTACCGCATTTTCTATTACGATTGTGAGCCAGTAGGCCGCCGCAGCGTGTACCACCCGCTGACAAAGAAGAATGTGGATTTGGACAAATCTGATACTTATACATGGACGCAGACCTTTTTGGAAGAATTGCGGAAGCGCAGAAAATTTGCACTCCGCCTTGGTACATTGTCCAACCAAATAGCCTACAATCTGCGCCCGGATGTGACCCGCAAGCTTCTTGCTGGCACAAAGCAGCTGGAAGAGCTGACCGAGGACGATTTCGTTTTTGTGGCTCAGCAAAAGGGCGTGGACATGCGTGTTGGTGTTGATATTGCGTCACTCGCGTATAAGAAGCAGGTTGATCAGATCATTCTGATTGCCGGTGACAGTGATTTTGTCCCCGCTGCCAAGCTTGCCCGACGGGAGGGCGTGGACTTTATCCTTGACCCGATGTGGGCTGATATCAAGCCTGATCTGTTTGAGCATATTGACGGCCTGAAGAGCCAGTGGCGTAAGCGCAGCGAAAAAGCTGAAGCGAAGAAGTAAGCCAAACAATGTGCAAATTTTGCACATTGCTTCCAGCCGTTGCAAAATCTGCAACAGCTCAATAAAAAAAAAACGCCCCGGTGCTACCAACACCGAGAGCGTTTGCAGAGTGGCTTGCCCCAGAGGGTACAATCCAACATGAACACTTGTATTGTACCACCTCCGGGCAGGCTTGTCAAAGTGTACCCTTGTGTATGGAGGTGGATTTTATGAAAAAGAGAACCAACACGGCATTTTGGGTCGAGAAGGAAAGCCGCTGGTGCATCGCGGTGCAGAAGAACGGCACCCGCAAACGGTTTTACAGCAGTACGCCGGGCCGCACCGGCCAGCGGGAAGCAAACGCAAAAGCGGATGCATGGCTGGATGACAGTATCCGGGACGGCAGGAAGAAGGTAGCCACCCTCTATGCCGAGTGGGTGGAAGAGCTGAAGCTCACCTGCGGTACATCCTATGTGATCCAGTGTAATAAATACGGCGAATACTACATTCTCCCGGTGTGTGGGAACATCCGCATTGACGAGCTGACCGAAGGCGATCTTCAAAAGGCAATTGACATGTCTTTCAAAAAGCGCTGCCTCAAAAAAGGGGGGAAGCGCACGAGTGACAAACCTCTGAGCCGCAAAACCCTTATGACGATCCGCTCAACGGAGATCAGCTTTTTGAAATGGTGCCGCCGGAACAGGTACAGTACGATGTTCCCTGAGCTGTCTATCCCGAAGAATGCCCGCATGGGGAAGAAAAAGATTTTACAGCCGACCGCTTTGAAAGTTCTGTTTGATGTGGACACCCGCCTTTACTATGGCAAGCTGGTCTTTGACGAGTATATCTATGCCTACCGGTTTGCAGTTGCTACAGGTGTACGCCCCGGTGAACTTGTGGGGCTCTGGTATGGTGATATCAAAGGAAACACGGTCAATCTGCGCCGCAGCATCAACCGGTTGGATGAGGAAACCACCGGCAAGAACGAAAACGCCATTCGCTCATTTGACATGGGCGAGGAAGCCCATGAGGCCTACGAAGCGCAGGTAGCCTTGCTGAAGGCTTCCGATATCCCGCTGAACTATACCACCCCTTTGTTCCAGATCCCGAACCAGAGAGCTTTATTCAAGCGCTGGAAGAAGTACCAGCGTGACAATGGCATTGAGCCTCAGGTCACGCTGTATGAGATGCGGCACACTTTCGTCAGCATTGAATCAGGCGTATTGACCGACAGCCAGCTGAAGATGCTGGTCGGTCACAGCAAGAACATGGATACTGCCGGAGTGTATCGGCACGAGCTTGATGGTCAGAGGGAAGATCTTGCTGCCGCTACCACCGCGGCATTCAAAAAGGCACAGGCCTGAATCTGGTAACAGTTTTGGTAACACTCTTTTTTGTAAACGTAGCAAAATACATGGGTTACAAACCAACCCCACTACATTTTTAGCAAGTGTTTAGGCGCGTTGCAGATATGTTTTTGACGTCGCTCAATCATTTTTTGTTGTTCGACCCCCACTACCCGCATAAGAGAAAAAGCGCGATGAGTTCTCAGAATTCATCGCGCTTTTTATATAATAAATAGTGTTGTTCGAGGTCCCCTCCCTCGCACAAAAAGAAACCGGTACAAAATGGGTACACCCCTGATAGACATTCCTACGGGTTGGGACCCGCAGGCTAAGCAAAGCCGCACTGTGGCTTTGCTTGCGGCATAAATGCCGCCGCCTTGTTCGAGATCCCTCCCTCGCACAAAAAAAAACCAGCACACAATGTGTACTGGTTTTGGTGCGAGGGAGGGACTCGAACCCCAAGGATAAACCACACGCACCTCAAACGTGCGCGTCTGCAAGTTCCGCCACCCTCGCATACCGTATTGTTTTCGCAGCCCTGAAATCTCTGAGGTGAAAGACCGTGATGCGGACTGCTTGAATATATTACCACGTTCCCGGCAGATAGTCAAGCGCTTTTTCTCTTTTTAAATGAAATTTTTGGGCCGTCATTTCTTAAGAATATGTTGGTTGAAATGCATGGATGGGTGTGATACTATATAACTAACTATCTCTGCTCAGTTGTTTTGGCAGCAGGGAAGAAGATGATAAGGATACGGCGGAAATGCATTTCTGCGCAGGGTGCAGACCGACCGGTTTTGAAAGGAATTTGAGTGGACGCAGGAATGAACGAGAAAAAAGAAAATGTTATTGTAAACGGTTTTTTCTGGCGCTTTGCAGAGCGGTGCGGTGTGCAGCTGATCTCAGCGGTGGTGTCCATCCTTCTGGCGCGCATCCTTACACCCGATGATTACGGCAAGGTGGCACTGGTGACGGTGTTCAACAATATCATGTATGTCCTGCTGGACTGCGGCATTGGCACCGCGCTGGTGCAGAAGAAGGAAGTGGACGAGCTGGATTACTCGTCGGCGTTCTTTTTCAGCATTGTGATCAGCTTTGTGCTGTATGGGGGAATGTTCGTGGCGGCACCGTATCTGGCTGCTTTCTACAATGACCCCAGCATGACCCCGATCTTTCGCGGCATCAGCCTGACAGTGGCGGTCTGCGGCATCAAAACGATCCAGCAGGCGCATGTGACCCGGAACATGAAGTTCCAGTATTTTTTCTATTCCGCCTTTGCGGGCGCGATCGTGTCCACGGTCCTGGGCCTGGGCCTTGCCTATATGGGCTTTGGAGTCTGGGCGCTGGTGGTGCAGCAGGTATCCAATATCACGGTGGACACGCTGGTGCTGTGGAAGCTGTCCTCCTGGCGGCCTAAGATGGAGTTTTCGTGGCAGCACCTGAAAGGGCTGCTCTCTTATAGCTGGAAGCTGCTGGCCTCGTCGCTGAGCAGCGTCATCTACAACAACCTGCGCAGCCTGATCATCGGCAAGATGTACACCTCGGCGGATCTGGCGTATTACAATCAGGGCGATAACCTGACTTATAATATCGCGTCAAGCGTGGATACTTCCATTGAGAGCGTTTTGTTCCCGGTCATGTCCTCACTGCAGGATGACCGTGCGCAGGTCAAGAACATGACCCGCCGCTCCATCAAGACCTGTACCTATATTATTGCGCCGGTGATGATGAGCACTGCGTTCTGTGCCGAACCGCTGGTGCGCCTGATCCTCACCGAGAAGTGGCTGCCCTGTGTGCTGTTCCTCAGGGTGTTCTGTCTGGGGTATGTGTGCTGGCCGATCATCACGGCAAACCTGAATGCAGCCAAGGCGGTGGGCCGCAGCGATCTTTACCTGAAATGTCAGCTTTTGAACGAAGGGGTGTGCATCCTTCTTCTGCTGGCAACATTCCGTGTCAGCGTCGAGGCCATTGCATACGGTATGCTGATCACGAATGTTGTGACCCAGATCCTGGATGCACAGCTCAACAAAAAGCTGATCGGCTATGGCTATCTGGAACAGATGCGTGATATCCTGCCGACCCTGCTGCTGGCAGCGGGCGCGGGCCTGTGCATGTATCTGGTCATTTTTCTGCACCTGCCGGATCTGCTGACGGTGATCATTCAGGTGGTGGTTGGTCTGGGCATTTATCTGACAGGCTCTGCCATTCTGGAATTGGACACCTTTGAATATTTCAAGGATGTGCTGGCTCCGTCCATCCGGCAGAAGCTGAAACGCTGAAACCGGCATTTTGAATCGTGTAAAAATCCGTCGGGCGGGTGATGTCCGACGGATTTTTGTTCTTTTTGTCTAAAGTATACAAGAACAAACATTAAAAACCGGCAAAGCGACCATTGAAAAAACGCAACTGATATACTAGAATATAAGTACAAGAGCGCGGCACACGGCTGCGCGGAAAATGCAAAGCAGAAAATATAAAACAGGAGGATTTTCCTATGCCTATGAAAATGGGTTGGCGCTGGTATGGCGAGGGCAACGATCCCATCAGCCTGAGCGACATCAAGCAGATCCCCGGCGTGACCAGCATCGTCTGGGCGTTGCACGACAAGATGCCCGGCGAGATCTGGGAGATCGACGAGATCCAGAAGGTAGCCGATCAGATCCACGCCTACGGCTTTGACATGGACGTGGTCGAGTCGGTCAATGTCCACGATGACATCAAGATCGGCCTGCCCACCCGCGACAAGTACATCGAGAACTACAAGCAGTGCATCCGCAATCTGTCCAAGTTCGGTGTCAAGGTCATCTGCTACAACTTCATGCCGGTGTTCGACTGGACCCGTACCGATCTGTTCCACCCCGTGGGCGACGGCTCCACTGCACTGTTCTATGAGAAGGACAAGATCAAGGGCGATTACAAGGCTATGGCTGAGTACATCATGTCCTTCACTGAGAAGTATAACATGACCTTCCCCGGCTGGGAGCCGGAGCGCATGGCAAAGCTGGACGAGCTGTTCAAGGCTTACGCCCCTGTCACCAAGGAAAAGCTGTGGGAAAACCTGAAGTACTTCCTGGAAGCACTGATGCCCACCTGCCATGAGTGCGGCATCAAAATGGCTATCCATCAGGATGATCCCCCTTGGGATATCTTCGGCCTGCCCCGTCTGCTGGTGGATGCTGAGAGCATCGACCGCTTCCTGAGCATGGTGGATGATCCGTACAACTGCCTGACCCTGTGCACCGGCAGCCTGAACGCAAACCCCAACAACAACTGTGCCGAGATCGTGCGCAAGCACTGCGACCGCATTGCCTTTGGCCACATCCGCAACATCCATCACTTCCCCAACGGCGACTTCTCCGAGGCTGCTCACCGCGACTGCTGCGGCGAGACCGGCATCATCGAGGTGCTGCGTGCTTACCATGACTGCGGCTTTGAGGGCTACATCCGTCCCGACCACGGCCGTCAGCTGTGGGAGGAAGGCCCCGGCAACTGCCGCCCTGGTTACGGCAAGTATGACCGTGCTCTGGGCGTTCAGTACATGCTGGGTGTCTGGGATCTGCTGGATCGTCTGGATGAAGAGAAAAAGAAGGGCTGATAAATATGAAGCTGTCTGAGATCAAAAACGGAAATCTGTCCGCCGAGTGGGCAGAGAAGGGCTATGAGCTGCCCAAATTCGATATCGAGGCTGTCAAGGCCAAGACCCACGCCGAACCCACCTGGGTGCACTTCGGCGCAGGCAATATCTTCCGTGCATTCCCGGCTGCCATCCTGAACGATGCGCTGAACACCGGCAAGTATGACCGCGGTGTCATCGTGGCCGAGAGCTTTGACTACGAGATCATCGACAAGGCTTATCGTCCCTACGACAATATGAGCCTGCTGGTCTGCCTGAAGTCCAGCGGCGAGATCGAGAAGAAGGTGGTGGCTTCTGTTACCGAGAGCCTGAAGGCAGACTACTCCTTCGGCGAGGACTGGGCACGTCTGGTGGAGATCTTCCAGAACCCCAGCCTGCAGATGATCTCCTTCACCATCACCGAGAAGGGCTACGGCGTTGCTCCTGCTGATCTGGAGCGCGGCCTGACCCCCGTGCTGGCCATGGGCAAGGTCACTGCTCTGCTGTACGAGCGCTTCAAGGCCGGCAAGCTGCCCCTGACCGTTCAGAGCATGGATAACTGCTCCCACAACGGCGATAAGGTCAAGAACGCTGTCCACGCCTATGCTGCCAAGTGGGTGGAGCAGGGTCTGGTGCCCACCGAGTTCCTGGCCTATGTGCAGGACGAGACCAAGATCACCTTCCGTGGAGCATGATCGACAAGATCCCCCCGCGCCCGGATGCCAAGGTCCAGCAGATGCTGGCCGACGACGGCTTTGAGGACAACTACACCATCGTCACCGAGAAGCACACCTTTACCGCTCCCTTTGTCAACGCAGAGGAGACCCAGTACCTGTGCATCGAGGACAACTATACCAACGGCCGTCCCCCGCTGGAGCTGGGTGGTGTGCTGTACTGCGACCGCGAGACGGTTGACAAGGTGGAAAAGATGAAGGTGTGTACCTGCCTGAACCCCCTGCACACCGCCATGTCCATCTATGGCTGCATGCTGGGTTACACCCTCATCTCCGCCGAGATGGCCGATGAAGACCTGCGTGCCTTCATCCAGAAGATCGGCTATATCGAGGCTATGCCTGTGGTCGTTGATCCCGGCGTGCTGAACCCCTATGAGTTCATCGGCGCTGTCATCAACCGCCGCCTGCCCAACCCCTTCATGCCGGATGCTCCCCAGCGTATCGCAACCGATACCTCCCAGAAGCTGGCCATCCGCTTTGGTGAGACCATCAAGGCCTACGAGGCACGCGGTCTGGACAAGAGCAACCTGATCCTGATCCCGCTGGTTCTGGCAGGCTACGCCCGCTACCTGAAGGGCATCGATGACAATGGTCAGGCTTTTGAGCCTTCCACCGATCCGCTGCTGGCGGAGCTGCAGCCCATCGTTGCTGGCCTGGAGGTCAAGGAAGGCGAGCAGGACTTCAGCTGCCTGAAGAAGCTGTACAGCCGCACCGACGTGTTCGGCGTGGACCTGTACGCCGTTGGTCTGGGCGAGAAGATCGAGGCAATGGCCAAGGAGCTGTTTGCAGGCCCCGGCGCTGTGCGCAAGACCCTGCATAAGTATACGCTTGCCCGCTGATCGGCTGACGCAATAACAGAAGCTATCTTCGCACCCGCGCTGCGCTTTGCTTTGCCGCAGCGTGGGTCTTTATAAAAAAAGAACTGCTGAACGAAATGTCAGCAGTTCTTTTTTGCGTGTGCATATTTTTGGGTTTAGCCTTTTCGGCAGTCGTGCAGCTTTTCTTTGGGCAGAATGCCGGCCAAAAACTTCCACACCACTTCCATGCGGTCGTTCAGTAAGTAAGCTTTCTCTTTTTCAACGTAGAGGTACACCGCATTGTCCGTGCGGTAGGCGCAGTAAAAGCTGTCCCATGCGTGGCGGCTGGTGGGTTCGGGCTTGTCCTGCTGGCCGTACATCCACACAGCAATGCCGGTGTCGGCCAGCTCCACACGGTAGAAGGCACGCGGCAGGTGCATCTGTTTGATCTGCCGGGAAACGCTGCGGAAGAACGAGTAAAAGTAGCTCACCGGCAGGCCGATGCCCACAATGGCAAGCACAGCAGCCAGCAGCCCGGCACCCGGGCGCTTGCCCAGCTGCGAAAGGCAGACGGCGGCAAAAGCCAGCATGATGGCGGCAAAAACAGCGGGACGCAGCCATGCTTTGCGGTGATGGAATGCATCGAACACGGCAAAATCGCGGAAGCCCTGCTCACCCATGGTGGTGGAAACGGAGATGGTCTGGGACATAAAGTCGCCTCCTTTGTATTTACAGGCATCGTACCACAATTGCGCGGTTTAGGCAAGAGAAAAACATGCAAACCTTGCCAATCCGGCCCAAAGCGTGGTACAATAAATCGTTACCAAACGAAAGGAGGCGGCAGGCTTTGCAGCACCGCAAGCGGCAGATCACCCTCAAGCAGCGCATGGGCTTGTGTCTGGCAGCATTTTTTGCGGCCTTTGCCATGCAGCTCACGCTCAATGGCTACCAGTCCAGAGCAGTGCAGGCAGTACAGGACGCGCAGATGGGCTGCTTCAACGCCATCAGCCGCTTTCAGGGCGGTGTGGAAAGCTCTATTTCCGTGCTGGAGAACTACCGCTGGGAGAACAGCGAGCCGGAGGAGATCATTGACCGGCTGCAGTCGGCATCTTCCACCTGCAACGCATGGCTCTGGCGCATCGGTACCAGCCTGAACAGTCTGGAAAGCGTCAGCGATGAGCAGCGGGTGCTCTACAGCGCAGTGGATACGGTCTATCAGACCTACACCGGCCTGCTGGATGAGCTGGAAAACGACCTGCTCAGCGGCAACGATGCCGCAGCTTCCCAGCTGTATTATGCAAAGGTGGTGCCCTGCGGCGATTACCTGAGCCAGTACACCCTGCAATTGCTGGAAACCGCCATTCAGGATTCCCAGACCACCTACACCACCATCTCGGCCCTGAACGAGCGCATCACCATGCTGCAGACGGTGGTGGTGGCGCTGTGCGTGGCGCTGGGCTGCGTTACCGGTTTGATGGTCATGCGTCTGCTCACGCCGGTGCAGCAGATGATCGCTGCCTCCCGCGCCATTGGCAAAAGTGAGTTCGACACCCCGGACATCCCGCTGCCCAAGCAGCCGGAGATCGCTCAGCTGGCCGAGTCCTTCAACATCATGAAGCACTCCATGGCCCAGCAGGTGACCACCCTGCAGGAGAAAAACGAGATCGAGCGGGAGCTGCACCGCCAGAAGACCGAAGCACTGGAGCTGCAGAACCGCATGGAGCGCAGCCGGCTGCAGCAGCTGCGCAGCCAGATCGACCCGCACTTTCTGTTCAACACCCTGAATGTGATCCAGCAGACCGCCGGCACCGAGACGGCCTACCGTACGCAGGCGCTCATCATGGCGCTTTCGCACCTGCTGCGCTACAGCCTGATGAGCAACGATGAACAGGTGCCGCTCTCCCGTGAGGTGCGCATCGTGGATGAATATTACTCCATCTACCATGTCCGCTTTGGTGAGCGGGTGCGTATGGAGTGGCGCATTTCCGATTCGCTGGATCTTACCGAGACCATGGTGCCGTCCTTTATTTTACAGCCCATCGTGGAAAATGCCTTCAAGCACGGCATCTGCCCCAAAGAGGAGGGCGGTGTGGTGCGCATCCGCGTGAACCCTCTGCGGGAGAAGGGACTGCTGTGCATCCGCGTGGTGGATAACGGCGTGGGCATCCAGCTGGATCAATTACGACAGCTGCGCGGGGCGCTCAGCCAGCCCGGTGAGCGCTGGGAGCATATCGGCATTTATAATGTTGCGGCCCGCCTGCGTCTGCTGGATCGGAACAGCCGCTTTGTGATACGGTCCCATCCGGGACGCGGTACGGCGGTGGTGCTGTATCTGCCATTGGTGGAGAATGAGGAGGAGTTTGAGGAATGATTCGTCTGTTGATCGCGGATGATGAAGCACTGGAACGGGAAACGCTGGCGGACATCGTGGCCCGCCGCTTTGAGCACGAAGTGACCATCGAGACTGCCGAGAACGGCCGCAAGGCAGCGGATACGGCGGTGCTGTGGGGCGCAGACCTGATCCTGATGGACATTGAGATGCCCGGTATGAACGGTCTGGATGCAGCCCGCGCCGTGCTGGAACAGCGCCCGGAGTGCAAGGTGATCTTTGTTACGGCCTACAGTCTGTTCCAGTACGCCCACGAGGCCATGCATCTGGGTGCCTGCGATTATCTGCTCAAGCCGGTGAACCCGGACGAAGTGGAAGCTTCCATCCGCAAGGCCATCCGTCAGATCGAGGCGGGCCGCCGCCTTGCAGAGCTGGCTCCGGTGGAACCGGAGCCGGAAGCTGATCCGGAGAGCGATGCCGCCGAAGCAGGGGAGAACGACCGCAATGCACTGGTCATGGCCCATGTGCGCAAGTATATGGAGGATAACTATATGTTTGACCTCTCGCTGGACAGTGTCAGCGAGATCCTGCATATCAGCCCGGCGTACCTCTCGGCACAGTTCAAGAAGTACCAGAAGATGAACTTTCTGGACTGCCTGACCGAGCTGCGGATCAACGCTGCCAAGGAGCTGCTCACCGACCCGTTCCGTTCGGCAGCAGAGGTAGCTTCCATGGTGGGCTACGAGGATTCCAGCTATTTTGCCCGCACCTTTAAAAAACGCACCGGCATGACCCCCACCCAGTACCGCAGGGAAGCGGCCAAGGCTGCACGGGAGGCCCGCCTGTGACCCGCCGCCAGATGCTGACCGCCCTGTTTGGCGCAGCCGTGCTGGCACTGCCGGTGGCGGGCTGCGGCCATCAGCCGGTACAGGACGAGCCGGGGGCAGAGCTGATCCTGCGCTATGCGGAGAACCAGCCGGAGGATTATCCTACTACGCAGGCGGCGCTGGCCTTTGCGGATCTTGTGGCTCAGCGCACCGATGGCCGCGTGAAAGTGCTGGTGTACAGCGGGGGAGAGCTGGGCGCGGAGCAGAGCGTGATCCAGCAGATGCAGTTCGGCGGCATTGACTTCTCCCGTGTGTCCCTCAGCCAGCTGGCAGAGTACGAGCCGGCGCTGAGCGTTTTGCAGCTGCCGTATCTTTACACCGATGCCGACCAGATGTGGCGGGTGCTGGATGGGACCATCGGCGACGAGTTCCTCTCCACGCTGGAGTCGCTGGAGCTGACCGGCCTTTCCTGGTTTGATGCCGGTGTGCGCAGCATCTACACCCGGCAGAAGGTGACATGCCTTGCAGATCTGCAGGGCATGACCATCCGCGTGCAGGAATCGGACATGATGAGCGAAATGATCACCGACCTCGGCGCAAAGCCGGTAAAGGTAGTGTACAGCAAGGTGTATGCTGCCCTGCACAACGGTGAGATCGATGGCGCAGAGAACAGCTGGCCCAGCTACGAAGCCATGGGTCACTACGAGGTGGCACCATACTTTTTAAAGGATGAGCACACCCGCGTGCCGGAGGTGCAGCTTGCAAGCCCTGCTGTGATGGAAAAACTGGCCGCACTGGACGAGCGCTACCCGGAGATCATCCGCCTGTGTGCCTGGGAGAGCGCCAAGGTGGAGCGCAGGCTCTGGGCGCAGCAGGAGGCGGAATCGGAAAGTGATCTGCGTGCAGCAGGCATTGAGGTGACAGAGCTGGACGAAGAAGAAAAGGCAAGGTTCCGTGCTGCTGTGCAGCCGATGTATGATCGGTTCGCCCAGCAGGGCGAATTGATCACCCGCATCCGGCAGGCATAAGCCCCACAGAAAAGCCCGGAAAAGATGGGCAAAGAAATCAGGAAAACAGAATAAAGAACCGGCAAAGCGCTGTGTGCTCTGTACCCCAAAGGGGAGGGCATCCAGCACTTTGTTTTTCTATTGAATACAGGAATGTATCCATCTGTTGGGCGAAGGTGCACAAACAAAAAGTAAAGCACTTGGCATTTTTCACAAAAGAAATTCTGACATTTTTTCAAAAAACAGGACATTTTTTGAAAGCCCTTGTTTCGTTTAAAAAAATTTGCTAAAGTGTGTACAGTAAATGAACGGTATGCGGGTCCTGTGCAGACCGGGCCGTTCGGGAGATTTAAGGAGGACGAATAAAAAAAAAAAAGATCACTCGTCGCAGCTTTCTGGCAGCAGCCGGTGTTTCCGCCGCTGCTCTGGCTCTGACCGCATGTGGTGGCTCCAGCAATTCTGCTGCTTCCACCTCTACCGCAGCTTCTTCCACCGCAGCTTCTGCTGCTGGTGATGCTACTGCTGCTGCAAACGATCCCAAGGTGACTCTGGTCTACGCCGAGGTCAACCCGCTGGATACCATCGTTGGTCAGACCGCTACCCACTTCAAGGAGAAGGTCGAGGAGCTGACCGGCGGTTCCGTCGTCATCGACGTGCAGGCTTCCGGCGTTCTGGGTTCTGAGAACGACGTTCTGGATGCAATTCTGGGCGGTTCTACCTCCATCGATATGAGCCGTATCTCCGCTTTCGCACTGACCAGCTACGGCTGCAACAAGTCCAAGCTGCTGTCCATCCCCTTCACCTTCGAGAACCGCGCACACTTCTGGAACTTCGCCAACAGCGATCTGGCACCTGAGTTCCTGAACGAGCCTCAGGAGCTGGGCCTGCCCGTTCGTGGTGTCTTCTACGGCGAAGAGGGCTTCCGTCACTTCTTCACGGTCAACCCGGTTTCCGGCATCGATGATTTCAAGGGCCTGAAGCTGCGCGTGTCCAACGACCCCGTTATGAACGGCATGGTCGAGAGTCTGGGCGCTAACCCCACCGTCGTTTCCTTCGGTGAGCTGTACAGCGCACTGCAGACCGGCGTTGTGGATGGTGCTGAGCAGCCCATCGCAAACTACAAGTCCAATGCATTCCCCGAGGTTGCCAACAACCTGATCCTGGACGGCCACACTCTGGGCGCTGTTCAGGCTGTTATCACTGATAACGCATGGGGCAAGCTGACCGAGAACCAGCAGGCTGCCATCATGGAGGCCGGTGCTGATACGCAGGCCTTCAATGCAGACCTGTCCGAGACCGCTGAGAACAAGGTTCTGGATGAGCTGAAGAGCTCCGGCTGCAATGTCGTGGATGTTCCCGATAAGGCACCTTGGCAGGAAGCTTGCCAGAAGGTCATCAGCGAGAACACCTCCGATCAGGCTGAGCTGTATCAGCAGCTGCTGGACATGAAGGCATAATTGAAAAAGCCTTTCCTGTTCTGAGATAGTACATAGCCCGGCGGGGGACTACGGGATACGCCCGCAGACCTGCCGGGCTTTTTATATGGAGGAATTCATATGCCGAAAATCTTTACCACTTTGGATAAGATCAAGCCGGCGTACGACATCACCTACAAAGTGGTCCTGTTTATCTGCAAGCTGCTGCTGATCGCAGATATCCTCATCACTACCATGTCGGTCATCGGTCGTTACGTCTCGTTCATCCCGGACCCGGCATGGTCGGAAGAAGTTGTGCTGACCTGTATGAGCTACATGGCCGTGCTGAGTGCTGCTCTGGCCATCCGCCGCGGTGCCCATATCCGCATGACTGCGTTTGACGTGTATCTGCCCAAAACCGCCGTCAAGGTGCTGGATATTCTGGCCGATCTTGCCGTGTGTATTCTGGGTGTCATCATGATGGTGGTCGGCTGGAACTATGCCACCACTCTGGGCGGCCGCGGCTTCTACGTGTCCATGCCCTGGCTGAGCCGCTTCTGGATGTACTTCCCGGTGCCGCTGGCCGGTGTTGCCATGATCATCTTCGAGATCGAGGCACTGTACAACCACATCAAGAGCATTTTTGTAAAGGAGGAAGTGTAATATGACAGTTCAGACACTGGCAATCATTGTCCTTCTTGTCAGCTTCTTTGTAATGATCTTCCTGCGTTTCCCCATTGCATACGCCGTTGGTCTTTCCAGCGTGCTGTGCATGATGGTGCAGGGTCAGGCACTGACCGATGTCTGCCGTCTGATGGTCAAGGGCATCTCTTCCTTCAGCCTGATGGCCGTGCCGTTCTTAATCACCATGGGTGTACTCATGGGCTCCGGCGGCATTTCTGAAAAGCTGATCGCTCTGGCTGATGCCTGCGTGGGCTGGATGCGCGGCGGCATGGCAATGGTCAACATCGTTGCTTCCTACTTCTTCGGCGGTATTTCCGGTTCTGCATCTGCAGATACCGCTTCCATCGGCTCCATCATGATCCCCATGATGGTCGATCAGGGCTACGATGCCGACTTCTCCACTGCTGTTACCATCACCTCCTCCTGCGAGGGTCTGCTGGTTCCTCCGAGCCACAACATGGTCATTTATGCCACCACTGCCGGCGGCATCTCGGTCGGCAGCCTGTTCCTGGCAGGTTATCTGCCCGGTGCTCTGCTGGCCATCGTCCTGATGATCGGTTCCTACATCATCTCGGTCAAGGAGAATTACCCCAAGGGCTCTCCGTTCAGCATCAAGGGCTTCGTTAAGCAGCTGGGCACTTCCATCTGGGCACTGGCCGCTGTTGTCATCGTTGTGTTCGGCGTTGTTGGCGGTGTGTTCACCGCTACCGAGTCTGCAGCTATTGCAGTTATCTACTCTCTGTTCGTGTCGGTGTTCGTTTACAAGGGCCTGGACTGGAAGGGCGTTTGGCATGCACTGGATGAGTGCGTGGACACCCTGTCCATCGTGCTGATCCTGATCGCCACCTCTGCAGTCTTCGGCAACTGCCTGACCATGCTGCATGTGCCGGATCTGGCTGCAAATGCCATCACCAGCGTCACTGATAACCCCTACATCATCGCTCTGCTGATCGACCTGATCATCTTGGTTCTGGGCTGCATCATGGATATGGCTCCCATCATCCTGATCGCTACTCCCATCCTGCTGCCCATCGCAACCTCCATCGGTATCGACCCCATCCAGTTCGGTATCATCGTTGTGCTGAACTGCGGCATCGGCCTGCTGACCCCCCCGGTCGGCTCCGTGCTGTTCATCGGCTCTGCCGTTGCAAAGCGCCCGATGGAAAAGGTGGTCAAGGCGACCCTGCCGTTCTATCTGTGCATGTTCATTGCACTGCTGCTGCTGACCTATGTGCCCGATATCAGCCTGGCGATCCCCAAGCTGCTGGGCGGCTACGTCAGCCCCATCACCAACCCGCTGGGTCCTGTGTTCATCCACTGATAGCCTGACGGCATAAGGTAAAACCGTTAAAGTCCTCTGCATGAAAGTGCAGGGGACTTTTGTATGCTAAAACTTTATTTTCCCTCTTGCATTCTGTCGGAATCGTGCTATAATAGTAAGGCAATCGTTTCCAAGGCCGCTCGACGGGGTAGCCGATATTGAAGGTTGTGATGGGCACATACATTTATAATATGGCCCCAATAAGTCAGAACCAGAAATGAGGTGAAAAGAATGAAACAGGGTATCCATCCGAACTACGTTGACTGCACCATCACCTGCGCATGCGGCAACGTCATTAAGACTCGTTCCACCAAGCCTGAGATCCACGTCGAAGTTTGCTCCAAGTGCCATCCTTTCTACACTGGCAAGCAGAAGCTGGTTGACTCCGGCGGACGTGTTGAGCGCTTCAACAAGCGTTTCGGCCGTAAGTAATTATGGTTTTCTGAGCACCGTTTCCTTTGGGAGACGGTGCTTTTTTGCTGCCTTTTTGGCATATGAAAGGGCTGCCTGAATCATTCTTAAGAATTCTTTTTGCATCCCGCCACAGGATTGTCTTAATTTTTACACATTTTCGGTCTAAAATATACCAGCATTGAACTAGATGAAAAAGGAGCGTTTGCTGTGATCGAAGTATCGCATCTGAGCAAAAAGTATGGCACGCACCCTGCCATTGAAGATTTGTCCTTTACGGTGGGCGACGGCCAGATCTTCGGCCTGCTCGGCCCCAACGGCGCGGGCAAGTCCACGATCATGAATATCCTCACCGGCTACCTTGCCCCCACCTCCGGTGAAGTGAAGGTGGCGGGCTTCAGCCTGCCGGAGCAGGCCCAGCAGGCCAAGGCCTGTGTGGGCTATCTGCCCGAGCAGCCGCCGCTCTACCCGGAAATGACGGTGCAGGAATATCTGGATTTTGCTGCAGAGCTGAAAGGCATCAAAAGAAGGCCGACCGCAAAGAACAGGTGCGCAAAGCTGCCTGCCGCACCGGGCTGGAAGAGGTGCTGCCCCGGCTCATCCGCAGTCTGTCCAAGGGCTACCGCCAGCGCGTGGGCATTGCGCAGGCACTGCTGGGCGCGCCGCAGCTCATCATTCTGGACGAGCCTACCGTGGGCCTTGACCCTGCACAGGTCATCGAGATCCGCAGACTGATCCGGGAGCTGGGGAAAAAGCCACACGGTCATCCTGTCCAGCCACATCCTCAGCGAGGTGCAGGCAGTGTGCAGTCAGGTGCTGATCCTTTCCAAGGGGCATCTGGTGGCGGTGGGTGCGCCGGAACAGCTGGCCGAAAAGCTGAATCCCGGCAGCCGTCTGCGCGCTACCGCTCTGGGCGGGGGGAAGACCGTGCTGAAAACGGTCGGCTCCATTCCGGGCATCCGCAAGGTGGAGATCGAATCCGAGGCCGACGGACAGGTGACCTTTACCGCAGAAAGTGCCGATGCTTCTGACCGCCGCGCCGAGGTGTCCCGCGCCCTTTCGCAGGCCGGATGCACGGTGCTGGCGCTGGCAGCGGAAAACAGGACGCTGGAGGAAGTGTTCCTTGCACTGACCGAAAACGAGTCTGAAACACCATCGGATGAAGGAGAGGAGAAAACGGAATGACCGCCATTTTCAAACGCGAAGTCCGCAGCAGCTTTCATGGCATGATCGGCTACGTGCTCACCGCCTTTATGCTGGCGGCAACGGCCATCTATTTTGTTGCCCTGAATCTGGACTACGGCCTGACGGATTTTGGCTATTACACGCTTTACCGCACCACGTTTGTGCTGCTTTTGTATATCCCGGTGCTCACCATGCGCTCCTTTGCAGAGGAACGCCGCACCCGCACCGATCAGCTGCTGCTTACCAGCCCGGTGTCTGTGTGGGAGATCGTGCTGGGCAAATTCTTTGCCCTGTGCGTCATCTTTGCACTGCCGTGCCTTGCCGATGCGGTCATGATCCTTGTACTGGCCGCACTGGGTGCCACCGGCACGGCCACGCTGGCAAACTTGGCCGCTCTGCTGTGCTATTATCTCATGGGCTGCGCCGCCATTGCCATTGGCGTGTTTCTTTCCAGCCTGACCGAGAATCAGATCATTGCTGCGGTGGCAGGTGTTGCCGCACTGCTGCTGGCCTACATGATGCCCAGCCTGCGCAGCATGTTCACCGCAGGCAGCGCAGTGGCGCTGGCCCTGTTCACCGCCATTGCGGCAGTGCTCAGTGTGGTGGCAGGCCTGCGTACCCGCAGCTTTACGCTGGGCTGCCTGACCTTTGCGGGCTGCTGTGTGGTGCTGACGGCACTGTTCCTGCTGCAGAGCAGCTGGCTGACCGAAGCGTTCAGCGCGGTGCTCAGCGGGCTGTGCCTGTTCACGCCGTTTGAAGAGTTTGTCAACAACAGCTTTTCCATCCCGACGCTGGTGTACTACCTGACCGTGACCATGCTGTTTTTGTTCTTCACGGCGCAGGGTCTGGAAAAGCGCCGCTGGAACTGAGGGGAGGGGAACAACATGAAAAATTTCAAAGTTTCTTCCTCCGCAAACGGCAAGGTGTTCCGCAATGGACTGTACTCCACGGCCATTCTGGCAGCAGCCATCGTGTTGGCCGTGCTGATCAACCTGCTGGTGGGGGCCATCCCGAAAAAATACACCGAGTTCGACCTCTCTGCCGCCAAAATGTACACGCTGGGCGACAGCTCCAGGCAGCTGATGCAGAGCCTGGATCAGGACGTGACCGTTTATTATCTCTGTGAGACCGGCAGCGAGGATGCTATTATCACCAAGCTGCTGGATCACTACGCCGACGAGAGCGGTCACTTCCACTGGGAGCAGAAGGACCCGGCGCTTTACCCGACCTTTGCAGCGCAGTACGGCGCAGAGAATGCATCCACCGGCAGTCTGATCGTGGTCAGCGGTGAGAACAGCGAAGTGCTGAACGCCGCCGAACTTTACGAGTACGATTACTCCGATTACTACACCACCGGCGCTGCCAACGTGACCTTTGGCGGCGAAAAGCAGATCAGCTCTGCCATCTACAAGCTGACTGCCGCAGCAGAAAGTCATGCCTACTACACCACCAACCACGGCGAGCAGGCGCTTACCTCCTCGCTGACCGAGGCGCTCAAGGCGCAGAATATCGATGCCCAGCCGCTGGATCTGCTCACCGGCACCATCCCGGAGGACTGTGATCTGCTCATCATCAGCAACCCCGCTTCGGATTTTGCAGCTGACGGCCTTGTGGATGAGATCGCGCAGCTGCAGGCCTATCTGGAAAACGGCGGCAAGGTGCTGCTGACCACCAGCGGTTATACCGAAACGCCCAATCTGGATGCAGTGATGGCACAGTTCGGCCTTGCGCGTGAGCCGGGCCTTGTGGTGGAGGGCGATGCGGGCCACGCGCTGTACGGCTACCCGTACTCGCTGTTCCCGGACTACGCGGCCGCCGACGAAAGCACCGCGCTGGACGGCGTGAATCAGAGCACCCATGTGATGCTCTCGGTGGCACAGGGCATCACCATTACCGAGACAGACGATGTGACGGCGGAACCGCTGCTGTATACCACCGAGGATGCCTACAGCAAGCAGGACTTTGATGCCAGCTCTTCTTCCGCAAAGGAAGCCGGCGATACCGACGGCCCGTTCTCGCTGGCCGTATGGGCGCGCAATGATTCCACCGGTGCCGAGGTGATCTGGATCGGCTGCCCCAACATGGACAACGAGCAGGTGTACCAGTCCATCCCGGGCAACCTGACCTTCCTGCAGGGCTGTGCCGCTTCGCTGGTAGGGCAGAGCCTGCTCATCGACACCAAAGCACTGGAAGCCGCACCCATCACGGTCCCGGCTTCCGCATCCATGACGCTGGGCATGGTGTTCGTATTCGTGCTGCCCGCAGCAGTGCTCATTGCAGGTGCTGTGGAGGTGCTGCTGCGCCGCCGCAGGTAAGGGGGCACTGCCATGAAAACAAAACAGCGCACCCTTGCGGTGCTTCTGGTGCTGGTACTTGTGCTGGGCGGGCTGCTGTGGTTTGTCAGCCGCAGCAATGCCGCAGAAGAGGCTGCTTCCAGCGCCGCCGCAGAGGGCAGCATCCTGCTTTCTTCTTTGCGGCAGGCGATGTGACCAGCATCCGGTATGCCTATGGCGGCGAAACGCTTACCCTAAATTACGATTCCGGCAGCTGGACGCTGGCGGATGACCCGGACTATCATCTGGATGTATCTGCCTGCAATACCATGGTCACGGCGCTGGCATCCCTGAACGCCAAACGTCAGCTCACGGCTCAGCCCGGCGAGGACTACGGCCTTGCCGATCCGGCTGTTACGGTCACGGTGACGGCGGCAGGCGAGACGAACACCTTTGCCTTTGGCACCGAGAACCCGGTCACAGGAGATCTGTATGTGCAGAAGGCAGGGGACGATGCCGTGTACACCGTTTCTGGCAACAAGGCGGCCTGCTTTGAGCTGACCAAGGCGGACCTTTTGGCGCGTTCAACCCGGCGGGACTGACAGCCTCCGCGCTGGAAAGTGTTTCCATTACGACGGGCAGCGGCACCCTTGCACTGAATGCAGTCTCTGAGCCTGCGGAAGCGGAGAGCGATTCCTCGGAAAGTGCGGCCGATTCCACCACCTATCAGACCGTGTGGCGGCTGGCCGATGAACCCTCTGCCGATCTGGACGACAGCAAGGTGCAGAGCATCCTCTCCGCTCTGGCAGGCTATGTGACCGCACAAATCACGGATGCCGACCCTTCGGCCTATGGCTTTGATGCACCGCTTGCAACGGTGCGGGCTGCCTCTGCCGATGGGACCGTGACCCTCCACTACGCCGAAAATGCAGACGGCTGCTGGATGATGGTGGAGGGGGACAGTTCCGTCTATGCGGTTGACCTTGACACTGTGCAGGCCCTTCTGATAACGGCCGCTGCCTTAAAAGCGGAATAAAACCTTTGTGCGCCGTATGCGGAAAGCCCGCTGCGGCGCATGTTTTTTTGTTGCGGCGTGTAAAGCTTCGGCAAACATTGGCAGAGTGATTGACATTTCAGCAAAGATTGATTAAGATAGACGAGACAGGGCAGAATAACTGCGCAATATAAGAGCCTGCTTTTGCAGGTTCTCCGGTCGTCATGGATGTTGTGCGGGGCTGGGTCGCCCTGGTACGAGGGATGGGGCATGGCCCTGTCTTTTTTCGTATCTGAGTTACAAGGAGGATAAAGTAAAAAATGGACAACTCGGTGATCGTTTCACTGCGGGATATCGTAGTGGAATTTGACGGTCAGCGCATTCTGGATGGGCTGAACCTCGACATCCATGACAAAGAGTTCGTAACGCTGCTGGGCCCTTCCGGCTGCGGCAAAACCACCACCCTGCGTCTGATCGCAGGTTTTCTGGAACCCAATTCCGGCAAAGTGCTGCTGAAAGGTGAGAACATTACCGGCGTGCCGCCCTATAAGCGCCCGGTGAACACCGTTTTTCAGAAATACGCACTGTTCCCGCACCTGAACGTGTTCGAGAACGTGGCCTTCGGTCTGCGGCTCAAAAGATGGACGAAGAGACCATCCGCCGCAAGGTGCGCAACATGCTGGAAGTTGTTGGCCTGAAAGGCTTCGAGCGCCGCAGCATCAGCCAGATGTCCGGCGGCCAGCAGCAGCGCGTGGCCATCGCCCGCAGTCTGGTGAACGAGCCGGAGATCCTTCTGCTGGATGAACCCCTTGGCGCACTGGACCTCAAGCTGCGCAAGGAGATGCAGCTGGAGCTGAAGCGCCTGCAGCGCGAAATGAACATTACCTTCGTTTATGTTACCCACGATCAGGAGGAAGCCCTTACCATGTCCGATACCGTCGTGGTCATGAACGGCGGCAAGGTGCAGCAGATCGGCACGCCGGAGGATATTTACAATGAGCCGAAGAATGCCTTTGTTGCAGACTTCATTGGCGATTCCAACATCGTGGACGGCGTGATGCACCGGGATTTTCTGGTGTCCTTCTCCGGCGTGGACTTCCCTGTGTGGATCGCGGCTTTGCCCGCGAGCAGAGCGTGCAGGTAGTGGTGCGCCCCGAGGATATCGAGGTGGTCTCTCCTGTGGAAGGCCAGCTTGTCGGCGTTGTGAACGATGTCATCTTCAAGGGTGTCCACTTTGAGATGCATGTGGAGTGCGAGGGCCGCGAATGGCTGATCCATTCCACCCGCGCCTGCACCCCCGGTGAGACCATTGGTATGCGCATCGGCCCCAACGAGATCCACATTATGGCGCGTTCAGAGGGGTGAGCCACAATGATGAAGATTTACGATAAAAAGCTGGCCTATCCGTACTTTGTATGGATGATGCTGTTCACAGTGGTGCCTTTGATCATCGTGGTGTACTATGCATTTACGGATGCAAACGGAGCTTTCACGCTGGATAACCTCACCTCCATCAGCGGCTACGGCTCGGTGTTTGCCCGCAGCCTGCTGCTGGCCCTCATTGCCACGGTCATCTGTCTGGTCATTGCGTTCCCGGTGGGCTATTTTCTTTCCCGCCTGCGGGTGAGCAAGCAGCACATCATGCTCATGCTGGTCATGCTGCCCATGTGGATGAACTTTCTGCTGCGCACCTATGCATGGATGGGCCTGCTCAGCATCAACGGCCCGGTGAACGCTGTTCTGGGCGTGTTCGGCCTTGGCCCCTTCAATATGCTCAACACCTCCGGCGCGGTGGTGCTGGGCATGGTGTATAACTATGTGCCCTATATGATCCTGCCGCTGTACACCAGCATGACCAAGATCGACCAGAGCCTAGTGGAAGCTGCGCAGGATCTGGGCGCTTCCACCACCAAGACCCTTCTCCGGGTGCTCATCCCCATGAGCGTGCCCGGCATCAGCACCGGCATCACCATGGTGTTCGTCCCGGCGGTGTCCACCTTTGTCATCAGCCGTATGCTGGGCGGCGGCTCTAACCTGCTGATCGGCGACCTGATCGAGATGCAGTTCCTGGGCAACAGCTACAACCTGAACGTGGGTTCTGCCATGAGCCTTGTGCTGATGATCATTGTGCTGCTGTGCATGAGCTTCACCTCCAGCTTTGATGAAGATGAAATGGAGGGCGTGTCCTGATGAAAACGAAACATCTGCGCCTGATGCAGCGCGTCTATATCGTGCTGTTTTTCTGCTTCATGTACCTGCCCATTGCATACATGATCGTATTCAGCTTCAACCAGTCCAAGGGCTATTCGCTCTTCACCGGCTTTACCCTCAAGTGGTACTCCAGCCTGCTGCACAACTCCTCCATCCTGCATGCGCTGCTGGTCTCGCTGGAAGTGGCTCTGATCTCTGCGGTCATTGCCACTGTGCTGGGTACAGCGGCAAGTCTGGGCATTGCGTCCATGGGCCGCGGGAGCCGCCTTGTCGTCACCAACATCAGCTATATCCCGGTCGTCAACCCGGAGATCATCACCGGCGTTTCGCTGATGCTGCTGTTCGTGGCCTACCAGCGCTTTGCCGGGGGGTCTCCTGGCTGCCGGATACCATCATGGGCTTCCCGACGCTGCTCATTGCGCATATCGCGTTCAATGTGCCGTATGTCATCTTCAACGTCACGCCCAAGCTCAAGCAATTGGATATCAGGCTGTATGAGGCAGCGCTCGACCTTGGCTGCGACCCCAAGCAGGCCTTCTTCAAGGTCATCCTGCCGGAGATCAGCCCGGCCATCCTGTCGGCATTCCTGATCTGCCTGACCTACTCCATCGACGACTTCATGATCTCCTATTTCAACTGCGGCACGGTGGAAACGCTGCCCATCGCCATCTACTCCATGACCCGTAAAAAGGTCAGCCCGGAGATCTATGCGCTGTCCACCATCATGTTCGTGGTCATTCTGTGCATCATTCTGATCTCCAACGCAATGGAGAGCCGTAGCTACCGCCGCGACCAGAAGGCGCTGAGAGGGGAGGGCGTGTGATGAAACGTTTTGCTGTGCTGCTGCTGGCGCTGGCAATGACGGTCTGCTGTGCAATGCCCGCCTTTGCCGCCGGCACCATTGAGGTGACCGAGGATGTCTCGGTGTCGGACGATTACGACTGGACCCGCTTCAAGGACCAGAATCTCACCCTCAACGTTTACAACTGGGGCGAATACATCTCCAACGGCTCGGACGACAGCGTGGACGTGGTGGCGGCCTTTGAAAAGCTCACCGGCATCAAGGTGAACTACACCACCTTCGACTCCAACGAGTCCATGTACGCAAAGCTCAAGTCCGGCGCAGCCAACTACGATGTGGTCATTCCGTCGGATTACATGGTGGCAAAAATGATCGCCGAGGGGATGCTCAAGCCTCTGAACTACGACAATATCCCGAACTTCAAAAAGATCAATCAGGAATACGTGGATCCGGATTACGATCCGCAGAATGCCTACACCGTGCCCTACATGCTCTGCACCACCGGCATCATTTATAACACCACCATGGTGGACAAAGCGCCCACCAGCTGGGCCGACCTGTGGGACGAGCAGTACGCAGGCAATATCCTGATGTTCAACAACAGCCGCGATGCCTACGCCATTGCTGCTTTTAAGAGCGGCCACGATATCAACCCGCAGTCCACCGAAGAAGTGGACGAGGTGGTGGAGGAGCTCAAGGCGCAGAAGCCGCTGGTGCAGGCATACGTCATGGACGAGATCTTTGATAAGATGATCGGCGGCGAGGCAGCCGTCGGTGTGTACTACTCCGGCGATGCCATCACCATGATCGACGATAATCCCGACCTTGCATGGGTGTTCCCGGAGGAAGGCAGCGTGCTTTCCGTGGACTGCATGACCATTCCTGCTGCCAGTGAACATCAGGAAGCTGCGGAAATGTTCATCAACTTCATGTGTGAGACGGACATCGGCAAGGCAAACGCCGAGTACATCGGCTACACCACCCCCATGCAGGATGTGTGGGAGGTGCTGGACGAGGATCTGAAGGAGAGCGAGATCGCTTATCCGTCCGAAGAGAAAGCCGCCAAGGAAAAGGTGTTCACTGCCCTGAGCGACGATGTGAACAGCGAGCTGGACGTGAAGTGGAGCGAAATGAAGAGCTACGACGAGGGTGGCAGCAGTCTGCTGTTCCTTGCGCTGCTGGCAGCCATGGTGGCGCTGGCCTGCTTCAACATCTGGCGCAAGGTCCGCAGGCGCAACCGCAATCAGTATTAAACGCAAAGGAGGCTGCTGCACAGAACAACGTGCAGTGGTCTCTTTTATAGAAAGGAAAAACCATGGAACAGTTCTTTTACACCGAGACCATGACCGTCATGAACGCAGATGCCGACTTCCGCAGCCTGCTCAAGCCCAGCGCCCTGCTGCGCTATGTGGAGCAGATTTCGACAGACCACGCCCGCGCCTTTGGTATGGATGACCAGTTCTTCAAAGAACGCGGTGTGACCTTTCTGGTGGGCAAGCAGGCCCTGAAATTTGACCGTGTGCCCCAGCGTGCCGAAACGCTGACCCTTACCTCCCGGGCGCAGGTCAGCAAACATGGTTCCGTCAAACGCATCACCACCCTGACCGATGCCGAGGGCAAAGAGGTGGCTATGGTGGACTGCCGCTGGATCGTGGCAAGCCTTGCCGAGGGCCGTATCCTGCGGGAGCCGGGCTGGACGGTGGAGAATTTCTGGAACGATACGGTGGAGGGCGAGCTGCCTTTGCAGCTGCACAAGTGCAAGGATGGTCTGACCAGCGCAGGGGAGTGGACGGCGCATTATTCCCAATGCGATCTGAACGGCCATTTGAACAACGCATTCTATCTGGACCTTGTCTGCGATGCGCTGCCGCTGGAAGTGATGCGCAAAGGCCCCGTGACCTTTGCTTCTATCAACTACCACCGCGAGATCCCGATGGGAGAAACGGCAGAGGTGTTTTATGCCCCTTCGGCGGATGGCTGGTATGTGGTCGGAAAGCACAACGGCCAGACCAGCTTTGAGTGCTATCTGGAGGTGGGAAAGACAAACGTGTAAATCGTTGATTTCTCAAGAGAACCGCTGCGCCGCTTTTAGCTGAAAATAAGCGAGCAATGCAAAAAAGCGTCACCCGTGCAGAAAAAACCGGCGCATTTTGAGAATTGCATCCTCTGAGGAACAGGGAGTACTCTTTTATTAGAAGGATCTTCTGATTGTCCAAAGGAGGATAAAACAAATGAAAAAACATCTCCGAGTCCTTGCGGCCGTTCTGGTACTGTGCTTCAGTCTGCTGTGCCCGGCGGCATCTGCCGCCAGTGTACAGACTGCGGCCTGCAAGCCGTCCACTGCAGCCGTTCAGACCATTTCTGCCGGCAAAAAGACGGAGCAGATGGTCTGGGTCCCAACGCACGGCGGCAAAAAATATCACAGCAAGTCTACCTGCAGCAATATGAAAGACCCGGAAAAGGTTACATTGTCGACAGCAAAAGCGGAAGGCTTCACTGCTTGCAAAAAGTGCTATTAAGAAAATAAAGAATGATCTGCAAAGCCCTTGCCGGAAATTTTCTGGCAGGGGTTTTATATGTGTCTACAAAAAGTTAACAAAAGAAATTACAGAAAAATTACAAAACCCTATTGCAAAATGGTTTCAAAAGAGTTACAATATGGTTACAGCAAAGGCACAAGCCTTGCTGAGTGTGAAATCTTTTTCTTCTTGTTTTTTGGGATATCGGGCACAGGTTCTCCTCCTCCGGCTGTTCTCCTTCACAGTCGTGATCCATGTGCCGCACAGGCGGTATCCCGCTTCGTGTGCAAAAAAGCTCGTCCGTTCTGGACGAGCTTTTTTGCATCCATAAATCACGCAAAAACCGGCTTCTCATGCGGGAAAGTATGACCTTACGCCATTTTGGTGGGCAATTTGCCTGTTTTTCTGCAAAGGACATTTACAAAGTTTGGCGCGGCGGGGGTTTGTATTCCGGCTGGCTTTGTGGTACAGTATATACAATCAATTTATAGGTTGCAAACATGAATCCGATTGATGTTGATGCGTTAAGAGAAAAGGAGTTTGAACATGGCTTATTTCTATAAAGAACCTTCCCGCACTTTCGGTGAATATCTGCTGATCCCCGGCTATTCCTCTGCAGAGAATATCCCCACGGCTGTCAGCCTCAAGACCCCGCTGGTCAAGTACCGCAAGGGCGAGGAGGAGTGCCCCCTGCAGATGAATATTCCCATGATCAGCGCTATCATGCAGGCGGTCTCTGGCGATAAGCTGGCCATTGCACTGGCCCGTCAGGGCGGCGTGTCCTTCATCTACGGCTCTCAGAGCATTGAGAACGAGGCTGCCATGGTGCGCCGCGTCAAGAGCTTCAAGGCTGGTTATGTCGTGTCCGATTCCAACCTGGCCCCCACTGCCACTCTGCACGATGTGCTGGAGCTGAAGGCGCGCACCGGCCACTCCACCATTGCCATCACTGCCGATGGCACTCCGAGCGGCAAGCTGCTGGGCATTGTTGCATCTCGTGACTACCGCATCAACCACACCCCGGATGATGCCCCTGTCACCACCTTCATGACCCCGCTTGAAAAGCTGGTCACTGCACCGGAGAACACCTCCCTGCACGACTGCAACAACATCATCTGGGATAACAAGATCAACACCCTGCCTCTGGTGGATGCCGAGGGCAACCTGAAGTATATGGTGTTCCGTAAGGACTACGACTCCCACAAGAAGAACGCCAACGAACTGCTGGATAAGAACAAGAGCTATGTGGTGGGCGCCGGCATCAACACCCGCGATTACGCTGAGCGCGTGCCCGCACTGGTGGACGCTGGTGTGGATGTGCTGTGCATCGACTCTTCCGAGGGCTACTCCGAGTGGCAGAGCCGCACCATCGGCTGGATCCGTGAGCACTACGGCGATACCGTCAAGGTGGGCGCAGGCAACGTTGTGGATGCCGAGGGCTTCCGCTTCCTGGCCGAGGCTGGTGCAGACTTCGTGAAGATCGGCATTGGCGGCGGTTCCATCTGCATCACCCGCGAGACCAAGGGCATTGGCCGCGGCCAGGCTACCGCGGTCATCGAGGTGGCAAAGGCCCGCGATGAGTACTATAAGGAGACCGGCATCTACGTGCCCATCTGCTCCGACGGCGGCATCGTCCACGATTACCACATCACGCTGGCACTGGCCATGGGTGCGGATTTTGTGATGCTGGGCCGCTACTTTGCCCGCTTTGACGAAAGCCCCACGAATAAGGTGCGCATCAACGGCCAGTATATGAAGGAGTACTGGGGCGAAGGCTCCAACCGTGCCCGCAACTGGCAGCGGTATGACCTGGGCGGCGCTTCCAAGCTGAGCTTTGAGGAAGGCGTGGACAGCTACGTGCCCTATGCCGGCCCTCTGGCTGACGGTGTGCAGACCACTCTGTACAAGGTCAAGAGCACCATGTGCAACTGCGGCGCTCTGTCCATCCCGGAGCTGCAGCAGAAAGCAAAGCTGACCGTGGTTTCCTCTACCTCCATCGTTGAGGGCGGCAGCCACGACGTTGTGCTGAAGAATGCTACCCCCAATATCATCAACGGTTAACACGTTTGTTCTGAAAGCCGCCCATGCTGTTTGTGTATGGGCGGCTTTTTCTTACCGGAAATCGACCGGGATTTTCCAAAAATGCTTGCACCGCTCTGCGTTTGGTGATATCATGATAGAAACGCACTGTCAAGACAGGCAGGCGCGCAAACCTTCCCACAGGTCAGAACGGCAGGGGACAGCAAGGAGCCTTTGCCGGGTGTAAAGAAGAGAGGATACTATTCATGGACGAAATCAAGGTTGTGCCTTATATTCCAGATGAGGACTACGACAACCCCGCAATGGTCGTGGATTTTTATGAATTTACAATGGCAAACTGCCTTTTCCTGCACGGATTCAAGGATACCACGCTGGTGTTCGATATGTTCTTCCGCAAGAACCCGGATAATCAGGGCTATTCCATCAGTGCCGGCCAGCGCAAGCTGACCCGCTTTCTGCTGAACTACCACTTCAATGCACAGGATATCTGGTGGCTGCGCACCAAGGGCATGAGTGATGAATTCTGCGAGTATCTGCGCACCTATCAGTGGAAGGGCGACATGTACGCTCTGCCCGAGGGCACGGTGGCATACCCGCATGTGCAGATGGTGCGCATCGAGTGCGACCTGGTGGGTGCGATCCTGATCGAGACCTATCTGCTGCAGACCATGAACTTCCACAGTCTGATCGCCACCAAGGCTACCCGCGTCACCGGCCTGAACACCCACACGCCCCGCAGCGTGATGGAATTCGGCACCCGCCGTGCGCAGGGCGAAAGCGCTGGCAACGATGGTGCATATGCTGCTGTTCTGGGCGGCTGCGTGGGCACTGCCAACTGTTTGGCCGAGATGAAGTTCGGCGCGGAGGTCAAGGCTGTGGGCACCGTAGCGCACAGCTTCATCGAGTTCTTCCCCACGGAGTTTGATGCCTTCAAGGCCTTTGCCGATACCTACCCGGATTCGGTCAGTCTGCTGCTGGACACCTATAATATCATGGAGAGCGGCCTGCCCAACCTCATTAAACTGGACGATTACCTCATCGAAAAATACCCCAACGACCCGAACCGCCGCGTCAAGAGCGCCCGTATCGACTCCGGCGACCTGGCCCGCGGCTCCAAGCGCCTGCGCAAGGCACTGGATGCGGCCGGTAAGCCTTACATCAAGCTGGTGGCTTCCAATGGTCTGGACGAAAAGAAGATCGCCAACATGGAGCTGTATGAGCACGCTCATTTTGACTCCTACGGCGTGGGCGAAAACCTGATCACCTCTGCTTCCGACCCCGTGTTCGGCGGTGGTGTACAAGCTGGTGGCGGTCAAGCAGCCGGACGGCAGCTACACTCCCAAGATGAAGTGCTCGGATTCCGCCAGCAAGGCCATCATTCCGGGCAAGAAGATGCCGTTGCGCCTCTACGATGAAAATGGTCAGGCCCAGTGTGACCTGATCGCCATGGATGATGAAGTCATCGAGGCGGGCAAGCCCGTCACGATGGTCAATCTGGACTCCGATGCCATCGAGCGCACCGTCACCATTACCCCACCAAGGTCAAAAGCTGCTGGTGCCGCATGTGCTGAATGGTCAGCTGGCCATTGAGCTGCCTTCGATCGCAGAGAAGAAGGCCTACATTGCAAAGCAGCTCACCGAGGAGACCTGGGAGAGCGAACTGCGTCTGGAGTGCCCGCATAAGCACTATGTGAACATGACCCCGGCTGTGGCCGAGTGCCGTTCCAAGATGTATGCAGAGCTGCACGGCGGCAAGGTGTAAAATAAGCAAAATAAAAAGCCCCTCAAGCGTAAGCTTGGGGGGTCTTTTTTTATGCCGCCGACGGGGGTCGAACCCGTACTCTGTCTCCAGAAAGGGATTTTAAGTCCCTCGTGTCTGCCAATTTCACCACAGCGGCATACAACGCTAATAATAATACAATAGAATGGCTTCTTTGTCAAGAAAAAGCACGGAGCCCGTCTCTTCATCCTCCATTCACGATTCATTTGTAAAAGTGCTTTTTCTTTCCGTGGTTTCATGGTATAATAACCTTCAGATACGGTCTTCCGGGCCGCAGCCGCGTGCTTTGGCAGCGCGGCAGAAGAGGGCAGAGCGGGCAGCGTACCGCTTTGCTGGGGCAGTGCCCGCAAGATAGGGCGGGCGGGAAATACAAAAAGAGAGGCGAATCGAGATGTTGGATATGATCAAGTGCAGCACCGGCGGCGCATACTATGCCCGCGGTGAATGGGTGCCTGCAGACGGCGAAGCAAGCGCCGCACTGGCAGCAAAGGGCTTTGATGCCGCAGCCATCGAGAACGCAAAGACCGGCACCATGGCCTACAGCATTCTGCAGGCCCACAACACCAGCGGCGATGCCGAAAACCTGAAGATCAAGTTCGATGCCATGGCCAGCCATGACATCACCTTTGTGGGCATTATCCAGACGGCCCGTGCGTCCGGTCTGGAGAAATTCCCCATTCCGTATGTGCTCACCAACTGCCACAACAGCCTGTGCGCCGTGGGCGGCACCATCAACGAGGACGACCACCGCTTCGGCCTGTCCGCCGCCAAAAAATACGGCGGCATTTTTGTGCCCCCGCATCTGGCGGTCATCCACCAGTACATGCGCGAAAAGTTTGCGGGCTGCGGCAAAATGATCCTCGGCTCCGATTCCCATACCCGTTATGGCGCCTTGGGCACGATGGCCATCGGCGAGGGCGGCGGCGAGCTGGTCAAGCAGCTGCTGGGCCGCACCTACGATGTGGCCCGTCCGGGTGTTGTTGCAATTTATCTCACCGGCTCTCTGCCTGCAGGCTGCGGCCCGCACGATGTGGCCATTGCGCTGGTGGGCAAGCTGTTCAAGAGCGGCTATGTCAAAAACAAGGTGATGGAGTTTGTCGGCCCCGGCGTTGCGTCTCTGCGTCAGGATACCCGCAACGCCATCGATGCCATGACCACCGAGACCACCTGCCTGTCCTCCATCTGGCAAACCGACGAAACGACGCAGAAATTCCTTGCGGTGCATGGCCGTGCCGCCGACTATAAGAAGCTGGCTCCGGCCGACCTTGCTTATTACGACGGTGTGGTAGAGGTAGACCTTTCTGCCATCCGCCCGATGATCGCACTGCCCATGCACCCCTCCAATGCATTCACCATTGAAGAACTGAACGCAAACCTTGAGGATATTCTCCATGCCTGCGAGCAGGATGTGCAGAAGCTGATCGGCCGCAAGGATGTCAGCCTTGACCTGTGCAGCAAGATCGAGAACGGTAAACTGCGTGTGGATCAGGGCGTGATCGCAGGCTGCGCAGGCGGTCTGTACGACAGCATTTATGAAGCTGCCTCCATCCTCAAAGGCCACACCGGCGGCTGCGGTGACTACGCCCTCAGTGTGTACCCCGGCCAGCCCATCATGATGGAACTGGTGCGCACCGGCGTGATCAGCGACCTGATGGCCAGCGGTGCCACCGTCCGCACTGCGTTCTGCGGCCCCTGCTTCGGCGCAGGCGACGTGCCCGCCAACGGCGCGCTGTCTATCCGCCATACCACCCGCAACTTCCCCAGCCGGGAAGGCTCCAAGCCCGGCAACGGCCAGCTTTCCGGTGTGGCACTGATGGATGCCCGCAGCATTGCGGCCACCACGGCCAACGGCGGCATTCTGACCCCGGCTACCGATATCGACTATGATCCCACTGTGCCGGAGTATCAGTACGATCCTTCCAGCTACGATACCCGCGTGTATCAGGGCTTCGGCAAGGGCGATTACGATGCCCTGCTCAAGCTTGGCCCCAACATCAAGGACTGGCCCGAAATTGCACCGCTGGGCGATAACCTGCTGCTGAAGGTGGCATCTTACATCACCGACCCTGTCACCACCACTGACGAGCTGATCCCGTCCGGTGAGACTTCATCCTACCGTTCCAATCCTCTGGGTCTGGCCGAGTTCACCCTCAGCCGCAAGGACCCGGAGTATGTGGGCCGTGCCAAGGCCGTGCAGGCCGAAGAAAAGGCCCGCCGTGCAGGCGAGGGCAGCGCCGAGGTGCTGGCCCAGCTGCACAAGGTGCCCGGCTGCGAAAACCTGACTTGGAACGATGTGCAGATCGCATCCACCATCTTTGCCGTCAAGCCCGGCGATGGTTCTGCCCGTGAGCAGGCGGCCAGCTGCCAGCGTGTGCTGGGGGCCGGTGCCAACATCGTTACCGAGTACGCCACCAAGCGCTACCGCTCCAACCTGATCAACTGGGGCATGCTGCCGTTGCAGCTGGTGGGCGCAACGCCGTTCGGTCTGGGCGACTATGTCTTTATCCCGAATGTCCGCGAGGCCCTCAAGGGCGACCTGCAGGACATCAAGGCCTATGTGCTGGGCGACACCGCAAAGGAGTTCAGCCTGTACATGGCCCCGCTGACCGCCGACGAGCGCAAGATCCTGGCCGACGGCTGCCTGATCAATTTCTATAAGCACTGATATGATAGAAGGCTTCCTCTTGGGGGGAAGCCTTTCTCTGGTTTTCTTGGGAGGTTCATTTTCCATGCCCGGCGATCTTCACAACCATTCCACCTGTTCCGATGGCTCTGTGCCCATCCACCGCCTGCCGCTCATGGCGGCGCGGGCGGGGCTGGACACCATGGCCATTTCCGACCACGACACCCTGCTCAGCGTAAACTACTGCAATGAGCACCCTGTGCAGGACGGCGTGCGCCTGCTTCCGGCCACCGAGCTGACCGGCTATGACCATGAGCATAAGCATCGCGTGCACCTGCTGTGCTACTTCCCGAACCCGGAAAGCCGGGAACTGAAGGAGCACTGCGACATCCTGCGACAGCGCCGCAACGAGTGCGGCCTGCAAAGCGCAAAGGAGATCGAAGCGCTGTACCCGCAGTTCCGCACGGAACAGGCGCTGGAATACGCAAAGGACAGCGGTGTGCTGTTCAAAAGCGGCATTATGGAAGCGCTGCACCAGCTGGGGCTGTGCGATGCTGTGTACGGCAAGCTGTACAGTTATCTCTTTGGCTGGGAGCCGCGCGGTGTGGTACTGCATCAGGTAAAGTATCCATCGGTGCAGGAAGTGATCGCCACGGCGAAAGCTGCCGGTGCGGTGCTGGTATTTGCACACCCGACCGTTTACAAGAGCATGCCGCTGGTGCGTCAGCTTGCCAAAGAGGGCATCATCGACGGCATTGAGGTGGAGCACCCCCGCAACAGCCCGGAGGACAGGGCCGAGTGTGCTGCTCTGTGTGAGCAGTATGGGCTGATCCATACCGGCGGTACGGACTTCCACGGTGCAAACCACAAGGTGCCGCACCCGGTGGGTACCTGTACCACGGCAGACGATCAGGTGGCCCGCATTCTGGAGCTGGCCCACAAGCGCCGCGGTATTGATGTGTGACCCGGTCACATTGACATTCCGGCACGCTGCTCTATAATAGAAACAGACGATCTTCGTCGGGATTTCTGTCAAAAAGAGAGGATTTTGAACTATGAGCAAGGAATTCAGCTTCCCGAACAGCGGCACCTGTTCCAAGCAGACCAACTTTGTGCTGAACGATGACCACACCATTGCGTCCATGGAGGTCATTGGCGGCTGCAACGGCAACCTGAAGGGCATCTGCCGTCTGGTCAAGGGCATGAAGGCCGAAGATGTGATCGACCGCATGGAGGGCACGCTCTGCGGTTTCCGCAATACCAGCTGCCCGGATCAGATCGCCAAGAACCTGAAAAGGCTCTGGCCGAAATGGACTGAAAAATCAAACAGCGAAGGGGAGATGCCTGCGGGTATCTCCTTTTGTTTTCCCATCCCGACAGAAAGAGATGTTTTTTTTCTGTGCTTCGGGGCTATACTTCTTGTGAAAACGAATTTCATCAGCAAGGAGCGGGCAAATGAGTATTTGGGAAAAACTTGGCTTTGGCGGGTACAAGGGCTTTTCGCACGAGTCGGATCAGCTGCTGCGCAGTGCGGTGGAGCTTGCCGGGAACCTTGGCTGCGAAAAAGCCGATACCGGCCACCTGCTGCTGGCGATCCTGCAGCAGGATCACGGGGCGGCAGCACGGTTTCTGGAGGGCAAGCAGATCCGGGAACCGGAGGTGCGCCGTCAGCTGGCCGAGAGCCGCCGCGCACCGGCTTTGCATCTGGATCGCTACGCTCTTGCGCCGGACCTCAAGCGCACCATGGATTACGCCATCATCGGGGCACAGAACGCGCACCTGAACCGGGCCGAGCCGGAACATCTGCTCTGCGCCATGCTGGAGGATGATGGCTGCACAGCAGGCATCCTGCTGGCATCCATGGGCGTGCAGCTCACAGATGCCGTGCGGGAGTGTCGCCAGCTGTCCGGGCAGTTCGTACTGCCGTATCAGATGCGGACCACGGTCAGTGCGCCGCGCGGCAGCCGCGCCAGTGATAAGTACTGCCGGGATCTGACCCGCCGTGCTGCGGAACGGGAACTGGACCCGGTGTTCTGCCGGGAAGCAGAGCTGGACCGCATGGTGGAGATCTTATGCCGCCGTCAGAAGAACAACCCCTGCCTTGTGGGGGAGCCGGGCGTGGGCAAGACCGCCCTTGCCGAAGGGCTGGCCCAGCGCATTGCCACGGATCGTGTGCCCCGTGCGCTCAAGGGCCGCCGTCTGCTGGCACTGGATATGGCCAGCCTTGTGGCGGGCACCAAATACCGCGGTGACTTTGAGGAGCGGTTCAAGAACCTGCTGGAAGAGCTGGTGCGGGACGGCAGCTCCATCCTGTTCGTAGACGAGTTCCACACCATCGTGGGTGCCGGTGCAGCGGAGGGTGCCATCGATGCAGCCAGCATCTTAAAACCGGTGCTGGCCCGGGGCGAGATACAAATTATCGGCGCTACCACTACCGAAGAGTTCCGCACCCACATCCAGAAGGATGCCGCACTGGAACGCCGTTTCGGCAAGGTGCAGGTAGAGGAGCCTACGCCTGCGCAGGCGCTGGATATCCTCAACGGGCTTGCGCCGCGCTATGAGTGCTACCACAATGTCTGCCTTCCGCCGGAAGCGCTGCAGGCTGCGGTGGAGCTTTCGGTGCGGTATCTGCCGGGGCGCTTTCTGCCGGATAAGGCCATCGACCTTGTGGACGAAGCCTGTGCGGCGGCACGCATCCGGGCCGAGCAGGCAAAGCAGTCAAAGCCCACGCTGATGCCGGACGATATCGCCCATGTGGTGGCGCAGGCCAGCGGTGTGCCGGTGGAGCGGGTAGGTGAGCAGGAGCGGGAACGACTGGACAAGCTGGAAGAACGTCTCAACGCCGAGATCGTGGGCCAGAGCCGGGCTGTGGCTGCGGTGGCAGGTGCCATCCGGCGCAGCCGCACCGGTCTTGGCGAGCCGGGCCGGCCCATGGGTGCCATGCTGTTTCTTGGCCCCACGGGAGTGGGCAAAACGGCTCTTGCCCGGGCGCTGGCGGTCAGCTGGTTCGGCAGCGAAAAGCCCTGCTCAAATTTGATATGTCGGAGTATCAGGAACAGCACACCGCTGCCCGGCTGCTGGGTGCGCCGCCGGGCTATCTGGGCCATGACGAGGGCGGACAGCTGACCGAAGCAGTGCGCCGCCGCCCTTACAGTGTGGTGCTGTTTGACGAGATCGAAAAGGCACACCCGGACATTCAGAACATCCTTTTGCAGATACTGGAAGATGGCCAGCTGACCGATGCCATGGGCCGCAAGGCGGATTTCCGCAACACCATCGTACTGCTCACCTCAAACCTCGGCGCACGTTTTTGGCGGGTCAGAGCACGCCGCTGGGCTTTGCGGCGGGCAGCGAAGCCGTGTTTGAAAAGCAGTCTGCGCAGGCCATTGAGGAGGCAAAAAAGTGGTTCCGGCCAGAGCTGGCAGGCCGTCTGGACGAGATGATCGTATTCCGTCCGCTGGCCGACGACAGCCTGTGCGCCATTGCCGAAAAATGCTGTGCCAGCTGGAGCAGCGTGCCGCCCGCAGCGGCTACCAGCTGCATCATACACCGCGGGTAGGGCAGGCGCTGGCAGCAAAGGCCCGCTCTGCCTACGGGGCCAGAGAACTGCGCCGCGCAGTGGACAGGGCAGTGGAGCAGGCACTTGCGGATCAGATCGCATCCGGCACGGCCTGCGTGGGCCAGCACTGGACAGCGGACTGCTCGGCGGATGGTGCTATCGTCCTGCGGGAGGACGAAACCGCAACACTGTAAAGCATCTGAAGCTCAAAGGACCGCCCTGAGTTACAAGACCCGGGGCGGTATTTTTTGTCTGCAGGGGGGGAGCGGAGCCATCCGCTCCTTTTTTGTGCGTACGGGGCAGGGACATTGTGAGATTGGCTCTTGCATCCTTTTGGTTTTCTGTTATCATAGAAGCAACAGAATTGCAGGAGGAAGTCCATGCGCACATTATTTCTTTTGAATCCAACTGCCGGTAAGGCCGATTGCACCCGTACGCTGCCGCAGCAGATCAATACTGCCGCCGCGCGTGCAGGGCTTGCGCCGGAAGAATATACCATTCAGGTCACAAATCACGCCGGTCATGCCCGGGAGCTGGCCAATGCCGCTGCGCAGCAGGCCCGGCAGAGCGGGGAAGAACTGCGGGTCTTCACTGCCGGCGGCGACGGCACCTTCAACGAAGCGCTCACCGGGATCTATGGCTATGCAAATGCAGCCGTTGGCTGTCTGCCCTTTGGCAGCGGCAACGATTTTCTGCGCACCTTTGGTACAAAGGAAGAGTTTCTGGATCTGGATGCCCAGCTGGCCGGTGGGCCGGTGAGCATCGATCTGATGCAGACCAGCCTTGGCCTTTCGGCCACCATCTGCGCTGCCGGTCTGGATGCGCAGGTTGCCTACGGCATCCCGAAGTTCCGGCGCATCCCACTGTGCGGCGGCGAGATGGCCTATGTGCTTTCCATTGTGGAACAGCTGTGCGGACACATCGGCCGCAGGGTGGAGTACACCATCGATGGTGAAACGCTGGATGTGGACTGCCTGATGTGTGCCATCTGCAATGGCCGCACCTATGGCGGCGGTTTCTGTGCAGCGCCGGAAGCACAGCCCGACGACGGCTGGCTGGATGTATATATCATCCGCAAGGTGAGCCGCGTGACCATTGCAAAGCTGCTGGGAATGTACAAGAGCGGCAAGCACTTCCAGAACGGTCAGCTCGTCAGGGCTGCAGAGCCGTATTTCATTTACCGCCGCGCAAAACAGGTGAGCCTGCGCGCTGCGGATGGCCGCGGGCCGATCGTTGCCACGGCAGACGGTGAATGCGCACCCAAGGAGCAGATCACTGTACAGGTACAGCCGCTGGCAGGGCGCATCCTTCTGCCAAAGCCTGCTTTTGAGCGCTTTGCAGCGCAGAGGACGGCACAGAGTGCAGACCGAACATGAAAACCAGAAGAAGAGACAGCTTTTTTGTCCAAGAAGAAAGCTGTCTCTTTTTCGCTGTACGGCTGATTTTTTCATCTGTCATAAATTCTTAACAAAAAGAAGCAAAAAAGGTCTTGATTTTTTGGGTCAAGATGAGTACAATACACTTAGCACTCAGAGAAATTGAGTGCTAAAGAACCAAAGAGCCGACACGAGGCCCTTTGGACACAGCAAAGTTTTAAATTATATTTTTACTATAGGAGGGCAAGAACTATGAAGATCATTCCTCTTGCAGACCGTGTTGTCATTAAGGCTGTTGAGGTTGAGGAGACCACCAAGGGTGGCCTGATCCTGACCGGCAGTGCTAAGGAAAAGCCCCAGGTGGCTGAGGTCATCGCTGTCGGCCCCGGCGGCGTTGTGGACGGCAAGGAAGTCAAGATGACTGTGAAGGTCGGCGACAAGGTCCTCACCAGCAAGTACTCCGGTACCGAGGTCAAAGTAGACGGCGAAGAGTGCACCATCGTCCGTCAGGGCGATATCCTGGCAGTCGTTGAGGACTGAGCGGTTTCCCCTCTGATATTTGAAAATTGAGCTTTAAAGGAGCGATTTGATTATGGCTAAGCAGATCAAGCAGGGCGAGGATGCCCGCAAGGCACTGTGTGCCGGTATCGATACCCTGGCAAACACCGTTAAGATCACCCTGGGCCCCAAGGGCCGCAATGTGGTGCTGGGCAAGAAAAGTTCGGTGCACCGGTCATCACCAACGATGGCGTGACCATTGCCAAGGAGATCGAGCTGAAGGACGAGTTCGAGAACATGGGCGCACAGCTGGTGCGTGAAGTCGCTACCAAGACCAACGACGCAGCAGGCGACGGCACCACCACCGCAACCCTGCTGGCCCAGGCCATGGTCACCGAGGGCATGAAGAATGTCACCGCCGGTGCAAACCCCATGGATATCCGCCGCGGCATGAGCAAGGCTGTTGCCAAGGCTGTTGAGACCATCAAGGCTCACAGCCAGAAGGTGAAGGACAGCAACGATATCGCCAGCGTCGGCACTATTTCTGCAGGCGACCCCGAGATCGGCCGTCTGATCGCCGAGGCTATGGAGAAGGTCACCTCCGATGGCGTTATCACCATTGAGGAGAATAAGACTACCGCTGAGACCTACAACGAAATCGTGGAAGGCATGCAGTTCGACCGCGGCTACCTCACCCCGTATATGGTCACCGATACCGACAAGATGGTGGCTGATCTGGACAACGCCGCTATCCTGATCACCGATAAGAAGATCAGTGTGATTCAGGATCTGGTCCCTCTGCTGGAGCAGGTGATGCAGAACGGTCTGAAACTGCTGATCGTGGCTGAGGACATTGAGGGCGAGGCTCTGTCCACCCTGATCGTCAACCGTCTGCGCGGCACCCTGAACGTGTGGGCTGTCAAGGCCCCCGGCTTTGGCGACCGCCGCAAGGAAATGCTGCAGGATATCGCAACCCTGACCGGCGGCACCGTGATCTCCTCCGATCTGGGCTATGAGCTGAAGGACGCCACCATCCAGATGCTGGGCCATGCCCGCCAGGTGAAGGTCTCCAAGGAGAACACCACCATCGTTGGCGGTGCAGGCGATAAGGATGCCATCGCAGCCCGCATCGCTCAGATCCGCAGCCAGATCGAGGCCGCTACCAGCGATTTCGACCGTGAAAAGCTGCAGGAGCGTCTGGCAAAGCTGGCTGGCGGCGTGGCCGTCATCAAGGTCGGCGCTGCTACCGAAGTTGAGATGAAGGACAAGAAGCTGCGCATCGAGGATGCTCTGAACGCAACCAAGGCTGCTGTTCAGGAAGGCATCGTTGCTGGCGGCGGCACTGCTCCTATCAATGCGATCCCCGCTGTGCGCGAGCTGTGCGACACGCTGGAAGGTGACGAGCGCACCGGTGCTAAGATTGTCCGGAAGGCTCTGGAAGCTCCTCTGCGCCAGATCGCTAAGAATGCCGGTCTGGAAGGCAGTGTCATCATCGACAAGATCATCTCTGCCAACAAGCCCAACTACGGCTTTGATGCTCAGAACGAGGTCTTTGTGGACGATATGATCGCTGCTGGCATCGTTGACCCCACCAAGGTCACCCGTTCCGCTCTGGAGAATGCAGCCTCCGTCGCTGAGATGGTGCTGACCACCGAAAGTCTGGTTGCTGATCTGCCGGAACCCCCTGCTGCACCCGCTGCTGCAGGCGGTGACATGGGCGGCATGTACTAAGCCAAAACCGCCGCTCCCAAGAATCCCAATTTATAAAAAGAACGCAGGCAGAACTTTTCGCAAAGGCGAAGGCTCTGCCTGCTTTTTTGCACCCCTGCCGTACTTTTCTCTTCGCCGCAAATGTGCTACAATAGCCTTAGCATAAGGAAAAGGGGAACGCGCATGGCCAGAAACAGGCAGAACCTGAACATCATCTACATCTCGGACCGAATGCGGGAGACGCTGCGGCCCATAGCGTCCTGTGCGCTCACGGCGGTGGTGGCCCCCATGGGCTACGGTAAAACGACGGCGGTGCGCTGGTTCTTGGCAGAGCAGGCCAAGGCGGGGGCCGTGGTGCTGCAAGCCAGCATCTACTCGGATAACCGCTCCATCTTCTGGAAAAGCGTGCAGAAGGCCTTTGCCGCCGCCGGGCTGACGGTGCTGGAGGGCTACGACTGCCCCGCCGACGCCAGCGACGCGGCTTTGCTGCTGGAGGACCTGTGTGCCGCGCTGGGCGGCAAAACGCCCTACTATCTTTTTCTGGACGATTTCCACCTGCTGGGGGATGAGCGGGTGGCGCAGTTTTTGTGTCGGCTGGCCTACCGCCTGCCCGAGAACGTCCACCTTATCGTGGCCAGCCGCAACCGCTTTCTGCCCGGGGAGCAGGTGGTGCGGCTGGGGCGGCGGCTCCACCGCATCGAGGCCGACGGCCTCCGCCTGAACCGGGAGGAGCTGCTGGCCTACACCCACCGCTGCGGCGTGGAGATCACCGCCGCCCAGGCCGAGAGCCTGCTGCGCTCCTGCGAGGGGTGGTTCTCCGCCGTCTACCTGAACCTCCATGCCCTGGCCGAGCGGGGGAGCCTGCTGCAGCCGGGGCCGGACATCTACGCCATGTTCACCGCCGCCATGCTGGAGTCCCTGCCCGAGAAGACCCGGGGCTTCCTCGCTGTGATGGGGCTGGCCGATGAGTTCACAGTGGAGATGGCCCAGGCTGTCACCGCCCTGCCCGACGCGGAGGAGGTGCTGCGGGCTCTCACCCAGCAAAACGCCTTTGTCACCCGCCTGCCGGACGGGGTGAGCTTCCGCTTCCACCACATGATGAAAGAGTGCGCCGAGCGGCTCTTTGCCCAGCTGCCCGCCGCCCGGCAAACGGAGGTCTGGCAGCGGTATGGCCGCTGGTATGCCCAAAAAGCCCAGTACCTCCACGCTTTGCAGGCCTTTGAGCACTGCGGCGACCGCGACGCAGCCCTTGCCGTCATCGAGGCGGACGCGGTGGGATCTGCTTGCCTCCCTCAGCCCCGCCGAGCTGCTGCAGCGGCTGGACCGCTGCCCGGTGGAAGCGCTGCAGCGCCACCCGCTGGCCATTCTGGTGCTGATGCGCCGGATGTTCACCTGGCAGCAGATCCCCAAAATGATGGAGCTGAAAGCCCTGCTGGAAGCCGCCGTGGCCCAACACCCCGAGTGGCCCGCCGCCGAGCGGGGCAACCTGCTGGGCGAGTGCGACCTCATCCAGAGCTTCTTGTTCTACAACGACATCACCCAGATGAGCCGCCTCCACCGCAGCGCCAGCCGCCAGATGAGCCGCCCGCCGTCACCCTGCGCAACAGCGGCAGCTGGACCTTCGGCTCCCCCTCGGTGCTGATGATGTACTACCGCGCCCCCGGGGAGCTGGGCAAAGAACTGGCCGAAATGTACGAGTGTATGCCCCATTACTATAAAATCACCAACGGCCACGGCCGGGGGCCGAGCTTTTGATGGACGCGGAGGCCGCCTACCTGCAGGGGGCGTGGGAGAAAGCCGCTGTGCTGCTGGAGCGGGCCCGGGCCGACGCCGCCGGGCAGGAGAACATGACCCTCTGCTGCGACTTTTGGCCCTGCGGCTGGCCCTGTGCGGCAAGGGGAAAGAGGGTACGATTTTGCCGCCAAGCGCGCCGCCCTGCTGCAAAAGCACGACGGGGTGCAGGTGCATCTGCTGGAAAGCATCGCCGCTTATTTCTACGCTTTGCAGGGCAGGCCGGAGCAGGCCCCGGAGCTGTTCCGGGAGCACAAGCTGGCCGAGGTGAGCTTCTTTGGGCCCTGCCGCCCCATGATGTCCCTCATCGAGCAGCAGGTCTGGCTGGCGCAGGGGGAGTACGTGAAGGTGATCGCCCACAGCGAGGGCCTGCTGCGCCGGTGCGAGGCCATGCACGTCTGGTGGGCCTGCAGGCCCGCATCCAGCTGGCGGCGGCGCAGCTGCGCCTCGGCCAGCGGGCCGAGGCCCGGGCCGCGCTGGCAGCGGCTTTGCTGGACGCTGTGCAGGACGATTTCTGGGTGCTCTTTGTGGAGCAGTATCCCGCTCTGGCCCCCTGCTGGAAGGGGAGGACTGGGCCGCTTGCGAGCCGCGTCTGGGGCCCTTCGTGGCCCGCATCCTGCCCGCAGGCCGGGCCTTTGCCGCCCGGCTGGGCCTGCCCGCCCCCGCGCCGGAGCTGCCCCTGACCGACCGCGACCGGGAGCTGGCCCGTCTGGTGGCCGGGCGGTGCACCAACAAGGAGATCGCCGCCGCCCTCTACCTCTCCGAGGGCACGGTGAAGCAGTACATCAACCAGCTGTACGCAAAGCTGGATATGGGCGGCGACCCCGCACCCGCCGCGCCCGCCTGGCCGAGTGGTACCAGAAAAACGCCCCGGAATTAACCAAAAACTAACCCCGGGTTAATAGCAAAAACCAAAGCTCCACGGTATCCTAAAAGTGAACCGTGGAGCTTTTTCCTGCAACAAAATTGGTAGAAAAGGGAGGCTTTTGCAATGAAACGAAGATGGAAGAAATTCCTCGCCGGGGTGCTTTCCGCAGCCCTCGCGCTGAACCTCGCGGCCCCGCTGGCACTGGCGGACGGTGTAGCTTGCAGGGTGACAAAGGTGTTTGTGTATCCGGATCATGTCGGCCGGGTCAATAGTGTGAATGTGAACTGCATTCATGGTGAGGTATCCTATAACCAGGGCGTTTTGACCTTTGACGGAGACGTGACGCTGACCACAGTTGGGCCTGCGGATACGGGGACGATCTCGCTGGTCGAAGCCCTTGGCGAAAAATCTGAGGCTGGTGGCAAATGGCAAGGTGACGGGCAGGACGAAAGGCAACGGCATTGAGAAAGCAAAAGAGATCGCCGGGGGAGAATACGATCTCACCTATGCCGATCTGGGGAAATATTCGGTTACTAAGCCGATAGGAATTTTGGGCGGAGACACAGGAACAACGATTACAGCCGGGACCGAAATCACGCTGAAAGATTTTCATACGGGCATCGGCGGAGGAAACGTCCAGATCGATGGCACCGTGAACATCACAGGAGCACAGTTCCAGGGAGCAACCTACGGCATCGCCAATTCCACTACCGTGAACCCGGGCAGCGAGCTGGAGATCCATGCGGATCGGTACATCGGGAAGGATTGTCTTCTGACATACAACGGCGGCCATCTGCTTATGATTGTGGCGGAAAACGGCGACGGCAATAACATCGTCCAGGGGAGACTGAGCATCGGAAACGTAAGCAGGTTCTGGTATCGCACCGACGAGAATGGAGCGTATACGGAAATCAACGTGAAGGAAAATTATGAGAACTTTACGGCTGCCATAGGACAGAACCAAGACTATCTGGAACTGACGGATGTGGACCCGGACCAGCCGGAAAGTGAAACCTACGCCCTTTTGGGTAGCAGGCAAGCAGGTAACGGAAACCAACCAGAACGACGTGCTGGAGGATGGCGGGTCTGTGAAGTTTGACCCGACGACCAACACGCTGACCCTGAACGATGCCGATCTCACGCTGGATGGGGCCGCGGGCGGTTACTGCTGCATCGATTCCCAATTGGCGGAAGAGCTGACCATTACCGGCACAGCCACCCTTTCCAACGCCGATGGAATCCTTACGGAAGGCCCGCTGACGCTGGATAACGCAACCCTCACCCTTACGGGCAATATCGATGGCGACGTTGGTGAGGACGCGATCCGGGCAGGCCGCTCTGACGAGGACATCACCATCCAAAACAGCACCGTGACCATTGCAGGCACGAACTCGGAAGGCAACTTCTTCCAGTTTGGCATTCGGTGCGGCAAGCTTACCGTGGCGAACAGCACGCTGGATGTGAAAGCCGGCGGCTCGGCCATCGTGGCAGCAGACGAGATGGAAGTTTCCGGCGCAGGCACCGTCATCACGGCGGAAACGGATGCATCGGAGGAACAGGAGTATTATGCCCTCGTACTGGGACGCCTGATCATGTCTCACGGCCTCGATCTGGTGGAAGGCGAAATGAACAAGAGCAAGAAGGCGAAGATCGCCCAGCCGGAGCAGGCCCCCACGGACTTTAAGGTTTACTGGGTCGTCCGCCCGGGGGACGAACCGGTGAATGGAGGAATGCAGTTCCCCGGTGCAATCACCGGCAGCGAGGAGGAAGCCCGCCTCTTTGAGGGCTGGTTCCTCGAAGACGGCACCCGCTTGGAGGATAGCCCCTACTACATGGGCCCGGGCGCGAACCATGTGGGCAACCTCGACCGGGACGTGACCTTCTATGGCCATTGGCGCACCGCTGAGAGCGGCGAGGGCAGCCCAGACGGCGGAGACGGCTTCGGCACCCTTCTGGCGGTCGGCGCAGTCGTGGGCGTGGCGGGCGTCGTGGCCTATCAGGTGGGCATGGAGCTCATCCTTGACCAGCTCCTGCCCGCAGGGGTGGCCGTGCCCCATACCCGCGCCGAGCTGGCAATGCTCCTCTGGAACACCGCAGGCCGCCCGGCCCCGGCCACTCTGCCCGCCTTTGCGGACGTAGCCGACCCGGAGCTGGCCCAAGCCGCCCAGTGGGCCATCGAGCAGGGCCACCTGAAAGCCCGCGCCGACGGCAGCTTTAAGCCGGACAAGGGAGTTGCCAAGTGGCGCGTCATCCGCGGCTACCGGGCAGTGACCGAACCATGACCGTGCAGGTAAAATAGCCCCACAGCACAAGGCCCCGCAGACTTTGAAAAGGTCTGCGGGGCCGCTGTTTGTTTATGCGTGGCGTGCAGGGAAAGTTTGAGAAGGCGTACAGCAAACCTGTTCCGCGCATTACACCTCATGTGCTGCGACACACCTTCTGCACCAATGTTCAGCAGGCCGGGTTGGATGTGAAGAGCCTGCAATACCTGATGGGACACTCCAATGCCAGTGTGACGCTGGATGTCTACACGCACAGCAGCTTTGAATCGGTTGAAAGAGCCTTTGAACAGATCGCCGGTAACCTGTGATTTTCGACGCATGAAGCGGAATTGCTTACTCAATAAGTACCTTATGGAGACGGGATCTCTTCGGAGACCCCGTCTCTTTTTGTATAGAAACCACAGATGCAGCCCACTCTATCAAAAGGGGTGAGCAGATGTCCGGCAAACGGGTATTGGCGTTGTATGCAGCTGTTCTGCTGGGGTTTGCGGTAGTTTTGTGCCGCCTGTATTTTCTGGCGGAGAACCATACCTATGCTGCCCGGGCCGAAGCACAGAGCACGGTCCGGCTCGCTGCCTGCCCGGCGGGGCAGCTTTTACGATCACAGCGGCCTGCTTCTCACCGGGCTGGAAACGCGGTATCTTGCCCTCTGCTTCCCGGGCGAAAACAACTACACACGCCTGTATGCATTTACGGATAGTGCCGGGCAGGCACTTTTGTACCGGAACCGCAACCGCTCCGCACCGTTTCTGCTGGAAGTGGACCGCGACCTTTCCGGGCGTGGCATACGCTGCTTTGCAACGGCACGGCGCTGCGCAGAAGTTCCGCTGTGCCAGCATCTGATCGGCTATCTGGATGCAGAAGGCCGCGGCACTGCCGGACTGGAAAAGGCGCTGGACAGACAGCTGGCCGGGACAAAGGAGCATGACACGCTGGTGTGCGCGGTCACAGCACAAGGACGGCTGCGGGCCGGGGAAACACCGCAGCTCACCCGGCAGGACAGCAGTGCGGTGGGCGTGCAGCTGACGATCTCCCGCCCGGTGCAGCGTGCCGCCGAAGCGGTGGCCGCAGACACCATGACCAGCGGCTGCATTCTGGTTCTGGACACGGCCACTGCTGCGGTTCGCGCCAGCGTCAGCGTACCGGGCTATGACCCGGATGACCTTGCCGCAAGTCTGGATGCACCGGACAGTCCGTTCCTGAACCGCGCACTGGAAAGCTATGCTGTGGGTTCAGTGTTCAAGCCGGTGCTGGCTGCGGCAGCGCTGGAGCAGGGCATCCTGCCGGAGTACGAATGCACCGGTGCTGTGGTGGTGGATGGACAGATCTTCCGCTGCGCAGGCGGTGTTCCGCACGGAACGGTGGACATGACTGCGGCTCTGGAAAAAAGCTGCAACGGCTATTTTATCCGGCTGGGGCAGCAGCTGGGGCAGAGACGCTTTTGCAGATGTCTCGGCAGCTTGGCTTCGGGCAGGAGGTGCCGGTGGCAGGTGCGCTGCACGCCGATGCCGGAAAGCTGCCGTCTGCCGGGGAGCTTGCCCAGAGCGGCCAGCTGGCAAATTTCAGCTTTGGGCAGGGCGGTCTGCTGGCATCACCGGTACAGATCGCCGCCATGATGAACACCATTGCTTCCGGCGGGGTGTACCGCACGCCTTTCTTCGTGTGTGGCTCGGTGGATGAAACTGACGGTACGCCGCTGGAAACGCTTGCACATCCGCAGTCAAGGCGGGTGATGAGTGCGGAAAATGCAGCGCTCCTGCGTAAAATGCTGCAGCAGGTGGTGGAAGAGGGCACCGCACAGGATGCTGCCTGGCTGGAAGAAGGGGCTGGCGGCAAGACCGGTACCGCGCAGACCGGGCAGTTCACACCGGATGGCACGGAACGCAAAAACTTGTGGTTCGCAGGGTTTTACCCGGCGCAGCAGCCGCGCTACACCATTGTGGTGCTGCAGGACGGGCAGGTGAGCACGGAACATTCCAGCGCCGCCATCTTTGCCCGGCTGTGCGCAATGCTGGACCTTCTGGCATAAAAATGCACGGTTTCTGCTTGCTTTTGCGCTTGTTATGCTACTATATATTTGTATTTCTGCGTAGTTTTGTTGAATTAAAATAAAGGAGCGTTTCAATCCATGTCTGTTATCGAAATTGTTGGCGGTGTGATCCTGCTGATCGCTTCGCTCGTCATCGTTTTCCTCACTCTCATGCAGCACACCCACGGTCAGGGCCTTTCCGGTGCCATCAACGGCAGTATGGGCGGCGCAAACAATGCCCGTTTGACCCCGGCTGATCAGATGCTGGCCAAGACCACCCGCATTGCAGGCATTGTTTTCTTTGTGGTTGCCATTCTGGCATGTCTGTTTGCAGGCCGTATGGCAGGTTGACAAGGTTCGTGCAGCCCCGTGTAAAGGACGGGGCTGTTTTTCTGTGTTATGATAGGATGTCAGCGGCAGTCTGACCGCTGGGCAGGGTGGGGCAACTGGCCCACGATTGGCAGCGCTGCGGCACGTTGGAGGCTGCGGCCATGGAAGAGCAAGGAGAAAAAATATTATGGCAATGCGCGATAAAATTGAGCACGCGATCCAGAATCAGCCGTGCACCGTCAAAGACCTCAAATCCAAATTCGGCGGGGACCGCGGCTCGGACCGCAAGGTGATGGAGGCTGTGGATCAGCTGGTGCACGAGGCGGTCATCTGCCAGCGTCAGGGCGTGTTCTTTACGGTGCGCTCCGGCCGTGCAGACAAGGCTCTGCTGTGCAAGGTGGTAAAACTGGGCAAGAATTTTGCCTTTGTCATGCTGGAGGACGGCACCAGCGATATCTTTATCCCGGGCCGTTTTACCCGCGGTGCCATGCCCGGCGACATGGTGCTTGTAGAAAAGTTTGAGCACCCCCGTGTGGAGGGCAGCGATGAAGGCGAGATCCTGGCCATTCTGGAAGAAAAGAACGATCTGGTGGGCACTGCCCGCCGCATTGATGGCCGCCTGAAGTTCGTGCCGGACGACTGCCCGGCCATCTCCATGCAGATGATGCGTGACTGCGAGGGCGGTGCAAAGGACGGCGACAAGGTGGCCGTGGAGATCCTGCAGCGCGGCAATCGGCAGGAAGATCACCGCGTGGGCGTTGCCATGCGGTTTGGCAGCTCGGACGAAGCAAAGCGCTGCGCAAAGGCCCTGCTCTATGCGCAGGATATCCGCAGCCGCTTCCCGGATAAGGTTCGTGAGGAAGCCAAGAAGCTGGAGAACGCTGAGGTCTCTGAAAAGGACACCGAGGGCCGCATGGATCTGCGCGCCCTGCCCATCTTCACCATTGACAGTGCTGAGACCAAGGACATCGATGATGCCATCAGCCTGACCAAGACCCCGGAGGGCGGTTTTGAGCTGGGTGTCCACATTGCAGATGTTTCCAACTATGTCAAGCCCGGCAGCGAACTGGACAACGAAGCGTTTAACCGCGCAACCAGCGTCTACTATGCCGATCAGGTGGTGCCCATGCTGCCCAAGGCTTTCCAACGGCATCTGCAGCCTGAATGAGGGCGTGCTGCGTCTGGCCTTCTCCTGCCTGATGCATCTGGATAAGGATGGCAACCTGATCGATTACCGCTTTGTCAAGTCGATCATCCGCAGCCGCGTCAAGGGCGTTTACTCCGAGATCAACGCCTTGCTGGCCGGCAGTGCTGACGACGAGCTGAAGGGCAAGTACCATGAAGTGCTCAGCCAGCTGCCTGCCATGAAGGAGCTGTATGGCCACCGTGCGCGCCTGCGCAGAGAGCGCGGCTGCATGGATATCGAGAGCGGCGAGGTGAAGCTGATCCTCGACGAGGACGGCCACTGCATCGATGTGAAAAAGCGCACCTCCGGCGAGAGCGAAGCTATGATCGAAGAGTTCATGCTGCTGGCCAACCAGTGCGCTGCCCACTTTGCCCGCGTGAAGCAGATCCCCTTCGTGTACCGTGTGCACGAGGAACCCAATGCTGAAAAGCTGGAGCGTCTGCACACTCTGCTGCAGGCCTGCGGCATCAACGATCACTTTGCCAAGGATGTGCCCACCCCCAAGGAGCTGAGCGCCATTCTGGAAGGTGTGCGCGGCGGCCCGTATGAGCAGATCATCAATACCGGAATGTTGCGGTGTATGTCCAAGGCGCAGTATGAGGCAAAAACCCAAGGGTCATTACGGTCTGGTGCTGAAGGACTACGCTCACTTCACCAGCCCCATCCGCCGCTATCCGGATCTGGCCATCCATCGCATCATGACCGCCCAACTCAAGGGCATGGATAAGGATACCATGGTGCTGCGCTACAGCGACTTTGCCGAGAAGGCAAGCAAGCAGTCCAGTGAGCGCGAGATCATTGCAATGCAGATCGAGCGCAAGGCCGAGGACTGCTATAAGGCAGAGTACGCCCGCCGTCACCTGGGCGAGTGCTACGAGGGCCGCATTTCCGGCGTGACCCAGCGCGGCCTGTTCATCGAGTTGGACAACGGCGTGGAGGGCTTTGTGCCTGCTTCCAGCCTGACCCTCCGGTACCATGCTCACCGAGGGCATCCGCCTGTCCGACCCCGTCTCCGGCAAGAACTGGAGTCTGGGCGACACCATGATGATCACCATTGTGCGTGCGGATGTGAACCTGGGCAAAATCGACTTTGAGGTTGCTCCGGCAAGCGCAAAGTAAGCAAAAAAGATCAGAACACCTGTACGGCGTTTTCCTGCATAGGAAGAGACTGTACAGGTGTTTTTTGTCCGCGGACAAGAAGCGATGGAAAAGGGGAGAACGACATGCTGAAAAACGAAACACTGCGCAGAGATGCAGATGCCATCATCCGTGCCAGCCTGAACGCTGTTCTGCCGGACGAAGCGGTGCGCCGCGCGCTGAAAATTTCCGGCCGCAGGGCGGCAGGGTGCTGCTGGTGGCTGCCGGTAAGGCAGCATGGCAGATGGCCCATGCTGCGGTGAAATTTCTTGGCCGGGTGGATGGCGGCGTGGTCGTGACCAAATACGGCCACGTGAAGGGCACGATCCCCGGCGTAGACTGCTGCGAAGCCGGGCACCCCGTGCCGGATGAGAATGGCTTTGCCGCCACCCGGAAAGCGCTGGAACTGGTGCAGGGCTTAACGGCAGAGGATACGGTGCTGTTTCTGCTGTCCGGCGGCGGCAGTGCACTGTTTGAGAAGCCGTTGATCCCCGGCGCAGAGCTGCAGCAGGTCACGGGCCAGCTGCTTGCCAGCGGTGCCGATATCGTGGAGATGAACACCATTCGCAAGCGCCTGTCCGGGGTCAAGGGCGGGCGGTTTGCACAGAGCTGTGCGCCCGCACAGGTGTTCAGCATCGTGCTCAGCGATATTCTGGGCGACCCGCTGGATATGATCGCCAGCGGCCCGGCGGTGCCGGATACCTCCACCTGTGCACAGGCCCTTGCCATTGCGGAAAAATATCACCTGCAGCTTTCGGCACAGGCCAAGGCTCTGCTGGCACAGGAGACTCCAAAGGTGCTGGACCGTGTTGCCACGCAGATCACCGGCAGCGTGCGGGAGCTGTGCAGCGCAGCAGCCAACGCCTGCCGGGAGCTGGGCTATGAGCCGGTGATCTTGACCGACAGGCTCTGCTGTGAAGCGCGGGAGGCTGGCAGCTTCCTTGGTTCCATAGCCCGCACCCACGCGGGGCAGGGCAAAAAGCTGGCCTTTCTTGCAGGCGGTGAGACGGTCGTCCATCTGACCGGAACAGGTCTGGGCGGGCGCAATCAGGAGCTGGCCCTTGCTGCAGCACCGGTGATCGCCGGGCTGGATGCAGCGGTCTTTTCGGTGGGCAGCGATGGCACCGACGGCCCAACCGATGCTGCGGGCGGCTATGTGGACGGCAGCACGGGCGCGGCACTGGCGCAGAACCAGCTGAAGGTGTACGATGTGCTGCAGAACAACGATGCCTACCATGCCCTCAAGGCGGTGGATGGGCTCATCATCACCGGCGCGACCGGCACGAATGTCAACGATGTGGCCGTGGTGCTGATCGGAAATCAAGGATAGAACAAAGCCACCGGGAGTTCTCTGCAAAAAGCGGAAGCGGAACGGATGGAGCTGCAGCGCCGCAAGGAACTTACGGAACAGATGTTCCACGGGATGGCCCGCATCGTGGACCGGTTTGTGGTGTGTGATCTGGAAAATGACCACTATGAATAATGCCTTGCAGGATCATGGATTATATGGGTAAAAAATAAGGTGCTGTCCGCACAGACAGCACCTTATTTTTATGGTTTACATGTGCAGCAGGCTGCGCTGCTCGCTGGCGCGGAACTTGAGTGCCGCAGCAATGAATGCCTTGAACAGCGGGTGAGCACGGTTCGGACGGCTTTTGAACTCCGGGTGGAACTGTGCGCCCAAATGGAAGTCACGGCCGGGCAGCTCTACAGTCTCTACCAGACGACCGTCGGGGCTGGTGCCGGAAATAACAAGACCGGCGTCCTGCATCTCCTGACGGAACTCGTTGTTGAACTCGTAGCGGTGGCGATGGCGCTCCCAGATCTCGGCCTCGCCGTAGCACTCGGCCATCTTGGTGCCGGGCATCACCTTGCAGGGGTATTTACCCAGACGCATGGTGCCGCCCTTGGGAATGTTGCCCTGCTGGTCGGCCATCAGCGCGATCACATTGTGCTTGCCATCCGGGGTGAATTCGCTGGAATTTGCATCCTTGTAGCCCAAAACGCCCCGGGCAAACTCCATCACCATGATCTGCATGCCGAGGCAGATGCCAAAGTAGGGAACATGGTTCTCGCGGGCATACTGGGCAGCCTGGATCATGCCCTCAATGCCGCGGTCGCCAAAGCCGCCGGGTACGATGATGCCGTCCACATCTGCAAAGGCTTCCTTGCAGGCGGCCTGGTCGGTCAGGTCCTCGCTCTCCACCCAGCGGATCTCCACCTGACTGTCGTTCTCAAAGCCGGCGTGGTACAGGCTCTCCATCACGGAGAGGTAAGCGTCGTGCAGCTTGACGTATTTGCCCACCAGTGCAATGCTGCAGGTCTTGCTGCGGGTGGCAATGCGGCTGACCACCTGCTTCCACTCGGTCAGGTCGGCAGGAGGAACGTCCAGCTTGAGTTTCTTCACCACGACCTCGTCCAGACCACCGGTGTGCAGCATCAGCGGGCACTGGTACAGGCTGGGCATGGTCAGGTTCTCGATCACGCACTCCGGCTTCACATTGCAGAAAGTGCTGATCTTGCGGCGGATGTCGCCGCCCACACTGCCGTCTGCGCGCAGGATGATGATGTCCGGGTTCACGCCCATGCCCTGCAGCTCTTTCACAGAGTGCTGTGCAGGCTTGGATTTGTACTCGTCCGAGCCGGAAATGTAAGGCACCAGCACCACATGGATGTAGCAGCAGTTGTCGCGGCCCTGCTCCAGACCCACCTGACGGATGGCCTCGAGGAAGGGCTGGCTTTCAATATCACCGGTCGTGCCGCCGATCTCGGTAATGACCACGTCAGCCTCGGTGGAAGAGGCCAGATTGTAGATGTAGCTCTTGATCTCGTTGGTGATGTGGGGAATGATCTGCACGGTCTGGCCCAGATATGCACCCTGACGTTCCTTGTTCAGTACGTTCCAGTACACCTTGCCGGTGGTCAGGTTGGAGTATTTGTTCAGATTCTCGTCGATAAAGCGCTCGTAGTGGCCCAGATCCAGATCGGTCTCAGTGCCATCGTCGGTCACGAACACCTCACCGTGCTGCAGCGGGCTCATGGTGCCGGGATCCACATTCACATAGGGGTCCAGCTTCTGGCTGGCCACCTTCAGACCGCGGCACTTGAGCAGACGGCCCAGCGATGCGGCTGTGATGCCCTTGCCAAGGCCGGAGACGACACCGCCGGTGACAAAGATGAATTTGGTTTGTTTCTCTGCCATAGAATTTCCTCCTCTATTTTGTTTTTCTGAATTCTTTCCCTTATAAACCTTTGTGAATTCTTTCAGGTGAACGGCCTTGCTCTCAGCCTCTCCCAAAATGAGCCGGTGAAAGCAAGGATACTTTTCCCAATCCAATATTATACACCCATGTCCTCATAATTTTCAAGGACTTCCTGTGCAATTTCTGTGCGGTCACGACGGGTATCCATGGCCTGTTTTTCTATGTAGCGGTGTGCCTCGGCTTCGGTCATGTGCTCGTGCTCCACAAGGCAGCATTTTGCCCGGCTGACCAGCCGCACCTGTGCGATCTTTTCCTGTAAGCGGGCGTTCTCCTGCCGGGCACGCAGCAGGCGGTGGTTGCCTGCCGCCGCCATGTGCATGGCCTGCACAAAAAAGGTGGTGCTGAAGGGCTTTGACAGCAGCAATACCCCCTGCTCACTCAAAGGCCCCAAAAGCTGCTCAGCCTGTGCGGCCTTGACCAGAAACACGACACCGGCATCTGTTTTTTCCACAGCATTGATGCACACTTCATGCCCGAATTCATCGGGCAGGGGAGAGTTGACCACGATCAGCTCAAAATCCGATTCCGTCATGCGCCGCCGGGCTTCGGCCCCGCTGGGAATGATCACCGGGCGGCTGTAGCCCATTTCGGTCAGCCGTGCAGCGATATACTCGTTGGAGCTTGCACCGGCACTTACGATCAGTGCACGTCCCATTTCCTTCGCTCCTTTCTCCTACACACTCTCTTTTGCAGGGGTCAGATGGCGTTGAAGTAATGGGTACGCTCGTACTCAACAGGGTCGGACGCGTGTTTCAGTGCTTCGCAGCGCTTCAGTTCTTCCGTAAAGTAGCGGCTGGCAAGCTGCTCGGGCAGCACTCTGCGCAAAAATTCGCTCTCCTCCGCAGCCTGCACGGCCTCTTCCAGACTGGCGGGCAGAGTCTCAAGGCTGAGGCCCTCAGCCATAGAGGGGTCGAACAGATTCTTGTTCACGGGGGCAGAGAGCACCATGCGGTTCTCGATGCCGTCCAATCCGGCAGCCAGAACCAGACCAATGGCCAGATAGGGGTTGCAGGCAGGGTCCGGGCTGCGCAGCTCCATGCGGCAGTTGTCGCCCTTTACCTGCGGGATGCGCACCAGCTGGCTGCGGTTCTGGCGGCTCCAGCTCACATAGCGGGGCGCTTCATCGCAGCCAAAGCGCTGATAGCTGTTGGGCAGAGGGTTGGTGAACACGGTCAGCTCCCGGCTGTGGGCCAGCACACCGGCCATAAAGCTGCCTGCAATGCTGTCCGGGGCAATGTCGCCCTCAAACAGGTTGCGGCCATCCATGTAAAGGGACAGGTTGATGTGCAGACCGCTGCCTGCCTGATCCGGCAGGGGCTTGGGCAGGAAGCTTGCATGGATGCCGCTGCGGGTGGCAATGGCGCGCACGATCTGCTTGAACATCATCACGTTGTCGGCGGTCTTGAGGGGGCCTGCGTGGTGGCAGTCGATCTCGTTCTGGCCGTTGCCGCTTTCGTGATGGCTGTGCTGAGGGCTCATGCCCATCTGCTCCATAGTCAGGCAGATGTCCCGGCGGAGGTTCTCGCCTGCGTCCAGCGGGGCCACGTCAAAGTAGCCGCCAAAGTCGATGGGGATACGGGTGGGGCGGCCCCGGTCATCGTTCTCGAACAGGTAGAACTCACACTCTGCGCCCACATTGCAGGTGATGCCCAGCTTTTTGAATTTGCGGTTCACGCTGCGCAGAAAGCCGCGGCAGTTGCCGCCAAAGGGCTGGCCGTCCGGCTTTTCCACATCACAGAAGAACTGCATTACCCGGCCCTCGGTAGGTCGCCAGGGAGAATGGTCACGGTGGAAAGATCCGGCCGCAGCACAAGATCGCTTTCCTCCACCTTCATAAAGCCGGCAATGGAGCTGCCGTCGAAGCAGACACCGTCTTCCAGAGCTTTGGGCAGATCGTTTGCCAGCACGGCAATGTTCTTCTGAGTGCCAAAGATATCGCAGAAGGCAAAGCGCACAAATTTGACGTTGTTGTCCTCCACAAAATCAAGGATGTCCTGTTGGGTCGAATAGCTCATAATGGTTTCCCTTTCAAATAAAACGCCTAAAGGCCTGCCCTCAGAATGGGAGCAGGTCTTTAGGCTGGTGTAAGAAATAGGAAAAGGAGAATGGCAATTTTAAATTCCGCAGCCTACGGATGCTATTCTGCTGTTACGCTGATGAAAGATCAGACGTAGTAGAGCATCTTGCTGTAGCTGGGCAGCGGCCAGTAGTCCTCGCCGCACAGGGTCTCGGCGTCGTCCGCAGCGGCACGCAGAGCATCCATTGCAGGCAGCACGTTGTCGTGGAAGGCAACGGCCTTCTCGCTCTCGGAGGGCAGAGCCTTGGCGGCATCCACGGCATCCTGCAGGGTGTCGATGGCGTCGCTCATGGCGTCGGCGTCGGCGGACAGACGGCCCAGGGTCTTGGTCTCACTGCGCACGCTGATGCTCTCGCTGACGGCCAGTTTGGATGCTGCGGTATTGGCAAGCTCGCTCATGTAGGAGTTGACGGCAGGCAGCAGCTGCTTGCGGGCCATTTCCAGCATGGTCAGAGCCTCGATGTTGATGATCTTGGAGTAGTGCTCCATCTCCACCTCGTAGCGGCTCTCCATCTCTACCTTGGTCAGTACGCCGAACTCTTCCATCAGGGCAATGTTCTTGGGCTCGATCAGGGCAGGCAGAGCAGCGGGGGTGTTCTTCTTGTTGGGCAGACCGCGCTTTGCGGCTTCTTCTTCTCACTCGGCAGTGTAGCCGTTGCCGTTGAAGATGACGCGGCGGTGGTCGCGGATGGTGCGCTTGACCAGAGCAATCACGGCGCTGGTAAAGTCCTCAGCGCCCTCCAGCTCGTCGGCGTAGCCCTTCAGGTCCTTGGCAACGGCGGTGTTCAGGATGGTGTTGGCATCACTCAGGTTCTCCGCGGAACCGGGCATACGGAACTCGAACTTGTTGCCGGTGAAGGCAAAGGGAGAGGTACGGTTGCGGTCGGTGGTATCCTTGCTGAACTTGGGCAGGACATCAACACCCAGATCCATCTTCATCTTGATCGGGCCCGCATAGGGGGAATCGGATGCGATAGCATCGATGACGGCTTCCAGCTCTTCACCCACGAAGATGGAAATGATAGCCGGAGGTGCCTCGTTAGCACCCAGGCGGTGGTCGTTGCCGGGGGTGGCGACGGAGGTGCGCAGCAGGTCGGCGTAGTCGTCCACAGCCTTGATCACAGAGGACAGGAACACCATGAACTGCAGGTTCTCCATGGGGTGTCGCCGGGATCCAGCAGGTTCTCCTCGGTTGTGGACAGGGACCAGTTGTTGTGCTTGCCGCTGCCGTTCACGCCTTCAAAGGGCTTTTCATGCTGCAGGCAGACCAGACCGTACTTGGGGGCGATCTTCTTCATCATCTCCATCGTCAGCAGGTTGTGGTCGATGGCAACGTTGGTGGTGTCGAAGATGGGAGCCAGCTCATGCTGGCAGGGAGCAACTTCGTTGTGCTTGGTCTTGGCGGGAATGCCCAGCTTCCACAGCTCTTCGTCCAACTCCTTCATAAACTCGGAGACCTCGGGACGAATGACACCGAAGTAGTGCTCTTCCAGCTCCTGACCCTTGGCAGAGGGGGCACCGAACAGGGTGCGGCCGGTGAGGATCAGATCCTGACGGGCCTCGTAATCCTCCTTCTTAATAAGGAAGTACTCCTGCTCGGGGCCGACGGTGGTGGAAACGTAGTCCACATCCTTGCCGAACAGCTTCAGGATGCGAACTGCCTGATTGGACAGGGCGTTCATGGAGCGCAGCAGCGGGGGTCTTCTTATCCAGAGCCTCGCCGGTGTAGCTGACGAAGGCGGTGGGGATGCACAGCACGTCATCCTTCACGAATGCGTAGCTGGTGGGGTCCCATGCAGTGTAGCCGCGGGCCTCGCAGGTGGCGCGCAGACCGCCGGAGGGGAAGGAGGAAGCGTCGGGCTCGCCGCGCACCAGCTCCTTGCCGGAGAACTCCATGATGGCGGTGCCGTCGCCCACAGGGCACACAAAGCCATCGTGCTTCTCACTGGTGATGCCGGTCAGCGGCTGGAACCAGTGGGTGTAGTGGGTGGCACCCAGCTCCATGGCCCAGCGCTTCATGACGCTGGCCACCACGTTTGCCACCTCAATGTCCAGCGGAGCACCCTTGTGCAGGGTGTTCTTCAGGCTCTTATAGGTTGCGCTCGGCAGGCGCTCCTTCATCACATGTTCGTTAAAGACCTTGCTGCCGTAGATTTCCATAACATTCGCTGCCATAAATCCTACTCCTTACTTGATCTTATTTTTCTTACCCTTTCGTCTGCATTCTGGTCTGCCGCAATGCCGCACCCAGAAGTACGAAAGCATCTTAACAAAACGGCGCTGCGGGTCAGGAGGTGACCCACAGCGCCGTTGCTGTCTATGGTTTGATTATAGCCGCTGCCGGGCAAAAAGGCAATTGACAAATCTGACGATTCTGTACAAACAGCTTCCTGCATTTTTGGAGCATCCGCACTTGGTATGACTTTTAAGAGAACGAACCCTCTCCGCCCGATGGAAAAACCCCTCTCAGTCATTGCTTGCGCTATGCCAGCTCTCCGAAGGGCGAGCTTTTATCCAGCTGCCGGGTAAGTTTATTCATCATCGGAAAAGATTGTTGTTTTCCGTCCCTGCTCATAAAGCTCCCCCCTCGGGGGAGCTGGCAAAGCCGTCAGGCTTTGACTGAGAGGGTTCAGGCAGCGCAGCAAAAGATGCATTTACCCGATGGGGTCCCTTCTGGTGAAAATGTGTTTTTAATATACGGTGCCATTGCCCGTTACGGCCCCGCTTTGTGAAAAAAGAGCTTCCGGAAAATCCGCAGATTTTCCGGAAGCTCAAATATTAAAATAAAACTTCCGCTGAAGATACCCAGAGTGAAACGGAGGGTATTCAAATCGTTAAATCACCTGAAAGAGGAAGAACTTCAGATAATTCGTCTCCGGCACACCCACAGGATCGGATGATCCGGTGCCTGCTGCTTCACCTCGATCTGCCGCAGCTGGCGGTGCGCATCCTTTGCAGCGGCGCGCAGCATCTTGATGAACAGCTCCTCGGTGGCAAAATGGGAGCAGCTGGCAGTTGCCAGATAGCCGCCGCGGGGCAGCAGCTTCATGGCACGGTAGTTGATCTCCTTATAGCCGCGCATGGCGTTCTCCACTGTGCGGCGCGCCTTGGTAAAGGCCGGCGGGTCCAGAATGATAAAATCGTAGGGGTGTCCTTCTCTTTCCAAGCGGGGCAGCAGCTCAAAGGTGTCCTCGCACAAAAGTCCATATTGGTCAGACCGTTGCGCTGGGCATTGCGCTGCGCCATGGCAATGGCCTCGGCGCTGATGTCGGCGGCGGTCACACGGGCAGCGCCGCCCGCAGCGGCGTTCAGTGCAAAGCTGCCAGTGTGGGTAAAGCAGTCCAGCACGGTGTGGCCTGCAGCAAGGCGTGCCACCGCCCGGCGGTTGTACTTCTGATCAAGGAAGAAGCCGGTCTTCTGGCCGTTCTCGAAATCCACATGATAGTAAACTCCGTTCTCGCAGATCTCGGTCTGGGTGCTTGCCGGGTGAGGCTCACCGGGCAGCTCAAACCAGCCTTTGTTCTGCTCAAGACCTTCCTTTGCGCGCAGAGCCTCATCGTTGCGCTCGTAGATGCCGTCGATGGTCTGGCCGTCGGCGCGCAGGACTTCTGCCAGAATGGGGAAGAGGACGGGCTTGAGCTTTTCCATGCCCACGCTCAGGGTCTGCGTGACGAGGATGTTGCTGAACCGGTCCACAGTCAGGCCGGGGAACTGGTCGGCTTCGCCAAAATGACACGGCAGGCGGAAAGGTCTGCAGGTTCCAGCACGGTCTTGCGGTAGTTCCATGCATATTCCACCCGGCGGCGCCAGAACGCAGCATCAAAGGTGTCGTTGGCATTGCGGGAGATCAGCCGCACGCGGATCTTGCTCTTGAGCGAGACAAAGCCGGTGCCAAGGTAGGAACCCTTGGTGCTGACCACATCGGCCAGCGTGCCGTTTTCCGGCTCATTTTCCGGGGAATGGAGGATGTCGTTCTCATACACCCAGGGGTGCCCGCCCACCAGCAGGCCCTCGGCGTGTTTGTTGACGGTATACACAGGGTAAGCGCGTTCTTTCATATGGTTCTCCTTATCATGGACGAACTCCCTTCGTCCCGCGTTCGCTCGACACGCTTACCGTGCGGGTAGGCTCCCTCACTGAGGAAGCTGGCTGCGAAGCAGACTGAAGGAGTAAAAATCTACTCTTTATAATAGCACAAAATCATGTTATTATAAATAAGAAATGCCAAAACCGCATGAAAGAGGGATGCATTATGGAAATCGAACGCAAATGGATGGTGAAGGGCTGGCCGGAGGGGCTGCCCCTCAGGGAGGAATTTGCCATGCGGCAGGGCTATATCAGCGTGCGGCCCACTGTGCGCATCCGGGAAGAAGCCCTCACCGGCGGCAGAACGGACTACATCCTCTGCTTCAAATCCGGGGGCGGCCTTGCCCGTGAGGAGATCGAGCGCAGCATCGACAAAGAACTGTTTGATGATCTGGAATACAAGATTATCGCTAAACCTCTCATCCCGAAGCTGCGCCGCAGTTACACCCTGCCGGACGGTTCTGTGCTGGAAGTGAACCATGTGGACGAAGGCCAGCCCACCGAGTTCTGGTATGCCGAGGTGGAGTACCCCACGGTGGAAGCAGCCCTTGCATGGCAGCCGGAAAGCTGCGGCCTTGGCGATTACCTCAAGGATGAAGTGACGAACCAGCCTGGCCAGAGCATGGGCGAATACTGGGTGGAGACAAGAGGATGAAAAAAGTAAAACTCAAACTGGAACTGCAGTACAACTCCCCGGTGATCCTCACATTTTTCCTGCTGTCACTTCTGGTGCTGTTCCTCGACCAGTGGACGGATGGGTGGACGACGATGCATCTGTTCTGTGTCTACCGCTCCTCGCTGAAGGACCCGCTGTTCTACATCCGGCTGTTCGGCCATGTGCTGGGCCATGCCAGCTGGGACCACTTTCTGAATAACATGCTGCTGCTGCTCGTTGTTGGCCCGCCAATGGAAGAAAAGTACGGCAGCAAGCCGCTTTGTGCGGCATGGTGTTCACCGCTCTGGTCACCGGCGTGCTGCAATGCGTGCTGTTCCCGCGTTCGGGGCTGCTGGGCGCGTCCGGCATCGTGTTCATGCTTATCATGCTTTCGTCGCTGGCGGGCTTCTCCGGCGGCATCCCGGTCACCATGCTGCTGGTTGCAGCGCTGTACTTCGGTCAGCAGGTGTACGATATCATTTTTGTGCACGACAATGTAGCAAACTTCATGCACATTGTGGGCGGCTTATGCGGCACTGCCTTTGGCTACTACAGTGCGTTGCATAGCCGCCGCAGGCCGGCAAAAGCGGTGAAGTTTTCCAGCACGAACAGCCGCCGGAAGCGCTGAACCCACTGTGGACATAGGCTGATTTTGAAAAATTTGCAAACAGGTATTGACAAACGAAAAATCCGTGGTTTAATATAGCCAAATTCAATACACTAAACCGTTGAAGCGGAGATAACGGCGAACCATGCCTGTACAGAGAGCCTGCGCAGCTGAGAAGCAGACCGGAAACAGTTCGTCAAGGAAAGTGTGACTTTGCGTTATATTTTCCCGAAATGGACCGCTGAGGGTGCAGGGAACTGCGGAGAACTTTCGCCGCACAGTATTCTGCAACGTAGGGCATACGTCAGTTGCCGGGGATGTGTTGGCATCCCGCCAAGTGCATGGGGTCATGCCCATGAAGTCAGGGTGGCACCGCGGATAAAAGGCCATATTTTATTCGTCCTTGACAGAAGAGAGTTCTTCTGTTAGGGGCGTTTTTTTTTCCACTCCCTCGGCAGAAGAGCCGGGGGAGTTTTTGTTTTAGGGCTCCCTTGTTTCCGGCACGAAGGCTCATGCCTGTGGCTGCGGCCACGAAACCCTGAACAAAACAAATGCACCCGGTTGCTGCGGTTCTGCCCACAGGCCGGGTGCATTTTATATTTTAGGAAAAATTACAGGTCACTGCGCGGGGAAAGCTACCATGGCCCAGAAGTTCAGCTCGTGCTCCGAGCAGGCATGGAAGATCTCGCGGCAGCGGGCAAGGCGCTCGTCGCTCAGGCCTTCACAGACTTTTTCTGCAAACGCGGCCCAGTCGCGGCAGGCCGCCTCATAGCCCTTGTCAGCATAGTCCACCACCAGTGCACCATAAAGGGTATCCTGCACGGAAGGTTTTTCTTCCAGCAGTTTCTGGAAGATCCAGCCATAGCTCAGCATACAGGGCAGGCAGGCCATCATGCACTCGGCTGCGCCCTCGCCGTTTTTGGTGGCTTCGATCATAGAGTCCACATAGGCACGGTTCTCCGGCCGCAGCGGCAGGCTCTGGATGCCTTCATCGGTCAGTCCAAAGTGCTTGAGATAGTGCAGGCGGGCTGCATCCTCGCTCTCATTCACGAAGGAAAGCAGGGAATAGTAGGTGCGGATGGTCTGCATATCCTTTGCCTTGGTCATGCCCCAGGCAAACACCTTGGCATATTCCCGCAGGTAAAGACTGTCCTCCACGATGTAGCCCTTGAAGCAGGCTTCATCCAGTGTGCCATCCGCAAGTCTTTCCAGAAATTCTGAGTGCAGGCATTTCTCCCACACGGGCAGACTTTCCTGCACCAGCTGCTGCACAAAGGTCTGCTCACTCACCCACAAACTCTCCCTTCAGTGCAAACATATGGTTCATGGGGCCGGAGCCATGGCCCAGATCCAGCATGGCAGAAAGACAGCCGGAAATGTAGGCCTTTGCGCGCTCCACCGATGCATCCAGATCGCAGCCTTTGGCCAGATTGGAGGCAATGGCGCTGGATAGGGTGCAGCCGGTGCCGTGGGTATTGGGTTTGCAATGCGCTTGCCGCGGAACCATTTGCCGCAGCCGTCCCGCCACAGAAGGTCGTCGGCATCATTGATCTGGTGGCCGCCCTTGCACAGCACGGCACAGTGGTATTTCTCGCTGATCAGCTTTGCAGCGGCCTCCATTCCGGCCGCATCGGTGATCTTCATGCCGGAAAGGATCTCAGCCTCCGGGATGTTGGGGTGAGCACCTCGGCCATGGGCAGCAGCTTTTCGGTCAGTGCCTGCACGGCATCGTCCCGCAGCAGCTTGGAGCCGGAGGTGGCAACCATCACCGGGTCCACCACGATATGCTTTGCGCCGTAGGTGTGCAGCTTTTCGGCAATCACACCGATCAGCTCTGCCGAGGATACCATGCCGATTTTGACGGCATCCGGGTAGATGTCGGTAAAAATGGCATCGATCTCCTGTGCCAGAAATTCGGGCGTGGCTTCAAAAATGCCGGTCACACCTGTGGTGTTCTGGGCAGTCAGCGCGGTAATGGCGCTCATGGCGTACACGCCGTTTGCAGTCATGGTTTTGATATCGGCCTGAATTCCAGCACCGCCGCTGGAATCGCTGCCGGCAATCGTCAATGCAGTTTTCATGGTTACAACTTCCTTTGCAAAAAATGCGGAAATGCCCGCAAGGAGGCACCTCCGCACTTTAAAGCAGCAGTATCTCCCTACGTTGGCATTGTCCAAATCAGGTCACAGGTCTGGGCAAACAGCCCACTCTCAGCCTGCTTTTGCAGGCTCCCTTTTTTCTGCGTTCAAGAATACCACAGTGCCGCTGCATTTGCAAGGGGATGGCCCTTTTCAATCGGCCCGCTGCGTGGTAAAATGGAAAAAACAAAGGGGGGAATACCATGAACATCACGGTCTATCTTGGAGCAAATGCGGGCAATGATCCTGTGCTGGCGGCAGCTGTCCGGGAACTGGGCAGCTGGATCGGTGCAAACGGGCACCGCCTTGTGTACGGCGGCTCCCGCAGCGGCCTGATGGGCCAGCTTGCCCAGAGCACACTGGACGCAGGCGGCACGGTGACCGGTGTGGAACCGCAGTTCTTTGTGCAGCAGGAGCTGCAGCACGATGGCCTGACCGAGCTGATTGTCACCAAGGACATGACCGAGCGCAAGACGAAGATGATCGAGCTGGGCGATGCCTTCATCGCATTCCCCGGCGGTACCGGCACGCTGGAAGAGATCGCAGAGGTAATGTCCAAGGTCTCGCTGGGCCAGTTGGACGCGCCCTGCATCCTGTATGATCTGAACGGCTACTACGACAGCCTGAAAGCACTGCTTGCCAAAATGATCGAGAAAGGCCTTTCCACGCCGCAGCGCCAGCAGGGCATCCGATTTGCGGCGAATCTGGAAGAGATCACAACAATTTTAAATAAAGCCTAAAGGAAACGCTTCCCCGGCCGGGAAGCGTTTCCTTTATATCATTCTCCCAGTGCAGTGCGGATATTTGCCAGCACCTTCTGGCTCAGCAGCACAAAAGCCTGCTTGGTGCGTCCGGCAGAAACATTCGCGCAATGCACATTCTCACGGGCAAAGAAGTCTTCGCCCACTGGGCCGGCAGCGGCACGGGTGTCACAGAAGAAGTGGGTGCCCGGCAGAGCAAGCCACTGTTCCAGAGCAGCAGAGTCAAAGCCCGGGCCGATGGAGGTGTTGAACAGCACCTTGCCTGCGCCCAGCTGTGCAAATTCGTCCTTGCCCAACAGCAGTACGTTCTTGTTCAGGCAGGTGAACACCACCTCGCTCTCGGTCAGCAGCTGTGCCAGCGGCTTATAGGCCATGCCCACAGCTTCGGCATCCGGCTTGCGGGTGCGGCTGTAATAGGCAATGTCGGCACCCATGAACTGCAGCGCGTCGGCGATCATTTTGCCGGACACACCCAGCCCGATGATGCCTGCCTTCAGCCCGGTGATCTCCACCGGCTCGTCCCGCAGCATGGGCATCCCAAAACCGTGCAGGATGCCGGTGAGCTCATGCAGGACGTACTCCACAACGCCGCGGTCGCCGTAGTCCCGGATGCCCAGCACTTTGATGCCGCGGGTGCGGGCGTAGGCGATATCCACATTGGCGCTTTCCTCAGAATACAGGCTGCAGCACATGCCGATGTAACGGATATTCGGGCAGCGCTCGATCACATTTTTGCCCATGCGGGAGGTGTAGCTCAGAAGTACAGCATCGGCATCTCCGATGCGCTGCACGATCTGGTCATCGCTGGCCGGGATATCGCGGTACAGCACCACTTCTTTTGCGTACTGATGCAGCGCTTCCTCGGCGGAAGGAATCAGGCTTACCGGCTCAATGGCCACCAGTTTGTTGAACATCTGCAAAGCCCTCCTTTAATAGAAGCATACGGGGGAGGAGAGGTTGCGCAGCAGGCCAACTACGCTCCAACCGGCAATGGCGCTGGTGGAAGAGCAGATATCCACCACGGCCTTCACGCCCTCGATCTCGGCGGTGATGCAGTGGTCGTCGCCCACCCAGCCGGGTACCGAGTGCATGGTCACGCCGGTGATCTCCGGGCCGGTGGTGGCCAGCGAGGTGGCAACAGCCACATTCACGCGGCGGGGGAAGGTGGCAATGGCCTGCTTGGCATTGCCGGTGAACACAGTGGTCTTTTCGGTATCGGTCAGCAGGTGGTCGGCCCATACCGGCGTGTTGCGGAAGCCCTTGGCTCCGGTGTGGGTCTCAATGCCTGCCGTCTCGGCCAGCTTCTGGGCCTCGGCCATCAGGGTGACGGTCTGCAGCACATCAAAGCCGCCAATGGCACCGCTTGCCAGATGCACCTTGGCACCGCCCTCCACGGCAGCGGCCTTGACCTGCTCGTAAAAATCAAGGTCCGCAAAGGCACCAATGGAAATAATGACCAGATTCACGCCTTTTTTCAGTACAGGCACAGCCATGGCGCGCACAGCCTCCACCGAAGCAGTCTCCACAATGTATTCCGGCTGCAGTGTCAGCAGAGCATTCACATCATCGCAGACGGGACAGCCTACCTCGGCGGCAAGTTTTTCTGCCGAAGCACGGGTGCGGCTGGTCACGCCCACCAGCTCATAGTCCGGCAGCAGACCGTTCTTCCATGCGTTGGCCACAATGTTGCCCAGAAATCCGCAGCCTACGATACCAAATTTTGTTTTCATATCCTAAACTCCTTTTTCTGCTTTTTCCAAAGAAAGCAGCATATTCCATTAAAGTATATCATATCAAAACAAAAAATGATATAATAAGGCGCAAGAAAGGAGAAGGCTATGTCGAAAACAAAGGAGCTTTTCTGGACGTTTTTCAAAATTGGTGCGTTCACGTTTGGCGGCGGCTATGCCATGGTGGCTTTGCTGCAAAATGAATTTGTGGAAGAGAAAAGTGGGTGACAAAGAAGAATTTCTGGACATGGTGGCAATTGCGGAGTCTACGCCCGGCCCGGTGGCGGTGAACAGTGCCACCTATATCGGCTACAAGATCGAGGGTACGGCAGGCGCGGCGGCATCTACGGTGGCGGTATGTCTTCCGTCCTTCGCGGTCATTTATCTGATCTCGCTGTTCTTTGACCAGTTCCTCCGCCTTTCGGTGGTGGCAAGTGCGTTCCACGGCATTCAGGTGTGTGTGATCTATCTGATCCTTTCCGCCGGACTGAAGATGCTGAAGCAGCTGGAACACAGCGTCTTCAATATTGTCATCCTGACCACGGTTGCGGCAGCGATGGTGGGCTGTTCCATTGCAGCAGTGTCATTCTCTTCCATTTTTTACATCCTGTTCAGCGGTGCGGCCGGGCTGCTGGTGTATGCAGTACAGCAGCTGCGGAAGGGGGAGAAGAAGCCGTGATCTATGTAGAACTTTTCTGGAATTTCCTCATGATCGGTGCGTTGTCCTTCGGCGGCGGCTACGGCATGATCTCGCTGGTGCGGGAAACGGTGCTGGGGCACGGCTGGCTGACGGAAGGCGAATTCCTCAGCTTTATTGCGGTGTCAGAGTCCACACCCGGCCCGCTGGCCATCAATATGGCCACCTTCATTGGTTCTTCACAGGGCGGCTTCTGGGGCGCGCTGTGTGCCACGCTGGGTGTGGTGCTGCCGTCTTTGTGATCATTCTGCTCGTTGCATCGGTGCTGCAGAATTTGATGAAATATGCCGGTGTCAATGCAGTTCTTGGCGGCGTTCGTCCCTGCGTGGTGGCAATGATCCTGGCAACTGCTGTCAACATGGCGCTTTCTACGCTGGCCGGGTTTGCAGCGGACAAGGCAGGCATTGCACCGGATCTCCGTTCCATTGTGGTGTTCCTGCTGCTGTGGGGCTGCATGCCCTTTGCCGCCGGAAAAAGGGCAAAGCACCATCGCCCATTGGGATGATCCTGTTCTCTGCAGGACTGGGGATCCTGTTCTGGGGAGCATAAAAAATAACGCGCCGGGAGGTTCCCAATAAACCTTTCCGGCGCATTTTGCTGCAAAAAAGCCGGGCACAGGAAAACTCATGGCTCCCTGTGCCCGGCTTCAGCTTTATTGGAATTTAGGCGCTGTGCGATCAAGCTGCAACGGAAGAAGCAGCTTCGCTGGAAGCAGCCTCACTGGAAGCGGCCTCAGAAGAAGCAGCCTCGCTGGAAGCGGCCTCAGAAGAAGAACCGTTCTCCTCTGCAACAGCGGAAGAAGCGCTCTCCTCGGCCTCAGCAGCAACAGAAGTGCTGGTAGAAGCAGCCTCGGAAGAGGATGCAGCAGTGGAGGAAGCAGAACCGCCGCAAGCGGTCATGCCAACAGCCAGAGCCAGAGCAACAACAGCAACACAAACATTCTTGAGTTTCATATCTAAAATCTCCTTGCCATACGCAATGTATTTTGCAGAAGGCCCTACAGGAAGTGCCTTTCTGCAAGTGGATATTCTAGTCTTTTTTGCGAAAAAATCAAGAGCTTTTTTGGCTAAGAAGTGAGATTTCAATGATAATCTACGATTTTGTTATAATTTATCGCTAAAAGTCAAAGAGTTTTTGTTAAACTGATCGAAGCGCAGGGAGACTCAGGAAAGAATTTTTTACCGCGTTGTAATCACTTTGTAATTTCTTTCATTGTTTGTTCACTTAAATCAAGACGGGAATGCATGTTTCTTAAAGAGAAATAAAGAAATGCAAAAGTGAGGATGATGCGGCTCCGGAAACGGAAAAGAGCCATTTGTCACCTGACAGTTGACCTGCGGAGAAAGAAAAGAGGGTAAACTTTGTGCAGCGAACCTGAACAAAAATATCAAAAAATGACAAGTGCTATTTGAAAGTGATTTTTATTGGACATAAAAAGCGGATAATACAGACAAAGCAGGGGATGAACGGGCTCCCTGAAAATAAAACATGTGTTTTGGAGGAAATAAAGATGAAGTACTATGTTACATTGACCGGACTCAACTACCGCTTCGGCACTCAGCCGTTTACAGTAGGCCAGAAGGTAAAGCTGGTCAAGGAGCCGGAGAATGACTTTGACCGCGAAGCCATCCGCGCAGAACTGCCGGGTCTGGGCAAGGTGGGTTATGTGGCCAACAGCACTCACACCGTGCTGGGCGACTGTTACAGCGGAGGCCGCATCTATGATAAGATCGGCGCTGCTGCCACCGCAAAGGTGAAGTATGTGCTTGCCAATGCGGTGGTATGCAGCGTAAAGGCGGCGGATATGGGGCAGACTGGCCTGCCGCCGGTCGATCCGGCTACGGGTCTGCCCTTTGGCAACGAAGAAGATGCCATCGCATTCTGACAGAAAAGCCCATCACACTGTATTTTGTGTGACGGGCTTTTCTGCACCTTTTTGCTTCGGCGCACATACACCGGGCAAAGGGGGAATGTATCGTGAACCAGATCGTTTTCACTGCGTGGGTACTGCTGTTTCCGGCGGCGTGCACTACACTGGGGGCAGCAGGCGTGTTTTTGCTGCGGCGGCAGTCGCGGCCCTGCACGCAGCGCATCCTGTGCGGCATGGCAGCGGGCATCATGCTGGCGGCCAGTGTGTGGAGCCTGCTGCTGCCTGCTATCCAGCGCGGACAGACTTTGCCGCTTCCGGCATGGATCCCATCGGCAGTGGGGCTTGTGCTTGGCGCAGTGGGCCTTTGCAGGTGGAACAGTTTGCCGGGCAGCTGCTGGCAGGCGGGGCCGGGCACGGCGGACGTATGGTGCTGGCTGTAACATTGCACAACCTGCCCGAGGGTATGGTGGCGGGCCTTGCCGCTGCACTGGCATTGACCGGAGAGCCGGATGCCATCAGCGGTGCACTGGCGCTGAGCCTTGGCATCGGCCTGCAGAATATCCCGGAAGGTGCAGCAGTCAGCCTGCCGCTGGCCCATAACGGCCGCACCCGCAGTCAGGCGTTTTTTGCGGGAGCGGCTTCCGGGCTGGTAGAGCCGTTGGGGGCATTGCTTGCCTTTGCTCTGGCCGAATGGGTCAGTACTGCGCTTCCGTGGCTGCTCAGCGCGGCGGCAGGCTGCATGGTGTGCGTGACCGCACAGGAGATGATCCCGCAGGCCGTGGAGGGCGACGAGCCTGCCGGTGTTGTAAGCATCGTGCTGGGATTTGCGCTGATGATGGCACTGGATGTGGCATTGTAAGAAAAAAGGGCTGCTGCAAAATCAATGCCGTTAAAATAACAGGATAAAAGCAAAGCGCAGTACAAAACGCGAAAGCGCAGAGAATGTACTGCGCTTTTTGGATTTTAGAGAACATCACATTTTCTGACTTTGGGCTATCCTATTTGATCGTTTCATGCGTGGGCTGTGAAATGATACCTCCCACCCCTTGCAATCTGCCTGCGTTTATGGTACAATATTCTGGCATTCAGAAGGATGTGTCGGACAGCGCCTGCTGCGTGGTTCGGCATACGGATGCGGGTCCTGTACGATGGATTCGCTGTGAACCAGGTCAGGTGGGGAACCAAGCAGCCTTAAGCAGTGCGTTCGTGCGTTTCAGTAAGCCTGCATCCGTATGCCGAGTTACGCAAGGCGGGGACAAAACCCCGTCAGCGCTGTCCTTTTATTTTGCAGGAAAGGGGAGAAAACCATGTACCGTGCCTTGTACCGCAAATGGAGACCGCAGCGTTTTGAGGATGTGGTAGGCCAGCGGGCCATTGTTACTGCGCTGAAAAACCAGATCACGGCAAACCGTGTGGGCCATGCCTACCTGTTCACCGGAGTGCGGGGCACCGGCAAGACCACCTGTGCCAAGATCTTTGCAAAGGCAGTCAACTGCCTGCATCCGGTCAATGGAGACCCCTGCGGCGAGTGTGAGATCTGCAAGGGCATCGATAACGGCAGCATTCTGGACGTGGTGGAGATGGATGCGGCGTCCAACAACGGTGTGGACGATATCCGCGACCTGCGCGACGAAACAGCTTACACTCCCAGCGCCTGTAAATATAAGGTATACATCATCGATGAGGTGCACATGCTGTCCACAGCGGCATTCAATGCGCTGCTCAAAACGCTGGAAGAACCGCCTGCCCACGTCATCTTTATTCTGGCAACCACTGAGATCCAGAAGGTGCCCGCCACCATTCTTTCCCGCTGCCAGCGGTACGATTTTACCCGCATCGGGCCGGAGGATATCGCCCGCCGGGTGGAATACATTGCAGGTGAGGAAAAGCTGGAGCTTTCGCCGGACGGTGCGGAACTGATCGCCCGTCTGGCCGACGGTGCACTGCGTGATGCGTTGTCCATTCTGGATACCTGCGCAGGCGTTACGGCGAAAATCGATGCCGATGTGGTGCGCCGCATGGCAGGTGTGACCGACCGCAGTTATCTGTTCCGCATTTCGGACGCACTGGAAGCGCAGGACGGTGCCACAGCACTGGCCCAGCTGGCACAGCTTCGCCAGCAGTCTGTGGATGTCAAGCGTCTGACGGAGGAATTGATCGCGCATTATCGTGCTTTGATGCTGGCAGCATTGCCGGGCGGGCAGAGCCTTCTGTCCGGCGTTTCGCCGGAGGAGGAGGCTTTGTATCTGGAAAAAGGCCCGCAGCTGGGCCAGCGGGAGGCCATTCGTGCCATCCGTGCGCTGGGCAGTGCGCTGGAACATATGACCCGCGGCAGCGACCAGCGGATCGAGCTGGAACTTGCACTGTTTGGCTTATCCGAACCGCCCCAGCAGCCGCAGGCAGTTCCTGTGCAGGCCGCGCCTGTCCGTGCTGCAGCTCAACCCGCAGCGCCGCAGCCGTTTGCCTCGGCAACTGCTGTGCAGCCCTTTGCAAGCGCTCCGACTCCCCAGCCGCCAATACCGTCCGTTCCTGTGGTGCAGCCTGCAGCGGAACCGAAACCTGTAAAGGCAGAACCTTCCGTGCCGTCGGAAATATCTGTAGAGCAGACTTCACCCGTCCAGACCGAAGAGCTGCCGCCGCTGCCGGAGGAACCGCCCGCGCAGCAGGCCGGAATGCTGCCTTGGGACGAGCCTGCCGCGCAGGCCGCACAGCCAGCTGCACCCGTGCCGGCAGAGTTGGAACCTGTTCCGCAGCCAGAACCGCCCAAACCTGCACCCACGCCCGCTGCAAAGCCTGTGCCGGAAAAGCCACAGGATGCCGGGCAGGAAGGGACTGCGCTGTATCCGTACTGGCCGCAGGTGGTACAGCAGCTGCAGGAAAAAGATCCCATGCTCTACACCTATCTGCGCAAGTCCAAGGCTTACTTTGATGGCACCCGCGTGCTGATCGACGGCGGCAAGACCTTCCGCGATTTTATCCGCGCCAACAAGGACAGCCAGCGCCTGATCAAAAAGCTGATCAAGGATGTGTCCGGTACGGCGGTGCCCATTGGTCCCTATGAACCAAAGAGCGCTGGCAAAACGGTCTCCAACGCAGAGCAGTCGCTTCGTGCACTGGAAAAGCTGGGGTTGGATGTGTCCATTGAGGATTCCGCAAGGAAAACGAGATCATAAAAATACATTGCATCAATAAGGAGAAACGATTATGAAAGCAAGAATGCCCGCAGGCTTTGGCCGCCCCGATATGAACGCCCTCATGCGTCAGGCACAGAAGATGCAGGAAGATATGAAAGCCAAACAGGCCGAGCTGGAAGCTGCCGAGTACACCGGCAGCGCTGCCGGTGAGATGGTCACTGTTAAGATGAACGGCAAGCACGAAGTGCTGTCCATCACCATCAAGCCCGAGGCTGTGGACCCGGATGATGTTGAAATGCTGGAAGATATGGTGGCTGCTGCCATCAACGCAACCGTCAAGCAGGTGGACGAAACTGCCGAAGCTGAAATGGGCAAGCTGACCGGCGGCATGAACATCCCTGGTCTCTGATCCGGCAGGAGGGAAGAACATGGGCTATACTGCTGCCCCGCTGGAAAAGCTGATCGAAGAATTCAGCAAGTTTCCGGGGATCGGGCGCAAGGGCGCTACCCGCATGGCGTATCAGGTGCTGAGCATGTCGGACGAAGATGCCGCCGCACTGGCGGGAGCCATTCAGGGTGCCCACACCAAGCTCCATCGCTGCCGTATCTGCCAGAATTATACAGAAGCGGATATCTGCCCCATCTGTGCCAGTGCAAAACGCGATCCTTCTGTGATCTGCGTGGTGGAAACGCCCCGCGATGTGCAGGCGTTTGAACGCACAAGGGAGTATCACGGCTTGTACCATGTGCTGCACGGTCTGCTCAGCCCGATGGACGGCATTACTGCCGAACAGCTGTGCGTCAAGGAACTTCTGGCCCGCCTGGGCGACGGCAAGGTGAAAGAGGTCATCATGGCCATGAACCCCACGGTGGAGGGTGAAGCCACCGCCATGTATCTGGCAAAGCTTATCAAGCCTCTGGGCATCAAGACCACACGTCTGGCCTACGGTCTGCCGGTGGGTGCAAGTCTGGAGTACACAGACGAAACCACCTTGTATCGTGCACTTTCTGGCCGTGGTGAGCTGTGAATTGGGAAAAATTTACAATTTCTTCAAAAACAGCCCTTGCAAAACCATAAAAAAATGGTATACTGATACAACAAACCACAATGGATAAAGGAGGCGCGCGGAATGGCACCCACTAAGGAGCGTCCGGCAACAAAACCATTGCCACAAACCGTGAAGCGCGCCATGAATACTTCGTTCTGGAAGCGCTGGAAACCGGTGTTGAACTGAAAGGTACGGAGGTCAAGAGCCTGCGTGCCGGAGGGGTCAACCTGAAAGACAGCTGGGTCGATATTGAGGATGGTGAACTGCTGGTAAAGGGAATGCATATCAGTCCCTACGACCACGGAAACATGTTCAATCAGGATCCGATGCGCGTCCGGCGCCTGCTGGCACACAAAAGTGAGATCCGGCGGCTGCATCAGCAGTGCAAGCTGCAGGGATATACCCTTGTGCCGCTTTCGCTCTATTTCAAACATGGCCGCGTGAAAATGGAAGTGGGCCTTTGCAAAGGCAAAAAGCTCTACGATAAGCGTGCCGATGCCGCCCAGCGCGATGCAAAGCGTTCCATTGACCGTGCTATGAAGTCCAACGGCAAATACTATTGATCTTTTTCAGACCGCTTCCTGAAGCGGAACTTTTCAAAGCTTTTGCACACCGCAAGGTGTGCTTTATAAGGGGCGTAAAGGTTTCGACGGGGAGAGCGAGGTCTGGGCAGCGGGTAGCAGTGGGGGAACTGCTCTATAACTCCTCCAAAAAATTAACTGACAATAACAATTCTCAGTTGCTCGCAGCCTGAGTGCTGCGCGTTCCGCCCACTCTTGTGTCGTGTGGGGCCGGGGCGTCCTTTAGACACAGCACCTGAACGGACTTAAGCTTTGCGGACCGGCAGGAACTCATGAAGCTACCAATGCGCTAGCCTGACGATCGGCGTGGCGCGGCGGGAATGTTGTAGATCGCCTGCACCCGGAGATACCTACACTGAACTCTTTTCGGACATGGGTTCGACTCCCATCGCCTCCACCAAAAAAGAACGCCATTTCGTTAGGAATTGGCGTTCTTTTCTTTATCATGGTAACACTTTGGTAACACTATTAAGTTTTCAGACTGCTCTCACCAGCGCATTGTACAACATCTCAATGAACTGCACCGCGCTGGGCGCACCGGTCAGCGGATAGCCTGCCAGCTGCTGCACATACTCCGGGTTTGTGAGCCATGCACCTTTAGCTGCCCGGCGGACAGCGCTTTGAATCGCTTTTGGCTCACACCTTCTGCGGTCGGCGATAGGGGTATAGATATCTTTCTCCACGGCCTGCAGGCGGTCTTCCTGCTCACAGACCAGCTCAAGACACTGGCACAGGATACTGTAGGCGCTCAGATTGCGTGTGATGCCCATCGGGCGCAGCAAATCATTGACCTGAGTGTACAATTCGGAAACAATCATAGTTGACACATCCTTTCTATGCGTCAACTCTAACCGAAAAATACTTAAAATTTACCAATTACGTCGATATACGTCGTAAAGCGTCGAAACATGCCAAACAAAACAGCCCCGAGGAACCGTCAGGCTCCCCGGGGCTGTTGCTATATGGCTGTTTTGGGCAGGGCGGCTTACTTTCCTGTGCCTTCAGCTTGTCGTAGGTCTGATCTGCCTGAAGGGCTGCAGGGGTGAAGCTGTTGTTCTTCCACCACGCGACCAGCGCGGCCACGGTGGTGATACCGGCGGTGACCAGCTGCTCCACGGTCTGGCTCTCGATGGGCAGCACTGGCTTGCCCAGTGCAGACAGCACCTGATTGGTCAGGGCCAGCAGCAGGCAGGCGGTGCGGGCAATGGTGCCTGCGGAGATGGTGGGTGCGTTGTAGGTGTGTGCGGTCATAGTCAGGTCCTTTCTCCCGCGCCGGCTTGCATTTAATCGCGGATGGCAGCGCCTTGGCCCGGTTATAAAGCTCGGTGCCGGTGCCATTGCCGCCCAGCGCGTGGTAACTTTGGTATAAGTATTCGAGGTTCTTCAGGCCGCTGGCATTGATCCAGCCCTGCTGGCTGTAGTAGGTGCACGCCTGATACAGCCGGTCATGCATGATGGCCAGCAGGCCGTCCTTGATAGTTTTGTACTCGGTTACTTTCTTTACGAGGTAGCCCCAGCCAAGACCCAGCAGCCAGATGGCTCCCTCCATCCAGTGCGCGGAGATGTACGAGAAAATCTGCTGCATTGGTATCAATCCTCCGAATCTTCAATGTTATCTTCCCATGCCTGCTGGATGCGCTGGCCGTTGGCACAGACCACATCCATGGTGGCATCGGCCTGAATGTTCGTTGCGATCAGCGCCTTGTCCATCGTGTCCATACCGAAATAGCCGGTGAACACTTCACCCGTAGGCAAAGGTGCGGCTACTGCAACTTTGCTGATTTTGTGCTCTTCCAGTGTAGCTAATACCTCGGAGAGCCACGATGCATAAGGTGCGTCAGAGATCAAACAGCTCGCCATTGGTCACACCTCCATCACGGGGATGCCGTAGTCCTCGGCACACTGGTGCTCAATGCGGCAGCCGCGCGCATTCTGCCAGCCCGGAGCAAAGATTGCCACATCGGCCTTTGCAAGGAACTCGATGCTCCGGGCCAGATAGTCCAGCGGCTTTGCTGCCGGGCCGAAATCATCAAAGAAGGTTTCCAGCGGAGCCACATCTTCACCCAACAGGGCCTTTGCCTTGCTGATCGCGGCGGTGCGTTCCTGAAGTACCTGTTCATCGGACAAGCCACCCATGGGCTGGCTGATAAAAATAGTCTTGCTCATGTTATTCACCTCACAGTGTCCACCGGCTTTGTTCGGGCGGGTGTCTACATGCACCCAGCCCTTTGCCCGGCCCGCCTTGACCGGGTAGCGGCCAACGCCGCCCCAGCCGGGCATCAGGCTTTCGGCGTAGGCGGCCACAGCCAGCGGGTCGGTGTCCTGCACCTGAATGTCAGCGGCCCGACCCAGCAGGTGCTGGCTGGATCTGGAGCCGCCCACCCTCGTGTTGTGGCTGGCGGTGCGGTATCCGCTGGTGATGGTCACGGGCTTGCCGAAGTGCTCCCGGATGCACTGCAGCAGCACCACAAGGCCCTCGTCAATGAGGATGGTGTCGGTGCCGTCGCGGCAGCGGAACTCCACACGGAACGCGGGGGAGAGCTGCTTTGCGCCGTCCGTTTTCAGGCTGTACTGTTTGATTGCCATATGGATCACGTCCTTTCACAGCCCGGTCAGGCGCTGGTCTTTCGTTCAGCATCTCGGTCAGCTCGGCATATTGCTCGTCGGTCAGCTTGGCGGCGGCGTAGAAGATATCCAGCTTCTTTTCCATACCGGCGGTCTGGCCGCGCTCGATCATACGTTTGCAGGTTCTATAAAGTGCCATAGTAGTCATTCCTTTCTGTTTATGCGGTGGTTTCATCATCGGTCACGCCCAGCTCCAAAAGAGTTAGGCGGTAGTCCTGGTCAAGGTTCAAAGCGTCTGCGTCGGCAAGAGCGGATTGAGCGGATGCTAACTGCTCTTTAAATGTCGGCTCCGGTTCGGGCTGGTCCGCAGGGTCAGGCATTACTCCGCCGTCTGTTACCTCGTAGCAGCCCGGTTTATCCGCGATGCTCCACAACGTATCGCCCACAGCGCAGGCGGCATTGTGGGCGTTTACTGCTTCCACCATAGCGGTGTATGCATCGCACTGCGCCTGTGTCTCCACAGGTTTTGCAAGGACGAATCAATTTTGATTTCCATGCTGCGCCTCCTTTACTTCCAGCGACCTATGACGACAATACTTCCTTTATAGATAGTGCGTACACATAATCCAGTAGTAGCACGGTTGAATACGTAACATTCTACGTTGACACTGTAGTCTACGCCTGCGCCAAGAGCAAAACCGGCACCATAATTTGTGTTAGCAAATGGCACAGGAAACGGAAAATAGTTATCGTAGCCCTTTCTAGACCAGCCATCGAATTTGAGCCAGCAAATCTGTGTGCCATCTGCAAAACGGATATAGCCATCACCGGAAGCAGCAATGGATGTGGCGGAAGAAATCTTGCTGTCCACATGCTCCTGCAATGCATTCAGCAATGCGTCAGTTTCAGTCTTATCGTAAAGCTGCCCTTGTCCACCTTGTTGATCTCGTCCCGCAGCTTCTTGATGAGCGTTGCCGCCGGGATGCCATGCACACCGTCCCGCATCACGCCGCAGACGGTCTCATCTGCGCGCGTGTCGTAGATGTCGGCGACGGTAACGGCGGTGGAGCCTGCAGGGCGCTTGATCTCGGCAAGGCAGAGGTCGTAGATCAGCTCGGTGCGGGTGATGCCGGAGCAGCAGGCCCGGCAGAATCCGGACACCTTCCAGCACCAGCAGGCTGGTCTTTTGGCGGCGGCATCGTAGCGCAGCACGATGCGGTCAATGCGGCTGCGCACAGGGTCCGCTGCGGTGAGCGCCACGGTGGTGGGCTGCTCCATGATGATACTGCGGCCCTTGAACCGCGCCGGGCGCACCCATGCCTGACCGGCGCTCACCTGCACGCTCAGGCCGCCCTGTGCTGTGACGGCAAAATCCTCCTCGGCGCTGTACACGCCGCTCAGGCGGGTGGAGAGGTAGCCCGAAGCGTCGTCGGCATCGTATTGGATGCCGTCTTCGGGGTAAGTAATGATATCAGCCATAAAGTCCTCCTTTCAAGTCTTGTGCCAGCTGGGCGTGCCCAGCCGGATGGTGCGGGTGGTGCCGCTGTCCTCGCTCTGGGTGATGATGTCGGCTACCCGCACCATGGTGTAGCCCAGCTGGGGCAGGCTTGCGCTCAGCACGTCGCCCACCTGCAGGGTGTCATCGTCCACGTCAAACTCGATGGACCCGGTGCGCAGCTGGCTCAGCAGCTTCGCCGCCCCGGTCAGCCAGCTTTTCCAGATAGCTCTGGCTGGTGCTGGTCTCGCCGTCCTCCGGCTGCACGTCCCGGGCATCGACGTACATTTCCCGCCGGTCGGAGCCGGTGGCGTTTACATCCCCCCAGACGGTGGCGCGCTCGTCACCTTCGCCAGCGCCCTGCACAAGGGCCACGTTGGCGTAATCGGTATCGGAAAAGCTCCACCCGGCATTCAGCAGATTGCCCCACTGGGGCTGTATCTGCGGTTCGGGTCGAAGGTGGGCCGGAAGCACTCGAAGAGCAGCTTTTCTTGCTGCTGCCCTTGCCGTCCAGCACGATGCGGAACCCCAGATCACAGGCCTGCCCGATGGTCTGGCAGTAGTCGAAAATACCGCCGCCGGAGGTCTGCTTTTCAAAGGTGGTGTCAAAGCCGTACTCGGTGCCCAGCGCAAGCGGGGCCACGGCTTTGCGGCGCTCACAAGGCTGCGCATGGCGGCTTCGGCGTTCTGGTTCTTGATGCTCACCGCAGACACCCGCTTGGTCAGCAGCCATGTTGCCGGGTAGCCGGACACCACAAGGTTCGCGTCCTCGTTCTGGTTGGCGCGGGCGCAGATGCGCATGGGGATGCGGGGTTCTCGTCGCTGCGCACCAGCCAGCGGCCCTCCTGCAAAGCTGCAGGTTCTCGGTGGTGGGGCGCACCTCAAGGGTAAAGCTGCCCTCGGATAATAGGGACTGTCCCAATAGAGGGACACCACACGTCCACCCAGCCCACGCGGGCAAGGGTGTCTGCGTCCAAAACGTCCAGTCTCATAACGGTTCGGGCAGGATGCCCGCCTCCATCGGGTAAAAGCTGACGGATGCCTGCAGGTAGCCGGAGCCGTTCTCGGCCTGCATGGAGAGCACGTTATCGCCGGGCTGCAGCTCGGTGAGGGTGCTGTCCTCGTCCAGCTTGAGAAGATGTTCTCGGTCACGCCTGCCCGGGTCAGGGTGCAGGCCAGCCGGTCAGAGGTGCTGCGGTAGATCTCCAGCGTCTCGTACGGCTGCAGGGTCAGGTCAAAGCCGATGAAGGCCCCGGTCTGCAGGTCCACCACCTTGGGGTGTGTCACCGGCATGTCGCACCGCAGGGTGGCCGTGAAGGGCACCGGCAAGGCTGCCCTCGTTGCGCAGCACTGCCGCCGTGCCGTCCCGTTTGATGCCGTAGATGTGGCTGTCATAGCAGACGGGGAACCGGAACGCTTTCTCATACCCGCCCAGCACGCTGCTGACGGCGTTCAGATCGTACCAGAAGGGCTTTTCGCTGTAGAGCATGAGCGAACAGCGCGGCTGCGGCGTGTAGCTGGAAAAGTAGGGCGTTTTCTGCAGCACAAAGCGGGTGAAATAGTGGTCGCCAAAGTACAGGGTGCCCTTGGTGAAGTAGGCAGTTTTTGCTGAAATCCGGGCATTGTCCAGCGCATACGCGCCCCAGAACACCACATCGAGGGTGCGGGACACGCCGGAGACGCTCTGCCCTCCACGGTTGCCCCATCTGATTGATGCCCTGCGCGGTCTGCAGGTCCACATCCACCCCGTTCAGCGGGTCGAAAGTAAGGGAGCATCGTAGTCCCAGGCCAGATGCAGGACGGCACCGGCATCTGTCACGATCTTGAGATGGTCCTTAAATAACACAGTGTCCTCCTTTCATCGTTTGCGGGTCTTGGCCTTGTCGGCTTCCCAGCGGGCTTCCCGCTGGAGGTCTGCCGCCGTCTGGGCCTTGCTGTAAATGTTCTGGGTGATGTTGGTATCACCCTCCCGGTGGTAGCTGTTGGCAGCAGACACCACCTGTGCAGTGCCGGAAGCGGCCACGGTGGAGCCGAGGCGCATGTTGTCGGAAAGCACCAGCGCCCCCGCCTGCCGGATCATATCGGCAAGGGCAGAGTTGGTCTTTTCCAGCGCCTTGGTGTTGGCGTTGATGGCATCTTCCAGACTACCGGTGCCGGTGGTGATATCCACGCTGCCCATGCTGCCAGAGCCGGACGAACCGCCGCCAGAGGAACCGCCGCCGTGGCTTACGTTCTTTTTGGAGCCGCCCAGCGATGCCCACGATGGCCGCAATGGCAACGCCCAGCGCGACCGCTGCCGCTGCCACGATCAGGCCCATCGGGATGCCAAAACGGTAGCACTCATGGCGGCGGAGATCGCGGCCAACAGGCCTTCAAAGGCTGCACCGATCGCGCCGATCAGGGAAGCGACGCCCGCAAAAATGGTGGGGAAGCTGGACAGCAGACCGCCGCTCAGGCCCTGACTGATGGCGAGAGCCGCCGTGCTCAGCGGCCCCTGCAGGCCCTGAAAGACCGACACGAGGGTGGAACCAAGGCCCTGTGCCTGCTGCCAGACCTCAGAGAAGCCGCCGGTCAGGCCGTTCACGATCTGCCCGCCAAGGTCGATAGCTCCTGCACCAGCTGGTCGCGGGCACCGCCCAGCGCTTTGTTGAGCTTAGTCACGATGCCAAGGGCAAAATCATTGACCTGCTTCTTCTGGTTGGCAGTCAGACCGCCGTAGATGGTGCTCGCCACCCACTTGCCGATGCCCAGCCAGTCCTGATTCTTGACGGCGGTGTACAGATCATCGAAGGTGCCCAGAATGCCGGTATCTGCTTCGGTCTGCAGCTCCTTCCACAGGCCGTCGAAGGTGTCCGCGCTGGACTTTTGATCTGCTCAGCCACCTGCACGGTGCCGTCGGCCGCGACGGTCTTGACCTTCTCGATGGTCACGAGGGCACCGTCCACGATGTCGTCGTAGACCTCGGTGATGACCTGCTTCTGGGTCTCGGTGCCGTCGGTCAGGGTCTCGGTGACGGTCTGGGTGGTGGTCTTGACCCCGTCTGCCAGCGTCTCAAAGGTTGAAGTGACTGTCTTGGCGGTCTCCCGCACGTCTCCATGGTCTGCTTGACGGTCTTGGTGCCGTCCGCAGCCACCTCTGTGATGGTCTTGATGTCCTTCAGCACACCATCCACCATCTGCCGGGAAGTCTCGGTGATGACCTGCTTTGCTGGGTCTTGCCGTTGGAGAGCGTTTCGGTGATGTTTTCGGTGGTGCGGGTGATCTTGCCGTCGATTTCGGTCGTGGTGTCCGAGATGGACTTGACGACTTCTGCGGCGGCCTGCTTCGTGGCCTTGCTGGCCTTCTTGGCTCCGCTGGTGATGGCCGGGTAGGGTTCGCGGCTGTCTGGCTCCCGCACGGCTGCTGCCGTTGCCGGAGCTGCTTGTGCCCTTCGGGACCCATCCGTTGTCATCGTCCCATTCGAGGTCTTTGTGGGAGCTGTCCCACTGTTTCGCGTTCTTGCGCTTGTTATAGTTGTCCATGTAGCCGTTGTAGGCGGCATTGTAGGCGTCCTGTGCCGCACCGACACCGTTTTTCAGGTTTGCCAGTGCAGCCGCCGCGCCCTGATTTTGGCGACCAGCTCATTGATCCAGTCCACCACCGTGCCGATGGCGTTCTGTGCGATCTTTTTCACAGACGCAATGCGGAGTTGACGGCATTGCGGAAGGTCTCGCTGGTCTTATAGGCCGTCACGAGACCCGCCGCCAGAGCCGCCAGCAAGGACACCACCAGACCGATGGGGTTCGCCTTGAGAACCGCGTTCAACCCTGCCTGCGCGACTGCAAGACCGGTCGCCCCGGCTTCGGCGGCTTTGTGGGCAGCGGTCATGGCCGTGGTTGCGGCTGTGTGGATCACTTCGATTGCAGTAGCGGCAGCCACATAGCCCTTGTAGGTCAGAAACGCCGTACCGGCAGCGGCCACAACAGCAGTGGCAATGCCGATGGTCTCCTGAGCTGGGCCATCTTCTCGTCGCTGTCGAGGAAGGAGACCACCACCTCGTTCAGCTTGACAACCAAATCACCCAGCGCCGCAAACAGGCCGCTGGTCAGCTCACCGGTCAGGGCGCTGACATTATCCTTCAGGGTGGACATGCGCCCGCTGAAGGTCTGGCTGGCTTCCAGCATACCGTTGTAGAACTGCCCGCCCTGACTGGTGGCGGATTCCACCGCCGCTTCCAGCTCGCTGAAGCTGACCTTGCCATCCGAAATGCGCTTGTACAGGTCGGACATGCTCTCGCCGGTGGCGTCGCAGATCTGGTTCAGCGGGTTGAAACCCGCATCGATCATCATGTTGACGTTTTCCAGCGTGACCTTCTGGGCGCTGGACATCTTGCCGTAGGCGCGGGTCAGGGTCTGCAGTTTTCGGCGTTGCCCAGCGAGATATCACCCAGCCGCTGCAGCACGCCGGTGGTGTCGTCTGCCGCAATGCCGAACTGCAAAGGGTCTGGGTGCCGCTGGTCAGGTCATCCAGCGAGAAGGGCGTGGATGCCGCCATCTTGCGGATTTCGGAAAGCTTCGTTGCGGCGGCTTCCTCGCTGCCCAGCATGACCTTGAAGTTGGTCAGGTAGCTTTCCATGGTGGCGTTGTAATCCACACCGCTCTTGACCACCTCGGCCAGCTTGGACGATGCCTGTTTTGCAAAGTCCGCGATCATCTGACCGGCGGCTACCGTCCCCTTGCTGGTGCTTTTTCTGCCGGGTCGCTGTTCAGCCTTACTTCGCCGGTGATGCTGAAATCTGCCACTGTGTCCACCTCTCATTTGGAGCGCGGGCACAAGGGCACAGGCTGTTATAACTTGATCTCTACCTCCCGCTTACAGGCGGGATTTTTGCATTTTACCCACAGGCCATGGGCGGATGCGGCATTTTCTGCCCACACCGGCAGCGCCCGGCCGCAGTAGGGGCAGGGCACCGGGGCGCGGCTAGTGCCGGAACCGTGCGAGGAACGCGGCATCGTGCTCTTCGACCGAAACGACACGGGCGGCACCCCTCTCAGCTCAGCAGGCAGGGCAAAGCGCTCCTGCAGGTCGGCGTAGCGGTCGCGCATACTGCCCTCGTACTCGGACAGGTCCATGGTGCGCCAGCTCATGATCTTGGCCATGAGGGTCTCCTCCGGCAGGGCCGCGAACAGCGCACGGAACCGGAACCAGTGCACCCGCTCGGGTCAGGTCGATGCTGTAGGCCTGCTGGAACGCCGCCACGATGTACCCGCATCACACTGGTAGTCGAAGGCAAGACCGGAAGAGGGCGCGGTACTGCTTTCAGCCGCGGCGCTTTCGGCTGCTTTTTCGCCCGCCTTATAAAACTCGATCATATACCCGTAGGCGTCGATGATCTTCTGAGGGTCATTCAGAAAACAGTGTGGGTCTTTGTAAAACGCCAGAGGGCGCTGACCGCAAAACCGATGGGATCATCTCCTGTCTGGCCGCGCACATAGGTGTTGACCAGCCAGACCATGGGCCGGAAATCCGGGATGATCTCGTGTCCATGCCACCGGGTGGGCAACTCGTCCAGCAGCAGATCAGACATGGCGCTCTGCGGCGATCTGCAGTGCGTATGCCGCCAGCTGCTGCATGGCGTCAGGGTCGTCCCGCAGGGCATTCACAGCCTGCCGGGCATCGATCAGCTGGTCGGTCTTGCGGCGGGTCCCGGCTTCCGTGTCCGGCCAGAAAGTGTTGGTCTGGGTGATAGGCTGCTGCGCCAGGCGGCTTGCCACCTGCGGGTGGAAACCCTCGCTGCGGGACTCGGGTTTCTGCTTGCGCTGCTGCTTTGCCGCGCGCCGCTGCTCCCGGTTCATGGGCTGGGAAGGCTTTGCGGCATAGCGCTGCTTCTCAGCGGAAAGGCATTGCCCAGTTCCTCGATCACGTCATAGATGGGGGCCATGTTGTTTTCATCCAGTCCCAGACGGGCGGACGAGCCTGCACCGAGGATCTCGTCGATGCAATCCATGGCAATGCGTGCCTGTGCACGTGCATGATCGCCCAGACGGATACCGCCGCGCCGGAACTGCTCCGACTCCTCGGCGCTCCGGCGCTGCATCCGCTCGTTGGCATCCTCAAAGCGGTCAAGGTCGTTGGCGTTCATCAGGGAAAATTCAAATTCCTGTCCACAAATAACCATGTTCTGGCTCCTTTCAGTTGAGCCGTGCCCCGGTTCTGCCCCGGAGAAAACTAATCACGGCATAAAGATCCCCGTTCCGGTTGGAGCGGGACTGTGTTTGAAAAATCAGCCCTTGACGGCCTTGGCAGGCTCAGCGGACTGGGTGGCGGGGTTGTAGTCAAACTCGTCCGGCGTGCCGATGGCCTTCACATCGCAGGCAAAGGTGGCCTTGGAACCGGCTGCACCGCCCACGTCGGTGGTGACGATGATGGAAGCGCTGCCTTTCTCGCCCTTGCCGGTGCGCAGGCTGAAGTAGATGTACGGCACAATGATATCGCTGCCGGTACCGTACACGATCTTGTGGCTCAGCACAAAATCCTGAAAATCATCGCCCACGCAGCGGTCGCCGTTGACGGTAAGGGTGCGCTGTGTGCCGGTCTTTCGGTGACGTTGCCGGTGCGGATGTACTGGGCATCCTCGGTGGTGGCGTTCAGGGAGCCGGAATGCTCCTTCACATGGTCGGCGCAGACGATCCACTGGCTTTCCTTGGTCTGGGTGCTCTCGATCTGGAACGCCAGCACAAAATCGTTCGCCGTCTCAATGCCGGTATACGACGCGCTGGGCGTGATGCCAGACTTGGTAATGGCTTCGGATACGGTCATATCAAAACTCCTTTCATTTTGGCATGTAGTAGGTCAGGCGCATCTGCAGCTGCATCTTACAGCTGCCCGCGCTGTTTGTGACGATGTAGCCGCTGTTCGTCACGGCAATGCCGGTAGGGGTCTTGCCCCCGCCGCAGGCCGAGAGGTCGGGAAGGTTGTGCCGGGAGTCCTGCTGCATGACCCACTCGGTGAGCTGCTCGAAAAGCCGCTGTTCTGGATGTTAACGGCATCCACCTCGCTGTACCCCGGCGGCTGAGGAAGAGGTAATTCTTCGCCATTTCCCAGCCGGAGAAATACTCGGTGATGATGGGGTCACCGGGGCTGTCCTCGATGGAAAAGGCGGTGGATTCTTCTTCCAGTCCGGCAATGCGGAAAGCCGCGCCGGTGGCTTCCTGCTCGTCGGCGATCAGCGGGCAGGTCTTGAGCCATGCCCGCAGGGCGGCAATGGTGGGCTTTACTTCGGACATGGTCAACCTCCCCAGAATGTGGTGACGGCCTGTGTGGCAATGTAGGCAATGGCTTCACCGTAATCGGCCAAAGCACGCTGTCCCCAGTAAGAGCCGCGCAGCCCATTTTCACCGTGCAGACATTCGCCTTCAGGGTGAAGATAGAACTGCCTGCGTGCATAAGGCGTGTTATAGACCAGCAAGCCTTCGTCAAACTTGCTGGCCTGATTCACGCTGTTTTTCAATATGCCGGTATCGAAGGGCACGTACTGGTCGATGAGAGCGGCGGCTTTCTGCGCGGTGGCGAACTGTGCTTTCTGCAAAGCAGCGGTTTCTCTGCGCCGAAATTTGTCCGCCAGTCCAGAGACATCTGCACACCGTCTGCCCGGAAGCGATATCCGGCCGGCTGGTCAAAAATGGGCTTGCTCACAGTCTCAGCTCCCTTCCACGTGCCAGTGGGGCAGCAGCGGCTCCCGGTCGTCCGAGACAGCCGCCGCCGTACAGCACAGGTGCGTTTTTTCGAGTTTGGCATACTCTTCGGCGGTCAAGGCAGACACCGCGCCCTGCACCAGCTTCCAGCCGCGTTTCAGGGTCCAGTGCTTGGCCTTTTCCGCAGCAGGCAGAGCCGTCCACTGGGCGAAGGGCAGATAGCCCATGGTGCACACGCTGGCCGGGATGCGGATGTGCGTAGTGCGCTCCGGGTCCTGGCAGTACCGGAGCCGGAGGTGGAGCGGCATTCCCGCCAGCTGCACCCGGCGAACACCCAGCACACCGGCCTGTCCGTCTCGGTGGCGGTGTCGTGGATGAGGTTCACCACAGTAACGGCTGTCTGCATCACAGAATCCCCTGTACAGCAGGCCGTGCGGGTCACTGCCCAGCGCGGTGCGGATGATCTCATAGGCTTCCTGCCGGGTGGCTGCGGTCACACTGGCATTGCTGCCAAAGGTGACGCTGTAGCCGTCGTTGGAGACGCTGGCAGCACCCGGCACAGCACCCGCCGCAGACGCAGCGGCCAACAGTCCGACGATCTGCCCGCAGGCATCCGCCAGCGCTTCCCGGCAGGCCTCGCACCCGGCGGCGTGGCTCTCCGCCCGGCCAAAGGTGGCGGCATCGATCATGCGGGAAGCCCGACTGCACAGCACGCCGAAAGCAGCTTCCGGCACCGTGCCGCCCGCCGCCGCATACTGATCATAGGTGCAGTAGAGCATGGGGCCTCCTTATGCTGCGACGGCAGCGGCGGTCAGGAATGCAAACGGGACTTTGGACGGTCGGCGTTCATGCGGGTGGCAGGGTTCGGCAGTGCCCAGCCCATGCGCATGACCACACGCAGGGCCACCATATCCTGCTGGGCGAGGTTATAAACGATCTCCTTGGTGGAAGGATCCTGAATAACGCCCTGATCCAGCAGCTTCACGGTGACATCCTGACGGATGGAGTACACCAGCTTCTTGAAGTTTCCAGCGATCAGCTGGGTAGAAGCATCAAAGCCGCCGTTCTCCGGGAAGTACATCGGTGCGCCGTCCAGTGCGTAGGTGGTGGCACCCTGCATATCGGAACGGCACAGGGGACGGCCCCTCGTGTCCACAAGGCCGCGCAGCTCTGCCTTGGCGGTCAGGTCGCCCACTACGGCATCCACGCCGAAACCGCCAGCCTCCACCTTGGAGAACAGACCGTCCTTGCCCAGCAGCTTTGCATAGTCGATGGGGCCGGTGACTTTGTTCTTGGCCGCAAGGGTCAGAACATCGGTCGTCCACTCAGTGGGGCGCTCGCCGCCGAACAGGATGGCGTTGTCGATCTTTGCGCCCATGGCTTCCCGGACGCGGGCTGTACCTCGCCCATGATGTCAAAGCTGGAATCTGCCAGCACAGCTTCGGGCACGGGCACGATGACAGCCAGCTCTGCATCGGTCATATACACGTTGTCCCATTCCTGCTTGCTGGTCTTTTCATGCCGGTGTCACCGTTGACCCAGTAAGCCAGCGGCAGCATGGACAGCACAGGGGATCTTGGTCTGGTTAGAGGTCATATTGGCAAGGCGGGTGCCCAGCTGCATGACGGTGGAGCTTTGGGCACGTCCTGCTGGATGGTGTTCACCAGCTGCTCCCGGATCAGGGCCTCAGCCTTATTGCGAGCAATTGCATCAATAGCCATAAGAATCAACCTTTCTGGCCGAACGCTGCGCGGAACGCAGCGTTTGCGGCCTCATGTGCGTTGCGGGCTGGCCGGGTGCGCCGGTCGCCGATGCGGAAAAACGTGCCATGCCGCCGTCCGGCAGGATAGCACTGGGATCACTCTCTTTGAAAGACTTGACATAATCATCAAAGCCCATGATCTCGCCGTCCTTCATGGCAAAATTCTGGGCCTTGGCATCTGTCAGAAATGCCTTGCGGGCGCTCTCGCTGGAAAACTTCAGGCCGGATGCCTTGCGTTCCAGAGCGTAGCCCTTTTCGAGGGCAGCGACCTGCGCGGCAGCATCGGTCTTGGCCTGTTCGGCCTTGGCCTTCCACTCGGTCGTAGCCCTCGAGTTTGCTGTTTGCAGTGGACAGCTGTTCGGTCAGGGTGGTTTTCTCGGCCTTGAGGGTGGTGATCTCGTTCACCTTGGCCGTGATATCCGCGCCGTGCAGGTTCATGATGCTGTCCAGCTGGTCCGAGGTGATACCCGGAATGATCTTGCTCACATCTTCGCGTTTCACTTGCGATGTGCTCCTTTCTTTGTCTGTTGGGTGGATAAGTCCCTGCTGTTTTGTACCGCGGTTCTCATTCCGCACGGGACAAGACGGGGTACGCGCCGCCTTCCGCTGTGGTGCCGCTTGCGGAGTTGAACCCGCCACCCCGGATTAAAAGTCCGGTGCTCTGCCAACATGAGCTAAAACGGCATAAAAAGCGGCTGACGCTGTGCGCCAACCGCTGAGTATTAAATTTTACGGCTTTGTTTCCACGCTGGGCAGAATATCAGTGTGGAAATAGGCTTGTAGTGGTAGGGGTCGGTATGGGTGCCGGTGATGTCCTCTACCACATACATGGTGTAGTCGTTCAGGTAGATGTAGTTCTTGCGGTAGGAATCCGGGCCGACTTTCACCGTGCAGACCAGCTTATTGTTTGAGTTGTTGGAGATGGACATGTAGCCCTCGGCTTCCATAATGACCTTATCGGTGCGGGCGTTGTAGACGGTGATCTTGCGCTCACTCTCAAAGTAATCTGCCTGCTTGGAGATGTTGTAGTTGGCCTTTTCGGCTTCACTGGAACAGCCGCACAGCAGAATGGATGCGGCAAGCGCAAGGGCGAGAAGAATCTTTTCATGGTTCGTTCCTTTCTGTAAAATGGGCAAAGAAAACCACCGTCCGGGTGGATGGTGGTTAATCCTTATTGGCAAGAGCTTTGAGGTATTCCCCATACAGACGCTTTTGCTCTGCACGCTCGGCATCAATTTCGGGAGTAGAAATAACCCCTCTGCCGGGGACTGTATGTGTACGCCGATATTCAGCAATGAGCGCATTTTCACGCCGGACGCTTTCCTTTGTGAGCTGGTCGATCTGTTCCAGAGTATAAATCATGTTCGCTTCTCCTGTGATAACACTTCAAGCCAAGTCTGCGGCATGTTTCGTCAATGACATGCTGGATATTTTCTTCATAATCATCGAAGCCATACCCTCTGCTTTCCATTACGGCATTTCGCTCCTCGCGAACTTCCTCACACACGGATTCCCACTGCTCAAACGTGATATTTTCAGGTACAACAAAACGATAGCGGTATTTGTAGTCAACCGCTTCCATGACAGCAGTACCGTCAGCGAATGCGCCGGGGATATCTGCGTCTGTGCTAAAGAATATTGCGTGGTTTTCGGTGGATGGGTGTGAATGTTATAACTGCCTTTCAGTTTACCACCCAGATACGAACAGTCAACCCTCTGGGATTGTTGTCGGTCATATAATGGACTTCGCCATCTTTTGTAATGACCATCATATGCTCAACGTCAGATTTTGCATAGCCAGAACAGAACTAATTTTAAGCGCGTCAACCTGTTTCGTGTTGGTCGTATCGACTTTCCCAAAACTTTACGCACGGTTTTCCCATTCTGTCCAGATGCGCCGCCGCTTCCTCGTGTACTTTTAGCCTCCGGAAGCTCTGCCTTTCGCGCCTGTGCACTTGCCCTGCCGGCTTCGCTCCTGCCGAACTTGGCGCACTGACACGGGCGCTGTCCACACGGCCACCCGTGGCCTGTGCAAACTCTGCAAGGCTCTGGCGGGCCGCTCTCAGGGGCACAGCGCTGTCAGTGGTGTCCAGCCCGGCAGCATCCTCGGCCAGATACCGCTTTTTCCAGCGGCGGACGTTCCGCTCCCGGGCACGCTGCATCTGGGAGATCTCGTAGGCGGTGTACTTTTTGCCGTTCCACTCGATGTTCCGGGCGTTCAGCTCCTGCAGCTGCTCCCGCGTCCATTGGGGCGGGTCGCCCAGCTCTGGAAAAATTGCAAAATGTGTATGAGAACAATTCCAGCCGTAAATACCATCGCCGGAACCATAGTGTGTTGCTTCATAAAATCAGGGTAATACTTCCCCTTGTAAGTGACTGCACCGCCCCGATGAAACTGCCGTCCCTGCCATTCTGCATGAGAAGGACGTGCACCGCCATGGGCACTTGTCTCCACAAACTCGCAGCCCATTTCGTCCATGCGGGCTATCTGCAGCTTGCCAGTCGTCTGGTTCACACCGGTGAGCACGGCACGGCGGGCGGCCACCTCGATGCTGTCGGTGTGGCCGCTGGGATAGGTGACCATGGGCATCTCGTCCGCAAGGCTGTCCACGGCCTGTTTGACGGCGGTTTTGTAGTCGAAGGCACCGGTGCTCACCTTGAGCCATGCAGCGTCCAGCGTGCGCTCAAAGGCCCTGTGACGGTGTTTGCCGTGGTGGCGGTCAGGTTCTGCCATGTGCCGCAGGTCTGCCGCGCACCGGCATCCAGCAGGTTGTTCAGGGCGGCGCTCTTCAAAGGGCGTCGGCTCCATGTCGTAGTGGTAATAGATGGCGTCCTCCCGCTCCATGGCTTCGGTCGCAGCCTGCAAAAGCAGCTTGCGGATGGCCGTTTCGCTCTTGCCGGTGTACTTGGCCAGCAGCTTCACCACATCATTGCGCACCGCTTCGGTCTGCTGGTAGCGCCACAGCTGCCAGTTGGCCGTGGGGTCAGGGCTTCCATTTTGGAGATGCGCCGGGCCACGTCCTGTAGGATCTGTTCTTCGACCTGCTGCCAGAGCTGCACAAAGGCATCCGGCATCTGGTCGAGGTAAGACGGAGGCAGCATCAGGCACCCCCGAAGGTGAGGGCTTCAGGGCTGCGGTTCTCAGCAGCCGCTTCGGCGGCAATGGCCTTGGCATCGTCCTCGCTGTAGCCCTCAAACTCCACCAGATACCGCCAGAACGGGAACTTGCCTGCGGTAACGTAGCCCCAATACATCTGCTTGCGCTCCTTGGGGTCGGAGATGATGCTGTCGTCAAAGTCAAAGGTCACATTGCAGTCGCCCGGCGGGAAACGGCTGCGCCGCTGTTCCACTGGGCATCCAGCAGCTTGCTGATGGAGTATACCAGATCGGTCAGCGCATTGCCCAGCGCCCGCTGCAGATCCTTGACGGTAGTGTAGCTGCGCTGCTTGCTGCTCCTGATCTCCTCGGCAGTCTTGTCCACGTTCTGCGGGTCGGACAGGGTGCCGTAGGCAAGGCCGCACTGGAACTCCACCCGCTTGAGCATGGCATCCATCCCGACGATAACTCTCATCGCGCAGGAAGGGGCAAACACCTCGTAAAGGTTCCGGCTATTGGCCCCGGAACTGCCGTTCAACCAGTTTCGGTAAAGGCGCTGCTCACGCTGAGGCATAACGCTCGCCGTTGATGTCGGGCCGCAGGGCGGTCTGGTCAACGTCAGGGCCAGCTGGCCGCCGTCGTACTCCCACAGCAGGCGTCCATATTGCTCGTCAACGTCCCGGATCGTCTCGACAGCCGCCGCATAGACGCTCACACCCAGCGGAGAATGCCGGTCGGAAGAGTTGCCGCCAGATACCCTGAAATAGCCCCAGAGCGGGCGGTCTACGCCGGAAAACTCAGTGTGCGGGAAATCGCGGCCCACTCCGGCACATCGGTCAGCGGGACTTCAATGCCGAGATCTGCACTGGTCATGGAACGGAACGCCTTGACCGTGATGCTGTACGTGCTGCCGGAAAACTCGTGATCTTCCAGACGAGTGTAAATGCGGTTGCCGCGCACCAGATGGTCATAAAAATAGCCCCGGTCATGCGGCCAGAGCTGTCAAAGCGGGTAGGGCAGAAGCAGTCCCCTGCACAGCATCGATCTGGATGCGTCCCTCTGCATCGAGGAAGGGCCGGAACAGGATGCCGCCCAGCGCACAGCCGTATTCCACCGGTGCGCAGATCTGCAATGAAAGGCTGCAGCATAGTGTTGATGCTGTCGGCGCGGGCGCTACCGGAAACAAGACATTCCATTTCCAGCGTGGTCAGACGGGCCAGCTCCGATGCAACGCTTTTGTGCAGACCCAGACTGTGAAGGGGTTCTTTCCACCATGACACCACGGCCCGCCACTGTCGTACATCTGCGCCCACAGGACAATGGCATTCTCCATGCTGTCGGACACGCTGACGCTGACGGTGGTATTTTCACCGAACAGCAGCCGCGCTTTCTCCGCAGCCAGAAAAGCAGTCTATCAAACATTATTTTCGTCTCCAGTCTGCCCAGCGGATCAGCGGGGCCAGTATCGTATAGCAGAAATAGCGGATGTCGTCCATGGCGTGGTCGTTCTCCTTCACGACGCGGTCCTCTTTGGCTTTGTCGTCCCACGAGTACAGGCCGAACTCCGGCGGGATGCCGCGCAGCTCTCGTGGATGGTCACAAGCCCGGCCTGCATCAGGGATGCCACGCAGCGGATGCCGTTCAGCACGTCGTTGTCTGCAGGGATCACCAGATACTTGCCGTGCCGCCGGATGGTCTCGATGAAGGAAGCGGCGGACGGGTCAACCACCACCGCCTGAATGTAATAGCCCTTGGTCAGGCGTTCCAGCTCGGCATAGTGCTCTTCGTCCGTGCGCTGCACGCTCGGCGCGGCTGTCAAAATAGCTTTCCTTGATGCGCAGGGCCTTGCCATCATGAATGACCCACAGGCCCATGCTGCAGGGGTTGTGGGTGCCGTAGTCGATGGACACATAAAACTGCCCGTCGATGTGGGAAGCATCGCCGTGAAGAGATAGGTGTCCTGCCCGGCGGAGAAGAAAGGGTATACAAGGCCCTCGGCAGCTTTCCTTTTCCTAAGGATGTCACGGGCATACCAGACTGTGCTGCGGTCGTAGGTTGCAAGCACGGCCCGGAGCTGCTCGTCCGAGATGCTCATATTATCGGCAATGGTGAAATGTCCGTAGTTAAAGCCGTATTTTGGGTTCTCCGTCTGCTTCTTTTCGTGCAGATTCAGGATGTTTTCGTAGTACCAGTGGCCCTCCGCCTTGGGATTCAGGTCGTGAAACACCTTTCTGTCAGGGCTGGACAGGGTACGGTCGAATACTTCCTTGATGAAAGTTTCGCTGCATTCATTGGCTTCGGTGATGTACGCGGTGCCGTAGGTGTTGCCCTTGATCAGCTTTTCGTCACCGGCTTTGCCACCACCAGACACCAGCACCACCTTTTCGCCGGTGGCAGTCTGGATGTACAGACAGTCGCGGTTCTGGTAGGTGCCCTCACGGCAGCGGCCCTCAAAATAGTTTTTCAGTCCGAAGCCGTCACAGTCCAGAATGTTCAGCCGGGCCGTCGCAGTGGATACGCCCGCAATGAGGTGTATCCTGCTGGGATGCTTTTCCAAGATGGTGCAGTAGGCCATAGTAATAAGCACGTTCTTGCCGCCGCGTTTGCCGCCCTCAGCCACATTGAACCAGTGGTCGAAGCAACTCCAGAAGAAACGCATCTGGTTTTGGGAAAAAGGTGCAGGGATGTTCATGTCTCAAAATCCTTGATATCGCGGTCAGGCACGGGCCGCTGCAGCAGATCAGCAAGGGTCTGCATGTCGTTATTCTGGGCTTCGGTCGTGTTCTCCTGCGGTTTGTCCTTCCACTTGTCTGGCTTCCGGTTTTTCAAATAAAAATCTGGGCCGTGACGTTTGCAGGCACAACGACCTGTTCCTCTGCATACTCAATGCGTTCTTCTTCAAGCCGCTTTTTCCATCAACCATGACCTTTTTCAACTTGATGGGCTTTTTACGGTCACGGTGCGTGTCTTGCAGCTCTCGAACAGCTCATTTTCCACAATGTAATCAGCGTTTTCCCGCCCTACTTTTAAAGCGTCGGAAATGTCGGAAATCGGCTTTTCCATTCATTCAGGGTATCGCGGTGTATTCCCATGTTCTGAGCTATTTGTTCCTGCGTCAGGCCGTCTCTAGCCCATCCACGAAGCAGCGTCAACCTTTCCGGCTCTAACCACTGCTCATACTTACCTTTGCGGCCAATCGCAGATCACCTCATTTCAGACCAAAGGTCTCGTTCACATAGTCACGCTTCGTTTTTTAGACGTTGAGCATTTCGCTTTCAAAGCTTTCCCCTCTGAGCCTTCTGGAATTGGCTGTGTTCTGGTACAGCGACTGAAAGCACATCGCTGTACCAGTTTTCTGCATCTGAGGGGTCTTTGCGGGCTTCCCACCATGAAGCAGGTGGTTCAGGTTATACTCATTCACCTTGAATCCGGGAAGGTCAGAGACACCGCAGCAACAAAGGCTGTCTCCCAGTTCTCTTGTTCTGTTTTCTCCGCTGTAAAGAGCAAGGCCAAGTTCATGCGCCCTCTGCTTCAGCTTAAGAATATCGCCCTCGATCAGGGCTTTCGGATAGGTATAGTCCCCGCAACCTTAACAAGGCCCGGTCTTTTGCTTGCAAACTTCATGCCCTCGACAATAACGCCGTAGGCACCAGCTGCCTTGAACTTTTCAAGGTTTTCGTAAACTTCTCCGTATACCTCATGCATGTACGGCTGAATCCTGACGATCAGGCGCTTCACACTCGGAGCAACCTTTCTCGCAATTTCAGACGTTCTTCAAACGATGGTGCGCCTTCTTCGAGCTTGTCATAGCTGCTGCACACCATGCTGATCTGCACAACGCAGTTGCACTTCTTCAGCAGTTCGAGATATTCAGGCTCTGCGATGATCCTTCCCTTTGTCGAAACAACAAAGGGGTATTTGGTTTCAGCAAAGACGCGCAGAGCGTTGTAGCTCATTCGGTAATAGCGCTCACAAGGCTGGAAAGGGTCGCTCACGCCCCCAGTGCAACGGAATATTCCAGTCACACCAGTTGGTCTCAGACGTTCGCTTTCCCTGAATCCAGCTCATGAGGGCTTTCATGCCTTCACCTTTCTGCACCTTGCTGATGTCATACTTTCCGTTCCGCTGCACAAAGCAGTATTTGCAGCCGTGCGTGCATCCCTTGTAGGTGTCGAAACGGATAGGCATATCGCACAACCAGCATTGCGACCCGCAGTTAGGCATCTTCATCCTCCATAACGCCGCGAATACAGTTCAAGATGGCTTTTTCAAGCGGCTCCTTCGTGTTCTCGCTGATGTATCCCTTGATTTCTTCCTCGCACTCAACGGGGAACGTGAAGGTCACGGAAAATTCTTTCTTTTCCGAAGCCTTTGTGAAACCGTCCTCCATAAGGCTGTCAATGTAGGATACGCCGGCATCATCGTCCTGCGGAATGTCAAAATCAAAGTCGAAGTCGCCAAAATCGACTTCAAGCAGCTCCCGTTCAAGCTTTGAGAAATCCCAGCCGGTCATTTCGCCGGTCTTGTTCGCCAGCAAGCGGTATTTCTGTTTCTGCTCTTCCGTCAGGCCGGTGTAGCGCACCACGTCGGCCATGTCCACATTGAGCTGCATCAACGCAAGGCGGCGGGTGTGACCGCTGAGAATGACGTTGTTTTCGTCAACCTCGATGGGATCAAGTGCGCTGCACTGCTTGATGCTCTCAGCGCAAGCGTCTACAGCTGCAGGGGAGATCACGCGCGGGTTGTTCTCATACGGCACCAGATCTGAGACCGGCATTTTCAGCAGTTCTTTCTGAATCATCTTTTTCTCCAAATAAAAGCCGCCCGGAAAACCGAACGGCAAAGATATCAAAAATAAGCAGCACCCATGCATTCAGTTTGACGGACAGGCGTAAAACGGGCGGGTGCTGCTGCATCTGGAACTTTCGCGGCCAGATGCCCCGCTATGCTTTGCACAGCCGTCCCCGACTGTACATTGCATGGCGCTCTGGGCAGGCCTTGAACCTGCAACCTACGGTTTTGGAGACCATCGCTCTGCCAATTGAGCTACCAGAGTAAAAGCCGCCCTTGGAATCGAACCAGCCGTGTCTACACACGCGCCGCGCTCAAACTGCGCTCAGGCGGCAAATGGCGCGATATTGCGGAATCGAACCGCATCCCATCTCCCGGTTCGGTGGGGTGTCCATTTGCACATATCGCATAGATGCGCAGTCCGCGAAACGTGAAGAGAGAAAATGCCTGCAAAGCCAAAAGGAGGAAAATTATCATGGAGGTTCGTTTCGGAGACTGCGTGTATCGGTTTGCCTTTCCGGCATTGCCGATGGTACTATTCAATCACTTTCGCACGGTTTCTGTACATACCGCGTACATACCGCGTACATACCCGAAGCTGTACAAAAATCACGCGTTTTTATGCACTTTCGTCAAAATCGCAAAAGGTGTTGCTTCCCAGATCTCTGCAAGGGCTTCAAACCCTACTGTGATGGCTCTGGATGCCGTGTGTGCCTGTGCAAAGCCCACCTCAGCGGCGGCCTGCTCACGGGTCTTACCCTCAACATAACACAGGATGATGCACTTGCTGCGGCGGATGGATGCCGTGTCAGCATTCAGCAGATATGCCGTATCAATGGCCGCCTTCTGCATCTCCACATACTCGCACTTGAGGGCAGCCAGCTTTTCCTCTGCTTCCACAATGGCCGCGCCACCGTTCCCCACCTTGTCACTGGTTCCAGAACGACCAGGTGCAGCTGAAACGCTGGATGTGGTGGCGGTAGCGATGCACTGTAGATCTACAATGCGCTCTTCCTGCTGCTGAATCTGTGCCCGCATTCTTGGCAGTCGTTCAAACCATGCCCGCACCAGCTGGGCCTTTTCATTCTTAGGTGGCTTTTCGTTCTCGCTTTCAGGTGTCCATGTGCGGATCATTGTTCCTCCTTTACTCCTTCCAAAACAGCAGCACTCCGGGTGCTGCAAACGGGACGCGGTAAATTTCAATGTCTGATTGGGTGATGTACTTTCGGCCAAACAGGCTCTTCATGTCGCGCCAAACGGCCCACGGAACGCGGTAGAAGTATCTGCCGCTGAAAGAACAGAGGACAAAGGCGACACCTCCGAGGGCTTCTGTTCGGCTCAGACGGAGCGCTTGCGCGGTCAACACACGATCAAAGGTTAGCCTGTCACTGTCGGTGTGCTTTGCTTCAAAATTGATGGCTCTTCCGCCTTTGAGAATGCCTTTATAGTCCGGCTGGGCCTGTTTCGTGTAGCAGGCAAGGAACCGGCCAGCACGGTCTGGGCTTCCGATCGGACGCATAGGTTCCGGGGTCTTTTCGATGTCTGCAAGGCCGATGGATCTGTAATAGGCGCAGGCATTGTCAATGATGCTTTCAAAGCTAGCGCCCTCTGCGCGGCTTCGGGCACCGGTATAGCTGCGGCGAATACTGTCCGCCGTTCTTCTGTTATTCATTGCTCAATTCCTCCACATAGCGCCATCCCTGGGGCGTGCGAGTGATCTCCACAGGCCGCATGCTCAAAGCACAGCTTTCATGCTCACGTCTCTCCCTTCAGTAATACTCGATTTCCACCAGCGAGGTGGACACCAACTCAAAACGTCCATCTTCCAGAGGGATGCGGAGCAGGTGATACTGCTCTCTGCAAGCGTATGATTTCGGCAGCAGCTCTCTGAAGTCCTCCACGGTAATGGTGTACTTCGGCTTACGCCTACCGGCATAGCCAACTTTTTCAATTGCCGGGGAGTAGACCGTGACATGGTAGCAGGGATGGTCAGCAGTTTCAGCTTCAGTTTTAGTTTCAGCATCAGCAGATGTCGAACTACAGGATGTAAACCACAGCGTCACAATTAGCAATGCTGCTGACACGATAAAGCAGATCATTCTCTTTTCGGTTTTCATGCTTCACTTCTCCTCTTCAAAAGTCCCAGTCGGAAGGAACACCGGACGGCATTCTCCATCGCCATCGTTACTGGTCGGCTTATCGAACGGGCAACCCGGGCAGCCATTTCCAGCCGCCAAATGGCAATGGCAAAATCCATCAAATAATGGGCCATGTCCTCCGGACTCATAGTGTCGGTTTCGGGGTTAGATTTCGCTTGATCATTCATCGTCGCCCCTCCAATACTCCACAAAATAGGTCAAAGTAGATTTGCCGCTGCGCTTTTCCTTTCCCACGTGGACGGTGTAGCCGTTCATCGACAGGACGACAACCAGCGCTTTCCGGTCCTCCACCTTGTCGCAGTCGATCTTGTAATGCTGTGCCATTACCGATACTCCTTTCCAGTTGCCTTGTCCCGCAAGGATTCGGCCAATGATCTCAAACCTGCCCACTCGGCCACCTGCCGAAGCAGGGGCACGAGGAGGCTGATTTGCAGCAGTTTGGCAGCTTCCTTCTGCCGCTCATCCTTCTGTATGCTGCGGAAAGCTGCGCAGGGGTCGGATCTGCATAATGCTCGGCGTTCCGGCTCATGTTGTCATTGCTCATGTTCAAGCTCCATTCTCCAACAGGTCAAACAGAGTGGGTGCATCCTTTCTGCATCCGCAGATTCAGATAGCCCACGCCGTCACGAAAATAATCCGGGTTCAGCTCCACGCCCTTGCCCTTGCGGTTCATCTTCACCGCTTCATACGGCACAGTGAAAAGCCCTGCAAAGGGTCAGCAACAAGTTCGCCCTCATTGCTGTACCGCTCAATCAGGCGCTGCACGATGTCGATCTGAAGCGGGCAGACGTGGAGGTTCTGCCGCCGCTGGCTCTGGGAGGTGTTGAGCGTTTTCATCCGCACAATGTCGTCCCAGACCGTCATATCCCATGAGCCGGGCGCAACGACCATAAAGGTGCTCGGCAGCCGTCCGTCTTTGTCGAGGCTTTCTGCGAGTTTGACGTGCTCGCCGTAGTCGTAGACACTGTCGCGGCTGAACTTCCGGTAGACGCTCTGGAGTTTGAGGTTGGAATCTTCTCCAGATCCTCCCTAGCAAAAGGCCTGTCGCCGCTGGAACGCCAAAACGCATGAGCGTCAATCTGCCACTGGGCGCGGGTGTATTCCTCTTTGACTTCTTCACGGGGATATCAGCATAGCCGCGGCTGCGTCAGTAGGCAGCTTGCGGAACAGCAAGATGTACTCAGGGCATCCAACACCCATCTTCGTGCCATCTTTGCACTGCTCAGTCCAGCCGAGGCGGTAGGTCTGGTTGTTCTCCCGGACAACATCCGTGACTACGGTAATCATCCCAAAGTACGCAAAGCCATGTTTGCGGAAATGGGCAATGCAGTCAGCATGGAACGGCTCAATTGTAGGCGCGGCCAGCCCGGTGACATTGGCGAACTCCACGCGATCTTTGACATGAATCGCAGCCACGCGGCCCGGCTTCAGAGTCCGCAGCAGCTCAGGGTGAGGAAGTCCATCTGCTTGAAGAACTCATCATCGTTCGGGTTGTGCCCGAAGTCATTGTAGCTGGGGCTGTACTCATAGTGGTTACCGAACGGAATAGAGGTTACATACAGGTCGATGCTGTCTGTCGGCCAGCTCTTGACTCTTCCACGCAATCGTTATTGATTGCGATGTAGTTGCTGCCTTTTACTTCCACGCTCACATCCTATCGTTCTCTTTAAGACCTCCAGTGCAAGGCTGCCGAGGCCGTATTCTTTGATAATTTCTTCCATCTGCTCGCTGAGTTCATCGTACTGCTTCCACTTCCGCTGGAGGGCCAGCAGCACCTCCGTTTCGGTGTCCATGTACAGGATGTCAATCACGCACGGTGACTTCTGGAGGAAGCGGTAAATGCGGTGAACGGCTTGAATGAAGTCGTTGAACTCATAGTCAATACCCATGAAGATTGCCCGGTGGCAGAACCGCTGAAAGTTGCAACCAGAGCCGGACAGGCTTTTCTTTGTGCCGAAGATGCGGGTCTTGCCCTGTGCGAAGTCCATGACGCGCTGCTCGCGGGTTTCGAGATCCATGCTGCCGTAGATGTCCACCATCTCCGGGACGGCTTTTTCAGGGCCTTGCGCTCGTCCTCCAAGTCATGCCAGACAACGAAGTGTTCATCCACCGGGGCCTCCGCGATGATGCGGGCCACCTCAGCGGCGCGGATGTCGATGCTGTCCCGCTTCTCTTTGGCTGCATCCTGCAAGCCCATCGCGGCATCATGGCCGAGCTTCATCTGGCCGTCGGCTTCAAATTCAGCGGGCCGGTCAAGGCTGTTCAGCTTGTGATACCGGATGTCCAGCGGCGGCAGGGCGTAACCATCATCCGAGAATCCGAGGTCGGACGGCTTCTGAAGGAAAAGCCCCCAGCTGGCGCACCAAATCCAGAACTCCCGCTCGCGACCCGGATAAAGGGTCAGGTTGTTCGCTTTGTGCTGTCCCTCTTGAAAAGCGGGTCAAGCTCTGGCCGGTGTCCATAATTTCGAGAAACCCGGCATAGTGAATCAGCTCTTTGTAGCGGTTCGGGCTGGGTGTCGCGGTGTTGGTCAGCTTATACTTGATGCCCTTGAACTTCTGCATGAAGCTCTGATAGGTCTTGCTGCCGAAGCTGCGCAGTGTGGCGGCCTCGTCCAAACTGACCGCTGTGAAATGATGCGGGTCAATGTCGCCGTCTCTGACGCGCTCGTAGTTGGTCAGGACGATGGGGCTGTGCTGGCCTCCACTTCGGCCATCGTGCGGCAATAGGGCGGCTCGTCAATGCCCAGCAGGTTCACAGCGTCGGCCTTGAACTCCGGCAGGACGTTCAGCGGCATCACAATGAGCGTCTGGCCGCCCTCGTGCTTCTGGAGCAGTCTGCACCATTCGAGCTGCATGATGGTCTTTCCAAGACCGAAGCGGGCGAAAATGCCACGGCGGCCCCCGCGCAGCGCCACAGGACGCTCACGCGCTGGTGATCTTTAGCGCCGGGCTGACCTCGGCGGGTTCAATCTCGATTCCGGACAGGGGCGCAATGTCTATTTTGCGCTCCAAAAACTCCTTGTATGTCATTTTGCGTGTTCATCTCCCATCGTTCTCCCTCTCTCACTTCACAGACGGGTTTACACGTTCCACCAGCTCACAGCCGGCACTGCCGTGCCGGTCTTGAGCAGGGCCGCAATGGCCGTCTTGTTGGGTGCGCGGGTGGTCATCTCGGTCATGTACTCGGCAGGGATGGCAGCTTCATCAAGCACGCAGACGGCCTTACTGCGGCGAAAGCTCACCGCGCACCGGTCACTGCTGAAGTTCTGCCCACCCAGAGCATCGGTCAGATAGTGCTTGAGACTGTCGATCTTGCGCTTTGCGGCTGCCTTGCGGTCAGCAAAAGCCTTTTCCTGCGCTTCAAAGGCCGCAACATCGGCTTCAAGGTTCTTTACCCAGCAGGCGATGTTGTCCACCTTCTCGGCCTTTGCCATGTTCAGCTCTTCCAGCCGGTCGATGTCCATAACCTCGCCGGTCTCCTGATCGATGCAGTCCAAAATCTGCGAGTTGATCTCATACAGGTTCATAGTGCTTTTACCTCCATGCGTTCAGAGCACGAGAAACGGCCCTGAACGGCGTTTTGCGTTTTGTAGTATAACTTTGCCGATTTACCCTAAAACCATGCTCAGATGGCCGCGTATGCCGGCCTGAGCGCGTATGTACCGGCTATTGCTTTTTAATGGCCTTCGCCGGGCTGCGTCTGCCAGAAAATTCTTTGCATTTTCGGCTTCCTCTGCCGGGCGGCTTGCCATGAACGCCCGGTTGCGCGGGCATTCGCCTTTTGCTTCATCCCTATCACGGGATATCCACCGGATGCTGCTGCCTTCCAGTTCTTCATGGGATTCCGGCCCACCTTCCAGCCGTTGGATTCGTAATAGGCATGGAACCGAATAGCTTGCCCTTCCGTGCCGCCCTTCTCCGCAAAGTAGTTTTTCACCGTTTCAACATCCGGCGGTGAAAACCTGCTTTGGTAGGGGCAGCGCTTCAGCGCTACTACTATCAGATACTTTAGTATCTGTTGTACTTGTACTTTGTACTTTAGGGGCCTTTGGTTTCGTTTGGTTTCTCAAAACCAATTGGTTCCGTTTGGTTATCGTCAAAACCTTTTGGTTTTCGTCGGTTTTCTTTGGTCTGCCGCCCTTTCGACCTGCTTCTCGGTGCGCAAGAATAGAACGTTGATACGTCTTTATGTTTTCGTCCATAAATGAGCGCAGGGATTCAAAGGCCACCTGTTCGATAGGCTCAAGCCCTTCCGGCTCTTTGCCGTGCTCCACATACTGCCGCATTTTTGTGAGCACGTTTTTGTATTGCTCAGGTGGCAGGATGTCCAAGATTACGAACTTGTCAAAGGGTATCAACAAGCCTTTTGGGCGAGCCATTTCGATATCGTCCACCACTAACCACCTCCTTCCCGTTTTGAAAACCAAACGCTTTTCGTAAAACCATTTGGTTTCTTTGGTTTTACAGGTCGATGATCTTAACCTCTACGCCGTAGCCGATGACGTTCCGGCACTGCTGTTTGATGCGGGGATTGCAACAGCGCTGCTTTTGAGGAACTTCTTCGTGCTGGGGGTGCAGCCAGATACAGCGTAACGCCGTCCAGACTGGCCTTGGTTCCGCGCAGGTTGTCCGCAATAAACTTGTCACCGTAGACCTCAACACGGCGAATAACCTCTCCCCAGTTCGCAAAGTCCTTGCCCGGATACTTGTTCGCAGGGGCTTCCGGTTCAGCCTGCAGCGGGCTGTTCTGGCTCTTGATGTCGATCAGGGCATCCAACATTGCAGACATGCAGGAGCTGCACACCTTGATCTCGTTCTGAAGCTCAACAAGGGCACTGTTCAGGCCCACCAGCTGGTCAATGGCCTTCTTCATGTCCTCGTTCTGCTGGTACAGGCGGCTGTCGATAGATTTCAGCAGGATACACACCCGGCTATCATCCGGGTATCATTCGGTACATCCTCAAGCATGAAGTCGTATGCACCGTTGCGGATACGGAAAACTGCCGTCACGGAACGACCGATAATTGATGCGACCTCTGCATCTGTCAGGCCCTTACTGAGAAGAAGCTTTGCATTGCGCACCTCTTCCGGCATAATATTTCTTTTTGCTTGCATTTTTCTCTCCCTCATTTCTTCCGCTCAAAACGGAATGTCTTCATCATCGTTGATTACGGCAAAATCGTCCATGTAGTTTTGAGCCGTCTGCGGGGCGCTGTGAGCGTTTCTAGCTTCGCGGGCATAACTTTCCGTCCGTTCATCAAAACCCCGTGTAGACATGCTGTCAGGGGATTTCGAGCCGCAAAGCTGACCTCACGCACCTGAATCTCATAGGCAGTGCGGTTGTTGCCCTGCTTGTCCTGATATTTCCGGGTCTGCAAGCTGCCATTGACGGCGATCATGCTGCCCTTGTCGAAATACTGGGACACGAACTGTGCCGTCTTGCCCCATGCAACGCAGGGCAAGAAATCCGTCTCGCGCTGGCCATTTGCAGAATAGCTGCGTTCGCAGGCGATATCAAAGAGCAGACTTCCTTGCCGCTTGTGGTGGTGCGGAGTTCCGGGGTGTGGGTCAGGCGGCCCATAATTGCAATCGTGTTCAGCATAGATCAGCCCTCCTTCGGCTGCTTCTGGGCACACGTCCAGCACAGGATGCGCCCAAACTTCTTCTTGGTGCTGGCGGCGGTCTCTGCCGGTTCCACGGTGCGGCCCTTATAGGTCACAGGCTGCAAGGGCTTGCCACAGCAGGCGCAGACAAAAGACTTTTCCTGTACAGGCTGCGATTTCGGGGCAGGAGCATTACGCTTCGGGGCGGACTGCTTCGGCGGCTTGTTCCCACCTGCGGGGTTTCGATCTCCTGCCGTCTGATACTCGTCCGTGTCGGCATCCTTGGTATCGTCGATGCAGAACAGGCCGTTCAGGGCATACTTGCGGGCGTAGCTGCTGGCCGTGCCGGTGATCTGGCTGTCGTCCATGCCTTTCTTATCCAGAGGTTCTCTGGCGTATGCGGTGCTGCTGATCTGCTGGCCCGTGAAATCCGCAAGAGTTGCGGTTGCCTTGATGTAGTACCGCTCTCCCACCATCGCGGGTTCATCAGCCAGATGAAGGGCCAGATCGTGCGCCTTGAGAATGGGCTTGACAGCTTCCAGAATGTCCTCGCAGGAGCGGTAGTGATACCCACCAAACTTGTTGAACTGCCCTTTAGGAGCCTTGAGTTCGCTCTGCACAGCGGCCAGAGCGGCGTAAATGCTTGTGCTTTCCATTACTCTTCATCCTCCTGATCTTCGGTCTGTTCTGTCCTCGCGGCAGGAAATAGTAATCATCCGGCGGCTCAAGTGCCGGGCCGTAGCCGTCAAGGGAAAGGTCGTACATCGGATTCATACTGCCACCTCAGGTGCCGGGTCAATGGCGGCAGGGGAGATGTCCGGTGCAGGAATCAGCTTTCCAGCGGTCAAACGCTGCAGAGCAGGGGAGTGCTGCGTTTCGCTTGCAGGCTTCCAGAACTTGACCTCGGCACCCAGATCTTCGACCTCGACCGTGACGCGCAGGCGGTACAGGCTTCCTGCTTGACCGAGGGTAGAATAGACATCGTTCATCAGCTTGTCGATGACTTCCGGGACATAGTTCCCGCCCACAAACCTGCCGTCACTGGAAAAGCGGCCCTGAATCTCAACATAATTTTTTTCCATCTTGTAAAACCTCCGAAAATGTGTTATCTTCGGGTTGATGTGACCTGTAAAATCCATCAACCCTTGCAGCCTGCCGACGAGCCAACACCAGCGGGCTGCTTTTTCTTTGTGCGGCCAAAATCTCTTTGATGCGGCCTTTGCCATAGGTGCCTGCGCTTGCAGTAAAGCGCTCGTTGTCGTCCACAAGGCCCTGATGGATTGCCTCGGCCCGCTCTTCCTGCTGGCGGATAAGTTGCTCTGTGCGCTCCCGGTAGCTTGCTTCGAGAGCTTTCACCCTGATATGTACAGCGCGGCACTCCGGACACCGCTCCGTGCGGCGGCCCACATTACGCATCACCTTCCCGCAGTCAACACAGACGCGGGTGTAGATCATATTGTTGTTGACTGCCATGCTCAGCCCGCCTTTCTACCGATCTTCACGGTGTTCTGGGGCTGATGGTGAATCTTGCGGGGCCGCTTCTCACGCGCTTCGGCTGCAAAGCCCTGCAGCATGAAGAACACCGCCAGCAGAATCAGCACCATAGCCGTAATGAACGCACCGTCCGAAATGGTTCCGCCGGTCTGACAGGTGCCCTCGAGGCCCATGCTGTACAGCAGACCAGTCGCAAAGCTCCCCATTGCCAGCCAATACCAAACGCCAGATTTGATTCTCATGCGGATTCTCCTTTCTCAACAGTAGGGAAGAACAGCTCCCCGATTTCGTCCTGCCGGATGTCCAACAGTTCACAAATTGCTACGATCTCTTTACTTGTCCACGGCTGGTGCCCGTTCATCCGGGCGCTCATAGTGTACCGGCCAATGCCGCTATGTTCAGCGACTTCCTGATCGCGGTAGCCGCAGCTGTGGAACCGGCCCCGCAGCTTCCAGTACGGAATCTGCTGAAACGTTCCCTGTACGACCTTCATCATGCTTTTTCGACCTCTTTTCTTTGATGTGCCAGCCGTGCAGGCTGGTTCTTGTCCCAGCGGGCTTCCCGCCAGTACTTATTGCGCCCGTTCATCAGGCGGTCTCCCTTGTGCTGACCTTTCTCAAAGGCGGCTGCTCCGGGTTGTCCCGGCTCTGCTTGTAGCGCTCAACGTCCTCAACGCGGAAGTAAAACTTGCTCTTGCTGCCCTTCTCGCCGTGAGAGTAGGCATCCAGCAGACCCTGCTTCCGAAGCTGTAAGACCCGCGAATAGCAAACGCCAAGTGCTTTGGCGGTTTCTTTGGTGGTGTAATACTTCGACACGATATCGAATCTCCTTTCTGTGGGTGGCTCCACGACCTTGCCCGGCTGGCTGCCGGGTGGTTTCGGCCCCGCCACAGGGCCATCATCAGGTGGGCTTCAAGCAACTTCGTTGCTGTCGATGTGCTGGGCGTTCTTGCTTTCGTCCACCCACATGGTATGGCTCCAAGCGGTTTCGCTGTGGGCGGCATCGGTGCGGTGCCAGCCATTGCCGCGATTGGTGATCTGCTCGATGTAGGTGTTCTCCTGATTCCGGGCATCCCCTTGACCTTGTGGCCTGCCTTGTCTGCCTGCATGATGATCAGCAGGTAAACCTTCTCGGTGTCAAGATAGCTCTCTGCCTCGCTCATTGCGTCCAGCAGGTTGTCAGCTTCCAGAACCTTGTAATCGGTGGTCATGGGCTTGTAGGTTGCGCGGTAGTCGATTGCGACGATGTAGGACTTCTTCATTTTCTATTCCTCCTGTTTGTTTGGTGGTGCTCTCTACATTAGTTATTATACTACTTTTCAATTATTTTGTAAATAGTTTTTATATTATTTCAGTATATTTTATTCATAGGGAGTAAAATTAAGCACCAGCCTTCCAGCCGGTGCCTGATGGTCATTCTTTCGTGGGTGCTGCGGTGATAGGATTTTCTCGTTTCCTTGCAAAAACTGCAAATAAGAGTTAAAATCAAATAAGAACGGAGGTAAAACATGGAGCAAAATTTGAACCCTGTAACTTCTATTTCGGAATGGACAGCTTTCCTCACATTCATTGTCGCTTTTGCGCGTTGATTTCCCTATATTGACAGCTCTCTGCAATAATTGGCATCAACGTGAAATGAAACGGTTAGAGTACAAGCATCAAGAGCGCGAAGAACTCAAAAGCGTGAACGTGAGATCTATGATGGATACCTTCGCTCTGCCGGTGCGGTATTACAGTACAAAACGCCTGAAACATTACGAGATTTTGGCGAGCATTCGAGGCTTGCAATGTACTATGTGCCAACAGACATCCGTGAAAAAATGCTTCTCTTTGAAAAACTGATTGAAAACGCCTATCCAAATGATTGCTGCTTCGCTCAACGGGCTAATTTGCTTGATGATATCGTCGTCATGATGCGAGATATAAGAGAGCAACAGTCAAAACAATCCCAACAGCAGTCGAATAAAGCGGATACCAGCTCATAATCTCCGGTGTATATTTTCTGACGAAGTGGTTTGCCATAAAAACGGCGGCCCAAAATACGGTGATCAACTTCAGCGTTTCAACAAGTCCCGGTTGACCGGCCACAATAACAAGCTGGTCAACCGGGATTCCTTTGTAAAGCCTCCCATCGTTTTCCCTCCTTAATCAAACTCCGACATTGCAAGAATGATCTTCTTGCAGCGCTCTTCACTGACCCTATACGGCTTGTGCCGAAGAGTGTTGTCCTGCATGATCTGCCAGTAAACCATTGTCGGCAGCTCAAACAGGGCGGTGCAGCGCGGATACAGGCGCACGGCCTGATTTCTGATCTCTGCGTCAATTTCATCACGTCTTGTCATATTAAACCTCAAAGCGCCCGTTAGGCCAGATAGCACAGCCCTCCTGATTTACCGGGCAACAGCCTTGGTCATTGCATCGATAAGCCAGTGACCGCTCATGACGTTGTTCCAGTTGTTGGCCTGATAGTTCTTCGTGTTACGGTGAGGAGCGCTGTGGGTGACAAAATCGCTCATGGCGTTCACCGCGCCCCATGCGGTATTGCGGAACTTTGCAAGGTCGGGGCCATCACACAGACCATGTAGCCGTCCTTCATCTCCTGCACATGGCGCTTCTGGATGTTGCTCATGTCATCCGCTTCCGGGAACAGCTCGTCAAGGATCTTCCGCAGGCGCACGTCAGATACGGTGGTGTTTGCCATCTGATCTGCACGCTCAGCCAGAGCGTCCATGTACTTTCCGGCCATCTCAAGGCACTGCTGCGCTTCCACCAGCTTGGTGCTGATATCGCCCACATGGCGCACGCTCCACGCCCGCTGTGCCGTGTTCAGGGCGAGGTTCAGGGTGTTATTGCAGACCACCCGAACAGGGTCATGCAGACGCGGACAGCGCCGGAGCCGTCATGGGTGTTAGAGAAGCAGACATACGGCTCTGTCTTATCTCCGCAGATTTCGGAATCGGGCAGCTTTGCCAGCAGCCAGATCTTCTTGCCGTCCAGCAGGCTGCCAGCCGTCTCGTAGTGGACATCACCACCAATCAGGGCATCCGTGAAGGCAAATGCATCCGTGTTCTGCACAATACGGTACTTGTCACTGACCACACCCAGCACCTTGTTGTCAGAGCTGCGGACATTCGCCTTGTAGCCGGAATCGGCTCATAACCGCCGTTCAGCCACATATCGCGGGCCTCAACCGTCCAGTCCAGACCGGCCAGACGCAGGGCATCAGCGCTGGTGGGCGCTTCCTGCACCATCGTGCCGAGGCCGTGCCAAGGCTTTCGCGGACATAGAACATCGTTTCAACATTTGCAGACATATTCCGTACCTCCAAAATTATTGTGTTGTGCGGTGGCTCCCGCGACCATCCCGGTGGAGCCACCGGAATGGTTTCGGCTGCTGCCGGGCAGCCATCATCAGGCGGGTCAATAGATTTCAAGCCTTAAACTCCGGGCATACAGAGCCACGGAAGTGAGTGAGACGGATTGCGTGCTTCAGCCCCTGTCGCTCATGAAGGGGTGCAGAGCTTGCTGACGAACTTGATTGCCCACCACAGGCCTTCAACAGTCTGACGGTCAAGGACCGCCCGGCGCTCGGTATCGGTCTGGGCGGCGTAGTACCACGCTAAGGTGTTATTGCAGTCTGCAACAAAGTTGGCGGGGATGTTGATAGAAAGTGCGTTCATGTTCAGCCATCCTTTCATCATCAAACAGTGGGCATTACGCGGGCCACATAAGACCGGCGGCGGTCGTTCATGTAAACGCAAAGGTGAACGGTGCTGACATACTCGCCGCTCTCGGCGCTGTCCATCTCGCAGAGCACATCCTGCCAACCGAACACATCAGCGCCGGAATAGCTCATAGCTGCAAGGAAGCAGGTCTTGCCAGATTTCTTGGCTGCGAACCGCTCGACTTTTTTGATCTCGGAGATTTTCAGGTTGAAGTCTTTCATCGTTTTGTACCTCGCTTGTTGATTTTTACTGATATAGTAGTATTATTTATGTAGGATATCTGCTCTTTACATTTGCAATTATACTACTATTCAATTATTTTGTAAATAGTTTTCTATTATTTTTCGTATTTTTTATTCTTCATTAAATTTTATTGCGAGGTGCTATTTATGGGGAACATTTCGAGGATTCGCGATCTTGCCGACAAGAATGGAGTATCCATTTCATTCCTCAGCCAAGCTATCGGAAAAAGCTCAGGATATCTGGCAAACGCAACAAGCCGCGATGCAGATGTCCCTGTGAAGTACCTCCTGCACTTGCAACAGCGCTTGGAACGTCTGTTGACTACCTTCTTGGAAAGACGGATGATCCTTCTGCAACAGACAGTGACATGCAGATAAGTGACGATTATGGAACATTCCAGTATGATAGGTTTTACGACCTGTGCAAGAAGCAGGGGAAGATGCAGTCACACCTCTATGATCTTGTTGGCCTGCCGTCAAAAGCTGGCAGCAACCTCAAGCGCACCAAAAAGGTGAGACCCGAAATCCTTGAGGTGTGGGCTGCAGAGTTGAACACCAGCGCAGCATACCTCAACGGTGAAACCGATGATCCTTCCCTGTACCAGCCCCGGCTGCCCCTGAGTTAAAGAAAAGCCCCCAGTCAGACGTTGACCGCCTGATGGAAGGCTTGAATGCCGAAAGTATACGGAAACTGAGGGAGTATGCAGAGCTGCTCCTGCTTGGGCAGGAAAAGAAGAAAAGAAACCTTAAAGCGCAGACATCCTACTATAATAATAGTGTAAAATGTACAAAGTGTTGTAAATATCACTTATAAGTGATATAATAGCATAGGCGCAGACAGGATGTGGTTATATTGAATGATCTTGAAACACTGCTGCAACTAGTGATGTTGCTTGCAAAATATGGAAATTCAGTTATTGTTCATGATGTTTTCCGAGATGAGCTTGCTGGCTTACTTGCAAAATCAGGTTAAGAGGATAAGTTTTTCAAACGTTTAGAATCGTATATTCAACAGCTTGTGGAAAATGGGAAGCCGCAATTGGCCCTCCGGGTGCACCGATCGAACATTTGGCAGGCAAAAGAACCTTTGTGCTATGAGGTTCAAACTTGGAATTTCAAATCTTCGGGTTTTCTTTGTTTATAAAGATGGTTTAATATACTTGCTATCTTCTTTCTACGAAAGACAAGGACACAAAACACTGAATACAGTACCCACACACCTATTGCTAAAACGCGTTTTGCAGAACTTATGGAAGGAGAATGAAAATGTCTCATAGAACAACATTGTCTCGACCTTATCGCTGCCATAGCCAAAAACATGACTACTGCCGAACTTGCAAAGGCCGTTGTAAATATCCAAATTCAGCAAATGATACACGACACCCGCATGGCAAAGGCTGGGCGCAAAAAGATCTTGCTGATAAAATGGGGTAAAACAAAGCCTTGTTTCCCGTTGGGAAAGCGGGGATTGCAACTATACCATCGACACTTTGATTGACATTGCCGATGCTTTGGGGCTGTCGGTACAGTGCCCTTTGAAGCCCGATGAAAGAATCATGTCCACCGAACCTGAAAATGTGAAGTCTGATGCTGCAAACAACACAGCTTTTAAAACGCCTGACTTTTCTTCGTCAAGGTTGATTCGGTTCCCTGAAACACCTAAGAAGCCAACCGGAGGTGCACACAATGGATGCAAAGCAGTTTGAAGCTGACATTCAGTATCTTGGAAGCTTTCTTACGGAATGCTCTTTTGATAATAATATCATTGATGCTGTGTCGCAGTGTGAATTAACGCATCAGCTCTCCGTTTCTATCAGTGAGCAAGTTCCAATTGATGATCCTTCTAAGAAGGCTGCTTATGTCAGGCTCATTCTTGACGGCGTTTATTCATTGCAGGATGGCTCAGAAGCTTCCTGCAAGTATCACATGGTTATACACGGCAAGTTTATGATTGATAAGAGCGTACCTGACGAAGATTTTGAAACAAAATTGTGGTTCAACGGCTCTGCAGCGGTGTATGGCATTGCCCGTTCAAAAATGGAGGTTATGTCCTCTATGGTTCTTAATCATGGAAAAATCGAGCTTCCAATGGTCAATATGTACGAACTGCTCAAAGCTCAGTTTGAAAAAGAAAACAAAAGTTAATCCTCGTTCTATGTTTATCCTCCGGAATGACGGGGTGCCATGTGGCGTAGAATATCATTCACTTGTAAGAGCGGGGTTTGCTGAGCGCAAGCCCTGCTTTTGTTTTCCATTTTCTTTTTATAGGAGTTTACAATGGGAATTTTCAAATGGTTGAAAAAAGGCTACAAAGGTCATTGGCAAGATGGCTGTTGAAGCAGCGGAAGAAGATGAACGTTCAAAATACTCACCAAATCCTGAGTGGATGGGGCAAATGGATCTTGTCAACTCTCGTGCGAATGCAAGGATATTAGCCCCTCAGCTTTGAAACAGGCTCAAGATTGTGCCAGAATCCTCTCGTCAACCACTGAACCGTCAACGTTCTTTATGAGATACGATTTTGCGTTGGTCGGCTTATGATGCTTGAAGATTGTAAAAATAGGGGTGAATGCTGCTACCACCGATTCGCTGAACAAATACACAGATTTAGACTTCAGGGATGGCGCAATAGAAGAACTTATACATCGAACCCAGATAAAGTACTCTAACAAAATACTGACGCTCAAGACATCAAAGGCAAAGGAAAACTGGGCAGCAAAGTATCATCAGGCTTTTTGAACCCTACCTTCCTTATATGAGCGACCGGAAAAGACAGCCCTTGGCGAAGCAAGCTGAATTATTGAACTGGCTGGAAAAAAGGCCCCTCGGCAAAGCCGAAGGGCCAATGTATAAAGGAACCGTTTCAATCAGTCCCTTCATGTGCGAGCTGGGTTCTTCGCAGTGCGGCAGCGTATACTTCCAGCTTTTGCGGTTATCCTCTGAGAGTTCTGTACGCCTTTTCATGTATCGCTCGTCCTCCTCAACACCCGGGTGTTTCCGAGAACAGCCGTTTTATCCTGCATCTGCGTGTTACCTCCATGGTTCCATTTTTGTTTTGTTGACCTCGCCAAAGCTCACAAAACAACTGCTCACAACCATATGTTACATCAAACGGTTGTTGTTGTCAACAAATATCAAAAATTTGATGCTTTTGCAATTTCAACCGAAAGGAGCAGAACGATGAAAAGAGAACGAACACAGCGTTTTGGGTCGAAAAGGAAAAGCGCTGGTGCATCGCAGTTCAGAAGAACGGCACCCGCAAGCGCTTTTACAGCAGTACGCCGGGCCGAACAGGACAACGGGAAGCAAACGCAAAAGCGGATGCATGGCTTGATGATAGCATCAGAGACGGAAAAAGAAGGTCAGCGCCCTTTATTCAGAGTGGGTGGAAGAGCTGAAACTCACCTGCGGCACATCCTATGTTACGCAATGCCAGCGTTACGGGGACTGCTATATCCTGCCGACCTGCGGGAACATCCGCATTGACGAGCTGACCGAGGGCGACCTTCAAAAGGCAATCGACGTTTCGTTTCGGAAGCGATCCCAGAAGAAGAACCAGCGCAAGCCGATTTCAGACAAGCCATTGAGCCGCAAAACGCTTATGACGATTCGGGCGGCGGAAACGGCCTTTGTCAAGTGGTGCAGAAGGAACAAGTACACGACACTGCATCCTGATCTGTCTATCCCGAAGAATGCGAGAATGGGAAAACGCACAATTCTTCAGCCCACCGCTCTGAAGGTGCTGTTTAGCGTAGATACCCGTACCTACTACGGAAAGCCGGTATTTGACGAGTACATCTACGCCTATCGCTTTGAAGTTGCGACCGGCCTGCGCCCGGGGAGCTGATTGGTCTCTGGTATGGTGACATCAAAGGGAACACGGTCAACCTTCGGCGAAGCATCAACGTGCACCGGGAACAGACGACCGGAAAAACGAAAACGCAATCCGCTCTTTGACATGGGCAAGGAAGCTCGCGAGGCATACGAGGCACAGGTGCAGCTTCTGAAGGCTCAAGGTATACTTCTGAACTACAATACCCCGCTGTTTCAGATCCCATCAGAACACGCGCTCTATCGCCGCTGGAATCCTATCAGGAAGCAAACGGGCTTGAGCCGAAAGTTTCACTTTACGAGCTGCGGCACACCTTTGTCAGTGTTGAATCCAGCGTCCTGACTGACAGCCAGCTGAAGATGCTCGTGGGCCATAGCAAGAACATGGACACATCTGGTGTATACCGGCATGATTGCAGTCAGCGTGAAGATTTGGCAGCCGCAACAGCAGCTTTTCAGAAAGCAGGGCTGATTTTGGTAACAGTTCTGGTAACACTATTTTTGTACCCTAGCACAAGTGGATATTTTGCAAGCCGAACAACAAGCGCAAATGCAAAGTGATAGA